>WLWI01000009.1_pt1 | contig 1023490 bp, 956 predicted proteins | sample 6701501 | NCBI WGS metagenome assembly WLWI01 (sample SAMN12718690, study PRJNA515312) | sponge metagenome | isolation source: marine sponge | host: Mycale hentscheli | place: New Zealand: South Island, Marlborough, Capsize Point | collected 2014-11-01
TTTTGACACCTCTCCAGAGAGTTGGCTTAACCAACAGCAACAATTTGACCTTTGGCATGCAATGAATTCTGGTGAAAAAATCAAAGTTAAGAGGCTTCGTGCCGCATAACAAACATATCAAAAAGGATACGCGCGCTTCGCGCGCCTATTATTAAGGGCGTTATGTTTCTTTGTAAGCGAGATTGAAGAAAGTTGGATAATTTGGAGATACTAGAAAAGTGGATTGGGTATTGTATGTAGCATTTTCCTACGCATTAACTATTTTCGCGTTTCGTAAATTTTGTAGAATATTTTATGAAGCAGCAAGAAGAGCCGGGAAAAAACATACAAAGTCCCTATTCGTCGCATATTCGCCAATGGTATTGTTCATTGGACTGCCTCTAGGAATAGGCACTCTAATACAATGCATAACAGATACTTCATCATGGACAATGTTGTTGTCAGTACTAACTTTGCCGCCTTATTTCATGTTTCTAATCTGGTACTGTAAACCTGACGAAGCCGATTTAAACAGAATTTCAAACATCAAGAACGACACATAACAAACAAATCAATAAAGACACGCGCGCTTCACGCGCCTATTATTAAGGGCGTTATGTTTCCTTTAAATTAAGCGATGACTTCTCACTACAAACAACTTGCGACCACCAGCACAATAAAATGTTTCTTATTGGTGTGGCTTACAGGCATAGTTTGGTTAGTTGCAGTTTTGCTTGCGCCCGAACTGATTGAGTACACTGCAAGTTATTTTGTTGCTGGAATTGGGAGCGTGATTTTCTGGATGTGGTACTTAGCAACCAAACTTCCTCGGTGCCCACAATGCGGTTTGGGTGTACTATCTCAGCGAGAAATTCACCGAGTACCACTATTTTTAAAGTGGTTTAGCACTAGATGCTCAAGATGTGGCTGGACAGGTGCGGATGATTCATAACAGACAAATCAAGGAGACGCCGCCTACTATCGTGGCGTCCAGATAGGAGCATGCTATGAGCCAGGCATTTGTCCCACGCATTGGAGCGGTCTTCAGTGCTGACATAGCTGTTCCTGAACACGAGCGAGAGTTGCGATTCTATTCCCGTGTACTTACCTCGGGTGATAATCCGCTTTGGCGCGAGGATCTGATGAATAACCTGGGTACGCCAATTATCGGCTTGGGCGAACGCAATGAGGAATATGCTCATCTTCCGCTCCAATGGATGCCGCACATCCATGTTGCAGATGTGGCAGCCAGCGTGCAGCGCGCACTCGATTTGGGAGGGCATGTGCTAATGCATAGCAAGGACGAGTGGGCGGTGCTGCTTGATCCCAACGAGGCTGCGTTCGGGATCATCCCAGTTGTTCCAGCAGAGGCAATTCCTCCGGCGGATGCAGTGCCTATGGGAAGCATCCGCTGGCTTGACCTGACAGTTTCCGACGCCTCTGCAACCCAAGATTTCTACCAACAAGTCGTTGAATGGTCAGTGGACAGCGTCGAGATGGACGACGGCGGTAATCATTACGTCGACCATAACATGCTTGGTGAAGACGGCACGCCCGTAGCGGGAATTTGCCATGCTCGTGGTGAGAATCTAGGGTTACCACCTGTTTGGATGATCTATTTGCCAGTGGGTAACTTCACTGAAAGCCTCAGCCGAGTAGAGGAAGAAGGGGGTAAAGTCATTAAGGTGAAGCAGGGAAAGGATGGTGAGTACGTGTGTGCGACGGTTCAGGATCCGGTTGGTGCGTACTTGGGGTTGATGCCAGGAAGAGAACTTAACTACACATAACAATCAAATCAAAAAGGAGCCTGCGCTGCGCGCAGTCCCGATTATTCAGAGCGTTATGTGTCTCAATCATAAAGAGTGTCTAGTTGGAAATTAAAGTTGATATTTTTAGAAATAAGATGGTGATCTCGGCGAACGGTTCATCAAGAACTCTGACCCCCAAAGCCAACTTCACTACCCATCGATTGCTCGTAGGTAATTTCCACGAAGCCGAGGAGTGCCTTCGAGAAGGACTTAAAGAGATCGGTGTTCGAGGATTTCTTAGATTTAGAAAACCAATTTTGCATGTATTTCCCAAAGAGATGTCTGAAGGAGGACTCAGTAGTATTGAACAACGAGTCTACCGAGAATTGGGGCTTTGCGTAGGTGCGAAAGAAACTGTGATTCATGAGTAACCGACACATACAAAACAGTTAAATAGGAAACAGTCAGCACTACAATGCTAGTACTGGCCTGCGGCTATCTTATCAGCAAAACCAGAGTGGAGAACCTTGTACCTTAACATGGACGATATTTACCTAAGCAATGATTGAGCTCAGCAATGAAACCAAAATTCGAATTAGGAAAATCTTTAGAAAGAGAGAATGGGATAGCGTAGAAGATATACTTCTTAATCGGTGTGGAGATAACTTAGGGGGAATAATGTCGTCCTATCATGAACTCGCGGAAAGAGTTCGATTTGCGGTCTTAAAATTATCCAATGGAAATCTTGCCCAACTTGAGCGACAAATTGAGGAAGCAGCAGTAGATTTTAGAGATATACTGGTAGCCGCGGGATTCGCAGAAAGAGTTGATGCACACTTAGAATGGTTGCCAACTGAAAATGACGGCACATAAGCAACAATTCAATAAGGACATGGCAACGTGAGTCCCTAGTAAAAAGAGTGTTATGTTCCTATGTGCTACATCATAGCTCTAAGTACTGACTCTAATGAGAACCTGTCTGAGCTTAACGACGAAGCTTTACAATTTTCGAGTAATCTACCCTTAGCTTTGGAGAAGTTCCCGCTTTCGTTTGAGAATAAGTGGTTTGTCACCTCAAACGGTACCTGTGGCTGCGGGTTTCGTCATCTTCACAGTTCAAGTGTTGAGTTGGGTTTTAGTGAGCCAGTAGATTGGTATCCAGAAGAATCGAGTGAGATAGAAGCCACTAAGAAATTTATCGCAGTTGCACGAAAACTGATTAAAAATGGCAATAAGGTGGATTGTGTGGATCTATGGGACCATCAAGATGCTCCTCCCTCAGACGGTAAAGTCGTAGAGATTGATCTTTCTGAAATATCGGACGAACAATTTCGATTCTTTGAAGATCATTGCTTCAGCTTTTCGGGCGGGACATAACGATTAATTCAAAAAGGAAGCCTGCTTTGCGTAGCTCTAATATTCAAGGCGCGACGTCTATTCGCAACAGAAGACTGGATCAACAATGACAGAGTTAGTTAGCTTTATGATAGTTTCAGGTCTAGCTGTTATTGTGTCTGTAATTGTAATCATTGATGTCTTTAAGAAAAATAGAACAGCTAAGCCTTTTCTGAAATGGGCGCTAGTTGCGCTTTTGACGCTCGCGCAATTGTGGTGGTGGCAGGCGATTGATAACTTTGATGGAGCTTTCGGAAATAGCCCAGCTTGGGAAGCGGAAATCTTCGTGTTCTCTTCTATCGTTGTAATCTGGTTCGCTTTTCAAATAGTTGGCTTTCTAAGAACCAAGCCTGGCGCGAGAAAAAGCAAGTAGTTGTTCGCAAAGGGTAATAATTTCCCTTGCTCTGAATAATTCTTTATGTTAAAAAATTAACATCTTAGAACTGGGCATTGAAAGTGAACAAGAGCTCCTTGGCATTCATTGGTATATCAATTTTAGCAGTATTGATTGTTCCTAGTATCTTATTCAATGATGTTCTGATTAATCAAAGCGATGAAATTTCGGATCCCATTGTTCCGAGCCAGTCTAGTTTGGCCTCCCTTCAAGCATCAACTCCAGAACAGAATATTCTGCAACAACAATCCAGACGACGACCAATTTTTGGTAAGTCTGTGTCAGACTCAAACAAAGAAAAAATATTAGAAAGCTTGGAACAAAACATGGTCGTAGTGCAAAAACTTATCGAAGAGGGTAACTTCGAAGATGGAGTAATTTTGTTAAATGCACTTTACGAAGAGGCAGATAGACTTTCAACCGAAGACAAAATTATCCTTTACAATATCTATGCGAAATTACTTCACGAATTGGAAATGAATACAGACGCAATATTAGTTTATGAAGAGCTGATTTCGTTATCAGAAGTGCCAGACAATATTAAACTTGATGCTCTTAAAGAACTTGGAGAACTCTATAATAAGGAAGCGATGTACGAGAATGGACAGTTTGTCTTTGAACGTTGGATCGCAGAGAGTGACTATAATGATACTAACGTATTCAAGGGCTTATCAATTTCATTCTATAGGCAAGGACAGCATGCTAAAGCATTAGGGCCTGCCATTGAACATGTTAGGACAGTGCAAGATAGAATAGAAGATGTGGACCGGGATACATTAGTATATCTAAACGGATTGGCTTTTAGTACAGAAAACTGGGTAGATGCAGAGTGGATTACGAAGTTAATGATAGAACAGTTCGATACTCCGGTTGATTGGCGTAATCTGATTGCAATCTATGATCGCATGGGAAATGAGGACGCCAAGAATAGGGCGTTTGACGCTGCTGTTGCTGCTGGAATGATCGATAAAGATGGAAACTTGATTAGATAAGTATTTTGTCCGATGCATTTTGGATTACTATTTTTTATATCGTTTCTAATCTGCTTACTCAGGCAATCGAAACGCAAACACATACCCACCTAAGGGATCTTCTTCATCTGCCCTCAATGGTTCGTATCCAGAACCGCGTGTAGAGTTAAAGACCGGCACAACAACAATAAGTGTTTGTTTTCCTTCCGGAGATAGGTAAGTCATAGGCGTACCTTGTGCCGTGTAGGGAATAGAATGATTCCACAGTTCTTCGCCATTCATCAGATTTGTCGCTCTTACTGTATTGTCAAAAGTACCGGCACTGAAGATGAGACTTCCCGCAGTAGTGACAGTGCCTCCAGTTTGAGGTGTACCGACTGTCAGAGGTAATCTTGTTGGAAAATTAAGCGGTCCTGTTTCTTTGGCGGTTCCAATTGGCTTCTGCCAAAGCAGTTCTTTTGTTTCGAGGTCTACAACTCCAAGGGTGCCATAAGGTGGTTGCATGCAGGGAACATGCAATGGCGACATAAATCTTTGTGTGTTGTGACTGTATGGAGTGCCGAGTTGACTGCCAACGACTCCTTCGGGTAATTGATCTCTGGGTGTTAGCGTTAATTGGTTCGCCATGTATAACGGATTCACGATCATCAAATTATTAGCTTCATCGACACTGATGCTGCCCCAGTTAAAGCCACCAGTCGCTCCAGGATTTTGCAAAATTGTTCCTACACCTGGAACCGTAAAATGGCCTTCGTAACGCATCTTGCGATACTCGATTCGGCACCACATCTGATCCAAGGGGGTAATGCCCCACATTTTGGTTTCATCCAGTTGCATGCGCCAGATTGGCAAATCCATGGTGAAGGGTTGCGTAGCGGCAACATAATCTTCCGGAACTCCCCCGGTCTGCGGAACAGGAAGTTCCTCAATATCGAAAATTGGCTCGCCGGTTTCTCGATTCAGGATAAACACTTCACCACGTTTTGTAGGCTGAATTACTGCCTTAATCTTTTCACCGTTCTCACCGGGTAGATCAATAAGGGTTGGCTGCGATGGCACATCGTAATCCCAGATATCGTGATGCACGGTCTGATAGGACCATCGCACATTGCCGGTTGCGCCTTCGATGGCTACTACTGAACTGGCATACTCATCGCTTACTTCCATGCGTGTGCCACCAAAATAGTCTGGCGTTTCGTTGCCTGTTGGTGCGTAAATCAAACCAAGCTCTTCATCGACGCTGAACAAAGACCAGACATTCGGCGTTCCCCGGGTGTAGACCTCTCCTCTGAGGGGTTCAGTAGTAATACCCGGTCGACCCATGTCCCAGGCCCAGGCAAACTCTCCGGAAATTGCATTGAAGGCGCGCACCACACCTGAAGGTGGACCTACCGAGCGATTGTCGATGACCCAACCACCCACCACAACATTGCCACTTACTATTCCTGGCGGTGAAGTTTGAAAGTTTGCAATACGAGGATCGTTGCCCATACCAATGGTCAGATTGATCTCGCCCTGATCACCAAAAAATGTGCAACGTTCACCAGTTAATGCATCTACCGCAATCAATCTTGCGTCGGTAGTGTTAGTGAGAATCCGAGCCTGGCAATCTCCATTGTATTCCGGCGGTGCTGCGTAATAGGAAACGCCGCGGCATCCCGTTGTGAAATAACGTGCTTGCGCTAAATGCTCCGGATCGATGAGAGGATCGAATTGCCAGGCAAGTTCACCGCTTTCCGCATTAAGCGCGACTATTCGATTACCGCCGGTGCACATGTAGAGCAACTCACCAACCATTAACGGGGTTGCCTTAAATGCCCCTCCCGCTCCAGTGCGATAAGTCCAGGCAAGTTCCAGGTTTTCCACGTTGTTGGTGTCGATCTGATCCAGGGGAGAATAACGTGTTCCCTTTAATGAGTTGCCATAGCTGGGCCAATCAGTTTCGGAGTTAACCGTATTGATACCGCTACGAGGAGCCATCTCTCTAACTTCAAAACCGGTGTCTTCAATAAAGACAAACACAATGATGACAATAGACAAAGGAACTACAGCTTTCGCTATTGAAGAAGAAAAGAGTGGTGGTGGATTACCCTGATAAAGACTATTACGTAACCAGGGTGTTAAAAACCAGAGACCTAAAGCTGCCCAGGGTAATATTCGCGGCGCCAGGGCCCAGAGGTTGGTGCCCGCTTCCATAAATGACCAGGCAATAGTAAAGAACAACAAGATTCCGTAGACAAGCGACCCCTGGGGATCACCTTCCCACAATCGCCAGGCGCAATAGGCAAGCGCTACTCCTGCTAACAGGTAATAGAAAGAACCACCAAGGAATAAAAGCTGCAAGCCACCGAGAGTTAGTGGCGCAGCAATAAAGAATAACAATAAAGGGAAAACACGGAGTGGTTTGGTATTAGTTGTCACAACCAGATACTCAAAATGGGTGCACGTTCAGTATTTCGATAATCTACGGAGCTGGAATCGCGTGCCCAATCATAGTGCTGTCTTCGATTACAGCTAGATCCATCACGTTTTGATCATCAATAAATATAAAATCTAGAGCGCCATTGTTATTGGAATCGGAATGCAGCATGACAAAAAACGGTTCTCCTGACTCCAATCCTCTATGCACCGTAATTTCTACATTCTCGTTGTTACCGTCGTGAAGAAATGTCGAAGCAACGACACGGTCGCCATTGATTGCCCCATTTTCAAACGGATGAATGATTAAAAAGCCATTGCCTTCGATCTGAACTTCAGAAAACGTTAGCGTTCCACCATTGCGTTTAACATCTTCAACGTTGATCCAGTTGCTTTCACCATTTCCGGTTGAGATCTGGGCTTTAACAATAGCGAGGCTGCCTAACGCAGCCAGGCACAAGGTAATTACTTTGAAATTCATTTTCATTTAAAGCTGTCCCTCAGCGGCCATACGCTCTTCGACTCTTGCGCCGCGCAGGATATTTACCATGCCGTAATTGCCTTCGTGGCAGCCGTACTCGTAAAGCAGGCCTGCAACTTTGGTCATCGATACAATGGCGGTAAATTTATCTGTATAGGTAGATGGATCATCAACGGTAAATTCATAATCAACGGTAAAAGGTCCAACTCTGCTGAATTTCTCAGTTAACACCTTGTCGTATGATGTTCCAGCCTGACCAAAACTTGCAGAGAGTCCGTTAAAATTCTTGGTGACCACAACCAGCGTATCTCCATCCCAGTAACCCCTGGAATCGCCAGTGTAGAAACGAATCTCATCATCCAGTGATTCCATGTCTTCAACGGAATCATATATAGGAACGATGCATGCATCATGAATCATTTCAGTCATTAGAACTGCTGTGTCCTGATTTTGAAAAATCTGTACATTATTGTTGTAAAGACTGGGAATCATCGGTGGGCCGGCATTAAATCCAATAATGCATCGCTCTGACAGACCTCGATCTTCCGGGCCATCTGCACCGATTCCACCGGCAGCTATTCTTACCGGACGAGTGTCACCGGTAGTGATACCACCATATACCCCCTGTTGATTTGTTACCCCCTCCTGCAAATCCGGAAGACGACCATCAGTTGGGTAAACAATGTGAGAAGTTCTTACATTTTCACCGATGCCTGCATTCTCAATCCAAAAATCATTGTATGAGCCGTCCACACCTTCAATTGGCAATGCAGCATCAGAATTTGCATCGGCCGCAGCTCGACGACGAGCGGCTTCTTCGACTTCTTCCGGAGTGAGAAACTGTCTTTCTCCATATCGGGTTGGACGTTGCATGGGGACATTGGATGACCAGTTCCACACTCCTTGTAAATCAGGTTGGCCCCATTCGGTTCGAGGGACATCATAATCCTGAGCCATCAATGGCAGTGACAAAGTCGCCGCAACGACAAGGGAAACTAATGAGCTTGTTGTTTTCATGAAATGCTCCGTGAATCGAATACCAGCAGCGAATAGATAACTTTATCGTGTCCGCTAAACACTAAGAAACCTGTAACTAATCATATTTACCACAATCAGCTGAATTGCACTACTTAATCGGCGCCAGAAAGCACGTGTTTCAAGCCATCCAGTGATATTTTCATGCCCTGCTCAACAATAGGAGCGGCACGCTCCGGGGCTATTTCTGTAGTCCAGGTAAGCAGACACTGGCCGTCATTCTCGCTTAGTTCTATGGTGGCCAAATGGTGCTCCAAAGGATTCGGTGTCTTTATAGCCGAATACTGTAGTCTATGCTGCTCTGAATCGTTGACTAAAATGCGTTCTTGAACCTCGCCTATCCCTTCCATCGAGAAAGAACGTACCCCGCCACTTTCTGTGATCGAGCTAACCGCAGGAACCCAATCTGCGCGGGTTACATCGCTAATAATTTCCCACACGGCTTCCACTGAATGAGGTAATTGTTCTTTTAGTTCGATTGTTTCCATTGCAGAGTTCCTTGCCGTTTTTAGCCTGGCTATAAGTAGGGCTATAAGTGGAGCTATAAAAAGAAGCGCAATTTAACACTGATTAGGATATTCAACTAACACTCTATTTTGTATGCTTGGTGTTCAGTTCCAATGGAGGACCACTGCGGTCCTCTTGGGTTAAAACAAGAACACTAGACCCCCAAGGAGGAATCGATGATTCATCGAAGCCGCACTGCTGGAATCTCCAATCATTATTCGTTTAATTTTGTTCGTCGTTTTTTTGTCGCGATTCTCACCCTTGCACTGGGATTAGTAAGTACAACTGTAGTTGCTCAGTCGGACTCTTATGACTGGCCCAGCCAAAATCTGAACATCCATAACAGCCGATATGCGGAATTGGACCAGCTTAATCGTTCAAACGTTTCAAATTTAACCGAATCCTGGACATTCTCGCCAGGCCCGCAAGATTCAATTGTTCAAGTAACACCTTTAGTGACTAATGGCGTTATGTATTTGCATTCCGCCAACACGATGTTTGCACTGAATGCAGCAAGCGGAGAAGAACTGTGGCGACGACCGTTGGATAGAGGACCCGCGGGTGGTCCGGTTCGAGGTTCGACTTATGCTGAGGGTCGTATCTATGCCTATCGCGGTGCGAACTTGTATGCCTTCGATGCTGAGACCGGAGCAGAGATTCGGTCCTTTGGACAAACCGGCTTTGTGCAAGTTGTTACCGAAGCACTTCGACATAAATACCCTGATGTGTATCCAAGTAATACCGATCCCATAAATTTAGGTTACCGCCTAACCACTCCACCAACTGTGCATGAAGGGAAGATGTATGTTGCTGCGGCCTTATCGGAAGGACATATTCCTGGTGGCCTGGTTATTCGTATCGATGCTATTACCGGTGTGGTGGAATGGGTATTCAATACCGTTCCGCAAACACCCAGTGATTCGGGTTGGGAAATTGCTCGAGACACATGGGGCACCGGCCAGCGTGCGGGTGGTGGTGTATGGACTCCACCGGCTATCGATACAGAATTTGGTTTGGTTTATGTGAATGCTGGTAACCCTTCGCCAGACTATGATGGGTCTGCGCGAGTCGGTGCTAACTTATTTACTAATGCCACCATAGCGCTAGAAATTGACACTGGTGAACTGGCCTGGTTTTTTCAGGCGGTGCATCACGATCTGTGGGATTGGGATCATGTAACTGGACCATTGTTGTTTGACGTGACTAACGAAGCAGGTGAAATGGTTAAAGGTGTTGCGGCTGGAGGAAAGAATTGTTTGTTTTACATGTGGCATCGAGAAACCGGTGAACCACTCTTCCCTATGCCGGAAACGGCAATGCCAACTGCAACCGACGTTCCTGGCGAAGTGGTTTACCCTACTCAACCTATTCCACACACTGCTCGCGGTGTTCCCATGGATCCGCTCTGTGCCACCTTTATTCCTTTCGACGATCCGGAACTAGCAGCACGCAGTAAACAAATTTACACACCTTATTCATTGACCGAGCCTTATATTGTAGCTCATGGTGGCGCCAGTTTTGGATCGGCTTCATTCAGCCCACGCACGCAATTGGTTTACATAACAGGTAAGAATGGCGCAATCAGTTTAACAGTGCAGCCAGTCGGCGATACTCTAACTCCAGGACCAGACAGCCGTGGCCACACTGAAAACTATGCCAGCCTGGATCGAATATCTGAGGGCTATCCTGCATCGACTACGGTTTCTGCTTATAGCCCGTTAGATGGCGAACAAGTCTGGCAAGCCGAGCTGCCTGCTCAATCCGCAATCGGCGCCAGTGGCAATCTTGTTACTGCTGGTGATCTGGTTTTTCAGGGATTAGAAAGCGGCGCATTTCTTGCATTGGATGCTGAGAATGGTGAGTCATTGTTTAGTTACCAAACTGCGAGGACGATTCGTTCTAGTCCTTTAACATATGCAGTTAATGGCAAACAGTATGTCAGTGTAGTTTCAACAAATACAGTGGTGACGCTGGCATTGCCTTAAGGACTACTATTCAGTACGGATCGATTCTGTCGGATTTGAAAGGGCCGCCTTGATCGTTTGTCCTGCAACCGTGGCCATAGCAACTATTAGTGCTAAGGCGACGGCAATGGCAATGGCAATGGCAATGGCAATGGCAATGGCAATGGCAATGGCAAAAATATCCCAGCTGATATTTATTCGATTAGCAAAAACATTCAGCCATTGATTCGATAAGAGCCAACTCGTTGGTAATGCAATAGCCGCGGCAATCAATACCGGTTTCGAAAACGACAGTGATAACAGCATGACGATTTGAGATACGCTGGCGCCCAATACTTTGCGCACACCAATCTCTTTCCTGCGCTTTTCTGTGGTAAATGTGGCGAGGGCAAATAATCCCAAGCAGGCAATGCCAATTGCTAATAAGGTAAATACCTGAAGTAAGCGACTAATTTGTACCTCCAGGTGATACTGCTCCTGAAAATCATCACTTAAAAAGAAGTACTCAAAGGGCAGCTCAGGCTCAAAGGTATTCCATATCTGTTCGATGTCGTTAATAGTGTTTACCAGATTGTCGGAACTTAGTTTCACCGAAACGAAAGAGAATCCTCGATCACGAACGTAGAGTACTAGCGGTTCAACATCGAACTGTAACGATTCGTAATTAAAGTCTCGCATTACGCCAATAATATCTCTGCTATCACCGAACTGGCGCGTAAGTTCGCGCCCGATTGGATCCTGGGGGTTATTCCAGCCCAATGCGGCGTAGGCCGCTTCGTTTAGCACGAATGCGCTGCTGGCATCTGATTCAAATTCTCTGGAAAAGCCGCGACCCGATATTATTTCAATGCCGAAGGCTTCGATGAAATCATGATCTACCGGCAGGAAGTAGAAAGTCTGGCCGTCTTCATTCTGCCCTCGCTGCAAATCCGCCACATTGGTTGGCATTGGTCTGCCAGGAATAGATTGCGAGGCGGTTACAAAGTTAATGCCAGGGATTGCCTGTAGCGAGTCTTTTAGTGGATCTAGCTGGTTATTTAGAAAATCAGTATTGTTCGCATTAATAACCAGCGTTTGCTCTCTATCAAAACCCATATCCGCATTAAGCATGAAAGTTAATTGGCGTTGAGCGATTAGAGCACCGACGATAAGCATTACCGATATCGAAAATTGCAGAACGACCAAACTCTGACGCAGCAGAGATTTCCTTGAGCTGCCAGATGATTGAGCCTTTAAAGCATCGCTTGGTGCAAATGAAGAAAGCACGAAAGCAGGATAAAGACCGGCAACAATTCCAACGCTAATAGCACAAAGCAATAAAATTAAGAGTAATGGCCATTGTTCTAGGTAATTTAGGTTTATGGATTTTTCTGCCAGTGCATTAAATACTGGAAGCAAAAATTGAATTGCAATTAGTGCCAACAGCAATGACATTACCGCGATTGCAATTGACTCACCGAGAAACTGCCTGACTAGTTGCAACTGACCAGCCCCAAGTGTTTTCCGCAATCCAACTTCTTTCGCCCGCTCAGCAGAACGTGCTGTGGACAAATTTACGAAATTGATTCCAGCAATGAGTAGAACAAAGATTGCAACTGCAGCGAAAACGAAAACAGTTTGCTGAGTACTGTTATTACCTAGTTCGAATCGATAGTTGGAATTTAGGTGAATGGATTCGAGGGGCTGTAGATAAAGAAACTGACGATAACCACTACCTGCCTCTTCTTCTCCAACATAGCGCGAAGGCATTTCATGGAGAATGTCTCCAACTGCCCCTTCAGTATCAGGCAATAGTTTTAAATAAGTATGATAGTCGAGTCCCCACCAACCCCATTCAATACTTGGGCCATTGATTGACTCCAGGGTAGAAAAAGAAGCGAGAAGATCGAAATTGTAATGGGATTGTACTGGCACATCTTCGATGACTGCTCTCACGGTCATCACTCTATCTCGTACCTCCAGTAAGCGACCCACAACATCGATGTCACTGTAGTATCGACGTGCCGTCGATTCGGTGAGCACCAAACTGTCCGGTGCCTCGAGCGCTGTAACCAGGTCTCCTGCAATGGGAACAAAAGTAAACACTTCGAAGAAATTCGCATCGGCGAAATAGGCCTGCTCTTCAAAGTAGACGATGTCCTCATTACTTACACTTACGGGATTTCGGTAAAGCCGAGTTCCGGCTTCGATTTGCACCGCATCAATCAGCGCGGCAGGTAACATCGGAGCAGAAGCTGTTGAAGTAAATTCGGGCGCACCGCCGCCGGAGAATCGCTCGACTCGCAAGCGATAGATACGATCGGAATCATCGTGATACTGATCAAAGCTCAATTCATCGAAGACAAAGAGCATGATCAAGATGGAACAGATCATACCTAGGCTGAGGCCAGCAATATTCACTACTAAACTGGTCTTATGTTTGAGGAGCGACCTGAAGGTCACTTTGAATGCGCTGGTTTCCATAGTAGGCGGCCGGTTTTCTCAGCTTCTTCTAAGTCTATCTAGTAAGACGCTCGCAAGTCCTGAAAGGTTAACAGAAATCGGCAGTGCAATTGAACGCCGAGTCCGGATGCAGGGCGCTAGAAACACGAAAATTCCTGCGATACACTTGCCCGCACTCTCAGGACTCCTACTATGCGCTTACTACTCTTTATTATCCTCTTCGTGGTACTTCTACCGCTCTTTCTAATTGGAGTTGCAATATTTACCTGGCGCATTCGCCGAGTGTGCGTTCCGCAGAATATTTCGGGAACGGCTAACGAACCCTATGCTAGCCGACTTTTTATGCATATTGCAGGCAGTCGGATTGACGATGCTGGCTACAAGATTGCAAAGTATCTACCTTCTTATGGTGGAATTGTTCGATTCCTGATAATCGACACAACGAGATTAGCTTGTAAGCTAAGTGGCTATAAAGGATGGATGTTTTCTTATCCAGGTCCTCGTCCTTCAACACTCGCAACCTTGATGTCCCACCGCAGCTATTTTTTTGATGAGTCAATTAGGGAAGCCCTTACGAGGAACGAAAATCCGGCAACCCAATTCGTCGTATTGGGTGCAGGTTATGACACTCGCTGTTATGACTTACCGGAAGGATCGGATATCAATTGTTTCGAAGTGGATATGCCGCCAACACTTAATGCTAAAAAACAAGCTCTGGAACTAGCTGGTGTTCCCCACGACCATGTGACCTTTGTTGAGACAGATTTTAATCAGGAAACCTGGATGGAAGCACTATTGAATTCAGGTTTTAATCCCAATCTTACGACTTATATTCTCTGGGAAGGTGTCACTATGTATCTGGTAGAGGAAGCAGTTCGCGACACCTTTAATCTGATCACAACTTTGCCTTCGGGTAGTGCCGCAGGTGTCGACTTCTTCTCGAAAGATCTTATCGAGGGAAACCCACCATTTGAGAGAATTAGTAAGGCAATGCACAGGGGAATTAAGTACTACAGCGAGAATTTGCAGTTTGGTATTCCTACTGGTAAAAAACTTTCTGCAGGAATTGAAGAATTGTCAAAGGAAAGTGGATTAACTCTGACCAAATTTGAACACGTAGGTTCAGAAGGCGATAAACTTCCGCCTTGGTACTTCTTTTCTCACATCGAGAAGCACTGATAGTTTTTTCTGACTAAGCAGATCACGATCAATTGAATCTGAGTTGCACTCAGAGTCCTTTGATTGAGGTATTTCTTTAATCTCAAAGAAAAACACTAGCTAATGTTTTTCATACTTCCTAAGTCGCCATGGTCCGACATCGGCTGCATAGACTACCGAGTCGTCGTGAGATGAACTAATTCCAGATGCACCGGAAATTCGAGTCTGATCCGCTAAATCCAGATCCGGATCTGGAATAAAGTATTGCAGTTCTCCTGTTCGAGCACTGCCTATATAGATGCCACGACTGGTTCCAGGATTAGTATTCGCATTTGAAGTGGAATCCGTGGCATATAGAGTATCGGTTGCTTTGTTTATATAGATGCCACTGGGTCTACCAAAGTGAGTCCATTCATCAACAAAGGTGCCGTCCTGTTCGAAGATCTGAATTCGACTATTACCTCGATCACCGATAAATAACCTGCCCTGAGAATCCATAGCTAGATCATGAGGAGTGCTGAATTCACCTCGGCCAGACCCGGTTGCACCCCACTCAAAAAGGTAATCACCTTGAGAGGAATATTTTACGATTCGATTATTGGGCCCCTCTCCATCGGCGACGAATATATCGCCGTTTTCAGCAACGATGACACTAGCAGGTCGATTGAAGGTGCGTTCATCCTGGCCTGTAATACCAGGCTGTCCCAGAGTCATAACTAATTCGCCTGTTGGATTCAACTTGTGGACCACCGCACCCATTTCATCAGCAATGAGGGCAACGTCGGTAATCCACATGTTGCCCTCATGATCGACATTAAAACCATGCGGCCTGCCGACTAACCCGGTTCCAAAACCAGCGAGAAATTCACCGTCGGGAGAAAATTTTAGAATGGGTGGATAGCCGGACCATCTTCCTAAGCAATTGGCAGTCAAACCATCGGAATGTCCCGGCGCTACCAGCGGATCACCTAGCACAACTTTGAAACAGCGATGGTAAACATAAACATTTTCTTCAGGCCCGACCCGAACCTGAATCATTTCACCCCAGCGACCATCGTTCAGGTGTGGCGGTGGATTAGGCGCATCTACTAATTGATAGGGGTTTGTTTGCGCGAGTAAAGCAGAAGAACTTAATATTAGGATTACGGAATAAAGGATCTTATTCTTCAGAGATAAAGACATAGCTTTTCCTCTTTAGTTAAAGTTTTTTATCGTTGACGGTTCCACTGGCTTGCTCCATCAACTGCTAATCCAGCTCCGGAAACGTATTTACCAGTATCAGAAGACAAGAACACGACCGCATTGGCAATATCATCGCCTTCGCCAAAGGTGCCAAGTGGAATATTTTTCTTAACCTGATCACCCAAGCCCTGTTGAATAATTAGTCGGTCAACACCTTCAGTGCCTTCAATGGGTCCCGGTGAAATCCAGTTTGCCCGAATGCCGTACTGACCCCATTCGGCGGCAAGCGTTTTCATCAGGTTTTGAATGCCGGATTTGGCAGCGCCAGCATGTGCTGCGCCGGGCCAGCCGAAATCAGCCTGGGTTGTACTGATGGAGATTACCCGGCCTCCGTCCGTGGCTGCCTTTAAATGCAGTAGCGCAGCCTGACAGCAATTAAAGGTGCCATTCAAATCAATTTCGATGACGGTGCGCCAGCCATTCCAGGAAAGCTCCTCGGTAGGACAAATAAAATTTCCCGCCGCATTACAGACGAGGATATCGATACCGCCTATTTCGCCTGCTAATTCATCGAATGCTTTTTTTATCCCGTCTGGATCGCGCACATCTCCGGTACGCCAGGCCACATCGATTCCATCTTCTTCTTTAAAGTCTTTTACTGCCTTAAGTAAATTTTCTTGCTTGCGCGATACGATTCCAACCTTTGCGCCCAAAGTCCCCAACTTGCGAACTATAAAACTGCCAATGCCGGTAGCGCCACCGGTAACGATTGCGCTTTTTCCTTGTAGTATCCCTGGAGCGAAACTCATTTCTGCTTCTCCGTTTTCTTATGGCCTCATTCGTACGTACTTCTCGAATCGCTGCCGACCAACTTGCCCTGCATAAATGTTGCCTTCGTTATCGGATGCGAGAAATTCGATGCCACTACCAGTAGGAACTTCGTAGTCCGGAATAAATTCGGTAACGTAACCTGTGTTTGCATCGCCTATTCGAATGCCTCTTTCCCAACCTCGATTCCATTGCTCGCCTGACATGCCATCGGCAACCAATATCTTGTCATTCTCATCAATCCAGATGCCACTGGGTCGACCGAATTGGGTCCATATGTCTAACAGTTCGCCATCTTGACTAAAAATCTGGATGCGATTATTGCCTCGATCAGCAACGAAGAGGCGGCCCTGTGAATCCATCTTCAAATCATGTGGATCGTTAAAGCGGCTGCTTTCACGGCTAGTGTCAGCGACACCCCCACCGAGTTGAAAGAGGAATTCACCGGCACTACTAAATTTTATGATGCGATTATTGCCACCCCGGTGACCATCGGCAATCCAGAAATCGCCATTTGGTTGAACCAGAACAGCAGCTGGCCCATTAAAGTGAGTTTCATCATCACCGGGAACTCCTGCCTCACCTAAACGCATCAGAACTTCTCCATCCTGATTTATTTTAAGTACCTGATGTCCCATTCCTCTTTCGGAACCGGGTGCGCCTCGAGCATCGCCATCCGGCGCACCTTCGGTAACCCAAAAGTTGCCGTCGGCGTCCATATCAAAACCATGAGGCCAGGCAAAAACGCCTGCGCCAATGCTCTTAACCGTATTGCCTTCTTTATCCAGTTTGTGAATTGGGTGATGGTCCGTGTCCGCACATTGATTGGCACTGCAGCGCTCTACGATCCAAATGTGTTGACCATCGGGATCCGGTTGCACGCCAGTGACTACGCCCATTGGTCTACCACCGGGCAATTCGCCCCAGTGGTAAACGACCTGATAGGGATTATCCTGGGCAATACTTTGAACTGACAGCATCAATCCGATTACAAATAAGGCTAAGGTATTGAATTTCTTCAGGAGAGTCTTTGAATCAGTCATGTAGCGCTCCTCTTGGGCATTATTGTTTTCGCTATTCTACATAGCGCCCATTCTTATACGCCTTGGTAGCAACTACAAGTAAGGGAGGCTCAAGAAGGAGGGGATTTTCTGAACGATACTACAAGAACTGAACTCAGTTACCGCAATGCAACTCAGTAAGTAATTGGTCAGATTTCTGCACAGCTCGATCGGGGAAGAAATCCAGGGAGACCATTTCTTGCAACTGATCTAATTCAGTAAGGTGTCCACAGTATGAGTCAAACTGCCCCAATTCTTTTGGAAATACAAAAGCAACGAATTCATTCTGATGAGCGATGATCTTGTAAAAAGCAGCAGGTTCTATGGAAGTACTTGTTGGTGTCGTGGTTAAGTTACTAATCAAAAACAATGGTCCGCTGATGACTTGTAACTCTTCGGTTTTCATTACTAATTCATTGAGTCGCTGTTCTAACTGCAACCAGGGACCGAGTCGAAGTGGTTTAGGCATCGGCACCATGTTGGTAAGATTGTTCAGGTCCGACCAATAAGGCGTATTGGCAAAAGAAGTCATTGGAGCCAATCTGGCACTTTCTTCTTCCTGTTCGGGAATCTCACCTACACCAACGTAAGGGTTGTTACTAACTGCGATTTCTGCCAAACGCAGTTCAGAGTTACCAATTTCCAAAACATCTTCTACACCGGAGAATTCCACCAATCGGTCAGGTTGCCAGATACGAGGCAACAATGAAGCAACACCTACTGCATCACTGGTCAGACGATAAGACACCCAATCTGCCAGTCCGGTATCACCATTTAAGCCAGCTGCATAGACATGGTGAATTACCACGTTAGCCCTGGTTGCAGCCATGGATGATTCATACTGGGGACAGCTACCATTGCAGTGAGTGACTATTACGTCCTGTCCAAATGCACTGACGCCTATAAGCATTGCGCTCGATATCTGGACGATAGCAGTCAGGAACTTGTTAATGGACTTACTATTGAGTTTAGTCATGGGCAGCAAAATACCACTCGAATTAAATTAGGGGGACACACTTGGGTCAAAGTTGCGGAATTTTACGTCAAAACTGGTTAAAACGCTCATTTCCTGGATGATTTTTCAGTAACTTCCCAGCTTTCAATATCACCGGCTATTCGTTTAAACATGGCGTGTAGTTGGATTCGTTTTACTGTATTTAGCTGTTTAAACTTTTCCGGATCCCTGGTTTTCAGTTTTTGCCTTAGATGGGCAAATTCATAGTCGACCTGCCCTCTAGTGACTGGTATTTGGCAGTGGATTATTTTCTTATCAATTTTGCTTGAATCAAAATTATAACCCCGACTATCGGCTTCTCTAGCTACATGGGATAAGTAACAGGCAATTGCTCCAGCAGGATTAGGAGTCTCCTTGAAACGAATGAGCTGTGGATGATTCTTATAACCCTTGGTTTTTCCCTGCAGGACTTTTTGCGCAAGCAGTCCTTCTCGCCACAATGCGACTAGTCCCTTCACATCGAGGTATTTTGGATGCAGTGACCAAAGTCTCATAGGAAATATTACGCGAAAAAAACTACAGAGATTTTTAACAGGAAATAAAGTCTAGCAGATGTCGTTAGTGAAGCAATTGCCGCTTTCCGCCCACTGAATGGGAGGCGTAATGTTTTGAGCGGTTAGTGTGTAGTTGATTCCATCCAGGTCGGAATCGTCATCACGCCAGGTGATTCTGATTTCGCCATTGTGAACATGAATGCCGTGATTCGTAGCTGTTCTTTGCTGGCTGTCGGGAATACCTCCCTCGCCTTCATCCACTTCATCCATAGCGGCAAATCTGCCCGCTTCGATGCCAACTACAATAAAGGTTCGGTAAGGACTGGTTGCTAAAAGCGCTTCGGTGAAAGCCGCTCGATTGCGATACATATCGTAAGAAGGCAGAGCAACGGCAGCCAATATGCCGATAATCGCAACAACGATCATCAACTCTATTAGGGTAAATCCTTTTGATTTATGTTTATTCATCTTCACCCTAATCCACATAGACCACTTCGTGAGATTCACTGGTTACATAAATTTCAGACAATTCATGCACCTGTGGATTTGGATGCGAAACCTGCACAATCCCACCTTGAGAACTAACAATGTTCGGCACATTAGTCTCTGGACAACGCATTGACTGCGGTGGCGTTTGCCCATCTTCCAAGACATAACCGATTTCTTCGAATACTAATCGACAATCTTCCAGTGATTGCTCTGCTACTCGATATGCGGCCGCTTCTGCGCCTTCAAACAAGAGAGGAAAGGAGTACAACACCATTGCCACAAAAATCATCGCTGATGAACCACCCACACCAAACCAGATGAACATTTTGTCCTTATCTGCATCACGGGTTGGCGGCACGAATGTGTCTACTTCCTGCTTCGCTCTTTGAACTGTGTTCGGTTCGGGACGATTCAGCTCTTTTGATTGCGCATTTACAAACTCTTCGTTGTACAGGATTTCAGAACATTTTTCGCAATACTCTCCGTGATCAAGGAACTGAGTACATTGGCCACACATCTCCAAACCGCATCGATTACAGTGTGCGGCAGTTGGTGCATTTGGATGGTTATAACAGGCCAAGCGAATAATTCCTTAGTTGTATATTGCGAAAAAACGACATGCTAGCAGCACTCAGTTATGGCGTACAGCGTATCGAAGCTATGACATTATAAATTAGCTTCTACCAATAAATTTAGTAGATATTGTTCGGTTATGTGAACTGCATTCACTTTTTGCTCCTAAAATTTGAACTCAAACAAACCAAACTCCGTTCGTGACTTGACAGTCCACGGAATCCAAAATCATATGAATTACAAGGCCTATTCCGACCAAGCGAGTTTTAGGGAACACCAAGAGGAAAATATACAACGGCAGAACAACTGGCTCGTGTAAAGGATGAAATCCAATACTGCAACGGTTGGCAGCGTAAATCGGATCGGCTAGGACGTGATCGATGTCCACCAACATTGTGGCCATCATAAACAGATACGCCTTTTGCCATTGTTTGCGGAAAAACGCAGCAGTAATTCCTGCTGGCACTAAGAAATGAAGTAGTAGATGGAGTGAGAACAATTCTAAAAACTTAAATTTATTGCGCTAACGCAAAAACCCAAATCGCAGCACCACCTTTAGGCGCTTCATTCACTGGCATACCTTCCGGTTCTGCAAAGATGTCATACATACGCGCCCAGTCATTTACATGATAACCAGTTTGACCCACTACAATGGCGAGATACTGTACGTTATCAACTGCATAAGTAATTATGTTTGAACTTGGCACATCATCTAACATGCCTTCCCAAAGAATTTCACCAGTTTCATCATTGAAGGCGCGAAATTGTCGATTCAGATCCCCGGCGAAAACCAATCCTCCAGCAGTCGCAAGAATTGAACTGATAACCGGACTGGGTTGTCGATGCACCCAATCGAATTCCTGGTTTTCTAAATCCAGAGCCCGGACTCTGCCCATATTGCCGTTACTGCCAGGAAACAGTGCTTCACGCAATTGAATGTTGGTAGTAAGAATTTGGTAGCGCCCATCTGGGCCAACTTCCAGGCATCCTTCGTTCAAAGGAAGGTACAAGCGTTTAGTATTCGGATTAAATGCCGCCGGAGGCCAGCTCTTTGCTCCATAATGATTGGAACAGATCAATCGCTGTTCTTCTAATTGCGGAATCGTATAGGGATTTATATTTTTGTAGCCGCTTACTGGATCGATGGAATCGACAACATTCTGCAATCCCATATCCATTGAAAACAGATATTCACCGGTGGCTGCATCCACTGCATCAAGTATTCCCAATTTGCCCATGTTGACTACTGCTTTGCGCTGCTCACCTTGCACAGTGACATTTATGATCTGCCTTTCGAATGCCCAATCCAGATCCCATTGGTCGTTTTCAAGGTGTTGGTAATACCAGACTAGCTCGCCGGAATCTGGATTCATGGCGATAGTGGCATTGGTATACAAGGCATCGTTGGTGATGCCATCAATGTTAACTGGATAGAGCAATGGCGCGGTGTCGTAGGTCGGCGCAACGCCAAAGTAGACCAGATTTAATTCAGGATCGTAGGCACCGGCATTCCAGACGGAGCCTCCGCTGCGCTCTTCGATGGGAATACCATTCCAGCTATTACCACCCGGTTCACCGGGTCGGGGAATCGTATAGAAACGCCACTTTTGCTCTCCAGTAATTCGATCGATTCCATCAATCCAACCGCCTTCAGGGATGCGTAACGAAGTAATACCTTGAATGACGGTATCGCCAACAACAAAAGGCGCCATGCGCAGGTGGTAACCTTCGTATTTTTCATCGAATTCAATCTCGTGATCCCAAACTAATTCGCCACTTCGAGCATTTAGGGCCAGCACATGAAGATCGGAAGTTGGGACGTAGACCATATCGCCATGCAACGCGACGCCTTTCTTTTGACTCGGCTGCACCGCTGATTGATGTTCATAGCGCCATAACAGTGAGCCATTACTGGCATCGATTGCCAACACCGTGTCAGGAAAAGTAAACATGTACATAATGCCGTCATGCACTAACGGTCCGGGATTGTTTACCCCGGTTTGTAATGGCATGCGCCAGCTTAGTTGCAGATCGGCAACAGATTCACGATTAATCTGATCCAGGGTGCTGAATCCGTGATTGTCATAACTGCCCTGCCAGATTAACCAATCTTCTTCTGGTGGATCTAACAACATGGAATCAGTAACAGTAGTGAACTGACTAAGAACCTGCTCTGCTTCAGCAGCGATGGTGGTTACAAGATTGAAATTGGTCTCAGCTAACCGCGGCAATACTAAGGAAGAATCAAATTCCATTGCCGCAGCTGTAGCGCTGGATTCAATGCCATTGAACGCGAGTATATAAGCGGTAAGTGCCTGATAATCTTCATCTGTAATATCTGCCTGGTTCCCTGGTGGCATCTGTCGAAGTTCAATAGCAAGATTACCAAGATCGGCACCACTCCACTTCGCGGCAAAAGTACTGTCTGCCAAACCAGGAATTACCGCAGCGCCTTCTAAATTTGTACCGTGACAGCTAGCACAGTTTATATCGTAAATTGCCTTACCTGCTGTTACTTGATCATTGGTAAAACTTACAGTTTGTGCGGACACCGATGCGGTTACGAACACTGTAGCGAGGAAAGTTGTGACTCCAAAACACTTTAGACTATAAGACATACTTCTTAAAAAGATCATTGTTAGTTGGGTAGAGCGAAAGTAATCATTTCCGCAGTATCGAATCTTCCACCGGCAATTGAAATGTATTGTTTACCTTCATGTTGATAAGACATTACTGGACCATGAAGACGACGATCAACCAATAACTCGCCTACTTTTTCTCCAGACTGTTTGTCATAGGCTACTAATACTGAACCATCGGCGTCCTCATCCACTTCATCTTTTTGCGGCAAGTGGGAAATGACTAATCCTTTAGTAATCAGAATTCCTCCCTCTGCAGACACATCGGTAAATACACTACCCATGTCGGGTAAATTCAAATGCTCCAATAAAGGATGGTTGGCCGGCCCTTTTCCAAAAGGTACTTGCCACAGGTGTTCACCAGTATTCAGATCGATTGCAGTAATACGGCGATAAGGTGGCTTGGTTAACGGCAAGCCCATAGGGCCAATGTTACGCTGTACATTGATGACATAGGGCCAATCAGAATCGGGATCGTCCGGTGGCACCAGTGACATGGCATAGGGTCTGGTATGAGACGGCACATAGAGAACGCCTGTTTCCGGATCGATGTTGGCACCTGGAAAATTTGCACCACCGCCTGCGCCAGGTAGGAACACGGTTGCATCTTTTCCGTCAGTTCCAGCAACGATTGGTGGGGTAAAGATTGGTCCAAACACCAACTTTGCGGCAATTTCCTGAGCCGCTGTATGGATCTCGGGGGTAAAGTCGATAAGATCTTCTTCAGTCATCCCCTGTTTTTCAAATGGAGCCGGTTTTGTTGGGAATGGCTGAGTTGGGTGAGCTCTTTCTCCTGGGACGTTGCTGGGAGGTACTGGCCGTTCTTCGATCGGCCAGACGGGCTCACCGGTAATTCGATCGAACACATAGGTAAATCCGGTTTTTGACACTTGAGCAAGCGCTTTGATCGGTTCACCGTCCACTACAATATCTACCAGATTGGGAGCTGACGCCACGTCGTAGTCCCACAATCCGTGATGCACAGTTTGGAAATGCCAGAGTCGCTCTCCTGACTCTGCGTCCAAGGCAACAATGGATTCAGCAAACAGGTTTTCCCCCAAACGCTTACCACCCCAGTAATCGTTAGTAGGAGTCGAAGTGGGAAGATAGACAATGCCTGCTTCATCATCAGCAGACATAAAAGTCCACACGTTGGTATTACCCGCTTCTTGCCAGGAATTATTTTCCCAAGTTTCGATTCCATATTCTCCTTGTTGTGGAATCGTGTTGAAACGCCATTTGAATTCGCCGGTATAGGCATCATAGGCGCGAACGTGACCGGGAGGACTTCGATTAAACATGGTGTAATCGAAAATTTTAGAACCGATGATTACTGAAGTACCCACTGCAATGGGTGGCGCACCATGGGTAATGTTGTCGATCTCGAATTCGAGTTTGCCGAAATTGCCGCGCAGGTCTACATAGCCGTCTTCGCCAAAGTTAGGATCTGGCAGACCGGTGTGAATATCGATAGACACCAGCTGCTTGCCCAATGTTGCTATAAATATTCTTTCAATATCGCCATCGGTCCAGTATTCGATGCCACGAGTCTGAGCGGGAGTAAAAACGGGTCTGCCGAGGGCATAGCTTTCAGGATCAAAACTCCAGATCAATTCACCTGTGCCGGGATCCAATGCTACAACCTGTCCATGATTGGTGTTGGTGTACATAACACCATTTATATACAAAGGCACTGCACGAAAATGGCCAGTGGCATAAGCTAGATTTCGAGGCAAATTTACATCGATGGATTGCCAGCGCCAGGCAATTTCCAATTCATTGAAGTTATCTCTATCGATTTGATCCAGCGGAGAATATTTATCTGAGAAATGACTACCACCGGCGTGATGCCATTCACCGACAGCAGGAACGCTACTTTCATCGCTCTCGGGAGAACAGGAAAATAGGAGCACGCCAAGCAGGGCGATAGCGATTTTATTTTTCATTTTTTACGCTGATCATTTCCACGACCAATTTGGAATGGTTTATTTGCTGTAGTTTGCGGGCTCTAACTAAACATATCGAACGGCTGGAAACGGCCATTCAAAAGCTCCGCGCCTCCATCGTGACCCAACCAGCCCTGAACCATGGTCTGGTAGACGCGTCTGAAGTCAGTGGTATGACCTAAGTTATCGCCCTCTGCCAGATTGGTCAGGCTAGGCAGTTCTCCATAGTGGCCGCCCTTAACTTGATTGCCGACGACAAACATTGCATTAGCTGCACCGTGGTCAGTACCCAGACTAACATTCTCTGGAACACGCCGACCAAATTCAGAAAAGATCATTAGCGCCACGTCATCTGCTCTGCCGATTCTTTCCAGATCGCGAATGAATGTAGCGACAGCATCGGAAGTGTAAGTTAACAAGCGCCGATGCACATTGTTTTGGAATACGTGCGTGTCAAAAGCATTATTGCGATAAGACACATAATAGAGCTTGGTTGGCATGCCTGAATCGATTAAGGAAACCACTTTCGGCAGATCGAGACTGTTAACACCGTAGTCGACCGGAGAACTGTAATTTGACCAGGCCTGTCTTACCAGCGCCGATGCATCGTTAGCACTGCGTGCGATATCTAACAGAAAACGCCGGGAAGGATTTTCTACATTGCCCACATCCGGAACTCGATCCAATGCTTCTTTTTCTTCGTGAAATGCTTCCCGCATAAAACGGTTTGGTTGATCGAAGACAACGGGCACGTGGCGCTCACTGCGCACGGCAAGTGACTGACGTGACGCGACGTTTACGACATAGTTAGAAGGCGCCGAGGGTTCCATATCATCGGCAAGTCTACCGACCCAACCGTATTCTTCCCCACTGTTGGGTGCCGCAGTGTGCCAATAGGCCATGGAAGTAAAATGGGAAAAAGACGGATTGTCATAACCACAACCGTGAACGATTGCCATCTTGCCGTCTTTATAAAGGCTTTCGAATCCCGCCATGCCGGGATTCAGACCAAAATGATCATCTAGAATTCTCAACTCGTTTTTAGGAAGTCCAATCTCAGGCCGATGGCGATAGTAGGCATCGTCTCCGTAGGGGACGACGGTGTTTAATCCATCGTTGCCGCCGGACAATTCCAATACCACCAGGATCTTGCCATTAGCGGCCGCAGTAGCTGCTGCTTCGGCAACGCGGCCGAACATGGAAGGAGCGAGGGCAGAACCAGCTAAACCGGCTACGCCGAGCGCACTCATGCCTTTACTTAAAACTTCCCGACGCTTCATTTTATTCTTAAGCAAGTCTTTTGATTTCATAACTATTCTTCTTGGGGATAGAATTCTTAATGTTTTTTAGCTTAATTGATACTCGGGCTGACTGAATAACAGATGCAGTGTCATTCGCAGCGAATCTTCCATATAGGATTGTGCATCAGCGATATTGGTCGTGCCTAATTCATCACTTAGAAAGTCGATTAGCATATTTCTTGCATCTGCTCCGGGAGCCACTCGCATAAATCTTGCTATAAAGAAATCGACAACTTCTGCAGTGTTAGTGAGTTGTTGTTCAGTAACCATTAGGCTCAGGTTTAGTCGCGCCGTGTGCCGCGGTATTGGTTTCACTCTTTCGATTGCCATTTGCCAACCACGAAAACTTCCATAGCGAGTATTGAAATCTTCATCCCTGTCCGCCAGCATATTCGACTCGGCCATTACCTGCCCTTCGCCAATGCTGGAAGGCTGTGTGGCAGAAGTAATATCCATGCCTTCACGAATGCGCCGCGCCACGCTTTGAATCTCGCGGCTGCCATTACGACGATCGGAAGGTATAAAGTTAATATCCGGAAACAAAACGTCGCGGGCAAAGTTGCCTCTTTCTAATAGCAATCCTGGAGTAACCCAGCTCCTGCCGCCGGCCCAACCTGCGACTGTGGGAGGACGAAATAAGGTTTGTCCCAGTGCCCCGGTTGCTTGATTAAAATCCGGTACACCAGGCGCATCTTCCAAGCCAAGTTTCACGTAAGTTGAAACGGCTAATTCAACCGGGCTCTTTATGTGGGTTCCAACCGATGCAGCACTGTAAAAATCTTTCGATAGAAACATTGTCTCCAGTAGAGGTGCGACTTCATAGTTTGAATCACGAAATACACTTCCCAGTTCCTGCTGCAATTCAGGACTTAAATCATCTCTCACAAAAAAGCGGTACATCTTTCCGGCGATGTATTCCGCAGTGACTGGTTGATCCATGATGATATCGATGACTTCTATACCATCGAAGTTGCCACTGTGCCCTAGAAACTGTTTAACACTGTCATCGTGTTGTTCTTCATTTATTACGAACTCGAGATCGACATAATTCCAACCCGTAAAAGCGCGGGCTGCTTCCCGAATATCAGCTTCGCTGTAGTTACCAACGCCCATGGTAAACAGTTCCATGATTTCGCGGGCAAAGTTTTCGTTCGGGGCACCTTTAACATTTACCCCTGCGTCTAAAAAGGACAGCATGGCAGGATCTTGGGCAACTGCCACCATCAAGTCGCGAAAGTTGCCAGTTCCCATTTCATGAAACAGTTCGATTTCCATTAACAGTTTGCGGTAGTCGCGGACCTTGCTCTCGTTGACTGCGTAATGGCCGTGCCAGAACAGCGCCATTTTTTCCTGCAGCGGATTGTTAGAGGCAACCATGCGATTCGCCCACCAGTAGGCAACACGATTGGTCTCCAGCACACTAGCCCTTAACCAATAGAAAAATTTATTGACCACCGGTTGCAAGCGGCGATTGCCGGTAGGCTTTACTCTAATACCCAAGGCTTCGCCGGTTTCTTTTGCCAGGTCAGTAGTTGCTGGCCGACTGGGAGGAAAAGGTTCTAGTCCTGGATCATGAATTCCAGAATGGTCGAAGGGCTGTAAATGATTGTTCGCTGCAGGCTCGAAGTGCACCAGACTGCGCACCGCTTCCTGCGCTGACATGGATGCCAGTTCCTCAATGTCGTCAGGTGTTCCACCGAATCCTGCCCGCTCTAAAAGATGAGCAGCACGATCATAATTCCAATCGGTGTTTGCTATCGGCGAGAGTTCATCTTGCCAGGAAACGATTCCGCCTTGCTGGGCGAGAACAGGGCTAACTATTAGTAAAGCCGCAATTCCCAGGCTCTGAAGGGCTTTAATTATGCGTCCTCTCATGAGGTTATTCTCCAGCTGCACTCTTCTGGTTATAACGCGGACAACCACTTTAGTCTATTTTGGAAGTCTGTTGAATATGGAATAGTGCCTTTTAACACTAAAATACTAGTTTTAATACGCTCGTAAAATTAGTCGGGCAGCGCGAAAACCAACAGCTCATCATCGTTTTCTCTACCGCCCCCTGCGACCGCAATATATTGCTTCCCTTCAGACATGTAAGTCATCGGTGGTCCATGCAGACGCTGATCAACAAAAACTTCCGCTACTGTTTCTCCGGTCGCTTTATCCAGAGCAACCAGGATTGAACCCTGTGCCTCCGGATCGATTTCATCTTTTTGCGCGAGAAACGAAATCAACAATGTTTTGGTGACCAGAATGCCCCCTTCTGCCACAACATCGTCGTAAACACTGCCTAAAGGTGGAAGGTCCAGATGTTCTAACAATGGATGATTTGCTGGTCCTTTTCCGAACGGTATCTGCCACACATGATCACCTGTGTTTAGATCAATCGCAGTAATTCTTCGATAGGGCGGTTTTAGTAGAGGCAAGCCGAAAGGTCCCACTTGTCTTTCCATTTGAATTACGTAGGGCCAATCCGAAGTTCCCTGTGGGGGTGCTATCAACGACATGCCATGGGGCCGGGTGGCAGACGGGATATACAAAATTCCGGTTTCAGGATCGATGCTTGCACCGGGAAAGTTTGCGCCACCACCAGCACCGGGAACGACGAAGGTAGCAAGCTTGTCATCGCTTCCACGGACTATGGGTGGAGTAAAAATTGGACCTAACAAAAAATTACTGGCGATCTCTCGCGCCTCCGCTGCAATCTCTGGTGTAAAGTCGATTAAATCTGCTTCGGTAATGCCCTGGCGATCGAAAGGAGCTGGCTTGGTTGGAAATGGTTGTGTTGGGTGCGCTCTCTCGCCAGGTACAGTGCTAGCCGCCACCGGTCGTTCTTCAATTGGCCAAACTGGCTCACCGGTAATGCGATCGAATACGTAGGTGAATGCTGTTTTAGAAACCTGGGCGACTGCTTTAACTGGTTCTCCGTCAACAACGATATCCACCAGGTTGGGTGCAGAGCCGATATCATAGTCCCAGAGACCATGATGTACGGTTTGAAAATGCCAGAGCCGCTCTCCGGTCTCAATGTCCAGGGCAACTAGTGCTTCGGCATACAAATTTTCGCCAAGTCGCATGCCGCCCCAATAATCATTGGTGGGTGTAGAGGTTGGTAAGTAAACAATGCCTGCTTCCTCATCTGCCGACATGAAAGTCCAGACATTGGTATTGCCAGCAATGCGCCAAGAATTGTTCTCCCAGGTCTCGGTAAATTGTTCACCTTCTTGCGGAATTGTATTGAAACGCCATTTGAGTTCACCGGTGTAAGTATCGTAAGCACGCACATGACCCGGAGGAGAACGGTTATACATGCCGTAATCGAATATCTTTGAACCAACGATAAGGGAATTGCCAACTGCGATAGGGGCGGCACCTGCGGTAATAAAATTTGATTCAAATTCTAAGCGCCCTAAGTTCTGACTAAGATCGATATAGCCATCTTCACCAAAATTCGAATCGGGTTGGCCCGTGACAGCATCGATGGACAACAGTTGTTTACCGAGAGTTGCAACGAATATTCGCTCTATGTCGCCGTCGGTCCAATACTCGATGCCACGAATCATGATGTTGGTTTGAATGGGTAGTCCAAAACGGTAGCTCTCGGGATCGATTAACCACAGCTCTTCTCCAGTTTTAGAATCTAAAGCTGCAACCATGCCGTGATTGGTGTTTACGTACATGGTTCCATCTACTACCAATGGCACGGCGCGATAGTCTGCAGTTCCGTAGCCAACTCCTACCGCTAAGCGCAGGTCAGCGGATTGCCAGCGCCATGCCACCTCCAGGTCTGCAAAATTTTCGGCGTTTATTTGATCTAAGGAAGAGTACTTTGCCGAACTGTGATCGCCGCCGGCGTGTCGCCAGTCTCCGCTGCCAGCAGAGGCAGTTTCAGTCGCATCTTGGCTGCAACTACTTAGAAATGAACAAAGAAAGAGAATCGGGATAGAAAATTTGAAGCGGCTCATTGGGTATTCCGCGCAGGATTTTGGTCAGTGTATCAAAACCTCTACCCTGCCGGTATGGATTGACTGAACGCGCGGGAGTTCCCAACTGAGCGTGGGAACTCTTTTCCAGTGTTTACGGATTGCGTCTGTTGCCGGTTGCTCGGCTGCTGCGACCACCAACGGCTGATGGTCGACGGCTAGAACTCGACGCAGCTGAGCGATTAGATCTTGGAGCTGGCTGACTTCTGACTGAAGGTCTAGACACCTGAGGTTGCGAGCGCTGGCTTCTCTGCACAGAGGATGATCCTCGTCTACTGGAGTTGAAAGTACTAGAACGCTGGTTACTGTTGGAACGGACACTTGGAGCCTGTCTCCTTGGCGTCGAACTCTGCGCACAAGAGCGAGATGATGACTGGCTCTGCACATTTGCGCGTCTACGGTTGTCTCCACCTACATTGCGCTGACTGCGCTGATTGGAGAATCGGCTAACTCCGCTCGCAGGACTGCGTGTCTCAGTTTGCTGCCGCGGCTGTCTCTGAACCTGAGTACGTTGTCTCGGGGTACTCGAAGTCACGTTGCGGCGTTGACGATCGGAACTGATTCTCGGCACGGTTGAATTTCGAGTTGGCCGGCGTGTTTGGGCTGTAGTCGTCGAGGGATTTGCAGGTGCAACAATTGCAGAACTGTCTTCCCTGGGTGCGGTTCGGCGCGAATTATTGCTATTCGAAACAGACCGACCTCTGGAGCGATTTCGAAATGCATCAAAAGTTGCTCCAGTATTTTGTTCAACATTTCTTCGGTTAGTCTCGCGCGTCGCTGCCGATGCATTCGGTGCGGGTGTGCGGGCACTCTGCGCACCGCTCCCACGCAAGGCATTAAATCCATCTGCACTGCTGCCATTCGTTCGGCGAGTACCGCGCGGAACCGGAGAGGTGGTTTGCGCATTTCTAGTTGCATCGCCCCGTGTGGCCCGCCCTGCAGTTAGCGCGTTTGCATTACTGCCAAGATCATTCAATTGTTCACCATTAGTTCTTCCACCATTGATTCTTCCACCACTACGCCGATCACCAGTGCCGCGACCGCGCTGGGCGCTAAATTCACTGGCAGAATTCGGATTCGATAATGATCTTGGTCCGTTCGCTTGTGACCGTCGTCGATCGGCAGCGAAATCTCCTACATTCCTTCTATCTCCTCCGCCATTGTAACTGCGGCCTCCCACATAATAATTGTCATAACGATTATCATAAGGTCTGGAACCGAAATGTCTTTGGGGACGCCAATAGCTACCGTAGCGATGTCTGTCGCCAAAACGACGATAGCTATTGTTCACGTAGTAGTTGTTAAAGACGTTTATCGATGGGCGACGATAATGATAGTCGTTGTAATAGTAGCGACTCCCATAATAAGGATGGTAGCGATAACTCGGATGATAGACATGTAAGAAGTGATCCGACCAGCCAATGGAGAATGCAGTAGTTACGCCCCAAAAGAATCCCGAATGAAAGCGGTGTCCAACTGGATACGGATAGTAGTAAACCGGGCGCGGAACCGGATGATAGTGATAGACCGGTACATGTTGTTCAACAATGACTTCTTCAACAATGTATTGTGGAACATAGACAACTTCTTTTTCCACTTGTGTAATAACGATGGTTTCCTGTTCAGCTTCTTGCACAACTTCAACAGTTTGGCGTTCATCAGTTTCTAAATTTCCCGCATCAAAGGCAAGCTGTCGAAAATCTTCGATCGCTTCCAGCACATCCGTCTGCTGACTAATCACCGCTTCACCCAGTTGCCAGGTGGAATCGATGTTCTCATTCATGATCTCTATTACTTCAGGATAATTAAGCAGCGCAATAATAGAGTCATCCCAGGATTCTTCAGGCTCCAGGTTTTCGTCCTCCTGAAGTCGTTCTAAAAAGCGAGCAGCGAGAACGATTTCCAATGGATAGGTTGAAGCAGGCAGGACGATTGCTAACAAATCATCCGGATATAAGGCATAGGGGCCAACCAGGAATTGCAATTGTTCTGTGGTATAGAGAATCTCTTGAGCCGGCAGTCCGCCTAATTCAGGTGCAGTATCGGCTTGCACTTCTGCTGGCGCTGAAGTTGAATTCGTGGAAATAGGAGCGCTGGCATCGATGGCATTGGAATTATCGGCATTAGCATCTTGCGCCAGAGCTGTCTGCCCCAGGATTATGTAAAACCCTGCAATAGCAAGAATGGGATTAAACAGTCTGCAGTATTCGCGTGTTGTAATCATTATAGCCCCCAGTTTATGTAGAACCGCAGCGAGTCGGCGGGGATTCGCGATTATTAGAATACCTCAGGAAAAATGAACAATTGCTTAAGAGGTCTAAGGATTTATTTATCCTCTGTTCAGGTACCTGAACGAGAGTGGAACCAGAGGAAAATCGAGATGACTTTCCTCTGCAAGCTTTTATCTATTCCGGCAGCGCAAACACCAGAAGTTCGTTGTCATCATCTCTACCTCCACCTGCGACAGCAATGTATTGCCTACCATCTACTTGATAACTCATAGGAGGTCCATGCAGACGTTGATCGACCATGACTTCGCCTAAGAGCTCTCCGGTCATCTTGTCATGAGCAACCAGAATAGAGCCATGCGCTTCAGGATCTATTTCATCTTTCTGTGCCAGATAAGAAACAAGCAGCGATTTAGTAATTAACACTCCACCTTCGGCAACAACATCGCTATACACACTTCCCATAGGCGGAAGATCTAAATGTTCCAGCATGGGATGATTCGCCGGTCCTTTACCAAAAGGAATCTGCCAAACATGTTCGCCGGTGTTTAAGTCGATCGCCGTAATGCGTCGGTAAGGCGGCTTTAACAGTGGCAAACCAAACGGTCCTACCTGGCGATCCATTTGAATGACATAAGGCCAATCGGAAGTATCATCGGGTGGAGGTACCAGTGACATGCCATGTGGCAGTGTCGCCGAAGGGATATAAATAATGCCGGTTTCAGGATCGACAGTAGCACCTGGAAAGTTCGCACCGCCCCCTGCCCCCGGCACAACAAAAGTGGAACGCTTACCATCAGTGCCGCGCACTATTGGTGGTGTGAAAATTGGGCCGAGTAAGAATTCTGTAGCTAGCTCTCGTGCCGCCGCAGCAATTTCCGGCGTGAAATCAATTAGGTCATCTTCACTTATACCTTGCCGGTCAAACGGAGCCGGTTTGGTGGGAAAAGGTTGAGTCGGATGCAGTCTTTCTCCTGGAATGGTACTGGGCTCAACTGGTCGTTCTTCAATTGGCCACACCGGTTCGCCAGTAATTCGATCGAAGACATAAGTAAATGCAGTCTTGGATACCTGGGCAACCGCTTTAATAGGTCTGCCATCGACAACGATGTCCACAAGATTTGGCGCAGACGCAACGTCATAATCCCACACACCGTGATGCACAGTTTGGAAATGCCAGATTCTTTCACCGGTTTCAATATCAAGGGCAACGATAGATTCCGCAAACAAGTTTTCTCCTAAACGAAACCCACCCCAGTAATCATTAGTAGGTGTCGAAGTGGGCAGATAAACAATTCCGGCTTCTTCGTCTGCTGACATATAAGTCCAGACGTTAGTATTTCCAGTTACTCGCCATGAATCGTTTTCCCAGGTTTCATTACCGTACTCACCTGCCTGGGGAATTGTGTTGAAGCGCCATTTGAATTGGCCGGTGTAAGCATCGAAAGCTCGAACGTGACCCGGCGGACTCCTGTTGAACATGGAGAAATCGTAAATCTTCGAGCCAACGATCACGGTTGTTCCCACCGCAATTGGCGGAGCACCATGGGTGATGTTATTCATCTCAAACTCGAGCCTGCCGAAATTCTGCCGCAGATCGACATAACCTTCATCACCAAAATCAGGATCAGGTTGACCAGTTGAGATGTCTACTGAAACCAACTGCTTGCCATTGGTTGCAATAAATAGCCGTTCGATTTCACCGTCGGTCCAATACTCAATGCCACGGGTTTGAAGTGGCGAAAAAAGCGGCGGGCCGTATTCGTAACTTTTGGGATCGAATACCCAAAATTCTGCACCTGTTGCCGGGTCGAGTGCCGAGATCAAGCCATGATTGCTATTAACATACATAACACCATCGATAACCAGCGGCACCGCGCGGTAATCACCCGTAGGATAGGCAAGCTCTGACGGTAATTCGAGATCAGGACTTCGATAGCGCCAGGCAACTTCCAGCTGTTCAAAATTGCTGGCATCGATTTGATCTAATGGCGCGTATTTTTCACCTAGATGATTGCCGCCATGATGACGCCACTCGCCTACTACAGTGGTTTCTTCTTCAGTTTCAGTAGAACATCCTAATAACGAGAAAACTAAGAGAGGAACTAAAACGCTCTTTTTCATACTCATACCAATTAGTTAGTTTTTCGATCTTCCAAGTTTTGTTTACGAATTTATTGCTGGTCCAGAAATGCAGAAGGCCAGTTAGAAAACACTGATACAGTACTTCCTAACTGGCCCTCATCGAATTGAACTACCTGGTTATCAATTCCCGCTTTCGGCAAAGCCTCTTTCTACAACTCTTGCCCCACTTAAGCGGGTTTCCATTGCGTAGTTTCCTTCATGACAGGCGTATTCATACTGTGTGTACTCGTCATCCTTTAGGTAAGGAAATGCTACGGTCCAGGGTTGTTCGTAAGTCATTGGATCGTCAACCGTTAGGGTATAACGCAAAGTGTTTTCATCTTCGAAGGTGAAGGTTTCTATCATCTTACGACCTGCGTTTTGGGGAGGATTTCCTCGGCCCGGCGCACGCATATTACGCACGTACTTAAAGTTTGTTGATTCTATGATTAAGGTATTTCCTTCCCAGCGCCCGCGCGCGTCGCCTTCCCAAAGTGCAATTTTATCACTGACATGGTCACCAGCATCGATGGGTATGATGCGTGTATTGTGAATCATTTCACTGTGAATCATCACATAGCCAGGAGATTGGATGATTAGTTTTCCATTGTTGTAGGCTGTTGGCATCATCATGCCGAATACACCCCGTGACAAACAACGGTCTCCGGACTCAACGGTGGCTGCAGAATCGTGTTCCTCTTCCACATTTAAACGAATCGCTTCTTGCGCGGTCTGCGTATAGGCGGGAACGCGACCATTGGGAGGATCAACTACTAGCGCCGGTGCATCCGCGACGGCGTCTGACCAAAACCAATCAAACCAATAATTTTCATAGGCGCCCACACCGTTGCTGTTTTCGAAGCCATCCCAGACATTACCTTTGCGCGCTTCATCGCGGCGAGCAATAAATTCGGCAAGCTCGTCGCCGGTCGGGATTCTGCCTTCGAATTCATCAGGCATCTCGAGTGGGGTAGCTGTTGCACCGACGTTATTCCACATGCCGGTAATATCAGGCTGGCCGTCGGAGAGGATTTCAGGCTGCCAGTCTTGGGCATTGGCAGTTGTACCAAGACTTAAGGCGCAAGCCGCTGCAATAGCAGTAGTTATCAGGCTTTTAGCAAATTCAGCTGGAATTCTTTTCATTATTCGCCTCCGCTGTAATTAGGCAATTTAGATATTTGGCCGGATTAAGCCCTTACTATAGCAGATGCTTAGGGCCCATGGCTGCATGTTCCAACGGATTCTAGTGCTACTAAATGTCGGTTTCGGCTATGCTAAATCGTCCTGAAAGTAAGGCTCGTGAAACTTACTGGGCTGAGCGGTTTTGCTGCTAGTAATAAATCAACGTGACAGGCGGCAACCCAAAAATATAGTCTCACTCTATAAAGGAAGGACGACATGAAATACATCTGTTTGATTTACGAAGACGAAACCCTGGTTCCATCCAGACCGGAAGAAGAAATGAACGAAATCATGGGGGCGTATTTTGCCTTTACCAATGAAGTTCAAGCGGCTGGCAAACATCTCGGTGGAGAGGCACTAATGCCGACCGAAACCGCGACCACTGTCACTATACGTGATGGTAATCGAGTAACTACCGACGGACCTTTTGTCGAAACGAAAGAACAACTCGGCGGTTTCTATTTACTGGATTGTGAAAATCTTGATGAGGCTATCGAACTCGCCAGCAAGATTCCTTCTGCGAAATGGGGTGCAATTGAAGTTCGCCCAATCATGGTGTTCGATTAAGAGTAACGATGTTAGCGACGACCAAACAGCAGCAAATACATGAACGAATTCAAGCGCATCACAGTGCGGTGCAAGCCGTACTGGTGCGCAATATTCGTCACGTGCATCACGCCGAAGATGCGATGCAGGAGGCAATCGTAAAAGCACTTCAGCATTGGCCGGTAAAAGGAATACCCGACAATCCAAGAGCCTGGCTAACAACCGTTGGCATGAATAGTTTCCGTGATCGCTTTCGCAAGGAATCCAGGCTTGATCCGCTAACTGAAAATTCAGAGAAGGAAGAACCACATTCGGCGATCGATCATACGGAACTGGAAGATGATGTATTGAAACTAATCTTCATGTCTTGCCACCCCGCGATCGCCACGGAAAACCAATTGGCTTTAACCTTGCGCATGGTTATGGGATTCAGCATGAGTGAGATTGCCAGCGCCTTGCTCGTCCCTGTTAAAACCCTAGAAAAACGAATCAGTAGGACAAAACGCAAAATTTCTGCAAGCGGTATCGACTTTGCATTGCCTGCCCAATCGCGACTGGCTTCAAGATTAGATCCAGTGCAACTCGTGCTCTATCTTATTTTCAATGAAGGCTATTACGGATCCAGCGGACAACTGGTTAATCGTGAACTCTGCCGCCAGGCAATTATACTCACTCGTTCCCTTTGCCGTGTTTATCCACAACCAGAAAATTTTGGTCTGCTGGCCTTAATGCTCTTCAATGATTCTCGTTCACTCGCCCGTCTCAACGACAAACATGAACTGGTAACCCTGGACAAACAAGACCGAAGCTTATGGAAACAATCCCAAATTCAGGAAGCGGACGTTCTACTACAAAAAGCACTGAGGAAAAAGTCGGTTGGCGTCTACCAATTGCAAGGGGCGATAGCGGGAATTCACTCGATCGCTAAGGAAGCAGAAGAGACAGACTGGCAGGAAATAGTTCTGCTCTATAGAGAACTCCTCAAATTGAAAACTACTCCGGTTATTCAACTTAGCTACGCTGTCGCATTACTTTTTGCTGGTCTCAATGAGGAAGCAGAAAAACTCATTCAGCAATTGGAACCTAAACTTTCAGCCTACAGTCCTTTCTATGCTGCACAAGCTAAACTGTTCGAATTGAAAAACAATAAGCCAGCGATGCAGGCGGCACTGGAAAAAGCCACTACCCTCTCGGGTTCCACGGAAGCGGCTCAGCACTATCGAACCCAGCTTTAGCAAGTGCCGCGATAATCAGCAGTTTTGTTTACCATGAGCAGGCGCTACACTGCGCTCATGGACTTAACCGCTAAAATAATTCTAATAGCTTTTGCCACAGTTTTTACCGCCTGCAGCAGCAATCCTCCTCTGCATCCCCAAACTGAAATTTCCGGCGGTGACTTGAGTGCCTTGCAAGCAGCTTATGATGTTAAGCACTACAGCCTGCACATCGAAGTGAATCCGGACAATCGGTTTATTTCTGGTACCGTTGAGATGCGTGCGCTGGCGCTAGAACAATTGGCGGAAATAGAATTGGATTTCGATCCTCGCTTCAACATCGAAACTGTAGCTATTAATGACAATAGTGCTCGCTATGAAAAGAGAGGCGGCAAACTTGTTTTATCAGGTGGAAATATTGCTGCGAATTCCACCTTTACCACATCTATTACTTACGCCGGTCAGCCCTATATCGCTGAGAATCCTCCCTGGGATGGCGGTTTCGTCTTCGATAGGACGGAATCGGGAGCTCACTGGATTGCCACTGCCGTGCAAAGCAGAGGCTGTGACCTTTACTGGCCTTGCAAAGATCATATTTCTGATAAATCGGATGAAGGCGCGGATATGTATATAACCGTTCCTTCTGATCTTGTTGCGGTAATGAATGGTGTGCTGGTTTCAGAAAATAGTGCTGATGACAGAACTACTTTTCATTGGCGTACAACAAATCCTATTTCTACTTACCACCTGGCCATCAATATCGGCCCATTTCAGAAATACCAGCTCGAACATCGCAATGCATTAACGGGAAACGATACGATCCCGATCATCTTTTACCATGTATCAGACGATATGGAAAAAATCGAAAAGCTAATTAGGGATGATTTCACGAAACAACTCGCATGGTTTGAAAGAACCTTAGGACCCTATCCCTGGGGAACCGAGAAAATTGGTATCGTAGAAATTCCGTATTTGGGCATGGAACATCAAACCATGAATGGTTACGGCAATGGCTTTACTCTCGACCCGCGGGGTTACGATTGGTTAATGCAGCATGAATTTGCCCATGAATGGTTTGGCAATCTTATGACCCAGGAAGCCAATCGAGATTTCTGGTTGCATGAAGGCACTGCCGCCCATATGCAACCACTCTATGCTGAAGAAGTTATTGGAGAAGCCGGCTACTGGAGCGGAATGTGGAATACCTATAATCAGATTCAAAACTGTAAACCGGTTGTACCTGATGAGGTTGTTTCTCAGAGCTACCATGACACCAATGATCCCTACTATAAGGGAAGCTGGACTTTACACACACTAAGATGGTTGATGGGAGAAGAAAAGTTCTGGCGCTCAATTCGACGTCTAATCTACGACACCCCCGATCCCTGGTCTTTGAGTTATCCAATAGCACCTACCCGCAGAAGTACGGAAGACTTCATTGCCATTGCCAGTGAAGAATATGGTCAGGATTTGAATTGGTATTTCGATATCTATATAAAGAAGAAAGACTTGCCCTTATTAATAGAAGAAAGACTCGATGCGGGCATTCGTCTCTCTTTCGAAAACTATCCAGAGCTGCTTATTAATATGCCGGTAGAAATAACTGAAAACGGCGAAGATCGCATGATTTCTATTCCTACTAATGGAGAACTTCATCCTCTACCGCCAGGTGCAATGATACAAATAGATCCAAATACTCAGGTCTTTCGGGATTTTGGTACTTTGGAAGCTTGCACAACAGATTAAAGAGAACTAATTATGAGAATTACAAAATCACTAGGCGCTTGCCTAATAGTAATTGGCTCTGGACTAGCCGGCATTGTAAACGGGCAGGATTCAGAGCCATCTGCTTTCTATATCGCCAATGAAGGAGTAATGGTCAACGACGGACAAACGAAAATTCTTTTTGATCCTTTGTTTCCGAATACCTACGGCCAATATCTTTTGCCCCCGGACGAAATGAAACAGGCTATGTTTGCCGGAGAAGCGCCATTCGATGAGGTTGATGCAATTTTTATTAGCCACTATCACGGCGACCATTTTTCTCCGGAAGAAATCTACCAGCTAATGGAAGCTCAATCCGCAATTCAACTCTATGCACCGAATCAGGCAATCATCGCGATGCGTTCGGCGGCTAGTGACAGCGGCTCGGCAGTGTTTGATCGGGTAAATTCTGTCAGTCTGGGTTTTGGTGAATCGCCTGTTAACTTCACTGAGAATGACCTGCTGGTGGAAGCTGTGCGCATACCTCACTCCGGTTGGCCAACGCAAATGATGGATGTGGAAAACATCGCCTGGCGGGTTACACTCAATAATAATTCTACGGTACTGCATCTCGGCGATGCAGATCCTAATGACGATCATTTTGCCATCGATGCGGATTACTGGGATGAACGGGCTCCCAACATAGCCTTTCCACCCTACTGGTTCCTGGCTACGGAAGCTGGAAAAAATATTTTGGATAACCGAATTAAACCCCAGCGCAGTGTTGGCATCCATGTACCGGATACTATTCCTGCAGATCCTATAAGAAGACCTTCTGAACTTCGCGGACAGGATATATTTATTACACCAGGTGAGAGCAGATCGATTCCTCAGAATTAAAACCTGCAAATTTAGTCTTTTCCGTCAGAGAGTTTCTTCTACGACTGTTACGTTGTAGGCGATTGAAATTCTTTCCTCACTGCCTTTATATGGGTGAACCATGTGTTTGAGCCAGCTTGGCCAGAGGATCATGCGGCCCGGAACGTTTTCAACAAATTGTCGGGCATCTAGAATCGTATTCTTAACTTGAATGTAATTAGCCGATTCTCTCGGATCGATAAGTTCCAACAATCCGTTCTGAGGCCTGGAGGGATCTGGATTACCCTCTGTCACATAGTAAACACCAGACCACATACAGTTCGGGTGGGTGTGAACAACATTGTAATCACCGTCACGATTAATATTGCCCCAGGCATCGATGATTAATCGAAATTGACGCTGCTTGCCCTCGTCGCGAATTATTTGATCGGTCAAGTTAAAGACCAGGGTCTCGATTCTGGTTTTCAACTCTTTAACCGACGGTTCGTTCCAGGTGATCAAGTTTCCAGAAGACTGCCATCCACCTGCATTTGATCGATGCATTCCCTGAGAGTCGGATTTTTTTTCTTTTTCCAACAGCAGTTGTGCCAGTTGGGCGTTCAGCTCTTGGCTTTCTGGCCAGTCATGTACGACCAGAATTGTGCCAAACAGCATCGACACATTTTTACTAATATCGTATCTGGGAATCTCGCTAATGATCTTGTCCTCGCTAATTTCGCGTAGCCGGGCTACTCCAAACGCCGAATTCGGAGCATACGCCCTCTGCCCTCTACACGCATCCGATATTCTCCTAATACTCCCTGCGTGATTTCAACTTCAAATGTTTGTCTTCTTGGATAAGGAAAAAATCCGGATTCGATTTGTCGCCATACCTGCCCATTGTTTAAATGAAATAGAAGTATGCCTCGCGCACCTTCACTTACTTCTTGGACTGTGGCGAGAACGGATAATTCTTCCTGTCCTTGCTCAAAACGGTTCTCTCTTAATTGTTCCTGACCCAAAGTTGAGGTGTCAATGGCAACTGGTGGAGTATCTGCCAGTGGTGATGCATTAATCAATTCTTCAATCGATTCCACATTCGAATCTCCGATCGCATCTATTTCCATTCTCTCTGAACGGGAATCAGTTTGAGAAACTGCTTGTTCTGATCTGTTGCGATTGGTCAGCGCAATAAAACAACGTAGTTTTTCACGATCGCTATCCAGCACTGCACATCCGTCAAGTTCTTCTTGGGAAACTTGTTGGGCATGCAATGACAGACTTACTAAAGCACACACAGAAAATATTCCTGCAATAACTGCTAAGCGCATAGATCGATACCTTGGATGAATTCATGCATACAAGAAGGAAATGGTAAAAAACAGAGGTGCCTGAGGCCCCTCTGTTCTTCTAATGGATATGAATTAGAAATCCTGTGTGAACTTCACGTAGAATATTCTGCCGCGCAGATCATGCCCGGCTCGATCGTCATATCCTGGTCGATCTGATGCTCCATCATAAATGACTCCACCTGAGTTAGCACGAAATGGCGGTAACTCATTGCCATTTGCATCCAATCGCGTCAAGCGTGGCGGATCTTCATCAAACGCATTATTCAATCCCAGCGTAATGGATGAATCACCATCGCCAAGCAACTCTGGAATGACTAAGTTGTACTGCACATCAAATGTTTCAAACGCAGACACTACTCCATTGTTACTCTGATCATTCTTGTACTCATCGATGTAACGGAACTTGCCAGTCAAACTATGATTACCCCAGGCATAAGTTCCACCGATGTGGCCTCTTAGTTCTGGCATAGTAGAGAAGTTATTGCGGAAGTTGCGGCTGCCAGCACCATCGAAACTCACCGCACCATCAGTAACATCGAAATCTTGAACAAAAGTTGCTGCAGCATCAAGAAACAGAGTGCCAGGACCTAAATCGGTGGTATAGCGCAAATTAAGATCCATACCCGAAGTTTCAACCGATCCGATGTTTACAAACTCTGTATTTACTTGCCGTAATTGACCGCCCGCATCTCGAACAATACGCGGATCATTCGGAATGCCGTCGCCCAGACAATCATTATCCACAATTGCCTGCGCACCTTCAGACTGGGCAATCAGATCTTCGTAGTCGAAATTGAAGAAATCCAGACTCGCATCAAGCCCGTTATCGAATTGGAAAACGACACCGAAGTTATAGTTTTCTGATTCTTGTGGTTGCAAATTAGGCGAACCCTGCACAGAAACCGTAATGTTGTTATTCAATCCAGCTGACACACATTGCAAGCTGCCACCTGGACCTGTCGGTGAAGCCGGGTCATCAATAAACGCCGATGAAGTTGCAGATGCTGTTTGTCTTACGGTTGGAGCCTGGAACGAAGTTCCCCAAGATCCGCGAAAACCCAACCATTCCATTGGACGATATTCGAAAGCAACCTTGGGATCTGTGGTGTCGCCAATACTACCACCGTAATCTTCGAAACGGCCCGCCAATTGGAGTTCAAAGGTGTCGCTTAGCGGTACTACCACTTCCCCGAATACAGCAAAGGCATCCTGGGTTCCTTTTACTGGACCGGACAAGCTGGACTCGTTAGATTCTCCGGCGGATGACAGGGAATCACCAAAGATATCAATTTCTACATCACGGTATTGTGCGCCGAAAGCAGCCCCTATCATGTTGTCGTTAAACTCAAACAGATCACCAGTGGCAACTAAGTCCGTAACTTGCTCGATTATTCTTGAATTACTCGCCGATGGTGTATCAAATTTGGCCAGTGTGATGTCGCTACTCCCAGCAAAGCTAACACCGTCCTTAGGGGAAACCAGTCCAGGATTCGCCAGGCGCGTGCCGAACGGATTCCATTCGCCGTCTTTTACCAGGTTTTGAAAAACATCAGAGCGATAGTTGTGAGGAGCATTAGTTACTCTGGTAGATTTCGCCCAACCATGTGAAAGGTCAACCGTCCAGGAATCGGAAAGATCAAATTCGATTCCTTGCATGAAACGCGTATAGGCAAGCTCTCTTTCGATAAACTGAGTCAGGTCAGTATTGTTAACTTCGCGTCCGAGTGGTCTAGCGGTCGCCTGCAAATCAACAGCGGTGTGGATTGAGTTATCCCATGCGCTTGGACCAATATAGAGAATATCATTGGGGTTCACTGGATCCGATACAAAAAAGTTAAACGGATGCGAAGAAGGAATGGTGAATCCACCTCCTACAGCGCTACCAGTATTAAACGTAGCACCACCACTTGGACGTTCCACTTTATTATTCGAGTAACTCGCTTCGGCGTAGTAACGCAATTCATCGCTGAATTGCCATTCGAATTCAGAAAAAACCTGGACACGTTCTTCCGCAGAAATTATGCCCACCTGATCAACGAACAAATAGCGGCAGCGACTGTCGGTTGGACTTCGGAGAACACCTCCCGCAGCTTCGCAGTCAGGATCTGGCACACGGTTTCCACCTGTAGGAACTGCGTTGCCTTCTGCATTCAATGTTGCACCGCGGAAAGTTCCGGGCGATCCAGTAGAAGACAAAAATCTTGATTCAGCAGGGCTGGGATTAAGACGCTTATTTAGCCAATCGAAATCTGATCGGTAAGCCTCGTCTTGCTCATAGTAAGTGGCATAGATATTAAAACTACCCCGATCAAACGCTGAGCCAGCGGCCATACTCACGTCTTTTTGTTCTATTTCAGAATCATTAAATCCGCCGGATACTTCGAATCCTTCAAAGCCTTTGCGAGTGATGATGTTGGCAACACCTGCCACCGCTTGCGAACCATAAGTTGCGGAAGCGCCATCCGTAAGCACTTCGATTCGTTCAATCATCGAAATTGGAAACTGATTGATGTCCAGCCAATCGGTGCCGGTGTCGTCCGCTACTGGCGCAATACCTGCTCGCTTTCCATTAACGAGTGTTAGCGTTGAACCGAGCCCTAGATTACGCACATTAAACATTGCCGTACCAGCCCGGTTGTTCGTTTCATTGTAAAACTGAGACCCACTATTCACCGTTAATTCTTTTAATATATCTACGGTCTGTGTGGCTCCTATACGGGCAATCGTATCGGAGTCTATTACCTGCACTGGCTTGGTTCCTTCGAAGCTGGAATTTCTTCTTACGTAGGAGCCAGTTACTATAATTTGTTCCAACTGATCTTGCTGGGCGATACTCGGTGGTGCAGCACCGATTGATGCTGCAATGCCAGCGGAGAGAGCTGTTAATTTAAACTTATTAGCCTTTTTTTGGGCCATAGGATGTTCCCCTTGATTAATTAAGGATTTAGTAAGTGCACCCGATCCGACTGTTTTTATTTAGTTCCTTCTAATCACAGATAATGGTCTGGGAATCCATTGGAATCTGTGATGACTGCGACTGTATTACTGCTTTGCTGATGAGTCAATCATTAGCGAATACGGAACCAAGAAATTTTCATCGATAGTTCAATTGTCAAGAAAGAACGAAAACCGGAGTACCACTTTTCAACTAAACAGACCTATTGATTTCTAGATCCATTGCATAGTTTGACGCATTAAACTCTCATTAGTTACGTTTCTTACTGTGGCAATATTCCTACACGAATAAGTATTGGCAATTCTTCATTCATTTGGTGCTAAATGAACTGTGCACGATTCCGATTTAGTTTGGTTTGCACTGAAAGCTCAAACCATTGTTTTAGGTCCTTCCTTGCTCTAAGCTCCAAGCGATGATTTAAAGAGAGACCTAAATGAGAATAAATACAGCACTTTCACTTCTATTCGCAGTAGCAATTTCTGCCAATGCCCAGTCTGAATTTGAATACGCGATTGAAGATTCATACAGGCTTGCTATAGAGAACATTCTTTCTGATGAAAAAGTCCAGGCAGCATTCGACCGAATCCAGGCACTGGAACCTCGGTCACATGCCGACTTGATCGAGCTAACCGAGATCCCCGCACCTCCATTTGGTGAGGAAAACCGTGCTGCTCGCTACGCTGAATTGTTGCTGGAAGCCGGATTGGAAGATGTTTTTATTGATGAGGTTGGAAATGCGATTGGGCGACGACCAGGAACTCGTGGTGATCGAGTAGTCGCCTATTCGGCACATCTGGATACGGTGTTCCCAATTGAAACTGATGTCTCAGTTCGTTTCGATGGTGATCGACTGTACGCACCTGGGATTGGAGACAATACAAGAGGATTGATAACAGTTTTAACTGTCCTGAGGGCGATGGAACACGCGCAAATAGAAACTGAAGCTGATATCTGGTTTATAGGCAATGTGGGTGAAGAAGGCTTGGGCGATCTCTCCGGAATGAAACATTTATTCAGAGAAGGCGCCGATCCGATTGATACTATACTAGTTGTGGATGGTGGAGAATCTAGCCGAATCGTGTTTGGCGGCGTCGGTTCCCATCGCTATCGTGTCACCTATCGTGGACCTGGTGGTCACTCCTGGGGTGCCTTTGGTTTAGCAAATCCACAACACGCACTTGGTCGAGCTATTGCCCTGTTTGATCAAAGCGCTTTAAGTGTCACTCGTGAAGGAGAAAAAACCAGCTATAACATAGGTCGCATTGGCGGTGGGACTTCGATAAATTCCATTCCATTCGAAGCCTGGATGGAGGTCGATATGCGTTCCGGCAGCCAGACAAAGCTCGATGAAATCGACGCCGTCTTTCAAGCTGCAGTGCAACTTGCCCTGGAGCAAGAAAACACCGATAGAGATGATGGCCCCGAGCTCTCTGTTGAAGTGGCTCGAGTAGGAACCAGACCAGCGGCGCAGGGAAACTCCAACGCTCAATTAGTACAACACGCCCTGGCTGCAACACAGGCATTTGGGATTGAGCCAGAGTTGCAAATTTCATCGACAGACGCGAACTTACCCATTTCCAAAGGAATTCCAGCGATAACAATGAGCCGAGGCGGCATTGGCGGGGGTGCCCACTCACTGGATGAATGGTGGGAAAACGAAGATGGGCATATTGGCATACAAATTGGACTTGTTACGCTGCTTGCTGAAGCGATAATGGTTCAGTAATAAGATTGAGGCAGAGTGAGTTCCAACGGGAAATTTAGATATACCACCATAACCGCAGTGATTGTTGCCAACATGATTGGCACCGGTGTGTTCACTAGTCTTGGCTTTCAACTAGTAGACATTAGATCTGGTTTCGCCCTGCTGTTGCTTTGGGCTGTGGGCGGTTTAGCGGCACTATGCGGAGCGATCTCTTATGCCGAACTCGGCGCAACTTATCCCCGTTCCGGTGGTGAATACAATTTTCTCACGCGCATCTATCATCCGGCAGCAGGTTTTGTATCCGGATGGATTTCTGCAGCAGTTGGATTCGCCGCGCCAACCGCATTGGCGGCGATGACATTCGCGGCCTATTTTACTACTTCATTATTCGGTGATGTCAGCGCAACTGTAGAGAGACTGTTTGCGATTGTGTTGTTAGTGGTACTGGCCGCAGTTCATGGAACTAATCACCGATACAGCGGCGGCACTCAGGTTATTTTTACTGCACTTAAAATCGTAGTCATTTTGGTTTTTATCTTTGCTACTCTACTAGTGGTAGATTCTCCCCAACCAGTTGTATTTTCTCCAATCGAAGGTGATCTAAGCGTAGTGACGAGTGGCACCTTTGCCGTTGCATTGACCTATGTAAATTTTGCTTATTCTGGATGGAATGCCGCGACCTATCTCTCAAGTGAAATAGAGAATCCACAAAGAACACTGCCCTGGGTGTTAATAACTGGAACCAGTATTGTCACACTCTTATATCTTGCACTGAATTTTTCTTTTCTTTATACGGCACCAATGGATGCCATGGTTGGCGAAGTTGAAGTTGGAGCGATCGCGGCGCAAGCCGCCTTCGGTGAAGTAGCTGGGGGAGTGTTTGGAGTTGCCCTGGCACTTCTCCTAATTTCAACGGTGAGCGCGATGACAATGGCAGGGCCAAGGGTCATCCAGGTAATTGGCGAAGATTTTCCGCGCTTGCGTTCTCTCGGAAAAGTAAATGCGGATGGTATTCCCACCACTGCTATTTACCTGCAATCGTCAATTGCTGTTTTGTTTATTCTCTCATCGACATTTGAATCTATCTTGGTGTTCGCTGGATTCACGATGGCTCTTAATACCTTTGTCACCGTACTCGGGCTGTTTTATACCCGTTGGAAAAATCCAGAATTAGAACGACCCTACAAAACCTTTCTATACCCCCTGCCCCCAATTATTTTTCTGGCGCTAACTGGATGGACTTTGAGCTTCACCTTGATCATGCGTCCCGTAGAAGGGCTTTTCAGTCTGGGGGTAATCGCATCAGGTCTGGTTTTCTATTTCCTCACGTCCCAGAAAAGCGTCAGCTAACCCACTAAATGCACTAATATTAGAGATAATTTGTAGAAAACAGCACACAACTCAATAAAGAGTGCTGCTAGAATGTGCCTTTTTGAACGCACCGAGAAACTATGCCTGACTCATCTCAAAACGAGTTAACTGAGCTGCTATCACTGTTAGATCAAGCTCATAAATCTCTTGCCAAGCATTGGCTGGGAGAAGATTTCGTTATCGAATTATTGCTAGCAAGTATTATCGCCAAAGGGCATGTACTTGTTGTTGACGTTCCTGGCGTTGGCAAAACAACGCTGGCAAAGAGTATGGCGCAAATCTTGGGCCTCGATTTTAATCGTATTCAGTTTACAAACGATATCTTACCAGCTGACGTTTTGGGTGGTGCCGTTTTCAATCAGTCGGAAGCGAAGTTTGAATTCTCACCCGGACCGATCTTTACCGATTTTCTTTTAGCGGATGAAATTAACCGCGCGCCTACTAGAAGTCAGTCTGCATTCTTGCAAGCAATGGAAGAAGGTTTTGTAGCAGCAGACGGTGTTAACCATCCTCTTTCTGATTTGTTTACAGTGATTGCCACCCAGAATCCAATCGACTTCGATAGCACTAACCCGCTGCCGGAAGCGCAGCTGGATAGATTTTTGACTTCTATCAGTCTGGGTTATCCAAATCTGGAATCGGAATTACATTTATTAGGTGAATACGGTAGCTCTACTCAGCAGGATCCAGCTCCGGTGCTAACCGCAGATTATGTGCGCGCATTACGCCAGAACTGCGAAGAAGTTTTCCTGCATGAGGATCTCGCCCGCTACATTATCGACCTATCCAGAGAAACACGGGAAGACCAGGGCATCAAACTGGGAATATCTCCCCGTGGCTCAATGCATTTAGCCACTGCCTGTAAGGCGTTTGCACTGGTAAAAGGAAGAAGCCAGGTGCTTCTGGAAGATATTCAAAAACTAATACCGCCGGTGTGGGACCATCGTGTGCTACCAAGACACGGGCGAGACAGTGACAGTAACCATGCCCATGAACTGTTGCAAAACATTATAGAGAGAACACCGGTACCAAGATGATCAAAGGCTTGCACCATAATGCTTATCGCTGTCGCGACACGGAAGAAACACGAAAATTCTATGAAGATTTTCTGGATCTTCCGTTAATGCATGTTTTAGAAATTAAGACTACTAAGACTGGTCGTAGCAGCAATGTGTTGCACAGTTTTTTTGAGATGGGAGATGGATCCTATCTTGCATTCTTCGAAGCACCTAATGAGCCTTTTGAATTTAAGCAGCAACATGATTTCGATTTGCACATTGCATTGGAAGTAGACTACGACCACATGCTGGCCATGAAAGCAAAAGGCGATGAATCAGAAATTGAAACCCGCGGAGTCGCGGATCATGGTTTTATCCATTCAATCTATTTTCGTGACCCAAACGGCTATGTCATCGAGCTCACTGCAAAAACTGGTGAGGGTGAATCTTCTTTCAATAGTGATGAAGCTCATGCCCAACTTGCGGATTGGCAAACTAACAAACACGCTTCCTAATTAGCTGGTTTTCTTTTTCTGAACAGGACGATGGGTTTATTACTCATCACTACGTCGTCGTTCTGATTCATCACTTCATTGAGCATAGAAATTGAACCCATTTCCGGGCGCGACCTGGATTCCTTTTTCTCAAGAATAGTAGTTTTCATCCGCAGTTGGTCCCCTGGGAATACTGGTATACTCCAGCGCAACTCATCGATGCCAGGCGATCCCAATGATCCAGATTCTCCTTCTGGCATGTTGTCAACAATCATCCGCATCGCCATGGAGCAGGTATGCCAGCCAGAAGCGCACAAGCCGCCAAATAAAGTCTTTTTTGCAGCTTCGTCGGAAAGGTGAAAAGCCTGTGGATCATACATTGACGCAAACTGCAGAATTTCTTCTTCAGTTACCTGATATTCACCAAACTCATAACTCGAACCAACTTCAAAATCTTCATAAAACGCGGGACTGGCCATGCAGTTTACTCTCCTTAAATCACCTTGTTTCGCAGGGTTTATTAACAACTATTTGATGCAACATGCGGGCGAGAGTATAAAGGGTGCAGCAAAAATTCGCTTGCACTTATAATCAGGAAATGGACTCACTATTGCTCCCAGAAGAATCTGCGGATTCCCGCTATCAGCCCCTGGCTGCGCGGATGCGCCCCTTATCGATCGAAGAGTTTGCCGGACAATCCCATCTGCTCAGCCCGGGAAAATCCATCTATGAAGCCATCGTCAATCAACAGCCTCATTCGATGATTCTCTGGGGTCCACCCGGTGTGGGAAAGACCACCTTGGCTAAAATTGTTGCCAATACCTGTGATTGCCATTTCGAATCTCTGTCTGCGGTACTGGCTGGCGTCAAAGAAATTCGCGCCACCATCGAACAGGCAAAGTTTCAACAATCCAACAGTGCTCGCAAGACAATTTTATTTGTAGATGAGGTACATCGATTTAATAAAGCCCAGCAGGATGCCTTCCTGCCCCATGTGGAAGATGGCACCATATTATTCATAGGTGCAACTACAGAGAATCCATCTTTTGAACTCAACAATGCACTGCTATCAAGAGCACGAGTGTATTTACTCAAGCCTTTATCAGAGTCTGATTTGCTAGGCGTTATTAACAGCGCTTTAGAGGATAAAGTAAAAGGCTTGGGCAAGTTGAACTTGATCTTGAGTGAAGAACAAAAAACAGCACTGGCAAGAACTGCCGATGGCGATGCAAGACGCACACTTAACTATCTCGAAGTATTAAGCGACATGGCCGAATTGATAGACGGCGAAAGTCTGGTAAGCGATGAACATATCGCCCAGGTAGTAGAAGAATCCTATCGGCGCTTCGATAAAGGTGGAGACAGTTTTTACGAACAGATATCTGCATTACACAAGTCAGTGCGCGGATCCTCAGCAGACGGGGCGCTTTATTGGCTTACCCGAATGCTCGATGGCGGTTGTGATCCAATTTACATCGCGCGTCGACTAAATCGTATGGCAACAGAAGATATTGGTTTGGCAGATCCGAGAGCATTACAGTTAACTCTTAACGCCTGGGACTCGTACACGAGATTGGGCAGCCCGGAAGGAGACTTGGCTCTGGCTCAAGCGGCGGTGTATTTAGCAAGCGCCCCTAAAAGTAATGCTCTTTACGAAGCTTTTGGTGCGGCGCGTCAAGCTGTTGCTGATCACGGCAGCCTGGAAGTGCCCTTGCATCTGCGCAATGCCACAACTAATCTGAGTAAAGAACTCGGGTTCGGCGAAGATTATCGCTACGCCCATGACGAAGAAAACGCCTTTGCTGCCGGTGAGAACTATTTACCGGAAGAAATCCGTGAAGAGCAGTACTATTATCCCAGAGAGAGTGGTTTAGAAATTCGAATCAAAGAAAAAATGGAACAGTATCGCCAACTAAACCAGCAGGCGAAGAAGAAACGTTATGAATGAACTTGCTGACAGACCAGTAAGAGTACCTGAAGAAACTCTACTTCTACACTGCTGGAGATTACTACGCTGGTTTGCAAATTTACGTCTTGTACCGAGGCGATTCGAAATTAAAGCGAGGCTACTTACACGCTTTCTTCGAACTTTCTACTACGACACTTTTACCCGAGCAGGAAAAGTAGTCTTACTCTGCTCTTTTTTTATATTCATCTTTAGTTATCGGGTGACCAGTGACTACTTATTGTTTACTGCTGCTTTTGCTATTGGACTACTATTCTGGAGTTTAATTCTTGGCATTGTATTTCGGCCACAAGTATCTCTAAGACGTAAAACTCCTACAACAGCAATAGCAGGTGAGCCTTTAACTTCTCAAGTGACCGTGAACAACAATGGCAGATTTTCTCTTTACAATTTTTCTGTTAGAGAATTGTTCGTTCCCTATGGGCGCTGGCCTCGAGAATGGTTCCTGCCACATCAAATGGTGCTGGCACCATGACAACAAACATCGCAAACCGTAAGCTTCGAGCCGCAAAAAAGAGGAGCAATGAAATTGTCGGGAATCGGCGTGCAAACATACTTCCCGTTTTTTCTAACAAGAGTTACTAAGCGCATAGATGAACCCGGCGATATCTATGTCCTGCCCCCGGCGCTAAAAGTTGCGATTCCTTCTCTGAGGCATATCGCCGAACAGGCTACCAAAAAACTCTCCCTTGGTACGGACAACTCACGTAAAGGACCGTCTCTTGAATACGCCTATTCCCGGCAATACCAAACTGGAGACTCCTTGCGTCGATTGGATCATCGAGCCGGCTCTCGCTTGGGAAAACCAATGAGCAAGGTTTTCGAAGGCGCAGAAGAAATTCGGCGGGATCGAGTGCATATTATTGTTGATCTAACTTTGGAAGATTTTTCGGCCTGGCAACGCCGTCCAGTTGACGATTCGCCCCTGGATGAGCGCCTGGCACTTGCAGTTGAGATTGGTTTGTCAGCGCAGAACGAAGGCTTTAGCCTGGCGGCATTAGCTACCGGAAATGAATGGCATAGCGTGGAAACACTGCTGGACTATTATAAGCAAATTGCCACCTACAATCCCCAGCGGGCTTGCACCAGTATTGGACAAGCGCTGCCCAAGCAAGCATTAGAAGACACTGGTTTACAGATTTTGGTGTTGGGCAGATGGACAGAAGAAGCCAGGTCTTTGGTAGAACGCTGGAATAGTCAGGGAATTTTGGTCTTAGTTTTTATGGTGCCCGAATCTGATAAGGACATCGATACCTTGCCAGTTGGATCGAACTACGTCGAGATTCTTGATCATCACGATGAGGCAAAAGATTAATGTCTCCCGGTAGAATTTTACTCGCAGGTTTTCTAACCTTACTGTCGCTGCATATCGGCATTTCGATGGAACTTGCCATAGTTTCCTGGATCGGCGGCATTGCAAGTTTTCTAATTGCTACCGGGATCGTGAGTACTGCTCGACCAACCTGGGGATTACTCTTCGTTTTATTCGCTACCGGTGGATTTCTTGGCAATCAAATACTAGAAGACTGGGCGGTGGAAGGTTCATGGGCGCAGACCAATAGCCTTGGAGCTGGTTTCACCTTAAGCCTTCTGGTCTACCTGATTTGGTTATTCTCTGTTAACAAGGAACTTGAATCTTCTTCAACAGTGCTTGATCGAGACAGTCAAACGATTCTTGTTTGGGGATTACTTGTTTTTCTGTTAGTAGCGCCCCCAGACAGCACGATCTTTATGCTGTCGGCAGTGCCAATCGCGCCGATATCAATCGCTGGCATCGTTCTCGCAATTCTTGTGTTGTTCGCTGATCGCGTTGGCGGCTTCTTGGTAAAACGATTGTTGCTCCTACTTCCATTAGTGGTCATCGTGCCTTTGGCGTTAATTGCGCTAGGAGCCGGCCAGGGCCCAGTACTTATAGCGCTCGCAAATATGTTTCCCTCGGGGGATGGTTTTTCTGAAACTGGGTTTTCTCCTTATCAACAGTTACGTGCTTCTGTATTTCTGCGACCGACCAATCGTGCGGTCATGCGCATCGAATCGAACCAACGACCGGGTCAGTACCTGGCGGGTAACAGATTAGTATTTCTCGATGCAGACTTAGTCTGGCAACCAACAGTGCGCCCATTGGAGTCCTTGACAGTTATCGACGCCGAGAGCTTGGCGAGCGGTGAATTGCGCTATCCCGTGGATAACCATCATGCGGTAAACAATCCATCTCTTTCTCAGGACATGACTGTCTATGGTCTTACCAATGAGAACTATATTTTCGTTCCACCCGGGACGAGTTCGGTTGCAGGGCAATTCACAACGATGAACAAAAATGCCGCCGATGTTTGGACTTTGGATTTTGATCGAGGATCAGATCGCCGCTGGAAATTGGAACTGGATAATCAACCAACACCGGGAGAATCGCATCCAGAGAACTTACTCATGCCAGAATTTTGGGATGATGTGCTACAGAATCGAAGTGAAGAATTCGCTGCGGGTTCTCGCCAGGCGACAGCGGAAAATATAGTTAGCTATTTCGTTTCACGGCAATACGCATTGCAAACGAACTTCGATAGTGAAGCGCCGTTTCATGATTTCTACCTTGGCGATAAACCAGCTTATTGTTTCTGGTTCGCAACAGGAGCAACACTGGCATTAAGAGCCAATGGAATACCCAGTCGATTGGTAGGCGGCTACGCATTACATGAACAACTTTCTTCCGATCTATGGCTAGTGCGACAACGAGATGCTCACAGCTGGGTCGAATGGCAAGACGCGAATGGCTATTGGCATACCATCGATCCGACTCCACCGAGCATCGAATCATTCTTCGGTGGTTATCAATCTTCAAGCGCTAGCACGCTCTACCATCGATTAGCTGGACAGTGGCAAATATTTGTCGATCGAATGCTTGAAAACGAACTTACTGCGAACCTGGTGCGGTACGGTGGCTTGTTCATTCTTGCCTTCTTGTTTGTTCGAGAGTATCGAAGAATCAGAGGCGAGCGGGCTAAACTAGACTCCCGCAAGAGGCAATGGCAAAGGCTTTGGCAGCGCTTTCTGGGCATGACTAAATTACCTGCTCACAATACGTGGACAGCATCGACCTATCTGGAGAACTTACCGACTAATTGGACTGAACCGAATCAACAAGCAGTCCAGGACTTTCTCCAGGACTATGCACTGCTTCGATTCTCCTACAACCAGGACCAGGCAATTCGGGACGTGGAAGAATCTTTGCTCGCCTGTTCGAAAAAATTTCAATTGAGTTAGAACTGTACTCAGTGGCATGATCCTAGCCACTGGCCTCAAAGAGATCTGGCTATGCACAAAAACTCCCAGGCTGTGCACATCAGCTTATTTATTGCACTTGCAGCAATTTGCTTTCCTGATTTCATACTCGCCCAAAGCACTGACTATCGTGCACCACGCACGGCGCACGGTGTGCCGAATCTACAGGGCTTCTGGGAAAAACGCTTCGCAACTCCGGTGGAAAGACCGGCAGCCCTTGGCGATAAGCGCGCCTACACCGAAGATGAAGCTACAGAATTTGAGCAGAGAGCGATAGAAAGAAGAATAGCCAGAGAGGCACCGGTGGATCCAAATCGGGGCGCACCTGCTGCAGGTGGCGATATTGAGTTTCGCACCGACACTAATTTTCTGCCCAACTTACCAGTGGAGGTAGCACTGATAAATGGTGAGCGGCGAACATCCTTAATCATCGAACCTGAAGACGGTCGCTTTCCTCTTCGAGATGAGAGTATGGAATTTCGAAGACGCTATTTCGAATTAATGAATAGCAATTTCGACGGACCAGAAGCCCGTCCTCCTGGAGAACGTTGTCTGCATCTGGGTCCGCCGTTACCCACAATGACCAATGCCGATGGTACCCATATACAAATCGTTCAGAATGAAGACTACGTTTTAATCTACAGCGAAGAAGCGATACAAACTCGAATCGTAAAACTCAATAAATCACATCCGGCGATTCCAATTCAAAGATGGATGGGAGATTCCATTGGTCATTGGGAAGGGGAAACATTAGTTATTCATACCAACAGTTTTCGCCCTGAACACACAGTAAGCCAAATTGCCTCTTCGGAAGAATTCGAAGTGACCGAACGGATAACCGCCCTTTCTGAAAACGAATTGCTGTATGCCTATACGATCGTCGATCCGATTACTTATACAGAGCCGGTGGTAGCGGAGCTTCCATTTACCCGCATGGCGCCTGGTCAAAAACTGTATGAGTCAGCCTGTCATGAAGGCAATCGGGCGGTAATGGATATATTGATGGGCGCAAGAGTGATCGAACGAGATTCTCAAGAACAATAATTCAGGAATTGGTGAAGGTTGGAAAAAATGGAGCTAATAGAAAAATTAGCTCCATTCTAAATTTCTTATAATCCCCAGTGCGCGACGTAACTCATAAACAGCGAAGGATCACCGCAGGTGACATCAATTGGACCATCCGGAGTACCAACGCCCGGTGCTCCCATATCAAATCGCCGAGCTAATCCCGCTGCATCTTCTCCGATGGTTCTAATTAGGAATCCGGTTCCCATTTCGATATCAGTGCGGGGGCCTAGGAAGCGTTGCGATAATTGCATCAGGGTAGTATCGCCCTGATCGCGATACATATTCGCAAAATTCGTTAGTTCCGAGTAAAACTGCTGCACTGTAGTGCCCGGAGCTGCTAGACAGGGGCGCGCCGCAACGAGGGATTGCGAATTCTCACCTCCGGCATAGGCATCGCCACCGGATCCTACGTTCCAGTTGTTGTTAAAGGTGCGATTGGTGTTCTCGCAGGACAGCATTTCATTCAGACGTGCTGCGCCACCTCCAAGTGGTCCTGAATTGGATGCCCAGTGTTCCATGTTCTGCCAATAGACGGCTCGCATTAGCCGGTTTGACGGTGCACCATTACTGGCAATCGGATAGCGATAAAAGATCAGGTTAGGTCCATCATCGGCAATGTCGATACTGCGTGCTTCTTCAATCACCTGTTCTACAGTATACCCTTCACTAATCGAGCAAGCCGTTGTGACTATTAGATTACCGGCCGGTAGTTCCTGAGCGTAGGCCGAGAACGTTGCAAAAAAGCAGAGCGTGAGTGTTGTAAAATATTTACAAGTGTTACGAACTAGCATGATGAGCTCCTCCAAATTATTGTTGAAACTCCTACGAGTGCAAACTTCCGTATGAATTTTTTATTGTTGAATCATTCAGTCTTACGGATAAGAAATACTTTCAAATAAAACTTGTACGCCAAACAGAACAACACAACTATTCTATGGCTGCTACGGCAATACGCTTAGTGGAAGAGTTTGTCGGACAGGAGATAGGCAAATGGTGCGCAGGCAATGACACAGAAATTAGTTCATAGCATTACTTTAAGAAGAAATTGAACGCCTGGTTAATAAGTTAGAACAACAAAAGAAAACTAGTTTGGCCTGAGACGGAGATGGTAATCGAAAGCCATACCTGGATTGATCTCTCGAAACCCGATAGCCAGGCGCAACATCTCTTCCAGATACTCGGCCGCTGCGAGGGGACCCACATCCAATGGTTCCAGGCCGACGTCTTCTACCAATGCAGCAACTCTTGCTTTCGCCGCTGCATTGTCACCGGCGATAGGTGCCGTTACTGGTCCGTCACTTATTGTGGGATCTACCATGACGGCAAAATTCATGGTGTTAAAAGCTTTCACTACCACCGCGTTTGGAGCGAGTGCCTGAACCTGTTCTGCCAACGAATCTCTAGGATCACGTGGTGCAGTTGCCCAGTCGTTTTCAAACGTCCACCAGTTAGTTGGATCAATGATCAATTTGCCACTCAGATCACCTAGTGCACTCATCACTTCTGGAATCGCGGTTGGTGGTATGGGTATAAGTATAATGTTGCCCTGTGCAGCAGCTTCAGCTTGAGTTGTTGCTGTTGCGCCGTTGCCGATGTCGCTTACCAATTGTTGCACGCGCTCGGATTGTGGAGCGCGAGAAACATAGATGATGGTATGCCCGTTGGCTGCCCATATTTTTCCCAGAGTCGAACCCACATTTCCTGTGTCAATAATCGCGATAGTTTCACCGTTAGTTTGAGCTTCAATAACTCGTGACGATGAATTGAGAGTCATTAAAACTGAAAAGGCTAAGAGCACAATCAAACAACATAGAGTCTTCACCATGGCGAGTAATCTCCGCTTTTCCTGCAGCTATTTTCGATTAGTCAGTTTTTACACTGAATCGCTAAATGATGATACCTTAGGTCTTCAAAAATTTTGGGGGATAACATGTCACGCACCATTCGAATCCTATTCCTGCTAATTAGCTGCACATTTTTTGGTACGACCGCGCTCGCTGCCACCGGAGATTCCATACTCTCCATGCAAGAACGTGCGGAAACTATCGATCGTTTATTGGCTGTTCGACTAGAGACTTTACCTGCAAAGTTGATGCGCCGAGAAGGCATCGATATGTGGATTCTAGTGGCGCGGGAATACAACGAAGACCCGGTGGTTATGACGATGCTGCCCGGTGATGCACATGCAGCGCGGCGGCGCACAATCCTGGTGTTTTCCGATGAAGGCGCGGAAGGCGTCATGGGTTATGCAGTATCTCGTTATGCCGTTGGTGATTTCTTCCAGGCCCGCTGGAATCCGGAAGAACAACCCGATCAGTGGCAGGCGTTGGCAGATCTGATTGCCGAAAAAAACCCAGCCACTATCGGCATCAATGTTTCTTCTGACTTTGCCTTGGCGGACGGCCTTACCCACGGTGAATACGAAGGACTGGTTGGTGCACTAACAGAAGAACAAGAATCGAGAATAGTGTCTGCAGAAACTCTCGCAATCGCCTGGCTCGAAACTCGAACCGACGAAGAAATGGAACTCTATCCTGCCATCGTAGAGATAGCCCACGACATCATAAAGGAAGGATTCTCAAATGCGGTAATCACTCCAGGAGAAACCACTACAGAAGATATTATGTGGTGGTATCGAGATCGCATTCGTGAATTACGCCTGCTTGCCTGGTTCCATCCTTCGGTCAGTATTCAAAGAGAACAAGAAGCCGTCGGTGAGTTTATGGATCTCTTTACTGACACTGATCAGCAAGGGGAAATTCTGCCTGGCGATTTACTTCATGTAGATTTTGGTATTACTTACTTACGGCTAAACACTGACACGCAACAACATGCCTACGTTCTAAAGCCTGGTGAAACTGAAACTCCTGCAGGTATTCGTGCCGGACTAGCGACAAGCAATCGCTTGCAGGACATTCTCACAGCAAACTTTATTCACGGCCGCACCGGTAATGAAATTCTGCGCAGTGCCAGATCACTGGCAATCGAAGAAGACATTCGTCCTTCTATATATACCCATCCTATTGGCTACCACGGACATGGTGCGGGACCAACCATTGGCATGTGGGATAACCAGGGCGACACAGTGGGTAGAGGGGATTACCCACTGTACGAAAATACTGCTCACTCAATCGAATTAAATTCTACGGTCAGTGTGCCCGAATGGGGCGGGCAGGAAGTGCGCTTTATGCTGGAAGAAGATGCGTTCTTTGATGGTGAAAACACTTACTACATTGATGGCAGGCAGCAAGAACTTATTCTTATTAGTAGTGATTAGTTTAATTCCGACCTTTGCAATCAGGTAGCATGAGTTATTTGATGTAAGACTTCAGAATAGCTGTGAGGTATATTCACGTTTTCAAAATATCCTCTCTCCTTTAACAATTTATGAGCACGAGGTAATCGATAAATTGGAATCGCTGCATTGAGGTGGTGTTCGACATGGTAGTTAACACCATGAGGACAAAGAAGTAATCTCACCAAAGGACTAACAGTGGTTGTTCTTGTATTAAGGCGCGGATCATCATTGCTAAGTTCAGGGACTGCACCGTGTTCAGATACTTGTCGCAATCTGGCAATCGCTGGATAACAAAATATCAGAGCAACAACCCACATAAGAAACAAATGTGGCACACCAAATGCAGTAAGCACCAGGAATAGAGCTAAGTGCCAAACTATTCCTCTTAGTAATGCCATGCGATCCTCTGTGTTTAACGAACGAAGATCAGAAAAACCTTTTAGCCTGCTCGATAAATCCCGAAACCCAGTTTGTCCTGTAAGGTCTCGTTTTAGTTTTCTCCGTAATCTTTCTTTAGAGATGGGGTAGTCCCGATAGTTTGTAATATCGGGATCACCTTCCTTACCTACTATGCGATGATGCACCAGGTGCTCCCGCATATATGCTCTTCCATTAAAGAAATCCATTGGGGCAGTTATCCATGAGCTAACCTGGACATTTAGCCAATTACTTTTGAACAAACTGCGATGGCCCGCTTCGTGGGTAAGAACAAAGAAGCCCATTTGTCGACCGCCAAGCAGGATTGTTCCAACAATGAAAGTCAGTGGATTTGGCCAAAGTGCAGCAATAGAGAAACAGGCAGCTGTTATTCCCAATTGGCAAGCTAATACCCAAGCTCCGAGTAAGTCACTTCTGCTCGTTAGCTCTTCAATCTCTCTGTCCGATAAAGGATTCGCAATTGACATAGTTGATTCGAACCTAAGCCGGTTGTGCTGCTAATTCACCTTCAGTTTCGTCTTCGAACGCAAAAGCAACTAATGCAGCGGTAAGCAATGCAATCACCGAAAGCGTAAACCACATACCGGCGAAGTTTGTAACAACACCTGCCTCACCAAACACAGCACCTAGTATCCCAAGGAAAGGCCCAGCTAACATTGGCCCAAGGCCTAAGATAATGATACCGAAAACAGTTTGTGCGGAATTTCGTATGTCTTCTTCGGCTATGCGATCGACATACATGTAGGCGGAAGCGAAGAAACAGGCATAACAAACTCCATGTAAAACCTGACTGAAAACGCCGATCATTAACGGCCCGGTCCAGACGAATTGACCCGCAGCATCTACCGAAGGACCCGATGGTTCCTGCATACTTATCAATCCCCAGATGGCATAGCGAGCAAAATAGGCCAAGGCACCTATTGTGATGGTCCAACGAAAACCGAGTTTAAGCAAAAACACACCAAGAAATGCCATGACGCCAATTTCCGCGAACTGTCCCACTGTCATCGCTGGCGCAATATAAGTGACCAGCAAGCCCAACTGGTTTTCAAAGAAGGGTCCGGTCTGCATAAAGTAAACCTGATGAATAACTGCGATGGGTAAACTTGCAGCTACAAGCACGGCAAAGGAGCGATTTGAAAGCAGACTAAAGGCTTTCTTAAATGCGAGTTTTTCAACACCTTCTTTCTTAGGCGGTGTATTCGGTAAGAGAAAGCAATACCCAGCGTACAAAATGGATAAAGCACCGGAGACTTTTAGCGTATCAGCCAACCGGGCGGTGGCATCGGGAACTTCGTTGCCAACAAAAAACGGTGGCAAAATTTGAAACTCCAAATTTGTTTGCAACCATATCATCGGAATCAACCAGGAAGCAGCGATCCATCCAAAAGTACCCATTACTCGAATTCTCGGCCATTCACTGTCTGCATTTTTCAAATGGGCAAACGCCATCGAGTTGGTTAGGGACAGTGTTGGCATGTACAAAACACTGTAGACAATAGACAGCATCAACCAGGCGTTAAAAGTCTCTTGAAACGAAAGCGTAATCTTGACGATGCCGCCAAATAAAAGCAGAACTGCCAGAAACTTTTCTGTGGAAAAATATCGATCCGCAAACTGACCGGCAATGAATGGTGCGGAGATAGCTCCCGCCGATGCCGCTATACCGATGATCCAGCCAACCTGCCCAGAGGTAAATCCTAATCCTCCTCCGGCGACTGGTGATTGCAAATAGGTCGCAAGGACCGGCAACCAGATTCCCCAAACGGCATACTGAAGGAACATCATCATGCCCAGCCGGCTCTTAATCGAACTCATTGTGCTATCTCCCCAACCCCAGACTCCTCAACTCCCGAGAACTTACTGAAGCAAGTTTTTTATAATTCGTATTAGTAGTTCTTGTTGTTACACACAGTGCGCAAGTGTAGCAGGATTCAGAGGATTACTTCACATGCCGATTTGCAATGCTGGCACTCTCATTTCGCGCAGAAATTCAGTTCGAATTACGCGCGTACCAAGCAAATTGGTAACCAGAAATATTTCGTTGGGGCGAGGACCACGTCTGAAATAGTCATAAACCGGGTTTATCGATTCAATTGCTGAACCATCTCTTGGATCGAACGGACGCAAATCGTGCATCGCTTCTGCCGCAATGAGCTTTCGTCTCTGCGTCTCTTCACTAAGTGGGTGTGAATAAACGCCGGTAATATAGAGATTGTCTACATTCCAGGCCGGCAGTCCGGTCATACCGTCACGGGGACCAAGCGGAAAAGCCTCATTACCTGCCGCGTGATTGGTATAGAGTAAAACTGTTATTTCACGGTCCCAGCGATTCAGTGCTTCGAATAATGCAATCGCAGCAAATTGATGATCACCATGCCGATCGAGGTAAGGATGGGGAGCGACAACAGTGTCAGGTTCAACTCGCTCCAGCTCTAACAATAAATCGTTAACCAACGATGGCCAATTTGAAACGAATCGCCTTGCTCGAAGTTCTTCGTCGAAATTTAGTTTTCGAAAATAACCGGGATCGTTCAATTCGGCAAAAGGTGTTGGCACTGTACTTGGGCGCTGTTGCCACAAGCGCCGCAAAGTTGCATCGTAGTAACCAAGATTTCTTACTTGTTCCGGCCCCAGTCCACCAAAGAATGGCACGGTTATACTATCAATCGTTCTTATCCAACCCTTTGCACGATATTGTTCACCAGAGTCAGGCCACACCCGCTCAAAATTCGAACCACCAGCATCACCTGCAGTTATTGTGACTACATCTGCAACCGTATCCTGATACAAACCAAACGCGGCAATTTCTGCATCATCTGGATGCGGTGCAATGACGAGCGTTTTCCCATCCAGATTTACATCATTGTTAAATGTAGCAAGTGTCCCTTGTTCTGTTACCCATTCTGCACCTTCGGAACTCAGGCTTACATAATCGCCAGTCGCGATATCGCTTGCTAATAACGGTGTAAGATCGAGGTAGCGAATGCCAGCACCACCTTCCTCAAAATACTGAACAAAAGATTCCGATTCGAAAGAGACTCGTATGGCAGGATTGCGGCCTTGGGTTTCACTCACCTGAAACTCTAGCATTACGGTATCAGCAATACCTTGCAATTCTGGCCATGAAAAACCAGTTGCATCGAGAGTTACTGATTGAAGAGTGGCATCCTGAAGCAATGACAGAAAATAATTATAATTGCCCTGGCGATCGAAGGGTTCTAACTCATCCCTTACCAGCGAAGTAGAGCAAGCGGACAACAGCAAAGTCAGCGCCAGTAAAAAACATCTATGGTTAGTCACTTTGTTTATCAGGCTATCTTCAGATTTGGTAATCATTTCCACAACTTCATATTTAAACTGTTCTCACTAGAGCTTAGTACATAACAAATGCAAACAATCTTTCCCGAACCGCGACTAATAAATACTGCCTGTCGTCCACTACAAAAGTTTGCGGCGCATTACTGACTATTGCCGATGCGTGAATTCCATAAGAGATCACCGCTGCTGCCATCGAATGCAACCAGATTATTTCTACCGTCACCTGTAAAGACTAGATCGGTAGCTGTTGTTAATACTCCAGCATTTACGCCACCACCACCCGGCCATTCATGGCGCCACACTGCTTCCCCAGTGCGGTAATCAATGGCTTGAAAAGCACTTTCTACTGAACCAACTTCAGCCCGAATCTTACCGCCGAGCCCCATGGAACCTCTTGGATCGGGATCTGAAAGATAGAGCATGTTGTAGCCATTGTTTTCCTGAGTATAGAAAAGGCCGGTGTTAGGATTAAAAGCTGGTGGTTGCCAGTTGGCGACTCCACCTTCTACAGGAGAAACCAACGTGCCGGGAATCAGTGCTTCTTTATCGGGATTAGGTTCGGGCTCTCCCGTTTCTCTAACATGAGATTCCCAGTTTGCCGTACGAGAATATTTATTCGTTACAATGTGCTCACCGGTTACTCGATCAATGGTAAAGAAGAATCCATTGCGTGCAGCGGTTGAAACGAGCTTACGCGACTGACCATCAATCACCCCATCTATTAGAATTGGGGTTTGGGCCGAGTCCCAATCATGAGTGTCATGGGGAGACGTTTGAAAATACCATTCCAATTCGCCAGTAGTCACGTTTACGGCAACGAGTGAGCAAGTGAATAAATTGTCTCCCCGTCGCGCTACACCGGTATAACCGGGTGTTGGATTGCCCGTGCCAAAAATATAGAGATCGGTTTCGGGATCGTAAACTCCCGGCACCCAGGCATTACCTCCACCATGACTGGTGGCATCCAGGTTTGGCCAGGTTTCAATACCAGGATCATCTTCACTCATGGGAACGGTATAAAACTTCCAGATCAATTCACCGGTTGCCGCATCGAAGGCCTGAAGAAAGCCGGGTTGATCCAGGTCGTTGCCTGTTCCCACGATGACTCGATCACGAATAGTAATCGGCGCCATAGTAGAGAAGTACTGCAATTCGAAACTGGCCAATTCGGTGTGCCAATTCTCCTCGCCGGTATTAGCATTCAAGGAAACAAGGTAATTGTCAGGTGTTTCGAAGATGATTGAATCATTCCAGATCGCTACACCACGATTGGCAATATGAGTGCCGCCACGGGTTTCCCAATGGTAATGCCAAATTTCACTGCCATCCCGTGCGTCCATCGCCCAAACGTGATCCGGGGCAGTAACATAGAGAACACCATTTACTTCGAGTATGGATCCTTTAATAGAGCCGCTGGTGATATCGATGTCACCGCGCCCTTCGCCACCCATCTGCGTAATAATTCCAGTGCCGTCTCGATTTCCACGGCGAACATTAAAATTAACCTCTGTGGTCCAGGCCAAGGTTAAATTCGATACGTTTTCTTTGTGTACTTGAGTTAGGTTGCTATAACGACGTCCCGAATAGTCACCTGAATAGGTATCCCAATCTCCATCCAGAGCATTGGCCAAGTCCGCAGGATCAACTACGACATCTTGAGCTAGAATTGCACCCGGAATAATTATTAATGCGATAATAAGGGTCAGATATCTCATTTTATTGTCTCCAGGTAAGCTGTTACATCATGAATCGTACTATCAGTTAGTTCCGCCCATAGTTCTCTATGGCGATAGAGGGGATCGTCCAGTTCTACTCGCGGCGAATCTCCCCGTCGCGTAAAACTACGATAAGTACCGTCTTCAGTTCGCAGACTTATAAAGAAGTCGTCATAGCGCAGTAAGCGGCCAACCAGAGTTTCTCCACTTTGAGTTGATACTGTCGCAGTAGTCTGGACGCCACCGCGCCCACTCTGTCGTCTTCCTCCAGCAACCCAGGTGTTCTGCAGAATATAAGCGTCAGAAATTCTGCTGGATATCCCACTTAAATCTCCAGTCACTGAATGACAACTGGAACACTCTTGATTGAAATAGCGCTCTCCAGCAGCCGCGTCTCCCACCAGAATATCCAGCTCTAAATCTACCGGCGGGGTACTACCCTGACCTTCTGAGGTGGCTTTGATTGCGTGTATGTATCCAGCAACTGCTGCAATGTCTTCGTTACTGAAATTGTTAAAGGTTGGCATGCTGCCCTGCCCTTGCACAATTACTTCACCGATGGCTTCACCTGCTATATCAACCAACACTACATCGGAACGTAACAAGTTTGGACCGCCCTGATCTCCCCCTCTTAAATCTGGACCATGACAAAGTCGGCAATTTACCTGGTACAAATCATCACCACGTTCGATCACTTCTAAGGGTGGCAATGCTCGTTGTTGTTGAATAAACATGGCATTGGGATTTGCGATTACTAATTCTGGCTGGTTTTCCTGGGCAGTAGCGGGGAAAGTCCAAACTAGTATTAAAACTGATAAAACCTTTAGTCTTCTTCTCATTGGCGATCTCTAATTTATTAGTGGTAAGCAGCGGCCTTCTTTGGCTGATTGAAATGCAGTGTCAACGATTTGCTGACCGATCCGGCTAATTGTTGGTGACAAAGGGCCTTCGATTGGCAGTTCGTTTTCCAGACAATGAATCACATACTGAATTGGATTCTGATGCGGTGACTGTACAGTATCAACTTGCACGTCGAATCCTTCAGTTTTGTCACGGGTCTGCACTCTTACTATTGAATCATAATCGTAGTTAGCAATAGTACCTTCCGTACCCACGATTACGAACCCGCATTTGGGTTGTGGCTGGTGGGTCCAGGGATCAGAAAAAGTGCCCCAGCGAGTTTCGAACTTTGAAAGACCATGTTCGTACCGTGCGACCGTTACGCTATGTTCATCAACTTCCAGTCCCGCTGGTACATGCATCATTGCGGTGACATCTATTGGTGCTGTTCCACCATGAAACCAGGTGCCTAAAGTTGTGCCGTAACCCAGATAGTCCAGCAGCGATCCGCCACCGAGCGAAGCTTTATAAAACCAGCTATCTGGCTTACCTGCTTCAACCTGTTCTGCCGTTGTTTCTTCCTTATCAGCGACATGCCACAGCGGCCCTCGGTTTCCATCATAGTAGTGCACTTCGATGACTTCGCCGATCTGGCCTTCATCGATGATACGCTTGGCGGTGATGTGGGAAGGATGCCAGGCCAGCGGCCAGTTTATCGCCAGGCGTTGCTTGTTGCCCATGGCCGCCATCATTCGATCCGCCTCGGCCAGGCTGGATGCAAACGGTTTTTCCATGATGATGTGCGTACCGAATGCAGCGATTTCTTCTATGGCTTCGGCATGGCGTCCGGTTGCCGGACAAAGAATCACTATGTCGGGTTTGGTCTGTTCTATACAGGCTTTAAAGTCAGAATAGATATTCTCTTCTGGAATACTAAAGTTTTTAATACTCCATTCCATCCTTTCCCGACTTTCATCGCAAATACCGACTATGTCCACATCAGGGTGTTCGTGGGCCATACGCAAATTGTCACCCATGTGGAAGTGTTCGAAATCGATGCCTGCTACTTTCCAACGTTTACTCATAAGATGTTTCTAATCTGCGCTCACACTAAGATTCGACATGAAAAAGTTTGTTATATATTACCCATCGGTTGTCTACTTTCAAAAAAGATAATGTATCTAGAAAAGTTAAGCCAATGTAAGCATCTCTGACTCTTGCGACGGCTGTCTCACCGGCAATATCAAGAGATAGTGTTTCCAATAATACGGGATCGCCATTTTCTTTATGGGAAGGCGACTTTGAAGCGACGAACTTAGCAAAATCATCGACGCTCATTTGCTGTAGTCCTTCTTGGGTATAACCAGTAATTTTTGCTGCAGGATGAAAAGCATCATGTGCTTTTCCACCATCAGATTCATACATACAGTCAAAATAAGTTTGAATTGTGTTTTGAATTTCTTCTCGATCTGACATCTCGTTTCTCCAAAAAAAAGCAGAGTAATAAAACTAAGTTATTACTCTGCTCTTACTACTCTTCGACCTTGCTATCTGTTGCCTATCGGTATTCGTCGTAGGCCCTCAGCAACCATTGATTAGTGCCATCACCAGCCGGAGCAAATCCATCGGCTGGTTGCAAGTCCAGCATTGCCCCGGGAGAAAGGTCTTGCACTTTAGCGCGCAGCAGATTGCCGCGAATAGTGACCAACATGTCTCGATAATTCAGCAAGTCATTCCGATTAGACAATTGACCGTGTCCAGGAATGATAATTGTTTCATCGTTAATAAGGCTTGCTAATCTATCGGTTGCCTCGATCATGCCATCCAGAGAGCCGCCATTGTTCTGGTCGATAAATGGCAGCACATAACGCACAAACATATCTCCGGTATGGATCACGTTCGATTCGAGGAAATAAACTTGAGCATCGCCATCGGTGTGTCCAGGTCCTGTATGAACTAACTCAATAGGTTCACCATTGAAATAAAATTTCATGGTATCGATGAAAGTTATTTTCGGAAGACCCACTGGGTCATAGCGTTCCTGGGCGCGACCGTTCGCCAACACTTGCGTGGATTCCATACGCCGCCGAGCGTTTTCCTGCGCAACGATAAAGGCTCCGGCCTTGCCAAAATTTTCATTGCCATCGGTGTGGTCGTAATGGAAATGGGAATTAACGACAAAGGTCACAGGCAATGTAGTTAAATCGGTTATCGCAGCTTCGATCTTGTTCGTCAGGGGTGCGAACTGATTGTCGACTATTAATACGCCATCATCGCCGACGATAACTCCTATGTTGCCACCGCTACCTTCCAGGTAATAAATATTGTCTTTTACATGGTTGGTAGTGATTTCAATATTATCGAAATCCTGCGCGCCAACCTGTGAAGGGAGAAGGAGAAAACTGAACAAAAACGTAAGTAATTTCTTGTTTCTTTTATAAGTCATAGTGGTCATCTCTTCAGCATTTTCTAAAAAACCGCTTGCCAACACTGTAGCGCTAACTTCCAGGGTAGTAAATGGCTAATGTGGTGTGCAATTGGCTCATGCAGCGAGTACGCGCTGCTGGGCTTCTTTATATTCCTGTTTCAATCGTTCGACTAATTCAGCGGCAGAAGCTACCGACTTAATCGCATTGATTCCCTGCCCACAGCCCCAGATGTCTTTCCAGGCCTTAGACTTATTGCTACCACCGGAACCGAATTTCATTTTCGATGGATCGCTTTCCGGTAAGTTTTCAGGATCGAGTCCGGCTGCTTCGATCGATGGCTTCAAATAGTTGCCATGTACTCCAGTAAACAGGTTTGTGTAAACAATGTCCGCTGCTGCATAGTCAACCAGAGCTTGTTTGTAAGCAGGATCTGCATTGGCCTCCTTTGTTGCGATAAATGCGGAACCGATATAGGCGAGATCTGCTCCCATCGCTAATGCCGCCAAAATTGCATCTCCCGTTGAGATTGCACCTGATAACAGAAGCGGACCGTCAAACCATTCCCTCACTTCCTGAATGAATGCCATCGGAGACAAGGTTCCGGCATGCCCTCCTGCACCGGCTGCCACGCAAATCAGGCCATCGGCACCTTTTTCGATCGCCTTGTGAGCGAATCTATTGTTTATGACATCGTGCAAACAGATTCCACCGTAAGAATGGATTGCATCAAACACTTCAGGTCGTGCGCCTAATGATGTAATGACAACTGGCACCTTATACTTTACGCACATTTCTACATCGTGCATGAGTCTGTCGTTCGAGCCATGAACAATTTGATTAACTGCGTAGGGAGCAGCAGCTTTGTCAGGATTTGCTTGATTATAGGCATCCAGTTCTTCGTTAATTCGAATTAGCCATTGCTCCAGTACTTCTGCAGGTCTTGCGTTAAGGGCGGGAAAGCAACCCACGACTCCGGCTTTACATTGGGCTATGACGAGATCGGGATTCGAAATAATGAAAAGTGGCGCGCCGACGGCTGGTATCGACAAGCGTCCTTGCATACATTCAGGGATAGACACTGGTAATTCCTCGACTAACTTAGTCACATTGAAAACACAGAGCGGTATTTTATACTATCGAACTCACTAATCGCAGTTTCTTAATTGAATTGGAAACTATTATTTTCCCGGCACTCTGCAAGAAAATAGGACAATATGAAGACTTATTTATACGAAAGGGGCAAACTATCCTCTATAAATATCAATGAGCATTTAATGTGACTTTCTTCGACTACAATGATTCTCCCTACCCTATTCGCGAAGACATAAAGAAAGAACATCGTGATTTCTGGCAACGCCTGGCTCAAGCAGGATCCTGGTGGACAGCTGCAGAACGCATTGCCATTGCGCAAGAATCTCGAAACGCATCTTCCTGCGAATTCTGTGAAGAACGAAAAGCGGCGTTGTCACCCTATACGCTTGAGGGCAACCACCACAGTAGCACGCCATTAAGCGCTACCGCGATTGATGCGGTGCATAGAATAGTGGCTGATCAGACACGCATTACCCAGGCCTGGGTAGAGTCATTGCCCGACAACGACTTAAGTATTGAATCCTATGTCGAACTAGCTGGCATCGTTGTTTGTGTATTCAGTATTGATGAATTTCACCGGTCTCTTGGGTTCGAATTGGAACTACTTCCTGATCCAACGGCAGGTGAACCAAGCAGATATCGACCCGCTCAAGCAGAATCTGGCACAGGATTCGTTCCCATGCTGCCCAAAGAAGGGCTTACCGGGCCGGAAGAAAATCTGTGGCCTGGGGGTCGCTCTGCCAATGTGTTGCGAGCACTGTCACTTGTTCCCGCTGCGCTTAGAGATTGGCTAGCGCTTTGCAGTGCACAGTATCTTTCAGTAGAGGGTATGGCGAATATGGTTAAGCAAGACGACCGCAGTATAAATCGCATGCAGATGGAACTTATCGCCGCGCGGGTATCCGCAATCAATGAATGTTTTTACTGAACTAACGCACATTCATCGATGCTCCGTGCGAGCTCACTCACAACGCAGACCGAAGTCGACTTAAATGCCGTAAATGGGGATCTTTCAGCGGCAGCAATTGGCTTGGAATATGGACCCGAACTCGTAGAATTTGCTGAAGCAGTAGCCAGTGGTGATAAAGACAAGTTAAATCAATCGCGACAAACTCTTCTCGATCATGCAGGCGCAGAAACACTTGTAGACTCAGCAGGTGTAGCCGCCAACTTTCAGCGTATGGTTCGTATTGCAGATTCGATGGGAATTCCGGTAGATGATATGGAAACAGAACTTGGCAAATCGGTTCGATCCGAGTTGAATTTAACCCGATTTGCTTCGGCGGCAAATACCTTGAATGCCTAGTAATACACTCTAGCTATTGTGCCAAAGACGCCAATATTTTTCGTTGCCCTTGATAGGGTCTGCGACCATGCATGATTTGAAAATTATCCACTATTGCCAGGTCGCCGTTCTCCCAGTAATGGTCAAAGGTGATGTCCTCCGCCAAAGAACAAACCCTTTCCATTAATTCATCTGCAATAGCAGTATCATCGCCGAACTGAATAACTTTCCTGCCATCGTTGCGCGAATCCTTCCATCCTTTATAGGCAGCTATTAGTTGATTGAAGAATGACTTACTGCCATTGCCTAGCTTGCGCACAGCCGGTAATACCGGTGTAGTTACTTTCAAGCTCTGACCTTTTTGCCACTCCCAGCAGTAACCCAGTTTTCGGAGACGCGCTTCGGCTGCTTCTTTGTTGCTTACGCCTAAAGTGTCTTGCCAACTGCGCCCCTGTCCCGAATCAAGATCGGCTGCTGCCGGCATGATGTTGGTATAGCGAACACCTTTACTTTCAAGATCGGCAACAAAGTCTGATGCCTCTGCTTCGAGCAACGAAATCAAGCGGTCAGATTGGCACAATAGTGTTGCACCACCGCCTGCGCTTGCCTGTTCACAAAAGAAAAACAAAGTGCTGGGATAAATTGGTGTCTGCGCCATTTCATGATGTAAAAAGATTTCCACATCTGCTGGTGCCTCATTAGCAGTGAATACTCGCTCGGTGCGGTTGTGGCGTACTGCGTTGGACAGCGATTCGGCATAGGAAAAGTTTTGCAAATCAATGGCACTTACGCAGGCGTCAAAAGCATTCGCATCGTGCAATGGGAATCCGCGCAATAAAACCACACCATGATTTTGCAGTTGTTCGAGTAGCGTAGCTTTTGAATTGCGTAACCAGGCTATGGTTGATTCGAGATCGCCACAAGTCTCATCGGCATTTATGCAGAAAGGAAATTCAGTCATAGATTGGATAAAAAGTATTAAATGCGGATTCGCAAAACACTGCTGGGTCATTAAAGCGTCGATTCGCATTGAGCGATGAGATTGCCAGCATCTCGTCACTGCTAAGTTCAAAATCAAATAGTGAAATGTTCTCCAGCAGACGTTCCTTGCGCGATGTTTTAGGAATGATTGCCGTGCCACGTTGCAAACCCCATTTCAGGACTACCTGGGCAGCCGTTCTTCCAAGTCGCGCCGCGGCCTGCTGCACAACTTCCTCATTCAGGACCGAATCCTGCTCTGAAGCCATATCCAGAGAAACATAAGAGAGTGCGCCCAATGGTGAAAACGCCGTTACTGCCATGTCGTAGGCTTGTGCCGTTCTTATTAGTCGTTCCTGCGTGAGATAAGGATGGGATTCTATTTGCAACATCGCCGGATTGATTTTGGCATAGGCCATTAAGTCGTGAAGTAACGCGCTATTGTAATTGCACACTCCAATCTCCTTAACTAATCCCGACTCCACCAATCTTTCCATTGCTCCCCAGGTTTCATGCAGTGGTACTGGATCGATCTCCATTTTTGGTGCATCCGCATTGGGGTCGTATAACCATTCTGGCGGATATCGCGTCTCGATATCTACGTACTTAAGCGCGATAGGAAAATGCACCAGATACAAATCCAGGTAGTCAGTGCCTAAATCCGTTAAGGTTTTTTCGCATGCAGTTTGAACGTGTTCGGGTCGATGAAAGGTATTCCAGAGCTTGGAGGTAATCCATAAATCTTCGCGAGAACACAGTCCTTGTTCTAATGCTGCCTTAATTCCCTGGCCTGTTTCCTGTTCATTGCCATAGTCCGCAGCGCTATCCAGTTGGCGATAACCAAGCTCGATCGCGTCCACAACGGCTTGTGCAGTAGCTGCTTTGTCGATCTTCCAAAGACCCAACCCCACCGCTGGCATAGCATTGCTGCCGACTTTGATTACATTTTCCATGATTGTTCCTAAACCTATAAATCTACCTGTAACTCTATGTTCACAGTCTATCGCGAGATCAATTTTCCAATCCCATTTTGAACGGCGTATTCCTCTAACTCTATAACTCGATTTTCAGCGATGGATTGTTGTGCTGCACTGGCGACAAGCATTGCCCAAAGTCCCTGTAATGGAGTTGCCGCGTCTACCGTTTTACCTTCAAGTTTGTCCACTAGAGCTTCGTGTTCGAAATAGGTTGCACCGTGGTGACCGCTGCGTTCTATTACTGCTGGATAAGTCAGATCACTAACAACATAACGCTGATGGCCTGGGACTTCGATCTTAAGCTTCGCGCTCGATTGTTCCTCTCTATTAGTAGTGGCAGACTCTGTAGCCACCAGTCGACCTTGCTCACCGGTTACCACCATCTCTTCATAGTATTCATGGGCAAACATATTGAGGGTAAAGCTCGCCCGAATTCCGTTGGCATAATTGATGATGACAAAACTGTGATCGTCAATATCGGATTGACGCCCTTTGTATTCGAAATCGAGAAAATTGACTGCCCTGCCACCACTGGCGTACACGCTTATGGGTTTTGAGTCTGCCATCAGGTTGATAAGGTCAAAATAGTGGCAACATTTTTCCACCAGAGTGCCACCGGAAAATTCATTAAATTTGTTCCACTGTTCTACTTTATCCAGAAACGGTGGTCGGTACTCGCTCATGGCGATTGTTTTAATCTCGCCCAATGAACCCGCATGCTTTGCTTCATAAAACGCGTCAATGTATTGCGCCTTGTATCGATATTGCATTCCAATCTGCAGAAATTGCGGATAGCTTTCACCCAACTCCACCATACGCGCGCCGTCTTCTAATGTCGTTGCCATTGGCTTTTCGATGAAGAGTGGTTTTTGCGACGCAAGAGCCTCCTGCATTACTTCAAAGTGAGTAAAGTTAGGAGTGCAAATCAGAATTGCATCAATTGCAGAATCCCCGCAGGCGCTTTGTAAATCAGCATAGCGCAGGAGTTTTTCGTTACTGTAAGTTTGAAAATCAGCCTCGGCAATATCCATACTGTTTTCGTGTTTATCATAAATACCATGTACACGAGCACGACCTAACAATGTGGCAACACGCATATGCTCGCGCCCAATCGTGCCACTGCCTATGACTAACAAATTGAATTTCTGATCAGTAAAACTGGATTGCTGTGTTACTCGCTCAGTGCGCTCACGAGAAGTTTCTGTAAAAAATCGATTGTTACTACTCACACTGGATTCCATGTTAAACGTCGCTAACTAACATTCCGCCGTCGGAATTTGCTGAGTCCCGCGCATACCAACACCAAACGATTACATTAATCAATACAATGACGCTTATTAGTGGCAAGAAGGCAGCACTAATCCCATTCACTAATCCAATGGGAGAAAACAAAAGGTATAAGCCGACGACACAGGATAATAAGGTAGTGGCGCAGGGAATTCCAAATCGCCAGGGCGTGAGATCAATAAGCTCGCGTTTGTGAAACGTCCATTCGGCCTCTCTCGGTTTTAAATAGCCGATCAGGAGCATGATGCCGATCTCAGTAAAAAAGAGGATGGCATACAAATGCAGGAAGTGAATATTTATGTAGTCATTGAGTATGAATTGAAACAAGCCATAGGCAACGATATGGAAAACAATAATTATCTTAGGGCCTAAAGCTGGCACGTGACGTGTGAACAACCCTATTACTACGATTGCAATGACAGGAATATTGTAGAAACCAGTAAATATTCTAATGATCTGCCAAAGACCTTCTGGAGCGTATTGCAATAACGGTGCAACGATAAATGAAAATAGCGCTATTACTACACTAGCGATCTTGGCAACTTTCAACATCTGCTCATCGCTAACCTTGTCGTTTTTTAGTGGAGAGTAAACGTCGAGACAAAACAAAGTCGCCGCACTGTTCAATAGCGAGTTAAACGAACTAAACACCGCTCCAAGCAATACCGCGAGAAAGAATCCAGTCGCATAAACGGGCAGCACATCGCGAATCAGTTGGGGATACGCCAGATCAATGGATGCCATTCCTTCACCGTATAGATGAAAGGCAATCACACCAGGAATCATCATTAGGAATGGCACTAATACTTTAAAGAATCCAGAAAAGAGAACACCCTTTTGCCCTTCAGCTAAGTTACGGGCGGCCAGAGTGCGTTGAATAACATACTGGTTGGTGCACCAATAAAATAGATTGGCAAAAATCATTCCAGTGAACAATGTACCGAATGGTGTTGGATCGTCCGCCGAGCCGATGGCATTGAGTTTTTGGGTGTCGGTTGATACCACGATTTCCAATCCACGACCAACGTCGCCTTCACCCAGTGTTGCTAAACCAAGCACAGGTACTGCTATTCCAATAATTAGTAAGCCCAGCCCATTCAAGGTATCGGAAACAGCAACCGCTCGTAGTCCACCAAAGATTGCATACATGGCTCCAAGACAACCGATGCTAATAATAGTTATCAACAGTCCTTGGCTATAGCTTACTGATAGCAAACCAGGAACGTCGAACAACTGCAGAACTGCGATAGATCCGGAATAGAGAACACCAGGTATTGTTACCAGACCATATCCCACCATAAACAAAATGACGGTCATGCGCCGCAGGCCGTGATCGAAGCGATCACAGAGAAATTGTGGTAGTGTGGTAAAAGCGCCGGCTAAATATCGTGGCAGGAAAACAAACGCCATCGCGACGGTAGCAACAGCCGCAGTAGCTTCCCAAGCCATACTACTGAGATTGAATCCATAAGCTGATCCGTTAAGGCCGATGAGTTGTTCAGCGGAAAGATTGGTGAGCAACAAGGAACCAGCGATAAATACTGCCGAAAGACCGCGACCAGCAAGAAAATAGCCGTCCTGGGTACTGACTTCCCCTCTTGTTTTGCGATAAGAGATATAGGCCACGAGGGCCATAAAGAACACAGCAGTGATTAATGTGACAGCTATATCTTCGGTGTTCAATTTCAGCCTGCTTGAAGCTATTAGCTAAATGAGGAAGGCGGAGCATATTGGTATTTTCAATAGAAAGAAAGAGAGCAAGTCCTTTACTTGCTTCGAATCTATAAGGGGTGATAATGCGAGTAAGACGAATCAATGGTCAAACCAATTTGGATGAATGTCATGAATAGATCACTACTGTTCTCACTCCTATTTTCAATTGGCTATTGCGGCACCGATACTGTCGCACAAACAGAATGGAGCTACTGGGGCTCCAATTATTCTTTCCAACGCTATTCCCCTGCAGCGCAAATCAACTCGGAGAATGTTTCACAACTGGAAATCGTTTGGCGGCGACCGGCAGTAGACGAATCACTAACTGCAGCCTATCCAAATGTGCGTGTCTCCGGGAATCTTCGAGCAACTCCAATATTCGTTAACGGCGTTTTGTATTCATCCAACGGCGTGGGACTCGCGGAAGCCTTCGATCCAACAACCGGGGCAACTCTTTGGGTACAACAACCCGATGAGAACACCAGGGAGCAAGTTCAAGGTCAAAGTTCCCGCGGTGTTGAATACTGGTCCGATGGCTCGACGGAAAGACTGTTTGTGATTCGCAAAGGTTCGCTGTACGCGCTTGATCCCACAGATGGCGATCGGATAACCAGCTTTGGTGTTAATGGAAGCATCAACTTAGTGCCCGATACCTCAAATATTTTCAACTATCAGTCAGGCGGACCAATTGTTGTAAACGATGTCATCATCGTAGCTGGTACGATCGATGGTGCCGGAGACAGCGGCACGAAATGGCGCGGCGTTGCATCGGAAGACGTCCGCGGTTATGACGTCCTAAGCGGTGAACTCTTATGGACTTTCCACGCAGTACCGGAAGAAGGCGAATTCGGTTATGACACCTGGGCCAACGATTCGGCCCGTGAATCTGGCGATCTAGGTGCCTGGTGTTGTTTGAGCGCTGATCCAGGTTTGGGAATGGTCTATGTCCCATTTACAGCACCCACTGCTGCTTACTATGGGGGTCATCGCGGCGGCGACAATTTGTTTTCTAACAGTCTGGTTGCTATTGATATAGAAACTGGTGAAAGAGTTTGGCATTTTCAGATGGTCCATCATGACGTATGGGAATACGACAACGTTGGACCTCCAGTGCTAGGAAACATAGTTGTTGATGGCCGCCCAATTCGAGCCGTGATGCAGGCCAACAAAACCGGCTGGGTTTATGTGTTCGATCGTGCAACAGGAGAACCGGTATGGCCCATCGAAGAAAGACCAGTTCCCGTTTCCGACGTGCCAGGTGAAACTCTTTCTTTAACTCAACCCTTCCCTACTAAACCTCCACCTATTGCGACCCAGGGAATTACACCCGATGACATCATCGATTTTCCAGAAGTGGGACAAATCGCAAGAGCGGAGGTCGCAAACTTTGTTATTGGGCCAATATTTACCCCGCCCACAATTGTAAGTGGCGATGTAGGAGGCACCCAGGGAACTCTGACTTTACCTGGATCCTGGGGATCGGCGAATTGGAATACCGGAGCGTTTGATCCAGAAACTGGATATTACTATGGCTTCGCCAATGACATTCCCCGCGTCTATCGCTTGCAGCGCGCTACTCAAGACGACACAGAGATGGACTATTGGAGTCCGAACCGGGAAGCACCTTATGTCGATGGCATTCCTCTAACGAAACCACCCTGGGGACGTATTACAGCAGTTGACATGAATCGAGGTGAACACGTTTGGCAAGTTGCTAATGGCGACTCTTTAAGCGATCACCCTTCACTGGAGAATCTGGATTTACAAAGCCTTGGCATTGCGAGTCGACCCGTAGCACTGGTAACGAAATCACTGTTGTTTATAGGAGAAGGCAGTAATTTGCACGGCGGAACCATGCCGAACATGTGGGGAACGATGTTTAGAGCCTATGACAAAACCAACGGCGAAATTGTCTGGCAGCAAGAACTGCCGTCCGGTACCACTGGTGGACCGATGTCCTACGTACATGAAGGCAAGCAATACATCGTGGTAGCGGTTGGTAGTTATGGTGATCCTGCTGAGTTTATCGCCCTAGCCCTACCTTGACGGATAGCAATCGATTCTCGGAGGCCACATTGAAAAATAGTAATTCTGACTCTCATCTATTAAGCAGGCGAGATCTTCTCGTCGGTGCCGGTACTGTAGTTGGCGCGGGACTAATGTCATCAATTGTTTCGGCCCAGCAAGGAAATCAAGACGTCGTTTTCACCGACACAACCATTGTCACCAATGACGGAGAAAGACAAACTCTTAAAAATGTTTCGTTGGCAGTACGAGATAGCTTGATAGCAGCTATTGGAAGCAATGAAGAAATCCGCGCTCAATTTCCTAACGCAGAATTTTATGATGGCAGTCGTAAAGCCTTGCTTCCAGGATTGATAAATTGCCACGCACACCTTTCTGCCTCTATCGCCAAAGGATTCAACGAGGACTTTGGTTTCCCCAATAGTCTTAATCTTCCTGAAAGCCCGTCAAGTTTACTATCCAGTGATGAAGCAACCTTGATGTCGGTGGTTGCTGCGCTGGAAGGCCTGCGGTCTGGCACCACAACCATGGTGCAAAATGTTGGCGGTATAGCCAGGGATGCTGCCGCCTTAGCTCGCACCGGGCAGCGTTGGGTTTTTGCCGAATCGGTACGGGATATCGAAACGGTGGGTGGCCCGATGTCTCCACCACGATTAGCGAACAGCGTTCCACCTACATTTTCCAACCGTCTCCGTGAGGAAGGCATGCAAGGCATTGCCGATCTGCATAGTGCATGGCATGGGCAACAAAATGGACTAATTAGTGTGTTTCCTGCGGCGGCGTTAGTTGAGCTTTCATCCCCGCAGCTTCTACGTGATGTACGTGAATTCGCCGACCTACACAATCTTGGCTATACCATTCACATGACTCAATCCCAGGCTGAAGTCGACTTCATGCTGCGTTACCACGGTGTAAGACCGGCCATCTTTCTTGAGAACAATGACTTCCTGGGACCAAGATTGTTTGCTGCCCATGCACGCTATTGCGATGCAACTGAAATTGCTGCTCTGGCTAGTTCAGACACAATCATTACGCATCAGGCAGCTATGGCCGCGAATCGAGGTGTCAGTCCTCCTGTTACTGCGTTAAGAGACGCGGGTTGCACAATCGCATTAGGCACAGACAACAATAACAATGACATGTTGCATGTCATGAAAACTGCTATATCACTTGAGCGAATCCAGAGGAATGATGTGATACCTGGAACCTTACCGCAACCAGAAGATATGCTGGCTGATGCATGTAGCGGTGGAGCCCAGGCGGTAAATCAAGCGAGTAGCATTGGATCTTTGGAGGTTGGGAAAAAGGCGGACATTCTAATTCTGGATACCTTGAAACCTCATTTGACTCCTGCTGGAAGAATTCTCTCAGCCTGGATTCACAATGGTCAGCCTTCCGATATTGAATCAGTAATGGTGGACGGAAAATTTGTCATGCGCGATCATGAGATTCTAACTGTCGATGAAGCAGCAATAATGGAAGATGCCTATCGAGTGGGTGAAAGGATATGGAATCGAATATTGGCAGACGGAGAATTGCCACTACCACGGCTTTGATCTTTAGGGTCACATAGATTTAACAGATTAAAACTTTTTGGGAGAGAACCATGGCCAGCTACTTAGTTGCTAACTACAACGTCACCGATCAAGACGGATATAACCAATACCTCGCCGCCGTCGGGCCAACAATCGGCAACCATGGTGGAAAAATTTTAGTAGCCGGCCCCGGTAGCACTCCAGTAGAAGGCAATCCTGGTGCAATTACGGTAGTGCTGGAATTCCCAACTAGAGAAGCACTGGAAAGCTGGTACAACTCTGAGGAGTATCAGGCAATCATTAACTTGCGCACTGACAATAGCGAAGGCGGTCTCATCTTTGCTGACGAATTTCAAATGCCCGGCTAAACTCTAATCGATGTACGACCTACTAATAAAAAACGGATTAATCGTTGACGGCACTGGCACTAAACCATTCCAGGCAGATGTCGCTATTTCCGATGGTGTCATCGTTGCAGTCGGTAATATTGATGGGGATGCCGAGAACGAAATTGACGCCAGTAGTTTATTAGTGACGCCTGGTTTCGTTGATATTCATACTCACTATGACGGTCAGGTCACCTGGAGTGAGGAGTTAACTCCTTCTTCTAATCATGGCGTGACAACGGCGGTAATGGGCAACTGCGGTGTTGGTTTTGCTCCCTGCCGGCCAGATGATAAAGAGCGTCTTATTTCATTAATGGAAGGGGTGGAAGATATCCCGCACCCGGTACTGGCAGAAGGATTGCCGTGGAATTGGGAAACATTCCCAGAGTACCTGGACAGTTTATCCGAACGCCGCTATGACATAGATTTTGCAGCACAAGTACCCCATGGCCCATTGCGAGTTTACGTAATGGGAGATCGCGGAGCCAATCGCGAAACTGCCTCTCAGGAAGACGTCGATAAAATGGCGGCTCTGACTACCGAAGCAATAGAAGCTGGCGCCCTCGGATTTTCCACATCACGCACTCTCAATCATCAAACTGCTGAGGGACAACCAACCCCTACTCTGACTGCAGAAATTGAAGAGATGGTGGGGATTGCTAATGGCGTTGGCGCCGCTGGTGCGGGAGTCATGCAGGTAGTAACAGACTTCAAAGGAAGCGACAGTGAATTCGAAATTTTAAGGCAGATGGTTAAGCAATCGGAACGACCACTGTCAGTTTCAGTTGCCCAACATCATCGCGTAACCGATGGTTGGCGCAAAATACTGGGGACTATTGAAGAAGCGAACAAAGAAGGAATCGAGTTAAAGGCACAGGTGTGCGGAAGACCGGTTGGCGTATTGTTTGGATTAGAACTGACCAACAATCCTTTTAGCGCCCATCCATCTTACCAGGCGATTGACCACCTGCCCTTAGAAGAGAAATTGGAACAACTAAAAAGTATTGAATTCAAAGAACAACTGTTAGGCGAAGAGCCTCAGGTAGATACGAATCCCTTCATGCTTCAAGTTCATAAACGCTACCAGGATATGTATGTGCTTGCAGATGAACCAGATTACGAACCCTCTCCATCAGAAAGTATTGCGGCGCTCTCCGCTAAACGAAACATTCACCCCTTAGAACTCTGCTTGGAAATTCTTACCTCAGGAGATGGCAGAAACATGATCTATTACACCTTCCTTAATTATGGTGAAGGTAGCTTGGATCCTGCCAAAGAAATGATGGAGCACCCCGATACAATTCTTGGCTTGGGTGATGGTGGCGCCCATTGTGGTTCGATATGTGACGGCAGTTTTACTACGCATATGCTAACTCACTGGGTTCGTGACAGAACCCGCGGTGAAAAGCTTTCACTACCTTGGGTGATTAAAGCCCATTGCCAGGATACCGCACACGCGGTAGGGCTCTATGATCGCGGCGTAATTGCACCAGGCTATAAAGCAGACTTGAATGTAATCGATCTGGAAAAATTGAAACTGCACAAACCTGAAGTGCATTTCGATTTACCCGCCGGTGGCAGACGACTGATGCAATTTGCCGATGGCTATGTGGCAACTATTGTTAGTGGCCAAACGATATATCAAGATGGCAAAGCAACCGGCGCAAGACCAGGGCGATTGGTTAGGGGTGAACAACCTGCACCAGTTGCATAACTACTAACAAAGGAAATATTTGTGAGTTTTGGTATTACAAAAACTATTCCCGCCTCTCGCGGTGATGAAGGCATCGAGTCACTCTACGATGGCTCCATTAAAGAATTCGAATTTCACATGGCGGGAAATCCTTCCAAGCTAAATGTTGGGGATTTCGTTTACACTATTTTTAACGATCAATTGCGTGGTCGCTTGGAAATTACCAATCTAATTCCTGGCGCGACCAATCCTAAATCGGGAAGACCACGCACCTTAATCATGGTGAAGTGCCCGGGGAAAAAGATTAAGAAGGTAGTTCCACGAAAAGGACATCGAGGTACGCGCTATTACGATGGATCGGATTGGACGTAACTCTCCGGAAGGTTAGGCGCGCGGTTCAAACTCAAAAACCCAGGTCTCTCCGGAACCAATCATTTCCTGTGTGAGAATCCCTCCATACTTGGCAATTTTCTTCTCAATTACCCAATCAATTTCCGGTCCGACCGTAATACGTCTCATGCTTCGTTGGTAGCGAGTGTCTCCGATTCGCAATTCAGCCGCGCCATCTCCTTCTGCCGCTTCTACCGCCCACTTTTTCCATAAACGCCCTAAGGATGTGCCCATGTAGTCACAGGTGACAAAGATGCGGCCATTACTTTCGATGATAAATGTTGTTCGGGAATCTTCGGTGGCGTTGAGCTGCAGTTCTACCAATCGAACTTCGTCAGTAAAGCTCCAGTTGGGTTCAGGCCCCTGATAAAGATTGCCACTAGTGAACACACCACCACGAAAAATCACTGACGGCCCATCATCGCTTCGTGCATCCAGCCAAAGGGTGAGTACCACCACAGCAGGAACGAGTACTACTAGACCGAGTAACTGGCCAATTATTGTTAGTATTTTCATTGGTAGTTCAGTGCTACGAGTTCGCTGCAATATACCCCATTAAGGCCATCGGTGAGCCTGTTTAGTTGCAATTTCTCACAAATTCTTGGAGTAAAACTTAATGCTTCAAAACTGCGAATTTGTTAAGGTTTTCAGCACAATAAGAACATTACAACAACCCTCAATTTCACCCAGCCAGGCGTTCGAATGGGGATAAGAAAAACAACAAGTAAACTGCCTGCAGCCCCCGTCATTGCTGCCTTCGTGGCAATTTGTCTAGGTCTTTCATCTGCTCCTGCCCGAGCCCAGAATGAGGCCGATTACCGCCAGATGGTGGATCAATACTGTGTGGTCTGTCATAACCAGCAATTAGTCGATGCCGATCCTGATTCCGTTACCGACCCCCTAAGCAGCCAGTTACGCGCTGTTGGATTGGCATTGGATAGCCTTGATATCTACAACGTTCCCGGTGAGGCGGATCATTGGGAAAAAGTAGTTAGAAAATTACGAGCGGGACTCATGCCACCTGCTGGTATGCCAAGGCCAGCTGATTCGGAATTGGAAAATTTTCGGCACTGGATACAAACGCAACTGGATGATTCTGCCACTGCCTCCCCTGACCCAGGGCGTAAAGCAACCCTCCATCGATTGAATCGTGCCGAATACAAGAACGCGATTCGCGACCTACTCGCCTTAGACATTGAAGTGAACAACTTCTTGCCCGCCGATGACGCCAGTTACGGTTTTGACAATATTGGCGGTGTACTACGCATGTCACAATCATTGATGGAGCGTTATTTGGAAGCCAGCCGCACTATCAGTCGACTGGCTGTTGGCAACCCACCGCCTGCTCCAATTTCACAAACATTCAGAACACAACAGGACGAGCAACAACATTCTCGCAGGACTGGTCTTCCTATCGGTACCCGAGGTGGCATCCTGGTGTCACATCAATTTCCCGTTGATGCTGATTACGACTTGAATGTGCAATTAAGTGGAACTAGAGGACTGGTCGATACCCATCGCTTGGAAATAACAATTGATGGAGTTCCGATTGAAACAGTAGAAGTAGGTGCTACTGCAAATATTGATTTACAAGTACCAGTTGCCGCCGGTCCCCGTGATGTCGCCGTGGCTTTCTATCGAAGACCCCCCGCTCTGGTTGAACAGGTGCGTGAGCGCTTTGAAAATCCTCGCACTTCCGGAAACTCTGGTGGGCCGCTGGGTTCCATGCCCTTCGTATCCAGTTTAACTATTGAAGGTCCTTTCAATTATCGAAGCGCAGGAAACACACCGAGTCGCGACAAAGTGTTTAGTTGCTTACCAGCAAACTCTGTTGAAGAACTTCCCTGCGCGGAGCAGATTTTGTCCAGTTTAGCTCGGCAGGCTTATCGCCGACCGGTGACTGAAAATGAAGTTGGTGTGCTTGTGGATTTTTATTCCATGGCACGTACTGACGGTGGCGATTTCGAGGATGGTGTCGAACTGGCTCTGAGAAGACTTTTAGTGAGCCCTGAATTTTTGGTGCGAATCGAGTCTGATCCAACTGACGCGCAAGCAGATACCCCGTACCAGATTTCCGATATTGAACTTGCATCCCGCTTATCATTTTTTCTCTGGTCTTCAATACCCGACGAAGAATTACTCTCTCTCGCGGAACGAAACCAGCTGAGTGATCCAGTGGAATTGGAAATACAAGTTGCGCGAATGATTGCTGACCCGCGCTCTAATGCACTCACGCAAAACTTTGCTGGCCAATGGCTGCGCTTAAGAAACCTTGCCACCATTGTTCGTCCAGGCGAGCCTTACGCGATTGCCTTCGATGAAACTCTGCGTCAGGCGATGATCACAGAAACGGAAATGTTTTTTGACAGTGTCGTGCGGGAAAATCTTGGCGTACTGGATTTACTCACTGCCGACTACACTTTTTTAAACGGAAGACTTGCCGGTCACTATGACATTCCCAACATTCAAGGAACTCATTTCCGCAAGGTAGTCCTGCCTGACGAAAGCCCGCGCAAAGGGTTGCTGGGTCACGGCAGTATTCTAACTCTGACTTCACATGCAATTCGCACATCACCGGTGCTCAGAGGTAAATGGATTCTGGATAATATTTTAGGCACGCCGCCGCCGGATCCACCGCCTAATATACCGGCATTAGACGACCGAAAAACTTCGGCGCGAGTTGCCACGATGCGCGAGCGTATGGCTGCACATCGTGCAAACCCTGTGTGCTCCGCTTGTCACACGATGATCGACCCTGCCGGTTTCGCTTTAGAAGGATTCGATGCAATTGGCCGCTATCGTCAAGTAGATGAATGGTTTAATCGCATCGATACCTCCGGTGTTTTGCCGGATGGAACTTCATTCGATGGGGTAGCCGAATTGCGGGTCGCGCTGGTGCAACAACCAGAAAGATTTGTCAGCACTTTTACAGAAAAACTCATGACCTACGCACTAGGCCGTGGGCTCGAATACTATGATATGCCGGCAGTACGAAAAATCGTGCGCGATGCAGAAGCAAGTGATTATGCTATGCAGTCTATAATAGTTGGCATCGTTTCAAGTTATCCTTTCCTCCATAGGAGATCGGAATCATGACATTTATAACGAAGAAGGCCTTACCCCGGCGCACGCTATTGCGTGGCATGGACACAATGGTGGCATTGCCGTTCCTGGGAGCAATGGCCCCGGCGATGACAGCGCTGGCGAATACCGCGGCAACGCCACGCTTGGGATTCTTCTATGCACCAAATGGCATGTTCCTGCCGAATTTTCACCCGGAAGGTGAAGGCGGAAAAGACTACACGATCACGCCAATCCTAAAACCCCTCGAATCTTATCGGGAGCAGATGGTAGTTGTTAGCGGCCTCAGTAATAGTGGTTTGGTAAGCCCTAATGAAGGTGGTGGCGTACACACTCGTGCTCACGGTGGCTGGCTCAGCGGTTCATTACCGAAGCGAACAGAAGGTGCGGATATTGAAGCGGGAAAAACTGTAGACCAATACGCCGCCGATGTACTTGGCCAGGAAACTTCGTTGCGCTCTCTGCAACTCACCACCGACTCCAATTTTACGGTTGGTAATTGTGAAAATGGCTACAGCTGTACTTACCAGAACTCGACTTCCTGGAGTTCGCCAACGACTCCTCTTCCTCATGAAAGAGATCCGCGCGTTGTGTTCCAACGCTTGTTTGGTGACGGTGGTAGTGTTGAAGCTCGCATGGCTCAAATGAAAACCGATCGCAGTATTCTCGATTCCGTTTCTGATAGCATCAACAAATTAGAAAGAGATTTAGGGCAAGGCGACAAAGTAGTAGTTGATGAGTACTTAACTGCCGTCAGGGAAATAGAGCGCCGCATTCAACGCACCGAACAGAACAATGCGAGTCGACCGTTACCGTCAGTAGAACAACCAGACGGAGTACCGGAAACTTTCGAAGAACATATCGATACACTGTTTGAGATGCTGGTGCTTGCTTATCAGGCCGATGTAACTCGCGTTAGTGTCATGCAGATGGCACGAGAGTTAAGCGGTAGAGCCTATCCGGACATAGGTGTACCGGAAGGTCACCACACTGTTTCCCACCATCAATTGAACCCACACAATATTCAACAATACACGCGTATCAATACGCACCATGTGTCACTCTTTACCAAATTCGTCGATCGGCTGGCGAATATTCAAGATGGAGATGGCACATTACTCGATCACAGTATTCTTCTCTATGGCACGGGCATGGGCGATGGTGATCATCACACGCCCTACAATTTACCTGTAGTTTTAGTTGGTGGTGGTCGTGGTCAATTAGAAGGCGGTCGCCACCTGAAGTATCCGTTACATACTCCTTTTATGAATTTGGGCATTAGCCTCCTGGATAAAGTCGGCGTGCAGGTAGCCAGCATTTCAGACAGCACTGGCCCCCTGGCTAATTTATAGAATGATGACTTCGTTAACTAAGCAATTTAATCGAAAGCTGCTGCTTGGGCTTTGCGTCTTTAGTTTGTCTACTTTAAGTATTGCTACAACGGAACGTGAATTGATCCACGCCACAATTGATGGCGATCTTGACCTGGTACAGGCTGCTTTAGAAGCAGGAATCTCTGCCAACTCTGCTGCCGCAGACACAACCACTGCGCTGCAGTGGGCGACTCAAGGCAATCACACTGACATCGTTCGATTACTCCTGAGTAACGATGCTGATGCCAGTGCAGCAAATCGTTATGGTGTGACTGCCGCTGCTCTTGCTGCAGAAAACGGCAACGGAGAAATTATAGAGCTCTTGCTAACTGCAGGTGTCGATGCGAATCAATCGATGCCGGAAGGTGAATCGATTCTGATGACTGCGGCGCGAACCGGAGACGCGGATACCGTGCGTGCCTTGTTGGAGCATGGCGCCGATCCCAATCTCCGCGAAGCTTCGCGTGGGCAAACCGCATTAATGTGGGCTGCAGCAGAAAACAATAGTGATGCCATTCGAGTTATGGCCGAGTTCGGCGTCGACGTTCACGTAAAGACCAATAATCCGACTCGCGCCTCTACCCGCCCTTTTGTATACGCTCCTCCAACAGAATTTTCGGCACTCTTGTTCGCTGTGCGTGCAGGTCATATCGAAGCTGTTGACGCTCTATTAGATGTAGGTGCAAACGTAGATGATGCAGTATCAGACGGACAAAGCGCTCTGGTGATAGCGGCGGCTAACGCTAACTGGGAATTGGCTGCACATCTCATCGATCGCGGTGCCGACGTAACCCACGCCGAAGCCGGTTGGAATGCACTCCATCAAACCGTACGTACCCGCAGAATGAACCTCGCCTTTGGCACACCTGGACCATTCGCATCTGGCACTTTAGACAGTACCGAACTAATAAAGAAACTGTTAGCTGCCGGCATAGATGTAAATGCAAGAATGACTCGAAACGGCATTCGGGACGGTCAACGCAATCGATTTAATCGGCTAGGTGCAACTTCCTTTATGTTGACGGCCAAGGTAACCGACGTGGAAGCAATGCGTTTACTTCTCGAGCATGGTGCCGATGCCAATATCCCGAGTGCCGATGGCACTACACCTTTAATGGTTGCGGCTGGATTACACATTTGGAATCAGGGTGAAGACGGCGGTTCGTTTACCGGCCAGGAAGAAGAAGTACTCGAAGCAATTCGCATCTGTGTTGAACAAGGCAACGACATTAATGCCCGAAACTATCGTGGCGAGACGGCGCTGCACGGACTTGGACTTCGAGGCGTAAATATTGCTGCGGATTACCTGGTGGAAATGGGCGCTGATTTAACCGCGCTAACCGATGACGGTTGGTCTCCACTGGCCTTTGCGCGGGGATTCAGCTACACAGATTTTTATAAAGCACAACTGCATACTGCTGAGCGCATGGAAGAATTGATGCTGGCTCGAGGACTAGACACGCAAGGTGAAGAACACTTCGTTCCCGGCTCTGTCTGTTATGACTGCTTACAGACTCGTGCGGATCAAATTCAATCAGTAGCTACAAGAGACCAATGGATGGAAGAAAACTTCGTTCCCGCAAGCATGGACATTCAAGTGCTACCTTTCTGGAGCTGGCTCCCCTACCCAGATCCTTCACAAAATTCATCCGTGGATGTATCCAGCCCGCGCTACCAGCGATAGAATCAATTCTCAGCACAGGTCTGCAAAGGCCTGTTTCAATACGTAGTTTAGTTAATAAGAGGAATTCATTTTGTTTAGCCATGTCATGGTCGGTGCGGACGACGTCGAAGCCGCAAAAGCATTTTACGATTCAACCTTAGGAGTCCTGGGAATTGAGCCAGGTTTTTTAGATGATAAAGGGCGCGTGTTCTATCGCACCAAGGCCGGTGTGTTTGGTGTCTCCAAACCGATAGATGGTGAAGCCGCTAGTCACGCTAACGGCGGTACTATCGGATTCGCCGCTGAGAGTACGGAACTATGTGACGCCTGGCATGCTGCTGGATTAGAGAATGGTGGCGTTGCTATTGAAGATCCACCAGGAGTTCGGGAGGGCAGCGGTATGAAAATGTATTTGGCATATCTGCGTGATCCTGCGGGAAACAAGATATGCACACTGCATAGAATGCCGTCTGAATAGAGAGGCAACTACTTGAAATTAGCGCGAACGAATATCTCTAGAGTTGTTACTCTTCTTTATTGCATTGCAATAAGTTCGTTCGCGTTTACTCAAGACTCTATTAATCCCATCATAAACAAACTCAACGCAGGTGAAGCTGCGATTGGAACCTTCACACGCGGTCCTCGATTTGATCTCGACTTTGTTGTTATTGACGAGCAATACAATGAAATCAACTTCAGTTTATTAAGAAGGATGATTTACGATTTGAGTGATGGTGATGGTTCTCCAGTAGCAGCACCTATTGTGAGATCTCCACTAGCAATGCGAGACAATCCTGAACAAGTAGTACCTCAGATCATCGAAGCTGGTGCCTACGGGATTTTGTTTCCCGATATCGAAAACAGCGATCAGGCACAAGCGGCTATTGCTTCCATGCAACTAGATCGAGATGAAGTTTGGGGTTCAGCGTCCAATGGTGTGTTGGTTGCAATGATCATGATCGAGTCACCCGCGGGAATTTCCAATCTCGATGAGATTGTCGATGTACCAGGAGTCGGTGTGTTATTTGCCGGACCAACAGACATGGCCACTTACATCGATGCTGATGGACCCAATGCACCGGAAGTAGAAGCCATGGTGCAACAAGTACTGGCCGTTTGCCTGGAGGAAGACATTGCCTGTGGCTATCCAATTGTCGCTTCATCGCCTGAAGATGCAGCGAGACAAACGGCGAATCGTTTGGATCAGGGATTTAAGGTTCTCGCGGTTATGACACGATCGCCAGACTAAATTTGCCAAATGTTTATCACTTTATGGAATTGTGACTACTCTAATTTTTCCAATAACTATTTTAGTAAGGAAAGGTGAAACAATGAGAGAGTTAACAGTAGGTGAAATTAGTCAGGTTTCTAGAGCCGGTATAATTGGGGAGTCAGCGGCTGAAGGAGGCGCGATAGGGGGTGCAATTGGCTATATTGCAGACAGCACTCTAGCAGGATTTACTCGCGGTGGTGCTACAGGCGCGCTGCTGGGTACTTCTTTTGGAGTTGGATACACAATTGGAGATTGGCTCTGGAGTAACTACGGTTCCTAATTGAATTAGCTCGTAAAAGTCATGACCGAAACAAGAGCAAAAATTATTAGCATCGGATTGATGTCAGTAAGCATACTAATTGCGTTTATAGCTACATTTATTGAGCAGAACATATTGAATGCATCAATTAGTATCTCTGGCATCTTCGTGTTTCGCTATTGTTTAGAAAATCCGAAAGTTATGATGGCTACTTCCTATAAGGAATTTGGAGAACTCTTCGATGTATCCACTGGCAAAGTGAACTTGACTGGTTCTCCAATGTTTTTCCTCACAATGTTTTTAAGTATTCTCTATATAATCGTGTACTAGTTCTGCTCGCGACGAAATGTATTACTTAAAAAGTCGGTTTTTTCAGATGGAAGAGCTTGCCCTGTCGTATTGAGATCGTTAGATTAGAAGCCTCAACGCCAATTCTGTCTCTGTCACGACAGGGGAAGTTCCAATGATTAAATTAGACGATCCGTTTTTCCGAAAACTGCTACTTCTCATAGTTGCATTAGTTTGCATTCCTTTAATAGCAAATGCGCAATCAGTTGGTAACGGTGACTGGCGTTACTTTGGCGGCGACAATAATTTCCAGCGTTACTCTCGATTAGAGCAGATCGATTCAAACTATGTTGCTGAGCTAGAAATAGTTTGGCGCCGCGATGGCACGGCGGAAAGGTTAAGGGAAAATTACGAAGGGCTCGCCGGAACTAAGAATCTTCGATCAACACCTTTACTAATTGAAGGCGTGCTTTATGCGCAAAACGTTTTTGGTTTAGTTGAAGCCTTTGATCCAGCCACCGGCGAAACGATCTGGACTCAGGATCCCTATGAAGCGACTTTATTGGAAGCGGCCGGTATTAGTTCTCGCGGTGTTGCTCATTGGGAACAAGGTATCGATCAGCGCATCATGTCCGTTCGCGGAAACTATATGTATGCATTGAATCCGCAAACTGGTGAACCATTTCCAGACTTCGGTCGTGAAGAACTAGGTCGAATAAATCTTACCTATAACACTTCTAATGCAAATAATTTTGCATTAACAACTTCGCCGCTTGTTGTCGGTAACACTGCAGTTGTAGGAGGCTTTCTAAATGGTGCTGGCGATGGAGGCTCTATTAAAGAAGCAGCACCGGAAAACATTCGAGGATTCGATGTAAGAACTGGAGAGTTAGAGTGGGAGTTTAATGTTGTGCCCAGACCAGGTGAGTTTGGTTATGACTCTTGGGAAGAAGGTTCCGCAGAATGGTCTGGTGATCTCGGTTCCTGGTGTTGCTTGTCAGCGGATGAAGAATTGGGAATCGTATATGTGCCATTGGGCGCACCGACTTCTGCTTACTATGGTGGACATCGACCCGGCGATAATTTGTTTGCAAACAGTTTAGTAGCATTAAACGCTGAAACCGGTGAAAGACTCTGGCACTTTCAAATGATTCATCATGATCTTTGGGAGTATGACAATTCCAGTCCACCAATCTTAGGTGACATCACCGTCGATGGCCGTGAGATTAAGGCGGTAATGCAAGCCAATAAAAACGGTTTCGTTTATGTTTTTAATCGCATTAATGGCGAACCTGTTTGGCCCATAGTTGAAACTGCAGTTCCCCAATCGATTGTTGAGGGCGAAGCCACGTCAGCTACGCAACCGATTCCAACTAAGCCGCCTGCATTTGACCGGCAGGGAATAAACGAAAATGATCTGATCGACTTCACGCCATCGCTGCGTGAACAAGCTCTCGAACTCGTCGCTAATTTTACATTAGGTCCTCTCTACACACCGCCTTCTCCTTGGATAGAGAATGGTAACCAGGGCACTATTACCCAGCCGGATGCCTGGGGATCTGGTAACTGGAACACCGGAGCCTTCGATCCCGAAACTGGTATGTATTACGCGGTTTCTTATACAAACCCAGGCAATCTAGGTATCGCACCAACTTCTTCTTCGTCAGCTACGATGACCCATTCCATTTCGCGAGAATCTCCAGATGTACCAAGCATTCAGGGCCTTCCAATTGTTAAGCCTCCTTATGGACGTGTAACTGCTTTAAATATGAATAGTGGCGAATTGGAATGGACAGTGGCGAACGGTGATGGTCCGCGCAATCATCCATTATTACGTGACCTCGACCTGCCTCCATTAGGCATACCGAACCGACCTGCTCCCTTAGTCACGAAGACTTTATTCTTTGTTGGTGAAGGAAGTGATGCAGTTATCGGAACTGTGCCCGGGGGTGGTGCTTATGATCCAGCGGGTACTGGCTTTGATGAATCTTGGAGATGGGGAACTATATTTAGAGCTTACGACAAAGCAAACGGTAACATACTCGCTGAAATAGATTTGCAGGCTGGAACCACCGGCGCACCAATGACCTATATGCACGAAGGCAAGCAATACATCGTTGTTGCAATATCTTCTCGCACAAGCGAACCGGAATGGGTCGCTCTGGCCATTAGTCCTTAAGCATTCTGTTTATTTCAGCTATCACTGACGGTAAGTCTATGTTTCCGTCTCGATTCGATTGCACGGCGATTGTTTGTCCAGTGTCAGAAAAATGTTCAATCTGTGTCCTGTATCCGGGCCACATTCCGCCATGTCCAAATGTATTAGCTTCGTCGTATACGAATAGCCCATACCCGTAGTGATATCTCGGATCTTCAGGGAGCTGCCATTCGCCTTCCAGCATTCGGTCCAAGGTTTGTTGAGAAACGAGACGCCCCTCCACCAACGCGCCATAAAACTCGACCAGCATAGTTGGATTTGTAACAAGTCCTCCTCCAGTCCATTCACTGGTGGGATTGTATTTGGATGTGCCGTCTTCGCGTAGATTGCGCGCACCGATTGCATAACCAACAGTAACCGGAAGAACTTCTTTATCCTGAGGAATAATCTGATCTAACTCGAGAGGATCAAGAATTTTTTCTTGCAGCGAGTCGTAGTAAACGCGTCCAGTCGCAGCTTCGATAAAGCGACCTAGCACCAGGTAACCGGCGTCGGTGTAATAGAATCCTTCTCCAACTGGAAACAAAGGTCTTCTATCCAGGACACAGCCGATCAATTCTTCAGGTTCGAATTTATTGCTGCCTTGGCGAAGTATTCGCCAGGCAGAGCCCCAATTACAACGCACACTGTCCATGTAATCTCGAACACCGGAAGAATGAGACAACAAATGCTTTACCTGAATCTCATTGGCATTTGGCAATTCATGAAACCAGTTTGTTTCACCCAAATACATTGATGCGTAATCTTCAATCGACAGCACTCCTTCTTCTACTAGCATCATGGTGAGTACTGAGACAAAAGTTTTACCGGTACTGCCGCCGGGCATTCCTACTTCACTATCTAATGGAACGTCGTTTTCTTTATCAGCCAGCCCCACGGCGGCTCTTAATATTTGGCCGTCGGCGGTACGAATTGCAGCACGCAAACCGGGCATGTTTCGCTCGTCTCGAACTTGTTCAAGGTAGTTTGATAGCTCAGATTCATCGAGAGCGAAACCGCTCTGACAGAGAGCTATAAGTAGAAGGGGCAGCCAGTTTTTCATGGGGCACTCCTTGACGTGTTTTGGATCAGGAATAATTGTAGATAGTACGCTTGTTGAATCAGGAAACAAGATTAGTGCAGAAAGTATTATCGGATGAGACTTAATGTAGCATTAATCCTCTGCGAGTTCTTTTACTCGCGCTTGAATATGTAATAACTGCAAGCGCGAACGAATATATCGTTCTTCCATCGCATTAACGCGAAAATCCACTTCTTGTGCATAAGTGGGATTTTCTGGAACGGATTCCCGCTTCTTTTCAAAGTCTGTAATGTGTTTGCGAATTGTGTGATCTTTATAGAGTCCAAGCGAAGGCTTACAGCTTTCGCACACAGGGTAGCCATACAAGTCCTCGACTTGAGACTGATTGGAATTACCGCAGGAAAAGCATTTCATAAGTTTTATAACTTGCTATTGAGGGAACCTGGCAATGCCAAAGCTACCGTAGATACCACCAATCCAAATTTCATTATCTGCGTCGATAGCGACAGTACCAACATTAAAAAAGTCGTTGCCCTTATAATCCACCAGCTGCTCTACTTCGAAGTTAGATGGGTTAACTTTAGCAACCCGTGCCGCCGAAAGATCACATGGATTATCATTCGGGCAGCGAGTTATATGCCCTGCAGCAATAACTCGACCATCGGATCCCCAACGTACGTTGTCGACATTAAAATCCACAGGAATTAAATCAACCTGCACTGGAGTCTTGCCTCGGGAAACTCTTACTAATGCTCGATCACTCCAACCACCAACGTAAAACCAATCACCATCGGCAGACGACACCAAACCATTTGGACCCAATATTGAGGAACCCGGCACCTCGATCCAATCGGTAGAAGGATGCCACTCCCAAAGTTGACCACCTGCAGTATCGAAATTCGTTGCGCCTAAGTATCCATCGGGTAATGCAGTAATAGAATTTATTCTGCGAGTACCTTCTGGTGCTGGAATACAACCAATCCAACTTAGAGAAGGTACGCCACTACTTGCATCAAGATTAAAAACTTCGATCGCTTCTCGCGCACCATGACCAACTACATACAGTTTGTGATTTCCATTATTGCCTTCACGCACAGTAACGCCATGGGGTTGAAACGTTAAGATTGGTCCGGGGCATGCTTGATAGGTTTGTTGATCGAAGACTGGCACTGTTGCATTGTGGGGAAAAACTTCTTCGACTTGATGGCTGTCGATATTTACCGCATAGATGGGCCCTGCGGAATCTGAAATTCTTCCGGTAGCGATAACCCAGTCGGTTCCAGGAATCTGATACAGGTCTTCAGGATTTATCACGCCACAAACGAAAAGCGTATCGCTGTTGGGTTCACAATTTGCGGTTTGTGCAGGGTAAGATCCCTGGGCGAATAAACTCACTGAAGGCAATGCAATGGCGCCCAAACTAATCAAGCACTTCAAAATCTTAAGCATTCTGCCGACTCCTACCTTTCAGTTGTTCAACTACTGCAAATCTAGTGAGTTTAAAAAATCTATCAAGAATTCGTTTGTGTGTTCCGGTGCCTGCTGCTGATTTCGATGACCGATTCCTGGTTGCAGTATTACACCACGTAAGTCTTCGAAATTTGCCGACATCCTTGATTCGAGTTCTTCTTTTGTTGCTCCTCGATTCACTATGTCCAAATCGCCTGCAATAAATAAGGCGGGCTGCTGAATTTTGGCGCCGGCGAGTTGAGGAGTTAAGTCCCAGTTCAAGCTGCCGTTGCGGTAGTAATTGATGCCACCTTTGAAGCCAGCTTGCTTGAATTCACTTACGTAATAATTGAGATCTTCTTCACTTAGCCAATCTGGCAGTCGTATCGGTTCACCCAATCTTTTTAACCACCCCCCAGCACTCGCTCTGGAATCAGTAACTTCTGGCGGATGAGTTGGTGTTCCAGGTGAGCGGGAAGTGTAAAGCCGGGCAATCAATCCTCTTGGATCTGCATCGAACTCGTTTTCAGCAACGCCTGGTTCTTGAAAATAACTGATATAGAAAAAATCATCTTCCGGATCCTGCCTTAGTTGCCTAACAGGTCGAGACTCTCCACGGCCACCATAGATAACACTGAGCCCGACAACCGCATCGATTTGTTCGGGATAGAGTAAGGCAGTTTGCCAAACGATCGGTGCGCCCCAGTCATGGCCGACGATAACTGCACTTTCTTCACCTAATGCAGAAACTAATCCGGCTACATCCGCTGTTAGTTCAGTAATATTGTAATCTTCAATTGCCTCTGGAATTGTCGATCCACCATAGCCTCGCATGTCTGGTGCAACAACTCGATAACCGGCTTGTGCTAATGCTGGCAACTGATGACGCCATGAATACCAGGATTCCGGCCAGCCGTGCACGAGAATTACCAGCGGTCCGTCGCCTGCTTCAACTATTCGCAAATCAATACCATTGGATTCTACCGTCTTCACTTCGGCGCCATACCTGGCCGCTAATTCTAGTGTTTGCGTATCAATTTCATTTACCTCACTCAAGTCTGCTTTAGGATCGAATCGAAAAAAGTAACGGGGTGGAAAGCCGGTTAAGAATCTAAAACCAAACGGAACCGAAAAATCTATCGCGGCTCGATCATGTTCAGCGCCTTCTAAAACAACCGCAGTGTAATTCCAGGTTTCCCCTTCGAAAGTTATTTGTACATCGGGATTGCGTTGTATTCTGCCTGCCCAGGCTCGCGGCCAATGATTGACTGCTACATACACTCCCCCACCTCTTTCAAGGCGCGAAACAACCCGGTCGACAGCTTCGCCGTCGTCTTCGAACGAAGTAATTATCATGGTGCCGCTATTCTCTGGTTGAGCAACACCAAGCAGTGTTTCAAACAGAATGACTAGGGCGATGTAGAAGACTACCAAGCCTATGCCAATCCTCTTCGCCCATTTTTTGGACAAGATTGCCATCTTACTTCCTCTCTCTTGTATTAGTGATTGGTTGCAACTTCGTAAATGTCGATTACTTCAGATCGTTCACTTTACATTGAATTTTAATGGCTTCCTTTAGTCAAAGAGGAATTAGGTAGTGGGCTATTTAGAACCACATGCCACAAAGTCTAAGCCAGCAAGGCACTACCTAAGCTGAAGGACGGTAGGTTCATTTTCCTACTCTCTTTGTTTCGCCAAATACTAGCTAAAACAGGGAGTTGTCGCCAGCGTTACTGGATTAAGAATCAATGGCTTATAGCTTGACTGAAGAGCCTGCGAGGTCCAATCTACGGGGGTCGTGGATACAATAATGAAAAGAACGTTCCAGATCGTACTGGCAGTCGCCTGGATGCTGATTCCTTTGCTGACACAAGCCCAGGGCAATCTCATTGATGCTCCGCTTCCCCACAGCAAGGGACAGAGTGTCTCACCTTCTTTCGAGGGTTGGTATGCCAATCCCAATGGCAGTTTCAGCCTGGTTTTTGGCTATTTCAATCGCAACTACGAACAAGATTTAAGTCTTTCTATTGGTCCCAATAATCAGTTCGAACCCGGACCTGCCGACAGAGGACAACCGACTTACTTTCATCCCCGCCGCCATACCGGTGTATTTGCCGTGGAAGTACCCGCTGATTTCGGCAATCAACAACTCAACTGGCGGCTCACTGCTGGTGGCGAGAGCATCGCCATTCCAGGCCACTTGAGACCGGAGTGGGAAATCACGGCGTTAGAAGAAATCACCAGTGGCAATACTCCACCGGTAGTTAAGTTCTCCAACAATGGAAATAGTGCTCAAGGGCCATTAGGTGTTGCTTCGCCCCTGATCACAACTCGAACCGGAACCACTGCCGAGCTAACAATTTGGTCAAGCGATGATGGAGTCAAGAAATCTCGCGCGGCGGGTCAGGCAGCGCGGACGGGATTAGTTCTCAGTAAATACCGTGGTCCAGGCGATATTGAAATTGAAGATGCAACGCCAAGACTTGTGGACGGCATGGCAAGTACAACGGCAACTTTTTCAGAACCCGGCGACTATACTCTTAGAGTGCTGGCCTGGGATGACTCCGGTGGTCAGGGTCCTATTATGGCAGGCGGTTTTTTCTGTTGCTGGACTAACGCTTTTATTGAAGTAAAAGTAGAATAATTTTTAGTTGGCTGTAATCACTCGATGGTCACATAGGTGAACACTATGGCAGAGCAAGCAAGAATTTTTAGAACCCTCATGTTAGGCGCGAGCATGACATCGCTTTTATTCGGAAGCAGTGTTTATGGACAAAGTGACGAAGTCACTTTCAGTAGAGATATCGCACCTATCTTGCAGGAGAATTGTCAAACCTGTCACCGACCTGGACAAATGGGTCCAATGGCCTTGATTACTTATGATCAGGTGCGACCCTGGGCACCGGTAATTAAAGCCCGAGTTGAAGCGCGAGAAATGCCGCCCTGGCATCTCGACAAAACAGTTGGCATACAAGATTATCAAAACGATGTTTCCTTAACGGATGAACAAATCGCAACTGTCGCCGCTTGGGTTGATAGCGGTGCAGCTCAAGGTAATCCTGAAGATCTACCTGCTCCAATCGATTGGCCCTCTGATGATGTTTGGCGACTGGCGGAACAATATGGTCGCGAACCAGATTTAATTATTCGCTCTGATCCCTGGACTCAGGCAGCGCAAGGTCAGGACCAGTGGTACACACCTATAATCGAAACTGGCTTAACCGAAGACCGTTGGGTTACCGGTATGGAAGTTAGACCAACCATGGAAGGACGACCTGTGACTCATCACGCCGTGGTGTATTTGCAACAAGAAGAAGAACCCGGGGATTTCACTCCAGCAGTTGATGTTCCGGGACAGGGCAGTTATCTCACCGAATTTGCCGTGGGCAAGATTGGTGACGTATTCCGCGATAATACCGGTAAACTCATGAAGGCCGGATCTCGCATTGCATTCGACAACCACTACCATTCAGTGGGTGAAGAAATTACCGCGCAAACCGAATTGGCTATCTGGTTCCACGACGAAGGCTATGTGCCGAAGTATCGTGTTTACTCGCAGGCACTCGGTGTAATGCAATCGATGCAAACGCTGGACATTCCTCCCGGCAAAGTAACTACACACCATGCCTATATTCCATTAACGACCGAGGCCAGATTAGAAAACTATCAGCCTCACATGCATATCCGCGGCAAAGCTATGTCTATGGAGGCAATCTTACCTAATGGTCAGGTGCAGATGTTAAGCCATGTTGATAATTTCAATTTCAATTGGCATGTAAATTACGTGTACTCCGACGACTCAGCCCCAGTGCTGCCGGCAGGCACCATTCTGCACATCACCGCCTGGCACGATAACACTGCAGAAAATCCGTTTAATCCTGATCCGACCCAGTGGGTAGGTTGGGGTCAACGCAGTTATGACGAGATGTACCACGCTCACGTAAACATTACTTATCTCACCGGTGAAGACTATCAGCAAATAGTCAGTGATCGTCGTTCTGGTGGTGGAAACGACTAGACAACTTTTTAATATTCAGAGTAAGAATTCCTCTTCTTACTCTGAATCCGAGTTTCTACATTGAAGGCGCACAAGTTATGAAACAACTAGTGTTGATTCTATTTGTATTCCTGTTCTCCTGCCAGCCATCGACCAATGTAGGTACTGGTTCTTCTTTACAAGATACTGAAGCCGAAGAAAGTACCAATGAAATTGTCATTGGTACTATCGACACAATCGAATCAGGAATACTTGGTGAGAACCGAGATCTTTGGATTTACCTTCCCCGCAGTGCGCAGAATGGAACTAAACCGCAATTGTTTCCAGTGGTGTACTTGTTAGATGGTAACGGACATTTCCACTCAGTTAGCGGAATGATTCGACAGCTAAGCGCTGTAAACGGGAACAGAATAGTTCCAGAAATGATTGTCGTCGGCATCCCCAATACCGATCGTATGCGCGATCTTTCTCCAACTCACACCACAGGAACAACCGGCGTGGGGACAGCTTTTCTTGACTTCATTAGCAATGAAGTCATCCCTCACGTAGAAGAGAATTATCCTGCCAGTCAGTACCGTACTTTTGTCGGGCACTCACTCGGTGGGCTGATGGCAATCGAAGCACTTATCACCCGGCCCGAAGAATTTGCGAATTACGTCGCGATCGATCCTAGTCTGTGGTGGGATGACCAAAGCATACTCCTCAGAGCTGAAGCTGCTTTGAATGAACTCGATTTCACTGACAAGTCTCTTTATGTTTCAATCGCAAATACACTGCCGTCTGATATGAGCGTGGAAGAAATAGATGGCGACACGCAAGAGCTGACTGAACACATACGATCTATTTTTCAATTTGCTCGAAGTGCAGAATCAAATACAAGTAATGGATTAAACTTTGATTGGCGATATTACGACGATGATAGCCATGGAAGTGTACCTCTTATCTCTGAATATGATGCATTTCGTTTTCTCTTCCCCTGGTATGACCCTGGGATGGAAGTAATAGAAATGATCGGATCCGATTCAGCAGAAACCCCAGAAGCTGCAGTAAGCGCCACTGTTTCGCATTTTGAGAATGTGTCCGCCCAATATGGGTATAACTATTTGCCGCCCTTAAACTGGGTGAATCGACTCGGCACAGGATTTTTAGCTGTAGAAAAACCAGCCAGTGCCTTGGCTATGTTTCAACTGAATCTCTCAAACTTTCCTGATAGTCCATTAACCCATGAATCATTGGGTGTCTATTTTGTTGCACAAGAAGATCAAGCTTCTGCACGGCTTCATTTTCAGCATGCTATTGATCGTGGGGCAGAGATAGACATAGAAGAAAAACTCGCAACTCCATACGTGTCTGCTATAGAAATGGCAGCTCAATTAGAAGAACAAGAAGAAAAAAATCCTTAAACTCCAGGCGCTCTATTTCCCGAGGAAATAGTCTCTGAGCCCCAGTTCTCAGCTACTCGAGTTATTACAGCGATAGTTTGTTATAAATGAACTGGCTTTTATTACTCCTCACTTATTTTCAAGTGAGTCTATACTTAAATCCACAGCTAATTTTAAAGTTTTCGCTGTATACTTCGGAGCAAGTGTGACTTTCCACCAGTTCCCATTAGCTAGAGTAATTACTAAAAACATTGATTGCGTTGTATTAGGCACACCATTCGTAACACATTGAAGTGAAATTGAGCGACCACCCTAAGTATGACAACACCTAACCACGAGCTTGATACAAACTGGTGGCGCCATTTCCCTGAATTCAATCCCAATCCGGTAATGGAGCTAAATCTCGGCTCTAAAGAATTTACCTTTACTAATAGTGCCGCCAAAGAAATGTTTTCAGAACTAGAATCGCGGGTAAGCGCCGATCTATCGCAACGCTTTCTTGAAGAATTCCAAAACGCCGGCAATTCTGATCTCCATCAAATAGAAATTGTCTTAAACAATCGTAGTTACGACGTAAAAATTAAGCATCATCCGGAATATGAAGCCATTCGAATCTATATGGCAGATATGACTCTCATTCGAGAAGCAGAAGGCAAATTACTTAAAGCTAAAATGTTGGCCGAACTCACCGCAAAAAGGAAAAGTACATTTATCGCTAACATGAGTCACGAGATTCGCACGCCTATTAATGGCATGGTGTGTGCTGCCCAGCTCCTGTCAGAAGAAAACTTATCGGAAACACAAAAAGAATTGGTCAAAATGATCTATGACTGCGGCGAAAACTTAACCGCCATTACAAACGACGTGCTTGACCTTTCAAAACTCGAAGCCAATAAAATGCAGTTAGAATATATTTCTGTAGACTTGAAAGAGATAGCAGAGAGTCTAGTAAAAATTCTAAAAATACCTGCCAGTAATAAGAACATAGAACTGCGCTTCCATCCTCCTGCTGAAAATCTACAACGCTACCAATGTGATCCCACTAGAATTCGTCAAATACTTTCAAACATTCTCAATAATGCAATCAAGTTTACGGAAAAGGGCTCAATAGAACTCTCTATCAACTCTGAAAGGTTGGGTGAAGATTTGCACGAAATTAGATTTGAAATTGTCGATACTGGAATAGGCATTGACGAAAATAAACTAAAGTCAGTTTTTGAAAATTTCTTCCAAGCCGATCAAAGTACCACGAGAAAATACGGTGGTACTGGATTAGGTATGGCAATTAGTAAAGAACTTGCACAGCTTATGGAAGGAGATATAAACATAGAAAGTGTGCTTGGCAAGGGAACTACTGTAAGCGTTACTATCCCAATGAAAGTTTCCGAACACGCAGTAATCTCCAATTCCAATCTGAACAAAAGTCGTTCACGCAACTATGGCAAAAGAGTATTACTTGCAGAAGATGTTAAGGTTAATGCAATACTCGCAGAAAAAATGCTATCTGGTTTGGGATTGACTGTAGATGTCTGTTGCAACGGTAAAGAAGTCTTAGAAACCTATGATGATGACTACGATTTGATCTTGATGGATATGCGTATGCCTGAAATAGATGGATTGGAAGCATCGCGAATACTGGTAAACAAAGGATGTAACACACCAATTGTGGCATTAACAGCAAATGTCAGTGAATCAGATAAAGAGCTTTGCCATAAATCAGGCATGAGCGGATTTCTAACCAAGCCGCTTTTCATGGACGCTCTTGTCAAAGAACTAGATAGGTTTATCGGGCCCGCAAACTAAGTCCTTTCTAACTCAGTCTATCTTGCCCCACAATGTTTATGCTGGTATTTACTGGTATTATTCGATTTAGTCATCCCCTTCTATCCCTGCTCATTTAATTCTCAATTAAACCAAAAATTCTGAACTAAGCTTAGAAAATAACCGTCGAAATTAACAAATTTGAGTGGGTTCAAATTATGCGTATTAAAGAAGCAATATTTCTAATATTGGTTACAGGTTTTTCCACAGTTAGTTGGGCACAATTGGATGTTGTTGGCGCAGTGGTTGGTACGCTCGCGGGTACTGTTCAGGACGAAGACGGCAATCTGGTTGCTCCCGAGGGATCCGTCGAAGCTGTCATTACTGCAAGCGATAGTAGCGGCAGTCTGGCGGCTCACATAGAAGGAACAGCCAGCAGTACTGGTGCTCTTGGTTTGGGATTATCCTTTTCTGCAGATTTTGAAGCAGCGACCGGAAGTTTTGTCGGCATGTATTCCGACCGGCCCGGTATGACTCCAAATCAGGAAATAATTTTTGTTCCTACAACAGAACTAAGCTGGGAAGCACAGATAAGTGGTGTCGCTCCATCATCGACTGGTGAGCGCAGCTACGATCTATCTCTAGGATTTTCTATTCCTCAGGCCGCCATCTACGATGGATCTTCATTACCGAATGACAGTGTTTTCACGGGTGTGCTTAATCATACAGTCGCAGCGACAGTGCCTTTAGTGGTACCGGAAATCAGTCTGGATCAGGAATTGGAATTCAATTTTACTGTTGTTGGTAGTTGGGAAATCACCGTGGTTCCTCTCGATGACGCTTCCACTACTTATACCGGTCAGGCATCTGGAACTTTTAGTGGCACTGCTGGCGAGGTTTCAGTCACGGTTCCGTTGCTCGGTGATCTCACCCTGCCGGCTGATTTCGAAGGTGCCTTTGCTGGTAATCTTTATACCGTAAGTGAAACTGAGCTGGCGTTTAAAGGGTCGTGGACAGCTGCTTCTGGCACCGAAAGCTTCGGTGGAAATGTAACTATAACGATACCACTCACTGATTTTTCAACGTTTCCATACCAGATTGATGGAACCATGCCTTTGGCGACTGGTATCCAATTACAGCCTACTTTCAATCTTCCAATCACACTTACAGGTTCTTTCCCACTTTCTATTACCGGTTCCTAGTAAACTTTCCGCATATCAATTTGAGGTCTGAGCCAGAGTAAAACAGCGATCGCCTTTTTTGCTCTGACCCACCTTCATTCCTTTTTTCTAACAAACACCCGATCAAAACAGTTGACAATCTAGCCGTATATGCTATTTTTTTAGCATAGTGCTAAATTATTAGCATTAAATCAGGGCAAGATTACAATGACGAAAGCAAATCAACTTAGTCGACGCGAACGACAAATTATGGATGCTATCTATCGGCTCGAGGAAGCGAGTGTTAAAGAAGTTATGGAGAACATCCCGGAAGCGCCGAGTTATTCTGCAGTCAGAGCGCTACTAAAAAAGCTCGTAGAAAAAGGTCGCATTAGTCATCGGGAAAAAGGGCTCAAGTATGTCTATTTTCCAGTTGTTGAAACTAAAACTGCATCTCGGTCTGCGCTATCTAATTTGTTAGACACGTTTTTTAAAAACTCGCCAGTGCTAGCTGTGAATACACTGCTCGATGTCGCGGCAAAAGACATTTCTGAAATTGATTTAGCCGAGATAAGTAAATTGATTGAAGAAAAAAAACGGCAAGCAGGAAAAGCAAAATCTAAAAAATAAGAGTACTGATTATGGAAATTACTACTAGTGAAAATTTGCTACTTACTTTGTTCTCAATTGACGAAGGAGTTGGTTTCTATCTAGATTGGCTCCTTAAATCAGTATTAATTATTGGTTCAACCTGGTGTTTGATCTATTTGTTAACACACAAACTTTCCAGCAGTAGTAAGCACCTTCTGTGGCTGAATAGCATTACCTGTATTGGCCTCCTTCCGATAGTGGGTAGAATTCCAAATGCGCCTGAAACGTTAACTTCGACCTCCAATTCAATCGTTTCGTTTCAAGTCATTCCTTCAAACCCCTACGCCCTCGAATCGAGTATTAGTACAGTCAATCAAGTACCCGAGTATCTGAAAGCTCTTTATCTAGTACCCGTTGTATTACTTACTCTCAGACTATTACTCGCTATAGCAAACACGATTGTCGTGAATAAGCGAGCCACACTGATATCTGGTAGTGACATTCTTAGCAGAGCTAGCGCTCTAAGTAGCCAACTTAGTATTACACGTAAAGTGACGCTCAAATTTAGTACTACTGTATCTACACCCCTTTCATTCGGACTATTTCGACCAACAATAATACTGCCGCGCAATGCAGAAGTATGGGATCAGGACACGATGGATGACGTTCTCATTCATGAGTTAAGTCATATAAAACGCTTTGATTGGCTTACCCTATTATTTGTACACCTTGTTGTGAGCATTCAGTGGATCAATCCATTCGCCTGGGTTGCGTTAAAAAGAATTACCGCTGAAGCTGAAAATAGTTGCGACAGTGCAGTGTTAAGAATGAAACAACAGGAAACGGCCTATGCTGAGACGCTGCTTACCATCGCACAAGAAATAAAGCACGCCGGTTCCCCACCTCTCTTTGCCCAACAAATGCTCGGTAATAGGGCGCTACGTTCAAGAATAAATAGAATTCTGGAGAATAATATGGCTAGAGCAACTTCCCATAAGTTATTTAGTTTCCCATTGTTGGGATTGGCGGTTGGAATGGTCGTCGCCTGCAGCAATACGGACATTGTAAATACTGAAGTTAGTCGCCGCCCTCCGCCTGAAGCTAATCCAGATTCTCGCGGTGAAATGCTTCCTATAGAAGCGCTTGCTCCCCTATATCCAACACGGGCAGCCTTTGCTGGAATTGAAGGTTGGGCGCTGGTTAAGTTTGATGTTTTAGCTAGTGGTGACGTGGAAGAAAACTCCGTAGAAGTTATAGACGCTGAACCGCCGTATACTTTTGATCGCGCTGTAATTCGCGCAGCCAGCAGGTTCAAATTCGAACCAGTAGTGAATAACTCTCTTCAATCTGTGAATGATGTGCAGTATCTGTTTCGTTTTTGCCTTAATGATAATTGCAACAAAGATGATGAAGAAAACTCAATCAACAGAGAATTAGTACCAACAAATGAAGTGGCCGCGGTATTTCCTCAACAAGCAAGAAACGCAGGGCTTGAGAGGGGAACAGTCTGGACAGTTTTTCATGTGACTCGGGAAGGTACAGTACAGGACGTAACGGTGAATTACTCATCCGATGACTTATTTACTAGTTCCGCAATCACTGCTTCGCAACAACTACGTTTTGCCCCAGGAGAAGTAAGAAATTCAACCGAAGGCAGAGTACAAGGCGACACCACTGGGCTGGTACGGGCACAGTATCTATTCAGATTTGAATAGTATTTTTAGGCTCTGGGAACTCTTCTTCCAGCAAGTACAGTTTCAAACGGAAATAATCGCTGGGTGCCAGCTCTCACATTTTCGTAGTTATCTAGAAAATTAAAATTACCTTGCCTTAAATCAAGAATAGCAATGTCGGCGGGAGCGCCTACATTCAGTGTTCCTTTATTTCGTAAAAACGGAAACACTCGCGCAGGATTTAATGTAGAAGATGCAACTACAGCACTAAGCGGCATACCAAAGTTTAAAAACTTCGACATGATGTTTGGATAATCTTGTACACCTGGTGCACTGCGACTCGTTGAAAACCCGTCTGTGGAAATAGTATCGGGCCAGAAGCCGGCAGCCATAATGGCATCAAAGGTATTCCAGCGCAGATGATCAATTCGACCATTGGCTACATCAAAAAAGATACCCCTGCGTCGAGCTTCCAATATTTCTGGGAAAATAATTCCTGAATCGTCGATGATTGCACTCGGTGGCGGTGCATACATATGGGTAACGACATCGCCCGATTTCAGTTCTGCCACTAGATCAGCCATCGGTGATACAGACTGACCCATGTGAATCATCAGTGGCAAATTAAAGTAGCTAGCCACCTCTTGAGCGCGCCGTATAACTGTAATGTCATTGGCGGTAACTCCCGCTGTCATCCGTGCTTTTACACCTACAACATAATCAAGATTGCGAGCGATCGCAGCCTTCGCTGCTTCAACATTGGCTAAAGACAGATCCGCTGTATCACCTTCAGGAATGACGCCTCTCCTACCAATGTTCAATAGTATGCGCGCTGGCTGCGGTGCAGATCGGGCTACGGCGACAATCTCATCGACATTGTCAGCTCCGGCCGAACCCGCATCGACCCAACCTGTTACTCCGTCGGACAAACAAATATGTGGACCTTCAGAATCCTGGGCGTAATGGGCGTGAATATCCAGCAGTCCAGGCATGACGATCCGCCCTCGTGCATCAATTTCAGCGTTTCTATTGCCTCCCAGGTTGGTGGCAACCGCCGCGATGCGATCCCCTACCACGCCGACGTCCGCAATCGTGTCTAAATTTAGCGAAGGATCGATTACTCGCCCACCGCGGACAACTAGATCATAGGATTGTGCAAAGAGTCTGGTTGGTCTGAACAATACAGCAGCGCTTGCTGTTGCCTGGATAAAGTGTCTGCGCTTCATGACTGCTCCTTCTTTCTATTTTAGGTGGGAATTGAAGCATAAGAGTTATTAGCACTTTAAAGCAATCTCTAATAGGATTCTGGTTTCTTGTACAATCTAAATAAGAAGTTTGGCCTCTGGCTCAGTTAATTTCAGGATTGCTCAATATGTTAAAAACTCATTTTAAAGTGCCAGTCGAAGTTCGAAGACTTGGTTTAACCATCTCTATCGTATTCATCGCTGCTTGTTCAAGCGAAGAGCAACAAGTCGTTACCAGAGAAGACTACATGAGTAGTGAGCTACGCGCTCGAGTCGAACAACTAAAATCAGATTTGGCAACTGAAGCGACCAATGAATCAACGATTGTCGAGCGGGCCGACTTACTCGCCGATTGGATCGATGCTTATGCATTATCGGGTGGCGAAGTTGGAATAGATGCACCCCGTGTTCGTTTACAGGCAACACTTCCTCCCACCGGCCGACAGGCGGAAAATCAATCGCGCAGTGTTGACAGATTCATTCGAGAATTTGTTTTAAGAGATGAAGAAGGTTCCTTGGGACTATTAACCAGTGACACACTCGGTCCCTTTGAAGTTAGTTCGATGGCTGAGCTCAGACAGACCTGGCGAGTTGGCACTCATCCAATTACAAGCGGCGGAGGATTCTGGGTAGCTCGACATTTCAATGCAAATTGGGGTCAGTTTCAAACTGATGATCCAACTGCAGCAGGATACGTCAGCATAACAACCGATGATGACGACGCTGTGTTCGAGCGTGAAACCTTTATGGCAAGAGGCCCCCATGGTGGCTTTCGCACACCGCAGCCAGCAATTGCTTTTAGACTGATTGAAGGCGAATTAGACAGAGGCTCGAGTGTAACCATTACTTATGGTGATCGCAGTCAGGGCGGACCTGGCATTCAAACGCCGACTTTCGAAAGCGAACGCATGCCATTGCCACTCTATGTCGATCTCGATGGTTCCAGTGAATGGCGCTCGCTACCAATTACACCATTCGAAATAATTGGTGGAGAAACTAATGGTGTCCATGGCTTCGCTCCTAGCGTGGTAGAACCAGGTGAAATGTTTGAACTTTCGGTGCGCGCGCAAGATCGTTACTTTAATCGAGCTACCGGAGACATTCCTGCATTTGAAGTTTTGATCAACGATACAGTAGTGGCGACTACACCTGCTGGCTCGGATGCCATAACGCTGTTGGATCTAAGCTTGAATGAAACCGGTGCCCATTGGATTTCCATCCGTAGTGAAGATGGGTCGATCAGCGGTGAAGGTAATCCTATCCTGGTAGAAGAGAATCCTGAACTTCGGATCTATTGGGGAGATACCCATGGCCATTCCGGTTACTCTGAAGGCATTGGTACCGTGGATTATTTTATGCGTTTCGCCCGTGATGATGCGCGCCTGGACTATGTTACCCATTCAGAGCATGACGTCTCGCTCGATGCCGGCGAATGGGATCTGATCCGTCGCACCAGCGCAGAATATGATGAGCCTGGAAAATTTATTCCTTTTCTGGGTTGGGAATGGACCAGACACACGCGCTTCGGTGGTCACCACAATGTGTTGTTCCGCAACATCGAAGATCAGACTCCGGTATCCGCTCTGGAGTTTCCTGTTCTTTCTTCGCTCTATGCAGAATTGCATGAACGTCATGATCCAAACAACATAGTCGTAATTCCTCATGCACATAATCCAGGAGATTTTCGTCAATCGGATCCACAACTGGAACCCATTATAGAAATCATGTCCATGCATGGATCTTTTCAGTGGTTCATGGAAGCCTACCTCTCACACGGGCACGAAGTCGGTGTGGTTGCAGCATCCGACGACCATTTGTCGCGACCTGGTTATTCAGCTCCCCATAGAGATTCACTGGCACAGCGTGGTGGACTTGGAGCGGTTCTCGCACCTGAGCGCTCTCGCGATGCCATATTCGATGGCATGAAAGCCAAACGAACTTATGCCACCACCGGCGATCGAATAATTTTGGATTTTGATGTTAATGGAACCGGCATGGGCCAGAGAGCTGACTATAGCGAATCGAGATCGATCAATGGGCGCGCAATAGGTACTGCACCGATCAAATCAATTCAACTGCTTAAAAATGACGAAATAGTTTGGGAACAAGAGTATTTAACTTCAGAAGAGATGGGTGGCGAACAACAAATCTTGGTCAGCTTTTCCTCCGATCCAACACCTTTCTATAGGGGCGATGCTCCGCGCGGTTGGCGTCATTGGCGCGGCCAGTTAAGTGTATCCGGTGCGACAGTAGCCGCGGCTGAATCCATGGATTTCTTCAATCCGACAACTCAGGCTATGTTGGTTAATAGCAATACGATAAATTTTCGCACTATTACGCGCGGTGATACGAGTTCGATTTTGCTAACTCTCGAAGATGTTTCAGACAACAGCACATTGAGTTTTGATTTTGAAGAGGCAACGGAAACAGGTTCGGCACCGCCCTTCTATCGTCAACACTCTACTATAGGCGCAACTCAGGCAGAAATTTCTCTCAATGAATTGATAGATGGAAAAATATCGCTAGCACTGCCGACGCAAGACTTTCCAGATGATGCCATTACTCTCAGAAGGGTAATTAGTGCAGGCGAGAAAGACATCAGCTTTGCTTTTGAAGATCCAGGATTCCCCGATCAGGGTGATTACTACTATTTCAAAGTTGAACAGGCAAACGATGCTATCGCCTGGTCCAGTCCAATTTGGGTGGGCGGGTTTTCGTCGCAGTAGTATCGGCTACTCTATTCAACCGAAAAAGTTGCAACGTTTGAGAAAACTTCAAGCGGCCCTTGTGCGGTGACAGGTTGAATTGCTACGTAGAACGCGGAACCAATAGATAGTTCGCCTGACAGCATAGTAATGTTCCCTAGATCCAAAAACTCGACCGGTGATTGTTCGGGAAAGGGAGCGTAATAAAGAATGTAGCTCACCGCATCTGCATAGCTGGTCCAGCTTATTGTCACCAAGGTGTCACTGACGCTCGTACTTAATACCGGTCCTTGAGGATTCCCATCGAGCCCGGTAAAAGTAGCATCTGCAACATTGTCAGCAATAAACGATGCCAGATTTGCCACACTCGAATATACGCCTGGAGCTTCTGGATCACCACAGGCAGGGCCTGTATCAGTTCCACCAAAACTAACGACGCCTACTTGCACAAATGCCAATGCACTAACAACCACTAACGGGCCACCAGAATCTCCCTGACAGGTATCGGTCGTGTCGTCTAGGTCGACTCCTCCTGCACAGAGCATATTGTCGGTAATGCCACCAGCATAAATAATGTCACAGGAAACATTGTCTACGATGTTTAATGTTGCAGAGAGCAAGTCATTCGAAGGTTCGATGGATTCTCCTTCCTCATCAATTGCCGTGGTACCCCAACCAAGAATCCGCACTGCCGTAGCGTTATCTATAGTCGGTGCGTCTCCCGAGAGCAGGAACACAGGTAGCAAAGATACTTCTTCTGTCAACTCAACTACTGCAATATCGAAATCTTCTGCGTTGTCGCTGGTTTCGAAATCAGGATTGTAGTCAGGATGGATAATAATTTGTGCAATAGAAGCTTCAACTGCACCGGATGCCAAAGGAGATACTGTATCTGAATTAAGCACTACAATTGAATTCGCTCCAGCCTCTAGATCGATCTGATCTTCTTCATCGAGAAAACAATGTGCAGCAGTAAGAACCCAGGTTGGTGAAATTAAACTGGCACCGCAGTATTGCTCACCAAATTCATCCATCAAAAAAGCCATCCAGGTATGGGTGTCAGTAGTAGCAATAGCTCCATTGATTATTTCTTTTTGATCAGAAGTAATGGTTTCGAATTTAAGATCTTTAGCTGCACTACTAAATGCAAGAATTAGCAGCAATAAGAAAGATGATAGATAAGCAATTTGTCGCACTTCTAATTCCTTACTAAAATAATGCGCAAAAAAAGCCCCAACGATTTACGTCGGGGCTTTATCGAATAGTAAACTATTCTGGTTTTTTAAAGACCAAGAAAAATCTATCAGTCATGTTTGGAATCTCGCCAACCTCTTTAGTAAGGTCATCACTTTCCTGATAAAACATGTCTGACACACGATCCAGCACAAACCCGGCCTGTTGCACCTGGTAGATCACTGTTACCGGATCTTCTCTTCTACCTACCGTAGGATTCTCTTCCTGCATGTGACGACGAGTGTGATCGACAATCACATATTCACCACCAGGTTTTAAAGCTGCAAACACTGCAGCATTAATTCGTGCATTATCTGCTGCATTGAAATTGTGGTACTCACGAATATAAAGAAACTTATCTGCAGTTGCGGGAGGCAGACCGAAATTTAATTCACCAAATTCATAGCGACCTTCAGAGCGGTTGTAACCCAATTCAATGGGAACCGGGTGTACCATGCCCATTTCCGGCATCTCTATCCAGTCGCCCCAACGATCAAAAGTTCCTTCGCTATCGATTGCCATTAAGTGGCCATTATCTCGCAAGACTGGACCTAGAATTTTCGTGTAATAGGCCTGGGCTGCCGGGATGAATTCGATGATAGTCATGTCATCTTCGATACCCATGAACTCGATAGCGTTTACAGGATCGCGGTCATCGTCCCGAGCCAATTCGCCTTCGGTGCGATGATCCATCTGCATGACTGCCTGAACTTTCTGTTGAATTGACGAAAGTTGTGCACTGGCAATTGAAGACGAAACAATTAGTGCGATAGCAAGGAGCAAGTTAGTAATTTTCATGGTAATTCCACTCTTAGGTTACATAATTATTCTGAAACTGAGTTAATCAACTACTTCGCAAAATGTCTAGTGATACCGTGTTACAGCATGAGGACCATTTTGCAGTTAAAACTTTCTAATCCAGGTCGCTGGCATCATGACGTTCAGGCACCTGGAGCTCTTCCGGTCCCCAGGTTCTATTAACCCGTCGCCCTCTTAACACCGCGGGCCGCTCTTCTATTTCGGTAGCCCAACGCACCACATTGGTATAAGAAGCAACGTCCAGGAATTCAGCGGCCTTGTAAAGATTGCGTATCACCAATGCGCCATACCAAGCATAGATTGCAATGTCGGAAATATTGTAGTCATCGCCACACATGAATCTTCGATTCGCCAGATTTTGATCGAGTACATCCAGTTGCCTTTTCACTTCCATGGTATAGCGATTAATTGGGTATTCCTGGCGATCCGGGGCATACGTGTAGAAGTGCCCGAAGCCCCCGCCTAGAAATGGCGCCGAACCCATTTGCCACATTAACCAGGAGTAACATTCAGCTCTGGCTGAAGCTTCAGTAGGGATAAACTCGTTAAACTTTTCTGCTAAGTAAAGCAGTATTGCGCCGGACTCAAAAACACGAGTCGGTGGGTCAGTGCTGACATCTAACAATGCAGGAATTTTAGAATTCGGATTGATTGCAACAAATCCGCTGCCGAATTGTTCACCATCTCCAATTTTAATTAGATAGGCATCATATTCGGCACCCTCATGTCCCAACGCTAACAGTTCTTCCAATAATACAGTTACCTTAATGCCGTTTGGAGTGCCCAGGGAAAATAACTGCAATGGGTGTTTACCGACTGGAAGTTCTTTTTCTTGCTGTGCACCAGCGGTGGGTCGATTGATTTGTTCAAACTCGCCACCGCAGGGGGCGTTCCATTTCCAAACCTTGGGAAGAACATATTCCGTCATTGCAACATTCCTTCTTTTTGTAAGTAAAATTTAAGTTTTAGTAAGACTGTCGTTATAACTTTGGGTGTTGCAAGTGCCATTGATTAACTTGTTCGTAAGCATGACCGAGGCGACAAAGATTTAGTTCCGAAAGTCTCGGGCCTAACAGTTGCAAAGCGTAAGGTCGATTATCTTCCGAGAATCCACATGGCAAGATCAATCCGGGAGTTCCAGCCAAATCGGCAGGGATCGTGAACTGACCTTGAAAATGTTTGATGATTTCTTTCATCGCGACGGCATCGCCGTATTGTGCTTCTTTATTTGCTTCGAATACATATCCGCCAGCCGGGCAGATTACACCGTCCACTTTTTCTAGTTCGTTTTCGAATTGTTTGGAGTATTCTGCGCGTTTCACCATTACCGACTGATAGTCACTGTCAGACAGTGACAATCCAAGTTCTAACACACCCTTCAGGTAACCACCGTAATCATCTGCCTGTTCCGGAAAAGTATCTGCATGGGCTTTTGCTGCTTCATAACCACAAATGGGTAGCCACAAGTTTCTTAGCTCCATTGGATCAGACTCTGGCATGGACACCTCAACAATTTGCGCGCCCAGTTCTTTAAAAGTATTTACCGCCTGCCCAATAGCAGCGACAAGTCCAGGATCGGTTCCTTCTGTTATATAGGATTCATCAACACCAATTTTGAGTCCTGCGATTTCTCCATTAAGCTGGGAAACTATAGACGGTACATTTTCTTTAAGCGTCGTGTCATCCCTGTTATCAACACCAGCTATGGCCTCAAACATAATCGCCGCATCTAGCACTGTGCGCGCCATCGGCCCCACGTGATCCAGTGATCCTGCCAGCTCCATTACTCCATAGCGGGAGATTCTGCCATAAGTTGGTTTCAGACCGACAACACCATTAGCCATCGATGGGTATCGGATTGAGCCTCCGGTATCGGTGCCAAGCGAAGCAAAACAAAGACCGGCAGCCGTTGCGACTCCTGAACCAGAAGAAGATACCCCCGCCCAAAGCTCGGCCCCCCAGGGATTGTTTGGTATATCGAAGTCAGGGTGGTAACCGGATAACGCGCCTTCCGTCAGGTTTAGCTTTCCTAACAGGACTGATCCTGTAGCTCGCAATTTCTCAACAACGGTAGCGTCAAAATCTGGAATGAAGTTTCTTCGAACTTTGAGTCCTCCCATGGTTGCAATCCCATTGGTATAACAAAGATCTTTTACTGCGATTGGTATGCCATGTAGCGCACCGTGATAATTGCCTGCAGCAATTTCCTGCTCCGCCTTTATTGCTGACTCCATGGCGTAATCAGCACACAGGGTCGCATAACTACTTAGATCGGCATCGACTGCTTCGATGCGATTCAACATAAATTCAGTTAACTCAACCGGAGAGATCTCTTTTTTTCGCAAGAGCTCTGCTACTGCACTGATACTGGCGTAGTGGATGTTATCGATCATTAGTTTGGTCAAGAAAAGCAAAAGGCAGTGTTACATCAAATAACACTGCCTTCTGTGGTTTTCGTAGAGTTGTTTCTTAGTTTCCGGTTCTAATTTTTCACCTTCTTCACCGCAAATCCTTGTGCGATATTTTGTAAGTTAAGTAGATTTTTGAAAAGCTATACTTTGTTTACCGCCGCAGCCATGGCATCAAGTACTTCTTTAACCACTACTCGAGAAGAAGCGATATTCATGCGCATATGGCCCGCACCTCCCTCTCCATAATTGGTACCTGGATTCAAGTAGACACCTGAATTGTGGACTAGCCAATCTTGAAAGTAATCTTCAGGACTATTATTTCCATGAGACGCATAAAGATCTGCCGCACCAACCGATTCCATGGTTTTAGTGAAATCCAGGAAGGTCATGTAGGTACCTTCGTTACGCGTGTACCCTACAGTGGGAATGTACTGGTTTATGTAACTCTCAATGTAAGAATGAGTTTCATCCATGTAGGCATTCGCCTCTTCAAACCATTCTTGCCCATGATTATAGGCAGCTTCATTAGCTACAACTCCAAGAGTACTTAATTCAGTACGATGGTATTTGTTTACCCGAGCGAGCGTGATTGGACTCTTTGAGTAGTAGTACGCATTCTTCATGCCAGCCAGATTAAAAGTTTTACTGATGGCATTGAATGAAACGCTGTTGTTAACCACTGCCTCATCCGGCAGGCTGGCGAATGGTGTGTATTTATGGCCGGCGCGGATAACATCGGAATGAATCTCATCAGAAAGCACAATAATATTGTGTTCCAGGCAGAGACGACCTACGCGCAACAATTCTTCTTCAGTCCAAACATTACCGGTTGGATTTTGTGGATTGCACACGATCATCGCACGCACATCTGGAGTCATTTTTGCTTCCAGATCTTCCCAGTTAATTTCGTAGCGACCATTAGCATAGAGCATTGGGCTGTCAACGATTTCGACATTGGCACCTCTGGCCATGGAATAGAAACCAGAATAGGCAGGAGTTGATAACAGCAATTTGCTACCGCGCGGAACGTATGCGCGCATGGCAGCGATCATGCCTGGATAAACTCCATCGGAGATGACTACATTTTCAGGTGTAAGATCAACACCGTGACGCTCACCGTTCCAACGAAGAATGCCGTCACGCAGGCCATCAGTAGAGCTCATATATCCCCAGCTATGATGGTTAATTCTTTCTTGTAAGGCTTCGGTAATACATGGAGCACATTCGAAATCCATGGACGCTACGCCCATGCCATACTTGAATTCACCTCCTGGGTAATTTCTGGGTGGTGAATCCCAGCGAGAACAATTCGAGCCGACTCGATTGTAGATGGTATCGAAGTCGTACTTCCCATTAGCCAGTTTGGGAATGTCGATCGAAGATGATTCCTGGGCTGAAGCTGTCGTGCTTGCGACAGTTGCGACGGTGCCAGCAGCGCCAGCTAAGGCCGTCATCCCTGCACCTTTCATGAAACTGCGACGATCAAGTCCCTTGGATGATTGTTGATTATTGGACATCTTTTTCCCCTTCTTTATCTTTATTCTAATCTGGCCATGAGCCTAGTTATTTGGGGCTTTTGAGTCTACTGCGAAAGCCACTCAAGCGTACTTAGGAGGATATTCCTATTAGGCGAAATGCGCAAAGAATTCCGTAGAAATAGCGGGGAAATGGCCCTTTTTAGCCATTTCCAACTAATTCTTGGGAAGGGGGATTAGTTACTTGGACCTGCTGGCAGCCGGTAATCCAGAGGAGGAGGTCGATCTCCCAGGAGTGGCTCGTACTCCCAATTCAATGGAGGTCTATCCTGGTGTTCATTTTTGGCACTGTCCACCAAAGATTCATTGGTAATTAAGTCCACTGCTGTCATGGCCAGCGTTTTTGCCGCCACGATCATTCCCTTATTGCCAATCGAAGTTCCACCAGCAGCAACTGCCTGCCATGAATGGGAAGAGGTGCCAGGTACCCAGGTAGCCGCGCGCATACCTCCCGTTGCGACCGCCCAACTCACGTCAGCAACATCAGTCGAGCCACCGCCGCCTCTTTCATTTACAACCATAGGTCGAATGTTAGCTGCATCTTCAACTGGAGGTGCATTGACAGGCAATGCAGAACGCAAGGTCTCAGCAAACTGCCTTTCTTCCGCGCTGTAGTTTATTCCACCGACACGAGACAGGTTGGAATGCATCGCTTCCTGCAGAGAGATATTCGGCAACACGTTATAGATTCCATGAATTACTTCATAGTCCACCTCAGTGTCTGTGCCTAATGCAGCACCTTGCGCTGTTTGTACAACTCGTTCGAAAATTTCGTTTACCTGGACAGGTTCCGGATGACGCACGTAGTAATAAACCTCTGAAAAATCTGGCACTACGTTTGGTGCCGATCCTCCGGAAGTAATTACATAATGAATACGAGTTTCCATGGGCACGTGTTCACGCATTAAATTTACCATGTGATTCATTGCTTCGACGCCGTCCAGTGCTGAACGTCCGCGATGAGGAGCGCCCGCTGCATGAGCAGAGAGCCCGGTGAATCTAAACTTGGCAGACTTATTGGCCAATGAACTTCTGGCATCTGCAGAATTCGCGTCGCTAGGATGCCAATGCAATACAACGTCAACGTCATCGAACAGGCCATCTCTGACCATATAAACTTTACCGGCTCCGCCCTCTTCCGCTGGCGTTCCGTACAATCGGATTTCACCTATTTGTCCGGTTTCCTGCATCCACATTTTGGTGGCAATCGCAGCTGCAACCGAACCAGTACCAAATAAATGATGACCACAGGCATGACCCGCTGCTTTATGATCGATTGCATCTCTTAAGGGATTTCTATCTTGAGTTATACCCGGGAGCGCATCGTATTCCGCGAGAATGCCAACAGTAGGACCACCGGTACCGGCACTCCAGGTAGCAACAAAGGCAGTTGGTATACCTGCAACACCGGTGGTGATTTCAAATCCGGCATTCGCGAGTTGTTGTTGCAACAGATTTGAACTTTGAGTCTCCAGATAACCAACTTCGGCCCAGTCCCAAATTTGTTGGGCGACCTCTCCATAGAGATTGGCGTTGTCATCGATGTATTGCATGACAGTAGCCTTATGATCCTGGGCACTGATATTAGTCACTGCTAGAACCGAGGCTCCAATCAGCACTGCTACTCGTTTAAGATAATTCATGGCAATCGACTCCGCGCTTTAAAAACAGTAGTAATAGTCCTACCAATTGCCGGTAATAGTAAAGCCCACAGCAGCCGAAATCGTTGAATATCTTTCTAGACATGCCCATGCCACGAACATACATTTTCTCCGAATCTAAGCAAAAAATTCAGCCACAAAAAAGGGACTGATCAAATCAGTCCCTTTTTGACTTTCTACCTGTTTTAACCGAGTACTTTCGCAAATACCTCCAACGCCACTTTCATTTCTTCTCTACTTCCTAAAGAAATGCGGCAATGAGTTTGCTCTAGAGGTGGAAAATCTCGTCCTACTAAAACGTTGTGCTCGAGACAGCCTTCTCTGAACTTTGCTGCAGGCATTCCGATGTTAACGAAGATATGGTTCGTGTTTGAATCCGGTACTTCGTGACCTCTACTACGGAAGAAACCAACAACCTCATCGCGAATTTCAGCATTTTCCTGAGCTTCCCAGGCGATGTGCTCTTTATCTTCCAATGCTGACAGCGCTGCAATTGCACCAAGCATGTTAACGTCACCCATGCCCCAGGCTCCGCGAATCTTCGCCAGAGTCTCTTCCTGTGCCAAAGCATAGCCGATGCGCATACCGGCAAGACCATGCGCCTTCGAGAAGGAACGAGTTATAAATACTTTGTCGAATTCCATGGCCAATGGCAAAGCGGTTTCCATGGCGCCTGCTCGCGTATAGTTAATATAGGCTTCGTCGATGTGAACATAAGTGTCAGGATTTTCTCTCATTACTCTGCGCACGAATGCCTCAACTGCAGCTGGACCATGGACAGTCCCAGTTGGATTGTTTGGGTTACATAGATATAACAAGCCAGCACCATCAGCATTGTTAGCCAGGTCATCCAGATCAACGCCAAGATCACTACCGAGTGGCAATTCGATTGTGGCCGCACCGATGGTTCGCGCCGTACCCAGACTGGTTGAATAAGTCGGCATTGGCGTAACAAATGTTTTGTCAGCGTCACAGAATGCTCGTACCGATCCTTGTAACAAGGGCGTTGAACCTGTGGCTAGTTGCACGTTGTCAATGCTAATACTGTAATAGTCAGCAATGCCCTGGCGTAACTCATTCACATGATCGGGAGAATAACCACGACCAACTCGCTTGGTAGTATGGGAATGAATGGCGTCCATAGTACTCGGTCCGGGACCGCGCGCACTCTCATTCTGATTTAATTGAATAATGCCATTATCGTATACGCCAGCTGCATGGGCGGCTCGAGTCTGGGCATTGGCCTTGCGGCTAAAAACGGTTGTTCCAGAAATGGCTCCAACAGCAGCGCCAAGGGCGATGGTTCCAAATCCACGTCGGGTAGTTTTCATGGGTCCTCCCGTAGCCTTGAATGGCTCGTTGCGTGATTAATTCTTCTATTTACAAGCATCCACAAATACTCTGATGCTTAGTCGCAGTAGCTGCATCATAGCGCCTGCATAAGGCTGAATTCAATCAGTTGCGACAGGAAAGCGCTATTTCTGTCCTCTAGCAAGTTGCTTAGTGGCGAAAATCGCCTAAATCGACGCGAGGTGCTCCAGCAGAGGCTGCATGATCACGTTTGAATGAGAGGTAATAAGCCAATGGCCGCCTGCCAACTCCAGCTTGAGGTAAGGTCCAGTCATGTATTGTTCCTGGGCATCCACTCCGGCCCTGCCAGCTGATGGGTCGTCATTACCCCAGATGAAGAAACTGGGTGTTTCGATGTACGGATCAGGTTCCTGGTCACTAGCAGGTTCGGCTCCCATCTGGCGGTACCAATTTAACGTTGCCGATAGCGCTCCAGGTTCAGAAAAAACGGCACGGTACTCATCTTGTTGGGAGGGCCGCATGTCGGCGAAGGTAGACATTAGCAAGGAGAGATTATTAAAGGTAAACAGAGTTTCCGGCACCCATGGCATGGTGAACAACAAAAAATAGCTGCTGCGGGCCTGTTGGTCTGGATCATTGGCCAATGCCTCACCAAAAGCTGAAGGATGGGCAATCGATATGCCAGTCCAGGTTAGAATTCTATCCGGTTGTTCCATCACCGTGGCCCAACCCACTGCCGATCCCCAATCGTGACCTATTAGATGAAACTGATCGACACCAATTGCATCGGCAACTGCAAAGACATCGCTGACAAGTTCACTTACCTGGTAAGCAGATGAATCTAGAGGTCTTGCGCCAGGGCTATAACCTCTTTGATCGAATGCCACGACTCGGTAGCCAGCACTGGCAAGCGGTCCGATGATGGGCTCCCACATTGCGGACGTAGTTGGAAAGCCATGCAACAAAATTATTGTTTCGGTTGTAGGATTGTTGTCGTTGTTGGCGATGCGAGTTCTAAATTCAAATCCATTGGCTTCTACCAAAACCAATTCTGTGGATCGATTGGAATTTGCAGACTCTGCGTAGCGAGGAAGTTCTTCAGTGCTATTACTATGGTTAAATTCTCTGTCTAAGGACAAAGAGGAACTCACTGCACCAATTAACAAAACACTCAAGATCAAAGCAAGGAAACTGAGGCTAACAATTTTGAGAATTTTCTTAATCAATGGTGAACCCCTTCAGAGGAGAGAGGCAAACATTCTAGAATTATTCAGTACGATGCGCTAGCGCAGCAAAATATTCTTCACTTTGGCTAGTTTGATGTACCGAAGAAAGAACTTGAAACTTCTCCCTGATGCACATAAAAAACTGCGTCGTCAGCGAGTAAAGAGCGGTCGCCAAAACTTCCCCAAAAACTAAAGAACTCTATTTCCTCAGTAGAATCGGCTTCAATATAACCAACTTCGCTTAGCCCTGCTTCTGTGGCTTCAAAAGAATAGAGACCACGATTGGTAAATGAAAACCAGGCTGAAGGTGATGTTGGATCAAAGTTAGAATCGTCAGGTTCGGTTTCGTGTACTTGAATAGGAATTGCGAAGCGCGCCGGCGTAGCCGCCGTTGCAGGTAAGAAAGAAATTCCATGATGGTCATAGAGCACTTCCGATTCTGAACCTCGCATTCCGTAGATTAGCGAATTGATTTCAGTTGGTGCAGAAATATCAGAAATATCAAACAAGGAAAGTTTCACTCCTTGATACCAGGCACCACGCGCGAAAGCGAAATCACTAGCGCCATCATCTGGAATTGCATCTTTGCCAACACCCAGTAATAAATCTTCGCTGATCGGATGTAAGTAGTCAGAGTAGCCTTCAATTTCTAACTCTCCGGCAATTATTGGATTTTCCTGATCGGCTAGATCAACAACATAGAGGGGATCGATAACACGAAAGGTAACCAGGTATGCGCGATCACCTATAAAGCGTGCGGCATAAAGTTGTTCCCCCGGCTTGCCGATGCCATCGATGAAATCGACTTCTTGTAGCTCACCATTCGATTCTCTAAGCACGGTCAGTCGAGTGCTTGATGTTTCATTCCAGGTATCGCCTACTGAAGTAACGACGTTCAGATACTCATTGCTAGTACCACCGGTTCCCATGCGGAAAGAACGCTTGTCCTCGGCCCAACCCAGATGACCTTCTACCTGGCCGGATCCACGATATTCAATGTCCCCAGAGCCAAGTGCAAATTTGTGAATAGCAGTCTTATGATTTGGATCGTAAAAAAGCGCATCTACCGCCTGAACGCTGTACTCATACTGAGTTGTGGCCAGATACAAGGAATCTGTGGTCATGAACAGTGTTTCAGAGTTACCAAGAAAACAGGTGCTAGAAAAGTCAGCGGGGTTGTTTAGAGGAACTGAAGTAATCGTGATTAGTGAAGGGCTTTGCGTTGTATCTACATCACCGGTTGCCAGGAAACAGCGATCACTGACAATCAATTCTCTTTCTTCATCATTCAACAGAGTAAGTTTCGGCGTTAAATCGGTAAGCGCTGCGTTACTTAATAGTGCGGTATTTTCCGCTATCGACTCTTCATCCGTGGCGTATGGATTAAATTCAGGAATGGAAGGTGTATAGCGGGTAACAACGTAGAGCGTTTCACCGATACGTCTACTGGATACTAAATCACCATCGATGATTATCTTCTCTCGTAAAGAAAGATTGGCGGGATCCGCAGCATTTAAAAACTCCAGTTCGGTTTTGTTGCTGCCCCAACTCCAGACATCAAACCAGGCTAAGTAGTTACTCGGCCCAGAAAGTGTGACGAGCATTTCTGCGTCATCGATTCCTTCGCTTACTAGATAAAGACTTTGAGCTGTAGAAAACACATCGTCTTGTTCTTGACCAGGTTCATAGACACCAACTTCTTCAGCTTCTGCGGATGCTGGATCTAATGAAAAAGTAGCAACACAATTTAGACTGCCGCATTCGCGCAGAACAAAGAGTGACGTACCATCGCTCTTAATAATGTCCGCTTCATCCACACCCGCAATTTGCAGATTGGTTCCTGATACTTGGGTAGCGCTTGAGCTGTTACTATCTTCGGCAATTGCGCCAAAAGTTTCTAGAGCGCGGACTATCAACTCATCACTTGAGCTTACTTGCATTCCTTCTTTTATAAAGCTTTCCATTGCTGCATCGGAACTAAACTGGTGCAGGCGATCGACTTGTGAAGATTGAATATCAAATTCCATGGGAGTATCGGACACAACCAAATCTTCACCATCCACTTGATAGGCAGCAAACAATTGATAAGCACCTGCTGGTAATTCAAGGTCTTGAAAAAAGTCGATGGTAGTTTGATCGTCTAATATTGCGGATGCATAGGACACTAAACTTTCTGTTGCGCCATCCCACAATTCCCAACCCGTATCGGATTTGATAAACCATTCGTTATCATAAAGAGCAACTGCAAACAGATTTGCTATCTGACCAACATCGGATGAATCGATAGAGAGTTCGAGTTGACTTGAATAAGCGTCAGTGTCGAGAAAGGCAGAGGTATATTGATGAGGTGCTGCTATTTCAAGACTGTGAACACCATCGCTGGCGGCCGATTGAGCGGCCGCCTGAGATGGAAACACAAAAATGAAAATTATAGCCAGAACTACTACGGCTGCGATCTTGAGAATAGCGTGGTTATTCATATGCATACTGAATACCTCCTATTACCTTTTCTCAGAATCTGACCCTATTTGAGTTGTCTAGGTGCTACCACCGCGAGCTAAAAAAAGTGGAATCTACTTAGCATTTTTGCTTCATTAAATTAGATCATGTAATTGGGTAAGAAATTTCAATCTGTGAGCAATAGACTGAATATCCACTGGAAGGGGCGAAATACGGGGGTTTCAGGTGTTGTAATTATCCCGAATCAGAATCCGAAGGAAATGCCTTAGATACTGCAGTTTCGACGGCTGTATGCGCTCCCTGTGTAAGAAAAGTCCCATGGGCGGATAGCAGACTACTGAATTCCAGCTGGAGCAGTCGTCGAAATTCAGACTCCAAACTGCCCCCTTCGGGAGTCATTATTTTCAACCAGATTGGCCCGACGATTGTCGTTTTCGGAAAGCCGATGCGAGGCATAACGATTCTCGCCAGCCAATTGTTATAGCTGTAATCCCCGTAATGTTGTATTGCATCACAAGTAAACAGAATGCCGCCATCTCGTTTAAGCAATAAAGCGCACTCCGGTTGAGCTGTACCCTGGAACTGAAAAAACTCACATTCATGAACCGGGGTTAATCCACCCATACCGATTTCTATATCAACAAGTGGTTCAGTGTAGGTCGTGCCACCTTGCTGACACCAAAATTGCGCCTTAAAGTTGTCTGCATAGTAAGGATCGTCTACCCCATGAAATGCTCCTAGCCTTACTAAATTTTTCACTTCTCCCAATGATCGCAAATTTTCTTCAGTTTTCCTGTTAAGTCGAATTGGATTTATTAAAGTAAGTTCGTCTCCTTCACGAATGATTCCCATGTTTCGAGTAATACGCATAAAAGCGTTGAGCTTGATGCTGCCACGCACCATATACGCATCAGTACCAATTTCTTCAATATCACCGTGGGGATAAATCATTTTCGAATCCTCAATTAGGCAGTAGCCTGTTCCTCTAATCCCAGTTCTTTAACACTAATTTCCCGCATTTTATATTTTTGAACTTTTCCCGTTACAGTCATCGGGAAGTCAGAACTAAATCGAATATAACGAGGTACCTTATAGTGGGCGATCTTTCCTTTACAGAATGCTTTTACATCATCCTCAGTCATTTCGGTTCCATCTACCAAACCCACCCAGGCAACAATTTCTTCACCAAACTTTTGATCTGGTACTCCGGTAACTTGCACCGCTTCAATATTTTCATGAGTCATTAAATATTCTTCTATTTCGCGGGGATATACGTTTTCTCCACCTCTAACAATCATGTCCTTGATTCTTCCGACTATGTTCACGTAACCGTCTTCGTCCATAACTGCGGTATCGCCGGTGTGCATCCATCCGTTCTTATCAATGGCGGTCGCGGTTGCTTCTGGATTTTCCCAATAGCCAAGCATAACGGAATATCCGCGAGTGCAGAGTTCTCCCATTGCGCCAATAGGGCACATTTCACCAGTTTCCGGTTCGATGATTTTTACTTCCACATGGGGGTGGACGCGACCGACAGTGCTCACTTGCTTATCCAACGGTGAATCGACCCGAGTTTGAAAACTCACCGGACTTGTTTCGGTCATGCCGTAAGCAATCTCAACCTCGGTCATGTGCATTAGTTCATTAACTTGTTTCATAGTTTCGATAGGACAAGGCGCCCCCGCCATGATGCCAGTGCGCAATGACGAAAGTTCATAGTCAGAAAAATTCGGTAGCGCTAACTCAGCAATAAACATGGTCGGCACACCGTAAAGCGCTGTCGCTTTTTCAGCCTGCACTGCCTGCAGCACTGCTTCCGGTTCGAATCCTTCACTGGGGTATATGGCGCAAGCGCCATGAGTTAAACAGCCGAGATTTCCCATCACCATTCCGAAGCAATGATAAAGAGGTACCGGCACTACCAGTCTATCTTCTTCGGTAAAGTTCATCGTCGCCGCAACAAAGTAACCGTTGTTCAATATATTGTGATGGCTGAGAGTCGCACCTTTAGGAAATCCTGTAGTGCCACTGGTGTATTGGATGTTAATCGCATCATCCATATCCTGATGCGCCATGCGTGTACTTAGATCTTCATCACTTGTTTGCGAAGCCAATTTCAAAAACTCAGACCAGTTATAGATTCCTTGCACGTCTGATGTGGTCATAGAAATTACGGCATTTAGATTCGGAAACTTTTCACTGCTTAGGGTACCGGTAGCAGAACTTACCAACTCAGAGCAGAGCTCTGTAATCATTCCTTCATAATCTGAAGTCTTAAACTGATTTTGTAGAACTAATCCATTGCAACCGGACTGTTCCAGAACGTAGGCCAATTCATGAACTCGATAGGCCGGATTTATAGTAACCAGGACGATGCCAGCCTTTGCTGTAGCGTATTGTGTGGTCAACCATTCAATGTTGTTGGGGGACCAGATACCAACCCGATCGCCTTTTTCGAATCCGGCCGCAATAAAAGCCTTTGCCAATTCATTAACCCGGTTCGCCAATTGAGAATAGCTAAGGCGCACATCCTGATGGATTGAAACCACCGCCTCTCGATCACCATGTTGCGCAACAATTTGATCGAAGAGTTTTGGTATAGGGGTTCCTAGTAAGGGTTTGTCGGATGGGCCGCTGGCGTAGCTGACTAACGACGACATGATTGTTCCTTTTTGCTGTTCTATTGGTGTGATTAAGCTTAGGAGCACTAATTTAAAAGATAACAGGTGCCAGGGAAACCGCTTTCTACGGCGAGTTTAGGGCTCAAGTCGCCATTGGGTGGCAAATTTTGCTTTACGTTAACGTAAACGTAAGCTAAGCTCAAGCCTGTCCTTTAATGATCCTGGAGAGCTTCGTCATGACTACTGTTTACAGCATTTCCGAGCTGGCTCAGGAGTTCAAAGTCACGCCTAGAACCATTCGTTTCTACGAGGAAAAAGGCCTGCTCTCACCAGGTCGAAAAGGCAGCGTCCGGGTATTTAGTTCTGCCGATCGGATTCGCTTAAAACTGATCCTGCGAGGAAAACTTATCGGTTTTTCTCTCGATGAGAGCCGGGACATTATCGATTTGTATGAACCTGAAACGACCAACAATCGCCAATTAGAAAGTTTGCTAGACAAGATCTCAGAGAAGCAATTGCAGTTAGAGCAACAGAAGAAAGAAATAAACACCATGCTAAAAGATTTGAAAAAGACAGAGGCAATCTGTCTTAGTGCGTTGAGCCAACGGTAAGGAAACTTTGGCGACGCAATCGGGGGAACAATATGAATACTAGCTATCCAACACTCAATTTTAATCACGCCGAAGAAATCGAAATGTTGCGTGAGTCGGTTTATCAATTCTGCCAAGCGGAACTCGCACCAAGAGCAGAACAAATAGACACAGACAATGAATTCCCGGCAGACATGTGGAAGAAGCTGGGGAATTTAGGGCTCCATGGAATAACCGTAGATGAATCCTATGGCGGTTCTAATATGGGATACCTGGCACATTGTATTGCCATGGAAGAAGTATCCAGAGCATCCGCTGCGGTTGGGCTTTCTTACGGTGCGCATTCAAATTTATGCATTAATCAGATCGCGCGTAATGGCAGCGAGGAACAAAAACAAAAATATTTGCCTCAATTAATTGCCGGGGATCATGTTGGTGCTTTGGCCATGTCGGAGCCAGGTGCGGGATCAGATGTAGTAAGCATGTCACTTAAAGCAGAACTCAAAGGCGACCACTACGTACTTAACGGCAACAAGATGTGGATTACCAACGGGCCCGATGCGGATACTTATGTGATCTACGGCAAAACGGATGGCACAGTAGGGTCTGGAGGAATAACCGCATTTATTGTCGAACGCGGCACCAGTGGTTTTAGCCAAGCCCAGAAACTCGACAAATTGGGGATGCGAGGCTCGAACACCTGCGAGCTGGTTTTCACGGACTGCGAAGTACCGGTGGAGAACGTGCTGGGTGGGGCAGGAAAAGGCGTTGGTGTACTCATGTCAGGTTTGGATTATGAAAGAACTATTCTCTCCGGAGGGCCGGTTGGCATCATGCAGGCCTGTCTGGATACGGTGCTTCCTTATTTACATGAGCGCAAACAATTTGGTCAGCCCATCGGCGAGTTCCAATTGATGCAAGGCAAGATGGCAGATATGTATACATCTTTGAACGCATCTCGCTCTTATCTTTATACCGTGGCTTCCGCCTGTGATCGAGGTGAAACCAGCCGCAAGGATTGTGCGGCACTGATTCTGTTTACCTCTGAGCAAGCTACCCAAATGGCACTACAAACTATCCAGGCCATGGGGGGAAATGGCTACATCAATGAATTCCCAGCTGGAAGGCTACTTCGAGATGCCAAGCTCTATGAAATCGGAGCGGGCACTTCAGAAATACGTCGCGTGCTGGTGGGCCGTGAACTATTTAGGGAATCAGCCTAAGCAAATATTCGGAGTTTTCCTATGTCAGTCATCGAAACCAAGATTAAACCTGAAATCGATTCTTTTGCAGCGAACAAGTCTGCAATGGAATTCCAGCTGAATGATTTAAGAAAAAAACTAGCGGCTATTGAATCAGGCGGACCAGATGCCTCGAAAGAGAAACACACAGCTCGGGGCAAACTGCTTCCTCGCGATCGCATTAAAACACTAATAGATGAAGGAACAGAATTTCTGGAGTTCTCACAACTCGCTGCCTTCAATGTCTATGGTGAAGATGTTCCGGCGGCAGGCATATTAACTGGCATCGGCAAAGTTAGCGGAATCGATTGCGTCATTATTGTTAATGATGCCACGGTAAAAGGCGGAACTTACTATCCGGTGAGTGTGAAAAAGCACTTACGCGCCCAGGACATCGCCGCACAAAACAAGCTTCCCTGCATTTATCTGGTTGACTCAGGCGGCGCTAATCTTCCGCGGCAAGATCAGGTGTTTCCCGATAAAGACCATTTCGGTCGTATCTTCTTCAATCAGGCCAACATGTCGGCCCAGGGAATTCCACAAATTGCCGTCGTTATGGGTTCATGTACTGCTGGCGGTGCCTATGTGCCCGCCATGTCAGATGAATGTGTAATGGTACGCAACCAGGCCACGGTATTTCTTGCCGGTCCACCATTGGTTAAGGCTGCAACCGGCGAGGTAGTTGGCGCAGAAGAATTAGGTGGTGCCGATGTGCACTGTCGCAAGTCAGGCGTATCTGATTACTACGCAGAAGATGATGCACACGCACTAGAGATAACCCGCAATATAGTCAGCCACTTAAATCGTCAACAGTGCAACGAAGAAGCCAAAGAGATAGAAGCACCACGCTATGACATCGAAGAATTAAACGGCATAGTACCTGAGAATCCTTCGATATCTTATGATGCGAGAGAGATCATTGCCCGGATTGTTGATGGTTCACACTTCGATGAATTCAAAGCCCTTTATGGCAAAACATTGGTTTGTGGTTTTGCTCATATCGAGGGGCACCCAATTGGAATCATTGCCAACAACGGCATCCTGTTCAGTGAATCTGCAGTAAAAGGTGCGCATTTCATCGAGCTCTGCTCGCAACGAAAAATTCCCTTGTTGTTTTTACAGAACATCGTTGGCTTTATGGTTGGCAAAGCTTTCGAAGAGGGAGGCATTGCGAAACATGGAGCAAAAATGGTGATGGCTGTGGCTTGCGCTAAAGTACCAAAGTTCACGGTGATCGTCGGCGGCTCATTCGGAGCCGGAAATTACGGAATGTGCGGTCGTGCTTATGATCCACGTTTCATGTTCATGTGGCCTAACGCCCGCATCTCAGTGATGGGTGGAGAACAGGCGGCTGGAGTTCTTGCAACTATCAAGCGTGATCAAATGGAAAAGAAGAACCGCCCCTGGAGTGAAGAACAAGAAGAAGAATTTCGCAAACCGATACTAGATACCTATCAAACGCAGGGACATCCTTACTATGCGTCAGCGCGCCTATGGGATGATGGTGTCATCGAACCCACACAAACTCGAAAGGTGCTTGCCCGCTGCATGGAGGTTGCACGCAACGCACCGATCGAAGAAACAAAGTTTGGTGTGTTTAGAATGTAGTTGAACCTGCATCACGCAGCAACGTGATGAACTTTTCCCGATTGAAATTTCTCTCGTGCTAATTCATCAGCAACAATATTGGTTGCTCGATTAGATCGATTGCTTTCCTCGAAAATAGCACTTAGGTTTTCTCGAATAATTTCAAGCTTTCTTTTTATCTCGGCAGAATCTCTTATTCCCTGTTGCTGATGATAGATATCCATAATGCCGCCGCAGTTAATAACGTAATCAGGCGCGTAAAGAATTCCCTTTTCCATTAACAATGCTCCCAACTCATCCGACTGCAATTGATTGTTGGCTGCACCTGCTACTATATTGGCCTGTAGGGAAGCAATAGTTTCGCTATTAATCGCTCCACCTAATGCACAGGGTGCTAATACATCTACCTCTGTGGAAAGAATTTTTTCGGTCGAGCAGCAGGCTACCTTAAATTGTCTTACAACTTCTGCCACACGAGCAGCGTTAGCATCGGCGACGATTACTTTCGCTTTTGCTTCTTTTAGTAAGCGCACGAGATTAATGCCCACATTGCCGACACCCTGCACCGCAACCTTCATTCCTTTTAAGGATTTTCCGTGCTGGTGTTTTACCGCTTCTTCGATACCGTAAAACACACCAAGCGCAGTAACGGGAGAAGGATCTCCGCCATTCTTTTCCTTGGCAGAGTAACCAGACACATATCTGGTGCGTTTCGCCATCAGCTTAATGTCTTCTACGGTAGTTCCTGAATCTTCTGCGGCTATGTATTTACCTTGCAGGGATTCAATGAAGTCGCCCATAGCAGTCAACAGACGAGGACTCTTGTCCGTCGCTGGATCGGCTATGATGACTGACTTGCCGCCCCCATAGGGCAAACCAGCCATGGCCGATTTGTAGGTCATGCCACGAGAGAGTCTTAGCACATCTGCAATCGCAGCATGAGTCGACCCATAAGGATAGATGCGACAACCTCCAGCGGCGGGACCGAGGTTGGTGTTGTGGATGGCAATAATTGCCTGTAAACAATCGTCGTTATGGACAGCAACATTTTCGTGTTGATCAAAATCCGGGTGAGAAGAAATCCCGGCACTCACTTCAAAATCAACTTTGCTACAACTATTCACGATACTGCTCCGATTCTACTTTGAATTACTACTACACTTTTGTTGGCTTAGGCTGCTTGCTCAACTACCGACACTATAGAGACGGTTTCGCCACGTAACTTCTTAAGCAAATGTTCTTGTCGCACTAGTGCCTGTTTCAGATTCTTTGCTTTCACGTGACCAAATCCTCTGACTTGCTGTGGCAAGCAAGCAAGCTCTACCGCAACATCATAATTGTCTTCCTTTAGCTCATCGAAAATCTGAAAGACCAATGATTTGAACTCATGAATCGCCTGCCGCTCCTCTTTACGCTCGCTACTATAACCAACCAGGTCGAACATGCTGCCTCTTAAAAATCGCATCTTAGCCAGCAGTTTAAAGAGAGTCAGAGTTAATCCTGGAAACTTCAACTTGCGTGGATTACCCCGTTTGTCTTTGGGAGAGAATATTGGTGGGGCCAAGTAAAAATTTAGTTTAAAGTCGCTTTCATATTTTTCAGCCAAGCTTTTAGCAAAGCTACCATCGGTGAAAAGTCGTGCGACTTCATACTCATCTTTATAAGCCATGAGCTTGTAGAGTGATCTGGCGACTGCTTTCGTTAACTCCAAATCTTTACTGAATTTCTTGTTCGATTCGAATTCTTTTAATTTGGAGATGAATTCTCCGAATTCATTAGCGTAAGATTCAGATTGATAGTCAACTAAACGTTGATGGCGATCCGCGACTAACTCTTCGAGATTGTTCAAAGGCTTGAAATTCGGTTTTAAACCCGCGGCTTGTTTAACCGCTTCTAAATCTATCGCTGCGTGGCGACCCCATTCGTAAGCATCCAAATTGAACTCAACAGCAACTCCATTAAGCTCGATTGCTCCTTTTAGTGCTTCGATTGAAACCGGTAACAATCCTTTTTGTTGGGCAAAGCCAAGTAAGAACATATTACTCGCAATACTGTCACCCAGAAGTTGCGTCGCTAATTGGGTTGCCGCAATGAATTCCGTTTTTTCCGAAATAGCTTCGGTTCTAATGAGCTGCTTCATTGCATCGCTGGGCATTTCAGCATCAGGATTAACAATCACATCTCCACTGGCGGCGGAGAAATCGTTGACGATAGCATGGGAGCGATATTTATTTAGCTTGGCGATAGCTTCATCGCCGGCGGCAACGATTAGATCGCAGCCTAAAAGTAGATCAGCATCGCCTGCGGCAATTCGCACGGCTTTAATCGATTCCTGTTTCTTGCCAATACGGACATGGCTGACCACAGCGCCAAACTTCTGCGCCAGACCGGTCTGATTCATGGTTGCGCAGCCCTTACCTTCCAGGTGTGCAGCCATTGCCAGGACAGAAGCGATTGTTAAAACGCCGGTACCACCAACGCCAGTTACCACAACGTTCCAGGGCTGCTCGTCGATATCGGCAAGTTGGGGAGTTGGAAGTTTGCCAAGTCCGGCGGCTTCAAGGTCGACTTTCGATTTACTCAACTCCGTTCCTGAGACTGTGACAAAGCTAGGACAGAAACCACGCAGGCAACTGTAATCTTTATTACATGCACTTTGATCGATTTGACGTTTGCGGCCTAACTCGGTGTCCAGCGGAATCACCGACAAACAATTGGATTCCTCACTGCAATCGCCACAGCCTTCACAAACTTCCGGATTGATATACACCCGTTCTTTTGGTTCTTCTAACGTGCCTTTTTTACGACGTCGTCTTTTTTCCGCAGCACAGATTTGTTCAAAGATAAGAACGGTAGTGCCAGCAGTGTCCCGTAGCTCTTCTTCGATTTCGATTAAGTCGTCTCTATGACTTAATGAATAGCCATCAAATTTTGTAATCCATTTATGTTGAGTTGGATTGTCTGATACCAGCGCAATGCGCTTGACACCTTCACCACGTAATTGCTGAATCATTTGCTCGACGGTCAGTGGACCATCAACTGGTTGCCCACCAGTCATAGCCACTGCATCGTTGAATAAAATTTTGTAAGTGATATTTATTTCAGCGGCAACGGCCTGACGAATGGCAAGAATGCCGGAATGGAAATAGGTGCCATCACCCAAATTTTGAAAGACATGCTGGGTTTCTGTAAAGGGAGCCTGGCCGACCCAGGTCGCACCTTCTCCACCCATTTGCGTCACGGTTTCAACTTTTCGATCGCCGGTTTCCCAAATTCCCATAAAGTGACAGCCGATGCCACCCAGTGCCCGGCTTCCCTCTGGAATACGAGTAGATTGACTATGGGGACATCCGGAACAATAGTGAGGTGTACGCTGTGGAATATTGCGCTGCTCTGAAAAAATTTGTTCCTTATGTGCGTAGAGACGCAAGCGTTGCTCGATAGTGTGATCGTGGTAGTAGCGAGCGATGCGTGCCGCGATAACGCGAGCAACCATTGCTGGTGTTAGTTCAGAAAGATTAGGCAGAAGGTCATTACCTTCTTCATCAAATTCGCCGATGACTCGAGGGCGCTTGTCCACTGGCCAGTTATAAAGTTGGCCGGTTAGCTGATCTTCGATAATGGAACGTTTTTCTTCAACAACTAATATTTCTTCCAGGCCTTGCGCGAATTCATGTGTCGTCACTGGTTCCAGTGGCCAACTCATACCGACTTTAAATACGCGCAAACCTATTTCACCAGCTTTGTTTTCATTGATACCTAAATCTTCCAATGCCTGGAGTACATCGAGATAGGCCTTACCGGTGGTAATGATTCCCAAGCGTGGGCGGTCACTATCGATGACGACTTTATTGAGACCATTGATTCGGGCGAACTCACGTGCCGCGTAAATCTTATACTTGTTCAGTCGTCGTTCCTGATCTAAAGCAGAGTCCGGCCAGCGGGCATGGACACCATCTGCAGGTAATTCGAAATTTTCCGGAATTAAAATGTTGACTCGATTAGGATCGATTTCAGCGGAGATCGCTGAATCCATGTTTTCGGTAATGGCTTTTAATCCAACCCAGGCACCGCAATAACGAGAGAGCTCCCAACCGTAAATACCTAAATCTAAAACTTCTTGTACATTGGAAGGATTAAGAACTGGAATTGATGCACCAATAAACATGTGTTCCGACTGGTGGGGAAGACTGGAAGATTTCGCCGCGTGATCATCTCCGGCAACAGCCAGGACACCACCGTATTTAGAAGTACCAACACAATTTGCATGGCGGATGACATCCATACTTCGATCAACTCCTGGTCCCTTGCCATACCACATTCCAAATACTCCATCGTATTTGGCACCTTCAAATAAATTGACCTGTTGCGAACCCCACACTGCCGTGGCAGCAAGATCTTCATTCACTCCGGGTTGGAATGTAATGTTGTGCTTATCTAAAAATTTCTGTGCGCGCCATAAAGACTGATCCAATCCGCCTAAGGGTGAACCACGATAGCCAGAAATAAATCCAGCGGTGTTCAACCCGCGTTCCGAATCACGTTGATGCTGAAGAATGGGAAGACGAACTAGTGCTTCGATACCGGTCATGTAGGCCCGAGTGGTATCGAGGGCGTACTTATCGTCCAGGGAAACGCCTTTTAGTGCTGCCTTAAGCGGAGATTGAGCTGAAGTCATGAGCATTACTCTTTTGCGCGCATTTGAATAATCTTATGCTTAGTTAGGCGGCTTTTTTATGCTTTATTAGCCCCATATTCGTAATTTCAGGTATAATTTATTCAATTTATTGCAATTATCTGCATTATTAATCGACAAACTGGGGGTTAGCTATGGCGGGAAATTTCTCCTCAACGGATCTGCAAATCCTGGATGCTGTACAGCGTGATGGCAGCCTCACAACCCAGGAAATTGCTGATCAGATAAACATCTCTCAATCACCTTGCTGGCGCAGAATAAATAAGCTGGAAGAGCAAGGCGTCATTAAAAGAAAGGTCGCCATTTTGGATCGCGAAAAGCTGGGGATGGACGTGGTGGTTTTTGCCACAATTAACCTAACGACCCAGGGGCGAACTAATCTGGATGAATTCGAAAGAGAAGTTGAGATACTTCCAGAAGTGGTGGAGGCCTATACCATGGCCGGAACCTGGGATTACATGTTGAAGGTAATCGTTAAAGACATTCGTCACTACGAAATTTTTATTCGGGAAAAACTAACCAAGCTTGCCCACGTGGGCGAAGTGCATTCCCATATCGCAGTAACAGAAATTAAGAATGCGACAGAACTGCCATTGCAATCCCAGGTTTAAAACCGTCTCTGCACTATGCAGCGGATATTCCTCGAGGTCTCTCCCAATTGATTTACGCCTCTGGGCTATTCAAAAAAAAGGCTTGCCCATTCTTAATATTTCCACTATATTGGAAATATGGAAATATATGAGGCCACCGAAGCGCTGGCAGCGTTAGCCCATGAAACTCGGCTGGAGATCTTTCGCTATTTGGTGCGACAGGGTCCTCCCGGTCAGACCGTAGGGGTTATCGGTGAAGAATTTGAACTTCCAGGCGCCACACTTTCCTTCCACCTGAAAAATTTAAAACAGGCTGGTTTGGTTTCGGTGACTCGAGAAGGTCGCTCCCTCATTTATTCCGCGGACTTTTCTTGTATGAATGACTTGATGTCATTCCTGATTAAGGACTGTTGCATGGGACAACTGGATTCCAGTAACTGTTGAGGAGTTAAAAATGAAACGATTACATGTTCACGTTACGGTAGAAGATATCGAAAAAGGAATTAGTTTTTACAACACCTTGTTCGCGCAGGATGCGAATGTAGTAAAAGATGATTACGCGAAATGGATGTTAGATGATCCAGCAGTAAACTTCGCAATCTCTGAAAAATGCGGCAAGGTCGGACTAAACCATCTTGGGTTCCAAGTAGATAGCGACGAGGAGCTAAAAGAAATTGAAGAGCGACTACTGGATGCCGAGTTGTCTGGTCATAAAGAGGAAAACAGAGACTGTTGTTACGCCAAAGCTAACAAATATTGGACTATGGATCCGGCCAAAATTCCTTGGGAAAATTTTCACACGCTCGATTCGATTCCAACATTTGGAGATCGAGACGAACCAGCACTCTAAGAGTGCTTGGTTTTACGTTTGCTACTTTAGAACCCTAAACAAGAGAAATGTTCGACTAGTCGATACCTACGCCGACACCACGGAAGGCAGAAGGACCACCATAGTTTAGAACACCAAGCGTATGGGAATTATCGTTTACCTGGTTGACAATTTCTTGCAGGGTAAGGCAATGTTTTTTGCGGATGAATGAGCCGGTGCGCACATCATCAAAGCAGTACACATTGTCGCCCAACTCTACTGTAGAGTTATAAGCGATTAACTCTTCTTCAGTCATCTGACGAAATGACGTTCTATCCGTCGCCTGGCAAGATACCAAGACAAATATTGTGCAAAGTAAAAACGTAAGCTTTTTCATAGTATTACTCCGAGAGCGCGAATCCTGCACTCAATAGAGGTATATACGTTAATTTTAGCAAAATAGTTGAATGCCCGTAATAAAAGTTGGCCTATTCTGGAAGCCTGCCTTTTTCCTGGGATCGCTTATAAGCCGGACGTTCGTTGAGGCTCTCCAGGTAACGTTGACAATTTGGTTTGTAGCGATCGCTGAGACCGAGCCTATCGCCGAATTGCAGCGCATAACCCACAGCGATATCCGCTATAGTAAAGCAATTCGCCACTAAAAAGTCCTTTCCTTCTAATGCGGCTTCAACGGAACGGATTCGCGAGTGGAACCAAATAGCATAGTCTTGAGCGACTTGGGGATTGCGGCGTTCTTCCGGTTCCAACTGGGTATAGCGAAGCACGATCGCCAAGGGAAAAGTAAAAGTGGCATCCGATCGAAAAAGCCAATTCAGGTAGTCACCATAATCCGGTTCGTCTGGTGTCACGCACAAATCTGTGGGACCGTATTTCTCCACCAGGTACTGACAGATACCGGTAGACTCAGTCATCGCAAGGTCACCATCTAATAGAGTGGGCACCGTGCCAAGTGGATTTATTTCCAGATAACCTTCATATTCGAAACGCGGCGGGAACGGCATCACGGCCAATTCGTAATCGATACCAAGTTCTTCGAGAGTCCATAATGGTCTTACCGATCGTGCATTGGAACAATGATAAAGTTTCATTTCTAAATTCCTTTTTGTCGCCGCCTAGTTATTTAACATTTCTATTTAGGTTATTTTCCTTTCCAATTCGGTGGCCGCTTTTCCGCAAAGGCTTTTGGACCTTCGATAAAATCTTCACTCTCGGTCATCACTTTGACTGCTGCATATTCAGTTCGCATGTCCTGCATGGATTCTTCGAGGGAAGCAAAATCCAGGGAACGATAAACCGCATCCTTACTCGCTCGAATAGAAAGCGGAGAACAAGCCAGGATTTCATCGGCGACTTCTAATGCTCTGTTTAATACTTGCTCATGGGGTACTACTTCATTGACGAATCCCAAGCGCTCGCCTTCCTCGGCGACAACATGGCGACCTGTCAATATCATTCCCAATGCTCGTTTACTGCCAATAATTCGAGGTAATCTGTTGAGACCACCAGCAAGTGCTGCCAATCCTACTTTCGGTTCTGGCAAGGCAAACACTGCTTTCTCTGAGGCGATGATTAAATCGCACGCCAATGCGATTTCGAATCCACCGCCCATGGCAACACCATTAACCGCCGCTATTACAGGTTTAACTAAATCGAATCGACTGGTAAGACCTGCGAATCCCAAAGGCATAGGAGGACGAACATTGCCCTCTGCCTGCCAACGTAAATCGTTGCCCGCGCTAAAGGCTCTTCCCTCTCCTGTTATTATTGCTACCCACAACTCGTCATCAGCGGCGTAATCGTCGAACACTTCCGCGAGTTCAAGATTGGCAGGCGGATGGAGCGCATTGAGACGTTCGGGTCTATTCATGGTCACGATCAGTATGTGATCACGCTTTTCAACTTTACAAAATTCAGTCATTGTTATTCCTTCTAACTTCTATTTTTCATACTGCGTGCGGCGACGAAGATATTGCAATTCCGAAGATCGATTAGCATAGCAGTTCAGACAGAATTGAACAGATTGAAAGGAATAGTTTTTGTGTGTAATCATCATCTATACTCTGAGTCCTTTTGCAACATACTACTGAATGACAAGTACAACTAATAATTAGAATCAATGTCAGAAAACCAATCTCTTCTTACAGGTATAAAAGTTGTTGAGCTAACGACTATGGTCTTTGGGCCAGCAGCCGGCGTTGTCCTCAGTGATTTCGGCGCTGATGTCATTAAAGTAGAACCACCCGGTACCGGCGACCTGAATCGTAACTGGCATAAAATTGCGGGATTGCCTATTTCAGAAATGCCCTACGCATTTCAGATGACCAACCGTAATAAAAAGAGTGTCGTGCTAGATCTAAAAACAGAAGAAGGTCATGACGCAGTCTGTCGCCTGGCTGCTGAGGCCGATGTCTTTATTACCAATTACCGACTCGACGCCATCAATCGATTGAAGATCGATTACGACACCATCAAGCAAGTAAATCCGAAGCTCGTTTACGCATTAGCCACTGGGTATGGAGAGAGCGGCGCGGAAAAAGACAAGCCCGGTTATGACACAGTTTGTTATTGGACTCGTTCTGGTATTGAAATGCAGCTATTTCCCTACGAAGGATGGTTAAGCACCTTTCCATTTGGAGCCGGCGATCATCCAAGTGCAATGAGTCTATTTGGCGCAATTATGTCCGGCCTCTATCAACGCCAACAAACAGGCCAGGGCTGCAAAGTTTCATCTTCTTTGCTAGCCAACGGAGCTTGGGCTAACTCGGTAATGATTCAGGCAGGATTGGCGAATGCCGAGTTTCGTGAAAAGCGGCCGCGGGATCAGGCTTACAATTTCATTTCATTAAACTACCGAACCAAAGACGAACAACTACTTAAGCTAACGCTCGTCAATTCCGTTCGAGATTGGTCAGCATTTTCTAATGCTATTAGAAGGCCGAATTTTGTTGAGGATGAAAAGTTTAACACTGCGGAAAAACGGGTTGAAAACATGCCGCTGTTAATTAAGGAGATTAGTGATGCTTTTGCCGAAGAAGACATGAATTATTGGTTAGCAAGGCTCACCGAATTTGATATCCCACACTCGAAAGTTTTTAGCTACGAAGAAGCGGCTAATGATCAGCAGAAAGCTGACAATGGTATTGTTGTTCCGTTGGAGCATCCTGAGTATGGCTCGCTTCGAACGGTAAACAGCCCATTTGAAGTGAGTGGTTTTGAAAAACGAACGCCGACAGCAGCACCCAATCTAGGTGAACATACAGAAGAAGTCCTGCGCGAGCTCGGTTACTCTGAAGAAGAGTTACAAAAATATTTGAATTTCTAAATTAACGAATTAAAGAATACTTTTGAATTCTTCGTCCTTCCTGCTCGGCAATATAAACATTTCCTCTCGAATCTACGCCAATACCATGAGGCAAGGTAAACTGTCCGCGATAGCGGCCTGGCCCATTGCCGAATCGAGATATTACTCTTCCATTGTCGCGATCGAGTACATCGATCATTACACTATTCTGATTGATAACGTACATGAAGCGTTGTTCAGCATCTGGTGAAAACGCCAACACTACTGCCGAGCCCCGATTACCACTGGTGCGGCCATCGGTTGGTGAGAGCGGAGTAAAAGAAACGAAAATGTTTTTAACAAAGTTACCCGCTTGATCGAAAACCTGAATGCGGTCGGCTTGACGATCACAAACATAAACTAATCCATCATTAGATAGTCGCAGGCAATGGGGAAGCGGCGTAATGTCTCGATCAGATGCCGTGCGAAACAACGGCCATTGACGCAAAAACTCCCCTTCTTTATTTAGCACTGCGATTCGCGCATTTCCCCCAGGTAATTCTCCATCGGCTACATAAATATCACCATTGGATTTATCGACATCCACTGCGGCAGGTAGGAAAAATTGAGCACTTGCTGAATTAAGCGGCTGCCCTTCGCGGCTACCATCAGAAGAGTCAAACTTACCAGTCTCGCCAATTTGCCTGATGAGTTCGCTACCATCAGCAGAATATTTCTGTATATAGCCTGTGCCTGCAGGGACGATCCAAATACTGCCATCTGTTTCCACATGACAATCGTGTAAACGGGCCCCGAGTTGATGAGGATCACCCCAACCTCTGACTACTGCTCCATCAGGATCGAGTTCGATAATCGGTGGCGCTAAGGTTGAACCATCTAAATCCGCTTCAACCACATTCTGGCGGTTGAGCAGGAAGACGTGATCACGGGAATCAATACACATGCCACCGATTCCACCGGTTAACCAGTTCTCCCCCATAGGGATCTGGGGCCATTCCAGATCGAGTTCGAACTGTGGGGTCTGGGCTGAAATTTGGGTGCTTATATATAAAGAAGAAAGAAGTGCGATTAGGAGTAACCGAATTACTTTCATGGGGAATCCTTTGGCGTTTTTGCGTGCTTTTTATTTTCGAACCACTATACAAATAAAATTGGGCAAAACACAGGGGAAAACAAGGGTAAAAGGCATGGGAGTAGTTCGGAGAGTAATCTACAATGGTTAATAGACTCACAATGCAGGATCTTTATGCCTGAATACAAAGCTCCAGTCCGCGACATTCAATTTACCCTCTATGATGTTCTCGGTGCCGAAAAGCATTACACGACAATCGGTGCTGAAGACGCCAGCAGAGATCTAATTGATGCGATAGTTTCTGAAGGTGGCAAGTTCGCCGAAGAAGTGCTTTCTCCTTTGCATCGAACTGGCGACGAACAAGGCTGCAAATTCGAAAATGGTCAGGTCACTACGCCAGCCGGATTCAAGGAAGCATATCAGCAATATGTAGAAGGCGGCTGGCCAAGCCTTGCCGGTGAAACAGATTATGGCGGACAGGGACTTCCCGAATCTATCGCAGTGGTTATCAATGAATTGGTGAGTACGGCGAACTGGGCCTGGGGTATGTATCCCGGCCTGAGCCACGGCGCCAAATTGACAATTTCAAGTTACGGCACCGAAGAACAAAAGCAAACCTATCTAACAAAACTTATTAGTGGAGAATGGACTGGCACTATGTGCCTGACCGAACCCCACTGCGGTACAGACCTAGGATTACTAAAATCCAAAGCCGAGCTAAATGCAGATGCCAGCTATCAGATTTCCGGCACCAAAATTTTTATTTCCGCCGGTGAGCACGACATGGCGGACAACATTGTCCATATTGTGTTAGCCCGCCTACCTGATGCGCCGGCTGGTACTCAAGGTATCTCGCTCTTCATTGTGCCCAAGCTCGACCCTACAACTGGTGAACACAACAACGTTAGTTGCGGTTCCATAGAACACAAGATGGGAATTCACGGCAATGCCACTGCTGTTCTAAATTTCGATGGCGCAAAAGGCTATTTGATTGGTCCGCCAAATGAAGGGCTCAAGTGCATGTTCACCTTCATGAACTTTGCCCGCTTGGGAACGGCAATGCAGGGAATGGCAGCCGCAGAACAATCTTTTCAAGGTGCACTTCCTTATGCGAAAGACAGGTTGGCAATGCGTTCACTCGCTGGACCTGTGTTTCCTGAAAAACCAGCTGACCCAATCATTGTCCATCCCGATGTGCGGCGCATGCTATTAACCCAGAAATGTATTAGTGAAGGTGGCCGGGCACTTATTTATTACTGCGCCCAGCAAGTCGACATCCTGCACAGCAGCGCAACGGAAGAAGAAAAATCCGAAGCAGATGCTTTGCTCGGTGTACTAACTCCAATTGCTAAAGCCTTTCTAACTGAAACCGGGTATGAAGCTGCCAATCTAGGTATGCAAGTTTTTGGTGGTCACGGCTATATTGCTGAATGGGGAATGGAACAGATCGTTCGCGATGCTCGCATTTCCATGCTCTATGAGGGAACAACCGGAATTCAATCATTAGACTTATTAGGAAGAAAAGTTTTAGCAACTCGCGGCGAGATGCTGCGCTATTGGACTCGAGTTATACATCGATTCTGTCGCGACAATGAAATTCGCAAAATGTCAGAATTTATTCGACCATTACGTCGCTATTATCGAGAATGGGGAACGTTCACTCGTAAAGTCGGATTGAAGGCAATGAAGAATCGAGAAGAAGTGGGTGCAGCATCAGTGGACTACATGATGTATTCCGGCTATGTCACTCTGGCTTACTTTTGGGCGGCAATGGCCGACGCTTCTTATCGTGCCATAGAAGCTGGCGCAGAAGACACTGCTTATTATGAAAGTAAAATTAAGACCGCACGCTTCTATTACAAACGTATACTGCCCAGAGCAAAGTCACATAAAGAAATAATGTTAAGTGGTGCCAGGAGTTTAATGGAATTAGATTCTGAAGATTTTTCCAGCTTATAACTGAAATTCTTAGTCCAACTATAAAAAGAAGAAAGTCTCATGAAATATCCAAAATATTTAGCAACACTCTTCGGTTGCCTCTTTTTTTCCTCAATTGCCAGCGTTCAGGCACAAGAGTCAATGCAAGCGGTACAAATGCATGCTTTTGGTGAACCCGAAGTTTTAGAAGTTCATGAACTACTAGTTCCCTCTCCCGCCGCTGATGAAATACTGATTCGCGTTCATGCCGCCGCTATTAATCCTGTGGACACTAGTATCCGAGCAGGGCGCGCCACTGGATTGTCTGGGGCAGCTCTTCCTTATGTTCCTGGCTTTGATGTTAGCGGTGTAGTGACCCGAGTAGGATCAAGCGCCAGTGCATTTAACGTTGGTGATGAAGTCTTTGCCATGCTGAGTTTACGGCGTGGCGGTGGCTATGCTGAATATGCAATTGTTAAGAATCATGAAGCTGCACTCAAACCAGAAAGCGCATCCCATGATGAAGCAGCCTCAATACCCCTGGTCGCTTTAACCGCCTGGCAGGCTTTGTTTGACACTGCCAATCTGCAAGCAGGACAAACTGTTCTAGTTCATGCTGGCGCTGGTGGTGTTGGATCCGTGGCTGTGCAACTCGCCAAATGGCGAGGTGCCAGAATTATTGCTACTGCTTCTGACTACAATCATGACTTCCTTCGAGAGATTGGGGTAGATGTTGCGGTTGACTATCGCACTCAGCGTTTTGAAGATTTCGTCGATGAAGTGGACGTAGTGCTCGATCCAATAGGCGGCGATACTCAAGTGCGATCGATCGCAATTTTGAAAGAAGGAGGCTCTCTAGTTTCCATCGTCGGTCTAACTCCCGAGGGACAAAACACACAAAGAAATGTGAATGTGACTTCAATCTTAGTGGAGCCGAATGGCGAGCAATTGCAACATATTGCGGACTTGATCGACGAAGGGCACGTACAGCCAATCGTGTCCTATCGATTTCCAATTGACGCAGCACCCCAATCCCATGAACAGAGTCAAACCCGTCGTACTCGAGGAAATATTATTTTGAATTTGGATTAGAGCGCTTTAATAGGGAAAGACCACATATACTGTTTAACAAAGTCACAATTGAGACACTCTGTAACGCTATCAACTCGCATGAACCAGGTAGTTGCTCTAAAATTGTCACGAGAAAGTAGAATATCAAGGCCGCCGAATGCAATGCCAAGATCATCCTAATGTAGCTGCAATCGAAGATTGCGCACTCTGCAAAAAGCCCATGTGTGGTATGTGTGCAAACTATTTGGATGACGGGGTTTATTGTGAAAAATGTGTCGCGATCCAAGAGACTGAAAAATTCGTTGAATCACAAACTCAACAACATGAAAAATCAGAATCATCCATTCAAATTGAGAAGGCAGATTCTGAAGGTAGGTTTGCCAAACCGGAAAAGAAATCTAATGCCAAGAATATTCAAATTGGCATCATTGCTATAAGTTTCGCGGTAATGGGTTTCCAATTTTACCGCTCTTCAAATGACTCTTTCGTACCTATCGATCCAGAAACTAGAGCCAGAGAATTGGCCATTTCATCTTTTGCCCAATGTTTGATCTTGTTTAGGGAAATCGGAACTGTTTTGGCGAATGGAGATATGCCGGGTGATTCTATGCGTTGCGATGAATCAGGGGCAGCAAACATTATTGAAGAAATTAATGGAGACGTGCGAGTGTCTCATCCCCACCCAGACTTTTACGGCTACAGTCAGATCTATGTAAGCCGAAGCAATCCAGAGCCAACTTTAGTAGAATAGTTAACAGGTTTTAGTCGTTGAACCGCTTTCTAAATAGACGCTATGATTCTTCTAACAAGTAGTATTGATTATCTAAGCTCATCGACAACTATTCATCCAATATATAGGTGTACCTGCCATTAGCTGTTTGGCGAAATGATCCACGACTTAGATCACCATCATCTAGAATAAAATCCAGTTGTTGAATTTCTTCCACATCTGCAGATGCTCGAAAAATCGATATTCCCGCGTAGGGATAATTATTAGGTCCTTCCCAATTCCAGGTACCACCGAGAGCAGTCGTCGCTAGCCATTGTGTATTACTGATTATAAGGTCACCCTGTGCTTCCGGTGGCAATATGATGTGACTATCATTGGGGAACCGGCCATTCTCGCCATTCCAGCGGTGAAACTCTCGCCCCCACTGCCCTAACATGAGGCCAGTTTCTACCAGGTTGGCTCTAACCATGTAATTCTGAAAAGTAGGCGCCGCCACTGAAATCAAGACGCCGATAATTGCTGAAACCATCAGCAGCTCTATCAGGGTGAATCCTTTTTGCTTAGACTGTGGTCTTACAAATTGCATGTCAGCGGTTTGTTAAGTTTTTGTTAATCCAGCTTGAGGGACAATCAGGAAGAAAGCTTAGTCTATATTACCTAGTATAGCGTCTAGTCAGAAAATTCAATTAGAGGAAAGAGTTAAGATGCGGTATTTCATCAGTTTTATTCTCTTAGTCAACCTGCATACGTTACAGGCACAGCCCGCCATCTATATGGAAAATATGTTAACTGTGCCACAAGGCGCTGTGTTAGATGCCGACAATCCAGCGTACTACAATGATATTCAATTCAATAATACCGGTGGCGGCAATTTTCAGTTGGTGACAGCACAAACCGCAAATCTGGTCTCTGTAGACACAGTTGTTATAAACATCATGGAATCTTTTCCGGTACAGGTAAGCTTAACAGTGACTGGAAATAAATCTGTGCCTTGTGTCGAATCGCAAACTCCAGCAATCGGCAGACAAGACAATCTTTTTATCGTAGTTTTAGCCGAAACAACACTTGGACCCGCCGAGTCTTGCATTGCCGTACTTGACCCATTTGAAACTACTTTTAGCCTTGATGTTGTGGGGCTAACTGCAGGCACTTATGCGGTCAGCGTCAACGGCACAGAAGCTGAATTCACATTGGATGTGGACAATTAGGTCAATCCAAACTTTGGTCGCAACCTAGTACCCAGTACACTGCCAGCAAAAGCTGCAGCAAACCAGAGCCAACCATGCAAGCTGGTTGAACCTATTCCACTGAAGTAGGCGCCGATATTACAACCGAATGCGATGCGCGCGCCGTAGCCTAACAATAGTCCACCGATAACAGCCGCCATTACGTGGCCCATTGGCAGTTTAGTTGAAGGTGAAAACTTACGGGCTAATGCGGCCGCCACCAGTGCTCCTAGCATAATGCCAATATTCATCACCGAAGTGACATCGTTAAAAATGCTTTGATCGAGTGAGGCAGCGGGACCGGTTCGACTCCAATAGGGCCATAGCGATACGTCGAGTCCAACAACACCGGCAATTTTAGCTCCCCAGAGAGCGAAAGCTGAAGTTACACCCCAGGGTCTACCTGCAAGTACTAAAGTCGCAACTTGAACCAGAACCAGGGCAAGCGCTCCGGCAATCAATGGCCAGGGGCCACGCAATATTGAAAAATTTGAACGTGGTTCGGTTATGACTTCTCTGTGTCTTTTCTTTTCGTAGAGCACGGTTGCGTACCAGACAGCACTGAATAGTAAAAGACTTCCAACTATTCCACCTATGACGCCGAAGCTTTGAGACAAAGCGATTGGTGGGACACCTGGCACTCCCTGCCAGAGCTGCCACTGCCAGGTTCCAATTAGCGATCCGGCAATAAACGAAGCGAGGGTGATTAGCATGCGTGTATTTCCACCACCGGCAGTAAATAAAGTTCCAGAAGCACAACCGCCACCTAATTGCATGCCTAATCCAAACATGAATGCTCCGCAAATTACGGCGACATTAAGCGGTGCTACTGATCCTCTTATATTGGTTCCAAATATTTCACCCTGTGCAATAAGCGGTGTGAACACTAGAACAGTGACGGCAAGCATTATCATTTGAGCTCGCAGACCTGCCCCTCTGCCCGTGTTGGCCACTTCGCGCCAGGCTGCGGTAAAACCGAAAGCGGCGTGATACAAAATAACGCCAGCTCCAAGTCCAACAATGAACAAGGCGCCCTGGCGCCAACCGTAATTGATCTCCAGAAAGAGAAAGAGTAGGAGGCTAAGAATGGCACCGACACCTAGAGTTCGGCGATTGCGAATTAATACTGAAAGGTCGATATCAGTTCTGGATAATGTTGTATCGGAGTTCATGGCCGTCCCCGTTTATTGTGTTTATAAGACAAGTATACGTAGAACCGATTAAGGGGGAAATTGATTAAGCGCAGATGGCAGTCATTAGTCGATTTAAAATTTGGATTAGCTGCAGAAATACCACTAGACCCAAAAAGTCATCGGAATAGACGGGGATAGAGCCAATTTCTCTATTTTGCGATACACTCTGAGGTCCTGATAAAGAGACGCGAACGCTCACGCCCTGGTGAGTGTGGAAGGAGAAAAATAATGCGCTTTATCTCCAGAATTGCTCTAAGCCTAACGCTATTTGCACCCCTGGCTTTTGGGCAAATCCCCCCAGAAGAAATTTATGTACAAACCATGCCTGAACGCGGCGAAAACTGGTTCATCGGCACGACTGGCAGTGGTGGCTATATCTTCGATGCAACCACCGGTGAAATGCAGGGAATGCTTTCACTATCCCGCTACACACCCGCAGTGACACACTATTGGCCGCGACGGGAGTTTTATGCAGCAGAATCGTATCTGTCGCGTGGAGTCTATGGTGATCGCACTGATATAGTCGCAGTTTATGACTATGAGAATTTAAGCCCGATCGCCGAAATCGAAATTCCGAACCATATAGCGCGACTGCAAGTTCGCAGTCATCTTGGATTATTAAACAACGGTCGTCATCTCGCCGTTCTGAATATGAACCCAGGGCATTCGGTAACGATTGTTGATGTGGAAGATCGAGTCTTCGTTTACGAAGCTTCTACTCCAGGATGTGCAGTCCTCATGCCCATCGCTGAAAATGACTTCATGCAAGTTTGCGGTGACGGCACTGTTCAGCTTATTCAATTAGATCTTAGCGGCTTCGAAGAAAACCGAGTGCGCAGCGATGTCTTCTTTAACGTAATTGAAGATGCGGTATTCGATCGCGTTGCATCTAGTGATGACGGTTGGTGGCTTGTTACCCATAGAGGAGTGATATTTCACGTTAGCACAGATGATGACGAGATTATTGTCGAAGACGGTTGGAAACCCCATCTCGAAGGAGAAGAGGCCTGGCAACCCGGCGGCCGTAATGAAATCATCACGGCCCATCATGAAACAGGTCTTATTTATGTTGCTATGCATGAAGGTGCAATTGACACACACCACGAACCTGGCACAGAAATTTGGGTAATCGACTCAAACACACAACGGCGAGTCGGTAGAATTCCAATGGATCCCCCGGCGAACAGCATCATGGTAACCCAGGAGGCTGAACCGAAACTTCTGGTAGCAGATGCACAAGGTGGTAGTCACGTATACGACGCTCTTTCTTTTATTAAAGAGCGTTCAATCCGAATTCCTGACTCCACGCATTTTGAGGATTTCTAACGCACACAATGATTGATCCCGTTATTCAATTATTAATCTCAATCGGATTCAGCCTGCTGTTTATAGTTGCGGGCCTGCACAAGCTGGGTAATCGATTGCGCTTTCAGGGCATCATCGAAGCTTATCAAGTAGTGCCAAAAAGTTGGGTACCACTGCTGGTGATTAAAATCGGTGTGATTGAAACCGCCTTGGGAATTGCCTGGCTGATTGGTAACTCCGTGTTGGTTCCATTGCTAAGCGCAGTGTTACTGAGTTCTTACATTCTAGCCATCTCGCTCAATCTCTATCGCGGAAGAACTTATATTGATTGCGGTTGTGGCTTTTCGGCATTCGCAGGGAAAAAAGAAATAGATGCAGGAATTCAACAACTTTCATTTGGCCTGGTGCTTCGAAATTATTTGCTAATCGCGCTGGCTCTTATAGCAGTATTACCATCCACAGGAAGAGTGTTAGGTACAATAGATTTTTTTGGGATCACAGTTGGTTTAATTAGTCTGCTGCTTATTTACAGTGCGGTTAATCAGCTGCTAAGTAATCACAATGCCATCGGTGCCTGGAGGAATGTTAGTGGTTGAAGCACTTGTCATTTCTAATATCGTACTTTGGCTTATCGTCGTGATGTTAGCCCTGTTGGTATTTGCACTGACCAGACAGATCGGAATTCTCCACGAGCGGGTTGCACCGGCGGGTGCATTGCAACCTACATCGGGACCGAAAGTGGGCGAACTCACTACCGAGATATCACTTACTGCCTTGGATGGAAGCAAACATCGAATCGGCGGTACTGAAGGCAATGGGCTTGCATCCTTTATACTGTTTATTTCTCCTACCTGCCCAGTATGTAAATCTTTGGTTCCTACAGCAATATCGTTGGCAAAATCAGAAGCCAATCGAATGCAGTTACTGTTTGGCAGTGATGGCGAAGAGATTGATCAGCACAAACAATATGTGAAAGATTTGAAGATTGAAGATTACCCTTATTTCGTTTCCCAAGCACTTGGCATGACTTATCAAGTTAGCAAGCTTCCATTTGCGGTTCTTATTGGCGCCGATGGAACTTTACAAAGCAAAGGCTTAGTTAATACACGGGAACACCTAGAAAGTTTAATTGAATCCATGGACAGTGGCATTGCGACGGTGCAGGAATACGTTAATGCTCAATTAGATTCCGATGATTCAGAATATACGGCTTCAGCAGTGGAACAACACTCATGAATATAGAAAAAGTATTTGATAGGACCTACTACTGGATCGATGACAATGCGCGCCGCACGAGCCTGGCATTAGCGCGTAAATTATCGAGAAGAAATTTCTTATCCAGGTTAGGCATGTTCATAGCTGGCGCGGCTTCGTTTCCATTACTGCCAGTGGCTCGTTCTTTCGCACAGGATTCTGTGGCAGAAGTTGGCGATCCGCAAAGCTGTGATTACTGGCGCTACTGCGCAATGAGTGGAACCCTCTGCTCCTGTTGTGGTGGTTCTTACAGTTCCTGTCCACCGGGTTCCGAAGCTTCGCCGATTACCTGGGTTGGAACTTGTACAAACCCCGTAGATGGTCGTGCTTACTTAATGTCGTATAACGATTGTTGCGGCAAGGCTGTGTGTGCCCGCTGCGGTTGTCATAATACCGAAGGTGATAAGCCTGTTTACTTTAACAGTAATAGCAGCACAGTTTTATGGTGCTTCGGCACTGAGAATACCAGTTATCATTGCACCGTTTCCCTGGTACTTGGTGTCTCTGACTAGATTCAATAAATACCTATAGAAAAGTAGTCCGATGGTTAAAAAAATTGGTTTAGTTGCATTATTAGTAGCACTGCTTTCATCCAGTGTGTTTGCAGCGAGCCCACGAATTAACTACTTGTTGTACTGCAGCGGTTGCCATCGCCCGTTAGGTGAAGGCAATCCACCTAATGTGCCAACCTTGCACAATGAACTAGGAATGATGATGAGTGTGCCGGAGATGCGTGGGTATTTGGCACGCGTACCTGGTTCGGCCCATGCACCGATTACGAATGCTGAACTGACCGATGTGTTGAATTGGATGCTTGAACAATTTAATGCAGATACCCTACCGAAAGATTTTGAAAAACTGACCGTAGATGAAGTAACAAAAGCACGGGCAGAAATATTGGCAGATCCCAATAAGTACCGAGCAGATTTTTGGAAACCCTATGATTTCTCAGAATTTGAAGAATAAGAAGAAGCGAGGACAAAACAATGACTGACGAAAAAATGAACCGCCGTGACGCCATTAAGAAAACTGTAAACTCCGGTGTGGCACTTGGCGCCGTAGCGAGTATGCCTCATTGGATTTTACCTGCACTTGCACAAGGTGAAGAATTAGTTCCTTTTACCGATATGCCCGAAGATTTCAGTCGGGGACCGGCGCGACCCGGCGGTACACACTTCTTAGACACTCGCATGATCGATGATTTCTACACCGACAATGAAGACTTTTATGTGGTGCAACATTACGGCCAACCCGAACTGGACCTCGATAACTTTCGCCTGAGAGTCACGGGTTTAGTCGGACAGGAACTCGAACTCTCCCTGAGTGATTTGCAGTCCATGACACAATTTGAGGTTGACGCTGGTTTCGAGTGTGGCGGCAATCGGGCTTCACTGTTCCACGGACTAATTGGAAATGCCCGTTGGCGCGGCGTTGCTTTGCGCAATATTTTGGGCGAAGCAAGAATCCTGGAAGGAGGTGAAGAAGTCGTATTCTTTGGTGGCGATATCGGTGTTGAAGAAATTCGCGAAACAGAAGTCGAACAAGCGTTTGCCCGCAGCCTGCCAGTCTCCGAAGCTATGCGTTCGGAAAATATGCTGGCGCTGGAAATGAATGGCGAGCCCTTACCCCAAATTCACGGCCGTCCTGTTCGTGCGTTGATTCCGGGTTACTATGGTGTGGCTAATGTGAAATGGCTGGTTCAAATCCATGTGCAGGATCGACGCTATATGGGTAGGTTCATGGGGCGCGATTATGTGACACTGAAAAAGGAAGTAGTTGGTGGTCAGGATCGTTGGGTAGAAAATTCAGTAACAAAGATTCAATTAAAATCTTCCGTAGTGCGAGTCACGAAGTTAGGAGATACCCATAAGATCACTGGATTCGTATTGAACGACGGGACACCACTCAGAAATGTCGAAATAAAAATAGATGACGGACCCTGGCAAGAAGCGAATATCGATTCGCGCTCAACACGTTATTCATGGAAGTTGTTCACACTCGATTGGGATGCGTCTCCCGGCGATCACACATTGATTTCAAGAGTTACCGATATGAACGGCAACGTTCAATTAACTACTGAAGAAATGCCGGAAAAAGTAAGTCGTTGGGAAAACTACGCTCAATTTCCACGCACGATTAGTATTACGTAACAAGAAAGCAGTCAGACAGTCTGAAAGGGATAGTAGTGTTAGGAAAGTGTACTGCTTGATGAGTACAGGTAAAAGGCTATGAATCTTTCAGAGGATTTTCATGCTGATCTTGTTCAGATTAGAAATGAGTTGCACGCCGATTTTGTCATTATCAGTCAGATAGCCGGAACTGAATATACGGTACTGGATATCGCATCTGATTTCGAAGTGATCACCAAGGGCCAACAGTTCGTTACCGAAGACACTTTCTGTAATGACGTGGTGAATACTGGGAAGATGATACGGTATGCACATGTTGGTAGTGTACATGAACTAACTTTGCATCCAGTTTACACAGCGATGCAGTTGGAAGCCTATCTTGGTCTACCGCTCTTTCATGAAGATAAAGTGGTGGGCACACTTAATTTCTCTTACTACGACCCACGCCAACCGGATTTCACGGATGAAGAGATTGAAAAAGCTTTGGAGTTTGCGACTCGAATTGAATCGGCGATTTCGATCTAGAAAGTAGTTTCGCAGCACATGAAATGTGCTGCGAGTTTTCTACATTTTTTAAACGGCGATTATGTTTTCCGCTTGAGGTCCTTTTTCACCTTGAGTTACAACGAACTCAACTTGCTGACCTTCGGCTAAAGTCTTATAGCCTGTGCCTTCAATATTGCTGTGGTGAGCAAAAACGTCTTTTCCAGATTCTCTCTGAATAAACCCAAATCCTTTCTGTTCGTCGAACCACTTAACGGTTCCTGTAATTTTGTCTGACATAGTTTAATACCTATAGTAAATATAATTAGCTCGCACTTCTGCGAACGACGGGCATGAAATCGGGCAATTACTTATAAACGACAGGACGAAGTGAATCTAAGAAAACGACGAAATGGGGAGAATAAATAAATGGTACTGTTTCAAGCTGGCAGCACAATACATAATGAGAAATAGGACGTCAACTACTTTTATATTAATGACTTACATATTTCTTTTGAATTGAAGAATCTTGCCCTTAAATTTGTCAGAATTTGACTCGAAGTCAGAAAATGGCATCTGATTAGCCTCGAAGCCCAGTGACTCCATCCTGAAGATAAAATTTTTCCGATATCCTCTGCCAGCTTCCACAATGATTATTTCGCTTTTCGGCTTGGCGAAATGTTGAATAAACATGGATAGGCTTTTGGAATGTGGTCGTTCGTAGAGTAAGTCGCTGCCAATTATTAGATCGAATTGACCGAATTCTTCGCTTTGATCATCTTCCCAGGCAGTTCTGAAAAAGGGAATGTGTCGACCATTATTCAGTTGGGTATTGTGTTGCAAATAGTCTCCAGCAGATGGGTGAACGTCAGTCGCTGAGATATCTGCGTGTCTTTCGTTTAATACCAAGCTCGCTAATCCAACCCCACACCCTATCTCAAGGACGCGAAGACCGTCGATCCGATAGTCAGTCATTAGCTCAGCTAGAATTTCTCCTGATTGCCAAACTAAACCAAAGAGCGGCCAACTGGCGGAAGAAATACCAATCGATTCCGCTTCTCCATGTAAATCATCGAACTGTGTTTTATCGCGAAGACACCTGTAATGAATATCGCGTTTACCAATCTCTGCCGTCTGGTATCGATACCTTAATGCGACCATTAGTAATCCAATAGTGACCAATAATAAATTGGGGAGTGAGTTCGGTAGTACGAACTTACCTTAAACTATCGGCTAAGGCACCTAAAACATTGTTATTCAAGAAATGAGAAACCTGCTTAATTGCTTGCTTCCGCTTGCCACAAATACAATGGCAGGGCTAGTGACAATCCTATTGTGAGATTCAAAACAATAAAGAGCCAGGGTTTGGGACCTTCCTTTCTGGAGAACATAAATATCCAAAATACAAATGAGCTTATGAATAGATCTGATGCAAAACCGGAGGATGCCCCATTGGAATACAATGCCTGAGCGAACGCAATTGCATCGAATCCTTCGCTACCAAAAAACCCTATGAAGAAGTAAATAGGCACTGCAGCACCTAGCACTGCCATAATCAAGTAAACAGTCTTTCGATTCATTGTTTATTCACACCCTTAACGTTGCTGATACAGGAGACAATTGTCGGTCATCAAGGAATTGATTCAATTACCTCTGAGGTAATGGGAATATGTGTAAAGTATTTTAGTTCTGTAGTAATTGGCAGGTTTCGCTAAGCACTTGTCCGCATTCGCTTTCAATTTTCAAACTGAACAAATCATCGCAACGGGTTACTCCCTGATTAATACACCCGATTGGCATCCCTCTTTGGTCAGCGATTTTACAAAATCGAAAACTGGAGTAAACCGTCAGCGAAGAACCAACTACAAGTACGGCACTGGCATCGAAAAGCTCTTTATAAAGTTCATCAACGAACGGTTTGTCAATGAAGCCACCATAAAACACAACATTTGGTTTAAGCATGCCATCGCACTTCTCGCAATGCGGAATCTTGGTTGCACCGATAAGCCCTCCTTTGACTTCAGCGTCACCGTCAGGATTAAGTAGAACTTTCGATTTTTCGACTTCGGTCAAATGGGGATTGTATTGTGCTAACCAAGATTGAATGTCATCCCGCATAACAATCGCACCACAATCTAAGCATATTACCTGATCGAGCCGACCATGAAGATCGTAGCTGTTCTTGTGGCCTGCCTTCTGGTGTAGCCGATCAATATTCTGAGTAACTAGGGTTCGAATAAATCCCTGGGTTTCCAAATCAACAAGTGCATGGTGGGCTGTATTAGGAATCGCATTGCTGACTGCAGGCCAGCCGACAAAACTTCTCGCCCAATAGTGCTGCCGTGTAGATTCAGAATTAATAAAGTCGGCATTTTGGATAGGTACATTGCTCTTCCAGGTTCCATTGTCGTCACGATAAGTGGGAATGCCCGATGCCTGACTAATTCCTGCCCCGGTAATGACAAATACTTGTTTGTTTTTTTCAAAGAAATCGGTGAGGCTCCCTATGTCCGAATCCGCAAATGAAACTGAAGTCGTGTTTTCCATGACTTATTGAGGCATGGTGCCTGGAAGTACTTCGAATCCAGGATTAAATACCGTAAGCACTGCTGCTAAAGACAAGAGTACCGATGCATCTCCTTCAATCGAACCAATGCCGTTTTGTAATTGTTCTGGCAGGGTGGCCTGACCCATGATTACCGTATCCAGGTCGGTGCGATTGATGGTGATAGTGGCATCGGCATTTTCAGCTGCATAGCCTACTATATTACTCAATGTACCAGAGCTCATCTCGATCACGAAAGATTGATCGGTATCGGGAGTGACAAAATTAATCGTGTAGTCGTTACCATCGGCTAGGCTACTGTCGACACGCGTAGCAACTGCATCCCACCATTGGGCAGTAGTCATTGCGCGGGCCATGCTTGGGCTAGTACCGCGGGGTGCAGCAATAGTCTGCATGCCATTGCGTAATTCCTGGGCAGAGGCAAGAAAGACATTGCGCATACTGGCAGACTCGTATTGATAGCCCAGCTGTTCGAATACATCAGCCAATAAATCTTTACCCTGTTGGTTATCCGGTTCGGCATAAACAAGTTTATTCAGAATCTCCATGGCTAAGCGATACTCGCCACTAGCGTGCAATTCTTCCGCTTTGACAATGATTGCTTCGGAGCCACCCATCATCTCCACATACAACGGTGAACTATCAGTCGGTGACAAGGGAGCAAGCGTTGCCGGATTACCATCCCAGTAGCCGAGATAGCGATTTAATACGGCACGAGAATTGTGAAATTCCGATCCGTGGTACTGACGCACATTCCATTGTTGTTGCAGACTTTCCGGAACTAGGTATTCGTTATGAACTTCATTGATAGTTACACCCTGGTTCGCCAAAAATAAAACCTGGTTGTTTAAATTGGCATAAGCATCGCGCTGTGCGCGCATCACTTCTTGAATACGTTCGTTTCCCCAGCGCGGCCAGTTATGGGAAGAAACTAAGACTTCTGCTTCACGACCGAAGCGATAAAGCGCTTCGTTAATTTGTTTCGACCAGCTTAAGGCATCACGTACCAACGCGCCGCGTAAGGTATAAACGTTATGTACTGTTGCCGTAATATTTTCTGCTGCCCAGAATACTTTTTGTTCGGGAAACCAGGTGTTCATTTCAGCAGGTGCTTCAGTACCCGGAGTATTTTGAAACACAAACGTTACGCCATCGATAGTATGTTCTTCAAAGTCGTCTTCGATAACTAAAGTCGGTGCGATTAATCCAGTACTTCCTGCGGCTAAGCCTTTACCGATAGCAGAATCAACCTGACCGAACGGAGAAGAAGGAACATTGCGACCGTACTGCAATCCGGCACGTCGCGACATGGCATTTCCGGCATAGACATTCTCCGCGATAGCTTCATGCATGAATCCTGATGGTGCAATAATCTCAACCTCGCCTGCGGCCACTTCTTCTTCGCTTACTACACCGCGCACACCACCGAAATGGTCAACATGGGAATGAGAATAAACAACTGCCATTACCGGAAGTTCCCCGAGCTGTTCATTGGCAAGTGTTAATGCGGCGTTTGCAGTTTGTTCGGCAAGTAATACATCGAAAATTATCCAGCCAGAATCTCCCCGCACCAGGGTCATGTTCGCCAGATCGAATCCCCGCACCTGATACATGAATTCTGGTATGACTTCATACAAGCCATAGTTCATATTGAGGGTGGCCTGTCTTTGTAAAGAAGGGTGAATACTGTCGTAGTCCTCACCATTCAGGAGAAAATCATAACGGGTCATATCCCAGACTACTCTGCCGTTTGCTGCAGTGATTTGACGGTAATCAGGCTCAGCAATAAATCCACGCTGTGACTCGGTAAAATCCCTATCGTCTTCGAATGGAAGCGATATTCTTAGTTGTTGTTGAAGTTGTGCGGTGTATTCACTTGCCATGCTCCCCTTCTGGTTGAAATGGTCCTGTGCTTGTATTGCGGTCGCAGAAAACAGCAGAAATGACAGAAGCGCGGCTCGAGCAGCCACAAAATGACGCAGATAATTCATGATTCCCTCTTCTAAGGCGATTAATGCAGTTTCGGATTATAACCGGAGAGAAACAGGCCTGAATCGGCACTTTATCCGCGGCATTGGTGAAAAGGGCTATTTACTAATTTTTACGACCTTTTTGGGAAATTGACCAATCGTAAGGTATTGTTTTAACTGGATAAAAATGATGGCACGGATTTGGCTTAGAAAGGATGAGCAGAAATTGCAACTCGATGGTAACCGAATTGAATTTGAAGCGTCTTATTTACTATTGAGGAATGCCGCCAACAACCGCCGTTCATAAATGAGAGTTTGAGGATATAACGCAGTGATCAAATTACAGAATCTAAGCAAGGTCTACCGCACAGCCTATATGGAGACTACCGCGCTTGATGCAATTAATTTAACAATCAATAAAGGTGAGTTCGTTGCCGTAATGGGACCATCAGGCTGTGGAAAATCCACATTGCTGAACGTGGTCGGCATGATCGATGAACCTTCCAGTGGAGAATATTTTTTCGACGGCGAAGAAGTAGGTCACCGCTCTGAAAACGATCTGGTTGATATACGCAAAGCCAATATTGGTTTTATCTTTCAGAACTTCAATCTAATCGATGATCTCAATGTCGAAGAGAATGTCGATCTTCCGCTGCTTTATCTCGGAATTCCTAAAAAGGAACGACGCAAGAAAGTAGCCGATGCCTTGGCGCTGGTGGGACTAGAAAATCGTGCGAAACACAAACCCCAAGAGCTATCCGGTGGTCAACAACAACGTGTGGCAGTAGCACGTTCCGTTGTTGGCGATCCAAAACTAATTCTTGCGGATGAGCCAACAGGAAATCTGGACACCAAGAACGGTGACGAGGTCATGAGCATGTTGGCCAAACTGAAAGAAAGAGGAGCTACTATCTTGATGGTAACTCACTCACCTGAGCATGGTGCCAGGGCAGATAGAATTATTGAAATGCTCGATGGTGAGGTAGTCGGTGGAGATCCAGGAGCAAAGCTCTCTGTGGTTGCCGACAATACCGAACAAGATTCAGTGCAATCCAACACATCGGATTAAGGACGCACTATGATTGCACACTACACAAAAATGGCACTGAAAGCGCTGATGCGATTCAAGATGCATTCAGTAATCAGCCTCACAAGTCTTACTATAGGATTTGGCTGTTTTCTATCAGCGATACTGTTGTCGAACTATGCCGATAGTTTTGATCGCGGCTTCGAGAATTCCGACAACATATACAATCTTATGATTCGCTCTGTCGGCGATAGCCCTCTACCGGACCGCTTTCCTATTGTTAACGAACCGGCAGCTCGATATTTACGCACTGCATTTCCCGATGTGCCAAATATTGTCCGGGCCAGCAGTGGCTTTCCTCAAGCAATAAACTATAACGGCCAGTCATCCACTCTCGACACTAAATATATTGAGCCGCGATTTTTTGACATCTTCCCCCTGGAAACAATTTATGGATTGGAATCCGGCGAAGACTTACCGCCAAATTCAGCGTTACTCACGGAAGAAGGCGCCAGGCTCATATTTGGACATACTGGTGTCGTTGGTGAAAGGTTCATCGTGGAAAATGAACACGATGTGGTTGTGGCAGCCGTGGCCAAGCAACCGGAATTCCCCTCACACTTATCCTCTGGCGTAGCATTTTTTAACACCGACCTGTATTTACCAATAGAGATGCCTGATGAGTTGATACGTCAGAGTATCGCCGAGAACGGGGGAGATCCAAATCAAGATCGCTGGGGAAATCAATCTGACTTCGTCTATATCGAATTCCCTGAAGACTACAATTTGGACGTCGCTGATTTCAATCTACAGCTCGATGAATTTGTGCAAAACACAATGCCCGAAGAGCGAGCGGCCATTCAGTCTTTTGATCTGCTGCCTGTAAACGAATTGGTTCCAACCCAGCTGGCTTTTGTCACCGGTGGTTTTGATTTGCCCGATATTCTGATTGTTGCGGGCGCATTAGTGCTGCTAATCGGTTGTTTGAATTATTCCAACCTGGTAATCGCACAGTTATCTCTCCGCAGCCAGGAAGTTGGTGTACAGAAGATTCTTGGAGCAAAACGCTTTGGCTTGTTTGTACAGTATTGCTATGAAACCTTTTTGTTCCTATTAATAGCGCTTGTTACAACCTTGGCAATTCTGGCTATTGTGCTGGCTCAACTGCAGTCGGCAAATATTGTCGGTATTAGTCCGCTACTGCTGTTCTCCCCTTCGCTGTTGGGAACAGTTTTTATAGTAATGGCGATAATCGTAGCAATCTCCGGTGGCTATCCCGCAATGCGAACTGCATTAGTCCCGCTGATCACCATGATGCGACCGAAAGGATCCAGCGGATATTCTGCACGCATGCGTAATCTTATGGTGGGAATACAGTTCTTTATTTCTGGAACTCTTATGATTCTGGCAACAGTGATGTTTATGCAGAATCAGGCTATGACTCAACAACTCGATGGCGGTCTGTTAGACCCGAAGATTGCAATCAATGTGCCCGCAGATACCTTTGAAGTCGACCCAGAATTACTCGCTACCGAACTAAAACGAGATCCATCCGTTCTGTCGGTTACCCAAGTTGATATCCTGCCATGGTCAATCAGTAATTCATCTTCGACTTTTACCCGCGATCGTGACCTGAATAGCTTCGAAGCAGAGCTTGCAAGACATTCTGTTGGTTTTGAGTATGTGGAAACCATGTCGCAACCACTTATTACTGGACGTGATTTTTCTCGGGAAAGGAGTAGCGACTTGCTGCCGAATTCCGGCGAATTGTCCTCGGCCAGTGGTCCCTTCAATGTAATTATCGACAACTTAGCAGCCGAATCTCTTGGTTGGGAAAATGCGTCCGAAGCTATCGGCCAATCCTTCTATCGGCGTTATGGAGCAAATAATAGTCGGGAAGAAATCACTGTAGAACTGGTGGTCATCGGCGCGATGAGCGATCGGAAGTATGAGTTTCTCGATTTCTCTTCGTTCGGAACAGAGGGGCACATATATATGTTGCAACCTCAAAACGCCCAATATTTGATAGTGAAAGTTGACCGCTCACAACTCAATGCCGGATTGCAGCATATCGACAACACCTGGAATGAACTCATGCCTGAGGTGCCGCTGAAAAGAGAATTTGTAGACGATTTGTTTTATCAGACATTTGGAATATTTCTCGGCATCAGCGCCTCAATCGGCGTCCTCTCACTGTTTGGTTTTTTAGTTGCCAGTATTGGTTTGCTAGGAAACGCTACCTTCATCACTAACATCAGACAACGTGAGGTGGGTATACGAAAAGTGATGGGTGCCAGCAGTAAACGTCTGTTGAGAATGTTATTGCTCGATTTCGCCAAACCTATACTCATAGCAAACGCCTTAGCATGGCCCCTTGGCTTTTTTATGGGGCAGACTTACACATCATTTTTCGCTGCGCAGGTGAATATAAATTTCCTTCCTTTTCTGGTGAGCCTTGGGCTTTCAGTAGCCATTGCCTTCGCCGCCGTTTTCTCGCAAAGCATAAAGAGTGCGCGAGTGCGACCTGCCATGGTTTTGCGTTACGAGTAATTTCTAAACTTAATTAAATGTGCCCTCTTAAGAGGCTCAATCCGAATGGAAGAGCCTCTTTTTTTGCAAACTTTTTGGGTTTTACAGAGGCTTTTCCATTTTGATGATGACGTTATCGTGCCCATTAGCGGCAATTTTTGTTTCGCGATTAACTTCGCTATAGCTACGGGCTAAATAAAGTGGATATCCAGGCACAGTTGAACCTAATTCAATCACCTTAAAACCCGCCGCTCTGGCCGATTCTTCGCCCAGATCCAATAAGAGTGTACCAATTCCTTGCCGAGTCCATTCCGGGTGTGTGTACATAGCGCGAATACGGGCTGGCTCTGTTGCCGGATCGCTTAAGGAATCATCGCGGCCGCTAGTGTGGTTTCCACCGTAGAGCGTTTTTCGTTTACCCCAACCGCCACAGCCAACCATGACTGTCTCACCGTCTTTCTGCGCTTCGATAACGAAGTAGGTGCCGTCATCGATAAGCGTTTGATCCACACCCATCGATTCTTTATTTGCTTCGATTTCTTCCGGACTAAGAAATTCTTTCATGTTCTCTTCGATGGAGAGCTGCATGAGTTTGATAATGTCGGGGACATCATCTTGAATTGCTATACGGTGAGTAAGTTTGTTAGGCATGATCGATTGGAGACTAGCTTCCGTGCACACTGCGTTATTAGTTCTGACGATACTCGGTAATCAATGCGTTAAACCAGTTAAGCGCATTTTGATCATCTAGACCTCGGCAGCGAATTATATAAGCTCTGCCGGTGGTAGCACTGGTGCTGGCGAGTTTTACAATGAAATCTTCAGTGCTATTCACCAAGTGCGCATTGCGGCGCAATTTAGAGCGGAGGTGACTGCGGGCATCACTACCAACATAAAGACGCTCATTGCGGAAAAAGGAGCAGCCATCTCTCCCTACTCTATCGATTAAGTAGTCAATCTCGTCGTCCATTGATTGAGCAATGGCATTTCCCGACAGACCGGCAAAAATCAGTAGAGGGATAAAGAGTAGCGCGATAGATTTTCTGTTATTGAGCAGCATTGACCTAATCTTTAACTGATAGTAGTTACTATTCTTTCAAGCTATTTAGATGGCGATAAATTACTTCGGCGTTTTGCATTCGCCAATGGCAGCTTAGTTCACCGGAACTGTTAGCGAACAACTTTTCTGCGTCAAATTTCATCACTAGCTTATTTGAATCCTTGAGCTCCATGCTGAAATGCTTTACCCCTTCGCTAATTAGTTTATCACAGAGTATTGTAAAAGGAAGAGCAACATAAAAAGTTTGATTAGTAATGATCAAACTACCGGCTTCCGCTGATTGCCAACCTCGTAACGAAGACTTGCGCTCACCCTTGAAACCTTTGAAGGCTAATGCACAGCTAGTGCCTTCCTCATCAAACAAAATGCCTTCTTGCGCTAACCTGTTGCGAGTTTCAATCGGAACTTTACGAAGTCCGAATAGTCGATAGAACAGGCTTTTTGCCATGCTATTTTTTCTTCCGAAAAAGATTAAACCAGAACAATAATTCGAAAACCGCACCAACCCCGATAAAAAATACTATTCCGCCCATACTGCCGATGGCATAACTTAGTAAAGCCGCAACTAACAAAAACAGGATGACTAAACCGCGAGCCCTGAGTGCCATGAGTTTTTCTCCCTAACTATGAATGTGGACTTTCTACCGTGATTGGGCGCGTAGATCAACCATAAGACGCAGATCCATCGGAATTTCGAGTGCCGCCCACCAACCTGGATAAAATAATCTGAAATTCTTCTTCTCCGATATCGATGTGTTCCACAACTCGGCCATAGAGAGTAATTGTTGGCACACCGCGATTGCCAAATTCTTCCTGTGCCTGTTTTAAGCAAAAGAGAATAATGCGCTCTTTCTTATTCAGGCCATCCCGCACATCGGGAATATTTTCGTAGGGATCATTAGAAGTCACTATTTAGCTATTACCTTCTGCGGAAGTAAGCTTTCTTTCATGTTCTCTAATTTGCTCTTGTGTGTTCACGGCGAGCAAATTATAACCTTGTTTCTCATAGGACATGATCAGTTGAGTTTCAATATCTCTCGCTTGCCGGAGTAATTCATTTCTGCGTTCTTCATCGGTCTGCCTATAGGCATTCGAAATAAGCAACTTTATATCGTCTAATAGATGAGATTCGTATGCCTTACCGAAATTTGTTTTTCCATCTCCGGCCGACTCTTCAGTCCGTCCTTCAACAGTTTCATTATTTTTTGGTTCCTTTAACCATTTAGTGATATTCCATTCGGCCAGTAAATCGAAGATGTTCATACAATTTTATCTTTCGGAAGTTGGCTAGTGCCACAACGCTACTAAAAATAATTTCCATTACCATTATCAAGCTTGATGTCGTGCAGTTGTGTCTTATAGATTACAAATCTTGTAATTGAAAATTAGCTGACATCGTTTTTTTTCTGCTTTTTGTTCCCGTACTAAATAACAGCTGCATTTAGTAAAAATCCAACTCCCGCTAAAATAAATAATCTAAATTCAGCATTGGTAAATCCAATCGCAGTAAATGCCAACCCCAATGCTAGGAAAAGAATTACCTCTCGCTTTTTTCGAGAAATATTGGAATCAGTTGTCATGGTTGCTCCGTCGAAATTCTAAATCCTGTAAAAATTCATTTTTTAGTTTTGGCGAAACTACTATCCATCGGCCGCTGCCATATTCAATGCGTAGTCTATCAATAGAAAGTGCAGGACCGGACAATGGACTTGCAGTTGGAGTAACACTTTCGATATCTTTAACAAGCACCTTCCATCTGAAAGGCCCGCAGCGCACCAGTAAGGTCGTATTGCCTAGTGAATAGTTAGTGTTCATCAGCAGCCAGAAAGGAAGTACTGAGCCAATAAATAAAATTGGTAATGCAATTAGAACGATCGTAATTGATCCTTCCTGGAGCGCTATATAAAACATTATCAGGCAAGATATTATCGATACGGTTAATACGGCTCCGAACCAAAAATCGATTTTTGAGTTATAACTTTGTTCCATTCGGTCCACTAATTTAGTGCAAGCTGTGTCAAAATTTTAAAGCAGCTAGAGAATTTTAACCATTCGATAAAACTTTAGCCCGGGCAATGGTATTCGCTTGGGCCACTGCGATTCAATAGTCATGCCACGGCGCTTGTAAAACTCCAATGCCAGTCCATTTCCGCTAGAAACATCAAGTGAAATTCGAGTCGATCCGCTTAAGCGCGCTTGCTCTTCAAACGCATCCATAAGCACGGAGCCCACACCCCCGCCCCGCACCGACTTATCCACCGCGATAAATTGCAGATAGAAGTCTCCGTCGGGCATATTGTCGGTTATTCGCATTAGCGGTGCGAACAATATGCTTACAATTTTCATTCTAATATTTCGACGACCAGCCGCCCTTTTTAACGGTTCTTTTGAAGCCTCACGATGCTGCTCGGCAGTATATCCAAGATACATTCCAACGATAGTGTCGTCCTGGGATACGAAAGTTACGTGTTGATAAGACAACTCATGTTCAGGTCGGACAAAAGCCTCAGCAATTATTTGTTCAGCGCGCGGCCCCAGCATAAAGCTAAAAAACCCTTCCGACGCTATGTCGACGTATTTTGCAAAGGCCAGACCATCATCTAAGTTGGGATTCGCTTGCCTGAGATTTGTTGCCTGTTGATTCACTCGACGTTACTCAAATTAACACGAAAAACAAAAAGTTCGCTTGCTGTATCCAGCTAACCGAAGGTTTCTGAAATGCGTTCAGATTTCAGAAAGTACCAGGTCCATAGGATTGACCAGGTAAGTGCAACTACAACGATTACGAAAATCGTCACACCTTCCGGCCGCTGCAATCCTCTCTCCATTAATAGTATGCCGTACAAAATACGCAGAATGATCAGGCCAGCACTTATCCATAACAGTGCGATATTCCACGTAGGTGCGGATGGCACTTTTAAGATCAACAACAGTAGTGGCACTAAGAAGACTACTAATAATCCAAGAAACAACCATATTGGGTAGTCCAGAATCCATCCTGACAGTCCTGCAGAGTAAAACGCGAGTATTGGCAACGAACCAATGAGATATATGAGTATCCAACCATTTATGGATTTCATAGTGCGCCTCTCTTAATTGAGAATTATCACTGCTATTCCATCGTGTTTTTCCATGGCTTAAATATTATTACCGACCCGCTATATCCTTAACTGAGCAGTTTGTTATGTGTTGGTCGTACTCTCAAAATTTCTCTTAACTAATGGTCGCTATTGGTCAATAGCGTAAAGCTGACTTTGAAGTAACTTAGACACAGCCAACACTATGATGAGTCTATTCCAATTAGATTGCTTATATCTACTCTGGATAGACTCAATGCATCTCTCGCAACTCAAGTGTGAGTTCTGGAAAGATTTGCTCCAAGTCTGTTCTAAGAGGGGCGCCCTTCAAATAATGCTCAAAAAATGAAAGCGCAACTTCGTTGATAATGATTAAGGCCCTCTCATTATCCACATCTCCCATCATTCCAGGTCCCTGCAATCCGCGCACCGCCAAAGCTACATCAGTAAAATCCATATGATCGATGCCATCGATAGTCATATTCCAAAGCTCATGATTGGACGATTGGTATGCGAAATCGTTGCCACCATAAAAATTTGCGCTGTACATGACTAAGAAAGGTGCTAGTAGAGGTGTATCCCAATTGTAGCCCTGCTGAGATCCGTCTATGTGTATTCCTGCCTTGCAGCGATCATCCGATTTACAAAACTCTCCCGCAGCTGCACTGCCAAATGAATGGCCGAAAACACCGAGCTGCTCTATGTCTAGCGCATCAACGAAACCTGTTATAGGTGCGTTGACGTTCGCCAATTCATCCACGACAAACTCAATATCTTCCACCCAAGTCTGCGCAAAACTTCCCATTACTGTCATCTGGCCATAAAAATAATTGTATAAAGTATCAGAGGTGGTGCGTGGCCCGATTAGGTATCTCTCGCGCTGGCTTAAAACTTCTTCAACCAAGTTTCTTTTTTCAGCCTCACTTTCGAAGGTTCGATATCTACTGAAAATAGAGAACAATTGTGCATCAAGCAAGGAGTGATCTGATCCATCGTCTGAAGTGACTAAATCCCTAACACCAGTGATTGGAAGTGCCCCAGCTTCGATGTATCTAAAGTCTTCTGGCATGCCAGTGTTAAAGAGAATTTTCTCAGTTGAACTCAAGAATACTTTGGTTGATTGGTACGTATGGGCAATGCTGAAAATTATGTAACCATGACTGGCAAGATGTTCCATAAGCACAGTATTCTGCTCTCGAGGAGACATAAAGCCATGATTGAAAACCAGGATTGGAAATTTTTCTCCTGGGGCGATAGCTGATTCGATTTGAGAGTGTGTATCAATCTGACCAAGGTAGCTGGTGAAAAAACTCAACATATCGTAGTCTCCTGAATACACGTCCTGCCAGAGCGTGCGCACAGGAAACTTTTCTTCGGTTGATTTAGCGGAGGGGTACCATACAAGCACGGAAAGTTCGCGGTTATTTTCCGGTGCAAATCTTTCCAATCTGGAATCATCCACAAGTGTGTAATCGAAAGTCCCAATGCTGTATGGACCGTTAGGAGCTGGCAAATTAAAAACAGGAAGTAATTGACTTAAAGAAACTGAAATTAGTAACAGAATCGAGCAAGGAACTGCTGCCAGTGCCCGCCAATGTAGTTTACTAGGAGCACGTTTCAACGATCCTAAAGCTAAAAAAATAAAAGTTAGATACGCGGGAATAAGTTGCCAACGGAACCCCTCGAATATGGGGCCGATGAACAGTAGGGATATCCCTGTAAGTGCTAAAAATGAAGAGCTAATCCGTGCACGAAGCGGAGTAATCACCAATCTCAGAATGAATACAAAAATTAGGCAAAAGAATAGAAACTCGAAGAGTTGCAAAGTTTGATCCCCATATCACTCAGAGTCAGTTGAAAATATTCTCAAGTGTCCGTTATTGGTGAATAGTGGACACTTCGAAACACTTAAAGCCCGTAACAAAAGTCGCCCTACCCTTATTTATTTGATTGTTGTTTGCCTTTTGCACGATTTCGCTCAATCCATTCGTCTTGCCGAGTCAATAAGTACCACATTTCAGCATTGTCACTTTTCCTATGAATCTTCTTCGCATCCAATTCATGAAGCAGTTGGCGAATCTCCTCATCTGTATACCCACCTATAGGTTTTCGTAATGCTTCAAAAGTTCTCGCTATATGGTTTCGATGTTCTAGCATGTTCTCGAGCAAATCCTTAACGCCTTCTTTGCTTTTATTATTGAGATAATACATCTCCTTATTATGCTTAAATTGGCGATCCTGCATTGCATAACCGAATAGTCCTGTTAGCACAGTTCCCACGAGTACTCCCAGCAGTGCCCACCAACCTTCACTCATAATACATTCCTCTTAGAGACACATAACGTCCGCAGTAATGAGCATGGCGTTAGCCCTGCGCATTACTGATTTGATTATTGGGTGCCAACCCATCTAAAACAGCTTTGTCCCAAGCTGTGCCTCTTCTGAGAGTGTCCTCTCGGGTTGCGCCACAAGTTGTAAGACCGCCTACCAGATCTTCTTTTGAATAACTCAAGTAGAGCAAATAAGTAGTTCCAACCTTAAAGGTCTCATTGCAAGAAGTGATGTTTGGGAATGCTCGCACTGTAATTGTTGCTTGGAGGTCTCCCTTCCATTGTTCCTGTACTTCAAAAATCACAGTGTCAAAGTCACTTGTAGCGAAGCTTGAAGCGGAATCATCAATATTTCCTGCTGTATAACTAATAGCGGTGCCAACAACAATCACGTCAGAAGCACTAAAAAGCTTTTCTACTCCAGGCCGATTAGGAACGTCGCCCCAATATTGAGAGCACGTGCATGCAAATGATGTCGAGCTAATTAGCAAAGAAAAAGCTAGAACAATTGATTTCATGTTTAGAACTCCTACTCAGTTAGCACCTAACGCCCTGATTGGCAGGAGCGGCTCTAGCCCGTTGTGGCGGGCGATTGAACTGTTTGTAATGTGACAATGTCAGTGGGGGTCACAGTTGCCAAAACCCAGTTTCAATCCCGCCCTGAATGACAATGGCACATGTTCCATGGCCGGTTAATTCCATTGGCGGTAGAGCCACTTCGGCGCCAGATCGCGCTGCTGCATCAACAGTAGCCTGTATATCCTCCACCAGGATGTAATGACGGACGATAGGTTCCTCAGTGTCGCGCATTGGTGCCCGGACGCCCAGCATTCCGCCGTTTGCGAGTTCCGCGGTACGAGCACCGCCAAGATTCGGGTCATTCTCACCGAACGTAACGGCATGCAGTTGAGAATATGTCTCGCATACCGTGTCGACTTCCGGCGTCACAATTTCGAGGTATTGAATTTTCATAGAGCCTCCTTTAGCACTCTGGTTAGCCGTGCCTGTCGAGTCGTGCGGCGAACCATTCGTTTTGTGTAGTGTGTAATCGCGATCAGTCGCACATCCCAACTGCAGGATCGCGCTGGGAAATGCCACGAATGTCAAACTGACGCGGAGCATTTTTCTGCGATTTGTGTTTGTCATTAGCTTTGTAACATAACGCCCTGAATAATGGGCAAGGCGTTAGCCCTGTCCTTGATTGGTTTGATTGCTATGTTTCTTACCCCAATACAGCATACGATAGTAATCCAAATAAACAGACTAATTGAACTAATAGACACAAAAACCGGAACAATGGATTGATGTTTGCTATATGAATTACTGACTGTAGAAACCGGAAAAGCATAAATAGGGCAGCCAATATGTCTATCCCAATATTTGATAGATCACGTAGTGTGAGGAGTACAACCAAGCCAATATATAGGGGTAAGCTTTCTAGACAATTCGCATGAGCCCGCGAGAGTCTATAAATAAGAAGAGAGCTATCCTGAATACCAAAATCCGCATGGGAGCCCCCTCTCGCAAGATGCCGGGACCTGGCAATAAACAGAGATAGTAGAATTATCATCGTCCAAGCGACAAATACAGATAATACTAGTAGTGGTATTTGCATTTTACTAACCGTCTACGACGCACACATAACGCCCTGTAATAATAGGCGCGCGAAGCGCGCAGTCCTTATTGATTTGATTTTCATGTGTTCTATCTTTGATGTCCAAATTAGTAAATCGTTTACAGCTTAGCTGGCGGCAATTACGCGGAACACCAACAATGCCCACATTGACAGTAATACAATCCAGCTCGAAAAGTATGCATAAACCCTAGGCCAAATGCTATTGCTTCCTGTATGTATGAACGAGTGCACGATTCTTGCCCCAACGTATGCCCATGCAAGATAGAGGAACAGACTGCCAGTCACGTTTACCGCTAACGCAGCTAGGCAGCATACATAAAACAATACTGGTGCTTCGTAGAGATTAACAAAGTGACGAGCAAGTTTTGCAGAAGACTCTGGTTCTGCTTCCCCCTGATAGACACTAAAGAAGGATTGCTCGATTTTACGCTCGCTAACTAGTTTCTTTCTCACGCGAAACAAACGGACTAAAACGGAAAATGTCAGCAAAACCATTGCAAACATAGGAAAAATTAGCAGGAAATTGTCGATACTATTGTACCTCTAGAGTAGGATTTTGGATTTAGGAGATACTCATAAAATAACAAATTAGTAGCGACGCCCAGAGTTAAGTTATTTTATGAGTGTCCCCTGCTAGACGCGGAGCGTTTTTCAGGTTTAAAACTTTTATTCAATTATTCGAAATGAAAGTATCGTTTAATAGAACGCGGTCCATCTTCGGCTCTGTAATTAAACCCATCATTATCGGCAACGATTCCTTCACCACCGGAACTACCGGCATAAGATCCGTTGTGGGCATCAAACGGATCAGGGATAAAGTAATGTACTACAGCAGTCCGTGCACTACCTACGGGAATTCCGCATCGCCAGTGACAGACCAATATTAGTAGATAGCCTGGTAGGGAATTTCATGAACTCTTCCTTTTTCTTATTGTTGTTAGAAATGCTGCCTGTAGAGACAGAAATGCAGAGCCAGGCTCTGCATTTCTTTTTTTCTTTTGTTGTCTAAAGACTTAGAGTCGAGAACGCTCCAGCTCTACATCAGCGTTACGCCATAGTTCTTCGAACTGACGATTTACGATGATGGCTTCCTGTTCTTTACCCTGTGCTTCCAACGATTGAACAAGACCGAAAGTGGTCCAGCCATTGCGCTGATTCCATTCCAGATCTTTGCGGTACACTTCTTCCGCTTCAGTTGGACGGTTTGCATCGAGGAGCGCAGCGCCAAGATAGAGTCGCATGGACTGTGACCAATCTGGTGGCTCGGTATAGCTCAGGTTGTCCTGATACTCCACGGCGTGACCGTAGTGAAGAATGGCGCCATCGATATTACCTTTCGCTTCTTCGATTTCACCCAGCAATGCATGCATGGCAAGACTGAGTACGTGATCGGCTGGCGTTGGACCCACGCCTGAATCGTTAACTCCATCGGCAGTAATTTGCTCACACACGATAGCAAGCTCTGCTTCGGCTGGACCGATGTGTCCTCTGGCTGCATGAGCACTTCCCATTACATAAGCCCACATACCGGTTAAATAAGGAGACGTTCCCTTTTCCTTGTTAGCCTGATTTTCCGCATGAATTTTATCCCAGCGTCCAAACACTTTATCCATTACCCATTCATGGGCAATAGTCTTGTCACCACGTCGATCGCCCGGCAGTGCTCCGCCAGCATTACGCGCAGCTGCAGCGGATGAATCGGCATAGTTACCCTGAAGCATGTTGGCATAACGCACGAAGTCCAAAGCATGTGGCTTATGAATTTTGTGTGAAAGCGGATAGGTGCCGATCATTGGAAAGTTATTGTCGCCCCAAATTTCAGCAAACTGATCGTCTACAATTTGTGAGCGCTCATTGGAAAGAATTGCTTTCTCGTATTCACCTACTCGCAGATAAATATGTCCAGGCATGTGCACCATGTGACCAGAGATAGGCACAGTGCCTTCTAGTTTCTGTGCTGCTGGCATGGCCAGTTCCGGTTGATCTGATCCTTCCATTAAATGGATATACAAATGGTTTGCACCGGGATGGTCGTGTTCAATTTCCATAGCCGCTTCCAAAGCAGCTTTGCCTTCGATGGTTCCAGGTTTCGGAGAGCCATCTGCTTCCCAGTAATCCCAACGCGTCGTATTCATGTACGCTTCGCCGAAAATAGTGGCGACGTCAGCGTCGTCGGGGTACTTGTTATGTAATTCCCGCATAGCATCGAGGAAGGCGAAGTCTCTTTCTCGATTATCTGGAATGGCGTCTCTGTTATAGAGAACAAAGGTCGCATTAATCAAATCACGCTCTCTTTGAGTGCCGTTGTTCGCCAGCTCCAGAGCCTGACGGATCGCAGCCAAACCGGCTCCTTGTGGATCATCCGGCATACCGGCGTAGCGGCTATTCGGATTTGGACCTGCCGCGTGGGCAATTCCCCAGTGTGGCATTGGGCTGTCAGGATCTAAGCGTGCCGCTTCCTGATAAGAAGCTATGGACTCAGGAAAATAGAAACTCCAAGCCATACGAATACCCTGGTCAAAAAAGGCCTGGGCTTCGGCTGAATCGGTGGCAATAGGACGACTATATGTGCCTCCACCGGGAACAATGATAGCCAGAGCCTCATCGCTCTGAGCATAAGTCATTGATATTGAAACAGTTAATATGGTTGCAGCGCTAAATAGTGCAATTAGTTTGCGCATGGACCTCACCTCGCGTTCTTTAGTTGGTCTAGTTGTTGTCGTAAGTGTGGGCTATGGGCCCACAAAGCAGACCGGCAGTATACTCCGATCATCTTGACCAGAGTAGTTTGATCGAGGAATTGCAAAGATGCTGCGCTGGGAATATGGTTAGGATAGCTTGGAGATTATCGAACCCCCGCAGTCATCCTACTGAAATCTGGTAACAACAATGAAAAACATCAGATATCTAACTCACATTTTCTATTTCCTGGTATCAATACTTTCCACGACCAACAGTTTTTCTCAGGGTGCGAACGGTGTTGCTCTGGAAGAAGCCGAAGCTTATTCCGGCATTACTGAGTCAAGATTAATGTTTCAGGATAATTGCTCAGTTTGTCACGGTGAAAATCTTGAAGGAGCAGCACAAGGCAGTCCGCTTCGCGGTGATTTACTCCACGGGGAATCCATGGATGAAATTATCGCCAGTATTACCAGCGGATATGAAACGGCTGGCATGCCAAGCTGGCGCGACATTTTTGCACCAGTGGAAATTGTTGGTCTGGCGATGTACATACTGGAAACTCGAGACAATGTTGGTTACGCAACATCCAATTACGATGCGCCACTGGAAATACCCACAGACACTTTTGCAACTGAACATCACAGTTTCCGTTTAGAAACAGTTGTTGCAGATTTAGAACCACTGCCATTCTCCATTGCGCCGCTTCCCGATGGCCGCATACTCGTTACTGAAAAAACGCAAGGTGTGCGCATCATCAGCGCCGATGGTGAGAAATCTGACTTAATAGCAGGTACTCCAACTGCCTACGATGATATTTATCGCTTGGAATCTCGAATCGATATCGAACGCGGTATGGGTTGGATATTCGATATCGATTTACATCCCAACTATGAAGAGAACGGATGGATTTATTTGTATCACAGTGATCGCTGCGAAGACTGCAACGAAGCGAGTCGTGAACAGGATCGTCCAGTATCCATGAATCGATTAGTTCGAGGTCGCCTCGAAGGAGAGACATGGGTTGATCAGGAAGTAGTTTGGCAAGCACCGATCGAAGACTATTTCTTTGCCGGTGATGTTGGCGCTGGCGGTCGCATGGCGTTCGACAATCGCGGGCATGTGTTTTTCTCTCTAGGGTTGAAATGTGGCGGTGTCGGCGGTGGCATTCAGGATTTGGCGACGCCCTGTGGAAAAATTCATCGTGTCTACGATGACGGCCGAATTCCTGAAGATAATCCTTATTACGGGCGTGAAGGTGTTTACGACAGCATATACACCTACGGTCATCGCAGTCCGCAAGGTTTGGAATACGATGTGGTTAATGGCGAGCTATGGGGTAGCGAACATGGGCCACGGGGCGGTGATGAAATTAATCGACTGTTGCCCGGGGAAAACTACGGCTGGCCCCTCTACTCCTTAGGACTACATTACGACGGAACCCGTGTTAACGGTCGCGACCTTGGTATTCCGTTCGAATTGGCAGACATTCAACAACCAGTAGTCGATCTAACACCCTCTCCTGCCGTTTCCAGCTTTATCATCAGTGACAGCGAACAGTTTCCAAATTGGAACGGTGACTTTATCGTTGGTTCACTTAAGCTTCGCACCCTGTTTAGAGTTGATATTGAAAACAATCGTTTTGTCGAACGAGAAACATTGGCTGAAGGCATTGGCCGGATACGCGATGTTGAACAAGGATTCGACGGCACCATCTATCTACTTATCGAACACGGTGCTAGCGGGCAGGTTTTAAGATTAGTGCCGACCGACTGAATTCCTCAATCTTGAATTGTGATTTAACTCCCAGTTTTCCCTATTTCTGGGCCTACCTACTTTTTTTCCTGCAAAAGAGTGTGACCCTCATAACTCTTTTTCGCTACCAATCATTCTAATTTAAATTCCGAAGGCTCAGAGCCAATTCCGCCTGATGTTTAATTGAGCTCTATTGGTTACAGGACCTTTTGTTAAGGGCAGCAAATATGGAGTCAGTCGACATTCTTAGTTATTCCAGCGAAGACAGTCGCGAGATTGTCGACCCGGAAAAGATCAATCAAATTCTCTATCAAGCACTTATGTTTGGCTGGAAGTTTGATTACCTGGTAATGGCAGGTAAAAAAATTTCCTCTCTACCAGCTGAACTAACCTTCGTTAGTGAAACTCAAAAATTCCTGACTATAACTGGAGATTTCTCCAGGCTGAATTCAGAGGATTCGAGGAATATTTACTTTCGTGCAAGCAACGGTGGCTTATCAATAGTTTTCCAAAGTGAACTCATTGATTGCGCCGAATTTTTTGCAGTAAAAGAGTGTAATTTCTGCTTACCTGAGAGCCTTCGACTAAGCCAACAACGAAGCGCAGTTCGCATTAATTTCACAGATCTACAAGATATTCCAGTCGCTTTTCACGTCAATATCGATAATTTATTTGAAGGTAATGTGATAGATCTTTCTGAGACTGGCGCAAAAACAAAATTTTATGGGAATCTTCTAGATCATATTGATCTTGCAGAAATCGTATCAGACTGTCACCTGATCTTGCCGGATGAATCAGTCATCGAATCCAGAGTTCAGGTAATGGGCTGTCTTTACGACGAATTAGCAGATACAAGCTATGTTAGATGCAGGTTCTTGCAGCTTCACAATAATAGCGAACTTCAACTTCGGCAATTCATATTTCACGCCTTAAGTCAGATTCAGGATCAACAGCCAAGCCTCTAAATAGCTGGATAAAAACCCCCTCGCAAGCTATCTTTTTGTCCTCAACATTAGCTTCATACATTTATTTGTAACAACTGACGATGGATCTATGACCGAAGAAATATTTCGTGAAGATGCCTATGCGCAATCTTGCACTGCTTCAGTAGTCGAAGCAGATGAAAGGGGTGTAATTCTCGATAGTACTGTGTTCTACGCCGAAGGCGGAGGTCAACCTGGCGATACTGGAACTTTTACTACCGCTGATGGTACTCAAATAGAAGTTACTGGAACCTATAAAGACAGAGACGGTCGCGGAATTCTGCATGTATTGGCAGAAGGGGAAACTACTCCTGCTGCCGGCACTGAAGTAACTGCCAGCATAGATTGGGAACGACGCTTTCAACACATGCGTATGCACAGTTGTTTGCATTTGCTCTGTTCATTGATCGATGGCGGCGTGACCGGTGGATCGATTGGTGTGGCCAAGAGTCGCCTCGATTTCGACTTACAGGATGTCAGCCTGGATAAAGAAGTGCTTACAGAAGAACTGAATAGGTTAGTACAAGAAAACCACGCGCTGATTTCAAGCTGGATTACCGACGATGAAATGGAAACGCAACAGGATTTAGTCCGCACCATGTCAGTAAAACCCCCAAGCGGTGAGGGTCGGGTTCGTCTTATGCATGTTGAAGGTGTAGATCTTCAACCCTGCGGCGGCACCCATGTAAAAGCTACTGGTGAGATCGGTGCCATACGGGTGAGTAAGATTGAAAATAAAGGCAAACATAATAGAAGAGTAAACATTGTGTTTGCGGAACAGGATTAAGCATTATGAGTTTAACTGCCTCTATTCATCGTAATGGCGCGTATTTATTCGCCGCATTTATTCCATTCGCCATTGTTGCCTTCGGCTATAACTTTTTTGTTCGGGAACTTTCCTCTTTTGTTACAGTGCATCACTTACATGGTGTGGCCATGTTTGCCTGGATGTTTCTGCTGGTGGCACAGGCGAGCCTTATTCGCATGGGCAATCGTGAGCTCCATCGTCAGCTGGGAAAAACTTCCTATGTGTTAATGCCCTTTATTGCTATTTCTACAGTAATGCTGGCCCATCACACCTATGGAGAACGAGCGGGAGAACAGTTCGGCGGATTTCTGCTAGCACTACAAATATTTTTGCTGCTGCAGCTTCTAATTATCTACGGCAACGCCATTCGTCACCGCAAATCCCCAGATGTACACGCACGCTGGATGGTCGGTACGATAATGCCAATGATCGATCCGATCTTTGCGCGCATCATTGGCAATTTTATATCTGCAGATATTCCTTCGACTTTGTATACATTTGGCGGAACCAATCTATTGATCATTGGCTTGATTGTATGGGATTGGAAGGCACACTCCCGCAGAGACGTCTTTGTGCCGCTGTTAATTATCTGTTTGGCGACGCAGATTCCAGTTCTCGCACTGTTCGCATCGGCGGCCTGGTCTGAAGTTTGGACAGGTTTTGGAAGCTGGTTCTTGAGCTTGCCACTTTAATACCATTTGACGAGTTATTGTAATGGATGAAATCGTACTAGACGTGTTTACCGATTACGTCTGACCCTGGTGTTATCTCAGTACCGTGAGTATTGACAGACTGAAAGAAAACTATCCGGTGAAGATTCGCTGGATTCACTTTCCATTGCATCCTGATACTCCCCAGGAAGGTCGCACCTTAGAAGACCTTTTTCCCGGTCGAGATTTGGCTCCCATTAAAGAGCGCATGATGGGTTTGATGGAAGAAGCAGGCCTGCCCTATGGCGATCGCTCCCACACCTATAACAGTCGACTCGCGCAAGAGTTGGGTAAATGGGCTGACACGCAGCCCGGGGGCGAAGCGATTCATGACTTGCTCTATAAAGCTTACTTCGTCGATAACGTAAATATTGGCGATATTGAGGAACTACTCAAGATCGCTGAGAAGGCAAACCTCGACAAAGACCTTGCGCGGCAGGTACTCGAGAAAAGAGAGTTTGAATTTGAGGTGGATGAAGACTGGAGACTCTCCAGAGAATTAGGCGTAACAGGAGTTCCTACTTTTTACAGTAATGACCTGACTGTGGTTGGCTGTCAGCCCTATGAAACTCTTGAGCGTTTCGTAAACCATCTACTGGAATTACAACAGCAGAGCATTGAGTAATCATTGCTAACTCATTGACATGAGCTCAACGTTCCCACCTGAGCTAGTGATGTCGTTGCACACATGTACTTCATGTACATAGTCTGCCGGACTCACTAAGTCAGTAATAAATCGAATAATAACACCGTTTCTTGCCGCCAGAGCCTGCCGAATTCTTCTTCCCTCTTCTATTGTGGAATCAGTAACGAAAAAGCTCACAGCATCAATCGTTTTGCAACCACTAAGCGCATCGCTTCGTGGCTTACCATTGAGAGCTGAAATCGAAAAATGTTCGTCCTGCAGTTGAGAAACCAATTGTTGTAGTTCAGAACTAGACTCACCGCACATTATTGCCGTTCCACCAAATGATAAAACTTGCAGTGCTTGTGTCATAGCATTGTCTGGAGTCGGACCTAAACACAAACACACACCCACGCTGCGCAACTGGTATATGTTTCTTTCTCCAGTAGGACCCGGCATGCGTCGATTGCTCTCCATTTCGCAAGTATTCAGAACTTCGTTATCAGGGAATAGCTTCTTGAGTGTTGCTAAATTTTCGTGACCCTCTTTTAAATTGCCTTTCTGTAAATCATCAGTTACCTGATCCAACTGAGCTGCAGTTAACTGGAGTAAATTTGTGTTACTTGTGGCTTCACCGTTTTCCGTTTCAACATCACTTCGAGTAAACGCTGAAAGATACAGCGGGCCTCCGGCTTTAGGGCCGGTGCCAGACAAGCTCTGACCCCCAAACGGTTGCGATTCCACAACCGCGCCGATTTGATTGCGATTAACATAGACGTTACCAATATTGAGCTGCTCTATAACCCGGTCGACTTTTTGGGTGAGGCGGGTGTGAATGGAAAAGGTCAATCCGTATTGGGCGTCGTTGATTGCACCGATAACAGAATTTAACTCATCTACCTTAAATCGAGCGACATGGAGAACAGGACCAAAAACTTCGCGCTCAATATCTTCAATGCCATTAACTTCGATTACCGTCGGCGCGACAAAACTTCCTTCTTCTGGTGATTCCAATGTATGGATTGATTCTCTTCCCCTTGAATAAGTACTAATCGACTCTTGTGCTTCCTTATCTATCGCAGGACCGATGTCTGTCTGCCAAAGCCAGGGATCACCTACTGTCAGACTATTCATCGCTCCGAGCAACATCTCGATGAAGCGATCGGCGATATCGGCTTGCAGGTAGACAATACGCAAGGCAGAACAACGTTGACCCGCGCTATAGAATGCCGAGGTGATGATGTCACGCACTGTTTGTTCCGGTAGTGCAGTGCTATCGACAATCATGGCATTGATACCCCCGGTTTCCGCAATCATGCGCAAGCGGGGGTCGGCATTAACACTGGCTCGGTTAATAAGTTGTGCAACTTCCGTCGAGCCGGTAAAACAGACGCCGTTAATGCGTTCGTCCTGTGTGAGCATCGCTCCAATTATTTCGCCTTCGCCCAACGCTAATTGCAAGGCGTTAACTGGCACACCCGCTTCGTGCAGTAACTGAGTGGCCTTATATGCAATCAAGTTGGCCTGCTCGGCGGGTTTTGCAATCACCGTGTTCCCAGTGATCAGGGCGGCGGCAATCTGACCGGTAAAAATGGAAAGAGGAAAATTCCAGGGAGCTATGCAAATAAATACCCCAAGCGGTGTGCGTTGTTGAAGATCATTTCGACGTTGCGCTTCTGTAGCGTAGTAACGAAGAAAGTCGATGGCCTCCCGCCATTCGCCGATGACATCACTCATGTTTTTGCCTGCTTCACGAATTAGCAGTGCGCTAATCTCACCAAAGGCGAATTCATAAAGATCTGCGGCGCGCATTAAAATTTCCGCTCGTTGTTCTATCGATACGGAAGACCATTCAGGCGCAAAATCAACAGCAGCCGTTATAGCATTGCTAATATCATCCGAGGATGGGAAGTGGGCTGTTCCGACAATGTCGCTATTGTTTGCAGGGTTTATAATTTCCAGCATTCGCCGCTTTTGGTAATCGTAAGCTAGCAAGGGTAATGCGTGCCAGCGCTGCTCCTTCCAATGATTTCTGAGTTCATCCAGGTAGGCTAATTGCGAGCTATTGGATAAATCGAAACCTGGCGAATTCCTGCGGTGTTGATAGAGTTTGGGGGGCGCAAGAATCGGCGTCGGCGCAGTTACATCGTTGAAAGGATCTGCGGCAATATTTTCAACTGGAACATCTTCATCGGTTAGTTGGTGAACGAATGAACTGTTTGCTCCGTTTTCCAGGAGTCTTCGCACTAGATAAGCCAAGAGGTCTTCATGCTCGCCGACAGGAGCGTAGATGCGATGTAAGCTACCCTGATTTTCTCTAGTGAACTCGTGAAGGTCTTCCCCCATTCCATAGAGTCGCTGAAATTCGAACTGAGTTTTATCAATGCCAAGTTTCTCAGCCATAGCAAGAATTGCGGTGACAGTGTGCGCGTTGTGCGTGGCAAATTGTGGAAAAATGTTTTCAGTGGACGAGAGCAATTTTTCCACTGCACATAAATAAGACACGTCGGTAAGTGGCTTGCGCGTAAAGACCGGATAGGATTCCAACCCCTGGACTTGGGCTAGCTTTATCTCTGTATCCCAGTAAGCACCTTTAACTAACCGCAGCATAAACTTTCGCTTCGTTTTTTCCGCTAAACCGTTCAACCAATCGATGGTGGAGTGGGCACTGCGCGTATAGGCCTGCACTACTAAACCCAATCCATCCCAGTCTTCACTCTGCTGCGATTCAGCCAAAGCGGCAAAAATATCCAGTGTAAATTCCATACGCTCGGCTTCCTCACCGTCGATATTGAAATTGAGATTACTGCTGGCGGCGAGTTTTGCTAATTCATTTGTACGCTCAAACAATAGATCGAAACTTTTTGCTTTCTGGGTCAATTCGAAACGTGGATGTAAGGCGGAGAGTTTTACCGAGATGCCAGAATTTTTTTGCAGCTTATCACCTGCGGCTTCTGCCAATGCGGCGAGCGCTGTCTTGTAAGCATGAAAATAGTGCTCTGCATCCTGTTCTGTTAGCGCCGCTTCTCCCAGCATATCGAAGGAAAAACTATAGTCGGCATAACGCGAGTCATTTTCGGTACGTTTCAGCGCATGGTTGATCGATGTACCGACAACAAAGTGGCTACCCAATTGCTCCATGGCTTCGGTCATCGCAACCCGAACAACTGGTTCCCCCATTCGGCGCACGAGATCTCCCATGGCTGGTACCAGTCCTTCCTGTTCTGCTTCTGTTAGCAGTCGGCCCGTTAACATCAGAGCCCAGGTGGATGCGTTAACTAGAAATGAAGAAGCCTGGCCGGAATGGGATTGCCAGTTTGATCCGGTAATTTTCTCAGCAATAAGATCGTCCAGTGTGGCGGCATCCGGAACTCGCAGAAATGCTTCTGCCATGGACATTAACGCCACACCCTCAGTGGTTGATAATCCATACTCACCGAGAAAAGACTGGAGAAAGGTTGTGGCGCCCTGACGGCGTAAATCGCTCACAAGAGTCGCGGTTTGCGCGGTGATTTTGTTCCGAAGTGCTGGATCGAATACCGACTCAGCAACCAGTGCTTGAATGAGTTCTATTTCGGGGGCAAGTGCAAATTCATTAATGCGCACTCTTTTTTTACTTAACTCGTCAGTCACCACATCACTCACAATATCGCCCAGTTCCAGAAGCTCTTATTCTGAAACCCAGCCGGGAATTTGCCAAGTTTAACCCGACATGGGATATTTCTGTGCCTCTTAACCATTCATTCGTAACAGGATGCCCCTATGAAGGAAAGAACTGCACTCATTAGCTGCGCTGAAAGCTATATGGGACCTGCAATCAAAGCGAAGTTTGAGGCACAAGGAGTTTCGGTGTTTACCGGGAATAGCCCCATGACTTCCCAAAAAGAATGTGAAGAGTTAGTTAACTCAGTGGGACAAATCGATATCCTGGTGGCAAACCTGGCAGAACCTCCCATGACTGGTCCTGTGCAGAATATTGAAAACGACGACTGGAATAAGTTGTTCAATTCACTGGTGCATCCACTCATGTATCTGGTTCGAGCAGTAATCCCACAAATGATTGAAAGAAAGTCTGGCAAAGTTATCGCAATCACCAGTGCTGCACCATTGAAAGGAATTGCAAACAACGCAGCTTACTGTGCCGCCCGCGGTGCCCAGAACGGTTTTATCAAGGCCGTGGGTTTAGAGCTTGCTCGTAATAATGTGCAGGTTAATGCTATTGCTCAGAATTACATTAACAACAACACCTACTACCCCGACGATATTCTGGATAATGAAAAGTTTCTCGATCATGTAAAACGCAATGTGCCTACAAACGCAGTGGGTAAAGCGGAAGAAACAGCTGAGCTGGCTGCTTATCTAGCCAGCGAAAATTGCAAACACATGGTGGGACAACTCATACCTTTAGCTGGAGGATGGACTACATAGGTTTGGGCGGTTCTTGATCTTGATCTTCTTTTAGGTCGGGATTGAGAGGTTGAGAAGACATTAAATGATGGGCAAGGATTAGCCAATCCTGCATTAATGCCCTCGCCATAATATTTATTTCCGGGTTCTTAATATCCACCGCATCAGGCTGGGTAAATTCCATCAATCCCTGAACCACGGCACGTACCTTATTTAGGTCGAGACTCACACGAAAATTATCTCCGTTTTTGTCGTCTCCATCTTCTGGCGCTCGAGGTAGTGGATCACTACCGGTAAGGTTGCGAACATCTAACGCTAATTGTGGGGTTTTACTCCGCAACAAATCAAAGGTCAGTTGCAAACTCGCGCGACTAAAGACTGTGACATCTCTGGATTGTTGGAAATAGGGCTCTTCAGACAACATGTTCAAATCCGTGAACTAAAGTAACGACCCGCCTTGGCATGGTTAACTAAGTATAGACAGGTAATTTTCGAGCCGACGAGAAATGCCGTAAAAAATCTAAAATACGAAAACTTTCTGAGGAATTACACTAAATTAGAGTCACGCCCTTTCCAAAAAGGTTTACGCAATTCAGTTTTTAGAATCTTATTAATAGGAGAAAGTGGCATCGGTTCTTCCCTAAAGGAGACGCTTACGGGACATTTGTAGCTGGCGATCTGTTGCTTACAGAATTGAATAAGTTCTTGTTCCGATAACTGCGTGCCATCTTTGAGTAAAACAACCGCGTGAACAGCCTCTCCCCAAGTTTCATGAGGTATGCCAATTACCGCGCATTGATGAATTGCTGGATGATCTTCTAAAACATTTTCTACTTCGATGGGATAAATATTTTCACCACCACTGACGATCATATCTTTCACACGACCTTCGAGAAATAGGAATCCTTCTTCATCGAGATATCCAGCATCACCGGTGTGATACCAGCCATCTTTCAACGCCTCCGCTGTTTGTTCCTGCAGATGCCAATATCCCGTCATGATATTTTCGCCTCGCGCCAGAATCTGTCCGACTGAATTTGGTGGCAGTTCATTATCATTTTCGTCAGCAATGATTAAATCTACGTGCTTAACCGCACGACCGACTGATCCCAGTTTATTAGAATTTGGCCCCTCTAATACGTGATACATCGAATCAAGACTGGTAAGAATGGGGGATGCTTCCGTCATTCCATAGGTCTGAAAAAATTCAACATAGGGAAATGCAGTTACGATTCGACTTAAGAGTGCGATTGACAAGGGAGCCGCACCGGAGGCCAACATTTTCAGTGAAGACAAATCGTAACTGCCAAGTTCTGGGTGATCGAGAATCATCTGATACATCGTTGGCACCAGGGTTGCTGAATTGACTTGATACTTCTCCACGTTCTTCATCAATTCAACGACATCAAATTTTGGCAGTATGACGGCATGACCACCCAGAGCCGTACTACTAAATACCCTGGATCCAGCTGCGAGATGGAACAAAGGCCCGATGACTAAAAATACCCAATGCTGTTGCATGCGGTAAAGAGGGATTGAGCATTCGGTATTGCTCTTGAAATTGAAGTGACTGAGCATCACTCCTTTAGAGCGCCCGGTTGTACCGCCGGTATAAAAAATAATTACGATTTCTTCATCTGAGCTTGGAGTCAATTCGGCATAGGATTTATTGGCTATGATGTCATTTACCGATTGTTCGTAAGACACCATTCCTTCCGGTATATCACTTGCTCCACAGGAAACGATACTGCTTACGCTAGGACAACTCGCAACTATTTGTTGGGCCTGTTCGAGATAATTTTGATCGACGATTAGTACTGTTGGTGTGCAATCCTGCACACACTCGATCATCTCCCGCACAGCGAGACGATAGTTGACCGGCACCATGGTCGCACCTGCCAGTGCCGGCGACCAATAGGATTCGAAGCAAACGTTTGAATTCAATCCAAGGAAGGCAACTCGGTCGCCGGGTTTCACGCCAAGCTGTTTCAATAGAGTCGCTGCGGCTACACAGCGATTTTTCGTTTCCAACCAGTTCTGGGTTTTGCCAAGAAAACTGATCGCTGGCTTGTCCGGCCACTTTTCCGCCGCACTAAAAAGCAGGTCGGTAATCCGCGTCGGTTTGTTTTCTGCTTCCATATGCTACGACTTCCTAATTTCCTGAAACTCCAGCAATGACTTTTTCATCATGCAGTTTGCCTATCTGGCTGCTGTCCATGCCGAGAATCTCGGAGAGTACCTCATCGGTATGTTGTCCTAGCTGTGGCGCGGGTTTTGGTGGCACAGTCTCCAAACCTGAAAATTGCATGGCTTGTGAAGGAACTAAGTAAGAACCGATGCCAGGTTGTTCAATGCGGGAGAACAATGGATTGGCTTCTGAACAATCCTCATCGTTGCTGACTAACTCTTCGATTGATTGATAAGGTCCCCAACAGACTTTGGCATCATCTAGCGCCTGTTTCACATCGAGAAAATATTTGTCGGCAAACCAGGGTGCGAAAAGATCGCGCAGGCGTTCTCTCGCCTTAAAGCGATCCCCTTCCTGGGAGAAATCCAGATTGAGATCTTGCTCCAGGGCAATAACCTGCAATTCGGTATCGGTCACTTTTACTATTGCATCCCATTGATTGGGACTTACTCCTACTATCATGACGCGACGCCCGTCTTTGCAGACAAAATCATGGCCGAAAGTACCAAAGATGTGATTGCCCATTGGTTGGCGCGCTTCCTGGTTGATTTCAGCTTCAGCGAAATAACCAAGGTGTCCCATAGTCGCCAAGGCAACATCGGCCAGGGCAAGTCTTACGAATTGACCTTCGCCGGTAAGTCGCCTATGTCTTTCCGCTGCTAGCAGGGCGATGGCGATTTGCTGTCCAGCTAGTACATCCCAAGCAGGAAAGGGATTGTTAACTGGCGTTTCTCCATCGCCACTAAGAAAAGGCAATCCAATTTTGCTGTTAACTGTGTAATCCAGTGCACTGCCACCATGACGGTCGCCAACGAGATTTACATAGATAAGATCACTGCGACGCTGACGTAATGATTCATCTGCTAACCAGCCTTTGGCAGGGAAGTTCGTGACAAAGAGTCCATGGTCTTCGCCGGGGGCAGTAATAAGTTCCTGAATAAGTTCTCGACCAGCCTCGTTGCGAAAGTTTACAGCGATAGAGCGTTTGCCTTTGTTCAGGCTGTGCCAATAAAGACTTTTACCTTCTTCGGTGACAGGCCAGCGTCGGTAATCGATGCCACCACCGATCTGGTCGAAGCGAATGACATCGGCACCGAGTTGGGCCAGGGTCATGCCACCGGAGGGCGCCGCGATAAACGCACTGCCCTCAACTACTCGTAAGCCTTTGAGAATTTCTTGCACCGGTTACTCCAGTTGTTAGTCGATCAGCAAGTAACCATTATTGATAACGATCTTGTCCTGCTCCAGGGATTTACAACGAAATGCGATTTCATTGCCATTTTTCCAGATCTCGGTGCGAATGGTTTCGCCTGGATAAACCGGAGCGGAGAAGCGTAATCGCATGCGCTTAAAACGACCAGGATCGTAGTCGCAGCAGGTTTTTACTAAAGCATGGGTCATGACACCAAAGGTGCAAAGGCCATGGAGTATGGGTGCTTCAAATCCCACACTGCGAGCGACGCTAGGGGATGCATGCAAGGGATTGTAATCTCCTGACAAACGATAAATCAGCGCCTGCTGTGGCAGTGTTGGTAGATCACAGATTTCATCAGGATTGCTGGTGGGAACGACGTCTGGTTTCGGCGCAGAAGATTTTCTGTCTCCGCCATATCCACCATTACCGCGAGCCAGGATGGTTGTCACTAACGTGCAAATATCATTTCCGGTTTCGACATCTTTAACAACGCGATCGGAAATAATTAATGCACCAAATTTTTCACCTTTGTCTGCCACTTCGGTAATACGCGTGGTCGCTTCTACAGTTCCTGAGGATGGAATCGGATTATGGAAAATTATTTCCTGACCGGCGTGTAAAACCTTTGCCCAGTCAATATCCATGTCTTCTTCTTTCGCCCAAAAACCCGGATGAGCCATGATCACGGATTGACTCGGTAAAACTTTCAGGCCGTCTTCATAAACATAGCGCAGACATTCTTCATCCAACGGATCCAATCCCATGCCGACACCCAGCGCATAAAGAATACAATCCTTTTCGGTATAGGTTTGGCGAATTGTTTCGAATTCGCGATTTAGTAAATACTCGGGATTAAAAGACATAATTTTTTCTTTTAGTTTTATTTACATTGGGTCCCAGCTAAACACATCACCCGACCTCTCCAATGGAAAGAAATCTGCCTTGAATGCTGGTATCACTCGATCTAACACTGAATCTGGCGTCCAACCTTCGGTGGTGTGGGCGAAACGAATTGGACGAGTATGGTTAAACAAAAATATTTCATTGTTACGTACGCCGAAGATTTGTCCGGATACATCGCTTGCTGCGTCACTACATAAAGCAACCGCTAGAGGTGCGATCTTATCGGGAGTCATTTGTTGAATTTTCTCGACGCGCGCTTTTTCTTCTTCTGTGTTGGTAGGAATTGTGCCGATTAGACGACTCCAGGCAAATGGCGCACTACAGTTTGACCGAACTCGAAAACGACCCATATCCAGGGCCATTGATTTCGACAGTCCTACGATGCCAAGTTTAGCGGCGGCATAGTTTGCCTGACCGAAATTGCCAATGAGGCCAGAGGTGGATGTCATGTTGACGAAACAGCCGCTGGTCTGGGCGCGGAAGTGTGTGGCCGCCGCTCTACTTACATTGAATGTTCCTTTTAGATGGACATTTATCACCGAATCAAAATCTTCTTCGGTCATCTTGTGAAATATCGCATCCCGCAAATTACCCGCATTGTTGACTACGCAGTCGATGCGACCGAAAGTTGTCACCGCCATATCTACGATGCTATGGGCTTCGTCCCAATCGGTGACGCTGGCATAGGAAGCAACCGCTTCTCCACCTGCCGCTTTAATTTCATTCACTACTTCATCTGCTGGGCTGGCATCTGCACCGGAGCCATCTTCCGCTCCACCTAAATCATTAACCACAACTTTGGCACCGTTAGCGGCTGCCAACATGGCAATTCCGCGACCGATACCTCTACCGGCACCGGTAACGATGACGACTTTGTCTTGTAATAGTGGAGCACTCATTGTTCTGCTTCTTCCTTCTTTATATACAACTAATGTTATTTATTATGCCGGGCAGTAAGTTCACGAGCGATTAGATTCCGCCATATTGCACTTAATCGATCTTAACTAGTCCAGACGGTTATGCTTTCTCAATTAGTCCCTTTGCGATTACCTTTAGTGCCAGAACTTCTTCAGATCCTTCAAATATAGACAGCACTCGAGCATCGACGAAATAGCGAGAAACTGCGCTCTCTTCGGCATAACCCATGCCGCCATGAATCTGTAAGGCCTCACGAGTAATCCATTCTGCAGCCCGACAACTAAACAGTTTTACCAGGCTCGCTTCCATCTGACCTTGCCCCTCGTCCATTTGCCGAGCGACAGCATAACTGAATTGGCGGCAGGCTGTAATAGTTGCAAGCATGCGTGCCAGTTTAATCTGGGTTAACTGAAATTGGCTTAGGGCCTGGTCGAACACTATCCGCTCATTGGCATAGCTTACTGCTTTTTCGAAGGCAGCCTGCATTACTCCAGTAGCTCGTGCCGCGGTTTGAATGCGGCCACCGGAGAATCCCGCCATCGTGTAATAAAATCCTTTTCCTTCGCCTGCTTCTTCACCCACTAAATTCTCCGCCGGAACGAAATAGTCTCCGAAAAAGAGATCGTAGGAATGCATGCCGCGGTATCCCAGGGTTGCGATCGCTTTACCAGTAAGAGAGCCGCCTGCTTCCTGTTCGTGTTTGAAACTATGACCTGGATATGCGGGTTTTTCTATAAGAAACATACTCAAGCCTTTGTAGCCCAAGGATGAATCGGGACTAGTGCGAGCAAGTACAACGATCAACTCAGATCTACCGGCAAAGGTACACCAGGTTTTACTGCCATTGAGTAACCAACCGCCTTCTGTCGGCGTAGCTTTTAACGCAACTGCCGCAACATCGGAACCCGTATTTGGTTCGGTGATAGAAATCGCACAAAGCATTTCACCGGAAGCCAGGCGTGGTAACCAATGTTGTTGTTGTGCGACCGTTCCGCCTGCCAGTAAGGCTCGTGCTGCGATCTCAGGACGAGTAATCAAACTTCCCGCGGCACCCAGCGAACCGCGTGAAAGTTCTTCGGTGACAACAATCATGCCGAGACTATCCGGTTTATCATCTGGCTGAAGGCCACCGAACCGTTCCGGGATGCAAGTGCCGAAACAACCCAATTCGGATGCTGGCCTAATAATCTCTTCAGGAATGTCCTTATCTTCTCGATGAATCTCTTCTGCTAGAGGAGCAACCACATCGTTGACAAAGCGGAAAAAGGTTTCACGGACGAGTTCTTTTTCTTCATTCAGACCTGCAGGCAAACGAAATATCTCACGTTCTGATATTTCTTTTCCTAACTCAGCAAGACTATTCGAATCTAGACATTGGCCAAGATCGAAAGCAACATTTTTGTCGTCGGAAAGCTTTAACACATCCTGAGGCGCTAAACCCAAATCGGAATGCCGTGCTAAAAGTCTTTGGAAAACATTTTGTATAGTTTCCGCAGAAAAAAGAATCGCTGATCGAAGAAGTAATTCTGATTTCTCTTCGCAATCGTTCGAAAAACTAAGAAAAGATTGAGCGGCAGCCAATTCAGCAGTACAGATCGCTAAGTCATAACTCGCTTGTTGCCATTGATCAAATAGCTCATTATCAATTTTATTATCAGACTTTAAACATTGAGATTTTATGTGCCGGCAAGAATGGTCCACCAGCTCTTGCAGGTCATCTAATAATTTGGAAATAGTTCCAGGCACGCGGATCTCACCCCCGGAACTTTCTTTGCGAGGTTGTTCAGACATTATTTAGTGGTTTAGTTGTAAGGGCCTAAGATTGAGATCGAACAAATATTCTGGTGAGGAAAACCACCCAGGTTGTGATTGAGTCCCATCTTCGGGTTGTCCAGTTGTCTGGCTTCAGCGCGACCGTTTAATTGCAGATAGTTCTCATAAATCATGCGCAAACCCGATGCGCCGATAGGGTGACCAAAACATTTTAGACCACCGTCAATCTGACAGGGTGTTTTTCCATCTGAATCGAAGTTGCCATCCAAAACAGCGTTCACGCCCTTGCCTTCTTCTGCAAGTTGCAGGTCTTCCATGGTGACTAGTTCGGTGATGGAGAAACAATCATGCACTTCGGTCATGGTGATTTCTTCTGTCGGCTTGCGAATACCGGCTTCATCGTAAGCACGCTGAGACGCGATGCGAGTTGTTTTCAAATAGGAGCCGTCCCAGCTGTCATGACTGGATTCGGTTCCATTAGACACTGCTAGTTGTAGAGCCTTTACAGAGATTAAATTTTCTTTGCCAAGACTCTTCGCGATTTCCGGTGTGGTTACAATTGCACAGGCAGAACCATCACTCACACCGCAGCAATCGTAAAGCCCAATAGGCTCCGCAATATACGGCGCGTTCACGGCCTGGTCTTCGGTAATTTCTCTCTGTAAATGTGCCTTCGGATTTTTTGTTCCATTGGCATGGCTTTTTACCGACACATGAGCCATCGCACGTTTTAGATCATCTTGATTTAGTTTGTGCTTGGCACGATAGCCCGAGGCGAGTTGGGCAAAGGCGCCTGGAGCCGACAGGTTTGGCCAGTACATATCATTTTCCAAACCTCGTGTGCGTTGGGGTAATCCCCCGTAGCCAGTGTCTTTCAATTTTTCGACACCCAATGCGAGAGCAATATCGCAGGCACCGGAAGCAACTGCATAAACTGCTCCGCGAAACGCTTCCGTTCCGGTTGCACACATATTTTCAACTTTAGTCACAGGGATGTAGTTAAGACGCAATGCGATGGCGAGGGGCATGGCGCTGGAGCCAACGTTAAATGCATCAATGCCTGCACCAAACCAGGCGGCTTCGATCTGTTCCCGCTCGATGCCTGCATCTCCGATGCATTCTTCAAAGGCTTCAACCATAAGGTCGGAAGGACTGGAATCCCAGCGTTCACCGAACTTGCTGCATCCCATTCCTAAAATGACTACTTTGTCTTTAATTCCTGACGCCATTGTTAAGTTCTCTCTATAGGTCGAATTTCTTCTATATATACACCGATTATTCGCACAGCTACTGCTCAATCACCGCTTTCCAAAAATACTTTCTGAAGCCTCGCGCTGGATCGAATTGCCTGATTCTAAAATGCACAGAAACCTTTGATCCTGAATCGATAGTTCCTTCCTCTACTTCGGTAAAGTCCATCATTATCTTACCGCCGCCATCAAACTGTACCATGCCAAAATACGCGGGTGGACTCCAGTCAAAAGTTAGTCTGTCTGCTGTCCAGGTGGCCACCGTACCCTGCTTATCTGAGAAGGCATAGGCATCCTGGCTATCCAGTGCATTGCAGTCAGGATTTACACAATACTTCTCGCGGGGAATTTGCACGGTTCCACATTCGCGGCATTTGCCACCAACGAATCCTGTTAACAAATCTTTTCTGCGGTTGTATCCAGAGAGATAAGTTTGTTTGTCGGCTTCGCCTCTTTTGCCAATATCCCGCTCCACCAAATTATTAAAACTCAGGAACTTGTTGTAGTTTGTTTCTTCGCGACGACTGTCGATAGCAGCACTAACTCCAACAGCCGGCTTGTAAGTGCTGACTGCATCAGTTGCTTTAAGTAAAACAGCATCGCAACCCTGCCCAAATCCAGTTAAGAGAATATGGTCACCTGGAGCGGCATTCTCCAACGCCTTGGCGAGTAGCAAGATCGGTTGAGCCACACCGGCTACGCCAACTTGCGCTATCTGATTATCGACTACAGCTTCGGCTTTGATACCGAGTTTCTTTGCTATCGCTCCGGGATTTCGAGCTTGATCCGTTGGAATAACAAAGTGCTGAATATCTTCTGCGTTAAGTGAAGCCGCTTCAAGTAACTTATCCACTACAGTGGGTACACTTTTCATGAACCCTTCATCGCGAATCCAACGTTCTTCCCAATCATAATCAAAACTTGCGTCTTCACCGCGATAGTGATCGACGAAATCTACAGCGATTGTTTCGATGCCTATGCATTCTGCGATCACGTTTTCAGATCCGACCAACACTGCGGCCGCAGCGTCTCCCCACTGCATCTCGGCTCTTGATCCAGCCTTGCTTCTTCTGTGTTCGGAAGCCACCAGCATGGCACTCCCCTCACAATCAGACTCCAACAAAGAAATTAGTGCAGAAGTACCCGCACGCTGCGAAGCGCCAATATCCATCGTGCGAATCTGATTATCTAGATTGAGTGCTTCACTAACCACTACGGAATTTTGACGATCGAGAAACGGAAAGGTGGTGGAGGCCAGATAAAGTGAATGCAGAGAAACATCAGATTTTGATACCAGGCAATTATTTCCGGCTTCTACTGCCATGGTAATTACGTCTTCGTCCCAGTTGCAGATTGCTCTTTCGCCTTTGCTCAATGATTTCAAGCTGGCATCGAACCAGGAATTTGCTTCTGCAATTGCTTGTTTATTGAGTCGGCCGCGGGGAATGTACGCACCGTAGGCGGTAATACCACTCATATCCTTCTTCCTTTTTTCTTTTCTCTTATATCTACTCTGACTTTTAAACTGTTCTGCCAATGACTAACTTCATAATTTCTGATGTGCCGCCATAAATTCGTCGTACACGAGAATCCACAAACAATCGGGAAATGGGATACTCGCTCATGTATCCGTAACCACCAAACAATTGCAAACAGGAATCAACGATCTTGTTACCAGTTTCAGTTGTCCATAATTTAGCCATCGCGCCTTCTTCTGGTGTCAGCTTTCCTTCGGTGATTTTGACCAGGCATTGATCGATGTAAGACCAACCGACTGCAAGATCGGTTTTGATTTCTGCAAGTTTGAATTGCGTGTTTTGAAATTCGTAAACCTGTTGACCAAATGCTTTACGTTCTTTTACATAGTCAACAGTAAGCTCATAGGCTCTTTGCGCCTCCGCCAACGCACGACAGGCAATGGTGATGCGCTCACGGGGCAATTCATTCATTAGCACAGCGAAGCCGCCACCTTCTTTACCGATCATATTAGTTACTGGAACTCTTACGTCGGAGAAAAACATTTCGGAGGTGTCGGCTGCTTTCTGCCCGATCTTTTCCAAATTGCGACCACGACTAAATCCTTCGCGCTCAGTTTCAACAATTATCAAACTAACCCCTTTAGCACCAGCATCAGGATCGGTTGAACACGCTAACAGAACAAAGTCACAGTTTTGTCCATTAGTTATGAAAGTCTTCTGCCCATTGATGACATACTCATCGCCCTCACGAACGGCTGTTGTGCGAACAGCTTTAAGATCGCTTCCACAGCCGGGTTCGGTCATGCCGATGGCTGCAATAGACTCACCACTTACCATTCGCGGTAACCAGTGTAGTTTTTGTTCTTCGGTTCCACTGTGGAGTAAGTAGTAGGCAACGATGTCGGAAGAAACTGAAAAGCCTACACTGGCCCCACCGATGGCGTAACCAACTTCTTCCGAAAGCACCATGTTGTAGAGAAAGTCTGCTCCTGGTCCGCCGTACTCTTCCGGGATACCACAGCAGTGAAATCCGTTCTCTCCCGCCTTGCGCCAGAATTCTCGAGGGAGTCGACCTTCTTTTTCCCATTGGTCGATATTTGGTTCGAGCTCTTCACGGAAAAATCGCCGCGCATTATCACGAAACAGTTCATGGTCACTGTTGAAAATGGGCCGATTATGCATGCAGCGAAACCCTTCTTATTTTCATTCTTTAGTCAGTTTTGGCGGACTGCAGATTCTATTCGAAATGGACGGCAATTGCGATGTGGGAAGCATGAGTAGAGAATAGAGAAGCAACTTTCTCTTCCCTACAATGGTGACAAATGAGCAGTCAGCAAATTGAAAACAAAATTCGTGGCTTTGTGGGAATTAGATTCAATCTCCATAAGGCGCTGCTTCCCTTGCATGCGGAACTAGAAATACTAACGAGAGATAAGTCTACAAAGCTGCGAGTTGTTCCACCGGATAACTTGCACATCACATTGAAGTTTCTCGGCAATGTAGAGCAAGATCGATTAGCATCTTTAGAATCTATGTTGTTAAGCCTGAGCCAAGAGTGCTCTCCTTTGCAAATTGATTGCCGAGGAGTTGGGTTTTTCAAAAATTCTATCTGGGTAGGAATCGAAGAAAATCCTGCTTTGGCTTTGCTCTCCAACGCAATCGACGAAGCCTGTGGACCGCTCGGTTTCGCCAAGGAATCGAAAAAGTATGTTCCCCACGTCACCGTGGCTCGGTTTGGCAAAGAGGCAAGGATAAAATTGTCTGACCTACAACGAAAATTTGCTCAACAAGACTGGGGGAAGTTTACTGCCGAAAAAATAGCCTTATACAAATCGGAGACCTTGCCTACTGGAGCAATTTACTCTGTCTTAACAAACTTTGATCTTTCGGCAATTAACTAGCAATTTTTGTATTTATCGTAGAGCCCAATTCCGGCGTTGATCATTGGTGTAATTTTGTCTAAGCGCGACAATCTCGTCTTCTCTTGTTTCGCGGAACTTATGTGTTCTGCATACTCTTTCTGTTTGCCCGGTGTTAAGGCTTCAAATTTCTTTTTGAGCTTCACACTTTTTTTCAGTGCGGCAGCCAACTCATCAGGAATGACTAATTTTTTCTTTTCTGGTTTGATCTGTTTGCCTGACTTTTGATTCTCAATTGCTTCTAAGGCATAGGATTTAAGCAACTTCGCCTCTATTTTCTCCCCTTCTTCCACGCGCCATTGCCGCAAGCCTCTCGTGGTGCCTTCTTGGGCATTGAGCAGTTTCTTCGCTTTATCTTTCAAAAAAACACCTTGATGAAACCAGATGCCCATATGATTTTTAAATCCGGCCAGTGCCGCCACGATCTTGCCGTCATAGGTGTAATGCGGTGAGCCCCACTTTACGGTTTCCGTAAGATCGGTGGAATTCAGTACTTTCCTTGCGGCAATCAATTGTGAACTCCACTTGTCATGCTTCTTAATGTAGGCATCGACTTTTTTCTTATATTCACTGGCTGACATTGTTATCTCCGAAAATTTGTATTTAGAATTGCGTTAAGCACATGGTCTTCCCACTTTCCGTTAATCAGCAAATAGTCCTTTGCGTAGCCTTCTTTTTCGAATCCTAAGCTTTTAAGTAATGCCGCCGAGCGTTCGTTGTCCGGCATATGATTGGCCATGATGCGATGAAGTCTAATGTCATTAAACGCATAAGCAATTGCATGACTAACTATTTTCTTCATATAACCCTGGCCCTGATAGCGTTCGCCGATTGAGTACCCCATGTGGCAGGCTTGAAAAACTCCACGGACTATATTGCTAAGGGAACAACTTCCTATCACATGGGACTCGGCTTCATCGGTGCCAATGAAATGTGCAGACAAACCACTTTCATATTCGAGCTCACGTTCAGTCAATCTTCGTTTCCACGAGTCTACAGAATGATGACCTTTTGGTACGGAGGGGCTCCACTTCTTTAGGTGTTCTTCATTTACTGCAAAGTAATTGGCCATAATCTTTTCATGGCCAGGCCTGGTTCTGATGACCTTTATTGCAGTTAGTACTGGATAGTCTTCTTTCTTGTTCACGATAGCTTGTTCAACATGAGCAGGGTTTGCTCATCTTTGTAATTAAATTCATGAATCGCTCGCCAACCGAGCCCGCTGTATAAGCCACCGCCTAAATCGATAGTCTGCAGATAGAGATGCGGTAAGCCTTTCTCTTTAGCCAGGTCTATTATCTTCAAGCTGAGTTCTGTCGCAATACCGCTGCCGCGATGATTCTCATCAACGAATACACTGCCCAGCCAGTACTGTTTGTCCGGAAACAGTTCTGCCGCTTCCTGCAGTTTTAACGCTGCGGTTCCCACCGCTTCCCCGTCGATTGTCGCCAGCACATGTATTGGTAGCTCTGATTTGCTGAGTGACTCGCGCAATTGAGATTCCAGGCTCTCGATATCGGAGCCCATTCGAGAACCCCATTCGGTGCGCCACCAGGCAATTACCTTTGGAACATCTTCAGGGCGATCGACGAGATATTCGAATTGCATGTAGCATGTCTCAATATTGCAGGGTTTCACAGATTAACACTGTTTTTCTCTACAAAAAATTCATTGAATGCGGTGCAACCAAAAGGACTTCTGGACGTCTATCTAGTAAGCGGATGGATTTTTTCGCCAATCAAAGGCGAAGTCCCCCATCCTAAAAAGACAAAATTCAGAGCAAAAACTAAATTTATCAGTGAGTTATCAGCTTGGTATTAAAAATGCCCTTAAAAATCTAGAAACCTAGATTCCTGGAAGTGTTCAGCCCCATCTTTCAGGTTTGCCCAATCACCTAGCGCAATAATTAGAAGGAAGACGCCATGATAAGGCTCGAAGATATTTGTAAAGTTCATCGTACAGAAGATGTAGAAACCACTGCCCTAAACGCTATTAATCTTCAGATTGAAGAAGGTGAATTTGTTTCCGTTATGGGTCCATCTGGCTGTGGAAAATCCACCCTGCTCAACACGATCGGCTTACTGGATACGCCCTCTAGTGGTAAGTATTACTTCAATGAAGAAGAACTCGCTACTTACTCAGAAGCTCAACGTGCCTCGGTTCGTAAAGCGAATATTGGCGTAATATTTCAGAGTTTCAATTTGATCGATGAACTCACGGTATATCAAAACGTCGATCTGGCTTTGCTTTATCAAAAAGTTCCTAACGCTGAGCGACGAGAAAAAGTTGACGCGGTGCTGAAAAAAGTAGGCATCGATCATCGCAGTGGTCACTACCCACAGCAGTTGTCTGGAGGACAACAGCAGCGGGTTGCCATCGCTAGAGCAATCGTAGGTAATCCGAAGGTCTTACTCGCTGACGAACCAACGGGTAACCTGGATACCGCGAACGGTGATGAAGTAATGGCGTTGTTGAGTGAGCTTAATAAAGAAGGAACAACCATCATCATGGTGACTCACTCGGAACATTACGCCACTTTCGGTTCACGTGTTGTGCATTTACTGGATGGATCTATTGTGAACACACCTCCTGAATCCCAGGCTGCTTAGAGGAGAAGCGTAATGTTTTATAACTATCTAATAACTGCGCTATTCAATCTAAAGCGCCAGCCTGTATTTTCTATTATCAAGATTGCAAGCCTGGTTCTGGGTTTAGCTTGTTCAATCCTGGTCATCATGCACGTGCAGTTTACCTACAGCTATAACAAACACTTTCCCAACTGGGAAAACACTCATCGCCTGGTAACGAGTTTTACTACCGACCAACGAATGCATACGCCGATGATTGCAGAAGGATATGCGCCACCCTTAGAAATCGATTATCCGCAAATAGAATCTATGGCGATGATTCGTCCCGATGAAGCGCAGTTCGAGCGCAACAACCAGTCCTCACCGAATTCAATGTACTGGGTCGACCCGGAAATTATTGACATTCTGTCTTTAGAATTTGTTCAGGGTGATCCCGATACTGCCTTAGATGGAACAAATTCAGTCGTGCTCAATGAATCTACTGCCATTAAATACTTTGGCGAAGAAGATCCAATGGGCCAGATTTTGACTGCAAATGATCAGTTTGAAGTTCGTGTTACCGGGATTATGCGAGACCTTCCAATAAACAGCACACTCGATTTGCAAATGCTGGTCGCCGCTGAAACAGGAAGGCAAGTGATTAACGAGAGATTTATGGCGAGTCCCGCCTGGGCTGGATTCGGGGGAACGGAGCTTTACTTAACACTACCTAACGAACAGGAATATTTATCGATCAGTGCAGATCTTGAAGACTTTGTTCAGCGCAATGTGCCAGACAACCAGGCCCAATTCGTCAATCAGATTGATATAACACTGGAGCTTGAGCCAATAGCTGATATCTACCTTTCGCCTAGACAAGCATTCAGAAACCAGGGAGGAAACCGCGCACAAATACTTGCGGGCCTTGTTGTGTTCGCTATTTTGATTCTAATTACTTCGGCGATAAATTTCGCAAACCTATCTCTTTCCCAAATTCAACAACGCGGCAAGGAAATTGGCGTAAGAAAAACATTAGGTGCTGACCGAAAGCAAATAGCTACTCAATTTCTATTTGAGTCGATGCTACTAACAGTAGTTGCGCTTTTGATTGCGATTCCCATCGTCTATTTCGCGGTTCCTATTTACACAGCACTGACCAATACAGATTTTACTTTTGAGAATATTGTACAAACGAGTTATGCCGGTTGGATTGCCCTTTTCGTATTGGCAACTGGCTTTGTCTCTGGATTGTTTCCTGCACTGTCTATATCACGCTACCAGCCAGCAATTATTATTCGAGGAATTATCTCCGGAAATCGATTAAGTAAGGCGATGCGCTCCGGCATAACCGTAGTGCAATTTACGCTTTCGACCACCTTGATATTAGTGGCAATCGCTATTGGATTACAGATCAATCACTTGGGTGAAATGGAGCTTGGTTTTAACAAGCAGAACCTTGTCATTCTTGACAGCACTTATGACCAGCGTAATCCAGATGAATTTAACTACGATGCATTGGTCAATGACTTAGAGCAGCACCCGGGCATTATTTCGGTCGCTCGATCTGGAGTTGCTCCTCCAGAAACTGGCGCATACAACCCCTGGCGTCGCCCCCATTGGGAGCAGACTGAGATGCGCCCGGTAAGCCATTATGCGATCGATACAAATTACATCGATACCTACGAGTTTGAGCTAGTTGCGGGCCGGGGATTCTCGGAAGAATTTCCTGCTGATTTCATGCCTCAGGGCCAACCGGATCAAGAGCAAACTTACGGTGTAGTCATAACTGAGGCAGCCCTCGGTAACTTTCAATTTCCATCTGCAGAGGAATCGCTGGATGAAATAATGCAGGTTGGAAATATACAGTTTCGTGCCATTGGTGTAATTGGAGATTTTCGTTTAGCCGGTGGAATGGAGGACGTACTTCGCTCAACCAGTATATTAAGAGGATTCGATTCGCCCCTGCGAGTGCTTAGTATTCGTATCGATTCGAATCAAACGGACAGCGTGTTAAATCATATCGATGAGGTTTGGTGGAATCACCGCCCAGACGTACCAGTGGAAAGGTCATTTTATGAACAGACTTACAATGGCCTAATTTATGATGCCACCAATGGCATAAATACGGCCTCTATTTTTGCCAGCCTGGTAACAATTGGCATTGCCGCACTTGGACTCTATGCCCTGGCATTTTATACGAGTCAGCGTCGCACTAAAGAAGTAGGCATACGTAAAGTGCTCGGCGCAACTTCAGGATCTATTATCGGGCTGTTAACCTGGGATTTTGTGAAGCCAGTTTTGATTGCTTGCGCAATCGCTTGCATTACTGGCTATATCGCAATGGAATATATCTTTGCGCAATTTACGTCGAGCCCGGAAATGCCTTTCACCATTTACTTCGGAGTGGCAATTATCTCGATAGTGATTGCTGTGCTAACAGTTGCAATGCAATGTTTGCGTACAGCCAATTCTGACCCCATACAATCTCTGCGTTATGAATAGTTATTCGTAGCGCAGAGATTTAACCGGATTCGATTGGGCAGTTCGATATGACTGTAAGGCCATTGTGGTAAATGCAATGACAATGGCCACCGCAGCGGCCAGGACGAATATCACCGAGTTTAAGCCCAGTATATCGATACGATAATAAAATCCCTGAAGCCATTCACTTACAGCGAAAAACGAAGCCACAGAAGCAATCGCGGAAGCTAGTGCAACCAGTACCAGAACCTTTTTAAACAGTAAAAGGATAATACCGATTGCTGATGCTCCTAATACTTTTCGTACACCAATCTCTTTAGTTCGCTGCGCCGTATTAAATGAAGACAAGCCATAGAGACCAAGGCAAGAGATAAAGATACAAACTGCAGCGAATACGCCGATGAGTTGCATCAATCGATTTTCAGAACCGTACTGATCAGCAATTAAGTCATCCAGTAGTGTAAATTCGAAAGGATGTTCGTTGTCGAAGGTTAACCAACGCTGTTCCAGAAATTCAGTTACACGAGAGACGGTTCCTTCTTCAACACTTACGACGAGTTGGTTTGAAAAAAGCCGCCGTTGATCTTCATCGAAATCGGCAAAATCCGGCTCAAAGATATTCAGAAATTTTGGTACAACTTCTTCCTGCATACCCGCATAGTGAAAATTTTTGACCACGCCGATGACTTGTTGATCGGGAGCGTCTGGATCGACAAAATTAAACAGTTTCCCGATCGGGTTTTCCCATCCCATGGCGGTCACTAACGCCTCATTTACTATGATAGCTTGATTACGATCTGTTTCTCGGGCGTCATCGAAAGCTCGACCGGCGACCACCTCCATTTCAAGTGCTTCAATAAAATCAAAGCCGATGGTCATGCGGTTGACAGTCTGCTGAGACATAACACCTTCATTGTCTTCCACCAACATAACCTGAATACCAACGATAGTGCCCGGAACGTTAAATGTTGTTGCCACTTCATTTACTCCAGGAATCTGTAATAGCTCATTTTTGAGTTCAGGAACTTGCAATGCTCGGTCTGCACCTTGAACTCTCACCAATATTTTGTTGTCTTTTTCGAATCCCAAATCCATTGATTGCACATAGTTCATTTGAGCTAGCATGAACAAGGTGCTGGTAATAACGCCTACAGAAATAACAAATTGAATAAGTACTAGTCCTTCTCGCATCTTACTGCCGCCCGCGCCAGTTCCACTGCTGCCTTTGAATGCTGCCATGGGAACAATGGACGACAGATAAAAGGCTGGGTACACACCCGAAACTATGCCCAGGATCAGTGTGCCCAAGAGTATGAGCGCTAGATTGGCAGGACGAAACAGTGATTCGAATTGCAAATCGGAATCGAACAACTGCGTGATGGCGGTGAAATTTATGACGCTATAAACCATAACGAGTGCGATCAACAATGATACGACTACATAAAAAACAGACTCACCCACAAACTGCCATATTAGTTGCGAACGGTTTGCACCTATAACTTTGCGCATACCGACTTCTTTGGCTCGCTTTGTCGCTCGCGCTGTGGCCAGGTTCATGTAGTTGATACTGGCAACTATTAATACGAACACCAGGATTGCGGCAAAAGCATAGATGTAGAAAATGTTTCCTCTTGGCTGATCGTAAGTTGTGATGGAAGTCAGATGAATATCGGTTAGTGGTTCCAGAAAAAATCTTACAGTTGCATCGATGCCAACTTCTCTTGCAAACGGCATCATATTCTCTTCGACAAACTGATCAGAAAGCGCCGCAAAGTTTTCACTGTCATAGTTTTCGCCAAACATCAGGTAGGTATAGATGCCAACATTCCACAATTGATTGGCTACCTCAGCAGGATCTGGATCATCATCCTGATCATAAGAAAGTAGCGCGCTGTATTTGAAATGTGTATTGCCCGGCTGATCTCCATAAACCAGATCTATGCGATAGGTTTCATTTTCTGATTCAAGCAACTCCCCTATGGGATTGGTTTCACCGAAATATTCCCTGGCGAAACTCTCACTTACCGCCATGGTGTTTGGTTCTGTTAGGGCAGTTTCTTGATTTCCATAAATGACATCATGGGAAAAGATTGTGAACGCGTCGTTGTTAGCTCGATAGATGTTCGGCCAATAAATTTGATTGTCGTCTCTACTGATTAGAACCTGGTCGGTGTCAACGGGATTAAATCTGGCCATTGCCTCAATCTCGGAGAATTGTTCTTGCATAAGGCGCCCAGCCTGAGTTGAGTTAATCGCAAAAAAATCGACATTCCCGTTGATGCCAAACTCATTTACTAGTCGGAAAGAGCGATCTTTGTTTTCATGATAACTGTCATAACTAAGGGCATTTTGAAGATACAAGCCAAGTATCAGAGCACAAGCCAATCCCAGCGACAGGCCAGCGATATTTATTAGACTATAACCCTTTTCTTTTAAGAGACGACGGTAGGCAATCTTCAAGTAGGTAGAAAACATGGTGCCCTGCTCCAACTATTCACAAGAATTCCCCGTGCACGGAAATATTGAGCCAGTGCTAACGGCTATATAAATAGACTTGGTTACACCTGGAGCGGCAATAAGCTGTTGATAAGGTCGAGGATTAGATTATTGCGCGAGTTGGATTCGCTCCACGTCTTCCATTTGACTGTAGCTTGAGGTGACTACCCGTTCTCCCTCTTGCAGACCTTCTCTAACTTCGACATAGCGATTGTTACGGCGCCCCACCCGGATGTCTCGGCGATGCGCGAACTGGCCATCTGGACCCAGTACGAAGACCCAATTACCGCCGGTGTCCTGAATGAAACCACCTAACGGAAGCAGTAAAGATTCAACTGGATTACCCAGGGTAAGCTCCATCTGCAATGTCTGGCCGCGGCGAATATTGGCCGGTGTCATACCGAGAAAAATCAAATCAACTTCGAATGTGCCTTCGGTTATTTCGGGATAGACTTTTATGACACGGGCTTCGAATTCGTTGCCCGATAAAGTAAATGTCGACATTTGGTCTGGCGCGACTCGAGAGACATAGTATTCGTCAATCTGCGCAACGATTTTATACTGGTCGACAACATCGATTTGTCCCAGGCGCTGACCATTCTGTTTGCTTTCACCTGGTTCCACAGGAAATGAAGTAAGTTGGCCTGCTATGGGGGCCTTTACTAACAAACTCTCGAAACTTGTTTGGGATATTCTTAGATTCTCAGTCAGCATAGCAATCTGGGTTGCTATCTGTTCTTGCCTTGATTCGCGTTCACTGTCTTCAACTACTTGTCTGGATTTAAGATTGACCAGGACTTTTTCTCGGTACTCCAATTCATCAACGATCTCATCGAATTCATCTTGAGAGATTAAATTTTCCTCGACAAGTTTTTCGGAACGACTAAGTTGGCGTTTGAGTACAACAATGCGATATTCAGTATCGAGAATCTGCCGAGCTGTCGCAAGACGCTGATATTCGAAATTATTGGTAGTATTCGTCAGCGTATTTAATTGTTCAGTCGTTTGTGCATCCGCCTGAGCAGCGTTTAATCTTGTTGCTGTATTTGAAAGCTGTACAAGCGGTTGGCCCGCTTCAACAAATGATCCTTCTTCGACAAAAACTTCATCAACCGATCCGCCAATTACAGCATCGAGAAAAACACTCTCGAAAGGTTGGATGGTGCCGCGAATAGGGATCAGGTCTTCGAAGGCGCCGAACTGTACTGTGGAGACAATGAGTTGTTCCTGCGGAACGCGATAAGTTCTTATCGAGGCATCCGCCAAGAGCTGATACAAATAGAATCCAGCAGCAGAAACGACGACAGCTATCAGGCCCCATTGCCAGAGCGGTCGCTTCTTCTTTTCTATTTTCTTGTCCATTGCCATGGAATTTTCTCCTGGAGAACTACATTCCTGTGCTTGCGCTATCTAACTACTCTGTACGCAAGGCGTCAACCGGATTTGAGACAGCAACGCTATAGGCTCGTTGAAATGTGGTGACTAGCGCCAGAGCAAAGGTTGCGAAGCCAGCGAAGAAGAACAGTAATAAACTTATATCGGTACGATAGGCGAAACTAGTTAGCCAATCCTGCATCAACCACCAGGCGGCTGGCCAGGCAACTATGTTGGCGAGAATTACCAGTTTGGAAAAATCCCAGGCAAGCAGGCCAGCGATGCTCCTAACTGTGGCACCAAGCACTTTTCGAATACTGATTTCCTTAGTGCGCCGCTCAGCCATAAAGGAAGCCAATCCATACAGGCCAAGACAAGCGATTAGGACGGCGATCGCCGCGAAACCAGTGAAAAGAATAAACGTTCTGTTTTCGCCCGCGTAAAAAGCAGAATAGCTATCACTTAATACACTTCTTCTGATCGGGACTTCGGGTACATTTTGCTGCCAAACGTCATCTATAAATGTCAGGGTGTCAGCGATATTGTTTTCATCAATCTTTATGATCATGCTGTTTCGAAAAGTGTCTAACGTATAAGACACCGGTCCGATTTCGGTTCTAACGGAACCATAGTGCGCGTCATTAACTACACCAACAACTGTGTAATTCAAGCGAATGGCTTGATCACCGATGGAAAACTGACTGAAGAGTTGTTGACCAATTGCCTCCTCTGGAGCCCATCCTGCGGATCTAATCGCCGCTTCATTGAATACAACTCCTCCTGAGACTTCCGGATTATCCAAGCCAAAGGCCGGCATGGTATCGGTAGCGAAATCATCGCTTAACTCGCGACCCGCAACAAAGTTCATTGACAAAGTATCGAAGTATCCATCACTCACACTTATTCGCCGGGTTGCCAGAATCGGCGCATCATTGTCGTCAACGCGAGTGAAACCCGAACCGTCGGACAAACTCTGGGTCGGGATTATTGAACCTGCCGAAACAGAGTTAATATTTGTATACCCAATCAACTGATCTTTAATTGAATCAAAACTCTCTCTGGCCTGAGGGCTTTGCATATTCACAACTACTACTTCGCTCGGGTCAAAGCCCAGCGACTTGGTCAAGGCAAAGTTGATTTGATTGTTTACTACCCCACAAGAAATCATTAATCCAATAGAAATCGCAAACTGTACAACGACAAGACCTGATCGAAAGCTTGATACCCTGAGACCTTTTACCACTTCACCTCTTAAGGCATTTACAGGTGAGCTCTTGGCATTGATAAGCGCAGGATATGCGCCTGACAGCAATGCTATTGCCAGTACAAACAATAGAAGAAAAATACCATTTAGCGGTTGCAGTAAGGTCTCAAAGGCAAGAGGCACCGAAACCGTGTTGCTAAAGTAAGGTAGAAGAAGATTCACCATTGTGAGAGCGACTAATAATGCGATCAAGGCGATCAGTGTTGTCTCGACTAAAAATTGCGCAGTGATTGTGGATTGTTCTGCACCGACAATTCTTCTTACTGCAACTTCGCGGTTGCGTTTGGAAGACTGCACGATTTGCAGATTGACGAAATTGAAAATCGCGATGACTAAAGTGAGTACCGCAACACCAGTAAAAATGAACACATCCGTTGACTGGCGCAAAGGCTTGGTAACACCGGTCACGTCGTCTTGTTGGCTCATTTCGTTTTGCAAATCTGTAGTGAAATGAATATCACCAATTGGCTGCAACATTATGTCCACAGCAGACAGGAATTCGGGGCCAAGATTTAGATTAACCGCCAGGAACTCTAACGCGTTTTCTCTGACATCAACTGGATCTGCGCCGTTTGCTAAATGTATGTAGGAATACATTACATCCGAACCCATGTTTTCCCACACCCCTGGGTAATTCCACATCGCCGGAACGTTTTCTACATTAACAAAGATATTTGACACCAGATGTGTATTCGATGGATTGTTCTCAACCACCGCGGTTACCTGGAAATCGTATTGGTCATCAATGGTGAGCACTCTACCGATCGCATCGGTTTCATTAAAAAGTTCCAATGCTGCGGCTTCAGTAAGAACTACTGAGGTTCTGTCTTCGATGGTCTCCGTAGAACCGAGAATCGTTGGATATGAGAATATGTCGAAGAATGATGGGTCGACGAAACTGATGTTACGGAATTGTTGCTCAGCTTCGATAGTTACCAGGTGTTGATTAAATGCCAATCGAGTAAACGATTCTATTTCTGGCAATCCTTCTGCCAATATTGGAGCTACCGGATTAAAAAACGTGCCGAAGCGAGCTCCTGTGCCCAGGTTTGCCCAGTTGAGTCGATAACTATTGTCGCTATCGGGATGCATAGATTCGAAACTGGTTTCATGACGAATAAACAACGCGATTAAGATGCAAACAGCAATACTGATAGCGAGACCGAATACGCTTATGCCGGAGTAAAGTTTTTGCGTAGTAAAACTTCTAAATGCAGTGTGAATATGTTGTAACAACATAAGGGCTTACTCGTGCCGAAGTGAGAGAGTGGGATTCAAGTTCGCTGTAATAGCAGCAAGACTGCCAACAGTTAGCGCAGCGATTAGCCAGGCTAGCAATGCGGCGAAGAAAAAGATACCGACGCCCATTGAAACGCGGTAAGCGAAATTCTCCAACCAACCATTCATAAAGTACCAGGCGATTGGCCAGGCGATAAGATTGGCAATAAGTACGAGCTTAGTAAAATCTTTAGTTAGCAACGCGACAATATCCATTACGCTACTGCCAAGCACTTTTCTTACACCAATCTCTTTCGTACGCTGTTCGGTCAAAAAAGAAGCCAGGCCAAATAATCCAAGCCCTGCTATAAAAATCGCCATAAAAGAAAATGCAGTAAAGATGCGACTCTGTGTTTGTTCCGATTGATACAGTTCTTCAAACTTTCGATCCATAAATTCATGCCTGACGGGCGCGCCAGGTAGAAAGTTTTCCCAAGTTGATTCGATGAATCCGACAGTGTCTGAAACATCTCTTCCTGACATACGCACTGCCATCTGGCCAAAACGCGGAAAATTTCCGTTCGGGTTGTCATGTTCTCGTACTGCATAGTAAACCGGTTTAACTGCTTCGCGAATTGATGAAAAGAATATGTTGTCTGCAATGCCTACAATAGGCCCACGCACTCTCTGTTCGAATCCTTGTGCCATAGAAACTTCGAACCATTTTCCGAGTGCTTCTTCCGGCGTGTAACCGATTTGTTCTGCCGCATGCTGATTTAGTATGTATGCGCCAGTCCCAATGGGATTATCTACAGATGTATTCGGAGTAAGGTCTGTACCGCGCTCTTCGGAGAAACTTCGCCCTAGACTAATATCAATATCGAAGGTTTCGAAAAAGTCATAGTCAACATTCAAATAGGGCATGCCTAATCCTTGCGGATCGCCACCTTCATAGCGTACCAAAGTAGAATTGGTATTCTGGTCACCTGGCATCAGATTCGCTGCCGTGACTGAGAGTATTTCCGGATGAGCGAGTAGCTCCTGTTTCATGGTTTGGTAATTGGTACCTAGTCCATCAATACCGTTTCCCCTCACCAACAATATTTGATCTTTAGTAAAGCCGGGATCCATGGATAAGGCATAACGTAATTGCGATAAGGCGATCCCGGAGGCGATTACCAACGCAATAGAAATTGAAAATTGGGTCACCACGAGAAACTTTCGAAGGTTCGCACCACCCGATCCTTTGGTGAGCTCTCCTTTCAAAATTCGTGACACTGAATAGGACGATAAATAGAAAGCAGGATAACTACCAGCCACTAAGCCAACTGCAACAGCTAGTACAAGTAAGCCTGCACCCAGAAGAGGATCATTTAGCGGATTAAAACTGAGGTTTAATCCAACTAAGTTGTTGAACCATGCCAAGACGAAGGCTACAACCAGAGCGGCCATGACTATAGCAATCACACTGAGAAGCACCGACTCTCCAAGAAATTGCAGGGCTATCTGGCGCTTATCGGCACCTAGAGTTTTGCGCAAACCCACTTCCCTTGCTCGACTGGCGGAACGAGCAGTGGATAGGTTCATAAAGTTGAAACAGGCAATCAAGAGAATGACCACGGCGATCGCACTAAAGGTAACTACCGTAACGATATTGCCATTAGCATCCAATTCATTATCTCTCTGGGAATGCAGGTGTATATCCGTCAGAGGCATGACAACAAAGTCGGTAAAGTCGGTTGCCTGCTCACCTATGTGACGATTCATAAAGCCGGGAATCTCATCGATGAATGTTTGAATGCCGTAATTTTCAGGTGTCAGCACGTAGGTGTGATAGTTGTTGCTTGCCCAATTTACTAGAAACCCATCGCCAAACATTGCCAACAATGTTGAAATTGAAACAAATCCTTGTGCATTCAGATGAGTATTGTCTGGCAGGTCTTCGATTACTCCGGTTATTTCGACCGGTGCCTGCCCAGCGACCAGAAGTGAACCACCTACGGCATCTCCATTAGGAAAATATTTTGCGGCCAGGGTTTCATTAATCACCATTTGCATTGGCGCATCCAATGCGCCTTCCCATTGGCCGGAGAGCATGGGCATATCGAATATTTCGTAGACATTGGGGTCTGCAAAGAGTAATCCAAACTCGTAAAACGATTGATTAGATTCCGGATCAGAGATAAGTAATTGTCCTGTGTTCTGCAAACGGACAACGTGTTCAAATTCAGGGAAATCCTGCGCTAGGAGCGGGCCAGTTTGAGGTGCATTAGTTGCCAACCGCAACTCTGGCGTAGATTGCCCGGCGAGAAAGGTACGCATGACCTTGTAAGTTCGATCTGAATTTTGCCAGTGCTGATCGAAACTGGTTTCATGCCGTACAAACAATGCAATGAGAATGACGCAGGCAAGGCCAATGGCCAGGCCAATAATATTTATTGCGGTGAATAGACGATTAGCTACTAGAGTTCTTAGGGTTAGCAGGAAAAAATTTTTGAGCATGTGCTGATACCAACTCCCGGTAGTTTTTCCCTAAGCGACAGCTGCTTGTTCTTCGTTTACAGCTTCCGAAATAATTTTTCCGTCCAACATTCTTACAATGCGTTTACCCACCGCCGCGTCTACCGGTGAGTGAGTAACCATGACAATGGTTGTTCCTTCTTCATTAAGACCAGAAAGAATCTTCATCACTTCTTCACCATGTTCACTATCCAGGTTACCGGTCGGTTCGTCCGCGAGAATTAAATTCGGTTGGTTCACTATAGCTCGAGCAACTGCTACACGTTGTTGCTGACCACCGGAAAGCTGTTGTGGAAAATGTTTCGCACGATGGCCCATGTCCATTTTATCCAACACCTGATCAACTTTGGATTTACGTTCGTTGGCGGGAGTCTTCGTGTAAATAAGTGGAAGCTCTACGTTTTCGAATACTGTGAGCTCATCGATGAGATTAAAACTCTGAAAAACAAAGCCAATATTTTCCTTTCTCAGGTTGGCTCTTTGCCGCTCCGAGTAGGACGATACTTCTTCGTCGAGAAACCAGTATTTACCACCGTCAGGATTATCGATAAGACCAAGAATATGCAAGAGTGTGGATTTTCCACAACCCGAGGGTCCCATAATAGATGTGAACTCACCTTCAGCAATTGTTAGATCCACTTCATCAAGCGCTGTGGTCTCCACGTCTTCAGTTCGAAATAGCTTCATTAAATTTTCGGTTTTGATAATCATCTGACAGAACTCCCCTCAATCCTCACACCTGGTACTATTTTTATAGGCAGGCACGAGTACGGCGCCTACTATGGCTATATAAGAATTAGACGTCCGAAATTGAATGAGGTTACATCTTATTTTAGTTAGCTAAATCAATAGCTTAACAAACAAATCTGGAGCTAGCGCCGCTCTACAATGGCTGCATCCACAAGTCGAGAGAAATTCTCGCGAAATCCTCCACCGCGGGAGGGTGATACCTGAGCCATGATGACAATGACTGTGTTTTGAATTGGATCGATAAAGTAACGCGTGCCAGCAGATCCATCCCACCAGATAGTACCTTCTGAAACCGGGTAGCTGTAAGCATTCGGGTCGAGCACAAGATTGAATCCACCCCAGGTCCATCCGGAACCAGCCCAGTATCCACTAGTGCCAATGGGCATGGCCTGACCTGGGACTGCATTTGCGTAGATCAGATCTACGGTTTCCTGCTGCAAAATACGCTCGCCCAGAAACATTCCTCCGTCGAGAATCATTTGCGAAAAGTTTACAAAGTCGCCGACGCTTGAAAGCAATCCAACTCCGCCCTCTATTAGTCGAGGCTGCATAGTGTAGGGAATGGTTTCGATCTGATAAGGAAGAAGTTCACCGTTGGTGGGTCGATAAACGACCGCCAGGCGATCTTGATCGGAACCGCTCGCCCAGAACATGGTGCTATTCATATTGAGGCGCAATAAAAGTTCTTCGCGCAGAAATTCTTCAAATGGGCGATCTGCCCAAACCTCAATAAGCTTGCCTAAAACAGTTGCATGAATACCGTAACGAAATTCCGTACCTGGATCTTGAAACAATGGAATGCGTGCGGTGTTTTCAACCATTTGGTCCAATGAAATATTTTTATCTCTTACATTATTCTCGCGATACAAACGTGAGCTGCGACTGCCAAGCCCGGAAGTGTGGGTAATCAGGTGTTGCACAGTGATGTCACCAACTCTTGTACGAGTCTGGTTAATGTCTGTGCTGTCGGAATTTATCAGTACCCGCTGGTTTTCGTACTCCGGCAAGTACATCTTGATGGGATCATCCAGCTGAAACTTACCTTGTTCATAAAGAACCAGTGCCCCCACTGTAGTGACTTGCCGGGCCATGGAGTAAATGCGGAACAAAGCATCCTTTTGCATTGGTAATTCTTGCGCAATGTCCATTAAACCTAAAGATTCGAAATAGACGATTTTGCCATCTCGAGCAACAGCAGCGACTACGCCAGAGATCTCTCCGTCGTCGATATGCTGCTGTAGTCTCGCTGTGGCTTGCGCAAGTGCTTCACTGGACATGCCAACACTTGTTGGAGCGGCAAAATCTAGTTGCCCGGAAGCGGATAAGGAAAGCGTTAATCCTAGTGCTACTAATATGCAGTGAAGACTTTTTCTAATCATTTTTAATTGGCTCGAACTTCTTCTATCCAGCGATCAACTCTAGCATGCATTAAGGGTAGTGGTAATGCGCCTGCACCAAGAATCAAATCATGAAAAGCGCGGATATTGAAATCATCTCCCAATGCGGCTTCAGCATTGGCTCGTGCCTGTTGAATATTCATCATGCCGATTTTATAAGCGGTGGCCTGGCCAGGATTTGCGAAGTATCTTTTTATCTCTGAACGCACAGAGCTTTCAGAACTGTCGGAGTTGGTTAAGAAATATTCCACAGCTTGCTCTTCGGTCCATTGCTTGGCATGGATACCAGTGTCTACCACTAGTCGAATCGCGCGCCAGATCTCTCCTCCTAAGCGACCGAAATCAGACATGGGATCTTCGAATCCACCCATTTCTTTCGCCAGCCATTCTGCGTAGAGCCCCCAGCCTTCTACATAGGCTGTAGTGAAATACTGAGTTCGAAAGCGCGGCACTTCGGTGAGCTCCTGCTGAATTGCTATCTGCATATGATGGCCAGGATTACCTTCGTGATAGAGCACATCCTCAACTTGATGTTTAGGCAATGAGCTCATGTCACTCATATGGGAATAATAAACACCTGGGCGAGAACCATCGGGCGTGCCAGGAAAATAGTGCTGAGCGGCGCCATCCTGTTCACGGAAGGCTTCGACCCTTCGTATTTCCAGATCGGCTTTGGGTAGACGTCCAAAGTATTCCGGCAGAACTTCATTGATGGCATTGAGATAGGCATAGTTGTCATCAAGGTATACCTGTCTGGCTTCGTCGGTATCTTCGTAATAATTATTTGGATCGTCGCGCACGAAGGCAAAAAACTCCTGCAGACTGCCCTCGAATTCGATCTCATTCTTTATTGCTTCCATTTCGCCTAATAGGCGCTCGACTTCGTCGAGGCCAATTTGATGAATTTCATCCGCAGTGAGATCCAAGGTAGTCATTTGCGCCAGGCGATAATTGTAATAAGCCTCGCCATTTGGCAATGCCCAAACACCCTGTGCCTGCTCCGAAGTGTTTGCCATGTCGCCTTGCAACCACGCTAATACTGTTTGGTAAGCCACTGCGACTTCGCCTTCGAGAATCGATCTCGCTTCATCTCTGAATGCCAGTGCCCGATCTTCATCGATCATATCGTTTTCTAACAGGCCATCGATTTTCGCTTGGGCATCTGTCCATAGAGGCGAGTTTGGTGTGTCATCGTCGGTGTTAAATGGCACGCCTGATGTGATACGGCCGATTTCATCGATTGCGAAATCGTAGCCGAAGCTCGGTTGACGAACTCCAGCCGCTGCATTCGCTTGCGCTCTTTCCAGCACTTCGCCGAGCACTCGATCAATTTCCCGCAATCGCGCCAGGTAGGCATTCATATCTTCCTCGGTATCTACCCGATGAAAATTAATCAGGAAATTTGGCAGACCAGAATGAATGCCACCACGCCCATAAAGATAACCATGACCATTGAAAGGAACGCCTGCCTCGGAGCGTTCTAGCGCATAAGACCACATATCCCAAGACAGCTTGCCGTCTTCGGTGAGCGCAGCATAATCGAAGTCTCCTTCCATTGTGGCGACTGATGCTCGCAACCATTCCAGTTGTTCTTCTTCAGCTTCAACGGTGTAGTTGTCGAGACGGTCATAGTCCACTTTTATACCCAGGGAAGTGCGGAATTCTGGGCTGAAATCCAACTGCTCTTCCCATTGTTCATCCAACCATAGATTGAGCCTTTCGGTTTCAGCTTGCGCCGAATCCGCTATTGGTGGTGGCGAGGATTGAGTTAGATCTGAAGTAGGAGTGGAAGACGGGCTTTCACCGCAACTAACTAGAATGAATATTGAAACAAATAAGAATAGATTTCGCATAGGAAGCCTCTAACACCAAGCTGGCCGCCTTTCGGGCTTTCAACTAAATAATGTGGAAAGAATTCAGGGAGTTAGAACGCTACCGGTTTTCCGGCTATTTGTCTAGCTGTGCAGAGACTTGGGGATAAGGCGCCTGGACTATTGCAGCTTTCGCTCAACACCGAAACTAGCGCATTCATCTTTTTGCTTGTCGAGATTGTTGAGCAATTCCTCGCGGCTATAGATCATTTCTTTGAAGGATTGTGCAGCTGACAGGTTGTTCTGCGAAGGAGAACCACTCAAATTGTCCAGCTTGGTTTGCAAATCGGTAATTTCTTTTAGCAGTTTGTCGCGAACTGCATTTGCTCCCTCATAATTAGGCGGGACATGATTACGGGGACGACGCACATTTCTCAACATAATTGAACTTCCTGCAACTGCTATTAACTATCTGAAGGTATTGAACCCTCTTAGATAAAGCATAGACAACAATCGAAATTGCGACAGGAAAATATGCGTTAAGAAGTGAAATTATTCGAGACTGGGAAGTAACTGTGAACGCCAATCGTAGTGTGTGTCGGCAACGGCAATAAAATGAGGATTGAGCAGTGAATCTTTCTGGTTATACCGCAGGCTTTCAAAGCTGGTATCGTAGATTTCTCCACCAGCAGCGGCGAGCACAGCGTGTGCGGCGGCAGTATCCCACTCCGATGTCGGCGCCAGGCGCGGATAGATATCGGCTTTTCCTTCCGCCAGGAGACAAATTTTTAGTGAGCTGCCCATACTTACTACTTCAGTATTTCCGAGCTCTGCTTCCATGGCGGTGATTAGCCGATCTACTAACTCACCACGGTGGCTGCGACTGGCTACTACTCTCACTGCCTGCTCTCCTGGCCGAAATTTTGGCGTGGCAATTTCCTGGAATTCTCCTAAAGAATCGACTTTCCAGGCGCCAGTCCCCAACTGCCCTAGATAGTTCATGCCCGTAACTGGTACATGCACGACACCCAGCTCTGGAACGCCGTTGTTTACCAGCGCGATATTAACGGTAAATTCACCGTTTCTTTTTATAAACTCCTTGGTGCCGTCCAGAGGATCGACTATCCAGAATTGCGACCATCCCCTGCGCTCTTCAACAGCTGTTTCATCGGACTCTTCGGAAAGAATGGGAATGTCGGGCGTTAACTTTTGCAGCTCCGCCTCAATCAGATTATGGGCACGCCGGTCAGCCTCTGTGAGTGGCGAGTTATCGTCCTTTATAGTGACATCTATATCACCGGCGGCATTATAGACAGACAGAATTTCTTTACCGGCCGAAATCGCAATTCGGAGTAATGCATCGAGTTGGTTTTCTTTCCACATAGCTTTATTTATGAAGGGATTCTATTTGCGTCGCCGGTTCGATAAGCTTGACGCATGTTGCATGAGACACCCCTGCTTGCCAAGCAAAAGTTGCGTGGATATTGATATGCCTCCATGGTCAGCAATTGACACCATAATGTTCGACATGGATGGAACTCTTCTGGACCTCCATTTCGATAATTATTTTTGGCTAAATCTAATTCCGCAAAACTATGCGAAAAACAATGGTATAAGCAAGGAAGAAGCTCTCGACGTAATTCGCAGTAAATATGAAGAAGTACATGGCACGCTGAATTGGTATTGTCTGGATTATTGGGAAAGAGAATTACAACTTGATATTCCTCAATTAAAAACACAGGTTAAGCACAAAATAACAATTCGGCCGAATGTCGAAAATTTGCTTAGGGAGTTACGCTTTTCAGACAAGCGGCTAGTGTTAATTACCAACGCCCACCCAAAAAGTTTAAAGTTAAAAACGAGTCATACTGGTATCGATGAATATTTTCATCAGTGTGTCAGTTCTCATCAATTGAATCTTGCAAAAGAAAATCATGGATTCTGGGAACAATTGCAGCTCATTGAAAAATACGACCCAGAACGCACTTTGCTTTTTGATGATTCTTTACCGGTTTTACGTCAGGCACAGCGAGAAGGTATTCGACACTTATACGGGATTAAGCAACCCGACAGCCAACGACCGGGAGTCGATCATGATGAGTTTCCATTAATCGATGATTTCCATCACATAATGCCATCCCAACAAAAACGGTAGAGTTTTGACTAACGAAGAATTAACAAGAGTACGCATAGACAAATGGTTGTGGGCTGCACGATTTTTCAAAACCCGCGCGATCGCTAAAAAGGCAATCGATGGCGGAAAAGTGAATTGTGATGGATCACGCCCTAAGCCGAGCAAGGAAATTGAAGTCGGTTCGAAAATAAAACTTCGACAGGGTTTTGATGAAAAAACAATTATTGTGAAAGCACTTTCTGAACAGCGCCGTGGAGCGCCGGCAGCACAACTGTTGTACGAAGAAACAGAAGCAAGTAAAGAGCAACGGGAAACACAAGCACAACAACGCAAAGCCCAACCCAAGCACTGGCCAACCCCAACTAAACCGAATAAGAAACAGCGAAGACTGATCCAGCAATTCAAACAGCAGGGATAGGTAGCCGAACCCCCCATCAATGCTGGTTTTCAGGCACCGGACTCTGTTCGCAACAACCCCTGATATTTGGCATAATGCCAGCCCAATGCCAATCAGCATGGAATTTTAGATTCAATCCGCCATATTCCATGATTAGGAGTGACTTTGGCTAAGCAATTCAGTGAGTGTTTGCAGCGATACCAGTTGCCTGAATTTGATCCGGAGTGGGGAGCAGTTCTTCGCGGAATTGAGAAGGAAAGCTTAAGGGTTTTACCTGACGGTCACATATCTCTCAGCGGCCATCCCGCGGCCTTAGGATCGGCACTCACCAATCCTTATATTACTACCGATTTTTCTGAATCCTTGTTGGAATTCATAACGCCAGCATTTCAGGACATTGACGAATGCCTGCAGGTTTTGGAAAACATTCATCGCTTCACTGTGCAAAATTTGGATAACGATGAAATGCTTTGGGTAAGCAGTATGCCTTGTCCATTAGGTGAAGATGCTGAAATACCCATTGCCCAATACGGCAGTTCCAATATAGGCAAGCTAAAAACACTTTATCGACATGGATTACATAATCGCTATGGCAGTCTGATGCAAGCCATTGCCGGTATGCATTACAACTTTTCCATGCCTGAATCTTTTTGGGAGCCTTATCAGAAAATTTGTCAGCATTCAGGATCAATGAAGGAATTTCGTACTGAAAAATACTTACACTTGATACGAAATTTCCACCGCTATTCCTGGATACTTATTTATTTGTGTGGTGCTTCACCTGCTGCGTGTAAATGTTTCGTCGCCGGAAGAGAGCATGACTTGCAGAATTTCGATGAAACTAGTTTGTACTTGCCAGAGGCCACTTGTTTGCGCATGGGCAATCTTGGTTACAAGAGTGAAGCACAAAAATCACTCTTTGTTTGCTATAACGATTTGCAAACTTACGTAGATTGCCTCCATGAGGCGATGCACACGCCTTATGCCGAGTATGATAAAATTGGTCAGCAAAGCAACGGTGATTATGCTCAAATTAATACGAATCTGCTGCAATTAGAAAACGAATTCTATTCAACGATTCGACCTAAACGAAATGTGCAGAGTGGTGAACGGCCATTGGATGCGCTGATCAATAATGGTATTGAATATGTTGAAGTAAGAGCCTTGGATTTAGACCCCTACGCTCCGTTAGGAATCAGTGCAGAGCAGATCAGGTTTCTCGATACTTTCTTAGTGCACTGTTTGTTGGCGGAAAGTCCTGCTTGTAATAAGCGTGAATTTTTTGAAGTGGCCAGTAATATCGGGAAAGTAGTGGAGCACGGGCGAAATCCAGAATTGATGCTGGATTTGGAATCATCAACCAAAGGTTTGAAGGAATGGTCAATCGAGTTACTCGATGATTTAGCCCATAGTGCTGGATTATTGGATTCTGTCCACGGAGTCTCCAGCTACTCAGAAAGTCTGAAGAAACAAAGAGCGAAAGTGGATAATCCTGAGCTCACACCATCAGGCCAGATGTTGAAAGAAATGAAAGACGGAAACATCTCTTTCTTTGAATTCTCAATGCGCCAGTCTAAATTGCACCATGAACATCTGAGCAACAACGGGCTTGAAGATCAAACTTTAAACCACATGAGTGCCACCGCTGCGGATTCTCTCCTGCGACAAAAAGAAATCGAAGCGAGTGACGAACTCAATTTCGATGAGTTTTTAGTTCAGTGGAACAAAGCCTAGATATTTTTGTTGTTTCGCTATTGCTGAACAATGAAGTTGGTAAAATACAAATCTTCTATTTGTTGATCCCCATCCCGTTCCAGCGTCGACATAATTCGCCGCACTTCATCTAGGGCTTCCCGCCGCAGAGTTTCCCTGCCCACGGTGGAGGTCAAATTTTCTTCGGCTTGCGATGTAAAGAGAATGACCAGACTATTCTTGATCGAAGGCAGATGATGTCTGACAGCTTCTTCGCTAAGCCCAACAATTTTCAATGCGACGGAAGCTTTTAGATACTTAAGGCGCGCACCCTCATCGTAATTGGTTACAAAATCGGGAGATATATTCACATAGACTGAATCCGGAACTTCCTGCCCGTGAACCTGGTTGGATATAAGCAATAGTAGTGGGAGTAAGAGTCGAATTTTCATGGCCGCCAGAGCGCTACAGGTCGCTAAATCACTGATCAAATTGTCCTTCAATTAAGTGTAGCAGCTATCTCTAAACTTTCTGTGGGCAATAACCAGTTGATCGAGCGAACTATCTCTTTGAAATTGCTCGCCATAGTGGTGGTTCAGACCGCGCTAGCAATCCAATGAAAAAATTCGGAAATTCACCTTGCGTGAATTCAATTTCCTTACCTATATTTAAGAGGAACCTGTCGGTAAGCGGCTAAGGAGAAAGCAGGATGGTTAGATGCAGTAAAAGGATGGAATCTCGTAGACGATATGGTAAGACGCTGGATGCAACAACGCATTCAAGTGACTAAGGACTTCGAAGGAATCGTCACTCCTCGAGCTTCCGAAGAACCAGCAGACGAATTATCCCGCCGCATCAATGCATTCTGCCAAACTCTGGTGGATTATGTTTCTGCTGGTCATTTCGAAATCTATAACGAACTCATTACCGAAGCCAGAGAGTTTAATGACGGCAGTCTCTCGACTGCTATGGATCTTTGCAAAGCTATCGTGCAAAGCACCGATTTGGCACTGGAATTCAATGACAAATATGAGAACGACAAACATTGTACGGCGTTACTGGCTGGGCTTCCCAGGGACATGGTGGAGCTTGGCAACGTATTAAATTTGCGGTTTGAATTGGAAGACAAACTAATCAGCACAGTACACGATTGTCATCGCAGTATGGTGGCTTAAACTCTATTCGTTGCAATCCCTGTCATGGACGGACAGTTACACACCCAAGTTAAACCCATTCTTCTCGGAACTTTAAAAGCGGGAATTCTGCTTTTTTGTCTATTCTTTCTTTCCGCCTGTTATCTCGGACAGGAACCTGAGGCTAGTTGGTCGACGAGCGTCGAAGGCGTCTATAGCGCCGATTTTTCAGCCGACGGTTTGTACGCTGCAGTTGGCTCTTTCCAGCACGGTGGCAGTTTGTGGCGAACAGACGACGGTGAGCGGCTCTACAACTGGAATCATGAAGCGGATGAGAATACGGCGATTACTGCTTTGTCGTTTTCCCCAGAAGGGGACTATGTAGTTACAGCCGATGAGCGCACTCTGGTCTTGTGGGATGTCTATGAAGGTAGTGCTTTGCGTTTTTTCAATTCCCCAGGTGAAATTCGCTACATAGAACTCACTCCTAGAGCGGACAAAGCGTTACTGGGATTAAGCGGAGGAGAAGCAGTTCTATTTGATATACAGCGCGGCGGAATCATTCATGAAATGGAACACAGTGCGGAAATTATCAATCAGGCAATCAGTGCCGATGGTCGCTATGCGCTGTTTAGTTTGAGTAATCGTATTACGGTGTTTTGGGACTTACGGGATGGTTCCGTGATTCGAGAACTAAACCATGATAGTCGAGTTCACACTATTGCTCTGTCGGAAGACGGAAGTCTTGGTTTTCTGGCAATACAACATCGCGAGGCTGCTATCTTTGACATGCGCTCTGGCGAAAAAATGACCCACCTGCGTTACAACAACCCTTTCTTTCCTTCATTCTCCAGTTTCCTAGCCGCGCGCTTTTACAATGGCGGTCAACAATTACTGACAGGAAACACCACGGGCGCTTTGGAGTTATGGAACACTACAGATGGCAGTAGAGTCGAACGTTGGGTTACACCTAAAACTAATTCCTTAGGAGTGGTGAGTGCTACCAATTCTGCTGTCGTTGCCGTGGCGAAACACAGTCAAGAGCAACAAGTATTCGCTCTCACTTCCAACGGCTATACTCATCGCTATAGCCTGGAGCTAAATTAGCAACAGCTGTTACCACCACTCGTAGAATTATGGGTGGAACCTTTCGATTCCCGCGCGAATCGAACTGTGCCGGCTGGGGCACAAAACTCTTTCCCCTCAATTGCAACCGCAGGACTAATACCGATGAAATCATCCTTCATTGGTCCCTCAGTTAAAAACTTATAGCTGCGCTCACAGACGGCGATTCTCTCACCACGGGGGTAAATATGGTCTTCATCGTCTCGCACTTCGCTGTAGGGGCCCTTGTAAATAACGGCCTGGCCAACATCTAAACACACTTTGGGGGTTGGCTTTATCGCCATTAAGGTTACAGAGCGGAACTCAATTCCTTCAACTACTTGCCAGGGGCTCGCGTCCCACTTGTCATAGTTAACCAACACGAAACCCGCATCGAGAAACGCCTGTGAAAACTGTTTTTCTTGAAAGGCACCGGATATACAGCCAGTCCATAACTCCTCGTTACTCTTCAGATGTTCTGGTACCGACTCATCGCTGACGATGTCGGAAATAGCTACATGACCTCCTGGCTTAAGCACTCTAAAAATTCCATCGATCATCTGCTTACGATCCGTTTCAGCAACCAGATTCAAGACGCAGTTTGATACCACCAGGTCAATCGAGTTATCAGCAATCAAAGGTTGCTCGATTTTTTGCTGCTGTTGCCAATCTTGAAATTCCAGGGACTCGATGGAAAGTGATGAATTATTTTCTAAAAAAAGTTCTTGAGCTTTAAGATCGAATGCAAGATCTTGAATATAGCCTTTATGAAAAGTGACGCGATCGCTACCAATCTTTTCTGCCATCTCAGCTTGATACTTACGCGCTAAGGCCAACATTTCGTCTGTCATGTCGATGCCGATGACATTCCCTGTTTCTCCCACGAGTTGAGCAGCCATATAACATATTTTTCCGCCGCCACTGCCAAGATCTAAAACTGTATCTCCTTCTTGCACATAACGAGAGGGATCTCCACAACCGTAATCCCGTTCTACAATTTCCTGGGGCAATAGTTCCAATAGACGAACGTCATAGTCTACCGGGCAACAAAGTGCTTCTTGTCTTTCTTTTGCACCTTCGGCATAGCGTTCAGAAACTATGCCTTTTACTTCCGCCTGACTATTCACGAGTAACTCCTATTTGTTGGTTTATCTGTAGAAGTGTATCCATACACTTTTACAGCTTCTCACTAAAATTAGAGGCACAAAAATGTGGTTTTGCTTGTAATTTAAGAGCTCGCATTCGCTTTCAGCGAATGTCGGCATGGCCCAGCCAGCAATCACAGATTGCTGTCGTTCGACTGCGCAGCATGTTACTCATGCAAAATACTTGTCTCACCCATGCCTCACAGAGTAATTTTCTAATCTATGCGTAATAACTTTTACCTGATCGTCGTTCTATTTTCTCTGCCAGCGGAAAAACTTTTCTGTCCAGGGAAAGTATTTTTCCGGCAGTCGCGCGTTCCGCCAGGCATTAGCTGCGAATTTATTTGCTTCGAGTAATGTTGGGTAGATATGAGTTACTGCCGAGGTCTTTTTTAGGCCCATGCCGTGAGTCATGGCAAACACGAACTCACCGATAAGCTCTCCAGCGTGATAACCAACGATAGTTACCCCAAGTATTTTGTCTTTTCCCGGCACTGTTAATATTTTTATAAAGCCATGGGCTTCACCGTCTGCAAGTGCGCGGTCGAGATGATCCATATCGTACCGCGTAACTTCGTAGGGGATGTTTTGTGCTTTCGCTTCTTCTTCGCTCAGTCCGACTCTAGCGACCTCAGGATCGGTAAATGTTGCCCAAGGCACAACATTGTATTTAGCCTTGAGCCGCCAAAGACCGCCGAGCATGGCGTTTATCGACGAAAAGAAGGCCTGAAATGATGCCATGTGAGTGAACTGGTATGGGCCTGCCACATCACCGCAAGCGTAGATATTCGGATAGGAAGTTTGCATCGCTTCGTTAATTTCAATTGTCCCTTGAGGGGTTAAAGGCAGCTCTAACTCTTCCAGACCGAATCCTTCCACATTAGCTTTCCGACCAATCGCTAAAAGGACCTTGTCGAATTCTACTTGCACCGTCTCACCCTGATACTCGGCATCCATGTAAGCTTGCTCACCAATCTGACCAAACTTAAGCAGTCGCTGATCAGTGAGTACATTTATACCGTCACTCTCAAATTGTTCTGTTACCGCCGCTGACACTTCAGGATCTTCTCTAGGCATGATGCGTGCTGCCATGTCTACTTGAGTAACGTCAGCCCCCAAGTTGTTAAAGGCCTGTGCTAATTCGCAACCGATCGGTCCTCCGCCCACCACAAGTAGTCTGCGTGGTAATTCGCGCAATTCCCATACGGAATCCGAAGTCAGATAGTCGATCTGATCCAGGCCGGGTATTGGTGGAACTAGCGGGCGAGCACCGGTGGAAACAATGATTGAGCGAGTATTGATGACGCGCTCTCCAACGCGAACGCTATAAGGTGATTCGATCTTGGCCTCACCTTTCACACATTCCACACCCAAAGAAGTAAAGCGCTCCACCGAGTCATGGGGCTCTATCGCCTTAATCACGCCCTGTACTCGTTCCATCACTTTGGCAAAATCTACATCACCATTCCCATTATTAATGCCGTATTCCTCAGCGCGTTTTATGTAGGACATTATGCGTCCGCTGCGAATAAGTGATTTGCTGGGCACACAGCCTGTGTTTAAACAGTCTCCTCCCATCTTGTGTTTTTCTACCAGTACGACTTTTGCTTTGGCGCCAGCAACAATAAGCGATGCAACCAAACCGGCGGAACCTGCACCGATGACTACGACGTTTACATCAAATTTTTTGGGTTTAACAAACTTTTTCATGACCTTGTTGCGTTGAATAGAATTTACGATAAATTTAGCGACGAGCGGGAATAGCCCAAGCAACGCGAAAGAAAAAATCAAAGATCCGCTCACTAAGCCCGACAACGAAGTGATTTGTGCTAACTCGGAACCCGCGTTTACATAGACTGCCGTTCCTAACAGCATACCTACTTGGCTAACAATGTAAAAAGACGCTGTCTTAATTGGTGTCAGTCCCATTAGCAGGTTCACCATGAAAAATGGAAACAAGGGCACCATTCTTATGCTGAACAAATAGAAGCTTCCGTCTTTTTCAATGCCTTTGTTAATAGGTGCCAGGTAGTCTCCAAATTTACTTTGCACCCAATCTCGCAGCAGCGTTCTAGAAACCAGGAATGCAAGCGTTGCACCGATACTACTGGCAAAAGACACCAGCAATAATCCCCAACCTAAACCGAAGATCGCCCCTCCTATTAGTGTAAGGATGGCCGCACCGGGAATAGACAATGCTGCAACCGTGACGTAAACAACAAAATAGATCATTGCCGCAATGGCAAAATTCTGGTCTTTATAATCCTGTATTGCGCCTAACTGTGACTGCGCATATTCGAGCGTTAGGAACTGGCCCAGATCGAAGAAAAAATAGCTACCAATTGCGATGGCAAAAATGGCAACGATGGCGGTTTTCGTTTTACTCATCAAATATCCTTAGCAGATTGGAAAGCTGCATGAACCCTGGCTTGTGAGGATTCGCTGTAGGTATTTTATTCTTGTTTTCAAGTTTTGATATGCTATAAACCACTTGCAATCGATTCTGCAGAAGCCCAAGATCGCGCAGATTAGCGAATATAAAGCTTTAAAAAACATAAGTTAAGAGAACTCGAAGTGTCCAATTTTGATTTCAGTCGTGAATTTCCCGTTAACCGAATGCGCCGTATGCGCAGGGATAGTTTTAGCCGGCGCTTAATGCGTGAAACTCGACTGAGCACAGATGACCTGATTTATCCGGTTTTTATTGTTGAAGGAAGTAAAGAAAAACAAGCAATCGAATCGATGCCATCGCAGTACCGCATGAGCATAGATGTTCTGTTAGAAGAAGCGGCTGAATTAGTTGTTCTTGGCATTCCAGCTATCGCCTTGTTCCCTTCACTTGATGACTCCGCGAAGAGCGAAGATGGCAGTGAATCGTTTAATCCTGAGGGTCTCGTGCAACGCGCGGTGCGAGCACTTAAAGAAGCGCAACCGGAACTCGGGGTCATAACGGACGTCGCATTGGATCCCTACACTACCCATGGGCAAGATGGAATTATCGATAGCAATGGCTATGTGTTAAATGATGAAACTGTCGAAGTGCTAGCGAAGCAAGCCTTATCCCATGCCCAGGCCGGTGCCGATATCGTCGCACCCTCGGATATGATGGACGGTAGAGTTGGTGCGATACGTTTAACCCTGGAAGAAAGCGGACTTATCTATACCAAGATTCTGGCCTACTCGGCAAAATACGCTTCCAGTTACTATGGGCCGTTTCGCGACGCAGTTGGTTCCAGTGGTAATTTAGGAGGTAGTAACAAATACAGTTATCAAATGGATGTCGCAAATAGTGATGAAGCCCTGCAAGAAGTTGCATTGGATTTAGCAGAGGGCGCCGACATGGTAATGGTCAAGCCTGGCTTACCCTATTTGGATATTGTCCATCGGGTAAAACAAGAGTTTGGCGTACCAACTTTTGTCTATCAGGTAAGTGGCGAATACGCGATGCACATGGCTGCCGCTCAAAACGGTTGGCTCGAAGAAGATGCCGTTGCCATGGAATCTCTAATCGCAATAAAGCGAGCTGGCGCTGATGCCATTCTGACTTATTTTGCGAAAAAGGCTGCCCAGCTTATGGCCGAGCAATAGCTGACTGCCGGATTCTGGGCGGTCACAACGAAAAATTCGCAATATCTTGAAACCTGAATAATTGGCCTTATTATAGAGTCCTCGACCATGCACCATTTGAATGCACTGCTCGATTCTGAACTCTCGGTTAGTAACTAGCCTCTAAACCCAAAGGAAAACTTTATGAGCGACAATCTTAGCGATCAGCAACAGACGCAGACGGAAAGCAACGCGGCTGGCGACATCGTTCACATTTCAGATAGTAGTTTTGACCAAGACGTATTGCAGGCCGAAGGCCCCGTACTGGTAGATTTCTGGGCCGAATGGTGCGGGCCCTGCAAAATGATCGCACCGGTTTTAGAAGAACTCGCTGGCGATTATGGCGAGAAGTTAAAGGTATGCAAAATGGATGTAGACGCCAACCCGGAAACGGCGCCCAAGTACGGGATTCGCGGCATTCCTACCCTGATTCTATTTAATAATGGCGATGTAGCTGGTACCAAAGTCGGCGCCGTTTCAAAATCTCAACTTTCTGCTTTTATTGACAGCGCCATCTAAATTGCGTTTAATGTGACGTCTCGCATATCTGCGAGACGCCACAGGAAGTGGAATTTCTTACTAAAACCCTGATTTTTCTAGTAACCAAAAATTCCACATTGACCTGAATTATTCCTGGTAAACAGATAACGCGCATTGCGCCAAGTTCTGCGTACCTAATTTATAAAATGCAAAATAAGTATTTGTGGACACATTAAAAGAGTGGGTCTATAGTTAAAAAATCGTTGGACCTTAAAAATAAAAACCAACAAAAAAATCTAGCTATGATTTTTAATAGAAAGATTAAACAAAAAAGAAATCCATCGACAAACTCCACTCTGCAAGATTAACCAGTATTAACAACAACCCTTTAAATCACATAATCAATTCCTAAAGATTAATCCTTTGCACCTATATTCGTGTCCTGTCTCGTTCAAATGACAGTACGCATTATCAATCTAATCCCTAATTCTCTTTTATAGAAATCCAACTATGAACCTCACAGAACTCAAATCGAAACCAATCGCAGAACTTCTCGAAACAGCTCAAGAGATGGGATTGGACAACGTCTCTCGCTCCAGAAAACAAGACATCATATTCGTCATACTGAAAAAGCATGCGAAGAACGGGGAAGACATTTACGGCGATGGTGTATTGGAAATTTTGCAGGATGGTTTTGGATTCTTAAGGTCGGCGGATTCGTCGTATTTAGCAGGACCAGATGATATTTATGTTTCGCCAAGTCAGATACGACGATTTAATTTACGCACTGGTGATACAGTCGCTGGAAAAATAAGACCTCCAAAAGACGGCGAACGCTATTTTGCCTTGTTAAAGATAGCCGAAATCAACTTTAGCAAACCTGAAAACTCCAAGAACAAAATCCTTTTCGAAAACCTCACCCCTCTATTTCCAGACGAACGATTAGAACTTCAACTAGGTAACGGTAGTACCGAAGACTTAAGTGCCAGGGTTATCGATTTAACCGCACCGATTGGAAAAGGACAAAGGGGATTGATCGTGTCACCACCGAAAGCTGGTAAGACACTCATACTGCAAAACATTGCTCAGTCGATTACAAGGAATAATCCGGAAACTCGTTTAATCGTATTGCTAATCGATGAGCGGCCGGAAGAAGTTACAGAGATGCAGCGCTCGGTACGCGGTGAAGTAGTAGCGAGTACATTCGATGAACCACCATCCCGCCACGTGCAAGTTGCGGACATGGTGATCGAAAAAGCGAAGCGCCTGGTAGAACACAAAGAAGATGTTGTTATTCTTCTCGATTCAATTACGCGTTTGGCGCGAGCTTACAACACAGTAATACCTTCTTCAGGAAAAGTATTAACCGGTGGTGTTGACGCTCATGCATTGGAAAGACCTAAGCGATTCTTCGGTGCGGCGCGAAATCTGGAAGAAGGTGGATCGCTTACCATTATCGCTACAGCTCTGATTGAAACCGGTTCGAAAATGGATGAAGTCATTTACGAAGAATTTAAAGGCACCGGTAACATGGAATTGCACCTGGATAGAAAAGTTGCAGAAAAACGCATATATCCAGCAATCAACGTGCGACGCTCCGGCACTCGCCGCGAAGATTTACTTACCACCGAAGAAGAATTACAACGCATGTGGATTTTGCGCAAGCTTCTAAGTTCTATGGAAGACGTGCAGGCAACTGAGTTCATCTTGGATAAACTTAAAGACACCAAAACCAATGATGAATTCTTTAATGCGATGAAGAGAAAATAATACTTCGCCATATCATCTGGTTAATACCAGTTCCAACTAGGCTCTCTTAAAGAATCCTTTCATGTCATTTAAAGATCTCCGTGACTTTATTGATCTGCTCGAACAAGAGGGCGAACTCAAACGAATTCAAACCGAAGTCGATCCCTATCTCGAAGTTACCGAGATTTCAGATCGAACACTTCGTCGTGGTGGCCCAGCTCTACTTTTCGAGAACGTAAAAGGCTCTTCTCTTCCCCTCCTGGCAAACTTATTTGGCAATACCCGGCGCATCGCTTTGGCAATGGGCCAGGAAGATCTGGAAGGATTGCGCGATGTCGGTAAGTTATTGGCTTTTTTAAGAGAGCCTACTCCGCCTTCGGGTTGGAAAGACTTGTGGCAGAGCTTGCCCAGCTACAAGAGTGTTTTAAACATAGCTCCTAACGTAAAACGCTCGGCACCTTGTCAGGAAATAGTCATCGAAGAAGATGAAATCGACCTTGCCTTGTTGCCTATTCAAACTTGTTGGCCAGGCGACGCTGCTCCGTTAGTAACCTGGCCCCTGGTGATTACCAAGGGACCGGAGAAAGAGCGGCAAAACCTTGGCATCTACCGTATGCAACTGATCGGACGCAATAAACTAATTATGCGTTGGCTTTCTCACCGCGGTGGTGCGTTGGACTTTCGTGACTGGAAATTGAAGCATCCGGCAGAACCTTTTCCCGTATCGATTGCCTTAGGCGCCGATCCTGCCACCATCCTGGCCACAGTGACCCCGGTACCAGACACACTTTCAGAATATGCTTTCGCCGGCTTATTGCGCGGTGGGAAGACTGACGTGGTGGAGTCTCAAACCAATGAATTGCAAGTACCGGCAAGTGCTGAAATCGTCTTGGAAGGCGTTATAGAGGCGGACGAAGTCGCGGACGAAGGACCTTATGGGGATCACACTGGATACTACAACGAAGTAGAGCAATTCCCGGTATTTACGGTAAAGCGTATTACTCACCGTAAGGATCCGATCTATCACAGCACCTACACGGGTCGCCCGCCGGATGAACCGGCGATGTTAGGTGTGGCCTTGAATGAAGTGTTCGTGCCTCTGTTACAGAAGCAATTTCCGGAAATTTCCGATTTTTACCTTCCTCCTGAAGGATGCTCTTATCGAATGGCCGTGGTCAGCATGAAGAAGCAATATGCGGGACATGCGAAACGCGTCATGATGGGAATCTGGTCTTTCCTTAGACAATTCATGTACACCAAGTTTGTTGTGGTCGTGGATGACGATGTGGACATCCGTAGTTGGGAAGATGTTATCTGGGCCATCACAACGCGCATGGATCCAATTCGAGATACCGTGCTAATCGACAACACTCCTATCGACCATCTCGATTTCGCTTCTCCGGTTTCAGGTTTGGGTTCCAAAATGGGTCTGGACGCTACCAACAAGTGGCCAGGTGAGACTGACAGAGAATGGGGAACTCCAATCGAGATGAGCGAAGAAGTAAAACAGCGAGTCGATGAGTTGTGGAAGGAATTAGGTATTGATTAACCCGTAAATTTCAACAAATGATCATTTGTTGATTATCGCGGGTTTAGTGAGTGATTTTGTTTTGCGCTGGCAGAGGAAGTTCCGGAAGCTGCGCCCCGATCATGTCACCATAGCTCTGCAAATAAGTTTCACTAGCCTCAACTTCTCCCAAGTGTTTTAACAATCGGCTTAGCTCTCCGTAAGCTTCTGCAGTTGGTGCGATCTTGATACTCGCTTCGTAGTATTCTTTTGCCTTCCCCCACAGTTCATTGCGCATAGAAATGCGGCCGAGACTAAGCATCAAATTCGCATCGGCAGGACGTGCTTTTAACCAGCCTTCGGCGACGATCAATTGCTGCGGGCTAGTGCCAAAATCTAATTCACCATAGCACTGCACCAGAGTTTCACTCCAGTTCTTGCTTACAGCAGTTTCAATTGCTTTGGCGGCATCGGCCTTGGAATCTAACTTAATCAACAATTCAGAATAATGTTTTACAACTTTTTCGTCTTCGCGATATTTGGCTGGTGCCTTCCTCCACAATTTGTTGAGCAGCGCTAGAGATTCTTGATTAGAGGAATCATCCTTAGATGAACAGCTAGCGTATAGCTCTTCCATAAAAATTCGCATCTGAATTTGTTCGATTTCTAAAGTGTCTATTACTTTGTTCTTTTCCAAAACAGGCAACAATTCTTTCAGTGCTTGCCAGTCTTGCAGCTTTACATAGACTTCTTTTAGTAGATGCATCAAGGATGGATCGTTTACCGAACTGCGTTTTAACTGTTCCAGTACCGCCACAGATTGCTCGAGTTGCCCTGATTTAAAAAGGAGCTGAGCTTTTAGCGAATTAATGGTTGACCTTGCTTTCGGATATTTTTCTTCAGCCTCTTCCAGACACTTTATCCAGTCATCTTTACGCCCTACTTTGTGCGCCGCGTAGGCAGCAGCAAGATAATTAACAACACTGGCATCTTTATCATCGGCGCTTTTGGTTAACAAGTTGTAGCTTGATAGCCAATTACCCCGAGTAAAATACAATAAGCCTTCAATAGTGTCGCTACGGGCGTTTGCTTTGCGCTGATCGCTAAGCGCCTGCCCAAACTGAAAAACTTTTCTTGGATTAATCCATTGCAATAGGATTATTAAAAGTTTGAACAACAAATACAAAATGCCGCTGGCAACCAATAATGCAAACAGACTCGTTTCAAATGTGTAATTGCCAAAGGCTATTAGTAAGTAACCAGGATCGCTAGGAAAACCAAGATAAAGCGTTACCCACAGTGCAACGATGATGGCAAGTAGGCTGAAGACAAATAACCGGATCATAATTAAGCCTTTCAGTCCGGAGTTAGTTGTTCAATAGATGAAAGCGAGCCTTCTAAACTGGGCAGGCTGGGGCTTATATCAATACTACTCAATTCATTAATCTCTTCGAGCATAGCAAGGCCTACAGCAGTTTCAGTAACGGCATAACGTTGCAACCAGGCTTTGCTGCTGGATAAACTGCGCAAATACAATTCCGTATCTTTGGAGGCCATGGCGTACTGTGCCTGTTCTAGCATTAAGCGCAGACTTTGCTTGATCGTAGATTCCTGACCGGGTGCCAGCATCGCAGCGGGATTTTCTTCCCATTCTCTCCAGACGAAGATAGAACTTAAAAAATCGTAAGTAGAATCTATGAAACCACTTGGCTCCGCACCAATATCTACCTGAGTCGATTGAGTGCTGCGCCGATTCTCAAAGTTCTCACGCATCGAGCCGAGTAAATCAATCTGATCAATTCGATTGGTCAGGTTAGATAGCCGAATGAAAATTCCTTCCCTATCGACTATTTCAGTTCCTCGCAGCAAAGAAAGATCATTGGCAATTGATTGCCTCGCTGCGAACACTGCGTTATTGCCCGATTCCACTAATGTTGTGTCAGCATCTTCCAAGAGAAGAATGGCAGATCCTACATCCGCTTCTAACTGCAATTTTTGATTAGCAAGCCGAAGTAAGAATTCTGCTTCTATGAGTTTCCAATCTAGATTCGGCTGCACAACCGCTGACGTTTGTTGTGATTGTAATTCCAGGAGTTGCTGCTGCAGCTGTGAAATTTCTGCATTAAGCGCTGATTCGACTTCTCTTACGGCGGTGTCGTCAATTTCTACCGGCTCAGGAGGAGCTTGCAATTGTTCCTGCAGCTGACTGATCAGCGAATTCTGATTGGCAACAGTTAGACCAAGCTGCTGGTTTTCGCTGGTAATACTACTGATATTCTGCTGTAACAAATATTGCTGATAGCCAACATAGACAACTCCCCCGAACACGGGTACGAAGAATGCCAGAACGAGCAAGAATCGACGTCTTGCTTTCTTTTGTTGGCGGGAGGTACGACTGCTGGCTTTAGCACTGCCCTTGGATAACTCTTCGAGTATCTTTGGCGTTTCCGACTGATCTGACACTCAATGTCCTCTTGTTTAGTAACTCAGGAAAGCTACCAATTCACATACACACTATCTATTTTGTCGGCTTAATTGGCAAGTTCTTGTAGCGCATTAATTGTCGCTTCAACGTCTGCACCATTTGCTATTTTGACCGTCGAGAATCCCAATTGTTCTGCCAGAGCGGCGACTCGCACTGATGGGACGATGATGGGTACTTCTTTAGACCCCGATAAAGTAACGTTAGTTTCTTCCAATAGTTTATTCAGTCGATTCAGAGATTCTCCACTGCTTACAGATAAAGCGTTTATTTGATCGTCCTTAATGATGGATGCTAATTGCTGGCTAGTGTTGTCAGCGTCTGCGCGTGTATACACTTCGATGTATTCAACGGCTGCTCCTCGTGCAGATAATGTCTCTGCAAGCAGTTCCCTTCCGCCTTCACCCCTGAAAATTGCGACCTTCTTGTCTTTTACTGCTTTGAGCTCATCGAGACTTAAAACATCTTCACTGCTCGCCCCGCTTTCTGAATGAATTACTTTACAGTCTAGTTCTGCCGAAACCATTCTTGCAGTACTCGGACCAACGGCTATTACTTGAACGTCAATTGGAAACTGTGGCCAGTAATTATTAATCCAGGTCGCACCCAATTGCGCAGCGTTGCTGCTAATGAAAATTAGAATATGATAATTGTCTAAATTTTCTATCTTCGATTTGATAACGTGAACACTGTCACCATTCTCAACTCTTTCAATTTTGAGCAAAGGAAAATGTATGGCGATACCACCGTTATCCTGAATTGCAGAGCTGATTGCACTGTGTTGAGGCTCGGGTCTGGTTATCAGAACGCGCAAGCCTGATAGAGAAGAAGAATTCATTTTTAGTCTTGTGTCGCTTGCAGTGCTTCGAGAATTTCAGCAGCTCCCATCCCCAATAATTTTTCAGCAACTGTGATACCGAGTTTTTCTGCCTGATGACAATTTCCATTCATTTCACAGCGAATTAGTTGTTTGCCGTCGACTGAACCTACAAGTGCACGCAAATAGATCTCTTCATTTTCAAGTTCGGCAAAACTTGCAATGGGAACCTGGCAACCGCCTTGCAACTTTGCATTCACTGCGCGCTCAGCCACTACTCGAGATGCAGTGTCATTGTGATGTAAACAATCAATTAGCTTTAAGGTTTCTATGTCTTCAGTACGACATTCAATACCTACTGCGCCTTGTCCACCAGCAGGCAAACATTGTTCGAAAGGAATCCGCTGCTTGATGCGTTCTTCCATTTCCAGACGCATTAATCCGGCAGCAGCCAGAATAATTGCGTCATATTCTCCCCGATCAAGTTTCTCCAAGCGGGTACCAACGTTACCGCGTAGATCGATGATTTCTAGATCAGGACGAAGACTACTTAGTTGGCACTGCCGACGAAAACTAGAGGTGCCTAGTTTTGCTCCTTCGGGTAAATCTGCTAATGAAGAAAAATTGTTGGAGACAAACGCATCGCTTGGGTCTTCGCGTTCACAAATTACTGCCAGTCCAAGTCCCGATGGAAACTCCATTGGCACATCTTTCATTGAATGCACTGCAATATCTGCTTCGCTATCCAACATGGCTCGCTCCAATTCTTTCACGAACAAACCCTTGCCTCCGATTTTTGCCAGTGGCGTATCAAGAATTTTGTCACCGCGAGTAGTCATTGGAACCAGCTCTACAGCAAGCTCCTTATGCTCTGCCAGCAATACCGTTTTAACGTAATTGGCTTGCCAGAGGGCTAAGGGGCTTTTTCTGGTGGCGATTCTGATTTTCGTCTGGGTCATTAATTCTATCAATCGGATCTCGTGTATGGCATTGCATTCTACGGCAATTCGGCGTGATTGTCCGATAGCGAAACTCCAGAAACGGTCGTAATTACTGGGGCTTAGGCGACTTATTAAGCCCTCACTATCCTGCTATAATCGCCAGCCTTTTAGCCCACCGCTGGCTTTGCCAGTTGAAATGCAGTTAGTCAAACCATGAGTAACAACGAAGAACAGGATAAGACCAGCAAGCTTTGGGGCGGACGTTTCAGTGAAGCAACTGACGAGTTCGTGCAGAGATTCACAGCTTCAGTGTCCTTTGATCAAAGACTCTATCAATACGATATTGATGGATCGATTGCACATGCCAAGATGCTCGGCAAGGTGGGCGTGCTCACGGCGGATGAACTGAAGCAAATTGAAAATGGCCTCGAAGCCATTCGCACTGAAATCACTAATGGCGAATTTAGTTGGTCGGTGGAACTCGAAGACGTACACATGAATATCGAGTCAGCCCTGACTGAAAAGATTGGTGACGTCGGCAAAAAGTTGCACACCGGTCGATCACGCAATGATCAAGTTGCAACTGACATTCGTCTCTATGTGCGAGATGAGATCGATATGGTCTGTGAGCTCATTACAAAAGTTCAATCTGCCCTCGTTGAGATAGCCGAGAAAGAAGCAGCAACCATCTTTCCAGGGTTTACGCATTTACAAACTGCGCAGCCAGTTACTTTCGGTCATCACATGCTGGCCTGGTTTGAAATGCTTGAGCGTGATTACTCCCGATTTCAAGATTGTAGACGCAGAGTCAATCAATCGCCGCTAGGAGCTGCTGCTCTCGCCGGAACAACTTTTCAAATTGATAGGGATTACACTGCTGAGCTATTGGGATTCGATGCGCCAACAAACAATTCGTTAGATTCAGTGAGTGACAGAGACTTTGCTATCGAACTTGCGGCAGCAGCGAGTTTGTTAATGACCCATCTGTCGCGATTCTCTGAAGAATTGGTTCTGTGGACTTCTGCTCAATTCAATTTTGTTGAGCTGCCCGATCGATTTTGTACTGGCTCGTCCATCATGCCGCAAAAGAAAAACCCAGATGTGCCCGAACTCATTCGTGGCAAATCGGGTCGCGTCGTTGGGCATCTGGTTTCGCTACTGAATTTAATGAAATCGCAACCGCTGGCTTACAACAAAGACAATCAGGAAGACAAAGAACCGTTATTTGATTTGTTAGACACGGTTAAAGATAGTTTGTTTGCTTACAGCGAAATGGTTCCTGCCGTGGTTTGCAATAAAGAAGCAATGCTGGCTGCAACCATGAAGGGATTTGCAACAGCCACTGATCTGGCTGACTACCTGGTTAAAAAGGGTCTGCCGTTTCGCGATGCCCATGATGTCGTAGGTCGATCTGTTTCATTCGCAATCGAGCAACAAGTCGATTTGTCAGAATTGACTCTGGAACAATTGCAGCAGTTTTCAGATTTAGTCGATGCCGATGTGTTCGATGTCTTAACCCTGGAAGGATCGATTAAGGCCCGTGATCACAAGGGTGGAACTGCTCCTTCTCAAGTGCAAATCGCGGCGGTGAATGCCAAAGCACTACTCACAAGCAGATAACGATAGGTAAGGGTAAACAACTTCTACCTGGAAATTGGCGCCTGTAGTTCAATATCGTATTCAAGAAGACAATTGTCTCTAAGTGTTCGCACCTTAACTATATCACCGGGTTGATGCTGTTCGATTACAGTTGCGTAATCATCTTCGTTGGCGATTGGCTGCCCGTTTATTTCTACGATGACATCACCCAGTTGAATCTGCCCTCGCTGTGCGCGACGGATGCCGCGCATTCCGAGTCGTTCGGGATCCGTTCCTGCAACCACATCTAAAACAATTACACCTTCTATTCCCCATAATTCACGATAGTAGTCTGGTTGCGGAATTCGAGAAATACCAAGAATTGGTGTTTGCACGCGTCCATAGGTAATCAATTCCGGCACAATGCGTTTTACCGTGTTAACCGGAATGGCAATCCCTATTCCCGATGAAGCACCACTCGGCGAATAAATAGCGGTGTTAACACCTACTAGTTGCCCTAAAGAATTTAACAGCGGGCCACCGGAATTTCCGGGATTGATGGCGGCGTCTGTTTGAATCACATCTTGAATTGTTCGCCGACTGACAGAATCGATTTCCCGTCCCAGTGCGCTAACAACGCCAACGGTCATGGTTGTATCCAGACCGAAGGGATTGCCGATGGCAATGACTTTTCTGCCTACTTCTAACAATGCTGAATCGCCCAGGTTTACAGGGATCAATTCAACGCCCGGTGCGTCGATGCGCAACACCGCAAGGTCCTTGTCGGGATCGGAGCCCACAGGTTCTGCATCGTAACTGGAACCATCCTGCAGCGTTACAGTGACGCGATTAGCTTGCTGAACTACGTGAAAATTGGTGACGATATAACCGTCTGCATTCCAGACAAAACCAGTGCCGGTTCCTTGTGGAACTTCCTGCGGATTCAAGGAATAAAATGAACGAACTAAACGGGAATTGGTAATGTGAACGACTGAAGGACTGGCGAGCTTAAAGATCTCGATATTGTTTTCTTCATCGTTGGTCTTGAATTGGGCGTAGTCAGGAGCTTGCGCGATGCCGAAGACAGGAATGGCAATAACCGCCAGCCCAATTACCAAGTACTTTAAAGCTTTCATAACTGCAAAACCTCAAACTGGATGCTTCGAAATTTAGTCGAATAGTACTTATTTATAGGATCACTTTACCTTGTTTCAAGGCTTCGAACGCTGGTATATCTTTCCTGAAAATCAGAATAACGCAAAAATTCCAGGTTCAGCCAATTTTGTTATTATGCCGTTAAACCATTATTCCTCTTCTAGTGATGAGCAGCCACTACGACACCATTGGTAAAACCTACACTGCCACCAGAGCCGCCGATCCACGCATCGTGCAGTGGCTCGTTGATTTGCTCGGATTAACAGCCCCGGCCAAGATTCTGGATATCGGTGCAGGCACTGGCAATTACAGTCTAGCGCTGGCAGAACTGGGCTATATCGTTACGGCGGTGGAGCCTTCAGAAGTAATGCGGGCACAGGCTAAAACTCATGCAAACCTCAGCTTCCACACCACCAGTGCGGAGGCTATGTGTTCTCCAGATAACAGTTTCGATGGTGCGATAATGACTCTGTGCTTACACCACCTTAAGGACTGGCGCTTTGGAGTTGCTGAAGCACTGAGGTTGAGTGGTGGAGGTCCTTTAGCAATTTTTGCATTCGATACGAAACACTTGGGTGAATACTGGTTGTATGATTACTTTCCGCAATTTCGGGAGATAGATGCGACATTCGGACCAACGATGAATGAACTAGAGCAATACGTTGTTGCTCCCCTGGATGCAAAGTTTGAACGATTCCCTTTTCCACTTCCCAAAGATTTAGTCGATCATTTCGCTTCCGCCGACTGGGCCAAACCGGAAGTCTACCTGGAAGAAAAATTTCGCAAGGGCATTTCTTCCTTTGCCAAATTGGATGAAGAAAATCTAGAACGAGGCTTAATCGAACTGCAAAGTGATTTAGAAAATGGTGGATGGCACGACAAATACGGAGAACTTCTAGAAAATGATACTTATGATCGCGGATATCTTTTTGTACGGATAGCGAAATAGACTTACTGCAATTCTTCCAATTCGTGCTGCATAGAAAACCAATCTGATTCCTTTGTCTCCATCTTAGATTTCAAATTTCCCTGCAGATGCAACAATTCAGTTAGCTGGTTTTTATTCTCCTCTTTGTACAGAGATTCATTCGCCAACTCATTTTCGATTTTCTTAAGTTCATGCTGTATTTTTTCAATCGACTTTTCCAAGTCTTTGAGTTTTTTTCGCAGTGGTGCTAGTTGCTCCCGTTTTGCTGCAGCGATTTGTCTTTGCTCTTTTTTATCCATTTTGGGTTTGTTCGTACTCGAGCCTTTTGCTTTACCGGTGTTATCGAGCTGGCCAGTTTATTTTAACCAGGTTTCATAGTCATGAATAGAGCCTTTGAATTCAGCGAAAACGCCATTGTGAATTGAATAAAATTCATCAACGGTGTTTGAGAGTAGATGACGATCATGAGAAACAATGATCATGGCGCCAGAGTTTTCCTGCAAGGCCATTTCCAAGGCATGGACCATCTCTATATCCAAGTGGTTAGTAGGCTCGTCCAGCAGTAAAAGATTGGGCTTTAACCAGACTACTTTGGCCAGTGCCAGGCGCGCCTTCTCACCACCGGAAAAATTTCCGATAGTTTCATTGACTCGATCGTTTCGAAAATCGAAGCCGCCGAGAAAATTCTTAATTTCCTGATCCGTTGCCGGCGAGCGATCTCCTCTTTCCTCGCAAGCCTTTGCAATAATCTGCATCGGTGTTTGCTGTTTGTTTAACGCATCCACCTGATGTTGAGCGTAGTATCCGATACGTAATTTTTTCGCAGTGATAATTTCACCGTGCATTTTCTCCAGTTGGCCCGCCAGAACTTTAAGGAATGTGGATTTACCACTGCCGTTAAAACCGAGCAAGCCGATTCTGGAATCAGAACGGATTCCCATTTTCATGTTTGTGACCAGTGGTTTGTCAAAACCGATTGTTAGATCTTCGATCTGCATGAGAAATGATGGCAACTGATCTAAGTCAGGAAACGAAAATCGAAATGGTGAATCTACATGGGCAGGGGCAATTTCCTGCATTCGTTCGAGTTCTTTTAGTCGTGACTGTGCTTGGTTTGCTTTCGACTCTTTGTAGCGAAAACGACGCACAAAGCTATCAATTTCATTACGGCGTCGTTGCTGTTTTACATACATGGCCTGCTGCTGTGCCATTTTTTCCGCGCGCTGTTTTTCGTAATCGCTGTAGGTACCAGTATAGAGATCCAGATTTTCATTTTCGAAACTAACAACATGATTGATTATTGCATCGAGAAAAGTTCGGTCGTGAGAAATTAGTAAGATGGTGCCTTGATATCTGAGTAACCATTGCTCCAACCAAACAGTTGCTTCCAGATCGAGATGGTTGGTTGGCTCATCCAACATTAAGAGATCAGAAGGACACATTAGTGCTGCAGCGAGATTTAGCCTTACCCGCCAACCTCCGGAAAAGGTTCTAACAGCATTGTCGAACTCTGCTTTGGCAAATCCTAGACCGGATAGTAGTTGTTCGGCTCGATGCTTAATATCATAGCCATCGATAACTTCGATTTCGCCATGTAGCTTTGCTAATGCGTTGTCGTCGCCCCGCTCTTCAGCATCTTTGAGAAGAGATTCCAGTTGTCGAAATTCCTTATGGGCATCGATTACAAATTCCAAGGCAGTCCGCTCTAATCCGGGGGTTTCCTGGGACATCGACGACCATCGAAGCCCATTTGGCAATTTAATGTCACCCTGTTCTAAAGGTATTTCTCCAGCTAAGGCTCGAAACAAGCTGGTTTTACCACAGCCATTTCTTCCAATTACACCAGTCCGTTGACCCTTGTGCAGAACAAGGCTCACATCCTGCAGAAGCGTCTGGTGGCCTCGCATAAGGCTTATGTTATCTAAAGAAATCATTCCAATTGGAGCTATTCGACCGTATTTAAAAGGCGGCACATAATACTACAGAATTGATTTCATCAGATTGAATTCGTACTATTGGAAACCTCCCGCAAAAAAGCCGTAAAAGAAATCCAATCGATGAAGCAAATTCTAATCATTGATGACGACGAGAAGCTTGGTCAGTTATTGACCCAGTACCTTGAACGTTACGATATGAAGGTGCATGTAGCACTTACACCGAGTAAGGGTTTTGAACTGATCAAAAAGGTGAAACCTGATTTGCTGATACTCGATGTCATGTTGCCTGAGAAGGACGGATTTGAGATTTGCCGAGAGATTCGGGCCAAATCCTCTATTTATGGTCAGCTACCAATCTTAATGCTTACCGCACACGCAGAAGTAACAGATAGAATTGTTGGATTGGAATTGGGTGCCGATGATTACCTGCCCAAACCTTTCGAACCAAGAGAACTCGTCGCAAGAATTCATAATATCCTGCGGCGCAGTAGCGACGATCATAGTATTCGCGACATTAAACCGATCAATGGATTAGAAGTTGAAGTGTCGCGCCGGGAAGTAAAACTCGATGGCGATATTCTAGACTTAACCACGATGGAATATGAATTACTGATTCTGTTCATGCAATTCCCCAATAAAACCTTTACCCGTGACGAACTTATGAATCGTTTACGAGGTATCGATGCCGAACTATTTTCAAGAGCCGTAGATACTTTGGTCAGCCGCTTGCGACATAAGTTAAAAGACACTTCTAAAACCCCCAGGTTTATAAAAACAGTTTGGGGACGTGGCTATACTTTTGTCGGCGAGCAACTATGACGACCTAGATTGACCACCGGGTATGACAACATTAGTCCAACACGTTAGAAAATCTCTCTTCTTTCGACTACTGGCCATTTTTGGTGTAACAGTAATTCTGTTCATTATTATTATTTCGATTTCGTTGCAGACTATCAGTGACGAGAGTGACGCCATCGAAACAATTCCTGACTACTTCACACGCAACATCGAATCAATTATCGAAGACATTGGCACTCCACCAAATTTGGGAAACGCTATGCGTCTTGCCGGCGAACTAGAATGGACTATTAATATTCGCAATCCAATTATGCAGTGGAGTTCCGATGCAGAAAATCGATTGGATGTAGATACATCGGTCTATGCAGAACCGCTAACTAGCGACGCCGAACTACACACAATCAACGGCGAAGACATTATTCGCGTACAACGTGGTGGTTATGATTTCTACATGTATCGCCGTGCACAGAATTCCAATAATCTGTTTGTGATCTATGTTGGTGTAGCCATTGCACTGGGGATCCTGTTTCTTAACTATTTGTTAGTTAATCGCATGCTGGACCCTGTACGACTATTGCGGCGCGGCGCAGAACGAATTCAGAAAGGTGATTTAGGTTATCGAGTAAAAACCAATCGACAGGACGAATTAGGAGAATTAACCGAATCAATCAATCATATGGCGGATTCCTTGCAGTCCATGTTGGAAGCCAAGCGACAATTGTTAATGGCCATCAGCCATGAACTGCGAACTCCAATTACGAAAGCGAAATTACGCATGGAATTCATGCCTGACTCCGATGAAAAGGAGCAGTTAAAAGAAGACATAGATGAAATTGATTTGTTGATTAGCGACCTCCTGGAAGCAGAACGACTAAACAATGAACATGCGGTTTTGGTTTCTGAACCGGTTCATTTTGCTGAATTTGTTAGCGGCGTTGCTGAGCAGTTTGATCACTACGAAGGCGGCTTAACTGTAGTGACGCCTGAAGAAGATCTGGTATTCGATATCGACAAACTACGAGTTAGATTACTGATTACCAATCTATTGAACAATGCCATGCGCCATGGCGAAGTAAAACCGATAGAAGTTAAAGTAAGCTTTGTTGATGAAGAAGGCATTGTCGAAGTGATAGACAACGGTGAAGGCATTTCTGAAGAGCATCTATCTCAAATCAGCGAACCTTTCTATCGGGCTGACAGTTCCCGGCAACGTAATACAGGTGGCTTTGGTCTCGGCCTTTATCTATGCAGACTTATTGCTCAAGCCCATGGTGGTAAAATGAATATCGCCAGTGAAATTGGCGAGGGAACCCACATTACTGTGAATCTTCCTCGCCATCCTCCCCAATCAGAGCTTGAGTAGTCTCAGCTTAAGCTGCAGTTTTGCGCCGTTGTACGCGCAAGTAATGAGCAATCAACACAAACAGCGTAAGCAAGATAGGAATCAACGCAGTATTCGCCGCCTTGAGATTGCTGCCAAGCTGTTCAATATCTTCGGTTAACTGAAAACGAACATCACGTAAACGCCGCCGAGTCTCTAACATTTCTGCATTGAAGCGATCGATTTCCGCTTGTATTTCCGGCGTAAGCTCACCAATCGGATTACCTTCTTCATCTTGATTCAATTGTGCTAGTTCTGCTTCACTGGCAGCAAGGCTTTCGAGAAGTTCTGATTCTTCTTGTCTTAGACGATCATCTGCTTGCCGCTGCAGGTCGAGAACTCGGGTAAACGGTCGTGAATATCTACCCCGACTGCGTATGCTGGAAAGATCCGCACCACCAGTTAGATTTTCCAAAGAGTTAATGACGATATCAGCGTTGTTTGCGAACGGTTGTGGAATTCGCTGACCCAAGAACTGTGAGACTTGAACCCACATTCGATCCGACAATATGTCGGTGTCGGCAAAGGTAACAATATTTACCAGACCGTTAGAACTGGCAATGTGCTCCGGCAATGGATCTTCTTCCACATCCTCTTCTGTCGCAACGACTTCATCGGCAGGATTATTGTCCGCTACTTCAACTTCAGCTTGCTCGCTTTCATCTTCCGCAGTCTCTGCTTCGATGATTGGGCGACCATCAGGGAACGCGCTGTCGATGACGCCGCTAATGCGGGCCGCAATAGTGAAACTCTGATTAGCAGATTCGAATTCATCAAATAAAACCGAAGGATCGGTCACGCTCTCCACAAAAGTTCTGTCCATCAACATGGCATCAGAAGAAGAAACAATTAGTGGTTCGAAGTTGGTACTAGCGCCTTCTGCCTGACTGATCGCACCGGTGGATGAAAAATTTATTGTCTCGAGACGATTCGTAATGATGTCACCTTGAGTCAGAAAATTACGTTGTACTCCTAACATTCCCAGATGTGGAACCGGTCGCTGTCCTTGCCCCATCATTACCCGCAAAGCCAATTCGTTATCGGTAAGTACCTTGCTATTGTCAAAACTTATTCCCCAGGCTTCCAGTATTCCTGGCAATTCGGAACTCATGCCGGCCGGAACCAGATTACCCTGAGGCGAACTACTTACCATGGTATCTGCGTTTGGATCCAGGAAGAGCAATGTTGAACCACCGCGCATAGCGAACTGATCGATTGCATACAATATCTGCTCCGACAGTCCTTGCGGGTGTACAACCATCAAGATGTCGATTTCTTCATCGATTGTGTCGCCGGTAATATCGACTCTTTGAACTGCATAGAGTTGCCGAATCAGATCCATGATCATCCACTGTTGTGTCCCCTGTCCGCTTAGTGGATCGAAGCCCCCGTCGATATCTAACTGAGTAAGCAAACCAATAACCGTGCGATCAGGATTTTCTACTTGCGTAATAAGTTTCATGAACTCGTACTCAAGAAATTCTTCCTGATCAGGCCGGATCAATGGCATGGTTTCTGAAGCACGAAGCTGAAATGGAACTTCGGGCTCTGCTTCCTGTGCTACTACTAATCCGAAGTAGACTCCTTCTCCACCCTGCGTGACCGGCACGGCGCGAATGCCATACTGCGTCGCTAAATCTTCATCTTCGGAAAATGGCTCGGGATCGATCATGCTCAGGCGTAGATTACCGTTACTGGCAATGACGATTTCCTGCAGCAATTCCTGCACTCTCGTACCGTAACTTCGGATCTGCGGTATGTCTTCTGTGGCAGAATCCGAATAGAAAAACATCAGTTCAATCGGTTCCTGCAAATTGGCTACGATATTTCGCGTGCCATCGGACAATGTGTAAAGATTATCTTCCGTGAGGTCGACCCGTAAGCTGGGCAAAAAACTAATGAGCAACACACTAAACAAAAGGCCCACCGCTATTGCTGCCAGCCCAAAAGAAGAAAAAAGTGATTTCTGATTCATCTTGTCTCTCCCTTAATTGGCTTTTCTAATTTCTATCACAATAGCACTAGCGAATAGCCAGGTCGCGATAAAAACAGCGAAATAGAGAAAGTCGCGAATATCTAACACACCTTTCGAGATCGAATCGAAATGAGTTAGAAATCCCAAAGCCGCAAAGGCATCGACAACAAATTGGGGAATCCATCCTGGAAATGCATTAAGCAAAATTGGCGACCCCATAATGACAAATGTAAAGCAAATCGAGACTGTTAGGATAAAGGCAATAACAGAGTTTTTAGTACAGGCAGACATGCAGGAACCAATCGCTAGAAAACCACCTGCCATAAACCAGCTTCCTATGTAGGCAGCGACGATTACACCATTGTCCGGATCACCTAGATAATTAACAGTAATCCAAATTGGGAAAGTTAAGGCCAGGGCAATACCTGTTAATGCCCATGCTGCTAAAAATTTTCCGAGTACCGCTTCAGAAAGTTTTATTGGCAGAGTTAGTAATAACTCAATTGTTCCCGTCTTTCTTTCATCTGCCCATAAGGTCATGGCAATAGCTGGCACCATGAACAAATACAACCAGGGATGAAAACTAAAAAATGGCAGCAAATCGGCTTGACCACGAAGATAGAAGCCTCCGATATCAAAAGTAAAAATGCCATTGGTAATTAGAAAAATAACTATAAAAATGTAAGCCAACGGAGTGGCGAAATAACCGAATAGTTCTCTGCGGAAGATGATGCCTAGATTTTGCATTACTCACCTCCCTGGGAATGAATTGTCACGGAACGAAATACATCTTCCAGTTGTCCCCGATTCACATGGAACTCAGCAACAGGCCACTGTTTGCTCTGGGCAATTTCAGAGACTTTGGCAAAAATGGAATCACTGCTGCTTGCCAGAATTGTAAAGCTATTCTCTTCCTCTTCTTTGACGACGTTGCCGATTCCTGCAATTCCCGAGAGATCGCTGCTCAAATCGTAATCCTGGTTGAGGCGGACACTCACCGCTTGGTGATATTTTGATTTCGCTTCCAATTCGGCCGGTGTACCGTCGGCTACGATCTTGCCCTCGTCGATAATGATTGCCCGAGTGCAGACAGCGGATACTTCTTCCAGGATGTGAGTAGAGATAATGACGATCTTATCTTTCGCCAGATTCTTGATTAGTTCCCGCACGTGATTTTTTTGATTTGGATCGAGCCCATCGGTAGGTTCGTCGAGTATTAGCACTTTAGGATCGTGCATGATGGCTTGCGCTAAACCAACTCTTCTTTTAAATCCTTTAGATAAAGTTTCTATTGTCTGTTGAACGACGGACTCGAGTTCGACTTCCTTTATTACGTGTTGCACACGGGAACTTATTTCGTCGCCTCGAAATCCTCTAATCTCAGCAATAAAGTTTAAAAACTCGAGGGTGGTCATATCGCCGTAGGAAGGCGCTCCCTCTGGTAGGTAGCCAATCAAGGTTTTCGCTTCGATTGGACTCTTAGTAATATCATTTCCGTCTACCGTTACCGATCCTGATGAAGGTGAAAGGAATCCAGTAATGACTTTCATGGTGGTAGATTTGCCTGCCCCATTTGGTCCCAGAAATCCTAAGACTTCCCCTTCAGCTACGTTAAAGCTCAGATCATCTACAGCGGCAAACTGGTCAAATTTTTTCGTTAAGTGATTAATTTCAATCATCGTTCTGCTAATCCTTCTAACAGTGTAACCAGTAACAATAAAAAGAGGCCGCGCCTAAGGCGCCGTTTTCCTCTGTAAAATGTGATCGGCAAATATAAGGGGCTTAATGGTAATTATCAAGATTGGTCACAATTCGTCACAGCCGCCGTAATTACTGGCCTGTAGAGGTCTTATGCAAAATCTTGGAAAGACGTGGGCTGTGTTTATTAGGCTCTCAGCGCTATAATCAGCCGCTCTCAGTTACTGTGAATAGTGAAGTCTATGCGACAGACTGCCAGTATCCTATTAATACTGCTTCTTTCTCTTCCCCTTGCCCATTGTGGACAAAAGGGTGGACTTACTCGGCCTGAACAAACTCCTTTCACCTCTTTCGATAAATAATAACATCCCTCGGGTAAAAGACGTCGCGGGTTATCTAAACCATGGACCATTTTAACTATAAAGGTGATTCCCTATTCGCCGAAGACATTGCGGTTACCGATATTGCCGAGCAATACGGCACTCCCTGCTTCGTCTACTCACGGGCAACCCTGGAGCGACATTACCGGGTTTATGCCGATGCGCTTGCTGGCCATCCGCATAAAATCTGTTTTGCCGTAAAAGCCAATTCCAATCTCGCGGTGCTGAATGTGTTAGCGCGACTCGGCGCCGGATTCGATATTGTCTCCGGTGGAGAACTCGATCGTGTTCTAGCTGCCGGCGGTGATGCCAGCAAAGTGATTTTTTCAGGACTTGGAAAAACTGCAAACGAAATTCGTCACGCCCTGAATGTCGGCATCCATTGTTTTAATGTGGAATCAGAAGCTGAATTGAATCGTATAAATGAAGTTGCTCAGGCAGAGGGAACGATTGCGTCAATATCCGTTCGAGTAAATCCCGATGTCGATGCCGGGACTCATCCCTATATCTCAACAGGATTGAAAGAAAACAAATTCGGAATTCCAACCACCTCTGCAATAGATGTCTATAGACGAGCCGCATCGATGCCAGGAATTGAAATTGCAGGTATCGATTTCCATATTGGTTCCCAACTTACTACGATTGAACCATTTCTCGATGCGATCGATCGCCTACTTGAAATGGTGGATCAACTAGCCACGGAAGGAATTAGGCTTTCACACTTCGATATAGGTGGCGGCCTCGGCGTTACTTACGGCGAAGAAGAGCCTCCTCATCCTTCTGAGTTGATTGCCATGGTAAGAGAGAAATTTGCAGATAGAGAGCTAGAGATTTTAGTTGAACCAGGTCGATCGATAGCTGCTAACGCCGGGATATTTGTTACTCGAATAGAATATTTGAAAAACAATGAACACAAGAACTTTGCAATTGTCGACGGTGCAATGAATGATCTGATTCGCCCTGCCTTGTACAGTGCCTGGCAAGAGATAGTTCCAGTAGAAAAATCAAATGAATCAGCGGCAAGCTACGATGTAGTAGGACCAATTTGTGAGTCTTCGGATTTTCTGGGCAAAGAGCGGGAGTTAAACATTGTCGCCGGCGACTTGCTGGCAGTACGGTCCGCCGGTGCGTACGGATTCGTAATGAGCTCGAATTACAATACTCGACCGCGAGCCGCAGAAATCATGGTGGATGGTGCTGAGTCATTTCTGGTAAGAGAAAGAGAGGTAGTTGCGGATCTTTTTGCTAAGGAGAACTTGCTCCCTGAATAGTTGCACTTGAGCTTATGCGAATATCGTTTACTAAAATGCACGGCCTGGGAAATGACTTTATGGTTCTGGATTTAACTTCCAGAACTGTCGACCTATCCGCTGAACAAATTCGTACACTTTCTCACCGACAATTCGGCATTGGCTTCGACCAGCTTCTACAGATTCTACCTCCAAGTTCTCCAGAAGTAGATTTCAACTATCGAATCTACAACGCTGATGGCGATGAAGTAGAACATTGCGGTAACGGTGCCCGTTGCTTCGCAAAGTTTGTTTACGACAAAGGTCTTTCAGACAAAAATCCTCTCACCGTTAATACTGTGAATCGCGTATTAGTACTGCATTCCGATAAACATGGAGAAGTAACTGTGGATATGGGAGCACCGGAATTCGACCCTGCCTCGATTCCTTTTGCCAATGACACCAGCGAACGGCAATACTCCCGCAGCATAGACCTGGCAGGAGAATCCAGGGCTTTGGAGTTCGTTGCACTATCAATGGGTAACCCCCATGCTGTGATTTCTGTTGAAGACCTGGCCAATACGGCCGTAAAAGATATTGGAGAGGCAGTAGGCAGTCATCCCGATTTTCCAGAAGGGGTAAATGTCGGCTTTATGCAAATCCTCAGCCGCAATGAAATCAATTTGCGCGTTTACGAAAGAGGGGCCGGCGAAACACTGGCTTGTGGGACCGGGGCATGTGCTGCAGTAGTAGCTGGTTGCCTGCTTGATCAGTTAGATGATAACGTCAAGGTGAATCTAACTGGGGGTCAGTTAACGGTTTGTTGGCAACAGGAAGGGCAAGAAGACAATAGTCCAGTATTAATGACTGGACCGGCAACAACTGTTTTTGAGGGGATAATTGAGATATGAGTAATGATGTTTCAGCAGCGGAACAGGTTACTGATGTTCACGAAAATGAGATTTCCGAAGATCAGGTAGCGGAGTACTTGCGTATTCATCCTGAGTTCTTTGCCAACCAGGAAGATTTACTGGCCGATCTTTCACTTCCCCATGAGAGCGGCAAAGCAATTTCCTTGCTTGAGCGCCAGGTGACAATACTTCGCGACCGGGGAATTGAAGCCCGACAAAAACTTAATAATCTTTTGGAAAACGCACGTAACAACGATCAGTTGTTCGACACAACTCGAAATCTGGTGTTGGCTTTGCTGCGAGCAGATTCAATTACTGAAGTAGCCAATGTTACTCAAGATCAGTTATCCAATCATGACAACATCGATGCCTGTGAAATAATCATCGTTGAGCATCCGGATTTACATGTTGCCAATGCAGTAAGAACTGAATCTGTGGCTAAACTTAAAACAGATTTTAGTGATGTGTTTAGACTCAAGCGAACTCATTGTGGTCCATTAGAGCCAGAACAAGTTGGCTATCTCTTCCCGGCAGCTAAAAACGTAATTCGTTCAACTGCACTCTGTCCAGTTATTAGTAATAGCGAAGTACTAGCGATGTTAGCCTTTGGTAATCAGACCGAGAACTACTTTAACGTAAATCTGGATACCCTTTTCTTAGATTTTATGGGCCACGTAGTAGGATCTGTACTGGATCGACACCTGGCACAGGTTATTTCCTAGTTCTGCATATTTCGCTTAATGATTTCCCTATAAAGCAGTATCCTTCAATCCATGTCGACTGATAACACTGCTGCGCCGAGCAATCTTGTTTCTATTATATGCCGCACTATTGGGCGCGAAGAACTTACTCAAGCTCTAGATTCGATTGCTAGTCAAACCTATTCGAACATAGAGGTTGTGTTAGTAAATTCTGCACGGCAGGATTTAAGTCAATTCGACATTAGTCAAATCAACGCTATTGTTATCAATCCAGAACAGAAACTATCTCGCACGCAAGCTGCCAATGCTGGCCTTGAAGCCGCAAACGGCACCTATTTGATGTTTCTAGATGACGATGACTGGATTGCTGAGAGTCATGTGGAATTCCTGGTAGCAGCTTTAGAAAGCAATCAAGATTGTAAGGCCGCCTATTCCAGTACTGTCAAAACCCACGCCGACGGATCACCGACAGATTATGTCTTCGACCGTGATTACGATCCCTTGTTACTCATGCGCGATAACTATATTCCAATTCATGCAGTGCTATTTGATGAAGAAGTCATAGCACTGGGTTGTCGATTCGATGAAACTTTTGATATTTACGAAGATTGGGACTTTTGGTTGCAGCTTGCTCAGCACACCACGTTCGATCATGTAAATAAACAGACCGCGTTCTACCGTGCCGAAGGGAACTCCGATACCGCTACCGAAGATGACACACTAAGATTTCAATCCGATCACTTATTGGGTAAAGCGCGGGCGGCCATTTTTGACAAGTGGAAAGAACAGTGGGATGGGGATTTGATCAATCAGATGCTGGGTAATGCCATGCGATTCGATCTGTCCGCAAAAGTTGAGGAGCTCACCAATAGACTCGCTGAAGAATTTCGAAAAAGTAGTGCCCATATTGATAAATTGAATAAAGCATTGCGGGAAAGAGATTCCGCTATTCAAGACCGGAATGAAAAACTCCATCAGTTTCAATTGAAACTTAATGCCATCGAAAATGACTTAAGACACAAAACCAACATTGAAAAGCATCTAAAGTTTCACGTTCAACAATTGGAATCCGAACTCAATCGAATTCTTAGCTCACCCAGCTGGCGCGTCATGGGACCTGCAAGGCGGATTGGACGACTATTCAGCGGAACAGAATACACAGTTGAATTTCAGGAACAGCCCATTGAGGAAGCTGAAGAACAGGCGGACGCTAAGGCTGTACAGCCAAATGAGTCGGCTGATTATTCCGACAAGGCTGAATACGATAAGGATGCCAAGCAGGCATTAGAATCTTTTCTAGAAAGCGAAGATCGACTCCAGTTTTGTGTAGAAGAGTCACCGCTGATCTCTATCATCTTAGTTTTCTATAACCAGGCGCATCTTAGTCTGCTTTGTCTGCAATCATTGTTAGAGCACGGCGACACAGCGTTTGAGTTAATCGTAATCGACAATGCCTCGAGCGACTCGAGTAATGCACTACTGGACAAAATGGATAACGCCAACATTGTTCGAAACACGGATAACCTTGGTTTCGTCAAAGCCGTAAACCAAGGCGCCGAGCTTGCCAGGGGAGAATACTTGCTCCTACTAAATAACGACGCAGTCATTCATGAACGAACCTTGTCTGCGGCGCTGAGTTCAATTCGCGACGATGCCAGTGTCGGCGCTGTGGGCGGAAAGATTGTGCTAACCGATGGCTCACTGCAGGAAGCCGGCAGCATTATTTGGCGAGATGGATCTTGTCTTGGTTATGGCCGCGGCGGCGATCCCGATGCCGGAGCCTATCAGTTTGAGCGGGATGTGGACTATTGTTCCGGAGCCTTTCTTCTATTCAGACAAAGCGACTTTAAAGAATTAGGCGGATTCGATCTGGATTACGCACCGGCCTACTACGAGGAATCTGATTTTTGTATTCGTTTGCAAAAGAAAGGCTTGCGCGTTGTATACAATCCCAAGGCGATTATTACTCATTATGAATTCGCCAGTTCGGGCGGTATTAGTGGTGCTGTCGCATTACAAAAAGAACACCAGACTCTTCTCTGTGAAAAACATGGCGATTGGTTAGAGAAGCAACGAGTAAGCGATCCAACTGAGATAATTCTAGCCCGTAGTGCAAATCGAAACCCTAACGTATTAGTTATCGATGATCGCGTGCCTCATCCCAGTCTGGGATCAGGCTATCCTCGCGCTGCACATTTACTCAATAGTCTGGAAGCGATGGATTTAAATATCACTTTTTATCCATTACAGTTTCCTGTAGATGACTGGTTAGAAACCTATAGAACACTTGCCAGCGGTATTGAAGTAATCCTGGATAGTGGCCGCATGGGACTGCAAGCTTTCTTAGAATCTAGAAAAGATTTCTTCCAATACATTATTGTGAGTCGTGTGCATAACATGGCTTTCTTTAAGGAACTAATGGAAGCAGCTCCTGGCTTGACTGAAGGCGTGAAGCTCATCTATGACGCTGAAGCACTCACTGCACCGCGAGAGATAATGCAAAAGAAGCTAAATCAGCAATTGATTTCCGAGCAGGAGATTTCCGAGCTATATAGCAAAGAGATGGAACAAGCTAATGCTGCAGATTTGGTGATCGCAGTTTCTAATAAGGAGTCAGAAACTTATAAAGAACATGGGATTGAGACTGTCAGTGTATTGGGTCACACACTTCAAGCTACTCCTGGAAAAAAAGAATTTTCTGCCAGAGAGGGAATATTGTTTGTTGGCGCGCTAAGAGACGAAGGCTCGCCAAATGTTGATTCCATGCTGTGGTTTACCGTTAATGTGTTACCACTAATCGAAGCAGCGATACCTGAGATTAAATTGCATGTAGTAGGTGACAAAAGTGCGCAATCATTGGCTAGTATCGAAAAATCCAACGTGTCTTTTCTTGGTCGCGTAGACAAGCTCGATGATGTTTATAACAACTGCAAACTGTTCATTGCTCCAACCCGATTTGCCGCTGGCATCCCCCATAAAGTTCACGAAGCGGCTGCTATGGGTCTACCCTCTGTTACAACACCCTTACTTGCAGAACAGCTCGGCTGGCAACATGAGAAAGAGTTACTGATTGGAGCCGATCCGAAAGGGTTTGCTGATCAGTGTGTGCGACTTTATCAGGATGAAGGACTTTGGCAATCTGTAAGATCTGCTGCACTCGAAGCTGCTGATAGCGACTGCTCTGACGCGCAATTCCAGGAAAATCTTAAATCACTTTTCGATTAGAATCGCCGCGCTATGCGATAGAAGAGGCGTTGGATGATTCCCACGCGGGCCGCCATGCAGGCCGAAATTCGCAATCCTAGATTTTCTTTTAAACTTAATTGTGCACCAAAACGCTGTCTAAACTCAGACGCCTGCAGAGCGACTTCTATCAGATGTTCATTGGGCTTTCTGCTAAACACCTTGCGCCAGAAAGAGCGGGATGCCGGCTTCGGTTTAACAAATTCCTTGGCGCCAATAGTATTACTGCCGTGCTGACGATAGTGCACTGAAGGTGCGTCTAGAAATATGACTTTGCCAAACGCTGCCGCAACCAGAGCCAACCACCAGTCGTGCATGATAGCCTGCCCGGAAACTGGAACTGCTTTGCGAGCGAGAGGTTCATTGATTAGCGTCGTGCAGCCTGTTACCAGATTGCTTATCACCATATTTGAAAAACGATTTCTTTCTATCTCCAGGCCCTGATAGCGCACGAGCGATTCCGCGATAGCCTGGTTTTCTTCCGAAACAACCTGCAGATCAGTATGGACAAGTACCGGCACACCGTCGCTCTCGTCCTCACTTCCTTCTGCTTCAACAGCGAGTATTGCCTTTACCTGCTTTTCAATTTTGTCGCTATACCACACATCATCCTGATCGCAGAACATCATGTAGGCTGCATCCAGTTGCAGTAACGGTTTGTTTGCCAATACGTATTCAATAAGAAAAGAAAATGATCCGCTAGCACCCAAATTTTGATTGTCATTTGCAACGACATGAATTTTGTCTGGATGGCTGTCGGCGTAATGTGAGACTAGTTCCGGTGTTGGATCTGAAGAACAATCGTCTCGAATCACAATTACAGTATTTAAATAGGTCTGGTTTAAAAGTGAATCCAGTTGCTCTTGCAAAAACTTAGCGCCATTGTAAGTGGATAGGAGTATGGCTATTTTAGGATCAGCACTCATGGTTCAGTTTGTAATGCTCTTTGGTCTCAACCTAACCCAGGGATTTTGCATCTCGAATTCCGGAGCGAATATTTTCCCAATACTCTTTCCGATCTTGAGAAGAAATAAGCAGCCAACTGGCCTTGATCGAAAAACGAATCATGTCTCTCAATTTCCAACCGATTGGCGAATAACCGACGCTATAAAGGTGGGTTCTGTTTCTGGATGAGTAATAGGTCCGTGCCGGATTATGTTGTGCCATTATTCCTGCTCTAACCAGAGGGCTTATGCTCCGTTCTCCAATGGCATGATAGAGCACCGCATCGTCGGTACCGATTAGATCGTAGCCTTTAGATTTCGCTCGAAAGCACCATTCCAGATCCACGTTGTCGATGAAATAGCTCTCCTTCATTCTTCCAATTTCTTCGATGTGTTTAAGAACTAGTAAGGTTCCAGAAGTAATTAGAAAGTCTGCAATGAAATGAGAAGCAGAATCAGCAAACAATCGGTCGGATCTAAGCATTAAGCGGTTAAACAATTTGAATGGTGTTTGTCGCATGGACTGGGGATTGATGATTCGCGGACCTACCGCAGCAATTCCTTTTTTACTGTGTTTATTAGCATCGCCATAGGCGCTAATCATTCGACTAACGAAGAGATCGCAGAGGCTGCTATCCTGATCGAACAAAAACACAAAATCGCACTGATTGTCGACCGCCCAATTAATGCCAATGTTTAGCGCTTTTGCCAGACCCTCGTTTTCGGTTAAGCGAATTAGATCCTGACAGCGATCATATACGGTAATTGATTCCGCAAGCTTATCAAGTTCTGGAGAACCATTGTCGATTACAATAAAGTCAGTTTCTTTGTTAAGTTGGCCGAGTAACTTTAACAGAGCAGTTATGTCCGGCTTGTAGGTAACGACAAGCGCGCAGCATTTTTCTGTTACATCATTGCTCATTTTATCAATAACTATTTCTTTTTTAGGAAGATTGAAGACGCCAATTGTCACCTGGAACTTCTGCAGTAGTAGAAATCGCCTCAGGTTTGTTCTTTGCTAAATAAATAAAGTAGATTATGGAAAGGATTCCGAAACTTAATCCTACCACTACGCCTGCGTCTAATATGCCACGCCAAGGTTGCGGCATTAATCGCACAAGAATAATAAAGCAGACAATCATCAAGGTAAGTCCAATCGACAACAATTGCCTTCTCTTGGTTGCATAAATAAATCCCATGCAAAAAATTGGTGCCAGCGCGACATGAGCCAATCTAGGATTTTCTTGTAAATAGAAAGCGCGGAGCACTACCCTCGGCGCGAAGCCCAGGTGAAATCCCTTGTATCCTTCTGCGTATGCCATATAGACAATGCTAATGAGTAACGCCGCCCAATGAAAAATACTCATTGGGAAATTTTCGAGCGCAAGAGCCATGGGTGTTAGGCGATAAATTGCGAAAAGCAAAATAAAGAGAACGCCACCGATACCCCAGGTAAAACCAATTGTCCTCACTGTTTCGCTACACCCTAATTGAAAGGGCATATTATAAACGGTTTAAGGACCTAGCGAAAAACATGTTTAAGATCGGATGCTTACGATTGCCAGAATCGCTTCTCCAGCTAAAGTGAGATATGATCTCGCCCCTGACTTCTAGCGGAAAAAGCCACAAGATTTAACTCGAATCTGTAGGAAAAGGGAATGAGCATAAAACTTGGAGTTGTGATGGATCCTATTGAATCCATCATAGTTAAGAAAGACACAACTTTAGCTATGCTACTGGCCGCGCAAAAGCGTGGCTGGGTAATTCACTATATGCTGCAGTCCGACCTCTATATGGATCAAGGCTCTCCTAGAGCAACCATGCAAACGCTTTCAGTTATGGATGATGAGAGTAACTGGTTTGAGTTGGGTAGCCATACAGATAAAGCGCTAGCGGAACTTGATGTCATTCTTATGCGCAAAGATCCTCCCTTTAATCTAGACTACATTTATTCCACTTATTTGTTAGAGCAGGCGCAGCGAGAAGGAACGTTGATTGTTAACGATCCCCAGAGTCTACGAGACTGCAATGAGAAACTTTTTGCTACTCAATTTCCGCAATGCTGCCCTCCTGTTCTCGTGTCCACTGCTGAAAAGAAATTAAAGGCATTCCACAAAGAGCACGAAGACGTTATATACAAGCCGTTAGATGGTATGGGAGGCACCTCCATATTCAGGGCAAAAAAGGATGACTCCAATTTGAGTGTCATCATTGAAACCTTAACGGACGGCGGGCAACGTCAAATAATGGCTCAAAAGTACATTCCGGAAATTTCAGATGGTGACAAACGCATTTTGATGATTGATGGAAAACCGGTGGATTACTGCCTCGCTCGCGTTCCTGCAATCGGTGAATCCAGAGGAAACCTTGCCGCTGGCGGCAGTGGTATAGCCCAGGAGCTTACAGATCGTGATCGCTGGATTTGTGACGAAGTTAGCCCTGTTGTGAAAGAAAGAGGATTATTATTCGTCGGACTAGACGTAATTAGTGATTATCTAACGGAGATAAACGTAACCAGTCCGACTTGCGTGAGAGAAATCGATAAGGCGCAAAGCTTGGATATCGCTGGCGATCTTATGGATTGTATTCAGCAAAAACTCGAAGCGGCATAGCTTAATGGTTGCTTCTCTCTCAAACTAACTGAGGCAGCGCTAGAAAGAACAATGGCCCCAACTGATGACGAGCTTTCGAAAGAACGATTCGGTTTTACCGTCTTTCTTTCTGCTTGTGTCCACGCCATCGTAATTCTCGGTGTGGGCTTTACTTATTTCGAAGAACTAAATAGTGAGCCGGCGTTGGAAATTACAATGGCTCAATACCGTAGCGAACTTGAACCTGACCAAGCTGACTTTCTTGCCCAGGAAAATCAAATCGGTAGTGGAATCCTGGAAGAAGCAGCAGCACCTAGTACGCCCTTCGAATCCGATTTCAATGACGATGTTATTCAGGAAGTCGTTCCTGTTCCTTCTTCTCCAGAAATAGTTAACGAAGTAATTCAGCAAGACCTTGCCGTAGTCTCATCTTTTGATAATGATGATCAAGCACGGCAACTTCTGGAAGAGATTGAGCAGGAAGAAGAACAGCAATTGACGGAAGAAACTGCACCAGACGATTTAAGTCTGGCAATTGCTAGCTTGCAAGCACAGCTCGATCTCCAAAGGCAGGAGTATGCCAAGCGTCCTCGTCGTTATACCATTTCTTCAGCTTCAACTAAAAAGAGCCATGACGCACTTTATTTAGATAAGTGGCGTCGTCGCATCGAAGCAGTTGGAAACATAAACTACCCTGATGCAGCTCGCCGGGAGCAAATATATGGCAGCCTTAGAATGCTGGTTGCTTTACTTCCAGATGGCCAAGTAGAGGAGATTCGAATCTTACAATCTTCCGGTCAAAGTATTCTTGATAATGCTGCCGTGGAAATTGTTCACCTTGCCGCACCATTCGATCCTTTTCCTGAGGCAATGCGGGCCGAAGCTGATATACTCGAGATCATTCGAACCTGGCGTTTTCACGAAGGAAACGCACTAACCAGTTTCTGATCACCACTCGGTTTCGTCAATGTCTGAAAGTTCGATCGGCAACAGCCTGGAAAATCAGTTCCTCATCGCGATGCCTCAATTGATGGATTCCTATTTCGCGAATACCGTAACCTATCTGTGGAAACACAATGAAGAAGGCGCCTTAGGTATTGTTATTAATAAACCGCTACAAGCCTGTGTTTCAGATATCTTCGACGAACTGGATATTGTCTGTGACATCGATGAAGGCCGATTTCACATGGAACACGTGCTGGCCGGTGGTCCGGTAGAACGGGACAAGGGCTTTATCATTCATGATGCTGAAAGTCGCTGGGAGTCTTCTATTTCGGTCTCATCTGAAATAACCATCTGCACTTCCAAAACTATATTGCAGGACATAGCTACGGGAAGTGGGCCGGAAAATTATTTGGTTGCATTAGGTTGTGCTGGATGGGATGCCGGCCAGTTAGAACAAGAAATCAGTGAAAATGCCTGGTTAACTACACCGGCAAATTCTGATCTTATTTTTTCTAAAGATTATGCCTCCAAAGTACACGATGCAGCGGCTTTACTTGGAATAGACATGCAGCAGATTTCACCGGAAGCTGGCCATTCTTAATTAGATCTTGAAAACGATGCAATGACTATTGACGCATTTCCTGGTGACTGTTCCACACCTGTCGCTGCCCTTTCCTTCGATTATGGTACGCAAAGAATTGGTGTTGCTTTTGGGCAAAGCATTTCAGCGACGGCGAAAGCCGTAGCAGTGCTAAAAGCAATTGATGGAATACCAGATTGGGATCAAATAGAAAAACTCATCGAAGAATGGAAGCCTGACTGCTGCGTTGTGGGTCTTCCTTACAATATGGATGGTAGCGAAAGCGATCTTATGGCCCGCGCAATAAAATTCGCTAATCGGATTAATGGACGTTTCAATTTAGTTTGCTACGGCATGGATGAGAGACTTTCTTCGCGTGCAGCGATCGAACAAATCATGGAGGAAGAAAAGACTAACAAAAAGCAAACTGCCATCGACGATATCGCTGCGCAAATTATTCTGGAAAATTGGTTTAATGAATATAATTCACAAACTTCTTAGCTATAGAAAAGAAGTCTTAAGTAGCAGTTCGTGAATAAGTAAGGAAAGGTGTGCTAGAGCAAGGACTCAACAATCGCTGAGCCCTCAAAAAAATTTTAATCAGAAATTTTCCGGCATCTTGGCTTTTAACTTGGCATCTTCCCGGGTAACCATACCTTTTTGCAAAAGATCCTTAAGACACTGATCCAATGTTTGCATGCCAGATGAAGCACCGGTTTGAATAGCCGAATACATCTGGGCAACTTTGTCTTCGCGAATCAGGTTTCGAATAGCCGCGGTACCGATCATAATTTCGTGTGCTGCGACTCGACCACCACCCGGTTTCTTCAACAAGGTTTGGGAAATTACTGCCTGCAATGATTCTGACAACATGGAACGTACCATGTCTTTTTCTGCCGCTGGGAATACATCGATTACACGGTCGATAGTTTTAGCAGCAGAGGTGGTGTGCAGCGTGCCAAAGACCAAGTGACCGGTTTCAGCTGCGGTAAGCGCCAGTCGAATGGTTTCCAGGTCTCGAAGCTCACCAACGAGAATGATGTCCGGGTCTTCACGTAGCGCTGAACGCAGGGCTTCGTTAAAACCGTGAGTATCTCGATGCACCTCACGCTGGTTTACCAGGCACTTCTTACTCTGGTGTACAAATTCTATTGGGTCTTCAATGGTGAGAATATGTTCATACTTACTGTCATTGATGTAATCAACCATTGCCGCGAGAGTTGTACTCTTGCCGGAACCGGTTGGTCCTGTAACTGCAACGAGCCCTCGAGGAACATCGGATATCGTTCGAAATATTTCACCCATGCCTAACTGTTCCATGGATAGTACTTTCGAAGGAATGGTACGAAATACTGCGGCAGAACCTCGATTTTGAACGAAGGCATTTACACGAAAGCGCGCTAAATTAGGCACCTCAAATGAGAAATCCGTTTCTAGAAATTCTTCATAATCTTTGCGCTGCTTATCATTCATAATTTCGTAGATAAGCGAATGAACTTCCTTATGATCCATTTCTGGAACATTGATTCGACGAATATCCCCATCCACTCGAATTAGAGGTGGCATTCCCGCGGTAACGTGCAAGTCGGACGCACCCTGTTTAACGCTAAATCCCAATAGTTCTGTAATATCCATGAGCCTAACCTGTAACTTTATGAGTATTATTCTGTGACTGAAATCGGTACATCACTCTCAATCCCTGGTTGTAGCTTCCTCACTTTCACTAGCAAGGAATGACTGCGTCACCTATAGTACCTGTCCTTTTGAGAATATCCCAGACCAGAAACCCGCAAAAAGACGCAAAACCGTGACCCAAATAGCAGAAAATATCTCCGCTACAACCCAGAAAATACGTGCGTTGGAGACAAAGTATAGTCGCTCCGAGTCGAGTGTGCGCATTTTGGCTGTGAGCAAGCGCCACTCGGAGGCAAAAATCCGAGAAGCCGCTGCTGCCGGCATAAGCGAATTCGGGGAAAACTTTTTGCAAGAAGCGGAAGAAAAGATCGCTGCGCTTACAGATTTGAAATTGAGCTGGCACTTTATCGGACCTGTTCAATCGAATAAAACCCGCGGCATCGCAGAGAATTTCGACTGGGTACAAAGCGTAGAAAGAGACAAGATTGCCACTCGCCTGAGCGAACAACGCCCAGACGATAAGCCGCCACTCAACATCTGTATACAGGTAAATCTTTCAGAAGAAGATTCTAAATCCGGTACAAGCTTGGAATATGCACAAGCATTGTGCGAGCTTGTCACTAAGCTGCCTCGACTAAAATTACGGGGGCTTATGGCAATTCCTGCACCGGAAGAAAATTTTGGGCGGCAACGACATTGCTTTAACTTGCTTGCTAATGAGTACGCTCGCTTACAAAAACTATTCCCAGAAATGGATACCCTCTCCTTGGGCATGAGCAATGATTTCGAAGCTGCAATTGCCGAAGGTTCGACCATGGTCAGACTAGGCACAGTATTGTTTGGGCAAAGGGCCTAATTGCACGATTTAAGCTTGAATGAGATAGAATACCAGCTGGTCGACATTAGATGACTTAAGCACAGCTGCAGATCGGAGAAGAATTGGAAAACACGACAATAGGTTTTGTGGGCGCAGGCAATATGGCGAATAGTCTCATTCGAGGTTTACTGGCCATAGGTACCCATGCTGACTCAATCATTGCTGCCGATGTGGATAATGAGAAACTTGAGATTCTCAGAACTGAATGCGGTATTCGAATTGCAGACAATCAAAGCATCGCTTCTGAAGCGAATGTCATGGTGTTGGCCGTAAAGCCTCAAGTGATGGAGCAAGTTTGCACAGGAATATCTCTGCAAGCAGATTCGAGTTTAGTAGTATCGGTGGCTGCTGGCATTACGGTCGAACAATTACAAAGTTGGCTAGGTAGTAATACTGCAGTGGTAAGGTGTATGCCGAATACTCCTGCTCTGGTTGGAAAAGGCGCAACTGGATTGTTTGCTAACGAATTTGTTAGCAGCACCCAGAGAGCTCTAGCAGAATCCGTAATGAACTCAGTTGGCATTAGCGTTTGGGTTGATAATGAAATAGATATCGATACAGTTACGGCTGTGTCTGGCAGCGGACCCGCGTACTATTTTCTTTTTATGGAAGCGATGCAGGATGCTGCGCGTGAGTTGGGTCTAGCAGAAGACATTGCAAAAAAACTGATCTATCAAACAGCAGCTGGCGCAGCGGAATTAGCAATTCAAAGTTCTGATACAACCGCAGAACTAAGACGAAAAGTAACATCGCCTGGTGGAACCACGGAACAGGCTTTAAATACATTTGAGGCGGGCGAGCTAAGAGACTTAGTCAAGAAAGCCTTGGCTGCCGCAAAAGATCGATCAATTGAATTGGCAAAGGAATTGAATAACTAGTGAGTTAAAGCGATGGGAGTTTTCGAAAGTTCAGCAACACTTATTTTTAACGCCTTAGTAGGAATCTATTTACTCGCAGTAATTTTGAGATTTTTGCTGCAGGTTGCACGGGCGGATTTCTACAATCCAATTTCTCAATCTATAGTAAAAATTACGGACCCGGCCGTTCGGCTGTTTCGCAATTTTATTCCAGGCTATAGAGGAATAGATTTTTCTAGCCTGATTTTGGCACTCATAATTCAAGCGGTAGCTATTTCAGGATTAATCCTTCTTTATGGTGGCAGTATTCCTTCGATTGGATTCATTATTACCTGGGCATTCGTTGGCGTTCTGCACTTCATGATTATGGTTTACTACTATGCCATTATTGCTTCGATCATCATGTCATTCGTTATGATGTTTTCTGGCAATATGAACCCACATCCATTCCTCAGACTTATCTGGCAATTGACAGAACCGGTTATGTCACCCGTCAGAAAAATTATTCCACCAATGGGCGGTCTCGATTTTTCTCCCATATTTATTTTTATCGGTATTGGATTGATTCGAAATATTATCTACCAGTCGTTTGGCGTAAATGAGTCGATAGCACTGGTTGTTATTGGTCTCTGATAAGTTCTACCACTGTGACGGTAATCCTCACGCTTGTGCGTTACTATTGTTGTCGGATAACAACCGACTAAAGAAACTATGCATCGAGCAATCCGAGTTGCTTCCTAGAGAGCATCAATAAAGCCAGATTAGTTAGCGAACGTCCTATGACAGATGTTATCCCAGAAGATTCAGTTGGAATTGTTGAACCACAACAGCTCCACATTGATGAACCGCTGACGTTGCGCAGCGGCAAGGTCTTGCCTGCCTGCGATATTGTCTACGAAACATACGGTGAACTGAACTCAGAAAAATCCAATGCCATTTTAGTTTGTCACGCCCTAAGCGGTGACCACCATGCAGCTGGTTATCATGCCTCAGAAGAAATGAAGCCGGGTTGGTGGGAAACCTGTATAGGCCCAGGCAAAGCCATCGATACCAACTTATTCTACGTTGTGAGTATGAACAATCTCGGGGGCTGTGGCGGTACTACTGGCCCTGCTTCAATCAATCCAGAAACTGGAAAATATTGGGGGCCCGATTTTCCCGTAGTGACTGTCAGGGATTGGGTTAAGAGTCAGGCCATGTTAATGGACCGACTTGGAATTCAAAAGTGGGCGGCTGTCGTAGGTGGCAGTCTTGGTGGGATGCAAGTCCTGCGCTGGGCGATTAGTTATCCTGAGAGACTTGATCATGCTATATGCATCGCCGCGGCGCCGAAACTCTCTGCGCAAAACATCGCCTTTAATGAAGTTGCACGACAATCTATTACCACCGACCCCAATTTTCATGACGGCCACTATTTGGAAAACAATACCTACCCGAAACAAGGTCTCACTCTCGCTCGAATGGTTGGGCATATTACCTATCTATCGGATAGTGCAATGCGAGCGAAATTTGGAAAAACTGTCGCAGACTTTGAAAGCGATGAAACTAACTTCGGTAGAGATTTGAGAACCGGAAAATTAAGTTTTGGTTTCAATGTTGATTTTCAAGTGGAAAGCTATTTGCATTATCAGGGGGAAAGATTTTCTGCAAATTTTGATGCCAATACTTATTTGTTAATGACCAAAGCTTTGGACTACTTCGATCCATCAGTGGACTATGAGGGTGACCTTAGCAAAGCATTCACGAATGGAACTTGTAAATTCATGCTGGTTTCCTTTAGCACAGATTGGCGATTTCCTCCCGAGCGATCAAGAGAGCTGGTAAACGATTTATTGAAGGCTGGAAGAGAAGTCACGTATCTGGAAGTTGAAGCAGATCAGGGACACGATGCATTTCTATTGCCTATACCTCGCTATATAAATGCCTTTAAGGCCTATTTAGCGCAAGTGCATCATGAGGTTTGCGGCGATGCGTCCTGATCTAGATATCATTCAACAGTGGATAGAACCAAATAGCCGCGTTCTCGATCTTGGCTGTGGTGATGGGGATTTATTGCATTACTTAAAAACCACCAAGCAAGTTAAAGAGATTGGTCTTGAAATCGATGAACAGAACATCCAACGCTGCATTGAAAATGGCGTAAACGTCATCGAGCAAAACCTTGATAAAGGTCTATCTAATTTCCAATCCAATAGCTTCGAAACTGTGTTGCTCGCGCAAACACTACAAGCTTTGAGTAATCCAGATAAGCTAATTGATGAAATGTTAAGAATAGGCAAAAAAGGTATTGTTACCTTTCCTAATTTCGGCAACTGGAAGAGTCGACTGTATCTTGCCACCAAAGGTCGCATGCCAGTATCGAAGTTTATGCCTCATCAATGGTATGACACTCCCAACATCCATTTCTGTACGGTTAAAGATTTCGATGCGCTTTGTAGTAATAAAGGCATTAAAGTTCTCACCCGCACGGTTGTTGATTCTCAACACCAGGGAAGTTGGGCAGTGAAGTCCTGGCCAAACTTTCTCGGTGAAATCGCCATCTATCACATCACGAGGGATTAATGCAGCAAATTGTGTTGGCCAGTGGCAATCAAGGAAAACTGAGAGAGCTGCAGGCAATACTCAGTAAGCGCGAAGTTGAGTTGATTCCACAATCCGAATTTAATGTTTCCGAAGCGGCAGAAACGGGGCTCAGCTTTGTTGAAAACGCGCTAATAAAAGCCAGACATGCTTGTACCGAAACGGGGCTACCTAGTATCGCCGACGACTCCGGAATTGAAGTCGATGCATTGAATGGCGAGCCAGGTATCTACTCGGCACGCTATGCAGGAGTTACGGGGCCGACTGCCGATGCAGAAAACAACATCAAGTTATTGACAGAGCTTGAGCAGGTACCCGATCTTGAACGCAGCGCCCGCTTCCAATGCGTCATCGTTTTCTTACGTCATGCCAACGACCCTATGCCGATGATTTGTCAGGGCACCTGGGAAGGAAGAATCTTGTTCGAAGAAAGCGGTGAAAACGGTTTCGGCTATGATCCTCTTTTCTATGTACCTACTCATGAATGTGCTTCTGCACAGCTCGATCCGAAGACCAAAAATTCACTCAGTCATCGTGGCCAGGCATTGCGCCTACTATTACAATGTTGGAAAGACCTCCCTTAAGTCTCTACATTCATATTCCCTGGTGTGTGCGCAAATGCCCCTATTGTGATTTCAATTCACACGAATCTGAATCGCCACTACCGGAAGCACAATATATTGATGCTTTACTGGAAGATTTTTCCCAGGAATTCGGACGCCTCGATACCGATCAAATCGAATTGCAGTCAATTTTTATTGGCGGAGGAACTCCGAGTTTATTCGGTGGCGCCTCCTACAAAAAACTACTGCAAAGAATCAACGAATCCCTGGCGTTTGCTACCGATATTGAAGTCACTCTCGAAGCCAATCCAGGCACTGCCGAGGCAGGACGGTTTACTGATTTTCGTGAGGCGGGCATCAATCGCTTGTCACTTGGCATTCAAAGCTTTGACGATGCCCGCCTGCAGCAGCTCGGGCGCATTCATAATGCCGACGAAGCACTAAAGGCTATTGAGCTTGCTAAGAACGCCGGCTTTGCGAATTTTAATCTCGATCTTATGCATGGACTTCCCGACCAGACAGCCAAGGACGCGTTGAATGATTTGCAGATCGCAATGGAATGCAATCCTTCCCATGTCAGCTGGTACCAATTGACCATCGAACCAAACACAGTGTTTTATCGACGCCCTCCGGAACTTCCCCATGAAAACATATTGGAAGAAATTCAGATAAGTGGTCAAAAGTTGTTGGAAAGTCAAGATTACCATCAGTATGAAGTCTCAGCCTACGCAAAACCTGGGAACAAATCATTGCACAATCAAAACTATTGGAGTTTTGGTGACTATATGGGAATTGGTGCCGGTGCCCACGGCAAAATTACTCTCCCTGATGAAAGCAAAATTCTAAGAACACGGAAGATTAAACAACCCAATCACTATCTAACTGCTCTTAATGGTCGCAATGGGGAGCTTAAAGAAATTCTTACCCAGGAACGACCGCTGGAATTCCTAATGAACGCACTAAGACTTCGTAGGGGCTTTAGTAAAAAGCAATTCGAAAGCCGAACTGGCCTGCCTTTCGGCGAAATAGCAAAGAGAGTAGAATCGCAAGTTGAAAATGGCCTAATGCAAATGGAAGAAGTTGACGATGAATTACTCATATCGACGACTGCAACTGGTTACCGTTTTTTAAATAGCGTACTCGAGGAATTTCTTTAATGGCAGCTTTGTACGAGAAACACTGTGAAGCGTGTCAGCTTGGCGCTCCGGTAGTAACGGAGGAAGAAGCTAACGAACTACTTTTAAAAGTTCCAGCATGGCGCAGAGAATTTCATGAGGGCGTGGAAAAGCTTATCAGAGAATTTCATTTCGTTGAGTTTAAAGACGCGTTTAATTTTTCCTATAAGATTGCCAATCTTGCGGATCGGGAAAATCATCATCCTTCAGTTCTGACGGAGTGGGGAAAAGTCACAGTTTATTGGTGGACTCACAAGATAAATGGCTTGCATGTAAATGACTTTATCATGGCTGCCAAAACTGACATGATTGCAAAGCTATCCGCTCCATCTTGAAACCTCTAACTAATCGATCTACTTATGTCTCTAGTGTTACCAGGTCTGCTTCAGCAGTTCGATAAGGTAGTCAGTTTGCCGAGTGTCAGTTCAGCGAATTTAGATCTGGACATGAGTAACAAAGCGGTAATCGACTACCTCGCTAATGCATTTGAAGACATGGGCTTTAGCTGCGAAGTTATCCCCTGCGACTTAGATAGAAAAAAGTTTAATCTGATAGCAACCCTTGGAAGTGGTCCTGGCGGGCTGGTGCTCGCCGGCCATACCGATACCGTTCCTTTCGACCAGGAACTATGGACCGTTGATCCTTTTCATCTTACCGAGAAAGACGACAAGGTTTATGGCTTAGGGATTACGGACATGAAAGGGTTTTTCCCAATAGTCATGGAAGCTATAAAACCGATTATCGGCCAGGAATTCAAAGAGCCTTTGATAGTGCTGGCAACAGCAGACGAAGAGTCTTCGATGTTAGGCGCAAAATCCTTAGCAGAGCTGGGAAAACCAAAAGCGAGATCTGCGCTTATTGGAGAGCCAACAGGACTGCAGCCGGTTAAAGCCCATAAAGGAATTATGATGGACAGTATTCGGCTGCTAGGTGAGAGCGGTCATTCCTCAGATCCAGCATTGGGAAAAAATGCGCTGGATGCGATGCACCAGGTAATGTCAGAGCTCATTGAATACCGCAACGATTTAAAAGAAAAATACACTTCTGAATTGTTTTCGATTCCCTACCCCACACTAAATTTGGGCGCTATTCATGGTGGCGATAATCCCAATCGTATTTGCGGTCACTGCGAGTTGGAATTCGACGTGCGTTTAACGCCGGGAATGAACATCGATACTGTTCGCGCAGAAATTAAAGAGCGAGTTAAGCGAGTCACCGAACCGCTTGGTATTGGTTTTGAGATGGGGGAAGTGTTTTCTGGCGTGCCTGCTTTCTTTGCGGAAGAAAATAGCGCCATGCTAAAAGCTGCAGAAGAGCTTACAGGTCATAGTGGCATAAGTGTGCTTTTCGGAACCGAAGGTCCATTTCTGCAACAAATGGGAATGGATACGATTATTATGGGACCAGGAAATATTGATCAGGCGCATCAGCCTGATGAATACATGTCGATGGAAATGATTAACCCGAGTATCGATATTTTAACCAAGCTCGTAAGCAGACACTGTCTATAACGCGCTCAATTAACTCTTTCTAGAACACAAATACTGTAATCGTAGGGATTAGTTTCATTTTTCTCAAACTCCTCTCGCGAAACTTCATTCCACTCACCTTCGTTAAACTCCGCGAGAAATGTATCGCCTTCCACTTCCGCGTGCACTCGGGTTAGATGGAATCTTTGTGCAAGGGGTAGTGCCGCTTTGTAGAGCCCTGCGCCACCGATAATAAACGCCTCCTCAGAACCGTCTATTACTGAAATGCTTTCTGCCAACTTTACCGCTTCTGCTAAGGAGCCAACTACTTTCGCCCCTTCAGCTGCATAGTCTGGGTTGTGGGTTATTACTATATTGGTTCTACCTGGTAATGCTCTGCCGATAGATTCCCAAGTCTTACGACCCATGATAATGCTATTACCCATAGTCGTTCGCTTGAAATATTTTAAATCTTCGGACAAGTGCCAGGGCAAACTATTGTTGCGACCAATAGTCCTGTTTTCTGCCATGGCACATATCAATGCAAGTTTCATGGTAATTCTTTTCTAAACGGAAAATGGATAAGCAATAGGATCATGATGTTGATATCCCTCCACAGAGAAATCATCCATCGTCACCCAGGATTCAATATCTTCCAGAGTCTTAATGTCAGGGTTAATGTGCAGCTGCGGCGGGGCTAAAGGCTCGCGTTGCAATTGCACATCCCGCATTAGCTCTACCTGGTCGTCATAGATATGGGCGTTAACAATCTTGTGATAGGCCATGCCGGGCTTATGGCCGGTAATTTGTGCCATCAGTGCCAGAAATGCATACACCTGAATTTGATTAAAGTTTAGACCTAGCGGAACATCGCAGGAGCGCTGGTAACTCGTTAGATAAAGTGTGTCACCTAATAGGGAAAAGGTATGGGTATGCATACATGGACGCAGACAGCCCAATTCAAATTCACCTGGATTGTAAAAAGTTAGAATTTCACCTCTGTCATCTAGATCGCTGGACAAATGGTCAATGATCTTACGCAATTGATCTAAAGCAGTTCCATCGGGCTTTTGCCAACTTCTACCCTGTACACCGTAAACCCTGCCCATGTCATCCTCACCCTTGCGGACAGGATTGTTAAGCCAGGCTTGGTTGTCATTAGCGTTCGCATCCCAGGTTTTTGCACCTAAGGCACGAAAGTCAGCGGCGTTATCATAGCCACGTATATAACCAAGAAACTCTGCTATTGCTGCCTTCCAGAAACTTTTACGGGTCGTGACCAGGGGGAATTCGTTGTTCGCAACGTCGTAGCTTAAGTCGGCATCAATTACGGTGAGGCACTTTTTTCCGGTACGTTTGTTTTCGATCCAGGTGCCCTCGTCGATAATACGCTGACATAGGGCTAGATATTGCTTCATGTGCTGTGTCCGTGACTGGGTTTAGCTTGGAGCGAGCTTAGGTCCGTTTGAATAGGCAAGATACAAAAGCACGATTCCGCCGATGATCATTGGTAAGCAGAGCAATTGTCCCATCGTCATCCATTCGAAGGCAACATAGCCAATGTGTTGATCAGGTTCGCGGAAAAACTCGACAAAAAATCTAAAGCAGCCATAGGTTACTGAAAATAAACCAGCCACTGCCATGCGCGGTTTCGGCGAAGACGAGAACCACCAGACAATGATGAAAAGTGCAATGCCCTCGAGTGCAACTTGATAGAGTTGTGATGGATGACGGGCGAGATTATCCACATGAGGAAAAACCATTCCCCAGGCTACTTCTGTCGGTCTTCCCCAAAGCTCCCCACCGATAAAATTACCTAGTCGGCCTGCGCCCAAACCGAATGGCACAAAGGGCGCGATAAAATCCAAGGTTTCCCAAAACCCTTTACCGATGGTCTTCGAATAAAAGTAAAAGGCGACAAGCACACCAAGGAATCCTCCATGAAAGGACATACCGCCCTCCCATACTTTGAACAACCAGATAGGGTCATCTAATAAGCGATCAAAATTATAAAAGAAGACCGAGCCAAATCGACCTCCCAACACAGCACCGAGAGCGCCATAAAAAACTAAATCTGAAATTTGATCGGCATTCCACTGGTCTGGAATCTTTTTGCCACGGTAACTGGCCAGTGCCCAGGCACCGCCGAAGGCAATTATGTACATCACGCCATACCAATGTATGGGCCATGGTCCAATGTTTATTGCCACTGGATCGAATTGTGGAAAAGTTAACACTACTTAGATTACCTGGTGCCCAGCAAATCTGAATTGAAAATTAACGCAATTACTACTGGCTAAAGTATATCAAGAATGCATCATTGCGCGGGGATTTAAGGTAATATTCGCGAAAGGATTTACAAATGTGTCTTATCATTTTTGCCCACCAGGCTGAGTCCGATTTCCCACTGGTTTTGGCAGCAAACAGGGATGAATTTTTTTCCCGACCTACTCAGCAAGCAGCATTCTGGGAATCCGCCGATAGCGACAATGCGATCTTGGCGGGTAAAGACCTGCTTGCTGGTGGAACCTGGCTGGGCTTGTCGAAGTCAGGACGATTCAGTGCCGTCACTAATATTCGCGATCCATCCCAAGCGGAGCAGGCACCTAGATCTCGAGGTGAATTAACTTTAGAGTTTCTAAAAAGTGACATGTCAGCGGAAAGCTATTCCAACGCGCTGATAGAAAACTTTGCTCAGTACGCTGGTTTCAACCTATTACTGAGTGACGGTAGTGACATGTACTATGTCAACAACCTGGAACAGCTGGTCACTAAACTTGAGCCGGGTGTTTATGGGCTATCGAATGGACTATTGAATTCCGATTGGCCAAAGGTAAATCGCGGTAGAGATGACCTGCGAATGTTAATGGGAAATCCTGATTCCCTTTCTACCGATCAGCTACTCGATATGATGAATCATCGAGAAATTTCTAAGGACGACAACTTGCCCGATACCGGTGTGTCACTTGAACTCGAGCGCGCACTTTCTTCGACATTTATTATGAATACAAATCGGGGTTACGGGACGCTTTGTTCAACGGCGATAATTGCCGAAGCAAATAGCGAATTTCGATTTAGCGAACAAAACTATGATGCATCCGGAAATGCAACTGATCGCCACTATTACCAGTTTTCAAATTCTTCATAGCTTAGATCGCCCTGAATAGAGGAATTTCTCATGTATGTTCCCAGTCATTTTCTTCCAAGGCAGGAAGAGCATTTTTCATTTATCGAAAACTTTTCATTCGGTGAACTTATATCAATAGTAGATGGGAAAATTTTCAGTACTCACCTGCCCTTTCTCATCGATGAAAGCAGCAACTCGCTACTGTGTCATGTGGCAAAGGCCAATCCGCAATGGCAACAATTAGATGGCCAGGAAGTCTTGGCGGTATTTCATGGACCACATGGCTATGTGAGCCCTTCCTGGTATGAAAAAGCCGGAGTGCCAACCTGGAATTATCAAGCAGTACATGTCAATGGACAGGCAAAATGTTTCACCGAAGAAGCGAAGCTCTCACAGCTTGTAAAAGCACTAAGCGACGCGCAAGAAGCAGAATTTGAAAATCCCTGGAAACCTGATTTCGATGAACGCATGCTGGGCGCCATCATAGGAATCGAGATTTCTATTAGTAATGTTGAAGCTAAGCACAAGCTATCTCAAAATCGCACAGGTTGCGAACAGAAAAACATTATTTGCCAACTTCGTGCGCAAGGCAATTCAATTCTCGCCAATGTGATGGACGAAGTCCTCAAGCCCACCGACTAAGTCCTTTTATTAAGATGGATCAAAGTATCGCTAGCCCTCACTAGTATCCTGTCGCTGAGTAAAATACCGAAGTAGTGAGGATTAAGTGATGATGGCTCGAGTATTTAGAATATTTGTATTGCTGGGGATGACGCTCACATTTGTTGGCTGCGCACAGAACTCTCTGCAAATTGGCACTAATCTAACCCTATGCTGCCCTGGAACTTACTCCGAGTACACAGAGTACGGCTTATCCGTGGAAAATATGCCGCTATTTCTGCGTGACTATGTGGTTGCGGAATTTGATGAAGCATTTCAGGAAAAAGGGCTCGAACGTAATGATCAGATTAATGATATTCGTGTTGTACTCAGTTACAACCATATTAATTTGAACTCACAACAGCAAGATGTCGACCCCTTTGTACGCGTTGAGTCAATCAGCGTACAACTGGATTATGTTGCACGGATAGAAATCGAAATGATCGAAACCCGCAGCAATGATGTGGTCTGGGGCGGTACTATAAGTCGAATTCACCAAGTGATCCCTGGAGAGTATATGCACGAAGACCGTGCCCGACCTGCTTTCCTGCAGGCTTTTAGAAACGTACTTGCCAGTTACCCGCCTTTGTTCTCAGACGATTCTTAAATATACACCCACTATTGGGAATAACGGGCTTGTGTCTTACAATGCGATTCTGTTTCTCTGATATGAAGTAGTGGAGCGCACAATGGCAAATGAAGGTTATCACGAACCGATTGAAGAACTGTCCGATGAGACTCGGGACATGCACCGAGCTATTAGTTCTTTAATGGAAGAATTAGAAGCAGTGGACTGGTACAACCAGCGTGTTGACGCCTGTAAAGACGAAGAACTCAAAGCCATTCTCGTTCATAATAGAGACGAAGAAAAAGAGCACGCCGCCATGGTGCTTGAATGGATTAGACGCAAAGACAATGTATTGGATAAGGAACTGAAAGATTTTCTTTTTACCGATAAGCCGATAGCTCACAAATAAGCGTCGATCCAAAAATTACTTGAGTTATTCCCATGCTTGATGCCGATGCTGCCCTTCTTCGCCTGAAAGAAGGTAATGAAAAATTTCGTAAAGGCGCTTCACATATCGAAGTCGATGAAGCCAGTCGCCTGGAATTGGTAGAACAGCAAAAGCCCTTCGCAATTATTCTTGGCTGTTCAGACTCCCGGGTTCCCTCTGAGTTAGTTTTCGCCCAGGGTCTCGGAGACCTTTTTGTCATCCGCGTCGCAGGTAACATCGCCGCACCTTCCCAGATTGGTAGCATTGAATTCGCAGCTGACAAATTCGCTTCCAATCTCGTTGTGGTATTAGGTCATAGCCATTGCGGAGCTATCAAAGCAACTATCAGTGCCATTGAGGAACCAGAACAAACACATTCTCCAAACTTAAGCGCTATTGTTAATAGCATTAAACCTGGGATTCAATCTTGCTTAGACAGTGGAGATTCCTTAGACGACAAAGTACAGAAGGCAGTGCGAGCCAATGTACAATCAACTATCGACAAGCTTGTCAGTGATTCAGAAATACTTCGTCAGAAAATTTCTGAAGAAGGATTAAAGATTGTCGGCGCCGAGTACTGTCTCGAAAGCGGCGTAGTCGAATTTTTTCAGTAAGCCTTCATCGCTCATGGCTATCGTCCATCAATTGCAAACCCCCCGCTTGCGTCTGCGGCAATGGAAAGAAAAAGATCTGCAAGCATTTGCAAGATTGAATGCTGACGATGCGGTAATGGAATTTTTCCCAAACACTTTCAACTTGGAAGAAAGCAAAGAGTTTGCAGAGAAATACCAACGCAAGATAGAGAAAAACGGTTGGGGATTCTGGGTGACAGAAAGACTCGAAGACGGGGCCTTTATTGGTTTGGTGGGATTGAATCGAGTCGATGACTTGCCAATTGGTGACTGCGTGGAAGTAGGCTGGCGACTCGCGAAAGATTTTTGGGGATTTGGCTATGCCACCGAGGCAGCAAGAGCTTGTCTAGAATTTGCCTTCGATGAACTAGCGCTGGATGAAGTGGTAGCAATTACCACGGTGAACAATACCCCTTCACGCCGAGTAATGGATCGGTTGGACATGATCGATTCAGGCGAGAACTTCGAACATCCTCGCGTTGATGATGCCACTGGCTTAAAGGAGCATGTGCTTTACAAAATAAGTCGAGAAAGGTTTTTGCAAACGACTAATTAGTTCGAGAAGAACGCAGGAGCCGGTCGACACCTGCATTATAGAGCGTCAAATCGACTGCCGATCGAATCATCTGTGCATCTTCCATCTGCATCACCTGATCCAAAAGATCTTGTGCTGCATCCAAGCTTACGCTGCGGATTACAGATTTTACTTTTAACAGTGCCGCTGCATTCATCGAGAGAATATCGAAACCCATTGCCACCAGCAGCACTGCTGCTCCTGGGTCACCAGCCATCTCGCCGCAAATACTGACAGGTCTTTCTTCTTCCTGGGCTTCGGAAACCACTTGGTAGAGTGCGTTCAACACCGCGGGATGAAAAGCACTATAAAGGTTTGCTACCCGCGGATTGTTTCTGTCCACTGCTAACAGGTACTGTGTTAAATCATTACTACCAACAGAAATGAAATCCACCAACTTTGCCAGGGCTCGTGTTTGGTACACCGCTGCGGGAAGTTCGATCATTACTCCTATCGGTGGAAACTTAACATCGAGACGTTCCTGTAATAGTTCGCGGTGGGCACGCTTTATCAATTGCGTTGCGCTATTAACCTCATTCACATTACTAACCATAGGCAACATGATTTGCAGATTCTCTAAACCGATACTGGCTCTTAACATTGCTCTTACTTGAGCCATGAATATTTCAGGATGATCCAGGGTTACGCGAATGCCGCGCCAGCCAAGAAAAGGATTTTCTTCATCGATAGGGAAATAGGACAAGTCTTTGTCGCCGCCGATATCGAGTGTACGCATCGTTACCAGCTTCGGCGCAAAGGCTTGTAATTGTTCACGATAAATTTCCGTTTGTTCCTGTTCCGATGGAAATCTTTCGCTTAGTAGAAACGGAACTTCGGTACGAAAGAGGCCAATGCCTTCCGCGCCCTGGTCTAAGGAATGCATGACGTCAGACATCAATCCGGTGTTTACCCATAGATGAACTCGGTGTTCGTCTGCAGTTACGCATGGAACATCTTTGAGATCTTCCAGGCCAGCGGTCAACTCATCCTGTTCTTTCATCGTATTCTTGTAACGAGTCAGAACCAGATCAGATGGATTGCTGATTACTTCTCCTTTGTATCCATCCAATATGACTTGCTTTCCATCCAGTTGATTCAAAGGTAGGTCCACTGCACCCATCACGGTGGGTATGCCCATAGTTCGCGCAAGAATCGCAACGTGAGAGTTACCCGAGCCTTTTACTGAAACTAGTCCCGTTAGTTTTTCTTTTGGGACTTCCGCCAACATCGCTGGTGTTAACTCATCACTTACAAGAATCGTGTCATCAAGATATTCCATGGCAACAGGTTCTTTTTGTTGCAGATAAAACAACACCCGACTACATAAATCACGGATATCTACGGCACGCTCCCGCAGATAGTCGTCACTCATCATTTCAAATTTTCGAATGTGTTCATTCGCTACGTAGGCCAAAGCACCTTGTGCCCATGAACCCATTCGAATTCTTTCGACAACTTCATTACCCAAGGCGTCGTCATCGAGCATCCGCACATAGACATCAAACAGTTGACGTTCTTCTTCGGCAATTTCTCCAGCAATTTGTTCGTTTAACTCACGCATATCATCCTGCACCGCATTAAGGCAGGAATTAAAGAAAGAAATTTCTTTATCAATGTTCTTGGTTTGGCGTTCAGGAATCTGACTTAAATCGGCAGGGGGAAACACCACGACTACGTGGCCGATCGAGACCCCGGAGGAACCAGAGACACCGGAAAACATGGTGTCCGAGACTCTATGTCCCGAAGGGCTTAGTCCTTGAATCGCGCCGGTCGCCTCAGCATGAGCAATAACTCCAGCCAGTTGTGCTGATAGGGTGATTAGAAAAGCTTCTTCACCTTCATCGAAGCGGCGTCGTTCTTCGTGTTGAACTACAAGAACGCCTAGTACCGAACGGTGGTGAATAATAGGAACACCAAGAAAGGCATGAAATACCTCTTCTCCGGTTTCTTCGATGTAGTGGTAACTGGGATGGATTGATGCGTCTTGCAGATTGATGGGTTCAGCATGCTTGGCGACCAGACCAACCAAGCCTTCTCCAATATCGAGACTTACATGACCTACTGACTCTGCCTTCAGTCCCTCGGAAGCCATGAGTACATGACTGTTGATATCGGTATCAAATAAGTAGACAGAACAAACTTGAGTATTGAGCGCTTCACGAACGCGACGCACGATAATGTTTAACGCAGACTGCAAATCTTTTGCTGCATTAACTCTCTGAACTATGCCTCGCAATTGTTCGAGCATGTCTCATCCTGACTCCACCAAAACAAATGCTATGGCGGTATCGTTAGGCCTCTCCTCTAAAAGGGAGATTGAATTTTCCAACACAGCTTAATCGGTGGATGTTCTGTAAACTGCACAGAACTTTATTATTGTTGCTTTATGTAGTTATTGAGTGGGTTTTCTAATTCAGTTAAAGCCCTGCGATAAACGTCTCTCTTGAACTCAATTACCTGTTCAACTGGATACCAGTAATTCACCCAACGCCAGTCGTCAAATTCCGGTGTACCAGCCCTGCTTAATTCAACTCTACTGTCATCACTTTCCAAACTGAGTAAAAACCACTTTTGTTTTTGCCCAATACAAAGCGGATCTTTGTGATAACGGATATAGTTTTCAGGCAGACGATAGTGCAGCCAATCTGTTGTTTGATGAAGAACTCTAACATCCTTTTCTTCTAATCCAACTTCTTCATCCAACTCACGATAAAGAGCTTGTTCCAGAGACTCGCTTTCTTTAATACCACCCTGGGGAAACTGCCAACCTGCTTGCCCGATGCGTTTAGCCCACAGCAATTCACCAAGCGTATTACAAATGACGATTCCCACATTCGGGCGGAAGCCCTCTGAATCAATCATACCCATCAATCCTTAGACAAATATATGCAGCTATTGTTTCATATAATTTCCAAACAGAGCAACGGCGAAAGTGTGCTCCAAATCCATTTTTAGTATTTTTTTCAATAGCTTAGCCAAATATCTCGGCCCTATTTTCTGCTTACAGTAAGTAGGAAAATACGGAGAGATAGGGCGGAGGCCACGCTATAATGCGGCATTTTGGACCGGACATGCCCCAACGCCTCGCTCTTTTCGATTTAGACAACACCCTGCTTGCAGGGGATAGCGACCATGCTTGGGGGGAATTTCTAATTGCGCAGCAGCTGGTCGACGAGGCTACCCATAGAAAGAAAAACGATCAGTTTTACCAGGATTACTTGAACGGTGATTTGGATATTCATGCCTACGTAGCATTTACCCTTACCCCTATCCACGCGTGTACATGCGCGCAAAGAACAGCCTTGCATGCCGAGTTTATGCAGTATGCAGTTAAACCACTACTCATTGATAAAGCTTTCGATCTGGTGAATGCGCATAAAAATGCAGGGGACTTCTGTTTGATTATTACTGCTACTAACCACTTTATTACCAATCCCATCGCTGAGTTATTTAAAGTCGATCGGTTGTTGGCAACTGATGTACAAATTGTGGAAGGCAAACTTACAGGAGAAATTGAAGGCACTCCGTGTTATCAAGATGGCAAGGTGAAAAAACTTCGGCATTGGCTTTCCCAGTCCAGTAGCCACCTATCACTGGAAAATAGTATTTTCTATACCGACTCTATCAACGACTTACCACTACTGGAGCAGGTATCTACACCGATCGCGGTGGACCCAGACCAACAACTTGCGCAAATTTCCGTCGAAAAAGGTTGGCAAAGCATTAGCTTGCGTGGATAAATAGCAGGAAGCCCGAGCTTCGGGAAAAATAAGATGCTTAGAATAGCACTCGTCTCATTGGGGATATTGCTGGCAAGCTGCAGCAATGAAGAGCAACCCAGCACAGTAACTGGCGCTAATGGTTCCGCCATTGGAGAAATTCCTCTCGCCCTGGATCCGGTACTCGATACTCCAGTGCGCGGCATCATGGTTGGCTATCTGAATCAGATCGAAACCGACTATGATGCCCTCGCCAGTGAGCTCAATAACTTTGAGAATCGGGTGGGTGAATTTCTCGATGATCCGCAAACTTCCACAATGAATGCGATGCGCAGTGGCTGGCTTAATGCACATTCGAGCTATGAGCTAACCACACTCCACCGTTATTTTGCGGATCTGATTCTGACAGAAGAAGATTCACTGGCGCTGTATCAGCTGCAATATCAGATGAATCATTGGCCGATACTACCCGGCTATGTCGACTATGTTGCGGGTTATGCAGACAGTGGCATCGTCAATGACATTAACGTCAGTTTGGATATTCCTACTTTGCAACAACAACACGGTGCTTTCGATCTGGCAGAAGCTTCGTTGGGATTTCACGTATTGGAATTTTTAGTTTGGGGAGAAAATTTGAATCGCCAGTCGGAGCGCCCTGCCAGTGATTATTTTGTAATTACCGAGCTAAATTCCGCCGAAATTGAGGGCGGGATGGAACTGGAACAATTAAGTAATAACCGCAGAAGACAAATGTTGGTGTTGAATACTCAATCTCTCATCGCAGATTTTAATAAGAGTCGAGAAATCTGGTCTTTGGGCAGTGAAAATCTTCGTACCAATCTTACTGATATGAATAGCACTGAGATTGTCATTGTATTGTTGGAAGCGATGACCGGCATGCTAACTGAAGAGATGTTGGTGCGGTCACTGTATCCTTTACTCAATGGTGAATATGGGGAGAGTATTCAGTCGCCATACAGTAGTTCAACACAAAATGCGGTTTCGGCTCAATTGAGTAGTGTCGAGCGATTGCTGTTGGAAACAACCACCGATGGTGGCGGAAGTCTCGACACAGTATTAGTTGCTCTATCCAATGATTTCGAAGAATTCTTTTACCAGAATTTTGATGCGAGCAAGGAATGTCTGGTTTTACTCTACAGTACGCTCGAAATCCCAGAAGACACAAACGTAACAGCGGAAGCAGAATTTGAAACTGTGGAATGCATTAACTTGCTTACTAACATGATTGATAATATAGAACAGATAAAGATCACTCTCTCCAATCCAATTTAACTCAATTGCATCTCTACAATTAAATCATCCGCCAGACGTTCAATTTCCTGCTGCAATACATCTAATTCCATACCTACTGGTACTTTTAGATTAGCTTTGGCCTTAAACAATATTTCGCTGGACATGGGCGCTGGTGCGCATTCGGTAGATAGTTGCTCAACATTGACGGACATACTGGCCAGAGCATGGGATATTTCGCGAATAATTCCGGGCCGGTCGTTTCCAATTAGATTCAGCTCTACCGTCTGCGGCGATTCAATTTCAATATCAGAGTCGACTCGCTCAATAACTAGTTTCAATTGGTCGGAGATGCCGTCGAGTGCTGCAATGAGTTTTTCAGCGTCGCTGTCGTTAACACTGACGCGAAGAATACCGGCAAACTTGCCCGCCAGTTGCGACATGCTACTTTCCAACCAATTGCCGGAATTGTCCGCTATTACTTCTGCCAGCGACTCCACCAAACCTGGTTTGTCCTGGCCAATTGCAGTGAGTACTAAATAGGTCGTCATGTATTACCTCAAAAAAGCCCAATTTGTTGATTAAAGATGTCGTCCATTGAAGATGATTTAAAGACTAGTATGGAATCTGCTATGGGCGCTAATTGTTTCTCGATGTAGAAATCGTAATCGATAGGAGCCTGACGATAAAGGCGAGGTTCTGGACCACTGGTGGTCATTATATATTCGATCCAGCCACCGGATTTATACAGACTCGGCAAATTCTTTTCCGCGCGAATGGATTCGGCTTTACGTGCTGCCTGGACATGGGGAGGAACGTTCTTTACATAGTCATCCAATTTTCTGCGCAGTCGCTTTCTTAAAACTAGCTCGTCCTCGAATTGCCCATCTAGAAGCTGACTTACTAGTTTCTTCACATACTCTTCGAACGGTTCGTCCAGAAATATTTTCCTGTAAAGCACTTGTTGAAATTCTCTTGCCAGCGGTGACCAATCACTGCGCACGGTTTCCAAGCCTTTGAATTGAATTTGATCCTCATCGATCAGACCAGCATAGCGTTTTTTACTGCCGGCATCTGACCCACGCACCGTCGGCATTAAAAACTTTCGATAGTGGGTTTCAAACTCCATCTCAAGGAAACTGCTAATACCGTGCTCTTCACGCAGCTTATCTCGCCACCATTTATTCATGCCTGCAGCCAGTTCATTACCAATATCAGCTACCTTCTCTGTCTCTACATCTCCTAGCAATACAAAAACGGAATCTGTGTCGCCATAGATAACCTGATAACCGACTTCTTCAATGTATTTTTTACTCTGAATAATTATCTCGTGGCCGCGTTTAGTAATTGAACTTACCAAACGTGAATCGAAGAAGCGGCATCCAGTAGTGCCCAAAACACCGTAGAAGGAATTCATAATAATTTTGATGGCTTGCGACAGCACGTCATTGTTTCTCGCTTTAGCCTGATCCCGAGCCGCCCACAAATTTTCAATAAGCTCAGGCAATATGTATTCACTCCGCGAAAATTTGCCACCGTCATAACCTTCGATCGCATCATCATCCTTTAGTCCTTCTATGAGTCCTAATGGATCAACGTGAAAACTGCGGATGATGCTGGGGTACAGGCTTTTGAAATCCAGAACGATGACATTGTCATGGATACCTGGAATGGACTGCATGACGTAACCACCGGGACTAATGTTGGTTGATTCCAATTGATCTAACGCCGGAGCAACATAACCTTTTCTATGCAAACGCGGTAAATAAAGAAAATCGATAGCGGCAACTGAACCGCCGTAGCGATCCAGTTCCAAGCCGGTTAGTTGACTGCGCTCAATCGCAAAGCCCAATAGGTTTTCCTGCTCGAAGATGTCCCAAACCAGGCGGCAGTCTTCAAGATTGTAATTCGCCAATGCCTCCTTATCTTCATGAAAAAGCCTGGTGATTTCCTCACCCCGCTGGTCAACATCTTCGACAAGCTTGCCTCTGTTGAGCAAAAGTCTGGAGACATATTCCAAAGAGAAGTTTTCAAACTGATAAGTCGCAGACCGCATCAGTTCTATGCCGTCTAATACAACTCGGCCGGGAACGAGTGCGTAGAAGCGCTGCTCACTATCTCTGGATTGACGCCATCTGATCAACTCCTGATTCCTTCCCAGAGCGAGTTTAACTCCAAACTTGTCGGCAAAATCCTGCAAACTTCTGAGATCAAAATTAACAACGTTCCAGCCCATTAGAACGTCGGGGTCGAGTTCAGCTACTTTCTGCACAAACGCATTCAGCAATTGTTTTTCATCGGCGAGAAAGTTCAGTTCATAGTTGAGATTGTCATCATTCTTGATAGAACGATTTTCACCGGAACCAACTATTAGTACAGTTGCGCTTGAACTGGAATAGATCGCGATGGAGTACAGGTGATTTACTCCATAATCAGTTTCTATATCAATTGAAATTGCGTCTAGGTTAGGTCGGTAGTCGTCTGCTATAAGTCTGGCGTTGACTAGATTCTTAAAAGATCCGTTGTCTTGCAATTCACTCTGAATACTTACCCCACCAGTTAAGAAGCGTTCCATCAAATAGCGGTCGGTGGGTTTTATATCCGCTTCCAGCAAGTGCACATCTCGTATTCCCAGCCGGTCTCGATTATCGAACAAATTTCTTTGACTGGAAAAATACAAAGCCGATACGGGAGCACCGGCGAAATTGGAAAGCTCGGTACGATTTATACGCCATCCTTTTTGTCGGCCCAGGATTGTTTCGACTTCTGCTGTTTGTTCACTGGGGAAAAAGCATACTGCTTCTTGTTTAGTTAGATGTAATCGAAGCGGTCCTGAATCCGAAACAAACCAAAACACCAACTCCAATCCAGCGTTGGTTTCCAACCATTGCCGAGTAAGAAGAAAAGCGTTTAGAGAGGCGAATTTTTCGGAGACTGCAGTCACGTCTCCAGAATACTAAGGGACCATTCTAATTACCATGAGTTGGTAATCAGAATGTTCCTTTGAGATCAGCAGATTAAATAGTTACTTGTCGTGGAAATTGTCCGAAGTCTTCCCAGAAACTCACTTTCTCAGGAAGTTGATCATTAGTAGGTTGCACATTGCCGTCGATATCAGTAACCCTCGACACGATGGTATGTTCACCCGAGCTTGGGTTATCCCAATCGAAACTCCACAATTTCCAGGAGTACTTGGTATTACGTGGATTAAGTTGTGCGCGCTGCCATGGTCCGTCATCAACTTTCACTTCGACACTTTCCAATGGTGTTCCATCGTTAAGCACGAAACCTTGAATCGTGAAATTACTGCCGCTTTCTACAACTCTAACAATGGCAGATTTCAAATTGAGCGTGGTAACTGAATTCTCTACCCAGCGCTCAACGCCACCAACGTTATCTCGTTTTAGAGTTACATAGTCTCGCCCCATAAAGCGACCCATATAACGAGTGTCTTGAACGTGGATTTGAGTTAGCCATTTTACATTTGCTACACCATACCAACCTGGCACGACCAGACGCAACGGCTTGCCATGATAATGAGGCAAGGGCTCCCCATTCATTTCAAATGCAAGCATGTTTTCTGGACGCATTGCGTCTTCGATGGACAAGCTACGCGCGAAAGCTTTATCAACTTCTCTACCACGTATTTCTTCCTGTGCAATATCAGCTGCAAAAAACACAATTTCTTTTGCGCCATCTTGAATGCCAGCGCGTTCAAGAATGCTGCTTAGAGTTGGACCACGCCAATTTGCGTTGCCTATTAATCCATAGAGAAGACGTTGGCTATTTCCGCCACACTCAAAACCAACTTGTTGCTCGATTACATCACCATTCATTAAATCACTGAGGGATAAATCGAGTTCGTTGTCCACCATCCCGGTGACTTTCAAACGATAAGAGTCATTGTTAACTTCAGGCTGCCCATAATGTTGAACTAGATAGAAGTCATCGTTTGACGTAAAGAAATTGGTGATTTCTCTCGTATCCTGCCAATGTGTGGTATTTGGCTGAATGGGCCGCCACTGAAAAGCTTCGGAAGCATCATCAGTAAACGGAACTAATCTCTCACCTTGCGCCAGGGCAGGAAAAAGTAAGTTAGGGGCTATCGCTGCACCTGCAGCTAGGACACCTGTACCAAGTGCACCTTTAAGGACTTTGCGTCGACCATTATCTTCGGGATTCATTGTTTTTATCTCTCTTCAGGGCCGAATTTCTGTCGAAGCTTCGGCGTCGTAAAGTGTGGAATAAGTCGATAAACTTTATCACAACCGGCAGGCTTGTTCCCATCAAGAGTTGTCAGGTCAACGAATCTATCTCTTCTTTTAGCTGATACTCTTTTCCAGTAACAATTTTCTCGAGTACTTGAACACGCTGTTCAAGTGCCTCAGTTCGTTCCTTCAGAGATTTATTTTCTTTCGATAAGTCCATCTCCAGATCATCAACACCGGCTTTAAAGCGCTCGGTCTTGTGCTGCATATAGACACTGAATGCTATGAAAGAAAAAACGATGGCAACTATTAGAACCCCAGTAAAATCATCCATTTATTAATCTCGCGCTTGTAGTTTATTGATCCAGGCAAAAAAAACGATTCTGATCTAACTTTTAAGTAACCTGGTGTTTAATTTTCAGCTTTTAGTCTGTTGGTATGCAAACTCGCTATCTAGCGATGCTTACTCTGGTTGTTTGCAAATAACGACTGCAAACTTCAGGCCAGTTTAAATTCCACGTTTTTTCAGTAACTTAGGAATATCTGCCAAAAATAGCTTTGGTTTTTCTGCCAATTGGTCGCCAACTTTACCAGGTAATTAAGATCTGGCTCACTAAATAGAAGTACGCCGTAATGGGTCAATACAATCTTCGTCAGCATTTATCAACCATAACTCCGGCTTCCACCCTGTCGCGGTTTATTGGCCCTATCGACAATTGCAGCGATACGGTTTGGGGCCAATTGACTGATTTCTCCAACTGGTCCACCTGGTCCAGTCAAATCCAATCTGTTGAGCGCCTGGACGCCGGTTCTGTGGGAAGAGGCAGTGTTTTGGCGGTGTCGATCCGAAACAGCGTTCAGCACTGGCAGATCGAGTATTGGAATCCAGGCAAGCGCGTGGATTTTATTATTGAATACAATGGCAGGCGCAGTGGCTACAGTTTTGTGTTTAATGGGCCCAGTGACGAACAGCACGTCGAACTTCGACTGCAAATGGAGTTCGAATATTCTGGGCTGCGTAGTTTGGTGAGTGGTTTTTTATCCAGATTGGAAAGAAAAAAGGCTATGCGCTTGTTTGAAGAATTTGTTTCATACATTCAGGAATTGAGCACATAGTATTGTTACGAACTTATACACTATATATTGTGTATGGAGCGTTCTATAACATCAATAAATTGGGTTTGTAAGGGATCTGCGCACTAATAGTTCAAAATGCTACAACTAGCTGATTTTTAAGTACATTCTGTATAATGTGTGATGGGTCACAATACTGCTAGCTATTTCTGTTATTTTCAGTCCAAATCACAATACTGCGAAGTCGCTCAAGTTTTGCAAACCTGACTGCAGTGCTAGCTACCAATATAAGAATAAGTAGGCATGAGCTCAGAAGAAACACATAACATATATGACATGGTTGAGACAGAGCGGTCGATAAGTATATCGATCGATACTCTGTCTAAAGGTATTGATAATTACCACATCGATGTCAGGTTAAGTAAGAAATTTACTTCTGAAGTAAAGAAACTTGTTGCACTCCTAATCTCACAGGTTGCCGTCCCTAAACCGAAGAACTGGGACAACTCGCGACAATTCGAAAAACTTCGAAAGTGCTATCTTGATCTAGTAACAGTTCTGATTCACCGGGTTAAGACCGATCTTAAAGCCGATGAGATATGTTTTCTACAGTTTGCAACCATAAAGCATATCTTACAATTCTCGCGACAGAACCTGGATGATGAAATCCGTGAAGTAAAAGCCAAACTTTCTGAGAATCGCAACAAAGGTTCCTCCGAGGCACTGTCAACCGACCAGAGATTGTTTTGGTTAAAAAAGAACTACGACAATATTCTCTATAACGTAAACAAACAGATATTCAGTCAATTGCAAAGAGTTGAAGATCGTCAGCTCGCTGTAGTTCGAAATCAGTTTCTCGGTGAGGACTATTCCTATGCCTCAAAGCTGATAATTAATCCCCTCCTTTATACATCTGAACTCAGCGCGCTGGCGTTGCTTCTCAATGAATTCAGTATGTGGAGTTGGAATGCAGAAGATTCGGGTTTTCTTGATCTGAATGAAAAAGTGGAGAAGCTGCTAAACAAGCGCATAAAGCAACATGAAATCCCTCCGCTTAATGCAACAGATTCCAAAGAGAGTGTGATTACAGAAATTCATGATGAACTTGGCGGACTTTTTGTTTTACAGGCCTATTTAGGACAGGCAGAGGACACCAAAGGAACAATAGCTGAGTCATTCAGCTGGTTCGAAATACCAGAAAACTTAGATTTACTTTTTGACATCCAGAAAAATACCGAGAAATTATCAAAATACCGCAAAGAGCACGGCTTAAAGAAATGGTGGAGTCGACGCGGCGATGTAAAAGGATTAGGAAAAACCTTAAAGGCATTTTCCAAACTTCTACGAAAAGAAAAAGTATTGCCGCAATTATTAGCGTCACATTACATGCGACGTTCACTTCACCCTACGATTCTTGAGTTTGTTGATTTAAAAATAGTTTGCCAATTCTTATCTGGAAACATTGAAACAGAGAAGGTGCAGGCAAGCATCACAGGCGGCAACCAGCTCTCTGTAGAACAAATTAGATCGCTTGAGATTCTGCGGGATAAAATACGAGAGCAAATAGCTAAAGCCGATGCTAAAGATTCCCTTAAGTTGTTATTGGATTTCAGTCGCTTCCGCCAGCAGCTCAAATTCTTTCGCTTTGCCCACCGTGCATTTAACCGCATCAAGTTGCTCTCTTTAGAAGAAGACATCAAATTGTCGAAGAGTGCCGGCACTCTTTACATGATGCCAACCAGTGGAGAGATCGAAGAAGACGATGCCAAAATTGTGCATCACGCTATTCTCAAAGCCGATGTACGTGGCTCCACAACGGTAACTGACGAACTGCAGGCTAAAGGATTGAACCCTGCCTCATATTTCAGCATGCGATTCTTTAATCCGATTAACAAAATATTGGAAACCTATGGGGCTAACAAAGTTTTCATCGAAGGCGATGCGATTATTCTCAGTTTCCTGGAATATGAACATGCGCCGCAACAGTGGTTCTCCGTTGCCCGCTCATGTGGTTATGCCAAAGACATGTTGAAAATTACGGGCTCCAATAATCGCTATTCGACACAAATGGGATTACCACTGCTCGAATTGGGTGTCGGCATTTGCTACTCCAATGAAGCACCTCGCTTTCTTTATGATGGTGATCATCCAATCATGATCTCCGGTGCTATCGGCCTGGCAGATAGAATGTCAGGTTGCTCCTGGAATCTTAGAGCTGCAATCAAAAAGAGTTTATTCAATGTTGATGTCCTGCAGATTGGCGAGGGCGATACAAAGAAGGGAGAGAAGGGGCAACACTATTTACGCTATAACGTGAATGGAATAAACATCGATGATCTTGCATTCAAGAAACTCAAGACAGAAATTCCGTTGAAGAGTTTGCGCATGAAGCTCAATGCGAAAGACTACTTATTTCACGTGGGGCAGTACCCAGACATGAACGGCCGCAAGAAAGACCTGGTTATACGTGAAGGCAAAGTCGGCTTGTGGCTCGACAATGAAATCCACGACGATCCGGACTCGGATGAAAGCTACTATGAAGTCGTGGTAAATCGGAAAGTCTTACCATTGGTATTAGAAGCCGCGGGCAAAAATCAGGTAGAAGTCGTAAATTAGCAGATCCTTCAGTGCTGATGACCGCCCGGTCCATGGACATGACCATGGGCAATTTCTTCTGCACTAGCATCCCTAACTGCAACCACTTCAATTTCGTAATGTAAGGTACGTCCTGCTAGTGGATGGTTGAAATCCACGTCAGCATTAAACTTGCCAGACTTCAAAATTATGACATTGTGCCAGCCTTTCTCTGAACGAACTCTGGCGAGTCCACCGACTCTGGGTTCTTTTACTCCATCGGGAAGTTGCAAGTGTTTTAATGGAATTCTTTGCATGGCTTCGGGATTACGCAAACCGTAAGCTTCTTCAGGTTTAAGGGTGATTTCAATTCTGTCACCTGCTTTTTTACCCGCTAGGCCGTTTTCTAAACCAACAATGACGTTATGAAAACCATGCAAGTAGAACAGTGGTTCTCCACTGCGTGATTGCTCCATCCATTCGCTGTGTTCACCATCAGCGAGTACTTCACAAAGGCGATAATCGAATGCGACTACTTTGTTTGCCTGAATGCAGTCTGCGGCTGTATCTGCAGGAGCTTCAGCGGCTTCCTGCTGGTTTTCTTCTTCAGTCATAGTTTATTTTCAATGTGTACATTTAGCTGAGCGATTCTAGCAAATTGTTCCCTTAACTCTCTATCTATTCCGAAGCCCTGACTGGAATATGCATCCTTGGGGTGGCACACTGCTAGCTATGGAAAATAGAGAATCAGGCAATCTACCGACGGTGATGCCCACAGAGCAAGAACCAAATGAGCTGCACTTACCAGTGTCCATTGAGAACTCGAAAGGCTATCTCGATAAGCTTAATCACTATTTAAGTCTCTCGCTTTCGATCCCTGAAAGGTCAGCTCGCGCATTGGGTGCGCTAGTTGGAGGCAGCACTCTGCTTCTTTCCAAGACGCTCATCCCAAACGCAATTAAGAACACTACGAGTTATAAATTTACTTTGGGCATGTTTCAAACTTTCCTTATCCGAAATGTGGCAGGAGTTAACACCGTTTCCCATGAAATGGAGTTAAAGGATAACTTTGTTCATAGAAAAGTTTTGGGAACCAGTTTGGAAGCAGCGGGTTTGTTAACAATGCATTTGTCGCCTGTCTGGGTTTTTGCCATTGCCTCTGATGCGGCGAAAGGCGGTCAGGTTTTTCTACAAAGACTTGTGCATCATCTCAAAGAGAACGAGGTAATCGAGAAAGAGAGTAATCCGGAATCCCTGGAACAGATTCTGCAATCGATCGAGGAGATGGGACGACAGGGTGCAACCGCAATCGATACTCCCCCCTTATCCAAAGATGAGATCATAGACTTGGCCGATGAGCTAAGAGCATCGACCTCCTCCCTGGCAAATAACTCAGCCAATCTGATTCCCCGCTTTGAATCTATTTGGGACCAGATTAACCTGGTGGCAAAGAAAGAGAACCTCAGCATGGAACAGGTGCTCGGTATGCTTTCGGTGCATGCGGCTTCCATTGCGGAAACGGGAATCGGCACAGCAGGTGCGGTTGGCAAAACCGGGTACAACATTCTCGATGAAGTATTGCTCAATGACTACAAGACCACCTTGACTGAAATTACTGAGGAAGGTGCGTTTAGCTATATGAAAAATAACATGCAGCCCTACCTGGAAAACGCCCAATCCCACTTCGATTTCAAGCAAGAGACCTGGACCCAGCGCTGGTTCAATAACGCAATAACCAAATTTTCTGAAAAACTTCGTTCTTAGAACCGATTTCTATTTTGAAATTTTCAATTCCTGTTGACTAGTTATTGAAAAAAACCGGCTTATACCCGTTAATTTCAAGAAAAATTGCTCCTGAGAAATTCCTTGTGTTAGCTTGATTTAACTCTGATGGAACACCCATTCAGAAACTAAAAATCCAGTAACATAATAAAATAAGCCGGGGGGCAGCTATTGATTCTTGAGTGATCCTTAAGTCTCAATAATTAGCGCAGAAACTATGAATTATCCTCAGTACTCAAAATTTTCACCCATCACGGTGAGTGTAAAGAAAAACATCCGACAATTACGCTTGAATGCCGGTTATTCGATGAACGAAGGAGCAAGATTGCTCGGAGTCTCACGCAAGCAATTGGAAGATATCGAAACCGTACGCAATTTTGTTTTCATTTAGATCTGGAATTACTTGCCAAAATGAAGGTGATCTACAAGGCCACTATGGATGATCTAATTGGTGAATTGCCGGACGATTACTATTCCGACTATTTTGTCAGACCGCGAAAAAGGCTTGGTTCGAAATCGCGCTAGAAATTTCTGATTACGTACCAAGCAGACGAATTTCAGCGAGCCAAAGCAGCCGGTGATTGAGCTTCGATAAGAGGCTCAACCGCCGGTTTTGCTTTTCTTCCACCTCTTTAAAGTAGCGTCAATTAGCCGAAACTAGGCGTTTCGTGTATACTTGTGGCCTTTTGGCGCAATGAGAAGTGGTGTTATGGCGAATAAATCAAAAAAAGAAGCGGTGGTTAATACCCGCGCTGACTTGACAGAACATATCGAAGCTTTTTTGAAAGCTGGTGGTAAAGTTCAACAAATTCCTTCTGGTGTGAGTGGTCAAACCTCTACCAGCGGCCCTAGACAGATCGTCTTAAGCCACAAAACTAGTTCATAGAAAGTTTTTCTAAAAAAAACAGGGAGATAGGTCACTATCTCCCTGTTTTTTTGTGTCTTGTGTTTGTCTTCAGCTTAGAGCTGGCTAACAGTAAATCCTTTAGCAGCTAAAAGTTCCAACAAACCATCATTGCCGACAAGATGCGCCGCTCCCACTAGAACGAATTCTGTATCGGCGTCCCGCAACATTTGTTCGATCTGAGGGATCCAGTTCAAATTGCGCTGGCGCAGCAGTGAGTCATAGAGTTCTGGCGCTTCATTCCGCATTTCATTAACGAATAGATCTGCAAGTTGTTCATTGTTTCCTGTTCGCCAAGCAGCAATCATGTCATCCATTAGCTCAGCAGTTTCTTCAAGATCTTCTAGTGAAAGCAAAATGAACTCACTTTCATTGCCTTCGCCCATAGATGCGAGGAATCCAATTTGCTCCATCACAGTCTCAAGCTGCCCAAGAGATTTAGCATCACCTAGAGCCCGAGTGTTGAAATAGGCATCTACTCCTTGTGGAGTAAAACCGATGCGTTGAAATTCCAAAACTTGCAAGGTGCTTACTATCATGCCCGGCTTAAACTTCTCCATCATCATCATCGGCATACCGATTTCCGAAATGTAGGCGGAAAGTGCTGCGTAAGCTTCCTCGGATAGAACAGTTTCTAATGTTCTTTCATCTTGATAGGTTAATTGCTGCAACATCTGTGTTTGCACTGACAAATCAGTCATCGCATTCAAGTCGGTTTCGAAATAAATTTCTTCCGAAGCTTGATAGGCTTGTTCGTATTCTTCAGGTAAGGGATAGTCGCTAGGTCTTAACAAATGCACTGTTCCACCGAGGTAAACAATATTGGATCCAGAACTGACTTGCCACACTGCTGAATCTGCGAGTGAGCTGTTTTCAGTTAACAGTACACCGAGTGCGAGCAGTGCAATGCTGAATGTTTTTAGTTTCCTTTCTAATTTCATGGCTAATTTCATGACTGAGCCCTTTCCAGATATCTGTCACAATGTTGGATTTAAGTTAGTATGCGCTAGTTCCCGTTAAAAGCAAATCTGTACCACTAATAGTTATGTCGAAACTCCTGTTCAAAATGCGCTACGTTCCTGAAGATGAAGCCCAGGAAGTTAGAGAATTGCTAGAAGAAAACAGCATTGAATATTTCGAAACTTCAGCAGGAAATTGGGGAATTTCAGTTCCTGCTATCTGGGCGAAAAATGAAGAGCAATTTGACCAGGCAAGAGAACTCATTGACGCTTACCAGCAACGGAGAACAGAACTAATTCGAGATGAGTTTGAATTGAGTAGACAACGTGGTGAAACAAAGACAATGTGGCACAGTTTTTTAGAAGAGCCAATCCGCTTTACCGTTTATGTGGGTTTGATTGTGGCGGTGTTATTTTTTTCTTTGCGTTTCTTTTTATCGTTTTAACTGTCGACTCAACTTATGTTTCAACTACACGCGAAGATTAAATTCTTCGAGCTCTTCTATGCGGTCGTTTTCTTGCATGTTCATTGCATAGTCATCGTCGAAAGTCGGTGCCCAGAAATCCTCACCGTTATCTAAAAAGCGAATTGCAATTTCCCGGTGTTGAACTCGAACTACTTGTACTGGCAGCGCAGGCATTGAATCGTCCCAACCTTCACCGTGAATCCTTACATCCAATTCCATCATGACAAAGAAATTCATTTCTTCGTCTAAGGTCAATGACAAGCCACTACTAGACATGTCTTGTATTTCACCTGTAGCCGTACCAAGCAAGGGATGCTTTAAGCTCGCCCAGAAATCAACTTCTACTCTTCTGTGTTTTCTTCTTTCTATCATTGGTCTATCAAACTCTGCACAATATTTCTTGTTTTAAGTGTAGTGGTAAATCTAGCGATAACGGTTAATCAAACTACAATCGAAATACCTACTTCAAAATCCCACTACCGTTAGAAGTAGAGAATACGGGTTTTTCTCTACAAAAATGTGAACAGCTGCTCAATAATCGATCAATATTAGAAACTTTACACTTATTCTTCGCTGTTATATAAAAGTTACAGACTTATGTTAGCGGTTCTTATCAGGGGGAACCTCCTAACATCCGATGCCACCCTGGATATCCAAGGAGGTGATCCCATCAATAGTCAATCTATTAAGGGAGCCTCCGGTTATTGCAGCTAGAACGCATAACTGGAGGGGAATAGTTAACACTGTTGATATTCCTTAGCTCCCACACGTAGAAGGTCCCGCTGTTGCATCCGTAACAGCGGGATTTTTCGTTTTGAAAGCACTAAATTATTTCTGAGAACCCAGATAACTGCGCAGGCGTGTTGGAAAATTACGTTTCAGTAACATTTGCTTCACATTCCATTGTTGCTGTGGATCGATTTCTCGTAAGTAATGCACTTCGCCACTTTCGAGTATTGCGATAGGAATTCCTCCTTGATACAGCACTCTATTCTTGAGCAAGCGCGACAATCTTCGATTCGGCAAAGTAAGATTCAGCAGATTTAACGGATCGCTTGCAGTTAAACAGTAGAATGGCTTTGTTGCTTGGTTTTGATTGTTCTTTTTATCTTTCTTAAATTTGCGTAGAGCATCGACTGTTTCGGGAAAAGCAAATTGTTCACCACCAACACCCGCGACGAATCTGCCGCCTCTCAATACACCGCGCAATTCCAATTTCCGTAAATGCATTAACAGTACTCGCCAAGGCGGTGCAAAGGATTCTCTTTCTAATAAGGATCGAACAAGTACACCCCAGCGTTGCAAATAGATGCTGATCAATCTCTCGATTTGTTCTTCATCTAAAACTTCCCATTTATAGGAAGGCTTTTTCTTCGCGACATCTTCTGTGATTTCTTGTTGGAAAGTATCGAGTAAACTCCAACGCCCAGCGTCTTCTACTCCGAACATTGCTTTTCGATGGCGGCGTTTATGAGCACTGGGTTTTTTGTTTGCAGGTGTAAGCAACGCACGTAATCCAGTGTAACTGTCACTGCAGATTCGTCCATAGCTTACGAGTTCCGCCAAGCCTTCTTCTAATTGGGTTTTCAATAAACCAGTGCGAGATTGAATCTGGTCGAAAAAGCTGGCGCCATGTTGTTGTAAATCTTGTTCGATGCGTTCAGCAATGCCACTGTGCTCAATTTTCTCATCACTCAATTGTGATTGAGCAAGTGCCTGCCAGATGTCGAGATTTTGCCGGCTGGCTAATGTTATCGGCGTGCTTTTAACTGGACCGCTGGATTTTTTCTTGCCAGGTCGGGTTGAACTAACAGGCAGGCTATATCTACCCCAGGCAACTTTACCACTTATACACATGACATCGAGCCAGTTCGGGTCGTAATTTTTTATTCTAGCCGGATAAATATCTGCTTCCCAAGCTGCAGCAGGAGACGCAATACCATCTAATAAATTGAGCGTACTTTGTAACTGTGTCTGTCCATCGAGCGCCGGTTCTTCAACAGAAGCTTCTTCTTTGATTGGTGCCAACTGATGTTGATCGAACAGAAATTCGGTATAGACTTCCAATGAAACTGGTTTTATGGCTTTACGATGGGCGTCGATAGTGTAACGGTGAATTCTTTGCAGTAGACGACGTTCACACCATTCACTTTCTTGCTTGGATTCGGAATTTTCTTTTTCGAGAAGTGTATTACCATTTGAAGTAAAGTTTCCTTGAAAAGCAAAGCCCTCGACTTCCAATGCAATCATTGCAGCGTCTACTTTCTTTGTGTCGAGTTGAAGTTCTTGCGCCAGGCGACTCGACACAATTGGACCAAGCCCTTCTAGTCTTCCCCGTACAATTTCTACTAGTGCCTTTTCTTCGGACCAATCTTGCTTTTGCAGCATTTCTGGAAGCACTACTTGTTCGCTCAAATTAGCGAAGACTGCCTTAAATTGAAGAAATGATTCTGCAGCGATCCAAAGATTATTGTCGTGGCTCTGTAATTGAACCAGACGACCGTCTTTAAGCAATTGCTCCTGCCAGCGCGAGTATTCCTTATCTGCAAATTCTGCTTCGGTGATGTATCCCAGAGATAGCAGCCCATCATGTAATTCTTCTGCAGTACTTACATAGGGCCAGGCTTCTTCTCTAACACGGGAAATTGCATCGGCATCGAGTAGACTGAAATCTTTAGCCTCAGCTGGATCCGCCCAGCTACGATTACGAATAGCATTGGTTCTTCGTTCTTCAAATGGCGCATCATCTAAAAAGGCATAGGGCCGGGCATTGCTAATTTCCTGTGCAAAAGGCGAAGGCTCTCTTAAATCTTTTGCAATCAGAGTAAGTTGATCGCTTTCGATATTGGTAATGAGCTCTTCCAGGGCAGTAATATCCATAGCCTCGGTAAGACAATCATTCACAGTTTGATTTACTAAAGGATGGTCCGGGACTTCCCGCTTACCGGTTATGTTTTCCTGACAGGCAATCTGATCAGGAAAAACATGAGCGACTAAATCTTCTGCATCCATGCGTTGAAACTGGGGTGGCACGCGTTTGCCATTTCGATTTCTTTGAATGGCCAGCGAGCGAGTCGCATTCCAACGCCAGCGCACCTCAAACATGGGTGCATCCAGTAGCGCCTGAATTAACACCTCACGCACTGTTGCGCTTTGCAAATATCTAAAAACTTCATCGAGGGGAAAGCTGTGCACAGAGCCCAACGAAATAACAATACTGTCTTCGTTTGCTGCCGCCTGTAATTCAAAATTGAATGATTTGCAAAATCGTTTTCGTAATGCTAATCCCCAACCACGATTTAATCGACTTCCGTAGGGCGAATGTATGACTACATGCATATCACCCACTTCGTCGAAGAAACGTTCCATAACAATCGTCTCACGGGTTGGCATGACTCCAAGTGAATTCATTCCTGTTTGCAAATATTCAACGAGTTGTACCGCCGCCGATCGAGGCAAGCGAACTTCATCGACTAAAAATTCAATTGCTCCATTAGCAGACTCATTGATTAGCAAGTCCGCAATGGTTTGTTTCAGATTAGAAACGGAACTGGAAAGTTCTTGAGTGCGGCCTGGTCCTTCCCCAAACCAGAATGGAATCGTTGCTTGCATGCCTTCAGCATCACGTACTCTAACTTTAAGTCCATCGACTCTTAGCATCTGCCAGGCATGGGTGCCTAATGTGAAGACATCGCCTGGTAAGGCTTCAAGGGCAAAGTCTTCATTTAGACTGCCGACCACGATATCTTCCGGATCCAACACCACCTGATAATCAAACATATCGGGAATGGCACCGCCGTTGGTAATTGAAACCAGATTGGCACCACGACGTGGGCGAATCTTATTGTTAATGGCGTCGAGGTGAAGATGCGTACCGCGGCGACCCTTTCTGCTGGTGTAACCTTCCGCTAACATCTGCACGACAGTGTCGAATTCTTCTCGGCTTAGGTTCCGATAGGAAAAGGCGTTCTTATACAGTGAAAACAGGTCATCCAGGTTCCAACCATCATCATCGCTGTTTGAGGCAGAGGGATTAGCAGATACTTCAGCAACGATTTGTTGAGCCAGAATGTCCATTGGTTTTTCTGGCATACAAATCTTATCCAACTCACCCTGCTTTACACTGTGCAACAATGCAGTCGATTCCACCAGGTCATCGCGGGTCAATGGAAAAAGAATGCCCTTAGGCGTGCCATGTATTGAGTGACCACTGCGGCCTACTCGTTGCAGAAAAGTTGCGATACTTTTCGGCGACGAAAACTGAACTACCAGATCCACCGAGCCGGTGTCGATACCGAGCTCCATGGATGCGGTGGCCACTAAAACTTTTAATTCACCTGCTTTAAGTTTTTGCTCAGCATCGTGGCGTAAATCCTTGCTCATGCTGCCATGATGTGAACACACCGAGTTATCACCGAGACGTTCAGACAATGCCAAAGCTAATCTTTCCGACAAGCGTCGCGTGTTAACGAATACCAGGGTCGTGTCGTGCTGATGAATTAGATCTACCAGACGCCGATACAATTCTTCCCAAACTTCATTACTCATCAGTGCTGACAGGGGTGAACCAGGAACTTCGAGAGCGATGTCTATCTCGCGTCGAAATCCACTATCGACTATTTCGCAAACTGCTTTCCCGTCTTTCTGTGCATCGTTACCTACCAGGTATTTAGCCACCATTTCGATTGGCTTCTGGGTTGCAGACAATCCAATCCGTTGCGGGTGCTCACCTGAATTTACTTTTACCAGATTTTGCAGACGTTCTATGGAAAGGGATAAATGGGACCCACGCTTGTCCCCTAGCATGGCATGAATTTCATCAACGATAAGAGTCGATACCGTTGCCAGCATGGAACGGCCACTGGCACTGGTAAGTAATAGATAGAGTGACTCTGGTGTTGTAACCAGAATGTGCGGCGGATTCTTAGCCATCTTCTGTCGTTCATTGGCCGGTGTGTCGCCAGTTCTTACGGCAATGGAAATATCTACTGGTGCCTGGCCAAGCAGATGCATTTGTTCGGCGATGCCATCCAGGGGAACTTCAAGATTCTTATGAATGTCGTTGCTCAGTGCTTTAAGAGGAGAGACATACAATATCTGTACGCCACCATTGAGCTGTCCCTTAACACCACGTTGCACCAGACTATCGATGGCGGCATAGAAAGCCGCCAAGGTTTTACCACTACCAGTTGGAGCAGAAATCAGAGTGTGCTTTCCCGCCTGAATAGCAGGCCAGGCTTCAGCTTGGGCTTGGGTCGCCTGCCCAAACTGGGACTCAAACCAGTTAGCGCTGGCTGGATGAAAACTCGCTAATGCCATAGACAGAGCACCAAAAAACAGCGTAGATCATTGAAATACTGTACAAGTGTACAGGTTATTTGACCCCATCGAGATTTGCAACAACGGGGTTTTGAAGAATAAGTCCAATCCCTGGCCGGGTCCATGGGAGCCCTGCAATTTCGGCGCATTGAGCTAAGTTTCCGGACCTAAATTGGTTCTAATTCGTCTTAATTAAGAAGTGCTTACGTTGACACAAGCCAGCTGCGACGCTAATTTTAATGGTCAGTAGTAGAGAAATTCCTTGTGAATGAACTAGAGAATCATCACCTTCCCAAACGAATGCGGGGTTATATGCGGATATTCTGGAAAGAAAATCGGCAATTTTTTGCTCTCCTTTTCAGCATCGTATTCTTCAAGAGTGCGATTGCGGACCTGAGCTCTATTTCCGGCGCATCTATGCTACCGACCTTATTGGATGGCGATAAGGTATGGGTTAACAAGCTAGCCTACGACGTGAAAATTCCGTTCACTGAAATTTCACTGGCCGAGCTAGCAGATCCCAAGCGCGGCGACATCGTCATTATCGATTCAAAAGTTGCAGACAAGCGTTTAGTAAAACGCATTGTCGGAATCCCTGGCGATACGGTATACATGCAAAATAACGCGCTAGTAATTAACGGCATTGCGGCCGACTATGAAGTTGTTTCCCAGGAAGGCAACTCGGTCATCATCGAAGAACATCTCCCAGATAAAATCCATCAAGCTCGATTAGCTCGTGGTTTTCTAAATCGCAGTGGGCGCAGCTACGGCCCGACAGTTGTGCCGGATGACCAGTATTTCGTGCTTGGTGATAATCGAGATAACAGCGCAGACAGCAGAACCTATAGCTTTGTCCCCCGGGTCGAAATAATCGGTCGATCTTCTTCTGTGGTGTTCTCTCTCGACAGCGATAATCGTTACTTGCCTCGGGGCGAGCGTTTCCTCTCTGGATTGGACTAATAATCTCGGGATTTATTTCCTGTACAGCCCGGCCAGCGACAACCATTCATCGCAATTCTGCCAATTCTCTGTAATAAACTACCACTTAGTCGGGTATTATTACTTGCGACACAGATATTCAGTGATCGCGCAGGAAAAAGAATAGTAATAAGAGGAAAAACTATGCACTCGTTCCGTCAACGGATTGTGCTGCTCGGCAAGACTCTTCTTGCTTTGGTTTTCGTCAGTGCATTTCAGTTATCGAACGCTCAGGAATATGTTTGGGCAACAGACTTTCCCGTGGGTTCATCGATAATTGAAATCTCAGCGCAAGATCAAAATGGCACAGTTCAAACTTTTGAAGACCTTGTTGGAGAAAAGGGCATGCTCTTTATGTTGAGCCGCTCTTTTGACTGGTGACCATTCTGTAAAAATCAGCTCGTGCAGCTGACCGAAATCAGTGACCAGTTTGAAGCCATGGGCGTAAACATCGCTGCGATGACTTACGACTCAGTTGAAATGTTAAAATCAGTTGAAGAAGATCAGGGTATTGAATTTACCCTGTTAAGAGATGCTGACATTACGCACGTCAATGCATTGGGAATATTGAATGAAGATTATGAACCAGATTCCCGAGCATATGGTGTTCCACATCCAGGTATATTTCTCATCAGCCCTGATGGGGTAATTCGCGCCAAGTTTGCGGAAGAAGGGTATCGATTACGTCCCGACTTCGATAACGTTTTAGAAGCGGCAGCGAATCTATAGTCTCGATAGAAAAACAGGAAGCTGTAACGCTTCCTGTTTTTTTTCGTCTAACATTTAGTTACAAAATGCCAAACATTCCGTAGCCGTAGTCGATTACACTGCGGCATTGATTTTCACGCGAAGTGATGTTTAAACCGGAGTAGCCGCGTGTTTGCCAAGAGTCTCACCCCTTCCCTTGCTTCTATAACTATAAGTGCAGCTCTAGTGCTGCTCTCTAGTCTAGTGAGCGCGCAATCGACTAACAATTTTTCTATACCAAGAATTTCCCAGGCACCAACTATCGATGGTGTTGTTGAAGACAACGAGTGGACAGCAGCGACCCGCATACCAATAAACGTCGAGATCGCTCCCGGAGATAACGTCGAGGCCGAAGTTTTCGCCGAAGCATTGTTAATGGAAGACGGAGAGGTTTTGTATGTAGCGTTTGTTGCCGAAGATCCAGATCCAAGCCAGATTCGCGCCATTTATCGAGATCGAGATAGCGCCTGGAATGATGACTGGATTGGCATCATATTAGACACTTTTAACGATGAACGCCGTGCCTTTGAATTCTTCGTTAATCCCTTGGGCGTCCAAATTGATGCGATCTACGATGATGTAAACGGACGCGAGGACTCTTCCTGGAATGCAATTTGGGATAGCGTTGGTCAGATTAGTGATGCTGGTTACGTCGTCGAGCTGTCTATACCTTTAAAACAACTTCGCTTCGAAGAAACCGATTCGATTCAAACCTGGGGTATCGATATAACTCGCAACTATCCCCGTAATCGAGACACCCGCATGCGCAGTCAGGCAATGGACCGCGATGTCTCTTGCTACCTCTGCCAAATAAGCAAGTTAGATGGTTTCGAAAATCTAGAATCCAGTCGCATTCTGGAAATCATTCCAACAGTAACGGCCTCTTCCACCGAGAATCGCGATCCAGCTGAAGGTGATTGGCAACGGGAAGATTTCGATCCCCAAGCTAGTCTCGATTTGCGCTGGGGAATTACCCAGGACATTTATCTAAACGCAACCGTCAATCCAGATTTTTCCCAGGTCGAGGCAGACAGCACCCAATTGGATGTTAATAACACCTTCAGTTTGTTTTTTCCGGAACGTCGAACTTTCTTTCTGGACGGTGCAGATTATTTCGACACTTATGAAAATTTGGTGCACACCAGAAACATCGCCTCACCGGAATACGGTTTAAAGCTGACAGGTAAAACTGGAGATCATACCTACGGTGTAATGGCAGCGAATGATGAGACAACCAGTTTCATCATTCCAAATAGTCTAAGATCTCGCATTGCTTCCATTGACGACATGAAGAGTAAGGTTGCTATCAGTCGTTATCGCATGGATATCTTTGAGAACTCAGCCATTGGTGCATTAGTAACTGATCGGAGAGGCGATGGATACAGTAACACTGTTGCGAGTATCGATGCCTCCTTAAGACCTACCGACTCCGACACCATAACCATCCAAAGCATGTACTCCAGATCCGATTATCCACTGATGATCCAAAATCAGTTCGCGCAGGATTCAAGCATAAGCGATAGCAGTCATGTGGTTGAGTATCAACATAATGACCGGCGCTGGGATTGGCGCCTTGGTTACTATGATTGGGGCGATGATTTCAGAGCTGATCTTGGATTCGTAAATCGCGTCGACTTTAAACACATCGTTGCCACAGTTGGGCATACCTGGCGTTGGGATGGTGAAGGTTTCTTTAGTCGCATTCGGGTTGCGGCGGATTACGATCGCACCGAAGATCAATCCGGCTTACAAATAGAAGAAGAAACAGAGTTCTTTCTCAATATGAATGGACCTATGCAATCTTACTTAAATGGATTGTTTGGCGGCAGTGAAACTTACTGGAACGGACAATACTTCGACGAACAGTTCAACATGCTTAACATTGGTTTTTCGCCAACACCAAATTTGACCATTAGTTCACTAATTCGTTACGAAGACGTTGTGGACTTCGCCAATACCCGACTGGGTTATTCCGAACGCTGGGGACCGCGAGTTCGCTATCGCTTTGGTCGACATTTTTTATTAAGTGTTGGACATCAATACCAGGATTTCGAATCCAATGATGATCACCTATTTACTGCAAACCTCACTGACATCAGAGCTACTTATCAGTTCGATGCCCGCAGTTTTATAAGACTCACCGTCCAGTACGAAGATCGCGAACGCAATCAGGATAACTATATTTTTCCAGTGGATAGCCGTTCCCGCGAACTAGGCACCCAGTTGCTCTACAGCTACAAGGTCAACGCCGCCACGCGCTTCTTTCTCGGCTACTCCGACACCGGCTTCGAAGACGACATCTACAATTCCCTCGAATACACCAACCGCACATTCTTCGCGAAATTCTCATACGCCTGGCAGCCTTAGTTTTTTTTCGTAAAAAGCTTCTATCAGTAACGCGCCGGTTACCTGGTTTGCTTGCCACAGCAGCTTGCAGCCCTCCGGGCTTCCCTCTTTCGGTCGTAAGCCCTTAAAACGGTCTTACTCGGTCATTCGGTGCTGCGCTCATATTGCTGCAGCAAGCAAACCAGGCACCCACCGCTAGTGCCATCCGATCTAGGCCGAGAATCGAACACTACTATTCATGACCCCCCATTCCGAGAAAGGAGCAGGGGTTGCTGGCTCGGCAATAAAAGATTAGCGCTGAGCGCGGAATTCAGACTTGCGAAGCGAGGCTGAATTTTAAGCGAAGGAACCCCGGAGGGGCGCAATCTGCCGAGCCAGCAACCCCTGCTCCTTTTATCCCCCCCACCTGCAAACCTTTGTCATTTTGATTCGTCTCATAGGTAGAATATGGGGAAATAGGCGGGAATGGGGAAAGCCACTATTTATCAGCTCAATTCGGGTAATCAATCTAATCAATTGGCCCTGAAAGCAGACCGAGCCCTGGCCAAACTGGCCAGTAGTGGCGATCGCGAAGCCTTCAAGACGATTGTTGATACCCACAAGCAGCGAATGTTTACTGTGGCTCGCAGCGTCATCGAGGACGCTGCCCTGGCTGAAGATATTGTGCAGGAAGCATTTATTAAGGCCTACAAAGCCCTGCCGGATTTTCGAGGTCAGTCTCGACTTTCCACCTGGCTACACCGCATCACCTACCTCACTGCTATCGACATGAGCCGGCAACGCAGCCGACATTTACGTTTGGCCACCGACGAATTTGAAGAAGACGCCACTCTCGATGGCAACAACTCTTCACGCAGTGAGAGTCAACTGGAATCAACTCAGTTGCATCAGCAAATCACCAAGGCCATGCAATGCCTTAGCGATTTCGAGCAAACCGTTTTTACCCTACGCCATATGCAAAATTTTAAGCTGCGTGAAATTGCTCTGGTAGTAGACCGCTCGGAAGGAACAGTAAAAAATATTTTATTTAGAGCAATTAGAAAAATGCGTGATCAATTAGCTGGCGCACACATTCAATTGCAGGAGATAGAACGATGTTAAATTGTGAGAGCTGCGAAATTCTAATTGCAGATGCAATTTACGATGAATTGGATTCGACTCAGCAAAAAAAATTGCAGGACCACCTTGATGGTTGTGCAAATTGCCGAGCGATGTATACAGAACTTAAAGACGCCATTGAGCAACTGTTTGCTGCTGGTGTTGGGAATCAAAGCTTAGACGATATTCCCGAACGAGCTTCTCTGGATAGTGTTTTCGATCGACTTGAACCAGCATTGGACAAGGTTGATGCAGAAAAGTATCACCAGATGCCTCGGCGGAATATAGCTCCTTGGGCTGCAACGATTACTGCTATTGCAGCCAGTGTAATCGTTTTCATTTCTCTACCGTCTAATAGACCAGGTGATCCATTAACGGGCACTGAACAAGCTCAGATTGTTTCACCAGAAGGTGTTAATCAAGACCTAATGAATTATTTAGACCGAGCACAAGTCATGTTAATGCAAGTAGCAAATGCTGAAAATTCAAACGGGTCAGTTATCCCAGTTACGAATAACTTTGCTAGAAACATGGCTATAGAAGCTAACTTCTTAAGTACTGTTGAAGATGACAATGTGAATTCTGGTCAAAAGAAATTGCTAAAGGATATTGAATTCCTACTTTTACAACTGGCAAACCTGGATGACTCGAATATGGAAGAAGGCGTTGCATTGATGCAGCGTTATCTCGAGGAAAACAGTGTTTTATTCAAGATTAGATTATTGGAGATGAGAGATCAGGACCTGATTATCTGATAGATCATCTAGAAACGAGGCAAGATCATGAAATCAATTAAACTATTACCACTTTCTCTTGGACTAGGCTTATTGGTTAGCGCCCAAGTATTTTCTCAAGAGCAGGACACGCTCGACTATCGTGAAGGATACGGTCTGGTATTAGAACAACAATGGAACGATGCACAAGCCCACTTTATCGAATTTCAGTCAGACTGGCCCGAAAGTGCATGGGTGGATGATGCCGCGTTCTGGAATTGTTATGCGATCGAACAAAGCGAAGGCGGAACCGATCAGACTGAACATTTCAATTGCTATCAAAATTTTGTACAGAACTATCCTAATAGTACCTGGATAGCAGATGCACGCTCCAAACTTGCAGTACTCGGTTCCCGGCTCTCCGACCTGGGCTACCCGCAATATATCAGCGGCATACTAAACGACAGTGGCTTCGATTTTGATTTCGATACAGCTGAGTTTGAAGAAACGATTCGTGAAGCTATGGAACTGGCGGAAGAAGAAATGGAAAGGCTGCGTGAACAAGGTTATGACGTTCCAGCCATAATCCCCCCTATTCCGCCAGTCGCTGATCTGATTGTTATTCCAGATTTTGATGAAGACGATTTTGTCTTCAACTTCGATGAGGAACAAATTGAGGAAATGCGTGAGAACGCAGAGCGCATGCGCCGTAATTTTGATCGGGTAAGAGTCGAAGTAGATAACACTCGCAGAGAAGTACGACGCATTAGAAATTCTGGGGATGACGAGCTACTGACTATCATCGGGGCCCTTAGAGACGACGAGCGGGTTTCTGAAGTCCTGATTCAACGCCTGGAAACCAGTGAAAACCCAGAATTTCGTACCCGCATCGTTCTCCTCTTAGAAGATCTACCGGGAGAAAACATAACTTCAACACTCACCGATATTGCTGCCAACGATGAGGCGGAAGGAGTTAGAAACGCAGCCATCCTGGTGCTGCTTGATCGCGACGAACCAGAATCAAGAGAAATGCTGCTGGAGATTGCCACAGATCAGGACTACCCGGTCTCAGTGCGTTCGGAAATTCTCGATGAAATGGAAGATTGGAATCCTGATGTAGTATTGCCAATCTTGTCATCAGTATTACGCAATGAAACAAATCCCATATTGGTTTCCGATGCTGCTGATACCTTATCAGATATGGAAACTGCGGAAGCCTTAAACATATTAACTTCGGCTTATGAGTCCATTGATAACGTCGAATTGCAGCATCAAATCCTGGAAGAAATAGCTGACGTTGATCTACCCAACGTTATCGGTTTCCTTACCGATGTCGCATTAACTGCAAACGATGATGTAAGTGCTGCCGTTGCCATCGAAGGAATCGCCGACCGTGAAGACAACATGTCTGTCGCCGCACTGGAAAATATTTACGCCAATACTGAAAACTTACAACGCCGTTTGGCCGTGATCGAAGGGATTGGTGATGCCGAGACTGAACAGTCTGTAGTCATTCTTTCGCAGATAATTGCGGATAGCGATACTCCGGAAATCACTGCCTCGGCAGTTCGTGCGCTCGGTGGCACTGACCTGGAAAGCGCAGTAGCGCCGGTCGTAAATGCCTATCAAAGTAATGATGAAGATGCAGTACGCCGCAGTGCAATTCGTGCACTGCGTAGATTGGATGAATTTCCTGCCGCTAACGATGCGCTCCTGGATATTCTCGAGGAACGCCTAAACGAAGCTGGCAACTAATTCTTTCAAACTTCGGGGAATGGCGATGAGAATATCACTTACAAGTTCTTTATTTTATGGCACACGCCTGGGCGCCTTATTTGCAATGGTATTGATTGCTGCAAATGCACAGGGCCAAACATTAGTTAGTGCGCCCGGTTCGACAACTTCCCTGACCGAAAAGTGGGATTGGGCAAGCGCTGAAGCGACTAACGACAGTCAGGCCTGGATTGTTTACCAAGTTACTGTGCAAGTGGATGAAAAGTTGAGCGTTGCTTTCTCCTCTAACCATCAGCATTTCTACGAATGGAATAGTGGTTACAATTGGGGCTGGAGTGGTAATTGGAACTTCAACAGACAGAGTTGGCACAACGGCATCTCCATTGATGCGTTACTTGCAGGCAATGCCAGTACACAACAAGACTTTACCGTCGCCAGATCCATTCTACATCTGGCGAAATTCGAAAACGGTGCTTTCACCGAATTCCAATTGCTCGATGCAGATACGGCAGTGGATTGGCGCACCGCTCCGGTGTACTGGTTGGGAGAAATCAATCAGAGTGAAAGTTTTCGACATCTGATTTCTCAATTGAATCAGCACTATTCCAACGCCATCGATAGAACACTTTTGAGAGCGATTGGGATTCATCAGGATCCTGATAGAGAAAGTTTTTTAAGCGATATTGTTAATGATGAGTCTCAATCAATATTGCGTAGCGCAGCATTGGAAAGCCTTGCCCAATTAGAAAGTGGCAATGTAGAAGCTTTACTGCGGCGGATTGCGGAAGATGGCAATGAAGAAAGAATCCTGCGCCGTATAGCAATTTCGGCACTGAGCCGTTATGAAAGTGACACAGCCCTTTCCCTACTGCTACAACTAGCGGGTGAGTTTAATCCCCATTTTATTAGAGCGGAAGCCATCGAGAGCCTGGCTCATTTCCAATCAGATCGTGCAACTGATCTGTTAGTGAACATCGTAGAAGATGATGATGCGGAAGAGCTGATTGAGGAAGCCTTGTATGGATTATCCCGCCGGCCTGAACAATATGACGTTATGGTTGAAACAGCGGAGAACAACCGGAATCCTGATATTCGCGAAACGGCTATCGAATTAATGGTGCGAATGAACGCGACTGAATCCTTTCCAGTGCTGGAAAATTTGATTCGCAATGATTCCAGCAGTGATGTTAGAGAAGAAGCCATAGAAGAGTTGGAAGTGTATCCGGCGGAAACATCAGTGCCGCTGCTATTTGAAATCGCCGAGAGCGTGACCGATTTTCCGGTGGACATCAGAAGCACGGCGGTGGAAACCCTTGGCGAATTCGATCCTGCTCTGGTTACCGAGCGGCTTAACCTGCTTGCCTGGTCGGATGACAATCCACGGATTCGAGATGAGGCAGTAGAGAGTCTGGCTCAATTGGACAATATTGAAGCGAATAATCTATTACTGCAAATTGCTCGCAATCACCCTAACGAGCACACCCGTGAGGAAGCCTTGGAAGAGCTGCAAGACAACGTCTTTTAAGTCCAGCAGCTACTCCCCAAACGCTGTCAAAAGCGAGAGCGAATAGGTAGAATTACGCTCTCGCTAATCCATTGCTTCGTTGTAAACATCGTTGGGCAAACAAACTTCTCTCTATCAAAAACATATCGACGCTGGCGCTAAAATCGTAGATTTCGCTGGTTGGGATATGCCCATCAATTACGGCTCCCAGATCGAAGAACATAACCAGGTTCGCACCGGTGCCGGGGTATTTGACGTTTCCCATATGACAGTAGTGGATGTTGGCGGCGAAGACGCCGAGAAATATCTGCGCTATCTGCTGGCAAACGATGTGGCAAAACTGGATGAAGTCGGGCGCGCACTCTACAGCGCCATGCTCAATCACGATGGCCGCGTACTCGATGACCTGATTGTCTACCGTATGAGCTTTGGCTACCGCGTTGTAGTGAATTGTGCCACTCGCAGCAAAGACATTCGCTGGATGATTCAAAACACCGATGGTTTTGCGGTTTCGGTAGAAGAGAAACCTCAGCTCGCGATTTTGGCAGTACACGGGCCTGAATCCATCGATAAAGCCTGCAAGGTTGTAACGGCAGATGAAGCCGAGCAGATTCGTGAGTTGAAAAACTTTCGCGGCATCGAACTGGATCGATTCTTCGTCGCCCGCACCGGTTACACCGGTGAAAAAGGTGTGGAGTTTGTTATTTCAGAGGGCGCTGCCCCGGAGTTGTGGGATAAGTTATTAGCAGTGGGAGTAAAGCCCATTGGACTTGGCGCAAGAGATACGCTGCGTCTCGAAGCTGGAATGAATCTCTATGGCCACGATATGGACGAAACCACCTCACCGCTCGAATCTAACATGGAACAGACCATTGCTTACGAGCCAGCGGATCGAGAATTTGTCGGCAAGCCCGCGCTAATTGCTCACGCTGAGTTGCGTAAAGCGGGTGAATTACCGCAGTTAGTTGGTCTGGTCCTTGAGAGTCGCGGGGTGCTGCGGGAAGGTCAAAAAGTAACCACCGATAAAGGTGACGGAGTCATAACCAGTGGCTCTTTTTCACCCACATTGAAGCATTCAATCGCATTAGCTAGAATCCCGATCAACAGCGAATCCTGCAAAGTTGACCTGCGTGGAACGCTAACACCGGTACGAATTGTAAAACCCAATTTCGTTCGTTTTGGTAAGAAGGTATTCGAGTAAAAAACAACGAGCATTACATGCTCGACCTGGAAAGGAATAAATGAGGGGGTCATTGCGTGAGTAGTATTCCTGACGACTTAAAATATGCGTCAACCCACGAGTGGATTCGAGTTAATGATGACGGCACTGCCACGGTTGGCATCAGCGACCACGCGCAAGATGCTCTTGGCGATATAGTCTTCGTCGAACTGCCGGAACCTGGATCCACGATTAATGCGAAAGATGAGGTAGCCGTGGTGGAATCGGTAAAGGCTGCCTCCGATATTTACAGTCCTGTTTCCGGACAAGTAATCGGGGTGAACGAAGCCCTGGTGGATGCTCCCGAAACTGTCAATTCGTCTCCCTATGAAAATGGATGGTTCTATAAGATGAAAATCAGCGACAGCGCTGAACTGGATGAACTATTGGATGCGGATGCCTATTCCGACCATTGCGAAGACGAATAAATACTGTAGCCGACACTTAAATAGTTAAAAAACACCGGATTGCACTTAACGCACTCCGGGTTTTGTTTTTGTTTAACAATCCAAACCCAAGTTGAAAGGATTTATGCAGACGCCAGCGAAAACTTCTTCCATGCCAACCAATACCGCTCAAAACGATTCAGCCCCTACCCTGGAAACGCTGCAATACCAGGATGAATTTATCGACCGTCATATCGGTCCTGGCGACGCACAAGTAAAAGAGATGTTAGAACCCCTGGGCTTGGATTCCCTTGAACAACTCATCGAGAAAACAGTGCCGGCTTCCATTTTGTCGAGTCGCCCGATGTCAGTTGGCAGTCCGATGACCGAGAATGACGCACTGACGAAGTTAAAAAGCATTGCCGGCAAGAACAAACAAACCCGATCATTCATTGGTTTGGGTTACTACGATACCTATACCCCCAATGTCATCTTGCGTAACGTGCTGGAAAATCCGGGCTGGTATACCGCCTATACTCCTTATCAACCGGAGATATCTCAGGGTCGCCTGGAGTGTCTGCTCAATTTCCAACAGCTAACGCTGGATTTAACTGCCATGGATCTGGCCAACGCATCGCTGTTAGACGAAGCCACCGCGGCGGCAGAAGCGATGGCGCTAGCGAAGCGCGTGAGCAAGAATCGCAGCGCTAACAAGTTCTTTGTTCACGAGCACTGTTTTCCTCAAACCATTGATGTCATTAAAACCCGGGCCGAATGTTTTGATTTTGAACTTGTTATCGGGGGAATTGAAGACATCGATGCTGCAGAATTGTTTGGCGCTATTTTCCAGTATCCATCGATGCGCGGTGATGCGAATGACCTGACCGACATAATTTCGAATTTACATGAACATAAGGCGATCGCCATCGTCGCCACCGATTTGATGAGTCTGGCCTTGTTAAAACCTCCGGGTGAAATGGGAGCAGATGTGGTAACTGGAAGCACTCAGCGCTTTGGTGTACCCATGGGTTATGGCGGGCCTCACGCGGCTTACTTCGCGACTAAAGATGAATACAAGCGTTCGGTTCCTGGCCGCATTATCGGTGTCTCGGTGGATACCAGGGAAAAGCAGGCGTTTCGTATGGCGCTGCAAACCAGGGAGCAACACATTCGCCGCGAAAAGGCGAACAGCAATATTTGTACTTCACAAGTGTTGCTGGCAAATATCGCAGCGCTTTTTGCTATGTATCACGGACCTGAAGGAATCAAAAAGATAGCAGCTCGTATTCATCGCTTGACCACAATTCTTGCGCAAGGATTGGAGCAGGCCGGGATGACAGTCGTAAACGAAAGCTACTTCGATACGCTTACGGTCAAAATCACTGACAGTGAAGTGCAAGCCTTAACTGAACGTTGCGCATTAGCAGGAATAAATCTGCGCATTGATCAACTAGCAGAGCACAGAACTGTCGGTATCAGCCTCGATGAGTGTACAACAGAAAAAGACATAGAAAGATTGTGGCAAGTACTGCTTTCCAAAGAAAGTGAAAAACTTTCAGCCTCAACTATCGACTCAGCCATATCGCGTGGAGAAATAGCGCCAGTTATCCCCGATAAGCTTGCTCGACTGAGTGCTTTCTTACAACATCCTGTGTTCAGTCGTTATCACAGCGAAACTGAAATGATGCGCTACATAAAACGACTTGAAAACAAAGACATCTCTTTGACTCACGCCATGATTCCATTGGGATCTTGCACCATGAAGTTGAATGCGGCTGCAGAAATGATACCAATCAGCTGGCCAGAGTTTGCCAAGCCCCACCCTTTCACCCCATTGGAGCAGATGAGTGGCTACCAACAAATGATTTCCGAACTGGAAGACATGTTGGCCGAAATCACAGGATTCGATGCAATTAGTATGCAACCGAATTCCGGTGCCCAGGGTGAATATGCGGGTCTGTTGGCCATAAAGAAATATCTGGCAAGCCAGGGCGGAGCTGATAGAAACGTATGTTTAATTCCGAGTTCTGCCCATGGTACGAATCCCGCCAGTGCACAGATGATTGGCATGAAAGTAGTGCTGGTTGCCTGCGATGAAGATGGCAATATCGATGTGTCAGACCTGAAAGCGAAAGCAACAGCCCACGGCGATGATCTTGCGGCGTTGATGATCACCTATCCATCTACCCATGGTGTCTATGAAGAAGCAGTGAAAGAAATTTGTCAGGTCATTCATGACAACGGTGGTCAGGTTTACATGGACGGCGCAAATTTGAATGCTCAGGTGGGTGTGGCAAAGCCAGCCGAGATCGGCGCTGATGTCTCTCACGTTAACTTGCACAAGACATTCTGTATTCCACACGGTGGCGGTGGTCCAGGCATGGGGCCAATTGGCGTGCAAAAACACCTGGCTCCCTATTTGGCAAACCATTCCCTCATCGGCATACAGGGGCCGGAACTCGACAACACCGCAGTGTCCGCTGCACCCTGGGGTAGCTGTGGCATCCTGCCAATTTCCTGGATGTATATCGCCATGATGGGCGATGCTGGTCTCTTAAAGGCAACCCAGGTAGCCATTCTCAATGCTAACTACATGGCGGTTAAACTCGCTTCCCATTATCCAGTGCTCTATACCGGTAGCAGTGGCATGGTGGCTCACGAATGCATCATCGACATGCGACCACTTAAACAAGCTTCCGGAATCAGCGAAGAAGACATCGCCAAGCGACTAATGGATTATGGTTTTCATGCGCCGACAATGTCATTTCCTGTTGCTGGTACACTAATGATCGAACCCACAGAAAGTGAATCGAAAGAAGAATTGGATCGATTCATCGATGCCATGATTCAGATTCGACAGGAGATTGCTCAGGTGGAAGCTGGCAATATCGACGCCGACAATAATCCGCTAAAGCACGCTCCACATACTATGCATGACATGGTAGACGAGCACTGGGATCGACCCTATAGCAAAGAACAGGCAGCCTTCCCAATGGGCGGCAGCATGGACAGTAAATACTGGCCTGCGGTTAATCGAATCGATAACGTCTACGGGGATAGAAATTTATTCTGTGCCTGTCCGGCGATTGAGAATTACGAAGAATAGTTCAAAAAAACTTAAGACTATTTCTTTGAATCAATATGAGAATTACGCATTTTATGTAACTTCTCCATTTGATCTTGCACGTCATCCAACTTTTCGTTTAGCTCTTTCTTTTGGGCGATGATTTCATCGTCATCCCCTTCTTCAAAATCTTTAAACGCTGAGAATAGTTGAACCTTTTCTTGTTTGAGTTGTTCGCCACGATAAGTTTTGTAATAGCTAACTTGTCTGCGCACAGCGAGGCCGGGAACGAGCACAACAGAAATTGCGACTAGATAAGGAAAAGAGACCCAGAATAAGAATAGAGCCTGAATAGAACCTTTATACATGTACTGCCAGTCGACACCAAACATGTAAATTGAAACAAGCACCCCAACCAAACCGATCAGTGCACTAAAAAACCAAAGAGAATCGCCCAGGCGTTTTATGCCCCCAGTTCCATCAGGATCATTCGGATTCAGCGCATGTTGTAAATTGGGAGCAAAGCGCAAGAATACAATTATGACGCCGAGGATAGCTAACAAGCCAACTCCCGATGAGAATCCTGCCATGAAAAAACCAAGGTACATGGAGACTAAAGCAAATACTGTCTCGTGATATTGACCAGGTACACCTAGTAGATGGCCAATTGATGTATTTATGGTAGCAAGCACTAAACCAGCGAAGACGAAATTTCGGTTACAAAGCCATGTATCGAGTACCTGTTCACTGACCCGATTGGAGCCTTCTAATTCATGAATTAAGGTGAGTGAATCGCGAAAGGTTGCGGTTGCTACGTAGACCGCCATAGTTGCAGTACTGATGATTACACCGAGAATCCAGCAATACTGTTGAAAATAGGCGATCTTGTCGGTCATCGCCGCATATTGCAGCGCTAAATAGAAGACACCGAGGCCGAGGGAGATAGCAATCTTGGGCGCAAAACCCATAGGATTGCCGTTTCGATAAGGATCGAAAAACGGATAGAAGCTGTTCTGCGCGCTGCTCATATCTTTTTCTTATATGTAAAGATAGTTTTATAACCTAACAAATCTACCTTGTTTGAATGAGTACGTCCGTGAACGAGTTCTCGTTCACGCAAACTCGTAAAAAGTATTGTGTGCCGTCAACTTCAGGATTATGCGACGGCCCTTACTTTTCTTACGGCTTACAGAGCAAAATTCTGCAACTTTATTGCACAATCGTCAAAGAACTTTGCACTTATTTAGTGTAGTAGCAAAGTGTGCAAAAACAGAGTGTGAGGGAATTAGTTTGCCTTCTACATGTAACTTGGCACTGTCGATGGACAGCGCTTCTTCGTTGCTATTGGAATCGCCATTGGTTTTTCTCTCTTCGCCAATGGCTGGCCGTGTTTAAGTTTCTTATCCAGGTACATTTGATAGGCATGGGGAAAAGGAGTCGCTACGAATTCCCGATAGCTAAGAAAAGGATTAGCAGTATTAGCTATTAGTTCACTAAAAGCTGGATGGTAAATCATGTAGTTTGATTTTCCTCCAAAACAATTTAGACAATGACTGGAGAATTCATACATACCCGGATTGCCAAGTCTGTTTTCCTGTAAGCAACTTCGCTCAATGTATTTTTGGCAATCCAATACCAACTGATAGCCTTGAACTAAACTAGTTTTCGTTTGCCCATTCCAACTCGCAATATTCCGCTCAAAACGCGAATTGTAATATTCGGTATAGGCTCGGTTAAGGTAATTCACTAAAGCAGTAAATCCAGTAGGTGAAAATGGTGTCCCTAACAAAAAGACTTCATTGTCCAAAATAGTGAAGCTGTGCAGCTTTACCTGATAGGTTTTCAAGCTATTTAGTAACTTTGTTTGGTAATACCTTTTACAGGAATCATCGAAGAATCCTTTACTGCAGTTGGCATTGGATAAATAAACTAAGTAAGTCTGGCCTGCTATAAGCAGATTGGATTGATTTGCCATTTTTCCCTCCCTGGAAAAGCTGACTTTTGAACAATTTGTTCAGGCTGCGATATTAATTTCGCATTCAACGAACTCCCTGTGTACTGGATTATGAGTCACTAGAATAACTGTAATGTCCAACTTTGTTATTGCTGACAATAATTCTAAAGACGCTTCACTGCCCAGATTTGATAGTGCTTCATCGAGAACAAGAATTGTTGGATGTTTATAAAGCGCTCGAGCAATAAGAATACGTTGGGTTTGGCCCGCCGAGAAAACATTTCCCATCTCTCCAACTTGAGTCTGAAATCCCATCGGTAGGAAACTAACAATATCCACTAATCCAACTAAGCTGCAAACGTTTAACAAGCGTTCTTCGTTAAATGGCTCTTTGCCAAGATTGATGTTGTAAGCAAGATCACCAGCCAACAAAACATCATTGTGCAGTACCGCACCAATTTGCTCTCTGATCTGCACAGGATTAAATGTTAAAAGATCTTTCCCACCAATTTTCAATTTACCGCTATTTGGTTTTTCTAAGCCTAATAAGAGCTTGATTAGAGATGACTTGCCACTACCGGAATGCCCAGTAATCCCAACGACGCTTCCTTGTTCAATTTTGAAACTAAACTCGCTTAATACTGGCTCAATGTTTTCGCCGTAACTAAAGCTGAGATTTTCACCTTCAATATCTCCAACAACTTTTGGAGCTGGAAGTAATGAATTTCCTGCAACTTCGAGTTCTTCGGTTTTCTCAAGGGTAATATCCGCCACTCTTTCCAATTCCAGTTTCATTAATCGAATTTCAGCAATTTTTGGCAACATGGCAGTAACAGAGCTGGAAAAATGTTGTTTGAGAAATATGAAGGACATGAGCTGGCCAATAGTTAGCTGACCAGTATTTACAAGCATCGCTCCGAAGAGAATCGTTGTTATATGGTCCAGACCAAATAGCAGACCCTGGGTAGTGGAAATTCCCAGTTGATAGTAGCCCAATTTATATCCGGAATTCAGATAGTTAGCGTATTTGTCACACCAGTCATTTTCTCGATCATGCTCGATCCCGTTGAGTTTAGTAACCGCCATTGAGCAGACATTCTCCATAAATCTCGATTGTTGCTTGGCGTTAGTAACCAACGTTTCCTGTCTTCGGTTTTTTTCTTCAACGAGAGTTACGACTCTTAGAATAGCCACCAACACTACAAATCCAATGGCGATAAAAGCGAGCACTGGATCATAGAGAAATAGCAGTGCCACTGTAATCAGAGAAAACAATCCATCTACTAAAACGGTAATCATTTCCTGAGTAATTAGTTGCTTTATGGATTCTATTGATGAAAATCGGGAAACAATGTCTCCCATTTCTCTTTTCTCAAAGTATGCGATTGGCAATCTAAGCAGATGACGAAAGACATTGCTTACTAACTGAAATCCGACTTGATTGGAGAACTGCATAAGAAATAGGCCACGGCAATAGGTCACCGCAGTCTTCGCCAATGTTATAAACACAAATAGCACCGCCAGCATTACAATCAAATCCGTGTTGCCTTTGTTAAGACCTTGATCTATTACGAGCTGAAGATACAAAGGCGTCAGTAAAGACAATATTTGAATGAGCAAAGATAAGAAGAAAACCTGTATCACGGCTCGTTTGAAACTTGAGGTAACACTAAAAAGATCTTTAAGAGAATAGTTTGAAATTAGAGACTCTTGTTTGAATGACTGCGCCGGACTAAATTCGATGGCGATTCCCGTAAAGTGATTTATCAATTCAGACTTTTGATACTTTCTTATCCCAATCGCTGGATCATGAATGACAATATGTGACTTCGCGATTTTCTTTAATACGACGAAATGATCAAGATCCCAATGCAACACTGCAGGCAGTGTCAAGTTGGATATATCAGACAATTCAAGTTTCAGCGCTCGGCCCATAAGATCTAGCGTTTGGGCAGCTTCTAGAAGATGTTTTACCGACGCTCCAGTGGCAGCTAGTGGATATTCAGTTCTTATACTTCTTAGATCTAATTGCTTTCCGTGAAAGCTAGAAATCATCGCCAAACTAGCTAAACCACATTCGTTGCTCTCTGCCTGAAAAATCATTGGCAGTTTCGATTTGGAGGTTAGTTTCAAACTCATCTAACTTTTCCCTGTAGATCGAGCAAAGGACTGAATATGTAAGAGAGCATAGACATGTCTTTAATGACAAAATCAGCTGTTAGCAGTTGGCCGGGCTGTAATGGATAGATATCTGGCCCATCTACATATTCCTGTGCCAATTTTGCCGTTACTTTAAATACGGGTCATTGAGACCAACGACCGGAATCAAATGCAGACGGGGATCTAGACTTGCCTGACTAATTTCTGACACCACTGCGTCATAGCGACCAAACTCCAAATGGTCGAAAGCATCATATTTAATAAGCAGGTCATGGCCCGGGGTTATTTTTCCAATTGCCCTTGAAGGTACGAATAGAACTGCCTCAAGTTCGGCATGCTGAGGATTTAAGTAGAATATCGGCTCATTAACGCTTACAGCTTGCCCCTCTTCCATTGCGATCGCTGCAACATAACCAGCTTGAGGTGCAACTACTGAAACGAACTTGGAATTGTCCAAATTTAGTATTTCATTCTGATATCGTGTTTTCTCTCGAAGTAACCTTATCTCGGTTATTTCCTGGTTCAGTGCAAGGGTCGAGTGATTTACTGCATGTGATTCAAATTGTTGTTGAATTTGTTCAAGCCTCTGCTCGACTTCACTTCTTTGTCTAAGCATTGTCAGATGAGCCAACTGTTTCTGATCAAACTGGGCTTTGGAAATGCCAGAGTTAGCGAGCAGCTGTTGTAAGGAATCGATAGTGTTAGAACTTATTGCTACTTGTTCATCGATAATTTCTAATTCAGCCTCAGTGTTGGCAATATTTCTTTCCCAGTTTCGTCTGTCTTCGCTGCTTTTGAGCAGTAATTGTTCCCGTAACGCGCTTTGAAGGTCTATTTCAGCGCTGAGAAACTCATGTTCAGAAACCAGGCTGTTAATTTGGGAGTCTTGCAGGAATAGTCCTTTTCCGTCATAAGTAGCAACAGTCATGGTGGCCAGGACTTGTCCAGCTACAACTCGCTGTTGCGTTTCAACCTTGATATCAACAATGACGGCAGTTTTTGGTGCCAAAATCTTTTGCGTGCCGGCCGCTGGTTCCAATATCCCTCTCACTGTTTCTGTTTCTTTATAACGAATAAAACAGAGCACCAAGACGGCCGTAACCAAGAAGGCAACAGAAAACCAAAGCACTACACTAATCGCAAAATCCTGCTTTATCAGTACCGAAGTGCTGCTTCTATCAGCTTTATATTGAACAACTTCTTGGCGAAGCAGTGCTTTTCGCTCACTCACTTGAATTCACTCAAGCAGCGTTTGCCAAGGAATTGTTTACGATAGTTATAAGATCATTAACGGTGGTGAGTTTCTGCAATTCTGAAGAATCTACCGTTATAGAATAGTAGTCCTCTATGTCATACAAAACTTCCAGGATTGCTAATGAATCTAAGTTCAGATCACTAAACTGCTGGTTGTTATCAGCTCCACTTTCTGTTTGATCTATAGTTGTGTGTTCTGCAAGTTTCGAAAAAACCATCGATCGGACATCCATTGTCTCCATTGCGGTCTCCTTTTAAATTAAATGATCTTTAAGTTGGATTGTGAAAATAGTCGGGTAGCAGCCTTAAGTACTTCCATTGCTGTGGATATTTTTCTAAATACGCTTCAAGAATGTTTACTAATGACTGGGTAATTCGAGTAACAGCTTGTTCGAGCGTCTCTCCTTCTAATTTTTCCGGAACTATTAGCGGGAACACCTTTACAAAATTCTTTTGCTTTTTCCTATAAGTAATGACTGGCAGCAATGGCGCTTTAGTGGCAAGAGCGAGAGTTGCTGGGCCTTTGGGAAAATAGGCTTTCCTTGCTAGAAAGGACACTTGAGTGCTCTCACCAAAACGCTGGGGTAAATCGCAAAACATCGTAAGTGTCGTAAGCTTGGACCTTAAAAGTTTTCGCAGCTGCAAGACATCGGTATTTGCAGCTATCAAATGATTACTACCAAGGACGGCGCGATCTCCAAAGCAAGTTCTTATATTGTCGAAATAGGTTTCACTTGCCAGATCCTGACTAACTAATACTCGTTTGTTTTGGGGATTTTCGAGACACATAAGGGCATTCAATCCATAGACAAAGTCGCCGAAGTGAAAAGCAGAAATAATTCGAGAATGCTGTAAATCGTTTTGCAGTTGTAAAAAATTATTACGCTGCAGGATCTGCATCGAATCTCTATGCTTGGTTAATACGTGGCTTGAATGTTGTGAATTTCTCAATGAGTCAATTCTGCTTTGGAATACACTATTGTCTTGCAGAATGCCTTTAGTACGGCCGATTGGTTCGCGTAAGCAAAAAGAGATGGCAGCTAGATAAGCATCATTGTCAGCATTTGATTGAATATCATTGATTGGGGGCTTCCCACTCAATCGATTTGTCAGGGAATAAAATCGCAGCAAAAACTGGTTTCTAGAAAACAACTTTGTGTTTAGAAAATAGCTGTGCAAACAGTCAGCTAGTGCCGCCTTTAAGGTCGACTTGTAGCCTATGAGTGCGCAAATAAACGGCGCTGCGAATTGACGCTTTTTGAGTGTGCTCATCGCTGTGCGTTATCCTTAACTTGTCAGCAATGTTTATGAAGTAGATCGGAAATTAATATAGTTCAGGAATTGAATTTATGCCAATTTCAAATTCCTATTTTATTGTAACTGCAGTCCCGCTAACACTAACCATCATCATTCCGCCTTTCATGCCGATCACTTCATAGTCAATATCGATGCCGACTACAGCGTTGGCTCCCATGGCTTTAGCTTCGTATTCTATTTCCTGAAAGGCTATGTCTCTTGCCTTACCTAATTCATCTTCGTAAGCACCGGCTCTACCGCCGACGATGTCTCTGACAGCACCGAAGATGTCTTTGAATATGTTGGCGCCCAGTATTGCTTCTCCAACAACAACGCCTTTGTATTCGACGATTTCGCGACCTTGCAGTGTAGGTGTAGTTGATCTGATCATTTGACTTCTCCTATTGCTTTAGCCATTCACGTCCAGCTTCTTCAGAGCTGACGAAACGAATATGTGAATGGTTACTGTGTTCAAGGGCAAGCTCTTGAATGCGCTGACTGTAATTCGATAAATCAGCAACGACGATTGCGAGCTTTTGATTGTAGTTAGCGAATTTCTGAAAAATTTCTCCGGCGAGACCGGTTGATAAATCGAAGAAGGCCGGGCCGAGATCATGCTCGGAAATCAACATGCCTTCCTGCTCGAAGCTGCTGCTCAGCAGCTTCATGACATTGATTGTTTCGGTCACAGCTAGCACTCATTCCCTTGGTGGCAGGCCATGGACCATGGTGAGAGATTTCAAGGTAGTGCCGGCGCGGCGAAATTCAGATAGAGCCTGATACTCCTCATCGTTGTACCAGTCTTTGGCAACTTGCTCCGAAGGAAACTTAAAAATAATGACTCTACCTTCCAAAGGATCTGTGCCTTCCAGATTTTCATGGCTGTCATCAAACTTGACGAATTCTCCATTGAAACGTTTCAGGATTGGGAAAAATCCCTGCTCGTATTTCCTGTATTCATCCGCATCACTAACAACCAGGTTGGCGATCATATAGACGGCAATGTCTGACATTTTTCTCTCCCTAAGTTTTGACCTGTAAAATATTTAATCTATTAAAGCGGTACTTTGCAATGACAACGTTAATCACTGACTGCCATGACTATAGATATCCACATTGCTAAGACTGCCAGGTTGCCTAATCCAAATGCAACGACTCGATGGAGCACGTTGTTGTAAGTTAGATGTATACAGCTATGAAGAAAGCGTGCTGCAACAAATGCCCAGGCGAAGGTTACAGGTAATGTACTGCTTACTTCCAAACTCAAATAAAGCACACCAGCCACGTAAAACAAAACCGGAACTTCAAAAAGATTACTCACCTGACGCGTGGTTTTCGTCACGATATCAGGTACTTCACTGCCATCCATTAAGGCAAAGTAATTCAATGCTATGTCACCTTTTTGCACTGATCTTATGCGCACACGAAGTGTTAATAATAGAATCGAGAAAGTGAGCAGCACTAAAACGAACATCGGATAAATCATAAATTCCCCCTTTTTGAATTGTCCTGACTAGACCTGTCTGTCGGGCCAAAAGATCGTTTCCAAAGATAAACCGGATAAGCAGAAAGAAAACGCTAGAATAGGTTTAGAAATAATCTTCCGGTGTAATATGCCGGCTGTAGCTAAAGCAGTATAATTCCCAGTCTCATGCTATGACAGACAAGAATCCAATTTTGAATTCAGAAATCTTTCAACAACATATAGATACACTGGTTGCGAATTATGAACAGGCGCTTAGCCTGCAGCGTGAAGCTGGAGGCGAGCTGGAATCTCTGCTGATACACAGCGGCAGCGAAGATACTTACTTTGCCGATGATCGCCACATTCCGTTTCAGGCCTACGGTCACTACCTACACTGGATTCCAGTCAATCGACCGGACCAGTTTGCCTATATCTGCCCCGGGCAAAAGCCAGTTTACTTTCAGATCGTGCCGGACGATTACTGGCACGATCAAAGCATTGAGATCGCCGAGTGGTGGGCGAGCAGTTTTCAGATAATTCGCCTGGGTTCTGTCGCCGAAATTAGCAAACACCTGGCGGATGCTGAGCTAGGTTATCTCGGCCCTGATGCATCTCTGGCTAATAAATTCGGGATCGAGTCGGATGCCGTTAATCCAAACAATATTATTCACAATCTGGATTATCAGCGTGCCTATAAAACGGCTTATGAGGTAGCACAGTTAAAGGCGGCGAACCGTCTGGCTGTTGCAGGTCATGCTGCGGCACGGGATAGTTTTCTCCATGGCGGCAATGAGTACCAGATACACATGGCCTACCTTGCGGCCTGCGGCATGTTGGAAGACGAAAGCCCCTATACCAATATCGTTGCCCTGGATAAGAACTCGGCCATTCTGCATTACCAGCACAAACAGCGAGGCAATGCCGAAGACAGCAAGGTTTTATTGATCGATGCCGGCTGTCGTGTCAGTGGTTATGGCTCAGATGTAACTCGCACCAGTGTGAAAGACAATGTTCACTCAACTTTTAAAGCCTTGCTAGTGGGAATGGAAGAAATCGAGCAGGATCTGGTGGCTATGGTTAAACCTGGTATCGACTATGTCGATATTCATCTCGCTACACTTAGTAAAATCGGGCAATTGCTGATTGATTTAGACATATGTCGAGGATCAGCGGATGAATTGATGGAAAAAGAAATTTCTCATTTGTTCATGCCACATGGTGTGGGGCATTTGCTCGGCATTCAGGTACACGACGTTGGTGGCCATCAACAGGATATTAATGGCAGCACCGAGGCGCCACCGCAGCACTCGCCGGCCCTACGTAACACCCGAAAACTTGGCGAAGCGATGGTATTTACCATCGAACCTGGTTGTTACTTTATTCCGTTGTTGCTTGAACCGGAAAGAGGTAAGGAAAGAGGTCAGTCAATAAACTGGAAGTTAGTAGATGAACTCTATCCCTGTGGAGGAATTCGAGTAGAAGACAATGTGTTGGTAACCGCTAACTCAGTTGAAAACCTAACCAGACAGTTTGAATAGTATTTCCTTAACAACTAAAAACTTCATTAATCACCTTCATAAGATTAGGCAGCGCTTGTTGATTGTCATCGATTACGCTGCGGGCAGCCGCACCCATTTGCTGCCGTTTGTTTTCACTATCGATTAATTCTTCCAGAGAATTAGCCAGCCCCTTAACATCTATAACTGTCTTTAATCCGCCGACAAATTCCAATTGCTTACAAATCTGGGCGAAATTATACTGAGAAGGACCCACAACAACCGGCAATGCCAGAGCTGCAGGCTCTAGTACATTCTGACAACCGGTATCTACCAGACTACCTCCAACGAATGCGATATCAGAAATTGAATAGTAGGAAGCCATCTCCCCCATGCTGTCCCCCACGATAACTTGAGTGCTTTCTGTAACTGGCGTTTGTTCGGAACGCCGCAGGGTATTTAACTCCAATTTTTTACTTTGCTTAGTGACTTCATCGAATCGTTCTGGGTGTCGAGGTACCAATAAAAGTAGCGCCTGCGGTTTTTTTTCCAGTACTTTTTTGAAGGCAGTGAGTACTCTAACTTCTTCCCCTTCCCGGGTACTTGCGGCGACAATAATTGTGCGACCCGACGCTTTTATGCTACTAAAATACGGATCTCTTCTTTCTGTGGTCATAGTTTGTTCTACATTGAACTTCAAACTGCCAGTAATACTAATGTTATTGGGATCCGCTCCCAAGGCTTCGATTCTTTTAGCATCCTGCTTTGACTGCACCGCAATTGCGTTTAAGCCTTGCAACATAGTCCTGGTTGTCCTCCCAATGCGGGCATACCCTGCTGCAGAATTTTTCGACAATCTTGCATTGGCCAGAATGGTTTTTACGCCACGGCTATGGCATTGATGAATTAGATTCGGCCATAACTCCGTTTCCATAATAATAAGTAAGTCCGGATTCACTGTATTCAGAAAACGGCTAACTGCAGTAGGCAAGTCATAGGGTAAATAAGAACGAAAAACGCTGTTACCAAACAATGCCTGGGCGCGCTCGGAGCCAGTGGGCGTCATGGAAGTAAAAAGGATTTGCGCATCAGGATAGGCCTGCTTAATTGCGTTTACCAGTGGTTCGGCAGCAACGGTTTCACCGACGGAAACCGCGTGAATCCAAATCGTGGTTTGGGTTTGGTCGTATTCCTCAGCTGGATTGAAACGACCGAATCGTTCAGCGATGCGTTGGCGGTAACCCGGCGATTGCTTTCCCCGTAGATAAAGACGCAGCAATATCAACGGAACAGAAAGATACAAAAAGAGGCTATAGAGAAATCGCATCATGGAAGGACTATTGCTTATTTTACGCCGTTAGTGCTGTTGGGAAATTACGATTGATGTCGATATACTCTAGTCGCTCTCACTTACTCACAGCAACTACCGCAGTCGACCCGTAAAGGTAACCAATGACATCACGCTATTCAACAGACATCGTCATCTTTGGCGGTGGCATAGCAGGGTTATGGTTACTTAATCGATTACAGAGCGATGGCTTCCATGCAATTCTTTTTGAAACCCGGGCGCTGGGAAGCGGCCAAACCCTCGCTTCACAGGGGATTATTCACGGTGGACTGAAATACGCATTGAGCGGCTCCGTCTCTGGCGCGGCAAATGTCATCGCCGACATGCCGCAGCGCTGGCGCCAATGTTTAAGTGGCAGTGGCGAGTTAGACTTAAGGGATGTCGCGGTTCTTAGTGACCAATATTACATGTGGTCAGATGGTAGCCTTCGTTCCAAACTAAAAACTTTTCTTGGCAGTAAAAGCCTGGTGGGTCGAGTTGAAGCCCTCGACCAGAATAACTATCCGACTTTTTTTCAAGATAATTCTGTCGACGGCACTTTATATCAACTTCCAGATTTCGTTGTAGACACCCCTTCTCTTCTACAGAAACTTCGAGACCCTGTTCAATCGAGAATTTTCCAAATCGATGACGGTGCGTATCAATTTAAGAAAGACGAAGTTTCGTCCAACTACAGGATCGAGCTAAGCAAGAACGAGACCGAGATTGAATTTAGTGCCAACAAAATTATTTTTTGTGCAGGTGAAGGTAATGCTGAGCTAATCGAACAGGCGTCTATTAAAACGATTAGCGCGCAAGTGCGACCATTACATATGGTCTATTTGAAAAAACCAAACTTACCGCAACTGTTTGTGCATTGCATTGGCGACGATTTCAGTCTGACGCCAAAACTCACGGTAACCTCCCATACCGATCTGCAAGGGCAAACGGTTTGGTATTTAGGTGGTGATCTGGCAGAACAAGGCGTAAGCAAAAGTAAAGCGGATCAAATCGAAGCGGCACAGCAACTGGTTAAAAAATTGTTTCCCTGGATTGACATCAGCGCTACCGAATGGAATAGCTTTCTTATCAACCGAGCCGAAGCGAACATCAACAATAACTATCGTCCCGATGATGCCTATGTCGCGACCGAGGGAAACATCATTCTGGCCTGGCCAACCAAACTCACTCTTACTCCTTCCCTGGCCGATAAAGTAATCAATGCTTTACAGAGTGATTCTGTTACTCCCGCTGGTGATAGCGAGTCGCTTCAAGTACTCAGCGAATTTAGAGTAGAACCAGATTTAGCGAATGCCTATTGGGACTAATCTCCAATGATCGTACAAAAGCGTAAGCTAGGCCAAAGTGGTCTTAGTGTTTCCTGTCTTGGTCTCGGTACCGTTAAGTTTGGCCGCAATCAAGAAGTTAAGTATCCCACCACTTTTGCTCTGCCTTCAGACGATGCAGTTTCAGCCTTGCTGGAACAGGCTAAGTCCTATGGAATCAATTTACTGGATACCGCCCCCGCCTACGGCAGCAGCGAACAGCGGCTGGGGCGCTTGCTGCGGGATCGCGAAGACTGGGTAATCTGCACCAAAGTCGGAGAAGAATTTGTAACCGGCAAGTCCTATTACGATTTCTCTGCGGATCACGTCAGAAAGAGCATCGAGCGCAGTTTGCTCAACCTGAATACCGATTACCTGGATATTGTGCTGGTGCACTCCGATGGCAATGACATGACCATTATCGATTCCACCGATTGTTTGGAAGCTCTGGCCGAGCTCAAGCAACGGGGCATGATTCGAGCCATTGGCATGTCTACCAAGAGTGTCGAAGGGGGAATGAAAGCGGTAGATCTTACCGATGTAGTCATGGTGACATATAACCCATCCAGCACCGAAGACGAACCGGTCATCGATCACGCCCTGGCAAATGACAAAGGTGTGCTGGTCAAGAAAGGCCTCAATAGTGGCCACGATTGTGAAGGCGGCGTCGAGAAAAATTTTGACTTTGTGCTAAACAAAGCAGGCGTATCAAGTATTATCGTTGGCACGATTAATCCTGCACATCTTGAAGATAATGTGCGCGTTGCAACAAAAGCTTTAGCTTAGTATTAGGACTAATTGCGGCGGGAAATGCTACTCCCCAACTTCTTTCATCTTTTCAACGATCGCTGAAGTCGAGCAGTTATCCAAAAATTCGAGAGCCTTTACTTCACCACCGTAGGATTGAACGTACTCGCCCCCTACAACTTGCTCGAGTGTGTAATCACCGCCCTTAACCAGCACTTCAGGTTGCAGCTGCTGTAATAGTTGTTCGGGAGTGTCTTCAGAGAAAGATACTACCCAGTCTACGGCCTCCAAGCCGGCCAACACCGCCATGCGTCGTTCAACTGGATTAATTGGGCGACCCGGCCCCTTAACCCTTTGAACAGAATCATCGTTGTTAATAGCAACAATGAGTCGATCACCTAATTCTTTTGCTTCTGCCAGATAACCAACATGTCCTGCATGAATTATGTCGAAACAACCGTTGGTAAAAACGATTTTCTCACCGTGGGCTTTCGCATCTTGCACGGCGAAGATTAATTGTTCAGAAGTCATAACACCGCGACCGGAATTTTGTTCTGCCAAAATCGCGCGGCGAAGCTCAGGCCCACTAATTGCGGCGGTACCCAATTTACCAACTACGAGACCTGCGGCTAAGTTTGCCAGTGCCGTGGCATCGGCAAGATTATCACCGGCGGCCATGGATGCAGCTAACACACTGATAACGGTATCCCCAGCACCCGTTACATCGAACACTTCCTGCGCCCGTGCCGGTAGATGCAGCTCTGGTGAATCTGGTCGAATCAAAGTCATGCCGTGTTCACCGCGAGTAATGAGCATGGCTTCCAAATTCAAATCGCTAACTAGTTTTAATCCTTTGTTAACCAGTTCTTCTTCGTTTTGACTGACGCCGACTACCTCTTCGAATTCAGTCAAATTTGGTGTTATCAACGTAGCACCACGATATTTCTCAAAGTTAGAACCTTTCGGATCGGCAATTATGGGTATGCCGCGACTTCGTCCCAATTCAATAAGTTCTGGGATATCCTGCAGTGCACCTTTGGCGTAGTCAGAAAGAACCAGAACCTGGGAGTCGTCGATTAGTGCTTTGGCCTTCTCGAACAAACCAGCAACGTCCGGCTGTGCAAAGGGTTGTTCGAAGTCGAGGCGAATTAATTGTTGATGCTGACTGATAACACGAAGTTTGGTGATCGTTGGTTTTTCAGCCGATTGCAGAAAGTCGCAATAGACACCAGCAGCGCTCAAACGGGAATGCAGTTCCTGTCCGGTTTCATCATTGCCGACGATACCAATCAAGCGCGTGGCCGAACCCAGGGCAGCGATGTTCAGGGCGACGTTGCCAGCACCGCCGGGGCGATTTTCTTCATGGCCGACCCGCACTACCGGCACAGGTGCTTCTGGTGAAACTCGGGAAGCCGCTCCATGCCAGTAGCGATCTAACATTACATCGCCGATGACTAATAGCCGTGCGTCTTGAAACGACGGCATCTCTAGTTTCATGCCTGCTCTCCACTGGGGCAAGATGGCCCCAAATCATGGCGGCAGATCATACCACAGCGCCGGTAGATGTAGATTGCAGAGATAGACCCCCAAAACCGCCAAATTCTGGGAAAAGTGGGGTTTTACTTTCGAAAAATGCGAGTTACTAATAATTAAGTGGGTAATTATAAACATTTATGTTCTATTTTGGGCTAGGAGTCCCAAAAATGTGAAGCTTAGAGGCATCTGCTACAATTCGCGCCTGCCTGAAATGAAACTTATACACAGTGGCTCTAGTGAATAACGGCGATGTCTCAGCCTGATTTATCCCCTCAATACCGATCATTGCGCGGCTATCTGTCACCGCGATATTGGCCTACCTGGATCGCCTTGGGGCTGATGAAGCTGGTTGCCCATCTGCCTTTCCCGGTACAAATGTTTGCTGGCAAGGTGCTCGGTATCGCCTCCTATCATATTGCCCGGCAACGACGACATATCTGCGAGGTGAATCTGCGCCTGTGCTTTCCCGAGCTTAGTGACGAAGAACGCAAGAAACTGGTGCGGAAAACTTTTGTCTCTAATGGTATCGGTTTGATCGAAATCGCCATTGCCTGGCATCGAGAGCCTGAAGAATATCGAAATCGAGTGACGACATCAGGCTTAGAAAACCTGGAGGAAGCACTGGCCAAAGGCAAAGGGGTGCTTTTGTTGTGTGCGCATTTCACCACCATTGAATTCTGCGCTTTCTTGTTCAGTCTTTCTTATAAAATGGATGTTACATACCGTGGTAACAAGAATCCTCTATTCGATGCAGCTATGTGGAACGGGCGAGTTCGACACTATCCCGCAGTTCACGATCGCAAGGATATTCGCGGCGCCATGCGCAGCCTGAAACAAGGCCATATTCTCTGGTATGCACCGGATCAAGACTATGGAGCTAAGCATTCAGTGTTTGTGCCTTTCTTCGGCAATCAGGCGGCAACAATTACTGCAACGAGTCGTTTTGCAGGTTTTAACGATTCGGCCGTTGTCTTCTATAGTCATTATCGAAATAAAGATAACACGGGTTATCATTTGAACTTTAGTCCAGCCCTGGAGAACTACCCGACTGGGGATCAAGAGCAAGATGCAATTACTATTAATGAAATAGTGGAAGAAGCCATTCGAAAGCAACCCGATCAATATCTGTGGTTGCACAAACGATTTAAAACTCAAGCCGCTGGAAAATCAGCACGACCTTATTAGTGTGTTAATGGCAAAAGTTAGCGAGCCTTTATCGTGAGTAAACTTAACTGGCAATCAATTGATACGCGACTTCTCGCTGTAGTTGTCAGTCTCGCCGTTTCTCTCTTAATACTTCTTGTCGAAGATGCGCCTAACGATGATGCGTATGCCTACATTCGCACGGCGGAGATCGTTCTTAATGACGGTATTGGCGCAGCGATTCAACATTACGCCTGGGTTAGTTATTCCTTGTTGATTGCATTGGTGAGTCAGTTGGGTTTCGATTTGCTAACTTCTGCCTACCTCATCAACTCCTTGTTCTTTGCGCTGCTCGTGTATTCTTTCCTGAGCATAGTAAGACTGATTAATGATTCAAAACTGGTGGGAATACTGGCAGCACTTTGCATATTGCTGTATCCCCAACTCAATGAATTTCGTTTCGATGTCATACGCGATGTTGGGTACTGGGCCTTATCGATATTCGCTTTGTGGCAGTTCCTGCTCTATTTTAATTTTCATCGAAACAAAAACCTGATTGCTTTTGGTATTGGCTTATTACTTGCCAGCAGTTTTAGACCGGAAGCAATCATTTATCTCATTGCCACGCCTTTTGCATTATTGCTGGATAAATCCTTAGAGGTGGATAATCGGCGACGATACTTTGCGAAAGCGATGGGCTTAGCCGCAGGAATTCTGGCGTTCTCATTTGTTGTTTTAGCCTTAATGGGAACAAGCATTACGGCCTTACTGACTGATTTCGTTTCAGTCTATGAGCCTTTTATAAACAGCACGTTTAATCCGAGCGAAGCAGATAGCTCGGCGCTAAGCACAGCAATCTTCGGTGAACACGCCGCCTCCTATTCTGGCCCTTATATAAGCCTGTTCCTATTTACTGGTCTGTTAGCAATACTGATTGTAAAACTGTTTTCAGGTATTGGCGGACCGTTCTTCTGGTTATTGGTATACGGTGGCTTTAAACGATCGATAAAACTAGAACGAAACTTGTATTTGCCGATCATGTTTTTCTTAGTCACCAACGTGGCTATAGTGTTTATGTTTATTCTGGTTACGCGGTATATATCCAGTCGCTATGCAATGTTGTTCTGTTTGTTGCTCGTACTGCTAGTGCCAATGGTTATCGCTAATATCATTCAACAGCTTGATCGGAGCACTCTAAAGAATGTAGGAATGCGAGTGATTATTCTGTTCTTTGGATATTGTGCCTTCGATTCCTTTATCAGCTTTGGCCAATCCAAGACTTTTGTCTTTGACTCGGTTAATTGGATTGCCACACAAACTAACAATGAATCGGGCCTACTAACGAATAATCATGCCGTTGCATATTACAGCGGCAAGGTAGATGACTACGACCAGGTGATTAGATTCCTAACAGAAAGCGAAATTCGAAATTCCAATCCTGATGACTTGATCGCAATTGAAATGCATTTTGAAATGTCGGAACTGGTTGAACGCCCTGAAGTAAAATCGCTCTTGGAATTTCAAACGGCGTTTCCCAGCGTGGATGATCAGCAGCTTGCCATTTATAGGCGAGTTAATCCCTAAGCCAACGTGGTGTTTACCAAGTGTCGGATTCTTCGCGCTTGGTCACCAATAAATTTTCCAGAATCATGTAATTTAGATCGGTGCCCATGAACATGTTGACTGCATCTTCCGGTGTGCACACTAGCGCTTCACCGGGTCGACTCAAGGTTGCGTTTATCAACAGGCCGTGGCCAGTGCGATCCTGGAAAGCTTTTAGTAAACGATAGAAATCAGGATTGTTCTCTTCGTTCACGACCTGGGCCCGGGTTGTGCCGTCTTCATAAACCACAACCGGATAGCGTTCCTGCCAGCGCGAACTAACCGGGAGACTGATGCACATGTATTCATCACAATGATTCTGCGGTAGAAAATCTTTTGCAACAGAATCGATGATGCTTGGTGAAAATGGGCGCCAGTGTTCTCTAAATTTTACCTGGTGATTGATAGCTTCGATAATGCCGGTCTGATTTGGATTCGCCAGAATACTGCGATTACCGAGGGCCCGGGCACCAAATTCCATGCGGCCGCGAAACCAGGCCACCGGCTGACCGTGGGCGAGCAATTCAGCTGCTTTCTCATGGGGAAAAGGCAACACTTCCCATTGTGGTTTGTCCCGGTGCATCAGACAGGCCTCGATGCATTCATCGTTGCTAAAGTTCGGGCCCAGAAACATATTAGGCACCGGTTCGATCTCAATGCCTAGCTTGCGTACCGAATAGGATGCTGCACCAATTGCGGTACCGGCATCAGAGCAGGCCGGATGCACAACATATTCTTTCACTTGGGGTAATCCACTTAGGCGATTATTAAGACGAATATTCATCGAACCTGTACCGGCAACTGCAAGTCGACCGGTCTCTTCCAATACATCTCCCAGGTAATGAGTAACCAATCCGACGGCGATGTCCTCATAGAGTTTTTGAATTGCTGCCGCATAGTGTACATAGGGATCTTCCATGAGATTTCCTGCGCGGCGAGGCCCCAACATATCTACTAACTTCTTACTAAAATAGTGCCCTTTGGATTTAGCTTTGTAACGGCGCAATCCGACTGTGCTTATGAGTTTGTTGTTAACTTTGAAATGTTTGCCATCGAATTCGGCCAGTGCTGAGAGATCATATTTTTCTGGATCGCCAAAAGGTGCGATTCCCATTACCTTAAATTCGCCATCGAGAATTTCGAAGCCGAGATAATCCGTTAATGCGGCATACATGCCACACAGAGAATCTGGATTATAAAATTCTTTTACTTTCTCAATATTGCCTTGCTGGCCATAAGCAAGTAACACATTGGAGTATTCACCTTTAGAGTCGACGCAAAAGATTGCGGTTTTTTCTTTACTCTCATTCAAGTGATAGCAGCTACTGGCATGGGCCAATTGATGCTCAACCGGAACCAGCTCGGTACTCGTGTTAGAAATATGCAAACGTTCTACTAATTCCCGAAGCTCTTTTAGATAACGTCGGTAGCGTCGATTGCCGTTAAACAAGCTATCGATGCTGCGATCAGGGGCATACCAATGCCGATAGGCATAATGCCATCGCGCTTTATTAAAGAGTGAGATTGGTGCATAAGGAATCGCGATATGGGTTACATCGGAGCCGCGTAAACCCGCCATCTTCATGCATTGGCGAGCGGCGTGATAAGGCAATTCATCTTTGGCATGTTTGCGTCTTATCAGGCGTTCTTCCTCGATCGCCGCGATGAGTTTGCCATCGACAAACAACGCCGCCGCTGGATCATGACCAACAGCTCCTGATAATCCTAAAGTAACTACGCTCATTTAGTATCCGTTAAGTAGAGAACTCAAGGCCCTCGACCATTTTTTCAAAGTCGGATTCAATACTGCTGCCCTGCCAGTTTTTCATGAATCTATTTATATCTTTCTTAATCGCCCTATTAAACGTACCTCTATTTTTGTGACGCTTCATCGCATCTAGATCCAAAACATAGAGTCGATCACGCAGATACACGAAGTTGCTGGCCTTCATATCACCGTGACTAATTTGGTAGGTAATCATAGTTTCAAAAAGCTGTTTAAATGCAATAACTAATTTTTCTACGGGTAAGGCGCTGGCGCCAGCTTTGTCGAATTGCTCAAGCAAATTGCTTGCGTCTAAGTCTTCGCTGAGGAAATAGGCTCGCCGCCGAAAAATCCAGAATGCACGTTCTTCATGGATCAAGTAAGGGTGTGGCGAATTTACTCCTAACATTTCCAACAACGAAGCATTCAACCAGCTGCGATGTGCTCGGCTTGGTTTGAACAGGTATTTCAGGCTGTGCCAGAGGGATTTCAAATTGTACCTTTTAAGTACAAATCGACGATTGTCCAGCGCAACAGATGCAACGGTAGACGCATTGCCAGCCTTAAGCATGTTTTCATCTTTGATGAAACTACTGGGATTCTCGATAAAGCTTTCCAAGTCGTTCGAATGGATCTCTCGATCGTAAACCACAAATCGGTTCGAATCTTGAATACTGTGATTTGCAGTAGTCGAACGAAACAGCTTTTTCTCAAAGTTATCCAGTCGATGTTGGCGTTTAGATATTACTCGGGAATGAAATGTTTCTATTTCAGAATCTGGCAGAGTGCTGCCATGAGATTGATAATGATCCAGCATGCCAGAAATGTGTTTGTCCATATCTACCGCAAACTGAGCAAAGAACAAAGAAAGGTTGTCTAGCGCCCGTGGTAAATCCAGGTGGGTATCGATCGCGCCTATCTCGCCTCCATCAAGCAAGTAGATCCGTTCTCCTAACAACATAAAATTGTCCAGATGAATATCGTTCTGCCAGAGTCCTTCAGTATGACATTTGGCGATGGTAGCAACGGCCATTTTGATGATGCTAAGTTTGCGCTCCTCGCTGGAGGCTTCATCAAGCAAACGAAGCAGGCTCTTTCCCTGCTCGAGATAGTCAATTAGCAATGCCGCACCGTTACCATCTAATGTTGTGGTCTGATGCAGGATATCTGGAGTGGGGATGTGGCGTTGTCGCAATAGATGGATGCCGCGGATATCGCTAAGTAGGTTTCGTTTCCAATGGCCCGGCCCAAAAAACAGCTTTACGATAACGGCTTGATTGCGCCAATTGGAAAGCCCAATTAAACGTCTGCCAGGAACGATGCGGAGAATACTATCGATTTTAATTTCTTCTTCTTTTTGTTGATCTTTGACTAGCGATAGATAAAACGGGGTTGGCACTTGCCTACCCATCGCGATTAAGTGTTCGCACTTAAAATTATTCATACCGTTACGTCGCTGGTCCGAGTTTTTCAAACATGGCTTCTGCACGTTGTTTAACTTCTTGCCAGAATTGACGCTGCTCGCTAAGAGCAGACCGCAGGTTTTTTCCCTGATAATGGCGCATAAAACGAAGCATATCCCGATCACTGAGACCGATAGTTTTTGCCGAATACAAAAGGCCGGCAATGTCTTTAATTACCCAACGTTGTGCTAGGTTTTTTCGGACCAGAGCACGATGCAGATCAATTAATGATAGCTTAGGAAACGGTTCTGCTCCTTCATGGAGTAAGAAATGGCAGAGATAAAAATCTCTATGACAAATTCCATTCTTATGTAAGTTGCTGGCAATGGCAGCAACTTTTTCAATTAGCTTGCGCTTAATCCTTCTGTCGGCAGGAGATTCCTGCCATTGCTTGCAGTAATCTTCCAGGCTTACAGTATCAGTAAGTTCCTCGGTGACAATGAAAGACTCGCGACTCGCGGGATTCCAACCTCGTTCGCCGTAAGCCACCGCATTCATAGTGGCGATATTAAGTTCTTGTAGGCGGTGAATCGCTTCCCATTCGTTGCGGGCGCCGATAATTGGCATCTTTAAAGTGAGTAAATTTTTGATTATTTCCAGCCATCCCACACCGGAATGAAGTTTTGCAAAGTAGCTTTTGCCATTAAGAGCGAATTGGAATGTTTTGCGAGCTTTTACCTGACGGTAGATATTCCCTTCCATCGCCTGCAACATTTTGAAGGGATCGGTTCCTTGAAAATTGTCAGCGAATTCTTCATTTAGATAGAACATGATTCGCTTAACCCGCTCGAGAAAACTTTTCGATTGAATCTGCAGCAGCTTGTGGCATGGAAAACAGGTCTGCTCGTTTTCCATATTCCAATCCGTTCGCCGACCATTTTTCCGTTCCCAGTGACTCCAGCATTTGGGTCAGGTTCTGATTTAATTCTGCTTGCGAAAAAGGATTAGGGCACACTCTTCCAGAATGTGCTTTTTCTATATGAAAGGAATAGCCACAGCTTGCTGTCGTCAATACCGGCAGTCCAGCGACGGTGGCTTCCAGTAATACGTAACCCGCACTTTCAAGATAGGCCGGATGAATAAGCAGGTCGGCTCCTGCGAGAAATCGGGGAATATCATCCCGTCCCGGTAATATGCTCATACGGTCAGAGAGTCCGAGTTTTCGTGCTAAGCGATCTACCCCTGCCGATTTGTCCTGCCCCACCAGCATGAATTTGGTTCGATTCAATTGCTGTTCGGGTAGCGAGGCAATTGCCTGCAAGGACCTATCCACCCCTTTTACTTTGAATCCCGAGCCAATCTGCAGCAATAACAATTCATCGTCGGCTACACCATACTCATTTCTGAATTTTTGCCTTACTGTCAGATCACGCTGTTCTACCTTGCGATCCATGGAAAGGCCCGGAGGAAGTTCGTGTAATCGATTGCTGCAAGCAGGGTAGTGCTTTTCAAAAGTCTGTCGTTGTTGTGGTGAGAGTATCAGCGCTTGGGTGGTCGAAGCTTTACCAAATACAGCTTCTTCATAACGCCGAAAATGCCGATAGCGGGAGGTGAACTTGTAATAGGGACCTCGTTGATTTTGCGCTTTTTCTGCGAAACAGGGGTCAGCCGCGAAATAGACATCCAACAGTGGCATTTTATTGAAACCAACTACCGTAGTGGGTTGTGAGTTTGACAATGCACGAGTCATCCAATTGGTATAGTTTTTGTAGAGTTTTACGCGCGTTCTACCTTTCACGGGTACTCGTGTGAGATTTAGTTCTTCAGGTACGTCGCCTTGCCAACGTATGGCATAGACATCCACATCGTGACCGCGGCTGGTACATTCATTAGCTATTCGAAGAAAATCTCTCTGTTGTCCACCGTAAGGAAAGTAGGAATAGATGAGAAAGCTCAACTTCATGGGAGTGGCTATTCCTGTATTAGTTTCTCGAAGCGTTGCCACACCTGTTCAGGTCTATGTGCGGAAAAGCAGGGGGGCGTCACGGCAAAGGGCTGGTCTTCGAATTCATCTGTGATCCCAGGCCCATTGTAGGTGCAAACTTTTTTAACACAGGGTGCACAATTAAAATTAGAATTCAGGTGAAGTTGATTTTCGCCAAAGGTCCCGGACAGACCTGGATTAGTGGAGCCGTAAAGTGAAACTGTGGGTTTTGCCAGTGCTGCTGCCAGATGACCCAAGCCAGTATCAACAGCAATTACTCCCTTCGAATTTGTAATGTGTTGTGCCAGGCCAGACAGTGTTTGTTTGTCGAGTACTGTAACGGAGGAATTGTCTTTGGCAATAAATTCGGCTCTTTGTTTTTCTTTGATATCTCCCCAGGGTAACAAGATTTCAAATCCCGCTTCACTGGCAATGTGTGCGAGATGGCGCCAATAATATTCCGGCCAATGTTTTGTCGCCCAGGTTGTACCATGGAGAAATACGACCCGATTGCCCGGGCTAGCTTCGCCAGTACCCTTTATCCTTTCGATATCGATACCGTAGTCGATTGACTCCTTGTCATATCGATACTTTAGAGCCCGTGAAAATAGCTGTCGTACTCTATCCACAGCATGCTCGGTCCACGGCACCGAATACACTTTGTTATAAAAGAGTGTGGCTAAAGGCTCTCGAATAGTTCGATTGCTAAGACCAATAGTGAGGCCGCGCGATAAACGACTGATGAAGCCGCTTTTGATTAGTCCTTGGGCATCAATAACCAAGTCGTAATGTACACCCTGCAGTGCTCGTTTAAATGAGCGGAACTCATGACTCAGATAAGTCTGCACTAAATTTCTGCGCCAGCGTCGAATGGCAACTGGAATGACTTTATCAACCGCGGGATGCCAAGACGGAACTTCAACAAAATTCTCTTCGACCACCCAATCGAAAGTAAGATTCGCGTGGGCTTTGTGGGCATCGGTGACTGCTGGAAGAGTATGAATAATATCTCCCAGTGAAGAAACTTTAACAATCAGTACTCGCAATGAATGCTCTTCCTATTTATTCGCTTGCTGAAAACGACTCGACTGATTCAATTGCTAATGCAGGTTTCAGTTCTGTTAAACAGCGTAAATGCCCGTAAGGACACTTCCTTTTAAAACATGGCCGACATTCAATATCAGTGGCCAGTAATTTTACCTTTTCTGCTAATGGCGGTGTAAAGTCAGGAGATGTAGATCCGTAAATTCCCACCACTGGTTTTTCCAGAGCTGACGCGACATGCATAAGGCCCGAATCATTGGAAACAACCACATCTACCAATGACATTAGATCGATAGCTTCTGCCAAGCTGGTTCTTCCTGCTAGATTATGGCAGTGCCCTCTATGGCGGTCATCGATATCGGCCAGAATTGATTCTGTTATCAGCTCATCATTGGCCGAACCAAATATCCATACCTGCCAACCTTGTTGCAACATCGAGTTGCTTAGCTCGGCATAGTACTCTGAAGGCCATTGTTTTGCTTCACCGAATTCCGCACCGGGACAGATGGCGAGGATCTTGTCAGATGTGACCAAGCTAAACTTGCTAATACTAGCATCGACATTTGCCTGGCTGGTCACCAACTTAGGATGAGGAATCTGTTGCGGTGGAGAAGAAATTTCGGGATATGCCAGAGCCGCGAAGCGCTGCACCATTAGCGGAAACTGCTCATTCTGAGGCGGACGACAATCATTCAGTAACAAATTTCGCCATTCTCCCCTCCAGCCAGTACGAACTTGGATGTTGGCATGATAAGGGACTAGCGCCGATTTAAAGGAAAGCGGCAGCACTATGGCTTGAGTGAACAGCGCAGTGCGCAATGATTTGCCAAGTTTTCGACGCGCCGCTAAGCGCAACTCGCCGTGGCCAATTTCCATATCTATGCTGGCATCCACCTCCGGCATCCGGTCTAGTAGCGGCCGCGTCCAATGAGGCGCCATTACTGTAATCTGGCAATCTGGATTGTTCTCTTTAAGACACTTGTATAGAGACTGAGACATGACCATGTCTCCTACCCAGGAAGGACCGATGACGAGAATATTTTGTGTGATTTGTTCAGCCATAACTAAAACCTGAGACTAAAACCGAAGCCTCTGGTTTTTCGAATTCGTAGGGTTAGGCGGTCTCGCAGAAAGGTTTCTTATTTTGCAGTCTCGGGAGTTACTCTCAATACTTCATTGACAGTGGTGTGTCCCGCTGCAACCTTTTGCGCACCGCTAAGACGTAAGCTTAACATGCCTTCCTTGTAAGCCTGCTTTCTTAGAGAAGTCAGATCTCCTTTATTATCGGCGAAGCTATGCAAAGTTTCGGTAAATGGCATGACTTCATAGATTCCCTGTCTGCCTTTAAACCCTGTTTCACGACAATCCAGACAGCCCTCAGCATGATAGGCATTCTTTGGCAATTTCACTTTCCAGGGTTTAGTAAGGGTTTCCCAGGCGTCGGCTGGAATCTCATGGGGTTTTTTACAACTTGGGCAAAGAGTTCTCACTAATCGCTGGGCGACGATTCCAATGACTGTGGCCTTAATTAAATAAGGAGGCACACCCAATTCCAGCAAACGGGTAATGGCTGAAGGCGCATCGTTTGTGTGCAGGGTTGTAAACACCAGGTGTCCGGTAAGAGAGGCTTGAATCGCCATCTCTGCCGTGGGTAAATCCCGTACCTCACCGATCATGATGATATCCGGATCCTGTCTTAACAACGCTTTTACGCCATCGGCAAAGTTCAGATCGATATTCTCTTGTACTTGCATTTGATTGAAGGTCTCTTCAACCATTTCGATTGGATCTTCGATGGTGCAAACATTTACTTCTTCAGTCGCGAGTGTTTTCAAAGTGGAATACAGGGTTGTTGTTTTTCCACTTCCTGTTGGCCCGGTAATAATTACGATACCGTAATTGTTCCTAATAATTTCCTGCCAACGTGTTAGATCTTCGTTGATTAGTCCTAGCTCTTCGAAAGGCTTCAATAGAACTTCAGGATCAAAGATTCGCATAACTAACTTCTCACCAAAAGCAGTCGGTAAAGTCGAAAGTCGAAGTTCTACTTCATTGCCGTTGGGGCTTTTGGTCTTAATACGACCATCCTGAGGTTTTCTTTTTTCGGCTACGTTCATGCGGCCAAGAATTTTTAAGCGACTGGTGACAGCATTCATTGCAGTCATGGGCAAGGAGTAAACCGTATACAACACTCCGTCAATTCTGAATCGCATATTGCCCTGTTCCCTACGCGGCTCAATATGGATATCACTGGCTCTTTGTTCGAATGCGTATTGCAGCAACCAATCGACGACGTTAACAATATGCTGATCGTTGGCCTCGGGTTCTTTAATGTTACCGAGCTCCAACATTTGCTCCAAATTACCAATGCCTTTTAACTGTGATATTCCAGCAGTGGCTCCCTGAATGGATTTGGAAACGCTGTAAAACTCTGAAGCCATGCGTTTAATATCGAGCGGGTTCGACACTACGCGTTTAATTTTCTTGCCTGAGGTATGTTCGAGTACAGATTCCCAGGAATCGAGATAGGGTTCGGCACTGGAAACGACAATCTCATCGGGCTTATCTTCTACAGCCAAGATTTCGTGCCGCTGGGAGAACTTGAAATCCATTACCTGAGTAACTTGCGCCACGTCGATCTTGAGTGGATCAATGCGAAAGTAATCCTGGCCACATTGATTGCTTAGGGCCATGGTCAAATTTTCGATATCCAGCGTTCTACCTGAATTTTGTTGATCGATGAGATCAATGTCCGCGAGATAATGGAGAATGTGTTTGGCGCGGTGATCGGCTGCATTCCGATCTTTCATGGCGCGGTCGTAATCGCTTTTATTGATTCGCTCTTCCGCTAACAAGCCATCCAAAAATATTTTTAGATCGAGCTTGGTATTTTTAAGCTGTGCGCTTTGTTCTTCAATTGCAGTCATAATTTAAGTTTAACCCCGCATACGGTAAAAACAAACAGCGGCAATTAAGTAATGGGAACTCGATCTCATCTCGAAATTCATGGAATTTCGAGATGGGAGCTTGTGTTAGTGCCTTGTGTAGTGGCTTTGGATGAGTTATCGGCTGTATCGACTATTCGACTAGCTTAATCCAGTCACCTTCTTCCGGTGAGCCAGTTGGATAATAGCCATTGAGTAAGCGCAGAGTTTCTTCCGGAAAATTAGCGATTTTGCTTTGCTGTGCGACAACTGAAAAATCGAAGAATTCGCTGGCTTGTACGTATTTAATTTTCATTTCACTTCCGGCTACAACTTCACCCTGCTGGATGGCACGGAATGATCGAATCGAAGCCAGTAGCATCTCATCAATTTCGTCGCTCATGCTGATGTCGGTAATTTCGCCGCGAAAGGTAAATGCTCTAGGTCCCAAATACAGGGTAGCAACTCGCTCCATTTTGCCAGTTGCTGAGTTTGGCGCCACTCCGGTATGACCTATTAATCGGAATTGAGACAATGGTTCGGATTTTTGTAAATTCTCGATGCCCATGTTGTCCCTAATAAAGACACGTGGCTCTATATTACCTTGCAGGCGCTGTGCCTCTATTCGGATATTTCCTGCATTTGGCGCACTCGCAGTTACAGTCGTCGTAGTTTCTTCAATATTCCAATCATCTGGAAAGACTAAGGTATAGCCTAGTAAATCCTGATAGTAGCGATTACGTTGGTCTGTTCTTTGCGAAGCATTACTTTGACCAACTATGAGTCCATTCATGATTTCGCGGAACAAATCGTTGTCGGCTTCTGGAGTTGCGCTTTCTTCCAACTGACCAACCTGGGCTATTGCTTCCTGCAAGCGGCGGTCGTTGCGTGGGTGAGTTGCAAATAGACCATGGTAAGTCCCGCCGCCGCCGGTAACGCGACGATTAAAATCTTCTTGATTCTTGAGTACCGTAATCACTTCGATCATGGCGGCCGGGTCGTAACCTGCGTTTACTAAGTACTCAGCTGCGAGACTGTCTGCTTCGAGCTCATGTTCACGGCCAAAGCCAGATAGACCGGTTTGAGCCCAAATAGAAGCAACTTCACTGATCTGGGATGCGGCATAGCCACTGCCTGTGGCAATGCCAGCGACGATACCGCCGGCTACTGCAGCACCTCTGGCAAATGCGCCTCTGGCTTGCTGCTGAACAGCGTGTCGAGCGGTGATATGGCCAATCTCATGGGCTAGTACTGCCGCGAGATCGGCCTCATCGTTCATATAAGTTAGCAACCCCCTGTTCACGTACACGTAACCACCAGGTAGCGCGAACGCATTTATCTCGGGACTGTCGATAACAAAAAAATGGTATACAAGATCTGGTCGATGGCTCACGTCTGCCATCTTCTGACCGATCCTTTCAACATACGAGACCAGTTCTTCTTCCTCAAACAGTGGCATGGAAGTCATAACTTTCTCATGCTCTTCCAGACCAATTTCCTTTTCTCTGTTTTCACTCATTAAAACTAAATTGGCTCCGCCAGTGGCAGGATTAACTGCGCACGCAGAGAGAAGCATCGACGCAAGTAGTGCAGAAATTGCTGCAACTAAAAATTGGGAATTACTTTTCATAAAGTTTAAAAGTTTGTAGTTAATCGACAAAGTCGATAAGAAGAAGGAACCTAATTTTTTCATGGTGCCACCTGTCTTTCTTTAGGGTAGCTTCTGTAGCTAGCTACCGTTCACAAAATCCTGGAGTTGAGTCGCCAAGCGGCTACAGGCATTCGCCTCAACTCGGGCTATTAGCGGAATGGGAACAACAAGTGCAGGCAGATAGGATTGTCCAGTGGCATCGGCATTTATTGTTCCAACGTTTCTTAACGAGCCGACGTCCCAAACACGTGCATCGAAGTTAGCATCGTCTTCCCACGTGCCAAAACCGAAACACCCTGCACCGCCTGGACCAGCGGTGCAGGAAATTGAACCTGTGCGGCCGGAGGTTTCAGTGAAACCATCGACCCAAACTATGTAACGAATTCCGAAATCATTCATCTTGCGTGCGACCACGTCTTCCGCCATGAGCTGTTCCAAGTCCCGCGTTCGCAATGGTGCGGTACGGGGTTCGAACCAGGGAAACATCGCGTCGACAAATTCCTGCTCTGGAACCACCGATATGGCGTTTTCGCCACGGTTCATGCGCTCTCCCACACACTCAACGAATTCTGATCTGGTCCCATAATCACTGGCCTGTCTGCGACCAAGGATTACTACTGATTCATCGCTCTCTATGCCAGTTTCGCCCTGTCGAAATTCATCAACAGTAGTGCTCGTACAAGCAGTGAAAATACTCACTACGAAAAATGCTGCGCTAAGTTTAATTAGTTTTATTGTTGTAATAATTTTCATAACGAACCTCAATCGAGCCCCTCTCTCTAAAGGTTACTTAACCAATCTCGCACTTCCGGTACTTGCGCGAAACTTAATGAAAAGCTGGAGGCAAGATCCCGTAACGCGACAACAGCAGCTTCGTTAATGCCGTCTTCTACTGAGCGGAATGTTTCGGTCGGTGTCTTTCCGTAGGATGTCAGTACCCAATCTGCAATATAGTCACCTTCGGAGGTGAGTAATCGCATGTTGTACTTTATCCAGACTTCGTACACATCCAACTTGGTCTTTGCTGGAAGTGCAAGTTGGAACTCTTCGATGGCCGGAGCAAACACCGCGTCCACATTACGACTGGCAGCATCTTCCAAACTGGTTACCGGAATCACCTGATCAAACATAGCCGGTAACACCGCATCGAATAATTGCATGTGTGAGAGGCCGCTTTCGATGTTAATTTCTTCGCGTCCAGTCTCACTGTATTCCATATAGGCAAATTCACGCAGCGATTCGTCATAATAAACTGCAACCGACAGCGGAATTTTGTTGATATTTGGCGTAGGAAAATTACCTTGAATGACAACATTGCTGGCACCACAGGCAGATAGCAGCCCTGCTATAAACAGAACCGTTATTTTCCTGAGAATGCCGTTATTCGTTGCATTCAGTAATTTCATCGCCATTTCCTTCAATAGTCTCAGTGCCATCTAAATCTAAACCGGCAAATCACTGATAATCGTTCAACCCTACAAATGTACCACCATTTCGCTGTGTCATCTCGCGCATTAGGGTGGAATATCGATAAACGCTTTGCTGAAATCGCCTGGGACCCGCGAAAATCACCGGAAAGCCTATACCGTGAATACGCACTAATCGGTCCCCATTTTCGTCTTCGACATTGATCCGGTCTATGGTTTGCAGCACATTCTGGATGGAACCACCCGGCTGAAAATCGTCTCCGAGCACGTAAATACTGATTCTCTTGTCTTGTTCATAAAAGGTATCGATGGCGCGAGTTACACCTTCTACCGGGCTGCTATTGCTATAGGGATTCCAACTTCTAAGGGTAGAGATGATTTGATTGCGCCGCCCCGGCGTATCTGGAATCCATTCACCGCGGTAAGAATCGAACATGTAGTCGCCCATGTCATTCATCACCTGGATTCCCCTTACTTCGGGGTAGACGTTGAGTGTGTCCTGAATGACACCCAACATTTTGTCCCAGCTAGGGTTTTGAAACATGCTGCCGGAAGTATCGATGACAAAGATAATGTATTCACTGTCTACCGGAACACCGCCAATGGCATTGTTTTCAGGCGCACGCGTGTTAGCGAGCAAGCGCTGCATTTCTTCTGTTAACGATTGCTGTGCCAAAGCCAAGCGGCCAAATTCGTCGGTGGTTTCGTCGGATAATTCTCTTGTTGTGTTGTAACGACCCTCAACATCTTCCAGATCTCTGCGCAGGCGCGCGATGCGCTCTGTCATCGAGGAGAGTTGTTCATGCTTGGCGTTTAACTCGCGATTAAGAATCGTTGTCTCACCACGAATCTCAAAGAGCTGCTCCTGGAGTTCCTCAACCACACCTTCCGGCACAACGTCTTGCACAATCTCCAGCGTAGTTGGAGTCGATGATTTGGTAATCATTAAGAGAATGATCATGGCACCAAAGCCACAGGACGCCACATCCAGGAAGGACACGGTGAATGAATCAGTTTCTCTGTTTTTACGTCTGGCCATCGATTCTACTCATTACACATGAGCCTTTATTAACATCTACTTAATACGAATAAATCTTCGCGATGGTCTACTCGGTCAAGGCCAATCCTTGGAAGGCGATAAAAACGAACCCTTCGTATATTGTGCCAGCTGCCAGTATACGGCGGCCGCACTCGGATCTCCTTCTAATGGCATCAATACTATATTGACCGGAATTGTCTGAGGTAATTCCTCTACGGCATCTTCGAACAATTCCATACGGTCTGCAGGCGTTACCAATGGGCCCGATGCCCCTCTATCGTCCAGTGTAGGCAAGCCATCTGTAATAAGGAAAATATTATCTGGTCGCGGAGACATATTCGCGATAGCCCGGAATACCTGAGCCATATTGGTGCCATTATTAGGTACGATGTCTTTTACCGCTTCGATTGATTGGTTTAGCTGATCGCGATCAGCCACTTCCAACCAGATATCTTCGGTGCCAGCTAATACGGTTTCGGTTTCAGTGCTGAAGTTCCAAATCTGATACTGACTGGTAATGGGTAATTGCGTACTAATCCAATCCACGGTATTGACAACACGTTGCCATTTTGGCGCACTGCGTTTACGCTCATCACTCATATTGCGGGTACGGATTATATTTACGATGGTGCTGTCCAGCATGCTGGCAGAGCTATCGATGAGAATTAGAATGCGCTGGCCACCGAGAAACAATCCCGATAAGTACTGGCGATTACCATCACCGAGGAACTGGCGCACGCTATTGCCTTCCTGTTCGAAGGCGCTGGCCTGAAGACGAAGAACTTCTTGTTCGAGGGCTTCGATATCGGAACGCAATTTTGCAACGTCATCAACGGTCGCCATACTGCTATTCTCCAGTGCTGCCAGTTCCTGCAAAAAGGTATCGATCTGTTCCAGGATCTGGCGGGCAAGCCCCTCTGCGGTTACCACTTCAAAATCCACGTCGGATAAGGTATTGCGTATACGCACCAGACCCAGGGTTCCTTCGTCCACTTCTTCACGTAACAGGTTGATCTCGGCCATGAGTTCAGGGCTGGTTTCCTCCGGTGAAATGGTACTGGCGTGATCGAGAATCAGGAAGATCAAAATCACCGCACCAAAGCCACAGAACATGACATCCAAAAATGCCAGGCTTAAGGGATTTACTTTGCGACGATTTGATTTGCTGTTACTAGCCATTGCTTACCTGTATCAGACTAATTTCATCACCGTTTTTTACGTATCGAATTCGATCTCCCAGGTTCAGCATTTGCTCACCGGTTACTGGAATATCGTTCAAAAATACTTCTTGTTCCCCACTATTTAGATACACCCCATCGCTGCGTTTTTCAATGCGACCAAGTGACTCAGGCAGGTCTTTAATATTCATGACAATAGCCTTTCCTGCTGACACGCTGCCGTTTACTGATACTTTGTTTTTTATTTCAATGTTGCCAATTGAAATAGCGCGATTGGAAAAGAGCACGTGAGTAGGGTTATCACTTTCTTCTTTCTGGCTTTGTTTGGCTTTTGCTTGCAGCCCGATTCCTGCAATCGGAAATTTATTGACGAGATGTATGCCCTCGGCAGAACCCGTTATTAAATCGCGATACTCATGACAGGATTCATTTATCGAATGATCTTCGACAATTACAAAGTTCGTTATCTGATTTAGCGCCGCAGAAAAACCTGGCAATTCTGCTAGAGCCTTGCTTAATATTAACTGCGCATTGCTCTCGCTAGTAATGGAGTAAATCTGTTCGTTAATCTTTTTGTAATACTCATTCAAGTTAGTAATTAAGGTTTCCCGCGGTAGCTTAGCCGTATGTAACGCACTGGCACTTTTAAGCTCCAACTGTAAGGTTTTCTCCTGTGTATCTTGCAATAACCAATTGGGTAATTCGTTATACAACTGTTGTTCAGATTCCGCATTGTGTTGGGGATTAAAACGACATTGTTGGATAAACATGTCGGTAGCAATCTGCATCATCAGATTCATAAAATTCTGATTGCCTACTCCCGGAATCTGCACAACACCTTCTGTTACTAAATGATCATCCGCAATTGCCAGTTTAGTTAGCACTACTTGATGCAGCTGAATGTCGGCGAAAATAAAATGCTCGGCCTGGGCGCTGTTTACCGCCGCAGCGAGTGCAGAATCGACTACGCCAACAGTAGTAAACGGGCTTTGTTGGGCAAGACCAAGAAGGATAGCTAACTGTTGCCGGGTAAAGTTTCCAGGAACGGCGAAAATAACGTCTTTATTAATTTCGCCGACTTCTGCCAGGTGCATTAACTGTGCATAGGCAAGGTCGGCGAAATGTCGGAATTTTTTCCCGTGTGAAATGGGTTCCAGGTTGAGGTCGTGCCAATACTTGTTAAAGCTGTTCGTGGGTTGTAATCGAGCTTGTTGCTCCGCGGTTTCACCGACTTCAAGATTGTCGTCCACCACCAAAGCGAACCCAGGGCTCTGTACGATGATGCCGCTTTCATCACCGACTTTTATGCCACGGTCGTTTAGCTCAATTACTTTTAAGGTCATTTACGCTGGCTCACCTTTGTCCGGTATTTGCAGGTGACGAATAAGCCGCTCGTCACAATAATTTTGACAATCCAAAACGAGACGGTCTTGTAACAATTGCAGTTGATGTAATAGGAACATTAAGAAAATGCTTACCACCAGAGCCACAAAGGTCGAATTAAAAGCTACCCCCAGGCTCTGGGTAACACCGGCGATATCCCCTGCAACGGCCTGATATGCTTGGCCCAACGCGGTTCCAATACCACGCACAGTTCCCAGGAAGCCGATAGATGGGATGGCCCAGGCGATATACCTGACGATGCTAAGTTCCGTTTCCATGCGATCGGCTTCGGATTCACAGGTATCTTTGATGATGGAAGACACTGCTTGAATGTTTTGGGTGCTCTGAAATCGATGTAATCCTGCTAGCAGTGCTCGCGGTAACAGGTACTCCCTTTCTTTCTCCGGCAATGCCTGTACCGGCCTCGCGATATTACGAGAGTCTTCCGGCAAGATACTCATCCCGTCCTGCAGTTGTATTAGCGTTCGCTCCAATAAGTTTCGTTGACGCAGGGTATGTTGTGTTTTCATACCAATAAGGGTGACAGCCCACAAAAAGAAAATGATGCAAAATTCCTGTTCATAGTTTCGAAGAATAATGAAAACAGAACGCTCCGGAACCATTTCTGGATTTTGTTCCTGCATGAGGGATTGCTGTGCTTGAATTAATTCTGCGTTTGGGCGAATTACAGTTACATAAGTGCCATGCACTATGATGATTACTAAAATGAGTGCCGCTACTTGAAAGAGAGCTTCATACATCGAGCCTTGCTTCATAAACTATTCCTTTTTATGCAACCGGAAAACTAAATATCAACCGGAAACGAAACACCTAAATCCTGGGAAATTTGTTCGGTTGGAATGAAGCGTGAGTTCGTTGAATCTTCTTCATCTACTTCACTATCTTCCAGGATCAATTCATTATTCTCAGCGGCGGCTAATTCTTCGGGGGTAAGCTCGGTGTCCAATACCTCTTGCTCGGCTTGGGCGTCTTGCTCAGTTTCTTCTGTTTGTGAGTCTTGCGCCCACACGCCTACTGCAAACACCAGGCTTAAAAAAAGTACTACTAATTTTCTCATTCTGTAGTCCTCTTGATGAGTACTCAGGAATTACTATTCCAGATAGCGGGCGACACGAAAGCCAACATCGTCACGGGGTTCTTCGCCAAAATCCCGAAATGACAATCTCATCTCGGTAACCGCGCCGTGCGCCCAACTGGATCCGCGAATAGTATGAAATTGTCCGAGTTCTGGTCCGACCGGATCGATCTCAACGCCAATGGCACCGACAGCACCATAATAGTCATGCACCCATTCCGAAACGTTGCCGGCCATGTCAAATATGTCGTATTGATTAGCGACAAAAGACCCGACTGGTGCAGAGGCAAAATAATTGTCGTTGTAGTTGAACATGATTTGGCCGAGATAGTTTTGTGCTGTGACGTCGGCGAAATTTCCAGCATTTTCTGGTGGCGGCAATTGATCACCCCAGGGATATTTCAAGGTATTGCCACTGCCATCTGTTCTGGCTACCCAGGCCCACTCTGCTTCTGTTGGCATGCGATAGCCCGTTGCATCAGGGTTAAAAGCAATTATGTCTTCCCCTTCTATTTCATAAAATGCGGGCAGACCTTCCTGTTCGCTCAGCCAATTGCAGTAGGCTGCAGCTTGCGCCCAACTTATTTGAACCACTGGTTGGTTTTCATTGTTTAAAGTGACACCTGACACTGTTCCTGAAGTATGGTCGGCATTAAACTGCCGATACTGCTCATTGGTAATTTCTCTAAAGCCAATATAAAAAGGTTTTTCTAATTGAATGTCTCGCAAATTTTCATTAGGTCGTCGGCCAGCTTCTCTTCTCGATGCGCCCATCGTGTAAGCGCCCGGGTAAAACAGTTTTAGTTCTTGTCCGGCTGCAGTGGTAATGACCGGTCTTATTTGATCCAAGCGAGCCTGTTCAAGTGACTTCAATGAAACTCTGATGGCCTGATCTAATCCGGGCCGCGACGTAAACTCGGTGGTGTAAGGAACAAAACCATCCTTGCGAATTTCAATTTGCTGGCTGGCGGCCATTAGCTCAATGGTCTGATTGGCGATTCCCCTGAACTCTCCGTTTACGTAGAGTTCCGCATCTTCCGGTTGAGCGATAACACTGACACTCGCCAGTTCCGGCTCCAAACTTATGTTGAGCTCTCGCTCCTGGTTGGGTTCGGTGCGAATTGAAGTTCTACCGTCGAAGTAGCCAGTTCTGAAAAACGTGAGTTCGTGATTTTGATTCGGTGGAAGCGCCACTTCCAAGGGGGTAAGTCCTTTGTATTCACCGCCAATAGTCACTGAAGCACCGCTTGGATTGCTTCGAATAAACACCAGACCGTCAGCCGGTTCTAGCTCTACCGTGGGAACAGTGAAATCTTCTCCGGCGATCACATCGAAATCTTCCTGCCAGGCTTTGTGCCCTGCTAGTTTTAAAGTCAGGTCGCGCCGGCCCTGAATAATCTCTGCATTTATTGGGGTAGTTCCAATTACTGTTCCATCTAAGAGAACGTCCGCCCCCGGGGGTGTTGTTGAAAAGCTGACCACCGCCCAGGCAGGCTCCAAGGTAGCCTGGTAGCGCTGCTCAACCTCTCGGCCTTCGATGTCGATGGCTTCGCCATAATCCAGGTAGCGATCCAGCGAAATGGTCATCTGATGTTCGCCTGGTTCAATCGGAACATCGATTAGGGGCGTTTCACCTATATCAACTCCGTCGATCTGTACCCTCGCCCCAGCCAGATCAATAGTCGCTATAAAAACCTTGCCGGGAAGCCTGCGCATTTCGAACGGATGGGTTTGCGCCTGTTGCGTGTTTACCAGAAGTTGGGTTTCAGTATCGTGATAGCCTTCATTGGTAAGCCTAATGTCATAAGAGCCAGTACGAATTAAATAACGCTGGCCCAAGCGCACATGTAAGCCTCCGCTAATTTCGATTTGCGCTGTTATTGGAATAACTTCAACGGAGACTGACCTGGCGGTTAATACAAACCATCCAGAAATCCCAGAAACAATCAGAAAGGTTCCAACAACAAAATGAATCGGTTTGGGTTTAAATGTGACTCGTGGCCCTTTTTCTTCATGGGGCGTAAAGTCAATTGGAATTATGGGATCAGCCGGCCCATTAACTTTATTAATGTCGTCGTCAATGCTGTCCACACTCATCACCTATTAGTGGCAACTACACGTTCTACACATTGCACAACAACTGAGTCCGGTGTTTGTCCGAAGCCAACTACGAACTCTTCCCTCACTTCTCGATAACCGATGCGTTTACCGACGGCAACATATCTGCCAGGTTTCAAGGAGACAGTGGTTTCTTCGAATAATCCAAGTTCACCTATGCGTAAAATAGTCACGTCGGTTAGGTTGTCAGAAACCATTCTGATATCGAGGGGTACTTGCGAGGATTCTAGAAGAACTTGAAGACGATCCAGTTGGTCTACCAAACGTGCACCAGGATCTTCGATGGCGCGGCCGGTGTAATAGATATCCAGCACTTGTTGAAAAACATCAGATTCATAGAAGCGGTCGGGAGTTTCGATTGAACTCACTAACAAGTCGTCGAGTTGGCCTCGCTTGCTGGCATAATCACGACCATTAATTGCGAATACCAAATTGCTATCGATAGCCAGAACATTGTCGTATTCAGCGACAGCGGTATGCCACTCTTCTTGAGCTTCCGCTGCACTTATGCGCACTTGTATTTCAGAAATTTGTGCGTTGGCAACTTCGTTTTCAGTTTGTGTTATGGCTGCGAGAGCCTGCTCAGCATTTATGCCCAATGTCCCGGCTCGCTCAAATTCAGTGATGGCTGCTTCCGGATTACCGTTTGCCAACAAGGCATATCCGGCTGACATAATGTCAGCGAATTCTCGTTCCAAGATTAACCTGGAGACTTCATTTAATTTCTGTTGCGCAGTCTCGTTGTAACTATCAAGGCTGACGATTTGCCGATACATTGTGCGAGCAGCTTCCAACTCTCCATCTTCTAATAACTCTTCCGCTTCTACTAACATTCCCAATACTTCATCCAATGCCTGGGAACGTTCCAATCCTATTTGTGCGGCTTCATTATCTGGATCAAATAGTAGTGCCAGGGAAAATTGGTTCTGGGCCAGTTCGGATTCTTGATTGTCTAATGCATTCTGGGCATCGGTAAGAGTTTGTTGCAAAACCGTTGGGACGTTTTCCAGGATTGCAATTAGGTCATCACGACCGTTGGTATAAGAATCGATGGCATCAAGAAATTCCTGCCGGCGGTAATACTCATCACCAATACTCGCCACTTCCAATGCCGCTGCATAGCTATTCTGGGCCCAAGCATCAACTTCCAGTTCAACCAGTTCGCCTTGTCGTTCCAGCAATTCTGCCAGGACATCCTGGGCTTCTTTACGTTGTCGAGAGCGTTGTGCTTCTTCGAACGGAGAGATGGTTGAAACTATTGTTTCCTCTTCCGCAATGGGTATCAGATCAGCAACATCGACGCGGCGCTCTAAGGGTAATTCATATTCAGAGACTACAGCTGGCAATACGAAGACTACGAGCAGCGCAACCACCAGCAAACCACCTACGCCGAACCAGATCCAAACGGGAGGTTTATTCGTTTCTACTTTTGCAGTTGGATTGAGGTAAATCTGGTTTTCATCGAAACCAGATTCTTGCGACTCTTGCTTGTCCTTGTCGACATCGTTTTCTGACATATCTATTACTGTGGATGGAACTCACCCTGTCTGAGCAGTTAAAGTTGTCCTACCTCTGCCGCATAAAGATCTGCCAGAATTTCGCGCCACTGTTCATACTGTTCTTCGACCGAACCAGAAAGGGTAATGGTACGATCGTCCAAATTAATTACCTGTGGTGCGACTTCATTTTCCAATGACTGGCCAAGCTCTTCCAGAGCTTCCATGTGAATTCTGGCTTCAGCCTGTTTATCGAATCCACTCTTGATCAAATAAGCGCCTGCCCCAACACCAAATGCGCCGCCGGTGGCTGTGGCGTAATTGCTGCCCTGGGTAGCGGCAGCCAATCCACCAACCACTGCTGCAGCGCCGGCAATGAAGCGTCGCTTTGCCGAAGCCTCAAGTTCACGCAGGGTAATGGTTTCGTGATAACTCTGTTCTCGCCAGGAGTCGTAAGGTAAACGCATTTGTCTTACATAGGTCGCGTAGTAATCCTGCACGGTATCGATGAACATAAAGTCACGTTCGCGGATATCACGGACGCGGTTGAGGACTGGATCAGAATCAGCCGGTAGGGCAACGATTTCATAATTTCCATCGCGATCCTGAGTTAAGTAATTGTCAAACACCTCGGGAGAAAAACGCTGGGCAAATAGTATCTCTGAAATGGTGCGAATTTCCGTAATCTCGTTATCTTCGATGTTCGCTTTTTTCCACGCCAATAAATCGTTAGCGATGTTGTTGTACAAAATTTGGAAAGGATCACTTTGCTGGCGTTGGGACGGGTCATAACTAAACTGACTAATTTCCTGATCGTAAAGTTTGGTGTACCAATGCCTGCCAGTGGAATCATTGACGATGATTCGCATACCCATGGCTTCGCCGTTCGATTCCAGAATTGTGCCGTTAATGAACACGTCCATGGGACTGGAAGCGTTGGGCATCAAACGCACGATTCCCCAGTTGGCAGAGCGCTGCAAGGTATCAGCGAGCATCCAAGGTGCATAGCGAGCTTCAGCCACTCTGATTTGGGGATTAGTTAGCGCTTCCTGATCATCATCCATATCATCCAGACCCGGATCGAACATGGCGATGCCAACATCTAACAACAGTTCTTCCGGAACATTCTGACTGTCCTGGATCACTGGCGTGTAGGAAGTTGTTTTAACTGTATGGGTTGCACAGGCACTTAAAAAAACCGCAACCGCTAGCAATCCAATTGTGTTTCTAGCAAGGAATTTCATTGCTCATCACCTTCACTAATACCTGTATAGTTTCTGTATTCATCCCAGAGGGCTTCGCGCAACTCTGGATCAGGTTCGCTCATGGCAGCTTCTCTCAACTGCCGAGCTACTACGTCGTCGTCCCTACCACTGGGAATATCCTCCGGTGGAGGGAATGTCTGGTTGGGTGGCGGAGGCGTCGAAGAAGAAGACTGAGCCACTACTGCCCCTGATGGGGCACCAGATTCCGATAGAATTTGTGGTTGTGCTGCTGAGCTACCGCCACCACCACCGGCTTCGCCGCCTGGCTGCTGACTACCAGCTGCATTACTTTCATTCTGCGCTCTTTCGCGCTCGCTTAGAATGAATCCATCAAAGGTTTCATAGCCCCGGCGCAGCGCCTCATCAAGAACCGCCGCTCTTTCTGCTGCGGTAGCGGGACCGGAGTTCTGTGATTGCTGGGTGCTGTTCCCACTTAGCACTCCATTTGGCAATGTATCCAGACTGTAATCCCCACCAGGATTGGTTAGTGTGCCTCCGCCTGAGCCAGTGTTCCCACCTTGGCCAGAATTGAGGTCTCCAGTGGAGGTATCTCTATTACCGTTGCTATTACCATCCTGTTCGCTGCCTGGAAATCGCCCTTGGGCACCTGCATCCTGCCCTGGGCTATTCTGGCCGGCGTCACCGGCCGCAGCGCTAGCAGTTCCCGCCTGACCCTGTTGGCCCTGCTGTCCTTGCTCGCCCTGCTGTCCTTGTTGACCCTGCTGTCCTTGTTGACCCTGCTGGCCTTGCTGACCCTGAGCAGATTGCTGGCTATCTCCGCTGTTTTGGCCAGTGGTTTGCGGAAAACCAGTAGATAGCGTCGGTATCGAGCTACTATTCCCGCTACTCTGGGATTGAGAGCTACTCTGGGATTGTTGCGCTCCCTGGGATGAGCTCTGAGAACTACTCGAGGGTGATGGTGGCGAAGGAGTCGATTGCGAACGGCTCGAACTCGCCGATGGTACAGAAGGCGACGACGGCGAACTTGAACTCTGGCTAGAAGGCGATGGCATCGATGGTGAGCTCTGGGAGCTTGAACTCGATTGTGAGGGCATAGAAGGCATGGGCATGCTTTGAGACGACGAGCTTTGGCTCGATGACTGACAAGCCAGCAGACCTAAACTAAGTCCGCTGAGCAAGACTATTTTGGGCAGCCTCATGGATAACTTTTTCATAGTTTTACCCTGGGATTGAACACGGTGAGCTGTGTTTTTCGACGTTCGTGATTTTTGACATCTAATCTTCGAATTTCGTGCTTTTTTGCCGCCATTCGAATCATTTCATCATCGTCTCTAACTTACTGAAAATGCGCAGCTTATTAGTAATCCAAACCCCCTTAACCTTTGCTTAACAATAGAACACCCAAGACTTCGATGCTACAACTTACCGCCCAAAATTAGTACCAATAGCGGTAGCGAAATTGGTGTTCATCGGAGCGAATTGGCTCCCCTGCTTCAAGCAGTGGCCGGAACTTGGAAATTCGCACTTCTCTTTGCAATCTGGAAAGAATTTCTGCGTTTTCTTCTGTTTCTTCGGTAATAATTTCAACGTTTCTCGCTGATCCACTCGCTGTCACAGTTAGGGAAACATCTGCATAGCTAAAGCTCAGCGATTCCGTGGTGCTCGAAGTATTAGAGCTAATCTGTAAATTGCGTGGCGCATTATTAAATGTCGGTATCTGAACTACTTGACCGAATAGTTGTTGGATTAATTCATCTCCATTTTCTTCTGCTGCGAGCATTTCCCAGGCGCGAAGATAATGTGCTTCAGCCGTCCGGCGTCGCTCAAACATTAGATACCAATCTGCTAAGTGAGTAATCACTTCTGCTGTGGCATATACATCATCAGAGCTGTCTTCATAGTATTGGGCAATGTCTCGAAGCGCTGCTTCGCCGATACCATAGCCCTGAGGCAAAATCGAGCCGCCCTCATTGACTTGATCTCTGAGCAGTTCCTGATCAACGCGGAATTCAGGGCGGTCAACTTCCATTAAGTACTGGGGGTAGCGAGAAACCTGGTAACCGGAAATGGCTAAATTGCGGAGATAGCGCACGAAGCGCTCATCGTCTCTGCCGAAATGTATTCCCACCATGCGTGCAGCTGCTTTGAACAATATTTGGGCGGAACTGAGACGAACCCCCAGAGAATCTCCGTAGCCAATATTAAATGCCTGCATGTTCCACGTGGCGAGTCGATCGAGCACGGGAATAATTCGCGGATCTTCGGCACCATAGGCCTTTTGCTGCACGAAAAATAAGTAATTGTTGTACAAATCTGCCTGTTCCCAGTTACCCAGAGCTAGATAGCTATCAATCATGCGCTCAACCATTGGAATCTGATCCAGTGTGTGCAGTCCGTTGGCAATCCGATTAATGTGAATACCGCGGTCGAAAGCCTCGATTGCACCGAGATGATTACCCTGTTGCTGTTCTAACTCACCTATTGACGCGAGCTGCTCTGCTAAACCGCTTTCCCAAGCTCCGCCGCTCTCTTCCAGTAAATCAACCGTGGCTGAATACTCTCGAATACTGTTCATGCGGCGGATAAATTCGGGGTCATCGTCAGGATCAATTTCCAGCACAGGCGCGGCAATTTCCGGGAGTTGAGGATCAACACCAGGCTCTATGGCCACGGGGACTTCCAAATAACGAATACGCGGCGGCGGTGGCGGCTGCGTAACTTCAGGAGCTGCATCTTGTGCCTGTGTCTGCGCATGGCTGATAACCAGCGGAGAAATCAGTAGGCAAAGGCTAATGCTAATTTTGAAGATACTACTGCTCATGATCGTTAGCTAAGAACGGTTATGGAAAACCCCGATACCTGCAAATTTCATTCCTGAATTCTTGCGGGTAGATTAGAGAGATACGTTCCCTTCAGCCTCCAAGATCAGTATTTCTGCTGGGGCTGCAGGGTTAACTGTTATATCACCTGTGAATTTAGCGTGTAAACATCCTCGACTTGCTTTGCCCATTCCCTGCTCCACTAGCCAGCACCTCTGCAGTGTCTGTCTTCGCTCAGGAATTGATTTTGGCGAGCAGCAGATTGCTGTATTGGTCAACTCGAACTCGCCATCCACTCGCGATATAGGTTGTGGCTGAATATTCGATAATTATTGCCGGGCCTTCTAATTGGGTTCCGGTCTGCAATTCATCCCGGCGAAATACTTTCGCGGGCTCTGCAGAACCATAGACCTTGATGGTTTCACAATTATTGCAGCCTGCTGCTGCAGAATTATCTGGAAGCGAAATTGGGCGTGCACGAGAGATAACATTAACGCGAATGTTTACGATCTCTATGGTTGTATTTAAATCATAACCATAACGTTGCTTGTGCAATGCCGTGAATGCCTGGCAACAGTCAGGCAAATTATTCCAAACAACATTTAGCGTATAAGACTGGCCTCGATAACGACAATCTGCAGAGTATTTTGTTTCCAATGATTCCTTAAGCAAGCCTTCTTGCTGCAAAGCCAGTGATCCCTGTTGCGCCAGTTCCTGGAATTGCGTATCGAGTTCAGTCGCTGCAACGCTGTCAGCGTCAACGCCTACGGTCCTAGTAAATTGGCGGCCGCGATCGGCGACTAACATGCCTAACGCGGAGAGCACGCCTCCATAAGCAGGGACGATGGCCTTGTTCATTTGCATCGCTTCCGCAATCGCACAGACATGCAAGCCGCCAGCTCCGCCGAAACTGGCAAGTACAAATTCCTTTGGATCATGACCTCTGTTAACTGAGATCAAACGAATTGCTTTCGCCATGTGCTCATTGGCAATAGTGACAATACCCAGTGCCGTCTCTTCGATGGACAATGCCAGTGGCTCACTCAGTTTCTCTATGGCTGATCTAGCCTTGGACAAATTTAAGGACAGGCCACCGGCAAGCTGTGAACTTTCCAACAAACGACCAAGTACAAGATTTGCATCCGTGACTGTGGCGAATTTACCGCCATTGTCATAACTCGCCGGGCCTGGATTCGCGCCCGCCGATTGTGGTCCAACTTTTAACATGTCGCCGCTATCGATAAAGGCAATGGATCCGCCCCCGGCACCAATGGTGTGCATATCTACCATAGGTACACCTACCGGAAAGCGGTCGATGCGTCCTTCTGTGGTAGTGCTGATTTCACCATCCATTAACGCTACATCGGTAGAAGTGCCTCCCATGTCGAAACTGATAATTTTTTCTTCCTCTATTTGTTGCCCCAAAAACTGAATGGCAGTTAGCCCGCCAGCAGGACCGGACAGCAATAGATGAACTGCCAAATCAGAAGCTTTGTCTGCGGCGATAGTTTCACCACTCGATTGCATAATTTGCAATGGACAGGCGTTGAGCTGTTCACTCAGGCGGCTTAAGTAGCCATGCACAATTGGGGCAAGCGATGCGTTTAGCCAAGTAGCAATGCCCCGTTCGTATTCCTTGTAGACGGGAAGAACCGCTGAGGACCTGCTGAGAAAAGTCGCCGGGTTATTTTTCTTCAACGCTGCTTCGAGTCGCTTTTCGAATTCATCATCTAAAAAAGAAAACAGTAGATTGATAGCAACAGCTTCCGGTTCAAGGCTGGAAACCTTAGCGACCAGCGCGCTGATCTCAGCTTCACTGAGTGCTTCAACGACAGATCCATCTGCCGCCAAGCGGCCTCCGGTTTCAAGACAAAGTTCAGGAGGCACTGGTGGTTGTACTGCTTCAAATTCCAATGCGTAAAGTTCTGGACGCGTTTGCCGCGCCAGGCGCAACATATCTTTGAAACCATAGTTGCTTACAAAAACAGTTTTCGCGACTTTTCCTTCCAAGGTTGCATTAGTTGCTACCGTGCTGCCGTGAATAATGTGCAACCCGCCACTTTCTAATTCAGCGCTCAGTCCAAGCCCATGGATGCCAGATAGAATGGCTTCCTCTGGCGCATGGGGAGTAGAAAGTGTTTTATATATTCGCAGTGAATTCTTAGATCCTGTTTCTACGCACACAAAATCTGTAAAAGTTCCTCCCGCATCAACACCCAGAATTGTAATTTCATCCACGACAAAAACCTTTTCGGTTAATTCACACTATCATTCTTGAAGTCGAAGGATTATAACTGCTGTGCCTCGAGTCAACTAATTAGTACGCATTGGACTTACTGTGCCCGAATTGCCAGAAGTAGAAACAACCCGCAAGGGAATCTCACCACATATCAAAAACAAGCGAGTTAAGGAAGTTATTGTTCGGCAGAAAAAACTGCGGTGGGAAATTCCTAACACGCTCTCTGAGGATCTCCCTGGGCAAGCTTTTTCTGCAGTCGACCGAAGGGGAAAATACATTTTGCTGCAAAGTAGTAAGGGCACCTTGCTTATCCATTTAGGAATGAGTGGCAGCTTACGTATTGTTGAAAAAGACAGTGTTGCTGGTAAGCACGACCATGTTGATATAGTAATGGAAGACGATAAGGCCTTGCGCTATACCGATCCAAGAAAGTTTGGTTGCATGTTGTGGCAAGCAGAAGAAATCGATTCACACCCATTGCTAGCCAATCTTGGCCCGGAACCTCTAACTGATGATTTCGATGGCGCTTACCTGTTTAAACAAAGTCGTGGCAGATCTGCAGCGATTAAAACATTTATTATGGATAGCAAAGTCGTTGTAGGCGTGGGCAATATCTACGCCAACGAAGCATTGTTTATGGCGGGTATTAATCCCAAACGGGCGGCAGGAAAAATTTCCAAAGCTAAATACAAAACACTGGTTGCTTGCATCAAAGAGATTCTTACGCGCGCTATAAAAGTTGGAGGCACTACTCTACGTGATTTTACCAATAGCAGCGGTGAACCGGGATACTTTAAACAAGCACTGAATGTGTATGGTCGTGGCGGCGAAGAATGTATGCAATGCAAGAAGCCGCTTAAGGAAATTCGTTTAGGCCAGCGCAGTACTGTCTACTGCACTAACTGTCAAAAATAGCGCTATTTTGGCTTTATCGCGGCCGCAACAGTTGGATGAACAAACTTCGAAATGTTACCTCCCAGTGAGGCAATTTCTCTAACTAGCGTTGAAGAGATATAAGAAAGATGCTCCGCAGGTGCCAAAAACACTGTTTCGATTGAAGGATCTAACACTCGGTTCATTCCCACCAGCTGGAATTCGTACTCGAAGTCAGCGACGGTTCTCAGTCCGCGTAAAATTATGTTTGCTCCTTGTTGGCTGACAAAATCTGTGAGCAAGCCTTTAAAAGAAGTTACTTCGACATTATCAAGGTGTGCCAAAACTTCTTCTGCCAGAGCCACCCGCTGCTCTGTCGGCAGCGTGCCGCCTTTCTGTGTGTTGGTGCCTACCGCAACGATTGTTTTATCAAATAGACCAGCGGCTCGTTCAACAAGATCGGTGTGCCCATTAGTGATGGGATTGAATGTTCCGGGATAGACTGCAATTTTCACAGAGTAGATTTCCTTGAGGGCCGACTGAAATGCATAATAGCGAATTGATTTAGCTTGCTCAATCAGCCCACCAAATAGCGCATTAATTGATGTTCTAACCATTTATCCCGATTACCGGCGATAAATCCGACATGACCACCAGCGCTGTCCAGATGCAAGTGTACGTTGCTTTGCAATGTTTCAGTATTTGGAATGGATTCTTGAGGGATCAGTGGGTCGTTTGAACTTTGGATTAGTAGAGTTTCCGTTTGAATATTCGATAAGAATTTTTTGCTGCTGCATTGATTGTAATAATCCTCTGCATGGGCAAATCCATTTAGCGGTGCCGTTACCAAATCATCAAATTCCCAGATCGTGCGAATGGAGGTCAGATCTCCAAGATTTTGCAATAGATCGAGCTCATCGCGAGAATTGTTAGATCTAAAAAAATCGATTTTACTTTGTAAATCACTTACCAGGCGCCAGACAAAATACTTACCATAAAACTGACTGAGTCCACTTAGCATTGCTTTAGAACAATAGCTCAATGAAAAGGGCGTAGAGACAGCCGCTACTTTACTGATTCTAGAATGCTGCTTTATTTCTCCCAACCATTTCAGCAACACGTTGGCGCCTAAGGAGTAACCGACACAGACAAAGTTTTTAGTCGGGTATTTGTCAGACAACTTCGAAAATACTTCATCTACATCTTCCGAGACTCCAGAATGATAGGCCTTGGCTTTCTTATTTACTTCACCGCTACATCCTCTGAAGTTCATTACTACGCTGGAAACATTGTATTGCGACAATAAGGCTTGCAGAGATAATACATAAGAAGAGCTGGAGCAGCCGCATAAGCCATGAAGTATGAAAACCGTTACCTCGCTGGCTTCTGCTCCAATTGGTGCATCTGCACACCAATCCAGATCTATAAAATCTCCGTCTTCTAATTCGACCCTCTCTCGTTGTTGGCGCACTGAATCAGTGGGGGAAAACTTTCGATAGAGAGTTTGACTATGGCCGCCGGGAAGCCACCAGGCAGGCGAAAATTTTTCTATTGGAGCGCCATGTGTCATTCTTTATTTATACTTCCCTGACAAATAGATAGAAATAGACACTTCCAGCTTTCTTTTCTTTTATTTGTTTCCAATTTTCTGGCAAGGTTAATTCTGAAATTTCACTAGCAAGCTCCAAATAAATTCGACATTGAGAATTGAGTAAATTCGATTGTTCCAGTTTCATGCAGCTTGTTGCAGCTAGATCGGTATCAAATGGAGGATCCAGAAAAACGATGTCAAAGGTTTTAGTCGTATTAAATTCTTCAATCCAGGAAAGCGCATCATGGTGATAAATTTTGCCACTATGCAATTGTAGGAGTTCAAGGTTCTCCTTTAATGCAAGCGCGATGTTTTTTGCGGCTTCAACAAAGACTACTTCTTCCGCCCCGCGTGAGAGCGCCTCAATTCCTAAGGCGCCACTGCCTGCAAAAAGATCCAAACAGACAGCCCCGTCTATCTCACTCTGCACCCAATTAAACAATGTCTCTCTTACGCGATCGCCGGTGGGCCGTACTGCTTTATTGGCAGGAAAAGAAATTTTTCTACTTCTTAAACTGCCTGAGATTATTCGAACTGTATTTGTTTGATTCGTCATTTCACCCTATCGAAGCACATAATAGTGATTCAGGCAAAAGCAGGCTTAGCTTTGGAGGATTTCGGGCTCAGTTACCTGCTTGCTAATATCGCATCAACAGAGCAAGTGTTAGCATAGCCTCATTACCTTTACAGCTCACAATAAACGCAAGTAGTAAGCAATTAATGTTTGGATTTGGCAAGAAAGAAAATTCCGATAGCAACGAAGATTCAAAAACCGAGTCAGAAAAGCTCGACGAAGCTGGGTTGTTTAGCCGCTTAAAAAATGGGCTCGCAAAAACCCGCGGTAAATTGACTGAAGGCTTGGGCAGCTTGGTGCTCGGTGAAAAATCTATCGATGTCGATTTACTGGATGATGTAGAAACACAACTTTTATCAGCTGATGTTGGAATCGAAGCTTGCGATCAAATTGTTGGCAATTTGAAATCCAAGCTGGCACGGAAACAACTTTCTGATCCAGCACAATTTATGACCGCATTGCAGGAAGAGTTAGCGCAGATACTGGAGCCTTGCCAGTCGGTGCTAAATTTAAATGTCGGCGCTAAACCTTTTGTCATACTTACAGTGGGAGTCAATGGAGTTGGAAAAACTACAACCATAGGCAAGCTCGCTAAGAAATTTCAGAGTGAGAACTTAAGTGTAATGCTAGCCGCTGGCGATACCTTCAGAGCTGCCGCGGTAGAGCAGCTTCAAGTTTGGGGCGAACGCAACAATGTCCCTGTTGTTGCGCAAGCTACGGGGGCTGACAGTGCATCCGTTATCTTCGATGCTTATCAATCGGCAAAAGCCAAACAAGTCGATGTGTTAATTGCCGACACTGCCGGGCGTTTGCATACTAAAGATAATTTGATGAATGAATTGGAAAAGATTGTTCGAGTACTTAAAAAGCAAGATGAGCGTTTACCGGATGAAATACTGCTAGTGTTAGATGCTACAACCGGACAGAACGCATTGAACCAGGCAGAAAGTTTTCACAGTGCAACAAATTTGACTGGTATTGCGCTAACGAAACTCGATGGTACGGCGAAAGGCGGAGTAGTATTCGCAATAGCAAAAAAACTTGGGCTACCGATTCGATTTATTGGTGTCGGTGAACAAGTAGATGACCTACGTCCTTTCGACGCAAAACAATTTATTTCTGCGCTTTTTTCTGAAGCTTAATTCGCAGCAACAGTCCTAATGATTACGTTTGACAATGTTAGTAAACAATATGTCAGTGGCGAAAACGCACTGTCTGATGTTTCTTTTCATATTGCTAAAGGAGAAATGGCCTTTGTAACGGGTCATTCCGGAGCCGGTAAGAGCAGTCTCTTAAAACTCATTCTGGCCACTGAAAAATGTACGGCTGGCGCTGTCATTGTTAACGGATCCAATACGAGCAAACTGCGTAAACGGGAAATTCCGTTTCTGCGGAGGCGCATCGGTTCGGTCTTTCAAGATCATCAATTGCTTAATGATCGAACGGTTGCGGACAACGTCGCCTTGCCACTGGATATAAGTGGCTTCGAAAGACGGGATGCGCAGAGACGCGTACGCGCAGCATTAGACAAAGTGGGATTACTGGGGAAAGAAGCTCAGTATCCTGCTGCGCTCTCCGGTGGCGAACAGCAACGGGTTGGAATTGCCCGCGCCGTTGTTAACCGGCCCAGCATTATTCTTGCGGATGAACCTACAGGAAACTTGGATCCAGAGCTCTCCACCGAAATCATGGAGGTGTTCGAGCAATTCAAGAATGTAGGAGTGAGTTTACTGATCGCCAGTCATGACGTTGCCCTCATCAATCGCCTGGATTATCGAACCTTGATTCTCAAAAACGGTGAATTAATCGGTGACACCGGCCGGGGAGAGAGTTGATGGGGACCGGGGCCGCTAAGACAAAAAGTCGCGAAAAGTCGTCAAAATTCGCTAAAACTATGAGAAATCACCGAAAAGACGCGGGAAATAGTCTTTACCGGTTGGCCAAGGCCCCGCTTTCAAGTTGCATGACCGTCCTGGTGATTGCCGCCGCCCTGTTACTTCCATCGCTGTTGTTTTCTTTAAACAGCAATCTTGCTTCACTCTTGGCTGGATTTGAAAACAATGCTCGTATCGTGCTCTACCTTACTGCAGCCACAGAGGACGCTAGAGCAATGGAAGTTAGTGAGAGCTTGCTAACTTACAATGATATAGATTTAGCGGAGTTTGTTTCGAAAGAGGATGCTCTTAGGGACTTTAGCAATGCTGCCGGTTTCACCGAATTGCTGGCCGGATTGGATGAAAATCCCTTGCCCTCCACCATCGTGATTACACCTAATATGAGCAGTCTGGATGGCCTGGATAGTCTCGCTGCAACCCTTGAAGCCATGCCAGAAGTGGATCTAGTACAGGTCGATAGTTTATGGTTGCGCAGACTCGCAGCGATCTCCGATCTCATTGGCCTGATCGCCCGCACTCTGGGGCTTATCGTCATATTGAGCCTCTGTTTCATTGTGGGCAATACGGTGCGGTTGCATATCGAAAATCGAAAAGAAGAAATCAAAGTGATTAAGCTGGTGGGGGGCACCCATAGCTACATCGCCCGTCCATTTCTTTACACCGGTCTATTTTATGGAATTCTGGGAGGAATTCTTGCCAGTATTCTGCAGGCCTCGGTTTTCCTGGGCTTCAGCGATGCGATTAGTGTAATCGCCACGTTATATAGCAACTCTTTTGAACTTCCTTTGCTGACTCCTGTCACTGTCATTTTTCTTACAATCAGCGGGGGCCTCGTCGGTTGGCTCGCTGCGGTTATTGCGGGTTATCGCCATATCGGCGCCATCAATCCTTGAGACCTTTAACTTTAATCTGAAGCAAGAAAAGGGCTTTACAATTAGTCTCAATACTGGAAAATTCGCCTCCCGCTGTGATTTTTTACCCTTGAAAAATGGAAATAGCGGCCCAAGATAGAAAGCTAGGTGTAGACCAAGGAAGTAGGCAATTATCGATGGCACCCTGAGAATTTGAGCAAATTCCATTACAGCCCAGTAAACCCGGGCATTGCCAATAGCCACAAAATGGCGAAATGAACGATAAAATGCTAAAATAGGGTCTTATCCGATGCGCCAAATCTCAGCGCTTAATGAGATAAGACTTAGTTAAAAGGCAGATTCAAAGAAAACCATGAGCATTGGAAAAGAATTACAAGTTTTTGATCCAACTACTCCGGGTCGCGATTTAACGGCGTACATTGCTTCCGTCAATAGCATCGCTGTGCTGACTCCTGAGCAGGAAAGAGAGCTTGCAAATCAGTATTACTATGATGACAACGTAGATGCGGCCCGCCAATTGGTAATGGCTCACCTGCGCTTTGTTGTGCACATGGCAAAAACCTATTCAGGTTATGGCTTATCTCAGGCTGACTTAATTCAGGAAGGCAATGTTGGCTTAATGAAAGCGGTTAAGCGTTTTAATCCTGAATTCGGAGTCCGTCTCGTTTCATTCGCTGTGCATTGGATCAAAGCAGAAATGCATGAGTACATTTTACGCAACTGGCGAATTGTTAAAGTCGCAACCACTAAAGCTCAACGAAAATTGTTCTTTAATCTGCGTAGCTCTAAGAAACGTCTTGGTTGGTTAAACAACGAAGAAACTCAGGCTCTGGCAGAAGATTTAGGGGTAGACGCGAAAGTCGTGCGTCAAATGGAAGGACGAATGAGCGCCTATGACACCTCATTCGATGCCGAACCTGATAGCGACGATGATGCGGTTTATCGCGCCCCTGCAAATTATCTGGAAGACAACAATTCAGATTTGGCAAAAGGCGTTGAAGAAGCCGAATGGGAAGAAGTGACTAATGCCAGTTTACATTTGGCTATGGACGAGCTGGATGATCGCAGTCAGGATATTTTAAAGAAACGCTGGTTAAGTGATGAGAAAACCACCTTACATGACTTGGCTGATAAATATGGCGTATCGGCAGAACGCATTCGACAACTCGAAAAAAATGCCATGAACAAAATTAAGGTCCATATGGAAGCCTAAAAATTTCAGACAGAAAAAGCCGCGCTTTGAACGCGGCTTTTTTTTGCCCGAGATTTGCCTACAATCTGCCCCATGCCAAAACTATTACTGTTATTCGCAACCGCCAATGGATTTCTCGCCGTAACGCTAGGCGCTTTTGCCGCCCATGGACTGGAATCCATGCTAGCACCAGACCTGTTGGCGACCTTTGGGACCGGGGTGGAATACCACATGTACCATTCACTAGCGCTTCTGGGCACAGCGGTACTGGCCTTTCAATTTCCGCAAGAAAAATTACTGAGATTAGCCGGAACTCTTTTCTTGCTTGGTATACTCTTTTTTTCCGGTAGCCTTTATGTGCTTGGGCTCAGTGGAGTTCGTTGGCTGGGTGCAATTACTCCAATTGGAGGCATCTTTTTTCTGGCTGCATGGTCGACCCTGTTTTGGTTCGCTCTTAAATTTAAATCACAGGAATAAAACTCCCCATGGAAGTCATTGTTAATGGCGATCAGCAAGTCCTTGCTCCAGCATCTTCAGTCATGGACTTGTTGGAATCATTGCAAATGACGCAGGGCCGAATTGCTGTGGAATTGAATGGCAAAATCATTCCTAAGAGTACTTTTCAGCAACATCAACTCAACGACGGCGACAAGATTGAAATCGTTCAAGCTATTGGCGGCGGTTAGTACAATACAAACGGAAGCAAGAAATGAGTCAGCATGAAGACATTGCACTGCAAGTTGCAGGTAAGACTTTCCAATCTCGCCTAATTATTGGCAGTGGCAAGTACAAGGACTTTAACGAGAACCTGGCGGCACTGGAAGCCAGCGGCGCAGAAATCATAACCGTGGCGATACGTCGAGTTAATCTTGGCCAGAATGCAGATGAGCCCAGTCTGCTTGATGTTATTTCACCAGAAACTTTCACCATCCTGCCTAACACCGCGGGTTGTTACACCGCAGATGACGCGGTGCGCACCTGTCGTATGGCAAGAGAACTATTGGACGGACACAAACTGGTGAAATTAGAAGTGCTAGGAGACCAAACCACACTCTACCCCAATGTGACTGAAACTCTGGCCGCTGCAGAAACCTTAGTGAAAGATGATTTTGATGTGATGGTGTACACCAGTGACGACCCGCTCGTGGCAAAACGACTGGAAGAGATAGGTTGCGTAGCCGTTATGCCTTTAGGCGCTCCTATCGGCTCCGGCTTAGGCATTCGCAATCCTTACAATATTCGATTGATCCTGGAAAATGCCAAAGTTCCAATCATTGTAGATGCCGGAGTCGGCACTGCATCCGATGCCTCGATTGCGATGGAGTTAGGCTGCGACGGCGTACTAATGAATACGGCAATCGCCGAAGCTAAACTGCCGGTGTTGATGGCGTCGGCCATGAAGAAAGCTGTCGAGTCTGGTCGCGAAGCGTTCCTTGCTGGCAGAATGCCCAGGCGTCTCTATGCCAGTGCCTCATCACCGATCGATGGTACATTCTTTTAACTTAGCATAGGCCAGTTAGCAGGTACGCCTTCGTGGCCGCAGATAATTCCCAGCACAAACGACCTGTTCGCAGTTATGTGATTCGATCCGGACGACTCACCGACTCCCAGCGCAAAGCCTTAGACACGCATTGGGATGCCCATGTAGTGGAATTTAAGAACCACTCTTTAGATTTAGATAAGCTTTTTCCCCAGAGCGGATCCATTAGCTTGGAGATCGGCATTGGTATGGGCGCATCATTGCTGGCGATGGCGCAGCAAGAACCTAATACCAATTTTCTTGGTATCGAAGTTCACAAACCAGGGATAGGAAAGGTTTTGCATGAAATTGAATCAATTGGTCTGAACAATCTAAAACTCATCTGTCACGATGCCAAAGAAGTCATCGAAACGGGCATTGCTAATCAAAGCATCGATCGCCTATTGATTCTATTTCCAGATCCCTGGCCGAAAAAACGCCATCATAAAAGACGGCTGGTGCAACCACAGTTTGTAGAACTCTTGGCCTCCAAGTTAAAGCAGGAAGGCGTTCTTCACCTGGCGACAGACTGGGAACCCTACGCCGAGCACATGATGGAAGTACTGGAAGCCAATCCCAGTCTGAAAAACGAAATGGGCACTGGTAAGTATTGGGAGCAGCCGCAGCGACCAGCCACAAAGTTTGAAGCTCGGGGAAAACGGCTAGGGCATGGAGTCTGGGACTTATTGTTTACTAAGACCGCCTGACTAATCGAACCAGAAACGATGCTCGTGGGTCTTTAGCCAATCGATGTAGTGTTCATAATCCGCACAGATTGAACCAACCAGGTTCCAGAATCGTCGGGAGTGATCCATATGGATCATATGGCAGACTTCATGAGTGATCATGTAGTCAATAATGCTGTAAGGGGCCAGCATGATTAGCCAGTTATATTGAATTATTCCCTGGGAAGTACAGTGGCCCCATTTCGATTTGGTTTTACGGAGTTTTATTTCCGTTATCTTATGGTCTACACCCAAATAGTTGGCCAGCCCTTTAGCCCTGGGGATGATGTACTCGCTTGCCTTATCGATTAGGTAATCTTCAACCTGAATCTTGGCTTTGGCTGCATTCAGCTTGTGACCCTGGATGATAAATTTGTCGCCATTGATAAGAATGCGTTCTTTGCGACCTTCCTTGAAGACAATGGTAAGTTCACGCGCCCGATAAAATATCTTGGCGCCTTTCTCAATACGTAGAGTTTCCTGCTCAATGAGTTGTTCTTCGCGCAGGCGTTCCTGAATCCAATCCTGATTATTTTCAATGAATTCATCCACTTCCGCATTGGAGGCAGCCCAAGGACAGCGCACAACTACTTTTTGCTGCTTAATATAAAGCGCCAGGGTTTTGCGCTTGCTGCGCATAACTTCGCATTGAATTGGTTGATAAGCCTGCTTGCTTCCGGTGCCAATATTAAGCGGGACGATTTTTGTTTTAGCCATTTGGGCTTATTTTCCTTGCTATAAGACTTGCAACTGCTCTGTCTGGATTGGTTTTTACACCTTCGAAATACTCGATGACTTCCCAATCCCGAAATGACTCTTTGAGTTCATTCTCTTTAAACAAATAATCTGGATTGCTCGGTCTTCCAAATTTTGTTTGTTGCACTGTGAATGTCTCGTAAAAAATTAGCCCAGCTTTAGCAATTATTTGTTTAATTGCCGGCATAAGTGGTCGGTGCAGATAATTAAAAACCAAGACAGCATCAAACTGTCTACTTTTCAGAGGTTCCTCACCTGCTTGCTCCAGATCGACTTGCCAACATTTGGATTCGGCTAATGGCTCGCCATTGCGTTCTAGCGCCTCGATCGAGTGCTTAATGTTCTCTAGCGCGACTTTACTATTATCTGCAAATGTTACCGGTATATTATTTTGCAGAAGGAACAATCCATTCCTGCCATTGCCACAGGCTAAATCGAGTACTCCATAGTCACTGTTTAGATTTTGCAGCAGTGACAAATTTTCTACCAGCAACTCGGAAGCTCTGGTGATTGAATGTGACATGGATTACCGGATAATACGCAGAAAAATTGCATCCAAAGCAGTGCGTAAAATAAGTGAATCTGTTTCACTGCACAATGTATTTAAAATAAATTTTTTTCCGACTCAGCGAACTTGCACTGCTGCTGCCTGGATTGCCTAAAACTTTCGTATCACTTTCTGCTCATGCCTAAAAATTCACCACAAAAAGATCGTCTCTTCACTCAGCACCGCTTACCTGGTGATTTTGTATTTGATGAACAAGTGACGAAAGTGTTCGAAGACATGATCAATAGATCAATACCTGGCTACAGCACGATAATCACCATGATCGGTGTATTGGCGGAACGCTACTACCAAGACAATTCCAACATATTCGACCTTGGCTGCAGTTTAGGTGGAGCGAGTTATTCAATTATTGAACATTTAAAGGGTAGAACTTGCGCCATCCATGCAATCGATAACTCCCTGGCGATGATTGAACAGCTTGAAATCAAAAAACCTGAATTTGGTGAGCGCGCTAGACAAATTAAGTGCCATTGCGAAAGTATTCAAGATTCGAAAATCGACGATGCTTCGGTGGTGATCCTGAACTTTACCCTGCAGTTTATTCCGCCAGCAGAACGTAAGGCACTGATCGAGAAGATTTACCAAGGCATGAATCCAGGAGGAATTCTCATTGTTTCCGAGAAAATAGTCTTCGCTGACGAACACCTCAATGAATTGCTCATCGATTCTTACCATCAATTCAAGGAAAACATGGGCTATAGCAAATTAGAAATCAGCCAGAAAAGGACTGCCCTGGAAAACGTGCTAATTCCTGAAACACTGGATGATCACAAAGACAGAATTCTCGGCTCAGGATTTAGCTCATTCGAAGTCTGGTTTCAATGTTTTAACTTCGCCTCAATGGTAGCAATAAAGTAGTCACTAACCATGGACTATAGTGAATTCAAAGCCTCTGTTGCCAATACTCACTTAGCACCGCTAATTTACTTCGCTGAAGAAGACTACCTTCAGCAGTTAAAACACGGGGATTTCCCGAGATGGCGCAAGCACCTGAAGGAATTTCCAGAAGTAACAACTGCGAATTTCGATTTCGGTGAAGTTGTCAAGATTGGCAAGGCTGAAGACATCGACAGCCATGTGCAAGCTGAGATAAAGCGCTTACTGCTAGAAATGATTCCCTGGCGCAAGGGTCCATTCGAAGTATTGGGTATCCCAATCGATTCCGAATGGAAATCCAATCTAAAGTGGGCCCGCTTGGCAAAGAAGATTACTTCTTTAACCGGAAAGAAAATTTTGGACATCGGTTGCGGTAATGGTTACTACGGCTTCCGTATGCTCGCTCAGGAACCGGAGCTGGTTGTGGGTATCGATCCGCATTTGGCGTACGTCGCCCAATTTTGGGCACTCAAGCAGTTTGCTACCAAGCTTCCTCTGCATATTCTGCCCTGCGCGCTAGAGCAAATAAGTGATCCACTGGAATGTTTTGATAGTGTGTTTTCAATGGGTGTGATTTATCACCGACGCTCCCCAATCGATCATCTGCTGCAATGCAAAAAGTGTCTTACTCCAGGTGGAGAACTGGTTTTAGAAACCCTATATGTTGATGGGCCCACAGGTTACTCATTGATACCTGAAAAAAGATACGCTCGCATGTCGAATGTCTGGTTCGTCCCAAGTATCGGCACACTCGAGCAATGGTTGACGCGATGTGGATTTAAGAATATCCAAATTGTTGACGACTCCACGACTACGATCAATGAGCAACGTAAAACTGAATGGATGCCGTTTGCTTCGCTCGAAGATGCACTTGATAAATCTGATTCAAGCAAAACCATAGAAGGGTCACCTGCCCCAAAAAGAATTGTTGTACTCGCCAACACACCTTCATAACATTTATTAAAAGGGGTCAAGCCTCCTTTAATTCCTGATAATTTCAAATAAAACTAATTGCAATTGCAGTGACACATTTATCAGTTTAACCCGCTGTTTTTCGACTCAAAACAAATTCGATTGTTTCAATCTTAATTGAGTTGACGCACTCTACTAATTACGTTAGTTATACGCCTTGATCCATATAGGGTCAGCTCTAATTCTATCCATTAAAAACAATAGAGAATAAAAGATGGCCAGACCTCTTCGAATTGAATATCCAGATGCGGTTTACCATGTTTCAAATTATGGTTTGGATAATCAACGTGTATTTCCATCCGCAAAATATTTCGATGCCTTTTTGGAAGGACTAGAAGAAACTTGCTCGCGCTTGAATGTAGAGGTTCACGCCTTTTGCTTACTGCGCGATCAATATCACTTAGTAATCCAAACCCCAGAGGCAAACCTTTCCAGATTTATGCGTCAAGTTGATGGGCTGTACACTCAGCAATATCAGCGCATGAAGCGTAGCGATGGATCTCTCTTCCGTGGGAGATACAAAGCTGTGCTGGTGCAGCCAGAAAATTACTTGCTGCCCCTTTCTGGTTTTATTCATTCGAAAGTAAAAGCTTCCGAATTAACCAAGTACCCCTATAGCAGTTACACCTACTTCACACGTAAAGCTAAACCTCCCGCCTGGTTTAATCGAGATGATACGTTAAAGCAGCTTAGAGTGGCTGCAGCTAAGCGTGCCGCCGCCTATAAGAAATATGTTGCGGCAGGTGTTGACGAGGAAACAGCTCATTTTTACGGAAAGAAAAACCTTTCATCCATTATGGGTGACAATAAGTTTAGAAAGGCTGCTCAGAGAAAACGATCTGCGACTTCGGTTCGCGGCGTGTCTCGAGGTGCCAACTCGAAATGGCGTCCTAGCTGCAAGCAAATTATTACGGCAGTAGCGAAACAATTTAAAGTTTCAGAGGCGAGCATCTATAAGGCGGCTCGTGGACCAGGTTCGAAAAACGTTCCGCGCTGGGTTGCCATATATCTCTGTCAAGAACTGTCCGCAGTTACTCTGCAAGCAATCGCCAAGTTATTTAAACTGAAGCGCTACGGTACAGTTTCAACGACGGTAGGAAAGCTCAAGAAAGAATTTGAGGATAACCCTAAAGTGTTGGCAACGACTGAGAAGTTAACGAGGCAACTAAGCCGCGGCAAATAACAATTCGCTAGAAACAAAAAGCCGGTATTTTCTGCATGAAAATACCGGCTTTTTTGTGCGTGCTTAAAACTATTTGATTTTCGATTCTTTGTACATTACATGCTTGCGAACAACAGGATCGTATTTCTCGATCTCTATTTTGTCAGGCATGGTGCGTTTGTTTTTGTCAGTGGTGTAGTAGTGGCCAGTGCCAGCACTCGATACTAATTTAACTTTTTCTCTCATATCTCGTTTCCTACTATCCGCTTAGACCTGAATGCCTTTGGCGCGAACGTCGGCTAATACCGCGTCAATGCCTAGCTTATCGATTATGCGCATCCCTTTAGTGGATACTCGAAGTTTCACAAAGCGTTTTTCAGACTCTACCCAAAAACGATGAGAATGAATATTTGGCGAAAAAATGCGCCGCGTTTTATTGTGTGCGTGTGAAACATTGTTTCCTGTAACCGGCTTTTTGCCCGTTACCATACAAACCCTAGACATCGTTCTGCCTCGTACTTTCGAATTCTTAGAATTGGTAGACCCGGGAATGAATTTGCTGCTTCAGCCTGGGCCCAAAAAAGAGCTGCGTTTTATACCAGAACACCCCCTTAATAGCAAGAAATCTGGCGCCAGCGCTCTGAATCAGTAATCTGCTACACGCCTTTATTCTCGCTGGCTTTTGCATCAGACCAGGGAACGTTCAGTCATGGAAACGACTTCATTGGTGCCCACGACTAGATGGTCCAGAATTCTTACATCGATGGCGCCCAATGCCCGTTTTAGTTTTGCGGTAATCGCGATGTCCGCCTGACTCGGTTCTGCCACCCCAGAAGGATGATTGTGAGCAAAGATTATTGCCGCAGCATTGTTAGCCAGGCAGCGCTTAATCACTTCTCTTGGATATACGCTGGCTCCATCTATCGTGCCTTTAAATAGCTCTTCAAAAGCCAGCACCTGGTGCTGCGCATTCAAAAATATGCCGCAGAATACTTCAATTTCACAGCTGTAGAATTTTCGCTGTAAAAACTGCTTGGCTTTATCGGTGTTAGTAAGTGCTTCCTTACTTTTTAATACGCACAAATCCTGACGATTTGTAATTTCCTTTATTGCCTGGAGACTTGCTATTTTTGCAGGCCCCATGCCCGCAACGGTGTTCAAATCGACTTCTTTGGCCGCCGTTACTGCCGCCAAATTGCCGAATTTCTGCAGCAACTGCCGGCCCAAGGCAAGGGCCGACTGCCCCTTGTATCCGGTTGCCAAAATCACGGCGAGGAGTTCCGCATCGGATAATGCCGAAGAACCAGAGTTTAAGAGCTTTTCGCGAGGTTTTTCACCTTCAGGCCATGATTTTATGGACATGGTAGTTATCCGCTTACTAGAAAACGGTTTCAGCCTAGGCGAATGGCCCTAAAAACACTCAATTTCTGGTCAAATTGCGTCAGCTAATTTGAGCTGCTAGTCTACCCCTCCTTAAATTCATGCCCGAATTTTCAACGGTTTCCATGTTAAGCCTCACTAACAAACGCATAATTCTTGGTATCACTGGTGGCATCGCTGCTTATAAGTGTGCTGAGTTAACTCGGCTCTTTGCGAAAGCTGGTGCCGAAGTGCGAGTAGCTATGACTAAAGCGGCAACGGAGTTTATTACGCCATTAACAATGCAAGCGCTTTCCGGAAATCGTGTGTCCCTGGATTTACTCGATACCGAAGCAGAAGCTGCCATGGGACATATTGAGTTGGCACGGTGGGCTGACCTGGTGTTGGTGGCACCGGCAACTGCTGATTTCATTGCGCGCATTGCTCATGGTCAGGCGGACGATATTCTTTCGACATTAGTGATAGCAACGAGTGCGCCAATAGCTGTCGCCCCAGCAATGAATCAAGCGATGTGGGCTGATTCGGGGACGCAAGCAAATTTATCCGAACTAGCCGAAAGAGGATTTAAAATTTTTGGTCCAGGCGAAGGCGAACAAGCTTGTGGCGATGTTGGCCTAGGCCGCATGTTAGAACCAGAACAACTCATTGATCACTGCGCCGGTTTGTTTGAAGTTGGTCAATTAGCGGGTAAGCGATTTGTAATTACCGGCGGTCCGACCAGGGAAGCAATCGATCCAGTTCGTTTTATTAGCAATCACAGCTCCGGGAAAATGGCCTATGCCCTTGCGCAAGAAGCAGCTGCTGCTGGCGCGCAAGTCACGCTTGTGAGTGGTCCGGTTAATTTGTCGACTCCTGATTCGGTAACAAGAATAGATGTCACCAGCGCAGAAGAAATGCTGACTGCTGTTATGGAAAACATAAATGAAGCAGATGTGTTTATTGGTGTCGCGGCAGTTGCTGACTATCGACCCAAGCAACAAGTGAAAGAAAAAATTAAGAAAGACAGCGAGGATCTCAATTTAGAGTTAATCAAAAACCCTGACATTATCAGTGAGGTTTCGAAATTAGATTCTAAACCGTTCGTAGTTGGTTTTGCTGCGGAAACAAATTCAATAGTTGAAAACGGCAGAGTAAAACTTGAAAAGAAAAACTTAGACCTGCTATTTGCAAATAGTGCGACTGAGACTTTTAACAGCGATTCGATTTCCGTGACTGCGATCAGTTCTGACCAGGAATTTGAAATTCCCACCGCAAACAAAAATGTCGTTGCACGAGAAATGCTCAAGCTAGTCAGTGAAAGTGTAAAAAGTTGAACTGCTGATGAACGCAATCCCCCCTTCTATTTTTCGTGCCTATGATATTCGCGGTGTCGTAGACGAACAATTAACAGAAGATTCCGTAGAACTAATTAGTAGAGCAATTGGTAGCGAAGCCAAGCAGAACGATATCGATACGCTATTAGTTGGATATGATGGGCGCTTGTCCAGTCCACTACTATCGAAAGCCTTAATATCTGGTTTGCGTGCAGCTGGCTGTAATGTTGTAAATTTGGGGCTAATCCCGACACCGCTTCTTTATTTTGCCACCCACACCAGTGGTATTACTTCCGGCGTAATGCTCACAGCCAGCCACAACCCAGCTAATTACAATGGGCTTAAGATTGTATTCAATCAAAATTGTCTGGCAGACAATCAGATTCAACAGATTAGAAAAAGAATCGATAGCAATGAATTAAGCAGCGGCGAAGGCAGCTACCAAGAATTAGATATTATCAATTCTTATCTGAAGGACGTTGCCGCTCGAATCAATATAGAGAAGAAACTCAAATTAGTTGTGGATTGCGGTAATGCAGTGCCTGCAACTGTTGCTCCGAAACTCTTTGAGCAATTAGGCTGCGAAGTCTTGCCGCTCTATTGCGAAATTGATGGTAACTTTCCAAATCATCATCCAGATCCCACTATCCCGAAAAATTTAGAAGCAATGGCTGCAAAAGTTATGGAAGTGAATGCCGACCTTGGCATTGCCTTCGATGGTGATGGTGATCGTCTTGGCATTGTCACCAACAAGGGCGAATTTGTGGACGCCGACAAAATGTTAATGCTATTAGTCGAAAACATTTTGCCAAACTATAACGACGCACCGGTAGTTTTCGATGTTAAGTGCAGCAATGTCTTAGCAGAGAAAATATCGGAAGTTGGTGGTAAGCCGGTAATGCATCGTAGTGGCCATTCCTTTATGAAACAGAAGATGCAAGAAACCGGAGCGCCTATTGGTGGAGAATATGCAGCTCACATCTTTATTAAAGATCGTTGGTTTGGATTTGATGATGGTATTTTTACTGCTGCGCGGATCATTGAAATTCTGAGTGCTCAAAATAAAAGTTCGAGCGACGTTTTTGCTAATTTTAATTCCGCCGTAAGCACTCCAGAAATAAAACTCGCAGTAGACGAGGAAATTAAATTCGAGTTAGTAAATCGCTTGCTCGAACTTGCAGAATTTCCAGAAGGTAGACTAATTACCCTTGACGGCTTACGAGTTGAATTTGAAGACGGCTGGGGTTTGGTAAGGGCTTCCAATACCAGCCCGGCCTTGTTGTTAAGATTCGAAGCTTCGTCAGAAGAAAAAATGAACGAGATAAAAACAGCTTTTAAAGCCTTAATTCATCGTGCAGATAACAGCATTGAATTGGATTTTTGAATTACACCATGTCTTTAACGATAAATAGTGCCAAGAATATTGCGAGGGTATTAACAGAAGCCCTTCCTTATATTCAGAAATTTACCGGCCGTACGGTAGTTGTTAAGTACGGTGGCAATGCCATGGTGGATGAATCCTTAAAACAAAGCTTTGCCAGGGATATCGTGCTCATGAAGCTGGTGGGTATGAATCCAATCGTTATTCACGGCGGCGGCCCTCAGATCGGCAGCGTTTTAGAGCAGTTAAATATTGAGTCGAAGTTTGTAGATGGCTTGAGGGTAACCGATAGCCAGACCATGGATGTGGTGGAGATGGTGCTTGGCGGCCTGGTAAATAAGGAGATCGTCAACCTCCTTAATAAAAACCAGGGTAAAGCTGTCGGTGTAACTGGAAAAGATGGCAACCTCATTAAAGCCAAGAAACTCAAACTTCGACGCAAAGACGCCAAGCTCACTGACGAAATCGTAGATATTGGACACGTAGGCGAAGTCGTGAGCATTAATACAGAAATTTTGGAGGTGATGAAGGACAGTGACTTCATCCCGGTAATTGCTCCAATCGGCACCGACGAAGAGGGCGCGAGCTACAACATTAATGCCGACTCGGTAGCAGGAGAGATTGCCAAGGTTCTGGGTGCGGAAAAGCTGATTCTGCTTACCAATATAGAAGGGGTTAAGAATAAAAAAGGCGACGTACTCACCGGCTTAAGCCTGAAACAAGTTGCCAAGCTAATTGCCGATAAGACCTTACAAGGTGGCATGTTGCCCAAAGTTCGGTGCGCAATCGAAGCACTAAAAGGTGGTGTTAACAGTGCTCACATTATTGATGGCAGAGTGGAACATGCAGTGCTATTAGAAATCTTCACCGATGAAGGTGTTGGCACATTAATCACGAAGAACGGATTGAACAAGAAAAAATCCACGGTAAAAAAGAAGAAGTAACAATGCTTCAATGCTCAATCGACGGATAGCTATTCTTGATGAAAACTAGCAACAAGACATCGCGCAAAGATCAAATCCTGCAAGCCCTGGCTCGCATGTTGGAATCATCTCCTGGTGAACGGATTACGACTGCTGCCCTGGCTAAAGAAGTGGGTGTTTCAGAAGCGGCGCTCTATCGGCATTTTCCAAGCAAGGCAAGAATGTTTGAAGGCCTGATTAAATTTATTGAAGAGACCTTGTTCTTAAGAATTTCGAGAATACTAAATGAAGAAAGCAGCGCAGAAATTCGTTGCCATAAAATTCTGACTTTGTTGCTGACTTTTTCCGCCAAGAATCCGGGTATGACCCGATTGCTTACTGGTGACGCCTTGGCCGGAGAAACAGAACGTCTGCGGGAACGCATTGCACAGTTCTACAATCGACTTGAAGCACAGTTAAAACAAGTATTGCGGGAAGCACAGATTCGAGAAAATTTGAAACCAACTGTTTCTCCAGCAGCGCTTGCAAATTTGTTATTGGCTACTGCAGAAGGCAGACTAATTCAATTCGTTCGCAGTGAATTCAAAGAGTCGCCGCTCGATCATTGGGACACTCAATGGGAATATTTGTGCAGGAATCTATTGGAGCCATTTGCAGCAGCAAATGCTGCATCCGCCGGCTAGTAGAAAATCTCTGGACTCAAACGCCGTATTTCTCTCGATAAGCTGCAACAGCGCTTAGATGTTGTTGCAGTATGCTATCACTCGAAGCTTCCAAGTAATCAATTATGTTTTGCAAATCGATAATATTAGTAACTGCAATTTGGTAAGTCTGTTCAATTTCCTGAATAGCTGAAAGCTCACTAATACCTCGTTCTTGCCTGTCCATTGCTACGGCTATGCCACTAAGCTTTGCATTATTGTTTTGTATAATTTCCACGGCTTCGCGAATAGCGGTACCAGCAGTAATTACATCGTCGATTATTAATACATTACCGGACAGTTCGGCACCAACGATAAGTCCACCTTCCCCATGATCTTTCGCTTCCTTCCGGTTAAAGCAAAAGGGTTTGTTTAATCCATGGTTATTGGCTAAGGCGATAGCCGATGCCGAAACAAGAGGGATGCCTTTATAGGCTGGACCAAACATCACATCAAATTCTTGTTCGGAGTATGCAATTGCTGTCGCATAACATTTCGCCAAGAATGCCAGCTTTTCTCCGTTGTTGAATAATCCCGCATTAAAAAAGTAGGGGCTAACTCTTCCTGACTTTAAAGTGAATTCGCCAAATTTTAGAATTTCATTGTCAAGTACAAATTCTAAAAACTCTGATTGAAAATCTTGCATCGTCTTTCCTGTCGCCTTAGGAATCGGCTAAAGCTTCTTGCTGTTTACTGACAAGGATTTTTATTCCAGCCTCAGCCAAGCCTACCATTTCTAGTAATTGCCCATGGGAAAAATCTCCGTCTTCACCGGTTCCTTGCAGTTCAATAAATCCCCCTGACTGGGTCATTACAATATTCATGTCAGTCTCTGCAGTAGAGTCTTCATCGTAATCCAGATCGAGAACTGCTCTGCCGTTGTGAATACCAACTGAAACAGAAGCAACTAACTGATTAAACGATGAAGCGCTGACCAGGTTTTTTGCAACCATGTAACTAATAGCGTCATGCAATGCTACGCAACCGCCTGTGATAGATGCGGTTCGAGTGCCGCCATCAGCCTGAATTACATCACAATCAACTTTGATGGTGTTCTCGCCAAGCTCTTTTAAATTTATAGCGGCGCGCAGTGAGCGACCAATCAACCGTTGAATCTCTAAGCTGCGGCCAGATTGCTTACCCCTGGCTGCTTCCCTGTCCATGCGGGTACCGGTGGAGCGAGGCAGCATCCCATACTCAGCCGTTACCCATCCTTGCCCAGTTCCTTTTAAGAATCGTGGTACCGATTCTTCAACGGTCGCGTTGCACAATACTTTGGTTTCACCAAATTCCACCAAAACTGAGCCTTCAGCATGTTTGGTATAACTGCGTGTAATTGCAATTTCTCGAAGCTCGTCTGGATTTCGTTTACTCGGGCGTAATATATCCGTCATTGGTTTCGCTTTTTCCTGCTATTCAAAGATGCAGCGGATTATCCTTGAAATTAGGTGTTGTTGCGAGCGAACGTATTACTTGTATTGCGAACTGTGTTTACCGCCGTATTGAGATAGAATAGCGGCTCTTTGAAACCGAGCCAGATACTATGATGTTAAGTATGACTGCCTTCTCCAGGCAGCAAATAGATCGAGAGTGGGGCTCCCTAACATGGGAACTACGTTCTGTTAATCACCGCTACTTGGAGTCCAGTGTTCGGCTTCCTGAATCTTTTCGTGGTTTGGAAAATGTCATTCGAGATTCTGTCAGAAAAAAACTAAACCGCGGTAAAGTTGAATGCCAACTAAGATTTCAAGCGACAGAGTCGAGTCAATCGGACCTGCATCTGAATAAGGATCTAATTAAGAAATTAGTTGACGCAAACAATGAGATTAATCAATTAACAGATTTAGATAATCAGATAACTTCTGCTGAGATACTGCGCTGGCCCGGTGTAATCACCGACCAGGATATCGACAAGGAAACTATTGAAGAGGAAGCTCTCACTCTTTTCGCGGCGGCTCTCGAAGACTTAATCAGCACGCGGGAAAGAGAAGGTGAGGCGTTGAAAGGATTTATAAATCAGCGCATCGCTTCGATTAGAGAAATAGTCGCATCGATTCGTAGCAAAATGCCGGACATAATCAGCGGCCAGCGAAAAAATTTGATGGACCGATTGGAAGAACTCAAGGCAGAATTGGAGCCAACAAGACTGGAACAGGAAGTGGCTATCCTGGCGCAGAAAGCAGACGTGGACGAAGAATTAGACCGATTGGATTCTCATTTAAACGAAGTTGAAAGAGTCATCGAATCTAAAGGTCAAAAAGGCAGGCGCTTGGACTTCTTAATGCAAGAATTAAATCGCGAAGCGAATACTTTGTCGTCGAAGTCGATCGTGGTTGATTCCACCCTCGGCGCCGTCGAACTGAAAGTGCTCATTGAACAGATGCGTGAGCAGATACAAAACGTAGAATAGACGATTGTGACTATGAGCAAGGGAAAGTTATTTATCATAACCGCGCCTTCCGGTGCCGGAAAAACCACTCTGGTAAACGAGTTAGTGAGCCAGGATGAAAATCTTTGCGTTTCAATTTCTCATACTACTCGTCCGGCTCGCCCAGGTGAGAATGACTCAGTTGATTACCATTTCATTGAGAAACCAGAGTTCATGGGCATGTTGTCCGATGGTGACTTCTTGGAATCCGCCGAAGTATATGGTCATCACTATGGCACTTCACAGCTTTGGGTAAATGAGCAACTTAAACAGGGGCTCGATGTCATTTTAGAAATCGATTGGCAGGGCGCGGCTCAAATTCGTAATCTCTTTCCAAACTCTTGTTCCATTTTTATTCTTCCTCCTTCTATAGAAACACTCACTAAAAGACTGCAAGAGCGGGCTCAAGACGATAGTGATACTATTGAGAGTCGCATGCAGCAAGCACGCAGCGTTATTGAGCATGTAGCTGAAGCAGACTATGTAGTCGTGAATGACGATTTCGAAATTGCTTTACAAGATATTGGAGCAATAATACGTACCCAACGCCTCGGGGTAACGACTCAGCAGGAGAATCTAAATCAATTGCTCAACAGTCTTACTCGTGGCTAGCGCCTTCTCCTACCTCTGAATTGATGCATTTCAGGCAAGAATTCTGTACAATCCCCGGCCCTTTCTAGAGGGGAAGCTTGACCAAACCAGTTGTGGGAACTGCTTGATTTAACTGGTTTTTTCGTCCAAGCTATTCAACATAACGGTATTATTTAAGGTTCTGAAATGGCAAGAATTACAGTAGAAGATTGTTTAGACAAAGTAGATAACCGCTTCGAGTTGGTCATGGTTTCGAGCAAGCGTGCGCGACAACTGCAGATTGAAGGCAAAGATCCTCAGGTTTCTGTCGACAATGACAAGCCTACTGTAATTGCCCTGCGAGAAATCGCCGACGGTCTAGTTAATGCTGACATTCTTATAGAGAAGCCAAGCGTCGAACTGGAAGACATTGAAGGGGTAATAGAAGAAGCTCCCGTCGTTATCCAACAGGAAGATCCACCCCCCGCTGAAATCTAATATTTAGGAGTCGAGTCTTGCAAGTAGCTTCATTAGACACAATCGACTCTCTCGCCGATGGGCTTTCTTCCTATTTAGGCAAAGACCAGGTTAACAACGTACGGCGTGCCTACTTTTATGCAGAGCAGGCCCATGACGGACAATTTCGTCGAAGTGGCGATGCTTACGTTACTCACCCCCTTGCTGTCGCTTCAATTTTAAGCGATATGCACATGGACCATCAGAGCTTGATGGCCGCCATGCTTCACGACGTTATCGAAGATACCGGAATTACCAAAACGGCAATTAAATCCCAGTTTGGCAATACAGTTGCTGACCTGGTCGACGGTGTCAGCAAACTTAACAAGATTACGTTTAGTTCTCGCGCCGAAGCGCAGGCAGAGAATTTTCAGAAGATGGCCATGGCAATGGCTAAAGATTTGCGAGTAATTCTCGTAAAAATTGCAGACCGTCTTCATAACATGCGTACTTTGGATGTACTGGCGCCGGATAAGCGTCGCCGCATCGCTCGCGAAACTCTGGATATTTACGCACCTATTGCAAATCGCCTCGGCATGAACAATGTCAGGGTTGAGTTTGAAGAGTTGGGATTTGCCGCACTCTATCCGATGCGCTCAAATCGAATTAGTGCGGCAGTTAAAAGTATCCGTGGCAATCGCAAAGAAATCGTAAGCCAGATTCAAACTTCTCTGGAGGCCTGCCTGGAAAGAGAAGGACTGCCTGGGCGAACTATTGGCCGAGAAAAACACCTTTACAGCATCTATGAAAAGATGCGCAGCAAGCGCAAATCTTTTTCTGAAATCATGGACGTTTATGCATTCCGAATTATCGTTGATCGGGTTGATACCTGTTATCGAGTATTAGGCGCAGTCCATAGTTTGTACAAGCCCGTGCCAGGTAGATTTAAAGATTACATAGCCATTCCCAAAGCAAACGGTTATCAATCATTACATACTACCCTGTTCGGCATGCATGGCGTCCCGATTGAAATTCAGATTCGAACAGAAGAGATGGAAGCGATGGTCAACAACGGCGTTGCCTCTCATTGGTTATATAAGTCCAGTGACGATCTTCCGAGTAATGCCCATATACGAGCCAGAGAATGGGTAAACGGCTTACTAGAAATGCAAAAGCATGCGGGTAATTCTCTGGAATTTATCGAAAACGTAAAGATCGATTTATTCCCAGATGAAATTTATGTATTTACTCCTAAAGGTCAGATCTTCGAATTACCTGCAGGATCCACAGCTGTCGACTTTGCCTTTGCCATTCACACAGACGTGGGTAACTCCTGTGTGGCCTGTCGGATTAGTCGCCGGCTCGCACCCTTAAGCGAACCGCTGCAGAGCGGACAAACCGTTGAGATTATTACTGCCCCAGGCACCCAACCAAATCCAGCCTGGTTAAGTTTTGTAGTAACCGGCAAAGCCCGTAGCAATATTCGCCATTATCTTAAGAACCAGAAACATTCTGAATCAGTTGCCTTAGGTAAGCGCTTGCTTAATAAGGCCCTGGCTGGATTTGGTACTCGGATCGAATCTGTCTCCAATGAAAACTTCGATGCGGTCTTGCAACAAACCAACTTGAAATCGGTTGATCAGTTATTGGAAGAGATTGGTCTGGGTAATCGCATGTCTTACATGATCGCGCAACGGCTTGCTGCTCAAGGTAATGTAGCGGCGGCCAATGAACAGTCTGAAACTGATCAGCATGGGACTCTGGCTATTCGTGGTTCGGAAGGCATGGTAATGAACTATGCGAAATGCTGCCATCCAATCCCCGGTGACCCAATCGTTGGTCATATTAGTTCCGGTCGTGGCATGGTCATCCATGCTGATGATTGCAATAACATTACTGATATTCGCGACAATCCAGAGAAATGCGTCGCCGTAACTTGGGATCCTGATGTTGAGGGAGAATTTTCGGTCGAGCTGAGAGTTGAGTTAGAAAACCAGCGAGGAATTATCGCTACGCTTGCCACCACTATTACTGGCGCCGAAGCCAATATTGAAAAAATAAGCACCGTTGAAAGAGATGCGCGCTTTAGTATTGTTAATTTGTCTCTCAATGTTAAAAATCGAGTTCACCTGGCCAGAGTAATGAAACGGGTACGACTAATTAAACCTGTAAGCCGAGTTACCCGAGTAAAGAGTCGAAAGGTAAAGAAAACCATTAAAAGCACTTTAGGGACTCATTAATGGCTAACAAAGAAGCTATCCAAACTGCCGAAGCACCCGCCGCCATTGGTCCTTATTCTCAAGCGATTAAAAGTGGTTCATTGGTGTTTTTATCTGGCCAGATTCCACTCGATCCAGAAACTATGCAACTAGTCGGCGACAATATAGAAGAGCAAACTCAGCAAGTGTTTAAGAATTTAACCGCAGTGACAAAAGCTGCCGGTGGAACTCTTGATGACCTACTAAAGCTCACTATATTCCTTACCGATCTAAATGAATTCGCGGCAGTGAACGCGATCATGGCAGAACATTTTGCAGAGCCCTATCCGGCTCGAGCAACAATTGAAGTAAGTGCACTTCCTAAAGGTGCTGTCATAGAAATCGAAGCAATCCTTTCCGTTTAATTGTTGCGAATCTTATTTTTCCGATTTCTAGCGGCTCTAATTAAAAGCCCATATACTCTCTTACAGACTTCCTAACTCTGTGATGCCATGACCAGTCCCGCCTTGGATCAAATTTCGCTAACTGAATTGAAAGGAATTGGTCCCGCTCTAGAAAAAAAATTTCATCAACTTAGTGTCTACAACGTTCAAGATCTTCTTTTTCATTTACCGTTTCGCTATGAAGATCGCACTAAAGTTCATCCTATTGGAAAGGTCAGTGTTGGTGATCATGTCCAGCTTCAAGGAGAAATTGTTTCCTGCAATATCCAGTTCGGTCGTCGCCGTAGCTTGCACTGTGTAGTACAAGACGAATCTGGATTTATAAGTTTGCGTTTTTTCCATTTTAGTGCCGTGCAAAAACAATCTTTGGCAGTTGGAAATTTGATTCGATGTTACGGTGAAGCAAGAAGAGGCCGAACCGGCATGGAAATCTATCATCCTGAATACAAGGTATTGAAGGATTTCGATTCCATACCAATCGAAGATTCCCTAACACCAATTTATCCGGCAACCGAAGGCTTACAACAGGCCAGGCTGCGAAATGTTATTAGCCAAGCTTTAGTACTGATGGAAAAGTCGCCGGATGTCCAAGACCATCTTCCGCCAGAACTGGTGAAAAAGTTAGGCCTCGAAGGACTTACTGAAGCGATTCGATTACTCCATAAGCCACCAATCGATGCGCCGCTAAGCTGGGTAAATGCCGGCATTAACCCAGGACAAAAACGCCTGGCGTTTGAAGAATTGCTAGCACACCGCTTATGCATGCGGCGGCTTAGAAATGATTCGAACCAACAGAAGGCACCGCAACTTCAAGCCGATGATTCGCTGCTATCGCAGTACCTTAAGGCCTTGCCGTTTACTCTGACTAACGCACAGCAACTGGCATATCAGGAAATCGCAAAAGATCTAAACGGCGTATGTCCAATGCTTAGACTTCTGCAGGGAGATGTTGGTTCTGGAAAAACTGTGGTGGCTGGCTTAACAGCTCTCCATGCTATCGGCAGCGGATATCAAGTTGCACTGATGGCACCAACTGAGATTCTTGCAGAGCAACACCTGTTTAATTTTCAACAATGGTTCGAGCCCTTGGGAATAAACGTGGGTTGGTTAAGTGGAAAAACCAAAGGTGCAATTCGATCACAACAACTCCAGGACCTGGTAGCGGGAAAATGCCAACTACTTATTGGTACCCATGCCTTGTTTCAAGAAGATGTTGAGTACCAACAACTCGGACTCATCATTATCGATGAGCAACATCGATTTGGCGTGCATCAGCGCTTAGCGTTGCGGGATAAAGCGTCAGCAGGCTCAATCAATCCTCATCAATTAGTAATGACTGCAACACCCATTCCACGAACATTGGCAATGAGCGCCTATGCCGACCTGGACAGCTCTATAATTGATGAATTACCGCCCGGCAGAACACCTGTAAATACCGCAATCATCTCGAGCGATAGACGCAGCGATGTAATAGATCGCATAGAGAGCGCTTGCCGCGAAGGAAACCAGGCTTATTGGGTGTGCACTTTAATCGATGAATCAGAAGCACTGCAGTGCGAGGCAGCTGAAGTCACTGCAGAGAAATTGAGTACGCAATTACCCCACATCGAAGTTGGTTTAATTCATGGCAGAATGAAACCGAAACAGAAAGTCGAAGTAATGGCGGGTTTCAAAGTAGGCCAAATTCAACTTCTCGTAGCGACAACAGTTATTGAAGTTGGGGTTGATGTGCCCAATGCCAGTCTAATGGTTATTGAAAATCCAGAGCGTTTAGGTTTGGCACAACTACACCAATTGAGAGGTCGCATCGGCCGCGGCAATATTCAAAGCCATTGTATCTTGCTCTATCAGACTCCCCTCTCAGACATGGCAAAGCAAAGATTAACTGTTATGCGAGACAGCACCGATGGCTTCTATATTGCGGAGAAAGATCTGGAATTAAGAGGTCCTGGTCAAGTACTTGGGACTCAGCAAACTGGCATGATGACTTTTCGTGTAGCTGATATCGCAAGGGATGCACCCCTCCTGGAAACAGTGAAAGAAGCGTCCGAAATTATCCTACAAAACCACGATGATATCGTCGAACCCTTGATTAGACGCTGGCTTGGGGAGCGCGAGCATTATGCTAATGTTTAATTGAGACGGCTTTTTTAATTCCAAATAGATTCCATTATTCACCACCCTAGTCGCCATTCCCCTTCTATACTGGATATATAAGTGTGAGAAAAAATCAAGGTTTCGACCCACATGACGATTGGAAGATAAAATGGAAGCAGCATCAGCAGCCCTCCCGGAAGAAAATGAAGCACCCCTTTTGCGTTCCGTGTTATTGCACGACCGCACCGGCCGTATACAAGTAATATTGCCTGAAAACGGATTGCTTGATCTGAAAAGCATTAAAGAACAAACCGGTAGAGAGCTTGTTGCGATCGGAAAGGCGGATCTGCACGAACTTTACGAAACCAAACGACTTAAGAAGCTTACAGATTTTCCAGTCTTGAATAATGTCACCACGATTATTGATGAAACTGTACTTGCAGACGAACTCAGGTTTCCCTGCTTAACAGAAGGTAAAGACGCTCCCAGAATAATAACCTTGGAAGATTTGAAAGAGCAGTTAATAGAACACGAGCACGACGTACTCGACATGGAAGTCGCAGTAGAATCAACGGAAATGGATTACTCCATCAATGACCCGGAAGAAAATGAAGGTCAGATTGTACATTCCTTAAAGAGCTTTACTTCACTGCGAATTAAACAACGCCTTGAAGACACCCTGGAGATACCGACCTTACCAGCCACTGCACAGCGAATTATTCAATTAAAAGTTAATCCGAATGCAGTAGTTAGCGAACTAGCCGAGATTGTAGAATCCGATCCAAGTTTGGCAGCTCAGGTCGTTAGCTGGGCTGCGTCTCCCTATTACGCTGCACCGGGAAAGATAAGATCGGTACAAGATGCCATCGTTCGGGTTCTAGGATTCGATCTAGTTGGAAACCTGGCGCTTGGATTGGCCTTGGGAAAAACTCTGGAACTTCCCAAAGACAAAGTTGATGGTCTAACCCCGTATTGGTTGCAGTCGATTTATTGCTCAACCCTGGTTGAGGCAATCGTCAAACTCATTCCTAACGAGATGAAGCCCAGTAAAGGACTTACTTATCTTTCAGGGCTGCTGCATAATTTTGGCTATCTCGTACTAGCACACATTTTCCCACCGCATTTCTCGCAGATCTGTCGATACTTGGAAGCTAATCCCCACGTGAGCCATATGGCGATCGAGCATCATTTATTGCAGATAACCCGTGAGCAGATCTGTGTCTGGTTGATGGACTTATGGAATATGCCTGAAGAAATAGGCATCGCCATTCGCTATCAACATGACCCAAACTACTCCGATAAGCACTGTGCCTATCCCAATCTAATCTTCATGGCGATGCGCTTATTACGCCAAGAAGGCATTGGTGATGCGCCCCTGGAAGAAGTGCCAGACTTTCTCTATGATCGCTATGATTTAACTGAAGAACAGGTTTTACAGACGGTTAAACAAGTCGTTGAGTCCACTGACGAAATCAATGCAATGGCGTCGAATTTTCCTGGCTAAGGATTAGCAAGAGCGCTAATTCAATAATTACAATATGGCGAAATTTAGATTCTTATCTAACTGAAAATCTTTTATGCTACGCGCTCGGACCGTATAGTGGTTTATTTGTAGCACCAATCATGAATTCCCTCAGACCGATGTGGTCAAAATTTGTCGCTCGCTTTCGGGCTCGGTTTCCTGAGCTATACGAAAAGCTACCTGCGTTAGTTGAACTCACAAGAATAAACCGGCCCATTGGCATCTACTTGTTGTTGTGGCCAACTATTACTGCACTATGGATAGCAGCTGAGGGTTTTCCAGGGATTGCATTGTTTCTAATATTCACTCTAGGAACAGCAATAATGCGATCCGCCGGCTGCTGTGTGAATGACTTCGCAGATTACCGAATTGATGGAAAGGTAATAAGAACAGAACAGCGACCAATTCCTAGTGGTGTACTAAAGCGCCAGGACGCATTTTTATGTTTTGGAATACTGTCTGGACTTGGATTTTTATTGGTGTTGCTAACCAATAGAGAAACCGTTCTACTCTCTTTCGGTGCAGTCGCACTCATTGCCATTTACCCTTTTATGAAACGCTACACCAATCTCCCGCAACTGGTTTTAGGCGTTGCCTTTTCCTGGGGAATACTAATGGCATTTACCGCTGTGTCTACACAAATTCCTCAAGCCGCCTACTTGCTGTTTATTGCTAATGCGTTATGGACTATTGCCTATGACACTCAGTATGCAATGGTGGATCGCGAATTTGATATACAAATAGGGGTCAAGTCTACCGCTATTCTATTTGGCGATGCTGATAGATTGATGATTGGCATGCTGCAGGCAATGTTTATCCTGGCCATGTGGCTGGCAGCCAGACAATTAGAAATGGGAACAGTTTTTTACTTGTCACTGTTTGTCGCTAGTCTTTTCCTTGCCTATCAACAATATCTCATCAGGCATAGACTGCCAGGCCCATGCTTCAAGGCATTCTTGAATAACAACTGGGTAGGCGCGGCAATTTTTGCCGGGGCTTTTTTGAATTATCTCTAGCTTATCTGCCGGTAAACGCCTGAATTCCTGTCTGAGCGCGCCCGAGAATAAGGGCGTGGATATCCTGAGTGCCTTCATAGGTATTAACAACTTCGAGATTCTGCGCATGGCGCATAATTGGAAACTCGTCAGAAATTCCATTGCCACCTAGCATATCCCTCGATTTTCTAGCTGCGTCCAATGCCTTTAAGCAGGAATTGCGTTTTAGAAGGGATATTAGCGCTGGTGCAAGCTTGCCTTGATCTTTCATGCGAGAGGCTTGTAGACATCCTTGCAGCCCGAGAGAAACATCCGTTTGCATTTGAGCCAGTTTTTTCTGAATTAACTGATTGGCAGCCAGGGGCCGACCAAATTGTTTACGGTCCAGGGTGTATTGCAATGCAGTGTGCCAGCAAGTTTCGGCCGCGCCCAATGCGCCCCAGGAGATACCGAGTCGCGCTGAATTGAGACAACTAAATGGGCCATTAAGGCCTTTCGCGCCGGGTAACCTATTTTCTTCTGGTACAAACACTTCATCCATGACAATTTCGCCAGTAATGGAAGCACGCAGCGCCAGCTTGCCTTCAATCTTTGGCGCACTTAATCCCTCCATACCCTTATCTAAGATGAAACCCGCAATAGTGCCATCATCATCTTTCGCCCAAACAATAAAGACATCGGAAATCGGTGAATTGCTGATCCAGTTCTTGGCGCCAGTAACGCTGTACCCGCCAGCGACAGATTTTGCTCGCGTGTTCATGCCACCTGGGTCCGAGCCGTGATCAGGTTCAGTTAATCCAAAGCAGCCGATGTATTCGCCGCTAGCCAGTTTGGGTAGATACTTCTGTTTTTGTTCTTCAGTGCCAAAGGTATTGATGGGATGCATGACCAAACTGGATTGCACCGACATCATGGAACGATAGCCTGAATCTACGGCCTCGACTTCGCGAGCAATCAGCCCATAACAGACATAATTCATGCCAGCACAGCCATAGCCTTCTATCATTGAGCCTAGTAAGCCCAGCTCGCCCATTTCCCGAAAAATTTCCGGATCAGTCTGTTCATTGCGATAAGCCTCACGTACCCGGGGCAAAAGCTTGTTTTGGGCATACTGTTTGGCAGTATCCCGAACCATGCGCTCTTCTTCGCCTAATTGCTCTTCTAATAGAAATGGATCTTGCCAGTTAAATGGCACATCGTCCGCTCTGACAGACATGGGTGTCTCCTGTTGGTCCTGCTTTATTTGATAGTGTCCGCTATTATCACTGCCCGTTGAAAGGGCGCGCTATTCTAGCAAATAAGCCAGGCATTCTCTAAGTCACAAACGCAATCGATCAGCAACATAAGCCAAGCGCCAGCAGTACATTTTGATAGAATATGCCGCCATGGACGTATCCCACATTCTTGAATCCCTGAACGACGAACAACGCAACGCCGTCGCTAGTCCCTCGAAAAATTTGCTTGTGCTTGCCGGAGCAGGCAGCGGTAAAACGCGAGTGCTAGTACATCGAATTGCCTGGCTCATTCAAGCTGAGCATGTTTCTCCGTTTGCCGTGCTCGCCGTAACCTTTACTAATAAAGCTGCGAGAGAAATGCGGGGCCGGATTGAAGAATTATTGGGTCAGTCTTTCGGTGGTATGTGGGTAGGGACATTCCATGGTCTGGCCCATCGCTTGCTGCGCTCCCATTGGCAGGAAGCTGGCCTTCCCGAAGATTTCCATATCCTCGATGCTGACGATCAGTTACGCCTACTAAAAAGAATTACTCGATCATTACACATCGATGAAGAGAAATGGCCGGCAAAACAATGCCAATGGTATATCAACGCACAAAAAGACGAAGGATTGCGTGCCAATAACATCGAACATTTCGAAGATGACTACACCAAAACAATGTTAGAGGTTTACAAGGCTTACGAAGAAGCCTGTGAACGTGGAGGCATGATCGATTTTGGTGAAATACTTTTACGCGCCCATGAGCTCTGGTTAAAAAATCCGCAAGTGCTTGCCCATTATCAAAATCGATTTCAATACATTCTCGTTGATGAGTTTCAGGACACTAACTCCATTCAATACGCCTGGCTAAGAGTGTTAGCCGGCAATAATAACCAGTTAATGGTTGTGGGTGATGACGACCAATCTATCTACGGATGGCGTGGCGCAAAAATTGAAAACATTCAAAAGTTTAATGTTGATTTCCCCGATACCGATATGGTGCGGCTGGAACAAAACTATCGATCTACTTCGACGATTCTCAATGCTGCCAACAAACTGATTGCCAATAACCAGGGCCGGCTGGGTAAAAATTTGTGGACTGATGGATCTGAAGGCGAGCCGATTAGTCTGTATGAGGCTTTTAACGAACAGGATGAAGCACGTTTTATCGTCGACCGTCTTCAGGACTGGTTTAATCAAGGTAATCGCCGTAGTGAATCCGCGGTGCTCTATCGCTCGAATGCCCAGTCAAGAGAGTTGGAAGATGCCCTACTTCGAGTTGGAATACCCTATCGAATCTACGGTGGCCATCGCTTCTATGAGCGACTTGAAATTAAGAATGCGCTTTCCTACTTAAGGCTGCTAATTAATCGGGACGATGACACTGCAATCGAACGGGTGATTAATGTACCAACTCGTGGGATCGGCGGTAGAACAATCGATACTGTTCGCACTGTGGCTCGGGAACAAAACTGTTCACTCTGGCAAGCCTGTGCCAAGTGCATTAACGAATCGATATTAACGTCTCGTGCTGCCAATGCCGTGCTTGCCTTTATGGAGCTCATCGACAAATTGGATGCTGACTGTGCCAACATGGAGTTACATGAAAAAGCAGAACAGGTCATAAGTCAGAGTGGCTTGGTACATCATCATGAAAAAGAAGGCGGTGAAAAAGCGAGAAGCCGCATCGAAAACCTGGAAGAACTGGTTAATGCCTGCGGTAATTTTGATGATGCCGATATCGAAGTAGAAGAAGGCGAAGGCATAGATTTAACTTCGAAAGTTTTACTCGCAGCATTTCTTGATCAAGCATCGTTAGATGCGGGAGACACACAAGCAGATGAGTCTGACGATGCAGTACAATTAATGACGCTGCACTCTGCCAAGGGTCTTGAATTTCAATTAGTGTTTTTAGCGGGAATGGAAGAAGGGCTCTTTCCACATAAGATGTCGATGGATAACCTCGCCGGCCTCGAAGAAGAAAGAAGGCTTTGTTATGTCGGTATTACCCGTGCCAAAAATAAGTTGTATATGAGTCATGCGGAGTCGCGCCGACTCCATGGTGATGTCACACTGTGTCGCCCCTCTCGCTTCATAAAAGAAATTCCACCGGAATTAGTCGATGAAGTCAGACTCAAGACTGCCATAACCCGAATGGGAGGCCAGCGTTCGAAGAATGGCGTTCTCGGCAAGGGAATTAGAGGTCAGGTGGAAGTGCCTAAAACTGAGATATCATTAGGTCAGCGCGTAGCCCATGGTAAATTCGGCGAAGGCGTAGTTTTAAACTACGAAGGACAGGGTTCTAACGCCAGAGTGCAGGTAAACTTCGACGCTGTAGGTAGCAAATGGTTGGTGCTCTCCTACGCGAAACTGGAAGTATTAGGATAAATTGTGAATAGCTACATGACTCGAATACAAAAAATCATTATTAGCGCATTTTCTCTGCTGCTCCTCGCCGCCTGTGGTAGCGAGCAACAAACTTCCGGTGAATCTCAAGTTTCTGCTGATCAAACCGTGTATGAATGGAAAATGATAACTTCCTGGCCTAAGAACCTGCCTGCTCTGGGAACATCACCAGAATATTTTGCAGACATCGTTGAAACCATGAGCAATGGACGCATGCGCATTCGAGTTTACGGTGCCAATGAATTGGTCGGTGGCCTGGAAGTATTCGATGCGGTATCGCAAGGAGTTGCAGAAATCGGACATTCCGGCGCCTATTACTGGCAAGGAAAGATACCTGCTACTCCTTTCTTTTCATCTATTCCTTTTGGCATGACCAGTTATGAACAAGATGCCTGGTTAAGATACGGTGGCGGCAATGAGCTTTGGCGCGAACTGTATGCGCCTTTCAATCTTATTCCCGTTCGCGGTGGTAATTCTGGCGTGCAGATGTTCGGATGGTTTAATAAGGAAATTAATTCATTGAGTGATGTGCAAGGATTAAAGATGCGCATCCCGAGTTTAGGCGGAGAAGTATTTCGTCGAGCCGGAGGTGTTCCGGTTACCATGCAGGTAAGCGAAGTGTTCACTGCATTACAAACCGGTGCCTTAGACGCCACTGAATTCGTAAGCCCCTATAACGATCTCGCTGCGGGCTATCACACGGTAGCGGACTATTACTATTACCCTGGTTGGCATGAACCGGGCTCAACACTAGAAACCGTATTCAATAAAGAAAGGTTTGAAGCGCTGCCTGCTGACCTGCAAGAAATTCTATTGGCGGGAACAGAAGTTATGAACCAACTTCTATTAGATGAACTCACCGCCAAAAACAATGAGGCTCTACGCACCTTGGTTGAAGATTACGGCGTGGAACTACGTCGCCTTCCTGATGATGTGTTAATCGAATTGCGCCAAATCTCTGATGAAGTTGTGGCTGAAATGGCTCAGGCAGATGCAGCCACGGCCCGTGTCTATGAATCTTGGAAGAGTTTCAAAGACGGCGTAATGAATTACAACGGCATTGCAGAAGAAGCTTTTATCGAAGCAAGAAAGTTACCGCTTAATTAGTTCTAGGCCGCTTCTGGTATTGGACGCGGCTTACCGTCGTCATCAATGGCAACGAATACGAATATCCCTTCCGCAACTTTTATCCTGTCCTGATGGGTCAATCGATGTGAGACCCACACATCAACAGCGATGTGAACCGATGTTCTACCAGTCTTGGTTACTCTACAATAACAACTCACTGTTGAACCCACGCTAACTGGTTTTATAAAAGCAACATTTTGAATGGCAACGGTAGCTGATCGGCCTTGGGTGATCTGCTTGCTCATAATCCCGGCTGCCAAATCCATTTGTGAAACTAGCCAGCCACCAAATATGTCTCCATTGGCATTGGTATCTTTTGGCATTGCGAGAGTCTGCAATGCTAGTTCGCCAGTTATTTCTGTTGCTGCGGTTTGCTCGTCTTGCATAGCGCCGGGTTCCAGTTATTGATTAAGAATTGATGGCAACCAGGTTGCTAATCCTGGTTGAAAGGCTAATAAAAGTAACAGTAATAGCTGAAGTACGACAAATGGTGCCACTCCTTTGTAAATGTCGCTTGTCTCAACTTCGGGTGGCGCAACACTGCGTAAATAAAACAATGAGAAACCAAATGGTGGTGTTAGAAATGAAGTTTGCAGGTTGATGGCAATCATCACTCCCAACCAAATTGGGTCGAGCCCCATGGCTAACAATACCGGGCCGATTAATGGCACCACCATAAATGTTATTTCAATGAAGTCGAGAATGAATCCCAGTAAGAATATTAGCAGCATGACGATGATAGTTGCCGATACGACGCCACCCGGTAGGCCAGTAAGCAAATTTTCTATCAATTCTTCACCACCAAAGCCCCGAAAAATGGATGAAAAAATCGTCGCTCCCACCAAGATCAAGTAAACCATTGAGGTTATTTTCGTCGTTTCAATTGCGACTTCATGCACGATTTTCAGGTTTAGCATGCGCGACTTAAAGCCAAAAGCATTGCACCTACTGCTCCTACACTGGCGGCTTCGGTAGGGGTCGCAACACCCGCCAATATAGAACCGAGTACTGCAACCATAAGTAAAACCGGTGGTAGCAAGCCCTTGAACAAGGCACTTAGTAGCTCCGTATTTGATAATTTTGCTGACAATTCCTTCACTGACGGCGCATCTTCTGGCCGAACTAGCGCAACCACTAGTACATAGATTCCGTAGCCAAACACCAGCAGTAGCCCTGGAATTATAGCGCCGGCAAAGAGGTCGCCAATTGATACGAAGTCTGGAGCAAAAACACCGGCATTCAATTGGGATTGTTGGTAGGCATTAGAAATAACTTCTCCCAATAACACCAAACATATAGAAGGAGGAATAATTTGACCCAGGGTGCCTGTCGCACAGAGTGTGCCGCAGGCCAAGGAAGGTCGATAACCAGCTCTTAGCATTGTGGGCAAAGACAAGATTCCCATGGTGACCACCGTGGCTCCAACAATGCCAGTACTCGCTGCCAACAGCATACCGACGAGAATCACCGAAATGCCCAAACCACCAGGTAGTCGACCGAACACCAATTCCATGTTGTTAAGAAGTTCTTCTGCAATTCGCGACTTCTCCAGCATGGAACCCATGAACACGAACAAAGGCACGGCGAATAAATTCTGATTCACCAGTATGCCGAAGATGCGATTCGGAATTAGGGAAATGAAGGCTGAATCGAAAACGCCAAATAGCTCACCGAATGCGGCGAACAGCAAAGATACGCCAGCTAAGGTCAATGCAACCGGATAACCTGCCATTAAAAACAGGCAGACGATGACAAACAATAGAAGCGGCAGCAGTTCTATCACACTATTCTTGCTTAAATCTTTTTAGAGATTTTAAAAATTCAGAGAGGCCTTGCAGCGCAAGTAGTGATGCGATTAGCAGGATGGTGGATTTTAAAAGATAAACAAAGGGCAGCCCGCTGGACTCAGCAGAACCTTCGCGAATTCGCCATGAGACCGCAACATAATCCCAACTCGCCCAAAGAATGAATCCAGCAGTTAGCATTAAGAAAACGACACAGCCAAGCATATCCACCAATGCCTGATTTTTAGGACGTAATCTGTTGTAGAAAACATCGACTCGAACATGCCCCTGCTCTTTTAGCGTATAGCCCACACCAACGGTGAAAATCAATGCGTTTATGTACATGACCGATTCTTGTAAGGCGATGGAACCGATCTGAAAGACATAGCGCAGCAAGACGATAAGCAACATGACCAGCACCATTAACAATGCAAACCAGGAACCGGTTCGGCCTATTTGCTCGATGCAGAAATCGATGGTTTGAATAACTCGCTCTCTCATTGCGCTTATCCCATGGCGTAGGTACGTAAAAGCTGATAACTCAAGACTATGAGCGCCCCACTTAACAGCAGAAAGGAAGCCCCCGCCAACCAGAGTGCTCCACGGCGTATAGCGATTGATGTTCTTTTGCGCCAGCCTTCCGACTTATCGACTCTCTCCGGGATATGTTGAAACAGGGCTATTGCAGTGTACAAGGCTAATGACCAGCTGAGGCTTAGTAAACTTGGAATGAGCCAGACTTCTCCATCGATCCACGGATTTTGAAAAAGGCTGATGGCAAAGATGCCGAAACTAGCAACGCCCAAGGCAATAATGAAAAGTCTAAATCGATGTAAAAATGTAGCAATTCGCTGCAAGCGCTCTATCATAGCGGTTCTCAAAAATACGGTGCTTTTTATCGCACTGGCACAGCTCCAAGCTTAACCTTTAGTATGGCCCAGACACTAATCGGGATTCGTCTTGCAAAATATCGAGAAAATTGAACTACCTTTTTTGGCTGGCATCAATAGCAGCGGAGAGCCAGTTTTTGAGAGTCTGGAAGTCGAGCTACTGCCAGAGACCCCGCAGCATGCACGCTTAATAATGTCGCCATTGCTTACCCGTAATCTCGCCGCGGGTGACACGATTAAGTTGATCAATCCTGATACGGCTGAGTATGAGTTAGTTGCAAGGAGTGGGAATCTCAGCATTCGAGTATTAGGTGTAGATGACTTGAGCGAACTGGAACAAGCACTTTCCTCCGCCATAGAGAAGCTCGGTGGCAGCCTGGATAGACAGACCGAAAGAGCACTTGTCTATAGCATTCATGTATCGATTGGTTTCCAAACCGTGGAAAAACTCTTAGATGACGCTTGCCAGGATTATCCTGAAACTGTTTGGTACTATGGTAACGTCTACGACCCTGAAGACGGTACAACACCGTTGGAATGGTGGCTGGATTTTGACAGCCAGGATTGATTGACAACTAAATACTAAAAAGGCAGCGAGAAGTAAAAAATGTTGACCGTTGTATCCCCTGCAAAGTCATTAGACTTTTCAACTCGAGTAAAAACTAAAAAGAATTCGGAACCCGCTTTTCTCAATGAGGCAGAACAGTTGGTCGAAGGCTTGCGCGAACTTCAACCTGCGCAACTAAGGTCGTTAATGGATATTAGTGAAGCCTTAGCCGAAGAAAATTTTCAGCGTTACGCGGAATGGCATCGGCCATTTACCCAGAAGAATGCCAAGCAAGCACTGTTTGCATTTAAGGGCGATGTCTATTTGGGCTTAAGGGCGGAAGAATTCGGAACAGCCGATCTAAACTTTGCGCAGAAACATTTGCGCATCTTATCCGGGCTTTATGGAGTATTGCGGCCCTTAGATTTGATGCAGGCCTATCGCTTGGAGATGGGAAGAAATTTTGCAGTGAATGGAAGTAAAAACCTCTATCAGTTTTGGGGATCGAAGATCACCGATGTAATAAATTCTGAATTGGAACAACAGTCGCAGAAACGCAAGATACTTATAAATCTTGCCAGCAATGAATATTTCAGTTCGATAGATCTTAAGCTGCTAGATGCTGAAATTGTCACACCACAGTTTAAAGACTGGGCCAGTGGACAATATCGGGTTCTCAGTTTTTTTGCCAAGAAGGCCCGCGGTGAAATGGCGGCCTATATCATCAGGAACAAAATCAATTCACCCTCAAAGCTAAAAGACTTTAATGTGGAGGGCTATGAATTCGATGAAGAAGAATCTACTAAAGCTAAGTATGTCTTTAAACGCAAGCAGCCGACTGAAGTTTAGTGCACGCAAATTCTACGCTGCCATTTAGCCAGGCCAGTGAAAACAACAAACTTCCTATTCTAGAAATTCTGCAACGGCACTTTGACGAAATAAGTTCCGTACTGGAAATCGGCAGTGGTACTGCGCAACATGGAGAGTTTTTTACGCAGCAGTTTCCCCGCATAAGTTGGCAATGTACTGACATTCCGCAAAACTTGACGATCACCCAACAAAGAATCTCTGCATGCAGCTTTCCGAACTTACCTGCTGCAATCACTTTGGATGTAAACGACTCCGAATGGAAATGCTCGAGCTATGACAGTGTATTTACTGCTAACAGTCTGCACATTATGTCTGAGGAGTCGGTTGTTAACTTCTTCGCGGGAATTCCACAATGCCTAAATAAAAGCGCAATTGTTCTTCTCTATGGGCCGTTCAAGTATCAGGGCGAGTTCACCACCGATAGTAATGCTCGATTCGACCTCTGGCTGAAACAGCAAAATCCAGAGAGTGGTGTTCGAGATTTTGAGCGAATACAAGAATTGGCTACAGCGGCGGGATTGTCTTTACTGGAAGACAATTCAATGCCAGCAAATAATCAACTCCTGGTTTTCAAGCTTAATTAAGCGCCTGGGCCTACCGCCAGGATATGCATGTTTTCAAAGGTGGGCCGCTCCCAGTCTGGGTATTTATCCCCGAGAGCCTGGTACACCGGCCGCCGAATCGATTCGTCACTCACATAGCTGACCGTCTGGTCGAAAAGCTGGTCACCTATTTTCAGCCGAATGTTTGGGTCGCGCACGATATTGCGATTCCAAGAGCGCATCTCAGGATAGGTGCCGCCAGTATAATAGGCTGACAATAAATACAACTCGCCATTTAAGGACGCACAATAAACTGTGACTGAATGGGGAATTAGATAAGCTGTCTTGGTTTGTAAGTAGATTTCGGCGTGCTCGTCAGTAAACGACCAGTCCGTTACTGGCATTGCCGCCACCTCCCCAGTAAGCCACAAGCCTGGCCGTAAGTCCTGAGGAGCGACACCAAAAAAGCGCAAGAAAGCGAGCGTTACCACAACAATTACTACTGCACCGATACCCGAATATTCAATTATTTTTTTCATGGAATGACCTCAGTCGCTGCGGTGAAATGTGAGCTTTCTCGAATCTGATTACTGCTGTTTTTTGAATGGTAACAGAGATTCTGCCTCTGCTCGATATCGATAAATATGCGCCCTTTCTTCCGTCAAAAAGCTTTCTATTGCATCGGCGAAGCCTTGATTCGCAATCCAATGATTGGAATAGGTGAAAATTGGCTCGAAGCCGCGTTGAATTTTATGCTCGCCCTGGGCGCCGGAATCGAATGATTTCAGTTTGTGATCTATAGCGTAATCCTGCCCCTGGTAATAACAGGTTTCAAAATGAAGAAACTGATGATCCCGGCGACATCCCCAATAACGACCGAACAGTTTTTCACTGTTCTTAAAAAATAGTGCGGCGGCAATGTCTTGATTGTCTTGAGTCGCATTAATTAGAAATATTTGTTCTGGCATTGTTTCTGCGATAACTCGGAAAAAGTCTTGCTCCAGATATCCTTGCATACCGCGCATCAGGTATGTGGATTGATAGAAGAGATAAAAGTCTGACCATTGTTGTTCGGAAATATCTGGACCTTCTGTTACGCGAAAACTTATGTCTTGCGATTGAATATGTTGTCGTTCCTTGCGAATGGCTTTTCTTTTTCTCGAATTGAGAATTTCCAGGAAGTGATCAAAGCTTTCATACTCTTTATTGAACCAGTGAAACTGCGTGCCAATGCGCGCCTGAATTCCATGCGTCGATATTTCATTATGCTCTTGTTCCAGTGGAAACAAGATATGCCAGGACGAAGCGCCGAGAACTTCCGCTTTCTCTTTCACTTTCTCTACGATGTAGGCAAGAACTTGCTTGCGATCAGCCGAACAATCGATAAAGATTCGTTGGCCTACTGAGGGAGTGAAGGGTGCGGCTGTTACAAATTTCGGATAGTAATCGAAACCGTAACTCTTGTAGGCGTTCGCCCAGGACCAATCAAATACATATTCACCCCATGAGTTAGTCTTGAGAAACAAAGGCACTACCGCGATGGTGCACTCTTCACCATTTGTTGCCTTTCCTTTCGTTTTCACCCATACATGCATAGGTTGCCAGCCGGTAGCTTGGGTTGTGCATCCAGTGGTTTCCAATCCATGCAAGAATTCGTAACGCATGAATGGATTTTCTGTAGCGGTTAGTGAGTTCCATGCAGATGCGCCAATCTCACTGATGGAGTCGGCGAAACTTAATTCATAATCGTGCATCGGAATTCTATTGGCCTGCCCTTACTAAATTCAGTAGCATGGTGTGAAATAATCTTACCGGTGTCCCATGGATTCACCTAATCTGATTAGACGCATCGCTGATAATCAACAAAAGTTACGCAAATCTGAAGCGAAGGTTGCGAGCTATGTGCTCAGCAACGCGAATGATGTCATCAATATGCGTATTGTTGACCTGGCTGCTCAATCGGAAGTAAGTGAGCCAACAGTCATTCGTTTTTGCCGAGCTTTAGGATTTGATGGCTTTCAGTCTTTTAAGTTACAACTGGCTCAACAGTTAGGATTAGGATCGGTTTACACGCAGTTTGCCGTTGATGACAGCGATACCGTAACCGACCTGCGTAATAAGGTTTTCGATACCACCATTGGCTCTCTGCTAACGGTGCGAGATGAACTCAATGCAGATGTGCTAGAGCAAGCGATCAATACCATCAGCAATGCTCGTCGAGTTGAGTTCTACGGTTTTGGTGCTTCCGGTTCGGTAGCGGCCGATGCCCAACATAAATTCTTTAGATTACAACTGTCTACGGCGGCCTATACCGACCCTCATATCCAACACATGTCGGCGATTGCATTGGGTTCAGATGATGTGGTCGTTGCAATTTCACAATCCGGAGAAACTCAGGCTTTATTGCAGAGCGTGAGCCTGGCAAGAGAGGCGGGTGCGACAGTTATCGGTCTAGCTCCAGAAAATACCTCACTCTCTCGACAATGCAGTATTCCTATTTACGTCAATATGGAAGAAGATCTGCAGTCATATTCTCCAGTTTCTTCGCGCATCGCTCACCTGGCAGTGATCGATGTCCTGGCAACTGGCGTTGCGCTGCATCGAAAGCCGCTCTTGAAAGAACATTTAAAGCGCTTGGAAAAGAGTCAGCGAGCGCTGCGCACTCCAGGCTCAGAGTAATTACTCAACAGTTACCGATTTCGCGAGATTGCGTGGATGATCGACGTCAGTGCCTTTCATGATGGCGACGTGATAAGACAATAGTTGCAATGGTATCGTGAATACAATCGGAGCAAGTACTTCCGGACAGTTGGGAACATTAACGACTTTGCAGCTCTTATCGCTTTCAAATTTGATACTCTCATCGGCGAACACATAAAGTTTTCCACCGCGCGCGCTTACTTCAGACAAATTTGCCCTTAACTTGCCCAGCAAATCATTATTCGGTGCAACAGCAATGACTGGCATCTTACTGTCTACTAAAGCGAGAGGGCCGTGTTTTAACTCGCCGGCAGGATAAGCTTCTGCATGAATGTAAGAGATTTCCTTCAACTTTAATGCGCCTTCTTTGGCTACTGGATATTGAATGCCCCGTCCAAGAAACAGGCTGTGGTTTTTATCCGAAAACTGTTTGGAAATTTTCTTTATGCCTTTACTAAGTTCCAGGGCTTTGTCGATTAGCCCTGGTAGTTTGCCCAAGTCTCTTACTAGCTTGGCTTCCTGGGTCGAATTGAGACCGGTACGCCGCGCCAATACTATCGATAGTATCAGCAATAAGGCTAACTGCGTGGTAAAGGCTTTGGTAGATGCCACACCAATTTCTTGGCCGGCCATGGTTAGTAAGCAGAAATCCGACTCCCGAACTAAAGAGCTCGTTGCAACATTACAGATTGCGAGACTGGCTACATATTTTTTCTTTTGCGCGTAACGCAATGCTGCAAGCGTGTCTGCAGTTTCACCTGACTGAGAGATTGTTACAAATAAAGTGCCAGGTTGAACTATTATATCCCGGTAACGATAATCACTTGCGATATCAACTGAACATGGAATCTTGGCGATAGATTCGAGCCAGTATTTAGCAATTTGACCTGCATGAAAGCTGGTGCCACATGCAACGATTTGAACAGTTTTAACTTTGTCGAAGACCCCACCCGCTTTTACGCCAAAGGCCTGCTCTAACACTTTGCTTTTGCTTACCCGTCCATCCAGGGTGTCTCTAATTACTTGCGCTTGTTCGTGAATCTCCTTGAGCATGAAATGCTTATACTCACCCTTCTCTGCATCTTCAGCTCTGGATTTCACTGTCGTGGTTGGCCGATCGATTTTCTTGTTGCCATGCCAGATTTCAATGTCGTCGAGAGAAACTCTCGCAACATCACCTTCTTCTAAATAGATAAAACGATCGGTTACCTGACCTAAGGCCAACGGGTCGGACGCGACAAAGTTTTCGCCAATACCTACACCGATAACTAAGGGAGAGCCGCTGCGTGCGACTACGATTTGATCGGGCTCAGTCTTGTCCATGACACAAAGGCCATAGGCACCATCCAGCTTTTTGACCGCTTTTTTCGTTGCCTCTAACAAACTGACTTTGCCAGCTCTGCGTTCTCTGTGAATTAGATGGGCTATGGTTTCACTGTCGGTTTGTGTCTTAAAGGCGTAGCCGTCTTTGCTGAGTTTATCTCTAAGCTCTTGATAATTCTCGATAATCCCGTTATGGACGATGGCGATTTCTTTTGCAGAACTATGGGGATGAGCATTGGCCACGGTGGGTTTACCGTGGGTCGCCCAGCGAGTGTGAGCGATACCCAAATTTCCCTTAAGCTTGGCTTTGCTTGCAGAGCTAAGCAGCTTATTAACCTTGCCTACAGTTTTAAGATGGGTAAGTTTATCGCCACTACCATTGAGCAGAGCAATTCCCGCAGAATCATAGCCCCTGTATTCCAGGCGCTTTAATCCTTCAAGCAAAATACCTGATACATTTCTTTCCGCTACTGCACCAACGATTCCACACATAAAACTTTGCTAGAGATTAGTCTCTACTTTTAATCCTTTTTTACTGGTCTTTTCCAACCCGATATATTTCTTTGCTTGGTCCTGCCTACTGCCAGGTTATCAGAGGGCACATCACTATTGATGGCAGAACCAGCAGCGACAAACGTATTGTCCGCTAAGTTTACTGGTGCTACCAAGACACTATTGGAGCCAATAAATACATTATTGCCTAATGTGGTTTTGTGTTTATTGACTCCGTCGTAGTTGCAGAAAATTGTGCCCGCACCAATATTACAATCCTTGCCAATTTCCGCGTCGCCTATGTAAGCAAGATGATTGGCTTTAGAGCCTTCACCAATAACTGCTTTCTTTGTTTCTACAAAGTTACCAATCTTCACCTTGTCCCTTAAAATCGTGCCAGGTCTAATTCTTGCCGATGGCCCGATGGCAGTATCTTTGCCTATGCTCGCACCTTCAATATTTGTATTTGCTAAAATTACCGAGCCATCATCGATTGACGAGTCTTTGATAATGACGTTGGCGCCAATAGAAACATTATTGCCCAATGTAACTGAGCCTTCGAAAATAACATTTACATCGATTTCGACATCCTGACCGCAAGAAAGTTCTCCGCGTACGTCGACTCGAGTTGGGTCACGAAGAGTAACTCCTTGCTCTAATAATTTTGAATTATTCGTCATCTGTAACTGCCTTTCCAAATGCGCCAGCTGGCTTTTATCATTTACACCCTGTACTTCATTTTCATCAGCAATGGTCAATGCACTAATTTTACATCCATCTTCTACTGCCAGGGCAACGATATCTGTTAAATAATATTCTGCTTGTTCATTGGAATTGTCGAGTCTTGCCAACCAATCAGGCAAATGCATGGCTGAAATCGCCATAATGCCACTATTAACTTCCTGTATGTGCTTTTGTTCGGCAGTAGCGTCTTTCTCTTCGACGATGGCTACTACTTCATTGGCGTCATTTCGGATAATTCTACCCAGGCCCTCATTATTTTCGGTTTCCAGGGTCAATAAAGAAACGGCATTTTGCCTGCTTAGCTTGAGTAGTTTTTCCAGAGTGTCAGCCTGGATAAGAGGGACGTCACCGTATAACACCAGTATTGTATTGTTCTCGTCATCACTGTTAATCGATGATACTGCTTGTTGCACAGCATGGCCTGTTCCGAGTTGGTGTTCCTGTAACAGCCAATTAACAGATTTGAAGCTCTCGATTTTTTCGAAATGGTTTTTTATTCGGTCTGCACCAAAACCAATTACAACGTGAAGACTATTCGCATTCGCTTTTATTGCAGTTTCGATTACGCGCTGGAGCATTGGCTTGCCGCCAATAGTGTGAATTACTTTAGGATGTGCGGAGTACATTCTGGTGCCCTTTCCTGCAGCCAGAATAACAACTTCCATGATTGGTGCCTCTTTTACAATTTTCTACGCATTGGGTTTGAAAAGATTACCAAAAAAAAAGGTAGCTAGTGCTACCTTTTTTTAAATCGATTGATTTGGCTATTTCTTTTGTTGTCGCAGCGCTCTTAGCTGTGCTGCAGCTTCGGCCAGCTGTGCTGCCGCCGCACCGTACTCGAAGTCTGCTCCCTGATTGGCAATTGCCTTCTCTGCGTCTTCAATCGCTTTAACCGCCGCTGCCTCATCGACATCATCGGCTCGAATAGCGGTATCGGTTAACAAGGTAACGACGTTACGCTGTACTTCCAGAAAGCCGCCTGACACGTAAAAGATTTCGTCTTCACCGTCGTCCAAGACCAGTTTGACCGGCCCAGGAATTAGGGCGGTGAGCAAAGGCGCGTGGCCGGGGGCGATACCGAGATCGCCCAATGATCCCGCAGCGATAACCATCTGTACCAAACCTGAAAAGATGCTCTTCTCAGCTGATACGATGTCGCAGTGCATTGTCATTGCCATGTCTGTTCTACCTCCCCCTCTGCTTAGCAGTAATCACTAAAGTGAAATGACTTTGCGTTGGGTTTTAACTACTTTTATAAGGTTTTCGCTTTTTCTATCGCTTCTTCGATGGTGCCGACCATGCTAAATGCTTGCTCCGGCAGTTGGTCATATTCGCCGTCTAAGATGCCTTTAAATCCAGCGATGGTATCTTTCAGCGATACGTATTTACCTGGTGCGTTGGTAAATACCTCGGCAACGGTAAAGGGTTGTGATAAGAACTGAGAAATTCGACGTGCCCGATAAACAGTTTGCTTGTCTTCGTCAGACAATTCATCCATACCAAGAATGGCAATAATATCTTTCAGTTCTTTATAGCGTTGCAATACAGTTTGTACTCCGTTTGCAACATCATAGTGTTCTTGCCCAACTACCAACGGATCTAATTGCCGTGAGGTTGAATCCAATGGATCCACCGCCGGGTAAATACCCAAGGCAGCGATGTCTCGTGACAGTACCACTTTCGCATCCAAGTGAGCGAAGGTCGTTGCCGGAGAGGGATCAGTTAAGTCGTCAGCAGGCACGTATACGGCTTGAATTGAAGTAATGGATCCATCTTTGGTGGAAGTAATCCTTTCCTGCAAATCTCCCATTTCAGCTGCCAGTGTCGGCTGATACCCTACTGCGGAAGGCATACGACCGAGCAATGCGGATACTTCTGTACCAGCCAGTGTGTAACGATAGATATTATCGATAAACAGAAGTACATCACGGCCTTCATCACGAAACTTTTCTGCCATGGTAAGGCCTGTTAGCCCAACGCGAAGACGGTTACCTGGTGGCTCGTTCATCTGTCCGTAGACCATGGACACTTTTGATTCGCCTTCTAAATCGATAACCTTCGATTCCTGCATTTCATGATAGAAATCGTTGCCTTCACGAGTTCGTTCGCCAACACCGGCAAACACAGATAGCCCGCTGTGTTCGGTTGCGATGTTGTTGATCAGCTCCATCATGTTTACGGTCTTGCCAACACCAGCACCGCCGAAAAGTCCGACCTTGCCGCCCTTGGCAAACGGACAAACCAGATCGATAACTTTAATACCGGTTTCCAGTAGTTCATTCGTGGTTGCAAGCTCTTCGTAGCTAGGTGCTTTGCGGTGAATCGGCATTCGCTCTTGTTCACCGATCGGACCACGCTCATCGATTGGTCGACCCAGCACATCCATGATCCGGCCGAGAGTTGCGGTTCCAACTGGCACAGATACCGGCGCACCGGTGTCTTGTACGGACAGACCACGACTCAGTCCTTCCGTGCTTCCCAGTGCAATAGTACGAACTACACCGTCGCCCAATTGCTGTTGTACTTCCAGGGTAATTTCAGTGTCATCGACGGTAAGCGCATCATACACCTGAGGCACGTTGTCGCGCTCAAACTCTACGTCTATAACCGCTCCGATAATTTCTACGATCCGACCGCTGCTCATGTTCGGTTCCTCAATCTTTTCTCATCAAATGTTCAATAAATAAAAACTTATACTGCAGCTGCGCCGCCAGCTATCTCTGATAGCTCTTGGGTGATTGCTGCTTGTCTTGCCTTGTTGTAGGCAAGGCCTAATTGTTCAATAAGATCGCCAGCATTATCAGAAGCACTCTTCATGGCGATCATTCTTGCTGCTTGTTCACAAGCATTGTTCTCTACTACCGCCTGGTAAACCTGAGATTCGATAAATCGCAGTAACAAACCATCCAGTAAATCTTTCGCATCGGGTTCGTACAAATAGTCCCAATGATGTTGTAAGTCTTCTTTTTCAGAAGGTAATAGTGGCAGTAACTGATTGACCTCTGGCTGATGGGTCATGGTGTTAACGAAATCATTACTAACAATCATCACCTGGTCGATTTCGCCTACACTGAATTTGTCCAGCATGATTTTAACTGCACCAATCACATCGGCTAATTCCGGCGAGTCACCTATGTCGCGCACCGCCGCAACGACATTGCCTCCGTAATTATTAAAGAAAGTGGCCGCTCTGGCGCCTATCGTACAAATATCGATTTCGACGTTTTTGTCAGCCCACTCCTTCATTGACGCAGCTGTGGCTTTAAAGAGATTGATATTTAAACCACCACAGAGGCCACGGTCAGTGGATATGACTATGTAGCCAACTCGCTTTGTTTCCCTAGTGTCAAAATATTCATGGCGATACTCAGGAGTCGAGTTAGCAATGTGTCCAATAACCGAACGAATACGATGGGCATAAGGCTTACCAAGCTTCATTCGATCCTGGGCGTTCCGCATTTTACTCGCGGAAACCATTTCCATCGCCTTAGTGATCTTCTGAGTATTCTTGATAGTCGCGATCTTGCTTCGTATTTCTTTACCGCTGGCCATCTTTGGTGTACCTCTAAAATGTTAGTCCTGGCACCTTACCAAGTTTGCGTTGATTTAAACTTTTCAATCGCAGAACGGAATTGGGATTCAATATCATCATTGTAATCACCAGTTTCGTTGATATTACCGAGCAGGTCGCCGTGTTCGCTATTCATGTAAGACAGTAGCGCGGCTTCAAAATCCAGCACCTTATTTAGTTCGATATCTTCAAGAAAGCCTTCGTTGGCTGCAAATAATGAAACACCCATTTCAGCAATGGAAAGCGGTGAATACTGCTTCTGTTTCATCAATTCTGTTACACGCTGCCCGTGTTCCAATTGCGCTCGAGTCGCGTCATCGAGGTCGGATGCAAAGGCCGCAAAGGCCGCAAGCTCACGATACTGAGCCAGGGCAATACGGATACCGCCACCGAGCTTCTTAATAATTTGAGTTTGAGCGGCTCCGCCTACTCGAGATACTGAAATGCCCGGATTCATTGCCGGGCGGATGCCTGAATTAAACAGGTCAGTTTCCAAGAAGATCTGTCCATCGGTAATAGAAATAACGTTGGTCGGAACGAAAGCCGATACATCACCAGCCTGTGTTTCAATAATTGGTAGCGCTGTCAGAGATCCTGTCTGTCCCTTAACTTTACCGTCCGTAAACTGTTCAACGTAGTTAGCGCTTACTCGCGCTGCTCGCTCCAAAAGACGGGAGTGTAAGTAGAATACATCCCCAGGATATGCCTCTCTGCCTGGCGGTCTACGGAGTAACAGTGAAATCTGTCGATAAGCCCAGGCTTGCTTGGTGAGATCGTCGTAAATGATCAATGCATCCTGCCCACGATCACGATAATACTCACCCATTGAGCAACCAGAATAAGGTGCGATGAATTGCATGGAGGCTGGATCAGATGCAGAAGCCGAAACCACAATGGTGTATTCCATGGCGCCGTGTTCTTCCAGTTTTTGTACGACGCTGGCAATGGAGCTGGCTTTCTGACCAACTGCCACGTAAACACATCTTACGCCTTTGCCTTTTTGGTTGATGATGGTATCGATCGCTACTGCGGTCTTACCAACCTCACGGTCACCAATGATTAATTCGCGCTGTCCGCGGCCGATTGGTGTCATGGAGTCGATTGATTTCAAACCAGTCTGTACGGGCTGGGAAACAGATTGACGTGCAATTACTCCAGGCGCCACTTTCTCGATTGCATCTGTTTCTTTTGCTTCAATTGGGCCTTTACCATCAATTGGTTTACCAAGAGCATCGACTACTCTGCCTTCCAGTTCTGGGCCAACTGGCACCTCAAGAATACGGCCAGTACATTTACAAGTCTGACCTTCTTTAAGTTCAAGATAATCACCAAGTACCACGGCGCCGACAGAATCTCTTTCAAGGTTCAAGGCCATGCCGTAAATACCACCTTCGAACTCGATCATCTCGCCATACATTACGTCAGCCAATCCATGGATACGGATAATGCCGTCCATTACGCTGACTATCGTGCCTTCGTTCTTGGCCTGAACAGACACATCGAGATTGTCGATCCGCTGTTTAATAATTTCACTGATTTCAGATGGATTCAGTTGTTGCATCTCTATTTCCTATGTCTCCTTAGGGTTTAGGGCTGTTGCCTAATCCATTCAGGAATTCATTGTTTCAGCTAATTTGCTTAACTTGCCGCGCACAGAACTATCGATCACTGTATCACCGGCTCGGATAACTGCGCCGCCCAATAATGATTGGTCGACTGTTGTCGCCAGATTAATTTCTCGCTCTAATCGAGACTTAAGAGAATCCGCCAGCTTTTTTGCGATATATGAACTGATTTCGAAAGCTGTCGTTATCTCTACTTCAACAGATCTTTCCTGATTGGCTTTCAGGATTTCATAGAGTGCTGACACTTCTGGCAGTAAAACTAATCTTTTGTTTTCCGCTAACAGGCGAATAAAGTTTCGCCCCTTATCGCTAAGATCATCTCCACACACCGCTAAGAACGATTCTGCAATCTGCTCTGATGAGAGAGACGGATCCTTTAGAACCGAAGCAACAGATTCCTGCGAAGTAATTGCAGCAGCCAGCCCTAATGTCTGTGACCATTGGTCCAGAGAACTGTCTTGTAAAGCCACTTCGAATGCGGCTTTTGCATAGGGTCTTGCTAGTGTTGTTGTTTCAGCCATAGCGATTCTTATTTGTGCGTTAAAGCTCGGAAGCGAGTTTGCTTAGCATGTCTTCGTTTGCTGCTTGATCGATGGAGTCTTCCAATATTTTTTCAGCTCCAGCAATTGCAATCGCAGAAACTTGCGAGCGCAGCGCTTCTTTTGCTCTATTCACTTCCTGTTCAATTTCAGCGTTTGCACCAGCAATGATGCGTTTGCCTTCTTCCCGTGCCTGCTCTTTTGCTTCATCCACAATTTGAGCGGCTCGTTTGTTTGCCTGGTCGATAATTGCCGCAGCATCCGTCTTCGCTTCTTTTAACTGCTCGGTGGACTTTGCTTGCGCTAGTTCCAAATCTTTTTGGGAACGGGCCGCCGCTTCTAGACCATCGGCGATCTTCTTTTTGCGCTCGTCCATAATGCGCATAAACGGAGGCCAGACGTACTTACTGCAGAACCACAGAAAGAACGCCATTGCGATCATTTGGCCTAAAAAGGTTGCGTTAATATTCACGGCATTACTCCCGCTTAATCGAGTTTATTAACCACCCAATGCGGCAGTAAAAGGATTAGCAAAGGTAAACCACATACCGATGCCGATACCAATCATGGTTACCGCGTCAATAAGGCCAGCTACGAGGAACATTGAGCCCTGTAGTTTAGGTGCAAGCTCAGGCTGACGAGCAGATCCTTCCAGGAATTTACCTCCCAGAATTCCGAAGCCAATCGCTGTTCCTGCGGCGCCCAGACCCAGTACAAGCAATACGCCTAGTACCGTGTTAGCCAAAATTAGTTCCATTTTTTCCTCCAGAGTTTGTTCAGTTCAGAGTGTTTTATAAATTAGTGATGTGGTGCTTCATGCGCAGCATTGAGATAAACGATGGTTAACATCATGAAGACAAATGCTTGCAGAGGTATTACTAGTAAGTGGAAAGCTGCCCAGGCAAAGTGCGCTGGCAACTGCCACAGCCCCAACATAGATGCAATCAACAAGAACAAAAGTTCTCCTGCATACAGGTTTCCAAATAAACGCAGGCCAAGTGAAATTGGTTTCGCGAATAACGTTGGGGCTTCAATAATTAAATTAAAAGGCATCATCCATTTGCCAAACGGGTGAAACGCCAGTTCACCCAAAAACCCACCCAATCCTTTATTCTTTATGCTGTAGTAAATGATCATTAAGAAAACCGAGACCGACATACCCATTGTGATATTCGGATCGGTGGTGGGAACTACCTTAAATGGTGCGTTTTCGAGATGAAAAACGGTGTGCAACAACGGCTCAAAGCCAAAGGTTGTTAGAAGATCTACCGGCACCAGATCCATGGTGTTCATCAGTAATATCCAAAACAACAATAGCAAACACAGCGGCCCGATTAATTCGTTTTTATAGTTAAATGATTCAGAGACACGGTTATCTACAAACTCTACCACCGCTTCAACAAAGTTTTGGATCCCAGATGGATTTTCGATAGTCGCGTTTTTCCCTACCCGGTGGAAAAACCAGAGAAATGCGGCGCCGAGAAAAATTGACCATCCCATCGTGTCGACGTTGATAGCCCAGAAGCCCATCTCGGACGCTTCTTCAGGGGTGTGAGCAAAACCCCAATGGTCATCAATGCGACCAAAGGTAAGAAAAGATAAGTGATGAGTAATGTATTCTTGAACTGTGAGTTCAGCGGCTGATTCTGCCATTTAGTAAAATCTAACTCCGTTATTTAACCGATCGGTTCGTTATGTCTTATCACTTGTTGGGCTGTAACTAATCAGTCCCGACATCATCACACCGACAAAATGGGTAGTTACGAACCCAAGTATCAGCGCGAGCTCACTTAAATTAGTAATCAATGCAAAGCTTAGTGCAAAAAGCACAATGGTGATTCCTATTTTGCCGAGTTCTCCTCTTACAAAACTCTTAACAACTTTATCTGCGTTTTGAGCCCCTTGATATTTGAAGGCCTGAACCGCGAAATAGCTGTTTGGCAAAGCACTTATCAGCCCGCCCAGTAATACTGAGTAAGCAACAACGTTACCTGAAAACAACAGTGAGACTGCTGCAATAAAGGCTGTCGCAGCCAGCTGCGCGACGATTACTTTATAAACTGGAGGGGGTCTTAAATTGGTCACGAAAATGGCTTTCTAAACTAGCTTCTCGTCCGAGCTCAGTTCCCCAAAAACACCCGTTACAAACATCAGTTGTTGCGGCGGTGATCACCAAAGCACGCGCATTATAGGGGCTTTGCAGGGCAGTATCAACTACGCCCCATTAACAATTTTGAGACTTACTGAGCAGAAAATTTGAGCTGGAAAAACAACGCTGATTTAAGGACAAATACTAGTTGATGTGAGACAGAATTCCATCCAATTCGTCCAGGCTGCTGTATTTAACCACCAGTCGGCCTTTACCTTTGGCGGTGTGCTGGATCATGACCTTGGCACCGAGTTTCTCTGCCAGGTTTTCTTCAAGGTTTTTGATGTCTGGGTCAATAACTCGCGTATTTTTACTGCTACCACCGCCCGCTACCAGGCGCCGGACCAATGATTCGGTTTGGCGGACTGAAAGCCCTCTTCCTACCACTGTTCTAGCAGCTTCCGCCTGTTGCACGTCTGGTAATGATAATAGAGCTCTAGCATGGCCCATTTCCAGATCACCGTGCTCAAGCATTCGACGTACATCGATATGCAGGCCAATCAATCGAATCAAGTTTGTGACACTGGCACGAGACTTACCAACCGCGTCTGCAACTTCTTGTTGTGTGAGTTCGAATTCGTCTTGGAGTCGTTTTAGAGCCATGGCTTCTTCAATAGGATTAAGGTTTTCCCGTTGAATATTTTCAATCAAAGCCATGGCAATCGCAGCTTCATCGCCCACTGGCTTTATCATTGCCGGAATCGTGTCCAATCCGGCTATCTGGCTGGCTCGCCAGCGCCGTTCTCCGGCTATTATTTCGTATTTTTCGGAGGAAATTGGGCGAATGACAATAGGTTGCATAATTCCCTGGCTCTTGATGGAGGCTGCTAGCTCTTCCAGGGCTTCTTCATGCATGTCTGTGCGGGGCTGGTACTTGCCGCGCTGAATCAGGTCGATAGGGATGTTTTTGAGATCGCCGTCTTTGTCTGCTGAAACTGGCTCATCTTGAGCTTGTTGAAGCTGGGTGGGTTTGCCGAGCAAACTAGCCATGGTCTGGGTGCTGCCAGTGGATAACAAGGCATCCAGGCCCTTACCTAGCTTCTTTTTATCGTTCATTTTTCACCTGAGCTCATTTTCGGCCAGCCTCCAGCTGAGCCTGAAATTGGATTAACTGGACACAGCTGCTGCGGCTTCATCGTGACGCCTTAACATTTCACCCGCCAATGCCAGGTAGGCGATTGCTCCCCGGGATTGCTTATCGTATTTAATCACGGGTTTTCCATAACTTGGGGCTTCGGCGAGACGAATATTGCGTGGAACTACAGTTCGATAAACGGTGTCGCCAAAGTAATTAATAAGCTGACCATTTACTTCGCTAGTGAGCTTGCTGCGCGGGTCATACATAGTGCGCAGAATTCCCTCTATTTTGAGGGATGGATTTAATCGATCCCTTATCGCCCCAATCGTGTCCATCAAGGCCGATAGTCCTTCGAGAGCATAGTATTCACATTGCATGGGAATAACTACACCATCTGCGGCAACTAGGGCATTCACAGTCAGCATATTAAGTGAGGGTGGGCAATCTATTACGATGAAATCATAGTTGGGTCTGATGGTGTCGACGATGGATCTTAGGCGAAGTTCTCGATCATCCCCTGTCATCAATTCAACTTCAGAAGCAACTAAATCGCCATTGGCTGGCAACAAGTCGTATCCTGCATCGGGTCTAAGCAATACATTTTCTATATTTTCATTTTCGGAAAGCAGATTGTAGACAGAAAGACTCAGACTGGATTTGTCGACACCCGAACCCGTGGTGGCATTACCTTGAGGGTCGAGATCGATAAGCAAAACGTTTTTGCGGGTAACAGTTAATGACGCTGCGAGATTTACCGAAGTAGTTGTTTTTCCTACTCCGCCTTTTTGATTGGCAATTGCTAATACTTTGCCCACGTTGTTAGTCCACTTGTTAACTATGACTACAAAATAACTAAATTGATTGCCGAGATTTAGATTCTACTCACTTCGATTAAATGGCGGTCAGAATCTTCGCCTGGCACTGAAAGTTTGACAGTGTTCGTCACTACAAAATCCTTTGGCAAACTTTTGATCTCCTGCTCCGGAAATCGCCCTTTCATAGCTACGAGTTTACACTCTTGCGACAGTAAATGCTTTGATTTGGTCACAATATCGTCAAGGGCCGCAAAAGCTCTGCAAATCACCATATCAATTTGATGGGAACATTGATAGCGCTCTACTCTGCGGTTTTCGATTGTCACATTGTTCAGTTTTAGAGCAGTTTTAACCTGGAATAAAAAGCACGTTTTTTTGCCATTGCTATCAAGCAAAATGAAATGTTGCTGTGGTTTCAAAATTGCCAGAGGTATGCCGGGAAGCCCTGCACCTGAACCAATATCGAGAACATGCTCCCCGGTCACATAGTTGCAGATTGTTAAACTATCGAGCAGATGTCGATTGACCATAGATTCTCTGTCAGTGTCGGCAATCAGGTTGTACTTTGTATTCCACTTTGCAAGCAGATCCAGGTAAGCCAGTAATTGCTCGACTTGGAATTGATCTGGGGAAAGGCCAATTTTTTCTAGCCCTTTAAGCAGCACTTGCTGGATATCAGAAACCACGATAGATGATTGTTAAGGTGGCTAGTCTAGCTCGCCTTTCTCGCTAAGGATTGATGCTTCTTCAGATAAATTAGCAACAGTGAAATGGCCGCTGGTGTTATCCCTGGTATGCGTGAAGCACGCCCAATGTTTTCTGGTTTTGCGGCAATGAGTTTTTGTTTTAACTCATTGGAAAGTCCTTGCATGTGCTGATAATCGAAATCCTCTGGCAGCCTTGTTTTTTCCTGCTTCTTAAGACGTTCTATCTCATCGGATTGTCGATCAATGTAACCTTGATACTTGATTTGAATCTCTACTTGTTGAGTTGCTTGATCCTCTAGTGAATTTGTTGCAAAAGAGATTTCTTCTTCAAAGGCTGCATGCATAAGTGGTTTGTATTCAACGCCGGGCCTGGCTAATAAATCAGCCAGATTGTATTCACGTGCAATGGGTTTTTCTAATAGTTGATTTACATTGTCTGCAGTGGCGCACTGGGGTTGTATCCAATGACTGCGTAGCCGCGCTAATTCTTTTTCAATTCTTTCGCGTTTATTGCAAAGTAATTGCCATCTTTGCTCACAAACAATGCCTAAATCGTGCCCAATTTCCGTAAGGCGTAAATCGGCATTATCTTCTCTAAGAGTAAGTCGATACTCAGCTCGTGAAGTAAACATTCGATAGGGTTCATTCGTACCCAGGGTAATCAAATCGTCGACTAACACTCCCAGATAAGCTTGGTCTCGACCTGGGCACCAAGCGGCTTTTTCATGCACCGCCAGTGCCGCATTTAATCCAGCCAGAAGTCCTTGTGCAGCCGCTTCTTCATAGCCAGTTGTCCCGTTTATTTGACCAGCAAAATACAGTCCATTTACGAACTTGGTTTCCAAGGAATAATTTAAATCTTGCGGATTAAAAAAATCATATTCAATGGCATAACCTGGTCTGGTTATGTGGGCGTTTTCGAAACCCTCGATATGTCGCACCATCTCCACTTGAACATCGTAAGGCAAACTTGTTGAGATGCCATTCGGATATAGTTCATTCGTTTCCAGTCCTTCGGGTTCGACAAAGATTTGATGGGAAGTTTTATCTGCGAATCGCATTACTTTATCTTCAATCGAAGGACAATAGCGCGGTCCGGTTCCTTCGATAACACCTGTGTACATCGGAGATCGATCTAAACCAGCTCTGATTGTTTCATGACAAGCTTCGTTCGTTGCGGTGATATAACAATTGATTTGTTTTGGGTGGTCTTGCGGGGAACCTAGGTAAGACATTACTGGCAAAGGCTCATCACCAGCTTGAACTTGCATCACATTGAAATCTACTGTCCTCGCATCAATACGAGGTGGAGTTCCGGTTTTTAAACGATCAACACGAAAGGGTAATTCTCGCAATCGATCTGCTAAGGCTATCGCTGGTGGATCGCCAGCTCTACCACCGGAACTGTTTTGCAATCCTATGTGAATTTTCCCACCAAGAAAGGTTCCAGTCGTTAGAACAACTTTCTGCGCTTTAATCGTCAAACCCATTTGTGTTTTAACGCCACGCACGGTTCCTGCTTCAATCAGCAAATCATCAACTGCCTGTTGGAACAGAGTTAAGTTTTCTTGGTGCTCAAGAATTTTTCGAATTGCTGCTTTGTAAAGCACTCGATCTGCTTGCGCTCTGGTTGCTCGAACTGCTGGTCCTTTGCTGGCATTGAGTACACGAATTTGTATTCCTGCTAGATCAATGGCCTTGGCCATTGCGCCACCTAGCGCATCGATTTCTTTAACCAAATGGCTTTTGCCAATACCACCGATGGCAGGATTGCAGGACATCTGCCCCAGGGTTTCAATGCTGTGCGTAATTAGCAGCGTGCTAGCGCCTTGCCGGGCTGACGCCAGCGCGGCTTCAGTTCCGGCATGGCCACCACCGACAACGATTACGTCATATTGAGTTTGATGCTGCATTTTGTTTTGGCCGAACTCGCGGGCTTCGAGGGATGAGCAGTATATAGTGATCTCGAGAAATGTGAATTGTCGAAATCAATAACAATATTTAATAATTTATTTATATATATGTATATAGAGGTATTAATGTTGTTGTTATAGGGGGCAGCAATTTCTGTTAGTAAGCCATTTAATTATTTTATTTTCAATAAGTTACAAATATATAAACCGGTTAGAAAGCGGTGATTAGGATGCTTACAAGGGGTGTGGGGCTTGTTGACAAAATCACGGCTTAAAAAACTGTACCCATTTTAGTGAAAGTTATCCTGTTTCTATACAGAATCCATCCCCCGATAAAGAGACAATTGCCAACATGATGTCTAATTTATGGGTTTTATTTTCCAACACAGAAACTGGAAAAAATCTCGCCCAGTAAATCGTCGCTACTGAATTCTCCAGTAATTGCTCCCAAGGCCTTTTGAGCTAGCCGTAGATCTTCCGCAATAACTTCCAAAGGTGAGTGCTTACTTAAGTTTAACTCCACAGAAATAATGAACTCTTTGGCAGAACGCAGTGCTTTAAGGTGGCGCTCTCTGGCGACGAAATCGCCACTCTCAGAGGGTTGATAGCCAATAATTTGCTTAAGATGGTTGCGCAATAGCTGCAAACCAGTGCCGCTCTTGGCTGACAGAGTAATCTGTGGATAGTTAGTGTTTTGCACTGAAATGGTAGTTTTCGCGGCGCTTGCATTGTTTAACAGGTCAATTTTGTTTTGAATAAAGCTTATATTTTTTAGGGTATCAGGAGTTAGTAATGACTTACCAATAACTTCAGTTAATGGATCTAACAGCCTATCAACATCTTTTTCAGGGATTGAGGCATCAATCACTAACAAGATTTGATCTGCTTCAACAATGGCCTGCTCAGCTCGCTTTATACCTTCCTGTTCCACTATATCTTCGCTGCTGCGCAAGCCGGCGGTATCGATAATATGAATCGGCATGCCTTCAATGGAGGTCTCCACCCGTAAGACATCCCGTGTGGTTCCGGGAATGGCAGTGACAATGGCGCTGTCTTCACCCGCGAGTGCGTTCAGCAGGCTGGATTTTCCAGCATTAGGCCTACCCGCAATCACAACTTTCATTCCCTCTCTGAGAATGACTCCTTGCTGCGCTTGTTCAAAAACTTTTTCTAAATCCGTTTTAGTTTCTTGAATTGCGGTGGCAACTCCAGTGTCGGAGAGAATATCGATATCCTCGTCGGAAAAATCAATCGCAGCTTCAACATTAACCCGAGTAGCAATTAGCTGCTCCTGCATTTTTCCAACGCGCCTGGAAAACTCACCTTGTAAGGTACGCATCGCGGATTTGGCCGCTTGTTTGGAACTGGCATCGATTAAGTCGGCGATGGCTTCAGCCTGCACCAGATCAATTTTGTCGTTTAAGAACGCCCGTTCAGAAAACTCACCAGGATGGGCTTGTCTCACTCCAAAAGACAGCACTCTCTCTAGGACTTCGTTTAGGATTTGAGCTCCGCCATGACCCTGTAACTCGAGGATGTCTTCACCAGTGAAGGAATTAGGCGCCTGATAAAAAATGGCAATCCCGCTATCTATTACGCGCCCGTCTTTATCTAAAAAATTCGTACTATGAGCATGCCGCGGTGTTGGCTTGAAGCCTAAAATCTCTAAACAAATATTTGTTGTTTGTGCGCCGGAGATTCGCACGATTCCAATGCCACCGCGACCTGCAGCTGTTGCTATTGCACAAATTGTGTCGGAGACATTATTAACCATTGAGATTAATCGTTGGGATTCAACCTTGAAATAGAACAGTCGCTAATGGACGTTCACCGTAAGAGCTAGCTTAGCTTTTTGCGGCTTCGTAGGCAGCTTCGATTTTTCTAGTGATGTACCACTGCTGCAAAATTCCAAGCATGCCGTTGGTTAACCAGTAAAGTACCAGGCCAGCCGGGAACCAGAGAAACAGTACTGTCATCATGATTGGCATGATTTGCATCACTCGAGCCTGCATAGGGTCGGCGGGTGCTGGGCTCAGTTTGGTTTGCAAAAACATGGTGGCACCCATTAATAAAGGCAGGATGAAAAAGGGATCCCGTACCGATAAGTCTGTTAACCAACCAATAAAGGGAGCATGTCTTAGTTCCACACTTTCCATTAGTACCCAATAAAGTGCGATAAACACGGGCATCTGCACTAGCATTGGCAGACAACCACCAAATGGATTTATCTTTTCTTTCTTATAGAGATCCATGGTTGCTTTCTGCAAACCTATCTTGTCGTCGCCATACCGATCTTTTAGTTGTTGCATTTTTGGCATCAAGCGACGCATTCCAGCCATCGATTTATATTGGCTTTCAGAAAGTTTGTAGAAAAAGGCTTTAACGACAATCGTCAATAGAATAATCGATATGCCATAGTTACCAATCGCTGAATCGATGCGAGTTAATAACCAATAAATAGGAGCTGCAAGAAACCACAAAAATCCGTAGTCGATTGTCAGGTCCAAATTGGGTGACATCTCGGCTAAGGAATACTGGTCTTTTGGACCCGCATAAAACTGAATCGTATGGTCTCCAGTAGTGCCAGGCGCGACTGCGAAAGCAGCACTGGTAAATTCTCCGAAATACTGATTAATGTCATTTTTTCGAGAAGTAAATCTATTGGGCGAATCAACTGCCGGTATCCAAGCTGAGAGAAAATAGTGTTGGCTAAACCCAACCCAGCCACCGTTCATTTCAACAGTTTGGGAGGCATCATCGATATCATCGAATTCTATTTTTATATAGGGATCGTCGGCGGAGGTAGTAACAAAGCCGAGAAAGGTACGGCCAAATCCACCAGCACTACTGGGGTCGTCAAAACTGTCTCGCTTGATTTGACCGAAGGCATTGGCTTGCCAGGTTTCTGCCGACTGATTTTCTACGATGAAACTTACATCAACCAGGTAGCTGTCACGATTAAAAGTAAATCGCTTAGTAACTGTGACTCCAAGCGCAGTTGATTCGGCCACCAAATCCACCACCAGTGAATCATCGTTATCTGCCATACGATAGCTCGAAGCAGAAGATCGATAGGCTGCTCTGCCGGCACTGTCGGTACCATTGGCACCAATCAGCCCACTTTGGGCTACATAGCTACGACCCTGATTGGATTCCAAAAGCACAAAGGGGTCATCTGTCACATCTATCTGTTTCAAATATAGCGGCAAAGCAAGTTGAACAATATCGCCGCCGTTGAGGTCGATACTTAAAACGAGAGTGTCTGTTTCTATATTAATAAGACGAGATGTTCCTTCGGCAGATATAGAAGGGTTGGAAGTTTGTGCAGGCTCACTTACGGTGGTGCTCGGTGCCGTGCTTGGCACATCGGAAGGCACATCGGTGGGTACATCGGTAACCGGAGTGTTGGTAGTTTCAGGAATTTGTAATTGAACGGAGCCTTGCGACCCATCATCGACCAGGGGCGGATAATCTTCCTGCCAGGCGAGCAGCATTAGGTAGGTAATAACTGCTAATGATGTGTATAAGAAAAATTTAGTGAGATCCATGGGCCGCTATTCCTAGAGATGCGAAGAGACTTCTTCCGGTTTTGGCACTGGATCATAGCCGCCTTCATGCCAGGGATGGCAGCTGCAGATTCTCCGAACACCCAATAAAGAGCCTTTTATACTGCCATGGTGTTCGATTGCTTCTTTTGTATATTGAGAGCAAGTAGGATGAAATCGACATTGATTGCCGATTAAAAAACTTAAGGTAAGTTGGTACAGAGTAATTAGCCGGATTAGAACTGATTTAATCATTCGCTTGTAGCCATGGTTAACTAAGAATTGCTATTTCCAACCAATTTGTTTTCTAGATCTTGCCACAGGTTATTTAAGAATTTTGATACCTGTGAATTGCTCAGTTTATCAGCATCTCTCCGTGCCAGCACAACTACGTCCAAAGGCTGAATTCCTGCGCTGGTCTTTCGAAACGACTCTCTTATTTGGCGCTTTATTCTATTGCGATGCACAGCTTGTGCGACATTCTTCTTTGCCACCACTATGCCGAGTCGCTTGGAGCCACCAACATTAGAGGCAGCAAGCATAAGAAAGTGGCGACAGGAAACTTTGTACTGAGCTTTATCAAATACAGCCTTATAGTCGGCGGCAGTCAGTAACCGAGAATCTTTAGAAAAGCCATACTCAGCCACTCGTGATCTCTTTTCGAAAGGGAGAAAAGCGAATTAAGCAGAGAGTCTAGCGCGCCCCTTTGCGCGTCTTCTTTTCAGAACGAGGCGTCCACCCTTGGTCGCCATGCGAGCACGAAAACCATGAGTGCGGGCACGTTTTATGACGCTGGGTTGAAAAGTTCTTTTCATAACTGAATTTCCAGAATTGCTATATTGAACCGAGCAGGCTCAAAAAGAGGGCGAATTCTAGAGGTTTTAGGGCAAAGTTTCAATCAAGGACTTGCTCAGTTTAACCATTAATTGATAGCTTCGGATTTAGATTGAGCAAAATTTCTGCTCGAGCTCTAACAAAAGAAATTAACCCAAACTTAGTCACAAGTTATCCACAAGCTATTTATCAACAAGGCGCGAGTTTTGTTGCTTTTTTCGTTCATTTTTCGACTCGGTAATTATCAGCCGAAAACCCATAAACCTCTGAAAAATAAGAAGATAAAATCAACTCAAAAAACCCTTTTTGCTGATTTCCAGCAGTGGATAACTCAATACCCAATCGCTAGAATTGCAGCCTTAAATAAAAACTAAAACCTGTGGGCAGTGAACGTGGTAGTCGAGTGTTGGCAACATTGTATTGATTGTTTGAAAGCTGAACTCCCTTCGCAACAATTTAACACCTGGATACGACCATTAAAGGCAGAACTCAAAGACAATGTTCTTTGTATCGCTGCACCCAACCGATTTATTTTGGATTGGGTTAAAAGTAAATTTCTGGTTCGGATCGAGGAGTTAGTGGGAGAGGCAGTCAGCGGCTCAATGCAAATTGAGTTGGAAGTGTATTCTCAAAATGGACCGGTGGTTGAAACCCGCTCGTTATCCACCCCTGAACCAAGAAAATCTGTGTCTGTGGAAAGTAAGCAATCCATAGCAGTAGTTGCTGAGCCCATGAGTCCGCAGGAACAACCTTCTCTGCTCGATCCAATTTTGGCTAGCAGTAAACCTGACCGTCGTAACATGGATATTGTTATCGAAGGCAAGCTCAGACACCGCGGCGCCCTTAATCAGGAAAATAATTTCGATAATTTCGTTGTTGGAAAGTCCAATCAGTTGGCCCGGGCAGCGGCGATGCAGGTTGCCGAAAACCCAGGTTATGCCTACAACCCGCTCTTTATTTACGGAGGCGTTGGGTTAGGAAAGACTCACTTAATGCATGCTATCGGCAATTACCTGGTTGCCAAGAAACCCGGCGCCAAGGTTGTTTATCTGCATTCTGAAACATTTGTGGCGACCATGGTTTCGGCGCTTCAACTCAATGCCATCAGTGAATTCAAACGCTTTTATCGATCGGTCGATGCCTTGTTAATTGACGATATTCAGTTCTTTGCTGGCAAAGAACGCTCTCAGGAAGAATTCTTCCATACATTTAACGCCTTATTGGAAGGCGGCCATCAGATAATTCTGACCTGCGATCGCTACCATAAAGAGATCAATGGATTGGAAGAGCGCCTTAAATCTCGCTTCGGCTGGGGTCTAACGGTTGCGGTGGAACCCCCTGAGCTAGAAACCAGGGCTGCAATTTTGATGAATAAAGCAGAGCTCTGTAATGTTGAGTTACCCTATGAAGCGGCGTTATTTGTGGCGCAGAGACTACGCTCCAATGTGCGCGAATTGGAAGGTGCATTAAAACGGGTGATAGCCCATGCGAATTTTAAGGGTGAGAAAATCAATCTTGAGCTGATTAAAGAAGCGCTGCGGGATCTATTCGCCCTGCAAGACAAACTAGTCACTATCGACAATATTCAGCGATCGGTTGCTGAATACTACAAGATTAAAATGGCAGACATGTTATCCAAACGAAGGAATCGGTCAGTTGCCAGACCACGGCAGGTTGCGATGACCTTATCAAAAGAGCTTACTAATCATAGTTTACCTGAGATCGGTGATGCCTTCGGTGGTAGAGACCACACCACAGTGTTGCATGCTTGCAAACAAATAAATAAGTTGCGGCACAGTTCCACAGATATCCAAGAAGACTACAATAATCTCTTGCGCTCGCTTTCCAGCTAGATAGCAACATATTGATAAATAAAGGAAAAATCCAGTAGATGCAATTTACAATTTCTCGCGAAGCGTTGCTCAAACCCTTACAGATGGTGAGCGGGGTGGTCGAGCGGCGACAAACGCTCCCCGTACTTTCCAATGTATTGCTGGTATTGAAAGACCGTGAGCTTTCTCTGACCGGGACTGATCTCGAAGTAGAACTAATCGGTAGAGCGACTATAGAGGGGTCTTCCAAGGCGGGCGAAATTACTGTTCCTGCTAGAAAGCTGCTGGACATTTGTAAGTCTCTTGGGGATGACTCTCAATTGGAAATCTCGGTCGTTGATAACAAGCTAAAGCTCAAGTCCGGTAGAAGTAGGTTTACACTTACTACTCTTCCAGCGAGCGAATTTCCTAATGTTGACGAGGAGCCGGATACTTTCTCAATTACCATTACCCAGGCAAAACTGCGGGAATTGTTGGATGCCACAAGTTTCGCCATGGCACAGCAAGATGTTCGCTATTATCTGAACGGTATGTTGTTTGAAGTGGGCGCTGACTATCTACGAGTTGTTGCGACAGACGGCCATCGACTTGCCATGGAAACTTTAAACCTGGCCACAACTGTGACCGACACCCAGCAATTAATCTTGCCTCGCAAAGGGATCATGGAACTCACTCGACTGCTGTCTGACGAGGGTGGTGACATAGAGCTGACTTTCGGCCAGAACCATATAAGGGCGGCAATTCCAGAATTTACTTTCACATCCAAGCTTGTGGATGGGAAATTTCCAGATTACAACCGCGTACTACCAAAAGGGGGCGATCGACTCCTCACCGGAGATTGTCAGGAATTGCGCCAGGCCTTTGCGCGAGCGTCCATTCTTTCAAATGAAAAATACCGCGGTGTCAGGGTAAATTTGTCGAATGGGGAAATGCGCATATTAGCGAATAACCCAGAACAGGAAGAAGCTGAAGAAGTCGTTTCTGTTGAATATGAAGCCGAAGCGTTAGAAATCGGGTTTAATGTCAGTTATCTAATCGATGTACTTTCCACGCTTACTAGCGACAAAGTAAAAATTACACTATCGGACCCGAATAGTAGTGCATTGCTCGAGGCTGATGAAGGATCTGATGCGCTTTACGTTGTAATGCCGATGCGTCTATAGATGCGCAGGCACCTAGATCCCTGATACTGTGAGCTCTCTAAGTCTGTTCAAAGTTGGCGCAGTTCGAAATATTCAGCAGCTTGAACTAAAACCCCACCCCAGATTGAATTTGATTTACGGCGTAAATGGCAGTGGCAAAACCAGTATTCTCGAAGCTGCGCATTTATTAGGATCGGGTAGATCTTTTAGGACCAGTAAAACAGGTTCTCTGATTTCTGATGATTCTCCAGAGCTTTCTATCTTCGCAGAAACCAAGGAAGGCAGGCGGATTGGGCTTCTAAAATCGAGGCGGCAGAAACCTCTATTAAAACTTGATTTGGAATCTCAGAAAAATTGGGATTCTGTAGCGCGTATTTTGCCTGTGCAGATATTGGACTCTGGTTCCTTTCTACTGCTGGAAGGAGGCCCCAAGTCGAGAAGGCGGTTTTTGGATTGGGGAGTGTTTCACGTGGAACATGCATTTCTGAATCACTGGCGCACTACCCGCAAATGTATCGCAAACAGAAATCTGTTATTGAAGGCTCCCAGGCTTGATGAGCAGCAGCTGCAAGCGTGGGATAGAGAGCTGTGTGATGCTTCGGCCGAAGTAGATTTAGCCAGGAAGCGCTATTTTGAAGAGTTCTTACCCACTTTTGGCGAAGTCTATGGCTCAATTGCAGAAAATAACGCTATAGACGCCCTATCCCTGCAATACAGCCGAGGCTGGGATGAAGATTCAGAATTGAATACTGTTTTGACTGAGTGTCGCCGCCAAGATCTAAAGTATGGCGCAACCCAAAATGGCCCGCATCGAGCTGACGTCCTCGTCAAGGTTGGAAAATCGCCCGCAATCGACGTGCTATCAAGGGGGCAACAGAAAGTTCTTGTGAGCGCGCTAAAGATTGCACAGGGAAGCCTATATTCAAAAGCAATTCAGGATAAATGTATTTACCTTGTCGATGACCTGCCAGCCGAACTAGACCAAGAAAATCGAGCAAAAATACTGCAAAAACTACTGGATCTTGATGCTCAACTATTTGTGACCTGTGTTGAGTTAGATTCCGTTAAAAGCTGCCTTCAAAACCCCTCTGAAATGACTACGTTCCACGTGGAACGTGGTACAATAACGGCTTGATTTTTCGCTAATTTATTCGAATTTTCGGTAGATAACAGGTTTAGCAAAGCCTGTGTTTCGCTTGGAGTTTTTTGCATGACCGACGAGTCTCAATCTGACTACAATTCCGACAGTATTAAGGTCCTAAAAGGTCTAGATGCCGTCCGAAAACGCCCTGGTATGTATATTGGTGACACCGATGATGGAACAGGCCTTCACCACATGGTGTTTGAGCTCGTGGACAATTCCATTGACGAGGCCCTTGCGGGATTCTGTGATGAGGTCCAAGTAACCATCCATATTGGCGAAACGATTACCGTGGCTGACAATGGCCGTGGTATTCCGACGGAAATGCACAAAGAAGGTGTATCCGCGGCAGAAGTCATCATGACGGTGCTTCATGCAGGGGGCAAATTTGATGACAACAGCTACAAGGTCTCAGGAGGCCTTCACGGTGTAGGAGTGTCCGTGGTTAATGCCCTGTCGGAGGAGTTAAAACTCACTATCCGTAGAGACGGCGAAGTTCATGAGCAATATTATGAGCATGGCACACCCAAGGCGCCACTAACGGTCGTTGGTGAAACCAAGAGCACCGGAACAGAGTGTCACTTCAAGCCATCCGCCGATACATTTACAAATGTCGAGTTTCACTACGATATTTTGGCCAAGAAACTGCGTGAGTTAGCATTTCTTAACGCTGGAGTGGCTATCAGGCTTACTGATGAGAGAAGCGGGAAAGAAGAGCTCTATAAATACGAGGGCGGGCTAAAAGCGTTTGTCGATTATCTAAATAAGAACAAGACTACAGTCAACAAGCTATTCCACTTTGTTTCGGCTCGCGAAGAAGACGGGATGACCGTAGAGGTTGCCCTACAATGGAACGACTCATACCAGGAAAACATCTTTCCCTATACCAACAATATTCCACAAAGCGACGGCGGTACCCATCTTGCCGGTTTCCGTGGAGCTTTAACCAGAGTACTAAAAAGCTATATTGACAAGGAGTTGGCAAATAAAAAAGGGAAAGAGGTTGTCACAACTGGCGATGATGCCCGTGAAGGCCTCACTGCCATTATCTCAGTAAAGGTTCCAGACCCTAAATTCTCTTCTCAAACCAAAGCAAAACTCGTTTCTTCAGAGGTTAAGGGGGTCGTGGAACAAGAAATGGCCGCTCATTTCAACGATTTTCTGATGGAAAACCCACAGGACGCGAAACTTATCGTCAATAAGATGATTGATGCGGCTCGAGCGCGAGAAGCGGCCAGAAAAGCACGAGAAATGACTCGACGTAAAGGCGCTTTGGATGTGGCCGGATTGCCTGGGAAACTGGCGGATTGCCAGGAAAAAGACCCGGCGCTGTCTGAAATCTATATTGTCGAGGGTGATTCTGCCGGCGGCTCAGCAAAACAAGGCAGAAACCGCAAGAACCAGGCGGTTTTACCCCTGAAAGGAAAGATTCTGAACGTAGAAAAAGCGCGGTTTGACAAGATGTTAAGTTCTGTTGAAGTGGGAACACTGATTAAGGCACTTGGCTGCGGTATTGGAAATGAAGAATTTGCCCCGGAAAATTTGCGCTATCACAGCATTATTATCATGACTGATGCTGATGTTGATGGCTCTCATATCCGCACTCTCTTACTGACGTTTTTCTTTCGGCAAATGCGAGAACTGGTAGAAAGAGGCCACATTTATATCGCGCAACCTCCTCTTTACAAAATTCGTAAAGGAAAGCAGGAGCAATACTTAAAAGACGACATCGAACTGGCTAACTACCAAACCCAAATCGCATTGGAAGGTGCCAGTCTACACGTTAATAAAGAAGCGCCAGGTATCACAGATGACTCTTTAGAATCTTTGGTTAAACAATTCAATGAAGCCTATGCAATCATCAGTCGTCTGGCTCGGCTATACCCAACGGAAGTGTTAGAAGCCATGATTTTTACGCAACCGATGGCGGAGGATGACTTAAAGAATCAGGAAAAGGTTGACGATTGGGTAAGTGCATTGGCCGCAAGCCTGCAAAAGCTTCATCCGGGAGTCAGTGCCAACTATACAATGCAAGCCCAAGAAGACCCGGAACGCCACACCTTCCTGCCGGAAGCCACTCTTAACTTGCACGGACTAGAAAAGATTTATTCCTTTAGTGCAGATTTCTTTCATTCAGGCGAATACAGAGCACTAGCAGAACTAGGTAATACCCTAGACGGACTTATAGAAGAAGGTGCATACATTAAGCGCGGCGAGCGCAGCCAAGAAGTTAGCAGTTTCGCAGAAGCTATCGATTGGCTGACAAACGATGCGATGAAGGGGCACTATTTGCAACGCTACAAAGGATTAGGGGAAATGAATCCAGATCAGCTTTGGGAAACCACCATGAATCCGGAAACACGTCGCATGTTGCAAGTAACCATCGAAGACACGATCGGTGCTGATCAAATATTCAATACTTTGATGGGCGACCAGGTGGAACCACGACGAGAATTTATCGAAGATAATGCGCTTTCAGCAGAGAACCTGGATATTTAGACTCGGTTCTCTAGATAGCGATTACGAATCCACTGCTCCGCTTCTTCGGTTAAGTCGCTTGCACTGCAACCTGCAGTAGCAATTGCTTCCCCAATAATCACTTTAATAAAACCGGGACGTTTTATAAATTGACGCGGTGGCCAGCAATCACCCGCATTGTGGACAATCGGCACGATAGGAGAGTCAGCAGCCACCGCCAGTTTTGCACCTCCGCGAGAGAATCGTTTAATGGTGCCAGCCGGCGAACGGGATCCTTCGGGAAAGACTATTACAGATTTACCGCTGCGTATTCGTTCAACGCCCTGGGTTAACAATGATTTTCCCGCCTCTCTTGGTTTACTGCGGTCGATGGCGATCGGATCTTGTAAGCGCATCGACCAACCCCAGAAAGGAATTCTTAGTAACTCTTTCTTCAGTATTGGTGAAACCGGATACACCAGTTTATAAAAAAGAATAGTTTCCCAGCTGCTCTGGTGATTTGCAAGAAACACAGCGGGCTCGGATGGTATGTTTTCATAGCCAATAATTTCATAACGTACTCCACAGGTAAGTCGTAGCCAATTCAAAACACTGTTACACCAGAGTGAAGCGAGCTTATGTCGAATGCGGGTGGATAATACTGGAAACAACAAAATGAAAACAGTTGCCATAACAATTGTCATTGGGACATAGCCAATATAGAAAAGCAGTGATCGTAAAAACTGTATCAAAATACTAGTTTTCCTTAGTCAATAATTCTTGAACGGCGGAAAATAGGTCGTCATAAACTGGGACCTGAGCAAATTCAGTATCGCCTATTTCTTGCTCCGTTTTTGCGCCGTTTCCAGTACGTACCAGTACCGGCCGCATGTCGAATGCAAGCGCGGCCTGGAGATCTTTTCGACTATCTCCAACAAAAACACACCCCGTCAATGACAAGCCAAATTCCTGTTCAGCCTGAACTAACATACCGGTATTAGGTTTTCTGCACTCACAATTATCATCGGGAAGATGTGGACAAAAAAATATGCCAGAAACCAAACCGCCGCCATCTTCCACCATAGAACATAGTTTATGATGGATATTTGCCAGCGCATACTCATCGAAATAGCCTCGACCCAAACCAGATTGATTAGTCGCAACAATTACTTTGTAGCCAGCATTGTGCAGTGATGCAATCGCATCAACGCTACCGGGAAGAGGAGACCATTCTTTGTGGGACTTTATATAGTCCGCCGAGTCCTGATTTATGACACCGTCTCTATCAAGAACAATTGTTTTTGAAGGTTCCAATGTTGACTCGAGTATTAACTAGAATGCAAGTGCGAGATATCTGCTGTTTGCAAAAACAAACTTCTAAGCTGCTGCAGCAAGGCCAATCTATTATTACGAATACTGTCATCGTCATGCATGACGAGAACATTATCAAAGAAATCGTCTACTGCAGACTTTAATGTAGACAGTGACTGCAAACCTTGGGAATATTCACCACTATCAAATAAAGGAGCCACTTCTAACATTTTACTCTGAATGGCTTCATGCAGGGACTTCTCTGCAGGCTCCCTAAATAGCTCGCCTTTACACTCAGTAGAATCAGAAATCTCGTCTTGTTTGGATAACAAGTTTGAAACACGCTTATTGGCGGCGGCGAGAGTAACAGCTTCAGGTAACTTATCGAAGTCGTGTACAGCTTGAATGCGATGATGGAAGTCCAGCGGGCGAGAGGGTTTCAATACGAATACGGATTGGAACACTTCAGTACTAATGCCTTCCTCCAAATACCAGGCTCTAAACCTTTCCAGCAAAAATTCAAATACTTGTGTAGCGACATCAGCTGATAGTCTAATCGAAGAATAACTAGATAAAGAGGCTTCTATTGTTTTCAATAGATCCAGATCCAGCTGTTTTTCCACCAGAATTCTTAGTATTCCGATGGCTGAGCGACGTAAAGCAAACGGGTCTTTGGAACCTGTTGGTGGCTGACCAATGCCGAATAGGCCCACCATGGTGTCTAGCTTGTCGGCGATAGCCAACACGGCACCCGTTTTGGACTCAGGCAATGAATCCCCGGCATACCTGGGCAGATATTGCTCATGCAGCGCCTGACTTACTTCCTGCGGCTCGCCATCATGCTTTGCATAGTAGGAACCCATAAGACCCTGTAGATCTGCAAATTCACCAACCATTGCGGTTAACAGATCACACTTGGAAAGCAAGGCTGCTCGTTGACAAAGAGAAGCATCGATATCCAGATCAGCGGCAATCGCTTCTGCCAATTTCGCGACCCGTTCAGATTTGTCAAAAACGGAGCCCAGCTTATCCTGAAAGACGATCTTTTTTAGCGGCTCAATTCTGGACTCGAGAGTGGATTGTTTATCGGTTTCAAAGAAAAAACGAGCATCGGCCAATCGTGGTCGAATCACTCGCTCGTTGCCCTCAATAACCTGAGCGGGATCTTTGGAAACAATATTGCTTACCGTGACAAACTTCGGCAGAAGTTTGTCATTTTCATCAACCAGGTAAAAGCATTTCTGGTGTGATTTCATTGCTAAGATAAGTGCTTCGGCTGGGACTTCTAAAAACACAGCATCAAAATTTCCCGACAAGGCCACTGGGTATTCCACCAGCGCTGCAACCTCATCTAATAATGCTTCATCGACAACAGTAGTTGCCTTACACTTTCGCCCTTCTGCAATTACCAGTTCCCGCACCAGCTTCTTGCGTTTCTCAAAGTCAGGGATTACTCCGCCGGTTTCCTCGAGGCACTCTTCATAGTCCGCTGCATCGTCCAAGCTAATCGCTTTATTGTAATGAAAGCGATGGCCGTAGGATTTATTCCCACTGGAGACACCATAAATTTTCAGTTCGATGATGTCGCCGCCAAACAGTAGTACCAACCAATGAACAGGGCGCACAAACTCTTCACGGGAACTACCCCAGCGCATTCGTTTTGGCACGGGCAATTGAGCCAAAGCCTGTTTAACTATTTCAGGTACCAAAACAGCGGTTTGTTGACCTTTCTGATTAGCTGCGAATGAAAGCTTTTCCACACCGTCTTTCTCAGCTTGAGACAGATCATTGACATCGACGCCACAAGACTTGGCGAACCCTAAGGCCGCCCGAGTTGGCTTACCTTCATCATCAAACGCTGCAGTAATTGCGGGACCAAGCCTTTCAATTTGCTTATCTTCCTGCGCTTCCTGTAATGAACTAACTAATAAAGCCAAACGTCTAGGAGTAGAAAAGCGCTTAATAGATGCAAAGGCCAGTTCTTCCTTACTTAGTGCGGCACTTACTAACTGCTCAAAAGCCTTGGACAAAGAGCTCAGGGCCTTTGGCGGCAATTCTTCAGTTCCGATTTCTATTAGTAGATCTTTTGCAGACATGTCTTAGTTTTCTAAATATTCCTTGCGCATTTCTTCGCTCGCCAATGGAAAGCCAAGCTGCTTTCGACTATCGAAATAAGCTTCTGCTACCAATCTTGCAAGCGCACGTACTCGCAATATAAAGCGTTGTCTCTCCGTTACAGAAATCGCATTTCTGGCATCCAGGAGATTAAAATAGTGAGAGGCTTTTAAAACTTGTTCGTAGGCAGGAAGCGGCAAGTTCTCGGTAATTAGTTTATTGCACTGTGCTTCACAATCATCAAAGTAACGAAACATCAAATCTGTATCAGCCTGTTCAAAATTATAAGCCGACATTTCAACTTCGTTCTGCTTAAACACATCACCATAGGTCACGGTTCCATTGGGGCCATCGGTCCAAACAATGTCGTAAATACTGTCGACACCTTGCAGGTACATGGCAATTCTTTCGATACCGTAAGTAATTTCGCCACTAACCGGATGACATTCCAAGCCCCCAACTTGTTGAAAATAAGTGAACTGGGTGACTTCCATGCCATTGAACCAGACTTCCCAACCGAGACCCCAAGCGCCTAAGGTGGGGGATTCCCAATTATCTTCAACAAAGCGGACATCATGGATTGCCATATCGATACCCAGGCTTTCCAGTGATTCCAAGTAAAGGGTTTGAATCTCTTGCGGTGACGGCTTCAGAATTACTTGAAACTGGTAATAGTGCTGCAGCCGATTAGGATTCTCTCCGTAACGGCCATCGGTGGGTCGGCGACAGGGCTGCACATAGGCAGTGTTCCAACTTTCTGGACCAATAGCGCGCAAAAAAGTTGCAGGATGGAAGGTGCCAGCTCCAACTTCGAGATCCAAAGGCTGTAATACAACACAACCTCTGTCTGCCCAAAATTGTTGCAGCGCTAGAACTAATCCTTGGAAAGTTTTTAAATCGTAATTTTCGCTCACGATTTCGCCGAAATTCCCTGAAAATCAAAGGGCTGCAATTATCCTTGATTCTCTGTAAGTAATCTATAGCTCAACCCTTTGAGCAATTATCCATGCACGTTAGCCGAAAATTTAAAAGTCTGTGCCTTTCCGTTTAGTCGCTCTAAAATAAGCCGTCTCTTAAAGAAACGAGAAAACGACAATTCAATCCCTCAGCTATTTACTCTTCAGGTGTTTTCTTTCCATTAGTGCCTGGCTACCGCTCTCAGTATTGCATGCATTGGCAAAAGCATGGGGATCAACGCTGTACCTGTTTCCTAATCGTGCCAGGCATACCACGGAGAAAAACCTTAGCGCCTGTTTTCCGGAAAAATCAGAAACTGAAATCGCCGAACTGACAAAAGCTAGCCTAATAAGCACAGCCACAACAGCGCTGGAAATGGGAAAGTCATGGCTGCTCCCGATGGAAAAAACACTTAAGCTGGTTAACGATGTTGAAGGTGATGACCACTTCAAGGAAGCCTGTCAATCCGGCGACGGAACAATTTTACTTGCCCCTCATTTGGGCAATTGGGAAATATTTGGCTACTATCTTTGTGACGCTATTCAGTCTACCTGGCTCTATCAGCCGCCAAGATATCAAGCACTCGATCGCTTTATTACGCGAACCCGTTCGCGGAGTGGAATCAAAGTGGTAGCAACGAACCAGTCCGGTGTTGCACAAGTGTTTAAAGCACTAAAGCGCGGGGAATTGGTTGGGGTGCTACCTGACCAGGTGCCACTGGAAGAGGGTGGTGCCTACGGGCCATTTTTCGGAGTCTCTGCGCTTACTATGACCTTGGTGAGTAAGCTTGTGCAAAAAACTGACGCGAAAGTTTTTTGTGGCTTTGCAAAAAGATTACCCAATGCCAAAGGCTTCAAGATAGTAGTCGAAGAAGCAGACAATGGTATTTATAGTGCTGATGTTGATGAGTCTGTTGCTGCACTAAACCGAAGCGTGGAGCAAAGCGTGCTTAATGCAATCGAACAATACCAGTGGGAATACAAACGTTTTAGAAAACAAGCCGACGGTGAGAAGTTCTACTAGCGTTTCCAGAACATTGGCGTGAAAAGAACCAGAAGGGTAAAAACTTCGAGACGTCCCAATAACATTGCGACACACAATATCCATTTTGCTGTACCTGGCAAGTCGCCATAAGTTTCCGCTACATTCGCCAGGCCAGGTCCAAGATTATTAATGCAGGCTCCCACTGCACTGAATGCCGTAATGATATCTAGTCCAGTTGCCAGCAAGGCCAATAACATCAGCATGAATGCCATTACATAAACGGCGAAAAACCCCCACACCGATTCAATAATCCTATCCGGAACGGGATTGCGTCCTAGCTTAACCGGGATCACTGCTTTTGGATGGATTAGTCTTTGAACCTCTCTAAAGCCTTGTTTAAAGATCAACAAGATTCGAATAACTTTCATTCCGCCGCCGGTAGATCCGGCGCATGCACCAATAATTGCTGCATATAACAACATATAGGGAAGAAAGAGCGGCCAGGAATTAAAATCTGCAGTAGTGAATCCCGTGGTAGTAGCAACGGAGACTACTTGAAACAAACCCTTAATAAAGGATTCAAAAATGCCGGAATAAACATTGGAAAAATAGAGAACGCTTATGGTAATCGTGGAAACGAAAAGAAGAATAAAGGAATAGAAAAGAAATTCAGGATCAGTAAGGTAATGTCGAATACTGCGGCGCTGCCAGGCAGTGAAATGCAGAGCAAAATTAATGCCGGCGATAAACATGAATACTATTGCTACGACATCCACAGCAGAATTTTGAAAGTAACCCAAACTCGCGTCGTGGGTTGAGAATCCACCAATAGCAATGGTGGTGAAGCTGTGACTTATGGCATCGAATAAGTCCATTCCCACAATCCAATAAGCGAGGGCACAAGCTACTGTTAGCGACAAATAGATATACCAGAGTGCCTTTGCTGTTTCCGCCAGACGGGGCACTAACTTATTGTCCTTAACCGGACCTGGGCTTTCCGCTCGATAAAGTTGCATTCCTCCGATGCCAAGCATTGGCAGCAAGGAAATAGCCAAAACGATAATTCCCATACCACCTAGCCATTGCAGCTGTTGGCGATAGAACAGAATAGATTTTGGCAATGAGTCGAGCCCGGAGATAACGGTTGCGCCAGTTGTTGTCAGGCCCGATAGGGATTCGAAAACCGCATCCGTTATGGATAATTCTAGTGCCGGAGAAAACAAAAAAGGCAAACAACCAGCAGTACCCAGTACCGCCCAAAATAAGGTCACAACAAGAAAGCCATCTCTGGTTCCAAGCTCCTTTTTGGTCCTGGCGGTTGACAAGAAAAGTAATAAACCCAGGCCAAGAATAACGAGCATGGAATTCAAGAAGGCGGTGAACATGCCATCGTCGTACAACAGCGACACCACCATGGGAGGTATATTGCCGAGTAAACTAAACAGCATGAGTAGGCTGCCTAGAATTTTAATAATGATGGATGCGTGCATTAGTGCCTAGAAAAAACTAAACCCAACTTGGAACAATCGTTCAACCTCAGGAATTGTTTTTCGGTCTACTAGAAAAAGTATTACATGATCATCGGATTCAACAACGGTGTCATCGTGGGCAATTAACACTTCATTGTTTCTTACAATGGCGCCGATAGTTGTTCCTTCCGGAAGGTCGATGTCCTTTATCGCTTTGCCCACTACTTTCGATGAAGCCTTATCGCCATGGGCAATTGCTTCCATGGCTTCAGCCGCACCGCGACGCAAAGAATGCACATTAACTACATCGCCACGGCGCACATGAGTTAACAAACTTCCTATGGTTGCCTGTTGTGGGGAAATCGCGATGTCGATTTCACCACCTTGTACAAGATCAACATAGGCCGGGTTGTTTATGATCGCCATTACCTTTTTTGCACCAAGCCGCTTTGCCAGCAATGAAGACATAATATTTGCTTCATCATCGTTGGTAAGCGCTAGAAAGACGTCGGTGTCTTCTATATTTTCATCTATCAATAATTCTTGGTGTGAGGCCTCACCATTTAAAACAATAGCTTTGTTTAATTGTTCTGAAAGGTAGGCACAACGTTCTGGGTTATGTTCAATAATTTTTACTTGATATCTATCTTCGATAGTTTCAGCCAGGCGCATGCCTATGTTTCCGCCCCCAGCAATAATTATGCGCTTATAAGGTTTATCTAAGCGCCGCAACTCTCCCATACAGGCGCGAATATTACCCTGTGCCGCAACAAAGAATACTTCGTCGTCAGCCTCAATCACTGTTGAACCCTCAGGAATGATTGGCCGATCTTTACGAAATATTGCAGCAACACGGGTATCCACGTTCGGCATGTGTTGTCTTAGCAATCGAATTTCCTGACCAACTAACGGTCCCCCATAAAAAGCTTTAACCGCTACAAGCTGAACTCTGCCGTCGGCGAAATCCAATACTTGTAAGGTTCCGGGCAAATCGATTAGTCGAGCAATATAAGATGAAACGATGAGCTCTGGACTGATGACAACATCGACAGCGATGCCATGCTTACCAAATAATTTGTCACTGACTAAATATGCAGAAGATCGCAGCCGGCAAATTTTCTTGGGAGTTTGAAACAGCGAATAGGCTACGCGACAAGCCACCATGTTTAACTCGTCACTCTCAGTGACGGCGATAATCATGTCAGCATCTTCTCCTCCGGCGCGAGTCAAGACATCGGGATGAGATGCTTTGCCAGGGATAGTACCGATGTCAATTCGATCTTTTAGCTCGCGCAATCGCTCACTGTCGTTGTCTACAACAGTGATGTCGTTGGCTTCGTTGGCTAATGTTTCTGCCAAAGTAGTACCGACTTGATTAGCGCCGAGAATAATTATTTTCATGGCATGACTACTTGCAGGTGGTCGCGCTTAAACTTTTCGAATTAGTGAATAATAGAATCCATCTGGACCGTTACGGGCCCCGGTGAGGAGCTGTCTTCCATAGCGGCATTCTACTCCCCAATCGGCCGCGATGCCCTCAAATTTAGCGCTATCCGTAGATTCCAAAAACTGCTGAATCTGTTGATCGTTTTCCTCTGGCAGCAAGGAACAGGTGGTATATAAAAGTAGTCCGTTTGGTTGCAAACAGGGCCAAAGCACCTCGAGAAACTTTTGCTGCAGCAACACCAATTTCCGTACTTCATTGTGGGTACGGAGTAATTTGATGTCGGGGTGGCGTCGAATCACTCCAGTGGCGGAACACGGAGCATCGACCAATATGCGGTCGAACGGTTCCCCATCCCACCAGGAATCCAATTGCGAGATGTCAGCACATTGCACTTTGGCCTCTAAGGACAATCGAGCCAGGTTGTCATGGATTTTAGTAATTCGCTCAGATGCTATGTCTACAGAAGTCATTTTCGTTAGTGAGCGCTCACTTTCAAGTATTCCACAAGTCTTTCCACCGGGCGCAGCGCAGGCATCAAGGACACGCTGATGCGGCCCCAATTGAAGTAGCTCCGGGATCAGCTGGGAAGCCTCGTCTTGAACGCTTACTAAGCCTTCGTCGAAACCAGGAATCTTAGAAACAGCTGTGGGTGTGCCCAAATAAACTGCAGTGGCGGCTAGTTTTCCCGGCTCTGCTTCCAAGCCACTCTCAAGTAGACGCTGCAGATATTCTTCCTTCGATAAGTGACTGGCATTTACGCGCAAGGTCATTGGTGGGCGCTGATTGCTGCCAGCAACGATTTGTTTGAGATCAGATGGCCATGCTCTTTTTAATTCTTGTGATAACCACTTGGGAAAAGAAAACCGGACATGCTCTTCGGCTAAATCGATTGATGCGTCCAGTTCTGCTTGCCTGCGCAAGTAGTTTCGAAGAATGGCATTGACCAATGCTTTAGCCCATGGCTTTTTAAGATCCTGAGATGCGGCAACCGATTCATTCAACACGGCATGATCGGGAATGGACAATTCTCTTAATTGATATAGCCCTATATATAATGAGGCACTTAACATCGAAATCCCTTTTCTTAAAAGGCTTCTCTAACAATTCTTCTGCAAGATACTCCAAGGTAAAAAACCACCTGCAGGAACCGAAGCAGAGTTCCTGTAAGAGCGGAAACTCTTTAATGGTTTTGTAGTTTGCAAGGTGACTCGATAAGGAACCACTATCGTTAAGCAATTGAGCTAAGATTGACGCAGCAATCGCTCTAACGTTTTTCTGAGACATTAATTCGACTTTTCAGTTGCAGTAAAAGTTTTGCCTACTGCAAACAATTCAGGCTTCGAATTTAGAATGTCGCGGACACTCACTACATTTTTCCCCGGTAATTGAATTTGCAAAATGCTGACAGCTAGCTCGCCACACTGAACAATGAAAGAATCTTTATTCGAATCGACAATGGTTCCTGGTCTGGAATCAAATGTGCTTTGTGAAACTTCTACTTCCAATATGCGCAGGCGCTGACCATTCAGGTAGCTGTAGGCGGGAAACCGTCCCACACCTACTCTAACCTGTCTGTTCACAGTCTCTGCTGGAGAATTCCAATCTATTAGTGCTTCAGCTTTAGCTAATTTTTCGGCGTAACAACTTTGAGAATCATCTTGTTTTTCAGGATTTTTTAGTAATTCCTCCAAATTATCAAGCGCCGCGACTATCGCTTGTTGACCTGCACTGCAAAGATTGTTTTCGATATCATCGCGAGTATCTGACTGCTTGATAGGCACTTCTGTTTTTAACAACATATCTCCAGTATCGAGCCCTTCGTCCATTTGCATTATTGTGACACCTGATACCTTATCACCAGCAAGAAGAGCGCGCTCTATTGGAGCTGCGCCGCGCCACCTTGGTAACAGTGATGCGTGAACATTTATACAACCAAATTTTGGAATAGCTAAAACTTCCTTGGGCAAAATCAGTCCGTAGGCAACCACAACCAAAACATCAGCATCTAATTGTGCCAATTGATTCTGTGCATCAACATCGCGTAATGAACTGGGTTGGTAAACCGGAATGTTTTTAGTGAGCGCTATTTCTTTTACCGGGCTGGCTGATAGTTTTTTACCACGACCAGAAGGACGATCAGGTTGGGTGTAAACCGCAACAATTTCGTGAGCCGAATCTGAGATCGCAGCCAAATGGGCAGCAGCAAAAGCGGGTGTTCCCGCGAAAACAATTCGGAGAACTGACATGGGTGTGTTATGCAGACTTCTTGTGCTCTTTTTCGAGCTTATCGCGAATGCGGTTACGTTTTAGTGCACTGAGATAGTCAACGAAAAGTTTTCCATCCAAATGATCAATTTCATGCTGAATACAAGTAGCTAGGATTCCTTCTACTTCAAGTTCAATTTTTTCGCCCGACTTATCCTGGGCAACAACCCGAATGCCGCTAGGGCGAGATACGGTTTCATAGAAACCTGGCACAGACAGGCAGCCTTCATCGTATTCCGACAACTCTTCCTCAATTACTTCAAAACTTGGATTAATGAAGACTTGAGGACTATCTTTTTCTTCTGATACATCGATAACTAATAGACGCTTATGAACATTGACTTGGGTCGCGGCGAGACCGATGCCATTGGCTTCGTACATGGTCTCCAGCATATTGTCGATCAAGTCTTCCAGCTTGTCGTCGAAAACAGTTACGGGGGCTGCTATTTTGCGCAGTCTGGGATCAGGAAATTCCAGAATATGTAAAATTGCCATTGGTGGGAAAGCCCTAAAGTTCGGATTTAAACTAATAAAGCAGTCTGTGAACTGCTTCTAGTGATAATTATACCGTATTGCTAAGATAACAACGCCTCTAAGTGCGGAATTACTAATGAAAAATTCTCGATTTAAGCACATCCTCACAGTGCCATTGATGGCATTTTTAGCGCTTATGGCTTATGCCAATGTGCATGCCCAGAGCGCCTTATTAAAGCGGGATCTGCCCGAGAGCTATACCGTTCTTGAAGACGACACGTTATGGAATATTGCCAGCCAATTTCTACAAGATCCTGAACGTTGGCCGGAGATTTGGCAGCCAGATCCTTATTTAGATAACTCAGATCTGATTTATCCGGGAGATATTCTGCGGGTCAGCGCTGTGCGTGGCACTCCTCGAATTCTGGTATCCCGGGGGGACCGATCACTTGGGAGTATTGAGCCACAAATTCGCGTGGAACGATTGGAGAGCTCAATTCCTGAGATCCCATTGGAGTCTATCGAAAGTGCCTTTACCCGCAACAGAATCATTAGCGAGGAGCTCTTCGAAAGCGCTCCCTATTTAGTAGAAAATCTCGGCGCCAACCTCGCCATTGCGACCGGTGATGAAGTCTATGCTCGAGGCACCTGGCCCGTGGGAACCACTTCCTTCGAGGTCTATCGGGCCGGCCGGATCTATGAAGGACCCGTTGATGATGTATTTCTTGGCTTGGAAGCTGAATACTTAGGCTTCGCCAGTATTACCGAAGACATCGATGACGACTTGCGTAGATTACTGATTAACAATAGTAGTAAGGAAATTCGGGTTGGTGACCGCTTACTAATCAGAGAAGAGCAACGCTTGGATTCAACTATTTATCCAAGTGAACCAGATCAACAAGTTGAAGGCAGGATAATCGCGTTTCTCTCTGGCGAAGCCATGGCTTCACAGCTCGATACCGCGGTAATTAATCTCGGCACGTTGGACTTGCTTAAAGCGGGTGATGTATTGGCGGTAACCGATGAATCCACGAGCATGGTGGATGAAGTGGAAAGAAGCCGACTATCTTTTAGAGAGCGAATTCGCGCAATTTTTAGAGGTGAACGTCTCGAAGTTCCCGGTGCGGATCTCGGGACATTACTCGTCTACAAAACTTTTAATAGTCTTAGTTACGCCGTAATTCTTAGCAGCCTCGAGCCCCTGGCCCTAAATACGAGGGTTGCCAGCCCTTAAAAACACAATACATTCCATCGATCAAGGATGAACTATGGAAGCCACCACCACTCATAGCTATTTGGCTCTGCTCCACGATGCCCAAGTTTCCCCAGCATTATTTGGGCGCCTGCTTGCAAAATTTGACTCAATAGCGGGAATCCGTAATCAATCCCTTACAGAACTCTTATCCCAAGGTTTAAATAAAACCCAGGCAGAGGTGTTTAAGCGCCGACGTTTGTATCTAAAATCAGGAAAAACTGCGTCATTACTCGCTAAATGGGCCGATAATCCGAAAAATAGCATAATACTGTTTGAGTCCCCTGATTATCCAAACAGGTTGCGCCACATTCCAGTACCGCCACCCCTGTTGTTTGCACGGGGTAACTTATCAATTTTGCATACGCCGACCTTGGCTATTGTTGGTAGTCGTCGCAGTTCGAGTTATGGCAATCGAACATCACTGTGGATGGCGCACGAATTGGCGCGCCTGGGTCTTACTATCTGTAGTGGATTGGCGCAGGGTATCGATGGGGAGGCGCACCGCGGAGCACTGCAAGCACAGGGCAATACTATTGCGGTTGTCGCCACTGGATTAGATAGCGTTTATCCGGCGGTACACAAAACATTGTCTGAGCAAATTGCAGAGGATGGATTGCTCTTGTCGGAATTCCCAATGAACACTTCCCCGCGGCGCGAAAACTTTCCCCGCCGCAATAGAATAATCAGTGGCCTCAGCTTGGGTGTATTAGTTGTAGAAGCGAATCTCCGCAGCGGATCTCTGATCACCGCACGCCAGGCATTAGAACAAAACCGAGATGTCTTTGTAGTTCCTGGACAAATAAATAGCGAACAAAGTAGAGGATGTCACTGGCTAATTAAGCAAGGCGCGCCATTGGTTGAATCACCCGAGGAAATATTAGAAAGCTATCCTGAGCTGGGATTGGTTAAGCCAGATGTACAAGACTTTGAAAAAACAAAAGAGCCTGGCAATAAAGGAATCAACAAAATTCAACAAGCAATCTTAGAAACAATAGGTACGGACCAAGTCCTTCTTGATTATCTACTCAAGGAGACTGGTATTCCGATGGCGAGACTCGCAACTGAGTTAATGACCTTAGAAATTGAAGGCATAATTTCTGCACAAGGAGGAAGATACTTCAGGTCCTTAAACGAAATCTAATGGCGCGATTTAACTGTGCTTGCAACCAATTTCGGACTGCGGTAGTTTCCTTTTTTCGCATTTTCTAAGCTGGAAGCCAAAGCAATGAGTGAAACTTTTGTTGCAATACTGATGGGGTCCGAGAACGACCTTCCCGTTATGCAAGCCGGAGCCGATGTCTTAAAACAGCTCGGTATCAAGTATGAAATAAAAATAACATCGGCCCATCGAACGCCCGCGGTCACGCAACAATACATTACTGATGCAGTATCACGCGGTTGCCAAGTCTTTATTGCTGGCGCAGGGCTTGCTGCACACCTGGCTGGGGCGACAGCAGCCCATACCACCAAGCCAGTTATTGGTGTTCCGATCGATGCCGGCCCTTTAAGCGGACTTGATTCACTACTTTCAACAGTGCAAATGCCCGGCGGTATCCCTGTAGCAACAGTGGCTATCGGCAAAGCGGGTGCCAAAAATGCTGGATACTTAGCTGCACAAATTCTGTCTCTATCAGATAGCGATTTAGCCGAGCGAGTAAAAGCCGAGCGAGCGGCGAATGCTGAAAAAGTTCAAGCCCAAGACCAAGCCTTACAGGATTCGCTATAAATCTTCCGACAGGATCGCCCAATGGGCAATCACGATCTCAACACTGCCTGTGAATTTCTCCATCAGGGAAAAGTAATCGCCTATCCCACGGAGGCGGTTTGGGGATTTGGTTGCGATCCTTTTTGTGAAGAAGCCGTTGGCAGAATCTTAACTATCAAACAAAGACCAGTCGAAAAGGGGCTTATTCTAGTTGCCGCCGATCTCTTACAGATTTCGGATTTAGTAGAGGATCTACCCGCTGCTCAATTGGCAATATTGGAAAGCAGTTGGCCTGGCCCAACGACATGGCTTATTCCGGATCTGAATCAGCGATTTCCTGACTGGATTAAAGGTACCCATGATTCTATTGCTATTCGTGTTAGTGCCCACCCTTTGGTACACGCATTATGTACGCAATTCGGAAAACCTGTGGTTTCGACATCGGCAAATTCTGCTGGCGAAGAAGAAATTAGATCTAGATTAATTCTTGAAGAACATTTCGCAGATAAGATTGACTACATAGTTGAAGGTGAACTCGGAGATCGAGGTACGCCTTCGCAAATCAAAGACTTAGTGACCGGGCAAGTTTTGCGCTAGATTAGGCTTGCTGTTCACCGACACTATCGCAGTGGAGAAACCGAATTGAATTCCGAAGACGCAAACAGAGTTAAAGAGTTTTTGCTGCAACTGCAGGAATCCATCTGCAATGGCATTGAAAGCATGGATGCGGTGGCTCAATTCAGGACCGATCAATGGGACAGAGAGGAAGGGGGATCTGGAATATCTCGTGTCATTAGCGACGGCGATGTTTTCGAAAAGGGGGGCGTAAACTTCTCCCATGTATTCGGCAAATCGATGCCGGCGAGTGCTACGGCACAGCGGCCCGAGCTGGCAGGTAGGGCATATCAGGCAATGGGTGTTTCTTTAGTGATTCATCCGCTAAATCCTTTCGTACCAACTTCCCATGCCAACTTCAGAATGTTTGTAGCAGAAAAGGAAAATGAAGATAGCGTTTGGTGGTTTGGCGGCGGTTACGATCTGACCCCTTATTATGGGAACGATGAAGATTGTATTCATTGGCATAAAACTGCGAAACAAGCCTGCGACCCATATGGTGATAGCTACTATCCAAACTTCAAACAACAGTGTGATGAATATTTTCATATTAAACACAGAGACGAACCAAGAGGCGTTGGCGGCCTATTCTTTGACGATTTCAATGAGCTTGGATTTGAGAAAACCTTTGAGTTTGTACAGTCGATGGCCAACAGTTATCTAGATGCCTATTTGCCAATAATTGGAAAAAGAAAAGCGATTGCCTATTCGCCGGAACAGAAAGCATTTCAAGAATACCGGCGCGGCCGTTATGCGGAATTCAATTTAGTCTATGACCGCGGTACGGTTTTTGGGTTGCAATCTGGAGTTGGCAGGATCGAATCTATTCTCATGTCTCTACCTCCAATAGTCAGATGGACATACGACTGGCATCCAGAGCCTGGCAGCGAAGAAGAAAAACTCTATACTCATTTTTTAAAGCCCAGAGACTGGATCTAAATTCCTCACCACAAGGACCAAGGATATGACTCGCTACGCAGTCATAGGCACTCCGATTTCACACAGTAAATCGCCGCTTATTCATCGCTTGTTCGCAGAACAAACAAATCAAGATGTGCAGTATGAAGCAATTGAAGTCCAAGCCGATGACTTCGATTCTTTTGTGACGGACTTTTTTGCAGCGAATGGCGGCGGATTAAATGTCACTGTTCCGCACAAGGAGCGAGCACATAAAATAGCTCAACTACTTGCGCCGAACGCAAAGCTCGCTGGCGCGGTTAACACCTTATATTTGAATAAAGAAAATGTTTTGTGTGGAGACAACACCGATGGGCGAGGCCTCGTGCGCGACATTCAGAACAATCACGAAATCCAAATTGCAGGGAAAAGGGTGCTGGTAATCGGAGCGGGTGGTGCAGTGCGCGGCGCCCTGGTTGCCTTGATCGATGCTAAGCCCGCTACATTAACTATAGTAAATCGCACCCTGGAAAAAGCTGAACAGTTGCGCTTAATATTCGAAATTCAACTCGCCATCGAAACGTCAAGTTTCGAACAATTAGACGGCGAGTTCGACCTTGTAATTAACGGCACGTCACTTGGATTAAGCGGAGAAACTCCGCCGATCTTGGCGAGCCACTTGAGCCCCAATGCTTGTTGTTATGACATGATGTATGGAAATGAAGATACTGCTTTCGTTGCATGGGCTAAAAACAACGGTGCCGTAAAAGCGTTAGATGGTTTGGGTATGCTAGTAGAACAGGCCGCAGAATCTTTTTTATTATGGCGCGGAGTCAGGCCTGAGACAGAGCCAGTAATTAGCAAATTGAGGAATCAGTGAGAATCTTTCTTCTGGCGATTCTCGAAATCTAAATCGATTGCCAAAGTATTGGTCATGTCTGACCATTGTTTCCAAACTTGATCCCAGCCTTTCCCTTTGCGCGTCTCTACGTATTCCTTAAATTCATTTGATCCATAGACACTGTCTTGTGCAGTCATTTGCTTCGCAGTTTCTTCTACCACATCATCGAGGCTATTAGCGAGCGTTTCACCAATAAGGTGATGGACAATGATATTCGCTTTTGTGATGTCCATTGGAATAAGCGGAATTCCAGCACGGACGATGTACTGATCGTTTACTTCTTCGATAAGGCGGTGAGAAAGATAAGCTTGCTGCATTAGTGCTTCTAAGCCCTCTTCTGCAATATTAGCATTCACTGGCTCGAGAAAATAATTCCTAGCCACTTCGAGGAAGGGTTGAACATAGTCACCAATACCAGCATCCGTCGCATGAAAGGAAACAGCCGCGATAAATGTTGGTACATGATTTATGTACTCAATAACAAATTCCCGCAGCGCTTTGCCGGGCTCGTCTTCTGGCAGTGTAATTACTTTGGGCAGGGAGCCTAAGTGAGCTGCAAGAATTTTCAGCAAAGCCCCAGACTCAGCTTCGTGCTGATTAGCGGCCTCAACCAGAGTTTCGATGTTCAGCTCTTTCATAACTATAAGACAGCTCTGCCTAATTAGGGTTCAGAACTACTATTTCCTGCACAATTGTTGCAACCATAAAAAAAGGGCTATTGAGTTAACTATAGCCCTCTCTCGACATTCCAGCGGAAGATTTAGTGTTCTTCCTCTCCTTCTTCGCCATGAAGCTCGGCAGGAGTTAACGCCACCGCGTCGCGATCGTGTCCCATGTAAGCAAAGCGTGCTTCTTCCGTGTAACTTCCTTCTATTGACATGAATCCAATAAGCAGAAGTAACACTGTCGGTGGACCAAGAATCGTTAGTACTAATGCCATCCGCTCCCACACTGCGTGCATAAATATCGCAACGATAAAACCAGCCTTTAGAAACATAAAAGTGATTACTAATGTCCAGCGTAAAGCACCTTGCACATCGAAATAATCGACGGCATAGGAGAATCCGCTCAATACGAAGAGCAGTATCCAAATTTTGTAATAGATCCCTAAGGGATGTTGTTGTCCTTCAGCAGAAGCCATTAAAGTCGTTCCTTACAATAAATAGAAAAATGCGAAAATGAATACCCAAACCAAATCAACAAAGTGCCAATAGAGACCGGCTATTTCCACGATCTCAAATCCTTTTTCGTCGTAGTATCCTCGTTTAACCCGGAAGGCCACCCATAGCAGGTAGATAACCCCGGCCGATACGTGTAGTCCGTGAAACCCGGTCACCATAAAAAAGACCGATCCAAACTGTGGTGCTCCAAAAGGATTACCCCAGGGCCGAACCCCCTCATCGACGATTAACTTAGTCCACTCAAAAGCCTGCATACCAACAAACGAAGCACCGAAGGCCGCTGTGGCACAAATTAACCAAAAGGTTTTCATTTTTTCTTTGCGATAACCCATGTTGACCGCTAGCGCCATCGTGCCAGAGCTAGTAATCAGGATAAATGTCATTATGGCAATGAGAATCAACGGTATCGGATCACCACCGAAAGAGAGCGCGAAGATTTCACTCTGTGCTGGCCAAGGCTCAGTGGTGGTAATGCGTACATTAAGGTAGCCCACCAAAAAGCAAGAGAAGATAAAGGTGTCACTTACGAGGAAGATCCACATCATGGCCTTGCCCCAAGGCACATGATAGGCCTGCTTATCAGCAGCCCAATCATCTACTAGACCAGTAATTCCCTCGTGAGGTCCAATCTCGTTTGCTGTTGCTTCACTCATTAATATATCCCACTAAATAATGCGTAATCTTTTTTAAGTATTCGAAAGTAGTGCAAAGAGCACTAGCCAAATCACCAATAGAAAGTGCCAATACAATGTACAGAGCTCAATGCTCAGTTTGACATCGTTACTGTCACGTCCCGATAACAGGCGAATAGAACTCTTACTCCAAACCCAGAGGCCACCCAGTAGATGCACCGCATGCAAGCCTGTCATTAAATAATAGAAGGCGTTGGCGGGATTTGAAGTCATAAAGTAACCAGCTTCTTGTAAATTACTCCAAGTAAGCAATTGGCCTGCAATGAAAAAGATCGCAAAGAATCCGCCGGTAATGAAAGCGATCTTTACATTCTTGTGATCATCAGTATTTACAATGTTGCGTGCCCATTGGAACAACACGCTGCTGATAACTAACAGCCCGGTGTTAAACCAAAGTTGCGCAGGTTCAGATAAAGGCTGCCAGTCAGGCAGCTCCATGCGTAGAAAGTAGCCCACGGTAAACAGTGAAAAAACCACTGAAGCAACTACCAGGAATACGGACAACGCCACCTTTTCATTAGGAGCATCAATTGCACCCTCAGCTTCTAATCCGCCAATTACACCCTTCGTTTCCCAGGGCTTGGCAGTTATGGTTTTGAACAAACTCATACGTCGGCCAATGATTCGTCTTGATCAGGATCGAAATGCTGTTCATCCACTGTTGGTTCTTCACTCTCAGGAGTGTTCTGAGGAATAAAGTCTTCATGGGCGCCAGGAACACTGTAGTCATAGGCCCAACGATATACAGTAGGCAATGACTCGCCCCAGTTACCATGCTTCGGTGGTGTATCGGGAGTGTGCCACTCAAGTGATGCAGCACCCCATGGATTAGGATCGGCTTTCGGTCCGTTACGGAGACTCCAGATAATGTTGATGAAGAACAACAATTGTGAAGCACCCACAAACAGCGCAGCGATGGTAATCGCCGTATTCAGATCCTGCGCAGACTGCGGTAGAAAATCCGTAGTGCCTAATGCGTAGTAGCGGCGCGGTACGCCCAGGAATCCCAAGTAGTGCATCGGTAGATAAATCGCGTAAGTACCGAGGAAAGTACACCAGAAGTGCAGCTTCGCCATACCTTCATGGAACATGCGGCCTGACATTTTCGGATACCAGTGATAGATCGCTGCGAACACAACAAGTACTGGCGATACGCCCATCACCATGTGAAAGTGCGCGACAACAAAATAGGTATCAGAAAGCGGTAAATCGATAACCACGTTGCCGAGGAATAAACCGGTCAAACCACCGTGAATGAAGGTAAAAATAAATCCGATAGCGAAATACATCGGCGCATTCAATCGAATATCACCTTCCCAAAGTGTCAGCACCCAGTTGTACACTTTGAGTGCGGTAGGTACGGCAATAATTAGTGTGGTGGTGGCAAAGAAGAATCCAAAATAAGGATGCATACCACTGACATACATGTGGTGGGCCCAAACGATAAAGCTTAAGCCACCGATGGCGATAATCGCCCATACCATCATGCGGTAACCAAAAATATTTTTACGCGCATGAACACTCAATACATCAGACACTAGTCCGAATGCCGGTAATGCCACGATATACACTTCAGGGTGACCGAAGAACCAGAAGAGGTGTTGGAACAGAACCGGTGAACCACCATTGTGATCAAGTGGTGCTCCGGATTCGATGATTGCCGGCATGAAAAAACTCGTGCCGAGCAAGATGTCGAACAGCATCATAATGGCAGCCACGAGCAGCGCCGGGAATGCGAACAACGCTAAGATCGTTGCAATGAAGATGCCCCAAACAGAAAGCGGTAAACGCATCATGGTTAAGCCGCGGCAGCGGTACTGCAGAACGGTAACCACATAGTTCAAGCCACCCATGGTGGTGGCAACGATAAACACTCCCAGTGAAACAAGCATCAACACGATGCCCATGTCGTGGCCTGGAGTTCCTGCTAAATTTGTTTGCGGCGGATAGAGTGTCCAGCCCCCGCCAGTGGGCCCGCCAGAGACAAAGAAACTGGCCATCAAGATAATTACAGAGACCAAAAACACCCATACCGAGAGCATGTTCATAAAGGGGAACACCATGTCTCGAGCACCGCACATCAGCGGTATGAGGTAGTTACCGAAGCCTCCGAGAAAGAGCGCCGTCAGGAGATAGACCACCATGATCATGCCGTGCATGGTCACTGCCTGATAATAAAAACTTGGATCGATGTAATCTGCTGTCTCTGGGAATCCGAGCTGCATGCGGAAAAGCAATGACAGTATCAATCCAACCAGACCTGTGAAAACGGCTATGCTGCCATACTGAATAGCAATAACTTTATGATCCTGACAGAAAACCCAGCGTCCTATCCACGTATGTGGATGATGCATCTCCATCTCAGAATCGCGATCTGCTAATGGTACGTAAGCCATTAATTCCTCCTAATCTCTCTTTGAGTGTGGCCCGGGGCCACTGTAAATCTTTTAAACTGTTTCGTTTATTCTGTTAGCGCAGGGTATTTATATACGCTGCGACATCTTCAATTTCGCTTTCATCTGCCATGGCTGTGGCCATGGAAACCATTTGCTCGCCGTAGTGATCGTTGGGATGCAGTCCACGGATACCAGCGCCGAAATTGCTAATCTGGGTAACGAAATACCAATCACTCATGCCAGCTAGGCCAGGGGCATCGGTATACCAAGTGCCGCTGCCATCATCTAAGTGACAAGCAGCGCAATTCTTCTGATAGATATCTCGGCCGTTATCCACATCGCCAGTAACGGTAGCTGCGGCAGGCTGATCAGGAAGAGTTTCGATGTAAGCGGAAACATTTCGAATAGCAGCATCATCGGCCAGAGTCATAGCCATTGGCACCATAGCGGCACCATTGGTATCACCTTCGCCGCCGCGCACACCTTCCTTAAAGTATTTGAGCTGTCTTTCCGTGTACCAGGCCTCTTGACCGGCTAATTTAGGACCATTTAAAGCTTGATTGCCTTCGCCCTGAGCGCCATGGCAAGTCGCGCATAGAGCATAAGCGGCTTGGCCGGCAGCCACATCTGGAGCCGTGGCAGCGAGTGCCTGTGTTTCAGCAAAAGTAGGTTGTGCGGCGATCCAGGCGTCGAATTCTGCCTGGGATTCTACGGTGACAGATCCGCGCATGATGAAGTGCCCAATGCCGCAGAGCTCTTCACAAAGAATGTCGTAAGTACCTTCTACCGTTGGATCGAACCATAGATAGGAAACGAGGCCCGGCACTAGATCCATTTTTACCCGAAACTGGGCAACGGTGTAGTTATGCAATACATCATGGGAGCGCAGCAGCGCTTGAACCGGTCGACCAATTGGCAAGTGCATGTTTGGCTCATTGACAACAACATCATCCTGGCCGCTCGGATCTTCCAGATTAATACCAAAAGGATTGGTGGGGGTTACATTGCCGACGTCGGCTGCGCCAAGTTGACCATCGGCACCAGGATAGCGGAATTGCCACTGCCACTGAGAACCGAGCACTTCATACTGATCGGCTTCTTCAGGCACCGTGACGAATTGGGCCCAAACGAATAGCCCTGGTGCCAACATGGCGATAACGCCAACAGTGGTGAAAATGGTTAAGCCGACTTCCAGCTTGTTATTTTCAGGTTCGTAGACAGCTTTATGGCCGTCTTTCTGGCGGAATTTGTAGACACACCAGGCCATGAAAAGATTGACGACAATGAATACGAATCCCGTAACCCAAAATGTTACGTTCATCGTAAAATCGATAGCTCCCCAGTCAGCGGCAAGCTCGGTGAAATACCAGGGGCCCCCATATAGCTGCATAAAATGGAAGACAATCGAACCTACTACCAGGAGAACAACAACGACCGCTAAAGCCATAGTCCAGTATTCCTTTTAAAAATTACAAACGTATTCCAGCGGGCGCGAAAACCTTTAAGTTTTCGAGCCATGCTGAAAGATTAGTCTTGTTTTGCTCATTTCGTTCCAGGGATCTAGTTTTTGCGCTTAAATACGCCGCAATTCAGCCTTTGAGTTAACTCGAAGAATTACTCAGAATGAATGCTCGCCTTAGTTATTTCCCTAGTAATTATTTTATTCTGGATGGGGCTGTTACGCTTCCCCAAGTATTTGAATTTAGCCCAAATATTCAGGGATTTTTCGCACACCTCACGCGCACCGGAATGCTATAGAAAATCCCTTTCTATCGCAAGTGATTATAGTCCAGAAACCCTTAGTTTCCTGCGTTATATCAAGCGTTTTTGACAGTCTTCTGTCAGCTTGAAAATTGAACCTTTATGCTGCTCTTTGAAACTTATAAATCGGCGCGCTTTTACTAGATTGCTACCTTGAGATTCAGAACAAAAAATGGTTGAATGCCCGCGCTCGAAATAGGTCCGCGATTGAACTGGTTTTCTGTCGTATAATCTAAGAGTAACCCCCCACTGACTCAAGACATTAGTATTGTGACTGAACTTACTTCAACAGCTGCCAATTGGCGCGATTATTATGAGATGTGCAAACCGCGCGTCGTGATGTTGATGATTCTCACATCACTGGTAGGCATGTTCTTGGCAGTTCCGGGCATGGTGCCGCTGGATGTCTTAATCCTGGGCAACCTGGGAATTGCTTTGGTGGCCGGCTCCGGCGCAGTCGTCAATCATCTGATCGACCGCAAGATCGATATCATGATGAAACGCACTCACAACCGACCATTACCGCAAGGTCGGGTCGACCCGAAACAAACGATAGTGTTTGCCGTGACCATTGGGGTATTAGGCATGGCCATCTTGTTGTTCTGGGTTAATCCTCTTTGCGCCTGGCTTACTCTGGCTTCTTTTATTGGATATGCCTTTATCTATACCGGTTACTTAAAACATGCCACGCCGCAGAATATTGTTATCGGCGGGCTTTCCGGTGCAATGCCGCCTCTGCTTGGCTGGACGGCAGTTACCGGTACCATCGAGCCGGATGCACTAATTCTGGTACTGATAATTTTCGCCTGGACTCCACCGCATTTCTGGGCTTTGGCTATCCATCGCAAGGATGAATACGCCAAGAGTGGCGTCCCCATGTTGCCCGTCACTCACGGTGAGTATGTCACTAAAGTACATATCATCGTTTATACCGCGATCTTAGTCGTAGTGAGTGTGTTTCCTTATCTCTCTGGCATGAGCGGTATGCTCTACCTGGCATCTGCGTTAGCCCTTGGAGTCGGATTTTTAGTTTGGTCTGGACTCCTAATGTTCAATCCAAAACCGACCACGGCCATGGATACCTTTAGATATTCCATCGTCTATTTAGGGCTCTTGTTCGTTGCTTTAGTGGTCGACCACTATTTGTTCTGACTCCTTGATTCTCAAATAAAAGAATCGTGCAGCTTTCACCTTCAATTAAACTAGGCCTAATTGCTTTCCTTGCGGTCGACGTGGCACTCGCTGTCATTCTCGTCTCTTTGTATTTAGTTCGATCGGAACGAGGATTGGCAGTAGAGTTGCGCGAATTAGGGGCTACTGTCTATGAAGCACCCTTCGAGCTCTCGGAATTTCAATTAACCGATCAAGACAATAATGAATTTTCCAATGTTGATTTGCTTAATAACTGGAATCTGGTGTTTTTCGGTTTCACTTCCTGTCCGGATATTTGCCCAATTACGATGGCTGAGCTGGACCGATTTTCCCAAAATTGGATAGAAAGCAGTAACAGTCCTTTGCCGAAAATTATTCTGGCGACGGTTGATCCAAACACAGACTCGCCTGCCAAGATGAAAGAGTATTTAGCAGACTTCAATCCAGAATTTATTGGCTTAACAGGAAATCGCAGTGACCTTGAGGTATTGGCAGATGAACTTTTCGTGGCATTTGGCGAGCCTACAACGGCAGGTGTTCAAGCCTCTGGACATAACAATCACAATGACCGCGTAAATCTAGGTGACTTTGTCATTGACCATAGCAGTCACATATCTATTATCGATCCTAACGGAGATTTGTACGGGGTCATCAGGCCTCCTCATCGGGCAAGAGACATCACTGCAGCATTGCAATTAATTTTTGACTAGTTTTTTTGAACGCTTGGAAAAATATAAGTCGCCAAGAAAAAAAGTGCGGCGAAAACTACGATAGTGGGTCCAGCCGGTGTGTCAAAATAGAAGGCAGAAAACAAGCCCAGAATAATTGACAGCGCTCCTACCATACTAGCCAAAAGAGCCATTTTCTCCGGGCTTTCAGAAAATTTTCTTGCCGCAGCTGGTGGAATAATTAGCAAGGAAGTTATCAAGAGTACGCCGACTATTTTCATCGACACCGCAATTGTTAGAGCAATCAATAACACTAAAAACAAATTGCATCGTTCTACGTTTACCCCTTCAATCACAGCCAATTCGGCGTGTACCGTAGCGGACAGAAAATCGTTCCAATATCGATACAGCACTGCCGCAACTACAGCGACAATTACTACGACCCAAATCAGGTCAGTGGAATTAATCGTTAGCAGGGCGCCAAATAAATAGGCTTCTAAGTCCACTCTTATTGAGTCAGTAAGGGCCAATAGAACGACACCAACTGCTAATGTGCTGTGCGCTAAAATGCCGAGTAGAGTGTCGGTAGAGACACTCGGATTTTTATCTAAGTAAACCAGCAACGCCCCCAATAGTAAGCAGCTAATTACTATGCTCAATTGTGGGTTGCCACCGGTTATCAGTCCAATTGCAATGCCGAGTAATGCAGAATGTGCCAGAGTATCGCCAAAATAAGACATGCGGCGCCATACGATGAATGAGCCTAATGGACCTGCAACAATTGAGAGACTTAATCCTGCCACTAGAGCAAAGATAAAAAAGTCCGCGGTTAGTAATTCAGTAATTGAAATCATGAGTCAGAACTTTTCACTTCACCGGCAATGTCGTGCTCATGGTTATGGTGGTGGGTATAGACGGCAAGATTGGTCGAGACATTGGCACCAAACAATTCGAGAAAAGCCGGATCCGTGCTTACCTGGTCTGGCTTGCCATGACAACAGACATGATGGTTTAGGCAAACCACTTCATCGGTTGAGGACATTACTAAATGCAAATCGTGGGAAATCATGAGAACGCTGCATTTGTTTTCGTGGCGAATCTCACTAATCAATTCGTAGAGCTCAGCCTGGCCTGCAATGTCGACACCTTGAGCCGGCTCATCAAGAATCAACAAGTGCGGCTTACGCAACAATGCCCTGGCCAGTAATACCCGCTGCAATTCGCCCCCCGAAATCGAGATCACTTGCTGTTGCGCCAGATGAGTAATATTCAGCTGGCTCAATGACGCTTCTATTTCTTTGTTTGAAGGGGGATTAGCAAGGCGCAGAAACCGATGAACTGTAATAGGGAGAGTAGATTCCAACTGGACTCGTTGCGGCATGTAACCAATACGCAAATTTGGACGTTTGTGCACAGCGCCAGTATCAGCGGCAATCAATCCGAGTAGTATTCGCACCAGAGTGGTTTTACCGGCACCATTGGGGCCGATCAAAGTAACGATTTGCCCCTCTTCAATTTCTAAATCGATTCCCTGCAAAATATTGCGAGAATTCAGGGCCTTGTTTATCCCTTGGGCGGCGATCAACAATTTGGGGTTAGATTCCAGCGAACCATCCATAGATTTGCAACTAGTAGAAAAGAAAAACTGCTCAACAGGCCGCGGTATCTGCCCGCAGATCAATGTTATATGATAACACCGTTGTCATTTTGCTTTCTCTGTTCTGCCACATGGGCTCATCCAGACCATTCATTTTTTCCCTGTTGTTGATTTTCCTGCCTGGATTAGAAGAATCCAAAGCGGACGTCAATGTAACAACGAGTGTGCGCCCACTACAGCTTATCGCTCAGGCAATTGTGGAAGACAGAGGCGAGGTAACAGCCGTCATCGATGGGCAAGATTCACCGCATCATTACTCCCTAACCCCCAGCGATCGGCTTAATCTGCAGCGAGCAGACCTGCTGCTCTGGATTAGCCCGGAATTCGAGGTTCAATTGAGTGATGTATTTGCAGCGCTTGCAGACGAAAAACCGGTGCTAGCTGCAACTGAAGTTACCGGAATCTCATTACTAAGCTTGTCAGGCGATCATATTGACCCGCACCTGTGGTTAAACAGCGCCAACGCAATCGTGATCGCCAAATCTCTTGCAGAAAATTTGCAAGAAATCGATAGCGTAAACAGTGTCGAGTATCAAAATGCATTTTCTAGATTTGAAGCCAACATCAGCAGAATAAAACTGGAAATCGGGCAACAACTGAGTGCGGTGGATTCAACCGACTATGTCGTTTTTCATGACGCTTACCAATATTTTGAAAAGGAGTTCGCATTGGGCAGCGGCCTGGTCTTAGTTAACAATGCAGAGGCTCAACCAAGCATGCGCGAGTTGCTTCGGTTTAGAAATGACCTGCGGGCGCGATCGCCGTCCTGCATTTTGTTGGAGCCCGATAGCAATTTGGAATTGGTTGCGAGTGCGCTGGAGAATCGAAATTTGCCCAGGGAAACAGTTGACTTGCTGGGCTATGAAATTGAGGATGGATCTGGGGCATACGGAGAGTTAATGTTAGGCGTAGCAGCAGCTTTCGACGCTTGTTTGAGTAACTGAAAGGCATAAGTCTTGGCAAAAATTAAAGAACTGGTTTTAGTTGATGGCTCTTCCTATCTGTTTCGAGCCTTTCATGCGTTACCGCCACTGGTAAATACAAAACGGCAGCCTACTGGCGCAGTTAAAGGCGTGATTAATATGATTCGCGCCCTCATTAAAAGCCATGACCACAGCAATATTGCCATCGTGTTTGATGCCAAAGGCAAGACCTTTCGCAACGATGTGTATAAAGAGTACAAGGCGCATCGTCCACCTATGCCAGATGAACTGCGCGGCCAGATCCAGCCGATTCATGACATCATCCGCGCCATGGGGCTGCCGCTTTTAATTATTGAGGGCGTTGAAGCAGATGATGTCATTGGCACGCTCGCCCACCAGGCAAGCAAAAAAGGCATTAACACGCTAATTTCCACTGGTGACAAAGATCTCGCTCAACTGGTCAATGAACATGTGACTCTCATGAACACCATGACCAATGAAGTCCTGGATGTGGAAGGGGTGCAGAAAAAATTCGAAGTCGGGCCTGATCGTATCATCGATTACCTCGCATTAATGGGCGATAAATCTGACAACATTCCCGGTGTACCGAGTGTTGGACCAAAAACGGCGGTAAAGTGGTTACATGAATATGATTCCATGGCAGGAATTATTGAAAATGCTGACGCGATTGGCGGGAAAGTTGGTGAACGCCTGCGAGAGAATCTTGATCTTTTACGGCTTTCTTATGAGCTAGCAACGATAAAGCTCGATTGTAAGTTAGACGTATCTCTCCAAGAATTGACGAAAAAGGAGGACGATCAGCAAACCCTCTATGATCTTTTTTCCGAACTAGAATTCAAAACCTGGATTAAAGAACTTGAAGAAAGTGGGATAAGTGGCACTTCTAAGAAAGCGAGCAACAAGAAACAACCAGACGAAAAAGAAGAGGCTGTATCAGTCACTCCAAAGAAAGTTACCTATGAAACAATTAGCAACGCTAAACAACTAGGTGAACTTGCAAAGAAACTCAATTCCGTCGATAAATTTTGCTTCAACTTGGAATTAGAAGAAGAGCATTTTCTCAATGCAGAAATTATTGGTATAGGCATAAGCACAGATCTCGGTAAGGCTTATTACATACCTATTGCTCACGACTATGAAGATGCACCGGAGCAATTAAGTCTCGAAGAAGTACTGCCAGCGCTGAAGCCGGTTTTAGAAAATCCTGACATCGTCAAGCTTGCTTATGATTTGAAGCATATCCGCCATGTGTTGCAGAATCATGAAGTGGCACTAGATCCGCTGAAATCCGATGTATTGCTTGCTTCCTATGTATTGAATTCAGTGGCGGTAAAACACAAGCTCAATGACATCGCTCGGTACTACTTAGAGACAACGCTTACTGAGCTCGAAGAACTACTCGGTAAGGGCCGCAATAAGCTCACTTTAAAACAGGTTTCTATCGAGAAGTTCGCTGACTATGCAGCCGAGAGAGCCGACTATATCTATCGTCTGGCGGTTTTCCTGGAGCAGGAATTGGCGACTCACGACCATCTGTTGGGCCTATACCGTCACTACGAATTACCGCTAATCGAGGTGTTGCAACACATCGAGAGAAATGGGATACGGCTGGATAAAAAGGCGTTGGCCAAACAGAGCGCCGAAATAGGTAAGAAGCTAGACGAGTTACAGGGTGATATTTACGACATTGCTGGAGAAGAATTTAATATTGGCTCACCGAAACAATTGCAAAGTATCTTTTTTGAAAAGCTAAAACTTCCTATTATTAAAAAAACCCCAACCGGCCAACCTTCAACTGCAGAACCGGTGTTGCAAGAGCTAGCGCAAGAGTACGAACTGCCACGTTTGATATTAGAACAACGCTCTCTTGCTAAACTTAAGTCGACTTACACAGACAAACTGCCCTTAGAAGTAAACAGTAATACTGCGCGTATTCATTCTTCGTTTCAGCAAGCAGTGGCGGCAACTGGACGCTTGTCTTCAACAGATCCGAATTTACAAAACATTCCGATACGAACAGCAGAAGGAAGAAAAGTACGCAAGGCATTCGTACCGGAGAAGGGTTACAAGTTAATGGCGGCAGACTATTCTCAAGTCGAGCTGCGAATCATGGCGCACTTATCGGGAGATCCAGGATTACTAACGGCATTCTCCAGCGATCTGGATGTGCACAAGGCGACAGCCGCAGATGTATTCAATACCGCGCTAAGCAAAGTATCTGCAGAACAACGGCGTAGTGCCAAAGCGATTAACTTTGGTCTAATTTATGGAATGAGCGCCTTCGGTTTAGCTAATCAACTCAATGTGAGTCGAACCGATGCGCAACAATACGTGGATCGCTATTTTGAAAAATATCCTGGCGTAAGAAATTACATGGATCAAACCCAGGCGTTAGCCGATGAAAAGGGCTACGTAGAAACAATCTTTGGAAGACGACTCTATTTACCCGATATCCATGCTGGTAATGCAATGATTCGCAAAGCTGCGCAACGCACAGCGATTAATGCGCCGATGCAAGGTTCGGCCGCCGATATAATTAAGCAGGCGATGATCGACATCGATCACTGGTTAGCAATAGGTGACCTGGATGCACGCATGCTGTTACAGGTTCACGATGAATTGGTATTCGAAGTAAGAGAAGAAGATATGGATTTACTCGCTGCCGGAGTGAAGTTTCGGATGATGACTGCTGCTTCTCTCGATGTGCCGTTGGTAGTAGATATTGGTTTTGGCAATAACTGGGATCAAGCTCACTAATTTAGTGTTATCAATCATTGTCATTAACTAACCAAGTTGAAATGACTTTTCTTGTCTCATCAAGACCTGTGTTTTTCAATGACGAAAAGAGCTGCACAGAAACTTCATCGTAGCCTTCCAACTCACGGCTAACTTTGAGTAAAGCATTTTGCGCAGCACTTCTCTTTAATTTATCGGATTTTGTCAGTAGCAGATGCAGCGGCAATTGCGATTGCACGGACCATTCAATCATCATGCGGTCAAACTCTTTCAACGGATGTCTAATGTCGCTGAGGAGTACGAGTCCAACCAAAGCTTCTCGTTTTCGCAGGTACTGCTCCAGTTCAAATTGCCATTTATTTTTTACCGCCAATGGGACTTTGGCAAATCCGTAGCCCGGTAGATCAACCAGGTAGTTTCCTTCTTCAATTTTGAAGAAATTTATCAGTTGTGTTCGACCGGGTGTCTTACTGATTCTCGCGAGGCGAGTTTGCTTACACAGACTATTTATAGCGCTGGATTTTCCGGCATTGGAGCGACCGGCAAAGGCGACTTCCGCCACACTATCTGGCGGACAGTCTTTTAATGTGGCGGCGCTGGTGACAAATGTAGATTGGCTGAAATTCATGGGTAATAAGCTACAATGATTAGCAAGCTGACCAATAGAGTCGATGCTCGATTTACGCTATAATTCGGGACCGCGATTTCATGGGAACAGGTTAAACTATATCCCGAGAGAACTAAGATTTTTTCGAACACCGAAAAATTCACAAAAGTTGGTCACTATTTCAGAAGTAACTCTAGGAATTTTCATGAAGAAACTAGTCATTGTCACTTTATCGGCTATCCTCGGATGCGTTGCACCTCAACTGCTGTTGGCACAAGGGGACGCGGCTGCAGGGCAAGCAAAATCAGCTCTGTGCGCCACTTGTCATGGAGCAGATGGTAATAGCCAGCTTGCTGAAAATCCAAAGTTGGCCGGTCAAAACGCTAGCTATCTCATCAAGCAGATACAGGACTATCAATCTGGAGCCCGGTCCAATCTGATTATGGCAGGCATGGTAGCTGCTCTTACGGAACAGGACATAGAAGACATCGCGGCCTGGTATTCCTCCCAGCAAGTTACTCTGCAAGGAGCAGATGCGGAATCTCTGGAATTGGGTCAAACACTGTATCGGGCGGGCATCAAAGAACTTTCTATCGCGGCCTGCTCCGCCTGTCATTCTCCAACCGGAATTGGCAATGCACCGGCTGGATTCCCCTCACTAAGTGGCCAACACCCGGAATATACCCTGTTACAACTCAAGGCATTCCGCTCCGGTGAGCGGCAAAACGATCAAAGTGCCATGATGCGCTCGGTGGTCGAGCGGCTTACGGATCAAGAGCTGGAAGCACTCGCCAGTTATGTATCGGGATTGAATTAGTAGGCTCGTGCACACAGGAAATAGTCTGAAAAGGGTCTTAGACCTTAAGCCTTCGAACTTTCCAGTAGGAAAATTCGTTAGCCAGACCTAATTTTAAGCGGTCTTCGATGGCAAGCCGCAATTCGCTGTGGTAACGTTTTTCGCCATCTCCAAGTTAACTGGGACGAATAGAACGGAGTCCAAAGATGACAAAGAATACGATGATAAAAAGAGTGCTGCAGACCGCGACACTATTGGTCTTGCTGCCGTTAGCACTGTCCAGTTATGGGCAAATTGAACGCTACGTTGCCGGCACTCACTACACTGAATTAGCCAATCCGGTTAATACCGGGGATTCTTCCAAAGTCGAAGTAATCGAAGCCTTCTGGTATGGCTGTTCACACTGTTTTCGCTTCGAGCCACTCATTCACAATTGGGAAAACAACAAGCCTGACGATGTCGATTTCGTGCGTTTCCCGGCCTTGTGGAACAACTTAATGAAGATTCATGCCCAGGTTTACTACGCGGCAGAAGCTCTGGATGCGGTTGAAGTGCTGCATGAACACATCTTTAATGCCATCAATGTTGAGCGCAATATGTTGCAGAATGAGGGGGAGATCGCTGAATTGTTCGCCGCTCATGGGGTTAGCCAGGAAGATTTCGACAAGACCTTCAATTCTTTCTCGGTGCGTACCAAGGTTAATCAGGCGGAAAATAGAATGCAGGATTACGGAATTCGTTCAACGCCAAACATGATCGTTAATGGCAAATACCTGATCACCACCGGCGAAAACGTGCGTACTCAGCAAGAAATGCTGGATGTTGTTGATTTTCTTGTAGAAAAAGAGAGGCAAGCCATGGGTAGTTCCGGCGAATAAGTCTTTTTTCGATGCTTTTTAAACCTTCGCCCCGGGCCTCAAAACCCGGGGCGAAGTCGTTTTAGGGACTAATAACTGGATTTCCTCGGATTTTCTCCAAGTAGCTAAAACTATTTACTCCCCAATTCAGTCTTAAAGTTCAGAATTAACACAAATTCAGGGACTTAGCGCACAAAGCAGGGATCAGCGCAGCAGCGGATTCCAATTTGTCAGATCGAGCCATGGGTAGCTTTCAACAACAGCTTCTCGACCGCGTACCTGCACCAATCAAAAAAATATTGGAGGGCAGCTCGCGCAAAGAACTTATTAACGCCATCAATACCACCTTAATGGTGTTTGATGATGAGTTAGTGCATGTTGAATCTGGTCGTATTGCGACTTTGCAATCTAACGAAGCGGAAGCAATCGCTGCAGCAGCCAAGCAACTCGTCGCCGCTACTACAGATGAAATTTCCGTATTGTTGCTGCTACCTTCTGCCGAGTTTATTGCCTCTACTCATTCGCTTCCGGGGATATCAAAGGAAAATTTAATTTCGGCGCTTCGATTGCAAACCGAAACTATTTTACCTGCCTACGAAGAACCTCTTTCATTGGCCATCGATGCAAACAGCAGTGATGGTAGCTCCGAGTCCGTTGCCTTGTGGATTCCACAAACAAAACTCAATGAAATGTTCGAAGCTTTCAAAGCGGAAAACATTTTCCTTGCGGCAATCAAACCGAGAATTCTCAGTGCAACACTCGAAAACCAAGACGGAAGTTTGCTTGACGAAGATGCAACTGATGTTTCTTTTGTTGCCTTCAAAGATGGGTTTGTAAGAATTTGGCGACAAGTGAATAAACAGGATTTGCAAGAGCAAGATTTTGTTGAGCAGTGGGAAAGCTCGATTAAAAAACATTCAACCGATTCCGCTAAAGAGCACAGTAATTTTCAAGACTATTTACCTTCTCTAAATAAAAGCGCAAACACCGAGTACAACTTTTTTCCAGCTGGTGCTTTGAATGCACGGAAAAAAGTAGAGAAGGGCAGAAAAGTTTTAGCGGGATTAGCCGGACTTGCAGTATTGCTTTTTATTTTGGCGATTCCGTTTCTACAACAGTCGCTGGAATTTCGTAGCGCCGCTGCAACTTTAGAATCAAATAGATTGATGTCTGCCGATGCCCGCCAGGATCAACAATTAGTGGTGAATTTTGAAAACGAGTGGGGACCATTAAGCGATTTTCCAGAACAACGAATTCGTGAAGCGATGTTTACTTTGCAAAATGTGCTTAGCCCGGAACGACTAACCTCTTTAGAGATTTCGGAAGGATTGATCAAAATTCAGGGAACCAGTTCCGACCCGCAAGGAATACTGCAACGCTTGGAACAAGATCCGCTTTTTACCGAAGTGATTTTTTCACGTGCGACAAATAACACCAGGTACTACATAGATTTGCGATTAAGCCCGGTAAATTTCGAAGCCTACATGATTAGATATTTTCCAGACGAATAATCGCCAAGGACAAAACTAGTGCAAGTATCGACTCGAGAAAGAAACATATTAGCCCTGGCCGGCATCGTCGCTGTCATCTTTTTGGGGACTACAATTTTTCCTGTGATTCGCGCTGAGTATCAGCAGCGGCAGGATTCCATTGAAGACGTATTACTCGACATCGATAGAGAGCAACGCTTAATCGAGAACACACTAACCTGGCGTGAACGTCGTGTAGAAGTTGAGCAAAGAGCCCAGGAATTAGACCAACAAATTTTTAGTGGCGACACCATTCCACTAGTTGAAGCAGATATTTCTGGAGACCTTTCGCAATACGCTCGAGACTCAGGCATCACCGTAAGTTCCACGCGGCTGGCAGAGCGCTTGGAAACCAACGGTTGGCTAATGATCAGTCAGGAGATGTCATTCAGAACTGCCGAATCAGGTAACACAATTGGATTTCTCGACAGTTTGGAAAATTCTTCACCTCGACTTTTCGTCACAGACTTCGCAATTAATAGAACACGCAATCAATACAGCGGAACAATAACCGTTGTCGGTTTCGCACGTAGCGAAGGCTTAGTCACTGCAGCGCTCAGTCAAAGGTAATTAGAAAAGAATTATGTCTTACTCACCGATGACATTACCCATCTTTACCCAACTTCTGGAACCAGAAGGCATTGCTCCTGCGCAAGACTTCGAAGAGACCGGCAGTCTGATCTGTAATCAACTTCCTTCCATCGAGCTGCGTTCGAAGATTCGCTTCATCGTGGGCGAGATCGTTGGTTTTCATGTCGGCGCAGACGATGAAGTAAGACGCTTAATGAAACATTGGCGAGCGGAATTATCACCACAGATAGAAAGCGATGAAGATGATCTGTTTGTTTCCGGTTTTGAAGATGATGAAGAATTAATAGATCTGGCATCAGAAGCACCCATTATTCGTTTGGTAAATCATCTTTTTGCGCGGGCATTAGACCTCAATGCCAGCGATATTCACTTTGAACCCAATGAAGCGCATCTAGATGTTCGTTGTCGTGTCGATGGCATCATGACTCGCATCGAAAGACTTCCCGTGCGCATTCATACTGCTGTCGCGTCGCGCCTAAAACTCATGGCCAAGTTAGATATTGGTGAGAAGCGCTTACCGCAAGATGGTCGCATCGATTATCAAATCGGCAATAAACAATTGGATATGCGGGTTTCCACGCTGCCTGGAGTACACGGTGAATCAGTTGTGCTTAGAATTTTAGATCGTTCTGATACCACGGTTGATCTTGCGCAGTTGGGAATGCCTGAGAACGTGCTGGAGAATTACCGGGGCATAATTTCACAACCTCACGGCATGATACTAATTACCGGGCCAACCGGTTCGGGAAAGACCACTACCCTTTATGCAACGCTGGAAAAAATAAACAGTGAAAGACAAAAAATAATCACCGTTGAAGACCCCGTCGAGTATCAGCTGGAAGGAATTACTCAGATTCAGGCAAATGCATCTATCGGTCTCAGTTTCGCTGCAGGTCTAAGATCAATCGTGCGGCAGGATCCTGATGTATTGATGGTTGGTGAGATTCGTGATCACGAAACCGCGGAAATCGCTATCGAATCTGCATTAACGGGGCACCTGGTTTTTTCTACTCTGCATACTAATGATGCCGCAGGGGCAGTTACCCGTTTGCAGGATATGGGTGTGGAAGGCTATCTGATTAGCTCCAGTCTGTTAGCTATTCAAGCACAGAGATTGGTGCGTCGTGTGTGCACAGATTGTGCTGAAGCCCATTCTCTCAGTGAAGATGAAGCTACCGTGCTGGAAATAGATGCTAGTTCTTGTCCAGAAATTCAACGAGGTAAGGGTTGTGAGCGTTGTGGTCACACCGGCTACCGCGGTCGAGTTGGACTGTATGAGTTGTTGATGATGAGTGATGCTATTCGCCACCATATTGCCACTGGTGCCGATGCCAACATCATTCGCGATGAAGCGATTAACGAAGGGATGAAGACGCTACGGGAAGACGCCATGGAGAAGCTGCGCGCCGGTCTAACTACCCCTGAAGAAGTCGTGCGCGTGACGAGGGCGATATGAGCACAGTCTATTTTAAATATCAGGCGTTTGATGCTCAGGGCAAATTACAAAATGGGCAACTCAATGCTGAGACTGAAAAAGAAGCGCTGCGACTATTGCGTGGCAAAAACTTAACGCCAGTAAAGATTCAGGAATCGAAATCGGCAGCAGACGGCATACGACGTAAAAAAATTTCCAATACTGACTTGCTGGAATTTACCAACGGACTCTGCACTTTAGTTGAAGCGAGAGTTCCTATTGATAAAGCACTGCGCTTACTTGACGGCATCACCGAATCGCCTGCAATGAAAGAACTGGTGTTGAATTTGTTGCGAGACGTGAAAGAAGGCAAGAGTCTCGCTGACGCCATGGAAAGCCACCCGACGGTTTTCAGCAAGATGTATAGCAATATCGTGAGAGCTGGCGAAGAAGGTGGCATTCTGCATGACTTGCTGCCTGACCTGGCTGATTATCTAGATACCAGTGCGAAGACACGGCAAGCGGTTGTTTCTGCGATGATCTATCCAATAGTATTGCTTGTCACTGGCATCATATCGGTATTCTTACTTCTGGTTTTTGTAGTGCCGCAATTCGCTGCCATGTTCGAAGATGCAGGTACCGGCATACCACCGTCTGCGGCTTTTCTACTCAATCTAAGTGACTTTATTCAATCCTACGGTTACTTGTTCATTGTGTTTGCGGTGTTAATGGTTTTTTTCTGGCGCCGTTTGGACAAAGATCCTGAAACAAAATTGCAGAAAGATAATTTCTTACTTTCTCTTCCTTTAATTGGAACATTAATACTTTATAAAGAGTGCGCCGTTTTTTCGCGAATTCTTGGTGCATTATTGGGGGCAGGTATCCCATTAATACGTGGACTTCGAGTGTCGAGAGAAGTCGTAGTTAACACTGTGCTTAGCAAACACTTAAGCGATGTTGAAGAAGATGTTCGCGGCGGAGCGGGTCTTGGCATATCGATCGAAAAGACTGGCATGTTTCCAACGCTATTACATCAGTTAGTTGCAGTTGGGGAAGAATCTGGCCGCACATCCGAAATTTTACTGAAGTCAGCAAACACTTTTGACAATTTCGTCAGGAATCAAATGTCGGCCATTGTGTCTGCATTACAACCTGCACTCATTATATTCCTCGCCATCGCGGTCGGAGGAATAACAATCACTATGCTCTCCGCTGTGTTCAGTATGAATGCCGTGGAGTTCTAACCAAACGATTGGAGATTAAAGTGACTTTTACAGGAACAGCGAAGGACAAATCGCGAATGTTTTACCAGACCAGCAGGACGCAAAGACGAGTCTGGAAAAATGCCATGTTAGGGATTGGAGCGATAGCACTTCAATCTTGTGCAATCTTGGATAAGGGTGAAATTTCTGCAGCCGCTCAATCAACATCTACTGCACAGGCGGTTTCGATCGCTACTGCCGTTAGTACCGCCAGTGGTGCTGAGATTCCAGTGATTGCCGGCACCACAAACTCTGAGCAGCAGGCGATTATCGATGCGATCAATCGGGATGGACAGTCTTTTCAATACACGGGCTTTAGTGAGCAGATTCCCCAACCTGAAGTAATCGAAGGTGACGATATCGTTGAGCTCAACTACGAACAGGCAGATTTACGCTTGGTTTTAGAAGAGTTAGCCAACGCCCTGGATATCACAATTGTCTTGGATCCTTCCATCGACAATCGCATTAGCATTCGCACTTCGGCTCAGCGACCTTTGCAACGGGACGACATCTGGCCCTTGATCAGACTACTGACGCGCGACGCGGGAATTTTGCTGGAGCAAGTTGGAGATGTGTATAACGCCCGCCGAGTTGCATCTGCACTACCAGCAGAGATCGTCACAGCAGGCACCATCGCTGGCAGTGGTGCGGCTGAAGTCATGCAGGTGACGCCACTGACCTATGTTTCTACTGATGCAGTAATTCAAGCTATTGAGCCTTTGTTAACCCCGGAGGGTAGCGTTAGCCAGCTGGGCAACCGTGATCTACTCATCATTACTGGTTCCGAATATCAGCTGCAACGGGTAAATCAATTATTAATGCTTATCGATGCGGATCCTTTTGCCAACCAGGGGATTCATCTTTATCAACTGAGCAATGCCAATGCCGTTGAAGTCGCCCAGGAAATATCTGAAATTTTGTTACTGATAGAAGGGCCGAGTCCTTCTTATCAAGTTAGAGGCATTGAAAGAATTAACTCCATTCTAGTAACTGCACCAGCTTCGCGAGGTTTTGAAGAAATATCACGCTGGGTACAGATTCTAGATGCAGATAGTCAGGAACAGGTGGAACAGCTCTTCATGTATCGGGTCAAAAATCTCGATGCCTTGGAATTGGGAGATACTCTTTCCAATGTATTCGAAGACGATGATGATCGATTGTTTTCTCAGGGAGACGAAGATGATGGTGCAATGTTTGATGGCTTAGCGGGAGAAGCGGATCAGGCGACGTCGCTAGATACAGAACTGGCACTAGCACCACAAGCAGCTAACGCTGCCGTATCGGCAGACCTAACAGTAAAAATTGTCGCCGATGAGGCAACCAATAGTTTATTGATTCGCTCTACAGCCCGCGATTATCGTCAACTACTGACCACCATTAGTCAGTTGGATGTGGTGCCACTACAGGTAATGGTTAATGCTGTTATTGCGCAGATTACATTGACCGATGACACGCGTTTCGGCGTGGATTGGAGCCGAATTGCTAGTGATCCCCTTCTCGATCCTATTTCTACCTCGACTATCACTGACTTTGCCCCAAACTTGAATGGTTTAATGTTCACGAAGGGCTTTATTGATGGCTCAGCGAGAGTGGAAGCAACCCTGGAAGCAATCGCACAAAATAACGAAGTGCGCTTGTTAGCGCGCCCATCATTAACAGTCGGCAATAATCAGGAAGGCGAAATCCAAATTGGTGCGGAAGTGCCGGTCGAAGCAGGAGAATCTATTAGTGCGGGTGGACTTTCGACAACCAATATTCAATATCGCGATACTGGTATTGGCTTGTTAATCGAACCGAAGATTAATGAAGATGGTGTTGTTAATTTGATCATTACTCAAACCCTGCGTTCCGTAGACAACAGTGCGTCTGGAATCAACAACAACCCTGTATTCAATAATCAGGAGATCACTACTACGGTAGTCGTGAGAGATGGTGACAATATTGTATTAGGCGGATTGATACAGACTGATGTCGAAGAGCTTAATACAGGCGTGCCGTTTCTGAATCGCTTGCCTGCAGTTGGCAATTTGTTCTCCTATCAACAGGACAATACGGAACGACGTGAACTCTTTATTGTATTGCGCCCAGAAATTATTAATCTAAACGACCAGGAAGGACCGCAATACGCGGAGATACTAGATCGATTTGAATTGGCATCGGATTTATTTGAAGATGCAAACATTTAGTCTTATTGATGTTTCACTAACGATAGGGCTTATGAATTTTGAGGCAGAATGAAATGATTAAACTGCAAATTCAAAACCATGCCTCGACAAGAGCGCAAGGTTTTACCTTAATTGAAATACTCGTGGTAATGGCCATTATCGGCATGCTCGCGGTCATGGTTGCGCCAAATATATTTAATCAGCAAGCTGGCGCGCAAAGAGATGCGGCATTGTCTCAGATCGCTTCACTCGAAGCGGCGTTGGACACTTATCGACTCGACGTTGGCGAGTACCCTGATTCCCTGGAAGGATTGCGGGAAGACGATTCCGGTCGAGCTTCGTGGAACGGCCCTTATCTGCGTAGGGACATACCCCTCGATCCCTGGAACAACGAGTATGTGTATGACTCAAATGGACGCGAGTTTACCCTGCTCTCCTACGGACCCGATGGCGAAAGAGGCGGCGAAGATGATGACGCCGATATCAGCCTCCAGTAACAACGGCGGCACGATAACGCCTTTATTCTCTGCAGGATTTACCCTGCTGGAGATTCTTCTGGTGCTTACCATTATCGGTATGGCCAGCATCCTGGTTGTGCCAAACGTTGGCAATTTAGAAGCCCGCACCTTTAGCACGCAAATTCGCCAGGCCAGCACCTTGCTTAACTACGCCCGTCGTACTGCTGTGGTACAGGGCCAGCCCGCCTCAATTGAATTTTATGCCGAGCGCGAAGAAGGTCGAGAGGATGACGACATGGTTTCCTCCAGGACTGCGGTTGGATCATGGGAAAGCACCGGGGCGGAAATCATTTTCATTGATAGCACTGAGCGCGAGACTCCGGTGGAAGACAAAATAGAAATTACTTTCTTTCCCGAAGGAGGCAGTACGGGAGGAACGCTAATTCTGGCCTTGGACCAGCGCCGCGCCACGATCGAAATCGATCCCTTCTCAGGCCGAGTGTCCAATGGGGGAGAAGATGAAGAAGAGTAATCGGCCGAGTAAGAAAAAAGATTTTCAACAAGGCTTCACGCTACTCGAAGTCATTGTCGCCATGGCTATTACTGGTTTCGTACTTGGTGGCTTGTTCTCTCTTGTCGGTGGTAGCAAGCAACTTTCCTGGCGCTCTGAAGACAGTTTGCAGCGTGCTACTAAAATTCGGGCAGTGACTAATTTCGCTCTATTACAGAATGAATTCAGAGACGTCGAACTCATTCTGGAAGATGAAAGCTATGACATTCGCAGTTTGGACGTACTAGAAATACCGGAAAGGAAAACAGAAGCAAGCGTGTATACATTGCAAGAGTACGAGATTGCCAATGTAGATAGAGATGAATTCATAACAGGCAGTCGATGGATTCAATTGAATTTGCCGCAATAGAAAGATGATGAGAAAAAATTGAGAATTATTACTCTTAAAAAGATCGTTGGCTTTACGCTAATCGAAGTTATTTTGGCGTTGAGTTTAACGACTTTATTGTTGGGCTTACTCAGTACCGGAGTATTTATTGTCGCGGGAGATTGGAATCGTAATTCCGATGTCCTGGATCAGAGCCTCGACGATGCGCTGGCGATATTGCAAATAGACAGAGCTTTGCATGGTGCCTTTCCCCATAGTTTTACCAATGAAGAAACGCTGTCCAGACAAGTGTTTTTTACCGGTGAAGATGACTATCTCAGCTGGGTATCAACAGTATCGCCGCAACGATCTGCAGGTCTTACTACGTGGGAATTGTACTCCGTGGCAGGAGAGGGCACTTATTTAAATATGGTGCCGGCGTTCAGTGATAACCCTCGCATGCGCTTAGACGACGCAGAACCGGCCCTGCTTTTTCCAGACTACGAAGTAGAGTTTAGTTATCTCTACGAAGAATTGGATGAAAACAAAGTTTGGACTGAAGAATGGGAAGCTCAAGATTTATTGAGTTTACCCCTTGCCGTCTATGCGCGATTCGTTCCGTTAGATGATGAAAAGGAATTGTTAGAAATTGTTGCAAGAGTTCGCAATAACCGCCACCGCAGCATTCAACCCAATGAATTAGAAATTAGAGACTTATGAGAAAGCAATCGGGCTCAGTAATCATAATCGTTCTCTGGACAGCCGTGTTGCTAACAGTCCTGGTTACAGCCATGGCTAGTAAAGTTCGCCTGTCGGCAAAGACCGTAGTCCATAATCAGGATGCCAGCATAGCCAGAGCTACCTTAATGGGAGCTATCAATCAGGCGGAAATGGAATTGATGCTGGAGAAGATGGCTCGACCAATCGGCGAACAACTGGAAGAAACGGAAGAAGGAGAAATTAGAACGCCCGAATATCGCTTTAATGGCCAGTCTTTGGAGCTTTACTATCCACTGGATGAGAACATTACCGTTAGAATTTTCGATCATGCCGGGAAGATAAATCTTAATCGCATCCCCCGCCGCAACATGCAATTGCTGATAGAAAAGCGCCTGGGGGGACAAGATGCCGATCCTGAAGAAGTGCAGGATTTACTCACCGCCTGGACCGATTGGACTGACCTCAATGACCTGGAAGGACTTAATGGTGCCGAGAAGGAGTATTACGAATCTTTAAATCAACCCTATACGCCGCGCAATAATCCTGAGCTAGATACCGTGGAAGAAATTCTGCATATAAGAGGATTCCCAGAACTTTTCGAAGGCGTGAACTTGCAGGCGGCATTTACCATTTACGGTAATACTCGAACAGTTAATCTAAATCTAGCAACCCGTGAGGCAATGGAGCTGCTACCGGGGCTCGATGAAGAACTGATTGAAAACATAATCGCTTATAGGGAAATTGAAGAGATAAATAACCGCGCGGAAATCGCTGACATAGTTCCTTTTGAAGAACTCCAGGAACTCTCTGCCTGGGTGGGCAACAACACTACCAATTTCTTTAGCGTGTATGCTTATCGGAATATAGAGCTCGACGAAGAAACTGAAGCGGAAATCGAAGCAGAGGAATTTCCAAATTTTGATCTTGTTGAACAGGCTTATATGGAGATCATCGAAGTAAGAGGATTTAACGATCTTCCAAACATCTATCGTATAGATCCCTACGGCATGCTTCCCGACACGGGCCCGCCAAGAGTTTACGAAGAAGATTATCTGTTTAACTAGCGAGAGATTCTAGAGAAGAACTAAAGCTGATTAACCTTCCACTCTGATTGCATTAACAGCGGACCAACGCCCTTGTTTGCATTGATGTGCAGCAGCTTACTGAATTTCGTTTCGTACCAGAGCAGCCCGCTCTTATCGGCAAGCCCACCCAGCACGTAAAAATCTCCAACCCGCATGGCAAGACTTTTAACAGTGAGTGATACGGTGAACTTATCGCCTTTATGAAAAGGTCCCTTCTCGATGTGGTCGATGTCGGTGGTGAGAAAAGAAGCAACCGGTTCTTCGGCAGACTTCATAAATGCAAAACCGAAATTACCTTCAATGCCATCGGCTAACACTTCCACTTCCATTTCTAATACCACGTCATCGAGTGGTGTTAGTGAAGTGAGCTCAACACCCTCTGGCGATTTCACTGCTAGTGAATTAATTTTGCAATCCTGAACTTTCGGCTCTTCACCCTTGCTCTCAGGATCATCCTCATGGGGCATATCTTCCCGAATGCTGTGATAAACCTTTTTACTGTTGCAGTAGTCTTCGTAGTGGCCCACTACTTTGTCGCTATCACCCATCTCTTGGATCTTGCCTTTATCGATCCAGATGGCCGTGTCGCAGAGTTCCTGCACATGAAACATCGAGTGACTGCAGAACACCATGGTCTTTTGCTGTTCTCGAAATTCATTCATGCGCTGCACACATTTTTTCTGAAACGCCATATCTCCCACCGACAATGCTTCGTCGATTACCAGGATATCTGGACGCACCATGGTAGCGATTGAAAAAGCTAATCGAACGAACATACCGGATGAATAAGTCTTTACCGGGCGATCGATAAAATAATCCAGCTCTGAAAATTCGATAATGTCGTTTTCGATTTCAGGAATATTTTCATCGGGAACACCTAACAGCGCGGCATTCAAATAGATGTTTCTACGACCAGTGAACTCGGGGTGAAAACCCGCCCCCAGTTCCAATAGCGCTGCGACCTGGCCTTCAAGCTGAATGTCTCCACTCGTGGGCTGTAAGATTCCCACCAACAGTTTTAGTAGCGTGGATTTGCCTGCACCATTATCACCAATAATGCCCAGACTCTTGCCATCGGGTAGCGCAAAGGAGATGTCGCTTAATACGTGATAAACCTGGTGTCTGGGTTTGCGCAGAATAATCTCTGCCAAACGATCTTGTGGCCTATCGTAGATTTTGAAGTCTTTATAGAGGTTGTTTACGGTGATGCGAGTCATTGCTTTCAGAATTTCCTTCGATTTACAGAACATCACCAAACGCATGTTTGATACGCATAAACAACCAACCGCCCAAAAAATAACTAAAGAGCGCAGTCGGGATAATTATTTGAAAGTTAATCATAGAAAAAGTTTCCAGCAGAATTATGTCTCGATACAGACTGACGAAACTGTGCATTGGATTAAGCAAGAAAAAATCTCTAACGGTTTCACTTTCTATGATTGAAATTGGGTAAATAATTGGTGTAAGAAAAAACCAGATAGTCACCAGTAATGCCACAAGCTGTTGCAAGTCGCGAAGAAAAACACAAAACGCTGAGAGAATTGCTACCAATCCCATGGTAAACAAAAACTGAAGAAAGAAAATAATTGGGAGCAGTAACCAGAGTATTGAAAAGTAACCTTGGATAGCCAAATACACCAGTAGCAACCCGAAACCAATAATATGTGTTAGATAAGGCACTACCGTTCCAACGATTGGCAGTAATTGTACGGGGAACATTACCTTAGTTATCAACGGTGCTTTTTCTAGCAGTAGTCCTGGTGATTTACTCATCGCTTCCGCAAATGCAAACCAGGGCAAGTAGCCAATCATCATAAAAATGACAAACTGTGTTTCTCCAAACTCTGGTAAAGCACGTATTTGAAACACGTAGCCGAAGACAAATGCATAAATGATGATATTGACAATGGGAGTAAGAAACAGCCAGAAAATACCACCGATGGAAGCTGTAAACTGTGAGAAAAAATCCTGTCGCGCAAAATTGTTAAACAGACGGGCGCTGTCAAAAGGCGATCTGATCCATTCGGTGATTAGCTTGAAAAACATTAAATACTTAAACCAGAAATAAGCCGTGATGATTTGAGCCTGCTCAAGGCAGCGAATTTAACCATGAATCAGGTAAAAAAACTAAAAAAAGCAATGACTAGCTTATATACTCACGCCTTCGTCTTTTTCCATTTCTGTTGATCTTCCAGGAAATCATGCTGAACCCTGAACATGTCCTGATTCCTTTTCAGGTTTCCCCACTGCCCCCAGGCCCCTGGCTAATTTTTGCTCCGCATGCGGATGATGAATCTTTCGGCATGGGCGGCAGTTTATTAAAGGCAAAAAAGGAAGGTGTTGAAACCCATGTGGTGGTGCTTACCGATGGTGCTCTCGGTGGAAATGCTGATGATCTGGTGGAGATTAGGAACCAGGAAGCAAGCCAAGCAGCAAAGTTACTCGGATTGGAATCCCTCCGCTGTTGGTCGGAGCCGGATCGAGGTCTTAGCGATGAAGAGCGCTTGATCGAAAAAGCCCTGGAGGAGATAAATTCAATTAAGCCATCCAGCGTTTTCTTTCCCGGGCCAATGGAGATTCATCCAGATCATAGGGCGACCGGTTTTCTGGTATGGCAGGCAGTACAAAGAGCCGCGGCAGCCGCTATCAAGCCACAAGCAATTGCTTATGAAATTGGCGTACAGAACCCGGTAAATTTTTTCATTGATGTAACTGCTCAGAAAGAAGAGAAAGAAAAAGTAATGGATATATATGCAAGTCAGAATAGCGAGAATAACTATCCTGAGCTCGTTATTTCTCTGGATAAAGGAAGAACGTTTTCCTTACCACCTGAAGTTAAGTATGCGGAAGGTTTTTTTAGATTTAGCGAAGAAGATTTGAATCAGACTTTTGCGGAAGCTGCACACAAAATTTTGGATTTGTATCAATAAACTTTTTGGCTTGGGTGCTGTTTAGCTAAGTGATCAGACTTAATTACAGCCCTCTGGGCTCCAGCCACTCACCCACTTCCAGCATGTCTTCCGCCGACAAAATACCCGCTTCTAGTTTAAGCAATAACAAATAGCGAACATGATCGTAGCGTGTAGTTTGCAAATCTCTTTGGGCTTGAAATTGGTCGCGGATAGCGTTGAGTACATCAACAGTTGTTACTGTGCCCAATTCAAATCCTTGCTGACTTGCTTCTGCGGAAAGTTCTGTCGACTCCACTAATCTCCTAGCGGCTTCAGTGCGAAGCTCACTGGATTGCACTTGTAAATAAGCGGATCGGACTCTTTCATTAGCTTCGAGCTGAGTGGCACGTAACTCGTTTTCAGCAATTCTAAACTGGCTTCTAGCTTCACTTACACGAGCGCGACTAGTTCCACCGGTATACAAAGGAATTGAAACATTTACTCCAATATAGGTGTTCTCTGTGCGCGCTATAGGCGCATTATCGAATCCTACGTCAGAATCTTGTCGTTGCACTACGAAGTTCACCTGAGGCATATAGGCGCCTCTTCTTTCAGAAACCCTTTCGTCGGCTGCTTTAACAGCAAACTCTTGCGCCCTGACTTGATGGTTGCCAGTTCGAGCCTGGCGCACCCAGTAGTTAATGTCGTTTTCTAGTTGCGGGATTACGGCTTCATTCGATAATTGAAAAATCGGACCAACATTGAGCCCGGATACTGATCGAAGAGCTTCCTGTGCAAGCGCGAGCTCACTTTGTAATAAAAGTTCCTCTGCCTCTACTGCAGCCAAAGCCGCTTCTGCTTCATAAAGATCGGTAATTTGAGAAAGCTGCAAATCGTACAAACTTTGAATTTGATCTCTTTGATTAGTCACCGCTTCTATTTCTGCTGCTATCGATCCAAGCGCATCTTCAGCCTGCAATACACCAAAATAAGTATTCGCTACTTCGGTTAGAATGAAAGCGAGTTCGCCGAAGTATTCCACTTCGGCCCGGTCTTCTTCGTAAGTCGCAGCTTTCTTCGCTGCAAAGGCTTGCCAGTTAAAAAGTACCTGAGTCAATTGTAGTGAGTAACGGGTTCCATCAAACTCTGTAGAAATATCGGGCTCATTACGCGTGTTATCCGATAGGGCACCGTTCACATTTACCTGTGGTAAGAGTTGACCGCGTGCCTGTCGGTAACGGGCACTGCCAATGTTTAAAGTTTCTTCTGCTATACGCAGGCTGGGACTGTAATCCAGTGCCGCAGTAAAAAAATCTTCTAGTGTTACTCCGATTGGTCCCTGGCCTGTTGAAGAAAGCTCAGCGGCTTGGATAGTCAAAGGAAAAAGAAAAAAAACGAGTAGCAATTTTGGTGCACAACCAAGAAGCACTAAGTACCTTTTCATAAGCTTAATCTTCGTTGAGACTGCGTGCGATTGCATTAGAGAACGGCTTAAACAAATACTGCAATAAAGTTCGTGATCCTGTTGTTATAAAGACTTCTGCAGGCATCCCAGGCATTAATTCTAAATTGCCCAACTCCTCCATTCCGTCTGGAGTTACCTCTACTCTAGCAAGATAATATGTAGTGCCAAGCTGTTCATCGGTGAAACTATCTGCGGACAAATTTACAACGTATCCATAAATTGTTGGAACCGTAGAGCCAAAAGTTGAAAATCGAATTTGTGCATCTTGATTAAGAGCAACACGATCGATATCAACAGGAGAAACTCTTGCTTCTATTATTAGTTCTTCACCTTGAGGGACAATTGTAGCAATGGTTGTGCCAGATGAAATTACGCCGCCAATGGTATGAAATTGCATGCCTGTAACAACACCTTCCTCCGGCGCACGAACTACTGTTCTTGCAACGACGTCACTTAGCGCACTTATTCTTTCTACAACATCATTCAAGTTAGTTTGGGTTTCCCCCAATAACTCCGCAACTTCATTTTGAAATTCACGTTCTTGCTGATTTATCTGTAGTCGGGTTTCACCTATTTGAACTTGTGTAGATGAAATAGTCGCAGTGAGCTCAGCAACTTCTCCCTGGTAGTTTGCCAAGTTTCTTTCCAGCTCACGCAAACGCGTAATGTCAGAAAAACCCTGCGCTAACAATTCACGAGTATCAGTTAACTCATCAGCGTATGAAGCAGCGAGTTGCTCTTTACTACTTCTGAGCGCTTCGTATCCGTCTACTTGAGAGCTTAATTGTTCGATTCTTTGTTCTAAGATTTCTACACTGTTGTCATTCGACGCTTTGCGCGTTCCAAAAATTCCATTTTGAGCCGCAATTTCTTCCTGCGCCCTAAGATCATTTTGATCTAGTTCGTCTGGATAAGTTACAAAGTCACTGCCATCTCTTTCAGTAATTAGTCTTGATTCTCGAACTAAGTAGGCTACGAACTGACTATTTGCAATCTCTAACTCCGCTAATGCTTGAGTGTCATCTATTTTTAGTAAAGGTTCATTAGCCTCGACGTTGTCTCCATCTTCAACGTAAATTTCGTCAACGATTCCCCCTTCCAAATGCTGAACAATAGAGCTATATGATCGAACCGTTACAGTACCTGCAGCCTGTGCTGCGCCATCAAGTGGAGCAATTGCTGCCCAGGCACCGAAAACTCCAAAAACCAGGAATAGCAACAAAATTCCAACACGCAAAGGCATGTCCATACTTGTTTCTACATTAAACTTAGTTTCAGTTGGTACGTTCTCAAGTTCAGATATATTCAAAGTAATTTATCCACATTAATTTGATTGCGCGGCATTGCTATTTGAGATTGGAGTTGCATCTTTAGATTGTGCTGCTTGTTGCGCTTCGAGCAATTTCGCCAGCACTTGATCCTTAGGTCCATATAGGTTCGTTGTGCCAGCCAATAGCATTAACATTTTATCTGCAATATTTAAGACAGAGGTTCGATGAGTAATTATTACAATGGTGCAACCCTGTTCCTTGATTCTTTGCAGGCTCACTACCAATTCACGCTCTCCATTTTCATCCAAATTTGAATTAGGTTCGTCTAATACAATGAAACAAGGATTCCCATATATTGCTCTTGCAAGACCTATGCGTTGTCGCTGACCACCGGATAAGACACCTCCCACACCACCAATAACAGTGTCATAACCTTGAGGTAAATGCAGAATCATTTCGTGAACACCTGCAAGTGTCGCTGCTTCTACGATTTTTTCTGAATCTATTTCGCCGAAGCGACAAATGTTTTGTGAAATTGTTCCATCAAATAGTTCAATGTCTTGTGGCAAATAACCAATATGAGGCCCAAGCTTTTTTCTATCCCAGCTAGCTATATTTGCGTTATCTAAGCGAACATGGCCGCCTGCAGCTGGCCATATTCCCAATAGGGCTCTTGCCAAAGTCGATTTGCCGGAAGCACTCGGGCCAATAATCGCCAATGCTTCGCCAGCTTTTAAATCGAGTGAGACGTTTTTTATTGCTGGCGTTTTTGCACCTGGCGGTACAACAGTAATTTTTTGAACATTTACGCTTCCTGATGGTGCAGGAAGATCCATGGTCTCCAAATCTTCAGGAACTTTAGCTAACAATTCCCCAAGTCTCCCATACTGTGCTCTGGCAACACTGAATCCTTTCCAATTTCCCACCAGCAAATCAATTGGTGCTAGTGCGCGACCAAGCAAAAGTGAGCCAGCAATCATCATTCCAGGTGTGATTTCTTGTTGCAGAGCAAGTAATGCACCTATGCCTAAAAGTGATGATTGCATAATCATGCGGAAAGATTTTGAAAGACTGGAAAGTACGCTTGCTGCTTGACTCGCATTGGTTTGTAAGACGAGCACTTCATTAGAGAATTGTTCTTGTTGCGTTCTTAAGTTTTCTGTCATCCCCATTGCAGCAATGACTTCAGCGTTCCGTAAATTTCCAATCGTCTGGTTTGCAACCCAATTCGCCTTAGAGTTTGCGTCTTGTAATCGTTTGCTCGTGGCACGCTCATTGATAGCAGCCAAAATGATCATGACAATTCCAGCGAATATAGCTGCAATACCAAACCAGGGATGAAACAGAAACATTACTCCAACATAGATTGGAAACCATGGCGCATCGAAGAATGCATACAAACCATTCCCAGTTAGAAACTGTCGCAAACTTGATAAGTCCTGTATGAACTGACCACCAGAGTCTTGGCTTCCTCCAAGCAAGGAGTTTTTGAAGGTTGCATCAAAAACTCTTTCTCTTAGATCCAGGTCCATGCGGTTACTCGCCCGAATGAGAATCATTGATCTCACCCATTCAAAAGCGCCAGCTGCACTCAATAGGCAAACCATTATGAGCGTGAGGCTTCCCAACGTTGACATGGATCCGCTAGTAATTACGCGATCGTAGACTTGCAACATATAAATAATTGGAACGAGCATGAGACAATTTATGGCAGCACTAAAAACGCCAGCGAAAATAAAATAGCGTTTTATGGCCTGCATGCGCTCAGCAAGCTCTAAATATTGTGGGGATTTACTCATTGTTGAATTCTTATATTTAGCTAGATTGAAAATGAATATCCAGCTAATCCGTGTTGTCCTTTATGGGTCTACAAGTGGCAATTTCAAGCCTTGGTCTGAATTAGTCAAATAATGCACATCGAATTTCAGACTTATAAAACAAGCCCGACGCCTTGGAATTAAAGCTCTAATAAGCCTTCTGCCAATTGCTTAAGAGCTTTAGGATTTTTGACCATTAATCTAGTTGGGCCGGCACGTTGCACCAGTTTTTGATTTTGTAATTTTTGAAACACACGGGTAACGGTTTCTCTACTGACATTTAGCATAATCGCAATTTCTAAATGCGTCGGAGGATTTGTAATGGCGCAGGTGTCGCTTTCGTCATTTTCACCTTCATTCTCATTATGTGGAACTAGCAACCAAAGCTGGCAACACACTCTTTGTGACACATTTGGAAGGCCCAACAGAGTCCGTTGGTGTGCCATTTCACGAAGTTTTTCCGCGAGTTTGCTGCTCAAGTTTGAGAGAACTTCAGGCGTTTTTGTCATAATTTCGCGAAAATTCACCAGTGGAATTTTTACTACCACTGCGGTGGTTAACGCGACGATGTACTCAGGCTGAGGGCCGCTATCGAAGAGCGGCAATTCTCCACAAAAGTCTCCAGGCTCGACAAAAAACAGGCCTACTTCTCGGCCATCAATCGTGAAATCAACCCCTTGTAGCCGTCCCTCAAAAAGAAAGCACAGATGTTCCTGTTCTTCACCTGCTTTTAGGACGATTTCCCGCCTTGCGAATTTTTGCAGCATAGCGACTTGCGCGAGGTCTTCTAGCGCTGCTTGAGGAACTGGTGCTAGGAGCGGAAATGTACTTAAAAGTTCTTTAGTTACAGCCACTTACACTACTCCATGTGAAAACACCGGTTTTCCAATTTCCAGTGGGCTAAAATATTGCTAAGTACTTGATATTTCATGGCAATCACGAGTATTTTGACTTCATGTGATTGAAGTCACGCGCCACTCCTCTAGGTTAAGATATTGTTATTATTCGCCTAATTTTGGGTGGGTGGTCTATGAACGTGACAGCCTTCGCTTTTCAGAGATACCGACTATGACATACAAACCAATGATAGCACCGCATTTTTTCGACAATTCCCACGCCTTCTTGAAGAAGCGCGTGAGATTTCTGGGCATCCTTCTTTGCCTCTGGGTACCGCTTTTGAATGGCCAAGAGCTGCAAGCCCAAGAAGTAGACGCTGCAAGCGTTGTTGGTGAAGTTAGCCTGGTACTTGGTCGAGCATTTATTGTAAAAGCGAATGATTCGCGGCAACAAGCCAGTGTCGGAATAAAGATTACAGTAAGCGACAAAATTGAAACAGATACAAATGGGCATGTGCATATTCGATTTATTGACGATGCTCTAGTTAGTGTTAGACCTAACAGCCAGTTTGAAATTGTGCGCTATGATTTCAATGCATCCAATCCAGAAGATTCCACGATCAAATTTAATTTGATCGAAGGTGTTTCACGCTCAATTTCTGGCGAAGGCGCTCGCTCATCCCGTGGAAGATTTCGCCTTAATACTCCTATCGCCGCTATCGGAGTGCGCGGAACAGATTTCGTTGTTCGAGCTACAGCTGAAACCACTCGTGCTTTGGTCAATGAAGGAACAATTGTAGTAGCACCCTATTCAGAGGGCTGCAGTGAAGCAGCATTCGGCCCATGTTCTTCGAACGCAGTGGCATTGACAGAATCAAGAATGCAAGAAGTGGCGTTAGAAGGCGAAGGTTCGGTGCCAAGAGTTGTACCTGCTACGCATGAAAGAGAACCCGATTCGATTCAGGCGGAAGTCCAACTGGCACTGAATGATTCCGATGAAAAAGTAGAAGAAGCAACAGCAGGTACTGAAGTCTATTTGGAAAGCGTTACTTCCGTTCGTGCAACTGAAGCCGTTGAGGAAGAAGCAGCTATTGAAATTGAAGCTAACGCTATTCCTGATTTTACCCCTGAAGCGCCAATCGATGCCCTCGCTTTAACCGATAGACAGCTTGTGTGGGGACGGTGGGCCGATGGCATTGGTGGAACCGAGTTGATCACCTTGCCTTATCTGGAAGCCCGAGAAGGTCGAAAAGTTGCTGTCGGAAATACTGACTATGCATTGTTTAGAACCCAGGGACCATTTGCTCAAGTCGATGAAGGACTAACCGTTGTCAGTTTTAACCTTGATTCTGCGCAGGCGTTTTACGATTCAGAAAGCGGCATCGTTGCGATGCAAGTCAGCGGGGGTTCACTGGATATCGATTTTGTTCAAAGCTTGTTTAGCACTGAATTAAATTTGCTGCATGACTTTACGGGCAACGTAAATTTTGTAGCCAACGGAACAATTAGTGATCGTGGCTATTTTAATGCTATTGAAGAAAATCAAAGATTGTCAGGTGCAGTAAGCCAGGATGCCACAGAAGCCGGATATTTTTTCGAGAAACAATTAGAAATAGGAAGCATACAGGGGCTGACGCTATGGAATAGCAACTAATTATGCGGTCATCGAAAAAAATAGAAATTACAATAAACCCATTAAAGTTTGCTCTGAATCTAGTGCCTTATCTTGGCCGATTCGCAATGCTTGTGTTCGCTGCTGCATTGAGTTTTGTTTTCTTATTCTCTTTTAACTCAGGCCTTTCAACATTAGAAGAGAGGCTTGGCACCTTGGGTTGGATTCAAAACCCAGATACATCTCTCGAAGAACGATTAATTATTGTAGCCATTGACGAGAAAAGCCTGGCTGAAGTTGGACCTTGGCCGTGGACTCGTCAACAAATGACTCAGCTAGTAACTTCGATTAACGATGCAGGTGCGCAACTGCAATTACATGATGTGGTATATGCGGAAGCGAAGGCAGGCGACGTTGAATTACTAGCAGCATTGGAATCAAGCAATGGCGCAGTTCTGGCTCAAGTGCCTATTCTAGAAGCTGAAAATTCGGTGCGTGCCAGAGTTGGGGAAATGACCTATCCTATTTCAGGAATAGCCTGCAACAGTCAAAGCACTTCTTTCCCAAGTACCAATAATTATCTTACTTCCACTACTGGTTTTGCTGGTATTCCCAAAGGGCATATTACCCCGGTAGTTGCGTCCGATGGCTCGATTAGAAACTTTCCAGCGATAGTTTGTGTCGACGGTAATGCCTATCCAGCTCTTTCAATCAGTGCCTTGTTACAGGCAACTAATAGTTTTGAATGGTCTGGGCAAGTTGATTCATCAGCTTCTATCTTTGGGCCGGCTCAATCTATTAGTTTCGCAGCCTACCCTGGATTAGAAATTCCATTGGACAGCAAAGGAAACATCAGAATCTCCTATGCGAAAGCACCGGAAAGTTTTATTGCGCTTTCTGCTGCTGACGTAATTGCAGGAAATTTTGATCCCAGCTTGCTGGAAAATGCCTGGGTACTGGTTGGTGCTACTGCCTTTGGTATTGGCGATATCGTACCCACTCCCTACAGTGGGGCAACGCCAGGAGTAGAAATACAAGCTCGAATCTTAAGTAGCTTGTTGGATGCAAATATTCCTTACACTCCGCAAGCATCTTTAGTCATCCAACTCTTTACCTGTTTGCTATTCGCCGGACTTCTGTTTGCGCTATCAAGTAGTTCAGGTCGATTGCCAGCGTATGGATTACCTATTGCTGGATTGAGTTTGCCCCTTTTAGCACTATTGATACACATGCAATTATTAAGCTCTTATCAAATTTGGTTGGGATGGGTTCTTCCTTCTTTATATGGGTTTCTGGGAGCCGGGTTATTGTTTTTTCTTGAATACCGCCGAGTTCGAACAGAGCGGGGAATAATTTTCGATAATCTGAGCAGCTATCTCCCGAGTGATTTAGCACAAGAAATTGCACTTGAACTACCGAGTTCCGGTGTAAAAGCAAAACGCTGTGATGTAACACTATTAAGCGCCGACCTGAGAAATTTCGCTGCCTATGGAGAAGCGCGCCCGCCTGAAGAATCTGCCGACATACTGGACAAATTTTTCTCAACCGCTACTGAAATAATTGAGACTAGCGGAGGACGAGTTTACGAATTTAAGGGAGACAGTCTTCTTGCAGTTTGGGATGGAATGACTCAGGCAGCTGCAGAAAGCGCCTTAGATGCAGGGCGCGCAATGCAAGAGGCCATTACTGCAACGCTGTTCGCAAATGAAAAGGTTACCGAATTGGAACCACTTGCACTAGGTATTGGAATTGAACAAGGTCCTGTCTTGATCGGTTCTGTCGGTGCGGCCCATCGCCGCAGTGCCGCCATGCTTGGTGATACTGTGACGATAGCGCTGCGGATCCAAGAACAAACAGCTGAACTCGCTCAACCAGTTCTTATTGGAGAGTGTGCGGCACGTCAGCTCGCAGATTATAATTTAGTCTCTCAAGGCAGCTATTTGCTAAGCGGCTTGCGCATTCCTCATGGTTTATTCGCACCTGAGCACATCTATGAATTTCAGCAGTCATCTGAAAGGCCTCATTTAAAAATCGTTTCTTAAATGTGATACAGCTATAGTTTGTCAGCTAAACTAATTGGCAACTTTTTCCGATCTTGTTACCAAGTAGTCGCGATATTGCAACCATAGGAGCGATCCAAGATAATCGCCAGCATGACTCCAAGACGGCATGCATGCAGTACAAGCAATGCCCCATCACGGTTAATGCAAGCCGTGCTTCGACTTCTCTTCATATTTTCAATTGCTCCTTTCTCGACTTTCGGATTTGCCCAATCAAGTTGCCCGGATCTATCACCTTTTTATGGTCAAGGTGAAAACACAGATTGGCTACAAGTTAGCAATCGACTTGAGCCACTGCAGCAGTTGTGTCTGAATAATGCTGAATACTATGCACTTTACGGCGCCGCCGAACTCAATCAAGGAAATGCACCTGAGGCGGCAGAACTGCTTGAGCGGGCACTCCTGTTAGACCCAGACAACGGATCGGCGCAAATTGATTATTCACAGGCACTATTCGTGCAGGGCCAATTGTTTACCGCGCTGGAGATTAATGAGCAGCTGATTGGGCGCCAGGATTTGCCATCAGATCTACGGCCTGGATTAGAAGAGAGACAGCAATTCTGGGAGTCGTTTACCAGAGATAGAGATTCCTCATTCGATCTTCTGGCCGGTTACGACAATAATCTTAATAGTGCGCCAGATTCTAGTTTGATTAACTTGACCCTGTCCGGAGAGACTATTCCCCTTGAACTTAGCTCGGAATTTCAGGCCACCAGCGGCCCCTATCTGAATTTCCGCTTAGGCAGTCGCTTTCGTCAATTAGCACCACTGCATCAACACAACTGGCTTTTAGACATGCGAGGCAGATTTAGCGAGGATACAGACTCCGATCTGCTGCAGCTAGACGGGCGCTATACCTTTATTCGCCCGAGTCGCAATCACAGTTGGCAGTTAAATGGCGGAGTAAGCCACTTATTGTTCGGCGGAAGCTCGCTTTTCACCTTAGGCAATCTGAGTGCGATCTATCAGCCGCCGGTGACAGCGACTTGTCGGCCGTTTTTAGGATTTGCCCTTCAAAATCAAATATTTAGCACCCAAAAAGAGCTAAACGCCATCGAAGGTAAAATCAGCGGAGGATTAAATTGTCCCCTCCAATTGGGAGAAAACTCCCATCAAATTAGCGCAGAAATCGGGGCCCTGCAGAATAATGCCGCCGATAGCGAACGCCCCGGTGAGGATCGTGATGGCTGGCAACTCAATTTTGCCTGGCAATTTCGGGCCTTGGGTGGAGATGTGATTACCCAACTAAGTTATACGGAACTCAACGATGACGAGGGCTACAGCCCATTGTTGGCCAATGGAGCAAAGCGTTGGCTGCGTCGGAGTTACGGTTTGGTACAGTATCGCCGGCCCCTGCGCTCAAATTTAGTGCTGATTGCTAATTTGTTTCACCAGGATCAAGACAGCAATTTAGAGCTATTTACCAGCCTCGATACCACCTTCGAAATCGGCATTTCTTACGCTTGGTAGGAAAAAAAATCTGTATTTTGACGACGTGGGAAAAATCGTTGAAAAAGAATGATTTAAGTCACAAAAAATGGGTAGAAAATGGCCCCGTTTTGTTGTCTTAGAGCCCTATCGAGAGTAAAATCCCCCAACTTTCTGAGCAGCTGCCGATATACATGGGGCGGAAATGCAATGAGAGACGGAAAAAACAGGTATTTACTTTCGGTGTGATTCTAATCACAAGTGGTGGAGACAGCCTTAAGTATGCTTGCACTACCGATTATTCGATCAATTTGGTGATAATAAATTCGTCTCGATCGGAACCGACATTTTTAGATCAAAATTCAAGGAGTCATAAATGGCTGATGCTGAAACATTAAACGAAATAGTCGAGCTCGTAGTGGGCATGGTAGACGCTGCCCCTGGCGCGGATATTCTCGCTGAACTCGAAGTCGCAGTAGATGCAGGTGCGTCTGTCGCAGATCTCGCAATAGCGATCGCGGCGAATCCTGTGTGGAGCGGAGATACGGGACTTTTCCCAGATTTCCTGCCTAATGCAATCTTTGCAGATCAATGGATTACCCAATTGATGGGTGGTGTTTTTCCTGATGATGAAGACGGAAATACTGATCCACTTTTGCAAGCAGCAATTGATGAAATGACAGCGTTACTAAATGCTGATGTGGGACGTGGCGAAGCTATGTACTCCACCATCGTTGCTCTAGCTGCTACAACTGATGCTGATTATGCAGACGCTTCGGCTGCCTTAGTAAACAAGACAGCAGTTGCTTCTTACTATTCAATTGACGTAGCCCAGTCATCTGAAGATCTCGACGACCTTATTGGTGTTGTTGAAGGTGTTGATGAAACTGAAGAATCTGTTGACGATGCTACTGATGCGGTCGATGGTAATGTAGCTGCAAACCAAGAGCTGAGCACACTGGTTTCAAATCTGTCTGCTGCTGATGCAGCGGTTGACGATTTACTAGACGATATCGATATGACTGCTGGCGAAGTTGGTACTGCAGTAACTGATGCTGAAGACGTCATCGATGGTCTTATTGTAACTGCCACTGCCGCTGACGCCGATACGGTTGATGCTGCTGCGGACGATTACAATGACGGATCAGATGCCATCAAGGCAGCGCTAATTTCTGACGCTGAAGGCGCGAACGATAACGTTCTAGAAACTTTAAGCGAAGCTGTCGACGACGCACAAGAGCTTGTTGACGATGAAGACGGTCTAGAAAGTGCTAGTAACGTCTACGTAGCCGCATTTACTTCGATGCAAGACGCATACGAAAACGAAGATTTAGCAGCTGTTGCATTGGCTGATGCAGTTGCGGTTTTTGATGCCACTGCTGCCAATATCACCAATGGATTCACGGCCACCGATACTGCTGGTGGTACTTATTCCGATGGTACCGATCCCATTATCGAGTGGAATACCGGAATGACTGCTCTGATATTGAGCGACGACGTTGATGAGACTACTCATCCCGGCGTAACCGACCTTCTTAATGCAAGCACCGCTAATGTTCTTGCAGGTCTTGCAGTAACTGCTGCTGAAGGTGATCTTGAGGATGCATTGGATGAAGTAGAAAACATCGAAGCTGCAGCTGCAGCAGATGCTGACTTAGCTGCTGTAGGCACTTACTTAGATGCCAACCCTTTGCCGGATGCTGCTACTGATTATCCTACAGTGGGTGAAATCGCTGCGACTGCCGCAACATTGGATGCTGGCATATTGCAATTGGACGCCGATCTTGAGGCTGTCACTTTTGATACTGATGACGCCACAACATTAGCTAATGTCACTGCAATCCTTACTGCTGCTGCAGCGGCTGGTTTCTTGGATACCGGTACTCCAGACAACATTACCGACCTGCTTACAGCATTCGGTGATGACGGCACAGACGATGATGACTTTGCTACACCTGCTACATTGGAAGGCGCAATTGATGCTGTTCAAGCTGCACTCGCTGCTGAATCAGCGGATTTTGAGTTTGATACTCTGGTAGCTGCTCACACTGCAAACGGTGACACTGGTGTTCTTGCAGATGCAGATGACTTTGCTACACCTGGCCTTGCTACAGACGCCTTGGCGACTGCAGCTCCTATAGCGCTTGGTCTAATCGGCGCTCAGGTAGCACTTGCTGCTCAAGCAGCCGCAATCACAGCTCTAGCGGACGCCATCGATGAGCTGGGCGAAGCTGAGGAAAATTCTGATGCACTAGCTGCTCTTAACCTTGCAGCCATAGCCGCAGCCGCAGCCTTTGATGATGCAGGATTCAATACTCCTGTGGATCTGGATTCAGCGGTCAAAGCAGCTACCAGTGACGATGATGTCTTCTTGGCTGATGGTATCGATTCACAGATTATCTCCTTCGCTGACGGTGACACTCTGTATGTCGGTGATGGCTACGTGCTAAATGAAGGTGATCTTGATGATGACGGTGATGATACACAACTAGAAGTATTCTTTGATGGCGCTGACGTCATTATCGAAACTAGCGTGTTCGGATCTAATGCCGCTCAGCAGGAAATCATTACTATTTCCTTAACGGGTGTAGACACTGATGATCTTGCTCTAGACACTGATGGCTTTGTAGCCTTCGCCTAAGTTTAGAGCTTGTACAGCTACAGTATCGGTTTATTGATACTGCAAAAACAAAGCCCTCGGTTCTTCGGAATCGGGGGTTTTTTTATTGCCACTCGATATGCTGCAAAGCTAGCAACTCAGCGGAATTTAGTAATTTCGAAGCTTAACCATTTCGACTCACGGGGCTAAAAATAAGCAAAAAGAGTCAAACTTTTTGGCTTGTTTGATCGACTTAAAGTAAGGCAATAATCAGAAGTACGAATTCTTCCTGAATTCTTCAATAAGCTAGAATTAGTGGTAGGATAAATTTATTAAGGATTAAACAGAAATTCTGCTATGGCAAAAACAACCATTAACAAGCCACCTAAATGTCTTGCAAGGCATGCTTTTGTCATTGGACTGATTTTCTTGTTGCCAACATTGTTGATTGCTCAAGACAATGATCAGGCTGCTTCGAATACGGATCCAAATTTCCGCTTGTTTGAAGATATCGAAAATAGTAATTCTTCAACTAATCAGTCTCGGTCATCTAGGATCACTCGGGAAAACCGTAATACTCCGTCGACTCCTGAATTCACTCTAGTCGGAACCTCTCGTATTGGGAACAAGTATCAAGCAATACTGCTAAACAGAAACGGTGAATCTATTGTAGTTAATACTTCTCCAAGCTCTAATACAAGAGTTCCAGGATTTGCGGATTACAGCGTTGTAAACATTAGTGCTGGAAACGTCGCTCTTAGGTACCCTGGAAATAACCCCTGTGTAGAGCATCAGGAAAAAGGAGTCACATGTAATTCTGCAGCCAATATAGCGTCGCTATCTTTGACCAATGGCGAGCCCATTGCTATTGCATCAAATATTGCAAATCGCACGGAAAATATAGAAGCGGGCTCTAATGATGAAGACTCGCCAGAGGAAAACACTGTGGTGAATCCATTCGAAGCACTGCGCGCTTCTCAGGCCGCCAATGCCGCCAACTCTGATGCAGAATCAAATTCCGGCAGATTTAGACCACGGCGAATTGATCCTGAAGACGTGCCACCAGGCAGCCGTGTGATATCGACACCATTCGGCGATCGCATAGTCGAACAATAACGAGTTTCCAAACTTGTGGAAACGCAGATAGTTAATACTCTTTCAATTGCTATCGTTTGCTACCACACTTCGATAGAAGACCTATCAGCCTTACTCGAATCTATTCTGATTTCTCTTCAGCCACTTTCTGAACTAGATACGAAATCAGCCACAACAATTTATTTGATTGATAACTCAGAAGAAACGAATGTCGGGCTTGAAGATTTTAAGCAACTAAAAAATCAATTTGATATCCATAGAATAGAATTGAGACTAATCCACGGCCAGGGAAACATTGGCTATGGAAGTGCACACAACCTTGCATTAGAGAAATCAAGCGCTCAATTTCATTTGTTACTGAATCCTGATGTTGTACTTGATAAAGATTGTCTAAAAATTGGCGTAAGTTACTTATTAGAAAATAGTAAAGTAGTTATAGTGAGCCCAAGCGCAGTAGACGAAAATTCGGCTAAGCAGTATCTGTGCAAACGTTACCCTTCGGTTCTTACTTTTATTATTAGAGGTTTCTTCCCCGGGGTTCTTAAAAAACTATTTCGCAAAAGATTGGAAAAATTTGAAATGCATGAGTTGTCGGAAGACAAGCCTGGAATAGATATTCCAATAGTCAGTGGCTGTTTTATGTTATGCAGAACGAGTGCACTAAAAGATCTCAACGGTTTTGACGAAAAATATTTTCTGTACTTCGAAGACTTTGATCTCTCTTTGCGCGCGGCTCGAGTTGGTAGAATAGATTACCTGCCGGCGATGAGAATTGTGCATGGCGGTGGAAACGCCGCGAAAAAAGGGATTTCCCATCTTACAATGTTTGCACAATCCGGTATTCGTTTCTTTAATTCCCATGGTTGGCGATTTTTCACACAGTAGAATAAGGAAAAATCACTTCGATGGAAAACCTAAAAATCAAACTTCTAGTAACAGGCGCTACCGGCTTTATTGGCCAATCCTTATGCAAAAAACTCCAAGGATCCGAATACTGTATTAGAGCTCTAGCCCGAGAGTCCTCTGACAGCTCAAAACTAGAAAGGAATTCTAGCAATATCGAAGTTGTTTTCGGTGAGCTCTCGGACAAGGAATCGCTAGGCCACGCTTGCAAGAACATAGATATAGTTATCCACCTGGCAGGTATTGCTCATGTTAACAACGTGGCTTCGAATGCCTTTCAGCAAACAATCTACGATGGCTCTAAAAACTTATTCGATTCAGCTATCGCGAATAAAGTAAAAAAGATAGTTTTCTTGAGCAGTGTACTTGCTGAAGCGGCAGAGAATTTTGACGACGAAGTGACTGCTTATGGACAAGCAAAATACAATGCTGAAGTTTATTTGAAAAATGCCTGTGCGAATTCTGCTACTGACTACCTTATTTTACGACCAGTAAATGTGTATGGGCCGGACATGAAGGGCAATATAATGAGCATGGTACGATGGATAAGAAAGGGAATTTTGCCATCTCTTCCAAATGTAACAACGAAAATTTCTCTTATAAGCGTAAATGACTTAGTTGAACTCGTGGAACTATCACTAATTCACCCTAAAGCAGAGAACAAATGCTTTACGGTGTCAGAGTCAACTCCTTACGAATTACTTGAGATAGAAAAAGCCATTTATCAGGCACTGGAGAAGAAAATTCCCACTAGCCATACGCCGCGTATGCTATTATACGCCGCGGCTGGAGCTAGTGGATTGATCGCCAAAATGCTCGAAATTTTTGGGCTGAGACCTCCCTGGGGCGGAATTAATCTTCGAACTTACAGAAACCTTATCAGTGACAGTGTTTATACAAGTGAGTCGCTTTGTTCTGAATTAGGATTCATTCCAAGCAGAAATTTTTATGATGAACTTCCGTCAATTGTAGAAAAAACATAAGCAGTAGAATCAATATTATCCAAGAGCCAGTAGATCCCAGAGAATTGAATGACTAAAGGAATAATCTTAGCGGGAGGTAGTGGTAGTCGCTTACACCCCATGACCCTGGCGGTTAGTAAACAGCTCATGCCTGTTTACGACAAACCTATGATTTATTACCCTCTCTCGACTTTAATGCAGGCTGGGATTCGAGAAGTATTGATTATCACAACACCTGAAGATGCGGCAGTATACGAGTCGCTATTGGGAGACGGCACAAATTGGGGATTGCAGCTAAGTTACGCACAGCAACCAAAACCGGAGGGCTTGGCTCAAGCATTCTTAATTGGGGAAGAATTTATTGGTGATAGCAGAGTGTGTTTAATACTCGGTGACAATATTTTTTATGGAAACCGAATCGAAGACACTTTAAAAAGCGCAGTCGAACAACAGGAAGGCGCAAGTATTTTTGCTTATTACGTAAACGATCCAGAACGCTATGGAGTGGTCGTATTAGATGAAAATAGTCGCGCTGTGGATTTGGAAGAAAAGCCTCTGCAACCCAAATCCCATTATGCTGTTACTGGGTTGTATATGTATGATAATGATGTAGTTGAAGTCGCTAAATCTATAAAGCCTTCTGCCAGAGGTGAACTAGAAATTACAGACGTCAATAAAGTTTACTTAAAGAGAAAAGTTTTACGCGTTGAACTATTTGATCGCGGTACTGCTTGGCTTGACACCGGAACAACTCAATCTCTACTCGATGCCGCAAATTTTATTCGAGTTTTAGAAGAACGACAGGGTCTAAAAATTGGATGCCCGGAAGAGATTGCATGGCGGCAAGGATTCATTGACGATTCACAACTGCGTGTTCTAGCAGGAAAATTGGATAAGAGTGGATACGGTCAATATCTAGTTGATATTTTAGAAGATCGCTAATCGATTGCCATGAAAATAGTTGAAACCTCCATTCCTGATGTTTTGATATTTGATCCTACTGTACATGGAGATGATCGTGGTTACTTCATGGAAACTTTTCGTCTTGCCCATCTTACAAATTTAGACCCATCAATTAATTTTGTACAAGACAATCAAAGCAAGTCTAAGCAAGGAACGCTTCGAGGCTTACATTATCAGTTAAAATTTCCACAAGGAAAACTTGTTAGGGTAATTTCAGGCGAAGTGTTTGACGTTGTAGTAGACATCAGACAGAGTTCACCCACATTTGGCAAATGGGAAGGATCGATACTCTCAGCCGAGAATAAGAAACAGTTATGGGCACCAGCCGGATTTGCCCACGGGTTTTACGTTCTTTCAGAATTTGCAGAAATGACCTATAAGTGTACTGAGTACTATCATCCAGAAGACGATTACAGCTTGCTTTGGAATGATGAAACTATTGGCATCGATTGGCCGTTGTTAGATCCAAGTCCGTTACTTTCTGATAAAGATCAGAAAGCCTTTTCTTTTACCGACGCTCCTCTATTTCCGTGAGCCAAAAACAGATAGTTATCACTGGAGCCAAGGGCCAGCTTGGTTTAACGCTTCAATCTCTTTGGGAAGATTCCGAATTGCAGCATGATTTCGAATTGTGCTGCACAGATATAGAAGAGATGGACATCACTTCTTGTCAATCTATTAGAGACTACTTGGGCAAGCGTCAGGTCGAAGCAATAATTAATACCGCAGCTTACACTGCTGTAGACAAAGCAGAAGCTGAGCCTGAACTAGCTTATTCTATTAATTCCAATGGCGCGGAAAACATCGCGAACTTCGCCCATGAACATGGTTGCAAGCTAATTCATATATCCACTGATTTTGTCTTCTCCGGCAGCAAAGATTCGCCTTATTTCCCCGATGACGAAACTGGTCCGCTTAGTGTCTACGGGAAGAGTAAATTAGCAGGCGAACAAGCAATATTAAGCAAATGTCCTGACCGCTCTACAATACTTCGAACTTCCTGGTTGTATTCACAGTTTCAGTCGAATTTTGTTAAAACTATGCTGCGCCTATTGCAGGAGCGAGAAGAACTAAACGTAGTCGATGATCAGATTGGTGCGCCAACTTCCACTAACTCTCTTATTGAGCTTATTTTTAAAGTGTTGGCTGCAAATGATTCATCAGGAATATACCATTGGAGTGATTCAGGAAATATTAGCTGGTATGATTTTGCCCTCGAAATTCAGAAGCAAGGCTTAGTTGCTGGAATAATTAATTCGGAAATTCCAATAAACCCTATATTAACTGAAAAGTATCCCACTCCAGCACAGCGGCCAAGCTACAGTGTATTAGATACGGAAGGAACTCAGGAAAGGTTTTCTATAGCACCTAAACCGTGGAAAGAGAGTCTTCAGCAGGTTATTCAGAAATTAGCAGCATAGCGATATGAAAAAACTCTTAGTTACTGGCGCGGCAGGTTTTATCGGTTCCAATTTTGTGCATTATTGGTCCAATAAGCATGAATCCGATGAAATCATCGTATTAGATGCGCTTACTTATGCAGGAAATAAAAATAGTATTGAGAAACTCATTAGTGACAGAGCAATTCAATTTGTACAGGGGTCTATTTGTGATACTGACTTAGTTAGAAAACTGTTAGTAGAGTACCAGATTGATACTATCGTCAACTTTGCCGCAGAAAGTCATGTAGACCGATCAATCACAGGGCCAGACGCTTTTATTGAAACAAATATCATCGGTACCCATTCCCTTCTAAAAGCCGCAAAAGAAATTTGGTTAGATGATAACCAACTTACTGATCATCTTTTTCATCACGTTTCTACCGATGAAGTCTATGGCACACTGACTTCTGATGATCCGGCATTTTGTGAAACCACTCCCTATGCACCTAATTCACCCTATGCGTCGAGCAAAGCTGCATCTGATCACTTGGTGCGTGCCTATCATCACACTTACGGGCTTAATGTTACGACTAGCAATTGTTCCAATAATTATGGTCCCTACCATTTTCCTGAGAAGCTTATCCCACTTTGCCTATTGAACATCCTTAGTGGTAAACCACTACCCATCTATGGCGATGGTAAACAGATTCGGGATTGGCTCTACGTCGATGATCATTGCCGTGGCATAGAACTCGTCATTATGAATGGGAAGCATGGGGAAACTTATAATATCGGTGGAAACAATGAATGGACAAACATCGATGTCGTGAATCTACTCTGTGATCTGGTTGATAACAGCTTTAAACAAGAGCAAAGTTTAGCAGACAGATATCCCAACTCTCCCTGTGCCAGTGGAGTGAACGCAAATTCACTTATTACTTATGTGCAAGATCGGCCTGGCCATGATACGCGTTATGCCATTGATGCAAGCAAAATAGAAAAAGATCTCGGTTATAAACCGATTGAAGATTTCGATTCTGGATTACGCAAGACTGTAGATTGGTATTTCGAAAATGAACCTTGGTGGCAGGCTATTCTTGATGGCAGTTACCGCGAATAAACTTGTTTTGTACTAGTTACTACATGACGAAGAAGTACTGTTCGTCAGCGCTGGAATAAATCATTTTCAAATCATCTATCCCATCGCCGTTGGCATCCGTGACTGCTGTAACTCCAATCATCGAAGTGTCAAATTCAGGAACGCGTCGGACAATATAGTCAGCTAATAAGGTAATAGTTTCCTCACCAAAGTTAAATGTTGTAACGCCGTAATCCCCTAAGCTGACGTTAGTAACTCCAGTGAAATCACTGAGGTATTCTTCAAATTCTGGTGCATTGTATGGAGCTGCTGTTAGTAGTTGCTGCCTGAATACAGTTTCATCTTGAAAGGTCACAGCTAGCAATACTTCATTCGTAAACATGGGATGTGTAACTAGCATAAGTCCTTCGTCTACAACTGTAGCTAAAGTCGCAACGCTTATGGGCCGGAGGTTGTATCGATCATAATAAGAGTTGTTAATAACTAACTCACCATCTTCATTTTGTTCTAAAGGTGGCGGGCCTTGATCAACCTGGATAGTTAGATTTCCTGTGTCCGTTATTATAATTTCTGGCAGGGAAACTAATGCTAGTTCCTGCTGTAAGAGAGACAAAGGCTGTAAGGCTGGTTGGAAATCAATATTTACGCCATCAGCGGTCACCAAATATCCACTATGATCATTCGCAATTATGATTGATGGTGATGACGAATCATCGGACCTGATTACAGAAACGGGACGTAGAAAAAATTTGTCGGCACCAACTTGAATTGAAATGAGCCCAGAGCTGTCTTGTTCTGCAACCAATTCAGTAGTTGCTAGAACGGGTATTAGATTGATTGTATCGATGAACGTTTGTGATACATCTGTCAAAGATGTTTGATTGAGATCTACCAGATCAGGCTGGCTGATATTGTCATCGTCGAATGCTAAAAGCTCCAGACCTGGAGTAAAGTCTAAATCGTCATCTGCAATTGATATCTCTGCAGAGGCATTCGCACCTAATACCGCTCCGCCAGTTATTCCTGATAGCGTAACTAAAAAGTCTTTGTCTATTTCACCTATTTCATCATTAACAATTGAAATATCGATAGTTTTTGAAATTTCACCTTCAAGGAATACCAAATCTCCTACTGCAGATTCATTATCCAAGATATTTTTGGCAGTATTATCTTGTGTTGCGAAACTGATTCCAACTTCGCCTCTACTTCCCTCAGTCCTCGAAACAGCAATCGATATGCTGTTGTCATCTTCAAAAGCGGAGTAACTTGATGCAGAAAGTGCTAGATGACCTTCTTCATAGTCCTCTATGGTAACGACTGCCGTATCTATAGTTCCGGCAACATCCCCTGTTAAGTTTATGAGTTCTAGTTGAAAAGTTTTGTTTGCGTTTACAACGGTATTGTCAAGAATCGTAATACTGACAGACTTTGCTGTGGTCTCACCGACTGCCCAGTTCAGGACAGTGGAAATGTTTTGATAGTCTTCACCCGCAATGGCCGTCAGATCTGTTGTCTTAACGGTTACGGAGGCTGCATTATTGAAAGTTCCAGACCGATTTACGGTCACATCAAATGTTGAGGCATTCTCAGAAACAGTATACGTAGCAGAGGTGAAATCCAGGGTAGCAGCGACTAATAGGGAGGGATTGACCACCCCAAACAACATTAGTAGAAGTTTTGCGCTGCGTATCACTATTCTGGATGCAATTTTTTCGTAACTTATACATTAACGATAGAATAGTATTGAGATTCTTCTAGGTTTTTTGTAAACCCAATAGCCTGGCTGACGTTATGATAACTTATTGAAAGATATATTAATCTTCGAATTATAGGACCAAAAATTCGTGTTGAAATACCTTAGATTCTGTATTTGCCTTTCCCTGTTCTGGGCCGTTCAGCTAAATGCATTCGAATTCACCGGTTCAAAATGGCTGGGAGCCCAGACAGATTACTACGTTGATCTGGAAGGAATATCCCCAACTGGTATTGCCTGGAACACAGCTTTTATTGATGCCATGGAAGAATGGACAAATGAAACAATTTTCGATTTTAATCTAATTACAGAGTTTAAAGATCCATGTGAAAGCAATGGGTTCAATGGGGTAAATTTCACTACTGATATATGTGGCCAGGAATTTGGAGAAAATACTTTAGCAGTAGCAATTCGAACGTTTCGTTTTGAGCAGCTTGGTCCTCCTTCTATTCGAGAAGCTGATATTTATTTCAAAGATTCAGTTGTGTATGACATTTACGATGGCAACATTGTGCAGTTTGGAATTCCGACAGGAAGTATAGATTTCCAACGGACTGCTCTGCATGAACTCGGGCATGTAATTGGCTTGGATCATGAACAATTTGACAGTGCGATTATGCGACCAGAAATTGGTAACATCGATCGCCTGCAAGAAGACGATATTGAGGGAGTGGATACGCTGTACAGCGGATTATCTAATTGCGCTATAAAAGAGTTGAGATTTGGTGCTGTTAACGAATCTCTAAGCTCAGGAGATTGTACCGTCGATGAGCTAACGCTGGGTGATAGTGATGCCAGCTTTCTAGACATCTATCAATTCTCACTAACTGAAACGACTGAATTAGAATTCTCGATTGCATCAAACGAATTAGAGTCAGTGCTGCTTTTGGCTGACCAAGAGCTTGACTATATAGATGCCGATACGAATACAGCTAATGATTGTAATTCGAATATAGAAATCGAACTTGATGAAGGTGAATATTTCTTATTGGTTAATACGTTTACCGATCAAGTAAAGCCTGCCTGCAATACTACGGGTAGTTATCAGTTAATTGCTAATTACATTAGCACTAATGAAGTATCTTTAAGTGGAGTTACCAGCTTAACAGGCAACGACACTACAGCATTGTTCAGTGGGGGAATAACTGCTAACGGTGGAATTAGCTATGGAAATATTTTCACAGCAAATGATTCTTTAGACATCACAGCTACGATTTCAATAGATCCTGTTCATCAATCTAAAATCGGTTATATCGTGATCGCGGCGGTTGTTGGCCAAGAAATCTATTTAATGAATAGTCTTGGACAATTTGTACTTTCATCAGAGAGTCCAGGAGAAATTATTAATACCGGAAGTAGAATTCTGGGCACTACAGAGAACATAGTAATTGCAGAAGATTTAATCCCATCGAGTCTTGGAATCGAAGAAATTGTAGTAGATTTCGTTGTGGGATATGGGACCTTTAGCAATCCCTCAGAAGTGTATTTTCACCAGAGCCCGATCAATTTAACTGTAGTCCCAGAGTAGCGCTAAACCGATGTAAATCTTTCAATTTGTTGGCCCTCTGGCCAACTCCTATCGGCGCAATCTTCGACAAAATCTTGCCAATATCCAGCTTCCCGCCTGCTATAATTAGGGTATAATCCGCCTGCGATTTTCGGCGGCCACTGAATTTATGCACTGTAGCCGTCCTGGTTAATGAATTAGCCAAATCACGATTTCTAGAGAATAGTCGAGTAGTTTCAGAAAAGGAGCAGAGAGAGTGCAAGTAGTGAGCACAGTATTCCAATTTGTCAGTCGGTTTCTAATTGCCGTTGTAGCTTTGCTGGCGGTTCACAGTGCCATGGCACAATCTGCAGCAGATAATATTAGACCGGTTGGGCAAGTATGCCTTGCCGGGCAAGCATGTGTTGGAGCGCCAGCGGGTGGCGTTATTGCAGTCCCAGCTGAACCAGCTCCAATAGAACAGGAAACTGTTCAGGCCGAAGAGCAAGAGACTGATTCCGATCCTGTAACTGCAGTCGAAACCGCATCGGCTGATTCAAGTTTTGATGTAGCCGCTAAATATCAAATGAGCTGTTTTGCCTGCCATGCCAGCGGAGCCGCTGGAGCACCATTGCTAGGTGATGCTGAAGCCTGGAATACCAGAATGGAAAAAGGCATGGAAGCGGTAATGGCAAACGTTATGAATGGCCTAAATGCAATGCCAGCAAGAGGCCTATGTATGGACTGTACCGATGACAATCTTCAGGAACTAGTCGACTACATGATTACTCAATAGAACTTTGTAGAAATACTGTTATCTAAATTTTTAGTTATAAAATTGAAAGGAGCCTAAAAGTGTTAAGTGTTAAGAAGATGATTAGCTCATCATTTGTTAAATCAATCGTTGTAGCAGCAGCGCTACTAATTGCCAGCATGAGTATTGCTGATGGAAATCAGAATATAGAGTTGGCTCAATTAAGTGATGGCTTTAATGCTGAACAGAAGTATATGGCTTCCTGTTTTGCCTGTCATAGCACAGGCGCTGCTGGTGCGCCTAAGGTTGGAGATGGAATGGCAGCTGAGTGGGAACCACGCTTAGAGAAAGGTATGGATGCAATTGTCGCAAATTCAATTAATGGCATCAATACAATGCCTGCGAAAGGCCTTTGCTTTGATTGCACCGATGATGACTTGCGAGCAATAGTTGAGTACATGATTGAAAGCAGTCAGTAAAAATTTGTTTAAAGAAAAAATGAGCTACGCGTAGCTCATTTTTTTTGCCCGGAATTTGATCTTTTCACCTATTCCTATCTATAACTAATCCTTTCGTAATATGAAAGGACTCATCTGTGTCATTCGCCACAGTCTACTCCAGAGCTCCGCTTGGAATAGACGCAATCGAAGTCACCGTAGAAACTCATCTATCCAATGGGCTTCCTGCCTTTGCCATCGTCGGACTACCGGAGACGGCCGTCAAAGAAGCGAAAGAGCGGGTAAGAAGCGCGATTCTTAATTCGGGACTGGAATTTCCGGTCAAACGCATAACCGTCAATCTCGCGCCAGCAGATTTACCAAAGTCTGGTGGTCGCTTCGATCTCGCCATCGCGCTAAGTATTCTTGCCGCTTCGAATCAAATTCCTCAAGAGTCGATTAGGAACGCTGAAGTGGTTGGAGAATTAGCGCTTGATGGTAGTACTAGAGGCATAAGCGCGGTTATTCCATCCATCGTGGCAGCTAAGAAGAAAGCCAGACGAGCCATCATCCCTTTTTCTAATCACAGGGAGCATGCTCTGGTGGAGTATGAAAATGTTTCTTGTGTTAGAAGCCTTTCGGAGTTTGTTGCGCAAGCTGTTTCCAGTAAACCACTCCTTTGTACGCATTCCTATGAAGAGCATTCCTTCGATCCATCTGCCTATCGCCTGGTGTTGGAACAACCCTTTGTCGCTATTAAGGGCCAGTCTCTAGCGAAGCGGGCGATTCAAATAGCAGCGAGTGGAGGTCATCATATTCTCCTGCTAGGACCACCCGGCAGCGGAAAAACGTTGCTCGCCCATAGCATTCTCAGTTTGTTACCTCTTTTGGAAAACGAAGAGGCGATCGAAGTAGCCGCGATTCGATCGGTTGTTAATCAAACTGTTAATCAAGAGCACTGGCGCGTACCACCGATGCGCGCTCCACACCATACGACTACCGGTGTTGCTTTAGTGGGGGGAGGCAATAAAGCCAGCCCTGGGGAAATTAGCCTGGCCCATAGGGGCATACTCTTTCTCGACGAGTTAGCGGAGTTTAAGGCAGGGGTGCTGGATTCCTTGCGAGAGCCGTTAGAGTCAGGTGAAATTACGGTTAGCAGAGCTAACTATCAGGTCAATTTTCCAGCAAAGTTTCAATTGATAGCCGCGATGAATCCTTGTCCTTGTGGACATGCCACTAACGAACATCAGAACTGCAGCTGTTCTAGTCAACAAATTAAAAAGTACCTGGGCAAACTCTCCGGGCCGTTCCTGGATCGAATCGATATGCTCTTGGAAGTTCCTGCATTGACCCAGGCCGAACTGCTTAACACGACTTCTGAGCCGGTGGACTGGCAATCAATTAAATATGCAATCGATACCTGTCGTGAGCTTCAGCTGCAAAGAAACGGCGGGAAATTGAATTCAGAGTTAACAATTACACAGATTGAGCAGTTCTGCGCCATCGATAAAGCGCTTAAACGCCAATTGGCTCATGCTATGGACAAGCTTCGACTCTCTGCCAGGGCGACTCATAAGGTCTTAAAGGTCGCTCGAACTTTAGCTGATTACGAAGGGAGTGAAAAAATTGGGAAGAACCACGTTTTCGAGGCTCTGAACTTTAGAAAACAAAAGATATTGAATAGAGTGTTTTAGACTTCGTTTTTATCCAGTCGTTTTTCTAGCTCATTAATCAGTGATTCCAACTCGGCAATGCGAGTTTCCGCGCGTTGCAGCGCCTGGGCCTGTGACTCAAATTCTTCTCGGGTAAGTAAATCGAATTCTTGAAAGGTAGCTTTAACAGTTTGCTCTATTTTAGTGCGAAGCTCATCTCGTAGTCCGCTGGCTGCAGGAATAAGAGCAGAAAGGCGTTTGCTTAAATCATTAAGGAGAGAGTTGTCGATCATTTTTAATACTTAACCCAAAACAATGAGAATTCATTTTAACACTTAATTTTCCAAAGCCCCGGAATAGAGCCCTCGTTTAACAAAATCTACGAAATTGCAACGGGCAATCCCATTATTGAACTTTCCTATGCACATTCTTGGTGCGACCCCTAAGTAAACGCACAACCAACGCCCAGGGATATTGGCTAATTCAATAAATTCAGGGGCGGAAAAGTAGCCGCGTTAACTATCTTGTTGTTTTTTCTTACAAAAAGACAACTGGCACGACCCCTGCATAGTGCTCGAGAGTTGTAAGAATAGAATCGAGCAGAACTGCTCAACAACGAAGGAGTAAAAGAATGAAGTTAGTCACGGCCATTATTAAGCCATTCAAACTCGATGACGTGCGTGAAGCACTATCTGAAATCGGAGTTCAGGGTATTACTGTGACCGAAGTTAAAGGTTTTGGCAGACAGAAGGGGCATACCGAACTCTATCGCGGAGCGGAGTACGTCGTAGATTTTCTACCGAAGGTAAAACTCGAAGTCGCAATCGCTGAGAGCATGCTTGACCGAACGCTCGAGGCAATAACCAAGGCGGCGAATACAGGCAAGATCGGGGACGGAAAAATATTCGTTAACGATCTCACACAAGTGATTCGAATTCGCACCGGTGAAACCGGTGAGGAAGCACTTTAAAACAATTCATAGAAAGGTGGTCTGGGGAATAGATCACAACGGAGGTAAAGGTGGAAAATCAAATTTTTGAACTTCAGTACGCAATGGATACGTTCTATTTTCTTATCTGTGGCGCACTAGTAATGTGGATGGCAGCAGGCTTCTCCATGTTAGAGGCTGGGCTCGTCCGCTCTAAAAATACAACTGAAATCCTGACAAAGAACGTCTCTTTGTTTGCTGTGTCTTGCATTATGTACCTGGTCTGCGGTTACGCGATCATGTACGACGGTGGAATTTTCCTTTCCGGTATACAAGGCGGAGAGGACTTAGTGTCAGCGGCGTTGGCAGCATCGGCAGAAGAAGGCTTCGATGGCGGAGCAGTCTACGCAGATGCATCAGATTTCTTCTTCCAGGTAGTGTTTGTAGCCACGGCAATGTCGATCGTTTCAGGAGCCGTAGCGGAAAGAATGAAGCTTTGGGCTTTTCTTGCCTTTGCCGTAGTAATGACCGGTTTTATTTACCCTATGGAAGGATCATGGACCTGGAATGGCGATGCAGTGTTCGGCATGTACACGCTGGGTGATCTTGGCTTTTCCGATTTCGCTGGATCCGGAATAGTACATATGGCGGGTGCTTCTGCTGCTATTGCAGGGGTCATATTACTCGGGCCGAGAAAAGGAAAGTATTCTTCTACCGGTACGGTTCAGCCAATTCCTGGTGCGAATCTCCCTTTGGCAACATTAGGCACATTTATTCTGTGGATGGGCTGGTTTGGATTTAACGGTGGATCAGTCTTGAAGCTTGGCGATATTACCAGCGCAAACTCTGTTGCCATGGTATTTCTAAATACGAATGCCGCTGCAGCAGGAGGTTTAATAGGAGCCCTGATACTGGCAAGAATCATGTTTGGTAAGGCCGACCTTACCATGGCCCTTAATGGTGCGCTTGCGGGTTTAGTCGCAATTACCGCTGAGCCCACCACTCCCACGGCTCTAGAGGCGACCATTTTTGGATTTATCGGTGGAGTGATTGTTGTTCTAAGCATTGTTGGAATGGACAAGTTAAAGATCGATGATCCTGTAGGCGCAATTTCAGTGCACGGTACCGTCGGTCTATTCGGCCTGCTCTTAGTGCCTCTGACTAACGATGGTTCTACCTTTACTGGACAAATCATTGGTGCATTAACAATCTTCGTCTGGGTGTTTGCCACTAGCTTTGCCGTGTGGTTCGCGCTGAAGACGGTAATGGGAATCAGAGTATCTGAAGAGGAAGAACACGAAGGTGTGGATTTCGCAGAATGCGGAATGGAAGCTTATCCGGAATTTGTAACTCAGTAATTTCTCTCTATCGAAAGATGAATTTAAGCGCCATTGGATTCAATGGCGCTTTTTTTTGCTTAACACTTTAGTAAAGAATCGTTTTATAACCAATTCGAATATAAAACGACTCATTCCTCCTGGCAGCACTTTCCAATTGAACTACTCTATTAGAGAAAATTCTGAACTCTGTTTTGGTGAATAGCCAAGCATTAATGAGGTTGCATCATGGCGGTAAACGCAGAGACTAAAAACAAACAAACAGACACTATCGATTTAAATGTGATCGGTAGCAAAGACGAGGCCGCGGAAAATAGAACGGTCGCTTCTCGTACCCTATTACGCAGTAAAGTCGAAGAAGATATCGCCGCTTTTATTGCGCGCGGCGGCACCATAGACGAGGTTTCTCCAGACGCTACTGCAGATCCCCCGAAGAAGCCGGAAAACAACTACGGCAGCCGCGCTATCTAAGTGTTACCCAGTTAACACTGCACCCTCCTGCTTTAATTTAGTTCGCTAAATGTGAGCTCTCTCACAAGATTATGAGGTCAAGCTGGGTAAGCTTGATCTCATGCCCGTACAAGAACCATCAATTGCTGGTGACAATTTACTCCGTATTGAAAGCAGAGATTTGCTGATTGGGATGTTCGTAGCTGAGCTAGACTGTGCCTGGTCAGCGACCCCGTTTCCCATGGGTGGATTTCATGTCAAAACCGTGGGCGATATTCAAATCCTGCAGAAATACTGCAAGCAAGTCGTGCTTGACACGAATCGCGGCACAAGTCCTCCAGCAAAGCGCAAAGCTGACCTAACGATTCTGAGTAGTGCCCGCCAGGCAGCACCTTCTGCAGCAGCACTAAAAGTAGATCGAGACACTTACCCGGTTACCCAAACGGTTAAGCAACAAATAGACAAAGCACATCAGGAATACCAGGCACTTGTAAGCGCATTCCAGCAGGTAGCTGATGGAGTAAGGCATGGCAAGAAGCTTAATCTGGCGCAATTAGACAATTCCACAGCGAATATAATCACTGCAATTCTCGCAAATCCTCAGACTTTGATTTGGATTCTTAATACGGAATCCAGCCCACCAACTCCTAGTGCTTATTGTATTCGTGCAGCGATCTGGGCAGCAATACTCGCCCGCCAATTCGGCATGCCAGAGAAAGAGATTACCTTGCTTTTTCAGGGCACCTTACTTTGCGATATCGGCTTGCACCTGCTGCCTGAAAGGCTGGTAAATAAGCGTGGCCCATTTCGCAAGAAGGAATTTCTGGCTTATCGAAAGCATGTTGAGTTCAGCTTGGAACTACTAAGCCAACATCCAGAATTGGATGAAGTTATCTCTCGAATTGTTCAATGTCACCATGAACGGCATGACGGACTAGGATTTCCACGGGGCATTAAAGGCGAGCAACTACCTTCTTTAGCACGTTTTGCCAATATGGCCTATTGCTTCGAACGCTTGTTATTCACAAACACTGAAGAACGAAAAACCTCACCGGCAAAAGCAATTACCCGATTGTACAAACAACGGATGCTTAAGTTCCCAGAGCAGCTCATTGTGGAATTCATTCATGTAATGGGAATGTATCCTATTGGCAGTGTGGTAGAACTATCGACCGGAGAACTGGCTATCATTCTTGAGCAGAATGAATCGGAGCGTTTGTTCCCTAAAATTGCAGTTATCTCGGATAGAGAGCAACAGATACTCAAGAAGCCTAAAAGTATAGATTTAAGTGCTAACAAGAAATCTGGTACGAGCCGTACTATTAGCAATAGCGCAAACATGGAATCGTTGAAACTCAATCTGGAAGATTATCGGTTTCAGTTTTTTGGCAAAAAAATCGGAATAGGCTCGATGGCTCTCCGACTCTAATGCATCGCATCAATCGCTAATTCCCGTATAAATTCTGAAGTATCGCAAGTGCTGCGACAGGTGCAGTTTCTGTTCGAAGAATTCGTTGACCTAAATTTACCGTTTCATATTCATGATTTTTAGCAGCGTCGAGTTCGTTGTTCGAAAAGCCACCTTCTGGCCCTACTAGCATCACAACAGAGCTGGCCACTTCTACCTTTGTAAGATTCTTTTCTCCACTAGCATCGAGGATCAGTTTGGTAGCAACCGACTGACTTTCCACGAAAGCATTAAAGGAAGATGGAACATGAATTTCCGGCGGTGAATGAGAGCCACATTGTTCACATGCGGAAACTGCAATGCGCTGCCAATGGCGCAGTTTATTCTCGAGACGTTTCGACTCTTTAAGTTTTACTTCGCCGAATTCAGTGTAAAGTGGTGAAATTTCACTTACCCCAAGTTCGACAGATTTTTGAATGGCGAAATCCATGCGATCGCCTTTGGACAATCCAATCCCAAGATGAATAAACAATGGCAGCTGCAGCGGCTCCACAACTTGTTTATTTAGATCAACAATTATTTCTTTCTTGGAAATTGCTGCAATTGTTCCTTGGATATCACCTGCATTCCCATTGAACAAAACAATTGCATTGCCTTCTTTAAGGCGTAACACGTTTACGAGGTAGTGAGCCGTATCAGCATTAAGTGATACAGATTCACCAACTTGAAGATTATCTTTGTAATAGATTCGCGATACGCGCATTGGCACTTAGGGCTCTTATCGATCCGATAAGGAAAGGTTATTCCAAATTTTAGTCACGCTGCCGGAGAGATTCATGGAGTAGAAATGCAGCCCTGGTGCTCCACCGTCTAATAAGGCGTCACAAAGTTCGGTAACAATTTCGATGCCGAAATCTCTCAGGCTATCCTTATCGCTGCCAAAACATTCCAGCCGATTACACAACCAACGTGGAATCTCGGCACCACAGTTGTTACTAAAACGCGACAAGTTTTCGTAATTAGTAATGGGCATAACACCGGGTACGATTGGGATATCAATGCCTTTGCCTTGGCAATAATCGACGAAACGAAAATAAGCGTCAGCATTATAAAAATACTGAGTAATGGCCGAATTCGCACCGGCATCCACCTTTTGTTTGAAGTAATCAACATCAGATTCGTAGCTGTTGGAATCTGGGTGGGTTTCCGGATAACAAGCCACATCGATGTGGAAATGATCACCTGTTTCACTGCGAATAAATTCAACCAGTTCACTGGCAAAGCGATGATGGATGGCAGCGCCAGAAGGCAGATCTCCCCGTAAGGCAACCAGGCGATTGATTCCCGCTTCCCTATAGGTCGCAAGTAACGCCTTCACTTCCTCATCATCGGTTCCACCAAAAGAAAGATGGGGAGCAACGTTTGAACCCAGGGCCGCGTAGCGCAGCACGATTTGCTGCGTGCCTTTCTTCGTCGAACCTCCCGCCCCATAAGTAACGGAAAAGAAATCGGGACTAAGCAGTGCTAATTGCTCATGCACGACGTCCAGTTTAGCTTCACCCTCGGCGGTGCGCGGAGGGTAAAACTCAATGCTAAACTTATTTGTCTCTTCTACAGCCATGAGCAATTATTAAGAAAGAATACTTAGTACTTATAAAAGTACTGTTAGTACTTGTAAAAGTACTATTAGTACTTGTAAGTATCGTTCTTATACGGTCCTTCCACCGAAACATTAATGTACTCTGCCTGACCCTGGGTTAACTGAGTTAACACACCACCGAATCCTTCCACCATCAGTGCGGCTACTTCCTCATCCAGATGTTTTGGCAAAACTTCAACGGTAATGCCGGACTTTTTAAAGTCGTCAGACAAATCCGCAAATTTTCGCTCATACAAAAACATTTGTGCGAGCACCTGATTGGCGAATGAGCCATCCATGATGCGAGATGGGTGTCCAGTTGCATTACCAAGATTAATTAGGCGACCTTCGGATAAAAGAATTAAATAGTTATCCTGATCTGCTTGGCCAGCGCGATAGATCTTATGAACCTGGGGCTTAACTTCATCCCATTCCCAGTTTTCGCGCATATAGGCGGTATCGATTTCGTTATCGAAGTGTCCTATGTTGCAGATGATGGCGCCGTGCTTCACCGTGTCCAACATGTACTGGTCACAGACGTTTACATTTCCTGTGGCTGTCACGATTAAATCCAATTTGCCTAATAAGCTGGTATCGATAGCGTCGGCACTTCCCGTGTTTTTGCCATCGACGTAAGGCGACACAACTTCGAATCCATCCATACATGCTTGCATGGCACAAATCGGATCGATTTCTGCAATTTTTACAATCATGCCTTCTTGACGCAGACTTTGCGCAGATCCTTTCCCTACATCACCATAGCCAACCACCAATGCATGTTTGCCAGCTAACAACATGTCGGTGCCGCGCTTAATGCCGTCGTTAAGACTATGTCGACAACCATACTTGTTGTCGTTTTTAGATTTGGTCACAGCATCATTAACATTAATCGCTGGAACTTTAAGCGATCCTTCTTCCATCATTTCTAACAGTCGATGTACGCCGGTTGTGGTTTCTTCGGTGATACCGTGAATGTGATTTAGCAACTCTGGGTATTTTTCATGAACCATGTCCGTTAGATCACCGCCATCATCAAGAATCATATTGGCATCCCAGGGCTTGCCATCTTTTAAGATGGTTTGTTCGATACACCACATGCCTTCATCTTCAGTCTGACCCTTCCAGGCATAGACAGCGACACCGGATGCAGCGATGCATGCGGCTGCGTGGTCCTGTGTAGAAAAAATATTACAGGATGACCAGCGTACTTCTGCACCCAGGGCAACCAGGGTTTCAATTAACACTGCGGTTTGCACGGTCATGTGGATACAGCCTAGAATTTTGGCGCCCGCCAACGGTTGCTCTTGCTGGTACTTGGCACGCAATGACATTAGAGCTGGCATTTCCGCCTCAGCAAGGGTGACTTCCTTACGACCAAAATCAGCAAGACTAATATCAGCAACTTTATAATCTTCAGTTTCCGTTGCCGCTTCTTGTACAGATAAATTATTCATTATTCGCTCCTTTGCCTTTACAGCCCCGCATCACTCTTGAGTGCATCAGCCTTATCAGTTCTTTCCCAAGTAAAATCTGCTTCTTCGCGGCCGAAGTGACCATAAGCTGCAGTTTGACGATAAATTGGTCGCAATAAATCCAACATTTCGATTAGTCCTTTCGGGCGCAGCTCGAAATGATTGCGCACCAGTTCAACAATTTTTTCGTCACTAATTTTTCCAGTACCGAAAGTTTCAATACTGATGGAAGTTGGCTCCGCTACACCGATGGCATAGGAAAGTTGCAATTCACAACGATCAGCGATTCCAGCAGCAACTAAATTTTTGGCAACATAGCGCGCCAGATAGGCCGCCGATCTATCCACCTTGGAAGGATCTTTTCCGGAAAAAGCACCACCACCATGACGCGCCATACCACCGTAGGTATCTACAATTATTTTCCGGCCGGTGAGACCGCAGTCGCCGTGTGGTCCGCCGATTACAAAGCGGCCGGTGGGATTAATAAAGTATTTAGTGTTCTCATCAATCCATTCTGCGGGCAGTACTGGTTTAATAATTTCTTCCATGACCGCTTCGCGCAATTCTTCCAATGAAACTTCATCACGATGTTGAGTCGAAAGCACTACTGCATCGATGCCAACAGGATTGCCATCTTCATAACGCATGGTTAACTGGCTTTTCGCATCTGGTTCGAGCCAGGTGAGTGTGCCGTTATTCCGCACTTCCGATTGGCGTTTTACCAACAGGTGCGAATAGGTGATTGGTGCCGGCATTAAGACATCGGTTTCATTCGATGCATAGCCAAACATCAGGCCCTGGTCACCAGCTCCCTGTTCATGATCGGCAGATTCGTCAACTCCCATTGCAATGTCAGGAGACTGACTGCCAATGGCATTGAGAACTGCGCAAGTATTGCTATCGAAGCCGCTTTCGGAATGGTTGTAGCCAATATCATTTACCACGTCCCGAACAATGTTCTCTACATCAACATAGCCCTCAGTCGTAATTTCGCCCGCAACGATTACCATGCCGGTCTTTACCATCGTCTCACAGGCAACCCGAGACTTCTGATCCTGTTCCAGCAGGGCATCCAGAATGGCATCGGAAATCTGATCTGCCATTTTGTCAGGGTGTCCTTCTGATACCGATTCAGAAGTAAACAAACTTGTTTCTGCCATTTCTATTTCCTTTCACAATCTACTAATGGGAATAACACTCAAAGTTTTTTAAAAACACGGATTTGAATTTGAAATCCGTTCCTTAATCCTAAATATGAACTCTGTCCGGGAATCAAGCCGGCCTTCTGCGCCCAATGATTCAAATCACTTTCATCAAAGCCAAGCCAGAGATCTCCGCAAGATTCTCTTACCCAGTCCTGATCGTGAGTCGATAGATCAACAATCATTAGTGATCCGTTTTTCTGCATTAACGCCGCTGAATCTCTAAAGGTTTTTGCCGGTGAGGAAATATGATGCAGCACCATGTCGAAAATGATTAAGTCACTGCTCACTTCCTGTTTTCTCGCCACCGCTGTGTCGCCTAATATAAATTGCACGCCACTCAGTTTTGCTTTGCCGATCGACTCCCTGGATTTTTCCAACATCTCTTTGGAATTATCCAGGGCGATAAGTTTTCTGAATTTAGCCGCAAGCTCGGTTAGTAATAGTCCTTCGCCGGGACCGACTTCCAGAACTGTCGCTTTATCCGAAAGACCAAGGCTATCGATTACATCATGCAGGACTGAAGCATAGTCATCGTGGGCCACGATTAAACCCTGCTTCTCACGAAACTTGTCTGCGTTTTTATTGAAAAAACTCAATGACTGCTGGGCACGTTCCAATTGAATCTGGCTGATTTTTTTCTCAGCACTTTTTGCAATGAGTAACAAATCTACCTGATCAAATACGCTCTCTTTGATATCCCGGTAGAGATCATCGTCTGAGAGAAATGCTCGGCGATAAAAAATTGAGTTGCCCTCGCGACGCGTAGAGACCAGGTTAGCGGTGGCAAGAATTTTCAGATGATGGCTTAAGGCTGACTGGCGAATGTCGAGAATTCGACATAGCTCTAACACCCCGAAAGACTCGCTCTTAAGCAAGCGCAGGATTTGCAGTCGAAGACTATCCCCAAGGGCCTTATTAAGCTCAGTAAGGCTTTCTAGCGCGCCCACGGTGAGAGTGGCGCCATTGTTAGCGAGGGCTGTCTGCATGGATTTAAACCTGTTCGAACGGGCGCAACAGTAGCAGTATCAGGGCCAAATAGCAATTCTATATCAAAATATTTTGATATAGAATTCAGGTATAAAAGCCAACAAAATTGAAGAGCAAGAATTGCTGTAAATAGCCTAAATAGTCAGTGGCATATTCGATTAAGGTGCGGGAAAATAGCCGCCGTCTAAAGCAGCCACAATTTGAATAATTCCTGTCAGAGCCAATCTTGATTGAATGAATTCCAATCATAATGTGAATATCTCGAAAGTATGAGGAGAGTAGTTAATGGCGGATAACGCTATTTCGCGGAAAGAATGTGCCAATGCCATTCGTGCCCTAAGTATGGATGCGGTACAAAAAGCCAAATCGGGTCATCCCGGCGCGCCGATGGGCATGGCAGATATTGCTGAAGTCCTGTGGCGGGATTTTTTAGTACACAACCCAGGCAATCCCAAATGGTTTAATCGCGATCGCTTTGTTCTCTCCAACGGTCACGGCTCGATGCTGATCTATTCGCTGTTGCATCTAACGGGATATGACCTGGCAATCGAAGAAATAGAAAATTTCCGCCAACTCGATTCGAAAACACCAGGGCATCCTGAATATGGCTGTACTCCCGGTGTCGAAACCACTACCGGTCCCCTGGGCCAAGGGCTCGCCAATGGTGTAGGAATGGCGATTGCCGAAAAAACTCTGGCTGCCCAGTTCAACCGGGAAGGGCACGACATCGTCGATCACCATACTTATGTGTTCGTCGGTGACGGCTGCTTGATGGAAGGCATTTCTCATGAAGTCTGCTCTCTGGCGGGTACGTTAAAGCTTGGCAAGCTCATTGTTATCTATGATGACAACGGTATCTCTATCGACGGCGAAGTGGATGAATGGTTTTCCGACGACACCAATAAACGTTTCGAAGCTTATGGCTGGCAAGTTATGTCTGCCGATGGCCACGATCCAGCTGCGATAAGTTCAGCTATCGAGCAAGCAAAGAGTAATTCTGATCAACCCACATTGATTAGCTGCAAAACAGTAATCGGCTTTGGCTCTCCAAATAAACAGGGAACCTCAGCGACTCACGGTGCCCCTCTAGGGGAAGATGAAGTGGCGGCAGTCCGAGAAACCCTAGCTTGGCCCCATGCGCCGTTCGTTGTTCCAGAAGAAATTAAACAATCCTGGGATGCAACGGAAAAAGGCTTCGCCGCCGAATCAGCCTGGAAAGAAAAGCTGGTAATCTACGAAGAAGAATTTCCTGAGCTGGCCCTGGAATTAGTGCGACGAATTAAAGGCGAGCTACCAGGCTACTTCGCTGAAAAAGCGGCTGAGTATATTCAGCAATGCCAATCGACTGAAGATAATGTCGCCAGTCGCAAAGCTTCACAGAATAGTATTGAAGCTTTTGCCGCCCTATTGCCTGAACTTATCGGCGGCAGCGCAGATCTAACCGGTTCAAACTTAACCCAGTGGTCCGGTAGCTCAGCGATATCTGAAAAGCCTGACGGTAATTATATTTATTACGGGGTTCGCGAATTTGGTATGACAGCCATCGCTTCTGGTATTGCACTTCACGGTGGCTTTATTCCCTACACGGCGACATTCCTGATCTTTATGGAATATGCCCGCAATGCAGCACGCATGTCAGCACTGATGAAACAACGCAGCATTCTAGTTTATACCCACGACTCCATTGGTCAGGGCGAGGACGGTCCAACCCATCAGCCTATAGAACAGCTCACGGCCTTAAGAGTTACACCCAACATGTCGCTGTGGCGTCCCTGCGATAATGTCGAAACCGCAGTAGCCTGGAAAGCCGCCATCGAGCGCAGCGCAGGACCTACCGCGCTGGTTTTTTCCAGACAAGGCATTCCTCATCAGGGCCGTAATGCAGAGCAAGTGGAAGCAATCGCTCGCGGTGCCTATGTGCTCGAAGACTGTGAAGGCGATCCTGAGCTGATTGTGATTGCAACCGGATCCGAAGTTAGTATTTGTCGGGAGGCAACCAGGCAATTGCAGGCTGATGGTATAGCGGCTCGCTTAGTCTCCATGCCCAGCGCTGATGCATTTGATAGCCAGGAAGACGCCTACCGCGAACAGGTACTACCGTCATCAGTCCGCAAACGATTGGCAGTGGAAGCGGCGGCTACCGACTATTGGTCCAAGTATGTTGGGCTGGAAGGCAAAGTAATAGGCATGGATCGCTTCGGTGAATCGGCACCCGGCGGTGTCTTAATGGAACACTTTGGTTTTACCGCAGACAATGTTGTTGCCGTAGCCAAATCCTTTGAATAGCTCAATACAGAGTTAGTCCTGTTCGGAATTTTTCATGGCATATCTAATTGCTATTAACGGCTACGGCCGCATAGGCCGCTGCGTTCTTCGTGCATTCTACGAATCCACGAGCTACGGTGATCTGCGCCTGGCAGCAATAAACGATATTGCAGATGTAAATACCCTGGCCCATTTGACGCGTTATGACAGCACCCACGGACGATTCCTGGGCACAGTGGAAGAAGGTGAAGCAAGCCTGACGATTAACAATGACGATGTGTCTGTTTTCAATGACTCAGAACTGAAGTCACTTCCATGGAGCGAATTAGGCATTGACCTGGTCATGGAATGCAGCGGGACATTTACTGAAAGAGCGATTGCCGAGAAGCACCTGGCACTTGGTGCGGGCAAAGTATTATTTTCACAGCCTGCCGAAAGCGACGTGGATGCAACATTGGTTTATGGAATTAATCACGAAGCATTGGATGCCAAGGCAACAATTATTTCTAATGCAAGCTGCACGACGAATTGTATTGTGCCTGTACTTAAAACATTGGATGACGCATTCGGCATTGATTCCGGCGTAATTACCACCATTCATTCGGCAATGAATGATCAACCAGTAATCGACAGTTACCACAATACCGACTTGCGCCGTACCAGGAGCGCCATGCAGTCTATGATTCCTGTAGACACTGAGCTAGCAAAAGGCATTGAAAGAATACTTCCGCAATTGACCGGTGTGCTAAAAGCGCAAGCCATCAGGGTGCCGACAGTAAACGTTTCTGCAATGGATTTAACTGTGTCTTTAGAGTCGGCTACCGATTTGGAAACAGTTAATAAAAAAATGCGGGCGGCCAGTGAGGAGTTATTACCCAACGTGCTCGGTGTAACCGATGAGCCTCTTGCTTCCTGCGATTTTAATCATGATCCTCGTTCTGCCATTGTAGACTTAAGCCAAACCAGAGTAGCTGGATCACGCCTGGTTAAACTATTAATCTGGTTCGATAATGAATGGGCATATGCAAATCGAATGCTTGATGTTGCACAATTCATAGCGCAGCGATCTAAATAGGCAGCGATCTAAATAGGCAGCAATCTAAATAGAGAGTAGGAAATCTCAATGACGTTTCTTCGTATGGAAGAACAAGATCTAGCCAACAAGCGAGTGCTGATTCGAGAGGATCTCAATGTCCCAATAAAAGATGGAGCAGTTGCCAATGACACTCGCATTCGTGCGGCACTACCTACGATCAAGCTCGCACTCGCATCTGCTAAACAGGTGATAGTGATGTGCCACCTGGGTAGACCGGTAGAGGGAGTGCAAATAACAGAGCAGCCAGAATTCAGCTTGGCTCCCGTGGCAAAGCATCTCAGCAAACTACTTGAAACCGAGGTTAGCTTGATTGCGGACTATCTGGAAAATCCAGTGGCGCTGGAAAATTTGACTGGATTAATATTGCTGGAGAATGTGCGTGTTAATACCGGTGAGAAGGCTAATGCCGATGAACTGGCAGAGCGTTATGGCAAGCTTTGTGACGTCTTCGTCATGGATGCCTTTGGTACGGCACATCGAGCCCAGGCCAGCACCCATGGTGTGGCAAAATTTGCTGACGTCGCCTGTGCCGGACCGCTCTTGGCTAAAGAATTAGACGCCCTGGAAAAGTCATTGACCAATCCAGAGCGGCCAATGCTGGCAATTGTGGGTGGCGCCAAGGTTTCATCAAAGTTAGAAGTGCTTAATACACTGTCTAAAAAAGTAGATCAGTTAATCGTCGGCGGCGGCATTGCCAATACGTTTCTGTTGGCTGCGGGTTACCCAGTGGGGAACTCCTTATGTGAGCCAGATTTGGTAGATACAGCCAGACAGTTACTGGACAGTACCAACATTCCACTACCAACCGACGTAGTCGTCGCCAAAGAATTTTCTGAGAACGCCACGCCTATAACTAAACCAGTAACAGATGTTGCCGACGATGAAATGATTCTGGACATTGGACCCGATAGTTCAGCCAATTTAGCCAGTCTTATTAACGACATGAAAACTATAATCTGGAATGGCCCGGTTGGGGTTTTCGAGTTTGAACAGTTTGCCGGTGGTACTAAGCGAATAGCTCAAGCAGTGGCAGCAAACCAGGGGTTCTCTATTGCCGGCGGCGGCGAAACCATTGCTGCGATCGACGAATTTCAGGTGACCAGTGAGATCTCTTATATCTCCACCGGTGGTGGTGCCTTCTTGGAATATGTGCAAGGAATCGAACTGCCAGCAGTACAAGTTTTGAAAGAACGAGGTCGCTAGGCCGCAGCGTTATCGTTGCCACTATCATTAATGCAAGACTTGAAAATAGTTAAGCTTTGCGACAGATTTAACAAATACTCTATTTTAGAAATGAGGCGGGACCATGGCCCTAATTAGCTTAAGACAATTACTCGATCATGCCGCAGAGCAAAATTACGGTGTGCCGGCGTTTAATGTAAATAACCTGGAACAGGTTCGTGCAATCATGGAAGGTGCTGATGAAGTAAACAGTCCGGTTATTTTACAAGCATCGGCAGGAGCAAGAAAATATGCCGGATCGAATTTTCTAAAGCATCTCATTCAAGGGGCAATTGAAGAATTTCCGCACATACCAATCGTCATGCATCAGGATCATGGAGTTTCACCGGCGGTCTGTCAGCGCTCGATTCAGCTGGGGTTTTCCTCGGTAATGATGGATGGTTCTCTCGGGGAAGATGGGAAAACACCGACAGATTTTGACTACAACGTGAGTGTTACTAAAGCCACTGTAGACATGGCACACGCCTGTGGTGTTTCAGTGGAAGGGGAGATTGGTTGTTTGGGCTCCCTGGAAACGGGTATGGCAGGTGAAGAAGATGGCATCGGCGCAGAGGGAAAACTGTCTATGTCTCAGTTATTAACCGATCCCGAGGAAGCTTCGGAATTTGTCGATGCGACTGGTGTCGATGCCCTGGCAATCGCAGTTGGAACCAGCCATGGTGCCTACAAATTCAGCCGTCCACCCACCGGAGATATATTGGCTATCGAACGCATTAAGGAAATTCACGCCAGAATTCCCAATACCCATTTGGTAATGCACGGCTCGTCTTCAGTGCCGCAGGAATGGTTGGCGGTTATTAACGAATTCGGTGGCGAAATTCCAGAGACTTATGGTGTTCCTGTTGAAGAAATTCAGGAAGGAATTCGGCACGGAGTGCGCAAAGTAAACATAGATACCGATTTGAGACTCGCATCCACCGGAGCTGCGAGAAAATTTCTCGCGGAAAACAAATCGGAGTTTGATCCCAGGAAATTTCTCATTCCGACAATGAATGCGATGAAAGACATCGTAAAAGCGCGGCTTGAAGCGTTTGGTACAGCCGGACAAGCTTCAAATATTGGCAAGGTATACAGTTTAGAGGAAATGTATCAGCGCTATGCAAGTGCTGCCTAAAGCGTAACCAGCTGCCTTAGGATTCCGGCGATGTTTTCTATTGAGGATTCGATCAAGCTTAGGGAAAGCTTATCCCCATTTGAATTTAATGGTCCTTCAAATCTAAATGATTTAGCTCATGCCTATTGCGAGCACTATGGCTTAAGCTTCGATCAAAACCTGCCACTGCAGAGCCACCGCATTGGATTACTTCGGTCGGGAGATTTTGATCTCGTTTGTCAGCATTTCTCTGTTTCCTTAGAGCAACAACGAGGTACTGTGTTCCTGGTACATGGTTACTTCGACCATACTGGATTATATGGCCATCTAATCAAACACTGCCTGCAACAGGGATTATCTGTTATTGCTTTCGATCTCCCTGGCCATGGACTTTCCAGTGGGCCACAAGCGAGTATCGATTCCTTTAATCAATATTCCGACGCACTTTCACGCATCATCTCAGAAGCAGAATATCAACAGGTCAACAAACCTTGGTTCGCTATAGGGCAAAGCACCGGTGCCGCAACAATTGTTAACGGGATTATCGAAAAAAAATTTCCTCTTCGAGAATTCGAACAATCAATTTTTCTGGCTCCACTGGTTTATCCAAAACACTGGACCCGCACTCGTTTTCTGTTTGCTGCCGTACGATGGTTTATTAGTTCGACCAGAAGAAATTTCGCCAGCAACAGTCACGATCAGGAATTTCTGAATTTCTTGCGTAACAGCGATGAACTTCAGAGCAAGAAATTACCAAGAGAGTGGGTTATCTCGATGCTTGACTACCATAGAAGATTAAGACGATTTGAAACGATTGATTGTCCTGTAAGCATAATTCAAGGAACAGATGACCAAACAGTTGAATGGGGGCGCAATATAAAACAGCTTGAAACGAAATTTTCTGGCGTCAAAACCTATTTAATAAATGGCGGACGTCATCACCTGGTAAACGAATCCCAAGAATTTAGAGACGCCGTCTTTTCCTTAATCGATCAAATCATTGAGCAATAAGGACTAAAAAAGAACTCTACTGCGAATAGTCCCGGTGACCTTGTTCAAATTTTGTAAAGCAAGTTCGCTGTACTGTTCATCAATATCAATCACAACGTAACCAACTTCTTCATTGGTTTGTAGATACTGTGAACTAATGTTGATGCCTGTTTCTGAAAAAATGCTGTTTATTTCAGTAAGCACGCCTGGAATATTCTTGTGGATATGTAGCAAGCGATGATTTCCAGGATGAGCGGGCAGTGTCACTTCAGGAAAATTAACCGAGGTAAAGCTTGATCCATTGTCGCTGTAGCGAATAAGTTTTTCGCTGACTTCGATGCCAATATTTTCCTGCGCTTCCATGGTGCTGCCACCGACGTGCGGCGTAATTATACAATTCTCAAATTCACGCAAGGGCGAAAGAAATTCTTCATCGTTAGACTTTGGTTCGGTAGGAAAGACGTCGATTGCGGCTCCTGCAATGCGATTTTCTTTTAAAGCTGCAGCCAGCGCATCGATCTCAACTACAGATCCTCGGGATGCATTAATAACTACCGCTTCAGGTTTTACCCAGGATAACTCTTTGCTACCTAACATATTCTTTGTTTGTGCTGTCTCAGGCACATGTAAACTGATGACGTCACATTCACTCAGTAAAGCTTCAAGGGAATCGACCTGCACTGAATTTCCGAGAGGTAGCTTAGTTACGACATCATACAAATAAACTTTCATGCCCATGGCTTCGGCCAAGACACTCAACTGAGAACCTATATTGCCGTAGCCAACAATACCCAATTTCTTACCGCGTGTTTCGAATGATCCTTTGGCAACTTTTTGCCAAATTCCGCGGTGGAGTAATGCGTTTTTCTCCGGAATGCCTCTAAGCAACAAGATAGCCTGACCAATCACGAGCTCAGCAACGCTTCTAGTGTTGGAAAATGGCGCATTAAAGACTGGAATGCCGCGTACCAGGGCAGATTGCAAATTAACTTGATTGGTGCCGATACAAAAACAGCCCACCGCAAGTAGTTTTTCGCCTGCAGTAAAGAAAGATTCTGAGAGTTGCGTGCGAGATCGAATTCCCAAAAAATGTACGTTAGTAATCTTTTCTGCAAGTTCATCTTCAGGAAGCGAAGTCTTTAGGTACTCAACATTCTCATAGCCAGCTTTGGACAAAGTGTCGAGCGCGCTTTGGTGCACACCTTCCAGAAGTAAGAATTTGATCTTACTTTTTTCAAGAGAAGTCGGATTCATGAATTTTTCGGACTAAGAATAAAAAAGCGGTAGTGGAGACGATGATCGCAAAGGAGGCGCATGGTAACATATTCTGCTTGAGCAACAACTTGCATTTCACGTACAAAACAGCACTTCCTACCTTAAGCAAATGGACCAATCGATGGAGAGTAAAGCGGTAGAGCTGGTAAATCAGCTCGAACAGATTGTCAGTCCGCAATGGGTAAAAACCGGTGAGTCTGACTTGAACCATTTTGGTAAAGACTGGACTAAAGTCTTTCGGCCAGATCCACTGGCAATTGTATTCCCGGCTTCCATCGCAGAAGTTCAGGAAATCGTGAAGCAAGCTACTGCCAATAAAGTTGGCCTGGTTCCCTCTGGAGGCCGAACTGGTTTGAGTGGTGGCGCCGTTGCAGAGGACCAGGAGATAGTCGTTGCATTCGATCGAATGAACAAGATCTTGGACTTCGATGCAATCGACAGACAGGTTGTTTGCCAGCCAGGAGTAATCACAGAACAACTGCAACAATTTGCCGAAGACAAAGAGCTTTTTTATCCAGTTGATTTTGCTTCATCAGGATCGAGTCAATTGGGTGGAAACGTTGCTACTAATGCCGGCGGCATTAAAGTCATTCGTTACGGCATGACTCGCAACTGGATTGTTGGTATGAAGATTGTCACCGGAACAGGAGAGTTACTCGACTTAAATAGGGGGCTTACCAAAAGCGCGACTGGTTATGACTTCCGACACCTGTTCATCGGCTCGGAAGGAACACTGGGCTTTATTGTCGAACTAACGCTCGCTCTTTGTTCCCAACCCCAGGACCCGACAGTCTTATTACTTGGTGTTGAAAAAATGACTGACACTATGCACGTACTTAAAACATTTCAAAGTAAACTCGAACTCACTGCCTTTGAATTCTTTTCCGATAGAGCCATGTCACACGTTATAGAAGAAAAAGGATTACAGCGCCCTTTCGCAACAGAGTGTGCGTTCTATGCGTTAATAGAATTCGAAAATAGTTCTGAACAGGACCTGGAAAAAGCAATGGAACTGTTTGAACTCTGCATGGAGCAGGGATGGATCGCTGACGGCACCATTAGTCAAAACACTAGCCAGGCACAGAGTTTGTGGCGCCTTAGAGAAGATATTTCTGAGACAATCGCGAAATTTACTCCCTATAAAAATGACATTTCTGTAAAAGTTTCAAAAGTTCCTGCATTTCTTGAAGAAGTTGATGCGCTGGTAAGTAAAGAGTATCCAGATTTTGAGATCATATGGTTTGGTCATATTGGTGACGGAAACTTACATTTAAATATTCTAAAACCGGATGATTTGGAAACAGAAAAATTTTATGAACGCTGCAGTAAAGTTTCCGAATGGGTGTTCGATTTGGTGAACAAATACGGTGGCAGTATTTCAGCCGAGCATGGAATTGGCATACTTAAGAAACCATTCCTGCACTATTCTTGTAGCACCGAAGAGCTAGAATACATGAGGTCAATAAAGCGGATTTTCGATCCTCACAACATAATGAACCCTGGCAAATTAGTGGACTTGTAGCGCTGAAACCTCAGAAAATTCACGGCCAGCGTCGATGTAGGAATTATTTTCACAGTAACTTCAGTGCCACAATTTTCGTTACAATTTAAGACAATTCTAGTTTCCATATGCCAGTTTATCAGCGTACACTGACCGAGCAGTTGTTATAGACCGTTGAATTAATTGGAAGTAATTGAAATTAATTCAAGTTTTTAATTTTTTAGATAGCACGAGAGAAATATGTCAGATTCAGTAGAGGGTACCGTTAAGTGGTTTAACGACGAGAAGGGATTCGGTTTTATTGAACAAGAAGGTGGTAAAGATGTATTCGTACATTTCAGTGCCATTAACGGTTCTGGAAGAAGAACTCTTCATGAAGGACAAAAAGTGACCATGGAAGTTACTCAAGGTCAAAAAGGTCCTCAAGCGGAGAATGTCACTCCGTTATAAAACGATATTCAGAGGCGTTGCCGATCCCTGCCAGAATAATTAATGCTTGAGAACATTGGTCCTGTAATAAGTCAGATTCATTAAGACTTCGTCACAATCCTAGATCATCTTTTCCCAACTTAGCTTATTCTCAAGGTGAACTGAATCACCCGTAGTCATTCAAGGTTCCATCGTCTTGACGCCTGAGCTTGTGCCGAGAAATAGTCGGTTAGCTCCTCTTTCCGCAAAAAGTCCGTTAGTAACAACCCCGGTAATCTGATTTAGGTCGTTCTCAAGTTTGCGCGGATCTAGAATTTCTAGATTAAAAATATCCAGGATGTGATTACCATTGTCAGTGACACAGTTTTCTCGATACACAGGATCTCCACCGAGTTTTACTATTTGCCGACCAACATAGCTTCTTGCCATAGGGATCACTTCCACCGGCAAAGGAAAATTTCCCAGCACTGGCACAAGTTTGGATTCATCGGCAATACAAACAAACTCTTTCGATGCTGCCGCTATAATTTTTTCTCGGGTTAAAGCGGCACCACCACCTTTAATTAACTGCAGATGCTCATTAGATTCATCTGCCCCATCAACATAAACTTCCACCTGTCCCACACCATTCAAATCAAACACGGGAATGTTCAGTGCTTTCAGTCGTTTTGCAGACTCTTCTGAACTGGCAACAGTTCCATTAAGGCGATGCCCTATAGTACCTAACTCTTCGATGAAGTAGTTTGCTGTTGAACCCGTTCCTACTCCAACGATTGTGTCGTCTTCGAGAATTGATTCGACGTATTCGAATGCAGCGTGAGCTACGGCTTTTTTCAGATCATCTTGTGACATCATTCAGTCCCGATTTGATTTCGTTTTAATCCTATGAGGATTGTTTCAACGTTCCTAGCATTTGTCCCATTCTAATTGAGCTGTCTGCTTTTAAGTTTTGGTCAATCTCAAGTGTGCCTGGTGGAAATAGAACTATCGCGGTTGAACCGAGCTTAAAACGACCCATTTCTGCGCCGCTGATTAGTTGAATTGGCGGCTCATGATTCGAATGGTCAGATACTTTTATCTGGCGTGGACCAATGCTTGGACAAATTTGTCCGCCCCATACTGTTTCAATCCCTGCAACTATCATTGCCCCGACCAATACAACGCAGACAATTCCGATTGAGGTTTGAAAAACACAAATCGCCCTTTCGTTACGCGCAAATAAATTCGGCACCGAAGCAGTAGTTACTTTGTTAACTGAAAACAAGCGCCCTGGCACGTGGATCGTTTTTAGTAGCTGACCTGCTATGGGCATGTGGACCCGGTGATAATCACGGGGTGACAAATAAACAGTGACAAAAGATCCATCGAGGAATTCTTCTGCAAGATCATGATCTCCAGCTAGTAATTCGAGTAGATCATAATTTCGGTTTTTTGCTTGCAGGATTTGATCGCGCTGGATCGTGCCCAGGGCGTTAATTGTCCCATCGGCTGGGCTCACGACAGCATTGCCGCCGGTAGCTATTGGCCTGGCATCCGCCTTCAACTCTCGGGTAAAGAAGGTATTAAAGTTCGGGTACTCAGTCGGATCGGAAATCGCCGCTTCGGTCATGTCGACTCCATAACGGCGAATAAAGCTGCGGATTAGAAAGTCTTTTAGAAATGAGCCTTCGGCAAAAAACCCGACACAACGGGAAAGGAAATGATGAGGCAGCAAGTATTGAATTAGCACAAACAGGCTAGACATCAGCTCTACCAATTCTCCATCACTATAATTCTACCGGGGTATCAGGATGGTTGCCCCATTCAGACCAGGAGCCATCATAAGCCTTAATATCCAGTCCAAGCAGTTTACCTGCAATATAGGTGAGCCCTGAGCGGTGATGAGTTTGGCAATGAGTGATTACTTTCTTCTCTGGTGAAATTCCTATTGATTGGAGCTCTTCACGCAGAGTATCTAAAGGTTTCAACTTTAAACTGTTTTCGCGATCCATTACATCGAGCCAATCGAAATTAACTGCACCAGGAATGTGTCCATTTTTCTCCGCAGTAGTTTTAGTTCCTTCATATTCTTCTTTAGCCCGCGCATCCCAAACCACGATAGCGTCATCCTCAATACTCGCCATAACTTCCTCGATGTCAGCAATAAAGCTCCTATCGATACTTGCATCATAGTTAGTTGGAATAACTTCAACCTGATTGGTTACCAGTGGCAAGCCAGCGCTAGCCCATGCGATTTGGCCACCGTTTAGTAGCGAATAAGAAGAGTGTCCAATCACATCCAGAGTCCACAAGAGACGACCTGCCCAGCCGCCGCCTTCGTCATCATAGGCAATAATGTGTTTATCATCGGCAAGACCGATGCGTGAAAAAAGTTCATCTAACTGATCTTTTGCCGGAAGCTTCCCGGTGGCAGGTTTAATACCACAAACCAGTTCACTGGGTTGGACTAATACAGCACCAGGTAGATGGCCTTCTGCATAGACTTTTTCTGCACACACAGCAACGATTAGTAGCTTATCCGAGGGGAGTGCAAGTAATAGTTCTTCAGGTTCAAGGACCAGCGGTAGTAAGTTTGTCATCGGTTTCTGAGCTTATGAAAGCATCATTCTACTTCAAGTTTTTCCTGGTTGAATTATTCATTCCATGGACCCCAAAATACGCTGATAGCTCTCAAATCTTTCGCCATGAATTTCTCCATGATCTATTGCAGCTTGAATAGCACATCCTGGTTCGGCGTTATGACTGCAATCACGAAACTTGCAGCGAGTCGAAAATTCATCCAGTTCAACAAATCCATTTAAGACCTCCGCTGGCTCCATTTTTCCCAAGCCGAATTCTCGAATGCCGGGTGAGTCGATCAGGTCGAAATTTCTGAGATGGAATAGTCGGGCAGTTGTGGTGGTGTGAGTCCCCTTGTATTTGGAATCGGAGAGATCTCCAACTTCCGCCAGCTGATCCAGACCGAGTCGATTTATCAGTGACGATTTGCCGACACCGGATTGACCAACTAGCACAGTTGTCCGACTTTTGAGCTGGTCTTCCAGTTCCGCAAGCCCGGTGCCTTGCAGCGCCGATACCTCAAACACAGGGTAGCCAAGCTTGCGATATATTGACAGCATATTGTCGATACCTGTGTTGGATTCTGCAGCCAGCAAATCTACCTTGTTTAACACCAACAAGGGTTCAAGGCCTAGCTGGCTTATTGCTACCAAGTAGCGATCCACCAGGTTAAGGTAAGGTTCCGGAACCACGGCAAACACAATCAAAACGAAATCGAGATTGGCGGCAACCGCTTTTAATTGTCCCTGCGCATCGGCGCGGCCGAACACATTCTTTCGAACCGCTTGCGCGACAATTACGCCGGTCTCATCGGTATCTTGCTCCCACAGAACTAAATCACCGGTAACTAAAGAAGGAAGATTGGCTCGCTGATGGCAACGAATGATGGAGTGAGCATTCTCACCAAGCAAAATTTCAACATCTAATTGCTGGCCAAAATGACTGATGACACGGCCATTACATTTTTCTTCCACAATGGCGGTATTGTTGTCAACTTCACCAAATTCCTGTTTTTGTTTTTCGGCAATGCGAGTTTTTTGTTGTTCACTTAGCCTGCGCTTACTCATTTACTCAATCGATGTAATTCAATTTGGTGGTATGTCGATTATTGCATATTCCCCCTAACGAAGCTTTGCTACAATCTTTGCCAATCACTGGATGCAAGCGACTACTATGGACAAGAAGCTCAATTTAATCTGGATCGATTTGGAAATGACCGGGCTGCTCCCCAATGAAGATCGCATCATTGAAATAGCTACGCTTATTACCGATCCCGAACTCAATATTCTGGAGGAAGGCCCAAGTATAGCTGTTAAACAAAGCGATGAATTATTAGCGGGTATGGACGATTGGAATCAAAAGCATCACAGTGCTACAGGTCTTATTGAAAAAGTTAAGCACAGCGTTATTGATGAGCAGGAAGCTGAGAAACAGACTATTGAGTTTTTAAAAAAATACTCAGATAAAAGAGCTTCTCCTATGTGCGGCAATAGCATTTGCCAGGATCGACGCTTCCTCGCGAACTACATGCCAGAGCTTGAAGACTTTTTTCACTACCGTAATCTGGACGTGAGTTCAGTCAAAGAATTAGTTCGTCGGTGGAAACCAGAAATTCAAGAAGGCTTTGTTAAGAAAGGAACCCACGCTGCAATGGATGACATTCGGGATTCCGTGGCAGAACTTGTTTACTATCGCGAACATTTTGTAGATGCATAAATAGATGCATAAATAGCCGCATAGTTGAATTCTCAGCTAGGATATTCAGTACTAATCTTGATGTTGGCGCAGGGCCCACTCCACATGTTCCCTTACCATTGCAGAGGGACTATCTAGTCCAGTTCTTAATGCACTAATCACCTCACCAGTTGACTCCGCGTTTCCTAAGGCGATTGCAATATTTCTTCGCCAACATGCATAACCAATTCTGCGAATAGCTGAACCCGCTGTTCTGTTTAGAAATTCGGACTCGCTCCATAAAAATAATTTTGTCAGTTCAATATCATTAAAATTGTGCCTGGGTTTGAAATCATCTTCATCGGTGAGCTGAGTGAATTTATTCCAGGGGCATATCAATTGACAATCATCACAACCGAATACGCGATTACCCATCGCAATTCTGAACTCTTCTGGAATTGATTCTCGTAACTCAATGGTCAGATAAGAGATACAGCGTCTGGCATCCAATACATTGGATTCAACGAAGGCATTAGTTGGACAAACATCCATACAGGCGGTGCAACTGCCACAATGATGTGAAACCGGTTCGTCAACGGGTAACGGCAAATCTGTAAACAGTTCGCCAAGAAAAAACCAAGATCCTGCTTCCTTATTCAGTAGCATCGTGTTCTTTCCAATCCATCCCAATCCTGACTTCTCTGCCAGAGCTCGTTCTAAAACCGGAGCGCTGTCTACGAATGCACGGTAACCAAACTTACCTGCGACTTGTTCGATCTTTTCTGCGAGTTGCTGCAGTCTTTTTCGGATTAACTTGTGATAATCCCTGCCGCGGGCATAGCGAGATATATATGCTTTATTGGGTTCTTGCAGCAGTGAAAAAGAATTCTCTTTTTCCATTGCGTAATCCATGCGCACACAGATGACACGAATAGTTCCTGGAACTAATTGGCCAGGATCACAACGCTTTTCATTGTTGCGACCCATATAATCCATATCGCCGTGATACTTGTTGCCTATCCAGGAGCGCAACTGCTGATCGTATTCACTTAAGTCCACATCGGTAATGGCTGTTTCTTGGAAGCCCAGATTTTTCGACCAGTCTTTAATGTCTTCGGCAAGTCGTGTGAAGTCGATGTCACTCATGACGAGATTATAACCTGCCTGGCAAGGGGTAAATCGTTTCTTAGAAACAAAAAAGCCGCATCGCTGCGGCTTTTACTAACAGATTGACTACTTTTTTACTGCTGCGTATCAGTAAGCCACTCATTGAGATCTAATACGTCTTGCGGAGTAAGTATTCCCGCAACCTGTTTTAGAATTAAACTATCGATTACATAGTCGAAGCGCGCGTCAGCATAAAAGCGCAGTGCACGATACAAGTTTTCTCTCGCCAATAACACTTCAACAATATTACGTGTTCCTACTTCTGCTCCCAGCTCGGTTGCATCCAGCGCACTTTGAGTAGAAATAATTGATTGTTGTCTCTGCGCGATAACAAGAACATCGGTATTTACGCGACGGTAAGCATTGCGAATGTTTTGCGTAAGTTGTCGCTTAGTGAATTCAAGCGATTCCTGAGCCGCAAGAACTTGATACTCGGCGGCTCTACGGCGAGAACTTGTTGCACCTCCAGTATAGATTGGGATATTCAGATTTAGCGCAAGTTGAGTTCTATCACTTGCGCCTCCACCAATTTGGACACCCTGGTTTACTATTGGTGCCGTAACGATATGACCGTAGAAACCCGACACGTCCAGCGTTGGCAGATGCTCAGATTTTCGAGCTCTAAGGGTTTTGCGTGATGCGTCTAGAGTGAATTCGGCCGCAGCTACAGCCAGATTGTTATTGTCCGCTTGTCTTTCCCAATCCATTAAAGAGCCATCGACTTCAATTATAGGAAAGTCTTCCTGTAGTTCGTCTATGTTCGGATGGGCTTGCCCAGTTAGAGCTTCCAGGGCTTCGAAACCTGCTTGCAAAAAATCTCGTTGTAAAATTGTAGTGTTGCGGGCCAAGTCATATGCTGCCTGAGCATCGTACACGTCGGTAATTGCAACCAGACCGACCGCTTCGCGCTGTTGTGTTTGTTGCAATGAAGTCAGTGCTGCCTCTTCTTCCTGCAAATTTGTTTCGAGTAACTCTTGTGCTCGCAGTACATCGAAATAGGCGATGGCAGTGCGCATGATCAAATCTTGCTCTTGCGCAGCAAGCGTTACTGCGGCGGCGTGATCGCTAGCCTGGGCACTGCGAAAGTTGTACCAATTGGAAAGATTGAGGATGCTCTGATTTAGTCCAATACCCCAGTTATGGTTGTTAATCCCCGGGCGAAAACTATGGTCATCAGAAATTCGTTCTCGAATTGAATCGCCAGTTAACGGATCTATCACGTTTACATAGCGTGAATCTGTCGGTCCGGAAGTCAGGCGTGTGGTAGCGGCCTGAATCCCAAAAGAGGGCAACAAGGTAGATCGGCTTTGGACCATGGTTTCCCGGTTCGCACGGTAATTAGCCTGGGCTTGTTTCAACGTTGGATCATTTTCCAAGGCCATATTTAGAATAGTGACTAAATCATCTCCATAACTAACCGTGGAGCTGATACTGCTCACTAATAAAATTCCAATAAACTTCGCTATACGTCCCATAGTTCGTACCTTTGTGCTTTAAATAATTGTATAGATCAATCGCTAAAACAGGTGATTGATAAAGGGTTCTGGCTGGCGGTTTTGAAGCAAGACGGCATTCTACACAGTGTAACGAAAAGTGACAATTTTATAAGACCGTTTGCGACAGTTAGCATTCCTATACCCATTAGACGTCCCAAATTCTCTGACTGTTACAGGATTTTTACCCCTTCTCTGGCGTTATTACTTTCATCTGCAATTCGGGCATAATGCTGAGACACATATTCATTGGCTGAACTTCGCCAATGACCTCTGACAATCAATGCCGCTTCTTGATAGTACTTAACTAGTTAAAAAGCCTAAGTTACTAGTCGGCAGCATAGGTAAATTGAATGAACGCAAATCCTGAACATTTTCTTGAAAAAATCAGCAGTCTGGATACGTCTACAAAACAACACTTCCCAAATTCCAGAAAAATTTACGTCCAAGGATCCCGCAGCGACATCCAAGTCCCCATGCGTGAAATTAGTCTCACCGCTACTGAGACTGAATCCGGCATAGAAGAAAATCCTCCTGTGCGGGTTTATGATTCATCGGGAATCTATTCCGATACCGAAGCAACGATTAACCTGCGCGCAGGGCTCGCTCCTATTCGTGCAAATTGGATTAATGAAAGAAACGATACTGAAGAACTCGAAAGTGTTTCTTCTACCTACGGTCAGGCTCGACAATCAGATCTCAATACGGCGCATTTACGTTTCGAACATGTAAAGAAACCGCGTCGCGCTAAAGCCGGGTGCAATGTCACCCAACTCCACTATGCCCGGCAGGGGATAGTAACTCCGGAAATGGAGTACATCGCGATTCGCGAGAATATGGCGCGGCAACAGGCTGCCGAGCAAGGGGCCGTGGCAGAACAACACCCCGGGAGATCGTTCGATGCCAACATTCCCGATGCAATCACTCCAGAATTCGTCCGCGCAGAAGTAGCAGCCGGCCGAGCCATAATTCCAGCCAACATTAATCATCCGGAAATCGAGCCCATGATAATCGGGCGAAATTTCCTGGTAAAAGTGAATGCCAATATCGGTAACTCAGCGGTGACTTCTTCCATAGAAGAAGAAGTAGAAAAACTCACCTGGTCTGCACTCTGGGGTGGCGACACAGTAATGGATTTGTCTACGGGCAAAAACATTCATGAAACTCGGGAATGGATTATCCGCAACTCAATGGTTCCTATCGGTACCGTTCCTATTTATCAAGCGCTGGAAAAAGTTGATGGCGCTGCAGAAGATTTGACCTGGGACATTTATAGAGACACATTAATAGAACAAGCGGAGCAGGGCGTTGACTACTTCACGATTCATGCCGGTGTCTTGTTGCGTTATGTGCCACTTACCGCCAAGCGTGTTACTGGAATCGTGTCTAGAGGCGGCTCAATTTTGGCAAAATGGTGTTTAGCGCACCATCAAGAAAACTTTCTATATACTCACTTCGAAGAAATTTGCGAAATCATGAAAGCCTATGATGTTTCATTTTCATTGGGCGATGGCCTGCGTCCTGGCTCAGTTGCCGATGCCAACGATGCTGCACAATTTGGTGAACTGGAGACTTTAGGAGAACTAACTCAGATTGCCTGGAAGCATGATGTGCAAACCATGATCGAAGGACCGGGTCATGTACCCATGCATATGATTAAAGAGAATATGGATAAGCAATTGGAAGTTTGTCAGGAAGCGCCTTTTTATACCTTGGGCCCATTAACCACAGATATTGCTCCCGGGTACGATCACATTACTTCAGGCATTGGCGCTGCAATGATAGGTTGGTTCGGTTGTGCCATGCTGTGTTACGTCACGCCGAAAGAGCATTTGGGATTACCAAATAAACAAGATGTGAAGGATGGGCTAATGGCTTACAAAATAGCCGCCCACGCTGCAGACATCGCGAAAGGGCATCCTGGAGCGCAACTAAGAGACAATGCACTGTCGAAAGCACGCTTCGAATTTCGTTGGGAAGATCAGTTCAATTTAGGTCTGGATCCAGTTACCGCAAGAAAATTTCACGACGAAACTCTGCCCAAGCAATCGGGCAAGGTTGCTCATTTCTGTTCTATGTGTGGGCCGAAATTTTGTTCGATGAAAATTTCTCAAGAAGTCAGAGACTACGCGGCGAAAAAAGAATTAGGCAATGTTGACGACGCCATCGAATCTGGCATGCAGGAGATGGCGGAAGAATACAATCAATCCGGCCGTAAGCTTTATCATAAAGTTTGAAAGCTGACTAACTGAGAAGCTCTTCCATGACTTGCAAGCAAGAATGGGAGAGTTGTTTGCAGCGCTCGGTGGACCAGCCGTACTCGCTATCCGGTGTTGCCGTTGTGTCTTTAAACGGCATTTCCAGTGTCATTGCCAGACAATCGTGCATCCCTGCGGTTTGCGCAGTACTCATTGTCATGTTTGCCTGGCCTGCTGATTTGGCCGGATAACCTTTTTCAGTTTGAAAATCTGGATTTACTTCAGCCAGGCGATTCAAATAGAAGTCTAGTTCCGATTGATTTTGCTCGTTCCAATTTTTTAGTCCTTCGGTGCCAGCAATGAAGCAATAAGGTAGAGCTTCATCTCCATGTACATCGAGAAAAAAATCAACTCCGGTCGCATTCATTTTTTCTTTTACTAAGAACACTTCCGGACTGAATTCCAGAGTGGGTGTTTCCCATTCGCGATTTAAATTTTTACCGGCGGCGTTAGTGCGCAAATGTCCACGCCGACTCCCGTCAGGATTCATGTTCGGAACCAAAAAGACATTGCAAGAGGAGAGTACTCTTTGAGTTAGGGGATCATTGCGATCGAGTAGTTTTTCAATACATCCTTCCATCCACCATTCCGCCATGGTTTCACCAGGATGCTGTCTCGCAATGATCCAGCAATTACTTTTCTTTGCATCATCTCCAAATGAAAAGCGCAGCAAGTCCATGTCTTGGCCATCAAGAGTTTTACCCAGCAATTCATGACTACAGTGGTCGTTGCCTAATGCCTTAGCGACTAAATCGTGATGGCGTTCCATGGAAAACGGAACGAAGTAGGCGAAGTAAACAGCGTCAAATCCTGGCCGAATTTTGATACTGAGAACACCATCTTTGAACTCGGTGTCATGTCTAAGCCATTTTTTTCTGTCATAGGAATACAAGACCCGGTAGTTTTCAAATCCCCCCGGATATGCTGCACCCTGTGCATTCAAAATGTACAGAACGCAAGCTTGGTTCTTGGCGCCGCTCAAGCGAAAATAGAACCATTGGTAGTAATCAGAGTTCTGATCTTTGCGAATTGCCAATTGGATATTGGACGGAACAACACAATTAAGTACGGTTATATTTCCACCATCGAAATTCTGACTAATTTCCATGTTAATCCTTATTTAATTGAATGCTTTCTAAATGTTTCTGTTCAAATATGACTTTGACTGACTATTTGCTATCATTGCCGCCCTTTTTTGGGCGCCTCGGATTGTGGGCCTGAGGGATTTTAAATAATGGCAGCAATTACAGACAACTTAAATATAGCGTCAAACGACGCATTGATCACTCCGGAGCAGTTAAAGGCAGAAATACCTTTGGCAGGCAACGCTCAAGAGGCAGTGCAAGATGCTCGTGAATCAGTCTTTTCGATTCTTGACCGAAAAGACCCGCGACTGTTTGTTGTCGTAGGCCCCTGTTCAATTCATGACACTGAAGCTGCGCTGGACTACGCCAATCGACTAAAAGAATTGGCGGAGCAAGTTAAAGAGTCACTCTTCATTGTAATGCGTGTTTATTTTGAAAAGCCGAGAACCTCTATTGGGTGGAAAGGACTAATTAACGATCCCTATCTTGATGATTCTTTCAAGATAGAAGAAGGCCTGAGAAAAGGTAGAAAGCTGCTTTTAGATATCGTTGAGCTTGGTCTACCTACTTCGACCGAGGCACTAGATCCTATTTCACCTCAATACATGCAAGATCTGATCGCCTGGTCGGCAATTGGCGCTCGAACTACCGAGTCACAGACTCACCGTGAAATGTCTTCCGGGCTGTCTTCAGCCGTTGGCTTTAAAAACGGAACGGACGGTGGATTAACAGTTGCAGTAAATGCCATGCAGTCGGTTTCGAGCCCACACCGATTCTTGGGAATAAATAGCAGCGGTCAGGTTTCGGTGGTAACTACCAAAGGCAATCCCTATGCGCATGTAGTTTTACGTGGCGGTAGCAATGGTCCTAACTACGATTCGGTACATGTAACGCAATGCGAAAAGGCTCTGGCTGATGGCGGAGTTAGTAGTAACATTGTGATCGATTGCAGCCACGCCAACTCCAGTAAAAATCCCGACGTACAGCCGCTGGTATTAAAAGATGTCACTCATCAAATTTTGGAAGGCAATCAATCCATCATTGGGATTATGTTGGAATCATTTATTCATGCCGGCAACCAGTCCATTCCAGAAGATTTGAGCAAACTTCAATACGGTGTTTCCGTTACCGATGCCTGCATGGATTGGGAAACAACAGAGCAGTCACTATTAGAAATGGCTGAGAAGCTTAAAGACGTATTGCCAAATCGTTAGGCTCAACTAGAAACTAGATCCCGGTTGGGACAAAAACTCTACTTCTTCGGGTGTTGATTCTCGATTGAGGATGGCATTGCGATGAGGGTATCTGCCGAATCGGTCAATAATTTCTTTGTGTCTTAACTCGTAGTTGTAATTGTCTTCGAGACCCGGATGATCAAACAAATACATGGCGATTTCATGTATCTCTACCGATTCGCTGTGCATAAAAGGCATGTAAAGAAATGCTTTTTGGGTAGAGTCCAAATCAGCATCGAATTTTTTCCGAATAGCTTCCTGTGCCAATACCAGGGCCAAATTGTCGTAAGCAAAAGCCTCGGCACGATCGCGAAAGATATTGCGAGAAAACTGATCAAGAACGATTATCTCAGCGAGGGAATCTAACGGGTGGTCACGCCAGGCATAGAGCAACCCAAGGGTGGCTCGCTCATGCAGCTCACCGAAGCGGGAATTGATGAGATCATCAAACTCCGGATCCTTCTTAAACCGTTGGCTGGGTTCAATTTCATTGAACCAGAATGAGATTACGTCGGGTGCTGACACGCTAAATCCAGAATTATTGCTATTTATTGCTATTTATTACTTTTTATCGACGCTTAATTCTCGAAATTAAATTGAATTATTGCAGACAGCAAAAAGCCCCGAAGGGCCTTCTTGCTGTGGGATGGGGGTTGTAGGATTTGCTCTAAGTTCTAGGGATCGTTTAAGCCGTGCTGGCGTAGGCGATTGAGAGCGGTTCTTTCTCTCGTCTGCCCAAAGTTATCCATTTCTGTACAAAGGGGTTATCCAGCAAAGTTTGCATATAGGTATTTGCGTCTCCACAGAGTTCTGCTCGATAAGATTCGAAACTGATAGCGATCGGCGCAAACATGCAGTCAGCAATGGAAAAGCGGCCGTATAAATAGTTGCCGTTTTCTCCAAAGCGCCTTCTGCAACAACTCCAAATAGCATCAATGCGTGCAATTTCTTTCTCGAGTTCTTCCGAAGGGGTTAACTTGTAGGAAGCCTTGCAATTCATTGGCCATTCTACTTTTAGCGTTGGGAATTCCGAATGAACTTCAGCACTGACGGAGCGAGCGTTGGCCTTGCGCTTTGGGCTCGCCGGCCAACCTGCTCCACCTAGTATGTTCTCCGAAATGTACTCACAGATAGCCAGGGAATCCCACACGTTAGTATCCTTGTGCAATAACACCGGGACTTTAAGTGAAGGCGAATAGGGCCCTAGCTTTTCTGCGGTATTGTCCTGGTAAAGCGCTATCTGAATTTCTTCAAAATCTACATCAAACATCTTTAACAGAAGCCATGGGCACAGCGACCAGGACGAATAGTTTTTGTTTCCAATGACAAGCCTGATGTCTTTCATTTGATTCTCCGAATGTCAGCCTCTATTGGTTATCCGGTGTTTGAGAAAGCATTGATTGACTGTTGTCTTTCAATCGAACAATTACACGACGATCGAAAAAGTCAGATTCAAAACTTTGAGTTGCTTGCAGTGGGCGCGTTTCTCCATATGCCACTGTAGTAATCGATGCGTTGTCGATGCCTTGTTCAGTAAAAAAAGATTTCACTGACTCGCTGCGCTGACGTGACAAGCTGAGATTTCTGTTGGTGTCTCCATTGCGATCTGCATAACCAGTTATTTCAACTTTGGCACTGGTCATTTGCTGCGCAAGGCTGGCCATGCTTTCCAATTGCTCTTCGTAATGAGTTTCGATGCCACTGGAACCGGTTCGAAAGTGAATTGAAACAACCGTATTGTTGCAGCAAGTAATCGCTGGTTGGGTTGACAAGAATGCGGGTAAAACTTGTGGCGGCGCGTTTCGATACTGATCCAACTGAGTCTGAGCAACCTGATGTTCCTGTTCAATAATTACTAACTCATCTTGAACCGCAGCCAATTGCAATTGGGATTCATACAAAGTCGCTTGTAAATCTTTTACGCGACCTCTGGCATTCCAGCCATCACCTAGCAATGCGCCGATACCTGCTCCAACTACAACACCAGGAGGACCGCCGACCGCACCGCCAAGAATTGCACCACTAAAGAAACCAGTGGTTTCTTCTTTTGATGCGGGATCATCATAATTTGCTCGGGACGTGTCTGCTAAAACAGAACTCGTTGCGAAGCAAAGGATTAGTACGAAAGAGAGTTTTTTAACCATAGCCATTTCCTATATTTGGGTGGAATAAAAATCAGTTCTTAAGAGTCCAACTAATAACGAGATTACTCGCAGGTGCTCCCCCCTGATCTTAGTGAGCTTATTAAACACAATGTTTCTTGCTCCACAGGGCGTGGATTGGGGCTATGTGGTGATTAAATATGGCAGAATCATGGCAATGGCCAGAATGGGAGAACCATCTCTCTTTCTAAGCCGACAAATGGGGTATAGTCGCGATAAAATAGTTCCTAACTTATTGAGACATAAGAAATTACCAGAAAATCATAGTGTTAATGAGAAAGGCAGAAGCAACCAGACTATGAGCGGAAGAAATGCTATATGAGTAGAAGAATTGCAATTGTTGAGGACGAGGCAGCACTCCGTGAGAACTACGCTGATGTCCTGCGCAAACAGGGCTATGAAGTTCAGACATTTGCGAACCGCAAAGATGCGATGTCCGCTTTCGATATACGTCTGCCAAATCTAGCTATCATTGATATTGGTTTAGAGAATGAGATTGATGGCGGTTTCACGCTTTGTCAGTCTTTAAGATCCATGTCCGATACCTTGCCAATAATATTCTTAACCGCAAGAGACAATGACTTTGATACGGTGAGTGGATTGCGCATGGGAGCGGATGATTATCTGACCAAAGACATTAGCCTCCCACACTTAACGGCTAGAATTGCAGCCTTGTTCCGGCGACTCGATGTGATCGATCAGCCTCCTTCACCCGAGAACTTAATCGAACGAGACAAACTAACTTTGGATATTGGACGTCTAACCGTTCAATGGGATGGCCATGCAATTCCTTTAACAGTGACTGAGTTTTGGATGGTGCATGCGCTGGCAAAATTTCCAGGTCATGTGAAGAGTCGTCAAGTGCTGATGCAGGAATCTAAGATATTTGTGGATGGTAGCACTATCACATCTCACGTTAAAAGAATTCGCAAAAAGTTCATGCAAGTCGAGAAGGAATTCGATTGCATCGAAACTGTTTATGGAATGGGATATCGCTGGAACGTTGAGCCAGCGATAAGTAATTAGTGCTCGATTTTGTCGTCTGGCAATCCATTCAAAGAATCACCAATAAGTAATCGGTAAAATGTTTGTGTTATTCAAATAGCGATTTCTTGGTTAGTTGCCTGATAATTGAAAGTATAAATGATACAAACTATATCACTGAAACACTGAACTTCATTTATGAAACTAACATTCAAAAATCCATTTGGCATTCGCTTTAAGCTGGTATTCCTTTCCAGTTTTCTGCTGGTAATTCCATATCTTGGATACCAGTACATTCTAGCAATGGAAGAGTATTTACAGCGGGGACAAGAACAGACAGTACTTGGTACCGCGCAGGCATTGGCAACGGCATTGAATGAAAGACCAGAACTTTTCGATGAAGGCAGCTACAGCCCCGCACGTAGAACTGAAGATCTCTACGTTTATCCAATTTTCTCACCCTTAGAACTAGATGATGCTTCTTTGCTCGATTGGCGCGAGTACCAACAGTATGAAGTTGAGTATGACCGGCTAAATTATTTGCGTACGTCACTTAATCCTGTGCGTTACTACGATAACGACGGCTCCGTGCACTTTACGAATATGGTGGGAGAATACAATGGCTCACTCTTTGCCTATTTTAAAGTTAGAGATGATCATCTGGTCTATCGTGATAGAGAAGCATTAAGCGTTCACCGTAGTGATTTTCTGCAAATCACAATGCTATCCCAGGACGGTAGCGAAATAATTCGATACGTCATTGCTCCCTATGGCCCTGAACCGATATACCCGTTTCGGGTAGAAGGCGATTACTCGAATCCAGTCTATGAGGGTCAAATTACAGGTCAATGGTATGAAGTGGATGGCGGCTATGAAGTCGAATTACAAATACCAATGCAAATGCTGGGTGACCGATTGGGTTTCGCCATTTTCGACGTTGATGATCCTATTGAGAGATCAATAAGCACCGTAGTCGCTACCTACAAAGTTCCAGATGCTGAGCGCCTGGGCTCGCTGCGCTTGCCTACTCCAGAGATCGATCGCATCGTGGCTGGCATGAGCAATAACAATTCGCGGATCCAAGTCGTCGATGGCAGTGGCCGTGTGCTGCTTACAGTTGGAGATATTCAGTCTGCCACCGGACTGCAATTAGCGCGATCAACTATAGATGAACCGGTAAACAAATATTGGCTCTATGTACAAAATCGAATTCTCGACCCGCTTTATTACCAACTTCTCACCAAGCCGAGCAACGACTTCATCGATGAATTGTATTCAGATGTATCCAGAGAAGGAGACCATATTAATTCTGCTTTGCAAGGCAATCCCATTACTCAGTTTAGAACGCTTGCAGATACGGAAACCCGCTTGTTAGAAGCGGCACATCCAATTGTTTCCCAGGGAGAGGTAATGGGAGCAGTTGTTGTCGATCAAAACATGAATGGTATCCGTACCTTTCGTAATCAGGCGCTGGAGCAGTTGTTTAACACAATCCTTGCGGTGATGCTGATTGTCGCTTTGGGGCTGTTCTTTTTCGCGTCCAGAATATCCAATCGTATACGTGGATTGCGTAATCAGGCGGAAGGAATTATTGATGATGTAGGGCGAGTACAAAACTCCATCGTACCTTCACGAAATTCTGATGAGATAGGAGATTTATCTCGTAGCTTTTCTAATATTGTTGAGCGCCTCTCTCAATACACTAACTATTTAGAAAATATGTCCTCCAGACTTTCACATGAGTTACGCACACCGGTAACTGTTGTACGTTCTTCCCTCGAAAATCTGAGCATGCATGAGAATAACGAAGAATCTGCAGTGTATTTAGAACGAGCAGAAGAGGGCATTAGTCGACTAAACCTGATTCTGACGAATATGAGTGAAGCCACTCGGTTAGAACAAATGCTGCAGACTTCTGAGAAAGAAAAGATAGAGCTCAATGAAGTAGTGCACGGCTGTGTTGAAGGCTACAAACTCGCCTATACGGATCAAAAGTTTGAAACAGATTTACCGCAATATCCTATTCATATAAGTGGTGTGCCGGAATACATTGCCCAGCTTCTGGATAAACTCGTCGCGAACGCAGTAGAATTCTCTTACCCCGACCAACCAATCATGGTTTATTGCAGGACATTGCGTGATCACGCAGTTGTAAAAGTTTCCAACGCAGGTCCATTCCTTCCGGAAGAAATGAAAGAGAGATTATTCGATTCGATGATCTCGGTGCGGCCGCAGGAGAAACAGAAACAACCTCATCTAGGAATGGGTCTGCACATTGCGCGTTTAATTACTGACTTTCATGGTGGACAAATTCGTGCTGAGAATCGAAAAGATCGCGAAGGCGTGATTATCACTGTAGTCATTCCCCTGTACTACGGTTAAAAAAATTCGTTTCAGCTTTTATCTTTTCCAGTGTAGTACTTCGGTGTGTTCTCTTTAACTACCGGTGAATCTGAAGACCAGGCGTGGCAAGTATCCAGAATTATTGGGCGCCTGGCAGGTTTTTGTTCAGTATTCTCTTCGCTCTTTCTGCGTTTTCTACTTAATGGCCATATAGTCTGCATAGCGACGGTAGCCATCGGGAACAGCAGTTCAGTTAGATGGGTGCATCCTTGAACGCCACCAACTTTCAAGCGAATAGCTTTACGCCAGCCCGGCCCCATTTGAATACCAATAAGTGATTTGTAATTTGGCGTTATGTCTGGGCACATTTCAAATGGACTATTGTCTGTAACAGCAACTACATCTTGAATAGTGAAATCATCGTCAATGGTGACCCTTAAAAGCATTTCATGGAGAGGTTCCCCGGCCTCCATTTCACCACGCCAATTATTGCTGAACTTATAAGTCTTGATATCAGTCATATGGGCCTCGATATCCCATAGCCCATCTTCTCTTTCGTAACCCCGATAATCGATTGCACGAGTATGAACATGTTTTCTTGGAGACGACTCTGGCAACGGCATAAAAAACCTTTCTCTTAACTGTTAGTACAACTGAAAACCCATGCGTTGGTGAGCCTTAGTGACGGTGCTGTCATAGAGCTCTACCAATGGCCCAAACCATTGAGCGATACAGCGCGCGCATTATAACTTAAATCGAATTTTGTGTGCTCACCGTGGGCGTATCGTGCATAATTGGCGTTCACTTAAAAGGAGAAAGAGCGATGAGCGTTGCAAGTGCGCGACATATCTTAGTAAACACAGAAGAAGAATGTACTCAATTGAAAGACCGAATTGAAGGCGGAGAGGATTTTGCTGATGTTGCTCGTGCACATTCCACTTGCCCTTCAAAGGCACAAGGTGGAGACCTCGGCCAATTCGGACCAGGCATGATGGTAAAGGAGTTCGACGAAGTCGTTTTTAGTGCCGATGTGAATTCTCTGCAAGGGCCGGTCAAAACACAATTTGGTTACCATCTCTTAGAAGTAACCAGCCGGGAATAAGTGAAACAAGAAAGTCTACTTTTTCTCTGCACGGGAAATTCCTGTCGTTCTCAAATGGCAGAAGCTTGGGCAAGGAAAATAGCGCCAGAGATTGTTCCTGAAATAACAATTCAGGTTCAATCTGCAGGCCTGGAAGATCCCGCCAAAGCAAACGGAACCGAAACAGAAATTACTGCTAGTTTCGATATTGTTTGTTTATAAATTAAGAACAATACAGAAACACTTTTGCTTAATCTTGAAACAAGTTAACGCTAATGAATAAACTCGTCCCGCAATTTTCAGAAGTCGATGTAGAAATTCTAAAAAGAGAAAAAGGCTTTGATAGTTTTCTAAGAATTGATCAACTTCAACTAAAACATCGATTATGCGATGGAGGGTGGAGCGAAACCATCAATCGCGAACTCGCTGTCAGGCCGGAAGCAGTAGGTGTGCTCCTTTTTGATCCTGTTCGAGATGAAATTGTTTTGGTACGACAATTCAGAGTAGGAACATTGAGCGAAGAATCTAGTCCGTGGATCTTGGAACTTGTGGCAGGAATGGTGGATAAAGATGAATCCCTTGAGTCAGTAGCTCTTCGAGAAACCAGAGAAGAATCCAACTGTGAAATAGTTGAATTAACTCGAATCTGTGATTATTACAATAGTCCAGGAGTGAGTGACGAAAAAGTGACACTCTTTTGTGGCAAAATCGATTCCTCCAATGCTGGAGGCGTTTTTGGACTGGCAGAAGAACACGAAGATATAGAAGTAGTAGTCCTGGCACATAGTGAAGCACAGCAGGCAGTTGAAGCAGGGATTATTAATAATGCAATGTCTATCATCGCTCTGCAGTGGTTAGCCCTAAACAAGGAAAAAGTAGTTAGGAATTGGCAATAAATTGGTGGACCATTAAGTTGTAATTGTCAACTAAAAAAGTTTCTCTTCCAGGCTCGCAAAAATACCCTAAATCATTACAATTAAGTGGCTTTTTAACGAAAATCCACTAACTTAAGGTTGTACAGCTTTGAGAATCATTTAACGAAGAGCTGTAAAACGCCGACTACACTATATGAAGCCCATGAGACAGTGGAATTGATTGGAATCGCAGAACTACAGTAATCAGAATCAGAAAAAGCGCTGAAGATCAAAGTAAATACTAAATAAGAAGAAGCAGATAGAATGTCAAAAACTAACTACAGCATCGACTTAATCAAACAGATGGCTGAATGTGATGCGAATTATATTCGCTTGCTAAAGTTAGTTCCGCAACTACAAGCCTATCGCACGAAGTCATTTGATGAATATGCTCAAGCTAGTTGTGAAAACTTGACTCACAAACTGCCGCACAAAAGCGATGAACCGGAAAAGGTCTTGGAAGGCCTTGTTACAGATTTTTGCATAGCCGACCTAGAAAATTCCAATGAAAAAGTTACAGTCGAAATCAAAATTCTGGAAGCATTCAAATACACAACTACATTAGAAATCGTACAAAGACCGGAATTCAAAAAATGGATGACAAATCCATCTTTGTTAGTTCGGGTCTATCACGATGCCAGCACCGCCGAAGTTGTGTCTTATCAAGGTCATCGAAATCTGAAACCCAGATATACACAACCGAATCCTAAGATGTATCACACTGATGAAAAAATGCAGGTGAATTCTTTTTTGGGTGAATGGCTAACACATTGTCTTAAGGTAGGAAGAAGTATAAAAGCACCAGAACTGTCATTTATAACATAGCAACCCTACTCTGCAGTCATGACCACACTGACTACACATAGTCCAATCAAACTGGTTCAGATAACAGATACTCATCTGTATGGAACCGCCTCCGGTACTCTTCTCAAAATGAACACTCAGGACAGCATGGACCATGTTGTCAAAATAGTTAGAGAGAACGAAGAAAAAATAGATTTTATTCTAGCGACTGGCGACATTGCTCAAGATGCATCACTCGATGCTTACCAAAATTTTATAAAGGCAATGGGAGATCTAAGCGCACCATTCCGATGGATTCCCGGAAATCATGACAGTGCAAGGGTGATGGAAGAAGCGGCGAATGGAACTGATGCCTGCGAGAAACTTGTACAAATTAACAACTGGCAAATCATTTTTCTCGATACCAGCATTGAGGGACAGGTGCATGGAAGACTTAGCCAAGGCGAATTGGATTTTCTGGATGATTCTCTAGCGAAAGCAAGTGAGAGCGGCGAGATTGAACATTGTTTAGTCTGTTTGCATCATAATCCAGTCAAGGGTAATGCAGGCTGGATGAGAGATATTGGATTGCATAACCGGCTACAATTTTTCAATATCCTAAAACAATACCCGAAAGTCGCTTGCATAGTGTACGGGCATGTTCATCAGGACCTGGATTTTGAACACGAAGGAATTCGCTGTTTGTGCACTCCATCTACCTGCATTCAATTCAAACCGAATGTAACAAACTTTGCACTGGACAGATTAAATCCTGGATACAGAACCATTCAATTACATGAAGATGGCTCGATAGATACTGAAGTCGTCCGCGTTACTGGTTATACTTTCGAAGCAGACTTCAGCTCCGGTGGTTACTGATTTAGTGGGCATTTATTAGGGTATTGACTTGTCCGATCCGCTTCTTCTCTATTTACACGGTTTTCTTAGCTCACCACTTTCACAAAAAGCGCAACAGACTGTTAAGTACTGTGAGCAAATGGGATTTGGCAAATTTATCAATGTGCCAACCTTAAACCTAAGTCCTTCCGAAACTATCTCCGAACTTCAATCCATTCTTGATTCTTATGAACCAGAGAAAGTAATGTTGATGGGGAGTTCGCTGGGTGGTTATTACGCTACTCATCTATCAGAGATTTATGATGCGCCTGCTGTGCTGATCAATCCAGCAGTTAGACCTTTCGAGCATTGGGAAAAACACGTTGGCGAGCATAGAAACTACTATTCTGACGAAGTTCATCTCGTTACCAGAGAGCATATTGATGAGTTGCGAAATTTGTACGTCAATAAGCTCTCTAATCCTGATAATATAATGGCACTTGTGCAGACTGGAGATGAGACTTTAGATTATCGTTTGGCGGAAGAAAAATTTGCCAATGCACATTGCATTGTGCGTGAAGGTGGTAACCATAGCTACGAGAACTATGTGTCTGAATTACCTATGATCTTTGAGTTTTTGCTATCAAGAATTGGTCATTTTGAGCGATAAAATATTATTCAACTGCAGTACTTAAAACCCTTCTGGTTTAGACTTTTTTAAATGAGCAACACCTACAATGCCGATGCAATCGAAGTACTGACTGGACTGGATCCAGTCAGAAAACGGCCCGGCATGTATACCGATACCACGCGGCCAAATCACCTTGTTCAAGAAGTCATAGATAACAGTGTCGATGAAGCACTGGCCGGGTTTGCCCACACTCTGACCCTAACCCTTAATAAAGATGGGACTGTCGAAGTTGTAGACGATGGGCGCGGCATGCCCGTTGATAAACACAAAGGTGAAAAAGTAAGCGGAGTTGAGCTCATTCTGACTCGCCTCCATGCCGGCGGAAAATTTTCCAGTAAAAACTATCAATATTCAGGTGGCTTACACGGCGTCGGAGTTTCCGTCGTAAACGCATTGTCCAAAACTCTCGAAGTGGAGGTAAAGCGCGACAGCAAAGTTTACGGCATGAAATTCAAGAACGGAAACAAGGCATCTGAACTTAAGGTGATTGGCAAAGTAGGCAAGCGCAATACCGGCACGAAAGTCACTTTTTTTCCGAATGAGAAATATTTTGATTCAACAAAGATATCCATTCCCAAGCTAAAACATGTTTTAAGGGCCAAAGCTGTACTTTGCTCTGGCCTTAAAGTTGTGTTTATTGATAACACCGTTTCCAAGGCAAAAGCGCAGAGCGAAGAATGGTGTTATGAAGATGGACTTACGGATTACCTGGTGCAAGCGACATCTGAATATGAAACTGTTCCTATTGAGCCTTTTGTGGGATCGGTACAAGGTAATGATGAGGCGGTTGATTGGGCTATACAATGGTTGCCAGAAGGTGGTGAAATACTTGGCGAGAGTTACGTTAACCTCATCCCTACTCCATTAGGTGGTACCCATGTAAGCGGCTTGCGAACTGGATTGTTGGAATCTCTTCGGGAATTTTGTGAATTTCGAAATTTATTACCGCGGGGGCTAAAACTTTCTGCAGATGATGTTTGGGAAAATTGCAGTTATGTACTGTCTTCAAAGCTAATTGATCCTCAGTTTTCGGGACAAACTAAAGAACGCTTGTCATCCAGACAGTGTAATGTGTTTGTTGCCGGCGTAGTTAAAGACTCGTTTAGTCTCTGGCTAAATCAACACACGGCTGAAGCAGAGGCCATTGCCGAACTTTGCATTAACAATGCCCAGAGCAGACTAAAAGCCAGTAAAAAAGTCGCGCGTAAGAAAGTGACTTCCGGCCCAGCCCTTCCTGGCAAGCTTGCAGATTGTTCGACGGAAGATGTGATGGCAGGTGAGTTGTTTCTGGTAGAAGGAGATTCGGCGGGTGGATCGGCTAAACAAGCCCGCGACCGAGAATTCCAGGCCATCATGCCGCTGCGGGGAAAAATCCTGAATACCTGGGAAGTGGATTCTTCCGAAATTCTTGCATCCCAGGCTGTACACGATATTGCAATCGCGTTGGGTGTCGATCCGGGTTCGCCTAAACTGGACGGTTTGCGTTACGGTAAGATCTGTATTCTTGCAGATGCTGACTCAGATGGATTACACATCGCCACCTTGCTTTGCGCGCTCTTTGTTAAACATTTTCGCCAGGTTGTAGAAGCGGGTCATGTTTACGTTGCAATGCCTCCACTCTATCGCATCGATGTCGGCAAGGAAGTTTTCTATGCCGTGGATGAAGATGAAAAGAAAGGAGTTCTGGACAGCATTGTTGCAGAGAAGAAAACCGGTAAGGTAAATGTGCAACGATTTAAGGGTTTGGGTGAAATGAATCCCTTGCAACTTCGGGAAACCACTATGGCGACAGATTCTCGCCGTTTGGTCCAGTTAACTCTTGAGGATAATCCGACAGCGAAAAAGAAGAGCGGCACCTTTGAGATTATGGATATGTTATTGGCCAAGAATCGATCGCCCGACCGCAAGCAATGGTTGGAGTCTAGCGGCAACTTGGCAGACTACGCTGACTAAGTGACAAGTAGATCATGAATCAAGACATTACGATAAATGAAGATGGCGTCGAACAGATAGCGCTTAAGACCTATACCCAACAAGCCTATCTGAATTATTCGATGTACGTGATAAACGATCGCGCACTTCCCAATATTGGGGACGGCTTGAAACCCGTACAGCGTCGGATCGTTTATGCCATGTCTGAACTTGGATTGAAGGCGAGTTCAAAATTTAAAAAATCCGCTAGAACTATTGGTGATGTAATCGGTAAGTTTCACCCCCATGGTGATGCTGCCTGTTATGAAGCCATGGTGCTTATGGCTCAATCTTTTACCTATCGCTATCCATTGGTTGATGGGCAAGGTAATTGGGGATCACAAGATGACCCTAAGTCATTCGCCGCCATGCGCTATACCGAATCTCGTCTGCAGAACTACGCGGACGTTTTACTGGGTGAGTTAGGGCAGGGCACTGTCGATTGGAAGCCGAACTTCGATGGCACCCTGGAAGAGCCAGAAATGCTGCCATCGCGCTTACCCAATGTGTTACTCAATGGAGGAAGCGGCATTGCAGTGGGCATGGCTACTGACATTCCTCCGCATAACCTAAATGAAGTGGCTAAAGCCTGTATCCATTTACTGGATAAGCCGAAAGCATCCCTCACTGAAATTCGCAAAATCATTAAAGGTCCAGATTTTCCCACCGAAGCGGAATTGATTACGCCGAAGAATGAGATCACCGAGCTCTATAAGACCGGTCGTGGTTCCCTGAAGGCCAGGGCCACCTATATTAAAGAGAGCGGTGAGATTGTAATCACTGCACTTCCTTATCAAGTATCCGGTGCAAAGGTGCTAGAACAAATCGCAGCACAGATGCAGAAGAAGAAACTGCCGATGGTAGTGGATCTTCGGGATGAGTCGGATCATGAAAACCCCACACGAATTGTCGTAGTACCACGATCGAATCGGGTTGATGCGGATGCGATTATGTCCCATCTGTTTTCCACAACGGATCTTGAGAAAAACTATCGTGTGAATTTCAACATGATAGGAATAAACAAGCGACCGCAAGTCAAAGACTTAGTTACTCTGTTAAAGGAGTGGCTACAGTTTAGAACTACAACAGTAAAACGTCGCTTACAGTATCGCCTGGACAAGATTCTCGATCGACTTCATATACTTGATGGTTTGCTGATTGCTTTTCTAAACATCGACGAAGTCATTAAGATTATTCGAAAAGAAGACAAGCCTAAGCCAGCACTAGTAAAAAAATTCAAAATATCTGATCGTCAAGCAGACGCTATCTTAGATCTTAGATTACGCCAGTTAGCCAAGCTTGAAGAAATTAAGATCAAAGCGGAACAAAAAGAGCTCAGCGCAGAAAGAAAAACTATAGAACAGTTGCTGAAATCATCAGCCCGGCTGAAGACCTTAATTAAAAATGAAATAAAGGCAGATGCGGCCGCATTTGGTGATGACCGCCGCACGCCAATAGTTGAACGAGAAGAAGCCAAGGCATTTAGTGAAACTGAACTCTTATCCACTGAGCCGGTTACGATCGTGCTCTCCGAACGCGGTTGGATGCGGGCGGCAAAGGGCCACGATGTGGATCCCACATCGCTGCAATATAAATCTGGAGATAGTTTCAAATTTTCAGCTCGCGGCAAAAGTAATCAATTAGCTATCTTTATGGATTCCACCGGGCGTGCCTATTCGCTGCCTGCCCATACGTTACCGTCGGCCCGTGGCCAGGGTGAGCCTGTATCCGGCCGTGTTAATCCTCCTTCTGGCGCAACATTCGAAGGCGTGGTGATAGGAGAAGACAAGAAAGATGTGATGCTTGCCAGTGATGCGGGTTATGGATTCGTTGGAAAAATCAGCGACCTTGTAAGCAATGCAAAAAAGGGCAAGGCAGTACTTAGATGTCCGAAAGGCAGCAAAGTCCTTACTGCATTACAGGTAAACGATTATAAGAAAGACCTGATTGTTTCTGTCACCAACGAAGGTCGAATGTTGATGTTTCCAATTAGTGAGCTACCAAGACTCGCGAAAGGCAAAGGCAACAAGATCATCAGTATACCCACCGCCCGGGTTGCGGAGCGGATTGAGTTTGTAGTTGCCATGGCAGTGTTGTCGAGAGATGATTCTTTGACGGTTTTTGCTGGCCGCAGACATCATAATCTGAGACCTACAGACCTTGAGCACTATCAAGGAGAGAGGGGGCGTCGTGGAAGTAAGTTGCCGCGAGGATTTCAAAACGTCGATCGCATTGAAGTGATTTCAAAAGAATCAGCGAAGGAAACAGAAGAATAAGAAGATACTCTACTCGCTGTATAGCGTGACTAACTGAATCGCCTGTCTTTCCAATAAAAGTTTGTATTCAGACATTGGTTCTAGCCCAATGTAAGCGTTTATCTGTTCGTGATCACCAACTTCACCGTATTCATCGGCTTCGATTCGCGTGCCTGCACCGGCATGTTCAAATGCCTGCTCACTAATCAACACAGAGTTGTTTGGACATTCATTGCAGAGTGTCCGAGTTAAGTCCAGGGTTTTGCCGGTAAGATTGTCCGTGTCCTGGGTAATTGGCGAATACAAACCACTAACTGTTTTGCCACTGTGAACCGCGAGTTTAAATTTAGCACCCACCGGTTCGTCATCAATATCATTGATATCGCCAATAAGATGTAAAAATAATTGCGCGGCACATATTGCGTAAAAGGCTTGCTCTTCAGCAAAATGCCCATTGCTAAAGTTAATTAACACTTCATCATCTGAACAGTAGTTCACGGATCCGTTATATAGCTGACATACCTTGCCAGCATAAAAATAGTATTTGTTCAGTAAATCAACCATCTTCACTTCACTGGATGTTGATGCGAGATAGTGAAAATTGCTCATCTTTATGTCGAGCAGAGTCACATCCTGCATACCTGCCTGGGACTTGAATCCCTGATCATCTGCTTCAGGTTGTCTCGTTCCAAAATTGTTTAAGAAAGTATTTTGCGCAAGAAATTCTGCAGTGGCATTAAACTGTCTTATTGCCGAGCTTATTTCATTGTTCGCTTTAGGCTCAGGGCAAGTCTCTATTTCTCCTTTGCGAATATTACTCAAGGAGAAAGATAAAAGATTCGCCGGAAAACTCACTAAATACTGATAATACGTAGTAGTGACGGCAGCAGCGACGATTAACAAAAGCGCTGTCGCACCCACAATTAGAATCAGGCTGTTTACGGTGCCAGCTTCAATGTAGGTAAGATCAAGACGCAAGCGAACAAAACCGGCAATAGAGTCGGCCAGGTTTATAGGCGCCGAGTATTCAACTTGCAGGCTGTTTAGAGCGAATGGCAGCGGGATAAGTGTCTGTATTTCTGTGTCAACACCAGTAGCACTGGCGACTATTTCATTATCAACATTTACCACAGAAACTTCGGCAATAGATGAATCGCGCACTAAATTTCCAAGCACTACATTCATACTGATCAAATCATTGGCCAGCATCAATTCAGTCAACTGCGCGGCAGTCTGCCGAGCCAGGCTTTGTCCTAAGCCATCTGCTTGCTGTCTAAGTAAATTCTGCGTGTTGTAACTGCTGATAAGCCAGAAAATGCACATGGCTAAGATCAATAAGAGAGAGATCGCAAAGGTAAATTTGCGGGATATCTGCCTTTTAGAAGATTGGGTCGGGGTAGCAGGAATATCCTCTACTGGCGCTTCTTCCTGCTCTTCGTTCTGAATCGCTTGCACTTTACCGAGATGTGTTTGAAACCATTTTGCAAAAGAATAGCAGGACCAAGCCTGTTCCCCAATTAGTTTCACTCAGTATTTAATGCACAGAGAGACTAAAGCGCTGGTTAAATTGAAAATTCATGTAGTCAGTTGGTGCCTGAAAGCAATTGCCTTGGACAAAATTGACGTTTGCTCGCCACAACAGTGGGAGTAATAGCATTTGTTCCACCATGGCCGCAGTTACTCTCAGTCCGTGTTCATGCAACTTGGCGACTGTTTCTGCCAGTAGCTTGCGTCGGTTTGCACTTTCGTTAATCCTTTCAAGCAGCGACACATCCAGTTTCACACGATGCGCACTTATAAGAGGGAGATAGCGAAATGGATCGGCGGTGCAACCGAAATGACTAACGCTCAGAGTTAGCTGAAGATCAGCCAGTTGCTGACAGAAAAAAGTCATGTGATGTTGAGAGATAAGAATGTCGAGTTCACTTACTTGAAAAATCACATGCTCTCGAATGCCGGGGTATTCCTTTAGTTCTGCCTGTAACCAGGGAAAGAAGTCAGCACTTACCAGTGAGTTTTGACTGAGATTGATGGTGAGCTGCAAGTTTGCCTTGCGTCCGAATTGAAACAGCCGGAATACCTGACGAATCACCCAGCGGTCGATAGGCTCTCCGAATGCATTTAGTACGGCATATTCAAACATGGCAGAAGTGGGAATCGCTGCGAACGATTCAGGGGCAGCACAGCGAACTTCATAGTGTTCTCGTTCATCATCTTTCAGACTCACAATCGGCTGAAATGAAAGTCGGAAACTATCTTCCCGCAGGCCGGTTTGAATCCCTTTTAAAACAGTCTCGCTGTCGATCGAAACGAGAAATGGATTTGGATTATCGAAGTCCTGTAAATAGTAGTATTGACTTAGATTGTGGCGCGCTCGTGCGAGTAATACATCGGCGCTTTGAGTTAAATCGTCGACGTTGGCCAGCCCTACACCACATTTCAATTCCAGTTGTGGAGGAATAGTGGTGGAAGCGATTGATTGCAATTCTGCTTTAAGCCGTTCAGTAATTTTAACCGCATTAAGACTGGATTCCTTAGTTAGCAACAGTGCAAATTCATAGTGGGGGCAGCGGCATACCAAGACGTTTGCAGGCAGGGCTTTGCCTAATACCTGGCCAATATCGCTGAGCAGTAAATTTGCTTCTGACTTCCCCACCCAGGTTCTGATTTCATAAAAGTTCTCCAATTGCAGCAGTGCCAGTGTGACCGCGACAGGCTCGTTTTCATTACTTTGAAGAAGATTCTCCAGTTCACTGGTAAGAAACGTTTCATCAAAGAATCCCGTGAGAGTGTCTCTCTGAGGTTGGGGTTTTATTGAGGGGATGGCAAACCTCCTTCCATGGAAGCGTAGTAAGAGTTTAGAGCTAGATAGAGTTGGGCTAATCAGCGCAATCGGCTTTTTGCCGGTAAACCCGCTTCTTCCTGAACCAGCCGCGGTACCAAGTAGCCCGAAAGCTGATTTTCCATTTGCCTAATAATCTGCAGCGCTTTTTCCCGGGATACCGAAAAATGGGCTGTTCCGGCGACTTTATCTGGTAGATGCAGGTAGTAAGGTAGAACATTTAGGGCGAAAAGTGAGTGGGATAATTCAGCCAATGTGGTTGAATTGTCGTTAATTTCGGCTAAAAGTACAGATTGATTGAGTAAAGTGATGCTATTTGCATCGATCTTGCCCATAAAGTGTTGAACTTCATCGCTGATTTCTTGTGGATGGTTACAGTGCAGTACCAACACCATATTCAGCCGGGAATTCTCCAGCAAGCTTAGTAACTCAGGGTTAAGCCGCTGAGGTAGCACAATTGGTAGTCGGCTATGAATACGCAGGGTTTCGACATGAGGAATTTCTTCAATCTTGGAAATAAGCCATCCCAGGTGCTGATCGGACGCAGCTAAAGGATCGCCACCGCTCAGAATTACCTCAGAGATCGATTGGTCGCCAGCGATATAGTTCAATGTCTGGCGCCACTGTATGCGACTGGGAGAATTGCCGTCGTAATCAAAATGCCGCCTAAAACAATAACGACAATGAATCGCACAATGGGGAACGGCAGTTAGTAAGACCCTGCCCTGATATTTGTGTAACAGGCCAGCAACGGGATTCGCCGCTGATTCCTTGAGTGGATCGTCAACATAACCAGGGACATTCGCTTCTTCATCTCGAGCTGGCCATACTTGGCGAAGCAGGGGATCATTCCAATTACCAATTTCCATGGAAGCCACAAAGGGTTTGGTTACTTTTAGTGGAAACTGCTGCATAGCTGCCAGACTTACTGGTTGAGCAGCCAAATCCAGCTGAAGAACTTGCACTAATTCCTTTGGATCTGTAATGAGATCGGATAATATCTCTTGCCACTTTTTTGGCCGATCCGACTCGATTAGAGAAATAGCAGATTGCGTCATTGGTTTTTCTAAAATCAGGTGAAGCTGTTCGCATCATAGCAACAAATAGAAATTCAGGCAGTGCTCTTCGAAGCAGAGGTCTGATAGTCAGAAATAAGAGGACAACATGGCGAGTTACTCCACCAATGAATTCAAGTCTGGTTTAAAAGTTCTGGTCGACAGTGAACCGTGTTCAATTTTAGAGAACGAAATGGTAAAACCCGGGAAGGGACAAGCTTTCAATCGGGTTAAATTTCGCAATCTTTTAAACGGGCGAGTCTGGGAACGTACTTATAAATCTGGTGAATCCATCGAGGCTGCTGATGTCATGGAAGTCGACATGGAGTATCTCTATAACGACGGCGAATTTTGGCATTTCATGAAAACCGATGACAGTTACGAACAAGTAGCTGCGGATGCGAATGCAATTCGAGAAGCGCAGAATTGGTTAAAAGAACAAGATGTGTATCAAGTTATTCTTTGGAATGATGCTCCTATATCCGTTAGCCCGCCTAATTTTGTTGAGTTGGAAGTAACAGATACTGATCCTGGATTAAAAGGAGACACTGCCCAGGGCGGAACCAAACCTGCCACATTAAGTTCAGGTGCAGTGGTGAAAGTCCCTCTGTTTGTAAATATCGGTGATGTGTTGCGGGTAGATACACGTACTGGTGAATACCAGAATCGTGTTAACAAGTAAGCAAGTTAAGTATTTCTCCCTCCACCATGGTTAACTGGCAACCTGGTGCAACATTAGACACGCTAGAAAAAAGAGCGGAGCTTATTATGCAGCTCCGCCAATTCTTTACCCAAAAAAATGTTTTAGAAGTAGAGACTCCGGTATTGGCTGGGGCTCCTGTCACCGATCTGCATATCCAATCATTCGCTACAGAATTTGAAGTAGATACTGGGAAGCGAATGCTGTATCTGCAAACTTCTCCAGAGTTTGCGATGAAACGTTTGTTGGCCGCTCATTCAAATCCTATCTATCAGATTGGGAAAGTTTTTCGACAAGATCCAATAAGCAAGCAACACAATCCTGAATTTACAATGCTGGAATGGTATCGACCTGGATTTTCTCTAGACCAATTAATGGATGAGGTTTCTGAACTTCTTTTGTCATTGCTTAACTGTGATTCGATTAAAAGGTTTACCTATCGCGAACTTTTCGAAAATTACTTAGACATTAATCCCCATAACATAGAGTCAGAAGAACTGGCGGCTCTGGCGCGAGAAAAGATTGAATTAAGCGCTGATGAATTCAACGATACGGATTATCTGCAATTGCTGATGTCCGCGATTATTGAGCCTCAACTTCCAGCACTTTGCTTTGTTTACAATTACCCGCAAGAACAAGCATGTTTATCTGTAATCGAAGAGAGTGATCAAAAAGACCTGGTTGGAAGAAGGTTTGAAGTCTATTGCCAGGGGATGGAGCTGGCTAACGGTTTTCTTGAATTGTTGGATGCCGAAGAGCAGCGCCAGCGCTTTGCATCAGACAATGCAGCGAGGGAAAAAAATGGCCTTGAGGCTGTTCCAATCGATGAAAAATTTCTAGCGGCATTGGCAGCAGGAATGCCCGCTTGTTCTGGAGTTGCGCTGGGTGTAGACAGGCTTCTCATGGCAATGCACGGGATAAATGATATCGATCAAGCCATGAGTTTTACCACTCAACGAGCATAGGTTTCACAGCTATTCTGCCGCTTCGGCCAATACGCGTTGCTGATAAAGATTCCGTAGTTGCCGAGTAATCGGTCCGGGCGTTCCCTTCCCAATAGTTTGACCATCAATAGAAACTACAGCCAGCGCCATTGTCGTTGCACTGGAGATAAAAGCTTCATCAGCGGCCAATGCTTCATCTACGGTAAATGTTCTTTCAGCAATTTCAATTCCAGCGCCCTTGGCAATTTCTAATAGGGTTCGCCTTCGAATACCAGGCAAGATTGAATTAGATAAGGGTCGAGTAATTAACACGCCATCCTTAATGATGTAAGCAGAAGAAGAAACTCCTTCGGTAACAACGCCGTCCTCAACCATCCATCCTTCTTTACCATTTTTTGAGACTGCGTCTTGCTTTGCTAAGACTTGTCCGAGTAAGTTTACTGATTTAATGTCGCGACGCTTCCAGCGTAAATCCGGTGTCGTCACGACCGGAATGCCGGTTTCAATTTCTGCGTTATTAAGCAAATCCATAACCGAAGTAAATGCAACAAAGCCGGGCTCGACATCTTCCGGAAAAGGAAAATCTCGATCGGCTGCTCCTCGGGTTACCTGTGAATAGACAATGCCTTCCTGCAAATTGTTTTTTGTAACCAATTGATTCATGACTTCCATGTATTCTTCTTTGCTACACGGCCAAGGTATTGAAAGCTCATTTAGTGAACGGTCCAGCCGTTCTAAAAAATACTTTTTGTCGACGGGTTTACCGTTGATCACTGGAACAACTTCATACACCCCATCACCAAAAATAAATCCACGATCGAAAATCGAGATGACTGCGTCTTCTTCTTTAACGTAGTCTCCATTTACATAAACAATTCTGTTTAGACTATTTTTCATTGCACTACTTCTATTCGGTTTAATTAAATTCAGCGGCAAAGCTTGCTAAAGCATCGCCGTGTAATCTTTGCACCGTCCAACCATCCATAGGGATTGCTCCGATGGATCGATAAAACTGTATGGATGGTTCATTCCAATCCAACACGGACCATTCCACGCGAGTGCAATTTCGCTCGACCGCAAGTTTAGCGATATAGGACAACATGCACTTACCAAATCCTTTCCCGCGCATTTCCGGTTTCTCATAAATATCTTCTAAGTAGATTCCCGGCCTGCCGGTGAAGGTTGAAAAATTGTGAAAGAAAAGAGCATAGCCCACTGGCACTCCTTCGTATTCACCAATAAATACTTCAGCATAGGCTTTTTCTCCAAACAGAGTTTCCTCCAGTGTTTCTACTGTCGCCACAACTTCATGGGATAATTTTTCATACTCCGCCAATTCCTTGATCAAAGCTAAAATGAGAGGACAATCGTCACTAGTCGAGCCTCGCAGCTCAAAGTTTTCTATCACTGTGTTTAGATTCATGAAAGCTTCGTTACACCCAAGTTTCGTTAAACCAAAGTTAATGCCAAGATTCATCGCCAGAAGAGCCGGACGGCCTGCTGTTCGCGCAATCCCTTGGCTGCTATAATACGCGCCTTTTTTTGGGCTGAAGCCAGCCTCAATAGGTCAATCGGAATACTACGAGAGTCAGCCTGTAATGACCTCTCCTCAGCTAAGGAAACATGATGTCAGAACAAAAATCCACAATTATTTACACTGAAACTGATGAAGCACCTGCATTGGCAACGTATTCCTTTTTGCCAATTATAAAGGCATTCACCGATGCCTCTGATGTGGATGTTGAGATTCGAGACATCTCGCTTTCTGGCCGAATCATTGCCAATTTCCCAGAATTTTTGAATGACGAGCAGAAGCAGTCCGATGCCCTGGCTGAGCTGGGTGAGCTGACTCAGGATCCAATGGCGAACATTATTAAACTGCCAAACATCTCGGCGTCCATTCCACAAATGAATGCTGTGATTAAGGAATTGCAGGACAAAGGTTATGGGCTTCCAGATTACCCAGAGGATCCAGCAAACGATCAGGAAGAAGATATCAAGGCTCGCTATGACCGTATTAAAGGCAGCGCTGTAAATCCAGTCTTGAGAGAAGGAAACTCAGATCGAAGAGCGCCGGCATCAGTAAAATCCTACGCTCAAAAGAATCCTCATTCCATGGGAGCATGGTCTGCCGATAGCAAATCACACGTTGCAAGTATGCAAAGCGGTGACTTCTTTGGCAGTGAACAATCCACGACAATTTCAGCTGCCACTTCCGCAACTATTACTCACACCGATGCTGACGGTAACTCTACAGTTTTAAAAGAAGGAATTGCCTTGCAAGCAGGTGAAGTCATTGACGCTTCCCACATGAACAAAAATGCCTTAAGAAAATTTCTTGGTGTGCAAATCGATGAGGCTAAGAATCAAGGTGTACTAATGTCGTTGCATCTTAAAGCCACCATGATGAAAGTTTCGGATCCAATAATATTTGGCCACGCCGTTACGGTTTACTATGAAGAGGTCTTCTCGAAGTACGCTGAAAAGTTTGCGGAGTTAGGGGTAGATGCCAACAATGGTGTCGGCGATGTCTACGCAAAAATTCAAGCACTGCCAGATGCCGAAAGAGAAGCCATCGAAGCGGATATCCAAGCCTGTTATAGCAATCAACCTGAAATGGCGATGGTGGATTCCGATCGTGGTATCACAAATCTTCACGTGCCAAGTGATGTCATTATCGATGCTTCGATGCCTGCTGCGTTAAGAACTTCTGGGCAGATGTGGGGCCCCGATGGTCAATTACATGACATGAAGGCAATTATTCCAGACCGCTGTTATGCAGGTGTTTACCAGGAAGTCATCGATTTCTGCAAAGCCAATGGAGCTTTTGATCCGGCAACTATGGGAAGTGTGCCGAACGTAGGCTTGATGGCGCAGAAAGCAGAAGAGTACGGCTCACACGATAAGACCTTCGAGATTCCTGCTAACGGCACCATGACCGTGAGTGATGCTGATGGCAACACATTGCTGGAACATGCTGTCGAATCCGGTGATATCTGGCGCATGTGCCAGGTTAAAGATGCACCGATTCAGGATTGGGTGAAACTGGCGGTGAGCCGTGCACGTTTAAGCGAAACACCCGTGGTGTTCTGGCTAAATGAAAATCGTGCTCATGATTCCGAAATTATTAAGAAAGTAAATCAGTATCTACCTGAGCATGATACTGATGGTTTAGAAATTCACATTTTGGCACCAACGGAAGCAACCAGGTTTTCCCTGGAGCGAATTAAAGAAGGAAATGACACGATCTCTGCAACCGGCAATGTATTAAGAGATTATTTAACTGATTTATTCCCAATACTTGAGCTGGGAACCAGCGCCAAGATGTTATCCATCGTGCCATTAATGAATGGTGGTGGTTTATTTGAAACGGGAGCAGGTGGATCCGCACCAAAACATGTTCAACAATTTGAAAAAGAAAATCACCTGCGTTGGGATTCCCTTGGTGAGTTTTTAGCATTAGCCGCTTCGCTTGAACACTTAGCAAATGTGACTAGCAACCAGCGAGCACAGGTTTTGGCGGACGCACTGGATAGTGCCACTGGTAAATTTCTCGATAATAGTAAGTCACCGTCAAGAAAGGTAAATGAGCTGGACAATCGCGGCTCACATTTCTACCTCGCTACTTATTGGGCACAGGCATTAGCTGAACAATCAGACGATGCTGAATTACAAGCGCGGTTTGCACCAGTTGCGGATGCCTTGGTAGCAAACGAAGAAAAGATTGTCGAAGAGCTAAACTCAGTGCAAGGCGTTGCAATGGATGTAGGTGGTTATTACAAACCTGATTCTGAATTGGCATCAGCCTCAATGCGTCCCAGTGCGACACTTAACGATATTATCGCCAACGCCTAAGTCTATTCAGCGGCTTTCAGCGAATAATATATAAGACCCTAGTCCGGTGAGAATCGTGCCAGCAATTCTGTCCTGCAATTTGCGGGCAGAATCGTTTTCGCGCATCCATTGAGTTGCTCGACTGGCGAAGAAGGTGACGAAAAGATCACAGGGAATAGCTGATAGGGTAACGATTAATCCCAATATCAGAAACTGCGGAGCTGCAGGTCCAGCCTCGGGGACTACAAACTGAGGTAACAAAGCCAAGAAAAAAAGTGCCGTTTTTGGATTGGTCACTTCAACAGTCACACTTTCTCTAAAAATTTTCCCATAAGTTTGTTTAGCCGAAACCGCATCAACCGGTTCCGTACTCTGCTCTGCCAGAAAATAGTTAATGCCCAAATAGATCAGATAAGCTGCACCGCATATCTTTAATGTGGCATATGCCAGAGGAGAGTACTCAAACAGAACAGACAATCCCAATACTGCAGCGACTACATGAATTAAGGAGCCCACAGCTAATCCAGCCACCGCACTGAGGCCTCCATTGACTCCTTGGGAAACCGTGCGTGCGATTACATACAAATTGGAAGGGCCTGGAGACAGATTCATAATGAATGCGGCGATAGTAAAGGCTACGAGCGTCTCAATAGGTGGCATATCGAATTTTTTTGGCCTGGTGGTAGATGAGAGCAGAGCATAAACGAGGCAATATCTACAAACAACATCATTACAGTTTATAGGGCTTTAAATTGGGTACAGTCGATTTTGCTGGAAGTTTGAAAAATTCACATGCTAAGAATTGATCCAGGCGTAGAAACAATTCGTAGTCATTATTATGTTTAACATCAATTCTCAATCCGCTCAGAACAACAACATCCTGTTCCACACTTCCATTCCGTAGACCCGCGGGCTAATTCCGTCAAGATAAACTTAAAAAACTCAATAAGTTGGCGCTATTTCACTTAGCGGGATAGAACTTTGCTATCTATACTTATATCTGTATTTTCACCCCGTACCCCCTGTACTTAGAAAAAGGATGGTCCTTCGATGTTCGCTATAGTTTCAAATAACAGGCGTTCAATATTCGCTGCCCTGATTGCTGGATTTCTTGTATTACTCCCATTTGCCGCATTCGCTGCGGCCGAAGAGGTAACAACTCTCGACCTTACCAACTCTTGGTATGACATTGCCGCGTTAGTATTTTTTGTCGCGGCTTATGTCCTGATAATCAGTGAAGAGACAATCCATTTACGAAAATCTAAGCCAGCAGTTGTTGCTGCTGGGGTTATCTGGATTTTGGTTGCACTTGCATACAACGCAGCAGGGGAAACCGAAACTGCAGAGGTTCTGGTTAGACATAACTTGTTGGAGTTTGTCGAGCTGTTCCTCTTCTTGCTCGCTGCCATGACATTCATCAATACCATGGAAGAGCGGGGCATCTTTAATTTACTTCGAGTCAAGCTAGTTTCCCAGGGTTATTCCTTCCGGCAAATATTCTGGATTACAGGTGTCATTTCTTTTTTCATGTCACCTATTGCAGACAACTTAACCACTGCGCTGTTGATGGCGGCAGTAGTTACTGCTGTTGGCGGAACCAATATTCGTTTTGTATCGATTGCTTGTATAAACGTTGTGGTTGCCTCGAACTCTGGTGGTGCTTTCTCTCCCTTTGGTGACATTACGACACTCATGGTTTGGCAGGCAGGCCTGGTAGAATTCCAAGAGTTCTTTGTTTTGTTTGTCCCTTCATTGGTCAATTGGTTGATTACTGGTGGAATACTAAGTTTCGCAATTTCAAACGAAGTACCTGAAGCTATTACTGAAAAAGCTCACGTTAGACATGGCGGATGGATAATCGTTGGATTGTTTATTTTTACCATTGCCATGGCAGTGTCCTTCCATAATTTTCTCCATCTTCCTCCGGTGGTAGGCATGATGACTGGATTGGGCGTATTAAAACTGTTTGGTTATTACTTACAGATGCGTGATGCGAATCAAATGACGGTAGACATGAAAGCCGACCTTAGACGGGGGGAAGTCTCTGAAGCGGATGAATCAATATTCGAAGAGTCTATGATTGAAGACAGTGTCGTCGATAGTAATCAGCCCTATGACATTTATCACAATCTTCAACGCGCAGAATGGGACACATTGATTTTTTTCTACGGCATCATTCTTTGTGTCGGTGGACTAGGCGCATTCGGTTACCTGGCATTGGTATCAGAGTTTATGTACGTGGATCTAGGTGCAACGACTGCGAATATTATTGTTGGCTTCGCATCTGCGTTAATAGATAACATTCCCGTTATGTTTGCCGTCTTAGAAATGAGTCCGGAAATGAATCACGGTCAATGGTTGTTGGTTACTCTAACGGCGGGTGTAGGCGGTTCGATGCTTTCTATCGGCTCGGCAGCTGGAGTAGCAGTAATGGGCCAGGCCAGAGGAGTTTACCCTTTCTTTTCTCACCTAAAATGGTCCTGGGCAATCATGATTGGCTATTTCGCGTCGATTGCCACGCATTTCTTCGTTAATGCAGGTGCTTTCGCATAAGCAGTCTGCATATTGATCCTAATGCAGGCCGACTAAACTCTATTGCTGCTGGCGAGTAATCCGCTAGCAGCAATATAGAGACCGCCGCTGATACCATTCTCGATTCGAGTAATATCGCGACCAGCGAAAAGTTTTTTCGTTTGTCCGGCAAGTAACGCCCAGAGTGAATCGAAGACGATAGCTACCAGCCAAAAAACAATCGACAGCAAAGTAATCTGCTCAATATAACTGGCCGAATCAGTTACAAACTGCGGCAAGAAAGCAGAAAAGAAGAGAATAGTTTTAGGGTTGGTGAGTGAGGTCCAGAATCCTCTCTGGAATGAGCCCACCGCCGTGGATTTGGATCCCTGTTCATCTCTTAGAAAACTTCGTAATGAAGTTATTCCCAAATAGAGCAGATAAAAAACACCACACCACTTTAACCAGAACAAGCCCTGGGACAGTAGTGAAAGAAACCAGGCAGTTCCAATGGCAGCAATGGCAAGTTGAAGCGCCTGAGCAACGCTGGTACCCATAACGGTTTGTAACCCACGCTTTTTCCCGGCCTGTAAACTCGTAGAAATAATGACGATTACATTCGGACCGGGAGAGATGACAAACACACTGGAAATCAAAACAAACGTGATGAGATGACTTAATTCCATTTTGCTTCCTAGTTCCGCCGTGTTACTACTATACCGAATTCATCAATTGCCACTAGCACTTCCGCAAATTCAGATACATCGATTGGTGCTGCGGTTGAAGCATCATGTTCGGCGAAGATAAATACTTTTAGTGCAGTGCTTCTTCGTTCCGGCAGGCTGGCAGTTTCCGAATTAAATCCTTGTGGAATAAAAACACTTCTAAGATCTATGCTGTCGCCGGCCTCTGCAATGAATTGCCGTTGATTGGAATACCATTCGGTTTTTGTTGCGGGGAAATTATCCACTAGTTCTTGTGTGTAGACAAAAATAATATCCACCTGGGTAATGATAATTGCGTTAGGGTCGAGGCGGGATTCTATGTGGATTGAATTGACCTCTGCATAACTGAGATTAATCAGTGCTACAGCAGATAGGAATGAAAGCAGTTTGGTAATTCGTGAAAGCATAGAGTCAATTAAAAAGGCCAGTAGGAATGGATCCTGCTGGCCTTCAATCTTTAGTGTTCTAAGCGCAATTTCTTTGAAATTGCGCTCGTTGGGTCGAAATTACTGTAAAGCGTAATTTCTCCAATCGTTTTTCAAAGAAAAACGATTTTAGTTTTCTTCAGTCTCTACTGTTCCTGTGTCAGATTTAGGCGTTCCGTCCCCATTCATGCCCATTGACTCGTAGCGTCTCCAACCTGCGAGAATACCCACGAGACCGTGGTTGCCTTCGTGGCAGGCATATTCAAAAACTGGATCTGCAGATTCTCGTAATGGAAATCTTGCAGACCATGACTCATCCCAGGAAAGTGGATCGGTCACTGTGAAGTCATACTCTAGAGTGTTGGCATCGGTTCTACGAATCCGCTCAACGACTTCTGCCTGATCAGACATGCCTCTGAGATTGTAGTCGTGATACCAGTTCTGGGTATGGATAACCAAGGTGTCATCTTCCCAGTAGGCAACTGAATCGCCTTCCCACTTAAGTTGCTTGGTGTGGTGTTCGCTCTCGAGGCGAATGATTCGAGCCGAGTGAACCATTTCATTTAAAATCATGATGTGGTCTTCAGTCTGCACCAGTTGCATATTGTTGTTGTAGGATCCTGGAATCATTGGTGGACCTGCTACAAAGCCCACTAAGCAACGGTCGACTGTGGTTCTGCCTTCTGGCCCAGCACTTTCAAACACCATTTGACCGTATGCGGCTCGGCGCTCGCGACCAATTTCATTGCTGCGTGGTGTGCGACCATTCGGCGGATCGTAAATCAATGATGTACGTCGATCAGCAACGGTGTTTTCACCCCGTTCGTACCAGAAGTTGTTGTAAGAAATAACGCCTGGTGGGTAACCAGCGCCGCCAACGGAATCGATAATCAAGTCACGATTCTGGCGTCTCAGTTCGAATTCTTCCCATTCTGCGGCTTGTTCTGGAGTTAGGGTTTCCAGATGCTCCAACTCTCTTGGGCGGTTTAGGGGAGTAATAGTCCTGAAAGTGTAAGTACCTTGTAAGTCAGGATGGCCGTACTCCGTTTTCGGAAAGTCGTCTGACTGACCTAATGTGAGAGGAGCAACCAAGACAGTGGCTAATGCCAAAGACAGTTTGGTTAGGGCTCTGTTTTTCATTGGAACCTCCAAATCTTGTTCTAACGCTGAAATCAGGGTGGATAACTCTTAATCAACTGAAATTACGCGGGATTGGGTGGATTTTCAAGGAGAAATTAGTCACCAATTGTTGCAAAAATTTCAATTTTTCCCGTAATTTCAATGATTTCAGCAAAATCGCTTCCTACCCCTCGGCTCGACTGGAAGTTGTCTTTTTACGATTCAGCTGTCATTAATATTGAAACATTTATGCTACTCGTGGCGTCTTATTTTAGGTCGAGAATTGAATTTCAGGCGCCATGTTGGGTGTCGAGTTGGGAGAAAATAATGAAAATTGCAAAATTGGCTGCCACTTTAGTGCTGGCTGCAGCATTAACAGGGTGTATCGGCTCTGTGATTGGCGTGGCAGTAGATACGACTGCAGCAGTAGTCAAAGCGCCATTTCAGTTAACAGGTGCAGTAATTGGAGTTACTGCTGACACAGCCGGAACCGTGATTGCGGCGCCATTTAGAATGGTGGATGCGGCAGTGGGCGGTGGGCACGATCATCATGATGACCACGATAGGCGTCGTTCACATGATCACGACCATGATCATGAAGAAAATCATGACCACGAAAACGAACACGAGCATAGCGCGCCGAATTAGTCTTAATTGATAGTTCTTATTCGCCGTTTTTTTCTGCGGCGAGAAACGCTTGTAACAGTTCTTGGTATCCTGCTAGTTCATTGGACTTATTGCGGAGTCGCCAGCGAGCCCACAATACGAGTCCAATGACTATGGGTAGCGTAAAAGCGCTGTAAAGCGATTCGAAATTCTCCGGTACAAGATCTCTATTCACGATCGCGACAATCCAAATAAACGCTGTAAACAGGGTTAGTGCTATGCACGAGAAAATTACATAGCGTGCTTTGGCCATTGCGGAATTACATAATTCAAGTTGATATTCGATTACACCCTGAGGAGACCAGTCGGACCAGATAATGACCGGTCGTGTAATGCGATGGTTAAGAATTAGAGCGTGTAGGCCACTAGCGAATAGAACCAACCCGGAAAAGTTAAAAAGAAATCCCAATTGCAATGACCAGAAAAAGAGAGCAGCGCCGAACGCTATAATCGCTAATACTATTTCTCCTGCAAATGCCATCACTGCCAGTTGCTTTTTCTTACGTGCGCCATCGACAGAAACTCCTGGTACGACATCCATTTGTTTCCATTCCGCATTAATAGATTTTAAAAAGTCTGCGCTAGTCATTTTCTATCATCTCTCTTAATTGTTGTTTCGCGCGGTTTAAGCGAACACGAACATTGCCATGACTTATTCCCAGTATTTCTGCAATTTCTTGATCAGAAAAATCTTCAAGCATTAGCACCAATACTTGGCGATAAGGGATGCTTAATTTTCTAACAGCTTGCATGAGTTGATTGGAAGCTGATTCAGAATGCAATTGATTCATTGGATTCTTATCTTCATCGATGACATCACCATCCAATTCTACCCATTTGCGTTTCGCTTCTTTGGCGATATGGGTTGTTGCAATGTTATGAACGATTCGGGAAACATAAGCACGAATATTAGTGACGGCATCTAATCGATCGACAGCTGCTAACAAGGCGAGAAAAATATTCTGTGCTAGATCTTCCCTCAATTGGGGATCGGCTTCGTAGCTGAGCAGCATTCTTTGAATTGACGGCTCCAGCTCTTCCCATAGCTTCTCAATCCGATCTAGTTCATTCATTAGTTAGTAGTCTCGGCTAGTTCAGATTTGTTACTTAAAAATCTGAGTTTTTGGCCTAATTGCGCCAAATTGTATTGGCCAGTGAGCTGGTTTATTCTTCAAGGCCACTAAAACAGAGAAGCAGATCGTAGTATGGCGTCAAAGGCCAAGCGCAATCGCAACAAATCGGACTCGAATCCATCGAATTCCGCAGTATCTCAGTCCTCGGCCAATACGAGTTTTCAGCTTGGTAGCTTCAAAACCCCTCTCGCCCTGATTGCGGTTCTCGCTCTGCTAGCAGTTACCCCACGAGTTCAGAGCAATGAAGTGTTGTTCCTGTCATTTATTGGAGCTGTCCTGTTCTTAGCGGCCTGGTTTATCTATTTATTGATGCAGAGTCGAAGCTCTGGAGAAGAGCACTTATTCGACATAGTGTTACGGCCTCAACACTACATTCAGGCCATGGTGCAACTCAGTGTTTACTCCTATTGGGGATACTATTGGCGACCGGTATACGATCACGCCGGGTTAATCATCGGCCAAATTGTATTCGCCTATGCCTTTGACATGTTGTTGGCCTGGTCACGGCGGCAAAAATACACCTTAGGCTTTGGTCCCTTTCCCATCATTTTAAGTATCAATCTGTTTCTCTGGTTTCGAGATGATTGGTTCTATATGCAATTCCTGATGATTGCCCTTGGTTTTATGGGCAAAGAGTATGTGCGTTGGAATAGAGAAGGGCGCAATGTTCACATATTCAATCCCTCAGCATTCGCACTCGGTTTGTTTTCTCTGGTACTAATTCTTACTAACACCACCCATCTCACCTGGGGACAGGAGATCGCATCCACCTTAACTCTGGCACCAAACATTTACACCTTTCTGTTTTTGATAGGTTTAATTGTGATGTATTTCTTCTCCATAACACTCGTTGCAGGGATGGCAGCGATTTCACTGTTCGCACTCAGTGCGATTTACAATGTCTCCACCGGCGTGCCGTATTTTCTCGATTCAGAAATTCCCGCAGCAGTGTTTTTAGGCTTACATTTGTTGATAACTGATCCATCGACTTCACCCAGGACGCCATTAGGAAAAACACTATTCGGAATACTTTACGGTTTTAGTGTGTTTGGGCTTTATACCTTGTTGGATGCATTAGGCACGCCAACGTTTTATGACAAACTATTAGCCGTACCGTTATTGAACCTAAGCGTTATTGCGATCGACAATGCGGTGCGATCGATTAGATCAAAAGATTTACTTAATGTCTGGAATGAAAATTGGCTTGGTGGAAAGGCTAATATTGCACACATGAGTTTGTGGGTAATTATATTTGCGTCAATGTCGATGTTAGGAAAAACCGACGGCAAACATGCCGGAGATAGCCTGCCTTTCTGGCAACAAGCTTGTAGCGATGGCTTACCGAACGCCTGTGAACGTTTAGTGCTTTTGGAAAATACCTATTGCATCGACAATTCCGCCTGGGCATGTAACGAACTAGGGCTGCAATACCGGGAAGGAGAAATCGTTGCAAGAAGTGACACCATGGCAAGAGATTATTTTTCTCAATCCTGTGAACTCAAATTTAAAGCGGCATGCTTGAATTTACTCGATGCCGATTTGCTGGCAAGAGAAGATCCTCATGAATTGGATTTGCGCTTGTTGCTGCGTGAAGGTGGGCTGAACTTAATGAATCAGCCGCTCAATGAATTGTATAGCCGTGCCTGCGACCATAGTTGGTCGTTTGCCTGTGAAAACATTTAGGAACCGCCGTGAGTCTATCCAACCAGGACTCAACTAATAATATTGAAACTGCTGGGTTTACTGTCCCAAGTCGAAAGATTGGTTTTACAGTCATGTCTATCATTATTGTTTTCGTTGCTTTATGGATGAGCAGGCAAGGATCTCAATCTATTGTTACCGATTCGCGGGAAGCGGCAACAATAGAAATTCCAGGATTCAATAACGATGCCTGGAATTTGCCAGATGATGACTTGCTCGGATTTGTCGAAATTCCTGCCGGTGAATTTACGATGGGAAGCAATCCCGCACTGGATCGACTCGCCTATGAAAATGAGCGTTGGTCAAATTTACAACGGCAGGGTAGTGTCACACTTCCTGCTTTCTATATAAGTCGCTATGAAACCACCGTGTCTCAGTTCCAACAATTTGTGGAGGAAACAGGAAGTAACATTACTCCAGAGGCTATTCAGAGTGATTTATCAGCGCCTGTTAGCAATATAAATTGGCCTGAAGCAGTGGCTTATGCGCAATGGTTGGATGAGAAATTGCGAAGTTCTCCACTTACCCCTCCTCCTTTAAAAGACCTGTTAGACAGCGGCGCTAGTGTGACTTTACCTACAGAAGCAGAATGGGAAAAAGCAGCCAGAAGTAACGATGGCAGAGTTTTTCCCTGGGGATCACAGCTCACCTCTGAGTTTGCCAACTTTGATGGTGGACAGAAGCGCAATGTGGGTGCAGTGATGTGTGCGGGTTGTGCCTATGGGCTTGCAGACATGGCTGGCAATGTCTGGGAAATGACTCGAAGTCCATTACAGGATTATCCCTATGATCCCGAGGACGACGATACTAATCTGGCAGAAGATGCCCTCTGGGTTATGCGCGGCGGTTCCTATGCCGACAGTTTAAACAATATCCGTACTGCGGTCAGAGGCGCCGTAGATCCTGGTGTTCGCAACGATACCATTGGATTTCGCGTAGTCATAAGCACACGCTAAATTCCTTCTGTAAACCAATCTCCTGGATTTGCGTTTTAATAGTAAAGCAAGCGAATTGCTTGATCTAGTAACGGAATAAAAGGAGACAGTCATGAAACTATTAACTTTATTGAGTGTTGCCACATTCACTTTGCTAATAGGAACGAACACGGCTAATGCCGGCCCTCATCCCGGTCACCAACACAAGCGCGTGGTAGTTGAACGCAACGTTGTAGTGCACAGACCCGCGCCAGTTCGAACCGCAATTAGCCGCGTCGTTGGGTCGGTATTTCATTCCATACCAGCAAATCACCTACGCGTCGTTCATGCAGGAAAGGTATATTTTATTCATGATGGTGTTTATTACGCGAAGCGAGCAAATGGTTATGTTGTCGTAAATCCCACAGCAGGTGTTCGTTTAACAACTTTGCCCCGCGGCTACAGTACAGTCAGAATTAATGGAGAAACCTTGTACCGCTATCGAGACATTAACTATCGAAGAATCAATGGAGTGTACATCGTAGTCTAAGGACAGTCGCAAGCGTGAACGTAAAGTAGTAAGAAAAGGAAGTAGTTTGACAAGGAAGGCGCACTTAGATTTAGTCTCCAAATCGAAGGCGCAAAAAAGGCAGTGAGCTTCAAACTCACTGCCTTTTTTGTTTCAAACTAATTTATTCGATACTGTTCGAACCAGGTCATGATGCGTTGCGAAACATCCATTAACAATTTTGGTTCTCGCGGACCATGTGGAGTTCTTGGATAGACAATCATTTCGGTATCGACACCCAGCCATTTCAGCGAATTATAAAATTCCTGGCTTTGACCAATGGGTACGCGCAAATCTTCTTGCCCATGAATCACTTGAGTTGGTGTTACGACGTTATCGATATGACTAATTGCCGAAGAACGTTCCCACATTTCCAGGTTCTCCCAGAAAAAATCTCCCATATGTTCAACTAAGTAATCTCGGATATCGGTAGTCGTTGACATGCTCACTAAGTTTGACAGACCTGCTCCCATACTCGCCGCATTAAAACGATCGGTTTGGGTAACGGCGAATGAAGTCATGTAACCCCCATAACTCCAACCCATTAAGAACTGATTGTCAGCATCGCCAATGCCCATATCGATAACTAAATCTAATCCTGTAAGCAAATCTTGCAGATCGCCATGACCCCAATCTTGTGCAGTGGCTGCACGAAATTCGTAACCGTAACCAGTAGATCCTCTTGGATTCTGTCTTAAAATGGCGTAACCGTTTTCGGCAAAATACTGCGCCATATAAATAGAGGGTCCGCCAGTAAAGTTTTCTGCATAGACACCAGAAGGTCCGCCATGAACATTTAAAATGATGGGATATGCAGTGCCTTCCTGATAATTCACAGGATAGGTTAGAAGTCCTTCGATCTCAGTTCCATCGGGAGAAGACCAGCTCAATAATTCAGTCCTACCCATCGGCGGCAATTCGATGTCGTTATGAATATTGGTAATTTGTTCTCCGCTGCCGTTTTCGCTTCCTTGTACAAACAAATTCCAGGGCTTGTCTGTAGATTCCCAGCTGTAAGTAAAACGATCAGCCTTACTGGCCAGTGATAAATTTCCTGCCACTCCCGAAGTGGGCGTTATGGTTTGAATATTTTCACCACGTAGTGGCAGGGTAATTATTGCGCGGTTAGTCCCCATTGATTCGGTTAAGAACAGTTCATCACTATCGGGCGACCATCCGGCAATATTGGCACTGCGATTCGGGGTTTCCGCCAGCATTCTGGAGTCTCCGCCACCAGCAGGAATGACGTAGACATCATTTCGCGAGATCAAATTTGGTTCCAGGCCAGAAGAGGTATAGGCAATCCAGTTTCCATTGGGCGACCAGAAGGGGTTATCTTCAACACCATTACCAGCAACCAAAGTTCTTACCTCGCCCAGGATCTGTAGCGGAGCTTCTTCCTCCTCCTCATCAGTTTCTTCCTGATTGGCACTCGCTGCAGCGACACTGTCTGCATTGGGCACAGAAACAACTGAAATATCGCCATGTTGATAGGCGACATTCAAATCGGCAATTGGCTTATGGGAGAAAGCGACTTCGTCGCCGGTAGGAGACCAACTAAAGCTACCAACAACCATGTCACCTGACGTTATTTGTACCGGCTGTGCTGGTTCCGAAGCATCTGCTTCGACTGCGACGACATGTAGATGACGAAAACGAGGTTGCTGATCTACCAGTATGACATCGCGTTTTTCTTCAATTTCCTTTTCTCGTTCTTCGCTCAAAGGATCCTGCATGGAAAATACGACACGATTACTCGACGGTGACCAGCGGTAACTCGACACGTCATTTTCTGCGTTTGTTAGTTGTCTGGCTTCACCGCCAAACAAAGGCATGGCCCAGACCTGAGATTTCACCGAGTCGCCTTCTCCACGTTTGCTGACAAAGCTCAGGTACTCACCATCCGGAGAAAAAGCTGGAGACCTTCCAGAAAACTCTCCACGGGTATACTGCCTGTTGCGGGAACCGTCGGCGGTGGAAATCCAAATATGAGTCTGGTATTCCGAATCGCTGCCTTCCATTAAAGGTGTACTCACTACATAGGCAATGTACTCGCCATCTGGCGAAGTGGCAGTTCCCTGGACGCGCCGGAATTGCATAGACAACTCAGGTGTCCAGCCATCTACCGATTCACTCGAGTCATTTTGGGCAAAGCTGAAGTTAGACAACGCTAAGCTGAGGGCTATAGCAGTGCCCAAAGGGAGTACTGTTCTTTTTATTTTAAGGTTCATAGGTGCAGTGCTCCTGCTGTGTGAGTTTTTAACTAATCGAAATCTGGTAAGGCAAAGCTGAGAATTAAATCACCGCCCCTGCGGCCACGAGAACCGCCGCCCGAGGCAACGGTAATAAACTCTTCGCCATCAATTGAATACACAGCTGGTGAAGCAAACACGCCTGAACCGGTGTTGTATTTCCATAACTCTTCGCCAGTCTCGGCATCGAATGCGTAAAAATATCCAGCTTCATTGCTGCCAGCGCCGACAAAGACTAATCCGCCAGCAGTAACTACCGGACCTGCTTGACCATAGCCTTCGAATATCTGACGCCAGATTAGTTCGCCAGTAGTTGGATCATAAGCAGAAAAGTAACCTTTCGGATCCCGCCCTGAGTTAAACGGTTGATCGATAGCGTTTACGTATAGATACCCGGTTTCCTTACCGAATGCGAGCGGACCATAATTTGATCCACCGCCAAATCCGGGCGAGAAAATTTGATTGGGACCGATCGGTGTAAATTGTTCCACCAAGTCGTTCTGTTCCATATGCTGTGCAGGTATGTCAGTTGGAAACACCGGTGATACTGGCTCCATGCGTTCGCCATTGGCTTTATGGGGAATTGGTTGAGTTGGCCAAGGTTCTTCACCTTCGACATCGGTTTCTGTGGAAACTGGCGTTTCGATAATCGGATGAACCGGCTCGCCAGTTTCTCGATCTAGAATATAAAGCCAGGAATTCTTACTTGCCTGAGCTAATGCTTTCACTGGCTCGCCATCAACTTCCATGTCAAACAGCACTGGCTGATTTCCAGAATCATAATCCCACACGTCGTGGTGTACCTGTTGGTAGTACCACATCAGCTCGCCTTCATCTAAAGACAGGGCGATTAATGAATCGGTAAACAGATTCATTCCGTCCCGTTTGGTGCTGTCACCGAATGGATTGCCTACGGCGAAGTACACCATGCCAAGCTCGGGATCTATCGAGGGAGTTTCCCAGATGCCACCGCCATTGCGCTCTCCCCCAACCCAGGTAGGCCCGGCGATATCCCAACCCTGATCGTTTTCATCCTGGGGAATAGTATTGAAATGCCACAGTACTTCTCCAGTCTGGTCGTCGATAGCCAGAACATAGCCACCGGCGATGTGACTCTCACTGCGAGTTGTCCCTATATAGATAACGTCATCATAGAGTTGCGGTGCTGTAGTGAACCAGTAACCCACTGAGATAGCTGTTTCGATTGTTGGATCACGCTGATGTAAGACGTCGAGAATGACCGAAGCCTGGCCGCTATTGCCAAAGCTTTCGATAGGCTCACCGGTCTCAGCATCCAGTGCAAAAATAAAAGAACCCGCCGCGGTGTAGACGACACCTTCGTCATAAACAACGCCGCGATGTCTAAAGATGTAACCTTCGCGGCGACCGCCACCGAGCATTCGAGTAACGTCGTAAGACCAGATCAAATGACCATCCCGAGCGTTCACCGCATAGACGCTGCCGCGGGAATCGGTGAGGTACATGACTTCATCGACAATAACCGGAGTCGTTTGATTGCTTACCCCGTCAATAACTCCATGTTGAAACAACCAACGCGGAGTAAGCGTGGCAACATTGTCTCTCGTTATTTGATCCGTGGGGACAGAGCGTGATCCGTAAAGATCGTAATTATGCAGCGGCCATTCCAGGTCGCGAACCGCAGACATGCGTATTTCTTCCGGTTCCACTGCACCACCTGTGGTAGCACTTCCAGTAGCAACGGAAATCGAAGTAGTTTCGTTTTCTGATGAGCAGCTTACAAATAGAAGCAAGAGACTCGCTAAAGTAACTCGAATAAATCTTGCAGAGTAATTATTACTGAATTCGAAAAATTGCATCGGTTAGTTCCAATGTTCTGATTATGCAAACGTATTTATTTACTTTCTTCTAACATGTATTCAACGATGGCTCTTAGTTGATTGTCTGTGCAATCTGCACAAAGTCCGCGCGGTGGCATTATTCCATTGAGTCCGTTAATAGTATTTTGAACCAGGGTATCAAAGCCCTTTTCTGAGCGAATTTCCCATTCGATCACGTCGCCAATTTCAGGAGCATGGGCCTGGCCAGTGCCATGACAGGCAAAACAAGTCGCCTGGTAGCCAGCCGCTGCATCATAGTTTTCGGACTCTGCAGCAAACACTGTCGAAGACAGTAGCAGAGTCAAAATACCTATAGGCCAAGACTTCCTAATCGTCTTCATTCGCCAGGCTTCCTAATATTTCTTTCTGACAATATTGAAAAAATCGACGAACTTTTGCATATGCTCACTATCTTGAGAAATCACCAGGGAATGATCTCCACCGGGAATTTCAGCATAAACATGTTGCATACCGACCTTTTCCATCTTAGCAACCCATTCACGAGTTCTTGTGACTAAACCATCTTCGTCACCTTGCAAGACAAAAATAGGAATGTGTTTGATTCGGTTCAATGTTGCTTCGATGTCGTGATCTTCTTCCGGCGCAGGGGCGGCCACGCCAAGCCCGGCGAACATGTCTGGATATTTCGCCGCGATGTGATAGGTACCGACACCGCCCATCGAATGTCCCCACAAATAGATGCGGTTGTTATCGATAGTAAATTCGTCCCGTACAAGTTTGATTACTTCCATAACATCTTGTTCGCTATAATCGCCGTCTTGTGGGTCTTCTGTTGCTCGCGAGCCGTACCATCCTCGACGTATATAGCCGAGCGGGGTTACAACGACGTATCCATTTGCTTCAGCCTGGTCGAGGAAGCCGTGATAACCCATTAGCCAATCGTAAGACCGACCAAGTCCGTGCAGTGAAATAATTAAAGGGGCCGGGTCACTTTCATTGTAATTGGACGGCACAAAAACCGCGTAAGGAATTTCTTCTCCAGTGGCCGGAAAGGAGTAACTGCGATGCTGGACACGAGGATCGCTAATTTGGCTCTCATCATCGGAAGCCTGTCTATCGGCTATTGCAACTGAGCTGATAGTGAGCAGAGTCGCCGTACCTAGAATTATTCTACTTATTAACTTAAACATGCTTGTCCTCCAGCACAAATGTGGGCGAGGGAAAGAGAGCATAAACAATTCGTGGAAGAGACGCAAAATCAGGGGATATCGCGATTTTGGGCTGCCAAATCCGGAGTTAATTGATGGTCTGGTCAAATAACTCGCTTTCCGCCAGCAGGCGAATCATGGCGATGGCTTCTCGATCTAGCTGGACATAGGCCGCCTTCAAGTGCTCCCCCACATCTACCCGTTCATCACTCACATCGAGGTCTCTTTTGTAACAGAAGCGCACGAACAGAGCACCTGAATCTGGCTCTTCGATGAATGTAGTACTTTGCGCGTTGATTTGTTCGAATTCGGCGATGGTTTTTGTGCAGATTTTCTGTTCTGGATAGAGCACGACCCGTTCACAAAAACTGGTGCCTCCAGCTTCAATATTGCGAATAAATTCGTTTTCTTCCAATTTTTCAGATTTGCATCGCAGCGCGTGATTAAACTTGTCGGGATTTCGTGCCCGCAGCAGGAGTCTCTGCCACAATTGATTGCGCGTAAGAACTGCTATGGATTCATTATTCAGATCATTAACCTGAACTATGTGTTCGAATTCTAACAACGAGGATTCCTACTACTACCAGCTATTGCGCTCCTGAAAGGAATTCGCAGTTTAACGGCTGGCAGCAGAAGTCGACAAGGAATTACTCAGTGTCTAGAATGCTCGAGTTTGTGCTAAGTCAGAACTTAAAAAATGAATAAAAGAAAGATTGCGCTTGCAATATTCCTCGGACTAGCCGGATTGATCTTATTCTGGTTATTCGCACCGCCGAGTGTGTCTTCCGCAAACCAAGTGTCAACGTCTCCCGCCGCAATTGCGCGGGGCGAATACTTAGTGATCGCAGGGGGTTGTATAAGTTGTCACCGTGGGCAGACAGAAGAGACAACCGAGACCCTAAGTGGTGGTTTAGCTCTGGAAACCGACTTCGGTACTTTCTACGCACCAAATATTACTCCTGATAGTGACAATGGAATTGGTGATTGGGAAGCAGAAGATTTTCTCTCCGCACTAAAACATGGCCGAACGCCATCAGGAAGTTTCTATTTCCCCGCGTTTCCCTATCGAGCCTATGCCGGTATGACAGATGAAGATGTCTTGGACATGGCGGCTTACTTAATGTCTTTAGAACCGATTAGTTATTCTGCACCAGATCCTGAGGTTCCAGGCTGGTTGTTTCGTTGGACTGTAGCGGGTTGGAATAAGCTTGCCGATATTTCTCAGCCGGACTTGGAACAGTTTGACGATGAGCTATTGGCCCGTGGTGCTTATCTTGCGCGCAACCTTGGTCATTGCGGCGAATGTCATACGCCCAGAAATGGCCTTGGTATTCCTGATTTCAATCGTGAATACGCTGGCGCTGAAATCGGTGACGAAGTCATTGAAGCCATTAGCGCAGCCGCGTTAGAAGAATGGACAACAAACAATTTCGATATTTTCTTGTTACTTGGCTTGAAACCGGAAGGTGAATTTGTCGGCGGTGATATGAATGAAGTTATCGAACACAACACCAGCAAACTTACGGATGAAGATAGAGATGCTCTAGCCGCGTTCTTTACTCGTCATCATTCAGAGGAAGACTAACCGCTTCGACGGAAATAATAATCTTGCCTTTATGGCTCGCCTGTTTGAAGCGGCGAATAGCCAGTGGAGTTTGTTCTAAAGGATATCTACTATCGATTGCCGGAATTACTTTGCCCCCTTCGACTAAGCCGGTTAAGTGGTCCAATCCATTATTAGGTTTAAGTCCCAATACGCGAAATTTTCTGTTTTCTTTATTGCGTACAAATCTGCTCAGAAAGGCAATTTGAAACACGCGTCTCATATCACCACCAACCGTGACATAAATCCCATCCGGCTTTAATGCTTTGGCAATATCACTCGGGGAACGCGTCGATTTCGTATCCAGGATTACATCATATTGTTTTCCCAATTCGGTGAAATCCTGTTTCGTGTAATCAATGACTTCATCGAAACTGAGCAGTGCCATATGCTCAAGTTTTTCCGTGCTATCAACACCGGTTACTCGGACATTTTTGTGCATCTTTGCAAGCTGGATTCCCAAGCATCCGACGCCACCACCAGCACCGTTGATTAAGAGTGTTTGACCCGCCTTAAAATCGGCGATATCCCGCAGCGATTGCAATGCCAGTAAGCCCGCGTGGGGGACGGCAGCGGATTGATCGAATGAGAGGTTGGTGGGCTTGTGGCCGATGCCGTTTTCCTTGGTGCAAACATAGTCTGCATAGGCACCGAATTTGTTTTCGCAGAGATCCCCATAGACATTGGCGCCGACTTTGAACTTTCTGACATCTTTGCCAACGGCCTCCACTACGCCGGCTACTTCGGTGCCCATAATTTTTATCTTGGGTTTGAAGAATCCCAGAAACACCCGCATAAAATAGGGCTTACCTTCGATAATACCCAGCTCCCAATCGTTAACCGATGAAGCGTGAACCCGGACAAGCACTTCATCATCAGCGGGATCCGGTTTATCGACTTGCTCGAAAGTAAGATCGTTCTCAGATCCATATTTTTGTAACAGTATGGCGCGCATAGTCATGGCAGCAGTCTAACTTAAATTCGGCGAATATTTCATTTCTAGCCATTCGCCAACTACACTCTTTAACGACTTACAACATTTCAAAAGGAGATTGAGATGGAAACAAGAACGCCAGTTACGATGCGAGAGCTCACAGATAATGAATTGCAGCATGTTAGCGGGGGCTACAATCAGTTTGGAAAAACCTGCCAAGGATCAGTATTTCCACAAGATGCCCTACGTTATATTTATTCACCGACTTCGAATTTAGACCAATCGCTTAGTGGATTAAACGTCCAGAAACAATTTCTGCAGGACGCTATGTTCTCATCATAATCCGGCAAAAATTTAGTGTTTATTAAGTAGCAATCTAAACTGAAATAGCTGAATACTCAGCACACTAAATGTTTTTAATAAGGAGATTGAAATGAGAGAATTGACTCTTAATGAAGTTGAAGAAGTTAGTGGAGGCTTCGGACTACCAGGAGCAGTAATTGGAGGTATCGGCGGTGGCTTATCCTCTGCTGTTTCAGGTGGAAACGTAGGGCAAATTATTGGTAGTACTTTGACCGGAGCAGTGGGTGGCTTTTTTGGTGGAATTGCAGGGGCTACTACCGGTGCTGCTAGATACATGTTTGGAGCATATGCGATTGAGACCGGTGTTATTGGAACCTCAATAAACTCGTAGTACAAAAAATGGAATCAGAAATTTACCTAATTAATGCTCTTATGATAAGTCTATATTCCACTTGGTTTATACCTGTTGCAATTCGAGATTCCAAAACTGGCGGCTATTTAGGATTCAGAAATAGAGCAGTACTTTTTCACGTGATTTTTCTTACGGCACTAGAATCACTTCTATTGATTCCTCAATTGGGAATGAGTTTTTTTACAGTTGTTAGAGTAGGGTTTTGTATTGCCCTACCATTTGGGTTAGCGCTTTTGTATGTAAATATGACTCAGAAGCAAATGTTCGGAACTAAATTTTCGATGAAAGGAAAAGAGCAAGAAGAAAAGTAAAGTCTAGAAAAGGTGACTAGTAATCTCATGGATCCTATTTGGATAAACGCAGCAATACTTCCGTGGATTACCGTTGCCATGATCCCTATAGCCATTCGAGATAGAAAGACTGGAGAGTATTTGGGATTCATTAATCCCAACACAGTATTCTATTTTTTCACTTTGTTGATTCTCCAATTGGTATTTATGACTGGTAAATTTGGAATGGGATTAGAAGCGATTGTGAGAGCTGTTGCAATTTCGATCCTTCCGTTCCCATTAGCATATACATATGTGGTTTATACTCATAAGCAACTATTTGGAGAGCCGTTCGTAAGAAACAAAAAAAAGGGCGACTAATGTCGCCCTTTTCTTTTCCAACGAAATAACGTTTAGTCGTTATCCACTCGATAGGTATCGTGACAGTTTCCACAGGAACCACCTAAGGCACGGAAAGCACCCAGGGTTGCACCCATTTCACCGGTAGCTGCCGCGTCGGCGAAAGCATTGGCGTTATCGATAAGAGTTTGCGCTTTTGTAGCGATGTCACCCTGGTTGTCCCAGATGCTATCTAACGCAGTGGTTTCGATGTTATCGAAGTCACTGGTGTCTACCGCTAACATCTCGGGAATCATTGTTGCCATTACCGCAATTCTTCTGCCATTGCGTTCTGCAACTTCGGCGTCGAAGGGAGCGCCCTGAGCCATACCGGCGATGGGCACTAAGTTGTAACGAATAGTTTTAAACAGGGATTTACGTTGATCGATAGCTGCTGCCGCGCGTTCTTCCGGTGTCATGTCTTGCGCATATGACGTAAACATTAAGCCGGATATAATCATTGCCGCTGCAGAGAGCAGTACTGCTATTTTTCTCATCATTATTTCTCCAATCCTTTCCTAAAAGTCTCAAGTAATCTCAAGTAAATAGATGCGGGAAGTCGAGGCCGGTCCCAAGCTAAGCCTATCCACAGGACCAGCCAACGGTGGACTATATTACACAAAAATAAAGGATGTCAGGTTTCTGTGACAGTTTGACACAGGATTCTACTGCGCTTGTGAGCTTTCTGCTTGCTCCCGTTGCTGGGGAATGAGGCCAGTCCGCCCATGCAAATAGGCGATCAGATCGTAGAAGTCATGGCGCCAATTGGCTGTCTTTACTCTTGTCTGGTTTGGATAATTCAGGCGTACGCCAGTTTCATAGAGCTCTTCGATAGTTAGGGTACGATCGATAATAGCTGGATCGGATACGGCGAAAGGGAAGAGAATTTGATCCCTGACATTGCCCTCATAGCATTTCTGAATCAGCTCAAACCAGCGTTCACCGATTTTTTGAGTTGTATCGTCATGCCTTCTTACTATCCAGGTGCACAAAGACGAGAAGAAGGAATTGAAGTCGACTTTTTCTTCGATAAGAACATCGATAACCCTTACACATTCAGCGTAGGACAGAGTGCCGTTTGAAAAGGGAAACAAAAACTCTTCATATAAACTGCTGCGGCTAGGATGTGCAGCCACTTTCCATTGCGGATGCTCTTCTATAAGTTGGCTACATAACTTTAAGAAATCCTCAGTAATCTCCCATTTGGGATCCAGAAACACACTGTATTCGTATGCGCTAAGAAATTTTTGCGGCATGGTTTTGGCATATCTCTGCTTGTGCCCATACTGCTGCTTGTCATAGGGATAATCTTCATCAATATTAATTGAGCGCCAACCGGGGAATTCGTCGTGGTGTGAATCGTGGATGGCAACGAAATCGAATCCATGATTCTCCAGATTCGACACATCATGTACGTAGCCGTTGTCAGGTCCCGTAACGCAGGTGTAGAACACTGATTTCATGACTTGCCCCTTAGCGTTAATTGGCTACTTCTTTCCAGACGAACAGTCTCGTTGCCAGAACAAAACCGATTACTAACCATACTGTAATGCCAATTAAACTCGGCACTATCGCCAGCAGTGATGCTCCTTCATTGGCAATGTCGCGCATACCCGTTGAAACAAAGCTCAATGGCAATACATAGGCGATGGGTTGTATTAGCGCTGGCATGGATTCAATTGGGTAGAAGACACCAGACAAAAATATCTGTGGAAAGATAACGATATTACCCACTGCCATAACTGCCTGTTGAGTTTTAGCAATGCTTCCCAAACAAAACCCAAGATTCAGAAAAATGAAGGTGCCGAGAATTACGACCAGGTAGAACGATGCAATATTGCCAATAATGTTGACATCCAATACGAACACCGCAAACGCCATTAACACGGACAACTGAATCAATACGATTGACATTCGGGCTAGCACGATTGAAGCAATGAAATCTTTTGGCTGAATCGGAGTCACAAATAGACGCTTCAGTATTCCCTTGCGTCGAAATTCGACAATGTTAAATCCACTGCCAGCAATACTAAGTTGCATTAGAGTGAAAGCCATTAAACCTGGAAGTAAAAAGTCGAGATAGCTTTGTGATCTTGCCTGTACATCTTCAATCGCCAGAGTAAACATGGGCTCTGTATCTCGAAATTCTCTTTCAATATCGATCAGAGTTTGTTCCAGTAGTGGCACTATAAAACCAAGCTGTTGAACTTGTGCTGCATCTACTAGCAAACGCAGCTCAGTGCCAACATTGGTGCCGCTGAATACTTCAGGAAGCACCAGTACCATGGTCAGTTCGCCCGCTTCCAATTCCTCTCTTAGCCGCTCCTCGAGACCCGCAGTGACATCAAAGACAGGGCTTTCGATTAACTCTTCAACGAAGTCACTGGCGGCAACTGAATTGGATTGATTAACGATGCCTATCCTGATTGGATCCTGCTCACCGTTACTCATAAAACCAAACACAGTCATGAATATCACAGGAAAAAATAGACTGAAGAATATCGATTGACGATCTCTCAAGAAAATTTTTAAAAAATCTTTGGCTAAGTGAATTTGTAGTTTACTAATCATGAATCAATCCCTCAGTGCATGACCGGTTAAGGCCAGAAACACATCTTCAATATTTCCATGTAGTGGTGCTTCAGGTGGTTCCGGCGCGTGCTTCATGATTAAACTTTGTGGCGTGTCCTGCGCTACAATTTTTCCGTGATCCATAATTGCGATTCTGTTGCACAGGGATTCGGCTTCCTCCATGTTATGGGTTGTTAACACAATGGTCATGCCGGCATCGTTAAGTTCCAATACCAGATCCCATAAGTTTCTTTTCGCTTGTGGATCTAATCCTGTTGTGGGCTCGTCCAAAAAAAGTACCTTGGGCTCATTCACCAGAGCACAGGCAATTGAGAATCGTTGTTTTTGACCACCAGAAAGATTTGCGGGTTTCGCTTTCGCTTTTTCTACTAAGTGAACTTTACCTAAGAGATCTTCAGGATTGATAACGCGATTGTAGAGGGCACCAAAAAGATCAAGTAATTCGACTAAGGAAAGATTATCGAAATACTCATTGGCTTGAAGTTGCACCCCAATCATTTCTTTGACCTTGAAGGGATCGGTCTGCACATTGATTCCATCGATAACAGCTTTACCGTCATCAATATCGACTAATCCTTCTAGCATTTCCAGGGTGGTAGTTTTGCCGGCGCCATTGGGACCGAGAATGCCGAAGATCTCACCTTTTTCAATTTGTAAAGATACGCCGTCTACGGCAAAGAAAGTTTCGCTCTTGTTGTCAGGCAAGGGATATTGCTTCGCTAGATTTTCTACTTCGATGATTGACATAGATGAGTCGTCCCCTTTTTCCCTTTCCAATAAAGCCACTCAGTATAATAACTGAACCGAGTGACTTTAAAAGTGTGCCCTGGTTAAAGAGAAGTCTTAGTGGCTAATAATCGTAGTAATAACGATTCTTCGGTTTTAGAGGTGCTAAGAAGAAATAGAAGCTCCATGCAAACCAAGACAAACAAACAATTGCCAACAACCAGGCAATTTTCTCAAAGCCTGTCGTTTTGTCAGAAGTGGCAATAATCCAGATCGGTAGCAACCAAATTGCGAAGATTGCCACAGCGCAGACTATTGCAAATCCAAATGTGACCAGTGGGATAACAGCCAATATTCCCAATATCACCAGGAAAATGACTAAGAGGTTTCCGATTGCTTTCATGACACTATGCCTTTGCGCTAGTTATTGTCGTAATTCACTGATTCTCTAAGAGATTGCGAATAGCGTGCCAACTTGAAATAATGTTATTAAACAATGACTTAACGAGATTTGTTGGGCGATGAACTGGGAAAAATCGAGTAAATTGGCGAATTTCACCACTCATAATTTGCACGAAATTAGTGGGAAGGCCTTAATTGCTGATGGTTTGGGACAGAATGCTTCTTTGTGACGCCAGCTGGCCCCAACTCGGTTATCCACGGAAGTGAATTCGCGGTATCCTGATCACTACAGTCTCGGAATTCTCAGCCATGAAATATTTTAAATACTTGCTTTATCTAATCCCTCTCGCCGCACTGTTTTCCAGTGGCTTGGTCGCGGCGGCAGAATCAGAAGAAACTTATCTGCTGCTTAATGTTGATACTACTGGCCCATTAATGGCCAGGGACGTTGAATTTACCAATGTCGATACCGGAGAAACGGTACTGGTCAAAGATGTCATAGAACTTGGCAGGTACACTCAAACGCATTTCTATCTTTTACCAATAAACCCTGGGCTTTATTATCTAAGTAAAATTTATCCTACACATAATCGCATCGATGCATCTCCTGCTATCGATGTGGATGAGCGCAGTGGCATTATTACGATTCAGGAAAATGCGATTAATTATATTGGTGATGTCATTATCGAAACGAAAGACATGGGACCGCGAGTATCTACACTCGTGACCTACGAAGCGAATTCGCGGACGCTTGTACACGCTGTTAGCAGCGAACGTGAAATTTTTGAACGACTAGAAACAGTAGTAACTATCGCTGGCCACTACCCTGTTCCCGTCGACAAACAACTTCTAGGTTTGTAACTGAGTCCTATAACTAAGGACTATGAAAAGGCGCTGCGGCTCCGCCTGGTAACCAGATTGTTAACACTACCGCTGGTTCATCACTTTCCACTGAATGAATAATAGTGTCTCCAGGGCGGCAGATGCCGATGTCACCTGGCTCCAATACTGCTGCTTCACCATTCACGTTATGACCGAAGCGCCCACTGATAACGTAGAAAATTTCGATGGCATCGTGTGTGTGTGGTTGCGGATCGTAGTCAGGATGAAAAGTTAGTTCGGCAATGCGAGTTTCTTCCCCGCCAAGATTTGCCGCATCAACCAAAATCTTGAAATCAATGGGGCCACCACCCGCTGCCTCTCTAAGTGCTTCTTGAGTGACTGGGTCATAATCAACTTGAGCCATAAGCACAGCTGGCAAAAAACACACTATCAGTACAGCTATCTTGAATTTTATTTTTTTCATATCAAACCTTCTTGGGTACATTAGCGTGAGCCGGTATAGCCAGGTCCATAAACTATTCTTCCAGGTCTCGCGTCGGTGTGTTGGCCATTCTCCACCACAAGGGTGCCGTTTACGAATACGTATTTCATTCCCACAGCGTACTGGTGTGGATCTTCAAATGTTGCCTTGTCGATAATTTCGTCAGCATCGAATATGGCGATGTCTGCATAGTAGCCCTCAGTAATTAAACCGCGGTCATGAATTCCTAGGCGTCTTGCGGTTTGACTGCTCATCTTGCGCACCGCTTCTTCCAGCGAAAGTATGCCTCGTTCTCGAACATATAAACCCAAGACTCTGGCGAAGGTTCCATATTGCCTGGGATGGGGAGCACCTTCACCGAAGATGCCAACCGGACCATCAGAGCCAATAGCAGTGGCAGGGTGCTGCATGATGCGGTCAACATCATCAGGCCCAATGGCATGATAGACCGCCGTAGCCCCGCCTCTTCGAATAATATCGAACACCACATCTGCTGCGTTTTCTGGGGTTGGCTGCAATCCTCTTTCGATGGTCAGATCGGCCAGGTTCTTGCCTGCCATCTCCGGATCCCAGGAATTACGCGAAATGAAAACGTTGCTCGGATCGCCACCACCGCGGTCATATAGAATCTTGAAAACCACCTCGTCCTTAATCGTTTGCCGTGTTTCAGTACTATCGATTCTTTCCAGCATGCGCTCGCGACCGCCTTCCTGAGCCCATTGAGGAATGAGTGCGTTTATACCAGTCTGGGAAGCAGTGTAAGGATATTGGTCGATGGTAATGTCGATTCCGCGAGCGCGAGCTTCATCGACCATGCGCAAACTTTCAATAGACGCTCCCCAATTTTCAACGCCAATGACTTTATGGTGAGTCATTTGTACAGGAATATTTGCTTCCTCTCCGATGCGAATAGTTTCTTCCACAGAGTCTAATAGCTGGGCAGCTTCTTCCCGCATGTGAGAGATATAAATCCCATTGTATTCAGCGGCGACTTTAGACAATTCGATAACTTCTTCGGTTTCAGTAAAACTTCCCGGTACGTAAAACAGACCAGTAGAGATTCCAAGTGCGCCCTGTTCCATTGCCTCTCGCACCATGGATTTCATACGCTCTAATTCAGCTGCTGTTGGTTCTCGATCTTCAGCACCGATCACCTGAGAGCGGACAGTACCCTGGCCTACAAACACCCCCCAATTAGGACTTATTCTTCTCTCTTCAATGGCGGAGAAATGTTCACTAATTGGAAAAGGTGAACTGCCATCATTGCCTTCGGTGAGTGTTGTTACACCCTGCAATAAAGCACTCTCGGCATTGGGCACATCGAATATTCCCCGCAGGGCATGGGTGTGGGGATCGATAAAGCCTGGCGCAACCACCAGGCCGCTGGCATCGATTACTCGCTCAGCAGCGGCAGCAGAAAGATTGGCAATGCGCACGATGCGATCATCGACGATGCCGATGTCAGTGCTATACCAGGGATTACCAGAACCGTCGACGATGGTGCCATTGCGAATAATGGTGTCGAACTGTTGCGCGCTTCCTACTGCAGGTAGAAAGAGGACAAGGAAACACAATAGTTGCTGGAAATTTTTTTTCATATTGTGTTTCCTTTTAATTGAAAGACTATTTACCAGATGCGAACCCGCTCCTCAGGAGCTAAGTAGAGTTCATCTTCAGGCTGGACGTCAAATGCTTCATACCATTCATTGAAATTTCTTACTACACCGTTTACTCGATATTCCGAAGGAGAATGGGGATCGGTGGTGAGTCGTTGAATGAGCGCATCTTCGCGATACTTTCTTTGCCAAACCTGAGCCCAGGATAAAAAGAAGCGTTGATCGCCTGTCAATCCATCAATGATTGGTGCCTCTTCGCCAGTCAATGACATCTGATAAGCGCGATAGGCAAGTGACAGTCCACCGACGTCACCGATGTTTTCTCCGAGGGTGAAGTTGCCATCGATAAAATAACCAGGTACCGGTTCAAACTGATCGTATTGTGCTGCCAGTGCGGTGGTGAGCACCTCGAAGTTTGCGCGGTCTTCATCAGTCCACCAATTTCTTTGGATTCCCTGAAAATCAGACTTTGATCCCTGGTCGTCAAAGCCATGTCCCATCTCGTGACCTATGACCGCGCCGATGCCGCCGTAGTTAACCGCTGCATCTGCATTTGGATCGAAGAATGGTGGTTGCAGAATGCCTGCTGGAAACACGATCTCGTTAAATGAAGAATTGTAATAGGCATTAACCGTTTGCGGTGTCATACCCCATTCTTCCCGATTCGTGGGTTGCCCTAAGCGACCGATCTCATCTTCGTAATTAAATTCCCTGATATTTTGGGCGTTACCGAACAAATCACCTCGGCTTATTTCTATGGAAGACAAGTCCTTCCATTCATCAGGATAAGCAATTTTCGGTCGAAACGACTGTAACTTCTTGTGGGCTTCTTCTTTAGTCGCAGAGCCCATCCAGTCAATTTCATCGATACTTTGCGCGATAGCAGCACGCAAGTTTTCAACCAATTCTTGCATTTGTTGCTTAGCAGATTCAGGAAAGTGCCGCTCAACATAAACTTGACCGACAGCTTCACCCAGACTATTTAGAGCACCGACGCGGCCAACACCACGCTCCCAGCGCTCTCTCTGTTCCGGCACACCATTGAGTACAGTCGAATAAAAGTGGAAGCGCTCATTATCTAGCTCTTCAGACAAAACAGGAGCACTGTCTACTATGTAGCGATAAGTCATGTAGGCAACCCAATCTTCAACCGGCGCTGAACCAACCAACTCAATAATGGGAGACATGGCACTTGGGTAAGATACGTTTAGATCTTCCAAATCTGAAATGCCAGCAGCTGCGAAGTAGCTGTCCCAATCCAGTCCGGGGAATTCTGTCTTAAATGCGTTGAAACTCATTGGGTTGTAGGTTAAATCCCGATTTCGTCGTTGATCGCGAGGCCATAGATGCTCGGCGATTTCAGTTTCGAGACTGAGAATTGCTTCAGCTTTGCTTTGGGTGTTATTGATTTCAGCGAAATCTAAAACCCGAGAGATATGAGCTACATATTCTGAGCGCACATTTTGAAATTGTTCCGTGTCCAACAGGTAGTAATCTCGATCTGGCAGTCCAATCCCACCAACCGATAACACCAACTGGTGACTGTCCGGGTCGCTGCGATCTGCTCCTATATAAAAACCAAAAGGCGTTGCCGTATTGTCAATCAAGGCACGACCAAATCCTTGTATCAGTTCTTCCCGCGTATCTATCTCACTCAGAGAAGCGAGACCCGGCAGCAAGGGGCTAATTCCTAGCTCGTTGAGACTATTGGTATTCATGTAGCTTAAGTAATAGTCACTGATTTTCTGTTCGATCGAATCCTGTGCAGGCTCAGTATTGGTCAGGTCGTCAATAATGGTGCGCACCCGCTGATCCGAGCGATCGCCTAGTACCGTGAATGACCCATAGTTACTTCTTGATGCAGGTAACTCGAATGTGTCTAACCATTTACCGTTGGCATAGCGAAAAAAATCATCGCCTGGTTGAGTATTCTCATCCTGATGACTCAGATCGATGCCAAAGGCGCCAAGCTCAGTACCTGACGCAGAGGCGACCTCTGCTACAGTCTGAGCAGCAGTGGCTTCTTCGGATGGTGTGTTAACGGTGTTTTGATTTTCATCTGAGCCACAAGCGGTGAGCAAAGTAACCAGCGAAATACTAAGTGCAAGCGAAAATTTGTTTGCAGACAATGACATTTTTTAACTCCCAATTACTCGTTATTGTCGAGCGAAACCGGAGTATACCTGATTTGCATAGACGGATAAGCTGCCAGTGACTCCAGAAAAAGTCCTGCTCTTATATTTGCCGAAACATGGTTGTACACTCCATCACACTTACGAAGAATCCTAACGGGAGTGGATTTATCCAATTTGAAAATGAACGATAAAAAAAGATCATCCACAATTATGAAAAGTAAATTCGTACCTGGTGCATCTGCAGCGTTACTGCTGTCATTGTTGCCGAATTTTCTAGCCGCGCAGGAAACCGCAACACCAAATGGCATTGCCGATAATCGACTCGCAGCCTTCGCTTTCACCAACGGCAATTTCTATCAATCTGATGGTAGTTTCCTGCAAGGTGGGAGTTTGTTAATTCGAGAGGGCCGAGTGGTAGAACTGAACAACGGTGAAAGTGTTCCTGACGGTTTTTTCGAAATCGATTTAGATGGAAAGTACGTTTATCCAGGATTCATCGATGTCTATACCGACTATGGAATCTCTGAGTTGGAAAGAGTGGACGATAATGGGGCTGCAGAAAATCTCTACCCCAGCGAAAGAGCGTTTAATGTAAATGACTCTATTCGAGCGAATTTTCGAGCAAGCACAGAATTTACCCCTGACGATGATGAGCGCCAGAAATACCGTGCGCTCGGATTTTCCAGCGTTTTAAGCTTGCGGCCCGATGGTATTGCCCGCGGCACCTCTGCATTGATAACCCTGGGTGACAAGAATGCCAACGAATCAATCGTTGTCCCTGACGCTGCAGCTCATTATTCCCTGGATAAAGGCACTTCTAGCCAGAATATGCCGGTATCTTTAATGGGTTCCTTTGCCTTGATTCGCCAAACATTTCTGGATGCTGAATGGTTCGGCGCGCAAGAGCCGCGGCCATTTACTGACGATACCCTCGAAGCCTGGAACGCAACTCAATCGCTACCGCAGATAATGGAAGTTGAAAACTGGCAGGAAGCCTTAACTGTTGATCGAGTTGGTGACGAATTTGAAACTCAGTATGTTCTTAAAACTACTGGGGACAGTTTTCGCCAGGCAGAGTTGATTCAAGCGACCAATGCCAGCCTTATTGTTCCCATAGACTTTCCTGAAGCTCCCGAGGTTGACGACCCCCTGCTTGCAGAAGAAGTCTCTTTCGAAGATCTCAAGCAATGGGAGTTAGCTCCTTTCAATCCACGAATTCTGGAAGAAAATAACATCAATTTCGCCATAACTTCTTCTGGCGGAAGTGAAGAGTTTTGGGAGAATTTGCGTAAAGCGGTGGGCAATGGTTTATCCGAACAATCTGCTATCAATGCAATCACTTATTCTGCGGCAGAAATTCTTGGATTAGAAGAATTAGTGGGACAACTGACGCCTAATTCCTTGGCTAATTTCGTTGTTACATCTGCTCCACTATTCGAAGATGATTCTCTGATGCTGGAGAATTGGATTGAAGGACAACGATTCGTGCTGGCTGAGGATTACGATGACAGAGCCGGCAGCTATACCGTTTCCGTTGATAGTCAGGAATATACCCTCGACCTGAGTTTTGATGATGGCGAGGCTTCTGCTGAACTGGTACTGGAAGACGATGAAACCAGAGCAGCGAATCTCGATCTTACCGATGATTTGATCACCTTGAATTTCGCCGTCGATGAAGCGGGCAACAGGGTTAGATTAAGCGGTTGGCCGCTTGAAGAAACAGGAGCAAGCGGCTGGCAAGGTAATGGCCGTTCTCCCGCCGGTGCCAGGATCAACTGGCGTATGGTCCGTAACAACAGTGCAGAAAGTGCAGAAGCAATTACGGACACCACGATAGAAATCGCAGACCTGCCCAGCAATATTATTTATCCCTTTACCGCCTATGGAAGAACGGAGCAACCAATCCAGCAGGATCTGTTAATTCGAGGGGCAACAGTCTGGACCAATGAAGATATTGGCAACTTGGTAACCGATGTATTGGTGCGGGATGGGCGCATTGCTGAAGTTGGAGATAACTTGTCGGCAAATGGAGCGGCGGTAATCGATGGAACCGGTAAACATTTAACCCCGGGCATCATCGATGAACATTCCCACATAGCGTTGTTCAATATTAACGAGACCGAAACCAATTCAAGCATGGTAAGAATGAAAGATGTTGTTAATTCTGAAAACATCAACATTTATAGAAACCTTGCTGGTGGCGTAGTAGCAGCACAATTACTCCATGGCTCGGCTAATCCGATAGGTGGTCAATCGGCAATCGTTAAAATGCGTTGGGGGGATTCGCCACAGGATTTGCTAATCGATGGTGCGGATGAATACATAAAGTTTGCACTGGGAGAAAATGTAAAACGATCTCGAAATCCTGCCTCCGTTCGCTATCCCCAAACTCGAATGGGAGTAGAACAAGTTTTTGTGGACGCCTTTTCTCAAGCCCAGGAATACGGGCAAGCCTGGGATGAATACAACGGGCTTTCTCGGGCGCAACAAAGAAACACCGTAGCTCCGCGCCGAGATTTAGTCGACGAAACCATGTTAGAAATTCTCAATGGTGAGCGCTTCGTAACCAGTCACTCCTACGTGCAATCTGAAATCAATATGCTGATGCACGTTGCAGATAGTTTTGATTTCAATATCAATACTTTCACCCACATTCTCGAAGGATACAAAGTCGCAGACAAGATGGCTCTGCACGGAGCGGGCGGTTCTACCTTTTCAGATTGGTGGGGATACAAGTGGGAAGTACGTTATGCAATTCCTTATAACGCAGCGCTTATGCAGCAAGCAGGTGTTGTTGTGGCATTAAACTCTGATGATGCGGAACTATCGCGGAGACTAAATCAGGAAGCCGCCAAGGCGGTTAAGTATGGGGGGGTTAGCGAAATCGATGCGCTCAAGATGGTGACACTCAATCCCGCCATCCTGCTTCACCTCGATGACCGCATGGGCAGCATTAGAGAAGGTAAAGATGCTGATCTGGTGCTTTGGAGCGATCATCCATTGTCAATTTATGCCGTTGCTGAAACCACCTGGGTCGAAGGTATTCCTTACTACGACCGGCAAAGCGATATGGCCCTCAGGCAGCAAATTGAAAATGAACGCGCACGTATTATCGGCGCCATCACCAACAACTCTGAAAACGACTAAGGAGAACTGATATGAAGAATTTTATTCGAGTACTAATTCTGTCAGCTCCTATTATGGCGCTGTTCAGCACACTCACTGTTAATGCGATAGTCCCTACTCCCGCCGCAGATCAGAGTGAGCCTATTGCTATTACCGGTGCAATCATTCATGTCGGCAACGGGCAAGTCATAGGCGATGGCATAATTACTTTCGAAGATGGTGTGATTACGGCAGTTGGCTCGGCGGCAGATGGTATTGATACCGATGGGCATACAGTCATAAATCTACAGGGGCAACATGTTTATCCTGGATTCGTGTTACCTAACACCATTCTGGGATTGCAGGAAGTGGGTTCCGTACGTGCAACACAGGACGTTGAAGAGGAAGGCGATATCAATGCCAGTGTGCGTTCGGCAATTGCCTACAACACCGATTCAGAATTGATTCCTACGCAACGATTTAATGGCATTCTTACCGCGCAGGCAACACCACAGGGTGGCCTAATCTCCGGATCATCTTCTGTGTTCAAACTCGATGGATGGAATTGGGAAGATGCCATGTTAATTGAGGACGTCGGCATTCATATGCATTGGCCCTCAATGCGGGTTCGCCGACGCAGTCCGGAAACTGGGCTGTTTGAAACCATTGATAACGAAGATTACGAAGCACAAAAACAATTACTGCATTCGCTTTTTCAAAGCGCCCAAACCTATTCCGGGGAGCCACTTAACCTAAATCTTGCAGCAATGCAGCCAGTGCTTAATGGCAGTGCAAAATTGTTTTTGCATGTCGATCAGGCCAAGGAAATTATCAGTGCCGTTCGTTTCGCCCGGGGCTATGGAGTAGACGAAGTTATCTTAGTTGGCGCGGCAGAAGCCATGCAGGTTGTAGATTTTCTAACTACGCAGGATATTCCAGTTATCTATGAACGCATTCATGAGCTTCCTTTGCAGGAATGGCACGATGTTGATGCGCCATTTAAGACGCCGTTTCTACTCCACGAAGCTGGCTTGAAAGTGGGCATAGGCGGTGGCGCAACTTCTTTGGATCGACAAAGAAACCTTCCTTTCTTCGCAGGAACTGCTGCAGCTTATGGGCTGGATCGTGAAACTGCGCTGTCATTGGTAACATTAAATAGCGCAGAAATTCTAGGTGTCGACAATCGAGTTGGTAGTCTCGAAGTTGGAAAAGATGCAACCCTGTTTATTTCCGAAGGTGATGCATTGGATATGCGCACCAGCCAGGTACTTGGCGCTTACATTCAAGGCAGGGATATCGACTTGTATGGAACGCAACAAGAACTGTATGAACGCTTCCGAGACAAGTACGAAAATCAAGTAGAGTTTTAGAAAAAATTAATTAATGTCAGAAATCCAGGGAAACGGTTTAAGTACAAAATGGATTGGAATAGTCGCAGTTCTATTCGGTATTCTGCTGCTCGCTAATCATGGCAATGAATTTCTCAAACAACTGGTTGTAGCTCCCGGTTCAGTGGCGGAGCTGGGAGTGCCTGCCGATTGTCGCGCCGATGAATTAGAGGAAGAAGGTTTAAGTTTGCTCGAATGCGAGTTAATGGTAAGTAATATTCAGATCACCCTTGCCTCTTCACCTGACTGGTTTCGCTCGGCGTTATTAGCTCTTTCATTCGGTGGAATTCTATTCGCTTTACTTTCTATTGCTGTGGGGATGTCTTTTGTTAACAGAACAAGCCCTATTGGCAAATTGGCCGGAGTCTGCTTCGCGGGACTGGTGGCTATCGATCTTTTAATATTTATCGCAGCAACCAATACCGGGCCACTGCTGCGTGCGCAATATCTTTGGTCCACGCTTCTCTGGTTTTTTGTGCATTTGTCCTTATTAAGCGCAGTCTTTAGCGTTTCTAAGCAACCAAACCTGGACTCCGACTAATGGCCAAACCATTGCCAAAAGCAAAAGTACTAGTGCATTGGTTAGTTGCGGCATCGGTCTTCTTTCTATTTGTAAGCAGTTGGTGGATGTTGTCCTTGCCACTACCTTCGGAAAATTTCACCTATAGACAATTGCCTTTTCAACTTCACAAGAATGTAGGCATTACGGTTTTAGTGATGGTCGTTGCCATGATCGCCATGCGAATTATCGCAAAACGGCAACAGCCCCAATCACCGCTGACCAGACTTGAACGGCTAGCAGATCTGGACCATCTGCTTACTTACTTTTTATTAATTGCCTGCTGCGTTAGTGGTTACCTTTCATCTTCTTATAGCGGCTGGGAAACCACCCTATGGTGGTTGATTGATCTACCAAACTGGTCCGCAGAAAACGATGACTTGAATATTCTCTTTTCAGATATTCATTTATGGACTTGCTGGGCTTTGTTGGCGATCGTTGCTCTGCATATCGGCGCCGCTTTGTATCATGGATTTAGAAATGATGAAGTCATCGACAAAATGTTTCGTCTTTAGATTAAAAGCGGAGAGACTATTTCTAAATCAGTAGAATTACTGGCAGAAAAATCTCTTCATACGCCAACAAGGTTAAAACTCAATGAAAGAATTCGCGACTTTCGTAACGCATCTGGAATGTAGTTACACAGGAAAAACATATCCTGCTGATCAGTTACATGGATTATCTGAAGCAGGAAAACCCTTGTTGGTACGATATGACCTGGATGCTTTGGCCAAGGCAGTAAGCAAAGATGAATTAAGAAATAGAATTCCAGAGTTCTGGCGCTATCGAGAATTTCTCCCAATCCGCAAATCAGAAAACGTGGTGCGCTTAGGGGAGTTAATGACGCCAATTCTTCCCGCAAATAAACTTCAACAAGAACTGGCTTGCGGAGAAATTCTCATCAAGGATGAGGGGCGTCTTCCAACCGGATCATTTAAAGCTCGCGGCCTGGCGCTGGCAGTGGCCATGGCAAAGGAGCTGGGAGTTACGCGCATGGCGATGCCCACCAATGGCAATGCGGGTGCTGCCCTGGCCGCGTACTGCTCCAGGGCAGGAATCGAAACTTACGTGTTCTGCCCTGAAGACACACCCAAAGTAAACATCGAAGAAATCGCCTTTCAAGGTGCAAAAACTTTTCTTGCCAATGGCTACATCAATGACTGCGGCAAAATCGTAGGCGAAGGCAAGGATGCTATGGGTTGGTTCGATACTTCAACGCTTAAAGAGCCTTACCGAATCGAAGGTAAGAAGACCATGGGCCTGGAGCTGGCAGAGCAAATGAACTGGCAAGTTCCCGACGTAATTCTCTATCCAACCGGCGGCGGTACCGGATTAATTGGCATGTGGAAAGCCTTCAATGAATTAGAAGCTATCGGTTGGATTGGTTCCAAGCGACCGCGCATGGTTGCCGTGCAAGCCGAAGGCTGCGCTCCAATTGTAAAAGCATTCGAGGAGGGCGAGCGCCATGCCGAGCCCTGGCAAGACGCGGCAACAATTGCTGCCGGGATAAGGGTACCGGCGGCAGTAGGTGATTTTTTGATTCTCGATGCCGTAAGAGAAAGCGATGGATTCGCTGTTGCAGTTAGTGACGAAGCAATTAACGTAGCTCATCAGGAGTGTGCAACGAAAGAAGGAATCTTGTTATGTCCCGAAGGTGCAGCAACCCTGGCAGCGTTAAAACAAGAATTGCTGAGCGGTCGGATAAAGTCAGACGAACAGGTGATGCTCTTTAATTGTGCTACTGGTTTAAAGTATCCGATGAAGTCGGAACATAAGACTATCGATCTAACTCAACCGATTGATTACGAGTTCATAAAGGGAGCCTAGCTATTCTGTGATTAAGTGGTACGAAGTGTCAGCTTACGACCCAAAGCGGACAGCGGAGATTCCGATGGAATCCTTCAATTAAAGGCTCAAAATGCCGATTAGAGCGATCCGTGACATGGAAATCCCATCATTTGACATCATTGACTGCACTAGTCACTAGAAAAGTTGGAGGATAGTAATTGGAGAGAGCTACATAAACCATTAAAGTCTCAGTAAACAGAACACACCACCCCACCCCAATTGCCGGTCGCAATCTATCTATTCGATTAGAATCCCTTGTTCATTCTCTGTAGCTGTTTCTGCAATATGATTAATAGTAAAGTAAGAGATTATGGCTATAAATTCGATTCTAAAAAAAATGGGCAAATGGGTCGTCATCGGTTCAGGCATTGTCATTTTGATTCTCGCCGCTTATTTGGCGCCGTTTTTTGTTCTTGCACCGAAACAATTGCCGCCACCAGGCATAGTGGAGACGATGGATGATTTAGATCGCTATTTTTCTTCCATGGTCAGTGAACAAGTACCACCAGCTCTGGACGTTACAATTCTAAAGAATGGTGAGGAGATTTTTTCTCGCGCCTATGGTCTGGCGGATGGGGTTGTAGGTGAAGCTGCAACTTCAGACCATGTGTATCACTATTGGTCGATTACGAAATCCTTCACAGCAGTGGCAATTTTCCAATTGATCGAAAGCGGCAAACTATCCCTGCATGCCCCGATAACAAATTATCTCCCTCAATTTGTACCAGTTAATGGTTCTAATGAACCTGTAGAAGTGACAATTGCGCACCTTCTTAATCACACTTCAGGACTGCCCGAATTCCTCCTTGGGCAATTTAAATGGATTCATGAAGTAGGTGAGCCCCGCTTTGGTGAAACTCGGATGGTCAACGAACGATTAGGTAATTTTCGTACCATCAGCAATGAACCAGGCAAGACAAGCGCCTATAGAAATCTTAATTATGTCCTACTTGGCGCTATCATCGAGGCGGTTACAGATGGCACTTATGAAGATTATGTGCGTGAGCACATCTTGATTCCTCTCAATATGAAGGACTCAGATTTTATCTATCGGCAGGATATGCTGGAGAAAGCAGCACGAGGCACCCTTGCTCATTATAATTTTTTTACACCTATCCTCAGACTGTTAGGGCCCGAAGGCGGTGTCGATGCGTTGACTGTAGAACTTATAGAAAACCGCCGTTGGTTGAAGCTTGTATATACAGATTATGCAGCTTCAACATCACTTATCGGCACTAGTAAAGACCTCAGTCGATTTGGGCAAATGCTGTTGAACTATGGAGAACTCGATGGGATACGCATATTGTCAACCGAGAATGCTCTGAACATTCTTGAGGGTGGCCGCTTAACTGATCAAGGAGATATGGCACTAGGATATGGCTCAACAACCTGGTTTGACCAGAGGCTCAAATTTGTCGGGCACAGTGGTGGAGGTCCAGGATTTAAGCAGCAATATATGTTGGTACCAGAAAAAGGTCTCGTTATCGTTGTGCTGACTAACAGTACGGCATTTGATTCACTCGGTTTATCAATGTTGATTGCATCGATATTTTAGGAGTAAGAGTGCTAAGGAATATTGAGGGCAACAATCTAAATGAAAAACGGCGAAGAATAAATAGGTACTGATTTATTTTTGAGAAAGCCTATCGAGAGGAGACGTTGGTGCCCAGAGGGATACTATATTGAGAACTTCCCCGAAACTATTCTGGTATCCATAATCGTAATACCTGTAAAAGGTGTTAAGAATCAAACGACCAACAAGAGGACTTTAAGTCCGCTACTCTACAACCACTCTTGGAAAAGGTCCGCTGTTGGCACATAGCAACCCTTAGCTCAGAATAATTTTGCAAATGAGACCAGCACATAACAATCGGATTAATAGCGACAATCCACTACGCGGTTTGCGCCTTATCAGGGGCGACACTTATCGCAGTACTCGCCGCAGTTCATCGCGCTGTAAGTCGGAAACTCTTCTCATGTCGGATACTCTGAAACAAACCCTTACGGGAATATAACTTCCCACCGGCCTCTCATTGCGACAGGCAATACGTTCACTTGGGGCCACCGAAGCATTGTACTGTTCAACTTCTGCAGCGGTAGGCATGCTGTTTGGATTATTCCCTCCACCTTCCACGGCGCAGGAAGTTAGCAGCAATAGAACTATTGCGCTGGCAAAAAGCACAAGCTTTGCCTTACTGAGAGTTTTCATTTTGGGATACAGCGAATGAATTGATTCCAGGTGAGAATCTATATTGCATTTCAATATTCTCTTTGCCGACAGGTATTCCATTTTCAAACTTAGGCCGGAACTGAAGTAGATTAATTTCGTTTCTGGCGAGGTCTTTAACGAAAGTATTATCGGGCGTTGTACTCAGCACCTGTAAATCCGATAGTGCTACCACCATGCGCGCCGCAGACTCAGTTGCACGTAAACTACTGGTCAATGAATCCAGGCTAAAACGCACCAGAGCATTGTATTCCGGTTCAGGAAGAATTTGGTTTAGTCGTTGTGATTCCGGCGAGGAAGTTGCAATGTAGTTAGGAGACCACGCTAAAAATTCAATCGGTGAGTCATCAAGCTCATTGAACTCAAATGCAGATTGGAATTTTGTTGCAGGAAGTACAGTAGTAGCCGCGTAGAATTGGTTGATACTCGATTGTTCTACACCATTATTCGTAAACGCAAGGTTTGCTTCGTTATAGAGGGATAACGCTCGAGTCTTGTTACCAAATAGCATTTCCCAATCGCCTTTATAAACCAAGATTAGTCCAGCGGTTTCCGGTGACTGTTGTGGATTATTCAGATAAAGAGCTTGTATTCGTTCTAACAAGTCCTTGCCGATTGAATAGCTAATTCGCATTGACTCGTTTTTTCTTAAAGACCAGCCACTCACAATTTTTTCATCTTCCGACCGGTATTCGTAACTGGTCATACCGCGTCTTTTTGTTGTTGAGCTCTGGTAGTAATGGGCTAACACAATATTGTAGAGCCAGGGCGCTAACTGCAGACTGTTTTTACCTTGAGTCGATTCGATTGCACTAATTGCCTGCCAGTTTAGATTCTTGGAGGCAATGAGATAGCGAATGCTGCTAGGATTTTCAACATTGGCCGATGCCGCTAACAGTAATCGACTCATGCCTGCTATGCCAGAAAGATAGCTGGACAAACTATTGGGAGATCTTTTGTTGTTTAACCAAGCATAGTATTCAAGCTGTGTATCAACCGCTTCCCAGTTGCCCTGGGCAATCTGGGTTTCAATCATTAACTCGAGAGTGGGGATTTGGGTTTCTGTAAAAAGGCCTTCATTCACCTTTGCGATTTGCATGGCCTCAGAAAATCTTCTTTCTGCAGTAAACAATTCGTTTTCGAAGAGGGCTAGTTTGCCCGCTTCGACTAATCGTTCAGATTGGGCATGCTGAAAATTGTTTGGCCAGGTCGATTCCGAGCTGTCTTCAAGGCTTTGTCCAAAGCTCATGCCAAAGCTCAGACACAATCCGAGTGTAAAGACTGACTTCAGAGAGCTGGAGCAAGGTTGACGCATGGTTTGCACCTGACTGGCAGGGTTTATCAGAATACTCAGTATTATAGACCCAGGCAATAATTATGGATCCACGCTGTTATAGTGACGGAGGGAATACGCAAATTTACTAAATTTTGGCTCTGAATTTGATCCCTCCGTCGCCTTCACTCAACTATTTCAAAATCCAAGATATACGGTGTAATTTCTTCGTATTCGAAGATCACGAAAGGCCCAGAGCTTTTGCCGGCACGCTTCAATTTTTCCATGCGTCGGCGCCCATCGATCAACCGAAAGGGCAAATCACAGGGATTGGGCATAGCGCGAACCAACATACCTGGGAATTGCGGATCGGCATTCTCGAAGCGAGATCCCTGGAAATCATCGGTTCCAAACCAGAAATTGGGTTTCGAGCAAATTTGATCGAACAGGATTTCTTGCGGCACGCGACCGGCATGTAACTGTGGCACAAAGTCGTTAAATGGAAGATAAGAACAGGGACGATCAGGAAGTGCCCAATCTTTAAACATGGAGTGCCCAGGTACTTTACTCACATGCTTAACTTTTAGGATTTTACTTTTATCTTGCAAGGCTGCATCCTATTTTGCTTTCTGTCTAAGCTGACTATTTGAATTGAATTAGGCAAATAACATATCGAGGAAATTAAAAGAGAACAATGGCAATGGCTGAAGAAGAATTTCGCGGAATCGATTTATACACCTGGGCAACACCCAATGGACGCAAAGCCTCGATCATGTTGGAGGAATTAGAATTGCCCTATCGGGTCTTTCCAATCGATATCAGCAAAGGTGACCAGCACGATCCAGAGTTCGTGGCGTTCAGTCCTAACAACAAAATACCGGCCATTATTGATCATGAAACTGGTGCCAGGATGATGGAATCGGGAGCGATCCTGATGTATCTGGCCAATAAGACTGGCAAACTCATGGCAGCAATGGGAGATGAATATTGGCAACAAATGGAATGGTTAATGTTTCAGATGGGACACATCGGGCCGATGCTGGGACAGACTCATCACTTCGTGAAGTTTAATCCGGGTAAGGCGCCTTATGCGGAAGAGCGCTACCGCAAAGAAAATGTGCGTCTCTACCAAGTGCTGGAAAATCGTTTGCAAGAACGGGACTTTATCGTGGATGACTATTCAATTGTCGATATTGCAACCTGGCCGTGGATCTCCCGCTACGAATTTCAGCAGATGGATCTAAATAATTTTCCGCGGCTTAAAGCCTGGTATTTAAGAATCGCGGAACGACCAGCCGTACAAAGAGGCTATGCCGTTCCTCAAGATTTACCTGTACCTATTCCGGATTAAATCTAGTTGGCCAGGCTGTCGTAAATAATATCTGCAGCAATGCCGCGCATGTCTGCTGCATCCGGTCGACGTTCTCCCTGAGCCTGAATCATTCCAATCCAGAACATGTCATTGCTTGGGTCAACCCAAAACCAGGTTCCGGCAGCGCCACTCCAATAATAAGTGCCCGGACCTTGAGGTGAGTTGGCCAGCTCGGGATCGTAAATAACCGCGAAGTCCACACCGAAACCAACCCCAGCTCTACCTGGTCGACCTGGACCGCCGCCAAGATTTAATTCATCTCTCAGACTATTCGTGCGCATAATTCGAATCGACTCTGGCGACAGAATGCGGGCACCGTCCAGTTCACCTTCATTAACCAGCATCTGGGCAAAGCGCGCATAGTCATGAGTTGATGAAACCAGGCCTCCTCCGCCGGATTCAATTCGATTGGCATCTAGATAACTTGGTCTGTCTGTTCGATGAGGACGTTGCACCAATCGATTTCTTTCTTCATCCCAATTATGAACTTCCGCAAATCGGTGTTGATCTTCTTCCTTTACGTAGAAGTTGGTATCACTCATTGCCAATGGTGCAAAAATTTCTTGCTGTAAGAAATCACCAAACTTTTGGCCTGATAATTTCTGCACAATGTAACCCTGAAGGTCGACTGCCACAGAGTAGTAGTATTGCTCTCCCGGTTGAGAAAGCAGTGGAATTGCTGCCACTTTCTCCACCAGCTGATCAAGATTATCAGAAGCCAGAACGCCCTCTTCTCTGAAAGCATCATTCACCGGGTCACCACTACGCAGCCCATAGCCAAAGCCGGCTGAGTGATTTAGTAGCTCCCGCATGGTCGGTTGCCGATCCAATTCAAGCAACTCTATATTGCCGTCATCATCAAAACTTTTCATCACTTTCAGATTTTCAAATTCCGGAATGTGCTTGCTAACGGGATCATCAAATTCCCACAGTCCGTCTTCATGCAGCATCATTAAAGCAACACCAGTAACGGGTTTAGTCATGGAGTAAATTCGGAAAAGAGTGTCTTTTGTCATAGGTGCTTGATCATTGACACGCGCAAGTCCTGCCGTATCAAATGTTGCGACCTCGCCATCTTTTGCCAAAATCCAGACCATGCCGGCCACATCTTGATCGGCAACTATTTGCTCCATCGCAGCGTCCAAATCTGCTATTCCCTGCTCAGTAAATCCTGCAACGTTGGCACCTGCTTCTACTTGCGGCCAAGCTGAATCTGCAAAAGCGTTGCTGCCTAGAAGTAGAAATGAAGCAGTGAAAGTTACTAGAAATTTTTGAAAAGAAATTGGAACGACAGTTTTCATGGATGATCTCCGCACGGATTTTCTCGAGTTCCCAATCTAGAGTTGGAATTGTTGAACGCGATAGTAACTTGAGCCTAGAGAAGATAGCTACTGCTATGGCGGCTTCGCTGTCTGAGAGTGGCGACTTAGCTTATACGGAATCGACGTAGCTTAGAGGCAGGGCTGTTGTAAATTTGATTTGTTCCATGGCAAAGCTGGAAGAGACGTCGGCGAGTCCTGCGGATTGCACGAGTTTTTTATAAAACTTATCGAAGGCGGGAATGTCTGGCACAACCACTCTCAGCAGGTAATCTGATTCTCCTGCCATACGATAGAACTCAACCACTTCCTGAAATTTGGATACAGTTTCTGAAAACTCAGCTAACCACTCCCAATTGTGTTGGTTCGTCTTCACTGCCACAAAAACATCAATTCCGAGGTTTAGTTTGTCTCGATTCAGCAATACCACCCGATTCGCAATGATGCCCTCCTGTTCCATACGTTGAATGCGGCGCCAGCAAGGTGTGGTTGAAAGCCCTACGGCTTCTGCTATTTCTGCAGTGGAGAGCTCTCCATTCTCCTGAATTAGTCCGAGTATTTTGTTATCTATCTTGTCCATAGAAATAAATTCTAAAAATATACGATATTTAGTAATGAATTCTCATATTTTCGCCTTTTTGTAGAATATTCGCAAAAAAATTTTAAGGCAAGTTTGCTATGCTAGCCGGCGTCAAATTCGGAGTGTTTTAGAGGAACTGAAACACTCATGAGGGGGAACGTGAGTAAGTCGTCGACACAAATTTCTTTGAGTGGATTTTTTGCTAGTCATTTAGAGAGTGTCGATGAGTCTTACTTCCAGCACATGAGGCATGCGCTTTCATTCACAGTAGCGCTTTTTCTCGGTGCAATCCTTTGCCTGATCCATGCCTTTTTTCCTTTTCTGTTTGAGAAAAGCGGCAGCGACATTGTGCGTCGTCTGCATGAGCGCATGGTGAAAAATCGGAAAAACTTGAGCCGCTCATAAAGCAGCGCTCATTAAGGTCTATGCACGGACCGAGTGAAGAGCTACGACTGTAGTATCAGCGCAGGATTAGGTTTAACCAAATCCTGTTTCTTGGGGTAGCTGAATTGTCAGCTCTTCACTCTTTTTTTTCTGCTCTAACTACTCGTACCGTTAGTCGTGCCTCTTTATGGTGCACCGCTTTGGTGCATGCCTTTTCCTGCACCATAATGTTGCGGCTAAATTGGTCAAATTTGAAATAAATTCCTTCAAGCCCAGTAAATATGCGGCTTTCACAATTCTGGCAAGCTCCTTGCTAAATCCACTGCAGTAATTCATTCGATTTTTTATCGGCAAGCGTGACTTGCTGCATCGCACTTTTATTTGGAGGAAGAAATGAAAAAATTAACTCACCTGGTTGCTGGTCTCGTTTTGGCTTCAACAGGATTGATGGCCACTACAGCATCCGCGGAGTTGTCCTACAACATTGGCTGGGCATCTGAATATTATTACCGCGGTATTCTGCAAAAAAATTCATCAGCTTCTGCTGGAATCGATTGGGAAGACGAAAGCGGTTTTTATGTAGGTGGCTGGGCAGCTGATGTTGGCGATGGCGCTGAAGTCGATGGCTATTTTGGCTACAACTATGAATTCGATGGTGGCTTTTCAGTTGGAGTTGGATTCACCGGCTACTACTACACTGGCGAATTTGATGACACCTACGAAGAAGTAAATTTTAATTTTGGTTATGGACCATTAAGTCTCGAATACTCTGTTGGTGAGTGGGAAGGATTTGGTGCAGAACAAGATTACGATTTTCTAGGTCTGACTTACACAGCCGAAAACGGTGTCTATGGAACCTACGGCACTTTTGGTGATGACTTCGATGGCGACTACATCGAGCTCGGTTGGGGTACCACAATTTCCGAAATTGATTTCGGTATTGCCGCCATTTTCAGCAGCGAAGAGCTTTCCGATCAGCTGAACTCTGCAGGTATGCCTGATGAAAGTGAAGCAATCGTATTCACAATTGGTAAGGCATTCTAAGCAAACCTTATCGATTTGCTGGAACTATTAAGTCTAAAAAAGGGCTCCTTCTGGGGCCCTTTTTTTTTGCATCTGAGATTGGCTTTAGCTCCACGTTTCGGTTGATTCCACAGCGAAAAGAAACTACCGTGATCTTAGGTAGAAGATCTTGGGGGATCTCCAATGAAAAAAATTCATTTTCTTGTTCTAGTCATTAGTACGATCCTGGCTGCGCCGATTCTTGCGCAGAACAATTACATCGCGCCAAGAACCGAATGGGGTCAACCTGATTTGCAGGGAGTATGGAATTTTTCATCCAATGTTCCCATGCAAAGACCGGCACGCTTCGGTGATCGGGAATTTATGAGCGATGATGAAGTGGAACAATTAAGGGCGCGCCTAGCTGCTGCGGACGAGGCTTCAGATCAGGCGGTGCCGGGTATAGAAAGTGAATCAAATCCTGGCGGCTACAATGACTTCTGGGTCGAGAGTGCAGGTATAACTGATCAGATTCGAACTTCTCATATTGTTTACCCTACCAACGGACGCTTCCCTGATTTAGTAGAAGGTGTTCGACCTATCGCAGGTGGACTCGGGCCAGATGTGCAAGGTGATCGACCTGTGCGTTTTGTCGTAGGTGGCATTACCAAAGACGGACCTGAAGATCGTGGTCTCTCCGAGCGTTGCATTGTCGGATTCAACTCCGATCCTCCGTTTCAACCGAGCCTGTACAACAACAATTTGCAGATCGTTCAGAACCAAGACCATGTTGTGATCCTATTGGAAATGATTCATGACGCGCGCGTCGTACCGATTGGAGAACGACCGCAATTGGATGACAATATTCGCCAATGGTCTGGAGATTCGCGAGGCTATTGGGACGGTGACACTCTAGTAGTTGAGACTACTAATTTCACCGGATTTACTCAGAGCTTTCCTGGCATGGGTACAGCTGAGAATAAAATGCTGACGGAACGATTTACCCGGATCGATCCTTACACAGTAAACTATGAATGGACGATTGAAGACCCATCGACTTTTACTGACCGAATTACTGCAATTATTCCGATGACTAAAGTTGCAGGACAGCTTTATGAGTATGCCTGCCACGAAGGTAACTACGGCATGCAAAATATTCTTCGCGGTGCTCGCGTCGAAGAGCGCCTGGCAGCCGAGTCGAGTAATTAGAAACTAAACGACTAACAAAAACCGGAGCCAGTCTCCGGTTTTTTTTGTCCGTCTTTTATGGAACCAGCCTCACTTTCAGTGCCCTTGCGTTGACAATTGCTTGAACTCAGAATACTGTATATATGTACAGTATATTAGACCATTACCATGGCCCCAAAGCCCCTGGAGAAAACTGAGCTCGCCTCTGCGGCAGAGCCCGCGCCTCTGTCTCTGCCTGACTATGCAGAGTTGCACTGCATTTCCAATTTTAGTTTTTTGCGCGGCGCCTCTTTTCCCGAAGAGATGGTAGATAGAGCTGATGAGCTCGGCTATCGCGCCCTGGCCATTACTGATGAATGTTCACTGAGTGGCGTGGTGCGAGCCCACATGGCGGCCAAGCAGCGTGATATCAAACTCATTATTGGCAGTGAGTTTGTCCTGGATAAGGGCAAGGGCTGCCATCTGGTTTTGTTGGCGTGCAATCGCAAGGGCTACGGAGAGTTAAGTCATTTAATATCCTGTGCTCGTCGTGAAGCTGAAAAAGGCAGCTACTTTATTGATCGTCAGATGGTGGAAGAGAATCTACCGGAAGATTGTCTGGCATTGTGGCTTCCGGATTTATTGTGCGAGCCAGAACAACTCGCCTGTCAGGCGGTCTGGTTAGCACGTCAATTTCCAGCCAGGCTCTGGATCGCAGCCGAGTTACTACTCCGCGGTAACGACCGTTTAAGACTGCAGCGTCTGCAAGAGTTGGGGGCTCAGTTTCATATTCCGCTGTGTACCGCCGGCGGTGTTTATATGCACGATGCGGGTCGTCGCATTTTGCAGGACACTGTTACCGCCATTCGTTTAATCAGGCCTATCGATGAACTGGGGCTCGATGCTGAAAGTAATGGTCAGCGGCATCTGCGTACCCGGGAACAACTCAGTAAATTGTTTCCTCCCGAACTGATGGCGGCCACTGTCGAAATCGCCAATCGCTGCCATTTCGAATTGGATGAACTGCGTTACGAATATCCGCAGGAATTAGTTCCGCCGGACTATACCCCCCATGGCTGGTTAAGAGAATTAACCGAAGCCGGTATTCGCCAGCGCTGGCCCAAAGGAGCGACGCCAAAAGTACGCAACATCATCGAACACGAATTGGCGCTGATTAAAGAACTTAATTACGAACACTATTTCTTAACCGTACATGACATGGTTGCCTTTGCTCGCAGCCAACACATTCTTTGTCAGGGCCGGGGTTCGGCGGCGAACTCCGCCGTCTGTTATTGCCTGGGAATTACGGAAGTAGATCCGGCTCGGGTCGAAGTCTTATTCGAGCGTTTTATTTCCAAGGAACGAAACGAGCCACCGGATATTGACGTGGACTTTGAAAATGCACGGCGGGAAGAAGTCATTCAATATATTTATAACAAGTACGGTCGTAGTCGCGCCGCCATCGCTGCTACTGTTATTACCTACCGTTCCCGCAGTGCCGTTCGTGACGTCGGCAAGGCCTTGGGACTCGGTGAAGAACTCTTAGACCATCTGGCTAAATCTATTTATTGGTGGGGATCGAATCTCAAGGAACAATTGGCGGACGCGGAGATCGATTACTCCGATCCGAAAATTCAACAGCTTGTATTTCTCGCCCAATCTTTAATGGGTTTCCCTCGCCATCTGTCGCAACACGTAGGTGGCTTCGTAATTAGTCAGGGTCTGCTCTCTCATCTGGTTCCCATCGAGAACGCCACCATGGCAGACCGCACGGTTATTCAATGGGAGAAAGACGACCTCGAATCTTTGGGGCTACTGAAAATCGATGTGTTGGCACTGGGCATGTTAACCGCCATACGCAAATGCCTGGACATGATTAGCGACTACAGTCGTAAGTCATTAGTCATTCAAAACATTCCACCGGAAGATCCCAAGGTATACGACATGATGGGAGAAGCCGACACGGTAGGTGTGTTCCAGATCGAGTCACGGGCGCAGATGAGTATGCTGCCCCGCTTGCGACCCCGCAGCTATTACGACCTGGTGATTCAAATAGCAATTGTGAGACCTGGCCCTATTCAGGGGGACATGGTGCATCCTTATTTGAATCGACGTAACGGTAAGGAAGCACTGTCTTATCCCAGCGAGGCCGTTAAAGATACCCTGGAACGCACTATGGGTGTGCCAATATTTCAGGAGCAGGTCATGCAGCTTGCCATGGTGGCTGCAGGATTCTCCGGTGGCGAAGCGGATCAGCTGCGGCGGGCCATGGCAGCCTGGAAGCGTAAGGGGGGCTTAGAACCTTACCGGGAGAAACTGGTTAGAGGCATGTTAGAACGCGGTTATGAACTGGAATTTGCGGAAAAACTGTTTAAACAAATTAAGGGCTTTGGCGATTACGGCTTCCCTGAATCTCATTCTGCCAGCTTTGCTTTAATTGCCTATGTGTCTTCCTGGCTTAAGCTCTATCACCCTGCAGCTTTTTGTTGCTCCTTACTCAATAGTCAGCCCATGGGCTTTTATCCGCCAGCCCAACTTATCAATGATGCACGCCGCCATGGGGTACTCATACTGGCGGCTGATATCAATCGAAGTTTTTGTGACTGCACCCTGGAATTTGAAAGTGATTTTGCAAGACTGGACTCTCCCTGTGAGCAGACCATGGAGCCAGCACTGCGCATTGGATTCAGCTTAGTTAAAGGTTTGTCCGATATCGGTGCCGAAGCAATTGCCGAGGCGAGGCAGGCGGGCAAATTTACCAGCATCCAGGAGCTGGTATTTCGTAGCGGTATAAACAAGAAAGATTTGGAGTCTTTAGCCGCCGCCGATGCCCTACGGGAATTAAGCGGGGACCGCCACCGTGCTTTCTGGCAGGCATCCGGTGTGGATAAAACCGCTGGGGAGGGTGACGGCTATTCTTACAGTTTCTTTGCCGACCAGAATTTCGCCGATGCGGATTTTGGAATCGACGTACTATTGCCGGTCGCCAATGAAGGCCAGAACATCGTTAGTGATTACGGTTCCACTGGATTCACCTTGCGCCGTCATCCTCTCGCCCTCTTCCGCGAACATCTGAATATGTATCGAGTTTCACCAGCCAGTGAGTTAGCTAACATCGATAACGAAGCGTCGGCAAAAGTAACCGGTCTGGTCACCTGTCGCCAACGACCCATGACAGCAGCAGGGGTCACATTTTTAACTCTGGAAGATGAGAGTGGATTTATTAATGTTGTAGTGTGGCCAAATCTGGGAGAACGGTTTCGACCCATCGTGCGACAGGCGATGTTAATGGGTGTGGTAGGCCATATCCAGAAAAGCGAAGGAGTGATCCACTTAATTGCGCGGGAACTTGTTGACCTTAGTCATTGGCTGGGAACGATGGAGTTGTCTTCCAGAAATTTTACCTGATACTTGGTGCAAAAAATCCATTGAGTAGAAATCGGTAGTCTACAAGCCAATTTGCAGCAGGAGCTGCTTAGCATAGTACGGTAACGTTGCCGCAGTTGATTATTGGCCGGTATCGCAATTAGCGTCGATGAAACATTGAATGTGGGTGATGAGTTCGGAATAGCTTGGATTGAATGAACTGCGACGTACGATAGAGCCAGCTAACAATCCATCCGTATCCATCAAACTGGTTTCCGCGTAGACACTACCGGAATTATCCTGTTTACATTGTCGTAGTCTTTCAGGGAAATCTTCATGGGAAAGGCAAACAGGATAGTTGCCATCTAAGCCGTAGTGGCTATCTGTCATCGGTAGCGTTAGCCCGACATGAGTAAAACTCTTAAAGCGATCGGGAGTATCGTTTGCTGTAATCGGTTCAATTCCCGCACAATTATCATAACTAAGGGCCAGGTCTAACTTATTTTCGAAAAGTAAAAGTTCTTTATTCGTATTTGTGATTCGATTACAAAAAAAATCAATGACAACATCGGATCGGGTTGTAGAATCGTCTGCGCTTATGACGAAAAGTGAAGGAATAGTTATCTCTTTACTGTGTGTCCGAACGCTTTCAGTCAATTGATAGAATATCGCACCAGCATGAGTTGGAAACGATTCATATTTTGCAGCGTCGTTATCTCCGCGCTTATACAACCACGGCCACACATATTGCAACCATACGCCTAACTGTGCGTTAGGATTTGTCGATTGTAATCCCGGTGATATCGCGATTAACTTAGTAATTCGGCTAGTAGTTCCGTCATTCCTATTTTTGCTCTGAACATAATCCAGGGCCAGTGCTGCTCCGTTGGAGTATCCGATAGTAACAATTGATTCCACATCTTCAGGAAAACTATCAACTCCCCAGCTGAAAGTCTGGCGCCAATCGGTCAGAGTTACGTCCAGTAGATCGCCTGGTACCGTGCCATGTCCGGGCGTGAGCAATCCTCTGATAATGGCACAGGGATAGAGCGCAGCCAGAGATTCTCCCAAGGTGCGAGTCAGGTAAGGAGAATCGGTAAGTCCATGGGCAATTAAAATTCCTGTTCTATTGAGACTGCCAGCATCATCACAGCGTTGTGCGTCAGGCAGGAATTGAAAAGGACTACGCATGTTTACTACTTCATTTAGACCATACTCTGGCCCGAATGGAGCAGTTTCTTTACTGAATCGAATGTCTGTTAACACAGATTGAATACGCCGACGATTTTCTTCAATGTATTCAGTGAAACCCATGTTTGCAGCTGGCACTAATGCTGGCGTTGGGGAAGGAGTTAGTCTATCTGGTACTCGATAGATCAATAACCACATTGTCCCAATCAACAAGACAAGCACCAGCATAATCAGTTTTGCAGAAATTTTGGGCAGCATTGTTTTCGATCTTTCTCCTGATGTCTTAAGTAATCCGCAAATTTCACCTAAGACAGGATTGGGATTAGGTTTAGTTTTTAATCAATCAATTGTAAAAACTCGATACGATTGCCAAAAGGATCGCTGGCAAATATGCGTACTATTCCTTCAATCACTGAGCCAGCTTTATAAGAATATCCGGCGGCATCTAACCTGGATTTCAAAGCTTCCAGATCATCGACTTCGAATGCAGGATGGGCTTTTAGTGCTGGCCTGAAATCTTCTTCCTCACCCAGATGTACTTTCAGGTCGCCAGCGTGAAACCAATGACCGATGGATTTCATCGATGTTGGCCGTGGCACCTCGGGAATGCCGAGTACGTCTGAGTAATACTTCTTTGCTTCATCGGATCCACCAACTGGCATGGCGAGTTGGACGTGGTCGATTTGTTTTATTTCCATGAGACTATGTCAATGAATGGAGCCCAAACATGTTGCCTTCACTGTCCTTGGCATGGGCGACATAACCGAATTCTCCGATAGACATTTTTTCTCTCACTAATTCTCCGCCGGCATCAGCTAGACGACTAGCCTCGACAGCACAGTCATCACATTCGAAATACACCAATGTGCTATTGCCGCCAGAAGGCATACCTTCTGCTTGTACCAGGGAGCCAGGGCTGCCATGGACTCCGGCATATTGTGGAAAGCCAAGCATAGGGATATCGGGACCGGCAATTCGAGCGAGCTCGATGCCTAACACCGTTTCATAAAAGGCTTTAGCCCGGTCTATATCCTGCACATATATTTCAAACCAGTGCACTGCATTAGTTGCCATGTGCCTCTCCTATTTAGTTATTAGTTTTATTATTGTTCACTGATTCAATTGAATTGACAATTGTTTAGGCGAAATAGCCGTGTAGATACCAGTTCTTCTCATCGCTACGTTCGCGATAAATCCATAAACGACTGCCGTTCCGCTCCAAGGCCACATAGTAATCCCGGCGCACATCGCTACCGGACCACCAGTAAGACTCGATACGTTCGGGTCCGCTAATAATAGTGATGGGCTTACGATGATAGAGCTTGCCGTTTTTGAGAACGAGTTGTTGTGGTTCCTGTAATAACAGAAAAGGGCGAGGCGTTAAGGGCACCGATTCCGGATCGTGCTCAGTTCTATTCGTTCTCACCATTTCGTCATAAGCTAATTGCTTGGTGGCATATTCCGGACAATGCTCTGCAATGGTGTTGATACTGTTAACGAAATGCCCTCCTAACCTGGCTTTTAACTGTTCCATGAATTGATTGAGATTGCTGTCGCTGTACTGACGCGCAGTCGGCTTATCTTCGGCTAACAATGATTCACTCTGACTCATGAAAGCATCGAATTTTCTAACTTCCATTTTCATTGCGATTACTGGTGCTGGAATCATCAGATTACTGAAATGAGTTTCTAACAGCATCAATAGATGTTCGCTGCGGCGGCTAGTTTGGCGCAGACTCATATTAATGTCGGTGCTGTTACGTTTCTCATGTTTAAGAGAAAACACCAAATGACTCGTGCTTAAATCTCGGCGTCGTAAAAATTCACACAGTTGCCTCAGCATTTCATCAGCCACCGGTAACAGACGATCCAGGCTTTCTACTTCATAAGGCAGGTCATAACTGGTGGAGAAAGCAGGCGGGGGAACATAATTATGAGTTGGCTCAGGCGCTTCGCCCAAAGCTTTGTTGAGCAAGTTCATAAACTCACTGCCGAATCGCTTGCGTAAACCATCGGTGGGAAGGCGCCAGATGTCCCTCAAATGGCGTACCCCCATATTGTACAAGCGTCGGTTTTGTTCTTTCTCCAGATGTAAAACTTCGGTGGGCAGCTGGCCCAGGGCAGAACGAAGATTGTCCTTGCGATACACCAAACCATTATGTCCCGATCGGGCTAACAACAAGCTGCCGGTAACCGTAGGGCAAGCGGCATAAAGAAAATAATCCGGCAATGACAATTGCTTGAGCGCTTCATTCAGTGGCTCATTAACTTTGTCATGGATGGTATCGATGTCACCAAAGTATTTCAGGCTGCTGCGAATTTCGCAGATCAACGCCTGGGGATGAAAGCTGACAGTGGAGCTAACATTCTCCAGCACCGTAGCCAGTTCGTTGAGATGTTCTTGCTGTTGCGATTCAGTTAATTCCGCCAACTGTGGGAAATAAATCCCGTACCAAAGGCTGTCCGGCCTTTGTACCTGGTTTTGATCAGATTCTTTTTTGGATTCAGAGGCAGGCTGCTCTGGCAGAGGCAGTTCAATGACCTCGGCTTTGGCGCCGAACGGGGACGGAAGAGGGAGTTGTGCTGTGCTTTCTGGGTCTTCCAAGCCGGCCCTCTCTTGGCTTACAGATTAGGAATGATGTTGGTAGAGCTGGAGCCGGGTAGTAAGCGGCCGGAAATTACCTCGAGCCTTAACAACGGTGACCTCAGCTTCGTTAAAATTATTAATATCAGATGAAGAGCCCTTTAATTGCAAGCGTATACGTGATGGTGAGTACTTACTATCTCGATGCTTAAAAAGAACACCCAGGGTGCTTCCGCTCTCTGCCGCCAGCTGTAATCGCCGCAGTACCTTGCCTGGAAGCCAGGTTTGCCAGGCTAGGACCAGGCCACAATTCTTGGTCTGCAGCGCTTTTTCCATGCTCCACAGGGCATCCTTGCAGGCGGTCTCCAGGTTCACCACCAATACCTGATCGGTATTAATACCCGCCTGCACTAATGCCGGGGCGTAAAGTAAATGGGGCGGAGAGATCCATAGAATCCACTGACCTTGCTCGATCACCGAACGCATTAGGGGAATCAATAACTGTAGCTCTCCCATGCCCCATTGAGGGCTGATGATTTCAAGTAGACCATTTTGGGGCCAGCCTCTTCCCGGCAGGATCTCATCTAATTGTGGATAACCGGTGCTGCGGCCATGAACGCCCTGGCCTGCCATATCGCAACCGCGCCAGAGATCGGCATTGCGCTGGAGCAATTCTTCGATGCTGGGGGTGTCAGTCAGCGTGTTCTGGTCGTTGCCATCGATATGGCTGTACGGACCCTTATAAGCCTTACCAAACAGGGGTTCTGGGGCCTTCGTCGAATTTTCCGAATAAGTTTTCATTGTTATTTTGGGATTTAGGAGATGTTAGTACTGTATTTATATACAGTATTATAGAGAGCTAATTTGGGAAAGCAATACTCAAGAAACCTCTGAGTAGCTATTCGATACCTTTAAGTCCCCAGACAGGTTTATACAGACGCATCCTCAGTTATTGGGGCCTGCAACTGAGATCACATTAAGTGCACATTAACTACATTCACTAGTCTGTTGTTTTTTAGAAAGAATTAGACCTAAAGCTTTAAAAAAATGAGCCGTTAAGGCACATGTACGTTGAAACAGCGACGGAGAAGACATGAGTAAGAAGCCGGACTTGGTAATAGTAGTGATCACCTTGTTTGTGTTCGGCGTCCTTGCCAGCAGTGTCGCTCAAAGCGCCTTAATGTAAGCAAGAGAGAATTACGGAACCTTAATTGGTTTGGTTCCCAGATAACGACAAAGGAAAGCTTCGCCAGGGATAGGTAGTGAAGTAGCTCAGTATTCCGCCCTATGCAGTATCGGGGCGGTATATTTTTTCAGCGGTGATCACCGCATCTAAGCGCACATCCCAACTCGCTGTCGGAAAGGTATCCGTCAGTTGGCATTCGTGGGCAAGGCCCACTAAGAGTGGACGGCTGCGTCGATTGAAAATCTTGAAGCTAAAGGTGCGATCGTAAAAACCCTTGCCCATACCGAGGCGGAAACAATTCTCATCAAAGCCCACTAGCGGTACGAAAACCAGGTCGAAATTGGTTGGGGAAATATCCTCATCCGGGGAAGGGGGTTCGCCTATACCCCAATCGTTCTCCGTGAGTGCAGTCTGATGGTCGTAGGGCGCGAAGGACATCTGTTCCGGTGCATCTTCCGTAAGAGTCGGCAGATAGCAGGATTTCCCTTCAGCCAGCGCTTTATCCAGCAGCAGCCTTGGGTCCATCTCACCGTCTACTCCCTGATAGAACGCAATATGAGACGCATTGTTAAAGAAGTCCTGTTCAACTACCAAATCAAGCAAACTGCGAGAAGCTGCAGATTGTTGTTCCGGATTTAGATCTCGGCGGGCTTGCCGAAGCGATTCCCGTAATGTTTGACGTTCTTCTTCGTTCATAAGTGAGAAATTGCAGAGGCCACGCGAATAAAATCAAGTTCCCCGGAACACCGCTATCAAAGTTGCCCTGAACCCAAAGGTTCAGGTGGTGGCTCCCGCGATGCATAAGGCTTTCCGACTTGCGGACGTGCACACCAACATCTGACGAGTTGCCTCCGGTTATTACGATATCGGCTCAAGAACACTTTTGACTGGCAAATGCTCTAGGGAACTCTGCATTTAGTATATATCGCGTATAGAGCGTAGGAAAGGTGAACTAAATCAAGAACTACTCATGTAAAGCAACGCAGTGACACAATGCTGTGTCACAAACGTAATTTCTAGGGATAATTCGGAGGATCTAAATTTCTAGCTGACGAGATGTGGCCAGGGCCGTGTCAATTTTGTCTTCCAAGCCCTTAACCTGCTGGGACGTCACATGTCGGGTTTCGTTGATCAAACGATTTTTTCTCAGCATATCGTGGGTGATATTCAATGCCGCCATGACTGCAATTTTTTCTGCACCGTGGATGTTGCCGCGTCCTTTAATCTTGCGCATGTTTTCATCAAGATAGCGTGCAGATTTCAATAAAGCTTCTTGATCAGAAGGAGGGCAATTGACCTGATACTCTTTGTCCAGGATTTTTACTTGTACTGCTGAAGGTTGATCGCTCATCGTTAAGTCCGGAAAGTCTTAAGAGTTGTCCATTGCCTTTAGTCTTACCAGGATAGATTCCAGCTTGGCTTTCGCTTCCTGATTTCGGTCTAAAAGTTGTTTGCGCTCTGTTTGCCAACTGCTTTCGTTAGCTTTAAGTGCTTGATTTTCACGCTTCATTTCCGCACAGAGTTCGATTAAGTCATCGACTTTATCATTTAAGGAATTGAAACTGTCTTCGCTCATTTCAGCCATTTTTTTGTCTTTTATTTGTTGTCTAAAATTCAATAGCCGCAATGGACTATTGGCATAAGTTTAGGATTTACATTAAAAGTGTCGTAACTATAGAGCCGAGTGGAAAATCGGTCAATAATGGAGAGAGAAATTGGGACTTGGTTCCGCAATCAGTCCCCTATATGCTTGGCCGCTTGGTTTTTTAGTCTTATAAAAGCAAAGACTTACACCACCCTAACGGTCGAATTGAGTATTAAAAAAGATTTAGAAAAGAAGGGCAGTATGACAATCAGTAAACGGGAATTTGGCAAGCGCAGAAAGGAATTGATGGCGCAGATGGAATCTAACAGCATTGCACTGTTGGCATCCGCACCGCCGCGGGTGCGCAACAACGATGCAGAATACCAGTATCGACAAAATAGCGATTTCTTCTATTTAACAGGTTTTACAGAGCCACATGCTCTCCTGGCCTTAATCCCTGGCAGGCGACAGGGCGAAGTGGTTTTGTTTTGCCAGGAGAAGAACAAAGAAAAAGAGTTATGGAATGGCTATCTGCTCGGACCTGATGCTGCAATTGAAGAACTTGGAGTAGACGATGCGTATCCTATCGATGATATCGATGACATTATTCCCGGATTAATCGAAGGACGCGATCGTGTTTACTACTCAATGGGAAAAGACGACAGTTTCGACAATCGAGTCATGGATTGGGTAAAAGTTATTCGCAATAAAGCCAAAATTGGACCTCATCCTCCGAGTGAGTTCCAGGTACTTGATCACCTATTACATGAATTGCGCCTGCACAAAAGCCCTGCTGAAATAAAGCTTATGGAAAAGGCGGCAAAAATTTCTGCGGAGGGTCACAAGGCGGCAATGGCTGTATGTAAGCCTGGCATTATGGAATACGAACTTGAAGCAGAACTGCATTATGCTTTTACTCGTAATGGCAGCAGATCGCCAGCCTATGTTTCTATTGTAGGTGCCGGCGATAACGCCTGTATATTGCATTACGATGCCAACAACGCTGAAGTTAAAAAGGGAGACCTGATACTTATCGATGCAGGGTGTGAATATGAACATTATGCATCCGACATTACTCGAACTTTCCCGGCAAGCGGCAAATTTAGTCCTGAACAGAAAGCAATTTACGAGATCGTGTTGAAAGCCCAGGAAGCGGCCATTGCGGCGGTAAAGCCTGGGACTCCATGGGATGCGCCGCACAATGCTTCAGTAAAGGTCATTACCCAGGGACTGATAAAACTCGGTCTTTTGAAAGGAAGGCCGGCGCAACTTATCAAGAGCGAAGCGTATAAGGATTTTTACATGCATAGGGTGGGTCACTGGATAGGCATGGACGTTCACGATGTGGGCGATTACAAAATCGATGATCATTGGCGCTTGTTAGAGACCGGCATGGTAACAACTATCGAACCAGGTATTTACATCTCAGCTTCGAATACCAAAGTGGCCAAGAAATGGCGCGGTATTGGGGTACGCATCGAAGATGATGTGTTGGTCACAAAATCTGGCCATAAAATACTTAGTACCGGCATTCCCAAAACGATTCAGGAGATCGAATCGTTTATGTCCGTCGCACACTGATTAGGCTTTAATGAATATCAACTCACCCGAAAGCAGTTACGATATTGTAGTCGTAGGTGGTGGCATGGTGGGTGCAAGTTTTGCTCAAGCCTTAAGCCAGAATCTGGGTGAACACTGTCCAAAAATATTAGTTGTCGAAGCCACTGCGCCAAAAGCTGAATCCTCAGCTCAGCCAAGTTTCGATGCAAGATCGACTGCACTGTCGTTTGGATCTCGCAAGATCTATGAATCCATGCAACTCTGGGAAAAGCTAGAGCAGCGTGTGTCTGCTATCCATGAAATCCAGGTATCAGATCGTGGTCGATTTGGATCTACTCAACTTAGCTGTGATGAGCAAGGTGTAGAGGCACTCGGGTATGTCGTGGAAAATACCGATTTGGGAGAGGTATTGCATGAGCAACTAATGGCATCGAAGTCGATCGCCTTTCTTGCGCCAGCAAAAATTGAACAAGCAGTGCCAGTCCAGGAAGGCATGATGCTGGATGTTACAGAGGGTGATCAGAAATTTGCGATTTTAGCAGGGCTAGTGGTGTTAGCTGATGGTGGACGTTCACCCGTTTGCCAACAACTTGGAATTGAACAATTCAAAGAAAGTTACAAGCAACATGCAATTATTACCAATATCGCTTTCGAATTGCCCCACCAAAACATCGCGTTTGAGAGATTCACTGAAACCGGACCATTAGCCGTATTACCCTTGCGAGAATTTGATGGAGAGCATCGTTGTTCAATAGTGTGGACCGTTGGCGCAGATGACAGTGAAGCATACCTGCAAACTGACAGTGCAGAATTCATGTCGAATTTGCAGGCCAGTTTTGGCAATCGCTTGGGTGCGATTACTCAGGTAGGTGAGAAATTTTGTTATCCACTTAGTCTTTCTATGGCTAAGGAACAAATTAGACCCGGGATAGTGCTTCTAGGAAATGTTGCTCATACCTTGCACCCTGTTGCCGGACAAGGCTTAAACTTAGCACTAAGAGACATCGAAGCACTGGTATTAACCTTAGGCGAAGCGATCAGCAAGCAACAACCGCTCGGTAGTATGGCTACTCTCCAAGCTTATGTTGAAAAGCAGGAGTTTGATCAACAGAAAGCAATTCGATTCACCGATAGTCTGACGAAATTATTTTCCAGCAACAATCAGACAAACGTAGTTACACGAAAACTTGGATTGTTATCACTGGAATTGATACCTGCTGCAAGGAAGACTTTTGCCGAGCAGGCGATGGGACTTGTTGCACGATAACTAACGAAGCAATTCTCGAATCCGTTCTATTCGATTTCTATTGGCGCCCATATCGCTGTATCCGAGCCTGGATGCCGAGCGCAGATGGGTAATACCAGTGTTCTGGTCGTGGAGAAACTCAACGTCATCCACATAACCCATCAAACTGCTAGTAAATTCTGTATACAAATAATTATCTGACGCGCTCACGATATTAGCCTCTTCCAGGCCCACTAATACTTGTTCTATTTGATCCAGGCTTGCGGCAAGGGGATCGATTCCATGCTCTTCATCGGATTCGAAACTTGAAACACAATTTGGTGACTCCGGACAAGCCGTCAGTCGACCTTCTCGTACTCCAATGTTTTGCGGAGGCTCGCCTGCGCAGGCAGAAAGAAAAGGGATTAAGGCGAACAAAAACTTTTTCATAAACAAAACCTGAATTTGTGGTAACTGAGCTCTAATACGATTAGCAAGTTTACTTGGATTAGGCGACTACACTCATGCCCAGCCATTCTGCAATTAGCGCCGGCTTTTCTTCCCCTTCAATTTCAACTGTTACATTGTGCTTTAGTAGATAATGCTTGGGCTTCTTTTCTACAGCACTTACAAGTTCGAAACGTGCACGTATTTTACTATTGACCTTTACTGGATTAATGAAACGTAGCTTGTCCAAGCCATAGTTAATTCCCATGACTGAATCTTCCAACTTTATCCCTCCTCCCATGGAGCTGAATTTGCTCAATAGAGAAAGAGTTAGAAATCCATGGGCAATTGTAGCGCCGAATGGAGTTTGAGCAGCCCGTTCTTCGTCAATATGGATATATTGGAAATCTCCGGTTGCTTCGGCGAAGTTATTGATTCGCTCCTGATCGACCACAAACCAGTCAGTAAGCCCTACTTCCTTCCCAACGTACTCACTTAATTTGTCGGCGCTTACGACATTACTCATATTAGGTCTCCAGCTGGACATTCTTTCGCTTTCAATAGAGCGCAGCAGTCTACCAACAAATAAGATGGGGCGAAACAATTGGGAGCTAGGGTAAACAGGCGCTAGGGACTTTTCCCATTGCTGCTTATAATGACAGGCTATGAATTCTAAGAACGAATCCAACTTCGATATTGTCATTGTAGGTGGTGGCATGGTCGGGGCATCCATGGCCTGTCTGTTGCGGGAATCACCATGCCGAATTGCACTGGTGGATCGTGTGAAATTCAAGCAAGGCGTAGACCAAAATAAATTGGACAGAGAGAAGTTCGACCCTCGCGTCAGTGCTTTAACCGCTGTTACCAAAGAAATTTTTTCGGATCTAAATGTTTGGGCAGATATCGAATCTGCTCGCTGCTGCAACTACGTCGATATGCATGTGTGGGACGCAGATGGAACCGGCAGCATTAGTTTTTCCGCCGCGGAATTGAATCAGCATGAGCTGGGGACAATTGTTGAAAACTCCGTATTAAGTTCCGCACTCTATAAACAGATCGCAGAGCAGGAAAATCTCAGTTTACTGGCTCCTGTGAGTATTGATTCACTGGAAAATGACTCAGACGAGGTAACACTATTAACCGAAGACGGGAATAGAATTTCCTCGCAGCTGGTTATTGCTGCCGATGGTGCTAATTCCAAAATTCGTGAACTTTGTCAGATTCCTACCCGAGAGTGGGATTACAATCACCAGGCAATAGTAACCACAGTAAGAACTGAATTACCTCATCAACAAACTGCATTGCAACGATTTATTGATACCGGCCCATTAGCTTTTCTTCCTCTCGCTGCAGAACCTGACGATCAATCACAAAAATACTGTTCCATTGTCTGGTCCGCAGTTCCTGAGCGCGCGGAACAATTAATGGCACTAAGCGACAGTGAATTCTGCTCTGAGCTAACTAAATCCATAGAGGGAAGATTAGGGGAAATAGAAAACTGCGATAAGCGCTACTCTTTTCCACTGCGTCAGCGTCATGCGCTTGACTACGTAAAAGATAGAGTAGTGTTGATAGGTGATGCTGCCCACAGTATTCATCCTCTGGCAGGTCAAGGTGTTAATCTGGGATTTCTTGATGCTGTGGTATTGGCAAAAGAACTCAAGCACGGCTCCGAGGTTGGCAGGCAGCTGGCTGATCCAACGGTACTTAGTCGTTATCAGCGCAAACGTAAAGGGCACAATCTGGGCATGATGTGGCTAATGGAAGGATTCAAGCACTTGTTTGCCGAACAAGCACTTCCGATTCGCTGGTTGCGCAACCTGGGAATGAGTGGAGTCGACAATGTGTCAGCGATAAAGAATCATTTAGCGCGACGAGCGATGGGGTTGGATTGGTAAATTAATGGTGGCTGTCAGCGCGCTGGGTATTGAGTATCGCATTCACCGTCATCTTCAAATGGTTTCCTATAAGCCCTTCCACTTGTGCATGGCTCACCAGCGAGCAGGTATCTGGCCAATTTTGATAGGCCACAGCCGCTTTAATCGATCCAGATTTCTTAAGTGCAACTATCCCATGTAGCTGCGACCATATAAGTAATGTTGTATTTACAACGCTTTCTTCTGTACACGGTACTTTGTACTTATCATAAGTATCGAGTACCAACTTGCGGCTTTTCACCAGGGTCCGACAGGAAATTTCTACCATTTCAGGTGTCGACCACTCCATAGGCAGTATCGAACTGAACAAAAAATGGAATCGTGAAGGGTAAACTTGGGAGAAGTGATAATAAGCCAGACAAACTTCCAGAAGAGCCTGCTCCGGATCATCTGATTTGCTCGAGCGGCTTTCGAAAAACTTATTGAATTCATCATACAGACGAATCTTAATCGCCAGCATTAATGCATTTTTGTCGGAGAAATGGTTGTACACAGCTGACGGTGTTACTCCCACTTCTTTAGCGAGTCTGCGCAGGGAGAGCAATTCCACTTCATTCGACTCTATGAGCTTCATTGCCACATCGATAAGAGCTTCCTTCACATTGCCGTGATGGTATCGATGGGTCTTTCCGTCGTCAGTCAGCATTTTGGAAGTTCTCGTTTGAGAAATCTTATAACGTATTCAACTCAAAGTTGAAAGTTGTATCTGAGCTGTAACTGCAATACATCATTATTTCGGTATTCGTACAAAATTGAATCATCGTCGCTGGCGTACTCAACCCATAGCAAGCCAAGGTCAAGATTGTCCGAGTAATTGTAATTGACTGAAAGTCGTCCTACCTCACCAGCATCATCAGCCAACTCATTCCATACCCCTAATAACTGAAGTCGCTCATTCATCGCTGTCCAATAAGCCCTTAATCCAAAACTCGTTACGTTTTCATCCCAATACATGAACTGGTCATGATCTCGAGTGCGAATATTGTTTAGTTCCAGGGTTAGCAGTAGATTCCGATATCCGCTGTACTCTATGCCCGCAACACTTAAAACCTGATCTTTTTGATCCCAGCCAGCAGTTCTCGCAAAGAATGCATCAGCAGATGGCCGGACTGCCTTGTCCTTATGCAATCCTAACTCTCCGAATAACAACCAATCGCCTTCTACCCAGTTAGCTGCCATGCCTACAGCCCGCATTCGGTTTTGTGTGTAGCGAATTTGAGGATTGACTGATCTAAGTGCAGCCATTTCAGTAACAGTCAGTTCGTTGTCATTGAACTCAGCGATCACAAATTGCATGTCGCCTTGAGAATATCGGCTTGAAGCGCGGAAAAACATTTCATGCTCAGTATCGGCATCTACCTCGTCGACCAGATGCCCTAAACTTCGATCAACGATAAAAGGGTCGAAATCGTCTCCCTCAGGAGAAATATCGTTGGCTCCTGCCGCATAGGTGAGCACACCATCAAACACCCAATCCCCTGAAGAGTAAGTTAGCAGCGCAGCAGGTACCTGGTTGCGTAAATCCTCCAGATCTTGCTGGGCTACTCGATACAGTTGTTCAGTATTCACCAGGTCAGTTACGCGAAGATATTCGGACATGCCCCAGGCGATAATCTGGTTGCCAACTTTAAAGTACAGGCCGTTGCCATAATCGCGCTCGACATAGAAATCTTTAAGTTGAAATCGATTTCTTAATTCCCGGCTTTCAGCACGGGAAAAATCTATGTCATCTTCGATTCTATAAACCTGATCGTGAAAGGTCTGGGCACTAAATCGAAAATTCGTACCCTCATTTAGCCGTGCATCGAACTGAGCGAAAAGCGCGGTCTCCACTTTGGTGAAATCATTGTCTTGCCGACTAAAATTGACACCTGGACTTTCGAGTCCTTTCGCGACCTCCTGCGTTACCCAACCGATAAGCGAAAAAGGTTCGTTATTCGAATTGGCATCGACATCGACATCGACAGGATTAAAAAAATCATTCTGTTGAGCACTGAGTGAATGCGAAAGAAGTAATACAGATAAGCCCAAGCAAACTACAAACCGCGATAGTTTAGTTAGAAATGAAGCAACGATCATGGTTGACAGTTTAATTCAATCCTCGCTGCATATTCTCAGTCGTAAAAGTGTCTTCGGAGATGTCGACGTTGTATTGAGCGTCAATAACTTGCAGAACACTGGTATGTTCCCTACGACCATTGCGAGTTGTAACTGCCTGGCGTCTTTGTACAGTCCAAACATTGTCAATTAGAACAACATCTGTTCCGGTAAAATACTTAATGCGATTGCCCCGTAATTCCCATGCCTGGCCCTGTATTTGCACGAAATTATCTTTTCGAATCCAAACATGAAAACGGGAATAACCGGTAGAGTCTTCAGCGCGCTCCTTGAATTCAGGTTTGGGGATGGCTTCTATTACCCAACAATCTTGTCCTTCAATAATGTCTGATTGATTGATGAAGCTAAAATCGTACCATTCGATTTCGTAACCGTTTATATCCGCATAGGTAAAATCACTGCCTAAGAATGAATCCGAAGTATCATTGTTAGCCAATCGCTTAACTCGTTGTAATGAAGGAAGGTATAGCCAGGAATCGTCATCCCGATCTACGTCGTCCCAGTCGAAATTTAAATAGGAAGTACCGCGAATATCTGCCGGTGATTCAAACTGAACTAAGTACTTTGAATCTTCTCCATCGTCCAATCTATACTGTTTGAGCTCTCGCGTACGTTGTCGGTCGCGCCTATCGATTAGGATCATTGTGTAATCAGCAATGCCTGAATCTCCGTCGTAACGCGAATCCATTTGTTCCATGATTTCTTGCGCTGAAAGTTCCTGCGCATTTACTGAAGTTATAGAAGCTGAGAGTGCAATGAAAATCACACAGCAAGTTTTTGTCATTGAAGGGATAAACCTAGTCATGGTTATTTCTTCTAAACTTTCACTACAGTAGTGTCATCAGCCTCTTCTGTTCCATCTATCAGATAAAGGATGGCAGGAAGAAAGTACAAATCACCTAACAGTGCTAAGGCCATAATAATGGACCCGAACATGCCTATGTAAATAATAACAGTGAACGATGCGAAAGTGAGTACACTGAATCCGAATACTAATACTATCGAACTAAAGACCACAGCACGACCTGATTCATTCATCGCTCGCTGGATCGCGTATTTGGTGGATGAACCAGAATTCCTGGCGTCGAGATAACGACTCATGACATGAATGGCATCATCGACCGCTATGCCCATGGTCATGGCAAAGACTATGATGGCGCCCTGATCGAGTTTTATTCCCAAGAAACCGGCAATGCTTGCTGCCAGCAATATAGGCAGGACACTCGGTATAATCGAGAGGAGACCGTATTTGACAGAGCGAAACAATACGATAAAAAATACTGTGATTACTGTTAGTGCAACCAGAAAAGAGAGGATCATCCCTTCGGAGGTATACATGTCCTGAACGGTATAGAGCACCATGGTGCCAGTCAATAAGGATTGGAGATGACTGAAGTTTGATTCCAGGTAGTCATTTATTTCATCTACTTCTACCTGCATTTCTGAGGCAGGCATATTCACTACAGGGATCACCAGCCGGGAAAAGCGATTATCAAAATCTTTTATGTCCGATAGATCTTCATTGGCGCCAGAACTGTCATACAACAATAAAAATTGGGCGGTCATTTCCGCAGTGTCTGGCAGTCGATAGTAACTAGAATCATCGCTATTGAAGGCTTGATTAATTTCTTTTAAATAGTCAGCGAGAGAATTAATCGGCCCTAGAGTATCTCGAGCAGACAGCCAATTTTCTATGGTTTCTAGTTCCGCTAGAAAGGATGGATCTTTAATTCCTTCTGCTACTCCCGAATCGAGAATGATGTCCAGCGTCATCATGCCCTTAAATTCATCATCGAAATAAAGTATGTCTTGTCGGGTTGGATCGCTTTCCTTAAACAGATCAACATAATTATTATCAACTTGCGCATTTGGCAAATTGATCGCAGTGAACGCAATTATTGCGATGCCAATCCCGAGTAATAGGTTGCGCTTAGATAAAGTGAAATCTGGAATCTTTGCAGTGAATCTCGAAATAGCACCACCTTGCATAACTGCAGCACTAGATTGAGAGATGCCACTCAAATAACTTAATAGTGCTGGCAGCACCGTTAAACTGAATATAAACAAGACTATCGGTCCGATCGATCCGAGTAGGGCAAATTCTCTAATCGGCAATATTCGAGTGACAGAAAGAGCAAGAAAACCAGCAGAAGTTGTAAGCGCCGTAAAAAATGCGGGTTTCCAGATATGTTCAATAGTTTCTTTGGCGGCTACCTCACTGGATTTCCCATTTGAACTAAGCCGAAAAAACTCAAGCAAAACATGCACTGTAATGCCAATTCCGATAATGATTAATGTCGTTGGAAGTGCGGCGCTGTCAATAGTAGTTTGAGGAATACCGAGGTAGTACTGTAGTTCCAAAACAAAAAGCAAACCACTCGCAATTACCAGCCATGGAAATAGCATAGCTGCCAATGAGCGAAAACTTACATATAGAATAAGCATCATCAAGCCAACCATGATTGGGACTAGAATTGCGATATCTTCTGCTGATTGTTCTTGGTAGCGTTCGTAGACAAGCGGGTAGCCCGAAAGATGCAATTCGAAATCATCGGACTCGAAGTTTTCCGATTCAATGTAATCATAGAGATCTTGAACGATTTGGACTTTATGCTCGGATGAGTTTGGTATGTGTTCGATGCGAGCTGCAATGCGGGTATGTCTAAAGTCTTCGGTAACGAGAACATCCATAGCCAACGGTTCATTAGCTAAAATTTCCTTCACTCGGGATATTTCGTTGGGACTGTTTGCGACATCAGCAATGTCTTCAATCAGATAATCTGTTCTTAAATCGTCTCCGTCGGCATAAATATATTGAAACGTTGAAAGCGATCGAAGTTGGGTGACATATTGGTGAAATTCTAGAAAGTCAGAGAGGCGAACGAGGGCGTCGAGTGCACTCTCAGTAAATACATCTTCAGCATCGCCAACGGCTTCGATACCAACGACCAGGTATTCATTATCACCGAACAAATCCAGCAGACGGTCATAATCAATTAAGGCTGGATCGCCAGCTACGAAGTAACGCTCAGTAGAATTGTCGAATGGAATGGCACCGCCCGTAAAAACATAAACAGGCAATAAGGCGATAGTTACCGCGATAATGATTGCACGCTTGGCTAGAACAAATCGTGCCCAGGCATTAATAAGAGTCGTCAATCTGACTCACCTTTTAAGGGGGAATCCACAAAGGACTCCCATGGGGGTGCTTTGGCACCCAATTGTTTTTATTTTACTTTGTTTCAGCGACTATTTAGCCACATCCTTGAGCTAAAAGATCGGTAGGAATTCACAATGTTCGGGGGTAAGTGTAAACCCGCATATTAACCGCGTAAAGTTAATACTGTTCATATCTATTCCTGCACTCTAAAAGTGCAAAAAGTCCTTATTTTAGAATTTCTTATGAAGATTTCTTAATGTCAGTCGATACAATCTCTTGCGAACTTTGGCCCCCCTAAATTCGGGCATTTCAGTAGTATGGAGCGGTAATTGGCATGGCTAAGGAGACAAAATTCCCCTTTGATCTGGACCTTAGTACTCTGGATACGGGAAGCATTACAAATATCCTCAACGATATCGAGCAGCACATGCCGTTAAATGGAAGGCGAAGACGACAGAACTCAACTCCTGCAAGTAAAAGAGTTCTTCGAAGACGAACTCAAAGCCGCCAAACGCCTACACTAAATCTTAAGCAAGATTGATCTGCAAAATTCTTTTCGACGAAATCGGTCGATACCCTAGTTCCTCTTATCGAAATCAGTGTACTCCCATCTTAGGCATGGTTTATTCTGCTATGCCGTTTTCAAGAATCGATACTCTCAAAAGAATTCACAGAAATTCTGAGGTGTATACAATCTCTCAATCTCAAGATAAAAGGTTAGGCTTATGAAATCTGTTTTATCACTATTGGCGCTCTGCCTGGTTTGTGCAAGCGCATCTGCTCAATTAAATACAGCTGCTCTGGAAAGGGCTATGGCAAATCCAGATAGGCCCGCTGCAGATAAAGAAAGAGACGCATCTCGACAAGCCCCTCAAGTACTTGCATTTGCTGGCTTAGAAGCAGGTATGACCGCGCTGGATATAATCGCTGCAGGAGGATGGTATACCGAAGTTCTTTCCTATGCTGTTGGTGCAAACGGCACAGTAATTATGCAAAACAATCCTGGTGGTTCGGTCGACCGCAATCAAGCCGCGATTACCGATCGCTTAGACAGGCTTTCAAATGTTGAACAGCATTTAGGCCCCATTTCTGGTGTGGCTGCAGGTTCGGTGGATTTTGCTATGACCGGATTAAACTTTCACGATGTGCACAATTCCAATCCACAAGCCGCACAGGGCATGTTGGGCCAGATTGCAGGCGCGCTTAGAACAGGTGGCATCTTTCTTGTTATCGATCACGAAGGATCACCGGGTGCCGATAATGTTTCCCTGCATCGAATCGCATACGATGAAGCAGTGAGCGCTATCGTAAACAGTGGTCACTTTGCTTTAGTTGGCTCCAGCGATGTATTAGACAATACTGCCGATGATCACTCGGTTGGCCCATTCGATCCTAGCTTAGGCAGAAATACTGACCGCATTGTTTTGAAGTTTGTAAAAATTTAGTTTTTCTAAATCGAGAAAACTTAGGAAACCCGGCCTTTCAAGGCCGGGTTTTTTATTGTGTTAGAATCTGCGGTCGCTTTTTAAGCGTAGTAAGTCTTACGTTATAACCCATCAACTCATTGCATTGAAATAAACAAAGTCTTGGAAAATCAAGAATCAAATAACGCCGTTAGAAAATTTCTCTCAGTTTTTCAATACAGCAAAGTAGCTCTTGAAATTGTCTGGAGTACGAGTGCGGCCCTAACCATAGTCATGGCGATTTCGACTTTGGTCGCCGGCGTTCTTCCTGCTGCGATAGCAGCTGTCGGTGGATTGTTCGTCGATGCCGTCGCATCGTCGCTGCAGCAAAGCGGTGAAGTTGCCGCACAGGCTCGTAACGATGTTTTATTTTATGTCTTTGTGGAACTCGGCCTGGTTGTACTTATGACCGGTGCACAAAGATTGAATTCTGTCTGCCAATCTATTTTGCGAGTGCTTCTTGGTAACAAGATCAATGTCATGATTTTGGAGAAGGCTCTGACATTAGAACTCGCTCACTTCGAAGATTCAGAGTATTACGACAAATTAGTAAGAGCCCGCAGGGAAGCATCGAGCCGACCTTTGGCTCTGGTCATAAAAACCTTCGATCTGCTGCGAGACATTATCGCTTTATTAACTATTGGTTTTTTTCTCTTCCAGTTTTCTGTTTGGGCCGTTGCATTACTTGCGATTGCTGGTGTTCCGGCATTCATCGCCGAAGCTAAATTCTCGGGTGAGGCTTTTCGAATTCACCGACGGCGCTCAGCAGAACGGCGCATGCAGATTTATTTGGAAATGGTGTTAACTCGCGAAGACGGCGTGAAAGAAGTGAAGTTGCTGCAGTTAGGGAAGCTTTTTTTAAAGCGCTATGTCGATATCTTTCGCAATATATATAAGGAAGATAGAAATCTGGTGTTACGCCGCGGATTCTGGGGATATATTCTTGGTTTGCTCGCCAGTGCCGCCTTTTATTTTGCCTACGGTTGGGTTGGATTCGCAGCGATTGCGGGCGCTATCACAATTGGTCAAATGACGATGTACATCGCGCAGTTTCGTCTCGGCCAGAATGCTGTGACAAACAGTCTCACAGCGGTCAATGGTATGTACGAGGATAATCTGTACTTATCGAATTTGACTGAATATCTCGATCACAAAGTTCCAGAACAGACCGGCGACGAAACTATAGGGCCAAAACCCGATGATGGTATCCGCTTCGAAGGAGTGACGTTCAACTATCCTGGCAGCGAAAACCCTGCAATGAACAATCTATCACTTCACATAAAGCCTGGACAGTCATTGGCGATCGTAGGAGAGAACGGAAGTGGTAAGACCACACTAATAAAACTGTTAACCCGCTTATACACACCGGTCAAAGGGAAAATATATTTGGAGGGGCTCGAGTTAAAGCAATGGGATATCGAAACTTTGCGTAAAAAGATTGGGGTTATCTTTCAGGACTTTGCTCGCTATCAATTAATCGTTGGTGAAAACATAGGAATTGGCGACGTAGAAGATATCGAAGAAGAGCCTCTTATAGAAGAAGCTGCCAAAAAAGGCATGGCAGATGTCTTTGTAAAAGATTTGCCGCAATCTTATGGGACTCAACTTGGTACCTGGTTTAAAGATGGCAAGGAACTATCCGGGGGCCAGTGGCAGAAAATTGCTCTCTCTAGAGCGTTCATGCGCAGCAAAGCAGATATCCTGATTTTGGATGAGCCCACCGCGGCAATTGATGCCAAAGCAGAAGCTGAAATATTTAGCCATTTTCGCGATCTTACTGCTAATAAGATCTCCATAATTATTTCCCATCGCTTTTCGACGGTGAGAATGGCAGATCACATCATTGTCCTGGAACACGGCGAAATTCAGGAGGAAGGGAGCCATGCTGAACTTCTCGAAAACGGCGGCCAGTATTCAACACTGTTTAAGTTGCAAGCACAGGGATACCAATAAAGTCTCTGAGAGTAGAAAACAATGATGGAAAGCCCGTTTCTCTATTTTTTAGTCGGATTGCTTGCCTGCTTCATTGGCACGATTCCATTCGGTCCAATCAATCTAACCGTGGTGAAAACCACTGTTGACTACAATCAAAAACGCGGCACTGAAGTGGCTCTTGCTGCGTCGATAATCGAGATTTTTGAAGCGCTGGTCGCCATCTGTTTTGGCATGGTTATAAGTGCCTATCTAGAAACGAATACCATCATCAAATTATTTATTGCAGCAGTATTTATCGGATTAGCAGCTTTCGTTTTCACCCGTAAAACAGATCCGGAGCTGCAAGAAGAACGCAATGACGAACAATCGTTTTTCAAAAAAGGATTGCTCATCGCTGCGTTGAATCCACAAGCTATTCCTTTCTGGATATTCGCTCTGGCGGCAATTAGCCAATATTTCGAATTTGAGTACATTGGCATCTACCTGGCAGGATTTTTGGCAGGGGTATTTGTTGGAAAATTGATTGCACTCTATGGCTTCGTCATCACCAGTGGCTATTTAAAAACTCATCTCTAAGAAAGCAGTCAAGTCGTTAGCCGTGTATTGGCAGGCATCCTGCTTTTTATCGGTGTGACTCAAGCCTGGAATGTTTTCGCAGATCTAGCCGTTTGAATCCAATCAACACAGCTATTCGAGTGTCAATCACCGAACATCTGGATTAGTACTTAGTTTATGATTCCGATTCTTTCGATTCTAACTGCCATACAATTTGCAGAAGAATTTTTTCAGCAATAACGATAGCTATCACCACCGTAATAAATGCAACTACGCCGTGAAGAGGACCGGCAAAACTCAAATCATCTCCAAGCAGAAATTCGATCGCTCCTAACATGACAAACTTTGAAAGGAAAAGAATTAACCAGGCACAAAACACTCGGTAGTACTTCGCAGCTTTCGAATCCATGGCCTTAAAATACTCTGCTGTTGCGTGTTCGAGTTTGAATGTTCCTATCAACAGCACTTGAAGAATTATCGCCGCGATAAATGAAGCGGTAAATGAATCAATGCTTACAAGATCCCAATATTCGGCAAAGAAATTCAGTACTGTAAGATCGACCAGAATAAATGATACATAACGAATAAAAAGCCGCTGCCTATTATTCAGGTGGAGATGGCCAGGTTCCAAGTCTGCAATATCATTCATCAATTCATCCCTTTAAAAGTTTTTGCCCGAAGGCGAGATCAGACTAAGCATGTTTTTGAGTTGTTGTTTACTACTGTTTTTAACTGCTGTGTTCCAGTTGCGGTGACGTCGGCTCCTGCGATGGCCACAGGCCGTCGAATAGCTTTACCGATAATGTGCCGTAGATCGCAACCAATACAATGAGAAAAATTCTGGAATAAAAAGACTCTCCGGCAGTGGAACCAATTTGGCTATCTGTCACTGCAGGCAACAAGATTACCAGCATAGTCAACAATCCATAGCTCCACATACCTGCATTTCGATGCATCGAAACTCCATTGAAGATGTATTGACCAAAAATAAGAGCGGCAAGCGCAATGATAAGGGCGTAGGGCACAATGTTTGGCCAAATACTCAGCCATTGCCATGCCAGAATTGCACCGATGCCCCCCAGGAGCGTGGATGCCAGCAGAGACTGTCCCATTGATCGACTGTCACTACTACTTATTTGCTGCCCCATGGCAGCCGTCTTCATCATCACCACGAAATATGCCGGGCTATTGCTTGAGAACAACAACATAAGTGCAATGGGAAATGTTACTACCAGAGAACGAAGCGCTTCGCGCACAATTACTCCTGAACTTTTACTCGTTACCGAATTCGATTTTGCCGGCAGCAATGATGAATCAAAAGAAAGGTCAGGTAACAATGCGTGAGCGATCCAAACGAATACCAATCCGAAAATCACGCCAAGGCTGAGTCCTTTTACTAGCACTAGTAGTAGATCCAGACTGACGCTGCCGACAGTGACTATTAAGCTTACACCGATCGTGAAAAACGTACCGACGATGGGTGAGCCGCCTTTCGCCGTGAAATAAAAGCTGTAAAACAAAACGATAGCGACAAGTGCTATGCCAGCCCACCGTGCATAGTAGAGGAAAGGAATCAGTGCTATGCCGGCAAAAATTGGCAATAAGAGAAGAATGAGTAAGCCTATGCCCTGTTTAAATCCAGGTGCGGGCATCGGTGTAGCTAATAAAACCATGGTGACTATTGGCGCAATAAAAGATATATCCCAGTTAACTACCTGAGAAAACACCAGTGACAAGCTCACACCCAGTGCGAGTCGAAGTATGCGCCCCTGCGCTACCTGCTCAGGCGCAAAAAATTTTGAATTTTCCAACGACTCAGAAAGCATAGGTCAAGATGCTGACAAGATTAATGTATACCCCACCAAGCCAGTTAAATAGGCCATGGTCTCCGGTATAGATAACCGCGGAAACCTGCGAACCAACCCGAAGCGTCCGCCTGAGTTGGGGATCGCTTATATCGAAATCGATTAGAACCGGGAAGCGTTGAGCGCTTCTTAACCATTGGCGATTGTTTTGAATAGTTGGGAGACTGCCCAGCGCTGCAGAATCTACAGCGACGCCAAACCCAGTTTCGCGAATTGTCCCTTGAACTATTTGGCCGGGAAGCGCGTCGAACACAAGGTCTACCCTATCGCCAGCACTCACATTGCCCAAATTGTTCTCGGTAAAATCGGCTTGCACCCAAATATTATCGATAGCTATAAAAGTCATTTGCGGTGCGCCGGCGGCGGCGAAGTTACCACGATCCAGGCGCACTCCAGTGACCAGACCATCTTCAGGGGCGCGAACACTGGCCCGCGCCATATCAATCCTCGATTGTTCAAGTGCTGCAGTAGCCTGTTGAATGCGGGTATTGTCTTCGCCACTATCGCCGAGATCTTCGATCGCTCTCTGTACATTGGCTCCTGCCGCTGCGACCGAAGCTTCCGCTGAAGCTAATGAAGCCTCTGCAACTTCCAGGCGTCGTTCACTTATTGCACCTGGATCTTCCTGGCGAATTCGTCGTAAGCGTACAGCATCCTGTCTAGCCCTCGTTTCATTGGCTTCCGCAATTTCGACTTGGGCCCTGGCCGCATCGACACCCGCTGTGGAAGCACCAATAGTTTGTCTTGCTGCCTGCAAGTTCGCTTCGGCATTCTGTACCGCTAATTGATAACGCTCTGTGTCGATTTGGAACAGAATCTGTTCAGCTTCAACTTGTTGATTGTTGCTTACACCGACAGATGTCACTGTGCCAGAAACCTCAGGTGCGATTGGTATGACCAGGGCATGTACTCTGGCCTGACTGGTGTAAGGAGTTATTCTATCGGCGCGCAAATAAACCAAAGTCAGCACAAGTACTACGCCCAGCAAGATCAATGTCCATACTCTCACTGGATTCGCCGCTTTTTTCGGCGCAGAAGTAGCTGCGGGTTCCGCAACGTTCGCTTCCTCTTCACTGAGATCTTGTTCTGTCATCTATTTCTCCAGAAAACTATTACCTGGATTCCGCATCAGCGCGAATGCCAGCATCGTCGGGAATCTCGGTTGCTGAATTGAGATAGTCAGCCCAGTCAACCCTATTGCGCATTTGATCAATTGTTTCTTCATCTATCACTGGTAAGCCAGCACGGGTTTGCCAACCGGCTCCGAGGGATTGGAACAGGCTCGCCAGGCTTCTTATTTCATTTGTCTGACTGTCTACTAATCGTTGTTGTTGTCGGAAAAGTAGTTGCTGACTATCCAAAACGCGTTCGTAGGAAGACAGCCCTTCCTGGTAGCGAATTACTGACAATTCGTTTGATCGCTGAGCGGAAACTACAGTTTGCTCCAAGATATTTGACTGGGCCCTAGAACCATAAAAAGCTGCTAAGGCATCTTCCACTTCCCGTGCGGCTCTTATTGCTGTCTCGCCGTAATTTATCAATGCCTGTTGCAGCCGAGCATCTTGCACGCGTATGTCATTGCGGATTCGCCCATAGTTTAAGAACGGCCAGTTGAACGATGCTCCGACTGCCCAAGTTAAAGGATCATTATCGGAAAACAAACTATCGAAATCCGCATCTCCGAATGGGCCGCCGGTAGTAAGAGACATGGAACCACCCAAGTTAAATCTGGGATAAAGATTTGTTGTGCTGAGACCGACCAGGGCGGATTGACTTCGAGCTTGCAACTCGGCGAGTCTGACATCGGGCCGCTAGCGCAAGGCATCACCTGGTAATCCTATAGAAAGCTGATCGGGAATTGCAGGTAAGCCTGATTGGGTATCGCTGAATTCTGGTATTACTCCTGGGGATCTGCCTATAAGCACGTTCAAGGCATTTAATACCTGACGTAGGGCTGATTCCAATTCAGGTAAGACAGACTGGGTACTCAGCAAGAGCGTCTGCGCCTGCACCATATCGAGTTCAGAGTCTGCGCCATTATTAAAAAGCGTTTCAGCAATATCATAACTTCTCTGCTGTCTTTCGAGGTTTTCCTGGGCAATTACTATTTGGGTTTCAATTGAGCGTGCCAGGGTATAAGTGTCAACGACTTGCCCGATGAGTAAGACGATAACCTGGTCGTAGGCAGCGATTGAACTAAGGAATGCTGCATCTGCCGCTTCGATTCCGTAACGATATCGACCCCAGAAATCTGGTTCCCAACCTATCGTAGTACCTACACTTAATTGCCCAAAATCACTGCCTTCGCCGATGCCAATAGCACTATCGATATAACTCACATCACCGGATACAAATTGCGCTTGTGGAAAACGGCCACCGATGGCGATGCCGAGGCGAGCTCTGGATTCAAGAACTCGCAGAGCCGCAATTTCGGCAGTGTTGTTATGCGCCAGCGCCAGTTCCACAAGATTGGAAAGATCCTGGTCTTCGAAAACGGTCCACCATTGTGCGACGGCTTGCTGTGTCGTTATGAGTTCTTCAGCGATTGGTGTATTCCAATCATCGATTGCTTCTAGACGAGGAGGTATGTATTCAGGACCAACCATTTTGCACGCTGCTAGCGCGACCACAATCAGAACGGCCAGGGATAAACGAATAAAGTTGTGCACAACAGCGGATTGCATTTTAGTGTTCGTCATCACTAATTTTCCGAAAGCGATCTTGATGACGTGAAAACGCTTTATTCATAACCGTCAACAAAGTGCCAGCCGTCAACCCAAACATCAAAACACCGTTACAAGCTTCCAGTGCGCCTAACAGCCGCCAGCGTTCTGACATAACAATGTCGCCATAACCTAATGAAGCAAAATTAACCGTAGAGTGATAGAAAGCAGTTGAGAAATCGCCGAATTCATTGAGCAACTGAAACAATATTGCCCAGATGAAAATTTGCACTATGTGACCGACAAACATAACGGTAAGCACTATAGACAGCGCGACTCCGTCGGCACGAAAGCTGCCTTGAGAGCTGTGTTTATTGAGGTATGAAAAAAGGTAATTCACCATCACTACAACGGCGAATATTTGCACCCCCATAGTTAATGCAATTGTGCCTGTACCAATTAGAAGTGAAAGCAACACGGTTAACTACTCTGCGCTTGTTGTTGTTTCTGAATATTGCGCCCAGGCAACAAGCAGCTTGTAACCCAACGCTAACAGGACCGCGCCAAGAAACAATCCAATGATGCCGCCATAGATCATACCGCCAATAGCACCGATTAGTATGACTGGCATTGGAGCATCGACCCCTCGCCCCAGGAATAGAGGTTTCAATGCCATATCAAGGAAGGAAACAATTAAGGAGTAGATGAGAAATACTATGCTCACTGTTGTGGATTCAACCGAAAAAACATAGGCAGCTGCCGGTAGAAGAATAATCCAGGGTGGCAATTGTGCAACCGCAAGAATGAGAATTAGCAGAGCCCACAAACCTGCTCCCGGAACGCCAACTGCAATCATGCCAATGCCGCTGAGCAGCGCTTGTATAAACGCTATGCCGAGAACACCAACGGCAACACTTCGAATGGTGGCTGTGGACAAATCAATTAATTCATCACCACGTTCGCCAGTAATGCGTCTTGAAATCATACTGAAAGAAGACTTTGCCGATTCGGGACTGGAAAGAAATAATCCGGCCACGATAATAGAGAGGGAAAATTGCAGAATACTTACTTCGATACCAGCAGCGGTTCCTAGTAGCATGCGCCCAGTTGTTGTAAACATATCTCTATTGTCACGTATAAATTGCGTAGCATCGGTGGAGACTTCACTCCAAGTTTCGTAAGCCCGCTCTCCTATAAGAGGCCAGTCTCTTACTGATTCTCTTGGGGGATCAATTACAAGCGTTCCGTCCATCACACCGCGCCCTAAATCTCGAGCACTGTCCACTAATGAGCCTGAAAAAAGGTAGGCAGGAACGAGAACGAGAACGAGTCCACCGAGAATGAAGACAATTACCGCTGTTTTGCGACTGCCTAATTTTGCCTCCATGCCCTGAAAAGGACTGTAAAAGGCGATAGCAATCGTTCCACCCCACAGGATGATGGAAAGAAATGGACTGACAATATTTAGGCAGAAATAGACAAGTACCGCGATGAGCCCAATGCGGATGGCAAGATCGATCACTTGGGAATTTGAAACCTCTACTGATTTTCCATTTGTATTCATACTTCTGCCCCGAATTTGCCAATCGGCGCATAATACACTGAAAATGCCAGAACTTCTGCCAGAATAGGCAGATTATCTTCGTGATTTCAATTAGTTAGAAAATAAGTAGCTGAATAGCAATTGATTGAGCTGCGATTCTAATTTCGAAATCAGTACCCGGTTAAAGAGTAGGCAAACTCTGATGCCTTGGAATCGATACCGAGCCCTTCATTTGAAGCTCGCAGCCTCATAATAGCTGCTACAAATCTGGTGTGATTGCGGACGTCACGCATGGTGCTAAACACCTGGCTGTAGAATGCCAGTTTAATCAATGCACTACTTACGTCACTCAAGTCACTGCCGCTGCTATAGTAAACATCACGCAACGTTTGCTCTGCCTCTTTGCGCCAATCGAGTGATAAATCTGACAGATCAACTCCGGTAATTTTTTGAATCATCTCATCGCTGCGCTGTTCAAGCTGTCTAAACCTGGAATATCTGATTTTTCTAACCTGCCATTTTTCCTTTAAATTCATTTCTTGCTCCATACCTGCGGAATTCAAAAATTTTACATCTACACTCTCTCGGGATTTGTCATTGAGCGCCAATCAAAAGTCTTCCACTGTTTGGAAAATTTCGCGTTGCTGGGAAAATTAAGGCAATGCTAAGCTTCGACTAAATTTCTTCAGGAGCTTTCCAGCCTTGCACCGTTCGACACTGGCAACCCTCGCTCAAGCGATGCAGGCCTTCCTGATAGATAAAGGGCTGGATGCAACCGAAATCTTTAACCGGGCTGGGCTTGATCATACAAAGATTTTTGATGTCGATGCCCGTTTTCCCATTTACGGCATGAACAGGTTGTGGACCATCGCCAGTCAGGAATCCGGCAGCGAGGCTATAGTCTATGAAGTTATTCCGCGACTTGAGCTGCACATGCTTCACGCCATGGGTCATGCCTGGTTAGCCAGTCAAAATCTAAAGGAAGCGTTGGAGCGTTTTGTGCGCTATCACCGGATGTTAAGCACCAATATGGATGTGCGAATGGAAGCTGGCGAAGGTCGATGGAGTCTGGTCGGCAGGGCAATCGATACCGCCGGTAGGCATGAAACTGAAAGCGCATTGGCTATGTGTTTGCAGGTGTGTCGCAAGTGCTACGGTGAAGACTTAAAGCCTACTTTGGTGCAGTTGATGCTGCCCGATCCTGACAGCACTGGATTAGTTGAGAAATTCTATGGTTGCGCCGTTGAATACGGCCACGCCATCAATGTCTTTCATTTTCAGGCAACAGACCTGGAACGCAGACTGGTAAGTGCAAATGCTTACGTCGCCTTCGCTATGGAAGAAGTCATCAGCAATTATCTCTCACGCTTTGATAGTGAAGATGTAGTCAGCAGGGTACGTCGATCTGTTGCCAAGATGTTGGTGCATAGGGAACCAACCAAACAGGAGCTGGCGATGGAGTTGAATATAGCGCCCCGTACACTACAGAGAAGACTCGAGGAACAGGGCAGTTCGATTAAGGAGATCGTTGATGATACGCGCCATCAACTCGCCTTGGATTACCTGGCCATGGGTCATTATTCAGTAAAGGAAATCGCGTTTAGCCTCGGCTTCAGCGATCCTTCCAATTTTTCCCGGGCATTCAAGCGTTGGGAAGGCATCACGCCAAAAGCTTATCGCAAGCAAGCATAGCCGCAAGACTCATTGGATGGGTGCCTACAAACAGGGATTGGATAATGGCTCCTAAAGATAATTTTGGTTCACAGCTGCAAATTATCATGCATGCATCTTTAGATTCTGGAGTGTGCAGCATGAGCAATCAGGCAAAAACTAATCCCTGCCGCGACTTTTGTATTTGGCTGGCAATTGTAGGCAGCCTGCTAGTTGTCGATTCTCTAGGCGCCGAACAGTTAGAGATTGCTGCCGCAGACTTAAAGGCACTTACGAATCGGCTGCAAATAAGTGCCTTGTGTCACATTAAGATTGGTGATGCGTGCCAGCAAGGCGACACGAACCTCACTCGGGTATCAGTGAGGTCAGAGTTTGGAATCAATCCGGATTAGCAGCTAGCGCCGACGAAATCCTCCAAAACTGGAGCCTCGTGATCTGGATTGAAATTGCGAGAACTGGGAAGACCGGTTCATACCCCGTTGCCGTGCCTGGTATTGTCGATTCAAATTCTGATTGCGATTGACAATACTGCTGCGTTGAGTAGAGCTGCGTTGATTGAGTCGGTCGTTCAATGCCGAGGTGTTACTGCTTCCAACTCTGGTGGTCTCCATAGTAGACCACTGCCCGCTAGATCTTTGTTCCCAACCGGAATCAGAGCGACGATAGACGTTACCATCGCGAGTAGCATAAACATCCCCAGATGCTGTGCGGCCCACTCCGCTCCGGCTTTCCAATCCGGTGCCACCGACTACCGCCTGTGCGCCACCTGAAGTTTCTAGTCGAGTACGAGTATTCAGGCCATTTCTTGTCGTGTTGGTGGTAAGGGTCTGACCGTCCCGTGTAAAGGTGCCTTGTGTCGACGCATTTCTAATGTTTCCAGTGCGTTCAAGAGTTCCTGTACCTCCAGCAGAACCAATGAAATTTGTTGTGCCTCGTCCATCCTGATAGCGACCGGAAGTAGATACGGTTCTGCCATCGACAGTAGAAAATTGACCACTGGTATCCCAGCCGCCATCACTTGCACGCCGAGTAAAAGTGCCTTCGCCTCCTGCGCCGGTGCGCACGGTGGCAGTTCCACCAGTCTCATCGAAGCGGCGAGAGATATCGATGTCACCGCGTTGAGTCTGCAAGGATGAATTAACTCGCCAATCTTCATCGTCCGCATCATAGTAGCGTTCCGTACCAAAGTAGTTGCCACTATCGGGATTGTAGGCTTCGCCCACACCGTACCACTCATCGTAATTCCAGACCGATTCCGCCCTGGCATAAGTGCCGGTGTTTGGATTCAGGCCGGAAGAATAACCATAACCGCCATAAGGACCGTATGCCCGACCGACACTGCCATAGACACCCGTAGCCGGGTTGTAGAAAGAACCCGAGCCATAGCTATAAGGATAAGAGTAGTAGTAGGGATAGCCACCGTAATAATAGTTGTAAGGTGGGTAGTACCAACCGGAACCCCATACTGCGAGGCCGAAATAGAAATACACGTTCGAATAACCCGAGTTATAGCTGTAGGTCACGGTTGAGGAAGTACTCTCTTCGACGGTGACGTAGGTGACTTTATAGGCCGGGTCGCTGGGGGGAATGGAATAAATTTCTGCCGGGATCATCATGGTCAGTGACCATGGTCCGCGAGCGCTGTCAGCAACATACCAAGTACCGTTGTAGCAGAGATAGAAAACATCCCCGGACTGAATCACATCGAAGTCGGTGTTAGCCGCTCGCAACAAATTGGTATCGGTGATTGGTACGAACTCGGGATCTCCCGTGTAACTGACTGTCTCCGGTAAGGGGGTATCAATGGGCAGCGTCGTCTTGGTGGGAATCAAGGCATCCAGTATCGCGATCTTTGCTTCCGGAGTGCCAGGTACCGATGCCAGCACATGGCCCATGACATGGTCAGAAGGGATCGATGCGAATGCTGTAGGTAATTCGCTTACCGACTGCCATCCACTCTCCAGGTTATTTGAAGTAAACCAACGCCCGGATACAAGGTAGTACCAGCTATCGTCATAGTTGAATAGTTGGTTATCGGTATTATTTACGTAGGAGAGCCCATCGACGATCTCAACCAGGCTAGGATCGCCGACTAGCAGAATCAATTCCGCCGGTTCGGTTGAAACATACACGGTAGGTGGGTCGAAACTTGGTGCACCTTCCCATTCAGTCACGGCTAGCTTGGTTGATCGCCAATTGCCATTATCCGGCAATTGCCTTAATGAAAATGGTAAATCATCCGCCCAAGTCCAGGGCCCAGTGTATTCATCAGCCTGCAGCCAGGTATCATCATTTCTAAGGTACCAGGTGTCACTCGATTCATCGAGGAAAAGAGACCAATTTGTATTTGCTGCGAACTGAATAGTTAAACCTTCAATAGGTGCCATTACCGGCTCGCCATGAAACAACATCAGCACGGCGGAATTTTTTGAGAGAAAGATTTGCGGTGGCTCAGAAACTACGTTTGGAGTCGTGGTAGGTATCAGATCGTCAGCCAGGTGACTCAAGGCCAAATCCAAGGGAATCTCCCGCGCATTCGAGAATGCATCTTCAAACAAATCTCGCGCTTCTTCGGGGAGTTGTTCACTGCCTTCACTAATTGCCGTTACCTGCAGATTGTCTACCAGCACTGTACGCGTAGTCATATCCGGTGTCGCATCGGCAGAAAATGAAACCACACCGTATCGCATCTCTTCTCCTTCTGCGGGAACGGTCTCGATTGCTGCAATGCCTTCGATTACTTCAAAATTCTCCCAGGACGTAACCTGCGGAGGATGAATAATGACAGCAGTGTCACCAATTTCGATTTCTCGCGGGTAGCTAATAGTCGGTTCCGCAATGTCTGTTGAATCTGCAGTAGCGCTAGCGCCAGAGCCAACAGACGATCCGGAATATCTGACAGTCGATGTTTGAGAGCAGGCTGCAAGCAACAAGCTAATAATCATGACTGTGAGATGATTAAATTTGTATAAAACTAAACGCATGCGAAATGCTCCATGGGATTGGGATTAAATAACATCCATTTTTGTCTTGGTAAATTTTTCGTCAAAAATGATGGTCAGGACAATCATGATTACAGCAGCTATATAAATTGTTGGAACCAATATTGGTTGATTCCAAAATATGCTCTCATTAAAAAAACTAGTCATCTGTTGTACTACTGCATGGCCAGGATCGTCAGGCACAAATTCAAACTTTGACAAGTCAACATAAATACTGGTGAGTAAATTAAGCGAGCTATTAGTGACCATGTAGTTCAGTAAAATCACAACGAGATACATCCCTATTCCAATGGATTTCTCCAAATTACTAAATGTGCGTTGTATCAGTATGACACCAGCCATAATGGTAGAGTTTATGGAGAGGAACAAAGCCCAGGATGTATCCAGTCGGGATTGAGCGCTCAAAGCAAGTTCGGCTAAATCGAAGGCTTCCATCTTCCACTATGCATAAAGTCTTGGTACTAGAAAAAACGATGCCGGGAATTCTAACAAATTCCCGGCAAATGAAGTGTGAAAGCTGACCTTACTCTGCTACAGGTAGCACTGGGGTATCGAGTACATACTCAAGAGCAGCCCGAACTCGGTCAGCCCAACGGTCTAAATCCCGTTCCAACTCGAAACGATTGCTCACCCGATTTGACTCAACAAATGTGTCGGTTTCAATGGTTCTGCCATCGGCTGCGCGAGCGAGCAGTTGGCCGCTCTCAGAATCACGCAATTCCAACAATAGAGTTGCTGCTCCCAAAGATGAAAGATAATAGGAAACTCGACCTACTCTTTCTGGCGGTATGTAGGATACAACGTCGATTAGCGCACCACTCAATGACAGCGTATCTGGTCCCGGTTCTAACACCAGGCGGTAGCGATTACTTTCCGCCATCTCTTCTTCGAATACTTCAATTACCGCTGCTTCGATGGTTTCTTTCTGCCGATCATCCAGCGGAAATTCGTCTGCATTGGCAAGTCGCAAGTTATTAGCTTCACGCACGGAACGATAATTTATACCGGCGCCAACTAGCATGATGCTGTCATAACTGGACAGATCGATGCCGGGCCGCAGAAAAACTACGTCGAGGCTAGTGTTATCCACTCTAACCAATCCTTCTGGACCGATTTCAGCGTCGGGTCCGGATTGCAGGGTAGGAGTTGATTGGCAAGCAGCAAGACTACCAACAACAATTAGGGTGTATAGGATTCTCATTCAATTTTTCTCCCAGTTACATTTCTGTTATGAAGTACTTCAATACGCCTGGATTCTATTATTGGTTTAACGTGATGGGTACACGCAACTCCGTTTCCAAAAGCGTCCCTTGTGTGACATTGATACTGGCTCCTCGTGTCAGTAAGGAGACACCGGCGCCTACTCGCGCTCCTGTTCTGGCTCCGTCACTGCCATCAATCAAGCCTCCGATTACTGCGCCCCTTGCAGCTCTTCGAACTGTGCGTCTTCCTTCGCGAGCGCCCTGCATTTGCAACTCCCCGGTGGCGATTGGAATGAGCTGATCGTTGATCATGATATCAGTAAATTCCATGGCCATTTCCGATTGACCTGCGACTCTGCCGGCTTGATCTGATTCAGTAATAGTGCCCAATAACTCTGCTCCTCGAGGAATAACCGTGACCCCATCTATGACTATGGCACTCTCCAGTTCCGCTCGGAATCTATGGCCCGTTTCATGCCGCCTGGTATCCACTGACTCGGTCATATTGATTACCATGCGCGTACCCGCGGGTACGGTGTAGGCAAGAGTGATTTCCGTGTCGCTGGATTCGTCCTGGCCATCGGTTTCCACCAGTGCCAACACATCAGCTTCTGGGAAAGCACGGATAGTTTCGCCTACGCGAAACATGATAATGCCATTGTCGCTGCCGATTAGTTCTCCTTCGAGGACGGTACCGTCGGCAAGATTAATGACATCTCCATACACCATCATTGTTGCTGCAAGACTGCCTATGGCAAGAATTGTCTTGATTAGATTCAACATGTACTAACCCACCTGTGTCGTTTTGAACGAAGTTCAATCACTAAAATTTTATCACCAATCCTGCAACTATCCCTTGCAGGGAAGCATCGAACACGAACAAATCCTTTTGAAAATCTACTGTGTAATATCTATACCCGAATTCTGCTGCTATTAGTTCAGAAAAATCGTAACCAAATGTAATCTCTAGCTTGGAAGTAAAGTCCGAAGAATAGCCAAACCCGCCGACGTCTCCACGTAATATCAAGTAAGTCTTGTCACCCAGTGGATTCAAGTATTGTGCGCCAATGATAGGATCGACCCAATCCTTACCCGCACTCGCACTTATACCCGGTGTAACTTCAATGTCCGCATCTATGGAAGCCTGCCGGACACCGGTGAAAATTTTCAAATTATCTCCGACGTTATAATCGAAGGTAGCCTCAAAGATACCGCCGTCGGCACCTACGTCGGTAGTTAACGGTCCGACCAGGAATCGATCACCGAAATCGACATAGGCAGCATCGATGCTGAAGCCAATGCGGCCATTATTGCCATTGAAGTTGAGCGAACCTGCCATCTCAATATTGGACAAAGAGAAGAACTCGTAATCCGTGTCTAACCTGGCTTCGCCGCCTTCTGCTGCCGTGCTGGCACTGATTCCAGCTCCCCAAACATAGAGCGGACTCAATTCGAATTGCCAATCTCCCGAGTCCTGCGCCTGTAAACTTGAACAGGATGTGGAGAGAATCAGTATTAGAAGGAAGAATTTGTTTACTGTTTGATCCATGACATGTTTAGAATTTTTTGGTTCGCAATTAAACCTTGGAATCTCAAATCTGCTAAAACGTCAAAGAGAAGGCTACTATAAATGAATCGCTGTCGAGTCCAGTAAGCGTCTTGGTTTCTGTGCCGGCGTATACTAACTTAAGACTGCTTCCCGTAGCTAGTGGAAAGCCATAGCTCAAAGCCCAGGCCCAGTCTTCTCTTCGATTATCTTGGTCTAATCCGTTGATTGTAGTCTCTGCGCCATAGCCATAGCCCACGCTCAATCCCATCCAGTGTCCCTGTGGAAAATTACGAATGGCGTGGCCCTGCAGAAAAAGTAGCGGATTTTGCTCGATCCGGTTGCCACCAAAGAACTCGTCATTATCGGTAAACAACCAAACAGACGCCGTGCCCTCGAACGACCAGTTCCCGCGATTGTGTACCGCGCCGATTTGTGGGCGAAAGGTATAGCGATTACTACCCAGATTAATAAGCTTATCGTCGAAATACTCGCCGGTGGGAAGCTGCACCGCAAGTCCGAGTCCGACGATGGTTTCCCCTGATTGCGAACCCCTATAAGCTTGATAGTCCTGGCCACTCAGGGGAGGTGCGCCTTTCAAATTGATGGCGAAACGGAGGACAGTATCGGTCAGACCGACCCGCTGTAATGTAGTGGGGACGCCGTCCAGTAATCCTGACCACACGCCGTTCTGATGCCCTTGTTGGACACTCACCCGAGCAGATTTTTCGAAGAACTCGAAACTATGGATGTACTTGATTACCGACGTGTCCATGTCCAGTTCCGCATCTTCTGCTCGAATCACCGGATCGAAGAAAATGTCTCCCCGGGTTATCGCTGGACCACCACCCAGGAAATTTCCGCCGCTAGGCAGGTGCGACCAGCGTCGAGGTTCGAGCTCCTGAGCATCGAGCGGTGGTGCAGCGATGCTAAGCAAACTAGTCGAGAGCAGACAGCAACACAGCCGATTAGAAAATTTCATTACCATTGTAATAAGTCAGTACAACGCTGGGTTCATCACTATACAGTATTCACTGTCTTGCCTTAACATAGGCAGACCTAGAGTTTGATTCTAATGTCCACTTGGAATCAGTCTATTCCGTCAGAAATTAGAGCAAGGAGATATTGTGAAGAACACCCTAATCGTGGCTGGATTTTTATCCCTAAGCAGCATCATTCTGCCTCAGTTTAGTTTAGCGGCCGAAGACTCCCGCTTCAGCTTAAGCCTTGGCGCGTTTGTTACCGACTATGATACCGAAACGCGTCTCGATTCAGCACAGTCTCGTGGTTTCGATACAGACTTTGAAGACGATCTTGGTCTCGATTCTTCCGACTCTGTATTCAGGCTCGATGGCTACTACAAAATTGGTTCACGACATCGCCTGGACTTCAGCGGATTCGATCTCTCTCGCAGTGCCCTCAATCAGATTCAGCAAGAGATTCAATGGGGTGATAATCTTTATAACATTAATACTATGGTCGATAGTGATTTCGATCTAAGAATTTACAAACTGGCTTATACCTATTCTTTTTTAGAGGGAGATAATGGCTTTCTGGGTGTAACAGGTGGACTCTATATTGCAGACACCGATATCACCCTTACCGATCAAACTCTGGTTCAGAATGAGTCGGGCGATGTTACGGCACCTTTACCGGTCATTGGCCTGCGCGGTGAATACGGTCTCACTGAACGCTGGAAATTAAGAGCCAGTGCTGAATTTTTCGCACTGGAGATCGATGATAAGTTTAGCGGATCCTTGAGCGACGTGTTTGTAGGATTGGACTATCAGTTGTTCGAAAATACTTCGCTAGGTTTCGGTGTGAATAGCGTCGCCTTCGACGTCGCAACTGATAAAAACAGCTTCGATGGTCAGTTGGACTGGAATTACCGCGGTGGACTGGTCTATCTCAAATTCGATTTTTGAAAACCGCTCGTTGAAAAAAAGGAAAGTGTAATGAAGAGAACTTGTACGATTGCATTCAATGACGGTCACAGCATGAAATTTGCCTTCGGTCAGCAAGCGGATGATTCTATGGTTGGCAGATTGGTGGATGATGCCCTGGATCGAAATTCCATTTCATTTGAGGTCGAAGGTCAGCTCTTGGTTTTTCCCATGGCTAACATACGATCTATAACGGTTGCTCCGGCACCGGCTAAATTGCCGCAAAGCGTAATTCAAGGTGCGTCAATGGCTTAACCGGCAGGTAGTCGCAACCTGCAGCGGTCTTTCTAAAGCAGCTTGAGAAATTTCAGCAATAGTTGACGAACTTGAAATCCAAGCTGTTTCTCTTGTCGATAACTAAGGGGCGTACCAGATCGGTGAAGTGTAAGCGCGTTCCTGTATCGTCGTCGGATAATCATCAGGATGATCTATACCTAGAGCAACAGCGTCGTAGAGCGAGTGCCGGGGCGTCGGTATTTGTATGACCCTGACGTAATAAAATGCACTTACATCAGGATCGAAATCCGGGTCCTGCCACACAGTGGTCAGTTGTGCATCACCAATGGTATCGCTCCATGTCGCCGTGTCGATATCGACTGTGTTGCCGACCGGGTCCACGTTTCCACGACGATTGATACGACGTCCGTCGGACGCGGCCACATTGTAAATTTCTTCCTGGGGTAAGCCGTCCTCATCAACCCAACCCTTGATTACCTGGATTCGGTCGAGATTGGCATGATCCGGATCTTTGACTGCACTGATTAGAAAGCTGGGTGCTTCATCGTTTCGACTGTTGGTCAGATCGCTACCCATAGGCACGCCTTTTTCATAACCGATCTCGGCCAAACGTGATGAGTAGGCATCTTCCATATCGAAGTCGTAGCCAGCAAAAAAGCGCACGCGCATGCGCGGACCAGTGGTGGCATAAGTCTCCTTGCGGCGGAAGGCATCGAAGATCGCTTCCCGGGTGTTTTCTTCAGCCCAGACTGCGGCAAGGCCAGCAGCGCCCATATCAATGCCATAGCTGTGGGGGGGAACTACTATCTTACTAGGATCGAAGGTGTTTTCTGGAATTGAATCCAAGGCCATTTTGCCCCAGAAGTTGTCTTCTTCGTAGGAGGAAGATCCAGTATGAGAATCGGTAGAACCTATAAGGCCGAACTTATAGGGATTGGCACCAACGCGCTCTTCGATTGCCAGGCCCCTTAACAAAGCCGAGCGGGAATAATCGCCGGCGGTCGCGACTCGTTCTGAGTTCTCCACAATAAATGCGCGGTCTGCGTCCGATAACTCGCCCAAGAATGAATCACCGAACATGGACACTTCTGCTGTGCCGCCCACTTCGATGGCATGGTCATAGATTTCAAAGTCGGCAAACTCGTCGGCCGGTGACAGGCTGGGGTGAGTTTCGGAGTCACCCTTAATTTGGGTTGTTTCTACTATAGTCTCCCAGCGCATGCGAGATTCGGCATAGGCTCGGTCGATTGCAGTGCCATCACTCTTTGCCAGCGGAAACATCAGACCCTTGCTAATATTCTGGTTGTGGGGAATCGATACGAAATTTTCACCCACTGTCTCCGACGTCATATCCAGCCAATCCCAGAGGTCTTCTGGTGCACTACTATCGAAGCTGGTAAACGGCAGATATTCCCGAGCTGTATTGCCATCGCCACGTTGAAAGACAATGCGGTGCAAGTTGGCACCGTCGGGTGTGGAGGTCCATTCCCAGCCGATGAAGGCGGTGAACTCGCCAGGTTCGTTGTGCCTATCCGCTGCTGCAATAACTTCCTCCCACACGGAGGTTCGAATATCAACTGAATTAAGATTTGGGTCCGCCTGGCCTGCGTTCACCTGCGAAATCAATTCAGCAAACGCTCTCTGTGGTTCACCGGCATCGGAAAAGCCTTTCAAGCGCTGTGCAATCTCGAATTGCGCTACACGTGGATCGCCTTCGAATACCATGGGAATTACACCCATGTATTCAGCATGCTCGGCAACCACCAGGAAATCGAGCGGATTATTGATTTGAATTTTGGCGCGGTGCAATGGGTGTACTGTAGGCAGACCCTTGGCATAACGATAGGCGGAATCGGGTGTAGTGTTGCGATTGCCCATCAGATAGGCATCGGGTGAGTAAGAGGTATGTAAATGAGTATCGCCAAAAAATACATCGGTATTACGCACCTGAGCGAATGCAGGATGAACTCCTAACGCCATCGTTAGAAGCATGCCGGCAATTGAAGCAAAAGTTTTGTTACTCACAGATTGATCCTCCCTAACTACAACAACTCTATTACAGCACCGATATTATTCCGATAACTGAGTAAATACTCTGAAAAGTAGAACATATAAGATTGTTAGATGATTAGTTTACCACTAGCAGTAAACAATGTACTCATCGCTGCACATATTTATTGACCAGTGCCTGCACGGTTGGATCGCTAGGCATGATACGAGACAAATTCGAAAGATAGGGCAACAATTCAATCCCTCTTTCTTCTCGATCCAAAAACGAGATTAGCAGTAGCAAGGACTCCGGTTGATTCGGCCAATTTTCTTCAGATTGTTTTAACACATCGATGGCGACATCGATTTCACCTTCGGATTCAAGTGCAACTGCGTAGACATAACTGTAACGGGGGGAGGCATCGGCTGTTTGTGTTGCCAGCCGCAGTTGTTCAAGTGCCTGGGACAAGCTGCCGGTTCGTACATTGAGCAAGCCCAGCGCATGCTGTGCTGCGCCGCTGTCTGGGGCAATAGTTATAGCTCGCTGTAGCAGTGACTCTGCTTCTGCTTCATTTCCATCTTCGCGCCTCAAATCCGCCAGATTTAGTAAGGCAGGAACGAAATTCGGTTCGATCTCCAGCGCACGTTCGTAAGCTCGAATGGTGGCGACTGGATTGCCGCGACGAATATAGTATGTCGCCAGATTAAGTTGTCCACCAGGCGTATCTTGTATATAGAGAAGACTCTCTTCATGCTCATCGAACAGGGCAAGAATTTCTGCATGCATTGGTTCCGGTGCAAAAGCAAAGGCATCTGCTAGTTGGTTAGCCACTGCCAGACGAACTGTCTTAACTTCATCATTCATATAATTCTGCAGTAACTGCAAACGCCCCTGGGGTGGCAGAATTGCCGAAGCTTCCACCGCGGCTCGGCGAACTAAGGGATCGCTGTCCAGCAAATTACGCTGAATACTCTCGAGGGTAATTCTTGCCGGAAAGTTGGCAGCCTGACTTAAAAGTGTTGCTCGCTGAATAGCGGGAAAACTTGTGTCATTAGCGACAGCGAGTATGTTTGGTAGGGCCAGTGTGTTTAGTCTTTGCACCTCTTGGTTTGCTTCAGCAAATACTGATTCGGTCTCTTCCCCAAACAATTGAACATAGTTTGCTATGACTTCTGTTGCGGACCAATCATCATGACAATTGTTACAGGCATTGGGAGCACCGATTCTGTTAGCTAATGCTGGCCGAGGAATAGAAAAACTATGATCGGCGCGCGCGTCCACCTGCATATACGTACGCTCAGGCATATGACAACTCGTACATTGCGCGCCAGCCGAGGCAAGCGGATGTTGATGATGATCCAGGGATCGATAAGTTTCTGCCTGATGACAGCTAAGACAAAGAGTGTTAGCTGGCGCTTTTAGTTCGGCGGTGTGGGCGTTGTGGCAATCGGTACAACTAACTCCGGCCTGATACATTTTACTCTGCACGAATGAACCAAAGACAAATACTTCATCATTGATTTGTCCGTCAGCAAAATACAATTCTCGATTGAGAAAGCTAAGCTGATACTGCTCGTGATAGAAACGGTTTGCTTCATAACCTCCGCTGACACCGCGACGAGAATGGCAGACCGCACAAGTATCTAGCTGCATGCTGCTATCGCCAGCGATATTCCTGGCAATAGGCTCATCACCTGAAAATTGAAACAGGCTTTCCTTAGCAAGGGATTTCTCAAAACCGAGAAACTCGCCAATCAGATTTCCTGTCTGCGCCATGGCGACGTGATCGCTCGCTGGGCCATGGCAGCCCTCACAAGAAACATTAATCTCGGACCAGGTAGTGGCATAACTGCCGTCATCTGGAGAATAGTTGCGCTGCAGATCAGTGGAGTGGCACTCAGCACAGCGACTATTCCAGTTAGAGAAATGGTTAGCCCAGTAAAAAGGATGTTCTGAGTTGATGTTTTCGTCGGGTTGTAAATGAAACCAGCGCTGTCCACCTTGGTCTGTCGGCCGCGAGTCCCAAGCGATATTCAGTGCCTGTACATGACCATTTTCTAATTCCACCAGGTATTGTTGCAGAGGGTCGTGACCAAAAGTGTACTTGATTTGGAATCTTTCGAGTTCGCCGTCTTCATTCAATGTATCGACAAGGTAGATACCTTCATCGATATAAAAGCGTGATTCGATGCCATGAAAAGAAACGCGGATATCGGAGAAATTCCCAAGCACACTTTCGACAGTCGCAGGTAGCATGGATTTTTGGTGATCGGAAACTGTCCATTGTTGAAATTCTTCCTGGTGGCAGTCCTGACAAGTGGAATTTCCGACGAACTCAGCTCCTTGGGCGGAACCAATTAGCAAGCACATGACTAGCAAACAACCTGGAACTCGCATGTCAGAACTTCTCCCCGATTCTTAAGTACACTGCCGTTTCTCCTTCACTATAACCTACGTCTAATCCTAAATGCATAGATTGGTCGGAAGAAACTTGCCAGCGAATTCCGGCACCGATGCTATTCACGGATTCGCCATTACCCAAATCATTAAAGGAGTCTGCCACGCGCCCGCTTTCCACAGAAGCGATAAATCCCCAGCGCTGACTGAATTTTTCCCGCCACTCAATATGAGCAGAAATGGCCGCATTGTCCTGGTAACGACCACTGGCAAAGCCGCGCATGTCCAACGCGGGTAACAGAAAGAATGGTGCGTTGCCACGCACCTCACTAGCCCAGGTGCGAAATGCAATCACGCTAGATGAGCGCACGGGAAAATATTGGTTGTAAGAAGCGGTGTAACGATCAAAATTAAAACTGCTACCCCAGGATTGATCATCTCGCGCCAGGATTGCCTCAAACCATTTTCCTGAAGTCGGGTAATAGTTATCGTTGGTGTCATCGTAATTAGCTACCAGTGCAAAATTCACCACATCGATTTTGTTCGCAAGATCAGGCAGTGGACGATTATTCAGCTGTTGATTGAATTTGACGGAGGAACTCATCCAGGCCGCACGCAAACCGCCAAACCAATTATTAGTCGCAGGAATACGATAGAGTACTTGACCGTAGACAAGGTCGGTATCAAGGTTGTATTCGATGGGATTTTCAGCCAGCGCCGGAAATTGCCCGGAACCGAAATAGTCGACGTTTAACTCGGCACTAGCAACCGCAAGTTTTAGTCGCAATCTATCCTGCAACAGGTAATCATCATGAAATGCGCCGAGTACACGGCTGTCACTGTCGGTATACATCGCACCAAGGCCGCTCGTGCTATTGGGAATATCCTCTTTGCCTGGTTGTTGGGGGTGCAGGTATAAAAGTGCTAGTTGAAGCCCTGTTCCTAATGTTGGATTTGATAACGGAATGGGAACGGTGATGAAATTCCCGGTTTGCCTGCCCGGTGTGGCCTTTACGGCATCAATCTGATCGTTAATGGTTTCATCGAAATCGTCAGCAGTAGAATTCACTTGCCAAAAGAGCATCAATAAGAAACAAGCGTAACCTAATACTTTTTGCCTTACTTCCATCGTTATTGCCGGCAAAACTCGATTAGAACTTATAGATGAATCCGATCAACGGCCCATGAGTCACTGTGTCGTAGGCAAAGTAATTAGCACTTCCCGAAGATCCATCTTCGAAGTCTACCCAGGTAGCTCGGTATTGCAGATCAAGAGTCCAGTTCTCGCTCATGTTGTATTGAAAGCCACCGGAGAGAGTTGAAGTGAAATCTGATTGCAGACCGAGACCGCCAACATCGCCTCGTAATAGAAACTTCCAGTCTTCAGTTAATTCAGTCGCCCAACGTACTCCGACGAACAAATCTATCCAGTCTTCTTCTACCTCCGCTTCAATCGTGCCAGGTAAAATTGCCGGGTCGACAGCGATGTCTAAATCATTGTCCCACCAGCGCACACCAATCAGGTAATCAAGCTGGCTACCGCCAGATTCACGGCGATTAAAAGCCATCGCTTCGAATACTCCCTGATGCACGGTAGCATCTACTACGCCACCCCTTGCCGACGAAACATCTGCTCCTAAATCCATAAAACCGTAGTCCAGCGCGAAGCCCCAGCCCTCGCCCTGGTACGCTTCGAAATGAATCATTGCAGCAGCTTCCAGTGTTTCCAAAATATCATCGAAATCAGTATCAACAGGCACACCAGTCACACGGCCTACTCCGGCATCGCCATTGATAGAAGAAAGCTGGCCGTAAGCTTCCAATTCGTAAGTCCATTGTTGTGCAAAGGCGCTGGTTGAGAATCCCAGAATCAGGCTAAGTGTTGTCAAAAACACAAACTTACTAAAACTCTTCATATTAGAAACATCCTTTAGGCAGCAATAGTTACTCTCAATTGTTTTGATTATCGGTTAACGTCGGGATTATAGGGGTCAGGTGTCCCTAATGTTATCGGAGGTTCTTGTTGTAGCGATGCCTGGTGCCTAACGATTCGTGTGAAAATTGCCGGTATTACCCACGCACCATCTCCTTCCATACCGAGATGCTCAACGAGATCGTATTCTTCCTTAGGATCGCGCAATAAATTGTAGAGCCGGGGCATACCGGGCGTTGTCACGGTCGAACCCATGGTAGCCTGTTCCAGCATATGCAATTTCCAGTTTCCCCATTTGTAGCCCATCAGAGTGAGACCGTTATAAACCGGAAATCCATCTCGGGCGGACTGATTAGTTGCCCCGGTCAGGAAGTCAAATTGATCAACGCCATCGATGATGCGATCCTCGGGAACTTCGGCGCCAGCCACGCGGGCCAATGTGGGCAGCAGATCAGTAATGTGGACAATTTCATTGTTGATTTGCCCCGCGTCGATCTGAGCTGGCCAACGCATTATAAATGGAGTTCGCAGCGAACCCTCCAGAGCCGTGAAGTAGGTCCCGCGCCATGGTCCGGCGGTGCCATTATGGGGAAAAATTTCTTCCGGTCCGTTTTCGCTCATCCAGATTACGATGGTGTTTTCGCGAATACCGAGACGGTCGATGGCGCTCAATATCTGACCAACCCGCGCATCTATTTCTGTAAGCACGTCGGCAAGATGCCCATTGCCGGTTATTCCTTCGAATTCAGGGTGAGGCAATGTGGGTAAATGCACTTGAGTGTAAGGTACGAACGCAAAGAAAGGAGTGTTGGTCTCGGTATTGCGTTCCATGAAATCAATGACTCGTTCTGTGAGTTCGCTATCGATTTCACGACGCGCGGGAACATCGTAGTCTTTCACCCGGCGCGGTTGTTGTCCGCGCCGACTTTCTAGAATTGCCGGAGGTTCGACTTCCTCTGGATCAAACTGAAATCCGGTGTAATACAGAGATTCGTCGGTGGTATTGGGAATGCCGTACCATTCATCGAATCCCTGATCCGTAGGAAAGCGACCTTCGGTGTCACCCAAATGCCACTTGCCATACATTCCAGTAGCATAGCCTTGCTCGGAGAGTAGCTCCGGTAAAGTGATTTCCCACTGAGTCATGCCGTATAACATTCCCCACACCACGTGGGTGGTACCTGAGCGAATCGCGTGGCGACCGGTCATTAATGCCGAACGACTGGGTGTGCACTGAGTCTCGACATTGAAATTCAGCAGGCGCAATCCTTCGGCAGCAAGGTTATCGAGAGCGGGAGTCTCGGCACCCCGCAAGATTCCGCCACCATAGGCACCAATTTCGCCCCAGCCCAAATTGTCCATAACCATAAGAACGATGTTAGGTTTATCTGCTTGCGCTATGACAATCTGCGGCAATGCAAAAACAACAAGTAGAGTACAAAAAAGTTTCTTCATCACTTTGCTCTTCTCAAAAAAACCGACCCGTTAGGGTGTATACCAGATTGGGGAAGTGTAGGCTCTTTCCTGCGTAATCATGGGAGACTCAGCGGGTGCTTCAACATCAAAATAGTTTGCTTCATAAGCGGTCCAACGTGGCGTTGGAATCTCGATTACCCGTGCATAATAAAACGCGCGCTGATCAGCATCGAAGTCTGGATCTTCCCAGACTGTGATCAACTCCGGCTCGCCAATGGAATTGGTAAAGCTTGCATTCTCCACATCGACAGTGTTGCCTACCGAAGGCAGTATCCCGTCTCGACCGGGTTCGCGATCACCAGACCAGACTACATCGTAGACCTGTTCTTCGGTTTCGCCGTCATCATTTAACCAACCTTTGACGATCTGGATGCGATCCAGGTTGCCGCTCATCGGATCTTTCCGCGCAGCTACCAGAAAAGAGGGAGACCTGCCCCGGGGTGCATCGCTGAGATCGCCACCCATGGGCACACCCTTGCGATAGCCAACATCGCCTGGCAGGCGAGTTATGGCATCTTCTTCGGTGAATTCCCAGCCACCGAAGAAGCGGACCTGCAGACGTGTTCCGGTACTGGCATAGGTTTCCTTGCGCGCCATGGCATCGAAGATCGACTCGCGCGTGTTTTCTGTTGCCCATACCGCGGCATAACCGGAGGCAGCCTGGTACCAGCCTGGCCAGACGATGGGAGGAAAATGGCCAACTTCACCGTCCATGCGGCCGGCGTCGGGCTCAGTCTGAGAATGTTTACCAAAGAAATTGTCTTCCTCGGCAGTCGCCAGACCAGTATGACTATCTGTTGAACCAATCAGTCCGAACTTGTACGGATTGGTGCCAAGATTTACCTCGTGTCGCAGACCGTTCTTAAGCGCTTCCCGTGCATATTCGTACTGCAACATCTCATCTTCTTTCGCTATAGGTCCAAGGTTGCTTCTATCCCAGGTCTCATAATCGGCGAACTCGTCGGTGGGTGAGAGGAAGGGATGTGCCTCGCCATCGCCCTTGATCTGGGTAACTTCATAAATCGGTTCCCAGCGTGCGCGCCTTTCCGCGTAATCGGCGGTAATAGGTTCGCCGGTGAAGGAATTGATATCAGGAAACATGATGCCGTTGGACAGATTGCCATTATGGGCGGCTGCCAGTACCTGACCACCGGTGCTGGCTTCGTAGTTTTCCATCCAGGTCCACAGGTCTTCCGGATTCTCACTATCTACTGTTGTATAGGGTAAAAACTGCAGGGCTTTGTCTGCGCCATCCCGATAAACGATGTTGCGATGGAGGTTGTTCGCACCAGGGAAGGAGGTCCATTCGTTACCAATCATGGCGGTAAAAGTGCCCGGGTCGTTAAAATCTTCAGCCGCCTGCACATAGTCTTCCCAAACGCTACGCGCAAAGGCTTCCTCGGCAAGGATCTCTGGGATCTCAAGATTGGCGATTGCCTGCACAATCTCATAGGCAGCATCTATAGCGGTTTCACCGCCGAGGTTGATACGGCGATTCCAATCTCTCACCGTTGCATCGGTCATCAGGTTAGGATTGCCACGAATAACTTCGTTCATGGCTCCCATGGCATCGGAGTGATCGGTTAGTACCAGAAAATCCAGCGGTGTCCCGAGCTGCACTTTAAAGCCGCCGCTGGCGGTAACTTCATCGCCACGGGCAAATCGATAGGCGTCGCTTGGGCTCAAGATGACGCCAGCTGCCCGTGCGTCTAAAGACAGGTTGCTGTGAAGATGAACTTCGCCCCACAACAATTCCGTTGGGAAATTGCGATCGGCATAGGGAGAATAGCTGCGCTCACCGAGGTTACTACTGATGGTATCCCGATCGATTGGGACATCTTGTGCTAATACAGAGACTGACAAGAATGAAGCAATTATTGCTCCGAAAATTTTCATCTTCATAGTGCTACTCCAGATACTACGATTCACTAAATCCAGAACACCGAGAAACGCTCGATGGTCCACACAATGGTTATGCTTCCTACTGCGAACGCGACCGGTTTTTCCAGGCGTGCTACCAATTCCATCGGCTGTGCTAGAGACAGCTGGTTCCAATGAGAATTTGGGCTCAGTCTAGCAAGGTATCCCGCACTATACGTGACAAATAGTGTCAGAGAAATAATGGCGCAGACGAACACTATCTGACCGATTTCCACGCCAACATTGAACGCTAGAAGCGCCGCAGGTATTTCAGTTTGCGGAAGTCCTATTTCACCAAGCGCCGAAGCGAAGCCAAAGCCATGCAACAAGCCAAAGGATCCGGAGACGGCAATCGGGTAGCGCCAGGTCAGTGTGTCTTTTCGATTGAGCGCGATCTCTCGTGCCAGAAACACGATAGACAGTGCAATCACTGCTTCGATGGGCGGAATAGGCAAGCGCACTAATTCAAGGGCTGCCAGTGACAGTGTAATCGAATGGGCTATGGTGAAGCCGGTGATTGTAATCAGGATTCTGCGAGGAGTGCGGGCAATCAAGACCAGACAGGCAACAAACAGCAAATGGTCGATGCCTTCGAGAATATGTTCAATACCAAATAACGTATAAGTTCGCGCAACTTCAAAACGGGTGGGGGCTGCCCCGATGACCATGGAAGGATTCGCAGCGGCGAGCCGCTCCACCAGGCTGCTGCCGTCAAGACCCTCAATCCTTACCAAAACGTCAGTGCCGGAACTGGACAGGCCTTCGATAACAATCTCGGCGCCAGCCATGCCGCCATCCCGTCTTATACTATACCGTTCGATAAAAGCCCCATTGATGATTTCAGCCCTTGGCGGTCTCGTGACCTGCACTTCTGCCGGGAATCTGACATAGAGACTGAGACGCATGTCACCCTGGGCGGGTACTTTCCAAAGCACATCGAAATTCTCGGCAGAAGTTTCGCGAATTTCCAGGAAGGCAGGTCGGTACTCGTCCGCCTGCACCATGCCTGAAACGAGCAAAAAAAGGGCAGCCAATACACGACCTAAACTCATTGTGTCTCGCTCAGCTCTGGCGAGGCGTTTACGTCCTGTTGTGGATCTGCAATTGTAACGATGTAGCGCTCTCGCAGAGCATTATAAAACGTATCGTTTGCTTCTCTACGCCGCTCTTCATCCCACTCCCGTTGAACATCATTACGAATTTGATCTAATGGGGGCAGGTCTCCCTCTATGTATTCACTGATATATACTAAATGCAAGCCAAAGCCGGATTGAATTGGGCCTTGCCAGCTTCCTGAGGGCAGGATTCTCAAAGCATCGAGAAATTGAACCCCCATAACGCGGGCGATTTCATTTTCATCCGCTGCCTCGAACTGGGTTGGTGTCATCAGTAGCGGATCACCGACTAAAATTTGTGAGCGCGCTTCTGCATCTTCTTGATTTTGTATTTCGGTCAGTGCAGATTCGGCATCTGCACGAACTGATTCACCCCGTTCATTAGCATTAAAATACACGTGTTGCAGAGAAAAACGAGCAGGACTTCTGAATTGGTCCGCGTTTTCGTCTAGAAACGCTCGCAGTTCTGTTTCTGTAGGTTCGTTGAGAGTGGCGATATCGTCAGTCAGGAATTGCAGCTTTTGCTGCATACGCCGGCGGATCAGAGGATCATCACGATCCAATCCCATCACCAGGGCTTCCCGATACATGATTTCTTCTCGAATATAATCCTGCACCAGAGCATCGAGTTCATTTTGGGTGGGTAGTCGTTGCCAGACTCTCTCAAAGCCCGAGATTAAGGCATTGATCTGACCATCGCTAACAACAAGTTCTTGCAGTTGTTGGTCGCTTGTGTCGTCAGATACAAGTTCATAGACAGCAAACATGAACACGCCGAGCACTAAAAAGTACAACAGTGGTTCACTTAGAAGTGTGCGAAGTACTTTCACTCTTCACTCCGCGTAGGGAATAGGATAGTAATTAACAATACGCCAATTCATTGGCATTGGATTTTAACAGGCGAAATCGTTTTAACCTTGCTCTGGTGGAAATCCATCTAGAATACGGGCGACTGCTTCGCTGATGAGTGCTTCACGTTCCCGTTGATTCGCAGTGGGATCAAGTTGTCCCTCAGCGATGCCGCGCCACACCAGAATATTGTCATTCGGCCCTATAAAATCCAGCACCAGAGTGCCTTGCACAACTTCAGACGTCTGAGTAGTTGTTTGCATTCTGCCGTAGGCATAGCCGTAGCGATACGACCCTGAGACACCACTATAGCCTCCAAGCTGCCATCCCGGTGCATAGCCGGAATAAGTATTGTAGCTGTCGATGTCTACGCGGTCGGCTGTTACTACTGTGTAATTCACTAAAAAATCCACCGGCCCATTTTCTCGGAGGCGAATTCCTTTAGCGCTCAGTTCATCATTGACGTTATTGCGAATCCGTTGATCCGCCAGATCACTAGCTAGGTAGCGACGGCTGGTTAGATTGAATTCGTTGCCATCGTGCCAGCGATAAGAACTATAAGTCGAGAAGTCGACGGATTCATCGAAATCAGAACCGATCTCTAGATCGCTAGAACAGCCAGTAAGCAATGCTAAAACAAGAGTCAGTGTGGCGATTAATGTTGTCTTCAAAGTCTAATCCTCATCGCTGTGATAATTTGGCCGAATTTTCTCATAGAAAGCACAATGCCTGCGTATTCTAGGTAAGGGACTGCAAAGGCTAATCAAAAAAAGTCGCATTTGCCAGCGCAAATGCCTTCGTCTCAACTATTAATTTTGCTTATTTACCCAGGATTGGTGCAAGTGGCAAATACCAACTGCTCTGGTAGACTCAGGAAATTCCAGCTGTCGTCAGGGATTGAAATGAAGTTCCTACATAAAATAGTCCAGTTTGTGATTGTGAGTACAAGCATGCTTCTATCCTGGCAGGCGGGCGCCCAGCAATTGGATTTTCTACGGGAGAGCGTACTCAGCAGCCTCGATGAGCGCGATGTCACTTCATTAAGAGCGCAGATTCGCGAAGCGCTAGACCAGGCTCCGGATGCGGAAGTCATCGATTGGAATTCTCCAGACGGCAACAAAGCCGGCAAGATTTTAGTTCGCTTCAGTTATGAAACCAATGATCGCCTCTGCCGGCGTTCACTGTTCCAGGTGAGTGAAACAAATGGTCGCCGCGAAAACTTTCGCTTCGATCTTTGCCAAACCGATAGCGGTTGGGAAATTGCGGAGACCCCCGGCATACTTTCACAACGAGATAGAGATCAGCTCAGGGCGTTCGTTGTCGACGTACTTGATAATCAAGAAGATGGATTACCACTGTCCTGGAGTGGAAGGCGCTCCCGTAACAATGCCGTGGTCGTGCCACTGACAACGGATAGCGATGTTGCAGAAAATTGCCGACTTACTGCAATCACTCTAATCGATCAGCAAGGACAATCACTCAACGGTCAGTATCTATTCTGCAAAAATGCTCAAGGTGAATGGGAGTACTCGCCCAGATAAACTAAGAGGTTCTCCTGACCCTATTCCAGCGCCATCTGTTTCAGAATTTCGTCTATCTCACCTGTCGAACGCATACGTTCAATTTCCTGTCGCACTCTTTCCTTGTCAGCCTCGTCATTGGCGATAACAATAAAACTAAGCGGCTCGTCGGAGAATTCGGCGTTATCGGCAACGGTAAGATTGTTTACTCGCATAATACTTTTTAGCGTATCCACATATTCCTGACCTCGTTCCGAATAGCGAATTAGTCCATCGGCCAGAATTTGTGAATCCAGAGGTTCGCCACGCTGGCGCAGGTCGGCGCGAATGCGACGAAAATCGTCATAGGCCGGATGACCATTCAGATTATTAAAGTAGCTGCGCACACTATCGAAGGGCCAATCGAAGGCTGCGATGCGATGATCTCCCAATTCGCCTCGTTGTTCTTCTGGCACGAGTCCATCTCCACCAAACGTCCACTGACCGAAAAGCGCGTTGCCAAGGTTGGCAAAACGAGAGGTGCCATAACCGCTTTCATAGGCAGCTTGACCCAGCGCCAGTCCTGGCGGGATAACATCCAGTTTGTAGAGTGCCTCCGACACAATTATCTTAAGTGCATCGAATGAAACTTCTTCGGTAACCTCTTCCGCATCGTCAACAATGTGCAGCACGTCCGCTGTCAAACCAAGAAAAGCAAGGTCATCGTTACTAGGACGCTCGTTGGCATCAATCTGTTGTTCGATTGCTTGCAAGCGCTCTCGACGATCCAACACCATGTCGTTGGCATGGAGAATTAACGGCGTCAGGAATCGATAAAACAACTCTTTCTTGACTGCGACCGTAACGCCCTGTGCATTGGTGCGCCAGTTAGGCCCGGTGCCGGTAATGATGCTGCGCGGCACCGCCATCTGTTGTTCTCGATTGGTTTCGCCCCACCACTGTTTCGATTCAAACCATGCTATTGAATCTTCCGGCCCACTCAGCACGATGACTTCCTGTGCAAACAATGAATTGTTTATCAAGCTCAAGCTGGAAAGTACTAGAAATAATTTTATGATCTTGCTGGCGTGCGTGAATTTCATTAATCGTTTAACTCCTATTTATTAGACCAGCTAAAGATGTTTTTCTATTGGTAGCAACCGGAACAGACTGGTCATTGATCTTCGCCAGAAACTCGCTTTGGGGTCACTAGTATAAATCATGTCAGCGCTAACGGAAGATGGATTCTTCTCCATCCATACCAGATCACCAGCGTTATTAAGAGTGGGACTCCAGCTATATTGAGGCTGCATCATCGCTTCGAAGTAGCTGGCCAACTCCTCGGCCAATGCTTCGCTGTGTATTAGCAAACCAATTTCCGTATTGATGTTTATAGACCTTGGGTCAAGGTTGAACGAACCGATAAAAACACGCTCGCGATCGAACACAAAAGCCTTGGCATGAATGCCGCCGTTTCCGGTGGAGGTTGTTATTGAAGTCTCCCTGACGAATTGAGTTTGATCCGGCTTCAATTCAAATAACTCGATACCGTTTTGCAATACCTGTGTTCGATAACGGGAAAATCCCGAAAACGAAGAGACATGATCGGCAGCGGCCAAAGAGTTTGTCAGTACTTTTACGCTGACCCCTCGATCGGCCAACTCGGCAAGCAAGCCACCACCCCCTTCGCCAGGAATAAAATAGGGCGAGCCAATTAATAATTCTGATTGCGTCTGCTCTGTCTGACTCTGCAGCAGTTGGGGCACTTCAGTCGCATTATCGACAGCGCCACCGGTAAGCTTGTCTGGTGAGTCGAAAACTATTTCTGCACGAGCGCTGACCGCACGGCTAATCAGGTCTTGCAAAAGCTGTCGCCGCTCTTGCGGTGATGATTGCTCTAATCCGAGCTGACTATAAAGGCTGGATACATTCTCGTGCATCCTGGAATAGAAAATTTCAAGTCGAGGCGGAGATGGATGGTCGGTAAAGATCGTGATCGGATAAGCCCAACTGCTATTCCAGTAATCATCAAAACTCAGTGACACATCGTCGACGATGGCACCGGAAATCAGCAGGTCTAAATCGGCGAAATTGTAGTTCTCGCTCATGCCGAAATATTCGTCAGCTATGTTGCGACCGCCAACAATGGCCGCTTGATTGTCAGTGACAAACACCTTGTTGTGCATTCGATGATTAAGGCGAGACATGTCACGGATCATCTCCCAGCCTCGACGTACGTTTATCGGTAACAGAAAACTACGAGTACCAAATGGATTAAAGATTCGAAATTCGATATTAGGGTGTGCATCGAGTGCTGCTAAGGCCTCGTCTCGATCCCGGTTATTGATGTCGTCTACCAAGATACGAACGCGAATGCCGCGTTCGGCTGCGACTAATAATCTCTCGGCTAAGAGTGTTCCCGCGGAATCTTGTTTCCAGATAAAGGTTTGTATATCGATGCTGCGTTCCGCTAGATCTGTAAGAGCTAGACGGACATCAAAAGATTCCAGCCCACTCGGCAACATGACAAACCTGGATTCCCCGGTATCGGTTGTATTGGTGGGGCCAGCGAGTTGTGCGAGGGTCGTATCTCCGGTGTCAGCTATGGTGTAACTCTCAATTCGAATAACTTCCTCGGGTAATGAGGCACAACTGGATAGAAAAATACCGACCAGTAAGGAGGCCGCTAACGGCAATGGTTTCCAAACCGAGTGCAAGAACAAGTTAGCCCTCAACTAATCTCAATTACGAGCTTCCGGAACGGCATCGATCAGCCTGGCGGTAAAACTTCGCAGTCGATCCAAGCGCATCTGGTCGGGTAAGGCTTCACCGACTGTGTAGGCTTGAATAGCGCCGCGCCATAATAGCGGCGCGGTACGAGGATCTGTTGGTGCCGTAATCACCACTAACAAGGTACCAGACTCCAAATCGTTAAAGGCGTTGGCGAGACCGGGAAAGATCTGCACCAGGTCAGTGATTTCCTGGCTCTGAACACTATCATCCATGACTAATGCAGCGGCAACCATGTAATCAGCATCATCCCTGTTTTCGGTAAACCGATAGTACTTGCGCATTAATTGAGATTCGATAGTTCCCTGAATCACAGACACCTGCTGCGCTGTGGCCTGCAAGCCAGCGCTACTATCCTGAACGATCAAGTCGGAAAACCATACCAACTGTGAACCGCGCTCGGGATTGAAGTTAGGATCAATTCGAGTTACTGCCGAAAAGCGTCGTGCATCGCTCATTATTCGATCTGCGGAGCTCACACACCCGCTTAAGAGGGAGGCGAGAAGCAGAAATATTCCTACTTTTATAAGAGTCATACGACGTAATAGATTCAATTCAACTACTCCTGTCTGTGAACAATAGCGAACGCTTATGATTATACCCGACCAAAACCAGACGGACAGTCCAGGATAAAAAAGACCCGGAATGAGAAACTAACAATTCATAGGATTAGCTATATGCAGTGCGTGGCAATTATTGAAAGGCGCCAAGACTGAACGAGAGAATCAGTCGAAAATCCCGTCGATCGTCTTCATCCCTGCCGCGATCGCCTTCGGAGAAGCGTAAGCGCAACCATAGCCCTTCAAATAATCCGGACTGAGGCCGAATATCAAAAGTCAGCGCAATCTCGTCTTCATCCGCCAGAATAACGCCCGAATCGGAACGTGCGTCGCTGCCTTTGGTGTAGTTAGCGACCAAGCTCAGGCCAGGCGCACCGAGTCTGGCGAAATTCTGCGAGAAGCCTAAGCGCCATGCTTGTTCATTAGCGCGGTCAAAATCAAACAGCATGCTGGAAGTGAAACCGGGTGTGCCTCCAAACGGTTTGCGCATAGCAGAATCACTGCCGGTGCGAGAGTAGGCAGCGGTCACTACGGTGCTGAAATAACTTAGGCGCGACTGAACTCCCCAGGATGAAGTATCGAAGTCCCCAATCAGTTCCTTGCCATTGCTTTGCTGATCGGTGTACTGGGCAGCTAACTGTAATCCCCAGCTGTCAGAGAGCGATCTTTCATAGCTGGATTCCAGATAAGTGGTGGTAAGAATATCGTCGGTGTGCAGGGTGAGGCCACCCAGACTCAGTCCATTTAGAAAAGCATACTGGACACCGGCGATTGATGTTCCTTCTTTATTATCATCAACTCCTGCAATTGTTCCCATGTGAACAAACTGCTCTGAATCTCGTTTCTTCATTTTAGTAATGTGACCACCAATGTATTGCAGGCGTTGTCCAGCATTTCGCACGACATAGCCTTCATGGGTGTTGGGGATCATTCTGCTGTCTTCCCGGTTAAGATAAGGCAGATTGAAATCTTGGCGGTAGGCCCTAATGGATGTTTCCTGATTTAAGGAGTAGTCCAGGTAAGCACGAGAGATCGTCGACAAATCCGATTGATCAGGTGCCAGGAGTCCCGTATTACCTAAATTTTTAGGTGCATCAATTCCATGAGAGGTATGCCAGGTGGTGGTAACAGACATTCTGTCGCGCCACTTACCGGACCTGAACGTCAATTCGGAACCTGCGGCAAAGGCTTCGCCCAGGCTTGTTACACCATCGTTCCGATCAAACTCGTACACTTTGAAATTTAGCTCTGACTCGCTGTCTCGCCAAAACGGTGCTGCCTCGCTGAAATCGAGTGCGAATATAGATCTACGCGGCGGCCGCTCGCCTTCGCTCGTTATGATCTCTAATGCAGTAGTGGCATCCTGTGCCGACTCCGGGGCGAGTGATTCATCGAGTTGATATTCTGCGGCGGTCAAATTACCAACTGCCAAACACATTGTTGTGAAGAATATTCCGAGCTTTAACCAAATTGCCCGGAGAGTGTTGCCGAGTAAGTTCCTCTCGATTAATGAGCTTGATCTAAAGTGCGGTGAGAAAAAAATAGGCATCAGGAATGGTTGCTTGCTAGAAAATTTTAGTGCTCAACGTTAAACTGCGGACAAGTCTGCAGGAATTTGCCAGCTACAGGCTTAGATGTAAACGAATACGGGTGGACTTTTTGGATCAGGTACGCAAACAGCTTATTCAGAAAATCACCTTCTACTACGGCTCTATCATTGTCGTAATGGGGGCAATCAGCCTATTGCTACCGCAATGGTTAGAATACCTTCCAGTCGGCGGGCTCAACGAACTTGTTACTGGCGACAACTTCAATAGCATCGAAGATGAGATCCTGTCGAGTTACTCCCCCGTTAATACCTGGAAAGGAGCTATCCAACTCGCAACGGCCCAGGTAGGCGCAATCCTAGTCATGTTGCCAATTCGCTGGGCTTATTTCAGTACTGACTTCGGTAATCGACGCAATTCCATCGCTGCCAATTTGATTCTTTTGCCTATCGTGGTGACCGGAATCGTGGCAATCGTTCAAAACAGTCTGGCCCTGGCGTTTTCTCTGGCAGGTATTGTTGCCGGAGTGAGTTATCGTACGCGCTTGAAGGACTCTACAGATGCACTCTTTATATTTGCTGCCATCGGGGTCGGGCTTGCCGCTGGCACCTTGGCATTGGGTATCGGCATGGTCATGGCTATGTTCTTCTCTTTCACTGTGTTGCTACTGCCCTCAGGCGAAGAAGGCGTTAAGCCGGTGCAAGTAGGTGAGCAAGATGCGAGTGAGAACGAAGAACAGAATTTGTAGGCGGAAAAAATCTACTAACGGAAGAATTGGCTTAGTTTCTCTAAGTTGAATTTCAAATTTATCTTTTCACATTCGATCCAACAGAAACTGTATTATCAGCGCGTTGGCAATATCGATAAAAAACGCACCAACTAAAGGCACGACCACGAAAGCTTTCACGGAAGCGCCAAACTTTTCAGTAACTGCGGTCATGTTGGCGATGGCTGTAGGTGTTGCTCCAAGCGCTAGCCCGGCAAATCCAGCCGACATTACGGCGGCATCGTAATCACTGTTCATCAGCCGGAACACCACAAACACGACAAACAATACGGTTACAACTACCTGTGCCAATAGGGTTAGCAATATAGGAATTCCCAGACCTGCCAGTGTCCACAATTGCAAACTCATCAGAGACATGGCGAGAAACAATCCCAGGCTAAGATCTGAGATCAATGCCATAGAACGACTGCGATCCGGAAATTGAACAGTGCGAAAGATTAGCGGTAATGTATTGATCATGATGATGCCCGCAAACAGGCAGGTGACAAATTCAGGTAGCACCAATCCAAATTCGATGAGCAAGGAGTTAAGGATCAATCCAAGGCCAATGCTCAAAGAAATGAGCAGGATCGAATTGAGCATGCGCTGGTAGTCGATAGGGGTTTCGGTTCCAGCATGGGACACCCCTACGACGAGTTTGTCATCGTGACTACCTTCAAGCTGGTAATGATTGATCAGAAATTTACCGATTGGCCCGCCGATAACACCTCCCAATATCAGACCAAAGGTGGCGGAGGCAATGCCGAGTTCCATTGCGTTGGGAATCCCGTACTCGTCAACAAATCGTGGCGCCCAGGCGATGGCGGTACCGTGTCCGCCGGCCAGGGAAACTGATCCACCGATTACACCAGTCTCTAGAGCCTGACCCGTTAGCAGGGTTGCTGAGATGCCGGTTATGTTCTGAATAAACAGATAGACCACCGCCAGTGCCAGCATGATTAGCAACGGCTTTCCACCCTGTACCAGCGTTTGAAATTTCGAGCTAAGGCCAATGGTGGTGAAGAATACTATTAGCAGTGAATCCCGCAGTTCCAATGCAAAAAGAATCTCGGTATTGAAGACTGCGTAAATGACTCCGAACAGTATCGAAGCAATTAATCCGCCGGAGACAGGTTCCGGGATATTGTATTCCTGCAGAAATTGAATCTTGCGGGTGAGATACTTGCCCAGAAATAGGACCAGTATAGCGACGATGATAGTTTGTCTCGGGCTCAGTTCCATTTTTAACTACTTTCTACTTGAGTTCGCTGTCGCCAGGCATGTCCTGGAGACAGGAATTAATATCAGGGCAATGTATTGTAACTCGATCCGTATTATTACTATTAGGAGAAAGGGAATCCACATCTTCTAGAAACTAGTCATTAATAACATTACCGCCACGTAGCAGAAAAGAATGGGATAAGAAAGGGCGCTCAGAGCGCCCTTTTTAGGTCACTAGTAACTAGTCTTGGTTCAAATTCTGAAGTTGCTCCACTAGTCGTTCAACGTTTCACGAATCCCATAGCTACGTCGGCGGAAAATCGATCAGCGATTTCTACTTTGAAAAACTTTATAAGAAGCTAAGGATTGGCGGCTTTTTCCCGCTATACCAATAAGGGGGATTTTGAAAGCAAAATGAACATTAGTTCGAGGACAAAAGCATTGAGGCAGGCAGCAAATAATTCGAGAAAGAATTCAATACTTCTTCTTTCTATATTACTTGGAATAATTTCCAGTTCAGCCTACGGGCAGGCGACGCTTCAGTTTTCTGCGCCGCAGCCCTACGTTTATATTCACGGGGTTGAAACCTTACTGAATTTCGAAGTAGAGCTCGATAATCCAGGCTTCAGTGCCGTGAGCGATATTTCATTCTCTATCTCGATGTCAGATCAAGTATCTTTGGGCAATATTGATAGCGAGTGTACGGAATCTTCCGATGGTTTTACTCGAACGATAAGCTGTGAGATTGATTCGCTCGATGCCGGAGCGATGAAGTTAATTGATTTCTTCGTTGACGGTCCGAATTCCGTAGAAGCGGGGCCGGATTTTTCCGTTTCATTGATCGCCACCAATGTTACCGTGCTTGAACCAAATTCTTTTACAGCCAGTCTGGCCGATGGCGATGAAACCGTAAGCGGATCGAATTTTACGATTCATGTTATCCGTGATCTCAATGTCGACATTAATCAAAACACCATTCCCGATGTCGACGAATCCATAATTAATCCCACTCCTGATATTTCCTTTGCAGAGATACTGGCGACCCAGGCTTCGATTGACGTGTTATTCCTCCATACACCGGCAGCGGAAGCATATTTAGAAGGAATGGTGCTTGATCGTGTAAATCAGTACATGACCTCAACTAATCAGATCTTCCGTGAGAACGATGTGATGTTGCGTTTGAACACCGTAGGCTTGGAGGAAATACCCTATATTAACGCAGATACTTCTGTCGATCAGACGCTCTCGGAGTTGGTTGCGAAAACCGATTCAGCATTTGCAGAATTCAACTCACTTGTTTTAAGTTCCGGTGCGGACATCGTAGTAATGATGCATGCACTAGACTTTGGCAGTGGCACGGAATGTACAAGCGCAACGACAAACGCGATTGGTCGGCAGGGTGATTTTCAGCAAGAGTACCATCAGGGTGAATTGCTGTCGGTTATAAATGTCGGGCCCGATTGTTTAGGCTTTCGCCATCTTGCAACTTCGATGGCAGCCAACATGGGAGTGGTTTCTGATCGTATAAACGTTGTAGACGGTGGGACTTTTTCTTTCTCCGCTGGCTATGAATTGGAGAATGAATTTTCAACTCTCATGGTCGGCCAGGGCGGTCAGCCTGCACCAACCGCGCCCGGACTACTGAGATTTTCAAATCCAGCGGCTATTTGTAATAACTTTGCCTGTGGCGTTGATCGAGAAGACCTGGCAACTGGTGCCGATGCAGTTAACTCATTGAACCGCACGCGTCACGTCGTAAGTCAGCTCTCAGCTACCGAGTTTAATTTCAGCGCCCTCGATAGAGAAACAATTCTGGACGGCAACGGCGCAGAAATTAGTATTTCTCATTCTCCAACTGAATCCGGCGCAATAATTTCGGACTTCGCTGAGTTTGGAGTAGTCATCACCAATGACTCTTCCGAAGCGCTAAGTGATCTAGTCATCGCTGTAAGTCACTTAAACGATGGTGCAGTGAGCACTGAAGCTCAAACTTACCATATAGAGAGCGACCGCTGCGTAATCTTGGGCCCTGATCTTGCAACGGAAGGAACTGTACTAGAGGGTATAACGGAAAAAGCAGGACAACTCGAGTGTTTAATAAATCAGATGAATCCAGGAGAAGAAATTTTCTTCAACTACTCAATACAGATTGATGACTCTCCTCCTATGCTCGATACAGAATCTTATTATCATCAACTGGTAAGCGTAAATAATATATATAAAGCGGAATCAGAAACATGTATTCCTGTGTTTACCGATATCGTCGATGCCCAGGCTGGCAGTACTGTGTGTGATGATGTGGAAAATTTAGTTTTGGATGTTGGCATCGGCGGTGAGATTGATCTGGATGCTTTGCCAGTAGTGTCAGGATCAAACATCTCTATTCCGTTTCTAAGAATATTTGACGGCCAGTTAATTAGTGGCGAGTTTGATATTTCGAGTTTTTCGCCATTGCAACTTACTCTTGTCAGTTATCAGTTGCTGGATCAGGAATTACTGCCAGCTGTTGAAAGTGATTTCGCAGAAGATGGCACTCTAACCTTGTTGGAAATTACAATCGATGACGTTACTTACACCATCACCGCGACTTATCAAGATGGCACCGATCCAGGCGTATTCGATAATCTCCTTATTACACCGATCTAAAGCGACACCCATGCAATTCGAATTTTCACTATACTTTAATCGCTAGCTTGACTAGAGTTGAAGTTGCTTTAGTACTGGGAAAAACTGGTAAGCAATGAATTCGAAACAGCCTCAATCGGAAGATTCCGATGATTCCCTAATTACGCCCAAGCGTCGAAGTGATCCAAACTACAAACCTTCTGTTCGAAAAATCTACCGTGCTCGCACCCGATTAATCGTTTGCCTTTGGACCCTGCCAGTATATGTCTTAACGGTTTGGATACTACTAAGTAATCGACAACCTATAGACATGTTCATGTTCTTCTATTTCGCACTATGTGCAGGATTTTGGTTAGACATGGCTTGGCGAAAATGTCCCGCCTGTGGCAAACAGTTCTATGTAAAAAGCTTATTGTTGAACTTGGTGACCCACAAGTGTGTGCACTGCAGTTTGGACATGGCAGCTACAGAACCTGTTAGTGATGATAAAGTAGAGTTTTAGCTCGCATATTGCATCAAACGATCGTTTATAGGGTTAATCTGGTTAAGCAAGCGTAGCGGTTTTTGGATTTTGCTTCGCGAAGAATAGTTATAACTATTCTGAGTGATTCAAAATTCAAAATGCAACGCCAGATTAGGCCTAAAAATGATCAGCTAAAAATAATTTGTAGCAATAAACTACGAGTATCAATGTTTATGAAACTTGGTGAAAAATTGAAAATTCAACGCGTGTTTGGTGCAATATGCGGGCTAATGCTTGGCTCGAACCATTCTCAAGAGTTCTAAAATCTTCGGTGGTTGACCCGTTCTCAATACACCTAACTTAAATACTTTTCCTGAACCCCACAGCACTAACACAATACTTGCCAGTAGCAATATTGTCGTACCGACAACGTCCACCATGGGTGGATCTGCTGCCGCTCGGTTCAACATTAAGTAAGGTGTAAATAGTGGAAACCAGGAAAGGGCTCGCACTATCGTGTTATTCGGATCTAGTACTACAAACGCCATCATCGCTATAGGCACTATCTGGATTAGTATCATCGGCATGATGAGAGCCTGGGCTTCTTTCAGTGTGCTGCACAAACTGCCGATGGCTAGAAACACGCCAGAATAGAGGGCATATCCAGCAAAGTAATAGAAGATAAACCAGGGAATTAACTCTGAACTTAGTATGACTTCCAGTATTTCAGAAATCAGTTCTGTTTGAGTGCTGTCATAACTGACAATGAAAACGTAAAAAGACAAAAGCCATACGGCGATAGTAGTGAGTCCAGCGAGTCCAATTCCAACTAGTTTGCCCATCATCAATTCGTCGGCGGTAACTGAAGCAAGCAATACTTCAATAATCCGGTTTGATTTTTCTTCAATAGTATTTGACAACAAGTACTGCACATTCTGCATTAGTGAGATAAACATTAAATACACGAAACCGATCGGTGCAAATTGGCGAAAGGTATCAGCCATGCTGACTGCTTCTTCGCCTTCGTCCGCGGTAGGATCTAATTGATTCAATGGCATGCGTGTGCGTTGCACGTTACGAACCGATTCAGTGTTTACTCCCAGCTCGGTGTATTCTCTTTCGCGAATTTCCGCATTGATACTTGAACCAATGGCATCCAGCAAACGTGAGTCGGTTAGATTGCGCGCCCAATACTGCACTCCGGCAGTTGTATCGGGTGGACCCGGGATAGCGCCAGGCCGTGAAATATCCTGATCAACATCGTCCGGAATGAGAATTAGGGCAAACAAATTTCCAGATTCACCATTAGCCGAAATCGGGCGATCTCCCACCAGGTAGGGTCTAAGTTGCGCAATAATTTCATCCGGCGGGGCGTTAATGTTTACCGAAGGTGGCAGGTCTGCCTGAATAAACTGTGGTTCGGGTTGTTCGTAGGGTGGTGCATCTTCCTCCAGATTTGGGCTGGCCATGGTAAGGGCGAAATTCAATCCGCCGCTTTCCAGCCATTCATCCAGTGCTGCAACTTCATCGGCATCCACATCGTCGATGAGTTGATCAATAGCAGTATTGGGATTGGCGGCTGTTAAATCCAGTTCGACGTCTACTCGATAATCCAACATATAAGTTACAAAATCTTGCAGTATCCTACGTTGATGTTCACGATCAATCGCAACATCTACTGCTTCTTCGTAGCGGCCGGATTGATCGATCAACAGGTAGTAACGTGTAGGTGTCGCGTTAGAAAGCGCGGTTTGTAAAAAATACATGCCGATAAAAATAACTGGGAAAATCAGAATGGTTACCCAGAAACCTTTAGTCTTTACGTTTTCCTGGTATTCGCGGTAGGCGATTAGCTGAATCATTTTAAACATACTTATCTAAACTCCGCTTCCTTGGCGTCATCACCTACTAAGTGCACAAACACATCGTGAAGAGTTGGTTCAGTAAATTTAAAACGGTTGAGACTTATGTTTTGCTCGAAACAAGTTTTTAATATCGCTTGTGGATTCACTTGTTCGGCTATTTGCACCTGCCACTGTTTGGCTGAGAGTTCGCCGTCTTCGACTTCAAATGGATCGATGCCGTTTACGCCATCGATGTTTTTCAAAGTTTCGATATTGTCATTGGTTTCCAATATTACTCGACGAGGAATTGTTGCTTTCGCTTCTCCAATTGTCCCATCAAAAATTTTCCTGCCTTTGGCGATAAGCAGAATATGGTCGCAGAGTCGTTCGGCATGTTGCATGACATGGGTTGAAAAAATAACCGTTTGACCATTGTCTGAAAGATCATTGATTAAATCTTCGAGCACGGTTTGGTTCACCGGATCCAATCCGGAGAATGGCTCATCGAGAATAACCAATTCAGGATTGTGGGCGACAGCAGAAAGCACCTGCACTTTCTGTCCCATGCCTTTCGACAAGGCCTCCACCTTCGACTCGGCAAAATCCTTTAGGCCGTATTTCTCCAATAATTCCCAGGCGCGATCTTTCGCTGCTTGTTTCTCCATACCTTTGAGCATGGCGAAGTATTGAATGATTGCCCACACCTTCATTTTCTTATAAAGGCCTTTTTCTTCAGGGAGATAGCCGATGCGGTTACGAACATCTAAAGCAGAAGAGTGACCCAATACGGAAATCTCACCACTACTCGGCTTGATGATTTCCAGGATCATGCGAAGGGTGGTGGTTTTACCGGCGCCATTAGGGCCAAGGAAACCGTAGATTGAACCTTTGGGAATTGAAATGCTGACATCGTCTACGGCTTTAAATTTACCGTAGTTTTTATCCACATTGGTTAGGCTGAGTACTGAATCCTGCATAAATCCATGCCTGAGGCTTACTGCTATTACAAGTATGTCAGAATCTTACTATAGCGAGTAGTCGTTCTTCCGCAGTAAATACTACAAACGTCTGATCTACTATGATCTTTAAACCTAACTAATTGGTAATGAAGCAAGATTGAAGCTGTGTGGTAGAGTAAAATCCGGAGCTACTTTCGCGGTATTCGCTTTCAATGAATGGGAAAGATAAGTTTTTGATGGCACGTGGCTATTGCATAAATATCCTTATCGCAGCATTTGTTGCGGGGTGGTCCTGCATAAGTGTTGCACAGCAATCAAACATCCCTCCAGAGGAAATTCGAGTTCAGGGAGAGCGTCTCTATTACTCACTCAGTGACAATACTTCTCCAGTTCTAATTTATGACAAAGAATTTTTTCAGTCGTTTGAACCGCAATCCGTAGGTGACATGCTAAAACGCGTTTCAGGTGTTGCCTTCACTTCTGACATCGGAGAATTTGAAGCACCTCAATTGAGAGGCCTTGGACCTGAATACACTCAGGTGCTTATCAACGGCGAAAGAATTCCTGGTGTAACAGATGATCGTGTTGCCCTGGTTGACCGCATTCCGGCAGAACTTATTGATCGAATCGAAGTGATTCGCAGCCCTACCGCTGACATAGACTCACAGGGGCTTGGCGGAACCATAAACCTGATTTTAAAAGATGGAGCAGAGCTACAGGGGAGCGAATGGCGATTGGGCGGAATCTTCTATCCCGATATCGATCCTACAACAAAAGGTTCCGCTGCCATTACCTTGGCTGATACTAATAATGCTTGGAGCTATTTACTGTCTTTAAATACACAAGAAAGACTAGGACCAAAAACAAAGAGTGAATTCTCTTACAATGAAGCCGGTGAATTACAACAAGTCTTTAGCTCGGATGATATTAGGGAGAGCACAGACAACTCCTTGTTCGGAAACTTAAGTTACAAAGTTGATAATGAGGAAAGTTTAAGCGTTCGCTTTGGCTACGTTGGCAGTCAGATTGATGAGATAGAGGAATTCCAAATTCATGATGAAGAATTTGAACTTGAAGAAAGCGGACTCGAGCGACGCGATTCTGAACAAGAGCGCTGGGACCTGGGTTTCTCCTACGACAAGTCCGTTAATGACGATTTAGATTTTCGATTTTCGCTTTCCGGGAGTCAGTTTAGAGATGACACCGAAGATCTCGAAGCCTTGATAGATGAGGGTGTGGAAGAAATTGAATTATTGCAATCGACAGACATCGAAGATCTCGACTTGCAAACGACGGCAGGTTTTTCTTACCGAATAAATTCTGAACACCGTATCGAATTTGGATTTGGTGCGAACAAACAAGAAAGAGAAGCGAATCAAAGAATTTTCGAAAGAGATGAAGACGACTTGGTCGATGTAAGCCCAGGCAATGGAATCTACCGAGTAGAAGAATCAAAGAGATTTATTTTCCTCAAGGATATTTGGGATCTCTCAAATTCTTCCACGCTTGAACTGGGCCTTAGAGGGGAAGATACCGAGTTGAGTCAACGTGGTAGCAACGGGCTCTCCAGTGAAACCCAGTTTGAATTCAATCCCTCAGCGCACTATTTTCGTGAAATTGGTTCTAATGGCCAGCTTCGAGTGAGCCTGGCGAAAACCCTGCGTCGACCGAATTTTACTGAAATCATTCCATTTGTTAATCGCGATTCTCCCAGCGAAGATCAAGTAACGATTGGCAATCCATCATTGCATCCGGAAGTAGCGCTTGGATTGGATGTTGGGTATTCCCATAGCTTCGACAATAGTGGCGGAATCCTCGGCCTGAATTTTTTCTATCGAGACATCGAAGACAAAATTGAACTTACTCAAATTGGTGAAGATACTTTTTCACCAGAAAACGTCGGTAACGGTGAAGCTTGGGGATTGGAAATTGATTTTGGAATGCCATTAACTTTTGTAGGTCTGCCCCAGCTAAGTTTTTTTACCAATTACTCTTATATAGATTCTGAAATTAAAGATCCGTTCACTAATCAAACCAGGCGTTTTAATCTGCAGCCCAACTATATAGCTAACGTCGATTTAATTCACAGCTTTGACAGGCTTGGAATAAACCACGGTATCAGCTTTCAAAAACAAGGAAAGGTCAGAGACTTACAATTCGATGAAACCAAGCAGGTTAGTTATGGCGCCAATCTTGAATACTTCATAGAGAAAACAATTGGAGAAAATCTCACTCTCAGGTTTAGTGCTAACAATTTATTGGATGCAGAAAAACGTGAGCGTGGTTTGATCTACGACGGACTTAACAGCTTCCTTGATGGTGAATTGGAAGAGCGAGTGTTTGAGTGGGAGGAGTCAGAACCCGTATTCTTGATAACCGTTCGCGGAACGTTCTGAAATACTGTTCTTGATTAAGAGGCCAGAGGTAGAGTAACTGTAAACTGCGTGCCTTGATTTTCACCACTACTCACTGAAATGTTTCCCAAATGAGCCTTCGCTATGGCTAGGGCCAAGCTCAAGCCCAGCCCGCTACCTGGTTTGCTGCGGCTCATATCGCAGCGATAGAATCGCTGAAATATATTGGGTAACTCTTTCGAGTCAATTCCTACCCCGGTGTCTGAAATATTTATAAGCACATCGTTTCCGCTAACATCATCAGAAAGCGACACAGTTCCTTCCGCTGGCGTGTACTTTATGGCGTTGTCCAGTAAGTTTCCAATTAAGCGCTGCAAGAATTGTTTGTTACCTTTGATAGTGTGCTCGGATTGGATATTGCATTCCAACTTAATATTGTTTTGCGTTGCCAGTGGTTGGAAAAGTTCGCAAGCGTCATTGATCAAGGCAGTAAAGTTTAAAGACTCCATATCATGCACAAGGCCAGCTTCGGTTTCTGCAAGATCAAGCATGGTATTAATTAGATGCAGCAGGCGATCACATTCTTCGATAGTGCTTCCTGCCATCTGTTCGTAATGTTCTTTATCGTGATCACTAGTTAACGAAGATTCTGCCAACCCCCTAATTCTTGCCAGCGGGCTTTTAAGATCGTGAGCAATGTTGTCAGTTATTTCGCGCATACTTTTTATAAGCAACTGAATCTTATCTAACATGCTGTTAAATGTTTCAGCGAGGCGATCTATCTCAGTGCCTTGATCAGACAATCTTACCCGCTCATCGAGGGCGCCATTGCTTATATCAATTGCCGTGTCCGTAACTTGTTGTACGCCTGACAGTGATTTTCTTCCCATTAGCCAGCCGGCAGCGAGCGACAAAATAATTAGAAAAGGAAAGCTTATTAGAAAAGTAAGCTGGAAGATTTCGAGAACGTCAGCGCGTTCTTCCAGTGACTCGGTAATTTGTAATATGTAGCGCCCATCACCGTCGTCGATCAATCCGTAAACTGTCCGCGCCGGGAATTCATGACTCTCTAGTTCAACAGTGCTAATTGCCGGTTCGCCTTGAACCATTGTCGCAGCGAAATTTTCTGGAGGTAGGTAGTCTTGCCAGTAGCCGTCGTCTGAGTTGCGCAACATAGACCCGTCTTCTGTGTACAGACGAAAAAGAACTTGAGACGATCCATCTTCAATCGCTTCCTGCTGCAGTTCCTGCCACAGAGGCACTATTCCTTGCGCAACGTAAAGTTCATTGAATTCTTCCAGATCATCTTCAAGATCTTCATCAACTTGATTAAGTAAAACAGTCGACGTCAAAAAATAGATTGTGCCAATGGCAAACAGAAAGAGGATTGAGGAGACAAAGGTGTACCAGACGGTTAGCCGTCCGGCCAGAGACTCTGGTTTAACTATCGCACTTAAGGACATAACCCACTCCTCGAATAGTATGAATTAGCGGGATATCGAATTCCTTGTCTACTTTATCTCTTAGTTTACAAACTCTTGCTTCTACTACGTTGGTATGGGGATCGAAATTGTAATCCCACACGTGTTCCATAATCATCGATTTAGATACGATACGATTTTCATTGCGCATTAGATACTCAAGCAAACTGAATTCTCTAGGTTGAAGATTTATTTTCTTCTCACCCCGCATTACCTTTCGGGTGCGAATATCGATGGTTAAATCGTGAACGGAAAGATTGTTAGGCTCAACAATATGATTTGCTCTACGAATAAGCGCCTGTAATCGAGCCAACAATTCAGACAATGCAAATGGTTTTGTTAGATAGTCATCTCCGCCAGTGTTAAAGCCCTTTACCCGATCATCCACAGATCGTTTTGCACTGAGTATTAGAACTGGCAGGTTTATATTGCTACTCCTGAGCTCATCGATTACTGATAATCCATCCATGCCAGGTAGCATGATGTCGATAATCCCTGCGTCATAGCTTTCCACCTGAGCCGCACTGAGCCCTTCGTCACCTTTAATGAAATGATCTACAACATAGCCCGCTTCTTTTAGACCTTTTATTACAAAAGTTGCGATTTTTATGTCGTCTTCAATTAAAACTATGCGCATAGGAAAAACCGGCTAAATAAAGTCAACCACGCTAGAATCTTAGCACAACGCACCCGATCTCATTTAATTACCATCGCCTCAAAAACATTACCATCCGGTAATCCTCTGGTAAGCCTACGGTTAGGTTTAATGCATAGCATGGCAACTGGTTATAAAAGCCACGTTGGCACAGCAAATAACCAGGAGGTTTGCCATGATTAAACAACTTTTTTTAGTTCTAGTTTGTGTTTGTTGTTTCTTTGCGGTGGGTGTTTATGCACAGGAATATCCCACCGTTACTGTAGATTCAACAAATTTCACTATTGATATACCGTATGCAGAATACGAAGACGAAGAAGGGGATACAAAAGCCCTGTCAGCTGAATTAACTGCTCCCGTAGACACCAGTGATTTCACATTCACTTTAAACACTACAACTCTGTCAGATGTCGCCGTCGATGCACCAGCATCGGTGGAAGGTGATGGAGCTTGTTCTCAAACCACCAATGCACAGTTTCTTTCATGCCGTTCCGATGTGCAGGATGATTTTTTTGAGAAGCAAGCGGTCTGCTTCAATTTCTCGGACGAAGAAGAACGTTCAGAGTGTTTTGCCGAAGCAGAAGAAGAACGACTGGAAGGATTAGAAGAATGTGATGACATCGAAGAAGCACACGAAAATCTATGTGCAGTATTGGGTGAAGATCCTTACGACCCGGATCTTGACGATATAACGTTTGTTAGTCTGGATGATATCGCTGCTAATCCTAATCCTTACTTTCCTTTAGTAGTTGGTAATACCTGGGTGTATGAAAACGACGAGGAAACAATAACCGTCACTGTGCTTGACCAAACACGGGAAATTGATGGAGTCGAAGCCATCGTAGTACAAGACGTAGTCATGGAAGAAGGGGAACTGGTTGAAGATACCTTTGACTGGTACGCCCAGGACGATGAAGGCAACGTTTGGTATATGGGTGAGCTGTCTCGCAACTATGAAGACGGAGAACTTAGTGACATAGACGGATCCTGGGAAGCTGGGGAAGAAGGCGCGAAGGCCGGTATCTTGTTTAGGGCTATGCCAATTGTCGATGAAGTGCTGAGACAAGAGTATGCAATCGGTGAAGCTGAAGACATTGGCCAAACTGTTCGCCTGGATTCTGATGAGTCAACAGACTCGGGTTTTGAATGTAATAGTAATTGCCTCGAAACTTTAGAATCGACACCACTCGAACCAGAAGCCTTGGAAACGAAAATCTATTTACCAGGAACCGGTTTGCTGATGGAAATAGATCTAGAGGAAGACTCTCGCATTGAGTTGTCGGAATTCATTCCCGGAAACTAAGCTCAATTCCTTTTAAGCCTACCAAGTCCCAAATTGGCAAAGTGCTCTCCTTGGTAGTATTGCGGCCACACCTGAATTTACTTCCCTGGGTGTGGTCGCTCTTTTAGTCTGATATTTGCGTATTCTTTTGATACTCTCTTTTTTCGTTTATAGGAGAGAGCAATGTCATCAGATAGCAGCGATGCATTCGATCAAGTTCATGATCTATCTTTGTCAGATCCAGATAAGTTCTGGGGATCCGCGGCCGAAGAAATTCACTGGACGAAAAAGCCAAGCGTCATTCTCGATGCCAGCGAAAGCCCACACGGAAAATGGTTTGTCGATGGGGAGTTAAACAGCTGTTACAACGCAGTAGATCGACACGTGGAAGCTGGTCGAGGCGACGAGCTTGCGCTGATCTACGATAGTCCCGTAACCGACACCGTAAAGAAATATACTTTCTCCGAATTGCAAGAACAGACTGCTCTCTTTGCTGGCGCTTTAGAAAATGCAGGAGTTGAAAAAGGTGACCGCGTCATCGTCTACATGCCGATGATTCCGGAAACAGTCATAGCCATGTTGGCCTGTGCGCGCATCGGTGCAATTCACGGCGTGGTGTTCGGCGGTTTCGCTTCCAACGAATTGGCAGTTCGCATCGACGATGCGGAACCGAAAGTAATCGTAACAGCTAGCTGTGGTATCGAAGTCAATCGCATCATTCCCTACATGCCATTGCTAAATGGTGCAATCGACATCGCGAGTCACAAACCCTCTTCTGTAATCGTTTGCCAAAGACCTGAAGTTGATGCAGAAATTATCGCTGGAAGAGACATAAGTTGGGACGATGCCATTGCTGCAGCAACGCCAACGGACTGTGTATCACTTAAGGCTACCGACCCTCTCTATATTCTTTATACCTCCGGCACTACTGGTATTCCCAAAGGTGTAGTCAGAGACAATGGCGGTCATGCTGTCGCCCTAAACTGGACGATGAAATCGATTTATAACGTGGAGGCTGGCGATGTGTATTGGGCGGCTTCCGACGTTGGTTGGGTAGTGGGCCATTCATACATAGTTTACGGCCCTTTGTTTAAAGGTTGCACAACAATCTTGTTCGAAGGCAAACCGGTAGGTACACCCGATGCTGGTGCATTCTGGCGGGTAATTGCTGAACACAAAGTGAAAGCCTTATTCACGGCGCCAACCGCTTTTCGTGCAATAAAAAAAGAAGATCCCGACGCCAACCTATTAAAGCAATACGATCTGAGTAATTTCGAAATCCTCTTCTTAGCCGGAGAGAGAACTGATCCTGATACCTTGCATTGGGCAGAGGACAAGTTACAAAAGCCAGTGATTGATCACTGGTGGCAAACAGAAACTGGTTGGTCAATCGCAGCAAACTGCATGGGCTTGGGCATGCTGCCGGTGAAAGCAGGTTCTCCTACCAAACCAGCACCAGGTTGGCAGTTAGATGTGTTGGATGAAAACTGCAATCCGCTTCCAAACGGAGAGGTTGGCGCACTATGTGGCAAATTACCAATGCCACCAGGTTCAATGCTTACCTTATGGAATGCTCCTGATCGTTTTGTAGAAAGCTACTTCGAAGAATTTCCTGGTTACTACAAAACCGCCGACGCAGGTTTTATCGATGAAGATGGTTACGTCTTTGTCATGAGCCGTACCGATGACATTATTAATGTGGCCGGCCATCGTCTTTCAACCGGCGGCATGGAAGAAGTATTAACCGGTCATCCTGATGTCGCCGAGTGCGCAGTGATTGGCGTTGCGGATCAACTAAAAGGTCAGTTACCGGTCGGATTTCTTGTATTGAAATCTGGCGTATTAAAAGAATCGGAACAGATAGTCGCAGAATGTGTGCAACGCGTTAGAGATCAGATAGGTCCAGTGGCTGCATTTAAACAAGCGGCAGTAGTAGCACGCTTACCAAAAACCCGCTCGGGGAAGATTCTGCGCGGCACTATGCAGAAGATCGCCGACAATGAAGAATATCGAATGCCGGCAACCATCGATGATCCGGTAATACTCGATGAAATTGATGATGTGTTGCAGAGTTTAGGGCTTTCTAGCGCCAGAGAATCTACTAAGTGAAAATAAGTCCATTGCGACACAGCTATTTAGTGCTTTGCATAGCGACTACGCTACTACTTGCTCTTTACCAATCTATACCGGAAATGAATACGATGTTGCTGCGCATACTGTATTTACTTTCATTTCCGAGTGGAATTTTGATTCATGCAGCGCTGAGTTTTCTCGGATTTAATCTTTCAAATGGAACTGCAATTGTTCTTGTATTCGGAATGTTAGCCACAACAGCCGGATACGTTCAATGGTTTACGCTAACGCCAAAATTATTCAAGGCATACAGCCAGAGAAAATCTTCAGTTAAAGATCAGATAGTGGAATAGATTGGAAACGAGTCATTACAAATGGCAATCTGTTGCTAGATTATTCTGAACTTTTCAAAACACTTCTTGTCATACCTATAACTACTAAGTATATTACCTCGTAGTTATAGGTATAGGCTTCAGTATGTCAAAAACTAATCCTGCTTTTATGTCTGGGGTGCCAGAGTTACTGGTATTGCGCTTGCTTACGCGTGATGAAATGTATGGTTATGAATTGGTTAAAGCAATTAGAAACACAACGCTTGAATCAATTACGTTGGCCGAAGGAGTTGTCTATCCAGTGTTACATAACCTTGAAGCAAAAGGTATGTTGCGCTCAAGAGAAGTAGAGGCTAATGGAAGATCACGGGTTTACTACAAGACGACAGCAAAGGGTAAAAGAAGACTAAAAGAACTTTTGAAAGAATGGGATCGCGTTAGCGGGGGAATTAACGCGGCTCTTGGAGATACCTATGCATGAATTGGATTTAAATAGACTCAATAAAAGATTACTTCTTGGAGGGGTGGCTCCAAAGTTTGCAAGTCGAATAGCTAAAGAGCTCGAGAATCATATAGCTGAATTGATAGCAAAAGAAAAACAGACTGGGCTTTCAGAGCAAGAAGCCAGACAAAATGCCAGAGAAAAAATTGGTGACGAAGATCGCATAGTCGAAGAGGCGTTGGCTAAGCCTGCAATAAAGTCCTGGTCTTTTCGCTATCCGAAAACGGTATTTCTAATTGCGCCAATAGCCATTTATTTGATGTCCGCACTGGCACTAACAATTCTCTATGCAGTTTTAGCCTTCACCGCCTTCGATTTTAGCCCGGCTGGTCCCTGGCCTGTTTGGTATTACTGGTTCGCCAAGTTAGCCGCCTATTTTTCGGAGTACTTACTGACTCCGCTAATTGCACTGTACTTCTGTGTACTGGCAATAAATCGAAACGTTGTTTTTCTGTGGCCCATGGTTGGATTACTCCTAGTTGTCTTCATAGGCTCCGGTTGGGAAACCTCAATAGAAATGCCTGTGGATGAGCGAAATGGTGGCATGAGTTTTAGCTGGGGATATGCCTTTATTCCCTGGCGCCCGGTGCAAATGGAATGGGTACAATCCATCGAGCAATTAGCAAGAATCGCAGTGACCATGGGATTGGTGTACATGTTACCGAAGTACTACCAACCCTATGCCGAGGGCTAAGAACAAAGAGGGAGAAGTTGATGGGCTATCGACGGGTAGCCCTATTTTTTATTTTTCCAGATAAGCGTCAATTGCACTGGCAACCAATCGGCCTTCATCGATCGCACGAACTACCAATGACTGACCACTGCGACAATCGCCGGCAGCAAATACTTTTTCATTTGTAGTGACAAATTTGCCGTAGTCGGCTTTGTAGTTGGAGCGTTGATCCAGTTCCAAACTGAGTGGTTTACTGATGTAGTGCTCTGGTCCCAAGAAGCCCATCGATAGCAAAATCAAATCAGCTTCCCAGAACTGAACTGTGCCTGGAACTTCCTCAAAATTGGAATCAACCTCCACCGTATTTATGCCCAGGAGATTGCCAGCTTCATCACGTACAAACTCTTTACCAGAGATTGAATAGACGCGCGGATCCTTACCATCACGAGCAGCCGCTTCTTCGTGTCCATAGTCGACGCGAAAAATAACTGGCCAGGTTGGCCAGGGATTATCATCACCACGGTCCGCTGGGGGCCTTGGCATAATCTCGAAATTTACTAGCGACTTGCAACCATGCCGGAGTGAAGTACCGATACAGTCTGTACCTGTATCACCACCACCGATAACAATTACATCCTTGTCTTTTGCCGTAATGTAATTGCCGTCTTCCAGGTTGGAATCCAACAGGCTCCTGGTATTCTTGAGTAGAAATTCCATCGCAAAGTGCACACCGTCACCTTCGCGACTTGGAATTTGTAAATCACGGGGAGTCGTTGCTCCGGTCGCCAGCAAAATAGCATCGAAATCATTAACGAGTTGTTCGATTGCGATGCCGTTCTCGCCGCTGCCGCCAACATCGGCATTAACAATAAAGTTGATGCCTTCTTCTTGCAAAATGTTTACCCGACGATCGACGACAGCCTTATCCAATTTCATGTTTGGAATGCCGTACATTAATAATCCGCCAATGCGGTCATCCCGTTCATAAACCGTTACTTCGTGGCCAGCATGATTAAGTTGCGCGGCAGCCGCCAGGCCGGCTGGACCCGAACCAACCACGGCTACGGTTTTTCCGGAACGAAAATGTGGGGGGTTCGCAACTACCCATCCCTCTTCAAATCCTTTATCAGCGATGGCGCATTCGATGTTCTTAATAGTGACGGCGGGTTCGTTAATTCCCAAGACGCAGGCCCCTTCGCAGGGAGCAGGGCAGACCCGGCCGGTAAATTCTGGAAAATTATTGGTTTTGTGCAAGCGGTCCAACGCTTCCTTCCAGCGATTGTTGTAAACCAGATCGTTCCATTCAGGAATTAGGTTGTAGACCGGGCAACCTTCGCCCGATTGGCAGAAAGGAACACCGCAGTCCATGCAGCGTGCACCTTGGGTGGCAAGATGTTCGTCTTGATGGTCGGTGTAGATTTCTTTGAAGTCGATTAAACGCTCCATCGCATCGCGATAGGTTTCAGTCTTACGTTCAAATTCTTTAAATCCAGTGGGCTTGCCCATCTACCGTCCTACTTTTTTAATTTTTTTCTTAGTAATGGTCAAACCATTATGCAGCAGTCGCTGCTGCTCTTTCAGCCAGCACTCGTTTGTAATCGGTTGGCATAACTTTTACAAACTGTCCTAAAGTCGATTCCCAATTATCCAATAATTTCTTGGCAACTGGAGAATCTGTGTATTCCAAATGATTTTTAATCAGAGATTTCAATTGCAATATGTCATTTGCAGAGGAAACAGATTCCAGCTCGAATGTTTCCATGTTGCATTGCTTGGCCAAGCTTTCTTCCGGATCCCAGACAAAGGCGATACCACCACTCATGCCAGCGCCGAAATTTCTTCCGGTCTTGCCTAGATTGACCACGCAGCCGCCGGTCATGTATTCACAGCCGTGATCACCGATTCCTTCTATAACCGCACTCGCGCCGCTGTTTCTAACTGCAAATCGTTCTGCAGCGATACCGCGAATGTAAGCTTCGCCTGCGGTGGCACCGTAAAGATTTACATTGCCAGCGATGATGTTTTCTTCTGCCTTAAAGGTGCTCTGCTTCGGCGGATAGATGATGATCTTGCCACCGGACAATCCTTTGCCGACATAGTCGTTGGCATCGCCTTCCACCGTGAGCGTAATGCCTTTCGCTAACCATGCACCAAATGATTGTCCAGCAGAGCCAGTAAACTTTATGTTTATAGTGTCATCAGGAAGCATCTCTTCCTTCCAGCGCTTGGCCACTTCATTGGAAAGCATAGTGCCGACCACACGATTGGTATTGATAATCTCGTGTTCGATAAACACCTTCTCTCCACTTTCTAAAGCAGGCTGAGCCAGACGAATAAGCTCATTGTCGAGCGCTTTATCCAGGCCATGGTCCTGAGTCTGGTTGCAATAGAAGCCGGTGTTTTCAAAAATTACTTTAGCCGGTTCCAGGATGGCGCTGAGGTCGAGGCCGCTAGCCTTCCAGTGCTCTATGGCATCGTCGGTATCTAAAAGATCGACACGGCCAATCATCTCATTGACTGTGCGTACGCCAAGTTGCGCCATGATGCCGCGCATTTCTTCGGCTACCATGAACAAATAGTTAACGACATGCTCCGGCTTGCCTTTGAATTTCTTCCGTAGCTCTGGATCCTGGGTGGCGATGCCAACCGGACAAGTATTCATATGACACTTGCGCATCATGATGCAGCCCAGCGTAATTAATGGTGCTGTCGCAAAACCGTATTCTTCAGCGCCTAACAATGTTGCTATGGCAATGTCTCTTCCGGTTTTCAGTTGACCGTCGGTTTGAAGTACGACGCGAGAGCGCAAATTATTCATCACCAAAGTTTGGTGAGTCTCGGCGAGTCCCAATTCCCAAGGCAGACCGGCATGCTTAATTGAAGTAAGAGGAGAAGCTCCGGTACCACCATCGTGTCCGGCAATCACTAAATGATCTGTTTTTGCTTTGGTTACACCGGCAGCAATCGTACCAACGCCAATCTCAGCAACCAGCTTCACACTGATGCGGGCTTCGCGATTTGCGTTCTTTAAATCATGGATAAGCTGCGCTATGTCTTCGATTGAATAGATATCATGATGTGGTGGAGGACTGATTAGACCAACACCAGGAGTGGAATGGCGGATACGCGCAATCTGTTCGTCCACTTTGCGGCCAGGCAATTCTCCGCCTTCGCCAGGTTTAGCCCCCTGGGCAATTTTAATCTGCAATTCATCTGCATTGGTCAGGTACCAGGCTGTGACGCCGAATCTTCCTGACGCAACTTGCTTGATTGCCGAACGCTTGGAATCCCCATTCGGTAATGGATCGAAACGTACCGGATCTTCCCCACCTTCACCGGTATTGGATTTACCGCCCAAACGATTCATGGCGATGGCCAGGGATTCATGACTCTCTTCTGAGATTGAACCGAAACTCATGGCACCCGTGGCGAAACGTTTTACGATTTCACCGGCAGACTCCACTTCATCGATGCCAATGGGATTGTTTACATCGGTTCTAAACTTCAACAATCCACGGAAGGCACAGCGTCGAGTTGACTCTTCGTTGGCGTGTTTGGCAAAAGCATCATAGGCTTCAGTGCTGTTAGTACGGGCAGCTACCTGAAGATTAAAAATCGTATTGGGATTCCACATATGCGTGTCACCACCGGTGCGCCAATGAAAATCGCCAGGATTATTTAAAACTGGAATCAAATCACTTTCTTTGGCGGGGTAAGCAATTGCATGCTGACGATGGGACTCATCGATGAGCACATCGAAATTAACTCCCTGCACCCGGCTTGCGGTTCCGACAAAACACTTATCAATAATTTCATCCGCCAGCCCAACTGCTTCAAAAATTTGCGCGCCTTTATAAGACTGAAGAGTAGAAATGCCCATCTTGGCCATAACTTTCAACATGCCCTTGGCGACACCTTTCTTGTAGCCTGCAACTAAGACATCTTCGTCTGTATATTTATCACCTAACAATCCTTCTTGGTTCGCTTGCCACAAGGCTTCGAAAGCTAAATAAGGATTAATGGCATCAGCCCCATAGCCGGTTAATAGGCAATGATGGTGAACTTCTCTCGCTTCCCCGGTTTCAAGAATAATTCCAATCTGGGTGCGTTGTTCGTTTTTTACTAGATGGTGATGCACTGCGCCGCAGGCTATTAGAGCACTTAATGGAATATGGGCTTTGGAAGTGTGGCGATCGGAAAGAATAATAAATGAATAGTCGTTGCCTATTGCAGCAGTTGCTTCTTCACAAATTCTATCGATGGCATTTTGATAACCGTTTGCTTCCCCAGCCTCGTAGGTAATATCGATCACCTGGGATCGCATGCCCTTATAGTCCATATACTTAATGTCTGTAAGCTGCTGATTGGAAAGAATCGGATGATCGACACTCAAGCGATGCGCTTGTTCGGGCGTAGATTCCAATAAATTTCCTTCAGGTCCTACGAAACAGCGCAGGCTCATTACAACTTCTTCGCGGATAGAATCTATAGGCGGGTTTGTTACTTGCGCAAAAAGCTGTTTGAAATAGTCATAGATCATGCGCGGCTTATCAGACAGGCAAGCTAAAGCGGAATCGTTGCCCATAGATCCCAACGGATCACGGGCTTCAGTCACCAGCGGAATTAACATGAATTGCATGGTCTCGGTGGTGTAGCCGAAGGCTTGCATACGATGGAGTGTGTCTTCTGCATCCAGAGAATGGGCAGCGTTGGCTGATGCAATTTGATCGAGGGTAACTTTTTGTTCTGCTACCCATTCACCATAAGGGCGCTTGCTACTAATTATCTGCTTAACTTCTTCATCCGGAATCAGTCGACCCTGATCGAAGTCCAGCAAAAACATTTTGCCCGGTTGCAGGCGGCCTTTGGTTTTCACGTTGGCAGGATCCACCTGCAATACCCCAACCTCAGAAGCCATGATGCATTTGTCATCATGGGTAATGTAGTAGCGGCTTGGTCTTAATCCATTACGATCCAATACTGCTCCAATGTATTGCCCATCGGAAAACACAATTGAAGCCGGGCCATCCCAAGGTTCCATCAAAGCGGAATGGTATTCGTAAAAATCTTTTTTCTCCTGGGCCATGTTCTTATCGGATTGCCAGGCTTCAGGAATCATCATCATGGTCGCTTCTGCGAGAGAGCGCCCTGAGAGTAATAAAAATTCTAACACTGCATCGAAACTGCCAGAGTCCGATAGGTCCTTATCGATGACGGGAAAGATCTTACTTAATTTGTCGCCATAAACATCGGTCGCTACTTTGCCTTGCCGGGCCACCATTGAGTTCACGTTGCCGCGCAAAGTATTTATTTCACCGTTATGGCTCATAAAGCGATTTGGTTGAGCACGGTCCCAGGAAGGGAAGGTGTTTGTGCTAAAACGCGAATGCACCATAGCCAGATGTGTTTCAAATGCGCTATCAGTTAAGTCTTTATAAAAAGGAAACAGCTGACCCGGAGTTAGCATACCCTTGTAGACGATAACCTTCGGGGAAAGACTGCAGGCATAAACTTGTTTTCGTTCAGTTAAGGATTCGTCATTTCGCAGTAAATGAGTAAAGCGCTTACGAATGACATAGATCTCTCTTTCGAACTGGTCGTGTTCCAGCCCATCCGCTGCGGCGATAAAAAGTTGTGCGATATAGGGCTGAGCCATTCTCGCCGCTGGACCAACGTCCGCACCTTCGGCATCGATTGGCACTTCGCGCCAGCCAACTAATTGCTGGCCTTCTTCGCTGATAATATTATTGATTGCTTCCTGGCAACGCTGCCTTTCTTCTTCTATCTGCGGAAGAAATATATTGCCCACGGCATAATGGCCAGGAGCGATGTCGCTATCGAATTGTTCTTTGGCTATTTTTTGAAAAAAACTGTGAGGCAGTGCCATCAGAATGCCGGCACCGTCGCCTGTGTTTGCTTCGAAACCACAGCCGCCGCGATGATCCATACGCGAATTAATGTGATAAGCATCCAGCATGATTTGATGGCTGGGCTGACCTTTTATATTCGCAACAAAACCGACTCCACAGGAGTCTTTTTCCATTTCGGGATCATAAAGGCCGGTCTTTTCAGGAAAACCGAACTTTAACGGCAGATTTTTCATGTCGTTCATCAGTAATTAGGTCTCTGTATTGATTCGCTATCCAGTTCTTCTTGGCTCGTTTACCGAATTCACGGATTTTTTCCGTTATTTCCCGTCCCGTCGATGGCATTGCCTCTCGGGTCGGTCGGCGTGACGCTGCTGAATTTTGCCTGATTGGACTTGGCGAATTATTCGTTCCCCAATCCATTTTTTGAGCTTCGTTGAGCTCATGGGAGAGGGCCGCTCAAAATAGCATTACGACAGAATATGTCAAGGTTTACGGGGGTTTCCGCAGATTCTTCGGCTAACTAAGTAACTGATTTTTGGTCGCTTATGAAAGCTTTTACTCGATAAAAAAAGGAAACAAGCTGTCAGTTAAAAAGGCTCATTCCAATGAGTTTTTCTTCATCAAACAGCAAAACAATGTCTAAAAAAATATTCTCAGTGAAATATTGGTGCTTCCATGACCTGAATTTTCTGAGAGAAATATTGAGACCATTTGTAGGAAAAAAGAGCGCCAAACTGGATTAAAAATTGGTCACTTTGTGTGTGCCCGTGAGCGCGCTGAAACGGCCAAAATACAAGCCATCCCCGCAAGTAGCTTGCTTGCTTCTAGGACATAGGTGATTTACTCTAACCCGATGTATGCGCTGCAAAAAAATGAGTTCAATTGCAAACAATTCTCATTTAGATTTGCGAATTAACAAGACAGACAGAACATTAATAACAAGAATTAATATTCTCTAGAAAATCAGCAACAGAATTTTTTTATAAAGCCTACTAAGGAGGCGACTAAGCCGTGAATCCAAAACTAACCCGAAGACGCTTCATCAAGGGGGTTATTGCCTCTGGTGCAGCTGCCACTTCCACCGCTGCGTGGTATTCGGCAACTGGCCAGGAACGACCTTCAGGATTCGTTGAGCGTCTAGTTCGAATCAATGTAAACGGACAGGTCCGCAACGTTGATGTTGAGCCGCAGGAAACTTTGGCGTCGACACTGCGTTATAAACTTGGCCTAACCGGAACCAAACTCGGATGTAACCGTGGTGAGTGTGGTGCCTGTACAGTGTTGGTGAACGATACACCTACCTACACTTGTTCAGTACTCACCCACTCTTTTAAGAATGATCGCATCGAGACTGTTGAGGGTCTTGAAAGTGCGAACGGTGATCTGCATCCAGTGCAGCAAGCATTCGTGGAAGAACTTGCTCCACAGTATGGCTACTGCACTCCAGGGCAAGTGATGTCAGCAGTAGGATTGCTGCGGGAAAATCCGAGCCCAACGCGAGATGAAGCACGACACGCCCTAGCAGGTAATATTTGTCGTTGCGGTTCTTATGACTCTTACCTCGATGGCGTCATGCGCGCGGTCGAACTAACAGGATAATTATCATGGCATATATGCATATTGGAAAAGATTTTACTCCACCAGATGTGCCAGGTAAGGTCACTGGTCGGATTAAGTATGCCGAAGACTACACCCGCGAGGGCATGGTCTATGCACGCTTACTTACGAGCCCGATTCCTCACGCACGAGTAATAGATATCGATGCGTCTGAAGCATTGGCGATGGATGGTGTAATTGGCATACTCACGGCGGACGATGTTTATCCAGACGGTGAGCCGCAAAGCACCAGCTTAAAGATTCTCACCAATGAACCTACCTTGGTTGGTGAACCGATTCTTGCTCTTGCTGCAGTAGATGAAAAAACGGCTGAAACAGCAATCGCTGCAATCTCAGTTACTTTTGAAAGACTACCTTTCGTTCTCGATCCTCTCGACAGCTTACAGCCTGATGGAGCGGATGCTTATAACGGCGGCAACACCTTTGTTTTCCGTCAAGGTTTCGCGGGAGAGAAATGGACTGCTGATCAGGTAGCCAGTTTTCGTGCCGGCAACGAGCCAACGGCTGAGCCTCAACAGACCGTTGCCTACGGTGACCTGGAAGCATCTTTCGGTGAATCAAGTTACGTTTACGAAGGCACTTTCACTAACGCTGGTTACCCTCACCATTCGATGGAACCGCGTAGCGCATTAGCCTACTGGGAAGATGGAAAACTCTTTTTACACGGTGGATCACAAAGCTTAACGGCATTTGCTGATGGCCTCGCAGGTATTATCGGTGTTCCAAAAGAAGACTTCGTCTTCGTTAATGCGGCAACCGGTGGTGGTTTCGGTCAGCGTGCCCGCGCAGGCTCAGTGCCTGTTTACGGTGTGCCCGCCAAGCTTTCACAAAAAATTAATCGTCCAGTAATGATGCGCGTCACTCGTGAAGAAGAATTCACAATAGGTGGTGCACGACAAGGTCTTACTGGTTGGATCAAAGTTGGCTTTAAGCCTGATGGCGTAATGGCAGCTTGTGATCTTTGGATCGTTTCTGACAACGGTGGTAAAGGCGGTGGCGCAGACGCTTACTCAGCGGCTGATTGCATCAGCGTACTTTATCAGGCTGACGCAGTACGTTTCCGCGGTACAGCGATTGGAACCAACACTGCGCACCGCGGTGCTCAGCGTGGTCCAGGCCAGAACCAGATTGCTCCTATCATATCTCCGATCCTGGATGTTGCGGCAGACGAACTTGGTGTAAGCCGACTCGAGATTCGCAAAATCAACTCAGCCATGACTGGCGATGTGGGTGGTCCACAGCGTACTCCATTTACCTCTGCGTATATGCCAGAAGCGCTTGAACAAGCTGCAGCTGCATTTGATTGGGAAGGTCGTCAATCACGACGTCGCCAGACCAACGGCAGCAAAGTAGTTGGGCTCGGCATTGGCCAGGGTTATCACAACGCGGGTCGCTCGGGTATGGATGGTATCGTCATGATGGGTGCCGATGGACGACTTAAGATCCATAACGGTGTCGGCAATCTAGGTACTTATTCCTATGCTTCAACATCTCGGGCAGCGGCAGAAGTTTTGCAAATGCCTTGGGAGAGTTGCGACATTATTACTGGACGCACGGATTTGCATCTTCCAATTACCTCACCACAGGATGGCAGTAACTCAATCTTCACTAACACCCGAACCTGCTATGGCGCAGCACAGGACATGTTGACGAAGATGAAAGAGATTGCTGCGACAGATCTGGGTGGCGATCCTGCCGACTATGACATCTCTAACGAGCGTGTCCATCAGATCGCTGATGAATCAGTTGGCTACAGCTACGCTGAAGTTGCACAACGGGCAATGGATTTAGGTGGCAAGTTCACTGGTAGTGCAGAGCTTCCGGAAGAACTGGCGGAATGGACACAGATCGCTGTTTCCCGTTTGGCAGGCACTGGCTTTATGGGAATCTTCCACGATCCACGCCACGAAGGTAATCCTCCAGGATTCACTGTTACGGCTTGTGAGATCGAGCTGGATAAGGAAACCGGTAAGATTGATATTCTCGAAATGGTTAGTATCGGTGAAGCCGGAACTATCATGCATCCTAAAGGCATGGACAATCAACTCGTTGGTGGTGCTGTCTGGGGAATTGGTTTGTCAGCTTATGAGCGTCATTTATATGATCCTCAAAACGGCTTACCAGCGAGTACCGGTTACTGGCAGAGCAAGGTTCCAACCTACCTCGATACGCCACTAAAGATTGAAACCGGCTGGGTGGATCTACCGGATCCTGAGAACCCGGTTGGCGCACGTGGTATTGGTGAGCCTTCAATGGGTTCAGTTTCCGCCGCTCTTACCGCAGCGATTACCGATGCACTGGATGGACACATCTTTGGTGCTTCGCCAATTACTGCAGACATGATCATTAACCACGTAGCAGGAACAACCGAAGAAGCGGTGCCTCTTGCTCAAAACAATTTCCGAGGTTGATATGGTAGCCACATCACATGACGTAATGCCTGATATTGAGCTTTATCAGCCAGCTGATGAAGCAACAGCTCTGGATCTAGCAGACAGATTAGGTAACGAAGGTTGGCTACTAGGTGGTGGTCAGGATACTTATGGCTGGTTGAAAGACCGCAATAAGACTCCTTCCGCCATGATCGAGCTAACCCAGATTGATGCCTGGAAAGGTATCACGGAAAATTCCGATGGCAGCATCGAAATTGGTGCAGTCACTACGTTGACTGAAATTGCCAAGAATCCTTTGGTTCAATCCCGCTATGGTTTGCTGGCGAAAGCCGCGAGCATTGTAGCCAGTCCTCAAATTCGCAACGTCGGTACGCTTGGCGGTAACCTGGTTCAGGATACCCGCTGCTGGTACTACCGTCGCGGTCTGGATTGCTATCGTGCGGGAGGCAACATTTGCTACGCAGATTCCCCTGAAGGACTAAACCGCGAGCACGCACTGTTTGGTGCCAGCCGCTGCGTTGCAGTAAGCCCTTCAGACACTGCTCCAGCATTGGTTGCATTAGATGCCACCATGGTTGTTTCCAGTAGCAGTGGGCAACGGGAGATTTCTGCACAGGACTTCTTTGTTGGACCTGATCGTGACATCTTGCACATGACTGTGCTCAATGAAGGTGAAATTCTTACTGCGGTAAGAATTCCAAATACCTGGGCCAACGCTGAGTTCTATTGGGAGAAAGTAGCCGATCGCAACGTGTGGGATTTCGCACTCGTTAACATTGCTGCCGTATTCAAGACGACCGGCGGAACCATCGAAGATTCGCGAATTGCTTGTGGCGCTGTTGAATGTGTCCCACGTCGATTGACTGAGGTGGAAAGTGCGATTCGCGGACAAGCGCGTTCAGAAAGCACGGCAAATTCAGTGGCGGAAATGGCAACAGCCGATGCGCGACCTTTGAACTACAACAATTTCAAAGTGCCATTAATGCAAAACCTGGTTAAAAGAGCGATCCGAGGTTAAGCCTCGGATCTTCTCCGTTAGCTGAGAAAAACTAATTAGAATAAGAAGGTAGTACAGTGGGAGAAATAGTCCGCTATAAAAGAGACGTCTGGGGCGAAGAAGTAATCCTGGGTGTTTCTTGGGATTTACTCTATGTCGTTTTCATGGCCATCGTCATTTTATTGATTGCTCATGCAATCGTAATGGCAGCTCTGGCCAAGAAAAATCTTGACAGACCAACAGGTGAAGGTCGTCGTGTTGTAAGACATGAATCTATCGATCGAGCGTTTCACTGGTTAATGGCAGTCAGTATATTGGTGCTTATTTTCACGGGTATAGCACCAATACTCGGATTGCGTATTGCCTGGTTAAACATTCATTGGATCAGTGGGCTCATTCTTACTTTTCTGGTGATCGCTCATATTATTCGTGCCACGTTCTGGCAAGACTTCAAATCCATGATGTTGATGCCGAAGGATTTTGCTGAGCCGTTCGATTCATCTCGAAAGCCAGGTAAATATTACTTCGAGCAGAAAGGTATGCATTGGGCAGTAACGGTAGTGGTGTTAGCAGTTATCGTCACTGGCGTCTTAATGCTCATGCAGATTAATACCCCATTCTGGGAACGCACTAACAGCATGCCTGAAGATCAGCTAGGACTAATGTTCTTGCTGCATGGTTTATCAACTTTGGCGTTGGTAGCCTTAGCGGCAACACATATTTACTTTGCACTGCGTCCTGAAAAGATTTTCTACACACGCTCCATGGTTTCCGGGTGGATGTCGGAAGATGAATTAGCTGCAAACCATGACCCTGCGAAGTGGTCACCAAAGGAAGCAGACTAATCGCGCATCAGAATCTTTTTCGGAAGCAGTAGTATATGGACATAGAAGAAAGTATCGAGGCTATCGAGTCGGGTTACGAATTCCTGCTTGCCTATGCGGCACAAGGAAGACCTCCATCCGATGAGACCGACGGTCCCGGTCCCCACGCAAGACCCACAATTGAAGGCATGGTCTCTGCAATGAAATTCATTGTAAGGGCCTTTGCTAACAGCAAAGACGAATTCGAACAGCTAATCGCTGAAGACTGTGTCAAGGCAGGTGCGGCACTGGCCTTTATGCTGAAACAGAAAAAAATCGGTTCCGAAGTGGTTGATAATCTCAACGCATCGATTCATTTGCGCGCCGTGCTCACTAATCTTTTCCTCTATAGCGAAGCCTTACGTCCGCTAGCCACTGAAGAAGAGAGTGGCGTGATGGCTTACGACGCAATGAAAAAGAGTGAGTAGAAAGTAAACTCACATTTAATTGGTATTTAGAAATTGAAAGGGAGTTTATACTCCCTTTTTCTCATGTCCCTTCAAAATGAAATATCCCAACCGACTCAAGCTCGCCAATCTACCAACACCTCTCACTAAGTTGGATAAATTTCGGATCGAAGGATCCGATGTGCAGCTATGGGTAAAGCGTGACGAACTCACTGGCACCGAAGTATCCGGGAACAAGATTCGTAAACTGGAATTCACGATCGCCCATGCTATCGATGAGGGTTGCGATACTTTAATCACCTGCGGTGGCGTGCAATCAAATCACTGTCGCGCCACAGCGATTCTTGGCACTCGTCTCGGACTAAAAGTTCATCTGATTCTGCGCGGGGAAAAACCGGAGCACCCGGATGGAAACCTGCTCTTGGACTATTTAGTGGGTGCGGAAATTTCTTACTTGCCGCAGCGCGAATGGTCTAAGCATGTTGACCTGGCTCATCAGCTGCAGGAGCAATACCGGCAGGCCGGGTCGCAAGCCCATTTCATTCCCACCGGGGCTACGGACGAAATCGGTCTTTGGGGATACATCGCTGCCAGCGAAGAATTGAAACAAGATTTCGAAGCCGTCGGCATGGAACCGGAATACATTGTTACTGCGACGGGATCCGGTGGCACCCAGGGCGGACTCATTGTTGGAGCAAAGCTGTTCGATTTGCCGGGAAAAATCATTGCCTTCAATGTCTGTGACGATGCCGTCTATTTTGAGAACAAAATTAAGGAAGATGTGACTCTCTGGAGACAGCGTTACAATCAGTCTCTATCCGCAGATGACTTAGAGATAACAACAATAGAGGGCTATGTCGGACCTGGATACGGCAGTGCCGACCAGGAGGTCTTCGACACGATTGCTGAACTCGCCAGAACCGAAGGTCTATTCCTGGACCCGGTCTATACAGGTAAAGCCTTTCATGGCATGGTAACTGAGATTCAAAAAGGCAAAGCAGGCCAACTGCAGGGCGCGCAGAACGTGGTTTTCGTGCATACCGGTGGGCTCTTTGGTGTGTTTCCTCAACAAGAAAATTTTAACTTCGATTAACTAAACGTTTGTCACTAGCAGGAACGGGTCATGGGAACTCTTAATAGGAAGAGCATAGTTTTTTTAAGCACAGTGTTTTTACTGTTTGCGCATACTTCAGGACATGCACAGCCGGATGGAGCAGCTGGCGCAAGCGCGGCGGCAGAACCTGACGGAGTGTCAGGAGCAAGTGGTTACGCCGAACCAACCGGTGCTGCTCTGTATGACACCGAATATGAATCAGAATTATTGGCGGGAACCCATCAGCTCATCACCAACAGCTTACGCTCCGGCGAAGGCTATTTTTCCGCCGATGGTGAACAGTTTATCTTTCAGAGTGAAGTACCAGGCGAAAATCCTTTCTACCAAATTTTTCTGCGGGACCTGGCAACTGGCGAAACCAATCTAGTCTCACCTGGAATTGGATTAACAACTTGTGCCTGGGTACACCCGACTCTTGATCGCGTTATGTTTTCTTCCACCCATGAAGACCCTGACGCATTAGCCAAGCAAGCCGAAGAAATTAGCATCCGAGAAAGCGGTATCGAACGGCCTTATGGCTGGGACTATGACCGCCATTACGAAATCTATCAGGCCAATGTCGACGGAACAGGCATCGTTAATTTAAGCAATGCCGATGGCTATGATGCCGAAGGTTCCTATTCCAACGATGGTTCCAAGATTCTGTTTGCCTCGAATCGTAATGCCTATAATCGCACCCTGAGCCAGGCGGAACAGCAGCTCTTCGACGATGACTCTTCCTATTTTATGGACCTGTACCTTATGGATGCCGATGGCTCCAATGTGCAACAACTTACCCATTCTCCAGGGTACGATGGCGGCCCTTTTTTCAGTCCTGACAATACTAAGGTGGTGTGGCGCCGCTTTAATCCAGACGGCAATAGCGCCGAAATCTGGACCATGGATATCGATGGCAGTAATCAGCGCCAACTCACGGCCGATGTCATGGTTGCCTGGGGACCCTATTTTCACCCCAGCAGCGACTACATTATTTACTCCAGTAACGTCCTGGGGCACGCGAATTTCGAATTGTTTATGGTTGATCCAAACGGGGCCAATCCTCCGGTCCGAGTAACGAATACCGAAGGCACCGACATTCTTCCCGTGTTTTCACCTGACGGGAATAGTTTAGCCTGGAGCACAACCCGTACTCCTGATGGCACTTCCCAGATTCACATGGCGGACTGGAATCATCAGCGGGCCCTGGAGCTACTCGGCCTCGACTAGCACATGCAGAGAGCTGCGATGAAGCGCTTATCACTAGTCTTTCTTCTCTTTATGGGTCTACCGAATTTTTCGGTCGGGCAGTTGCCTAGTTCCCAGGAGCAGCTGCAAACACCTGAGCCTCCGATTCATCACAGCCTTAAAATATTACTGGATCCGCAGAATCGACAAATCTCGGTTGAAGACACGATTAGTTTTCCCGAACATCTGCGCGCCCCAAACATTCGCTTTGAGCTCAACAGCAATCTATCTATCTCGAATTTCTCGGGATCGTTACAACAATTATCCGGTAACGCACCCGATACCAATGTGGGCATCAATGCCACCGGTGGACTGGCTGCCAGCAGCAACGAATATTCACTAAGTTTGCCCGGCAACAACAACGGTCAGGCTTTATTGATTTACAACGGCTCGATTTATGATGTTGCCGAGCAGTCCAGCGTGGAATACGCCCAAAGCTTTTCCGAGACCTCAGGCATAGTCGGTGAACAGGGAGTCTATTTAAACTACGGCAGCGCCTGGTTTCCCATCTTTGGCGAAGAGCTCGTGACTTTCGACATGGAGGTTCAGTTCGCCGATTCGGCTGCAACCTGGAAAGCGGTCAGTCAGGGTGATCGACTGGGAGATAACGGTTGGCAAAGCCGTGATCCAATGGAAGAAATCTACTTGATTGCCGCGAACTTCACCGAATATTCGGCGCAGGCAGATGATGTCGAAGTGTTGGCTTACTTGCGCACTCCTGATTCGAATCTCGCTACAAAATACATGGATGCAACCGAGCGCTACCTTCAACTCTACGAACCGCTTCTAGGTGAATATCCTTACAGCAAATTCGCACTAGTAGAGAATTTTTGGGAAACCGGATATGGCATGCCGTCTTTTACCTTGCTTGGGGAGCAGGTTATTCGATTTCCCTTTATCCTGGAGTCTTCCTATCCCCATGAAATCCTCCATAACTGGTGGGGCAACGGCGTCTACCCAGACTATGATTCAGGAAATTGGAGCGAAGGGCTGACGGCCTATTTGGCCGACCATTTGTTCCGCGAAATGAATGGCATCGGGCATGAATACCGCAAGGATATGTTGGCCCGCTACAAGAATTACGTGGCCGAAGAAAACGACTTTCCACTAGCACGCTTTACCTCCCGCAATTCTGCTGCAACTCAGGCCGTAGGCTACGGCAAGACTTTGATGTTGTGGCATATGCTCAGACTCGAGATTGGTGACGAGTTGTTCTTGGAAGGACTACGGCAACTTTATTCAGACTTTAAATATCAGCGAGCATCCTACGCTGACATCGAACGTTTGTTTATTGAACTCAGCGGTCTCGATCTTTCGTTGTTCTTCAATCAGTGGGTCAACCGCATCGGAGCGCCTGAATTATCCCTTTCCGTTGAAGAAGCGACGGGGAATCGTGCACGCATCGTGTTTGCTCAAACACAGTTTGGTGATCCTTACTTCTTAAAGGTGCCAGTTGCCCTTTATTACGAAGGTGAACCAGAACCACAGATGTATGATATTGCCTTAACCCAAAAACTGGATGCATTCTTCGCCGAGGATTATGCACGGTTGCAAGGAGTATTGGTCGATCCTTACTTCGATGTGTTCCGCCAGTTAGATCGGGAAGAAACTCCACCTACAATCGGTGAGCTCTTCGGCGCAAGCGAAATTACCTTTGTGCTGCCAGGATCAGAGCGGCAACATTGGTCGCTGATGGCTGAGACTTTTGGGCAAGGAGTGGATTTCGAAATTCTTTACGCCGATGAGATCGATGCAATCCCGGAAGACCGATCCGTGTGGATTTTAGGCAGAGATAATCCCTTTATCAATCTGATCAATGGGGCAACGGAACTCTACGGTGTCTCAAGCTCCCCGACTGGAGTACAGATTGCCGGCAGCGAAATCGAGTATCAAAATCGTGCAACGGTGCTAATTGGCCGGCATCCCGCCAATCCAGAATTAGCACTTGGTTGGATTCATGTAGAAGACATGATCGCCATGCCCGGCATGATCGAAAAATTGCCCCATTATGGTCGTTACTCCTATCTCAGTTTTACCGGCAGTGAACCTACCAACGATGTAAGTGGAGTTTGGACCAGTCCGAATTCACCGATGCAATGGAAAAAACCGGAATTGCTAGCTGACATTAATTGGGAGGCGCTGCCCCCAATACCTCCACTTACTACCCTACCGCCGAAGTATTTACCTGAGCAACTATTACGTCATGCCAATCAGCTAACCCACACGGATATGGAAGGTAGAGGATTAGGTGGAAAAGGTATCGATAGAGCGGCGCTCTATATTGCTGATCAATTCAGGGCAGCTGGTTTGCAAGCAGTAGACGGAACTTACATTCATCGATGGCGGGATGCTATTCCAGGTTTTCGTAACCTGGAGCTGGCCAACGTGGTTGGCATAATTCCTGGCGTAAATCGTGAGCTAAGCGCCGAACCCATCGTAATTGGCGCCCATTACGACCATCTTGGCGTTAATGCATCTGGTGAAGTCTATTCAGGTGCCGATGACAACAGTTCCGGTGTTAGCGTGCTTATAGAAGTTGCGGCTAAAGTTGCGAGAGCATTCTCACCACAACGGCCAATTCTCTTTGTTGCATTTACCGGTGAGGAAGATGGACTCCTCGGATCAGATTACTTTGTCCAAAACCCTCCTGGTGGATTCGCTACTGAAGACTTGTTTGCCATGATCAATCTCGATGCAGTGGGTCGACTCGAGGGTCGTACTCTACAAGTGTTTGGCACAGAATCGGCTTATGAATGGCCATTCATGGCCCAGGGAATCGGTTTTACAATCGGCGTACGCTCCGAGTTTCCAACGGAGACTATTGCCAGCAGTGATCATGTCAGCTTCCTCAATGCTGGAATTCCGGCGATTCATTTGTTCAGCGGAACCAATCTCGATTATCACCAACCCACCGATACGGTAAACAAATTGGATGCCACTGGTATGTCTGACATTGCCCTTTGGCTAGAAGAAGCCGTGGTTTATCTTTGCGATCGAACTGATCCCTTAAGAGTAAATTTGGAGGGTGCAGAGCAAATTGAAGTTGCAAGGCCACAGGGTGAGCGCTCTGCCAGTTTAGGCACGGTGCCGGATTTCGCTTTCGCCGGGGAAGGTGTTCGTATCTCAGGAGTAACACCTGATAGCGCGGCTGAAGTGGCAGGGCTACAAGCCGGTGACGTGCTGCTGAACTATAACGGCGAGCAGGTCACTGATATGCAAATCTACTCAAACTTACTTCGACAGTCTGCACCTGGCGATACTGTACAAATTGATGTGCTCCGTGCCGGTCAGCAGTTTTCTGTCGAAGCCACTCTCAAAGCACGCTAACAAGACTCACTAATTTAGCGCAGCGCGCTAAATAGGATCGCCACGATTACAAATAAAATTGAAACGTAAACCAGGCGTCGATTAACACTGGTTCTGGAAGTCGCCCAATTATGGGCGTCCTCGTCTTCCACAAAAAGTACATTCTGGGATTTTCTGTTCCACCTCACCGTAAGTGCTCCTCAATTAGTTCGGTAGCTTCCATTTAATCGCAACATTCTGGAATCGCCAGGCCAAGAAAATGGCGAACTAATGGAGAATTATGATGAAACATGGCGAGATCTCCTTGAGCCCCACTTTGCGACACTAAAAGCGCCTTGGTGCCAAATGCAATTAATTGTTTCCATTACAGAAAGGCTCTACAGTTTTCGTTATATTTCCCAGCGGACTTTTTTAATAGTTATCCTAATCCAATGAAATCTGTTCCAGTCAATTACGCTGCAAAAGCGATATTTTTGAGCCTGCTATTGGCGTCACCTGCTATTACAGCGCAGTCGCAGCTTCCGCAAATAACCCGTGTAGAAGAAGACAGCGCCAACATCCAGATTGATGGTTTTCTCGATGAGTCCGTATGGGAGGATTTGCCGGTAATCGATGGCATGAAAATTATCGAGCCGGACACATTGGAAGATGCTCCTTACAAGACAGACATTCGCTTCTTGTATACCGAGCAGGGCATGTACTTCGGTATTGTGAATCACCAACCGCCAGGTTCACTTGTTGCCCGCATGACCAATCGAGATTTCCGCTTGCCCCGTGATGGCATCGAAGTGCTTATTGATGCTTCCGGAGATGGACTCTATGGCTATCGTATTCGCCTGAATTTGGGTGACTCCATGACCGATATGTCTGTCTTGCCGGAACGGCAAACTAATTTGCAGTGGGATGGATCCTGGGATGGTCGCACTCAACCCATTGATGAAGGCTGGAGCGCAGAATTTTATGTGCCCTGGTCAATGATGCCTTTGCCCCAGGTAGAAAGTGTTCGACGCATTGGACTGGCGTTCGAAAGGGAATTAGGCGTGCGGGGTGAACGCTGGAGTACGCCGGCATTACCGACAACGCTCAATGTTTATCTCTCTGGCTTCCAGAAATATGAACTGAGAGACATCGAACCAAGACGACAACTAACTATTTATCCATTTGCATCTTCTGTGTTCGATGGCATTCGGCATGATGTGGAAAATAAAATTGGTACGGACATTTATTGGCGACCCACTACCAACACATTGCTATCAGCAACATTGAATCCCGACTTCGGAACAGTGGAATCGGATGATGTCGTGGTAAATCTCACCGCATTTGAAACGTTCTTCCCAGAAAAACGAGCGTTCTTTTTAGAGGGGCAGGACATTTTTAATACCTCGCCCCGTTCCCAGGCACAAGGCGTTCGTGGTCCTGGTGGGCCTATTTCACTGCTTAATACTAGAAGAATTGGTGGTGCCTCAAGCTACACTGTGCCCGACGCTGTTTCTGTAGTACCTACCGACTTGAGCCAACCTACGGATTTGCTTGGAGCGATAAAATTCACCGGACAAAATGGCGGTCTGCGTTACGGTACGTTATTGGCATCAGAAGATGATTCCGCAATTCGAGGCACAATGGCGGATGGCACACGCGTAGACCTTAAAGCCCAAGGACGAGATTTTACTGTTGCTCGCCTACTCTATGAGGACACCAGTGCCGGTGGCAGGCGCTCATTCGGGTGGATGGGTACCGATGTCTCTCATCCTGATATTGATTCAACTGTTAATGCTATGGACGCCCATTTCTTTTCCGCAGACCAGCGCTGGGTTCTAGATGGCCAGTTCATGCACAGCGATGTAGATGGCGTAACTGGAACTGGATTTTTGGGAGACATTAATTTCATCCCGGAGCGAGGTGTACAACACAATATCACTGCTACCTATATCGATGACGAATTTGATATGAATGATTTGGGTTTTCTTTCCCGAAACTCACAGATTAATCTGGATTATAACTTTGCACTGACTCAGTCTGATGTCCCCGGATTAACTTCACGAACGACAACCTTTACTTCTGTGAATCACTACAACACCGAAGGAAGTTCAGTATTGGCTGGCCATTTCGTTGGCAGGAGTTGGAACTATCTCAATAACGATAACTTCAGCGTTACCCTGCAATACTTCCCAAAAAGAATCGATGACCGCCTGGGAAGGGGGACCGGGGATTTTCGCATTCCAGAACGTTACGGCATGCGCGCCGGGTATACATCGGATCCAGCAAAATCGATTGCGTGGTCGCTTAATCTCGAAGCAAGTCAGGAAGATCTTGGCCCGGGAATTATTACAAGCGGTGCCGGTATTGTTTGGCGTCCCAACGATCGTTTTTCTTTTGACCTCGGTTTGAACTACACCGATCAGGAAGCGCTGTTAGTTCATATGGGTGATGGAAACTACACCAGTTTTGAAGCTCACCAATGGGCACCGCGTCTGGAATCAAATTACTTCATCTCATCCAAACAACAGTTTCGTATTAGCATGCAATGGAATTCATTGAAGGCTTTTGAAGATCGATTCTGGCAAGTGGATCCTGATAGTCTAAGTCACCTACAACCAGTTGCGAATCCAGATAACGATCCCGATGACTTTGTCATTAGTCGACTCACATTCCAGGCAAGATATCGTTGGGAACTCGCGCCATTGTCAGATCTATTTGTCGTCTACACGCGCGGTTCAAACCTCCCTGGCAATAGCTTCTTCACCTTCCAGGATCTTTTCGAACAAGCCTGGAATGACCGCATCGTAGATTCTGTAGCCATTAAATTGCGCTATCGATTTGGTAGTTAGCAGTATTTTGCTAGTGTAATTCAGCTCCTCTCTGTAAACTCATGGTCATCTGTACTTGCTAGTTTCCACGCTAAAAGTAGTATGATGGTGATCCCATGCGCAAATTGCTCTCACTTTTTCTTGTCTTATTTTCAGTAATGTCATCAACTCAATCTGCAGCCGACAAAATTGTTATTGCTCATCGTGGAGCTAGTGGCTATTTGCCGGAACACACACTTGAAGCTAAAGCCATGGCTTTTGCCATGGGTGCTGATTACATCGAGCAGGATGTAGTCATGACCAAAGACGATCATCTTATTGTCCTGCATGATATTACTCTGGATAGAACCACCGATGTTGCCGATCAGTATCCTAATCGAGCGCGGGATAACGGCCGATATTACGCCATCGATTTTACCCTTGAAGAAATTCGCGGGCTAAATGCAAGCGAAGGTTTTCGCCTCATTGATGGCGAAAGAGTTCAGGGTTATGAAAACAGATTTCCAATGGGCTCTTCTTCCTTTCGAGTGCCAACCTTCGAAGAAGAAATTCAAATGATTCAAGGGCTAAATAAGTCCACTGGAAACGACATTGGAATTTATCCCGAAATAAAGCAACCAGAATTTCATCGCGAGGAAGGGAAAGACATAAGTACCGCCGTGGTAAATATGCTTAAAGACTACAGTTATACAACAAAAGAAGACAAAGTATTTTTACAGACTTTTAGTTTCGCTGAATTAGAAATCATAAAATCGGAAATTCTACCCGCCGCCGCAATAGACATAAACTTGGTTCAATTGATCGGTGGCGAATCTTCTTATGCCTGGATGCTGGAAGCTGACGGTATGAGCAAGCTCGCCGAATTCGCCGATGGAATTGGACCAGAGAAGGGTCTCGTTATAGAGCGTTCTTCGACCCGTGGTAATTTAAACATTACAGCGTTAGTCGAACGCGCCCATGCCGCAGGACTGCAAGTTCACCCTTACACCTATCGCCTGGATCCTGGTCAGGTTCCTGATTATGCAGAAGACTTTGAAGATTTGTTACAGCAACACTATTTCGAAGCGGACGTTGATGGCTTGTTTACCGACTTTCCTGATCGCGCGGTAAAGTTTTTGCAGGCTAACCAATAGTAGCGCGCCTTTTTTCCAAAATTAGTTTGGCGACTTTCTCCCAATCCTTGCCGATGTAGATTCGTGCAATCAATCCCCATTGCGGCTTAAACAAGCTTTTTATTGTTGATGACTTTTTGTTTTTATACTTACTGATCTTCTCGATTAGTTGCTCTTCGTCAAATCCGGTCCATTCACCAGCCACTGTCAATAGATTTGGCATACACACCGGCGCAACATCCTGATAAAGCATGTTTCTGATTTCTTCAACGGAATAGTCCGAATCTGCGCAGACATTACTAATCTGTTTCAAATGAATAGCGACATCGGTGTCCAGAAACAAATCCGAAAGTGCAACCCAAATTTCATGTTCTTTGTTCGCGCTCACTTGGTAATCTCAAATTTATAGCTTTTGCGGCAAACTGTCGTATACAGTGCGTAGAAGTTTCGTAGATACTTACACGATAGTTTATCCAATTACTAGCGAACCGGAGAGTAAATAGTGAGCACTAGAATTGACAGTGAGCGCGTAAAGCTGTTGAGATTAAGTAAAGCCTGGACGCAGCAAAATCTAGCAGACAATGCGGTGATCAGTTTGAGATCAGTTCAGAGAATCGAAAGAGAAGGGCTTGCGTCACTTCAATCACGAGCTGCGATCGCCCATGCTTTTGGGATAGATCCTATTGAACTGGAAATTTCATCAGCTGACCACTCTTATCCAATAGAACAGCTTCTCTTTCTGTCATTGTTTGTATTCAGCAGTTTCTATTTTGGTCTATTAGCAATAGAGCCGGTTCTGGCGCGAGTTCCATTGTGGATGGTGCCTCTAATCCCGAGTCTTACGTTCTTAATATTCGGGTCTATTTTGCAGTTTACTGATTCGCCGAGACAAAAATTGTTTTTGGAAATTCTGGGTTGTGTGTTTTTAGCAATGCTTTTGACCCCACCCAATGCTGTAATGCAACTAAAATTGGCAGCAATGATGTTTGTAACTTATAAGATACTGGAGCTCTGCACTTCTTTTGCAGTTCGCTCGATTACTCAGAAACGAGTTTCTCTGAATTAGAAAGGCAAGAGTCTATACACCACAGCCGCAACTATAGAACCAAGAATAGGTCCTACTACTGGTACCCAGGCGTAACCCCAATTGCTTGAGCCTTTTCCTTTTATGGGTAGAACTGCGTGGGCAATTCTGGGTGCAAGATCTCTGGCAGGGTTAATGGCATAGCCGGTTGGCCCGCCCAGAGACATACCGATACCGAATACCAAGAGTGCGACGGGCAGGGCACTAACGGCCCCGAGACCAACTTCTGGTTCGGCGATATACAACACCCCCAACACGAGAACAAATGTGCCTAGCATCTCGGAGTAAATATTATTTATTGGATTGTTGATGGCCGGGCTGGTGCAAAAGACGCCTAATTTGGCACCGGTATCATCAGTTATGTCGAAATGCTCACGATACTGTAACCAAACACAAACCGCTGCCAGAAATGCACCGATAAACTGACCGGCTATATACATTGGCACTAAGGCCCAATCAAAATTACCTGCAGTCGCCAGGCCAATAGTAACCGCGGGGTTTATGTGGGCCCCACTAATATCGCCGGCAACGAAAACCCCAACAAAAACCGCAATACCCCATCCCCAGGTGATAACCAAATAACCGCTGTCATAGCCCGCTGTGTTCTTGAGTACAACGTTGCAGCAAACACCAACACCTAGAGTAATGAGTAAAAAAGTTCCAAGGATTTCCCCAATGAATAATTCCATGCTACTTCCCTCCTTTTTTTATTGTTTATTCTACGCTATGGGGCCTCGCACTGAAAATTTACTGGATCTCTATCACTTCCTGAGCCATCGTAAATAGCTTCTTCGGGGAAAGCGCAAAGGGGTCTGCCGCCATCAGGACTAAAATTTTCATCAAGAAAATTCGCTTGTAGAGAATCCGGAGCATCACCACTTTCTACCCATTCGTCCAGTGCATCGACAAAGCGGACATAAGAGGGTCCACGACCACCGGCGCAATGAAGTACACCTGGCATCATGAACAAACGCACATCATCCGCAGCGCTTGCGTCGGATTCTAGAACTTCTTCATAGTAGCCAATGGTTCCCAAGGCTGTAATGGCTGCATCTGACCAGCCCTGATACATGATGAGTTTGCCACCCTGGTCTCTAAATGCAGACAGGTCTGGGCTATTCGCTACCAGCGTGGGAGATACGGGTCTCGTATCATTCATGTATTCATCCATGTTGTATCCGGAGTAATCGAATCCAGCATCATGAAACACCATGTACTTCATGAGTTCCGCTGCAAAAAAATGATGGGCATTAGGATAAGGATTTGGTGAATCCGGCTGTGCTCCGCCAGTAATCCATGCGGGCCAACCCCCTGCTTCTGCTTCACCGCCAAAAGGGAATCCGTAAAACAGTGAATTGCCTTGATTATCAGTTGGTCCATCATAAACAACCTTAAGCGCCGCAATCTCCGATTCAGTAAAACAGGAATCATCATCGACAGCCGAACATGAGGGCAAATCGGTCACATCAAAATTGCACGAAGTTGGATTATTAAGAATGCGATCTTGCAGTCCATCGTTTACATCGCATTGGTTGAGGTATTCCCTTTCAACAATTTCGAGTTCACTTACTGAGAGTAGCGGATCTTGCAATTGCGCCGGATCAGGAAACATAGCCTGTTGAGTAGTTAAGAAACCGGCCATCAAACCAGTGAAATTGTATGCTGGTGCGCCTGCCACAATTCCATCGAAGTCGTTAGGATAGCGCTGCGCTTCCATTAGTGCCTGGCGACCGCCATTTGAACACCCGAAAAAGTAAGATCGGTCTATAGAGTCTTCATAAAAGTCGGCAATCATTCTCTTTGACTCGACCGCAACTCGGTGCACACCGGCATGACCATAATTCGTAATACGCTCCAAATTATTGAGTGCCCAGTTCGCACCGAAGCCGCTATGTCCAGTGTTGGTGCTTACAGTGGCATAACCAGACTCCAACACACCTTGTTGCAGTGCTTGATTGCCGAGTGTTCCGGCAAATCCGCCGCCGCCGCCCATGACAAATTTTCCGTTCCAGGATTCGGGTAACCAGAGTCTAAACTGAAGCTCAGTTCCAATTACTCCTGTAATTTCACAGTGATTAACAGGATCGGATTTCTGTGAAATATCAGAAATTTCAATATCTACAATTCCGGAAAACAATTCTGTGTCACAATTTAATTGCGCAAAGCTTAAACTAGGGCACAGGAAATAGATGAGGCTAATCCATATTTTTTTCATACTTGTAGTACTCTTTTTCTATTTAGTTTGAATTAGTACTGCGGGGAAAAGAAGTCTCTTTTCTTGGTTTCTAACACTGTTGTTGAAAGCATACTATTTCATTTTCTCTACGTCAGCTATCAGGAATCAAGTTATAGCTCCTGATTTGTATTCCGCCTATTTTACAACAAGCCATGATTGACTAATCCATACCTGCTTGTTGTCGTACCCACCGAGCAGCCTGCTCATGGGTGCCGAACCACACGTCGCCTTTTGCTTTGATGTGATCGATTAATCCTTCTAAGGCAACCATACGAGAGCGATGGCCAATCACATGAGGGTGCATCGTCAGGAGAAACATCGTGCCTTCTTCCCAGGCCGCATCAAATTCGTCAATCCAAACTTGCATTACATCTCGTGGATTCATATAGCGTGCGCCTAAGGGATTAAATAGCGGTGCGTCATCAAGAATCCATTCGACTGGCAATTCAACTACTCCGGTCGCTTCACCATTTTGCAGTAGCTCATAGGGACGGTCGTCGTGCATAAGTGAACTTTCATAAAGAAAACCTAACTCACGTACTATGTTTAAAGTATTTGGGCTGTGATTCCAGGATGGTGCGCGGTAGCCAACGGGTTGAATGCCGGTTATCTCTTCAATAGTGTCCATCGCCAGGCGCAATAAGCGTTCTTCAGTTTCACCATCGAGCACAGTATTCAATTCGTGAATCCAACCGTGCACTCCAATTTCGTGAAGTCCCGAGGACAGAATTACATCAGCCTGTTCCGGTGCAATTTTCAAACTCCAGGCTGGGAAGAAGAACGTGGCCGGAATATTTTCTTCATTCATTAAACTAACAATCCGAGGCAGTGCAACACGAGAACCGTATTGACCCTGAGACAAGGGACCTATGTTTATTTCACCGGTACGTAAACCCTGGATCGTTTCGTTATCGACATCGTAAGAAAGTAGTACTGCGACTCTTGCATCACCCGGCCAGGAATCTGGGGTGAGGTCGCGGCCGGCTCGAACCTGGTTTACCTGGCTGAGTACGTATTCTTCGGGCCAGTTCCAGGGTTCATCGGGATTGACTGTCTGCGCGTAAGCGAATTGTGGTGAGCAAACCACAGCCAGTAAACAGACCGTTGGGAATCTGCAAAAGAATTTAGAAATTTGAGTAAACATAGCGCGCGGCCTTAATCGATTGCTAAGAGGTAGTCAGTATAATACTGTTCACTTTGGCAAAGCACAGCTCTATAACAATAACTAGTGATAGCCATGCGCAATCTTGCTTCCTCAGCTAAATCTATTGTCGTCCTATCCATCTTATTGGCTGGCCTTGCAAGCTATAGCCAATCAAATCCTGACTACGAAGTGCCAATGACCGAATATGGTCACCCAGATCTGCAAGGCCTATGGTCTGATCGCAGCAGAACACCGTTGGAACGCCCGGGGAACCTGGGCTCAAAGCGAGCCTACACCGAACAAGAAATAGCTGAATTGGTGCAATCGGCTGAACGTGGCGCCGAGCGCGCGAGTCAGCCTATAGATCCCAATCGCGGCGCACCGCCATTAGGCGAGACGATAACCAACCAGCCAGATGCAAATTTCAATGGCTTTATTACTGACTATATTCCGGTAAATGGTGAGTACTTAACTTCACGCATAGTCTCAACGGAAAATGGCAGATTGCCTTTTAGAGACAGTGTTCCAATGGATATTTTTGCAAAGCGACGAGCCGCAGGTTTTGAGGAATTCGATGGGCCGGAAAACCGTCCTGCTAATGAACGTTGCCTCGGCATTCCAGGCCAGCTACCTCTAGTAGTTCCATTACCGATCGATGGACCCTGGCGCAATATGCAAATCGTTCAGAATAGAGATTACGTTTTGATATACGGCGAATATCATGTGACTGCCCGTGTAGTGCGCTTAAATGGAAACCACCATGAACCTGCTTATCCAAAGTTTTACGGTGATTCGATAGGGTATTGGGAAGGATCGACCTTAGTAGTACATACGAAATCTTTTAAGCCAGACCAATCGGATCGACGCATGCCTTCAAGTACTGCTTTGGAAATCATTGAACGCTTTACGCCAGTTTCAGAATCTGAAATGGTTTTCGAATATGAAATTACCGATCCTGAAATTTATTTGGAGCCTTTTACAGTTCGTCTAACACTGCAACGCATGCCGGCCGATCAAAAGCTTTACGAATCCGGCTGTCATGAAGGCAACTATTCACTTCCCAGCATTCTCGCCGGCGCTAGAAGGCAAGAGGCGGATGCTCGAGCCAATCGATAGTCAATCACTATGGACCAGCAAGCGCTTCCACTCTCTCGCTATACCGTTCTCGATTTAACTATTGCGCGGGCTGGCCCCACTGCCGTGCGTTTGTTGGCGGATTGGGGCGCCAATGTCATTCGCATTGAGGCACCGGTCGAGGGTGATATCGCGGGAAGCCGGCATGGTCCGGATTCACAAAATCTTCACCGTAACAAACGCAGTCTCTGTCTCGATCTGAAATCCGCAGCCGGCAAAGTGGTTTTTGCTGATCTGGTTAAAAAAGCTGATGTCGTCATGGAAAACTTTCGCGTTGATGTTAAACATCGTTTGGGCGTGGACTACGAATCGGTAAAGAAAATAAATCCGTCAATCATCTACGGGAGCATTTCAGGATTTGGACAGGAAGGGCCCTATGCGAAACGACCAGCAGTAGATCAGGTAATCCAGGGCATGAGTGGTTTAATGTCGATTACTGGTGAACCAGAACGAGGCCCAATGCGAGCCGGTATCGCGGTTAGCGATACTTCTGCTGGCATGTTTCTTGGCCAGGGTATTTTATTGGCACTGTTGCACCGTGAACAAACTGGAGAAGGGCAGTGGGTGCATACTTCATTGCTGGAGGCGATGTTGTGTAAACTGGATTTTCAAGCTGCTCGCTACACCATGAATGGAGAAGTGGCAGGACAGGAAGGTAACAACCACCCAACTTTATCTCCTATGGGCGTTTTTCACACCAGCGATGGCTTAGTAAACCTTGCTGCGAGTACAGACAAAATGTGGAATGCATTCTGTGCAGTGACCAAAGCAGAATCGCTCATGAACAACGACGAGTACAGGTCAGTGGAAGGCAGACTTAAACATCGCGATGCGGTATGGAACGAAGTCAACGAAATAACCACACAATTTACTTCAGCTGAACTGGTGGAAAAGATGAACTCTGTTGGCATACCCTGTGGACCAATAAATTCTATTGGCGAAGCCTTTGAGGATGATCAAGTAAGCTTTTTAAACATGACCAAGACTGCAATCCATCCAGAAAACGGAGAACTAGAATTGCTTAGATCTCCCATTAACATGTCAAACTTTGGGCAAGGTAATCGGTTTGACAAGCCCGGCCCGGATCTTGGTGAACACTCGTCAGAGATTTTGCGTGAGCTAAATTACAGTGATGAAAAAATTGCCGAGCTAATGGCAGATGGAACGATAAAATAGATCAACACCTAAGCATTGGAAATGAAAAACATGGAAATACATTCGCCGACGCCAAAAATGTTGGCAGCGATAGAAAACGGAATCGGTTGGATTACCTTTAATGCACCGGAACGACGGAATGCTATGTCTCTCGATATGTGGCAGGGGCTTGCTGACATACTGAAACAGCTGGCACAGGTGGAAGAATTACGAGTAGTGGTTTTAAAAGGGGCAGGCGATAAGGCATTTGTCTCTGGGGCTGACATTTCCGAATTTGAGGAAAAGCGTGCCACTCAAGAAGATCGAGATTTCTATGAAGCCGCCTTCGATGAAGCACAAAATACTCTCGCAAACTTTCCGAAACCAGTGGTGGCCATGATTCAAGGCTTTTGCGTAGGAGGCGGATTGGCAATCGCGCTGAACACTGACGTTCGAATCGCTACCGAGGATTCTGTCTTTGGCATACCAGCGGCTAAACTAGGACTTGGTTATGGATTCGAAGCGATTAAAACATTGGAATCCATTGTGGGGCCTTCCCATGCTAAAGATATTCTATTCACCGCGCGCTTTCTTAATACGGAAGAAGCACTGCGTATCGGACTGATTAATTTTGTTGTTAGTCGAGAAGAACTGGAAAGCAATGTCACTGAGTATGTAGATCGTATTGCGGCTAACGCACCCTTAACTATAAAAGCGGTAAAAGCCACGGTAAAGGAAGTAGTTAGAGATCCGGGACAACAAAGCCCGCAATCTATTGCTCAGCTCGTTAACGATTGTTTTCTCAGTGAAGATTATAAAGAAGGAAGAGCGGCATTTCTGGAAAAACGAAAACCCAACTTTAAAGGTTCATAACTGGTTTAGGTTCTAATGAGAAAAAACATTCAAACACTATTATCTGCATTTTGTATAAGCTTACTCTGTGGCATTGCTTTCAGTCAGCAACTCGGAAACGAGGAACTTATTCCTGCCTTAAGAAATGGCGGCTACATTATTTTTATGCGCCATGCCAACGCGCCGGGAGAGCTCCCTACCGCTGAAACCGCTGCGCCTGGCAATAGCAATCTGGAGCGGCAGCTAGATGAGAAAGGCCGTTTCGACGCCCGTAATTTTGGCGAGGCCATTCGGCGCTTGCAGATTCCAATCTTAACTGTCGAACGCAGTCCTACCTTTCGGACGCGACAAACAGCAGAACACGCTGGCTTTGGTGATGTTCTTATTCAGGACTTTCTGCTGGAAGAACGAATGGTAGGGGTTACACCGGCCCGTCTGGAAAGATTGAAAGAAGAACTTACCAAGAAACCTGCATCCGGCAATCGACTTTTTATCAGCCACTCCGGGAACATTAAGGCCAGCTTTCCTGAACTCGATCCGCGCATCGAGCAAGGAGAGGCTCTGATCATAGATCCCACTCAATCTAACAATGTTTTAATTGCCCGAGTTAAGATTACCGAATGGGTAGATTTCTAAAGAGGGTATTCAGGTGCTTTCGAAATACTGCTTCAATTTTGCCATGCCTTCATTAATGTCTTCAACATCAATTCCCGAATAAGCAAATCGCAGATACTGATTGGGTTCATTGTCCAGGGTGCGGCCAAAATGTTTCCGCGTGCAAAAAGAAACACTGGTTTCAGTTAAGGCTTCTTCCATTAGCTGATTTACATCAGCGATTTCTTTGCGCTCCAGAATCTTGGTGACATTAGGAAACAGATAGAAAGTGCTGTTAGGCGCGCTGATAGATATGCCATCTATCGCGTTCAAGCCAGCTACTGCAGCATCTCTACGTCGACGCAGTTCGTCGAGTATTGAATCTGATCCTGATGTATCGCCTTCGATGGCATCGATCATACTGCGTTGAACAAAGTGTGCAGTGCAGGATTCGATGTTGGTGTTGAACTTACTAAATATGTCGATTACGGATTTAGGGCCGATAGCCGCACCAAGTCGCCAACCGGTCATGGCAAAGCGCTTCGAACAAGTATAGAGAATAACACTGCGATCCTGCATGCCAGGTAAACTAACAATGGATTGTGGAGTACCGCTGTATTGAATTTCGAAATAGGCCTCGTCACTAAGCACCCATAAATCGTGTTTAATACATAACTCCGCTAGTTCTTCCATTTCCTCTGGTGAAGATTCGGCGCTATTGGGATTTTGAAAATTGTTGTAAATAATGGCGCGGGTTTTTGCTGTTATGGAATTTCTAATGGCGTCCATATCGAGACTGAAACCGCTGTCTGTTTCAATATAGCCGTAGGGAACAGCAGTCCCGCCCTGGTATTCAATTTGTGATTCGTAGATGGGGTAGCCAGGATTCGGATAGAGTACTTCATCCCCTGGATTCATTACCGTGGCAATGAATTTACTAATCACTGGTTTGCCGCCAGGTTGGATAGCGACATTATCGCTACTGTAATTTAGTTCTCGCTTCGCCCCAACGTCTCTGGCAATGGCATCACGCAATTCGGGAATTCCTGGTCCCGGACAGTAACCGGTATAGCCATCGGCAATGGCTTGCTGCATCGCTTCTACTATGTTCTGCGGTGTAGGGAGATTGATGTCTCCCAAATGAAAGGGGTAGACCTTGTTGCCTTTCGCTGCCCAGGCTGCTGCCGCACCGGAAACAGCGAATGCAGTCTCAGTACCCAGATGATCCAGTTGCTTAGCGAGCTTCAATGGTTTTCCTTTCGTATTTAAAACTAGAAGCGATAGCGTACGCCGATGAAGGCCGCCCGCGGTGGTGCCGCTCCAAGAAATAAAGGTACTTCCAAGTCTTCAATTATGGGCACTTCAACTTCGTTTGGTTCTTCTCCGAGCAAACCGAATGTTTCGAATTCTTCATCGAACAAGTTCTGGACGTTTGCGAAAATTTCCAGGTCATCATTAATCTGATAGCGCGCCCGTAAGTTAACAACGGTATAGCCATCGATCTCATCCAGTTGATTAGACTCATCTCCCCGTAGATGCTGATCACTATTACTGACGATATCCAAACCGAGATTTAGTCCATCTACTAGCTGGTAGTTCGCCAGAAACTTAAACTGATTCTCTGGAACACCAGGAATGTTGTCGCCACTGCGAACCAGTATTTCTCCCTCATCGTCGGCGAAATCGTGATTCGGGCTTAACGCATTAAAGCTATCTTCGAAGGTAGCCTGAACATGGGTATAGGCAACCGTCCAATCTAAATTTCGAATCTGTCCGCTTAATGATCCTTCGAAGCCGCGGCGTCTGGTTTTATCCACATTGGCAAAGAGACCAGTGGATCTTCCGGTGGTTTGAAAAAGAATATCGTCGTGATTCGTGGTATTGAATAATCCCACCGCGTAGCGAATGTCATTAACGTAACCACGGCTGCCGATTTCAAAACTCTTGGCGACAACATCATCCAATGGTGGATCGGCGAGAAAAGCATTAGGTAATCGACATTCGAAGTCAACGTCATCGGGATCTTCACCATCTTCGATGGCATATTGAACAGCGAGATCAAATACGCCTTCATTACAGGCCAGTTCGATAGGTGTGGGCGCTCGCGATGATTCGGAATAAGAACCGTATAAATTGTGATTGTCGTCTAATTGCCAGGTAAGCCCGAAAGCAGGATTAATTCGAGTGAAACGATGACTTCCGTTTAGTTCTGGTCTTTCACCTGATTTATCCCGTAGATCGACTTCGGTGATATTACCTCGTGCGGATAAGGTGAACGCGACTGAATCCGTTATATCCAAAATATTTGAAAAATATAAACTGGTGGATTCAGTTTGCGTTGAAATATTAGTCGCTGCTTCATTGACAAAAGTCCCGGTACCCAAGCCGGTAGTTAAGCGAGTTATTGGATCAATGTCGGCAAGTTCTAAAACTGAATTAAAAGTGGATTCTCCATTGAAGTAAGCGCCACCCATTACAAGTTGGCCCTCATAACCAAAGAAGTTGCCTAGAACAGTCCATTGAAAATCTGCACCGGTACTTTTCTGGTTGCGATCACTGAGATTGTTAATAGCTTCATCGGAAAGAATGCCTGTTCCGGATAGTTCATCAGCTTCGAAGCCTTCGATGGAAAATTCTTCATCTTCACCCAAACCCATCGCTGTTACATTCAGGAAGTCTTCCAGGTCGTCTAGATTGTTGAATTGAGATTCACAAATGTCGTCATCATCCAGGCCGAGTTCTTCCAGATCATCTTCTTCCAGACCTTCGATTAAGGTGTCCATTCCGCCGAGTTCGCAAATCCCAAACTCAGTTCCATCACCATTAAAAGAATCAGTGTTATTTTCGCGATAGAAAACATTGCCACTGAAACTAATACTGGAACTGACCTCATGGGAGAAATCAAGGCTCAGCATATTCATGTCATTTTCAGTGATATCAGGCCCAGTAAAAATTGCTTCGCGGTCTATGTCTATCAATTCAACTGGCGCTGAACCATTTCCGATTAGCTCCGATTCACCGTGTTGGAAATTCAAATTAATCTGTGTGTAATCTGAACGAAAGCCAACGCTGCCATAGAAATTTATTGCGTCTGATGCTGAACTATCGCGCCAACCGTCTTCTTCGAAGTGATCGATATTGGCGTAATAGGCAAGCTGACCATTATTGCCGCCAAATTCGACATTAGAGACACGGCGGCCGAAGGAGCCAGCGCTGACTTCAATATTGGTGCCTTCAAAATCGAAACCATCTTTCATATCGATAACCAAGGATCCACCTAGACTGTTTAGTCCGTAGAGAGGATTAGCACCGCCACTAAGCGAAATTTCCTGTATAGCCGATTGGGGTAACAAATCCCAATTAACCGAATCCCCCAATGGTTCATTGATGCGCACACCATTCTGATATACCGAAATACCCTGAGCGAGGCCCAACAATGGAGAAGCAGTGAATCCTCGATATTGAAGGTCTGGCTGCATAGGGTTGTTCTGGGCGTCGTTGAGCGAAATACTGGAGAAACTTTGTCGGAGGAAATCTGCGATGCTAAGAGCGGCTATATTCTCCAGATCTTCAGCAGTAGCAGTGTGCACTGGGTAGGCGAGCTTGTCGGTTTCGATGCTGGAACCGGCTGGAACCACACCAACAACGATGATTTCTTCGGCTTGCTGAGCTGCCGCCGTGGCCGACACTGCAAGGGCTAGTAGTGAAACAGGAAAAGTCTTCATTTATTTCTCCTTACTTCTTATGTGGGATTACTTCTTCATGGCGGCGAAGGAGTATAACAAAGGGGTTCATTATTAATAAGCCTGTGGGCAAGTACGAGGTTAGGCTACAAAAAGTTACTGTTCTTCTAACTATCCATCCCATTCATGTTTTGACGACAGGGGGCGTGACAGGTAGATTAGCCTTCTTTTTTGGGTAGACCGGCGGGAGTGATTATGGCAACTGTTCTAGTCATTGGTGGAAATCGAGGTATAGGACTGGAATTTGTAAAACAGTATCTGGCAAGAGGCGATACTGTGATCGCTACTTGTCGCGACGTATCCAGTGCTGACAATCTCAATCAACTGCAAGCAGATAATGACAATTTGTCTGTGTTAACTCTGGATGTTGCAAGCGACGAATCACTCCTGGCATTTCCGCAACAACTAGGTGATACCGCAGTAGATATCTTTATTAACAATGCCGGTGTTTACGGACCGCGAGATTCCGTTTTTGGCAATGTAGATGAGAATAATTGGTTACCGGTACTGCGCGTTAATTCCATTGCTCCAATGTTATTAACACAGGGGATTATCGATAACTTGAGAAAAGGTCAGGATAAAAAATTGCTTTATGTGACTTCGAAGATGGGTTCTATCGATGATAACAAAGGCGGTGGTTCTTATGTCTATCGAAGTTCCAAAGCAGCACTGAATGCCGTAGTAAAGAGTATTGCTGTTGACCTTTCAGCTGAAGGCTTTACTGCTGCAGTGCTGCATCCAGGTTGGGTACAAACTGACATGGGCGGGCCCAATGCGCTTATCGACACTCAAACCAGTGTCTCTGGCATGATGAGTGTTATCGACAATTTAGATGGTTCACACGTGGGTAGTTTCTTTAATTACGATGGAAACATTATTCCCTGGTAACAAAAGAAATTCCTATGCTCAATTCAATTTCTCCTAAACTGTTCGTATTACTAACAGTGGCTCTTACTCTCTTAGTGCCGAAAACTGTTTTTGCCCACGGTGGTGTCGCATTCGATGAAGACCTCTGCGTAATAAACGTAAATTTTATGCAGGCGCACTTTACCGTTTTTCAGCCAGAAACCAGACAGAATGATGAATTCTGCGAAGATATTCCTGACGTAACTAATTCGGTTTTCGTTATGGAATACCTGCATGAGTTATTGTTTGAGATGAATGTTGATTTTCGGATTGTGAGGGATGTGAATAACGCCGGCCAATATGCAGCCTGGGAGGACATTCAGGCGATCGATGATTTAGAAGCAGCCACTGTTTACTATCAACCACCAACGATCGAATCTGGCGGCTATTTTCGCGCCAGCTACGCCTTTGAAGAAAAGGGCACTTATATTGGCGTTGTTACCGCGGACCATCCCACCGAAGATCGTAACTATAACGCGGTATTCTATTTTCAAGTCGGCGGTCGCGACTGGGGAACCCTTCCAATTTTTGTCGCTCTGCTTTTGCTTGTTCAAGGCGGCTACTGGTATACCAGTGGTGGTTACGCAAAATTCAAAGCAAAACGAAAGGCTTCCAGACTCGAAGCATAGATTAAATTCCACAATTTGGCATTTTTGACCGTCCTGTAACAAATTAGCCGCTTCCCGCCTAAATTCGGCTTTTGAAACGAATTGTAAGTTTCAGTCCTTACTGTTTGCGCCGATAAATTTTATGTATAGAATTTGAACCACGATTGTTTTCTCAGGTTGTTGTGCATGAACGCCAAGATTCTGCGATTAAACAAAGCTGGAATTCCCGTAAGCTGGCTTACCCGGGAAGAGACTGCGACGCTCATGGTTAAGGACCTCGTTATCTGGTCCCTTGGCAATACCGTCATGGAGATTCGCGGCGGCTACAATCGTGTGGGTATTCAGTCGGTACTTAAGCTTCCAAGTATCGTTGCCTGCGATGGCAAAGTTCATAAAGAAAATTTCGATCCTCCATTAGAAAACAAATTTCTCTTCAGAAGAGACAAGAACATTTGTCTCTATTGTGGCAGCCAGTTCAGCGTTCATGACCTGTCTCGGGATCATGTTATGCCATTATCTCGTGGTGGGCGGGATGCCTGGACTAATGTTGTTACTTCTTGTCGTCGCTGTAATAACCGCAAGGCAGATCGCAGCCCGGAAGAATCTAACATGCAGCTTCTGGCGATTCCTTTCGTGCCCAATCAATATGAATTCCTCTACCTGTCAAATCACAATGTGTTGGCAGACCAAATGGAATTCTTAAGTGCAAGATTTTCACGCCATATTAAGCTCTCCTAATTTATTTCTACGCTCGAAGTATTTGTAATTTGCTAGTACTTAGTGTGCTAGCATGCTTTTCCGCTTGATCGACTCTCAATTAATTTATGAGCACTAAGAAACCACACCATTTTCTGGGCTTCTTCTTATCTCTCACGACAGCAGCGTTGTGGGGAATGCTTCCAGTTGCACTGAAGGAATTGCTCGCTGGAATGGATGCGTGGACTGTTGTCTGGTATCGGTTCTTAGTGGCAGGTTTGGTTTTGTTTTTCTGGTTAGTAATCCGCAAGGAATTACCAAATGTAATGGCGGTAAGTAGCAGAACTCGATGGTTCTTACTGCTAGCTTCTGCCGGCTTATGTATTAACTATTTCACTTTCGCCAATTCACTTAACTACGTAAACGGAGAAACCAGTGAAGCGGTGATTCAGTTAACTACCTTATTTCTAATATTAGGAGGCGTATTTTTTTACAAGGAGCCTTTCGTTGGGATTCAGAAGATTGGAACCTTTTTAATTGTCATCGGCCTTGTGCTGTTTTTCCATGATCGCATGGCAGAATTTACGAGTTTTGAAAACACTCAGACTGTCGGTGTGTTTATCGTCATTATTTCGGCGATAGCCTGGACCGTCTATGCACTTTTGCAGAAGCAATTGCTCAGCTCTTTTTCGTCGCCACAAATCTTGCTTCTTATATATGTGTTTTCAAGCTTGGCATTAGCGCCTTTTGTCGTGCCTTCGACACTACTGTCATTGTCTCAATTACAATTAGGCCTTTTAGTGTTCTGCTGTATTAATACCTTGGTAGCCTACGGTTGCTTCGCCGAAGCGTTGAAACTCTGGGATGCGTCAAAAGTGAGCGCGGTACTGGCCCTGGCACCGTTGTTTACAATCGGTTCTCTAAGAATCATAGTCTACTTCAATCCTGATTATGCCTTTTCAGACCGGCTGAGCTGGCTCTCGATATTTGGGGCTCTGTTACTGGTTGTAGGTTCCATTCTCACCGCTCTGATGCCGGTGTTAGCGCAAAGAAATAAGGCCCTGACAGCGGATTCCCGGGTAACAGCAAATTAGCCGCAATTCATTCGCCGCAATGTCGTTGACTAAGGCCGCGAAATGCGAAAAACTCGTCTTCTCTCGAACTCTATAGCTCCGGACCAGTTCCGAAATATCAAAAGAATAAGCGAGCGAATCAGCCTATGTTGAAATCAAAAATTCAATCCGTATTGCTAGCCGTCGTCTGGCTAATAGTTAGCTCTTCAGCGCTAGCGGAAGTCACCAGAATCGAAGTATCCGTGCAAGACACACTATCCGATAGCGCAGTGGATTTTACTTATACCGCAATCCAGGGAGTGGTGTATTTCACGCTGGATCCTGCAGATCCTGCAAATTCCGAAGTAACCGACCTCCAATATGCCCCGACCAATAGCCAGGGACTGGTGGAGTATTCCGCAGACTTCAAACTGGTCGTACCGGATGACTCTATCGCCAATGGTGGATTACTCTATATGGTGAACAATCGTGGTCGTGGATCTACGCCCCCGGAGAATTCACTACAGGATCCCCTGGCTGGATTGGGATATACCTATTTACTAACAGGATGGATCAACGAAATTACCGAAAGGCCTGGCGGACTAAGATTACACGCCCCAATCGTTGGCAGTGCACAAGATCGCATAACGGGCGAAGTGCGCTATGAGCTTAGTGTTAATTCCCCCGCTAACGATGTGAATATTGCTGGCGGCGGACATCTCGCTTATGAGCCAACACAGTCTGGTTTAGAAAATGCCAGTCTCAGTGAACGCCTCTACCAAACTGACCCGCGCCTGCCCATCGAACGATCACAGTTTGATTTACTAGTTAAAGATTCAGCGAACAGTAATCAAAAAGAGATAACACTGAGTGTCGATGGTGGATTCAAACCTGGGTTTATCTATGAATTGATGTACGAAGCTCAGAATCCGGTACTGGCTGGCGCTGGTATGTCAGGTATCCGTGATTTGGTTTCATTGATTCGTTATGGCGGCCAGGGTAGTGAACAACTGGATCAGTTAGAGATTCCTGATATCGAGCACACCGTGGCCTATGGCTTCTCCCAAAGCGGACGCTTATTGCGTCAATATATGTACGACGGTTTCAATGCCGATCTTGACCAGCGGCAGGTGTTTGATGGCGTTGTGCCATTCATAGCCGGTGGTGGTTACGGCATGTTTAACAATCGCTTTGCCATGCCAACTCGAACCAATGGTCAACACTCCAATTATCTTTTTCCCAACGATCTATTTCCTTTTACCTATGGCGATAGCACAGATCCATTTACCGGTAATACCGACGGCATCCTGAATAAGGCGAGAGCCTCGAATACCGTGCCGAAGGTAATGCATATTCAAACCTCTAATGAGTATTGGATAAGAGCAGGGTCACTGCCTCACACCAATCCGGAAGGGACGGAAGATGCGCCACTACCTGAGGAAGTTCGCTTCTATACCATTGGTGGATCGCAACACGGTTCAGGCAATGGTATTCCCCGCCCTGCATCCAGTGGGCAGCTGCCACCCAATCCAGGCATGTGGAATCCTATCGGTATGTCCTTAGTAGCGAGCATGTATGATTGGGTTGCGGATGGAACTGAACCACCTACATCGCGCTATCCCAGAATCGAAGACGACTCCTTAGTTGCTTCCCATGTTGATGACAGAATTAATCGTGCCGCCTGGAACCGATTAAACTCAATAGCTCATCCATCTTCAATGTACAGACCGAGCCATAATAACTATGGTAGTCGCTGGGCTGATGAAAGGATTATCGATCAGCATCCCACATCCTCCGATCATTATTACAATCCTTTGGTTCCTGCAACGGACGCGGATAATAACGATTTAGGGCACAGTACTATTCTTCCGCCTGCTACTGCAGTGCCACTTGCCACATTTACTTCCTGGAATATGCGCGCACCAGACACCGGTGCAGAACGATCACTAGCGCGGTTGGCGGGAGGCTATATTCCTTACGCAAAGGACACGGTCACTGCATTAGCCAATAGGGATCAACGTAATTCTATTGCTGGTTTATATCGATCATATGATGATTACTTAGAAAAGTATGAAGCATCGACAGATCTGTTAATAGAAGAGGGCTATCTTCTAGCAGGCTTTAAGGAAGCCTACATGAACATAGCGCGTGCTATGGAAAGCGTATTCGAATAGCAATTTGAATTGTGAATAGGAAGGGGAGCGTAAGCTCCCTTTTTATTTTCTCAAATTAATTCCGTATTCCAGGTAGGCCTTCAGGCACATGATCATGTGCTGCCAACCGCCACAGTTGTCATAGCTGCCGCGAATACTTTCAGCGTCTTCCTGCCAACCGTCTTCGCTAATACTGAACATGGTGCTGTTTTCATCCAGTGCTTCAAACTTCATGGTAACCGTAACTTCGTAGTCAGGAACTTCATCCGTTTTCTGCCACTCTTGTGAATTGAGTGTAAATACGATCAGTTCATTTTCCTTCACAGTTTTTACATAGACTGGATGATCGCCGTAGTTTTCCCACCAATACACACTGGTTTCACCCTCCACATAGTCCTGACTGCATTTGTCAGTGAAGTAGTTAGACATTTCCTCACTGGACACTACTGCCTTGAAGACATCCGCCACTGGCTTGTTAATCTGAGTACTTACTGTGAAATTGCGCGCCATTATTATTCTCCTCTCCTCTTCATTCTCTATCTCTTGTCATATATGCTATAAAAATATAACATGTATTTCCAATGGTCAAGCGCCCGTTAAAAAATAAGGAAGATGAGCAGGACGAACTGGTCATTAAAGCCATAGCCAGTGCGGATCGGCGGCTTATTCTGGATTTGTTGCGAGATGAGCCGCAAACCACAGGCGCAATCTGCAAAGAATTGTCCTGGCTGAACCGTTGTACTGTCATGCAGCACCTTGGAGTGCTGGAGAAGGCGCGCCTGATTATTGCGCGTAAGGAAGGGCGGCAGCGCTGGAATTACCTGGATGTCAGCCCAATCCAACGCTTTCACGAGCGCTGGATTAAGGCTTATGCGGAGCCGTCTGCAAGTTTCTTAAGTCGACTGCGCAGCGATTTAGAAAGTGCTTAGTCGTCTCCTGGAATATCCAGTTCTACTGGAGCCAGACGCGGCAAGGTACAGCTATGGGGCTCAGGATCGTAGCTGACATCAGCTGGATCGAGACCACCTTTAAGATTAAGAAACGAAACAGTTGGATTCGATCCGAGACAAACGATATTGGATGTGTCAGCGCCTTCCTTTACCAGGCCTCCCCAGACGATATTAGGCGTATTCACTTGCGCAACTTCATGCCAGGCCAGCAGAAAGCGATGCCGTGGAGCAGTACCGCCACCTCGATACTCATTGTCATGTATATAGATTTGTTCTGGGAAAGGATCGTAATTCGGATCATCGATAGTACGGCCACCTAAGGTGAAACTGTAAATCATGATGTTAACGTTGCCGTTATCCCAGAATTCATTCTCATACACTTCGATGTTGTCATTGGCCAATACGAGTAATCCGGTGCCTGGTGGTACGTTGCCAACGATGGCACCTTCTGGTGCAAAGTTTTCCGTGTTATTGCGATAGATCTGATTATTGAATACTCGCGTGGCTTGCCCGCCTTGCACTTCAAGATTGGGTAAATCGAAAACCAAAACGCCCCCCGTATTATTGGTTGCAACATTGTCATACACATCCGCAAAAGTTGAGTTCTCTATTTCGATTCCTGCGACGTTGTATTCGGCGCGGGAATTGCGCACAACAATCTGGCTGGATTGACCCACATAGATGCCAGCGTCTGCTGCGCCGATTGCTACCGATCCATCGATTAATATATTTCGAGATTGCACCGGATAAATGCCGTAAGCACCGTTCTCTGAATCTGGTCCATTGGTCCACTCGGTACGTACTCTGCGAATAGTGACATTAGTGCTTTCATTAACTTTCAAAGCATCGCCAACGGTATCTTCTATTGCCAGATCTTCAATGATGAAATCATCTGCAGTAACCAATAGACCTTCGGCACCTTGTGCCTGGTTGGTAAAAGACAGAATCGATTCATCCATTCCTGCGCCGCGAATGGTTACACCGGGAACCGTCAGCGAAAGACTGCGGGTGAAATTGTGTGTTCCGGCGGGAACCTCGATGACGTCACCAGGCTGCGCTTCTATTAATTGAACCTGAAAAGATTCTTCAAAACTAAGTTCCGGTGCAGAAGCAGGAGTCTCAGATTCTCCACAACTCACCAAAAAGCCAGCACCGATAAATGGAACAAGATATTTCACAATTGTTTTCATAGTCTTTCTCGCTAATTCAGATCCAATGGATCTTTAACATTACTCCTATGATGACATGATTTGCCGAGGAGCTGCATCCCCAATTGCAGTGTCTATAGAGGTTCAATCGCGGATTATCTGGATACTACTTCGAACATCCAGATATCACCATTGCTGACGGTTTCTGCAGCCGCGAATGCATCAGCACCAGCACTCCCTCCGCCTGGGAAATATTTCCGCGCAAGTTCCGATAGCACAGGAACCACTTCCGGGCCTTCCATGATTCTTTCCAGGCGTTGTTCGTAAAGATTGCCATCGATTCGCACAATGATTCGATCATCGTCTTCGAGGTATAGAGGCCACTGCTTCCAGATGGCACCGTAGCCTGTGTTCATATAGCCACTCACAATAAACAAGCGACTTTCATGCACAGCCAGCCACACGATGCGAGAGCGGGCTGGGTCCATGGTCTGGAATTCGATCTCGCCTCGATCAGTCAGATAACTCCAGTCTGAAGGCGCCGTTGCGAGTTCTCCACTTCTAAATGGGCCGCCAGTAAAAACCTCAATCGGGCCATCAGTAAAGCGCATGCTGAATAGAAACACGGCGACCGCAAGAACCAGCGTACCTGCTACGATTCCTAACCATTTCAATAATTTCTTCATCTGTTTCCCCTCTCTGGATAAGCTGAAAGCTACTCGTTCCTGAGCATTTTGGCTAGAAATTCGGGGCCAATAAAGTGATCTAATCTAGTAAAAGAGCCGTAGAGTCTAGTACCTGTGGAATTATTGTTGGTTCAATATTTTCCTTAGTTGACGTGTAAACAGCTTCAATGCCCTTCGAACATTCTTACTCCAGAAGCAGTTTGTAAGAATGTTCGTTTTTTTGCCACTCTAGAAACTGTAAATTCGGAGAGGATTTCATTAAAGTGCGTCTTATCGATTCGCTAAGGGGGCAGTAATGAAAATTTTACGCTGGGTGTTAGGAAGTGTTGTGGGGCTGGTGGTGCTGCTGCTGATTCTGCAAATGGTTGCGTCGGAACGAGTAGAAGTTGTAGAACTGCATACCCTGGACGAACAAGGCGAAGAGGTAACTACCAGACTTTGGGTCGTAGACGATGATGGCTACCAGTATTTGCGAGTTGGTGCCGATGGCTCTGGCTGGTTTAGTCGAATTCAAGCGAACGAAGATTTTGCAGTTACTCGCAATGATCGTCGTTTTAGATACACGGCAGTGCTCAGAGAAGAAAAGAGCGAACTGATAAATGAATTGATGCAGGACAAGTACGGATGGGGAGACTCACTAATAGGAACCTTAGTAGGGAGTCGTGAAGCTTCAATCCCAATTGAACTGCACTTAGCAAATTAAATACCAATTCGACTCAATGAATTCACCAGCTCACGAATTATTTTTTCCGCAACGGGATGGGAAGCAGCAAAGGAAGCCTCAAGCGCAATCGCATCATCCAGAATAGTATTTTCTACAGTATCGATTTCCGGATTTACAAAATCTTGCACATTAGATTGAAGGCGGCGCGCATTTTCAACCACCTTTTTATCTATAGTTTCGGTGTTTTCAAGCTCGGCGATTAGTTCGCCTAACAATTGTTTGACTCTTTCTTCGCTCACATCTCACTCCTCGATTGAGATAATATTATGTTTGTCTTCAGTTAAGAATTATTGGAGCTAGATCAAAGATTGCAGTACTAATACTGCCATCGTCCTGACGCAGGCGTAACTGAATCTCCAGGTGCCCGCTGTCTACAATTTCATAACTGAGTCCACCAAACACCGCTTTGTTCTCTGTAACCGATTGAAACTTGAAAGTCACGTAGTCGTTTTTCTCTTCCCAACCACTAAAATCAGGATTGAAATGTTTGAGTCTCAATATCCAACCTTCATCTGTTTCGACAATTTCCATAAATTCTGTGAAGGTTAATTCTTCGGTTGTTGATTGCTTAAAAATTCCAAACATGCGTCCGTCGCTGGGTGGAATCCACATCTCTTCGGAAATACCGCCGAAGCCAGTTCCTGACCATGCGCCGGTTAGAAAAGCGAAATCGTCAATGGTTACTTCATCGTTCGCTTGAGCCGATACTGCCAGGCAAGGCGTTAACAATAGCGCGAATCTTCTAATTGAATTCATCGTGTTCTCCTTGGAAACACTGAGTATTCTATTTTTACCCAGTTATGTGGTGAATTGCACCTGAAATATAAAGACAGTAATTCAGATTTTGCTATTATCTAGACGAATTAGAACAGTGTTTGGAGACAGCAATGAAAAAAATAATTCTGGCAGCATTTGCCTTGTTAGCGTTTTCTGCAGCAAATGCAGGACCCAAGCTCTATATATTCGATTGCGGTCACCTCAGCTTTCCCGACGTAAGTGCCTTCGGGATTACTAACGCAGAAACTGAAGTCAGAGAATTGTTTGTCCCTTGTTACCTAATTGATCATCCGGACGGTAAAATGATCTGGGATGCTGGCCTGCCTCTAGACATGGTCGGTCCACGGCAATCCGGTGCTACTAGCTGGTATGAAGAATCTATCATTGATCAGTTAGAGGCAATTGGTGTGTCGCCTCGAGATATCGACTATTCTGCTTACTCTCACTTCCACTACGACCACGTCGGGGCTGCCAACGAATTTGCCAATGCCACACTGTTGATTCAGGAAACCGAATACCATGCGGCATTTTATGACGCCGAGAGCAATCCGGTTTTTCGCCCACCTCTCTACAGTGAATTGGAGAACTCGACCAAGGTGTTATTGCAGGGAGATCACGATGTGTTTGGCGATGGTAGCGTGATGGTTATTTCCGCACCTGGCCATACACCAGGACACCAGGTGCTTAAGCTGGAATTGGAAAATTTCGGGCCGCTGGTACTTTCCGGCGATCTCTATCATTTCGAAGTCAGCCGTATGTTACGGCGTACACCTGTGTTCAACACCGATGCCGAAGAAACTCTACAGTCCATGAATAGGGTAGAAGTGTTAACCCAAGAAGCCGGTGCCACCTTTTGGATTGAGCATAGTTTGGAACTGGCGAACTCGCTTAACTTATCGCCCTACTACTACGACTAGAAATGAAATCCAAAAGTCTTCTTTTATTAGTTCTTTCGATCTTCCCGGCTCTCGTTTTGGGCGAAGAAATCTTTGCTACATTTCCAAATGAGATAAACAAAAACAAAAAGTATGTATTCTATTCTCACGGGCTGATTGTTGAAGGCGACAATGCAACCCCGGGGCATTCTGAATATGGCGTCTATGATTTTCCTGCTATAAAAAACAGGCTGTTTGATATTGGCGGATTTAATCTAATTGCTCACCATAGACCTGCTAATACCGAAATCTCAACTTATGTTGCTACATTTTCATCCTGGGTTGATTCGCTATTGGATGCCGGCGTACCTGCGTCGAATATCACTTTGATCGGTTTTTCCAGAGGAAGTCATTTAACGGCTTTGACTGCAAGCCGATTTAACTCTCATGACATAAATACCGTGCTGATGGCTGGATGTTTTGAAGGGGATATCGAATTTGATCCACCAATTCACCTGAGTGGAAGATTACTTTCTATTTACGAAACTACAGATTCACCCGGTCCTTGCCAACGCTTAGCCGAAAGGAGTGACTTGAGAACTTTTGACGAGATTTCGATAACCACAGGCAGGAAGCATGGCGCGTTCTACACGCCCCTAGAAGTATGGATTAAACCAATTCGGGAATGGCTAAGATAAGCAAGAAATAGAGGCTAGTTGGCGGATACCGTTCGATCTTTAGCCCAGTCCTGCAACTGGGCGATCTGTTCTCGCATTACCACTGAAAGTGGCTGAGTCTTGTTCAGCTCGTCCACAATGATCCCGAGACTCAATTCCTGTTTTTCAGCGAAGGCATGATAGAGCGCAGAGACTATTGCCTGTTCGATCTCAGCACCGGAAAAACCTTCGGTCATTGTTGCCAGGGAATTGACATCGATGTTGGCTGGATCCACTTCGCGTTTCTTAAGATGAATTGAGAAGATCTCTGCTCGTGTTGCTTCGTCAGGAAGATCCACAAAGAAGATTTCATCCAGGCGACCTTTGCGAATGAGTTCAGGCGGCAGTGCCTGAATGTCGTTTGCGGTTGCAACGATGAACACCGGCTTTTCGTTCTCTGCCATCCAGGTTAAAAATGTTGCTAGTAGTCGTTGCGATGTACCGCTGTCATAGTCTCCGGTAGATATACCTTTTTCAATTTCGTCGATCCATAGCACACAAGGCGCCATGACTTCTGCTAACTCTAAGGCGTGGCGAATGTTCTTTTCCGTTTCGCCAAAAAACTTATTGTAGAGCACGCCAAAGTCCAAACGCAGTAAAGGAACATGCCAGACGCCAGCCACTGCTTTCGCTGCCAGGCTCTTACCGCTGCCTTGAATACCAACCAACAAAATTCCCTTGGGTTTATCCAGGTTCGATTGTTTCTTCGACGAACTAAAGGCAGCCTGACGAATCTCTAACCATTGCTTGAGATTCTTTAGTCCACCTATCTGACCAAATGTTGCGGTTTCGTATTCGAAACTCAATACACCGTTTTGACCTAACAATTCATATTTGGCTTTTTGTACCTGCTCGATATCAACATGTGATATAGCATCGTCGTCGTAAATTGCATTACGAATTAAGCGCTTCGCTTCGGAAACTGTAAGTCCGGTTAAATTATTAATCAGCAGTTCGATGGATTTTTTGTCAGCTTGCAGTTTTTCATCGGTATTCTTGAGCTTCCAGACTTTGAGCTCACTAATAATTAGTCTACGTAACTCATCTTTATCTGGTAATGAAATCGCGAACTGTGCCGTGAATCGACTCAGTTCCGATGGTATTTCCAGTTCATGACTGACAAAAACAATGTGATGACCATTTATAGTGTAATCCTGAGCAATTTCCTTAATGCTACGAATGACGAACGGATCATCCATATAAGGATGAAAGTCCAACAAAATGTAGATACCAGGCTCTTTGCAATTCGCGATTTCGATCAAGCTGTTTTTCGGATCGGAAGCTGTTTCGATGTTGGTAGTCACGTGCTTCTTACTTAGTGACAAAGCTGGCGCACCAGTGTTGGCATCCACTATTCCTTTGGTAACGCTCCATTGCAAAATGCGTTTGTTGAGTTTCAGGCTGCAACGCTTAACCAGATCAACGGCACGTTGCTCTTCATGGGTTTGGATATTAATAACTGGCTGGGAGGAATTTAACAGCAGCAGTAAATCATTCAGCTCATACACAATGTTTGTCCAATGTGACTACATAAGTCCAGAAATTGCCCGTACTCGATGACTCTCGCTGTCGGTCACGTACACAATGCCTTCGTGCACGCAAACACCGTGAGGTCTATCGGTCATGCAATTCAAGGGATCGCCATCAGGACCATCGCCTCGTTCGCCGTTGCCAAGAACTGTATCGATAATTCCGGTTGCTAATGCCATACGCCGAATTACATGATTTTCAGTATCAACAATATAGAGAGAATGATCCTGGCGAGAATAGGCGATGCCTTTCGGACCATTAAATGTACAGTTGATAGCCGGACCACCATCACCAGTGTAGCCTTGTTCACCGGTACCAGCCATGCGCTGTAATCGATTGCCTTCGATATCCACTTGATAGATAGCATTACCTTCCCGCAACACTAAATAAGCATTACCGTCTGGGTCGGTGTCGATAGAGCGAGGTCCGAATAAAGGAGTGCCTTCGAGGGGAGCCGTATCCGGTGGCCGCACTCTTTCGCCGGTACCGGATAGAGTGCGAATGATTCCCGTATCCCGTTCCACAATGCGCAAACGGTGATTGCCGATATCACAAATAAGCAGATTGCCACGGGAGTCGAAGGCAATACTGTGGGGGCGATTGAGTTGAGACAGCACAGCCGAGCGCCCGTCACCCCCGTCACCGGGATCGCCGTCACCGGCCAGCGTTGTAACTAGTCCCGATTGAGCAGCTATGCGGCGGACGCTGTGGGAATCACGTTCTACGATGTAGAGATTGAACTGTTCATCCCAGCGGATTTCATGAGGTGCATTAAATGATGTTTGTAGTGGTCGCCGTGATTCAGCAACAAATCCCGTTTCGCCATTTCCAGCAATGGTAGTTAGCCGATTAGTGCTCAGATTGAGGCGTCGTGTTCTGCCAGTGTCTACTTCGCAAAAGAAGAGGTCATCGCCAGGACCGATCACTACGCCATAAGGATTATTCACCGGAGTTTCGGTTGCAATAAGTCCTTCACGACCTTCGAATTCGTAGCCAGCAACTCCTGTTCCTGCCACAGTGGAAACACGCCAATTCTGCTGGGCCATGGCAATTCTTGGAATGGAGAATGCAGCGCCAGTGATTGCCACAGAATGTAAGAACGAACGCCTGCTTGTATTCGCCATTTTATGCTTCCTTTTCTCGTGTTTTACGTTGTTTTTATGCAAGGAGTGATTTTACGGCTGCATTAAGCTTTGCTTTTAATTCTTCATTAGTCAATTCTCCAACATCGGTATCGAAGTTGGAATTAAAACTTGGCACAGAAAGACTGGCTTTAACCTCTCCGCCGAAGCGCGGAGCTGATTCCAAGGCAGCAGCGAGTACGGTTTGTCCTCCGCGGCCGCCAGGCGAGGTGGCAAGCATCACCATGGGTTTACCCTGAAACACCTTTGTCTCTATGCGGGAACACCAGTCGAACAGGTTTTTGTAAGCTGCACTGTAGGAACTGTTGTGCTCGGCAAAAGAAATTATAATGGCATCGGCGTCCCTAAGTTTCTGCAAAAAGAGTTTCGCGAGCTCCGGTTGACTCAGTTCGACTTCACGATCCACACTGAATAAAGGTAATTCAAAGTCATTGATATCGAGGATCTCTGATTCGGCAGAATCCAACAGGCTGGCAGCATAGCTAACTAATTGTTTATTGATAGAATTTCTACTGCTAGTGGCAGCGAATGTGACTACTTTCATTACGACCTCAGCTTGTACACGATGGAATGACCCACAACACCGACATTAGACTTGTGTTTTCAACGAGTCCCAAATACTCTCATATTCCTGCTTTGGGAAGAATATAAGAAGAGAAAACAAGAATAGTACCCTCTCGCGCACTTGCGCAAAGTGGGTAAGTGGAGGCAAGTGATGGATAGAGGAGATAATCATGTGCGATAACGACACACAAAAAGATGTAGAAGAATATTTGCGCCGGCATCCAGAAATGACCCGCCGCGACTTTACCAAATTAGCGACCGGTGCAGGTCTGGCCATGATGTTCCCAGCTATGGCCAACGCTCAATCTATAAGCGAACGGGATGTAGAAATTAGAACTCCAGATGGCGTTGCAGATTGTACTTTTGTCTACCCATCTCGCGGCGCGCACGCTGCCGTGTTGGTTTGGCCTGATATTCTGGCCTTACGACCCGCCTTTCGGGAAATGGGCAAGCGCTTAGCTAGATCGGGTTACGCCGTGCTAACAGTTAATCCGTTTTATCGTGATGCTCACGCACCGGTTGTTGGACGTGGCGCAAGTTTCGGCCAGCCAGAGACTCGAGCAATAGTCCTACCTATGGCGCAAAATCTGAATGCGGAGACTCACTTTACCGATGCCCGCGCGTTCACAGCCTGGTTAGATGAGCAGCCGGAAGTGGATACCAATAAAGGCATTGGTACTACCGGTTACTGCATGGGCGGACCGATGGTGATGAGAACAGTAGCGGCAGTTCCCGATCGATTTGCGGCAGGAGCTACATTTCATGGCGGTGGTCTGGCCACAGGCAATGCGGACAGTCCACATCTTTTGATTCCAGACACTCGCGCTGCCATGTTGCATTGTGTTGCTGAGAACGATGATGAAAATAATCCTCAAGCTAAGGAAACACTGCGCGAAGCCTACGCGTCAGCGAGTATTTCTGCTGAGATTGAAGTGTATGCAGATGCCATGCATGGCTGGTGTGCGATAGATTCACAGGTTTATCATCAAGCTCAGGCGGAAAGAGCCTGGAGCAGATTACTCAATCTGTTTGCAGAGAATCTGGCTTAGCGCTACTTTTAACTGACACAAAAAAACCCGATCACACAAGTGGTCGGGTTTTTTTATGAGTGCAGAATTGTTACGGGTTTTGAATGTTTGTTTTCTTGGTCCAGAAAATATCGAAACTTCCCAAATTATTATCAGAACGGGAAGAGAACCATGAGAACGAATCGGCACCAGGAGGAAGAGCCGGACACATATCTTCAGCCGAGGTGTTTATCGTTGGCCCCAGATTAAAAGACTCACCCCAATCGTTGGCGCCCAACTGCATGGCACCATAAATATCTCTACCGCCATAACCTCCCGGGCGCGTGGAAGTAAAATAGACCATACCATCGCTGTCCTGGGTGAAATGAAATTCTTCTGCGGCGGTGTTTATATTTGGTCCCTGGTTAATTGGCTTCATCCAATCGCCATTTGCATCTTTTTGCGAGCAATAAATATCAGAACCGCCATAACCACCTGCACGCATCGATGCAAAGCACAAAGTAATGCCGTCTTGCAAAACAGCAGGACAATGTTCGTTACCTTCATCGGTGCTAATAGGGTAGGGCAGTAGTTCTGGTTCCGACCAAACTCCATTCACTTTATTAGTTACGAAAAGATCGATGGCATTGCCGTCGGAGGCCAGTCGATCGGATCTAAAATAAATCGTGTTGCCGTCTGCAGTAATCCAGGGTTCGCGATCATCACCAGCACGTAACGGATGCACATCTGTAGCTGGAGCTGCGTTGATTGGAATACCCATGTTCACAGGTTCATCCCAGCTACCGGTCGCTTCGTCAAAAGTCGCGATATATAGATCTTTAGGATCTCCTGGCGCAACTGCCATGTCCTGACGCGCACTGCAATACACCATGGTGCCATCTTCAGCGAAAGACAATTCACCTTCTGCCCACATGGTATTAATGGGAGCACCAAAGTTATGCACGGCTAAATCAATCCAGCTTCGTTCTTGTGCATTTGTGCTAAAGCTCATAACGCCAATAGCAACAAATAACAGACAAGAGTTTAAGCGTTTCATTTTCATTTCAATCACCTTAAAATTTTCTAACTGCGGGAAGTAATCCTGAATGTCCACCACCGATCTGGGCGTACAGCATCAGAAGGCGGAGCGGGATTACCTGGCCCACCAAATTGTTGCAACTTGGAAACCCGAGCCTGCCAGGCGCGATCCATTGTGGCATCATCGGTAATCCGATTTACATGCACAGGATAGGTGACGCCATCTAAGCGCATTACGCCAACTTCATCGGCTTCCACTTTGCTGGCCCAGTATTTAGTATCACAAACGGAACAACTCAAATACATTTCACCTTCTGGTGTTGACATGCAATTCAAGTTAATGGAATGGGGTCGAATGCCAGCATAAATTTGCAACTGACATAATGGAACCTGATTAGCAAAAGTCCAGTTTGAAACGGGTTCATCGGCACTTTCGCCAAACAGAAATCCCCCCGGTGTTCTCTCACAGGGACAGGTCGCGGAATAAACAACAAATCCAACAATGCCAATGGCGAGCAGGGCAGCGATTGATCCGCCGACTAAAATCTTTACCTTCGAGTTTCCTGCTACAGCTTGTTCTTCCGACATAGCACTTCCTCTCTTTCTTCTTTTTATAGGTACCTTAGTTACTGGGTACTTGGTTTCTATTGTCTAAACGTTAGCTGAAAATCTAACACCATTTCTTCACTGAGCGTGTGGCCAAAGCCAGGTTCACTCGGTGAAACTACATAGCCATTTTCTACCCGACAGGACATGGCATCAAGAATCGCTGATCCCTCGGGGAAGCTCTCTGCCATAGTACAACTCGGAGAAGTTAAAGCAATAGGGAAACCCCAGGAACTGGCTCCCCTGTGGGGGATCAACTCTAAGCCAGCAGATTCCACCAGTGCCGATATACGACGGCCTGCCGTTGTCCCTCCACACCAGGTGATGTCCGGTTGTAGAATTTCAGCTGAGCCAAGTCCAACTAGTACGCGAAATCCATGCTCCGTGTATTCGTGTTCACCGCAGGCGATTCTGGTCCAGCCTGCGCCGCGACCACCAATCCGATCGACCAATTCTGCATAACCAAAAACGTTATCGGGGGATAGTAATTCTTCCATGAAATAGAGATTGGCATCTCGCAGCCTTTCACAAAATGGAATTGCCCATTCAACGGTGCCATCACGAGAAACACAATCAGTCATAATTCGTACGTCAGGACCGAGTTGATCGCGGGCTTCCAGCACCGAGTTTATAAATCTATCCATTGCATCCTGTGATGCGCGTGGACCACCGTAAGTGGTGCGTTTAAAATTCTTAACGCCTCTTGCCTGGGCTTCGAGGAAATCGCCATTGGTTTGGTAAATCTCTATGCGCTCGCGATCGGCTCCACCGATTAGTTCATGCACCGGCATGCCAGCATTTTTTCCTGCGATATCCCATAGTGCATTGTCGACTGCGCTAAGCGCCATGGCGAATACACCACGACGACCATAGAAAACGCCGGAGGTGTACATCTGATCCCAAAGTTGTTCTACGTTTAGCGGGTTGGCTCCGAGCAATAAATGTTTTAGGTGCTTGTCGATAATTTCAGTGGCTGCACTACCTCCTGCACCCATGCCAAAACCAGTAATGCCTTCATTGGTTTTGATGATGGCGATTATGGCTGAGGGCAGTTGTTCAAACGGGCCGCCATAACGCCAGCGGCGAGGGTCGTCATCACCATCAAAGCTTGGCGCGTCCAACAATCCATCGGAGCGTTGATTGATATAGATTGGGTAAGCTTGTACTTCACGAATCCTCAGATTCGAATTCTGCGCAAGTAAAGTGATTGGGGATGCGACGCTCCCGAGGGCTGCAGCCATGGCGGCATAGGATGCCGATCCTTTTAGAAATTGCCTTCTGCTTTGAGAATATATTTTTTTTGTCATGGGGTTGCTACCGAGCTATTGAATTCAAACCTCTCAGAAACTCGATTCAATATCAAGAAATAGAAAAAAGATAGTCTGGTCAGTCGCTATCAGCCAATTAGAAATTCGCGGCATATTGTCGCAGAAATAATTTTCAGGGAGTGAAAAGCGTATAATTTTGAACAAGTAAATAGGGGAGTTAAATGAAATGGTGAAAGTTAAAAATTTAGTTTTTCTTATGTTTACGCCTATAGCAACAGCTTTACTCTGTTGGATGTCGATAGTGGTACTACTCTAGTTAGGAACTTCTTCCTCTAACGCAAAAAGACGACGCAATATACGCCGCCATTGGATGTACTGTTCTTCCATGGTTCCGTTTAGGCCATGCACTTGCTCGTTTAACTCCAAAATGGCTGGCGCAATTTCATTGTTAAAGCCAACGGATAGATCTCGATACTCCATTTCAAAAATTTTACTCCAGCGGTAACGATCATAACGCTGAGTTAAGGTGAGAAAACCACGAGATCGACCGTAATTATTGAAGTCATAGGCTTCAGATGCGGAATTCGCTTCTTCTTCTAATTGATCGTAAGAGTATTTGCGCCATACCACATAGGGCGCCTGCATTTCGTCGTAGAGTGATTGGTAGTACTCATCCACGGTATCGATAAACAAGTGATGTCGTAGTCGCATTTCCTGAACTCGTCGATACTGCGGATCGTCATCTGCAGGCAGAGTAAGGATACTCAAATAACCGCTCTCATCTACGCCCAGGTTGCTTGAGAAAGAATCTGGCGAAAGGTCGCTGGCGTAGACTAGCTGGGAAACGCGCTTGATATTAATTAAGTCTTCATTCGATAGCGAAGATCGAATGCTGACTAAATCGTTGTTGATTTGATTGTAAATGTCTTGAAAAGGTTCGACAAAATTAGCCGCATCGAAGGGGCTGCCAGGGGTATAGCGTGTAGTTGTCGGATAGTCCTCCGTAAGACTTTCGTCTGCATAGTCCTTTTCTAACCAGACACGGCCAGTGCTGTCGGTAGCAATGACTCGCAGAATCAGCCGTTGCCCATCAGAAGTAAGAACTGTGCCACTAATGCTTAAATCCATTGATGGATCATCAACAGGCAAAACTCTCACTGGGCCCCACTGATTGGAGACGAGCAAGGTATTGCGCAGGATATAAGGCAAATAGTGTGTCTCGTTCTCTCTTATTTCAGTGAAGATCCATTCACCGAACTCTAAGGCTTCCTGCTCGCCTATATCGATAGTGAACACTTGTACACCAATGTCTAACAACAATGCGTCATTGGGTTCGGCAATTGAGGCATTGAGATCGACTGCGCCGACAGTAGGAATCGGAGGAGGAGCAGGTGGCGGCGGTGGAGTCTGATTACAGCCAATCAAGACAATCGTAGCTGCCGCTAGAATCCAAATTCGATTGATTCTAATAAGTGCCATGTCTCTTTAATTTATGGGAGTTCGTTGGCTACAGACTTGGCCGCGAGTTACGGTTTGGGTGCAGTAAAACTCATCTGGCGGTGCCTGATACTTGTTATAAGATTGCACCAGATTGAAAGGCACTGAACCATTGCTGGAAATGCTGGTAATCATTCGCAGCGATTGGCTGTCGGAGGAAACACTGAATCGATGAATAATGTAAAGACCGTCAGGTAAAGCCATTTCAAAAACTAACTGGTTTCTATCCCAACCACATATTTCAGCGCCGTGCTGACTGTTAAACGTTTCATTTGGGCCAGTTTCCATGCCACAAACCAACGGTGCTTCTCCCCGCCGTTCGATACGAATTTCATTGCGGTCCTGAATGATGTCCATCGTGGAATTGCGATTGATGTATTCCGCCAAGCGCGCCATATCGATAAGATTCGCCTGTCGCCTGCGTGGCCGGTTAAGGTTAATGTTTCCCAGACTGACAGAAGGTCCATTGCCCAGGCCAACACCGGAACGTTGCAGCGCTGCGTTCTCCTGTCGAATGCGCATACGACGACTGAGTTCATCTTCCCAGTTATCACTGCGGGCGAAGTCTTTCTCCCAGTTTCCGGAAAAGTTCATGCGGATTGGAGTATCCAGATCCAGTACTGGGAGCTCGTCATTGGCAGTCTGGGCGTAAGAAGGCGAGGCTATAGCAAGAACAAGCGCACAAATTCCCACCGCAAGGAATTTGAGCCCGGTGGTCAAGAACGTTTGAGGGCGTACTTCTTGTGTCATTGCCACAGCCAATGTGGTGCTCATGCTGTTTACGCTTATACGCGAAAACAGATGAAAACACGCAATTATTCGAGTTCAAATCCTCCAATACGCGCTCGGGTTAGTCAATGTTTGAGATACGATGAACTGGCAATTCATGCATAGACATTCTGCAAGCAGCCTCTTATCCTGCTGAGACAGTGAAACTCACGCAGAAGGAGATTCCAGCATGCTCTTATCCCGGTTATTCAAGCAACTGGCAATAGCATTGCCCCTAGGTTTATTGGCCATTTCAAATGCCCAGGCCCAAAGAGATCTCAGCGGTGTCGAAATTGTCCCCCACCATGTCTCTGGTACTTTCTATTACCTGGAAGGAGCCGGTGGAAATATTGGGATAAGCATCGGAGAAGACGGTGTCGTCATGATCGATGACCAGTTTGCGCCGTTGACGGACAAGATATTGGCGGCGATTCGCCAGCTCAATGATGGCGAGATTCGATTCGTTATAAATACTCATGTGCATCCGGATCACACCGGAGGCAATGAAAATTTGGGCAAAATGGGAATCGTCATACTTGCCCGAGATGAGGTCCGAGTCCGCCTTAGTGCGTCTTCACCCAAAGACGCCCTGCCAATTTTAACCTACAGTGAATCCATCACTATTCATCTCAATGATGAAGAAGTTCATGCATTCCCAGTGCCGCCTGCACATACCGATGGCGATACTTTTATTCATTTCCGCGATTCAGATGTAATCCATACCGGCGATGTGTTTAGAACAACTGCTTTTCCGGTTATCGATACCAATAATGGTGGCACCCTGGATGGGACCATACAGGCATTGGCTATCTTGGTTGGTACTGCCGGTCCTGATACGAAAATTGTTCCAGGCCATGGCGTAGTTTCAGACCGAATGGATGTAATGGGTTTTCGTGACATGGTCATCGATGTTGCAGCTCAGGTTGAAGAGATGGTTGTACGAGGTATGTCCTATGAAGATGTAGCTTCTGCGAATCCAACTTCAGCGTATAACGATCGTTATGGTGATCCGGATCGGTTTTTGCGAGCGGTATACACAGAGCTCGGTGGTGAGTTGTAAAGATTAATGATATGTAAAAGTAAATTTTTCTCTGCGGTAGTCTGCACGGTTTTATTCAGTCGTACATTTGCTGCCGAAAATGATGGCTTGGTAGATCAATTTTGGTCTGCTACTGATGACACACAAAGAGATTCTGTCGCTGAACAATTAGTAAGCGAGTCTGCAGATGCGGAAACACTCTATCAATGGCTGAAAGACGGTCCGACCTATTCGGCTAATGTGCCCACCGGCCAGCAAGAGAGTGCTCGAATCGCCAGCGATGGTACCCGTTTTCCCTATGTATTTCTGGTACCAGAAGAATATGATCCAAGCCGGAAATATCCGGTTGAGTTCATGCTCCACGGCGGGGTCAGTCGACCAGAATGGGAGCCAGGTGGGGGATGGTGGCGTCGTGGCTTCGATTCACTAAAACAGCCTGATCGAATAATTGTTGTACCTGCTTCCTGGGTCGATGCATTTTGGTGGCATGAGAATCAGGCAGAGAGCTTGCCGGCAATTCTTAATGAACTAAAAGCAAGTTATAACATCGATGAGAACCGAGTAACTCTAACTGGAATTTCTGATGGCGGAACCGGTGCTTATTTTTTCGCATTCAAACAACCTACGCCCTGGGCAGCTTTTCTACCTTATATAGGTCATCCCGGAGTCCTACGTAATCCTCAAAGTGGTGGCGGTTATCGGCTCTATTTTGAGAATTTAATGTCGAAACCACTCTACATCGTGAATGGAGAAAACGATCGCCTCTATCCGTCATCATCGGTTGCGCCCTTTATCGATATATTGGTCGATGCAGGCGTAGATCACATTTGGAAAGTCATTCCTGAGGGTGGCCACAACACAAACTGGCTGCCTGAAGAGACCCCTCTCATTGAGCGATTCAAACAGGATAATCCTCGAGATGCATTACCGGATTCCGTGCAATGGGTGGCTGATAGAACGGACAAGTTTCATCGCAATTTGTGGATTCGCATTGATGCCTTATCGCAGTCACCCGGTCTATTGGAAGCGAACCGCTCTGCTAACGAGATTGATGTTGTAGCCCGCGGGATTAGCGAATTTACCCTGCTGCTTAGTCCTGAAGAAGTGGACTTTTCACAGGCTATTCGTGTGAATGTGAACGGTGAAAACATTTTCGATGAATTAGTTCCTCAGGACAAAGACACGATGCTGCGCTGGGCCGCACAGGATCTGGACCGGACCATGCTGTTTTCTGCCGAGATGAATCTAGCTATTGGTGATTGAGAAAACAGTTCCTGGAATTGTGCTGGCCGCTCGCTTCTCGATAAAATCTCCTGTACAAAACTGAACGGCAGACGTTAGCATCCTGCGGCTAGACTTGATAAGAGCTAGCGTATTATATCCGATGGACCCGAGGGGTATTCGTGAACAGACAAATCCGCCGCAATATCGACATCATGCTTACCGGCCTGGGTATCGCATTAATCTTCACCGCCGTTTTACTTGGTTCAACTCTTACCATTACCGTTCAAATGCCTATGGCACTTTTTGGAGTGCTGCTTATGGAAGCAGGTGTTTGGGGCTTATCGAATAAATTTTTTCCCAGCGATCGACGTTTTTCCCGACTTAGAGTTGAAGGCAACCGCATGCTGGACATGGTGCGCGAACTCAACTCAGCAGCCATCTCAAAAGATATCGGTCAAGAAGACGCCAAACGATTCCAGGCAACATTAGAAGAAATGCATAATTCCGTAGTTAAGATGGCAGAACTTGCAGGTATCGAAGATGGCGCAAAGATTCCCATAAAGGACAATCGAGTCGAAAGCGATAGCGACGACAGCCAGGAAAGCTAAACACAAATCCACTTTTAATTTTCTACTCCAACATATGGGATTCTATCCTTTACTGTTTGGATTAATTTGCTCCCCACAAAAAAAGTACTTAGCAATGACAAATAGAATCACAATAGGACAACTTGAAGTAGCAACTGAGCTTGCAGATTTCGTCAACAACGAGCTTTTGCCAAAAATTGGTTTAGACCGTGACAAGTTTTGGTCTGGCCTCGATTCGATTCTCACTGAATTCACACCACGCAATACAAGCCTGCTAAAAGACCGCGACGCGTTGCAGGCAAAAATTGATGAATGGCATAGGCAACATCGCGAACAAGGGCATGATCCCTCAGCTTATAAAGCGTTTCTTACCGAGATTGGATATCTAAGCAATCAGGGTGATGACTTTGAGGTGAGCACTGCAAATGTAGATTCTGAAATCGCTTCCCAGGCAGGCCCCCAACTTGTGGTACCTGTTAAAAATGCGAGGTTTGCCTTGAACGCTGCCAATGCTCGTTGGGGGTCTCTTTACGATGCACTCTATGGCACCGATGCCATATCCGAGGACGGTGGTGCGGAAAGAGCGGGTGGATACAATCCTGTGCGAGGCGACAAAGTAATCGCTTTCGCGCGGAGTTTTCTCGATCAGTCCTGTCCATTAGTTGATGGCTCCCATAGAGATGCAACAGCTTACCAGGTGGAAGGAGGCGTTTTATCGGTTCAATTGAGCAGCGGTTCATCCACCAGTTTGGAGAATCAGAACCAATTTAAGGGTTATGTTGGAGAAGAGACTGCACCTACGAATGTTTTGCTGGTGAATAATGATCTGCATATCGACATACAAATTGACCGTGACTCAGATATTGGCTCCGGCGACGCGGCAGGGATAAAAGATTTAGTTTTGGAAGCGGCTATCACTACTATTCAGGACTGTGAAGATTCTGTCGCTGCGGTTGATGCGGAAGATAAAGTAGAAATTTATAGAAATTGGCTTGGCCTCATTAACGGTGATCTGGCGGATAGTTTTATTAAAGGTGGCCAGGAAGTGACTCGTATTTTGCATCAGGACCGAGAATTTACGGCTCCAGATGGAAGCAGTTTTTCCTTGCCTGGTCGGAGCATATTACTGGTGCGCAATGTCGGCCACTTGATGCGTAACAACGCAATCATTGACACTAATGGCGAAGAGATTTATGAAGGCATTATGGATGGTGTTATTACTGGCGCCATTGCGACATTAGATGTCGATGGAAAAAATTTGCTGCGTAATTCAAGAACAGGAAGTGTCTATATCGTAAAACCAAAGATGCACGGCACGGCGGAAGTCGAATTCACTTGTGAGCTCTTCGCGGCGATTGAAAAATTGCTGGGTATTAAAAGCAATGCGCTCAAAGTCGGAATCATGGATGAGGAACGCCGTACTACGCTTAATCTGAAAACATGTATTAAGGCAGCACGGGAAAGAGTGGTGTTTATTAATACCGGATTTCTCGATCGCACTGGCGACGAAATTCATACCAGTATGGAAGCTGGCCCAATGATTCCTAAGACCAAAATGAAGGGCGCCCAATGGATTGCTTCCTATGAGGACAGCAATGTCGATGTAGGTCTCGCTTGTGGATTACAGGGCAAAGCACAAATCGGAAAGGGCATGTGGGCCATGCCTGATTTAATGGCCGGCATGCTGGAACAAAAAATCGGCCATCCTCAAGCCGGTGCGAATACTGCCTGGGTTCCTTCTCCCACTGCGGCGGTTTTACACGCCATGCACTATCACCAGGTAAACGTATTTGCGCGGCAGGATGAGTTGAAGTCTCGAACTGCGGCGAGCATCGATGAAATTCTACAAATTCCTCTGCTGGAAGATCCAGGCAGTCTTAGTGCAGAAGAAATTCAACATGAGCTGGATAACAATGCCCAGGGTATTCTCGGCTATGTTGTGCGTTGGATCGATCAAGGAATTGGCTGTTCTAAAGTGCCAGACATAAATAACGTGGGCTTAATGGAAGATCGAGCAACTTTAAGAATATCCAGCCAACACATGGCTAATTGGCTACATCATGGTTTATGCACGAAGGAGCAGGTGCAGGAAACTATGGAAAGAATGGCTGGGGTTGTGGATGAACAGAATAAGGAAGATCCATTGTATGAACCGATGGCACCAAGCTTTTCCGACTCCATTGCATTCCAGGCTGCCTGTGAATTGGTCTTTGATGGCTTGAGTCAGCCAAATGGCTATACCGAACCGATATTGCATGCGCGGCGATTGGCAAAAAAGAACGCAAGCTGATTCCCTAAAATTATTGTTATCCTATTTGCTCAATCGAAGTTTACTAAAGAGCTAACTATGGGGAATGGCGGTTGGTACGGTACACCAGAGGAATGGGCTCAAATAGAGCAACCGTTGATCGAGGTTGATCCGATCATCGATGGCTTCGTGGATCAGGTCGGGTTATCAGTTCGGAAAAACTACAAAGACAATCCGGAACGATCAATTATCTGGGGAGATAATGTGAGATGCCTTATCCAATTGTATCTTTCTGATGAAGCCGGACTGACGTTCAATTTGTGGTTTTGTGCTTCCCAAGACCGTGGAAACAAACGTTATTGGAAACAAGAAATGGCAGTTCGGAATAAGAGAATCGAGGATTTTAGAGAGGACCTGGAATCCTTACTCAATGACGGTTACAAAAAACTTACTCAGTGGAGCGGAGATGAATCCGTTCTGGAATTAGTCACTGAACTTGGCTAAAAATTAGTTAAACAAAAAAGCCGAGACATTGTCTCGGCTTTTTCATACAGCTAGAAAATTTTACTGTCCGCTTTCCTCGGCGGCCTGACGTTCCAGTGCACGAGCCCCAGCTAAAATCCCTATCATTCCATAATTGCCTTCATGACAGGCGTATTCATACAGGTTTTCCTCAAGAAGGGAGAGGGGGAACTCACCGTAAAAGTCTGAAGCAAATACAGAGGGATCACTCACTCGAAATCCGTAAACTAATTTGTTGTCAGTTTCCCGGTGAAAAGTTTCGGTGACAGTCAGATTATCAACTGGCATTCCTCTCAGGGAATGCCAGTCGTTGAAGTATTGAGTTTCGACCACCAGCGTATCTCCGTCCCAGTGTCCGATAGAGTCCCCCATCCATTTTTCATGGGCTTCGGCGGCGGCCTCTGAGCCTGGATCCCGTTGGTCAGTTATTTTTATGATGCGCGCATCATGAACCATTTCTGCAACGATGGTGACATAGCCCGGTGATTGCACGAACTGCAAGTTGCTGTTGTAGATTACAGGCATCATGACTGGTCCAGCAGTAGGACCGAAACCAACTAAACAACGTTCCGGAAGTCCACGACCTTCTGGACCATCGTTACGGCCCGGTAGGTTCGCGCATCTAGCCCGTACCCGTTCCATCACGCCTGGCATGATTTCAGGCATTCGACCATTCGGTGGATCGATGATTGCTGAGGTGCGCATTTCGCCATTAATGGTTGGAATAAACTGAGCGTCTTCCCGCCAGAATAAATCGTAGTTACCAATCGGCGGCAGTGACTCTGCCACTACCGGAGCGGGACGGTCTGGATCGAGGGGTTCGTTATCTTCGTCGAAGCGCGCTTGCTCAGCGCGTTCGATTTCCAAGGCTTCTTCTTCGGTGTAAAACCGTTTTTCCCCGAGTTCCCGCGGTCTTTCGAATGGAATAATCGAAGTGTGTTTCCAAACCGCTTGTAAATCCGGAACCCCCCATTCGGTGCGTGGCACTTCGTAGTCTTGTGCGATTGCAGGTGCTGCAATTACTCCTGCAACTAAAGCAGCGAAGCGAATTGATCTAAGTGGAAATCTTCTGGGCATAGATTACTCCAGCGAGGTAGGGCAGATTTGCTACTGAATTTATTGCGACATTAATTATACCGTCAAAGCTTATCACCCCGTTATTCCAAGTCAATTCGCTGAAAGCCAGTATTTATAAGGCCTAGCGCGAGATTTGCAACATTTTGTGATTTCACCAGAAATATTGAACCTAGAGGCAATAATTTGTCATGATTAGCAGCCCTGATATCAAAAAACAAAAAGGCCCCCACCGGGCTCAATAGAGGTTAGATCCCCATGCGAAATTTCTCCAAGCTGGTCGTTTTAGGACTGGCAGTAGTGTTATCTGCCCAATCGTTAGCCCAGGGCAATGCCCGCGGCAATATTGGTGAGAGTCCTTACAACGTGATTCGGTACTGGGCCGATCCTTTTCAGGAATTTGGATTTGGCTTTGGCGGAAATTCCGGCATCTGGGCCGAGTCTCCTGAGCGCATCATAATTGCTCAGAGAGGTGAAACCGCTTTGCCATATCCTTTGCCCGATGATTTTCATGGCTATGCCGGTGAATTAGGAATAAATGTATTAACCGACACTAATCGCCGTACCTGGCAAAATTGTCTCTATACAGTAAATGCTGATGGCGAAGTAACTGAAATTTGGGATCACCTGGATTTCCTCTGCGCCGGTTCTGAAGGTCCTGGCCCACATCGAATTCGTATTAGTCCTTATGATCCAGAGAGTCGCATCTGGTTAGTGCATGAAACATTCCATCAGATCTACGTTATCTCAAATGATGGCTCAGAAGTTCTTGCTACCTATGGAGAGAAACTGGTTCCAGGTGACGATGCAACACATTTCGGTCGTCCTCAGGACGTGGCTTTCCTTCCCGACGGCAGAATACTAATCGCTGATGGCCTGGATAATCATCGCGTCATGATTATGGACAATGACATGAATTATCTCGGTGAATTTGGTGGCTTCGGTGATGGTCCCGGGCAATTCAACACGATTCATGCCCTTGGGATTGGTCCAGAGGGGCGCATATTTGTTCTCGATCGCTCTGGCGGCGAAGTAATTCTGTTTCGCACTACTGATGATCCAGCCGTGATTGAATTCGATCGATCGATTGGCTCACCGCTTACTTTGCCTCTCGATATCATCGTTAATGAAAATGATTTCTGGATTACTGATCTGGGTCCACTGCGTTTCTTGAATTTCGATTTTGAAGGCAATCTTAAATACACCTGGTTAGTTCCAAGGGAATTACCGGATGGTTATTTAGAAGTGCACACCTTTAGCGTTGACCCAGACGGCAATTTGTTTGGTGGAGATAATCAGTACGGCCGTACGCAAAAATTTGTACCGAAATCAAGTTCAGGCGCTGATCTGCTTATTGAACCGCCTTGGACTGCGAACTAAAAGAAATGCCAATGACAATAATAAAAAGAAGAATTATTGCTGCAATTCTAGGTTTTTTGTTTTTTAGTATCGCATCGACTGCGAGTGCTCAACGACTAAATAAGCTGATCGAATTGTTTGAAAATGACGAACCGGCATTTGGTGTCTTGTCTTTTAATTACTCCTTAGACAACGCAAGATCTTTGTCCACTTCGGGACTCGATTTTGTTTTTATTGACATGGAGCACGCACCTTTCGATGTCGAAAGGTTACGTGAGTTTCTGCTGGGAATGACTAACAAGCGTTCTTTGGTAGAAAAAGGCAGCTTGCAACCAGACGTTGTTCCTTTTGTTCGAATTCCTGCAGCAGGAGGAGCCGAAGAGCTAATATCTCAGGCCAAGCAGGTTTTAGATGTCGGCGTTTTTGGTATTTTCTTTCCAGCGATTCACACCCGCGAGCAGGCTGAGTTAGCCATTCGTGCGACGCGCTACCCTCAATACAACGGTGCAGCAGACTATGAGCCAACTGGTCTGCGGGGAAGGAATCCTTCCAATGCAGTGTGGTATTGGGGAATCAGGGATTATCATGCCAAGGCGGATGTTTGGCCCTTAGATCCCCAGGGTGAATTACTGGCGATGATGTTTATCGAGTCTGTCGAAGGTGTGGAGAATATCGATGAGATCATTACCGTGCCTGGCCTCGGTGGAATCTTCATCGGGCCTTCCGACTTGAGTACTTCTATGGGCTTCGCCAGTCCTGCAGCACCGCAGGTTGAAGAGGCTATCCAGCGGGTATTGCAAGCTTGTCTCGATAACGATGTTCCCTGCGCTATTACGACTGGCGCTGGATCAGTGCAAGAGCGCGTAGAACAGGGATTTAGTTTCGTTACCGTGGGCGCCGATGGTGGACTTAACTCCGGTGCGGCAAATGCACTACGTTTAGGAAGAGAAGCCGCCGGGCGGGATTAAACATAGACTCATGAGAGGCTTTCAAGCGTTCGCTGAATTCTGCTGAAAGCCTCCTCTAACAATTCTCGTTCTTGTCCAAAGGCAATGCGGATGTGCTGATCCATACCGAATGAATCGCCAGCGCCAATAAAAACACTAGCTTCTTTTATTAGCTTTAGCATTAGCTCGGTCGAGTTGAATTCAAGATTGTATTTTATAAAGCTCACTGCCGATGCCTGGGGCGGTGTGTAACTGAATAAATCTTGTTGGGTATCCATCCATTTTTGTAAGACCGGATAGCCATTGCGAATGTATTTGCGTGCACGATCTATTAGTCGCGGTCTTACTTCGGGCGAAAGTGCATAGGCTGCCAGGTGATTACTAAGCATCGTTGCTGCAATGTTGGTGTATTCATGACGACGCCAAATATCTTCGACGGTATCTGGTGGTGCTACCACCCAGCCAATGCGTAACCCTGGCAATCCGTAAGCCTTACTCATACTGCCAACGGCGATAACCTTGTCATATTTACTGAAAAAGGACTCAGTTTCTTCTTCCTGTTCCCGCTCTGCTCCGCGATAAACCTCGTCAGCGAGAATCCAGGCTCCAACTTTGTCCGCCGTATTTACAATTGCATCCATCTCCTGGGGAGAAAGGATGTGACCGGTAGGATTATTGGGATTTACCAAGGCAATCAATTTCGTTTTGTCGTTGACCGCTTCATCCAACTCATCAACATCCAAGGCCCAGGCTTCGTTTGCTTTCAGGGAAAAAGTTCTTACGCTGTGTCCTTGGTTCTCGGCAATTCCCCAGACTTGCTTGTAGGTCGGTACCATACTCGCAATCTCATCACCGGGTTCAAGCATGGTTTGCACAATGATCTGATTCGCTTCCGCAGCGCCAATAGTGACTAACACATTATCTATGGCTGCGTTGTTGTAGAGCGATGCGATTAACTCTCTGAGTCGAGGAATACCGTTGACATGAGGATAGTTAATTTCCAACTCTAGAAGTTTTTTAAGCAGCGCTTCATCTTCACCAATTAGCTCTTGTAGCGAAATGGGGTGGACGCCACTCTCAGTCAAATTAAAGTCGACTTCCTGTTCCCAAACAGATTGGCTGTACTCAAGGTCAAACGGTGTAAATTTCATGACGTCTCAGTAATGTGCAGTGGTAGGGCGAAAGTATTCTGCCAGAATCAAAGGCATAATGCCCTATTTGGAGTAGCGCTATTCGCTTGTTAGACTGCCCGTGCATGATTGAGCTGAGAAATATACAGAAGTCATTCGACAATGGTACATCCCTCGCGGTGTCCGACACGTCATTTACTGTGGCCGAAGGCGAACTGCTGGGTCTGATTGGAGAATCAGGTAGCGGTAAAACTACGACTCTGAAGATGATTAACCGACTGGAGGAGCCATCATCTGGAGAGATCGTTGTAAATGGTCAAAACGTCTTGGATCGCAATCCGGAAGAATTGAGACGCAACATCGGTTATGTGTTTCAAGGAATTGGTTTGTTTCCTCACTACACAGTCGCTGAGAATGTTGCTGCGGTCCCGGAATTGCTTGGTTGGGATGAAGCTGAGATTAGTCGGCGCTGTATTGAAACATTAGCGATGGTTGGGCTGCCAATCGAAGAATACGGTTCCAGGTATCCATCGCAGTTATCGGGAGGCCAGCAGCAAAGAGTTGGTGTCGCAAGAGCATTAGCTGCAAAACCCGATGTTGTGTTAATGGATGAACCTTTCGGTGCGCTCGACCCAATCACCCGAGCGGAGCTACAAGAAGAATTTAAACGCATTCAAAGTGAATTGAATCTCACCGTCATCATGGTTACTCACGATATGACCGAAGCTTTGCTCATGGCGGATCGTATTGCCGTAATGAAAGACGGTGAAGTTTTGCAAATTGGCACGCCACGAGAATTACTCAATCACCCACAACATGAATACGTCAAAGAAATTGTTGAAATGCCTAAACGGCGCGCAGACAGGCTGGAGAAATTAATCCATTCGTCATGAATGAAAATCTGCGGGAACAGCTAGTATTATTACCTGAGTATTTTCAGGGTCATCTAGTTCTGACTTTGATAGCACTTTCTCTCGGCATCGTTATCAGCATTCCTTTAGGTGTGTGGGCGGCACAATCGGCTGTGGTTAGACGACCTCTATTAACAACCGTGAGTGTGATCCAGACATTTCCAAGCGTGGCCATACTCGCACTGGTGGTTGCCTTACTTGGCGGACAGATAGGATTGCTACCAGCAATCATCGCATTGGTGTTGTATTCCATGTTACCGATTGTGCGTAACACCGTTACCGGCTTGGAGACTGTAGCCGAGAAAGTGGTAGAAGCGGCTCGGGGAATTGGTATGAGCTCCGTGCAGATTCTGACCAAAGTCCGTCTACCTCTTGCACTGCCGGTAATCATTGCCGGTATCCGTACTGCTACAGTGTGGACGGTTGGGTTGGCGACTCTATCGACCCTGGTTGGTGCTACGAGTTTCGGAAACTTTATATTTACTGGCTTACAAACCAGAAACCTCGTTTCTGTAACTGTGGGATCTATCGCTGCGGCATTAATGGCGGTCGCTTTAGATTCTCTAATAGGTGGAATCCAATGGTTAGCCGAAAACAGAAATCAGAATGGCACGGAAAAGAAATATACTCAGGTTAAGTATGCAGTTATTGTAGCATTGATTCTTGGTGTTTCATTTTCCGCTTACAGTTTACTTCCAGAACCGGAAGCAGATTTTGTAGTTGGTGGAAAGCCGTTTACCGAACAGTACATTATGGCCGGTTTGATTACTGCTGAATTGGAAGCTGCAGGATTTAGTGTGGATCAACGCCTTGGTATAGGCACAGAGGTGGTTTATACCGCCATTGCAAATGGTTCAGTAGATGTTTATGTCGAGTACTCTGGCACCATTTGGGCAAACATCATGAACAACAACAATAATCCGGGCAGAGACGTGGTGTTGTCTGGTGTTACCGAGTACGTAAAAGACAGTGACAACCTGATTAATATTGGTGCTCTTGGATTTCAGAATATGTATGCGCTGGCAATGCGAAGAGATAGGGCAGCAGAGCTAGGAATCAATACCATTGAAGATCTGATTCCGGTAGCGCGCGATCTTGTTGCCGCGGGTGATATGGAGTTCTTTGGTCGACCAGAGTGGCTTACCCTGAGAGACTCTTATTCTATCGATTTTGCTGAGAAGCTAACTTTTGATCCCACGCTGATGTACACCGCGGTTAACGACGGACAAGTCGATCTTATTGCTGCCTATACCAGCGACGGGAGAGTAGGCGCATATGATTTACTTATTCTCGAAGATCCAAGAAATGCCATGCTTCCTTACGACGGCGTTTTATTGGCATCCGCCAATGCCACTCAAAACCCTGTATTCATGGAGAAGATGGAAGCTCTTGTTAACACCATTTCAGATGACGAAATGAGGCAGGCGAATCGAATCGTGGATGTTGACGGTGGCTCTATTTCCGAGGCAGTGGCTTACTTGCAATCAGTAATACGTTAACAACTATTGAATCGAAACGGGTATGCCGGCTGCGCTGTAAACAAATACGTCCGTATTAGCGACAGAGTAGGCAAAAAACACAAGCATTGATGCCGCATCTACGCCGAAATCTGCAGGCACAAAATCAGCAAAAGCTACTAATTCTTCGCTAGCATTTAACGCACGAGGTTGAATGTAACCTCCCAAGGTTTCGATTGCTCCGTCCCAGGCTATGTAGCCACCCGCAGCATCGCGAAAAAATAGACCAACACCATCGACGGAAATTACTACGTAGGTTTGCCCCGTTTGACCTTGATGCTCGGAAGGGATTTGCAAGGTTGCTCTGACATCGACTGTATCGGTTGGATTGAAGTCACTCACTAACACGTCCGTATTGCCATTCTTGGTCGCACCGCCGAACATGATTAATGAGGAGGAATCCCCACTTACTGTTGCTGTGTCTATGAGTTTTGAATCTCTGCGGCTAGCGATTTGAAAGCGTGAATGATTGATTGTATGAACCGCGTCTGCGCCTTGCTCCAAATCGTCTCGCGAAACACCACAGGGCATACCATTGCATTCGATTAGCGCTGGATTAGCGAACAGCGGTATTGCACTAGTACCGGTAAAGTTAGTTGAATAGGCCATGATTGTCGTAAATGAGCCGTCCACTCCATGGCCATGAGACCAATCAAAAATGCCAAAGGAATCGAGGTCTCTTCTGGAGTGACCCAAACCGAAATTGTGTCCTAGCTCATGTGCCAAAGTGTCGTCATTACAACCGCTATTGCTGCCAGGAGCTACGCCATCTTTAAACAAAGTCACATACAGTTCAGAGTTGGAAAGCAGTGGATGGAAAATCTCGCCCTCATAAGCCCTGCCGGGAATAGAACCCACTCCGCAGGTGCTACCGCCATTTATAAATCCATCCACTAGCACTACGCTGTCGGCGCCCACACTGTCTCGAAGAGTTGGGATATCGCTAAAGCTCGAGCCGGAATTGGTTAAAGCATCCATGGCCGCTTCTATATTGGCGTTAAGCTGATAGTCGACGAAGCCATAGTAAACCGGACGAAATTCCACATTGGCGCCGCTGTCGGCATAGTAGCCATTTGTAACTTGTATCATCTGGTTTATTTCAGTTTCAGCAGAAGCGAGCGTCAAATCATTTTCGAATCGCTGGGTATACAGAATCATCAAATCGACTTCTGATTTTTCGCTAGGTGAAGATGCAGCGCTGCTAGAATTGGTACCTGCCAATTCCTCGTTGAAATCAGAAACACCGTCACCGTCGCTATCGGTTGTTGTGTCCTGCAGAACAAAAATAAAATCGTCGCTGCGCACGTTGTCACCAAACAGATCACCGACAAACACTGCATTATCAATTTGGGGATAAGCTTCTTCCCGCAGTCGAATCACGTATTCGATGGTTGTAGTTCCATTTGCCGCAATGGTCGGTAATGGGCAATCGAAAGAAGGCTGGGAACCGGTGGAGCTCACTGTGCAACCGGAAGCACTACTAACCAGATCAGCCACTTCCGGTGTAAACAATACGGTGAATCCTTCATTCTCTACAGCGCTGGAAAGATTGTTGGTAATCTCGATGGAAATCTCTACTTCGCTGCCAATGGCAGCGAATTCAGGATTAAGAGTTTGAACTACGGTGACATCGCTGCCGCTTAGTGCCGAATAATCCACTAGTTCATCGGTTCTGATTCTTTGAATTCTGCTATACCCACCAGCGTCTTTAGGCAGATATTCAATATCCTGGGATAGCGCGAATAACCAGCCTACATAATTGCCGCTCTCGGACTTGCGTGCCTGTAAAGAGTACTTTCCATTAGGGCTAAATATCGTCGCCAGAATTGCATCTGAGCTTTGTGTTAATGAAATATTGAATCTCTGATCAATAATTGAAAATCCTGCTCGTACCCCAATGTCGCCATTGAGAAATTCACTTAGATCTTCCACCGTATATTGAGCGGATTGGTTCGCGGCCGTTTCTACTATCAGCACGTCACCGTTGGTCAGAGATGCTAGTAGAGAACCGTCAATTCGGACTGCTTGTCGGGATTCAATCTGATTCGGTAGAGAAATGCTCTCAAGCTCAGCTGCCACGATATTTTCATCGACTAACTGCCATAAACTATTCTCAGCAGCAATGCCAGAGACTGATAAAAGTGTCAGCAATGCGCTTAACAAAACTATACAGACATTACTTTTAGCTTTTGTATTCATAATAGTTCCTAGGTCTGGCTTGATCGTTTCAGATTGACTGTTCTGCCCTGTTTGGTTGAAAGAACAAACTTAAGCGCGTCAGATGCAGCTCTCGATTGCAGGTTTGGAAATTCGATAAAGCCTGCGAGCCTCGCATCAAAGTGAAAATCGCATTTTTCCAACACTCTTATCGATGCGGCGTGTTCCGGATGACACAAAGCAAATACTGTATCGATTGGTCTGTTTCGAGCCAATTCAACCATAGCACGCAGTGCTTCAGTGGCATAGCCACGGCCCCAGGAGTCCCGAGCGAGCACATAACCAGTGGATGCGATGCCAGGCTCGGTCAATTCAAGGCCCGTACCGCCAATAACAGTGTCCGTAAGTTTATCCAGTATTATGTAGGGTCCGATTTGATCCTGTTCCCACTTTTCGATACTAAATTCGATAAATGCCTGGGTTTGGGTTAGTTCGGTATGCCTGGGCCATCCAAGATAGCGGGTGACTTCAGCGTCGCTCACGTATTGACTAAATATAGTTTCAGCATCGGCCAGATTTGGAGGTCTAAGTGTGAGGCGGTCTGTAGTAATAGTAGTAGTCTTCGATGACATAAAGGCAGTTTAAGCCATCGAAAACTAAAAGGAAGCTTGCTGAGTTAACTAAACTTAACTCGTTTCTTTGACAAATACCGTCAGCACATCGACAGTGGCGCCGTGGAGTAAACTGTTCGCAGTTGAACCTAGCATGAGTTTCCAACCCGAATGACCGTGACTTCCTATTACGATAGCATCGGCTGAAATTTCGTTTTGTAGCTCACGAATTTTCTCAGCGGCAGATCCGAGCAAGGTATGCTGCTGGTTTCTATCGATACCGTTCTTTTCTCCAACTTCTGCTAAATTTACTGACGAGCTTTCCAGTATTTTATTTTGCAATTCGATCGGGTCTAAGGTGTAGGACTCCATACCCCAGACAGTAGGTATGGGTTCGACCACATGGACTAATTCGAGCTTGCTGACAGCGTTTCCAACTAGTTCTAAGGCCCTATCCAACACATGCTGAGAGCTGTCTGAGAAATCGATTGCTACGATTACTTTGTTATACATTTTCTCTTCTCCTGAGATTTACCTGTTTCCTTACGCAGGTTTACGAACCCCATACTAGTTCGTGAATTGAAAAGATTGTTGATTGAAATCAACGGCAGACTTCCACTGTGCAGGCCTAATAATCTTGCAAATTTGTCAATTCGATTTATTGGAGCTGGGAATGAATGAGAAGATAACTACAATTCTTGAGAAAATGCAGCAACTTGAATCAGATTTTCATGATGAATTGAAAAGCTATGAGGCAAAGTTTCAAGAGATTTATTTGTTCAACGTTGACTCATTAAGGGAAAATTTAGACTCTATTGTAACCTACGAGAAACTACCAGAAGACAAACGCCGATTTGTTTTCCTAAGACATCTGCTTTCAGCACCTTTTATTTATTTAATGATAGTTCCACTTGCATTCCTTGATCTTGCAGTCACGGTTTATCAGCATATTTGTTTCCGGCTTTTTGGAATCTCAAGAGTTAGCAGAGGTCAACACTTTATCATTGATAGACAACTTCTCGCTCAGTTGTCTTGGTTAAACAAATTTAACTGCGTCTATTGTGGTTACGGAAACGGTGCTATTTCTTATGCCAGAGAGATTGTTTCACGTACAGAACAATACTGGTGTCCAGTAAAGCATGCGCGGGAAACGCCGGCAGCGTCAGAGCGGTATAACCAGTTCTTAGAGTATGGTGAAACCGATAGCTACAGAGAGAAACGAGAAAGCTATCGCGAAGTTCTAAGAAGTGAGAAAGAGCAAGAGAAAGAGCAAGAGAAAGAGCAAGAGAAAGAGAAAGAGAAAGAGCAAAAGAAAGAGCAAAAGAAAGAGTAAAAGAAAGAAAAGCAGAAAAAAGCCGGCATTAACGCCGGCTTTCAATCGATCTAACTATCTACTACTGGTAGATGGCGGATCTAGCGGCGCCGTGTACCTGAAGAGAATAAAGAATGTCACTGTTTTGAATCATGCCTATGAAGACAATGTCTTCAACAGGGTCGATCCAGAACCAGGAGCCCGCAATTCCCCACCACCAGTGAGTGCCTTTGGGCGCACCTTGATACACGTCCGGATTATCAACAATAGCGAAGTCCACACCGAATACATTACCTGGATAGAGTTCTCCGATTCCATCGATGCTGTCAGGAAGTTGATTACTGCGCATAATCTCTACTGCTTCTTCAGAAAGAATACGTACTCCGTTTAACTCTCCCTTGTTGAGATGCATCTGGGCAAACTTCATGTAGTCAGAAGAGGTAGAAGTTAATCCGCCGCCGCCAGAAATAAATTCAGGAGGATTAAGAAACGCACCATTGTCTGTTCTCATTAATGTGCCATTCTGCGTCGGAAAATATTGTCGAGCGAGTCGATCGGCTTTATCTGCTTTTACATAGAAAGCCGTATCCACCATGCCTAATGGTCCAAAAATACGTTCCTGTAAAAACTCATCGAATTTCTGACCGGAAAGGCGTTCAACCATGTAACCCTGAACATCTACTGAGATGGAATATATCCATTGCGTACCCGGTTGATAGGCTAATGGAATATCTTTCAATGCTGGAATGGAAGCTTCGAGCGTAGTGCCATAGAGATCCATTATTCCTGCTTCGGAATAAGCTTCGGCAATCGGGCCTTGGGAAAGTGGCGGGGTATAGAGTAATCCACCAGTATGGCTCATAAGTTCACGCACGGTCATAGCATGACCGGCAGCTTCTGTTTCCCAGCTGCCATCTTCGTTTTGTGAAACTAAAACTTCCATGCCTGCCAATTCCGGCAAATGTTTTTCTACTGGATCATCGAGTTCAAACTTGCCTTCATCGAACAGCATCATTAATGCTGTGCCAGTAACCGGTTTTGTCATGGAAAAGATTCGAAAGATTGAATCGGTAGTCATAGGAATCTCATCTTCCACGCTCTGGTGTCCCAGCGCTTCGTGCATGAGTACTTCCCCGCCCTGGGCAACCATAACAACCGCACCAGACAGTTTGCTCTCATCGATTCTGCTCTGAATATCTGCTTTAACTGCGTCGAGTCTAGACTTGTCGATATCGGCAGCGGAAAACAGACTAAAGGACGCCAATAAGGCAATTACCAGAGTCTGGCTAAATCGGTGAGATAATTTGTTCTGTGACATTACTCGTTCCCCAGAGATGTTCATCAATATTTAAGAGGCGGTATTAGAGCATCAAATCAGCCAAAAAAGAAAGCCTGCTGAGCTACACCAGCCGGTATACTGCGCCAAATTCGCTAGTTATATTTGTTCCATCGCGATAATTGAATACATCGCGCTCTACTTTACGGCACACCTATTCAGAAAGATATCAGCTGATCATTCGCACGCTTAATCTGACGTTGCATATTGAATTTTTATTCGCTCACAATAGTTTCAACTATTATTCGCAAAGAAAAGTCCAATATCGCTACGCTTGCATAGCCAGATTAAGCGTGCAAACGATCATTTGGCGCGGTATACCGACTAGAGGCTTTCAGATTAGCTGATTGATTTATTGTGGTAGTGGAAACTCGTCGAGAATCTCGCGTATTGCCTGCTCGGTAATCGCTGAACTCACTATGTTCATACCGCGATGAATACCTGCAGCAATCTGCAGTGGAGTATGACCAACTTCATTCTCCTGGTGCCATATGGAAATTTCGGCACCGTTTTCATACAGATATTGCACTACGGAAGGGAGGTGTTTATAAGCTGCTCCGTGCATTGCAGTGTTGCCGAGATTGTCGATGGCATTGATATCGCTACCGAGACTAATGACATATTGCACTGCTTCCAGTGCTTCCTCTTCGGTACCAGGATCTTCACCGGGCGCGCCGGTACCCAAACCTGCCGCTACCATTAGTGGTGTGCTGTTATCGTCATTCGGTATCTGTGGATCTGCACCTAACTCCACCAGTAAGCGCAATAGATCCGCATCGGCAGTTCTTGCGGCGAGCAGAAAGGCCGTGCCTCCACGCATGTTCAAGTCGCTAACCCCTACCGGGGGGCGCGAGCTAACCCGGGCATCCAAATCGGCACCAGCGGCGATGAGTTTGCGCGTAAAATCTAAACTGCCGAGTGATCCAGAACCCTGAGGGGCTGGATTATTACTCCCAGCTTGTCCGGCTTTTCGTATCCAGGTGACCTGATGAATTGGAGCCCAACCCAGTGGAGCAGCACTTGGGTTCGCCCCGCGATCGAGTAACAGCGCCGCAGTTTCAAAATGGGCGCTACCGATAGCTAAGAGTAATGGATTCATTCCGGTTTGGGCGCCATCGGCCAAGCCATTCTCAGTAACTACCGCTCGACCTGCCGGTAAGGCTTCATCGATATCTGCGCCAAGGTCTAATAATGATTTAACAATGTCTGTTTTACCTTCTCTTGCCGCAAATAGCAGAGGAGTAAAACCTCGGGTTGACCGAGCAGAGATGTCTGCACCTTTAGTTACTAACAGTTCGACAACTTCCAAATTGCCTTCGCCTGCAGCCCACATTAGCGCGGACTGGCCGCGCCAGCTTTCACGTTCGTTTACGTTTGCTCCAGCATCAATTAACAAGGCAACTGATTCGGCAACACCTGTTCTGGCAGCTGTCATCAAAGCCGTTTCGTTTTCCGCCATTGCAGTGTTCGGAAATGCACCTGCCTCCAGCAGCAGATTCACGAGTTCAGAATTACCATTGTTAGCGGCTAGAGAAAGTGCCGCTACTTCATAACGGTTCTTGGCATTGACATTAATGCCTGTTGCTAAAAGTAATCGAGTAATATCAACATTATCGCGATGCACTGACCAATGCAGTGCACCTGAACCATCTGCTTCTAGCGTGTTAACGTCGGCACCGGAATCGAGCAAGACTCGTACTTCTGCAAGATTTTGATTTTTTACGGCCTGGATTAGTCGCAAATCATCCTGAGCGACTGCCCAGGATGAAATGAGTAAGAAGGCGAGGAGGGCAGTAAGTTTTTTCACATTCACTGCCTTAGGCTGAATGAAAAAGTTCGTCTACTCGGCCGCTGTTATCGGCAAAGTTTTCCAGGTGAACTCCCATGCTATCCAACAAGGTGAGATGGAGATTCGCCAGTGGCATTTGCTCGTCTCCATAGCGTATATGTCTGCCACCATGAATACCACTATTAGCTCCACTGGCAACAACTATTGGAAGGTTCTTATGATTGTGGATATCAGGATTACCCATTCCACTTCCCAATAGATAAGTAGAGTTATCGAGTAAGCTTCCATTTCCTTCATCAACAGATTTCATACTCTCCAACATGTAAGCAAAGAGGGAGACATGGTACTTATTAATTTTTGCTAGCTTCTCTAGCTGCACAGGATCATTGCCATGATGTGAAATTGGGTGATGTGGTTCATCGACACCGATCTGTGGATAGGTGCGGGTGGATGCTTCCCGTGCCAGTTGAAATGTAATGACTCGAGTGAGGTCGGCCTGTAACGCGAGAGTCTGCAAATCGATCATCAATTTAACATGCTCTTCCCATTCTTCAGGAACTGAAGTCGGACGAGTCAACTCAGGCAACTGAGCCTTATCGCTCTGCGCCTGCGACATTTGAATACGGCGCTCAACTTCTCTAACGGTATCCAGGTACTCGTCAACCTTAACCCGATCAGAGCTACCGAGTTGTTGCTGATATTTACTCATATCATCCATCACCGCATCTAACAGGCTCGCATTTGTTGCTAATTCAGCCTGTCGCTGCTCGGGTGTGCCTCCGTCACCAAACAGTCGTTCAAACAGAATTCTTGGATCTGACTCTGTGGGTAGTGGCGTAGTAGGCGATGACCAGGCCAGGCTGTTTTGATAGACACAGGCATAACCGTTGTCACAATTACCTACCTGACTGAGGATATCTGTGCCCAATTCCAAGGATGGGAAAGGTGTTTCGGAGCCTATGACTTTTGCCGCAATCTGATCTACCGTAGTGCCCAAATAATAGTCACTGCCCTCAGTACGCTTGGCTTTCATACAGCTGAGGAATGCGCAATTGGACGAGGCATGGTTGCCGGTAGTGTGAGCCGCTTCAATTTCCATATTCGATAAGACTGAGATGTCTTTAAGATAAGGAGTAAGCGCTTCCAATGAGGGCGTAAAGCTATCTAATTTGCCCACAGTTTTGGGTACCCAGGGATCTGGATCCATTCCCATTGGAATATAGAAATAGCCGAGTCTGCGAATGGGCTCGGCGGCACCGCCGGATTGGGCCAGGGCAGGAATCATTGCATCCAATAATGGTAATGCGATGGCTGCGCCCGCTCCGCGAAGAAAAGTTCTTCTTGGCAGTGCTTTCTTAAAGATAATCATAGGGTGCTCCTCAATTGAAAGGGAGTGCTACTAACTAGTGCAACGACTATAGAACTAAAACTGTAATCTTCTGCTGCGGCTTCTTGTACTATCGACCGGATCGCAGGTGCATCGTAATACTCCAGGCCACGTCCGAGGGCGTAGGTCATGAGTTTTTCACTCATGGTGCCAACGAAAGCATCAGGATTTTGTACCAGTGCATTACGCAAACCATTAACTCCGTAAAGAGGCTCGCTTCCCGGAAGATTGCCCAGCGTATCTATTTCTGGTTCGTCACTGGTTACAGTGCGAATTCGACCGATCGCATCGAACTCTTCCATCACTAATCCGATCGGATCCATTACCTGGTGACAGGCAGCGCAGGCAGGGTTTGCTCTATGCTGCACCATTCGATCTCGCATAGTTTCTACTTTCACTTCGGAATTGTTCTCTGGTAGCGCTGGCACATCATCCGGTGGCGGAGGAGGTGGAATACCTAAGACATTTTCCAATACCCATTTACCTCGCTGTACCGGTGACGTGCGAGTGGCATAGGAAGTAACCGTAAGCATGCTTCCATGGCCCAACAGACCGACCCGTAGACTGTCTGGATCTAAATCAACAAGCCTGAATTGGTCGCCGTAAACGTTTGGAATGTCGTAATGTTGCGCCAGCCTTTCATTAAGAAAAGTGTAATCGGCACTTAATAGTTCCATTACATTTTTGTCTTCCATGATGATGTGCTGAAAAAGCATTTCAGTTTCTTGCCGCATTGCCTGTCGCAAGTTGTCATCAAAATCTGGAAACAATCGAAGGTTTGGGTCCACCGAATCGAGGTTTCTTAAATAGAGCCATTGGTCGGCAAAATTTGAAGCCAGGGTTGCCGAGCGAGGATCGGCTAACATGCGCTTAACTTGTTGCTCCAAGACTTCAGGATTACTTAGTTGTTCCTGGGTAGCCAGTTCCAACAATTCTTCATCGGGAATACTGCTCCACAAGAAAAATGAAAGCCTGGAAGCGAGCTCGATATCGCTTAACGCATAAACTTCACCACTACCGAAATCCGCAGGATCTTGTTCGATGCGGAACAAAAATTCCGGACTAACCAAGATCGCTCGCAATGCCATTTCTACGCCTTTCTCAAAACCCTGCTCGGCATTAACCTGGTCGAAAAATGCCATCGGGGTTGCAATGTCTTCTTCAGTAATAGGACGGCGAAAGGCTTTTACCGCCAAATTACTAACTATTGAATGAGCACATTCAGCAGCAGACAATTGCGCATCGGGCTGGCAAACAAAAATTTTCTTTCTACTGGCGGTATCTGATATTCCAGTGGATTCATAGGGTCCTGCTATTGAAACCGACAACACGGCGGGTTGTTGTCGCGGATGACGATCACGATTGAAATGTGCTTCATAAGGTTGTCGAGTACTTTCAATTAACGCCGAATTCTTGCGAATGAACGTTACGCCAACATCATGGGCACCAGCAGTAATTTCGGTCGCTGTTTGTAATCCTTCTCCAGCACCCTGGTCGTGATAATAAAAAGTCGCAAACCGTTCCGAACGATTAGGTTCTATTTCGAAAATATCGATGCGATTGCCATCGATGCTTACTTCTATTTCGTGCGGTTCGGTGAGCCCTTCCAGGTTTTCGTTACGGTCTCTTGCCAGCTTCACGTCGATTACATACTGGCCATCTCTAGGAAAGTTATAACTGAAGAGCGTGCCACCTCGGGTGCCGAATGGCAGGCCTTCGAATCGATCTTCCTGGGTAAGGGTAGCTGGTACTAATTCCACATGACTTAACGGACTAGTCAGGGGAGTTCCCACTGCCAGGCGTGAAATTTTTTGCGCTGCTGCCAGGTAACGCTCCATTAAGGTTGGCGATAAATTCGTCAAATTTACATTGTCGAATCCGTAGCTGGCATCGTCTTTCGGTAGTAACTCGGAAACGTCCACATCCAGATCGAGTAAATCGCGAACCGAATTCTGGTATTGCAGACGATTAAGGCGGCTGAAAGTTGCCGTGCGACCAGGAATAGGGTTGGCTAGAGCCAATGCGTCTAAGGTCTCAGCCAGATCTGATTCAAAATTGGTAAAAATAGCCTCATCTGGCCGCGGCATACCGGTGGGGGGCATGGCATTAGCCCGAAGCTTGCGCAGAACTCTTTCCCATACATCCGGATGAGCCCCGATATCATTGACATCGATGGCATCCAGTTCCAAACCACCGGTCTTTAAAGTGGCGTTATGACATACCACGCAATACTGATTCACCAGGGCAGCGTTATCCTGCGCCACAGCAGTTGCCGCGACTTCGCTTGGATCAGCAGGGTTGGAGGTATCTGGAAGGAATATAATTGCGCCGATGCCCAAAATGGCGACCGCGGCTGCAGCAGTGATAAGGCCTGTCTTATTCATCTGTTCTCCAGGCATTTTCTGGAATTCTGGTTCAAGATCGAATAGGCGTCTTACCACTTTTCAGCCCACGGAATAGGCCAAAGTAAACTGCCCTCAGAAAGCTGTCAAGGAGATTAGCTAATAGGTAGAAAGTCTTTAATATTAATGACTTAGAGTTACACTACAACGTGACTGGGCGGCAATTTCGGATTGTAGCTCGCCACACCATCGCGGCGCTCAATGACTGAATGGTGCACGTGGGACTTAGGTGGAATTTTGCGCCCTTTCTGCCCGCGAAATTTCCAGAATTTTTCATAGGATTCATGAATCTTTCCAACTGGATTGCGCTGAGCCTTTATTGTTGAAAGTTTCGTCAGGTCAATTTTCATCCCAGCCGCTTTCGCTTTTTCCATCATCCATACTAAGGCGATACTGGATAAATCTCTGTTTTCGTACCAGCCGCCAACATTTGAGTGAACTCCAGAAAACCACACTTGCTCCATTTTCTGACCGGGAGCGAGATTTTTCTCATGCCAAAGCGTGACAGGAAAATCTCGTCGTTTTTCATCGATAGATACGGCGTGATAGGCATAACTAACTGCTGGATTTAATCTGGTGTCGGTGAACTTTGCACCTTCTGTGAGAATCGTGGAATCCACAGTATCCCAAACCCCAATGAAGTGAACTGGACAGGACAGGGGCGACAAAAGTTTTCGCGATAGTCCGCTACGATGTTGTGATATTTGCGATCGAGATAGTATTTAGTGGCATATTCCAATTGATTGTCATGCTCGTTGGGCAACAATCCAACTTTGTGGAGCATGTCGGCCAACGAACGAGCGCAAAACGCATCACGGCTAAAACCGAAAATATAAATTTTATCGCCTGCTTGATATTTCTCCATCAAATACAAGTACGCCTGTTCGACGTTCTTATGCACACCCGTACCGGTTCCCTTGTCATAGGCTGCTCTGAGTTTTCCCGTGTTCTCATCGTAAAGATAGCCACCGGTCCCGACACCGGGATCGTAGTAGACAATTTGATTGTCGGATTTTTTGGCGAGCATGTAGGTTTCGATGACGTTGGTAATGTTTTTACCAAACTCGTTTCCGGTTCCATCTAGACAAAGAATAATATTTTTACTCGCCATTTCTTTGCACTCCTCTAGTTAAAAAACAAATTGTCAGGCTACACCAGCGCCTCTTACTCCAACGTAAACCGAGTAAAGAGACTGGCTAGCAGTCATAAACAAGCGATTTCGTTTTGCGCCGCCGAAACACACGTTGGCACATACTTCAGGTAAGCGTATTACACCGATGGTGTCGCCATCGGGAGCGACGATTTGCACTCCTGGTCGAGCTCCTGCCCATACATTGCCATCAACATTGCAACGAATTCCATCCGCTGATGTGCGAGAGTCTGTGGTTGGATCGATCAATTCGGCAAAGACTCTGCCATTACGCAGGCGTTCTCCATCTACATCCCAAACTTTGATGTCTCTGCCAGCGCCGGTATTGGCTACATAGAGCAACGAATAGTCGGGGGAGAAACACAAGCCGTTAGGAGCATCGATATCATCGGTAACGCGATTGATCGCGCCATTGCTAGGGTCTACCCGGTAAACAGAAAGTGGTTGTTCCTGCTCGGATCGATTGCCTTCGTAGTTTCCGCGAATGCCATAGGGGGGATCGGTAAACCAGATACTGCCATCTGGATGTACGGTAGCATCATTTGGAGAATTTAGCGGACGTCCTTCGTAGCTATCGGCGATCACGGTTACTGAGCCATCGTATTCGTAACGAGCTACGCGACGGTTGCCATGTTCGCAGGAAATTTGCCGTCCCTGAAAATCGAATGTATTGCCATTACTGTTTCCCGAGGGATTTCTGAATTCACTAACACGATCATCATCTTCTATCCAGCGCAGTTGTCGGTTATTGGGAATGTCGCTCCAAACTACATAGCGACCGACGCCATTCCAGGCAGGGCCTTCCGCCCACATTGTTCCGACGTGATGACGCTGAATAGGGGTGTTGAAAAGAATGTAGCGTTGAAAACGGCTGTCCAGCGCAACTAAATCAGGATCTGGATAACGTAGTGGTGTGTTGCCAGACCAATCCCGTGGCTGCGCCGGAGCTAAGTCCTGTGCCTGGGCAAGTATAGGTAGCAGTGCGGCGGCCGCAGCAGTGGCAGCTAGGAAGGAACGACGATTCATGGCAACCTCGATAATGGCATGCGGCTGGACCGCTGACATCTTTGTTATTCAAAAGTTATCGATTGATGCTAATGCAAGCCAACGATGTTGTCGAGGTAACTACTGGAGCAGACCTTTGCTATTAATCAAATCCTTCAGTTAGTTGGAATGATCGATATGAGTTTGTACTTAGTAATCCGTTATTTGCACATCGCCTGTGCCATTGCAACGCTGCTTAGTTTTTCGTTACGGGGATTCTGGATGTTGCAAGAATCGCCGTTGTTACAAGCGCGACTTGCAAAAGTGTTGCCTCATATTATTGATACAGTATTACTAATTAGTGCAATTGCTTTAGTGATAATGAGCCAACAATTTCCAACTGTATTGAATTGGATCTCGCTCAAGATACTTTTTTTGTTGCTTTATATTGGATTCGGAACATTCGCGCTAAAACGTGGAAAGACCAAACAGATCCGAGCCAGTTGCTTTATTGCAGCACTGCTCTGTATCGGCATTATTTTTTCTTTGGCGTTGACTAAACCAGTAATTTAAGGCTGAGTATCTGCGGCATCAAGAAAAGGACCGTCTACACAGAGGCGTCGACCGTCTGGCGCATCACAGGCACCGCAAATACCCACACCGCATTTCGTCAGATAATCGATGGCATTAAATATTTTTTCCCGCGATGAATATTTTTGTTCAACTACTTCCGCGGCACGAACCATGGGAGCAGGCCCGCAATTATAAAAAACCAGCGAAGCCAGTTCATCTGCCGACAGTTTGCTGAGATATTCTTCCAACAATTCGGTAATAACGCCGTGATGACCTCGGCTACCGTCATCTGTTGCAACGTGCAGATTGCTGACTTGCGCAGATTCGTCGACAAAATAAAGTCTTTCGGCGCTGCGTGCCCCAAAAAAGATTTCTGTATTTCCGAAGTCGCGGGCCAATTGATAAACAGCCGCTAGTCCAGTTCCGCCAGCGACCGCAACAATTTTCGAATTCTCAGGCGGAGCGACAGGATTACCGTGTGGACCTCGAACGTAGGCTTCAGTGCCCGGCTCTAGAGTCATTAACTCATTGGTAAATTGGCCCAGGTTAATAACTGCCAGTTTAAAGGGGTCGTCTACCAGAGCAGAAAAAGGTTTTTCACCTAAACCGGGAATCCAGAGAAAAACAAACTGGCCCGGTTTTATGTTTATTTTTCTATCGAAGGTCAAGATGCAAATATCGTCTGTCACAGTTTCGTTACTAACCAAGGTCACAGGACGGAAGTCCATATCGATGTCATAACGCACCAACTGTTCGGCATTTTCTGATCCCGCGTCGAGATCTTTACTCAGTACTTGAAAGTACTCTGCAATTTCATCAGTAGTCATACCAATGAGCGCAGAGCCGACGCCAATTATCGAAGCGCCGGCCTCTTGAAAACGTCTCACGTTTTCCGCACTGCTAATTCCACCGCAAGCAACTATCGGGCAATCAACAGCGGCGTGAATTTCCTGCACACATTTTAAGGCTGTTGCCAGGATTGCTTTGCCCGAGACACCGCCCTTCTCATTACTTAGTATTGGATGGCCGTGGGCTTCATAACATTCCGGTCCCATGGTGTTAATGGCACAGATTGCGTCGGCACCGCCGGCTACCGCCGCCTTCGCGATTTCATCAATATTTGGCACATTGGGAGTCAGCTTTGGAATTACTGGAATATCTACTGCCGCTTTTACCGCCGCCGTAATTTCTTCAACCAGTTCAGGATCCTGACCCATGGCCATGCCATAACCCTTGGCGTGGGGACAGGAAAGGTTTAGTTCTAATCCATCTCCATAAGGCGCAAGCTTTTTTGCGACTTCGACGTATTCTTCGACGCTGCCACCGAAGATAGAAATGAGAAGAAATCGATCTTCCGGAATGGTGAGCTTGCTCAATAGTTCTACGGATCGATCCGCACCTGGATTGGTAAGCCCCACTGCATTAGTAAAACTGCCAGGCTCGAACTGAGTAAGAATAGGCTCTCGGTATCCTAAGCGCGGTTCGGGACCAATGCTCTTGGTAGTTAAGACGCCAACTTCAGGGATTTGATCGAAGAACCGCTGAATGATGTTTGCTGAACAAGTTACGATGCCGGAAGGGACAGTGAAGGGGCCAGAAAGTAATTTACCTAAGAACTCTATTTTCAATGGAAAGGGATACTCAACATCAGATTAACATCAGCTGCGCATTTTATAGCTTGTTGGCTCCGAATTCACTATGGGAAGAGCTATTCAGTCTGCCGAGAGTGATTTGCGTGATGAAAAATTCGAGATTGAAGGAGGCTGATGGCCAGCCTCCTGGATTAAGAGACTGTTTACAGCATTTCTTTCAGCCCAGGCTTGGTTACTTTGCCCATGGCATTACGGGGAAGTGCATCTATTAGTATTAGAGTTTTAGGAATCTTGTAAGAGGACATCTTTCCGTCACACCATTGTTTCAACGCGTCATACTCTAAGGTTGCACCATCCTTAACCGCTACAAATGCCGTGACAGCTTCACCCCAGGTGTCGTCTTCCACGCCAATGACCGCAACTTCGCTAATATCATCATGAGTGAGCAGTGTGCCTTCAATTTCCAAGGCGGAAAGTTTATAGCCACCGGATTTAATAATGTCCACCGATGAACGACCCATAATACGGTAGTAACCATCTTCAACTACGGCGACGTCGCCAGTACAGAACCAGCCATCTTTAAAACTCTCGTTCGTTGCAGCATCATTGTCCCAGTACTCTAGAAAGACATTGTCGCCCTTAATGCGTATCTCACCGGGAATTGCTTCTTCGGTGATGGGACTGTCGTATTCATCAAACAGTTGGCACTCAACTCCTGGTAATGGTTGCCCTACCGCACCGGCTCGTCTTTCTCCGTTGTAGGGATTCGAAATACCCATGCCTATCTCAGTCATCCCATAGCGTTCTAGTAAAACCTGGCCGGTTAAATCTTTCCATTGATTAAATAGTTTTACCGGACAAGCTGCGGATCCAGAGATGTTGAGTCGCATGTCTTTAAATCCGTCACAAATTTTTTGTAGTTCTGCCGCATCGATAGTGTCGAAGTATTGAATCAATTTTACGTAAATTGTTGGTACGGCCATGAATACGTTGTAGGTGCCGGCCACAATCTGTTCACTGATCTTTGGAATATCAAACTTGGCAAACAAATGTACGGTTGCGCCCGCCCATAATCCACAGCTCAGTATATTGACGATTCCATGGATATGATGAAGTGGTAAGAACAAAGGAATCACATCATCTTCGGTCCAGGCCCAGGCATCGATAAGGGTAGTAATCTGCGCCCGGATCGTGTGATGGGTGCATACGACTCCCTTGGGTTTATTTGTGGTTCCGGAAGTAAACAGCATCATTGCTCTTCTTTCCGCAGCGATCTCAGGAAGGCTGCCAGCTTCATCAGCCAGTACGTCTTCCACGGAAACCAATTGAATATTCAGCGAATCGCAAAGTTCCCGCAGCGTTTCCTGATACTCAGCATTAGCGATCATTCTCGTGACGCTGGCGCTGGTTAGATAGTGGTCTAACTCGGACACTGCAGACGCCACGTTTAATGGAACCGCTATACCACCGGCTCTCCATACTCCATGCATGGTTGTGACATAATCGAAGCTGGCTGGCATAAAAAACGCGATGCGCTCTTCCTGTAAATCCTCTTGGTCGCCCAAGAGTCCAGTGGCGAATCGGTTTATGCGAGCATTAACTGTGCTGTAGGTGTAAGAGACGTCACCTTCGATTAGGGCAACTCTGTCGCTGTCGTTCTGTAAATAGGGAAAAGGTATTTCTGACATTGTGATATCCGTCTTTCTTCCTTCTATATATAAGTACAAAACAAAATATAAGCACTTATAAAAAGTTTAATAAATTCCGCTAACAATAAAGAAAAGGAAGGATGGACCTAACAAACATCCTACGCCAGTATAAAAAGTTGCGGTCATGGCGCCGTAGGGGACAAGTTTAGGATCGGTCGCAGCCAGTCCTGCGGCGACACCACTGGTCGTCCCCATTAGACCTCCGAACACCATTGCCGATTGGGGATTATTCAAGCCGATGTATTTAGCAACTAAAGGTGTGCCGATCATAACCAGAATTGACTTAACCAGTCCTGCCGCGACGCTCAAGGTAATTACAGCATCGCTCGCACCAATTGCCTCACCTGTTACTGGACCAACAATATAAGTAACTGCACCAGCACCAATAGTGGTGATCTCTGCCGCATCGGTGTAGCCGAAAAGTACGGCGATTACCGCACCTACTATAAAGGAAACGATTACGCCGGCGAAAATCGAGATTACACCAGCGACACCTGCTTTTTTTAGTTCACTCAGATGCACACCAAAGGCGGTGGCGACGATTGCGAAATCGCGCATCATGCCGCCCCCCATGAGCCCTATACCACCAAGCAATGCGATGTCGGCGACACCAGTATTGCCGCCAGTAGCTACTCCGCCATAGTAAGCAGCAAGCAGACCCAAAGCGATGGCAATAGCGGAGCCGTGAATACGCCCGTTAGTCAATTTGTTAGCGAGCAGATAGGAGAACCAAATGGTTACGCCGACTACGGCGAAGGCTACGATTAAATTATTGCGAACGAAAACGGTTTCAATAATATCCATCAGACCGCTCCCTGTTCTTCATTTTCTTCCACCGCAGGCGCCGTGCCAATTTTGCTAAGTACCGGAACCAGGGCAAAACTCACAACCACCGCAGCGACTCCTGCCAGGAGTGCGAGCATGCCACCGTCCACCGCGGCAGCAACGTTTTGGCGAGCAGCCATAGCCACAACGATCGGAATATACATGGCGCTCCAGAAATTAATCCCGCTTCCAGCTGCACCTTGAGTTAGTTCCTTGAATTTGTCTGAATTGCTGGCGAATACTAGAAAAAGCATTGCTATGCCTACGCCACCGACGTTGGCTTCCACGTTGAGAGCGACTCCGAGTGCTTCACCAATTAGCATGCCTAGGATGAGACACACCGACAGTAGGGCTACGCCGTAAACAATCATTTTTGTTCCCTCTTTTATTGTTCTTAGATTCGACAGGCGAGGGTGGATGATATGACGCGGCCCGGCTCAGTGCAATTTGCGCTTGCTCCGAGTTAAGGCGTTGAAAACTGTGAGGTTTAAGGTGATTGGTTTGACAGCAGTAGTGCTTTATAGCTTAATACCTGTCCGGTTTAGCAGGCTCAAAATCGACCCGAGCCGACTGCTTTCACAAAACTATTAATTAGAAGCACTTGGAATATAAATGATGAAGTTACTCAAATCTGTTGCTGTCCTGGCATTTACTGCATTTCTGATTAACACGAGTGTCGCTCAAAATGTGACCACGGAAATCTTAGAGAATGCGCAAGACTATTCCGATCGCTGGGTGAACTATGGCAAAAACTATGGTGCCTGGCGCTATATGCCCGATGAGCAAATTAATCGTGAGACTGTAGCCGGCCTACGGCCGGTTTGGATTAAGCAAACTGGTGTTACCGGTGGCGCTTTCGAAGTATCCGCCCTGGTGAATGATGGTCGCATGTACCTGACAACCGCCAATAGTCACTTAATTGTCGTAGATCCCCTCACTGGTGCCGAGCTGTGGCGCTATGACCACGAATTTGAAAACGTTGATCTATGCTGTGGTCCTCATAATCGTGGGGTGGGCTTATACGAAGACAAGGTTTTCTGGGGAACCCTGGACGCGCATCTACTCGCCTTCGATGCTGCCACTGGCATTCAATTATGGGATGCAGAAGTTGGTGATCACCGCGAATCCTTCTCTGTCACCGGCGCACCTCTAGTTGTGAAAGACATGGTGTTAATCGGCGTCGGTGGGGGTGAGTTTGGTATTCGAGGCTATATCGATGCCTATGATGTGAACACCGGAGAACTGTGCTGGCGTTTTTACACCACCGCAGGACCAGGCGATCCTAATAACGATACCTGGGCAGGTGATTCCTGGGAGACGGGCGGTGGCCCCACTTGGGTAACTGGAACTTATGACTCTGAATCCGATCTTGTCTTCTGGGGAACGGGAAATCCCTGGCCGGACATCAATAACCAGGTACGAGCCGGCGACAATCTCTATACTAATTCGGTGGTTGCACTGGATGCAGATAGCGGTGAGCTACGCTGGTACTTCCAAACTTCTCCCCGTGATGAATTCGATCACGACTCTACTTCCGAACCTATGCTCATCGAAGAGATGGTCAATGGTGAACTGCGCAAGCTAGTAGTTCAGGTTTCTCGCAATGGTCACGTTTATGCTTTGGATAGATTAAGCGGAGATTTTCTCTGGGCTGGTGAATACACACGAGTCAATTGGGCAGAACGTGATGAATCAGGTAAGCCAGTATTAAAAGAAGAACTCTATGATCCTGCCGGTACAGTAATTTTTCCGGGTCTTTATGGTGGTAAAAATTGGCCTCCTGCTTCCTATAGCCCTGACACGAGTATGCTGTATATCCCCACTACCGAATGGGGAACCAACTTTATTCGGCGCGAAGGAGAAGGGAGACCTGGCACCATGGACCTGGGTGGTATTCCTGCCTTCGAACAGAGCGGAACTGGTTGGTTAGTAGCTTTCAATATGCGAACCGGTGAAATAGACTGGCAGCAAGAAACACCGGGCAACTTCAATTGGGCGGGCACCTTGGCAACCGGCGGTGGATTGGTATTTGGGGGAGCACCTGATGGTTTCCTGCGTGCTTATAATGATGAAACCGGCGAAGTGCTTTGGGAATTCCAAACCGGCAGTGGTCTCTATGCGCCGCCAACAAGTTTTACCATCGATGGTAAACAATATTTGGGCATAGCCTCTGGAACGCGCGATCCTGTTACGAGAGAAGGCGTAGCTACAGGAATTTCTCCAGGCAATTACATTCTATTTAGTCTGTGAATTTTATGAAAACGACAAAATTTCTAATTTGTCACTTGAGTGCCGTGGCAATCGGTTTATTCTCTCTGGCCTCTGTTGCAGGAGTCGGTGAAGGCAAGGAGCTCTATGATGCTTATTGTCAGATTTGCCATGGCGGTCTCGGTGAAGGACAGACGATGGGCAAGCCCTTAACCGATGGCGTAGCCAATCGATTAAGTGACGAAGATTTGTTGGATGTCATCAATAATGGCCGCACTGGTACCGGGATGACGGCCTGGAGTTCTTCCTTCAATGAAGAAGAGATATTTGATATTGCGACCTATGTTCGAGTCTTACAGGGCAAGCCAGGTCTTGCTCTGGCCGACGATCAGCGCGGACCGAGCGATGATCCGATGGTTGTAGCTGGCGAGGCTTTGTTTAATGGACAGGCAGCTTGTGTGAGTTGCCATTCCTATAACGATCAAGGTGGTAGTGTAGGCCCCTCACTTGATGGGGTAGCTTCACGCCTGGGCAGTAATCTGGAACAGGCAGTGCTAAATCCTTCAGATTCCATTCTTAGCGGATATGCAGCAAAGGTAGTAGAGCAGGAAGATGGTAGCTTTGTAACAGGTCGGTTTCGCAATGATTCTGAACTGGCCGTGCAGATTCAATCAGAAGACGGCAGAAGATGGGTGACATATTTCAAGGACAGAGTAAAATCCATAGAAGATTCGAGCGAATCGCTGATGCCTGAAACCTACGCAACATTGGGCGCAGCGGAACAAGAACAACTAATGGCGTTTCTAAGATCCCTGTAACGCCTGATAATTTAAAGTTAATGAAAGTTTTTGAAAATTATTGAGAGAACAGTCATGAAAAAGCTAACAGCATTATTACTTAGCGTGACCGCTGGCTTTGTTTTAAGCGTCAATGCCGACAATCCATTTTCGGTCGATCAGACCTTTGGTGGTGAAGTACCTGCAGAAGGTAAGGCTGTCACACTAAAACAAGCCATTGCCAATCTTGAGGAAGGTAGCGAAGCCTTTGTAAAGATTGAAGGCCAGATAACAGAAGTTTGTCAGGCGAAGGGCTGTTGGATGATTCTGGTAGAAGGCGACACTTATGCCCGGGTAACTTTCGAAGATTATGGTTTTTTTGTTCCAATCGAAACCAGCATGCAACGCTCAGTAATTTACGGTCAGCTGACTGAGCATGTTCTTTCCGGCGAACAGGCCGAACACTTTGCGCAAGATGCGGGTGCACAATCGACCTTGAAACTTGAAGGTGAAGTGCGGGAATATTCAATCTTGGCTCGCGCGGTACAATTGGAAAATCGTAGCTAAAGCTTAAACAAAACTAAACGTCAAAAAAGGAAGGCGCTGGCCTTCCTTTTTTTATGTCTGTCAATCGAGGAATAGAACAATGAATTTTGATACTGCTGCACTCACAGAATTAGGAATTACCTACGGACTGCAATTGTTATCCGCCATTGCCACGCTGGTAATCGGCTTGTATGTGGTAAGCATCATCGTCAAGGTGGTGGCAAAAATATTCGAACGCAGCAATGTGGATCCATCCCTGCGCAGTTTCTTGAGCAGTATGGTTTCGATAGTTCTGAAGATAATGGTGTATATCTCTGCCATTGGTATGCTGGGTGTGGAAATGACTTCGTTCATCGCCCTAATCGGTGCGGCAGGATTGGCGGTAGGCATGGCATTGTCGGGAACCCTACAGAATTTTGCGGGTGGCGTAATGATCCTTTTATTCAAGCCCTACAAAGTTGGTGATTTTATCGAAGCCCAGGGCTTTACTGGTTCAGTAAAAGAAATTCAGATATTCATCACGGTGTTAACCACTGGAGACAATAAAACGATCCTGATTCCAAACGGCTCATTGGCGAACGGTTCGATGATTAATTATTCCACTCAAGTCACTCGCCGTGTTGATTTCACATTTGGTATTGCTTACGGCGATGATCTTGATAAAGCCTACTCGGTATTGCAACGCTTAATAGATGCTGATGAACGCATACATAAAGATCCTGAACCCTTTATGGCGCTGTCTGAATTGGCTGACAGTTCAGTAAATATCGTGGTGCGAGTTTGGGTGAATGCTTCGGATTACTGGGGCGTGCATTTCAAGATGAACGAAGATGTTTATAAGGTTTTTGCCCAGGAAGGGCTTTCCATACCTTATCCGCAAATGGATGTGCATGTGCACCAGACGGCATAGTCAAATATCTATGAAAGAATAAAAAATGCGGCAGCAAATATGGCTAATCCAATTGAGGAGACGATGCCGTAGATAATAGTGACGGTAAAAAATAAAACACCGGTTAGAAAGTAACCGCGCTCGAAATAGAATTTAAGACTCAGATACAAATAAAGAAACATCCAAATTAACAGAGCAATGCCAATGAAGTTAAATGCGGCGCTGAGATAGGTAATCTGAGTGTCTTCGATAGCTCCCACAATGATCATTAGGAATATAATTACAAATAAGAACGCATGATTGTGCATTGTGAGAACTAGGTGTTCGATATAGTATTTTTTAGTGAATACAAAAAGAATTTTTTGCACTAGCGCCAGCACGGGCATCATCAACAAAATAAAGAATGTTAGGTATTCAAGGGAATCTATTAGAAATTCTCTCGGCCCTTCAATTACCTCCTCGATATTCGCAATTATCTGTTCCGCCATGAAACGGCCCAGATTTTGATTGGTTTCTTCGGAAAAAAACGGGATTGCTAGCTGGCTGAACTGTTCCCGAATATTTTCCCGATTTTCTTCACTAAATGAATCTTCGTCATCAGGATCGATTTCTAATTCTGTGTTGCCGACCGAAATCTGAAGTGTTGTATCTTCCGGGTCCTCCAGCGGGACTTCGGTTGTTTCTTCTGTTACGGCCGTGTCCTCATATATAACTTCCGACATATCCAATTGTAATGACTGAATTGACGAGACAATTCCGACAATTAGAAAAAACCCGATACTAATAATCAGAAACAACCGCAGCGGAGGGGTATAGCTAATCCTCCGGCCGGCAAAAAATTCTTTCGTGAGATGACCAGGGCGGGTGAAAAGATAATAGATAGTCCGATACGCACGGCCATCCAACTCGAATGCGACTCTTAGAAATTCTTGCAAGAAATAGAGGAATGGGCGCCGTACTTCTTTATCTTCCTGCCCACATTTCGCGCAATAGACTCCCGCTAGCAGCTCACTGCAATTTAGGCAGTGTATTTCACTGGGTAAGGTGGACTCGGACATGGATGAACTCTACGCTTTCCTTCTGCGAATACTCTACCAGCTATCGACGCTAGCGGCAGCGGCATTAATTTGATATTGCATGGTGAAGGAAGCTTAAGCGAGTGTCCCTACCCTCTAAGGAAATGGCGATGACCTGATAGAGGGCGGGAAACTCAAGGAGCACCTGGGCACAGATTAAGAGGTGTGGAGGGGCTGTGCCTCAGGTGATTGCAATACGACATTAGACCATTATGCTGTGTTGCGGCTAAGACAATACCACTATATATAGTGAATCACAAGTTACAGTGACACTGTGGAAAAGCTGATTCAAAACCAACAAATCGGATGAATTCGAGACTTATCGTCGGATATTGTAGGGTCATCTCTATATAGTAAAGCAAATACTTTACTATATTACTTAAAGCCGTATGTTCTAGCAAAATACGAATCCAGCAGTTTCAGATCCATAGCTGAATAATGATTGATGTAAGTCAAGGGCGACCATACCTTGCTATGGTGTCATTGCTCTACAGCAATGGGAGTGAACAAGCACTGCGTCCAGTTCGATACTCCATCAGCTAACAATTCTCAAGCAGGGAAGGGGTTGCCGGTTCGATTTAGGCAGCCCCTTTTTTTGTGCTCAAAATCTCCAAAATGTAATCCAAAAGCTGGTTCCCTGGAGTATCCTCTAAAGACCTGCGAAGATTTTTCGTTTCTATGAAAGATTTTTCCAGGCAAGGATTTCGATTTTTTTTACTGATTGAAATAATTTCGAACAACGATGGTCTTGTTCGCATAGGCTGAATGTTATGGAGCTGAAATGAACAAAGAAAAGTTAATGCACTACCTTCCCTGGGGACTGGCAATTTTTATCGCTATCGTTTTTGTCCAATCGCTATTCTTCAAATTTACAAACTCGTTTGAAACCCAACACATCTTCGGAACGATTGGAGAGTGGATGGCCGGAATCGGTTTTCTGGAATTTGCCGCAGAGGGCTTCGCTGCATATGGCGGTTACACCGTAGGTACAGTCGAACTCATCGCTTCCATTTTAATATTGATTAAAAGGACGCAAGCAATTGGGGCCGCTATTGCCTGTGGGGTAATTACCGGCGCGATATTCTTTCATCTATTTACGCCATTAGGTGTCAGTGTGGTAATCGATGAAACAGGCGATCGCGACGGTGGACAGTTGTTCGCGATGGCGGTACTGGTGTGGATTTTCTCCCTGGTCATCCTATGGTTGCGACGTGATGCCCTGGCGGCATTGCTTGGTGGATCAAGCCGATCTAATGGTCAACCAGCCCTTCATGATTAAAAAAGGGAAGCCTAACTCAATCGTCTTAAAGCTCTCGCAACCAGATATTTCGAAATGAAACCACCTGGCCGTGGTCTTGCAGAAGCAAAGGCAATTTGCCTGTGCAATCCATTGTTTCTCTGAGTTCATAGGGCTCGCAGGTCGCCTTGTATTCCGGCACTTGCGGAAAAGTACTGCCTAGCACTTCCACATGGTTTAGCACCAGAACTCCATTGTGCAATAGCGTGATATATGCGGGACTTTCCAGATTTCCAGCGCGATCGTATTGAGGGGCACTGAATACGATATCGTAGCTTTGCCATTCCCCCGATGGATTGGAGGCATTCACTAGAGGTGGATATTGGTGGTACACCGAACCTGCCTGGCCATTCACATAAGTCGGGTTTTCCCAGCTGTCTAGCATTTGAATTTCAAACAAGGACTGCATGAATATTCCGCTGTTTCCGCGACTCTGACCTGAACCCATGATCTCGCCATTAGGGCGCCATTCGATATGCATTTGGATATCACCGAAAGACTGCTTGCTGACCAAGGTTCCGGTGCCGTTGTTTACCGTTAAAATGCCGTCTTCAATATGCCATTGTGATGGCTCACCCGAACGCACATGTTCCCAGGCATCCATGTTTACGCCATCAAACAGTACAATCGCATCGGAAGGAGGTTTGCCAGCAACTACTCCAGTGACTTTTTCTGGAATTGGCTCCATTGGATTGCCAAGAATTGCTGTCTGTGCGGTAGCCAAAAATGGCAGTAGTGATAACAAAGAAGCAATCAGGTGCTTTTTCATTTGCGCTCGCTTGGCTTTCGCCCTAAGTAGTTAAGTTCATATCATCATCCCAATCCGCGACGACATCTCGAGTTGATTGATCAACGCACTTTGACAACCATTCTGCTTCATAGGATTTCCCATGTCGCCTAAGCACTTCTTCAGGCACGCCGTCCCAGACATTGGGTGTATTACCAACATAGCCGAGATCTCTAAAACCAATTTCTGTGGTGTAGAACCCAGTGAGAGTGAGATTTCGCATTAATGTGAAAAAGCTAATTCCGGCCTGCAATTCCGGCGCGTCATTATCAGGGTAGGCAATGTCATCACAAATGTGCTGGCGCTGCTCTTCTGCAATATTTACAAAATCTGCGCCAAATTTATCGATCGAGTAGTTATCGAGCCAGGCAATGCCACCTCTCACCGGCAGTTTATATCGATCTCTGTCTTTTACCATGAACTCAACAAAGTCGGGCAGACCGGCATCCAGTGCACCTCCATTCGGATGGTCATTTGGCAAAATTATGTCGCATAAAACTGCGATGGTGACGAGCTCATGCTCACGAAAATAGGTTTCTGCAAACAATTGCTGGTCGCTGAGTTTTTCTGCGTCCGTGCGGCCATAAGAATACTCGTTTGGTAGTTGTGTCCAGCTTATTTGCGATCCGCTATTGGTGCTTAAACCGCGGCAGTCGGTAGAAGCAATTACAGTCCCCGCCAAAGGAGCAAGAAATAGTGACTTTAGTGTTTCTCTTCGATTCATGGTTTATCTCAGATATTTCTTTGCTTCATTTGTTCCACGATGTAATCTGATGTGCGCCAGGCTAGTGCGAGAATTGTCCAAGTTGGGTTCTTGTCAGCTTGCGACACGAAGGTGCCAGCGTCTGCAACAAAAACATTTTTTGCATCATGCAGTTGTCCGAATTCATTCGTAACACTTGTGCTTGGATCAATACCCATTCTGGTAGTACCGACTTCATGAATAATTTCACCGGGTTGAGTCAGTCCGTAAGTTTCATCTGCACCGGGTTTGTCACCCAATACGATACCACCGGAAGCCTCTAACAATTCTTCCATCGTATCTTGCATATGACGAGCCTGGTTTATTTCATGCTGCGTCCATTGATAGTCGAAACGCAGCACCGGAATTCCCCATTCATCCACAACGCTTGGATCCAGTTCGCATCGATTGCTGTATTGAGGAACACTTTCGCCACGACAAGCAATGCTTAGCCTGGCACCGTAAAAACGGCGGATATCATCCCTTAACTGATTGCCGTAACCACCAATTCGCTGATCCAGGTATTCATTGTATTGATTGGCAGCGAAACCAAAACCGTATGAGGGCATGCTCATGCCGCCGCCTATTTCCAGATGATAGCCGCGAGTAAAATCCAGTTGCTCGTCTTCTAACCACCATGGCGTATAAACGTGCATGCCGCCAACACCATCTTCGTTGTAAATATCTCGATCCATCAAGTCCGGAATAAATGCTGCCCGACTCGCTCCAGTTGAATCATGTAGATAACGGCCAACGTGATCGCCACTATTACCTAAACCATTTTCATGTTGGGGGCTCATTGAATTCAGTAATATACGTGCGGTACTGCAGGCGGATGCAGCTACAACCACGGTCCGGCCTTTGAGTTCATACTCCTGTCGATCACGTTTGTCTATGTAACGCACACCTGTTGCCAGGCCTTCCGCATCGGTGGTGATTTCACGAACCATGGAATTAGTTAACAAATCCACCTGGCCGCCGTTTAGTGCTGGATAGATAAGTACAGTACTCGATGAAAAGTCTGCGTGAATACCGCAAGCACGACTGCATTGACCGCAGTAAAAACACACACCTCTGTCGTTACTAATTCGCTTTGTGAGTATGGATTTTCGAGCAGGAATCACCGGCACATTTTGTTTGCGCGCGCCGTCAATGTAATAGAGTTCGTGCAAGCGAGGTTTTGGTGCTGGCAAGAAGTAACCATCAGGATCGTTATATAGGCCTTCGTTACTGCCAAATACGCCAATTAATTTATCGACCTTGTCATAATAAGGGCTTATGTCTTCATAGCCGATTGGCCAGTTATCACCGAGCCCATCGCTGTCTCTTCGCTTGAAATCCAATGGGCCGAAACGCAATGAGATTCGACCCCAGTGATTGGTGCGGCCTCCCAGCATGCGGCCACGCCACCACATAAATTCGGTATCGCCTTTCTGCGTGTAAGGTTCTCCATCGATTTCCCAGCCACCAATGCAGGAATTGTAATCACCAAACGGTCTACGACCGGTGCTGGCGCCGCGTCGCGGAGATTCCCAGGGATTTCGTAATTGAGTGCGTTGTGCTTCGTCCGCCGGATCGTAGAAATCTCCAGCTTCAATCAGAGCGACTTTTAAGCCAGCGTTCGCCAACTGATGTGTGGCCATGCCACCGCCAGCTCCAGAACCAATAATTATGGCATCGTAAATTTGCTCAGCCATTCAAGTTCTTCAGCACTTAGTAGCGGATGTTATTAACAGCGTTAAAACTGTGGGCCACAGAATTAATGCCATCGCTGGGATTATCATGTTCGACAAAATAGTGTTGTATTCCCGCACGCTCGCTGTGTGCAAAAATTTCAGCGAAATCGATAACACCACGACCCACGTCCACCATTTCTCCAGCAGCGTTTTGATCTTTGACATGCACCATGTGGAAACGTCCGGGGTTATTATCGAAAAGAGTTATTGGATTTACATTCGCATTAATCGCCCAATACAGATCTAACTCGAAAACAACCAACTCCGGTTCAGTTAAGTAGGTTAAATAGTCATAGCCGATCTTGTTGCCTTGCATTTCAAACTCAAAACTGTGGTTGTGATAGCCAATGGTCAGACCGTCAGCTTTACAGCGCTGACCATATTCGTTTAGTGCTTCGGCATGTTGTTCGTAGTGGGTCAGCGTTCTTTCGTCTGCTGGAACAGAAGGAACCACCATGTACTGCTGACCAATTTCTCCAGCAATATCGATCTGGCGGTCGATATCTTCTCGCAGCAGTCCCAGTCCTACGTGAGCGGCAGGAGAACTTAAACCTAATCGATCGAGTATGCGACGAACTTCCGCAGGAGATTTTCCATGGTAGCCGGCAAATTGCATTTCCTTGTAGCCAATCTCCGCTAATTTTTCCAGGGTGCCTTCGAAATCCTGCGCCATTTCGTTGCGCAAGCTGTAGAGTTGTAAACCAACTTGATCGACTCTTCGGCTCTGTGCCAAGGCAATTGAAAACGGCGTAGTGGCAGCACCGGCAACTAAACTCTGCTGCAGAAACCCGCGCCGAGAATGGAATTTATTGTTCATTGTTGTTCTCCTTCAGAGGAAATCAGTGTAGCGAATCGTACCCTGATGTTACAGCCTGATTAGTGGTTCAGACTCTGCCAAATTGAGCCGGCTTGGTTGGACGCTACGGCTTTCTCGATAAAGCGAATGCCGCGAAGACCGTCTTCAATTGTGGGCACCAGGCTTTCTATCACTCGTTTATCCCGATGTGCATCTATTAAGTCCGCCGTTTCCCGATAGATATTGGCAAAGCCTTCAATGAATCCTTCGGGATGGCCTCCCGGAATTCTTGATGCTGCAGTTGCCATTGGACCCGCTCCAGAACCGGATCGCGTAATTTGTCGTCGAGGCTCGCCCAGTGGTGTGAAGCTTAGATAGTTAGGATCTTCCTGGGACCATTCCAGCCCTGCCTTGTCGCCATAGACTCGTATCTTTAAGCCATTTTCGTTGCCACTGGCAACCTGGCTAACCCAGAGCATTCCTTTGGCGCCATTCTTATAATGCAGAAGGATGTTGGCGTTGTCGTCCAGGCTTCTACCGGTAACAAAGGAATCTAAATCTGCCAGGAGTGAATTTGCTTCCAGGCCGGTGATGAATTCTGCTAAATGAAAGGCATGGGTTCCAATGTCTCCGATAGCGCCGCCTGCGCCTGCCTGACTGGGATCGGTTCTCCATGCGGCTTGTTTCTGACCATCACGTTCTATGTTGGTGGCTAACCAATCCTGTGAGTATTCCAATTGTATAATGCGGATATTACCAAGCTCACCACCGGCAATCATTTCTTTTGCCTGACGCACCATCGGATAGCCACTGTAGTTATAGGTTACTGCAAATACTAAACCTGAATCTTTTACCAGCTTTGTGAGCTCCTCTGCATCCTGCAAATTACTGGTTAAAGGTTTATCGCAGATAACGTGAATACCTGCCTGCAAAAATTCCTTAGCGACAGCCGCATGCAAATGATTCGGTGTAACAATAGCGACTGCGTCTATGCCATTTTTTAGTTTGCCTTCTTTCTTGGCCATTTCCTGGTATGAACTGTAGCTGCGCTTCTCATCGATACTTAATTCCGCTGCTGATTCCGCTGCGCGATCGGCGTCGCTGCTCAGGGCGCCTGCGACGAGCTCGTAGCGATCGTCGAGGCGGGAAGCCATGCGATGAACTTCGCCAATAAAGGCGCCTGTACCTCCACCCACCATGCCTAATTTAATTTTGTTCATTCTTTTCTTCTTTTATCGCTGGGTACGCATAATCGCCTAGTGGCACGCTACTTCGTTGAATCCTCGTTCATAGTTGTCACAAATTTGTCCGGAACAAATTTGCACAGCGCGAAGCGCTGCCCACAGGGTGAATGACAGGATGTCATTCATGACTTATTAACACAATATGCTCCGCCTATTCACTCAGATTCGCCTCGTATCGCACTCACTATTCGATCATGCTCGAGTCAGCTCCTCTCGTTTGAAATAGAGCTATAAATGTTTTACTGAATTCCAAGAATTTTTTTGTTGGTCGCTTCATCTACGCCCGAATCCGCAAAGTCATCGAAGGCTTTGTCAGTAACACGAATAATATGATCGCGAATAAACTCCGCTCCTTCCCGCGCTCCGTCTTCCTGGTGTTTAAGACAGCATTCCCACTCGAGTACGGCCCAACCTGCAAAGTCATTCGCTGCCAGTTTGGAAAAGATGCCTTTAAAGTCTACTTGTCCATCCCCAAGTGAACGAAAGCGACCAGCACGATCGATCCAGGATTGATAACCGCCGTATACACCTTGTTTTGCAGTTGCATTAAATTCGGCATCTTTTATGTGTACTAGTTTTATTCTTTCTTTGTATTCATCCATGAAAGCCAAGTAATCCAATTGCTGTAAAATTAAATGACTCGGATCGAACAAAATATTACAACGAGGATGGTTGTTAACTCGCTCGAGAAACATTTCAAAAGTAATTCCGTCGTGCAGATCTTCCCCAGGGTGAATTTCAAAACCGATATCTACGCCTGCCTCATCGAAGGCATCTAGAATCGGATGCCAGCGTTTGGCGAGTTCATCGAATGCCATTTCAACCAATCCCGCAGGTCGTTGTGGCCAGGGATAAAAATAGGGCCAGGCGAGGGCGCCGGGAAAACTCGCATGAGTAGTGAGACCCAGGTTATTTGAGGCTTTGGCGGCAAGGTGCATCTGCTCTACCGCCCATGCTTGCCTAGCGATTGGATTCCCTTGTACTTCTGCTGCAGCAAAGCCATCGAACATTTCATCATAGGCAGGGTGGACGGCTACTAACTGTCCCTGCAGATGTGTAGAGAGTTCGGTTATCTCAATTCCATGCTGCGCCAGTGTACCCTTTACTTCATCGCAATAAGTCTGACTCGCAGCCGCCTGGTCTATATCAAACAACCTGCTATCCCAACTTGGAATCTGCACACCCTTGAACCCCAGATTGGAAGCCCAGCTCCCAATCTCGTCCAGTGAACTAAATGGCGACTCGTCAGCCGCAAACTGTGCGAGAAATATTGCCGGTCCCTTAATTGTTTTCATTTACTGGTTACTCAACCTTTACTGCGTTCTAATATTTAACGATTCCACATATTGGGTAGCACCGCAGAATTCAAATCCTGCTGTCCCTGAATTAGATGTGCGCGAAGTTCTTCGACTACATCTGGATTCTCGCGGGTATAACTGTAAGTTTCACTCGGATCTTTTTCTAAATCGAATAACAATCCATTCGGTCCGTAGTAAGAATTTGGATTGTCGAAACTTGGCAATGCACCCCGGTAAAAACTTTCTACTACCAGTTTCCACCGGCCTTTGCGTACTCCTGCGATGCGATCATTATTGAAAAGATAAATAACCTCGTGAGGAGATACTTGTGCTTGAGTCAGCATCCCCTTCAAACTTAGCCCATCGATCGCCCGATTTGCAGGAAGGTCAACACCAGCAAAATCTAACACGGTCGGTAGAATGTCTATATTCATCGCAGGTTCGGTGGAATGACTCCCAGCAGGAATTGTTCCTGGCCATCTTGCTATAAAGGGAACCCGTAATCCCCCTTCCCAGGAACTGCCTTTACGATCTCGGTATTGCCCGGAGCTGCCTTCGAACCAAGGTCCATTGTCTGAAGTAAAAACCACCAGAGTATTGTCGTCTAGACCCAGTTCCTGCAACTTGTCGAAGATCATTCCCATACTCCAATCGATTGTTTCGACAACATCGCCGTACAGACCCGCATCCGACTTGCCCTCGAACTGATTTGATACGAATAGAGGTACGTGGGGAAAGCTATGGGGGATATATAAGAAGAAAGGTTGATCTTGATTGTCTTCAATAAACCGCAGCGATTCTGCGGTGTAGCGCTCTGTTAAGGTGGTTTGATCAACTGGATCCTCGATTACCTGATCATCTCTATACAATCTGAATTCCGGCATGTCGTTACTGTGCAGCGCGCCAAAAAATTCATCGAATCCATGCCGTAGTGGATACCATTCAATCCTTGAGCCTAAATGCCACTTACCAAAAATCGCAGTGCTGTATCCTTGTTCTTTTAGAGCTTCAGCGATAGTGATTTCTGATTCTGCGAGATGTATGTCATTGGTAGGACGGGCAACGTCGGAAACTAAATCCAGGCGAACAGGATAACGACCCGTGAGCAGTCCGCCGCGCGAAGCCGTGCAGACGTTGGCACTTGCATAGAAGGAATCAAAATAGATGCCTTCTGCTGCCATCCGATCCAAATTTGGTGTATCGATTAGAGAGGCGCCATAGATTCCCAGATCGCCGAATCCAAGATCATCCGCCATTACGACAATAAAGTTGGGTTTTTGTTGCTGGCCTAGTGCAACAGTGCATAGGAATAGACTGACGACTATCCCTAGGGCTCTTGAAATAAGCATGAATGCTCCAGTTCTTCTTGTTAGGGGAGCAAAGTTATTACAAAAGCAGCCAGATTTTAAGAGAAGCTTGGAATTATCTCGGTGAAGCTATTCCTGGAACGCAATCTGGATTCCTGCCATTGGCAGCCTGCCGAATAGACTGTGCATCGTCCATTAAACGATTAAGATCAGAGATGCGCGAATCCGGGGAAGGATGTGTAGACATGAATTCCGGCGGTCTGGGCCCGCCATTTGAATTCATCCTAAGCCACAGCTCAACGCTTTGTTCAGGATCGAAGCCTGCTTCCGCCATCAGAATTATACCGATGGAGTCCGCTTCACTCTCTTGGGTTCGATTAAATGGCAGAAAGAAACCGTAGCGTGTCCCCATATCTATCGCTTCCAGCGTTGTGTCATTAACATCCAATATGCGTGCTACAGCGACACCAACATCACGGATAGCATTTTGGCTAGCACGTTCATTACTGTGGTTTGCAATTACGTGACTCACTTCATGGGCAAGCACCGCAGCAAGTTGATGCTGATTAATGGCAACATCCAGCAAGCCAGCGTAAACACCAATTTTTCCTCCCGGTAGTGCAAACGCATTGGCTTGATTCTCAGCGAATAGCGTCACTTCCCACTGGTTTCTGTTTTGAATTGCAGGATCCAATGCCTCGATCACGTAGTTGGAGACACACTGGACATAGTTGGTTTCGGAGGTGTTCGTTGATATTGAAACTTCTTGCTGCATTTGCCGGTAAGAACGTTCTCCCTGTGCCGCCATGTCCGCCTCGGAATAGATAACAACCTGACGTCGGTCAAGGGGAGAACTGGCGCAGCCTACGAAAAAAATTAATGTAAAGAAGAGGATAGAAATTTTTCGCATAGGCTACCGTCAGTGCATAGCTAATTAGGAGCTGGTCTCTTTGGCTCCGGTTCTGTGGATTCCGATTTTTGGCTTAAATCCCAAAATTCCGTTTCCGGAGCGGGCTCTACCAAACATACCGTATTGCGTCCTTTTTCTTTTGCATCATATAACGCCGAGTCAGCTTGTTCGACTACTGCTTCCCAGTACTCATTGTTATTGCAGGCTACTCCAATGCTAACGGTTAGAAAACCGAAAGGGCTCTCGCTATGATCATATCGAGTACTACTCACTGCCTTACTTAAACGACGGGCAGCGATAACAGCACCTTCGATTTGGGTAAAGGGCATAAGAAGTAGAAATTCTTCGCCTCCGTAACGAAACAATTTGTCGGACTCACGCTTACTGTTACGCAAGGCATGTGCAACATGTATTAAAGCATCGTCTCCAGCCTGATGCCCGTAGTGATCGTTGAATTTTTTGAAATAATCAAGGTCAACCATCGCAATCGAATAAGGTTCGCTCCTGCGCTGAGAAACGGCGGCAGCATGGCGAACATCAATTTCCATGGCACGTCGGTTTGGTAATCCAGTGAGCGGATCTTCGATAGATAAAACATGGAGCTTGTGATTCTCATCTTCGAGGGTTTTATTCTTCTCAATTGTTTCCAGGTAGGCCTTGACCATATCCGTTAAGGTAACAACTCCAATCAACTTCTGGGTTGCATCGACAATGGGTAAATGTCTCAGGTTTCTGCTTCTCGCGAGTTCCATCGCTTCAGACAATTCCGTTTCACTTTCGATGCAAATAGGCTGGTGAGTCATGACTTCTTTCACTGGAAGATTAGTTAACTCTTCGCCACCTGCTTGAGAAGCAAACAATCGCACGATATCTCGTTCCGTAATAATTCCCATCGGCTTATCGAATTCGCAGATAAGTCCGCAAGAATGATGTTTTTCAGCAAGAGATTCCGCGACTGCCAGCAAAGAATCATCCGGAGAATAGAAGACGCTCGCAGGGGACATGATTTCCTTCAATTTCACTGCACAATCCTCTTCAATCAATTCTTTTTGGAGTACTGATCAAGTATAGGCAGTAAATTTGGGTGACTATGTCAATTCCCTCGCATTTTCAGGGATTTTTCGAGAATATTTTTCAATTAGTGTTTCTTTAGAAATTACATTCCGAGTTTTCGAGTTGAATTCGAATCTCATTGCCTTCCTCATCGATTATTCTTTCGAAACAATTTCCCTCAAGGTCTTTCAATAGTCTTCTACCGCTCGCCACGGGTGTATGGCTGCCAGAATTCGATCTGTTTACGGTCACAACTTCTCTAGTTCTGGTCACCGGTCGTCGGTAGGAGACAGTCTCATAGCGCCTGTGGTTATGGCGCGGATAGGAAAGTATGGAACCCAGAACCAATCCACCTACAAAACTGCCAGAATCCCAATGTCTGTGCCGATAGCGAGGATAGTAGTTGCCATAGGAAACACCGAAATAGGATCCACTACGGCGATATCCATAACCGTAACTGTATGGACTGTAACTGCGATAGTGATGACTCGGTCCCCAGCCGCTATAGCCACGCCAATAGCGGCCATCTGCTGATGCTGACTGACTTATAACTAAAGTAGCGATTACTGATAGGCTTAATAGTAACTTTTTCATCTAAGACACCTACTTAACAATTCCCTGAAATAAATATTCGAAAATGACACAAACTCCCTCTATTGTGATGATACTCAGTCACTCTTAACAGAAGCTGAATAAACACACTTGAAAACCGCAGTTTTTCTTCTAACAACATTCAATTCGATCTCAAATTGCTGACTATACTTAAAAGTGCAATACAAACTTTTTTGCCGCTCGATCTGTTTTTACTAATCCCAGATTGAGCACCGGCTTTTCTCTTAGGGAAGAGGAATACTCGTTGAGTGCACGAACAGAAAATACCTATGTAGCCAGACAAACTATTGTCGGAACCAATCGAAACACCATGGGTTACGAACTATTGTTTCGTGACGGTAGCGAAAACGCCTACCCAAATATTCCCCTGGACGAAGCAACATCACGACTTATCGTTGAAAGCCATCTTGATTTAGGGATAGACAAACTGGTTGGTAGCCATAAGGCGTTTATAAATTTTACTGAGAAGTCTCTGATCGAAAAATTTCCATTGGTGTTCGATAAAGACAAAATCGTTGTAGAAGTACTCGAGTCAGTTAATCCTTCCGAAGAAATAGTCGATGCCTGTCGTGAATTAGTCGATGAAGGTTACACCCTGGCGCTCGATGATCATGATTTCAGTGATAAATGGGACCATGTACCTGAGCTAATCGACATCATCAAGATCGATATAGCTCATATCAAGCGAGATGAGCTTGGCGAGCGTCTAAAAAATTTAAACTTTACTGACAAAACGCTTATCGCGGAGCGAGTAGAAACTCACGAACAATTCGCCTACTGCAAAGAAATGGGATTCGACTATTTCCAGGGCTACTTCTTTTCCAAGCCGGAAGTTTTGCAGAAAAAGAAAATTCCTGGCAATAAGATGATGACCATGGAGTTACTGGGCGAGTCGGCGAAAGATCCAATGCAATTCGACTCTATCAGTGAAATCATTTCTCACGACGTGGGATTAAGCGTAAAGCTTCTAAAATTCATCAATAGTGCAGCCTTCGGTGTGCGAGGCATTACTTCACTTAATCACGCACTAACGTATCTTGGCGAGGCTGAAGTTAAGAAATTTATTTCGCTGGTCGCCATGGCGGCAATTGGTGACGACAAACCTCCTGAGCTAATCGCACTCGCTGCCGTACGTGCTCGATTCTGCGAACTACTTGCACAGGAGATCAAGCATAAAGACTTGTCAGGCAGTGCATTTCTGTGTGGATTGTTTTCGCTTATAGAAGCAGTGATGAACGACACTCTTGAAAGTATCTTTCTGAAGTTGCCCATAGATGGAAGCATTAAACAGGCATTGCGTGGGGTGGAAGGATCAGAAGCAGGCGATTTGTTAAAACTTGTTCTTGCCTATGAACAAGGAGATTGGTTATTGGTAAGTGAATTAAGCAATTCGCTGGACATCGATGAAGGCGCGATCAGTAATAGTTATCGTGAAGCTATTTGCTGGGCTAGATCCTTTGAAACCGCAATGAAGCAATCTTCCTAAGCATCATTCATTAAAATTCGGGTAAGATGGCTAAGATTATCATCTAGCTCAGTCTATCCAAACTTATTTTGAATACAGTCAGCAGTAATTCTGCAACCCTAGATTCCGATCAGGTCGAAAACCTTAGTCAAATCGCGAGACAGGCTTTCAATATTGCCCCAGAAAAATGCTTGCTTGGGCATGGTTGCTGCGAATTCCATAGCATTTGGACACTGGCGAGAATTTCGAATCCAAGTGGTGCTGGTTTGTCAGGATCAGAATTTTTCAAGAAAGAAATATCCGATCTGATTCAGACCAACTCAGCGCCAAGAATATTGGTATCCGGAGGTTCGGATACAGGGGTCATGACTCTCGCTGTTTCTACAATTCAAAAATTTACTTGCAATCCATATTTGCTATTTTTGGACCGGTGCCAAACTCCAGTAGAGCTAAATCGACGGCTATTAAAGGAACAAGGTTTGGATGGCAAGGCAGTTGCGATGGATTTGCTTGAAGCAAAATTCGAAAAGTTTGACTTGATCTTAGCGCATTCAATTCTTCTCTATTTCGATCCAAAGGATATTGGAAGTGTATTTGCAAAATGGGCTTCGTTGCTGAAACCTGGCGGGCGAATCTTGATTTCAAATATAGTCGGAGACGAGAGCGGTGATCGAATGGGAGAAAATGAAACTAGTCAAGTTGAGAGAAGCATCGAGTTAGTATTACAGACCGCACTATCTTTAGGCTTTACTGAAGATGAGATTGTAAGGATTCGTACCTCTTGTGAAAAATCTTTTAGCAAGAAATTTACAGATTTTCCACTTGTTACCTTGAATGAGATTAGGTTGGCGATGCAAGAAGCAAGATTGAGTGTTAACACCCTGAATACTTATGACCGAAGTCAGCTTAGCCAACGCGGCCCTTTTACACAAGGTTTGAGCTATGGTGGTCAGAGAATAGAAATATGCGGTATAAAACTTTAGTTTGTCAGAATTTCAATGACGCTCAATCGTTACACTTGTTTTTGCTCAAAATTTCTTCCAATTAGATCCAGCGCATCTTGCAACATTCCTTTCTCTTTATCACTAAAGCTATCTTCATTAATTACACTTACGGAATCGATTTGAGAGCAAGGTGCTCCAAATTCGATGATGTCCAGCGCAGTAGTTATGCAGAGAGCAGAATCAACATCGTTGTTAATGAGTACTGATTTAGCAGCTAAGAAGTAATTCTGATAGCTGCCGGACATCTGCGAATCTCCAAAATACAGCCCGTTTACGGTTGATAACCAAGCTGCATTTAATTCTCTTTGTAATTGAAAAAGCTTTTCTAATTCGAGTTCCACATCGGCGCTTACTATTCCTAAATGAACAGGCATAGAAGACCCGTTCGGAAAACTGTCGCGTAAGATATCATGGTATAGAAATGGCGCATAACTAATACCTAAAGTAGGTTGTGCGTTAACTTCACAAATTGCCCCGCCGGAACTTATCCAGCTATTGCTAATATCATCTATGACTAAATCAATACCAATAAAATCCAATCTAAACAAACTGGCGACCCTTAGTGCTAGAGTTTTGTTATCTTCGTGTAAAGATTCGACTTCTATGTTTTCATTCGTTCCGCCAGCACTAAAATTATCTCGTCTGCGCAGACGTATATATTCCCCAGAAGCTGGCACATAGGAATCTTCAAGATTGTATTGTTTGAGTAAGCCCTGTGCTTCTTCGTCCAGACCAACTAATCCGGAACCATGTCTGCCCACTACAGTGGGTAAGCTCGAATTTGCTGTTTTTTGATCTATTAAGTCTTTGATACTCGATTGTCCGTCACCAACGACTCCGCCGGCGATTCGCTTAGCGACTTTAATTATCTTGTTATTCAACACGGTGATTCGATGAGTGAAACCTTCTATATGTTTTTCGGCAATTATTTTGTCAGTGAAATTTCTCGCTTGGTTGTAAGCTAGAGTAACCTGTTCCGAGTCACACAAATCAGCGGATACTCCCCTCCCTTCGTCTTCATCCACAGGTTTTATAACCATTGGATAACCAATTTTTTCAGCGATTGCCAAGGCTTCTTCAGCATTAGTGACCTTTGCCTGCGGAGGTGCCGGTAATCCTGCGGCTTGCAATAATTCTGAGGAGTAGGACTTGTCCTTGGCAATTCGCACACCAATAGCGGAAGTACCATCTGTAATAGAGGAAGAGAATAGACGGGACTTACTGCCAAGACCTAAAACGTAGACATCGAATTTCATAGGACGAATTGGGATACCCAATTCGAATGCTGCATCTGCCAAATAGAATCTATTGACGCTTGGAGCTACATACTTGTTGAGCGCTTCTTTCAATTCGAGATATTTTTTCCCGGCTCTTTCCACCAGGGCTGGCGATAGATCGTTTTCTTTCAGCGACAATGTTTCTGCGACCAAATATTTGATCCAGTCAAAACATTTCGATGTCGCTTCAATAGGAATTGAATAGGGAAATACATATCTAAACACTCGCGCGCCGTTCCCTTCATTGCTTGCCATTTCTAAAAAATATTTCTTTGAAATGATTATTTGATTGCTGTGCTGTATCTTTATCGCCCATTCCAGGAGCGTTGCTGCAAGCCAGTCCTGATCCTCCTCGATAGAGGTATCGGTTTCAACTGAACTATTAGAAATCTGGCTAAAGAGTGAAACTAGTTTGTCGCGGGGAATTTCTTCACTTTTATCGATACGAATTGAACCCGCTATGCTTGATTGCTGCAATCCTTTAATGATTCCGGGAACAAATTTCAGTTTAGTAGAAAAACTAATCACGCTAGCCAAGACTCACTCGAAATTCGCCGTAGCATAGCTTGGCCAATATGGACCTGGGTCGTAAGTACCAACTTGCCCAAGTCAATGGCGTGTCTCCGTTCATGTCTTTTAGAGTTTTGTCGCCACCTGCTTCCAGCAATGCATCAATTGTTTTTTCACTGCCAAATGCGGCGGCCCGATGTAAGGGTGATTCCTGCTTCGTCCGGCAATCGCGCATAAACGAACCGGTCTCTATGCCAGCTTGAGTTTGAATATTTGGATTTGCCCCATACTCAAGTAGCATCTCAATGATGACTTCGAACTCTTCAGTCGTGTGTTTAGACAGCGCTGAATGTAGCGGAGATTCGCCAGACTTTTCTAGGGTATAGTTTACGTTGGCACCACGGTCGATCAGGAATTGGCAAAGTTCAGGATAGGCATGAAATACTGCACCGTTGAGATCGAGATTTGGTCCCAAGGAGTCTAGGGATTCCCCCGCATCGAGAAGTAACTGGATTGCAATAGTGTCCCCGTAGTAGGCACACCATTTGATTACCGATACACCATTTTCATCTGTACTCGCCGCAGCATTGCCACTCTTTAAGAACTCATCGATTAGATCTGTGTGGCCCTTGGCAATTTTTTCTATCATGATTTCGGATTTTTATACTGCTAGCTTGTCTTGTTTAAATTGCGATTTCGATAAAAACACCACGCTAAAAATACAAAAGCACCTATAACCAATAATTCGATCCATACTGGCGTTCCATCTTCAGCACTAAAGCTCCATACTCCCATACTAAAGGCGACCTGGAGAACGTAGATCTCGACCCAAGGATGTAACCAGCGCTTCATGTTCCACAATCCATAGGCCCCGGCACCATAAACAAACCAATGTAGTAGGCCACCAATTTTAGCCAGCCAGCCATAAAAAAGAACGCCAAACCAAACTTCCTGGTCTTCCGCCACTGGTTTTATGAAAACGTCCCAGGGCAGATAGATAAAAGTCATGAAAAAACAAAACACCATCACTGCATTCATCCAGTGAGGCCGCCTTGCCAGATTTTCTTTTAATCGATCAATCATAGTTTCTTTACCGTGCTTCGATGGAATCCCCAGGTTTAACTTCGCCATCTGCAATAATAATCGCTCGCAGTCCAGCTCGGTGAATTAATTCAGGTAGCACCGCGCCATAAACGGTTCGAGACAATACCTGGCAGGGTTCACACAATTCGATGCCTCGACAAACTGCAGAGCCAATCTGAAATTCTTTGTCTACCAACTTATTGAGATCTATCCCGCTGGTAATGACGTTTCGTCTGAAGTCACCATAGTTTAGACTGGCGCTGTGCCTGTTGAGAAAAGCATCTAACTCTTCTTTAGCGATAAGAGTTATGTGGTTCATTGGAGCAAGCTTTCCTTTCGCCAACATGTTGGTAGACATTAAGTGATAGCGATCGCCGGCAATTCCTTTTCCCGATTCCAATATAGCAGTTTCCAATTGTTCGACTTGTTGTCGTTTCTTACTGGCAATATGAATACTTTCAATAGTTCCCACTAACTAGTCCTCAACCACGGACATCGTTTTACCATCGGTCATTGGAACGTCACTCAGTGCAGCCAAATCGATACCTTCGATGCAGGCGACATTAAAGCCGTATTCGTCAGGTGCTGCCCGTCTTTGGTGATGAGTGTAGATTCCACATTGCGAGCAGAAATAGTGCTTGGCGATTTCCATATTCCATTGATACAAACTTAGCTTATCTTCGCCCTCAGTGACTTTCAGCTCAGGCAGTTTAGCGGTAGCCATTATTACGCCTTTGCGTCTACACAAAGAGCAATCGCAGCGGCGCAATCCGTGCAATCCATCGGGCGAAGTTACCGTAAACTTTACAGATCCACAGTGACACTGGCCGTTAAGAGAAGTCATAGTTAACTCTCGGACATCAAAGCCAAGACTGCACCAGCAGGATCTTGAATAACACAGAACTGAGCTCCGCCCATTCTCCTTGGGCCATCGATCACTTTCCCTCCCATCTTCTCGCATTTCTCCGCGCTTTCTTCAACACTGGCAACTCTCACATAGGCTAACCACTGGGCAGGGAGGCTGGCGTTGGATCCACGTGCATGACAAACACCGGCAATGGTGTTCGTGGTCCCCGGAAGATTTATGTTGTAGTCACTGTAACTGCCCATGTCCTGCTCGGTGCTACTCCAACCAACTACCGAACAATAGAAATCCTTAACGCGAGAAGCATCTTCGACAGTTAGATCAAACCATTCAATCTTGCCGATATTGCTTTGCTTCTCTTCTTCAATAGTTTCCTCATTTTCCTCTGTCATTGTTTGTTCCCCTATTAGTTAGTTATTTCTTCGGCAATTATGTTGGTAGGTAGGCCATCCAGGCTCACCTGATTTTTAGCTCGCCAGTAATCTTCGATTCCTTCTGTACTTTTTGCGTCGAGCCACTTATCCATATTGTCCCGTTCTTCTTTAAAGTCGTAGAACGGAACACCGAATCCACAAGATGTTTGGGCTAGCTCAATTTCGAAATCAACATACTGCCGTGCACTGGGATGAGGGTCGAATAATTTTTCCAGTTTCGCCCACTGCTCATCCCTCGGGTGAACCGCAGCAGCTTTTCCATAGAGTCTTAATATTTTTGGAGAGCCGTCGAACGCACAAAACATTATCGTCATGCGATCATTCTGCAAGAGATGTGCCGCTGTTTCATTGCCACTGCCGGTAATGTTTAACCAAACGATTCTATTCGGACCCATTACTCGGAGAGAATCGAAACCTTTTGGCGATACATTAATAGTGCCATCGTTGGCTGCTGTTCCGACGAAAAATAATTTTTGCTGTTGAATGAAATCAATGTGATCGTCAGACAATTGCTCATAGCGCTTTGCCATGATTCCCCCTCTGTCTGTTGAAGTGCTAATGCCCACCATCACTGATGGGCATTAGCTGAAAGTATGTATTTCTAGTTGTTCAGACTAAACACATAAAGCGCATTGCCCGAACTAGGATGTCTTACATCCGGGGCCACGACTCGTGGCACAGTGCGCGGACTTACTCCGCGAGCGCCCATTGCAGTGGATACTGCAATATATTGTTTACCGTCGATGGCGAAGGCTACTGGATGTCCCTGTACCGATGTGCCCAGTCGAGTTTCCCAGAGGATTTCACCGGTGCTTGCGTCATGAGCGCGGAAATAGCGATCCAGGTCTCCCACAAAAGCAAGATTGCCAGCAGTGGAGAGCACACCAGTTAACAAAGCTGCGCGCTGCTCATAAGACCAGACTTCTTCCAAGGTGTCGACATTGTAGGCAGCGAGTTTGCCCATGTTTCCGTCTGAACCAGGCATTTCAAACCATCTTCTATTCGCTGCAGTGCCCCCGGCGCCATGAACTAGTGGAACTTCTCGGGCCGCAATTTCCAGACAGGACTGACTCAATGGAATTATTAGTGAAGCAGTAGGCTCGTGATAGCTCATGGAATGCCAATCTTTACCTCCAGCGGTAGACGGGCACACTGATATCCACTGATCAATTTGTGCGTTTTGAATATCCTGCCGATAAGTGACTTCGCCAGTGTCAGCATCAATGTCCGTGAATGCATTCTGGAAAATGGTTTCTTTGTAATCGACGAATTCACCAGTAACCCGATCATGTTTCCAGAGAATGCCGTGCTTCCCAATAGAGTAAACTAACTTGTCATCACCACGGTCAATCAGTACCCGTTCGAAAACTTCGTCAAGGTCTAAGGCTTCAGCAGGCACGTGTTGGAAGTGCCAATCCAATTCACCGTTGTCTACATCAATTGCCACGGTTGAATTCGTGAAAAGTCCGGCATCGAAAATTGAGAGGGATCTACTGGCGGGCATCCAGGGTTTCTGTTGTGCTGTGCCCCAATAAGTGAGCTTAAGCTCAGGATCATAGGAGCCTGTGATCCAGGTTTCACCACCGGCACGAAACAGATCCTGTATTCCTCCCCAGGTATCACCGCCAGGGGTACCTGCCTCGGCTATTGTATTAAAGCGCCAGGCCAATTCACCGGTATCGGCGTCGTGGGCACTGATGTAGCAATCATCTTCGATAAAGCGCGAGCATCCCAGCAAGCCTTGAATGATTTTTCCGTCAGCCACGATGGGTCCGCTCGAGTTTCCAAAGCCTTTGCTGCCATCGGCAATTTCGACTTCCCATACCATTTCACCAGTGCGTGCATCTAGTGCTAAGAGCCTGGCATCGGTAGTGGCGTGAATTATCTTGTCGTTATAGATAGCAATGTTGCGCATGTCCTCGCTATCGAATGGACCAGCATGGTGTTCCCAGATTAGATCACCGGTTTTGCCATCTAATGCCTGGATTATGTTGCTGGTGTTGATGAGATAAACAACGCCGTTGTATACAACCGGGGAAGGTTCGGAGTCGCCTTCATGCATACTCCACATCCATTCCAGGCGCAGCTCACCGACATTGTCCGATGAAATCTGATCTAGTTCGGAATAACTCCACGCCTGATAGTTACCTCTTAACATTAGCCAGTCATCAGGGGATGGATTGGTGAGCATGGCATCTGTAACGGGAGAATAGTTTTCAACGCTGCCAGCAGCGATCACTCCAGTGGGGCGATCAGGTTCAATGCGTTGTTGGGTAAGTGCAGGATTTACACCAGGAATATTAGTTGCTATTGCATAGCCGGCGGTAGCGTCGAGCACAGGATTTAAATCGGCGACACCATTGGTGCGCATTACGTGTGCAACGATTTCCCAATAATCATCGTCACTGATTGCGGCATTGCCATCTGGCGGCATATTGGATTTTAGAAAATTAAAAAACTCAAACGGCGACTGCCTGCCATAGCTGCCCAGGAATCCCCCACCACTGAGCATTGGGCCCAGTGCGGTTCCTTGTAGTTCAGCGCCATGGCAAACTCCGCAATTGACTGCATAAGCTTGAACCCCCGCATCTGCCTGAGTGGCAAACGAAATACTCGGTTCTGGTTCAACCACAGCACCTGCTCCTGTGCCAGCTCCAGCGCCGTCTCCGGAATCGCCGCCGCAGGATACCAGGAGTGAAAGAGTTGCGATTCCTAAAACAGTTCTTATTGATTTCATTTTGTTAGACCTAATCAGGAAAGTGTAATCGTTAATCTTCAGGTAATGAAAAAACGTATATCGAAAGCTAAGACATTTTCAATTCCAAACTAATCGTTTGGTAGCGAGAACACATAGATCAAAAGTTGAGACATTTTGAGTTCCTTACTATTCCTCTGGTAATGAGAAAACGTAAATTGCGTTGCCCCATCTTGGGTAAGTAATTTCTGTCGCAATTACACCTGGAACAGTTCGAGGGCTGGTTCCACCCAACGCGGCTGTAACCGCAATGTATTGCTTACCATCGATGGCGAAAGAAACAGGGTGGCCTTGTACCGAAGTTCCTAATCGTGTTTGCCATAATAACTCACCGTTATTGACATCGAATGCCTTAAATCTTCGATCGAGATCGCCTACGAATACCAGATCACCAGCGGTGGAAATCGTCCCAGTGTGCAGCGAGGCACGTTGTTGGAAACTCCATACTTCTTCCATGGTATCAACATGATAGGCGCCAACTTTGCCAAGATTGCCATCGGTGCCAGGCATCTCAAAAAACTTGCGACTCGCTGCAAGTCCACCGCCTCCTTGTACCAAAGCAACTTCCCTAGCCGCATTCTCCAAACAAGTTTGACTAAGAGGAGCAACAATTAAACCCGAAGGTGGATGGTAAGTCATTGAGTGCCAATCTTTACCGCCGGCGCTACTGGGACAAGCGGATGACCATTCATTTAAGCCGGCGTTCTGAATGTCTTCTCGGTAAGTTACTTCACCCGTTTCTGGATCTATGTTGGTAAATGCATTCTGAAATACCGTTTCAACAAATCCTTCGAACTCTCCTGAAACACGATTGTTCTTCCAAAGAATGCCGTACTTGCCAAGGGAATAGACGAATTTGTTATCGCCGCGATTTATCAATACTCGCTCGAATACTTCATCCAAGTCTAAGGCTTCGGCCGGAACATGTTGAAAGTACCAATCGAGCTCACCGCTATTGGTATTCACGGCAATGGTAGAGTTTGTGTACAAGCCCACGTCGAAAATTGTCATGTGGCGGGATACGGGAACCCACGGTTTCTGTTGTGCAGTTCCCCAATAAGTAAGATTTAAATCTGGATCATAACTACCAGTAATCCAGGTTTCGCCACCGGCGCGGAACATATTATCAAGACCACCCCAGGTATCGCCTCCTGGCTCACCCATTTCCGCAATGGTTTCGAATTGCCACAACAACTCACCGTTGTCTGCATCGTAGGCACTGACAAAGCAATCTTCAGGAATGTAACGGGCGCAACCGGCGAGACCCTGAATGACTTTGCCGTCAGCAACGATTGGGCCAGATGAATTTGAGAAGCCCTTAGTGTTATCTGCAACAACAGTTTCCCAAACTTGTTCGCCAGTTCGTGCATCAAGCGCTACCAGGCGAGCATCGGTAGTCGCTTGAATTATTTTGTCGTCATACATGGCAATATTGCGCATGTCTTGACGATTAGCTGGTCCGCTCCAATGCTCCCAAATCAATTCACCAGTCTTACCGTCCAATGCCTGTATGACATTACCTGGATTAATTAGATAGATGATGCCGTTATAGACTAGAGGTGCTGGCTCAGAGTCCCCTTCGTGCATATTCCACACCCATTCCAGGCGCAGGTTTTTTACATTTTCAGTATTTATCTCATCTAACGGGCTGTAGCTGTGACCATAGAAATTGCGCCGGTGCATTGGCCAATCCGCAGGATCCGGGTTGCGCAACATTTCTTGGGTAAGAGGTACAAAGTCGACGAAATCTTCTGTATTGCCTGCAACGGTTAAGCCCTGAGGAGCAGGTGGTTCGGGCCGCTGGCGCTGAGCAACAATCTGAGAAATATTATCGGCTATTGGAAAATCGGTAGAGGCTGTAAGCGCCTCACTGACTGTATCTACGCCATTGACACTCAGTATGTGAGCAACAATGTTGATGTAGTCTTCTGCACTAATATTTTCATTGCCACCAGGGGGCATGTTGGACTGAATGTTTCCGAGCAGCAGGGCCGGAGTCTGAGTGCCCCAACGCTGTACGAAAGAAAATCCAGAGAGCAATGGGCCAAGTGTTGTTCCTTCTAAATTCCCTCCGTGACAAGCAGCACAGTTTATTGCATAAACATCTGCCCCGGTTGCAGCCTGGCTCTCAAAATTGTTTACCAATTCTGCTGGAATTGAACTGACAGTATTTTCTGTAACTTCTGGTTCTGTAGTTTCACTTCCGCAAGCCACCAAGCCAATGGAAGTAAAAAGAATAAGTCCCAGGTGTCTCACTTCAAATTTTTGATTGGGCTTCATCTGTTGTTTCCGCTTGTTAGGAATTGTTGAAATGACTGCGCAAAAACACCCAGCCACGCAGCTCGCCTGGAGGATTACTTTCGCTATGAATTTGAATGTAAAACTCATTGTTATGGAGCGCCTCTACTTGTTCATCAGTTAGAGTGAGCTCACCACTGACGGAACCACCCGTGGATTGCGAGACTTCGAGAGTATGAATCACTGGTCCGGGTTGCGCAGGAGGTCCGTTATGAATATGTGCACCAGTTGCTGCCGAACTCATGCCGGTAAAATTTCCTTCGACGCTCAACGAATTGCCATTTAGTGTAAGAATCACTTCCCCTTCACCGAGAATCGTTGAAACTGTTTGTGGTGTGGTTGGCATTGGCGAGAGTCGCGCCCGAAATACTTCTTGCGCTTGTAAACTTGTTGAAAAAAATAGGATGCCCGAAAGAAATAAGAGTGGAATTTTGCGGCCGAGTTTCATAATTACCTCTTGGCTCTAGTTGTCAGAAAGCTGTTGTGAAAGCTACCAGCAAACCGCGCGATATTGCAATCGCGCGGCAAAAACTGTGACGTTTTTCAGTCAGTTAGTAGTGAAAGGAAAGAGGTGATTACCTACATTGAAAATTTTCCGCGATCCAGTTGTCCGGATTGTTGGCGGCACCTGCTGGACCGATGTATTGTGCTTGCTGCGGATACGCGCACACAGGGCGCTGATTATCCACTTGTCCATTCGTGCGATGCTCTGCTGTGACATAAGCTGGTGCAATTCCGTTTTCTACCCAATCCACAAGTGGAGCCAATTTGTCCCAGTTGTCCGGACCCGGTCCACCTCGGCAGTGGCCCATGCCCGGTGCCAGAAACAAACGACTTGCATCGCTTGCCTCCGCCAGACTGCCTGCAAACGTCGCATTCACCATTTCATTAAAATAGTCGAGAGTGTCTTCTGCCACTATTAAGGTATCCACCCAGCCGTGGTAAACGATGAGCTTGCCGCCTCGATCTTTTAGAAACTGACTCAGGTCAAGGTCGCTGGCATCGGTAATCGACATCATCAGATCCCCCTTTCCAGAGTAGAAGTCATTGATGTCATAGTCTTTCCAGTGGAACTCAGGAAAGACACCGTCTGTTTTTGCTTCATATTGATAATCGCGCACATTGGGAATCGTGACCCCTGGATCTTCCTCATAAAACAAATAATTCATGTGGTCACCGGCGACGCCAACCAGTTTCGATGGACCCATGTTATTGCCTTCATGGGGAACGTAATAACCAGTCCAACGGGGTTCTGATCCCAGGGCCTTGCCTGGATAAATTTCACGGCCCGCAGCATCGACCGGTCCAGTATAGAAATCGGTAATGGTTTGTAGTTGAGAATTAGTGAAGCATTGATCGCTACTTGAGCCAGATGGACACATCAAGTCAGAAAGATCTATCGATGGATTGAAGTTACAACTTAGTGGATCGTCGATTACACCGTCAGAGATACCATCGTTGGCATCACATTTGTTCAGTACTTGCTCGTGCAGGACCGCAACCAGGTTTGTACTGTCATAGCTACCATTACCATCGGTATCGACGGCGAGGTTGCCGGCGAGGTTATCTCGATACATGCGCTGCAGATTCCAAACTCCAGATGCGTTTAATGCCTGGTAGGCAAATGCCGGGGCACCTGCCACGATGCCATCGAAATCATTGGGATAACGCTGTGCTTCCATGAGTCCCTGGCGCCCTCCCTGGGAACATCCTTCGAAATACGAATATTCCGGGGCACGGTCGTAATACTCATTCACTAGCAACTTGCCCGCCATAACCGTCAGATGCACGGCGCGATAGCCAAAGTCGATTTCTGCTTGGCGATTGTTGAAGGCGAAGGACGCTCCGGGCTCAACACCGTTGTCGTGGCCTGTATTACTGTTGGTCACTGCATAGCCCTCGGCTACACGGTGGTTGGCGTAGTCCAGGTCTCCGTCTTTGCCGCCATCACCCCACTGTAGAAATCTGCCATTCCAATTATTCGGCAATGGTAATTGCACATGAAAATGAATGGCCGGTGAGATTATGCCGCGCACATAGCAATAGGGCTGATTGGATTGGTCATTATCTCTAATCTGTGCAGAGGTAATGGTAAGATTGCGGAGTTGCTCTAAATTTTCGCAGGCCTGAATTTCAGCAGGCGCAGGAGTCTGTGCGAAAATTTGATTGGCGAATCCCAATAAAAGAAAAAGGAATAACGGTTTGCACAATCGAATCATAGCGATACCTGAATTCTTTCTAATTGTTGATATTAACTAAGGCTCGAGATTACAGGCAGTGTGCGGACGATTCAATCTTATCGATAGCCCTGAGATTCAATGGCTTTGCGAGACTTTGGGAATAAGTCTATATGCCCATCAGCAAAGTCACGATATTGCACCAGGAGGAAAGATCGCCATCATTCACAATGTTGATGGTGAGCGCATAGTTTCAGATGCGACATGGTGGCTGTTCCTGGATCATGAAACCTTAAAACCCAATTACAAGTATGCGAGCTTCAACTCCAGGTCCGATAAATTATTCACCAAACGATCCATTGCCTTCATACCATTTCGCGAATCTCGCTGCCTCATTCCGGCAAGTGGCTTTGTTGAAGGATTGGGCGACAAAAAAGCGTATCACAAGATAGAGCTCGAAGGATCTGCAATTGCCTTTGGCGGCTTATACAAAGAGCACATCAATCGGGAAACCGGTGAAATAGTGTATTCGGCCTCGATCATTATCTTGCCCCCGTTAGTGCCGCAGTGGAATGACATTCATCCGAAATCTATGCCTCTCATGTTAGATTTTGAAAACGACGAGTTGGTGGAAAAATGGCTCGATCCTGGATTTCAAGAAGTCGAAGAGTTTGAATCTCTGTTAGAACCCAAGGTTCAAAAACCGATGATGGTTACCAAGATCGATAAACCTAGCAAATGGAATCCAATCGAAGACAGTTTCATGATTCTTAAGTAGCGATAAAATCGTGATTACAGGAACTGCATGGCTTACTAAATCCTGCCGCCGTTCCATTGGCAGCGTCACTGGCAGCCGGATAGAGATACTGATAGCCTAATCTGAAGTTAACGAAGTACAGGAATAGTTTTTAAATGGAAGAAATAGCCCGTAATAAAAGTTTTGGAGGCACCCAGCTTCGCTGCAAACATTTTTCCACAACGGTTATATGTGAGATGACATTTTCTGTTTTCTTACCAGAACAATTGTCTACGGGAGCAAATGTAAAACTGCCTGTGATCTATTGGTTATCTGGCCTTACCTGTACCGATGAGAACTTTGTGCAAAAAGCAGGTGCGCAGAAACTCGCTTCAGATTTAGGCTTGATAATAGTAGCCCCCGATACCAGCCCCCGCGGAGAAGATGTACCTGACGCTGAAGATGGGGCATATGATCTTGGTTTGGGAGCGGGTTTCTATTTGAATGCCACTGAAGAACCCTGGAAGAAGCACTATCAAATGTACGACTACATCGTGGACGAACTTCCGGCTCTGATAAATCGTAAATTTCCAGCGGATGAAAATCGGCAATCGATTATGGGTCATTCAATGGGTGGTCATGGCGCGATCTCCATTGCACTGAAGAATCCTGACAAATTCCGCAGTGTTTCAGCATTTGCACCCATCGTGTCGCCAATGAACTGTCCCTGGGGAATTAAGGCGCTTAAAAACTACATCGGTGAAGATCAAAGCCAATGGGCGGAATGGGATTCCGTAGAATTGATGAAGCGGGCGACTCAACCAATACCGATGTTGGTGGATCAGGGTTCTGCTGATGAATTTTTAGAAGAACAACTTAAACCCTCATTGCTGGTAGAGGCGGCTAGCAAAACCCGATATCCACTCAGTTACAATCAAAGAGAAGGCTACGACCATAGCTACTTTTTTATCTCCAGCTTTATCGAAAAGCATCTTCACTTTCATGCTGGAATCTTAACGATGGCGGTTTAAGCTGCAATCCAAACTAACAAACCACAAGCAACCGCAATTATTTGTCCAATTCGGTCGGTTAACGCAAACAACACTGGATCTTCTTCTAACTTCTGGGTGTGGGCAAATTGCCAAATACGAAATAAAAGAAACATTAGTAGCGGGCAGATAAGCCAGAGCACAAGGGGTGTACTGTAAAGCTGGGTTGTTTCAGGTGCAGTAATGTACAAAATAAATACTGCTATAGCCGCCGCACTGGAAACAGTTCCTATTCTTGAAAGTAATGTCAGGTGTTTGTCCTCATAAGCTCTTCCATCCACTTTTTGCTTTCCTTCCGCGATTACATTGAGCAGCTCAGTAACTCTTTTCACTAAGGCCAGCCCCAGAAACAAGAAGAATGAAAAAGCGAGCAACCAGATTGTTGTCTGCACTGATATAGCTGCCGCTCCAGCGATAATACGCAGGGTGTACAGCACAGCTAGGGTAAAAACATCCACCAGAAAAAGGCGTTTTAAAAAGAAGCTATATAAAGAAGTAAGAAGCCAATAAATTAGCAGCACAAACAAAAAAGATTGCGGCAGGCTCAGAGCAATTAAAACACCGGCGAGAAACAAGAATGGGCCGGCGATAAAACCAATCGCTAGAGGCAATTCTCCTGCAGCAAATGCTCGCCTGGATTTGCTTCGATGTCGCCTGTCAGATTTAAGATCCAGCATGTCGTTAAGTAAATACACACTGGATGCGCAAAGACAAAAGCTAATGTAGGCAATTATTGCCAGTATTATTAAGTCCGGTTGATTCAATTGGTGTGACAATACCAGGGGGACAAAAACCAATAGATTCTTCAGCCATTGATGAGGGCGTATGGCCTGCCAAAGTTTTGCTATTTGTGAAGGCGGGTTATCAAACCGTTTGGAATTTGAGGTGTCAAATTTCTCTGCAATTGAGTCCCTGCAGTTTACCAGTAAGATTTCCGCTGCCTCTTTCCAGATTGGCAAATCGGCAGAAGAATTTCCTGCATAAGAGAATGATTCGCCGCCGCTCATTTCCTGAATCTTGGCAAGCTTATTAGCTGATTTCAGGTTGATGGTTTCATCGCTGCCGATAGATTCACTGAACAGATTGAAGTGGGAATTGACTTGCTCAACTGCGTTTTGATTAGAAGCTGATATCAATACCAGTTTTCTGCCTCTTTGTTTTTCCTGAAGTAGAAATTCATGGAATTCTGTATTGACTGGAACTTGCTCTATCGGAATCTGAACTCTTTTGGCCAGTTGAGATTTCAAATAGGGCCGCCCTTGAAGCAACCAGAATGCGATTGCAAAGACGAAGAAAAGATTTTTCTTCAGCAGCAACAATATCGATTCGAGAGTCAAATCTGATTTAATCAGGGTGCCGTCGAGATCAACGTACAAGGGAAGATTAGAACTTGAGCTAGCCAATGCTTAGATCTTTAATCGCTTAAACAAGAGTTCTGGTATCGAACAAACCGCAGCCATAATTATCCGCCAGTATCCCGGCGTATAAACCGTATGTTTTTTGCTATCGATACTACGCACAATCTTGTTAGCTACTAATTCAGGAGTTGACCACAGCGGGCCTTTTTCAAACCGAGCCGTCATTGGAGAATCCACAAGCCCTGGTCTGATATCTACCACATGCACATTATAAGCGAGCAGTTTTCCCCGCAGCCCCTGCAGATAGGTTGAAACCATTGATTTAGCCGCACCATAAATAAAATTAGGCTGCCTGCCGCGATCTCCAGCCACAGAAGTAATTACCGCTAGCGTGCCGCTATTCTGCTGCTTGAAAATTTTTGCTAGTTCCGTACATAAAGAAATAACACTTAGCCCATTCACATTGATCTCTTGCTCTGCTTTCTCATAGTCGGACTCGCAGGATTCCTGATCGGGCAACGAGCCATGACAAATAAGCGCAATGTCGATTTCCCCTAGAGACTTTTGTGCGCCCATTACCGCAGAAGAGTGCTCTTGTGTGTGTACAAAATCCAAGGAATGATAGTCAACAGCATGAGCACCTCTTACTGTTAGATCATCGGCCAATTCCTTTAGACGTTCTTCGTTTCTTGCCAACAGATAAAGCTGGGCATTGCGTTCGGCATAGAGTCGTCCGACAGCTTTCGCAATTGCGGAAGTTGCGCCAATCAAAAGTATCTTCATAGTTTCAGGTTTATGTCAGTCCTAGTCGGTTTGATTGTAAGGAAGCAAATCGACATTGTGGATCTAGTTCATTTTTGATCTCGAGAAAATTTTCCCAGGAGTCATAGCTAGCCTTGAAGACATCTTCACTCATTCTTGAATCTTTCGCCAGATACAACTTGCCGTTATGGGCTAATACGATCTCGTCCAATTTCTGCAGCAACGGAAAGACGCTTGCTTCTTGCTTAAAGTCCAGCGTTAAAGTGTAACCAGCGGTTGGAAACGAGAGCAAATTTTGATTTGCCTCGCCAAATTTCTTTAAGACTGAAATAAAAGATCCTCTTCCCGAATCAGAGACAAGTTTCAAAACTTCTTTAAGTCCTGATCTTGCAGAGTCGCTGGGCAAAACTAATTGATATTGAATAAATCCTTTGCGGCCGTACAGCCGATTCCAATTGCGGATATTATCAAGTGGGAAAAAGTAAGCATCGTAGTTGACGATCTTGGTGCTTATTGATCGTTTCCGCAAACTGTAGAGTGAATTGTTAAAAAGACGTGTCGTATATTTGTTAAGCAAGAACGCTGGTGAGCTGAAGGGCACTGAAGGCCCCATTCTTGTCTTGAAATCCTGGGAACCCACTTCACTGTATTCTGCTAAATGCAGGACAGACCGGCCTAACTCCTCTCCCTGTGCCAGACAGTCCACCCAAGCCACAGAATGTTTACTATTTTCATTGTCTTCAATTAATTCCATGCATTCTTCTAAGTTTGCAACAGCAGTCGATTGTCTTTTTATAGAGACACTTGGCACTTTTTCCAGTTTCAATGTCGCTTCGAGGATTACCCCGGTCAGGCCCATGCCTCCGCAAGTTGCATGGAAGGCATTAGAATTTTTTTCGGCTCCACATTCCAAAATTTCGCCCGATGCCAGAAGCAGAGAAAACCTTTCAATATGATCACAAAAACTACCATCTCGGTGATGATTCTTACCGTGAATGTCTGCTGCTATGGCGCCGCCAACGCTCACGTATTTGGTGCCTGGCAATACTGGAACAAAGAAGCCATGTGGAATTACAACTCGCAGCAGGCTCTCCATTGTTACGCCGGCACCACAGCGGATCACCCCATTAGTGGGGTCAATTTCTAGAAAGCTATCCAGAAATCGGCTGCTCAACACAGTCGTTGCCAAAGAGCTATCTCCATAGCTTCTGCCGCCGCCGCGCACAATCATTGGTCCAGAAATTTTTTCATTGGAAAAAATTTCAAGAACGGATTCCTGGGAAGGAGGTTCTAATAAGTCAGAATTAGATCTGGGGTAACGGCCCCAACCGTGAAGCTGCATCTGTATCTACCGTTTTAAAAATACGTAGCGTTTATCGAGTTGGTACTTTACTACATAACCTAGAGTTAAGCCGATAATGGCGCCCAGGTATCTGGCAGTCTTTGTGCCATAGACTAGTTCGAAACCAATTTCCGTTGTCCAGAACAAAAGAGTCGTTCCAATCCCGGTTAAGGTATAGGCAAGAAAGGTTTGTGCGTCGTCTTTTGGTGACCGGGGTTGATAAGAAAAGATGAACTGTTTGTCCAGGTAATACTTGCTGACTAATCCAGCTATGGTACCAACGATAATTCCAAGGTAAACATTAAGAGCATCTGTAAAAGCACGCACAGTTAGTTCTTGTGCCAACAGATTCGCTAAGGTCGCGAGCAGGGCAAATCCTGCGTATCTAATGGCGATATTTGTCGGTGTCATGATTTCTTTTTATCGGCGATCCAAATTAAAGTGTGATAATAACTGCAATCTATCGCCCTATACCCGTTGGCGGGAAATGTGGAGATAGGTTCTTATACTCTTGCTGGCTATAATGCGCCAGCGCACAGATATAACCCAACAGGCTGTAGAATCGATGACCAGGGAATTGCAGGAAATTCAAGAATTCACAATACGAATTGCGCAGGGTGCAGGTAAGATAATCTGTGAGCACCGTGAAGAAGCGGAGTTAACCAGCGAATTTAAACGCGGTACCGAATTAGTTACTAACGCGGATCTGGCTGCAGATAAATATATTAGTGATGCGATTCAACAGCAGTACCCGGGTCATCTCATCGTCTCTGAAGAATCTTCGCCAGATATCGGCAACATACAAAAACTAAAGCAGCCAGTTTGGATAGTCGATCCCATTGATGGCACTGTGAATTTCGCCCACGGTCATAATCAATCTGCAGTTTCGATCGCATTTGTAAACCAGCATCAGGTATCTGTAGGAGTGGTGTTCAATCCTTTTACCGACGAGATGTTCACAGCCCAGAAAGATGGCGGTGCCTTCCTGAATGGTGAAGCTATTCAAGTTGCGCAAGAATCCAATCTAAGAAGAGCAATAATTGCGACGGGATTTCCTTACGAGAAATCAAATATGGAGCCAATGATTCGCAGAGTCAGGGAAGTGCTAAATCATTGTGCTGATATTCGCCGTCTAGGTTCTGCGGCCCTGGATATTTGCTGGGTAGCTGTGGGTCGACTCGATGGCTACTATGAAAGTCTCAGTGTCTGGGATTTCGCCGCCGCCAGGCTAATCGCCTTAGAAGCCGGTGCAAAGTGTGGAAATTTCAGCGAAGTACCGGAAGAGATTGATCCGCAGTTCTATGATCAGGATTTATTGATTACTAACGAAGCACTCTATCCTCAGCTATTGGCAGTTTTGCATTCAGCCGAAGGCCACTAAATCCCTTATAAATCGTTGGGTTAAGCTAGTTTGGAAATTCGGTGAAGCGATACGCTAACGATTGACGCAATTCCCGGTACCTCGTAAAGTTAGAGTGTTTATATGGAGTGTTTTCTGGTGTGGAAAACAATACCTGAAAACACCATGGAAATCGGCCGATACCCTTACAAATTGCGGCTTTCAGACCGATTGAAAGAATTTCAAAGACTTGAGGAGAAGACTGTGAAAAAAGTGAGCCTATTGAGAACTTCTCTCCTGGCGATGACCCTGGTGCCTGCTGTTGCAGCCGCTGCTGATCGCGTTGGAGATTTTTCACTTTTAGATCAAGACGGTTATCACCACTCAATGAGCTGGTACGATGACCACAAGACAATCGCTCTCTTGGTTCAATCCAATGACAGTGATGCCACCGCAGCAGCCGTTCCTGCATTCGACGCCCTAAAAGCTAAGTTCGATGAAGCTGGTGTTGAATTTATGATGATTAATCCAATGGGCCGACTGAATCGTGGTGCAGTTCAGGAAAAGGTAGCCGAATACGGTGTCGATATTCCTGTGCTAATGGACGATGCCAGAGTTGTATCAGAATCACTCGGCATTGAGCGCACTGGCGAAGTATTACTATTTGATCCCAGGCAATTTACTGTTAAGTACCGAGGATCAGTAGCTTCTGCTGAACAGGCTATTGAACAAATTCTTGCAGACGAAGATGTATCTCCGGCTGCAGTTGAAACCGCTGGGTCTGATGTAAATTTCCAAACCATGGCAGCTCCATCTTATGTTGCTGACGTTGCGCCAGTATTAGCAGAGCAATGTGCAACATGTCACCGAGAGGGTGGTGTTGCGCCATTTGCGATGGACAGTCACACCATGGTTCAGGGCTGGTCACCAATGATTCGCGAAGTATTAATGACTCGTCGCATGCCTCCTGGTCAAATTGATGGTCATATCGGCGAATTCATAAACGACCGATTGGTTGATGACGCTGATATTCGCAAGATTGTTGCCTGGGTCGATGCTGGTGCTCCCAAAGATGGCGATATTGATCCACTAACTGAGTTAGTCTGGCCTGAGTCTAAGTGGGCATTTGGAGAGCCTGACTTGGTTCTCGATATTCCGGCCACAACAGTTCCTGCCACAGGAAATGGAGTGTTTGTAAACGTCGAAGTTAAATTCGACATGCCTGAAGATCGTTGGGTACGCGGTAGCCAGATTATTGCTGGCGATCGAACAGTGCTTCACCACACGGTTAATAGATTAGATTTCCCTGGCGAAGACAATCGTCGCGGCTTCCTGGGTGGAAGCGGAAATCGCGATAAGGCGAGCATCACTGCCTATATTCCTGGAGATACTCCGGACCTGGATCCACCTAACACTGGTGGCCTGGTTAAAGCAGGTTCAACACTTCACTTGAACATGCACTACACACCAAATGGCCGTGAAACGGTTGATAACAGCCAATTAGGCGTTTGGTTCTATCCACTTGGTGAAGTTCCTGAAGAGCGTATGTCCGGTAAATGTGCCTGCGTATTCCCTAATACCTGGACTACAATTCCAGCGCACGATCCAGCCTTCGAGCAAACAGCCAGCATCATTATTGAAAACGATGCTCACATTCACAGCTATCTACCACACATGCATTTCCGCGGGAAGCGCATGCGTTTCTTTGCCGACTATCCTGATGGCACCAGTGAAGAACTGATTAATGTTGCCAAGTACAATTACAACTGGCAGCTCAGTTACACCTACGAAGAGCCTAAGTTTGTTCCTGGCGGTACCAAGATTACTGCAGTAGCAGCTTGGGATAATTCTGCGCAAAACCCAGCGAATCCAAATCCTGATCGTAATGTGGATTGGGGTAATGAGAGTTGGGATGAGATGTTCTTTGGAGCAGTGCAGTGGAAGGACATAGACCAAGGCGGTGAAGACTAAAAACGCCTAGTACTTCTTTAACACCAAAAACCGACCACACTAGTGTGGTCGGTTTTTTTGTGCCTGGGACGCGCTGGCTGCGCAGCCCGCACTCTTCGTCAGAAGCAGCCCCGCAATTGCTCGCGTATTTCAATACGCTGCGCATTACGGAGCTACTTCTTCCTCGATTGCGAACTGCTCGCTCACCGCTCGAGTTTTGTGAATCCCTTCGATTTACTTCGTGAATATGGTATGAATTGTATTCATCATGAATTGAATTGTATGAGGGTGTGGTAATGGCCGAGCGAAAAACTAGAGCAACTAAGGTTAGCGTTACTGACTTCATCAAAAGTGTTGAGAACGATACTCGGCGTAAGGATGCAAAGGTGGTTGCGAAGATGATGCGGGAGGTTTCTGGTGAACGTGCTCGGATGTGGGGCCCAAGCATCATTGGCTATGGACTCTCTTATTACTTCCTGGCAAATGGTAAGGAAGAGTCTATTTGTAAAATTGGTTTTTCTCCCCCGCAAGAGTGCTTTGACTTTTTATCTAGGTCGCTTCCCCGGCAAACCTGCGCTCATGAAAAAACTTGGCAAGCATCGAACTAGCAAAGCCTGTCTGTACATTAATAAGCTTGATGATGTTGATCTGAATGTATTGAAAAAGATTATTGACGGAGCTTACAAGCAACCTGATGATGGCAAGGGCTGCTAATTAATCTCTAAAGACCTTGAACCAATCCATAGGCGGAGCTAGGCTAGTCATCCATTTTTAGTTCAAGGGGATTAAGTCATGGGCCGACTAGTCTGGATTTTCCTACTCCTACCCAGCTTATTAACTGCTCAGGATTTGTTTACCAATCTTGATGTCTTCGAGATGGAAATTGCGGGTGATCCGCAAATTTCTCCCGACGGTTCGCAAATCGCCTACGTGCGCCGAACTAATGACATCATGATCGACAATGCCCGTTCGAACATCTGGCTTATCAATAGCGATGGTAGTGATCATCGTCCGTTATTGTCAGGAGCAGATTCCTATTCAAGCCCGCGCTGGTCTCCAGATGGTTCGCGCCTGGTCTATGTATCAAGTGCCGAGGGACGCGGTCCTGAACTTTATGTTCGCTGGATGGATACCGGGCAAACTGCTCTGGTGAGCAATCTGAGTGAGTCACCATCGTCAATTGCATGGTCACCAGATGGTTCCCATTTAGCGTTTTCTCAACTAGTGAAAACTGAAGCTTCTTCTTTAGTGACACCACCAGCTACACCTGAAGGCGCTGAATGGGCGCCAGGTGTCACCTATATAGATCGACTGAGTTACAGAGCAGACGGAAGGGGTTATCTTGATTCCGGATACAGCCATGTGTTCGTGATTCCGGCCGAAGGCGGTACACCGCGACAAATTTCGGCTGGTGACTTCAATCATGGAGGAAGAATTAGTTGGGCACCGGATGGCTCACACCTGGTTATTTCGGCCTATAGAAATGAAGACTGGGAATACGCACAGCGTAATACTGATTTGTGGTCTGTGTTTGTTGAAGACGGTGCCATGCATCAGTTAACTGATCGCGATGGACCGGATGGTTCTCCGACTCACTCACCCGATGGCAGCAGGATTGCCTACCTGGGATACGACGATGAAAAGATGGGGTATCACAACAGCAAGGTGTACATCCTAGACACGGAAAGTAATGAGACAACAGAGCTCACTGGAGATCTGGATCGTTCGATTGATGCTGTTGCGTGGGCCGGTTCCAGCAATCGACTCTTGGTGAGTTACGATGATTTTGGCAAGAAACAAACTGCCGAGTTAACGATGGAGGGGGATCTACAAGTCATTACCGATGATCTAAGTGGAGTCGGTATTAGTCGGCCCTATACCAGTGGTGGATTTTCTGTCGCAAACAATGGTGATTTTACCTATACGAAAGGCAGTGCTCATAGACCGTCTGACGTGGCGATTAGCAGTAACGGTTCGTCAACTCAATTAACCGAACTCAATGAAGATATTCTCGGTCATCGAAATCTCGGTGAAGTTCGAGATATCCGCTGGCGTTCTTCAGTTGGCGACCATGACGTGCACGGATGGTTAGTGCTGCCACCTGATTTCGATCCTGCCGAACAATACCCATTGATACTGGAGATTCACGGAGGACCTTTCACAGCCTACGGCCCTCATTTTTCCGTCGAGGTCCAATTGTATGCCGCCGCGGGTTATGTAGTGCTCTATACCAATCCACGCGGTTCAACCAGTTATGGCTATGAATTCGCCAACGAAATTCATCATTCCTATCCCGGGGAGGATTATTTTGACCTTATCTCGGGCGTAGATGCAGTCATCGACATGGGTTTTATCGATGAAGAACAATTGTTTGTTACCGGTGGCTCTGGTGGCGGAGTGCTTTCGTCCTGGATTGTAGGCAATACCGATCGATTTGCTGCTGCAGTGGTTGCCAAACCCGTAATCAATTGGGCAAGTCATGCGCTTTACAGCGATATTCCAGAAGCAGTTGGCGTTTATTGGTTCGAATCTATGCCCTGGGAAGATTATGAATCATATTGGCAGCGCTCACCGCTGTCACTTGTTGGCAATGTAAGCACACCAACAATGTTGTTAACTGGTGAGGACGACTTCCGCACTCCAATGGCAGAATCGGAGCAGTATTATCAAGCCTTGAAGTGGCGCGGGATTGATACCGCACTGGTAAGAGTCCCGGAAGCCTCACATGGAATAGCAGCAAGACCTTCCCATCAAATTGCGAAAGTGCAAAATATCCTGGCCTGGTTTGAGCGCTATAGAGATTCAGATTAAATCTATCGAAGGGGCCTAACTCGAGCGGCGAGCGAGAGCATTCAGAGTGAGGCAAAATTATTTTTTGAACAGGAGCTTATTGTAATAAGTGACTGGTCATAAAATAATTTTAACGAAACGCTGGATGTTCGCAGCCGTCGCGTTCTATCTCCAAGATTTAAAGAATCTCAAAAACATCATACGCAACCTTTCCTTCTACTTGCTTGGACTTACCTACAAAAACCCGATGATTTAGCCAATCATACTTTTCTGAAGCAGTGGTAAAGCTTGGAATAACTCGCCAATACAATCCCGAATCACCACGAGCAACGACACCTTTATAAGTCATATAGATAAAAGCGCCATCATCAGTTTCCAGGGTAATACGAACGTCGAGACTGGAATGCCCCGATACCTGAGTAATCCAATCTGCCCCACCGTCGTGTACTGTGCCATTTAGGCCCGAGCCGGAAAAAGTACCGCCTCGTACCGGCGCAATACTGACGTGTCCCGTGTCAACTTGTGGATCGACATCCAGCAACAGTTCAAAGGCAAATTGAGATTCTAAATCGCTGGCTGGGGATTGAGCTGTGACCATGGGAGATACTCCGACGAGTGCAATTAGTGCAAAAAGAGGTGTTATGTATCTCAGCTTTTTAATCAGTTCGGTCATTATTGTTCTCCTGATTTTTGAAGGACAATAATAGATCGAACTGGCTAGGAAGTCACAGCATCGACTGCCTTAAATCTATTATCGAAGCGCTTAAGTATGGTGGGCAAATAGATAAGGTCCAAAACCAGAGCGAGGACCACGATGGGCACGAGCAGTTTTGCCGATTGTTGAAAATACAAGGTGTTAGCAAAAATCATTACCGTAGTGCCAAAGGCTAACACCATGGTAGTAATAGTTAAGGCAGGACCAGCAATTTTTATAGAATGAGCGACGGCACCAGACTTATCTGCACCAGCTTTTCTACCTTCCAGGTAGTGACTTAATATATGCACGGTATCATCGACTACCATGCCGATGCTTATACTAAACACCATCATCACAAACGGATCTAATTGCCCGACAAACAACGCCCACATACCGAATACAATTGTCGCAGGTAGCAAGTTCGGTAACACGCTTAACACGCCAAAGTAGAAACTACGAAAACCAACTACGAGGCACAAAGTAATGAGCAAGAGGCTAACTGAATAGCCTTGCAATAGTTCTACGGTGACGAGTTCATCCATTCTGGCAAACAAGAGAATGCCACTGCCATGAATTAAATTTGCTGAACTGAATGTCTCATCAAACTTGGCGCCGATGCGCTCATCCAGGTCGATTATTTCTTGATTCGACATCGGTGCTGCATTTACAGTCAAGGTTATGTAAGAGCTGTCACTATTTAGAAAGCTGGAAAGAGGAAAATAGTTCTGCTCTACCATGCGATAGGCATTCAGATAATTGATATTGGTTCTTCTATCTACTGGAAGTAGAAAATAGTCTTCGTCGTTATCGTTAACAATTTGATTAACCGTCTTTAGTACTTCCGTCAGGCTAATTACAGATTCCACGTCCGACTGTTCCATCAACCATGCAGAGAACTCATCAACCTCGGCTAAGAATTCAGGATCGATAGCGCCTTCTTCAAAATTACTATCGATACCGTAAGTAATCGACGGACCTCTATTCATGTGTTCACTAACCAGATCATAGTACAGCTGTATGTCTGAATCCGAGGCTATGTAATCTAGCCTGTCAAAGTCAGTCTCATTTAGAGGTAACATAAGAAGAGTAAATATTGCCAGAGCGCTGCAACCTACGAAGATCTGCTTATTCCATCTATTGGTAAAATCGATTAGCTGTTGCAATTCATTTTGTAAGAATGGAACACCAACACGATCAGATTCTTTAGGAATTTTGGAAAGCCAGATTAGTAAGGTGGGTAACATTAAAAGAGTCAGTACATAGGAAAACACAATACCTAAGGAAACTATGCGTCCGAAATCCTGAACCGCGGGCGAAGAACACATATTCAATGAGGAGAATCCAATCGCCGTAGTCAGAGCCGCCAAAGTAACTGGCTGAAAATTGTAAGCCATGCTATGGCGCATTGAGTCGACTTTATTTTGGCCTTTATGCAGGGCTTGTTTGTAGATCGAAATGATATGCACACTGGTCGCAACGCATATAATTACTACAACCAGGGGCGCCATGATTGATATATTGTTAAAGGAAAAATTTAAAAAACCCAGCGCACCTACTGTACTTATAAGAGAAAAAATTACATGAGTGAGAATGCTGCCGCCAATGGCTATGGATTTGAAGCAAAAGCAAATTACTAAGACGCAAAGCAGAATTACAATGGGGAGGAGGCTGGTTAAGTCTTCAACCATTGCTTGCTGACTGGATTGTTCCAGTAGCACATCCGCATTGGCGAACAATGCCACATTCGGATGATTTGTACGGAGTTGATCTTGTACTTCCAATACAGCATCAGCTATTTCCAACCGCACTTCATTACTGGCATCGCGACTATTAAGAGTAATCACCGCAAAAGTTAGTGCTCCATTCTGTGATAGTAGATTGCTAGTGAGTAACTGATCATTAGTTGCGGTGTTACTAACTTCTAGAAATTCATCTGCTGTGTATTCAGCAAGTTCTTTGCTAAACAAACGGCGTTGGGTTTCGGGAGCGGTGTATTCGAGTACGGTAGTAATTCCTCTTATGCGCGGAATCTCCGTGAAGATATCTTCCAGTTCCCTAATGGCTTCGAGGATTTCTCGAGTAAAAATGGTTTCGCCTTCTTCGGCGATAAAGGCAAATCTAATCTCAGAGCTTGAGGGGAATTGTTGTTCTAACAAATCCAATTCATCGAGATAGGGATCGCTCTCCGATAGCAGAGCGCTTAAAGAGGTATCAAATGACGTGCGTAAGATACCCATGCTCAATAACGCAGTGATTACTGTTGCAACAATGAACAACAAATAGCGGTTGACTACGGTAAATTCCGCGACACGTTGGGAAATGGGAAGGCTTCTGGAATCCATAGCTTTATCTAGAGAGTTATTCCTTTACAGTGCTCAATCCAACTTGATACACCGCGGCTTAAGAATTTTTGCTTGTGCAAAATAAAATAGAATTTCCTGGTCCAATTTTTATGGGGTACCGATAGCGGCACTAAAGTTCCACGTTTAAAGGCATCTTGTAGAGTAAGTTCGGATAAGCAGCCAACACCCAATCCGGCCTCAACAGCACGCTTTATTCCTTCGGTGTGCTGTAACTCTAACCTTAAATTTATCTCGGACAAGATACCACTCATGGCACGATCAAATGCCTGTCGTGTTCCTGAACCTTTTTCTCGCACAATCCAATCGGCTTGCAGCAAGTCTTTGTCAGTTAGTTTTGTCTTATTCGCAAAAGGATGTTGCGGAGAACAAAACACAGCGAGCCTATCGTCCCGCCAATAGCTTACATCCAGATCGGGTTCCTGCAACTCTCCTTCGATGAGACCGAGATCTAGTTCAAAATTACGTACTTTTCCGGCAATGGCTTGAGTGTTTTCAACGACCAGCTCTACCTGCGCCGAAGAGTGCTCTTGCATAAAGTTCGCCATAATGCCGATTGCCAGATAATTACCAATAGTTAATGTCGCCCCAACTTTAAGCTCTCCAACATCGGAATGACTTATAAGAGAGCTTTCAATTTGTTCAGCCTGAGAGATTAGTGCCGCAGCCTGCGGTCTGAGTAAGGCGCCCTGTTCATTTAATTGTAGGCGTTTACCCACCCGATCGAACAAATTCACATCGAACCGCTGTTCCAGTTCTTTCAAGGCGGTGCTGGCTGCCGACTGGGACATTGCCAAATCCCCCGCGGCCACGCTTACATTCTCATGGCTGGCGACCGCCAGAAACACCTGAAGTTGCTTGAGGGTAAAGTGCATAGGCTTAGTATATCTAAAAAATAGATAACTAATATAAATATTATTCAATTTACAGATATAAAACGACTGCCTAAAATTTAAGGCCTAGTTAGGAGGAGGTAAGTCGTGGCAAATCTATCCACCCAATCGGTAACCGATGTTCGGCACTGGAATGAGTCTCTATTCAGTTTTAAGACTACCCGTGACCAAAGCTTACGCTTTGAAAATGGACATTTCGTGATGCTTGGAATGGAAGTGGATGGTAAGCCTCTGCTGCGGGCTTACAGTATTGCCAGCCCAAACTATGACGAAGAACTGGAATTTTTAAGTATTAAAGTTCCCGATGGCCCACTCACCTCTAAATTGCAAAACATCAAAATTGGTGATGAAGTTCTGGTAAGCAGCAAACCTACGGGCACTCTGGTAATCGATCATCTGCTTGAAGGGCGCAACTTGTATCTAATCAGCACCGGCACAGGCCTCGCCCCCTTCATTAGTATTATTCAAGATCCAACCGTGTACGAAAGATTCGACCGAATTGTTCTTACCCACGGCGTGCGCTATGCCAGTGAATTCGCCTATCAAGATCTAATTCTGAATCAGCTACCCCAGAACGAATTCTTTGGCGACGAAGTTAAAGAGAAGCTGATCTATTATCCCTCAGTGACAAGGGATGACTTCCACACACAAGGACGGCTAACCGAGCTAATGCAATCTGGCAAACTCTTTAGCGATATCCAATTATCAAGGCCAAGCCCAGAACACGATCGCTTTATGATCTGTGGTAGTCCCGGCATGCTAAAAGATACCTGTGCCATTCTCGATAACTGGGGATTTGAAGAATCGAGGCAGGGTATCAAGGCTCACTATGTGATTGAGCGAGCTTTCGTCGAGTAATCCCTCCTGAAAGAAAATCTTTGTTAAGCGTTGATGTCTGGTCCTTCTTCAACGAAGATAGAAAAAGAATAAGAACAACTCTAAGGCCAGGCCCAACATGTTTAAGGTAAACAGAAGGCGGTTTCTGCAACTGAGCGGCTTTGCTTTTGCCATCACTATTCCGGAGTCTCTCCTCGCCGCAAATTCTGAGAAATACGCTGGCATACCAATGGGTGTGCATGGAGCTTCTTTTCGGCAATTCAGCATCGAAGAAACCTTAAAAACGATTGTAGAAGAACTTGGTCTCAATGAGATCGAGCTGACGTCCGCGCAAATTAGATTGCATGGGGCGCCGGCAGATGAACTTGCTACGCTCGCTGATATTCGGAAACTACGCAGGATGTTAGCGGATGCAGGAGTCCGGGCGACTGCCTACGGATTCATTCCAATTGGAACTGACCTGGAACAAAACCTGAGAATCTTTCAATCTGCGCAAGAGCTCGAACTTAGAAATCTAACTGTCATCCCGGAAGAAAATCCTCTCGATCATTTGGAAGAGTTGGCAGATCGTTTCGGTATTCGTCTGGCTATTCACAACAATGCGCCAGGCAGAGCCTTTGATTCCATGGAACAGGTGTATCGAGCTCTTGCAGGAAGAGGTGAGAATATTGGTGCCTGTGTCGATGTTGGCAATGTGCTGCGCAGTAACGAAGATCCTGCCCAAGCCATTCGTCAGCTTGGTGAAAAAGTTTTCGGCATACACTTAAAAGATGTTTCAAGTCGAAGCGTCGATAGTGATGTGATCGGATTGGGAGAAGGGGTGTTGGATACCGAAGCGTTTTTTGCCGCGCTGAGGGAAACGGACATGCCAAGTGATATGGCGTGCTCACTGGAATATTTGGCTCGCCCAACTGAACCAATTCCAAATATGCAGCGCTCACTGGCATTGGCGGAAGAACTGCTGAATCGATAGCAGCTCACAACTGCAACGAGCGCTTAGCAATTGCGAGCTAACTGTATATAAGACTATGGATCATCTGACTCATAGAACTGCAGTCGAACTCAATTTAGTCTTTAGTCCATAGACGATGTTAGAAACGAATTTAGCACGCAGTCCATATCCAATAATAAAATCGGAGTTGAGCATGAGTAAATTCAAACTCGCTGCGCTGCTTGGGTTGTTTTCTATTGCCATGTTGGCAATTGTCCGAGTTGCCTTCACCTATCCTTCAGTTTTTCCAACCGGCACCACTATTTACTATCCAGAAAAAACCTGGAATGGCTACACCATCCATGATGCGCCGGTACCGCACGGTGCGGTTTTAATCGACATGAATGGCAATGTCGTAAAACAATGGAAACAAATCACCTCAGTACCAGGACCCTTTCGAATTCTTCCCGGTGGCTATGTCATGGGAGGAGACACTCCAAGGCGTCCTAATTAGGAAGCAATAGCGCTATTGCAATTAGACTGGGATGGTAATGAAGTTTGGCGTTTCGATCGCATGGAAGAAGTCGTTACCGAAGAAACTGAAAATGAAGAAGGAGAAACTGTCGGTGGTGACACTGTTTGGTCTTCTCGACAACATCATGATTGGCAAAGAGAAGGCAATCCGGTTGGCTATTATGCACCAGATATGGAACCGCAGATAGCCAGCGGAAAAACTCTGATTCTTGCACACAAGAATGTTACGGTTCCTGATATTTCACCTAAACGCTTGGAAGACGATTACATCTACGAAGTTAACTGGGAAGGTGAAATAGTTTGGGAATGGTTGGCCAGCGATCACGTTGATGAATTCGGTTTTTCCGAAGAAGCCAGAAATGCAATTCACCGATCCGTGCGTTTTAACGATTCAAGACAGAGCGCAGATTGGATGCACATAAATTCTGCGTCTTATGTTGGGGAGAATAAATGGTATGACGAAGGTGATGATAGATTCCACCCGGATAACATTATTATCAGCGCTCGAGAATCAAACATTACTGCAATCATTAACCGCGACGGAAATGTTGTTTGGCGAATTGGACCAGATTTTACCGAGACGAAAGCACAAGCAGAGCTCGGCCAGATAATTGGTCAACATAATCCGCACATTATTCCTAAAGGTCTTCCCGGCGAAGGCAATATGTTAGTTTTCGATAATGGTGGCACCGCAGGATACGGATTTGCCAATGCCGCTGCACCTGATGGCGTAGGCTCTCTACGACGGGACTTTTCCAGAGTGTTGGAATTTAATCCAGTAACTTTAGAATTAATCTGGGATTATTCGATTGGCGCAACGGAAAAGTTTACCTTCTTTAGTCACTACGTCAGTAATGCGCAGCGACTTCCCAACGGTAACACCTTTGTAAACGAAGGATCGGATGGACGGCTATTTGAACTTACTCCTGAAAAAGAAATTGTTTGGGAGTACATGAGCCCCTTTATTGGAACTCGAGAGCCGATATCCCGCCGTATTTTTCGAGCTTATCGCGTGCCCTATGATTGGGTACCACAAGCAGAGAGGGCTCCGGAAACCGCCGTTATACCTCCAGACATTTCAACTTTTAGAGTTCCTGGCCAATAACAAAAAGGGGCGCTTATGCGCCCCTTGCAAATCTTTCCAAATATCTAGATAAGACTGGCTCGTTCCAGGACTCCATCCAAGCGCTTTTCCAAATCTGACGTGGCCGGGGACATGGGCAATCGATGTTCATTGTTAGCTAACAGACCCATGCGCTTCATCATGTACTTGATTGGAATCGGATTAGTGTCGTAAAAGACCGATTGATTCAATTCGAAAAGTTGATGGTGTAAGGATTTACCTTTCTCCAAATCATTATCCCAAACCGCCTGGCACATATCGGCAAGAATCGCTGGGCGCAGATTGCCTACCGCATTCATTAGTCCAACTGCACCGATCGCTAATTCTGGAAAACTTAGTTCTTCCAGACCAACAAAAATCTTAAAGTCTGGAAATTCTGCCAGGCATTCAGAAACAAAGCCCAGATCGTTAACGGCATGTTTCATTCCTACAAAGTTTGGTGACTTTTCCTTTAGTTCTTTTATCGTGTCGATTGTTATGGACACTGCAGCCCTTCCGGGAATGTGGTAGATCATCCAGGGGATATCAACACCATCAGTTACCTCGAGGTAGTAATCGATAATTCCTCGTTGTGGCGGTCTGATGTAATAAGGAGTCACGATCAGCAGCGCATCGGCTCCTGCCTTTACGGCATACTCAGTTAAAGCCTTGGTTTCGAACAAAGATTGTGAGCCCGTCGCAGCTACGATAGGCACGGATTTATTAGCAGATGCGATTGCAACATCTACCAATTGGTTTCTTTCATCTACCGTTAGAGTAGATGGCTCGGCAGAAGTGCCATTGACTAGAATGCCGTGGGATCCTTCTTTTACGTGAAACTCGATGAGCTTCTTGTAGGAGTCCAGATCGATCTCTCCATTGATAAAGGGAGTAATTACTGGAGGTATTGATCCTTTTAAATCAGCACTCATTGAGTACTCCTTACTCACTCTCTAAACTACTGTTAAGACTAACGAGTTGCTTTAATAACTTATCCAATTCTTTTTTTCCGATTTTCTTTTCGATTGAGCGATAGATTTTTTCTGACTCTGGCACGACTTGCTGGTATTTTCTTTTTCCTTTTGCGGTGAGATTGATAAGTACCTTGCGCTGATCTTCTTTATCTGTTGCCCTTTTAACTAATCCGTCACCTTCAAGGTTCTTCAGAATTCGAGTAAGACTCGGTGGAAGAATCATACTCTGTTGGGACAATTCGAAAGCTTCGATATTTTCCTGGCTTGCCAGTACCCTGATTACTCGCCACTGTTGATCGGTTAAGTCAAAGGATCTAAGCATTGGGCGGAACAGAGACATCGTTGACTCTCTAGCTAGTAACAATTGCATGGGTAGGCTGCGATTTATGTTTCTTAGTTTTACCATTGTTTTTTTATGTTCCAGGGAATAAGTACTAAGGAGCCTCGTCCACAACGCTATTTTTTAGAATTCCTATGCCGGGGACTTCTACGTCCACAATATCTCCCTGGCGTAAATATTTGGGAGGATCGAATCGAGCCCCGGCACCATTAGGTGTGCCTGTGGCAATAATGTCTCCGGGTTTTAATCGGTAAAAAGTAGACAAGTAGGAAATCAGGAACCTGAACGGAAACATGAGATTATCTGTCACATCATTCTGGCGTTCTTCGTCATTCACGCGAGTTATGACTTGTAGCTGGCCCATGGGATCGAGTTCATCAGTGGTAACCATCCATGGACCGAGGGAACCTGACTTCTCGAAATTCTTTCCTTGGGTAACATTAAACTTGGCATGTCTAAGGTAATCACGAACAGAACCTTCATTCATTATGGTCATACCAGCCACGTGAAGATGGGCATCTGATTCGGCGATTCTCCTGCCCTCTTTGCCGACGATCAGTACGATTTCACCTTCGTAATCCAATTGATCGGATTCCGGAGGATTCATAATGTCCTGTAGATGCCCCACCAACGAATCACGATTGCGCATAAACACACTGGGGTATTTCGGAAGGTCGCTACCGTCTTTATATTCTGCGTTGCGATTCGCATAGTTAACACCTATACAAATAATCTTTTCCGGGTTTGGAATCGTCGGCAAAAATTCTACTTCATTCAGGGCGTGATCCGGAGCGGAAGTAGAAGCGAGTTCCCCTAACTGATTGAGTTGGTCTTTGCGAATAGCATCCCGCAGATCTGAAATCCCAGTGGAGCGCTTACTGAGATTCACGATGCCGTCATCTTTGTCATCAACGTTAATAGCGCCGAAGCAATCTTGCCCATCGTGTTTAAAACTTAGAAATTTCATTGCATCCCACCGGAGACTTCGGTTCAGATCAATTGGAGATGTATTGATTTATTTAATATATTAAGTAATATTAAAATTCAATTCCAGCTTTTTAGGTGAATTCTCCATGCCTCATCAAATCGTGGAAGTATCTTCTAATATTGAGTCTTTACTTGATCTCGATAGGCTGGTGCAAGCACTGCACCATTGTGCCGCGGAGCAAGAAGCACTGGCCTTAGGGGGAATGCGTACACGCGTGTACACAGCTTCACAAACACTGATTGCAGATGAATCCCCAGATTACGGGTTCATCGCCGTCTATTTGCGAATCGCTGAAGGTAGACCAGAAGAGGTCAGGAAAGTGATGGGGACAAAATTAATGGAATGTCTGTGTACTTTCGTCGACGATAATCTAGGCAACGTTCCGCTTGCTCTTTCCTATGAGATTCAAGAAATTGAAGCCGATATGCGCTGGAACCGAAATCGCGTGCCAGAGTTCATGAGTTCAGGAGAAAATTCTTCATGAGCCAGGAACTGTTTCAAGAAAACCTGCAGAAAATAAGCCCGTTGCTTGCTGAACTCGCCAAAAGCCCAATTCAACATTGCATAAACGGTAATTGGGTGGATGCTTCCAATGGTGAGACATTTACCAATCACTCACCGATCGATGAATCAGTCATCGGCGAAGTAAGTGCCGGAACCACGGAAGACATTGATAAAGCCTGTAATGCAGCGGCAGAAGCCTTCGAAACTTGGGCTGCAATGCCTGGAAAACAGCGCAGAGAATTACTCCACAGTATCGCCGACGCTATCGAAGCCAACGCCGAGGCGATCGCGCTCACGGAGAGTTGGGACACCGGTCAACCGCTGCGGTTTATGAGCAAAGCCGCCATTCGAGGTGCTGAGAATTATCGATTTTTTGCCGACATGGCACCCAATGCTCGCGAAGGACGCTCTCTCCCTGCCCAACAACATATGAACTACTCTGTGCGGCAGCCAATCGGACCGGTTGGTATTATCACGCCATGGAATACCCCGTTTATGTTATCCACCTGGAAGATTGCACCGGCATTAGCCGCAGGTTGCACCGTGGTACATAAGCCGGCGGAATGGTCTCCCTGTACTGCGGCAATGTTAGTCAAAATTATGCATGAGGCAGGGCTCCCGGCAGGAGTAGTAAACACCGTGCAGGGCATTGGCGAAGTTGCTGGAAAGGCGCTTACTGAACATGAGGCAATTAAGGCAATAGCCTTTGTCGGCGAATCCAGAACTGGCAGTGAAATAATGAAGCAGGGAGCAGATTCCCTAAAACGAGTGCATTTCGAACTCGGCGGTAAAAACCCTGTCATCGTATTTGATGACGCCAATTTGGAGCGAGCGCTGGATGCGGTGGTGTTCATGATTTACAGCCTGAACGGTGAGCGTTGTACTTCTTCCAGTCGGCTACTGATTCAAAAATCCATAGCTGCCGAATTTGTAGAAAAAGTAAGGCAGCGAGTAGCCGCGCTTAAGGTCGGTCATCCATTGAATCCTGAAACTGAAGTCGGTCCTTTAATTCATGAGAAGCATAGGGATAAAGTCTCATCCTATTTCGACATCGCGAAACAGGATGGTGCAACCATTGCCATCGGTGGCAAGACAACTGACCTGGACGGCAATGGATGTTTTGTAGAACCAACACTGTTTACCGATGCCAGTAATTCGATGCGGATCTCCCAGGAAGAAATATTTGGTCCAGTGCTCACTGCGATTGAATTCGAAGACGAAGCCGAGGCGGTAGAAATCGCCAATGGCGTTAGATATGGACTGGCGGGCTATGTCTGGACAGGAGATTCTGGTCGCAGCATTCGCTTGGGCAGAGGCCTGGATGTCGGTATGGTGTGGATTAATTCAGAAAACAATCGGCATCTGCCTTCGCCCTTTGGCGGCATGAAAGCAAGTGGCATCGGGCGCGACGGTGGCGACTACAGTTTTGATTTCTATATGGAAACCAAAAACATATGTATTGCCACGAATGACCATTCAATTCCAAAACTGGCGAAGAACTAGAAGAAACAATAGATGAGTCTTTATCAGGTTCAGAAATTTCTCTATAACTTGAATCGCGACGAACAGATTCAGAACTCTTTTACAAAAAACAAAGAAGAAGTTCTTGTTGATTACGATTTAACGGAAGAAGAAAGCAATGCCTTAGTCTCCGGCAATATAGGTTTACTGTATGTGTTGGGAGTTAATGGGCAAATACTTATGCACTTCGCAGCCTACTTAAAAATTGAGTGGTTCGATTATTTGCAGGCGATGCGGGATGGCATTGCCGAACATGGTCCAGTGCGGGCTGGAATATATGCCATGACCGGTGGCGGAAAACAGTTTGCCCAGGCACCAGATTCCAGTGATGGTGAAGGTGTAGGAGATAGCTCGCAATGAGTTTGGTCTATGCAGGTATTCTGAGTCATGCACCGGGTATCACTGGCCGAGCAAATCTGGTGGACAACGAAGAAGCGCGGGATGAGTTTTATGCCAGCCTTGAAAAACAACGTTTGGAAATTGAAGAAACCGGTGCCGAAGTTTTAATTGTTATTGCAGCAGAACACTTTGCTAACTTTTTCATGGATAACATGCCAGCCTATTGCATAGGTATTGGTGACAAACACTCAGGACCAATTGAAGACAGTGAGTGGCTGAAAATAGAAAAAACGAAAATTCCAGGTGCACCAGAGTTAGCAACACGATTGGTGAAATCGGTAATGCACAGCGTTGATGTTGCCTACTCCGAAGAATGGCGATGCGATCACGGCATCATGGTGCCACTGAATTTTCTAACGCCTGATTACGACATGCCCGTAATCCCCTGCAACATTAACTGCCAGGGTCCGCCCTTAACTCCATTGTCTCGCGTGTGGCAGTTTGGTGAGGCATTACGAATTGCCTGTGATGAACAATCGGAAAAAATCGCTATTGTTGGAACCGGTGGTATTTCTCATTGGCCAGCAACACCTGATTCTGGAAAGATAAACGAGGAATGGGATCGGGCTTTTCTAAATCAACTTATGCATCAGGATAAGCAGCAGTTGTTATCTTATGTAGATGAAGAGGTTTACGCAGAAGCCGGGCAGGGAGGATTCGAAATTCGAACCTTAATCGCAGCGGCGGCAGCAGCCGGTGGCAGGGGCGATCTGCAGTTTTACACGGCGGCACTTCCAATTTTTGCAGTGGGTTGCACTGTAGCCCGTTTCGACATTTCACCTTAGGAGTATTGGCTATGAGTGAGCAGTCAAATCCTTTTCTCTATAACTGTTGGTATGCAGCAGCGTGGGCCCATGAGGTTTTGGAACAAGAGAAACTTGCGAGGGTTTACTTAGAAAAACCTGTCGTTGTTTATCGAGGCGAGAGTGGTGAATACATCGCTCTGGACAATCGTTGTTGTCATCGTGGCGCGCCACTCTCCCTTGGAAGAATAGAGGGTGATTGTTTACGCTGCATGTACCACGGCATGAAATACGACACCAATGGTGTGGTCATAGAAATTCCCGGACAGGATTTCATCGGCCCTAATCATCGGGTTCATAGCTATCCAATCGTTGAGAAAGGAAACTTGTTGTGGATTTGGATGGGGGATCCGGAACTCGCTAATCCAGACGACATCCACGACTATGCACCGCTTTCAGACAGTGCCTGGCGTGGCTTCGAGAAAGAAGCCTACCTTCATTACGATGCAAATTGGATGCTTATAGTCGATAACCTCGCCGACTTTTCCCATCTTGCCTTCGTGCACACCAATACCCTGGGAGGTTCGGAGGACTATGCTTTCGTGACCAATCCAGAAGTGGAAAAACTGGAAAAGGGTTTTAAACTAGTGCGCTGGAGTAAAAACGATGCGCCGGCGCCTTATCACGCAAAAGTAAATCCCGATGCTCCAGATAAACTGGATCGCTGCAATAGAGTACAGATGCTAGTGCCCGGTGTTTTCTTTATGTCGACAATTATGGCACCCGTTGGATGGGATCCCGACAGCGAGAATTTCGAAGGAGTGAAGCAATATAGAAATTGTCAGTACATGACTCCGGAGACCAGGAACTCTACCCACTTCTTTTGGAACTATATGCACGACTATCGCACTGACGATCCCGAAATCTCCAAGTCACTGCAAGCGAGCTTGTTGGAAGGATTCTACGAAGACAAGGTAATTATCGAAGCCCAACAGAAAATGTTGGAATATCAGGATCAATTTCAGCCTAAGGGTATGCAAGGCGATGAGGCTCTCGTGCATTTTCGCAAAGTCTACAATGCGCTAATACAAGAAGAACGAGAAAAATTCTATTTTCATAGCCGCCAGACTGGCAATCCAATTATTTAGCTAGAGAACAATTATGCAAAGACAATGGCTATACACGGGGATCATTCTGCTCCTCTTCCTGGTGCTCGTGTTCGGAATACCGCTTTTCCCCGAATTTATGGCCATCGATGTCGCCGGACCGATGAACCTCGGCATGTTGATTTTTCTGCTGCTGCACGTGCTTACTCCCGTCCTCGCGTTTCGCTACTTAAAGCAGATCCAAGGAGAATAGGGCATGGGTATCTTTCTCTTCTTTGCAATAATCGTAAGCACAGTAGCTTTAACTTTTGTGGCACAAAAACGAACTTCCAGTGCATCTGATTTCTTTGTGGCGAGCGGAAAGATTGGTGGAGTTTCCAATGGCTTTGCTATTGCTGGCGATTTTATGTCTGCGGCTACTCTGCTCGGTATTACTGCAATTATCTTTGGTGCCGGTTACGACTCTGTAATTTATTTAGGCGCACCACTTGGCGCATTCTCAATCATTATTTATTTAATGACAGACAAACTAAAAGCACTAGGTAGATATAGCTTTACAGACATTATCTGTAGTCGTCTTCAGGAAAAACCAATACGCATCCTGGCGGCAACCACTACTCTGAGCTTTTCCTTGATGTACTTAATGGTGCAGATCGTCGGCGCTGGTGCATTGATCGAAGTCTTGTTTGGCATTTCTTACCTATGGGCGGTCATTATCGTGACCACACTCATGGTTATCTATGTCGCCATTGGTGGCATGTTTGCCACCACCTGGGTACAGATAATAAAAGCAATTCTTTTACTAGCAGGCGTTACTGTTCTGGCTGTACTAACTCTGGCCACATTCAATTTCAGTTTTTCAGAAATGTACTCCGCCGCTCATGGCAATCATGGTACCGATGGTCTACTAACAAGAGGAGGCGGTTTGGGTCTAAGCACATTATCTGCCGTTTCATTGGGAATAGGGCTTTGTCTTGGTTTAGCAGGATCTCCTCATTTACTGATGCGCTTCTTCACCGTGAAGGACAAAGCGGCGGCGCGAGTTTCTGCCGGTGTTGCACTCGGTTGTATCAGTTACGTTAACGTGCTGATCTTTTTTGTAATTGGTATTGGGGCGGTTGCCCTGGTTAAAGGCAATAGTACCTATTTAGATTCATCCGCGAGCGTGATCGGTGGTAATAACATGGTGTCGGTGCATTTGGCTGACGCAGTCGGCGGTGAAGTATTTATGGGTATTATCGCTGCTGTCGCATTCGCCACCATTCTTGCAGTAGTGGCGGGATTGATGCTGGCATCGGTGACCGCACTGACTCACGATCTCTACACGAATGTAGTTAAAACCGGGGAGATCGATCAGCACAGACAGATTCGATTGTCGAAGATCGCGGCGGTTGGTTTAGGCATCATTGTGGCCATCTTAGGCCTTGCGTTTGAGCGCCAGAATATTGCTTATCTTGTTAGTCTTACCTTAGCCATTGGCGCTTCCACCAATTTCCCATTACTAATTCTAAGTATGTATTGGCGCGGTCTCACCACCAAAGGTGCGGTTGCCGGTGGCGTAATTGGTCTGGTTGCGGCTATCGTATTAATGGTGCTCGGACCAGCAGTTTGGGTCGATGTTTTCGGTAACGAACAAGCAATTTTTCCTCAAGCCTATCCTGCGCTTTATTCGGTGTCGCTAGCATTCTTTACCATGTGGTTCGTTTCCATCATGGATAGTTCGGAACAGGGTGTTAAAGACAGGGATAACTTCCAGGTGATGGAAGCGCACTAAGGCTTCATTCCGCAGTAAAGATATCAAGGTCATTGGCAAGTACCACCTCGCCATCATATAGCGCTTGTATTTCATCCAGCACAGTGGATTCTTCTGTACCGTAAAACAAGCCATGATAAAGCACTAACTTTTCTGGTTGAGCAATTGCTGCAACGCGGGCGAGTTCATCGGAGGTGGTGTGCACACTATTATGATAGGCCTGAAATCCAGCAGAGTTTTGTTCCAAGCCCTGGCGACTAATTACTTCATGAAATAGGAGATCGACTCCTCGAGCTTTCTCCGCAATCACTTCACTGTAAGCAGTATCACCGCTAATAACTAATGACAGATCGTTTGTTGTAACTTTAAAGCCAAAGGCTGGATTTATGTCGCCGTGGTTAACGAGAAACGCCTCGATGACTAAATCATCTTTCCGTAACAAAATACCTGGAGCAATGGTTTGGTGATCCATTCGAAAACCATTGGGATTGGCCACTGGCTGGATTCCATTGATGCGAAAATTTGCGTCAGTCGCAATGATCTCATCTAAGCCGTTCGCAATACGCGCGATTCCAGTTGGCCCCCAAGCTCGAACGCCAGCCTGTCGGCGCCACCATAGAGTATGGGCAAGTTCCGATAGATCCATGGTGTGATCACTGTGAAGATGGGAAAGAAACACACAGCAGATTTGCGATGGATACAGAGAAGGAATGTCATATTTGTAACGGGCGATAGTTGCCTGTCGAATCGCACCTGCGCCTACATCGAATAAATAACTTTCTCCCCTATGTACTACTGCAATACTGGAGCCTGCTCTAAATGCATCGGGAATCGGTGTACCAGTACCAAGTACAACCACCTGGGTTGGCTGTGCAAGTTCTGCGCTGGAGGGTTCATCCCGAGTCTCTACTCGAGCACTGGGTAGCACCAGCTTATGGTCTGCTTGCGTAACTACTCGAACACGACAACCAATTAGTAGAGTCGCAACAAGTAGGGTTAACAAAATTCTAGTTATATAAAGCTTTATCATCTTATGTATGCAATTTGCTCAGGAAGCAGCACAGAATAACGTGGTAAAAATTAAATGCAAAAAAAAGAGGATGCGTTGCATCCTCTTTTTGGTTTGAATTTGTCTTTAAGTTAGAAAGAATCAGAAAATGGCAACCAGACAACCTTTGGAGTCAGGCACATCATCCATGTCAACCGTGCCACCGGCGAGAATCGTATCCAGCGCATCTTTCAAGTACCACTCACTGGCATTATTACGCTGAGTTTCATAGCCAAGCTGGTCGTTAATTGGTCCGCGGAATAATACTTCCTGAGTTTTCGGATTCACTACGAATACTTCTGCCGTTCTTTCCACTCCCAAGGCTTTAGCTAGCTGTTGGCCATCGTCTTTCATGATAGGAAAATCAATTCCAAATTCGTCCGCTTCTTTCGCGATACGGGGAAGATTGTCCTGGATGTTGGAATTGAACATGGTAAATGCAATGTTCTTGCTGCTGTATTCGTCACGCACTTCTCTGTAATTCGGTAAGGCAATACGAGCGATGGGGCATCCCACACCTTGTACATAGAACACCGCAAGATCGTAATCCTGATAAGTGTCAAGGGAATGTACTTCGCCTAGATGGTCGGTGAGTTCGAACTCAGGCATAGCTCGCAGCCAATCATCAGCGACTGCTGCAATTGTTGAAATAGCTAAGGCGCTAGCAATAAATAATTTGCTCAGCAATTTCATGTTACGGCTCCTTTAAAACCTTGTTTACGACTTTACAGTCCTGACTAGTTAGTCTGCCTTATCGGCAAAATCTGGACTCAACTACGAGGCCAAGTTTAACGGATATCAGTGTATCCACTCAAAGTATGTCTATCCTGATTAAGATCAAGCGCCGAATCAATGCGACAAATCAGCGCAGAGTCATAATCCGACCCTATTAATAGTAGCAAGTAAGCCACTCGAGCCCACTATATTAGAGCGCCACTGTCACAGAAAATTGCACTAGAATCTCGGATTAATTAGTGACTGATTTCTTCAATCTCGAATTAAGAAAAAGCCAATAATTACAGTGAGTTAGCGAGAATGAAAAAAACGAAGGAACTAGTAACTGAAAAGCGAGCAGCAGGATTTAGGTATTCTTTGTAAATCCTGGAAATATTGAGGCAATGGGGCAACAAGAGTAAGCTGAATCCTGATCAGCTAGTGCTGAATTTCCAACCAAGCTCGGAGAACACCTATGAAAAAAGCCACTACTCTCCTGGCATTACTTCTAGTGACGACTACCGCGATAGCCCAGGATTGGGATATGCCGCGCACTCCAGATGGCCAGCCCAACATGCAGGGTATCTGGACTAATGCATCGCAAACTCCCCTGGTGCGTCCAGAAAGATTTGGTACAAAGGGATTCTTGACTGAACAGGAAGCTCAGGAGCAGATGCAGGCCTGGCGCGATCGCTACGATCAACAAGGCCAAGCGATAGAAGGTGACAGAGCAGCACCTACCGATGGCAATGCAAATGCCGGATATAACAGTTTTTGGTGGGATCCAAGAACCCAGGCGATCGAAATCGACGGCGAATTTCGTACCTCAATAATTGTCGATCCTGCAGACGGTCAAATACCCTATATCGGCGGTGAAAACCCAAGAAACGATTTACGTTCTCAATGGCGGGACCGTCCTGGAGTGGAGAACTATGATGGTCACGAACTACGACCGCTGGCAGAGCGCTGCTTGCTTACATTTGGTTCCGGTTCCGGCCCACCGATGCTGCCTATTCTCTACAACAATAACTATCAGATAGTGCAGACTGCCGATTACGTAATGATTTTGGTCGAGATGGTGCATGACGTTCGTATCATTCCTCTGGATCAAGATCACCATCAGGATGATCTTGAGAAATGGATGGGTGACTCTGTGGGTTATTGGGATGGTGATACCTTAGTTGTCCAGACGAAAAACTTTCATCCTCAACAATCGTTTCGCGGTTCATCCGATCAAATGGTAATTACCGAGCGCTTCGATCTTCTTAGTAAAGACAAGATAAAGTACGCCTTTACTATCGAAGATCCTCTTACCTATACGCAAGCGTGGACAGGTGAAGTCGCGATGGGTCGCAAACCGGAAGAAGAAGTAATGTATGAATACGCCTGCCATGAAGGCAACTATGCTTTTCCTGGCATAATGGGTGGGGCGCGAAGATTGGAGATGGAAGCCGCCTCCAACTAGAATCTTTAGTCAGACAATTTCTCAGAAAACCAGCCGCTGTGCTGGTTTTCTTTTATCTAACCAATACATCTAAATGTCCAAAGCGTTAAACCCATAATCGTAAAGTGTTGTCTAATTGGATATAGTGCTTTTTCACTAATCTTTGAGTAAAACGGACTGTCTCATGCCTTCCCCTGCGGCCAAAATCTACAGCGATATTGTTTTTGGCAAACCAATCCTGGTTATCTCCATGCTGCTTTTATTAGTGGCTTTTTTTGCATGGCATGCACAAAACTTCCGCTTGGATGCATCCGCCGATTCTTTACTTCTGGAAAACGATCCAGACCTGGAGTACTCCCGAGAAATTAGTAATCGATACGGATTGGGAGATTCCGTGATCGTTGCCTATACACCGGACGCAGAATTGTTCGACCCCGCTACTCTGCAACAAATAGCAGAACTAAGAGAAGATTTGCTGCAGATCGATCGAGTTTCCAGTGTTGATTCAATTCTTAACGTTCCAGTTTTTGGTGATACGCCACTGACGGGAATATCAGAAGACTATCTAACTATCATGGATGAAGAACAGGATCTGGAACTTGCTCGCCAGGAAATCATGGCAAGTCCGGTTTTCTCGAACGCCTTGTTAAGTCCTGAAGGAGATACGGCAGGACTATTAGTTGGTTTCGAAATCGATGAAACTTCCCGCGGATTGATACTGCGCCGCACAGAGCTAAGAAACCTGGAACAAAGTGGAGAAATAACTCCAGAGCAAATCCTGGAATTAGCCGAAGTAGAAACAGAATACGCCGTGTACAGTGTAGTTGCGGCAGATCGGCAATCTGAAATGATTAGCAATATTAGAGCTGTGCTGGATAACCATCGAAATGGCGCACAAATTTATCTCGGTGGCGCACCGATGATTGCCGACGATCTCGTCACCTTTGTGCGGGCTGATTTACAAAGCTTCAGCATCGCGGTTGTTCTCCTGATTATTTTTGCGCTTGGGCTTATCTTTCGAAAGCTGAGATGGGTAGCTATGCCGCTAGCCTGCTGTGCAGTAGCAGGCACTATTATGGTGGGAGTGCTTGGATTGATGGATTGGCGGGTTACCGTTGTGTCATCCAATTTTATTTCCTTACTCCTGATAATTACTATTTCACTGACGGTTCACCTAATGGTGCGTTATCGAGAATTGCGCGCCACGCGTCACTACAGCAATCATGACAAGTTACTGCGCCACGCAGTGAGAAGTATGTTCAGACCGTGTTTATACACGGCACTGACGACTGCCGTCGCGTTTGGTTCGCTTATTGTTAGCGGCATTCTTCCAATAATTACCTTTGGCTGGATGATGATGATGGGCGTTGCTACCGCTCTAATTGTCGCATTCACTTTGTTTCCAGCCGTGATGAGTATGCTTAAGGCTGATACTACTCAACTCTCATCGGATCTTAAGCTCAATCTGACCGGAGCACTGGCAAACTTTACCGATCGACTAAAAGGGAAAGTGTTAATCATCTATGGCTTGATTCTAATTGTAAGCGTGCTTGGGCTAACCCAACTTCGAGTAGAGAATAGTTTTATCGATTATTTTCGCGAGAACACTGAAATCTACCAGGGCATGGTGCTTTTTGATGAAAAATTAGGAGGTACACTTTCGTTTGATGTCGTGGTCAATCTGCCAGAAGCCGAAGAATCTTTTGATGATGGATTTGACGATGGCTTCGGAGATCTCGACGACGGTTTCGGTGACTTCGATGATGGTTTTGGCGAAAGTTCCGATGAGGATGCCTATTGGTTCACCGCGCCGAAGATGGATCAAGTTAAGGCAATCCATGAATATCTCGATGCAGATCATCAAACTGGCAAGGTACTTTCCTTTGGCGCAATAATTCAGCTCGCTGAAAATCTCAATGCTAATGAACCCATAGATGGATTGCTATGGGCAATACTCTATAGTCGCATTCCGGAGACACTTAAAGATACAGTTCTTAATCCATTTGTTTCGATTGACAATAATCAACTACGTTTCAACGTACGTGTTATTGAGTCAATGGAAAATCTAAACAGAAACGAGCTGTTGCAGAGAATCGAGACAGGAGTTGAGGAGCAATTCGGCTTCGAAGATGAACAGGTGGAGCTTACTGGCATCCTGGTGATGTACAACAATGTTTTGCAGAGCTTATTTCAATCGCAAATATTGACCTTGGGTGTGGTAATGGTCGCCATCATGTTGATGTTTCTAACGCTATTTCGCTCTTTATATATCGCATTGATTTGTATCATCCCAAATGCAATTGCGGCCGCATTGGTTTTAGGAATTATGGGATGGCTCGATATTCCTTTAGATATTATGACCATCACCATCGCCGCGATATCGGTTGGCATAGGAGTAGATAACACGATCCATTACATGCATCGATTTCGGCGCGAATTTCCGCGTATCGGGAATTATCGAGAGACCATGTTTTTCTGTCACAACAGCATTGGCAGGGCGATGTATTTTACTTCAATGACTATTGTGGCTGGTTTTTCCATCCTGGCTTTATCAAATTTTATTCCGACTATTGTATTTGGCTTGCTCACGAGTTTCGCCATGTTGGTTGCCCTTACCGGGTCGCTGACATTACTACCCCAGCTGTTAATTACCTTTAAGCCGCTAGGGCCGGAAACCCACTAGCAGCAACTTGCTTACACTTAGACTTGTTCAGAGGCTCCCTAGTGTTTTATGCTGCGTTCGCGCCCGTTAAATCTTTAAGAGCCTTTCTATGAAGTCTATGAAGTTTTCGAAATTGTTCATCCTAATTATTGCGTCTGGACTACTCGCCGCTTGCGGGGGCGAGTCCGATGCACCGGCTGAGCCTACAGTTGTGGAAGGTTTTATGGCTGATCCTGAAGCGGTAGCTCGAGGCCAGGCCTTGTTTGTCGGCACCTGTGCTGGTTATTGTCACAGCCGCCAACCGGGGGATTCCGATGCCTTGTTTCTTTTCGACTGTGAATGGAAAAATGGGGGAAGCGACCAGGAAATCTTCGATACTGTGACCATTGGAGTTCCGAATACTCGAATGGTTGGATTCGGTTCCAATTTTCCCGAAGGCGACGATGACTTATGGAAAATCATTGCCTTTATTCGCACCAATCAACCAGCCTGTTCATAGCAGTTAATTCAATTAGTAGGAAAACCATGTCAACAAAATCAGCACAGCAAGAAAACAAGGAAGAAAAGGGATCAGGCCGTTCAGGATTTATTGATGAAAAACTCTTTAAATCTCGATCACTCACTTTATTCGGTGAAATTAACGACAAGATTGCACGCTCAGTCACCGAGAGATTGCTGGCCCTTGCCGCAGAAGGTGAAGATTCAATCAATTTATACATCAGTTCTCCTGGGGGCCATGTTGAATCCGGCGATGTTGTTTATGACATGATCAAGTTCATCAAACCTACGGTAAAGGTAATTGGCACGGGTTGGGTTGCAAGCGCAGCAACTACGATTTATTTAGCCGCAGAGAAGGAAAATCGATTCGCTTTGCCGAATACCAGATTTCTGATTCACCAACCACTGGGCGGTTCTCGCGGTGATGCAACTGACATCGCCATACAAGCAGAACAAATTGTTAAAACCAAGGCCCGCATAAATCAGCTGATTGCGGATGAGACTGGACAAGATCTTGAGAGAGTTGCAAAAGACACCGACCGCGATTACTGGATGAGTACTGATGAAGCCATTGACTATGGCATCGTCAACAAGGTCGTTAAATCGATATCTGAAGTCTAATTAGCTGGGATTTTCTTAAAGACCGCTTGGCGGTCTTTTGCCAAGGCACACACCACCATAAAGTCTGGAACACAGCTTGCTGCAAATGCAATTGCAGTTTCGTTGTCCACTAACTCTGCCTGAATTATTCCGGTAGCTCCTGCATATTCTACTTCGACTCGTGCAATGTTGCCGTCGATGTTTCCATCTTTGCTGGTCCAAATAAATCCCATGGATTCAATCTGATGGATTCTAATAATCCCGTTTTCGACTTCAACTCGAATTTCAAACAAGGTGCCGTCACCAATCCAATGGCCATTCCAAACCGCAACATCGACTTCCTGAGCTGTGCTGTTATGGGTTAGCAGCAGACAGCCAGCAAATAGGCAAATGCATAATCTAGTTAAACGCAAGACCAACTCCAAACAATTGTCCGTGACTTACATACACAAGGAAGTAAACAACAGCGCCCGCTACTACCGCTATTAAATCCCGCCAAAGCCAAGTTAACTCCGGTTCAATAGTAGACTTATTCACTTGTCGAAGTGTTACAAATTTCAGACCGGCCCAGAGAGTAAAACTTCCAAAGAGAAGCATGGACGCCAAATCACCATTAGCCCATAAATGCGCAAATCCCCAAATAACCACACCGAGCAGCATAGGGTTTCTTAGTTGCCAGCGCAGATACGACATCGGGATATTTCCAGCAACTAGCAATATAAAAGCAGGAATCATCAGGATTGATGAGATATAGCGCAGTTCAAAAACAGGCTCCCAGATCATGACAAAGGGAGCGATGGATTTTCCCCAAATAATTAGACCTAATCCCGCCAATGCAAAGAGAGAGTAGATGCCCATGTAGGGGCCAACCCCTAACAGATCGTTTCTTAGCTTGTCTCGCAAGCCAAATTCTCTGAGGAGATGGGGCAATATAAACAGGATTAAGCCCAGGCAAAGGACGAACACGAAGTGAATTTCTCGTTAGCAGGTAAAGCACCAGTGTAGCACGTTCTCCCGGTTTATAAGGGCTGAAGCGCCTAATTTTCGGGGCTTTTCAGGCTTTTCCTGCATAGAAGAGATCGCTTGACATCGTAATTAATTAAATGTTTAATTAATTAAACCTTAGGATTACTTAATCACAACGGAACACAAATGGCGGAATCAACGGCAGCTAAATCAAACGTCGGTAGGCCTGCTGGCAGGGATAGCGAGAAGGTTCGTTCTGATCTTATTGAGGCTGCTAGACAACATTTTTTGGCGCGGGAATTTAAGGCGGTTTCCATTCGGCAGATTGCAGAATCGGCAGGCGTTAACGGCGCCATGGTCAACTATTACTTCGGTGGAAAAAAAGGCCTCTATCTCGCCATGGTGGAAGATGTATTAAACGAGCTAAACACAAATTTAAGCAGTTTAAACACTGCCAACGAGATTACCTTGGCCGAATTCGGTCAGAGCTATTCTCTTGTTCTCGCCAGAAATCCTTGGTGGCCAAACTTTATGATACGGGAAGTATTATTCAGTGAAGGCGAAGTGCGAGAAGCAGTAATAGAAAAGTTTGGAACTGTAATCGGGCCAAAACTTTTGCACCTGGTACAACAACAAATTGACAACGGTCAATTCCGACAAGATCTAAATCCACAACTGACGCTGATTGCATTTATGGGCATGACAATTTTTCCTTTTCTCGCAAGACCTGTAATCGAACAGGTATTCGGAATGAAGGTTGATGAGTCATTCGTGCATGCAATCTCCGAACACAATCAACAGTTGTTCTTGCATGGCGCAAGTGCCTGAACTTGGTATTGATTATGACTAAATCACTAATCCAACTATTTACTGGCTTCCTCTTAATCAGCGTATTAGTCGCTTGCGAAGAGCAGCCACTAATGGCAGTAGGTCAATTGGAATCAGATCGGGTCGAAATAATTGCCGAATCGAATGAGCCAATCATTTCGATTCCGGTATTGGAAGGCGACAGTCTAAATCTAGGCGGCATCATCCTACGTCAGGATACAAATAGACTCGATATAAAAATTCGCGAAGCGGAAGCCAATATCGAACGCATTCAGGCAATTCTGGATGAACAGATAGCAGGACCAAGAATTGAAATTATCGATGCCATGAAGGCAAATCTTCTGGAAGCAAATATTGAAAGTGATTTTCGCGACCGTGAGCTTAATCGGCTAGTGGGTCTGCGGGAACAAAATCTGACATCGATTGAAAGCGTCGATACGGCAGAGATGCTGCTGCAGCGAGCAAACGCCCGAATAAGTCTATTTGCAGCACAACTCGCGGAATTGGAGGCCGGTACACGAGTAGAGCAAATTGAACAAACCAGGCATCAGCTGAATCAGGCAGGTATACAAATGAGCAGTCTCCGCTTCGATCGCGAACGTCTGTTTGTTATTGCCACAGCGCCGGGTATTGTCGACTCGTTGCCTTTCGAAGTCGGAGAGCGACCACGAGTTGGTGATGTAGTGGCTGTCTTACTTGCAGGCCCTCAACCCTATGCTCGTGTTTATATCCCGGAAACGGTGCGAGTTAGTGTGAACATTGGGACTCAACTACAGGTTCACATAGACGGCCTGGAAGCACCTGTTACCGGAACAGTTAGGCGAATCGCATCGGAATCGAGTTTTACGCCTTACTTTGCACTTACCGAAAGGGATCGCAGCAGACTCTCCTATATGGCCGAAATTGCCTTGCAAGAAACCGGAATTCGATTGCCGGAAGGCGTTCCGGTTCAAGTCTACTTTGAATAGCCATGAGTGATTCTGAATTTGCAATTACATCTCAGGGATTGACCCGACGCTTCGGGTCGCTGATTGCAGTTAATGAAGTTGATCTGAAAATTCCTCGAGGCCAGATCTATGGCTTTCTCGGACCCAATGGATCTGGCAAGTCCACCACAATACGAATGTTATGTGGATTGTTAACTCCCAGTGCAGGTTCTGCACAAGTGCTGGGGATGGATACCCGTAAGGAATCTGAAAAGCTAAAGCAACTAATTGGCTATATGACCCAGAGGTTCTCATTATTCGAAGACATGTCCGTCATGGAAAACCTGCGATTTATAAGCGAGATCTATGCAATTGATCGTAAGTCCCGGAAGACACGAGTCGCTGAGTTGTTAGAAAAATTCGATCTAAGTAGTCGCATCAAACAGAAAGCAGGAACCCTAAGTGGTGGTCAGAAACAACGTTTGGCTCTGGCAGCCGCTACGTTGCATAAACCGAAAATTCTCTTTCTCGATGAACCTACCAGCGCGGTCGATCCGCAGAATCGCCGGGATTTCTGGGAAACTCTGTTTGAATTAGCAGAGCAAGGCACGACTATTCTAGTGTCCACTCACTATATGGATGAAGCGGCACGCTGTCATCGCCTGGCAATTCTCGATCAGGGTGTGAAAGTAGCAGATGGCTCACCTCGTGAACTAGGAAACGAAATTCATTCTCATGTAATCGAAGTCAGCGCAGAGGATCCAAACCTAGCTCGGGCAGCATTAGTTGATGAAGCAAAAATAATCAGCATCACGCAGCTCGGTGTGCGCCTGCGAATTCTTATTCCAAAAGAGTTTTCCGGTCCGGTTGAAATTGTCAGTAGCAGACTAGGACAGGCAAACGTCGATGCCGAAGTCGAGCAGGTTTTCCCGGATCTTGAAGATGTGTTTGTAGCAGTCACCGAATTGAGGCGTGAGGCCATTGCCGCATGAAATCATTGATTCGAATTATTGCAGTCATGCGAAATGAGTTAATAGAAAATTTCTCGATTATTAGGGCAGTGATTCTATGAAATCATTGATTCGAATCTTCGCAGTGATGAGGAAAGAGTTTCTGCAGCTTAGTCGCGATCGACTCACTTTTGGCATGATTGTAGGTATTCCGCTTATCCAGTTATTGATGTTCGGTTATGCAATCAACACCGACGTGCGTAATTTGTCAGCAGCCTACAGCGATGAAGCTGACACTCATCTATCACGTGAATTTATAGCGGAAATCTCAGCCTCTCAGGTCATTAACATAAGGCATCGAGTGTCCAGTGCTCAGGAACTGAATCAACTACTGGATAACGGGACGATATCGATTGGAATTTACATACCCGATGATTTTGACCGCCGCGTGATTAACAGAGATCGGCAGGCGGTACAGCTACTAGTAGATGGCACGGATCCAATAATTCTTGGCGTGGCCCAGCAACTAACCTCAATTCCAATTGCCTTCGATTCCCAAACTTCGATTAGACCTGATTCCAACCTCATTGAAGTGCGTAACTACTACAACCCAGAACGGCGCTCTGCGGTGAATATCGTGCCGGGCTTAGTTGGGGTAATTCTTACCATGACCATGGTGCTCTTCACAGCCGTGGCAATAGTGCGAGAGAAAGAGCGTGGCAATATGGAATTACTAATAAACACGCCGGTAAAAACCCCTGAACTGATGCTAGGAAAAATATTTCCTTACATCTTTATTGGCCTAATTCAATTGGTCATTATTCTTTCGGCTGGCAGGATTTTATTTTCTGTACCAATGCGAGGATCCGGATTGGATGTTTTTGCCACATCGTTACTCTTTATCGCGACGAATCTGTCACTAGGGCTTCTAATTTCTACTATCTCCAAAACTCAGTTCCAGGCGATGCAAATGGCATTCTTTATACTTCTTCCATCAATTCTGCTTTCAGGATTTATGTTTCCCTTCGATGGAATGCCAGTAGCCGCTCAATACATCGCCGAAGTACTGCCACTCACCCATTTTAATAGACTGATCAGAGGTATCGTGCTGAGAGGCGCAGATATGATGAGTATGTGGGATGAGCTGGTAGCACTGGCGGCCTTTATGTTCATAGCGCTCACACTTGCAATCGCCCGTTTTAATAAGCGGCTAGACTAATTTTTTCAAATTAAGATTTTAAAATGAAAAAACGGAGCGAAAATTCGCTCCGTTTTTTCATCTTGCCTTAGCTATTCTCTAAACTTGCGCCACCGGATTAGAACGAGAGAAATCGTGATTCTTAATCGGTAACTCACGAACACGTTGGCCAGTAAGAATGTAGATGGCATTAGTCACTGCTGCTGCGATTGGTGGTGTAGCAGGTTCGCCGAGACCGCCCAGTGCTTCGCCGGATTCCACGATGTGGACTTCAATTTCTGGCGAAGTCGCCATTCTCACCATTTCATAATCCGGGAAATTGCCTTGGGCAACGCGTCCATTCTCTAATGTTATTTCACCGTAGAGTGCAGCAGATAATCCAAAAATGATTCCGCTTTCAATCTGTGCTTCCACCGTATCTGGATTCACTGCCCAACCACAATCGATAGCACAGGTTACTTTGTGCACGATGGGTTGATTGTCTGCGTCCATCGACACTTCGGCAACTTCAGCCACGAAACTACCAAAACTTTCTTGAACGGCGATTCCTAGGGCATGGCCTGCGGGTAAGTTTTGACCATAACCGGCGGCTTCTGCTGCAACCTCGAGTACTTTTCGATGACGGGGATGTTCTTGCAGTAGATCCATTCGCATTTGATATGGATTGACACCTGCCCGATGCGCAACTTCATCCATAAACGATTCAGTAAAGAATGTTTGTTGTGAATGATCCACGCTCCGCCAGGCCGCGATCGGAACATGAGTATCTCCGTCTACAACACGAATCGATTGATGCTCGATTCCATAAGGTATATGTGAGGCGCCAGGTACCTGAATAGGACCGGTAAAACGACTATGCCACGCAGTGACATTGTTATTTGCATCGAAAGCGGCCTTAAAATTGTTGTGCACTGCTGGGCGGTAATAATCCTGCTGCATATCATCTTCACGACTGAATACAGTCTTTACTGGCACATCAAATTCTTTTGCGATCAGTGTGGCGTGATCAATCATGTTCCAGTTAAAAGGTAATCTGCGCCCGTAACCCCCACCACAATATGTCTGATGAAAGGTGACGTTTTCTTCGGCCAATCCTGCAATGCTAGCAACCCGTCCCCTCATGCTGAGTGCGTCTTGAGTGCTGGTCCACATGTCAGCGCGGTCGCCCTGGATATGCACTGTACAGTTCATGGGTTCCATTGCCGCATGGGCGAGATAGGGCACCCGGTAGTTCGCTTCGATTACATCTGCAGCATTTTCTAATGCGGCTTCGGCATCACCCACTTCCTTATCAGTGCTGCCATTACTCTCCGCCAGCGCTCGATCAAAACGCGCGGCGATATCAGCACTGGAAATATTCTCATTATCAGATTCTTCAAAAGTTGCGTTTACCAACTCAAGCGCCTTTTTCGCACGCCAATAATTGTCGGCGACAACCGCTACTGAATCTTCTAATTCAACTACGCGCTCAACACCTCGTTGCGCAAGAGCTTCGCTTGCATCGACCGAGACAAGTCTGGTTCCGAAAACTGGAGCAAGCTTTATTGCCGCGTACAACATGTCTTCACTATGGGCATCGAGGCCATACATGGCAGAACCGTCAACCTTCGCCGGTATGTCGTTTCTGGAAATTGCCTTGCCCATAATGTTGAATTGCGAGCGATCCTTTAACACTGGATCTTCAGGTGGCTCTAATAAAGCTGCATCGGCAGCCAGTTCGCCGTAGCTGAACGAACGACCGGAAGCATTGTGATGCACATGACTTAGTTCAGTTGTTAATTCTGTAGTTGGCACATTCCAGCGATTTGCCGCCGCAGTAATTAACATTTCACGAGCAGCTGCACCGGCGGTTCGCATTGCAGTGTCTCCGGTATAACGCACTGAAGTACTTCCGCCTGTTGTTTGCAAATTCATTAACTCTGCCACTGCAAAGGCACTTACGTTGACTAAACCCATTAGGAAATTAGGTACACCAAACTCTCCGGCAAAACCTTTAACTAAATCGCCATTGGCAAACAAGTCGATTGCGGGCGCTTGTTCTATATTTATATCTTCCCAGTCTGCGTCGAGTTCATCCGCCGCCATCATAGATAATGCCGTGTGAATACCCTGGCCCATTTCAGAATGGGGTACATAAATCGTGACTTCGTTACTTGGATCAATCTTTATAAAGGAGGTGACAAATCGTTCCGTACCTTGAACCAATTCAGCATTGGCACGGCGATGTCGGGTAGGACGAGTCGCGGAATAACCAATGAGTACACCGCCACCAGCGACTGCGCCTGCTAAAATAAACCTTCTTCTATTCATCTTCATTGTTAGCCCCCTTTATGCAGTTGCCAGAGCGCGAATGGCTTTGCGCACTCTTGGATAGGAGCCACATCGACAAACGTTGGTGATGCCGGCATCAATTTCAGCATCAGTTGGGCTTGGATTGCTGGCTAGAAAAGAAGAGACCGCCATTATCATGCCGGATTGGCAGTAACCACACTGTGGAATCTGATGGTCGATCCAGGCCTGTTGAACTGCGGATAAATCAGGCGCTGAAGTATTGGTGCCTGCCACGGCAACGGCCAGTCCTTCAATGGTGATGATTTCCTGACCTTCAACGGCGGATACCGGAGTGACGCAGCTTCTTATGGCGTTGCCATTAACATGGACTGTACAGGCACCGCAGGATGCAATACCGCATCCGAATTTTGTACCGGTCATACCAAGTTCATCGCGAATTGCCCATAACAACGGCATATCCGCTTCCACATCCAGCGTATGTTCTACGCCATTTACCTTAAAAGTAGCCATTTCCATCCCCCTCATTAATGGGAACACAGTGATCCAAGCAGGATATAGCAGGGCACTCCGGGCATCAATCTGAAATTTCCCCAGAACCTACTCATCAATAGGATCATAGGTTGGGCTGTGGGAGAATGCGCAGCTTAGTTGAAGGTATTGATTACTGATTTATGGAATTTAACTACTCAGCTCTTGAAACCGTGGTTGTCGGGAAGTCTGTAAATGCTGAGTTGCCAAGATTGGCGGATAAACTCGAAGCAAATCGTATCTTTCTTTTTGCTTCTAACAGTTTAAGTCGCGCTACCAACAGTTTTGCTGAATTACGGGATTCATTGGATGAAAGATGCATTGGGCTGTTTGATCAAATCGGGGCTCATACTCCACGAGAAGACGTGCTTACTGCCTTAGCATCCGTTAAAGAGTCGGATGCCGATCTATTGGTTGCTCTCGGAGGAGGATCAATTATTGATGCTGCTAAAGCTGTGCAACTTGCACTCGATCAGGATGTAAAAACTGAAGATGATTTACTCGAGTATGCACAACACAGCGACGGTTCGCGAGGTTCGAAATGGGGAGATTTCAGTTTATTTACAGGTGGTTCAAAAATTCGACAGATAGCTGTGCCAACAACATTGTCTGGTGCAGAGTACAGTAATAATGCGGGAGTGCTTAACTCCAAAAATTCTGCAAAGGAAGGATATCGCGGAATCGATCTGTGCCCCCAATGCATTGTCTACGACCCACAACTCGCCACTCATACTCCTGAGTGGTTATGGCTTTCAACAGCAATTCGGTCGCTGGATCATGCGATTGAAGGATTCTGTTCTAATGAAACTACTCCCTTTTTAGATGCCCATTTTATCGAAGCAATGAAATTGTTTGCAGATTCATTGCCAAAAGTTAAAACCGATTCAGAGAATCTTGAAGCTCGTGCGGAAAATTTTCAGGCTGTTTGGTTGGCTTGTTGCGGATTAGGAACGGTATCTCATGGTGCCAGTCATGGTATTGGCTATATTCTCGGAAGTTACTGTAGTGTTCCTCACGGTCATACATCGTGTGTTATGCTTCCAGCAGTTTTGCAATGGAACAGTAATGGGTTCTCCCAAAGACAAAAGAATATTTCTGATGCACTAGGTAAGCCCAATCTCAGCGCAAGTGATGCGGTAAAAGACCTGGTTTCAAGCCTGGGTCTTCCCACTTCGTTACAGGAAGTTGGAGTAAAGGAAGAGCATCTGGATGAAATAGCTGCACGGGCAATAAAACACCCTGTCGTCAGACGTAATCCCAGGAGTCTCACAGATGCAGCCCAAGTGCGAGAGATTCTACAACTCGCCTGGTGAGCCTGGCCAAATTGTGATGTGATCGTCGATACAAACTCAGATATTGAAGCTAGAATAAGAATAGTAGCTACATGCTTGACTAGATATCCAAAATCTACCAATTCATTGGAGGCTAATCCCAATGAACACTGAGCAAGAAGCAGTAGAAGAGAACATTCCTAAAGTTACTTATTTCGACGCCCGCGGTCGAGCCGAAGTTATTCGTATTCTATTAGAAGAAACAAATACGACTTATCACGAAAGAAGAATCTCAATAGAAGAGTGGCCGGAACTAAAATCTAATTTCACCTTTGGCCAACTGCCAGTTTACGAAGAGGGAAGTCTGCTGCTCAATCAATCAAACGCAATCTATCGCTACCTGGGCAGAAAATTCGATCTCTATGGAGACAGCATGTTTGAGCATGTTCGTTGCGATATTGTTCAGGAAACCTTTGTAGATGCACAGAATACTCTGGGGGGATTTTTCTGGAATCCAGATTTCGAAAAATTACGGGATGAATTTGAAAAAAGTGAACTACCTGATCTTCTTCTAAGGATGCAGGGATTGTTTGAAACTAACAGTGAAAATAGTGGATACTGGGTTGGCAATCGATTAAGTTTCGTCGACATCATCGCCTGGCATTTTCTAGATTACGTCCGGCCCTTTTCGCTAAAGACCTTGTGTCAATTCGAGCAGCTCTGTCGTTTTAAAGAACTAATCGAAGAGCGACCTCGAATTTCTGCCTACCTGAATTCAGACAGAAGGCCTAAAACCATGACCGTAGATCTCGCTCCATTCGGCGGAACTCCTGAAACCAGTTAAGCGATGACCTCAACAATTAAAATAATTCTATTCTTTGTTGTTTCCTTAATTGCTAATACTCTAAGTGCACAATCAGAGGATTCTAATAGCAGCTTCGTAAAATTTGTCGCTGGAAGCGGGGAATGGCAGGGGGAGCTGCAAACTGCAATAGTCAGTTATGAGAATTCGGACGGAGTTATTGTCGATTTGGTTTCGGCAGTACATCTAGGTGAAGTTGAGTACTACGCAGAACTGAATGATTACTTTAAACAACAGGATGCAGTGCTTTACGAACTGGTTGCTTATGAAGATGACAGACCATCTCCAGAGACTGTTATTGAGAATGTGTCCGCAGTTAGTTTTTTGCAGCGTACACTTGGTAATTTTTTGGATGTAAGTTTTCAACTAGAGCAGATCGATTATTCACCTGAAAATTTCATACATGCCGATCTAAATCCTGATGAGTTAATGCAAATCATGGAAGAAAAGAATGAAAATTTCTTTTCAATGTTTCTCTCCCTTGCCACCGCACAACTCGCCAGTGAACAAGCCGCAATGCAACAAGGAGAAGCCCCTACATCCTTTACTATGCTGGCAATAGTCAATGCCTTGTTAGCAGAAGATCAAACGGCGGCGTTTAAGTACTTGTTTGCAGAGGAGCTTGGACGTAGTGATGGTCTTATAGTGGGCCCCGAACTCGAGAATCAAATCACAATTCTGGGTGATCGGAACCGAGTTGCATTGCAAGTATTGGGCAAGTCACTGAAAGATCCCTCTTATAGAAAAATCAGCATTTTTTACGGTGCGGCGCATATGCCGGGAATAGAAAGAGAGTTGTTCAGTAGTTTCGATTTTGAGCGGACTGAGCAAAGTTGGGTAACTGCCTGGAAAATGCCATAGTGCTGTTGATTGCCCGTAAATTCCGGTGGATGGGAATGAATTGGCGGTTATTACAGTTGACTAGAACGTTTTTAACAGGACAATAGGCAAACGTTTCGCAATTGAGGCAACTCCACATAGAAGGGGGGATTTTGGGGGTTAAATACTGCCAGGAGCTGAAACCGAAAGGGCACTCCGAGCTTCCGTTGTAAAACAGTCTGAGCTTTTTGAATTACAAAAATGGTGGATACATTTATGAAAAAATTAGTTAGCGGATTCTTGGCAATGACTCTGGCTGTTCTGGTTGGCTGTGCCGCGGGAACTCCTCCGGGGGTTGGGGTATGGGATGTTGAGATGAATACACCTTTGGGTGCATTACCTGCTGTCTTGACATTAAATGCCGATGGTTCTGGCAGTATGTCAGCCGACGGGCTCGGTGAAGCGCCAATTTCAGGTGTTGCCTATGATGCCAATGGTGTGGCCTTCCAGGCTGAAGTTGATGCCCAGGGCCAAACTTTGGTACTTGAGTTCAGCGGAACCGTCGAAGGCGATGCAATAGATGGTGAATTCGACAGTGACTTTGGAGCTTTTGGAGTTTCTGGTTCGCGTCAATAAAACAGAACGAACAAAAAAAGGGGATTCAATTGAATCCCCTTTTTTATGCTCAGATTTCTTAAATCACATTAAGTCTTAAATCTTCGGTAACCCTGCGTAAGTTTTCTTGTGCATTGGGACTATTAGGATGTACGTCGACTAAGTTTTCAAATGCTTGCTTTGCCTCACTTAATTGTTCCTGTTGCAAATAGACCAATCCTAATCCAGACAGCGCACCAAAATGTCGCGGTTCGAGTTCGAGCACTTTTTCAATATCCGCAATGGATTCCTCATAATTTCCAAGAATGTAGTGAAGCGTAGCCCTTCGATTCCACCCTTCAGCGTAGTCAGGAAAACTTTCAACCAATTGTGAAAAGATAAGCATGGCATCGGCATAACGATTGTAGTTCATGCGGGTCACACCCAATTGCAAGAGTTGTTCAACATCTTCGTTGGGATGCTCGAACCAAATTTCCCAAATCTGGTTTTCAGTTGCTCGAATAGTCGGAAGATCAGAACTAATCAACAAGGTGGAAAATAGACCGTCCAAACGGATGTCAGTTTGATCTGCAAACAGTGTAGCGGGGATAAAGAGAAAGCTCGTAAACAGGAGCCGCAACATACGCATAGCGATAGTCCACTAAATTCTCAACAGAGGCAGTTTGAGTATAGCCCCAGTGAGCTCGTCGTGGCTAGCCAAAGCTGACTGCTTAGAAAGTTGCAGCGCTGGCCTTAAGCCAATCATCTCGATAGAAATCTGGAACCGTATCACTTAGTAATTGGCCCTCGACCAGCGGCTCATAGATCTGATCGAAATTTCGAGGGCTTCCTTCCAATCGGGAATAGAGATCGGAAGGCTCTAGATCACAGGGATTACTAAATCCCATTGCGCCACAAAGGTCCAGAAAAGCGTGCACAGTCGCCTGATGAAAGTTACGAACTCGTTCGGATTTCTCAGGCACATTAATTGCTCTGGCTCTTGAAGGATTTTGCGTGGCTATACCAGTAGGGCAGTGATTAGTGTTACAACTTTGTGCCTGAATACAGCCGAGGGCCATCATCATGGATCGCGCCGCATTGACTGCATCGGCACCAACAATGATTTTTTCCAGCATGTCGAATCCAGTTGCGGTTTGACCCGAACTTATAACTTTCACGTGTTCTCGAATGCCTGCACCTAATAGCACCTGATTTACATAGTAAGTTGCTTCCAGACAAGGTGTCCCGAGACGATTGGAAAATTCAACTGGCGCTGCACCGGTACCACCTTCCGCGCCATCGACTGTAATAAAATCTGGATAGATTTTGGATTCCAACATGGCTTTTACTATTGCCAGAAACTCAGTTTTTCTACCTAAACAAAGCTTGAAGCCAACAGGTTTGCCATTACTTAAATCACGTAGCCGTTTAACAAAGTTTAACAATCCTGCTGGTGAATCAAACTCTGGATGAGTGGGTGGTGACAATACGGTTTTGCCAACTTCAACCAAGCGAATCTTGGCGATCTCCACTGTAACTTTAGCGCCAGGCAGTACCCCGCCATGTGAAGGCTTGGCTCCTTGGGATAACTTAATTTCGATCATTTTTACAACGTCTAGATTGGCCCTCTCTTGAAACGAGTCATCGTTAAAAGTACCGTCTGGATTACGACAGCCGAAGTAACCTGTGCCAATTTGCCAGATTATGTCGCCTCCATGTGCTAAATGGTGTTCGCTCATACTGCCTTCGCCAGTGTTATGCGCAAAGTTACCCAATGCAGCGCCTCTGTTTAGTGCGGCAATTGCGGTAGAACTGAGTGCCCCAAAACTCATTGCTGAAACGTTTAGGCGTGAAGCGCTATAGGGTTGTTTGCAATCAGGTCCGCCTATGGTGACGCGTTCATGTTCATGGCTAACTTCTGTTGCTTTTATTGAATGGGAAATACTGCGGTAGCCATCTTCAAGGATGTCTTGCTCAGTTCCAAAGGGAAGAGTGTCGTTGGCGGATTTGGCGCGACGATAGATTAAGCTACGTCGTTCTCTACTGAACGGCTTTTCATCTACATTGTTTGCAATAAAGTATTGCTGAATCTCCGGCCGAATGTACTCCAACAGATAACGAATGTTGGCCAGCACAGGATAGTTACGACGGAGATTACTATCGCAGAAGAATAACTCGAACGTACCTACCAGTGTCCATGCGAGCAGGATAAGAAACAAAATTAGTTGGAACGGCGATGAAGTGAGTGACTCAAGCGAATACGAGCCCCCGATGCTCCTATGCAACCAGAGCAAACTCAATGGCATGAAGATCAGGGCGATTGCCCAATACAAACGAACAACAGGGGTCATAATGTCCTCTCCTTTAGAAACTAAACAGAGGACCGGCAGTTTAGAAATTCATTACGAAGGTGACTGCAGTTTCCATGTCTGTTTCTTCTCTTCCAACAGGAACGTCAGTTTGATGCTTAAGTCGCAATGAAAGTCGTAGTGAGAGATTTTCCAGCACCTGGGTTGTTATGCCGGAATCAGAACGATAAATATTGGAATCCGTACCATACTCCATTGCGAGCTCCTGGGTAAAAGTTGCAGATTCACTAATTACCCATTCGTAATTGCCGGCTAATCTCATTATTGGCTCGTCAAAATCTGAACCATCAAGGCGCGACCAGCGAATACCAACACCAGCATTTAGCACCAGGTCCATATTGCTTCGATTCTGAAGAAATCCTCGTCCGTATGAGAATGTTAAGTCAGACTGACTATCGAATCCGCTAAAACGATCATCTTCATGGGAAGCTCGAGCCAGGAAAAAACTATCCTCGGTAAATTCGTAGTTTGCGCTGGCTACACCGTAAAAGCGCTGACCTTTGGTTTCATCATCACTTGCTGAATAGATTCCATCAAGGGTGAATCCGTATTCCCAACTGTTTCGAGTAAAGGCAACGTTGCCGGCAAAATTAATTGATTGCTCGTCTGTATTTCCAGAAGTGAAAAGGGCGCCTACTTCGAGTTCTCGCGTAATTCCGCTTGGCTGTTGGGCAAGCACCGAAGTAGCCAGCATGGCCAGTAAGACGCATAACACTGGTCTGCCTATTGTTTTCATGTCCATGTTCCTTCATTGATTTCGTTCGTACTACAGTGTTTCGGCAATTTGGCCTGATGGCTTAGTGCTCCTTGTGAAAAATTGTCACAAAAAAGCCCGATTTCCCCGGAACTTATCGGTAAAATCTAAAATCTTAGTTAGCTGGAGTCGCTCGAATAATTACGGTATAAAACCAAGTCATATGGATAGGTACTTGGATAGGTAAAAAATCCATCTAAATGAAAACCCTTTTTCTTCTGCGCCATGCAAAATCTTCTTGGGACGATCCTGAATTGAGAGATTTTGAACGACCTCTTGCAAAGAGAGGAATGAACGATGCACCGGTAATGGCAGGTCGATTTGTGGAAAGAGACAGCAAGCTTGGCTGCATAATTTCATCGCCAGCAAACCGGGCCAAATCAACTGCGAAATTATTTGCTGAGAATATTGGTTATCCGGTTGATGATATTGTCAGCAATCCTGAATTGTACTTTGCCGGAACAGGCATGTTCCTAAAGGCAGCCTCTTTGGTGGATGAAAATTGCGATTCAGCCATGCTGGTTGGGCACAATCCCGCAATTACCGAATTTGCCAATATGATGGCTAATTCAGATATAGATAATGTTCCAACCTGTGGATTAGTAGAGTTAAGCTTGCCCATAGGTAACTGGTCAGATGTAGATAGTGGCATCGCTACATTGATCGAATTCGATTATCCCAAAAAGAAATCTTAGAAAGAATTATGAAATTTGTAAAAATGAATTATCGAGTATTACTGTTTTTCGCTATTAGCATTGTTCTAGTAGCTTGTGGTGAATCGCCTTCGGAGTCAGTTGGGGATAATCAATCAGAGCAGTTGTCGGCGGCAGAAATGGAACTCGTTCAAGGACAAGTGCAAGATCAATTACAAGAGACTGATCGTTGGTACTCGTCGGAACAAGTTGCGATGGGAGCGAGTGTTTTCTCTCAAAACTGTGCCGAGTGTCATGGGCCCAATGCCGAGGGTACAGTAGAGGATTGGCGCCAGCGTCTGGACGATGGCAGCTTTCCACCACCACCGCTAAACGGATCTGCCCATGCATGGCATCATCCTAATGCTATGTTATTGCAAGTCATCAACAATGGCGGTGAGGCCTACGGTGGGAACATGCCACCCTTTGATGAGGTGTTAGAGGAAGAAGAGAAGCTCGCGGCAATTGCTTTTTTCCAGAATTTTTGGACCGATGAAATTTATTCTCAATGGGAGCAAATGGGTGGTGCGAATTAAGTTATTAGTTGCTTTGCTGTCTTGTCTTATTGCGAATTTTGCAGCTGCGCAACTCGTTGTGCCATCGCAGTGGGAGTCGGAGCTTCATTCCGATCATGAGCTCATTGGAAAAATTTGGGATAGTGGAAACAACAGTTTTATTTCAGCAGAAGAACTTGCACAGATATCTCAAAGTGCAAGCTATCTAATCTTAGGCGAAAAACATGATAATCCGGATCATCATGCTTTGCAGTTAGCTTTCGTAAATCTACTTTTAGACAACGACAAGTTAGGACAGCTCACTTTTGAAATGATGGAGAGCGATTCACAAGACTTGCTAGATCAAATCCAAGAAGAAGAATTGGGTTCTATAGAAGAACTGAAAGAGTACCTGGATTGGGATGAAGAAGGGTGGGACTGGAGTTTTTACGGCCCACTTTTACAAGCTGCTTACAGCGCCGATATACCTCTTGCTGCTGGCAATATTACTAATGCGAGAATGGGTGAAGTCTATGGGCTTGAGTCTTCACCAGACGAATTTGATGTATTGGATGAACTAACATTTGCACAACTAAATTTAGATATCGATGAAAGCCATTGTGGTTTATTACCTGAATCCCAATTTCCGGCGATGGTAAGAGTACAACAAGCTCGGGATTATTCGATGGCCTCCAGCCTGGCGGAACCCAGCAATGGCTCAGTCGTAGCTCTTATTACAGGTAACTACCATGCCAGAAAAGACTTGGGCGTTCCCAACTACTTGGTAGCGCAACATAACAACCTGTCGATGGATGACATCGTCTCAATCGGATTTATGGAAGTATCGCCGGAAGAGTTAAACCCCACAGCCTATTTACAGCAATATGGCGAAGTTGCGGCTTTTGACTTTATCTGGTTTACGCCGGTAATTTCAGAAGAAGATTACTGCGCGTCGTTACGTCAATAATAGCGTCAATTAAAGCTGAACTTTTTTCTCGAATGGAGACCAAAGAAAGGAGGGGATTTCCAGTCACATGCATGTCCCTATGTCACGACTACTGACTGGATTTCTCAAATGAGAATCAATGAATCCCCTGTTTCCTTATGTCAGTGTAGGCCAGCTTAATAAAAAGGAAAGGACTTTATCCTGCCTATAATTCATTTTGACTGACCAATTACTAGAGTACGGGCGCTTGAATAAATAACTGAATATAGAGACACTTGCTTAGACCTCAACCAAGATGAGAATTCATGAAGCTTATTAAACTTGCAAGCTGGACCACTGCACTATTTAGCCTGGCGCTGAGCGGTGTTGCCGGTGCTCAGGTGTATCCGCAGATCAGCGGTGCTGACGATCAAATATATGACTTAGGCTATGACGAGGCTGGCGAGTTTAATTTCGTGCGAGTACAGTTTGATACTTATTATGGCCGGGGATTCGGCTACGGCACCTGGTCTATTGATTTTCCCGACGCTGATATGAATTTCCTACGTGGCGTATCACGCCTGACGAATATTCGGGTCATGAGTGATCCAATCGTATTGCGTTTCGATGATGAGAAAATATTCGATTATCCTTTCCTTTATATGTTGGAAGTCGGGCAAGGTGGAGGAATCGTACTTAGTCCGAACGAAACTGAAAATTTGAGGGAGTATTTGCTCAGAGGTGGCTTTCTCCTCATCGATGATTTCTGGGGCCAGCAACAATGGAACAATTTTTATGCGGCTTTCAGTCAGGTATTCCCAGATCGGGAAATCATTGAGCTCAAACCCGATCACGAGATCTTTCATGTCTATTACGACATAGACGGTCCTCAACTTATTCCAGCCCTGTATCGTTCAGATGAATATGGCGAACAGGGGATCGATTTTGCCAGTAACCACGCTATCCTCGATGACGATGGCAGGGTGATGGTGCTTATCAATTGGAACTCCGATATGGGAGATGGTTGGGAACATACCTACCATCCCGCTTATCCAACGCGTTACGCGAACTCAGCTTATCGTCTCGGTATAAATTATCTAATGTATTCCATGACCCATTGATACCGACAATTCCTTAGCGTGAAACAATATAAAGAAGAAAGAGGCGCCGAATGAAAAAACTAGCTCTATTCCTATTTAGCTTGTTCTTGGGTAGCAATTTGTTTGCTGCAGTGCCCTATGACCATATTCATCTAACAGCTACTAGCGCCCAAGATGCTGTGAACTGGTATGTAAAACATTTCGGAGGTTCCGCTGGGAGATTTAATCGCGGAGACGCCGATCGAGTTCAATACCCGGTGGATCGAGTTTTCTATGATGAAATTTCCGTAATCTTTTTCGAACGTGAACCAACCGGTGGCTCAGTTGGAACCGGTGTGGATCATATTGGATTCTCCATGAATAATGTAGAAGAAGTCACTGCGTCTGCACTTGCCGATGGTGCTACACAACTTGGTGACTTGGTCGAATTCTCCGGTATGAAGATTGCATTTATTGAAGATCCCTGGGGAACCAAGATCGAATTAATCGATGATCCTGAAACTCGCGGTCTACATCACATTCATCTCTCCTCACCTGATCCTCGAAGTACTTTGGACTGGTATCAAGAAATCTTCGGTGGAGAAATTGTGCAGTGGAAGGGAGCGCTAGCTGCCATCAACTATAGCGACGTATGGCTGATGGCTGCTCAGGCCAGTGGGGAAATAATCCCAACCCAGGGGCGAGCCATGGATCATTTGGGATGGGCTGCGGAAAACCTGGATGAGTTTGGTGCGGTATTAGACGCAAACGCTGAGGTATTTACGATGGAACCACGAGAGTTTCGTGGTATTCGCATTTCTTTTGTGGAAGGACCGGACGGTGTGCGGATTGAAGTCGTCGAACCAGACTAGCGTTCCATTGGGTTAACTTTATCAGGATCGATTTCTAGACTCTGTAATTTTTTCTTCAGTTCCGCAGCAGTGATTTGCTTGTTGCGGAACAAACCTACCAACGCCGCATGGCAAATATAGTCGGTGCTGATTTCGAAATATTCTCGCAAATCAGGACGCGATTCGCTTAAGCCGTAACCGTCTGTTCCAAGAATCATAAAATTCTCTGGCATCCAGGGAGCTATGCTATTTGGCAACGCCTTCATATAGTCCGAGGCTGCAACATAGACACCCTCTGTCTCAGCAAACAGTTTTTTGAGATAGGGTCTTTTCTCTTTGCGTAGAGGATGCAGTCGATTGTGGCGATCGCATTCTTCCGCTTCCCGATAGAGCTCGTTATAACTGGTAACGCTCCATACTGAAACTTCACAATCCATCGCTTCCAATTTGTCTTTTGCCGCCAACACCTGTTGCATGATTGAGCCACTACCCAATAAATGCACCTGAGATGAATTTTCCGATTTCGTGGATTGATAGTGGTAAGCGCCGGCAAGAATACCTTCTTGTACTTGTTTCTTCTCAGGCATTGTTGGCATTTCGTAGTTCTCGTTATATGCCGTAATGTAGTAGAAGATGTTTTCCTGCAGCTCGTACATGCGGCGAATTCCTTCTCGCACTATGACCACGAGCTCATAAGCGAATGCTGGATCGTAACTCTTCAAATTTGGAAACGTGTTAGCAATAAGCTGTGAATGCCCGTCTTGATGCTGAATACCTTCGCCGTTTAGCGTGGTCCTTCCAGCAGTGCCTCCAATTAGAAATCCGCGGCACATCATGTCACCGCAAGTCCAAATCATGTCTCCCACTCGTTGAAATCCAAAGATGGAATAGAAGAAATAGAACGGAATCATCGGCAAACTATGAATCGAATAGGCGGTACCGGCTGCCAAGAATGATGCCAGCGCACCAGTTTCACAGATTCCCTCCTGCAATATCTGTCCATCCTCCGCTTCGCGATAGGCAAGCAGGGTATCGGCGTCAACAGGAGTGTATTTTTGTCCTTGTAATGAAAATATGCCGGCAATCTTAAATAGCGCTTCCAGGCCAAAGGTACGCGCTTCATCGGGAACTATAGGGACGATATATTTTTTCAGAGATTTGTCTCTCAACAAGATCGAGAGAATTCTTACTAGTGACATAGTTGTCGATTGACTACGAATACTCTTGCTCGTAGTTAGTGCATCGAAACTGGAAAGTGGTGGTGGAGATAGTTTTTCACATTCATTTAGACGTTCAGGTAGAGGACCGCCTAGTTCTTTTCTGCGCGCCTTTAGATACTGAATTTCCGGGCTGTTGTCTAAGGGTTTGTAGAACTGCGCTTGTTTAATGTCTTCATCGCTCAGAGGAATTCCAAGATTTCTTGCAATCGCCAGGCGTTGCTCATCATCGAAATTCTTTTTCTGGTGTACGCTGTTGCTACCTTGCGCACCAATCATGCCATCACCCTTAACTGTTTTAACTAGAATGACAGTTGGCTTGCCGCCGCTGTTAATGGCGCGATGAAAAGCCGCAAATACTTTCCTGGCATCCTGCCCGCCTCGCTTTATCTGTTTTACTTCCTCATCGCTGAGGGATTCCATCATATGTTCTAACTCTGGATTTCCATCAACCCAATGTTCTCTTTGACGGTCACCGGTCAGAACAGAGTATCGTTGATAGTCACCATCGACACACTCTTCCATACGTCTGCGCAATGTCCCGTTTCGATCCTGGCCTAACAGTATGTCCCAGCCACCACCCCAAATTACCTTGATGACATTCCAGCCAGATCCAGTAAAGGAAGCTTCTAGTTCCTGGATGATTTTGCCATTACCTCTTACTGGGCCATCGAGTCGTTGCAGATTGCAATTAACTACGAGTATGAGATTGTCCAGATTTTCTCTCGAGGCAATATTGATGGTCCCGAGAACTTCTGGCTCGTCAGTTTCTCCATCGCCAATAAAACACCAGACTTTGCCGCCAAGTTTCGATTTTAATCCGCGATTTTCTAAATACTTGGCAAACCTTGCCTGATAAATTGCAGTTGGTGTCGACAATCCCATTGATGCATTAGCTACCTGCCAATAGTCTGGCATTGAGCGGGGATGTGGGTAGGAAGTTAAGCCCCCATCTCCCTGTAGTTCCCGGCGATAGTTTTGCAGTTTCTCCTTGTTGAGCTCGCCTTCTAACCAGGAGCGAGCATAAACCCCCGGCGCCGCATGAGGTTGTAGTATGACCAGATCACCGCCGTAGTCTTTCGACTTCTTTTTGAAAAAGTGGTTAAAGCCAACTTCCATCATGGTGGCTGCCGACGCATAAGTGGCAATGTGCCCACCGACCCCTGCACCAGAGTCTTGCCCTTGCAACACCATGGCCATGGCATTCCAGCGCAGTATATTTTCTATTCGCTGTTCTATCTCCAGATCCCCTGGATAAGCAGGTTGTTCGGTGAGGGGAATGGTATTTAAGTAAGGAGAATTAACCGCAACTGAGCTGGCTTTGATTTGATTTTGACTGCGCCAGGAAGAAAGACTTTCGAGGATGTGATTTACGCCAGCTGTCCCATAAGCATCATAGATATTTTCAATGGCTTCCAGCCATTCTAGTTTGTCTTCTTCGATACCTGGTGGATACTGACGTTTATTCATTCAAGTCTTATATATTCCAAATTGTTCAGGTTTTGCGCCGCGAGAAAGTCATTAATTAGTTCGGCATCTCGCTCCACGCAGCTGTCACTGTTATTAAAAATATATTCAATACTACTTAGCTCGATCTCTTGCGCTTTGGCAACGGTGTTTTTGAAGGTATCAATCTCCATAGGAGGCAGACCTCGATCGCTGTAGAAATCGATTAGAAGTCGAATTTCTTTTTGGGTCAGATTTTCAGCCAGTATTTGGACAATACCAGGTTCAAACTGCTCCCAGGCATAAACTTCAGCGTAACAAGCTGCGATTGAATTTTTCAGGTTTTGAGGTAACGCGATAGCGACGGACATATTCACAATACTGGAATAGGTCCGAATAATTTTGCGGGTCTGGTCTAACGCCATCAATTCGAATCGGTTCCCGAGATTTGTCACTCGCAGAAGACGATTTGCGTCTCGAACTGCATCAGCGTAACTGAAGGTTGAAACGAAACACAGACTGGCAAAGAGAATAAGTACTTTTATCTTCACAAACTAGTTCGATCACCGTTGTCATGGATCACAGTCATTCTACTGCATCGATTTTAGGAGCAACAGTGGAACAACAAGGCTTCCATTTGCTCTGAGTACGATCTCTAAAAGTAAGGATCTGCTCCGATTCCGGATTTTTAACGCAGGTAATCTCTAAGTTTAATAATGACTGTCGATTCAATTCTGAGCTTCATCAAATTGCTAATTTCGAAGACTTTCTAGCCCAGATCAATTGACTGGCATTGGGTACAATGACAACATGCTGACAGTTGAAGACACGAAGAGATAATAACTAGTGCACGGCTCAAAGAGAGTGTTATTTCTAGACTTGGTGCTGTCAGTTTTTCGGTTAAACGGATTACTGATCGCCGAGGGTGACGACATGACCGAAGGGCTTGGCTTGACCCACGCCCGCTGGAAAGTAATTGGTGCCATTGCCTTGTCAAACAATGGACTCACGGTACCAGGAATTGCCAGGGTGCTAGGCCAGTCAAGACAGGCAGTGCAGCGAATAACAGACGTTATGGTTGAAGATGGCTTATTGGAATACCACAAAAATCCTAAACACAAACGCTCAGTTCTGGTGCTGCTTAGTGAGCAGGGTAAAGAGATTTATAACACGCTACGGGAAGTTCAGGATCCCTGGGCAATCGATGCCACTGAAGATATTCCAGTGGAAGAATTGGAAACGGCGCTCCGATTAATTCGCCGTTTGATCAAGAAATTTAATTAGCAGCATCTCAGCTCATGAGCGATTTCACTACCAGACTACCGAAAAATCTTTATCGTGCAGAACAAGTTCGAGAGCTTGATCGCATCGCTATCGAAGATAAAGGCATTGCGGGATTTGAATTGATGCAAGCTGCCGCGGCCGCCTCATTCAATGCTCTGCAAGAACAATGGCCGCAAATCCGGCATCTCATGGTATTTGTAGGAAGTGGAAACAATGGCGGTGATGGCTATGTAATTGCGGCACTAGCGAAAGACGCAGGTATTGGCGCAGAGGTAATCCAGGTTGCAGAAAGCTCAAAGCTTACGGGAGACGCAAAACTGGCCTACGAGATGGCGCAGGAAAAACAAGTTCCCATGCATCTCTTTTCTGAAAGTGCATCAATCGCAGAAACCGACCATGCGCACACAGTCGTAGTAGATGCCTTATTGGGTACTGGCATAGATCGCGAAGTAGCTGGTGATTACGCATTGGCCATAACTAGAATCAATGCCATGCAATGCCCGGTTGTCGCCATCGATATTCCGTCTGGATTAAGCGCCGATACCGGCAAGTGTTTGGGCAGTGCGATCGAAGCAGATTTAACAGTTAGCTTTATCGGCATGAAGCAAGGATTGCTCACCTGTCAGGGAAGAGACTTCGCCGGTGAGATTGTCTATGACAGTCTCGATGTGCCAGAAGATGTCTTTACTGGAAAATCATCGCCGACGCCATCAGCAACTCGAATAGATATTAATGATGCTACCCGGCACCTTTTGCCAAGACGCAGATCTTCCCACAAAGGAAATCACGGTCATGTAGTAGTCATCGGCGGTGACTATGGCTACGGGGGGGCTGCGCTCATGGCTGCTGAAGCAGCACAACGCAGTGGATCTGGGCTAGTAAGTGTTATTACGCGGTCCCAGCATCGTTCTGCCATTTTGGCCAGAAGACCAGAACTAATGGTTCTGGGAACGGAAGACGATGATACTGAGACAGACGAACTGGTAAAGAAAGCGACTGTTATCGTTATTGGACCTGGACTTGGGAACAATAAATGGGCAAGGCAACTTCTCCAATCAGCGTTGAGCGGGCAACAGGCCGAAGGTACACCATTAGTTGTCGATGCAGATGGTCTAAATCTTCTTGCCGAAAGAGTAGAGTCAGGTGCGCCGATAAAGCGCAGCAACTGGATCATGACACCTCATCCTGGCGAGGCAGCTTCGCTACTTAATACTTCAGTAGCAGAGGTTCAATCAGATCGTTTTAGTGCAGTTGCGAAATTGGCAGAATTCTGGGGCGGTGCTTGCTTGTTAAAAGGCAGTGGCAGTCTTATCTGCAGTGAAGCTCATAACAACGCGATTTATCTTTGCACTGAAGGCAATCCAGGAATGGCAACAGGCGGTATGGGTGATGTACTTACTGGCATTGCCGCAAGCCTGGTTGGCCAGGGTATGGAACTAACGGATGCCCTCTGCTGCGCAGTGTCGATTCACGGCGAGGCCGCTGATTTGGCAATGGCTAACGGTGGTGAACGTGGAATGACTGCAACAGATCTTTTTCCTTATATTAGGCAATTGGTAAATCCTTCATTAAATTAGCTGTTATGAAAGATCATCAACTGTTTCTCTCTGATGAAGAAGCCACTATTAGCTTTGGTAAGGATCTTGCGCGGGCGACCTTCGGCAATACTGTTAATGCAGATAAATTAGGAGAAGGTATAGGGACAGAAACAATAGGAGGAGTAATTCACTTAAATGGTGAGCTGGGCGCAGGTAAGACTACGTTAACTCGAGGAATCATGCGCGGTTACGGTTACAACGGCGCAGTTAAAAGTCCTACTTACACTTTGGTTGAGCCTTATGAATTTGAAAAGTGCCATATCTACCATTTTGATCTCTATCGCTTAGCCAACCCGGTAGAAGTGGAATATCTTGGCACTGAAGACTATTTTCAATCCAAAAATCTATGCATCGTCGAGTGGGCAAATCGCGGCGCTGGCATAATTCCAAGTGCTGATCTGACCATCGATCTCGAAACCGAAGGAACAGGTCGCCAATTAAATTGTCAAATTCATTCAGAAAAAGGCCTTAAGATCGCCAAAAGATTGTGGAAATAAGGCCGAAATCTATAGACATGTTGAAGTACGCCAGAAACAAGTGAATGAATATTCGTAGTAATTACAAGTACTTAGCAATAGTCGCCTTAGCCGCGAGCAGCGCGCTCGGGCTAAATTTAGCCTTTGCTGCCAGTATTGATGAAGTTCGCATGTGGCGAGCGCCCGATCATACTCGGCTAGTCTTCGACTTAAGTGACAATGTGAATTACAACTTATTCACTTTGGATAGTCCTCATCGGGTCGTCATCGACATTGAAGATTCCATATTGAATGATGATTTTTCTGGACTCGATTTTAGCAGTAGCCCAATTGAAGCCGTGCGCAACGGCGTTCGAAATGGTGACGATTTGCGCATCGTCTTGGATCTTACCCATGAAATAAATCCTTCCAGTTTTACCCTGGCTCCCAATAGTGAACTCGGTAATCGTTTGGTAATAGATCTTTACGATCTGGGTTCTGTAATTCCAGACACAGCGCCAATAGTAAATCCAATTACTCCAGTAAGTTCTGATGAAAGAAGAGATCTCGTCGTTGCTATCTCCGCCGGCCACGGAGGAGAAGATCCGGGCAGTATCGGTTACGACGGTCGCATAAGAGAAAAGAACGTCACCTTGGCAATTTCACGCTACCTGCGGGATTACTTTAATTCCATACCTGGATACAAACCGGTAATGATTAGAGACGGGGACTACTATGTGAATTTGCAACGTCGACCGCAAATTGCACGAGAAAATAGAGCCGATGTATTTGTTGCCGTACACGCTGATTCCTATAGTAGTAGTCGCGCTAATGGAGTAACTATTTATGCACTGTCAGGGGATCGGGCCGACCGTGAAAATGCCCGTAGAGTTGCCGAGAAAGAGAACAGCTCAGATCTCTTGGGCGGGGTCGGGGGCGATCTAGTGATAGGCGGTCTTGACGATGATGTGGCATTGACCCTGGTGTCTTTGCAAATGGCCTGGAGTATGGAGCAGAGCTTGATAGCCGGGACGAGTGTTCTGGAGTCCCTGGATGCGGTAACTCGCTTGCGTCGAGATAAAGTCCAACAAGCTTCGTTTCAAGTGCTCAATTCACCAGATATACCTTCTATATTAATAGAGACTGGCTACCTCACTAATCCCAACGAGGCACAACGGCTCAACTCTTCCGGCTTTCAACGTAATATGGCGCAGGCTATTGCCCAGGGAATCATGAATTATTTCTACGATGCTCCGCCGCAAGGGACTTTAGTTGCCTGGCAAAAAGAAAATGGCATTACACCGGGAACTTACACGGCCAGGTCAGGAGATAATCTGTCCGAGATAGCCGAGCGCTTCGGATTAACTCTCGGTGAATTGAAAACTCTGAATAACTTGAGATCGGACACGATTCAGATTGGTCAGGTATTAACACTTCCCGGTGGCGGACCCATTCGTGTGTCAGAACACACCATTTTAAATGGTGAAACCCTGTCTGAAATTGCCGCCCGATATTCTGTGACTCTTGCCAATTTGCGTGCTGCGAATAATCTATCCAACGATATAATTCTTGTTGGACAAGTATTGAAAATTCCCACCATCTAAATCCTCTGTTCGTTCTCCATAGGATTCGAGAATGATAATGCTACAATGCATGCACTAGTCACAGTATCCACGTTCGTTCATGAATCGAATTAACTTACTCAGTCAAAGACTTGCAAATCAAATTGCCGCAGGTGAAGTGGTTGAACGGCCGGCATCAGTCGCTAAAGAGTTATTGGAAAATAGTCTCGATGCTGGCGCCGATCGGATTGAAATTGATTTAGAGCAAGGAGGTGTAAAGCTCCTTCGAGTTAAGGATAACGGTAGCGGAATCGTGAAAGACGATTTGGCCTTGGCCCTTAGCCGACATGCGACAAGTAAGATTACCAACTTGGAAGATTTAGAAAGTATTGGCAGCTTGGGCTTTCGTGGCGAAGCATTGGCAAGCATCAGTTCTGTTTCCCGCTTGGCAATGATGTCGAGATCTGATTCAGACGAAGAAGACAATGGCTGGAAAGTTCAGGTTGAAGGCCAGAACATGAACGCGAAAGTCGAACCCATCGCCCACCCACGAGGCACAACTGTCGAAGTTAGGGATTTGTTTTTTAACACTCCCGCACGAAAAAAGTTTCTAAAAACGGAAAAGACAGAATTCACACGTATCGATGAAATAGTCAAACGCATCGCCCTGAGTCGGTTTGATGTGCAATTTTCGCTACAGCATAATCAGCGCAGCATTCACAAGTTACTGCCGGCTAAATCAGAACAGGAACAGCAACGCCGAGTTGCTCTCGTTTGCGGACCTGCATTCGTAGAGAATTCAGTCTACATCGATGTGGAACGCGCTGGCCTGCGCTTGTGGGGTTGGGTAAGTTTGCCAACCTTTTCTCGAAGCCAGGCTGACCTACAATGTTTTTATGTAAATGGAAGAATTATTCGTGACAAGCTTGTTACCCACGCCGTTAAACAAGCCTATCGAGACGTGTTGTTTCACGGAAGACATCCAGCCTATGTGCTTTACCTGGAACTCGATCCAGCAATTGTTGATGTAAACGTACACCCAACAAAACATGAAGTACGTTTTCGAGATAGCAGACTCGTACATGATTTTCTTTTCAGTTCGCTGCATAAAGCACTAGCGGAAGTTACTCCTAAAGATCAAATGACAGGAGAGACTTCGAATCCGAATATAAAAATAGTCGACTTACCAAGTTCAGAAAACAAGCAAGCAAAAGCGTTTGTCTTTCAGAGCCCTCTAAGTCTGCAAGAAGCTTCGCCACCTCCTTACCAAGTTGATCCACATTCTGCAGGCGGTTCACTCGCGAGCGTGCAGGATCAGCTAGCTGTATTAGCCAAGCTAAGCAGTGACAATGAAGAAGTCCCGCCCCTGGGTTATGCGGTAGCTCAAATCCATGGCATTTACATTTTGGCGCAAAACAAAGAAGGGCTAATTATTGTCGATATGCACGCGGCCCATGAGCGAATCACCTATGAACGAATGAAGCTTGCTTGCGAGAATGAAGAACTAAAAATGCAGCCATTACTTGTACCACTTTCAATTGCAGTAAGTCAGGCTGAGGCAGATTGTGCCGAAGAGCAGCAGCAAGTATTACTTAAACTGGGCATTGAACTTGAGCGAGTTTCTGCAGAGGCAATCGTTATTCGACAAGTGCCTTCTATTCTGAAAGATTCGAATATTGAACAAATGGTGCGGGATGTTTTATCCGATGTGTTGGAGTATGGCAGCAGTGATCGAATCCAATCCCATCAAGATGCACTACTATCCACAATGGCTTGTCACGGTTCAGTTCGAGCTAATCGGCATCTTACTATTCCAGAAATGAATGCCTTGTTGCGAGATATGGAAGCAACTGAACGTAGCGGCCAATGCAATCACGGCAGACCTACCTGGGTTTATCAGAGTCTTGATGAACTGGACAAACTTTTTCTTCGTGGCCAATAACAACGCTTTCGATTGCAGTGAATCAATCAAACACTAAACCCAATGTTTATTGCCTGATGGGTCCAACATCATCGGGCAAAACCGGCATGGCCGTTGAACTTGTGCAGCGCTTTCCTTTTGAAATCATCAATGTGGATTCGGCCCAGGTCTATCGCGGAATGGATATTGGCACCGGCAAACCGGATAAAGCGACTTTAAGTACTGCTCCTCATCGCCTAATAGACATCAAAGATCCAAGTGAAGCTTACTCAGCATCAGATTTTCGTGAAGATGCAATCCAAGAGATAGGCAATGTTTTAACCCTTGGTAAAACTCCATTACTGGTTGGCGGCACTATGTTGTATTTCAAAGTGTTGCGGGATGGTCTGGCGGCTATGCCCCACGCTGATGCAGAAATAAGAAGTGAAATTGAGACCTTGGCGAAGGAGAAAGGATGGGAAGAAGTACACCAAAAATTAGCACAGGTAGATCCCGATTCTGCTCAACGTATTCACCCTAATGACCCGCAACGCTTGCAACGGGCGCTGGAAATTTATCTGGTTTCAGGCAAAACCATGTCTCAGTTTCATGCTGAGGAACAGGAGAAAAAGGGCAAAGAGGGGGTAGCTCTGCCTTTTAATTTGCACTATTTCGCGATCCAACCGGAAGACAGAGACGTATTACATAAACAAATTGCCCATCGGTTTATGCAGATGCTCGAGGACGGATTACTAAAAGAGGTCTCAATCTTATATCAGCGCGAAGACCTGCATGAGATGCTTCCTTCAATAAAATCAGTAGGATACAGGCAAGTCTGGCAACATCTGGCGGGAGAATTAAGCTATGATGCAATGGTAGAAAAGAGTATTATTGCCACCAGACAACTAGCCAAGCGTCAGCTTACCTGGCTTCGCAGTTGGGAAAATCTGCGAAGTTTGCGAGATCCATCAGGTAAATCCATTGATACCGTCTTGAAATACGTGGAATCTACCGCAATATAGAACTTTATTACCGTATCACTAGTCACAATAGTGTCCAGTGACGATTTAGCGACTGTGGCGCTGGGCGCACCGCACCAAAGACAGCATTGTAGATTGCAAGGAGAAGAACAATGTCCAAAGGACATACACTACAAGACCCTTTTCTGAATGTACTTCGAAAAGAGCGAATTCCAGTATCCATTTACTTAGTTAGTGGCATCAAACTGCAAGGCCAGATCGAATCATTCGATCAATTCGTAATTCTGCTAAAGAATGCTGTGAGCCAGATGGTTTATAAGCATGCTATTTCCACAGTCGTCCCTGCGCGTATGGTTAAAATTCCAATGTCAGGGGCAGACTCTCAGGATGACGATAGCGGTGAACCAGGGAATGCCTAACAGGGCAGTGTGCCCGATTTGAGGTTTCTATTTGTTTTTTGAAAGGCCAGAATCTGGCGAGGTTTCAATTCTTGTTCATCTCTCGATCGAATCCGACAAGGAACGAGAGGATCCAATTGAATTTGAAGAACTAGCCTTATCAGCAGGCGCACAACCAGTAGAATTTATTACCGGTACTCGCAAACAACCTTCACCTAATTATTTTGTAGGCAGTGGCAAACTCGAAGAGATTGCTGCTGCAGTTCGTGCCCATAAAGCGCAGTTGGTTTTATTTAACCATGCTCTCACGCCGAGTCAGGAACGAAATCTGGAAAAAGTGTTTGAATGTCGCGTCCTCGACCGAACTGGTTTGATATTGGATATATTTGCCCAGCGTGCACGCAGCCACGAAGGCAAGTTGCAAGTTGAACTGGCGCAGCTGCAGCATCTAAGCTCTCGTTTGAAAAGAGGCTGGACTCACCTCGATCGGCAGAAAGGTGGTATTGGTCTACGAGGAGCAGGTGAAACTCAGCTTGAATTAGACCAGCGTATGATCGGTCAGCGTATTAAGGCGATTAACAAAAGCCTGTCTAAAGTGAGAAGCCAGCGCGAGCAAGGTCGACGATCGCGAAATAGAGCAGAAATTCAAACAATTTCTCTAGTCGGCTATACCAACGCCGGCAAATCTACATTGTTTAATGCGCTGACGAATTCGGATTCCTATGCAGCCGATCAGTTGTTTGCAACCTTGGATTCAACCCTAAGGCGCATCGAATTACCAAACTTCGGTACAGCGATCGTGGCGGATACGGTTGGGTTTATCAGTCATTTACCCCACCAGCTGGTGGAAGCTTTCAGGGCGACCTTAGAAGAAACGGCGGCAGCGGATTTGTTATTGCATGTCATAGATTGTGCACATGAATCTCATGCAGACTATATTGAAGAAGTTAACACCGTATTAGAGGAAATAGGGGCAGCATCCGTTCCTCAGCTGAAAGTCTTCAACAAGATCGATTTACTGGATGGGTTTGAACCAAGAATCGATTATGGGGAAAACGGTGTTCCCAAAAGAGTATGGGTATCTGCACAGCAGGGAATTGGCATCGATCTTTTACTGCAGGCAATGAGTGAAGCATTGGCAGGTACTCTGGTTGCTGAAACTATACGCATAGCGCCAGAACAGACCCGATTACGCAGTAAGTTATATGAAAAAGGATTCATCGAAGCTGAACGAATCGATGAAAGCGGTTTTTATCACCTTGGCGTTCGACTGCCGAAGCAGGAGTTGGAGCGGGTGATGCAACAAGGTGCAGTAATTGAGCAAACACCTGAATTAGTGGAATCATCGGATCCCGTTTGGACCGAAGGCGAACAGGCGCGAACCGCGTAGTTTGCTGATTTCAGGGCTTTTTAACTTTGCAAAATGCTGTGTTAATTCACAATTATTAGCTAAAATTGACCTCTTGTGTCTTAGAAGCTATGGAGAAACCAATGGCTTGGAATGAACCTGGAAATAACGGTAACGACAACGACCCATGGGGCGGTGGTCGTCGCGGCGGAGACCAGGGACCACCGGACATTGACGAAGTTATTAGAAATCTTACGAAGAAATTTAACAATCTCTTCGGAGGATCTGGTAGCGGCGGCTCAAGTAATAGTGGTGGCTCTCCCTCAACGCCTGGTGGTATTTCTGGAGGGCTGATTGCCGGCTTGGTTGTTGTTGTCGTCGTGATATGGGGATTCATGGGATTCTATATCGTCGACGCAGCAGAACAGGGAGTCGTTCTGCGCTTCGGAAAAGTTCTCGATACCACACCACAACCCGGACTGCATTGGAACCCACCACTCATCGATGAAGTCAATTTAGTCAACGTATCTGAACTAAATGCCAAAACCTATGAAAACAGAGCGATGCTTACGACCGATGAAAACATCATCGATATCGAAGTGACCGTTCAGTATTTGATTCAAGATCCAATCAAATACGTCATCGCTGTACAGAATCCTGAACGTAGTCTGGACAATGCTGCAGAATCCGCCATTCGCCATGTAGTTGGTGGCAATACGATGGAACAAATTCTGACAACAGGTCGTGATCGAGTTGCAGCCGACGTTGCTGAGCGACTGCAAGACTATATGGACGTCTATAACACTGGAATTTTTGTCAGTCAGATTAACGTTGTTGATGCACAACCACCTGATGGCGTTCGAGCGGCATTCGATGATGTTATTCGTGCTCGAGAAGACGAGCAGCGAGCGCAAAACCAGGCGCAGCAATACGCCAATCGAGTAATTCCTGAAGCACGTGGTGAAGCGCAGCGACAAATTGAGCAGGCAAACGCTTATAAGGAAGAAGTAATTGCCCGAGCTGAAGGTGATGCGTCTAGATTCGATCAGTTACTCTTCGAATACGAAAAAGCGCCAGCGGTAACCCGACAACGGCTTTACATAGATTCATTACAGGACGTGTTTACCGCAAGTAGCAAAATCATGATCGATGTCGAAGGTGGAAATAACATGTTGTATGTGCCTTTGGACAAGATCCTTGAACAGAGCGGAAGCTCAACAGCAAGACCACGCAGCTCTTCCGAGTGGCAAGATCTTGCCGATCAAATAGCACCTTATTTACAGGGCCCCTCCAGTGCAAATGCAGTTGATAGAGCACGGTTGAATGGTGGCAGAGGAGGCAGACCATGAAGAATTTTTTATCAATAGGCTTATTGTTTTTTGCTGTAATTATCGCCACCAATACCCTATTCGTTGTTAAAGAAACTGAACGAGCGGTATTGCTGCAATTCGGTGAACTTGTGAATTCTGATATCCAGCCAGGAATACACGCAAAAATTCCCTGGGTGAACAACGTTCGAATATTTGATGCGAGAATTCAAACTGAAGATGCCACACCGCAGCGCTTTCTAACCCTAGAGCAAAAAGCTCTGGATGTTGATTCCTATGCGAAATGGCGCATTATCGATGTAGGTCAGTTTTATGTTTCTACTCGAGGAAATGTTGGCACAGCAGGTAATTTATTGGCTCAGCGAATCAATGATGGACTACGAGACCAAATTGGTACCCGTACTCTAATCGAAGTGGTTGCCGGTGAGCGCGACCAGTTAATGTTAGACCTGACCGATGAATTAAACGAAACAACCGCCTCGGATATCGGTATCGAAGTTATCGATGTGAGAGTTAAGCGAATCGATCTTCCCGATGATGTACGTTCTTCAGTGTACGATCGAATGATTACTGAACGAAATCGAGAAGCACAGGAAATTCGTTCTCGTGGTGATGAATTAGCCATTGGCATTCGTGCCGATGCAGATCGTCAGGTTGTCATTTATGAAGCTGAAGCTTATCGCGATGCAGAACAAATTCGTGGTGAAGGTGATGCTAATGCGACGTCAATCTACGCCGAGGCCTACACGAAAGACGAAGAGTTTTTTGCATTTACCCGCAGCTTAAACGCATATCGTGAAACGTTTAGCTCAAAGAACGATGTACTACTGTTAGATCCTGACAGTGATTACTTCAAATATTTGAAGGATGGGCTTACTCTGCAGTAGATAAAAAGAAGATTAGCTAGCGAGTAGAGCCAAGAAATAATCCCGATAAAGAATAACAAACCTGAATTGCAATTAGAGATGCGATTCAGGTTTTTTCGGGCTGCGTTTTCGGAAATGATAGTGATTGCGAAACAGGCCAGAGATGATGGCGAAACATGCTACATGAACTCGCGATAGCTTTTTGTTTGATGCTAGTAATAGAAGGGATACTTCCTTTTATTGCGCCGAAGAGATGGCGCAATTTGGTAATGATGTTAGATGAAGTCGATGACACCACGATGCGATTCATCGGTTTAGGCAGTATGTTAACTGGAACAATTCTTTTACTGCTTATTAATTAGAAACACGTACGAGTGATAGACCGATCATGACAGACGCTAAACGCTGGTTGCTTCCCGATGGGGTAGAAGAAATTCTGCCGGCAGAAGCACACAAGTTAGAATCTCTCCGCCGGCAGTTGTTGGACCTCTATGAGTCCTGGGGCTATCAGTTGGTGATTACCCCTCTCATTGAATTTCTCGATTCACTGTTGGTTGGTTCGTCACACGATCTGGATTTGCACACTTTCAAGATAACGGATCAACTTAGCGGTCGCATGATGGGGATTCGCGCCGACATCACTCCCCAGGCGGCCCGTATCGACGCCTACCGCTTAAATCGCGAAGGCCCGGTGCGTCTTTGCTACGCAGACAATGTCCTTCACACCAAACCTCGAGGCATCATGACCTCCAGAGTACCGATTCGAATTGGTGCCGAGCTCTATGGCCATTCTGGAGTCGAGTGTGACATTGAGCTCGTGTGTTTAATGCATGAAACCTTGAACGCTATAGCAATCGATAATATTCATATCGTGCTAGGGCATGTAGGTATTTTTAGATCCCTGGTTGAAGCGGCGAATCTTGATGTCGAGACCGAACAATCCCTCTTCGAAGCAGTACAACGTAAGGCCTATGATGAAATCGATGAGGTGTTGAATACTTCAGTAAACGACGCAGACTTGAAGAAAATGTTGCAGCAACTCTCTCGACTGTCTGGTGACGAAAAAACCTTAGCGGAGGCGTTGAGTGTGTTCTCTAATGCTCCGGATAGTGTCAAAGCTGAGCTACAAGAACTTGTCGCGATCGTTGAAGGTGTGAAACAACGTATTCCCGATATCGTTCTCTGTTTCGATCTCTGTGAATTACGTGGTTACGAATATCACACCGGAATTGTATTTGCAGCTTACACTCCAGAGTACGGTCGTGCCGTGGCAAAAGGCGGACGCTATGATCATATCGGAGAAGTTTTTGGGCGCGCTCGACCTGCCTCAGGATTCGATAGCGATTTGAAAGTACTGGCAAAGCTTTCTGCAATAGAGTTCCAGCAACGGAAGGGTATTATTGCTCCTAATTTAAATGATGAAGCCTTGCGTGATTCAATCTCCACCTTGCGTCAACAAGGTGAGATCGTAATTATCAATCTTACCGATAGACCCCTGGATGAAAATGCTCGCACTGAAATGAATTGCGACCGCCAACTAGTCAATAATCAAGGTGCCTGGGAAGTAGAACCACTTTAGTCAATATCTGGTATTCAAACCACACTCGCTGAGTAGAGAGAGATGGCAAAATCTGTAGTTGTGCTCGGAACCCAATGGGGTGACGAAGGAAAAGGAAAGATCGTTGATCTACTTACGGATCAGGCTGCGGTCGTAGCCCGTTTTCAGGGAGGTCATAACGCCGGACATACTCTCGTTATTGATGGCGAAAAAACCGTTTTGCATTTGTTGCCTTCGGGAATTCTTCGCAAACAAGTGCGTTGCATAATTGGCAATGGTGTCGTCTTATGCCTCACAGCATTGATGAAGGAAATAAGTGAATTAGAAGAGCGCGATATTCCTGTTAGGGAACGACTGAGTATTAGCGGAGCGTGCCCACTAATTTTGCCGAGTCATATTGCCTTGGATCAGGCACGAGAAATCAAAAAGGGCAAACAAAAGCTAGGTACAACCGGTAGAGGCATCGGGCCCGCTTATGAAGATAAAGTAGCGCGCCGTGGAATTCGTTTAGCTGAAACCCTAAATCCCGAGCAGTTTGCAACGAGACTCGAAGAGTTGTTGGACTATCACAATTTCTGGCTGGAGAATTATTACGAGGCTGAAAAAGTAGATTATCAAAAAGCCCATGACGATAGCCTGGCTCTCGCCGAGCAAGTCAAACCGATGATCGCTGACACCATAGAAATTCTCCACAGTCACCGGAAAGCCGGAGAGCACATTCTTTTCGAAGGTGCACAGGGATCATTATTGGATATCGATCACGGCACCTATCCTTTCGTCACTTCATCTAATACCACTGCAGGCGGCACTGCCACCGGTAGCGGCTTCGGACCTTTGTATCTGGATTACGTTTTGGGAATAACTAAAGCCTATACGACTCGAGTCGGTTCCGGGCCGTTTCCAACTGAATTATTTGATGACGTAGGGCAACATCTGGCGACAGTAGGTGCCGAGAAAGGTGCGACCACTGGCCGTGATCGCCGATGTGGCTGGTTCGATGCCGCCGCTGTAAAACTAGCAATGCGGATCAACAGTGTTTCCGGCATCTGTTTAACCAAGCTTGATGTATTAGATGGCTTGGATTGTGTGAAAGTTTGCACTGGATATCAGGGAGTAGGTGAGAATACTTCGGGCAGTCTGATGGACGTCTCTAGATTCGAAAATCTCGAACCTATTTATGAAGAACTACCTGGTTGGAAGGACACTACGTTTGGAGCGAAGTCACTGGATGACTTACCGGAAAACGCCCGTTCCTATATTAAGTTTATCGAAGATACAGTTGAGGTTCCGGTAGACATCATTTCCACCGGACCAGACCGCGAAGAGACAATCACGCTGCGCCATCCTTTCGAAGTTTAACCAAATCGAATTGTTAAGGAATACTCCAAAGGCAGGCGGCGCCTAATGCACCACTTGCATCACCAAAACTTGGTGCAGCCATCTTAGTCTGAATCTCATCGGTAAATACCTGTCCCTCCAGATATCGAGGCACCAATTCGTAGAGCGCAGAGATATTCGAAAGTCCGCCGCCCAATACAATCATATACGGATCGACTACGTTAATGATGGTTGAGAGACACCGCGCGAGTTGCTTAGCGTAAAGGTCTATACATGCTATGGCATCAGCATCTTCGTTTCGTGCCAAGTCTGCGATAGCAACAGCAGATAGATCCTTCTCAGTTAATTCTCGAAAAGATTGCTGCAAGCCTCTTCCGGATAAAACCGTTTCGTTACAGTTAACTTTTCCACAATAGCAGACGCGATCATCTTGGATTAAATCTCTTACTGAAGTAGGGATGGAGTTATGGCCCCATTCTCCTGCAATGCTGTTCGGTCCGGTAAGCAATTGTTTATCGATAACAACTCCGCCACCACATCCAGTGCCGATGATTACGCCAAACACACTGTGCTCTTCTCGAGCCGCTCCATAATGAGCCTCTGACAAAGTGAAACAATTTGCGTCGTTCTCTAAACAAATTTCAAAGCCAAGTCTCGTTTCTATGTCCTTCTTTAAAGGCTGCCCATTCAAACAAACTGAATTTGAGTTTTTCATGAGTTCACTGGGAAATGCCAAAGCACCAGGAGTTCCAACTCCAACTGAGAATTGATTCGAAGAACGCAGTTTTTCGATTACGCCACAGACAGCTTCTACAGTTCCGGAGTAACTATCGGCAGGCGTATCAACTCTGACTTTTTCTTTAACAGTGCCATCGTTGGCCAAGCCAATACCTTCGATCTTGGTGCCGCCTAAATCAATGCCTATACGCATTAAAACTTCCTTTCTTCATTGTCCCTTTCATATGTGTCACTGTCACAAAAACCCTTAAATAACAATGTGTTGCATACTACTACAAACACTCTAAAATCGTCGGTCCGCCAATAAAAACGCCGTTAGCAAGAAGACACTCTAGTAATGACCCGGGCCCGCTACCAACAGATTTCTCTCGATGATACGCCTTATTATCATTGCATCTCTCGCTGTGTTCGGCGCGCTTATCTATGTGGTGATGATCCCGTAAGCGGTCATAATTTTGATCATCGCAAGCAGTGGTTAGTTACTCGAATTAAGCAACTCTCGGCTCAATTTGCAATTGATGTTTGCGCCTACGCGATCATGAGCAATCACTATCATCTTGTTTTATTTGTTAACGAAGAAAAGGCGAAAAACTGGAGCGATGAAGAAGTTATTCGGCACTGGACCGCAATTTTTCCTCGTAATGCAGCAATCATCGAAACCTTGCGTAAAAATGCGAATTCACGCAAAGCCCAAAAACAATTGATTCAACAAGTGGACTCATGGCGCGAGAGATTGATGGACATAAGTTGGTTTATGCGTTGTTTGAATGAGTCAGTCGCCCGTCAGGCGAATAAGGAAGACGATTGCAAGGGTCGATTCTGGGAAGGCCGATTTAAGAGTCAGGCGCTGTTAGATGAAAAGGCCCTGGTAACCTGTATGGCCTATGTTGATCTCAATCCGGTTCGTGCAGGGATGAGCGAATCTTTAGATACCAGCGACTTCACCTCCATTCAGGAGCGTCTTATTAGTCATGCCAAAAAAGTGAAAAATCGCAGTTATCGGCAACATCGTTTACTGACGCGCCGCGGCGCGAAACACTTAGTGGGAAGGCAATCATCAAGAAAACAGTCACCGCTTAAACCGCTTAAAGACTTACCTGGAATAGATGATGGAAACATTCCATTCTCCCAGCAAAGCTATTTCGAATTGCTGGAATCCACCTGCAAAGCGCTTGCGCTTGTTAATCATGAACCCGCAAAAGCGACTCATATTCTGGAAGAAAAACAATCTGTGCTTCAATCGTTGGGCATTCCAGCGAGCACCTGGATAAGAAGCGTCAAATACTTTCATCGCCACTATGGTACCGCTGCCGGAGCTGAATCTTCACTGGTACATTTTCATAACAGTCGAATAAAGGCAGGAGTGGATTTTAAGTATCCCCACAAATGGATACGGGGAGTGCACTCAGCTCGATTGTTATACGGTACTTAGAAACCCTTATTCGAGTTAGAACAAAAGTCGGAACAAACACTTCCTGTGGTCAGCCCGTTTCCGATCTCCTTACTTGCTTATCTTTTAGACAATAGCACCTTCCAATCTCTACTATTGTCGAACAAAAACCAACTGAAAATAGCCCCTGACTAAAATTTCATCAAATACCTGAACTTCATGTTTATCTAATAGAATAATTGGGTGTCCTTTAAAATTTAATTGGGTGTCATTTTTAAAAATAATCACTGTAAACACTGAACTTTCGTAAGTATCAGATATCCAATGATTTATTGATTGGTGAATAACGCTCGATCTAAGGAGAGGGCTGGTACAACATTTTAACTATGTATGTGAAATACATAGAAAAACCAGCCAAAATCACTAGATATTGTTTGACTTTGACCGATTAACACTATATGTTGCGCTGCTAAGTACTTGCTAACTTATTGAATTTTCAGGACTAGAGACGGGGACATTCTCAAAATCCAGAGTTAAAAGCAGTACAAAAAAGCAGCAATCGTTATTGGGGAATAGGGATTTATGCTTTTTCCAAAAATAGAAAAACAACACAAAGGCACCCCAAAAAAATCACATTAACTATTTGCAAATCACTGGGCATAAGCTGGAGCACTATCGAATGAGTAAACTCGCTCAAGTAGTAGTTGAAGAAACTGAAAGCGAAAAAATGCAGGAAGCTGAATTCGACGGCGATAATCTTTACCTAAAAAAGAAAAAGGAAGATGAAATTCGAATGAAACTGGATCAGTTCGCCAAGGAACTATCTCAGGTAAAGAAACAACGAGACGAGCACTAAGCGTCGTCCAGACCTTCCCAAAGTGAGTGAATTATTCACTCACTTTAAGATCCCCTCCCTCACAAATCTCTCATTATTTCGTTTATTTTTACTTCGGTGCGGTTACACTTGTTGAAGTTTCAAAGGGGATATCGATGAAAACTCTGAGCCGAATTGCGTTCTTCCTATTAATAGGTATAAGCCTAAGCACTTGTCTTGGCACTACAGAATATTCTCCATTATTAGGCGCGGAGCCAGAGATTGATGGCGCGCTTACCAGGGCGCCGAGAACTTTGCGGCTTTACTATGATGCCTTGCCCGATGTTTCTCAAAGTAGCCTGAAGCTCATCGGGCCGAACGGCGAACACCAACTCCGCGGATTACATACTATGGCAGCAGATGATCTGATGATTGAAATCATGGATCCAGTGACATCTGGTGAATACCAAGTAGAGTGGGTGACCGTGGTTGGTGATAATCCAACAATCCAATCTGGCTCCTACAGTTTTTCTGTAATTACAGATTAGACGCCCAAAGACAGTAACTTTTTTAGACTGCCAATTTCCTGTAAAGCGATCGAAGACTTATCCCCAACACCTTTGCAACGCGTTGTTTGTCCCCTCCGAAAACTTGTAACAATTCTCGCAAGTAACGAGTTTCGTTTTCTTCCAGCGACGGCCATTGGTTTTTCTCAGCTGTTTCGATTGCGTGGAAATCATCTGAAGCAGGCTGCAGCTCATCCTCAAGGCATTGAAGAATAATGTTCGCATTAATAGTACCTTCATCACTTAATACGACAGCCCGATTTAAGATATTTCTTAGCTCTCTTATATTGCCCTTGTAATCATGCTTGGAGAGCAATTCGAGTGCCTTTTGGTCTATTTCCACGTTTTTGTCATCGGTGAGTTGTAGCAGCAGCCTGGTACCTATTAGTGGTATGTCTTCTCTGCGCTCAGATAATGAAGGTAGCCGAATTGGAAATACGTTTATTCGATAATACAAATCACTTCTGAATTCTCCGAGTTCAACTAGCTCTACCAGGTTTCTGTGGGTAGCGCATATCAACCTGAAATCTGATGAACGCACTTCTTCACTACCCACCGGTCTGAATGTTCCAGTTTCCAATAACCTCAATAGTTTCACCTGCAGTGGTAATGGTATATCACCTAGTTCATCCAGAAATAAGGTGCCGCCATCGGCCAATTCAACTAGGCCTTTTTTATTCGAATGTGCGCCTGTAAACGCTCCCTTCATATGTCCAAAGAGTTCACTTTCGAAAAGCGATTCAGTGAGACCAGCACATTCCAACGTGACCATCGGTTTTGTGCTCCGTTCGCTCGCTATATGAATGGCCCGTGCAGCAAGTTCCTTGCCGGTACCCGATGCACCCAGTAACAAAACGGTCGCATTGCTACTACTTACCCGAGAGATTTTTGCCAACATGTGCTTAAAGGCTTGGCTTTTTCCAACTAATTCCTGCTCCTTGATGGTTCCACTTGCCAAAGGCACAGGCCGCAATAATTCAACAAAATAGACAAGCTCGCCTGCTGAATCATGGATAGGCAACATTTCCACATCCACATGTTCTCGCCCATTGGGAGTTTGGTGGATATGCAGAACCCGTTCTTTGTGACCCGACTCTCGTGCCGCTCCAAGCGGGCAATCTTCTCCTGACTTGTCGCAGGGTTGATCATAGCCATGGGACACCTGGTAGCAGCTTGGTTGTTGGTCAAGATTAATGTCACCGAAGGCGGCTCGGTAATCAGAATTCGTCGCCAATATCTTGTAATCCGCGGAAACCAGAATGGCGGGGCAGTCGAAGCCCTCTAGCATTGCAGCAGGCGGAGACTGGTGGTCGGAGGCAATTTTATTGTTCATTTGACAGATATGGCGAAATTGTAGACAAAAATGACAAATATTTTGCCAATAGTCAATCTAATTCTCTTGTTTAAAGCGCTCATCTGCGCTTTAAAGTCAGCAAAAACAGAAGCTTATGAAATACTGGCCAAGTTGGCACGCAGTCTGCAATGAGAGTTGTATCCGGTTTTAGAAGCTGGATTTTTGGAGAGACAATTTTCACGGTACTGAATATTAATTTTTTACTATTGATAAGGAGCAAAGCTAATGACAGATATTAAAAAGATGTGGATGCTAATGATGGTGCCAGTTGTCACAGCATTATTGTGCTGGGCGATTTGGCAAATGCTGCTATAAGCATTTCTAAATAGAACTCTTAGAGGAATTGCTGGATTGTCGAGTCATTGAGACAGATCAATCCATTAGAAAATTCGCTGCCTATACTCACCGCTGTTTGGGGATGTTAAATCCATGTTCGCACCGTGCTGTATTGACCAGATAGTTCTCAAGAGTCGATTTAGTCACAGGATTGAATAATAAATTACGGATCAAACCAGTAATGGGCACGGAAATTTACTCGCACCTTCTTATTCGCTCGCTTTATCAACCGATCGATGCTTTCCAGGAACTGGCGAAAGTCGAGCCTTCGCCAATGGGAGTATTGTTTCGCTATACCATTTGGCTGCTTCTCTTACCGCCGATTTTTTCCTTAATTGGAGCTGCAAATTTTGGCTGGCGCTTGGGCGCTGACGAGCCATTATTGCTGCCAACGAATTCCCTGGTACTTATTAGTATTGGCTATTTTCTAGCCTTGGTATTCGGCCTGATAACCACAGCAATTATAAGTAGCTGGATGGCAGCAACTTATGGAGCTAGTGCAAATTTCGGCAAACATGTTGCGCTGATAACCATTGTCGGTGAACCTCTTGCCATTGCCAGTGTCATCCATTTGTTTCCGGACGTATTCGTAAACTTGCTGGTGCTGATACCAACCATGATGTGGAGTATGTATTTGCTCTACAAAGGTGTGCCGATTGTTCTGGATACGCCGCCAGAGCGAGGCATGTTAATGGCTTCTTCACTTGTGGGGTGGTTATTAGTAGCTGCAGTTAGCTTACTTGGACTCAGCATGGCGCTTTGGACATTAGGGGTTGGACCCTTGCTGGGAGTGTGAAGGAAATGGAAGCAGTAACCAATAACGTGTACCACGATAAAGTCGTTATTCGTTTAATTCAGTTCTCAATTGTCTGGGCACTGGCGGCTATGGGTGCTGGGGTCTACATCTCCGCAGAGCTGATTTGGCCCGGTATAGATTTCGGTCAATTCTGGTTGTCATTTGGCAGATTACGTCCGCTTCACACTAACGGAATCATTTTCGGCTTTGGCGTGTCAGCGCTTATGGCAACAGCGTTTTACAGTGTACAGCGTACCTCCCATGTGCCCTTGTTTGCACCAAAGCTTGCCTGGTTTTGTTGTTATGCCTGGCAACTGCTGGTTCTCACCGGAGGACTGTCCTTATTGGCAGGATGGAACACATCGAAGGAATACGCCGAACTGGAATGGCCGTTTGATATTGTTATCGCAGTAATCTGGGTTTGTTTTGGCGTTGTCTTCTTCGGCACCATCGCCACGCGCAAGATAAAGCCCATCTACATTTCTAATTGGTTCTATGGTGCCCTCATTATTGTGATTGCGATGCTGCACATCGTAAACAACTTGGCTATTCCAGTAAGTATCGGTAAGTCCTATTCCCTTTATGCTGGTGCGCAAGACGCCGTGGTTCAGTGGTGGTATGGCCACAACGCCGTTGGCTTTCTGCTGACCGGGGGATTTCTCGGCATGATGTATTACTTTTTACCGAAGCATGCCGAACGTCCCATATGGAGTTACCGTTTGTCGGTTGTTGCATTCTGGGCATTTACTTACAGCTATATTTGGGCAGGCCCTCATCATCTGCATTACAACTCTATCCCGGAGTGGGTGCAGTCTTTGGGTATGGTGATGAGCATCGTTCTTCTCGCGCCATCATGGGCTACCTTAATCAATGGAGTAATGACGGTTAGTACGGCCTGGGAAAAACTGCGCACCGATCCCGCCCTCAAATTTATTGTTCTATCACTTGCCTTCTATGGTCTGGCTACTTTCGAAGGGCCAATGATGTCGCTTCGGAGTGTGAATGTGGTTAGCCATTTCACTGACTGGACCATCGGACATGTGCACTCGGGAGCTCTGGGTTGGAACGCGATGATTACTTACGGCACTTTCTACTTCATGGTGCCAAGACTGGTCGGGCGAGAACTTCATAGTGTAAGGCTAGCTAATATCCATTTCTGGCTCGCGCTTGCTGGAACCATGCTTTATATCGTGTCGATGTGGGCAGCAGGTGTCTCTCAAGGATTGCTTTGGTTGAGTGTCGACAATATCGGTGAGCTAAGTTTCAGCTTTAAAGACATTATGGCAAGCATGGCGCCCTACTATGGGTTGCGCTTGGTCGCAGGTCTCATCTTCCTGAGCGGAACGGCGTTAATGGCATTCAATTTGTTTATGACCCTGAAAGGGCAGCATGCAACCAGAGTCTCAGTACCAGCAGTCGATCCTGCCTATGGAGTTAGCTAATGAGCGGTTTATCTTTACACAAAAAGATAGAAGAAAATGCCGGGCTATTAATCTTCGGGATTTTGTTTGTGTCGGCCATCGGAGGATTGGTGCAAATACTACCAATTCTTAATCAAGATAGTTTATCTACGGCCACTGAAAATACACGAGTGTATTCAGCAGTAGAATTAACTGGCAGAGATATCTACATTCGTGAAGGCTGTTCGGTATGCCATTCGCAACAAGTCAGGCCACTGATTGCAGAAGTAGAGCGGTATGGTGCTTACTCCCGAGCTGGTGAATTTGTTTATGACCGTCCATTTCTGTGGGGATCGAAGCGCACTGGACCGGATCTTCATCGTGTGGGTGGAAAATTTTCAGATGATTGGCACCGCATACATTTAATTGATCCACGATCGGTGGTGGAAGCGAGCATTATGCCTGCATACCCCTGGTTAGCCGATCGGGATGCCAGTGACACAGGAAACATCTCTGCGAAACTCTCGGCACTGAGAATACTTGGGCACCCTTATAGCGACGAAGACATTGATAATGCTGATGCCGATTTGCAGGGAATTAAAGAGATCGACGCGTTAATCGCTTACCTGCAGATGTTGGGAACAGGATATAGCGAAGGAGATTCTTCATGACATTCTTTATCTTCGCCGGGGACATGTTGGTAATGGCATTCATGATTGGTTTAGCCATTTGGTTTACCAGTCGTGAGAACGATGAACAAATTTCTCAGGCCGCAAATATTCCTTTACTCGATGAATGCTTCGAGAGTGATGCCAAAGGAGAAACCCATGGCTGATCTACCAAGCGGTTTCTGGAGTGGATGGATAATTGTCCTAACCTTAGTGTCATTAGCAGGTGTTGCCTGGCTATCTATAAGTATTTATTTCTCGAAAGATGCTGAAACACAAGCTGATCATGAGCCAGTTTGGGACACCGATTTAAAAGAAGGAAACAACGCTCCTCCAATGTGGTGGTTCTGGATGTTGTTTGCCGCCATGATATTTTCCTTAATTTACTTAATGTTTTTTCCAGGGCTTGGATCCTATTCCGGATTACTTAATTGGTCCCAGGGTTCTCGTGTAGCAGACAGTTACGCAAATTATGAAGCAACTTTCGCTGATTCTCGCCAGGTAATCTCTGACGCGAGTCTAGAAGAACTTCAGAATGACCTGGATCTAATGGCCACCGCGGAAAGAATTTTTACAAGAGAATGCTCGCCTTGTCATGGGCCCGATGGGCGTGGTCAGGCTGCCATGTTTCCAAATCTGCATGACATAGACTGGCAATGGGGAGGAACCCCGGAACAGATCGAGCAATCCATTCGACAAGGTCGCAACGCTATCATGATTTCATGGCAGCAAATGCTAGGTAATGACTTAGATGCGGTGACGGAATACGTCTCGTTGCTAAGTGAGGGCAACAACCAATCCCATGCGGGTAAAGCGGGTTACGATCAAAATTGCGTGGTCTGTCATGGGCCGACTGGCGATGGCAATCAACTTCTAGGTGCGCCTCGATTGAATGATGATACTTGGCTTTATGGCGGCGACATCGATTCGATAAGAATGTCTTTGACTAATGGGCGCTTCGGTGTGATGCCTGCATTCGACCAGCGATTGGATGATGTGCAAATTAAGCTACTAGTTGCTTTGCTTGCCCGCTAGCCATTTCTGCTTAGAGGGAGCTAAGTGCCGCAATCCCTTCTTCGCGTACTTCCAATAGAGTACCGAACTCCACTACGGCGTAGGCAAAGTCATTATTGCGAAATACTAAGTCAGTGAATTCCATCCAGAACTCGCGCATCTCATCCCCCATGTCTACTGACCAGGTAACCTGGTCTCTGAGAATGTGGAAATCAGCGGGTAAGATTTCTGCATATTGCTTATAGTCTTGGCGTACAAACGAGGGTGCACAAACGCGTTTAGGGATATGCGAATCTGTAGCTTTCAAGCTTTGACATCGGATATCAAATCGATTGCTGCTGTTATTCGCATTAAACAGTCTGAAAATAGTTTGCTCAGCCTGACGTATGTTTGCATCGAGATCGCTAATTACTGAATCAATTTCTTCAGCACTGTCCTGAGCGATAACTACGTTGCTAGCTAGTGAAAATAGAACGCTTACAATAATCGCAGAACTAGCGTGACGGTTCATCGAATCCTCCATCAATATTGTTTTTGACGCTAAAGAAGGAGCACATAAGTACCTAATACCAGAGCAAGAACTATGGATTTAGGTACATTTCGCACCGACCTTGGCTTCTGCTTTTGCTTTTCAGAAATTTCCATGGCTCTCACGGTATGACAGCCGCGAACAAATTTATATGGTGTGGCCACACCATACGCAGAGGCCGCAAGAATCCTGGTATTAGAAATTAGGCAGGGATCGAGATTGGTTTCTTACAATACTTAAAAATAGATTTTGCGCTGAAACTAGGCGCCAGCATACCAATGAAATCCGAAGTCGGAGTTCAAACCACCGGTGCCACGACCAAAGCCCTCTACTGAAGAGACCACTTGAATGGACTTGATAAATTTCAATTGTTTGTAGCCACAATGACGTTCAACGCGCAGTCTCAACGGAGCGCCGTTACCCAGCGGCAAATCTTTTCCATTCATGCCATAAGCAAGAATCGTTTGTGGATGAACTACATCGAACATGTCATAGCCTTCGTACCAACCACCGTAGGCATCTATCATGATGTACTTCGCTTCTGGTTGGATCCCACCGGCAGCTTGCAGTACTGAGAGAAGTGGGGCGCCGGTCCATTGTGCAATCGCGGACCAACCCTGTTCGCAAATATGCATCGTGGTTTGGGTCCGACTTGGCATCCGCTTCAATTCTTCTAGTGACAAAGAGATGGGATTGTTTACTAATCCAGATACGGGCAGTCGCCATTCTTCGTAATTACCAGCCTTCAGTCGCTGATATTCCTCGTCGTCTGGATCGCTTTGGTTCCAAACTGGAAAATTTGGCGTAATCTCACTGACATCGTGTTCTTGCACCAATTGCTGGTTGGACATAAGCATGCGTTGGCTTGCCATTGTCAAAGTATCCGCCACACCCATCAGGCCGTCTCGAACCACCGGCGGTTTATAAAACTGCGTATCACAGCCAGTTAACAGCAATCCCCCAAGCGCACCGGCTCGAGTCATTAACTGTCTGCGAGTCAACTTGGATTGTTCAGCAACTTTGTTTCTACTTTTCTTTTTCATGAGGAGTCCTTACTTCTCATCGCCAATGATTTCATATTTTCCAATGATCATGCCACGCAATTGATTTACAGCTCCAGCAATAAACATTTCTAACAGATGCACAATGACAAACACAACTAATAGTAGCGAACAAACAACATGCAGAGTTCGTGCTGTTTGTCTGCCACCAAAAAGATCAATTAGTTCAGGAGATATTGCGGTAAAGGCTGGCATCTGTGCGAAGCCGCTAATGATCATAAAAGGAAACAGCGCAAACAAGACGATTAGATAAGAGAGCTTTTGTAAAACATTGTACTGTTTTGCTTGCTCACCTTTAGCTGCTTTGAACTTCAGGTGCCGAACCATTTCAGATTTGAAATTTGTTGGGGAAAGTTGTTCTCTGGTGGGCAATATTTTCCGATAGAACTTTTTCTGCCAGGCATTCCAAAGTAAATAAACTAAACCATTAATGACGAATACCCAGGCGAACAGATAGTGGTAATTGCGACCCCAGCGACGATCACCAAGTTCTTCTGACTGTTCCCATGAGATACCCCAGTCTTCCAGTTTAAAAATAGTCGGGTAGCCTTGAAACCCAACTTTGCCCCAATACAGTTCCGGAAAATGGAGGAAGATCATGATGCCGCTATAAAGTAAGTACACAAAGGAAAGCACCATGATCCAATGACAAATGCGCGCATTGATGGTGTGGCGGTAGATCCAGTTTTTTGGTGATTCAGACATGCTGGGAATCGTGTTCTTATTTTTTGAACAGTTTTACAGCAAAAGGATGTTTTAGCAAAGTCGTATACAGCGGTTTATGGGTTGCGTAGATTCGAAGCTATGCTTCGAACTTGGTGCCCGGGAGAAGACTTGAACTTCCACGGCCCGAAGGCCACTAGCACCTGAAGCTAGCGCGTCTACCAATTCCGCCACCCGGGCCCTATTTCTTCTTGGCGCCAATTGCTGGCACTTACTACTGATGTATCTAAAGCTGCCTTTCTGCAACACTACCATTTCCCCGAGCACGCTGGTAAAACGCTCGCGTTCAGCAAGACTCAAAGCTAGCGCTTTGAAAGCGTCTTGCCTCACCCACCTGGGCTGAGAGGCATGTGTAGGACGCGGAACTGTATAGACAGCTATGGTGGCTGTCAACATCTGTGATTTGTCACAGACAATACAAAATTCCGGGTGTATACTTGCGCCCGAATGTTCATTCCTCTCCTCCTTAATGCCTAAGTCCCGCAAGTCGGCCGACCCCTTCGCAGCACGCGAATCGGAAAACTACGCGAATCCAATCCCCAGTCGAGAATTCATTCTTGAACACCTGGAAGCTCTCGGTGCGCCCGCATCGTTTGCGACTTTATGCGAACAATTAGAATTAGAGAGTGAAGAACGAATAGAAGGGCTTAGACGTCGACTCATTGCCATGAGTCGCGACGGCCAAATAATAAGTAATAGAAAAGGAGTCTATGGACTAGCAACACATATGGATTTAATAAAAGGAATTGTTCAGGGAACTAAGGATGGCGTTGGCTACCTAATTCCCGAAGATGGAACTGAAGATTTATTTCTCAATCTTCGTGAGATGGAAAAGCTATTTGACGGAGATGAAGTATTAGCACGATTTAGTGGATTCGAAAGTAGAGGAAGAAAGGAGGGAACCGTAGTAGAAATATTGAAGCGTCGCTATACAGAAATCGTTGGACGCTTATTTTTGGAATCGGGATTCGGAATTGTCATTGCTGACAGTAAACGAGTGAGCCATGAAATACTGATCCCTGAGAAACATTTAGGGAATGCCAAGGAAGGGGAATTCGTTGTCGCTGAAATTACCGAATACCCAAGTCGGCGCCGTAAAGCCATTGGAAAGATTCTTGAAGTATTAGGCGATAACACTACCCCTGGCTTGGAAATCGAAGTAGCCGTGCGTAGCCATGGTTTACCCCATACCTGGCCAAACAAAGTCAGAAAAGAAGTCGCACGTTTGCCGAATGCAGTTGCGCAAGAAGAAACAGCAGATCGGTTTGATCTTCGAGATGTCCCTTTCGTCACCATTGATGGTGAAGACGCAAAAGATTTTGATGATGCAGTTTTCGCCCATCGACATCAACGAGGAAACTGGACTCTCTACGTGGCCATCGCCGATGTTTCTAACTATGTGCAGTTGGGAAGTTCATTAGACGAAGAAGCAATCAATCGCGGCACTTCAGTTTACTTTCCGGGCCATGTAATCCCCATGTTGCCGGAGCAATTATCGAACGGCTTATGCTCCCTCAAACCGAAAGTAGATCGCCTGGCAATGATTTGCGAAATGGAAATTTCTGCCGAGGGTCATCTTACGGATTTTTCTTTCTATGAAGGAGTCATCCATTCTCATGCGCGTATGACTTACACAGAAGTCGCAGATATTTTAGTGCCAGCCCGAAATGCAACTCAGGAAAAAGTGCAACAGAAGGTTCAAAACAAATACAAGCCATTACTAAAATATCTGGAGGACCTCTATACACTTTATAAAGCGTTAAGGCTTGCACGAGAAAACGATGGCGCGATGGACTTTGAGTCAACCGAAACCAGAATCGTGTTCGGTGAAGACAAAAAAATAAAGGAGATTGTCCCGGTAGAAAGAACCGATGCTCACCGCCTAATCGAAGAGAGTATGTTATGTGCAAACGTAGCGGCGGCGCGACTACTGGAACAGTCGAAGACGCCAGCTCTTTATCGAACACACGAAGGGCCGAACGTTGAAAAATTAGAAAACGTCCGCGAGTTTCTCAGTGAGCTCGGTTTATATTTGGGAGGAGGAGAGAAGCCATCCCCTGACGATTACTCCCAGTTACTCAATGTAGTAGCCACCAGACCTGACCGTCATCTCTTACAAACCATGCTGATTCGATCGATGATGCAGGCAGTCTATCAAGCGGAAAACACAGGGCACTTTGGGCTAGGATTTCCGGCCTATACACACTTCACGTCTCCCATACGCCGCTATCCAGACCTTCTGGTACACCGAGCTATTCGCTACCTTGTTCGCAATAAATCGGGAGCACATACTCAGAAAAGCTCTGCTGCGAAGAAATTAAACAAGAGTTCTATTTATCCTTATGGTGAATCCGAAATTGAAAGTTTTGGAGTAAGCTGTTCGGCCGCCGAGCGCAGAGCCGACGCTGCGGGTTATAGCGTTATCGATTGGCTAAAATGTGAATATATGTTGGCTCATGTGGGAGATGAGTTCCCGGGAACGATAACTTCCGTTACGAGTTTTGGTCTGTTTGTAGAGCTGGATGATATTTATATCGAAGGGCTGATTCATATCTCAGAACTTAGTAATGACTATTACCACTTTGATCCAGTCAGGCACTGTTTAGAAGGCGAGCGTAGCAATCAAATTTACAGACTCGGTGATCGATTAGAAGCCAAAGTCGTTCGGGTTGACCTCGAAGAGAAAAAAATTGATTTGCAGATTAAAGGATCTAAATCCAAAAAAGCACAATCAGGTCGACCAGGCAAAAGATCTAAAGGCTACAAACGAAAGCAAAAAGGAAATAAGGAAGAAAGAGGGAAAAAAAGAACAAGCAAGAAAACAAGAACGCGACAAGATAAAACAAAACCTAAAAAAAGTAAGTCACGAAAGCCGAAGAAGCAGACTAAAAAGTCTTCCAAATCGTCGAGTAAAAAGCCGAATCGAAATTCCCGAAAAAAGACTGGTAAGAAAAGTAATCGATCATCAGTGAAATCCGGACGTAAACGTAGATAGCGAATTAGAAATTGTGAATAAGCAAATTACATACGGCTTGCATGCTGTAAAAGAAGTTCTTAAGCAGCGTGCATCTGAAGTCGAACAGCTCTTGATAATGTCGGGGCGCAAAGATAAGCGGATACAAGAAATTCAGGCTCTGGCAGAGAAATATAATGTGTCAGTAACATCCGCTACAAAAGCTGACTTAGATAAGCAGGTAAGTGGAAAGCATCAGGGCGTGATAGCCCATGTCAGTGATAATGGTGCGGCTGACGATTCCACCATGACTGAGCAACAATTGCTGGAATTGGTGAAGTCCTTGGCATCACCATTTCTGTTAATACTCGATGGCGTGACGGATCCTCATAATTTGGGCGCCTGTTTGCGTACGGCGGACGCCGCCGGTATTGATGCGGTAATCGTCCCAAAAGATAAGTCCGCTGGCTTAAATGCAACGGTAAGGAAAGTTGCCAGTGGAGCTGCTGAATCGGTGCCTCTGGTTACCGTAACAAATCTGGCTCGCTGCCTGGAAAAACTGAAAGAAAACGGCGTTTGGATCATTGGTACCGATGACGAAGCGGCTAATTCCCTCTTTTCTCAAGACTTCAAAGGCCCAATCGCCGTGGTAATGGGCTCTGAAGGCGCAGGAATACGCAGGCTGACCCGAGAAAAGTGTGATTATCTGGTGTCTATTCCAATGGCAGGAGCGCTAAGCAGTCTAAATGTCTCTGTTGCAGCTGGAATCGCGTTATTCGAGGCGATGCGACAGCGCTCAGAGAGCTAAATATCGGCGATTTTATTTGCATACATCCCCCAAACTCTCTAGAATTCCGGCACTTTTTATTGGTGGAGCCTGTCTCCGCCCTACATAACTCCTTGTCTCACCACGCGCGCTAGCGTTTGCTGGGAGACCTAAATCAAGAGGAGTCTCTATGAGACACTATGAAGTAGTATTCCTCGTGCACCCGGACCAATCCGAGCAGGTGCCTGGAATGATCGAACGTTATACCCAATTGATGGCCGATAACGATGGCAAAATTCATCGTATGGAAGATTGGGGTCGCCGACAATTAGCCTATCCAATCAATAAGATTCACAAAGCACACTATGTGCTAATGAATGTAGAATGTGGTGGTGAAACTCTGGAAGAGTTAACAACACTGTTTCGCTACAACGACGCAGTACTGCGTAATCTCATTATCAAATGCAAAGATGCCGTTACCGAAGAATCTCTGATTCTTAAAGGTGAACGTGAGGGTAAAGAACGCAAAGCTCGTGCAGAACAAAAACGTAAAGTGGAAGAAGAGGCAACAGCCGCAGCTGCCGCTGCAAGGGCCACCGACGATGTCGAATTGGATCCAGGTTCATTAGCAGAAACTGCAGACAGCGCCGATACCGAGGCACCTGTTAGCGAAGAAGCTTCAGCTGAAGTACCTGCTGAAGTCCCTTCTGAAGAGAGTGCAGAAGAAGCCCCTTCTGAAGAAAGCGCAGAGGAAACCCCTCCGGAAGAAAGCGCTGAACCAAAAGAAGAGTAAATCTTCCACCAATTACTATAGGTAAAAAATATGGCTCGTTATTTTCGTCGACGTAAATTCTGCAAATTCACCGCAGAAGGCACTAAAGAAATTGACTACAAAGATATAGAAACGTTGAAAGCTTACGTTTCTGAAACAGGAAAAATTGTTCCTAGTCGCATAACTGGAACAAAAGCGCGTTATCAGCGTCAACTTGCAACTGCAACTAAGAGAGCAAGATACCTGGCTCTGATTCCTTACACGGACAGTCATCAGGTTTAAATAGATTTAGAATGCGCGGCCTTGCTGAATTCGTAATGACCGGAAGAAAGCAGGCCCTACTTGCAGTAGGCTTGATTGGTCTGATTCCGGTAATCAACTTACTAAGTCCTGTAGTGGTTGGGCTGGTAATGTTGCGCAAAGGCATGCGAGAAGCAGCCATTGTTTTCGTTTGGGGACTATTACCGTTAGGTGCCTGGGCAATGGTGGGAGACGTACCCCCACTCATGATGTTGTTTGGTATCAGCGGGCTCACCTGGTTACTGCGAGAATCGGAGTCCTGGGAATTTACGCTGCTGGCGGCCATTGTTGTAGTGATTGCAGTTGAGTTCTATTTCCGATTGCAACCGGCTGTATTAGATGCGGTGTTTCAACAGTTACAGCCGTATTTTCAGCAGAACAATATTCAGGGATTGGCAGTAGAGCAACTTAGAGAAACCATGACCAGCATCATCGGTTCGGTTTATATGTTTCTCGCGATTGTTTTAACTATGTTAGCCCGCTGGATGCAGGCAACGTTGTTTAATCCTGGTGGATTTAAAAACGAAATCCATCTGTTGCGAATAGAACAGAAAGTAGCCATTGGGCTGCTCGTGTTCATGTTACTAGCAAGCTTTGAAGTATTAGTGCCACCGCCGTGGATTCTGTATTTCATGCTTCCACTAGTATTTTCAGGCATTGGACTTATTCATGCCGTCGTTGCAAAAAGAAAGCTACCAGGGATGGTGTTAGTAGCGTTTTACTTATTGTTAGCGTTGCCTCTTGTTGTGCAACTTGTCGTACTGCTGGCCTTAATAGACAGCTGGTACGATTTTCGAACCAGAATTGACCAGGCGACATAAGCCTGCATTTATTTTTAACAGTATTTGAAGAGTACGTGAGGAACATAGAATGAACGTAATCTTGCTAGAAAAAATTGGCAAACTCGGAGAGATTGGTGACACCGCCAACGTTAAATCCGGTTACGCCCGTAATTTTCTTTTTCCGCAAGGCAAAGCGATTCCGGCAACAAAAAACAATCTCGCCGATTTCGAGCAACGTAAATCTGAACTGATGGCAGCGCACAATGAGAAAGTTGGCGTAGCACAGGGCAGAGCGCAAAAAGTCGATGGTGCCAGCTTGGTTATCGAAGTTAATGCTAGCGATGAAGGTAAGTTGTTTGGATCTGTTGGCACGCGCGACATTGCCGATGCTGTAAACGCAAAAGCCGGAAGTGATGTCACCAAAGCGGAAGTATTACTGCCTCATGGCGTTATCCGTGATCTTGGTGATTACGAGATTGCTCTGGATCTTGGTCATGATGTTCACGCCAGCATCTCTGTCTCCGTAGTCGGCTTGCAATCTGCTGCCGGCGTTTCCGCTGACGGAAGCATCATTGAGGAAATCGATGAGGCTGAAGCTGCAGAAGCAGATGCCACTGCAGCAGAATCCGCTCCTGCAGAAGCTCCTGTTGAGGATGCAGAGGAAGAAAAACCAGCTGAATAATCTTGGTGCTCAAATGATTTGAGTGCCAACTTTCTAAATGAAGTACCATTCTGTACACTCAGGTGGTACTTTTTTTTCGCCCGCGATTCCTGTAAATGTCCGAAACTTTTGAACCAAGCCCGCCAAATCCAGATAGAAATCCGTCTAATCTGACTGCATTGAAAGTTCCGCCGCACTCTGTTGAGGCTGAGCAAGCTGTCCTGGGCGGGCTCATGATTGACAATACCGAATGGGATAATGTTGCCGACGTAATTCTTCCGGAAGATTTTTATCGCGCCGAACATCAATTGATCTTCCGGGTAATGACCCAGCAGAGTGAAGCCAGTAGCCCTATCGATGTGGTGACTTTGGTGGAATCACTTAACAGTCTTAATGAATTGGAAAATGCTGGCGGCCTCGATTATCTGAGTGAACTGGCGGGAAATGCCCGCGGTACAGCAAACATTCATGCCTATGCAGACATTATTCGTGAACGCGCGATATTGCGGCGCTTGATTTCAGTTGCTAACAACATCGCTGACACGGGCTACAACACCGGTGGTAGAAAAGCAGCTGAAATTCTCGATGAAGCGGAACAACATGTCTTCAATATTGCTGATGAACGGCCGCAGGATCAGGGTCCGGTACCAATAAACCCTCTGCTGACGAAAGCCGTTGATCGAATCGATGAGTTAGCAGGTTCCGATGGCAATCTCACCGGGCTGGCTAGTGGCTATAAGGATTTGGACAACATGACCTCCGGCTGGCAAAGATCTGATTTGGTGATCGTGGCCGGTCGACCTTCCATGGGCAAAACGGCGTTTGCTATGAATCTTGTAGAGCACGCCATTCTGAATGAAGACAAGCCGGTTCTCGTATTCAGTCTGGAAATGCCTGCCGAGAGCCTGATCTTCAGAATGCTTTCTTCTATTGGTCGCATCGACCAGACCAAGTTGCGCACCGGACAGTTAACTGAAGAGGATTGGCCCGGATTTAACAATGCAGTGGCGAAGTTGAAAGACCGGCCACTCTTCATCGATGACAGTGCTGGCGTCAGTCCAATGGAAATGCGTGCCCGGGCACGTCGCATAATTAGAGAGCATGGCCAGCTCGGAATGATTGTGGTGGATTACTTGCAGCTCATGCAGATTAAAGGAACAAAAGAAAACCGGGTAAATGAGATTTCCGAAATTTCACGCTCTCTTAAATTGCTCGCTCGAGAATTTGAATGCCCGGTAATTGCGCTGTCTCAACTTAATCGTGGACTAGAGCAGCGACCCAATAAGCGACCGGTAATGTCAGACTTACGGGAATCGGGTGCGATCGAACAGGATGCAGATTTAATTACATTCATCTATCGAGACGAAGTGTATAACGAAGACTCTCCTGACAAAGGTATCGCGGAAGTAATTATTGGCAAGCATCGAAATGGACCTATAGGCACGATACGCCTGAGTTTCCTTGGTCAATTTACCCGCTTCGAAAGTCATGCTCAGCCGCGTTACGATGACAGCTACACCCACGGCTAGCGTAATCCTAGGCTAATCAAGGAATGATAGAACCTACCAAAAGAAATTGGGCAACCATCGACCTCGACGCCTTGCGTAAGAATCTCGCGATAGTACGAGCTCGTTGTCCTGAATCTAAAATCTACCCCGTTATTAAATCCAATGCCTACGGTCACGGCATGGAGCAGGCAGCGCGCGCAATCAATTCTTCCCATACCAAGATTGCGGGAATTGCTGTTGCCACAATTCAGGAAGCATTGGACTTAATTGACCTCGACTTAGGTCAGCCCATCATGCTTTTAAATGGATTCGTCAACGAAGATGAATTCAAGTTGTGTCTTGAAAAGGGCATCGAACCGGTTATTCATTCCACCTACCAAACCGAAATTGCAGTCAAAGCATTAAGTAGTGATTTCTTCTCTGGGAAACGCAAGTTGTGGGTAAAACTGAACTCGGGTATGAATCGCCTGGGCATGAATGCATTAGATACCTGTGATTCATTTTTAAGGCTGCATGCTTTCCCCGACACTGAGTTGGTTCTCATGTCTCATCTTGCTTACGCAGATGACATGGATAATCCAGATTCGAAAGCGTTTACAGAAAAGCAGTTGGAAAAATTCAGCTCGGTAGAAAAGCAATTGCAAGCCAGTTGTGATGACAAGGTGGAAACTAGCCTGGCCGCCTCGGCAGGTATTCTGACGCTACCGGAAACCCATCTAAATTATGTAAGACCCGGCGTTATGCTCTATGGTAGTTCACCACTTGCCCAACAAACCGGGGAAGAAGTGGGCCTGCATTCGGTAATGACACTATCTTCACGCCTGATTGCAATTAATGATGTGGCGGCTGGTGCAGCCATCGGCTACAACGCAACCTATGTGTGTGACAAAAACACGCGAGTCGGTACAGTATCGATTGGTTATGGCGATGGCTATCCTCGCTCTGCGGTTAACGGAACGCCTGTATTGGTAAAAACACAGTCCCAGACTTTGCGCACTCGGCTTATAGGTAGAGTTTCAATGGACATGATCACTATCGACCTCAGTGGAATCGAAGATGCGCAAATAAATGATGAAGTCATCTTGTGGGGATCAGGACTCTGTCCTGATGAAGTTGCCAAACACGCGGACACAATATCTTATGAATTGTTCTGCAAAGTCACCAAACGCGTACCTTTTATCTATAGCTAAGGTGCATTCAGACAGATTCCAAAAACGAATGAATATTCAGCTTCGATGAGCCACGATGGCAAAAACTAAAACGTCTTTTGTTTGTACTGATTGCGGTGCCGAACACGGACAGTGGCAAGGTCAATGTGTTGCCTGTAAAGCCTGGAATACACTTTCTCAGGTAAATCTGGGTGCTAGCAGTTCGCCAGCTACCAAGGCTGATTTTCGCCGACAGGGTTATGCCGGCGACCAATCAAATGTGCAAAACCTCTCAGACATTGATCTGCAGTCTTTACCCAGGTATTCAAGTTCAATTAGTGAATTAGATCGTGTACTTGGAGGAGGGCTGGTCCCTGGTTCCGTGGTGCTTATTGGTGGTAATCCCGGCGCAGGGAAGAGTACTTTGCTGCTGCAGATTATGTGTCAGCTTGCTCATGCTAATCGACCTGCACTCTATGTAACGGGTGAAGAGTCATTGCAGCAAGTAGGAATGCGTGCCAGTCGGCTTAACTTACCAACTGAAAATCTCAAATTGTTAGCAGAGACTAACGTTGAGCAAATTTGCCAGGCAGCACAAGAGCATCAACCGGAATTACTCGTCGTAGATTCTATTCAAGTAATGCATAGCGCGGATGTGCCATCGGCTCCTGGCAGTGTGTCGCAGGTTCGAGAATGTGCGGCTTTTCTAATTCAATTCGCGAAACAGACAAATACCGTGTTGTTTTTAGTTGGTCACGTAACTAAAGAAGGTAACTTGGCCGGACCAAAAGTTTTAGAACACATGATTGATTGTTTCATCATGTTAGAAGGTGGAAACGACACCAAATACCGAATCCTCCGTGGCCAGAAAAATCGCTTTGGCGCCGTAAACGAGTTAGGTGTTTTCGCCATGACGGAACAGGGCTTAAAGGAAGTGAAGAATCCTTCAGCTATTTTCCTCGCACGTACGGAAGAAGATACACCAGGCTCGCTAGTCATGGTGTTGTGGGAGGGAACACGACCGCTATTGGTAGAAATTCAAGCTTTGGTTGATGCCAGTCCTTTAGGCAATCCACGCAGGGTTGCAGTGGGATTAGAACAAAACAGACTCGCTATGTTGTTGGCGGTTTTGCATCGTCACGGTGGTTTATACATGGCGGACCAAGACGTGTTCGTAAACGTTGTCGGTGGTGTGAAAGTGACCGAGACGAGCGCTGACCTGGCATTATTGCTCGCTATCGTTTCTAGTTTTAAAGATAAGTCACTGCCAAAAGACCTGGTAGTATTTGGCGAAGTCGGTTTGGCTGGAGAAATTCGACCGGTACCTGGTGGTCAGGAGAGATTAGCGGAAGCAGCCAAGCATGGCTTCAAACGCGCCATTGTGCCAAAGGCCAATTTGCCAAAGTCGAAGATAGAAGGATTGGAAGTGATTGGTGTAACCAAGATCGCACAAGCTTTGGATGCGATCTAATTGCTTTCGCAGAGACCGTGATACTATCGAAATCTTGTTTGATCGTGCCCCAGTAAAAGCATTTATTCCACAGCGAGCCTACGAATAAGCACGGCACTGAGTTGTGCTCTTTCTACCAATGAGCTGACCCGAGCTTCTTCGCGGTTGGAGTGTGCACCAGTTCCGGCAACACCTAAGGAGTCTAGAGTTGCTAAGCCAACTGCCTGAGTTAATGAACCGTCAGTGCCGCCTCCAGAGTCTGTGACACCTAATTCCTGGCCAAGCAATCTACCAATGGCTCGGGTTTTTTCCAGCAGATAATCACTTTCAGTTGTTGGAATTTTTGGCGGGCGATGCAAATTTATCCAATGCTCCGTTGTGATCTCACCGGAATCGACAGGGTAGCTATAAACTTGGTCAGCGATGTTCTCAAATTGCTGGCGTGCTTCCATTCCTTGTTGTGGTTCTGGGTAGCGCAAATCAATCAGAGCTTCTGCGCAGGGAGCGACGGTGTTGCGGGCTTCTCCTCCATTAACAATACCAACGTTTACGGTAACTCCAGTCTCATAATCAGTCATGTTTTCAATTTCAACAATTTTGTAAGCCAGCTCTTTAATGGCAGAACGACCTTGTTCATGGGCGCCACCGGCGTGACTCGCAATTCCATTGACGACGAAGCGCGCCTGACCCAAGCCTTTCCTGGTTCTGGTTAGATTATTGGTGCCGGAAGATTCATACACTAATCCCCAATCGTGACCGAGTGCTTGTTCCTCTATGTATTTGCGGGAAGAGAGTGATCCAATTTCTTCGTCGCTGTTGAGCAGAATTGAAATAGATTTATTTTCCAGTTCACCGAATTCCTGTAATGCCTTTAAGGCAAAGAGCATTACCACTAAACCGCCATGCATGTCTGCTACGCCTGGGCCGTACATGACATCTCCTTCTCGACGAAATTCTTGAAAAGGACTGCCCGGCGGAAACACCGTATCCAGATGACCAATGAGTAAAAACTTCGGACCGATACCAGTCTTGGTCGCTAAGACGTGATCTGCAACATCTATGTTGTAGTCACTGCCGGGACAACTTGGCATCTCAATCAATTCGCCGGGCAAGTTGCTAGTGCTAAATCCAAGTTCGCGAAACTCTGCACTAAAAATTGCTGCCAATTCATCTACACCGGCTTTGTTTAAGCTACCTGAATTAATGTTGGTGATGCGTTCTAGCAGAGCGAGCATGTTGGCTTCTTGGGATTCGAGCCATGTATTTATCTTCCGCTCATCTTCAGAGATGGCTGGTTCGACATTTTCTGCGGCAATCAGACTTAAACTAAGCGTGACAAAAACTGTAAATGTTGAAATGCTGCTTATGAATTTCATTTACTACTTCTCTTTTGATTGTTCCAATTACTTTAATTCTTCCGAATTTTTATCTTTGCCTTCTCTTGGTGGTCCCAGAATAAATAACTCGACCAATCCTAAGGCTGCAAAATAGACTGCAGCTCCAGCAATCGCTCTTTCTGGTTCTCGTTCCCAAACACCACCGCCTCGCCCAGGATAAACTTCATTTAGAATTTCCGTGCTTATTCCCAGTTCAGGAATTGGGAGCATGATGGTACCGAACACTGCCGCCATGTAAAGTATGATTCCCAATGCCGATCGCGCCATCATCGTTTGCGCGCCTTCGCTGGCGTTAGTCAGGGCTGTAATCAGGCGGCTCAGTGATACGGCACCAAATATCCAAAGTAATTGAATACTGTCGAAAGAATAGGCAAATCCAACAACCATTAAGGTATAGAACAGCATCAGGCCTGCAGCGATTTGTAGCTTTTTGCTAATTTTATCCTTAGTCGCAATCATTGCGCTGATAAAAGCACCGGAATGAAGCAGTACAAATTCGAGCGCCATTAAGCCAACGCCGAGTCTGACCCAGTTGCCATCATCCCAGCTCATTGGATCACGCCACACATTTACCAGTACCCAGCTTAAATAGAAGCATGGTGCCGCAGAGCTAATGGCACCAATCCATAAGATTGGTCGCGGTGTCCTGTTGATCGAATCATTCATAGTCAAAGTATAAGGATAAGTGCATGGCTAATGTGAATCTGCATTGTCCCTGCAATTGAATCTATCGTTGTATTTGTAGTTATCTGTCTTCATAATCCCTCGCCCATGGATGCTATAACTGAACCCATTCTTACCGTTCGCGACCTGAACAAAACTTTTGCCGGAGGTTTTCAGGCCTTAAAAAATATTGATCTCGATATCGATAAGGGCGAGATCATTGCGCTATTGGGCCCGAACGGTGCCGGTAAAACTACGTTAATTTCTGTTATTTGCGGGATTGTGCAAGCAACTTCCGGCTCGGTGCGCGTGGCCGGATTTGATATTACTAAAGAATACCGAAAAACCCGCTCGATGATTGGATTAGTTCCACAGGAACTAACGACCGATTCTTTCGAATCCGTATGGAGCACGGTGACTTTTTCCCGTGGTTTGTTTGGCAAACCACCAAATCCTGCACACATAGAAAAAGTGTTGAAAGATCTTTCTTTATGGGACAAGAAAGATGACAAGATCATGACTCTTTCTGGAGGCATGAAGAGAAGAGTGTTAATTGCCAAAGCCCTTTCCCACGAGCCCGAAGTTTTATTTCTCGATGAACCTACTGCTGGTGTTGACGTGTCGTTGCGTAAAGACATGTGGAAGATAGTCGAAGAACTAAAAGCTACCGGTGTGACAATAATATTGACTACACACTATATCGAAGAGGCGGAAGAGATCGCCGACCGGGTTGGCGTAATAAACAACGGTGAAATAATTCTTGTTGAAGATAAATCCAAACTCATGAGCAAGCTTGGCAAGAAACAAGTGACGCTCGATCTTTGCGATCCGCTCAAAAATATTCCTGGAGAGTTGTCGAATTATACCCTGGAGCTTTCTGAAGATGGCAATCAGTTAATCTATACCTTTGACACTGGGGGCGATAGAACTGGAGTAACCGCATTGCTCGACGATCTCAAGCTCGCTGACATTTACTTTCGAGATTTAAATACCACTCAGAGTTCCCTCGAAGATATTTTTGTCAATTTGGTTAAGGAAACTTCCTAATATGAATTTCTACGCAGTATTGGCTATTTATAAATTCGAGATGGCTCGCACGCGACGCACATTAGTGCAAAGTATCGTCGCTCCAGTGATATCGACATCTTTGTACTTTATAGTTTTCGGTGCAGCGATAGGATCGAGAATTACTGAAGTTGAAGGAGTTAGCTACGGAGCATTCATCGTGCCTGGATTAATCATGCTCAATTTGTTGATGCATAGTATTTCCAACGCGTCCTTTGCCATTTATTTTCCCAAGTTCGTTGGCACTGTCTACGAAGTTTTATCTGCGCCAGTATCAACCACCGAGGTAGTCATGGGTTATGTCGGCGCTGCGGCAACTAAGTCCATAATCCTTGGCTTAATCATTCTATTGACTGCAACGTTTTTCATAGATTTGCAAATTGAACATCCCATAATCATGTTGTTGTTCGTTGTGCTTACTGCTATTTCTTTTAGTCTACTCGGTTTTATTTTGGGAATCTGGGCTGACAACTTTGAGAAGCTCTCTGTCGTGCCTTCGCTGATCGTTACGCCTCTGGTTTTTTTGGGCGGTAGCTTTTATTCAACTGATATGTTGCCAACGTTTTGGCAGTCTGTGACTTTGTTGAATCCGGTGTTGTATTTGGTTAGCGGACTGCGTTGGAGTTTTTACGAAATTTCGGAAGTGAATGTATTTGTAAGTCTTGGCAGTATCACGGCATTCTTAGTGTTGTGCTTTTGCATTGTCGTTTATATGTTTAAAACGGGATACAAACTACGGCACTAAGCCTGAGTTCTTGTCTTGGATTAGTGCCTGAATTTCCTACCTAAGATACGCGGCGGCCGCCTCTGAAATCCATTTCCTGAGTATTGCCTGCGGAATCGTAGTACCTGCCTGGTCCATCTCTTTCACCCCGTAACCAGGGGCCTACATAGCGATCACCATTGGCGAAGAAATAGGTACCATTTCCGTTCAGCCGATCATCACGAAAACCGCCTTCAAAACGATTGCCGTTGGCATAGAAGAAGATGCCTTGTCCGTTCATTTGATCATCGAGCCATTGGCCTTCATAGCTATCGCCGTTGGCCCAATATTTCGTTCCTTGCCCGGATTGCAGGCCATCACGCCATTGACCTTCATAACGATTGTCATTGGCCCAATAATAAGTGCCTAAGCCATGCCGCACGTTGTCACGAAAGTCTCCCTCGTAGCGATTACCGTTAGTCCAAGTAAAAGTGCCGCGACCGTTTTGTAGTCCTTGGCGCCACTGCCCTCGGTATTCATCGCCGTTTTCATAAAAATAGGTTCCTTCACCGGAAAACTGATCGTTCTCCCAATTCCCTTCGTAACGAGCGCCATTCAAAAAGTAATAGTTGCCACGTCCAGTGCGCCGGTCATTGCGAAACTGCCCAACGAAGCGTTCGCCGTTTTGTCGATAAAGGGTACCCTGGCCATTGCGCCGACCGTTTTGAAATTGGCCTTCATAGCGATCGCCATTAGCAAAGAAATAAACACCTCTGCCATTTTTCTGATCTGCTGCGAATTGACCTTCGTAACGGTCACCATTAGTGAGATAGAGCGTACCCTGTCCTTGGAAGTAGTTACTAACGCACTGACCTTCATAGCGATTTCCGTCCGACCAACGATAAACCCCAGTACCAGACGGGCAAGAGCCCTGCAACCAACCATTGTCGGCAGCGTTAACAGGAATGGAGAATGCCAGTAGAAATACCGAAAGTAGGGACGTGCTGATGAGGATTAATCTTTCTTTCATATTGAATTGCTAATAATTGACCTGTAAATCCAATTCTAGCTCGAATTTCTGTTTGATAACGGTACTAGTTCTCATAAATATCGACCGCCATATTGCATACATTGAAGCACCTAGTTTCTGAATCTGTCTGACATCAAAATTCGCCTGTTCATACGCCAACCCTCAGGGGTTTTTTGCCAGCTTATTCGGTAAATTCCGGAGCTACTAATAAACGCCGCAGGATCATTCGCCGTTTGATGAGTAATTAAGGCCATGTTTTCTGTGACGGCAGTTGCCTCATTTAGTTCCAAAAAGACAATCCCGGAAAAATGGTGGCGGGTCTGTCGGTCCGCTAGTCGCCCTGCATGTGAGCGCTGGGCATAGTCGAATATCGCCGACCTTCCTGCTACGCGAGAGCCTTCTACCAGCTCTCCATAGACCCATCTTTCCATTATTCCCTCTTCAGTAAATAATCCGGCGAATCCTTCTGCATCTTTTGAATCCCAGCGATAGGAATACTGAGTCAACACATCGGTAATCGCGAGTCGGTCAATTATCTCAACAGGCTCATGAGCCTCACTAATTTGAGCCAAGCAAAGCATCCAGATTATACCGAAGCATCGAATCAGCTTTGATTGCTGCCCTGTGATTTTCTGACCCATAAGATTCTCCTTAAATCTGGACGTAAGCCATAATAATTTAGCACGTCGTTAAACGAAATAGGGCGCTTTCAACGCCTGGCAAGAGCTCGAGAATTGGGGGCTTGGAGGGTTTACCTAGATTGATTTTGAAAAAGGCTTGCAATAAATAATAGACTGGTCTAATATTCGAAACATGGCCAGAACCCGAGACCAGGAAAGATATCAGCAAAGCAGAGAGCAGCTGCTCGCAGTTGGGCAGGATCTTTTCATCAACAGCAGTTTTAACTGTGTTGGTCTCAATGACATATTGAAAAAGGCTGGAATCCCGAAGGGTTCGTTTTATCACTATTTTGAAAGCAAAGAGGATTTTGGTCTCCAAGTAATTGAAATGTACGCGAAGCAGAATTACGAAGAATTGAAAACAATCGTAAGTGATAACTCTTTAACGCCTTACGAGCAGTTGGAAAAATTTTTCGAAACCAACATCGCCCACTTTGATGACATTGATTATTGCCAGGGATGTTTGATGGCAAATCTTTCACAAGAGCTTGCAGATGTGAATGAGAAACTACGTTGCAAGATAAATGAGTTATCCCAATTGGCAGTCGATCAGATAGCAGAATGTATTGAAAACATGGCAGCGAATGAATTGAATTTGAATCATCTGGAACCAAGAGAAGCAGCGCAGGTTTTAATGAATTCATGGCAGGGCGCCATCATGAAAATGAAACTAGAGAAGAGTCGTGAGCCCCTCAACGTATTTATGAAATTCTTCTTCAGCCGCTAAAAAAATTTGAGTAATAAATAATAGACTGGTCTATTTAATATAGTTCACAGACAAAATATCGAGGTTGCGAAGGGCAATCAGAATTGGAGCAGGAGCAATGTTGAAGTTAAGAACGAACCCAGTAATTCCCAGATTTAAGGCTCTCCTTGGTTTGCCAATGCACAAGATGTCCCGTCCCCTGGGCATCGCATTGGCACTCTTTTTAATGCTAAGTGCAGTCAGTGTTCCTGTCCATGCCGCTGCGGAAAGCGATCCTCTCGAGTGCCTGAATCGAACCACTTACAGCTTCAATCGCGGCATCGACAAACTATTTTTCAAACCACTAGCGACAAGCTATAAACAAGTTACACCTGCTTTTTTGCAGCGAGGTGTGCGTAACATTTTTAAAAACCTTGACGACGTCCGCGTTAGTTTTAACGATGTGTTGCAGTTAGATTTTAAACAAGCTTCGGCGGACTTAGCCCGAGTAGCGATTAACACCACGCTAGGAATAGGCGGTGTATTTGATGTGGCCAATGACAGTTTTGGACTCAGAAAAAACCGCCAGGATTTCGGCATGACACTCGCTCATTACGGGGTAGGATCAGGTCCATATATTGTTCTTCCGCTATTCGGTCCTAGTACCCTTCGCGATGCATTTGGTATTGGCTTCGATAGAGGAGTAGATTCTGTGGCAAACCTTTCTCATGTCGCAACAAGAAATTCTCTTAGCACTGGCAAAGCCGTTGATTTTCGCGCTAGCGTGTTAAGCTTTGATGACCTGATCGTGGGTGATGAATATCTTTTTGTTAGAGGTGCTTATCTACAGCAAAGAGATTTTGCAATTCATGGTAGATTTCCTGAATTTGCCTTCGAAGATTTTTAACAGAGCAAATTGCAATGCTAAATATGGATTTCTCGCAACGAGTAGTAGTAAGTACTGATGCCTTGGAATGGCAGCAGAGTTCGAAGGAAGGTGTATGGAGAAAACCTTTAGCTCGAGAAGAAGCCGAGCGTGGCCATGCAACCAGTATTGTTAAATATGAACCCGGTGCCAGTTTTTCAGAACACGGGCATCCATTGGGAGAAGAGATTCTCGTGCTTGAAGGAACCTTTTCTGACGAAACGGGCGACTATTCTGCAGGGACATATTTTAGAAATCCCGAAGGTTTTAGGCATACGCCATTCAGCGAGGCGGGATGTATAATTCTGGTGAAACTGCATCAGTTTCAAGAACAGGACACCTCTCATGTCCAGGTGGAGTTGGATAAAGCCGAATGGGAACATACTGAAAACGGGCTGCAAATTCTCCTTCTGCATGAATTTAACAATGAAAAAGTTGCGCTGATTCGCTGGCCAGCAGGATTACAAATACCCCTGCATTCCCATGACGGAGGTGAAGAAGTTTTCGTAATGCAGGGAAAGTTTAGCGATGAACATGGCAAGTACCCAGTCGGAACCTGGGTTCGACTGCCCAATGGAAGTGAACATTCACCTCGTGCCGATGAAGATACTCTAATCTGGATTAAGGCTGGACATTTGTCAGCTTAAGCATTTTATTGAGATGAGCTGAGCGCATTTCACACTCTATTTTTACTTGCTATGCTGCAGTGATGTATTTGCGGAGGCAATGTCGTGTTTAGTAAATTTTCTAAAGCTCTATTGGTAAGTTTTTCCTTATTGGTTTTAGCTGTTCCAAGCTACGCCCAAAATTCAGCAGCAATTGACGAAGCTATTGCAGGCGCTATGGGAGCAATGGATGCCTTCATGCTGGCGTTTAATGCAAGAGACCCAGAAGCATGGGCCGCGTCACTCAACTATCCTCATGTTCGGTTTGCCAGCGGTAGTGTTACAGTGTGGGAGAGTGCAGAAGAATTCGCGCAGACCCTAGCCTTCGAAAGATTGCCCGATAGCGGCTGGGATCATTCTCATTGGTTAACTCGCGAAGTGAGTCTCGCATCTCCCAACAAAGTCCATATCAACACCCTGTTTCAAAGGTTTAACGCCGATAATGAAATTATCGGTACGTATCAGTCCTTGTATATTGTAACCAGGGTAAATGGACATTGGGGAACTCAAGCTAGATCGAGTTTAGCTCCCTAGCCCAGCGATACTTGCACCCCATTTTGTTGCCAGAACTGGCAAGTATTTCACTATGATGGTGGAGTTAATGCTGTTCACATTAAAGCACTATGATTTCGACTATTTACCTGTAAATCCCCAAAATTCCTATGCTGTAGTGCATATAGCGATAAAAAATAGGCGATATTATTTACTAATTAGTACTGGCGATTTTAACTAGGTTCACTAGACTTATAGCGAAAAGCTATAACCGAAAAACGAGCGCATTCTTGCCTAGGTCAATTCCAAGCCTCAAGCTGGTTTCACTGCTTTATTTCTGTTTGCTCTCGATTCTTTCGATGGGGGCAGTTATTGCGCAGGAACCAATTGACGTAAAAAAAAATTCAGGTACTGCATGGTTCAACGGATATTGGTTTTTGGCGGAAATCTTTCGACACTGCGCTCCATGATTACGTTATTGAAAACAGTACTGAATTCCACTCATTGCGGTTATCTATTGAATACACAGGCGTCGATGAGGAACCTTCGGATGCTTACTTATCAGATCTAATTAATCTACTTAGAAGTAGACAGGTGTTAGATCCTGCCGACATCGTTATTGCCGTACTTCCACCATCCGCTCGTTTCCTTGAAGAATACGGAAATGAAATTTATCCGGGAGTTGAGCGGCTCTATGTAGCTGCCCAAATGCGCGATAACGATTCGAGTTTTGATTCTTCGAATGATCTAGTTTTCAGCATGCAATCAAGCCTGGAAGGCATGGTTACCGAAAACTTGCGATTGATCCCGCAAATAGTACCAGGTCTCACCGATTTATATGTGTTGTCTGGGTCAAGCGCTTACGGAGGAATGCAGGAGCGCATGGTTCGAGAACTTCTGGTGGAAAATCCCGTCAATGCCAATGTGCATTTTGTTCGCAGAGCACCCATTGGAGAACTAGCACCGGCCATGGAACAGCCAGGACAAGTTAGCGCAGTAATGCTTTTAAGTTATGAATTCGATGCTGGCGGCAACAACGTCAATACCCAGGACGCTTTGAACGAACTCGTGGCAGAGACCGAAGTACCAGTGATTGGCATTTTCGATTCGGTACTTGGTCGTGGGATAGTTGGCGGTTACATGAGTCGCGCCGTGGAAACAGCTCGGAGAGCGGGCGAAGTCGCCAACGCAATCATGCTTGATCAACCAATAAGTGTGAATAGTGTTCCTTACAATTACTTATTCGATGGCCGCCAATTAGATAGGTTAGGCATTGAGCGCTCTCTACTGCCCGCTGGCGCCATAGTTGAATATGAAACGTTTACCGTATGGCAATCCTATCGCACCGAGATCTTAACGGCTTTTTTGGTCATTGCGATCCAGGCCGGACTTATCCTTCTTCTAATTGGATCTCTTAGGAAGCAACGTGAAGTTGAGACTGTCCTGAAAGAACAAACTCACGATCTTTCGATTCAGAAAAACCTTTTCGAGTCAGTGATAAACAGTATTCCCGACGCAGTGCTTATCTGTCGAGTCGACCGCACTATCTATGCGGCGAATAGAAGTACTAAAGAAGTATTTGACCTGGAGCCCGATGAAATAATTGGAGTCAAAGCTAACGAGCTGATTGATTACGTGGATGAAGATCAGCGTCAACTTGAAGAGCGAATGTTGAATTCAAACCAAGATTCTCTCGAGCCGATTATATTGAAATTCAGAAAACCAGACGGAACCAATTTCACCGGGGAAACCGTTGGTACAAAAATCATCAGCGCTGAAGGTGAAGTATTGGGCTACTTTTCTTTGGTCAGAGATGTAACAAAGCGGCTTTCTCGAGAGCAAGAAGAAAGGCAGTCTCAAAAGATGGAAGCGCTAGGAACTCTTGTCGGGGGTATTGCCCACGATTTTAACAACGTTCTAGGTGTAATTAGTGCCTATGCAGAATTACTAAGCTTCGATGATGAAATAGATGACGGCAAATTAAACATTGAAAAAATTATTAAGGCCACGGATCGAGGCAGTGATTTGTGTAACCAGATAATGTCTTTCAGCCGTGACATGAGTGTCGAACAGAAACCGGTAAACTTTCTCGATGTTGCTAATGAAACAATCAAGCTGCTTTCAGCAACAATACCCAGCCGTGTAGAAATAGATTTTAAACATAACGCTGACGCATTACCTCTTTTTGCAAATTCTACTCAATTACAACAAGTACTGCTAAATCTTGCGACAAATGCGAATCATGCAATTGGTGATCAAGCTGGAAAGATTTCAATTTCATTGTGCGAGGAGAAGGTAACGGAAAAACTTTTTCTGACTCAGGGAATGGTTAGTGCAGGAAAATATATAGTATTGCGGGTAACAGATAATGGCTGCGGTATTTCGGAGGAAAATATCGGACGGATATTCGAACCGTTTTACACCACTAAAAAATCTGAAGGAACCGGCATGGGCATGGCGATGGTTTATAAAATTGTCCGTGCACACAATGGAGTAATTAATCTCAGTTCAACAGTCGGTGCTGGAACTGAAATTAGTATTTACTTTCCTCGTTACGATCTAGATCAAACCCAAACTGCAGAAAATCAAAATATTGAAGTGGTTCAGGGAAATGGCGAGCGCATTATTTTGGTAGATGATGAAGTTGATTTACTGGAATCTGTAAAGAGCATATTGCTTGGAATTGGTTATGATGTGGATGCTTACAGTGATTCGATCGAAGCCTTGCACTGCTTCCGTAAGGAACCTGGAAAATACGAATTGCTTATTTCAGACCAGGTTATGCCGAGATTAAACGGAACCGGACTTATGCAATCAATGCGAGAGGTACGTGGAGATTTACCGGTAATCTTATGTACCGGCTACAGTGAAGTCCTGGACAAGAACCATGAGCATGATTCAGATGTTAGCAGCGTCATGCGCAAACCGTTTACAGCGGCAGAAATGTCCCACTCCATAGAACGCGCACTTTCTGACTGAATTTAAACTTTAAACCAAAATTCAATCTCTGCTGTTTCTTCGGTGAACTCAGCGGCATGCTCTTTTTCAGCTGGTACTCGATACCAATCTCCTGCAGCAATTTTTTTGGTCTCCCCGTCCATTGTAAGGAGCAATTCACCCTTGGTGATTACTCCAACGTTTTCAGTTGCATGGGTATGAGAATCGATCACCGTGCCTGCTGGATAAGTAGCGAACAGTACATCGCAGTTGTCCGCAGCCAGCTTGTAGGCTTCAAATTGGCCGTCGAAATCTGGCAGATTTTTAATAATATCCGGATAGTAATCACGCAAATTCATTGTCGGTGGCCTTTCAATGGTGTTTCCTTCATTCAGATTAGGCTAGGACATTGTTAATTACTAGTAGCTTTCACTCGCTCGTTAGCCAGCTCCCATGCACCTCTTGAGTTGCGAGAATATTTGATAATTCGCAAGTTTTTGGATGAAAGCCGCAAGTGCCGGGACGAAAATTCCCACAGTTTCGCTTGCAGATGATAATCTTGCGCCCACGTTCAAAATAGCATCAAATATCACTACAAAACGACTTGGAGAAGGATTCATGACCAGGTTAGTAACACGTCGCGAATTTCTTAATTTATTAGGAGCGACTGGGGGGACAGCGGCAGCGTTAAAAGCTGGCACTGCACTAGGTTTATTGCCTGCGACACGCTCCGCAAAAGCACTAGATCTGCTTGCCCTCGGTTCCAACAACAAAAAAGTAGCCATCCTTGGCGGAGGCCTTTCCGGCTTAACGGTTGCCCATGAATTGGGTAAACGTGGCTATGATTGCACCGTTCTGGAAGCTTCACACCGTTGCGGTGGCAGAATCTTCACTGTCCGCCATGGTGATTTAATCGACGAGATAGGCAATCGACAGTACTGCGAATTCGATGATGAACCGCATATGTACTTTAATGCGGGTGCTGCTCGCATTCCTACGTCTCACAAGCAACTGCTCGCCTATTGCAAAGAACTTGAGATTGAACTCGAGGTCTTTGTGGGTGAGAACAACAATGCTTATATGCAAGACGACGGTTCATTCGATGGTAAACCGGTAAGGGCAAACGACTACAAGACAAACATTCGCGGTTTTCTCAGCGAGATGTTGGCTAAATCGATGTCTGCTCAGCAAATGGATGAGCCGTTTACCGACGAAGAAGCCGAAAACCTGCTTGGCTTAATCCGCTCATTTGGTGATTTAAGGGAAGGTGATCTCTATCAAGGTAGCACTCGCACTGGCTATGCATCAGGTGGCTATCTAACTCATGGCGTGCAGAAAGACATGCTTGCATTTCGCGATTTGTTGGCCGGCCCTATGGCTCGCACCGCAATGACAGCCTATGAAGGTGACTACGGCCCCTGCTTGTTGCAGCCGAAAGGGGGAATGGACAATATAATCGCAGGCTTTCTGCGTAAAGTTGGCGAGCAAGTTAAGTACCGTGCAATGGTCGCATCCATTCAAGTGAACAATGATGGTGTAAATGTAGCGTACGATCAGGATGGAGAACGCCACCAACTAGAAGTTGATTACTGTTTCAACTGCATACCAACTCACCTAACCGTTGGCTTGGATCACAATTTTCCAGGCGACTATGTCAAAGCGCTCAAATATGTTCGCAGAGGGGAAGCCTACAAAGCTGCTTTTCAGGCCAAAGAAAGATTTTGGGAAAAAGAAGATATTTATGGCGGTATTACCCGCATGAATAATCGAAGTAGTGAAATCTGGTACCCGCCCCATGGAATTCATAAAGAGAAAGGTGTCGTGCTTGGTGCTTACGATTTCGGCGGTGGCATGTATCACACCATGATGTCTCAAGAAGAGCGTATTGAAGCCCATTTGCGTGATGGCGAAAAGGTGCATCCGAATTACCGCAATTTAGTAGAGAAGCCTGTAACTATTGCCTGGCACCGTATGAATCACATGCTTGGCTGTGCCGCCCGTTGGCGCAGAAGTTTTAGAACTTGGACTACTGAAGAAGAAGAGATGTATCACACCTTGCAAGCTCCAGTGAATGGCCGTCACTATGTAATAGGAGATCAAATGTCGATGCATTCGGCCTGGATGGAAAGTGCGGTTCTTTCAGCGCATTGGGCAATGGAAGATCTTGATCAGCGCGTTCGCGCAGAATTAGCTTAGAATTAGATTTAAGGAGCATTGAGGGATACCTGACCCTTTCTGGAGAAGTAGTATGATCAGAAAGCGACTAATTATTTCGTTTTTAATAGCGCTTGCTGGAATTTCAATTCCATTGCAGGCAGCAGAAGAAAGAGAGCCATTCGATGACCGCTATTGCACCACCTGCCATGGTGCGGATGGTCGGGGTAACTATGGTGTCCAGGCACCAAGACTCGCAGGGATGGAGGATTGGTACTTGATTAGGCAACTAGAAAATTTTCGCGCTGGTATTCGTGGCGTTCACCCCAGAGATATCGAAGGCATAGCCATGCGTCCCATGGCAGCTAAACTTACAGATGAAAGCATCACCGATATCGTAGACTGGGTCGGAAGTTGGGAGTACCTGCCAACTGAAGTCACAGTCGAAGGAGATGCAGCCGCTGGTGCGCAACTCTACAGCCAATGCGCTACCTGCCATGGTGCCGACGGCCAAGGCAATGAAGCCTTAGGAGCCCCGGCGTTGCGCGGGCAGAATGATTGGTATCTGGTTACTCAGTTAAGAAATTTCAAGCAAGGTTGGCGGGGTAGTGATGCCCAGGACAGCTATGGTCAGCAAATGATGGCAATGGTTCAAATGCTGGCTGATGACGACACCATTAACAATGTGGTGAGTTACATTAATACATTAGGAAGAAACTAACTTCCTGCTGGCTAGTTTCAATGCTCGCAGAGCCCTTGGTCTTGTCCCGGGCTATCTATATACTCAATTCTTTGTAATTTTTGGAAAACCCGGAAATCACAGGCAAAATCTGCTGGTCACCAATAACTAGTGTAAGAAGAATAAAACTAATTACTAGCATGAAAAAGGTTGGCCCTTAAGCGCTAGCCTGCCCATCAGGAGCAATAAAAATGTCCACGCTTACCATAGTAAATCTCGTAATTTTTACCGCTCTTCTCAGCTTCCTCTATCAGCTTTCTAAGAAAGAACTAGGCTTATCGAAACTAGTCTTGGCGGGTTTAGTGATAGGAACGTTATTCGGGACGTATCTGCAGATAGTTTTTGGTCCAGAGCATGAAGTTTCCCGTCAGACCATTGAATGGACCAATATCGTTGCGAATTCTTTTGTGAACTTGCTCCGGATGATCATTATCCCCCTCATTTTAGTCACCATGATTGCGGCTGTACTCAAGGTAGATGAAATTAAATCCCTTGGAAAAATCGGCGGTTCGGTTGTTGCGATTCTTGTCTTTACCACCATGATCGCCGCCCTGGTTGGCGTGTTCATGGCTTCAGTAACTGGATTGGACGCCACAGAATTTAATTTAGGTGAACGAGAAGCTGCTCGAGCAGAAGTGCTGGTAGCGCGCCAGGACAGCGTAGCCGATCTAAGCATTCCCGAACTGCTCACTAGCATGGTTTCAACCAATATCTTTAGAGACCTCTCTCAAGATAGAAGTATCTCTATCATTGCAGTTGTTATATTCGGATTACTTTTTGGCATCGCGGCATTGCTCGTTGCGCAAGATGATAAAACTCATGGAGAAAGGATAAGAGGGTTTATAGACACAACCCAAGCCGCAGTTATGCGGTTGGTTAAAATTGTAATGAGTCTGACGCCCTATGGGGTGTTGGCATTAATGACCAGGGTAATGTCGACTTCCGACATTACTGCGATTGTGACGCTGATTAGCTTCGTGGTGGCTTCCTATATCGCGATCTTAATCATGTTTGCAATTCACTCGCTGATGATAGGATTGCTGGGTGCCAATATCCGCACTTATTTTCAAAAAGTCTGGCCAGTACTTACATTCGCATTTGTAACTCGAAGTTCTGCGGCGACAATTCCCCTGACTATTCGAGCTCAGATTGAAGAGTTAAAAGTACCGGCACCGATCGCCAATATCTCCGCCTCTTTCGGTGCAACCATAGGACAGAATGGTTGTGCCGGGATCTATCCAGCGATGCTAGCGGTTATGATAGCGCCCAGCGTAGGGGTTGAGGTCGATTTGGGATTCATTGCGTATTTAGTGTTGGTGATTGCTATTGGTTCATTTGGTATAGCAGGTGTAGGTGGTGGTGCAACCAATGCAGCTCTGGTAGTGCTACCACTGATGGGATTACCCGTGACAGTTGCCGCGTTACTAATTACGATAGAACCGCTTATTGATATGGCGCGTACCGCACTAAATGTGAATGGCGCGATAACTACTGGAATGATTACATCACGCTTTCTTGGCGATAAATCGAAAGCGGATTCGCCGGCGGTTGCGAATCAACCAGTACAGGAAAACTAATTTATTGTTTACTAGAAGTGAAATGCCGGTCAGTTTTGGAGGAAAGACCATGATTAGAATTAGAAAATCAGTTGCAACTGCAGCAATAGTTGCGCTTATGGGGATAGCTACATTTGTCAGTGCGCAGGAAATAACGCGTAACAACGAAGGCAGATATTTCTATACCAGTATAACTATTCCGCCTGGTGCAGAAACTATGTATCTAAGCGGCTCGGGAGCACGGCCTCAAGAAGACGGTTCCTGGGGTGACATGAAGCAGCAGACTATTGATACATTCGGCCGCTTTCAACAAACTTTGGAAGAACAAGGTTGGTCAATGGGTGATATTGTTCAGGTTCGTGCATTTGCCGTTGCCGGCGATGATGGCCTGGATTTCGCAGGATTTAACGAGGGTTACGCTGAATTTTTTGGTACTTCCGATAATCCAAACAAGCCAGTACGCTCTTTTGTAGAGATCAAAGATTTAGTCGTTGAAGGTTGGCTAATAGAAATTGAAATTCGAGCAGCTCGGATGCCTTAGTTCACAAAGAACTTCATTAGAAGGACCGATAGTTAGTGCACATATTGGCGTATTTGCATCCATCGGTCCTTTTTTATTGGAAGATACAATTAGAGAATTAGTCTAAAGGTTAGCATTGATGTTTATTCGTATTGCCAAGCTTCTAAATGAATCGCAGTTAAGCTTTCTCGATGAGTTTGTGACTTCTGGAAATTTTGTTGATGGCTCTGCGACAACGGGTGTGCCGACAAAGGCAGTTAAGAAAAATTTGCAGATTGATTTGGCCAATCACCCCAAGCGTGATGAGTTTTTTAAACTCATAAGCCAAGCCATGAATGAAAACAAAATTGTGCGATCTTCAGTACTTCCATTAAGAATGACCCTGCCTATACTCAGTAAGTATGAGACAAACATGTCCTATGGTTGGCATGTGGACAACGCAATTATGTCGGCGCTAGGTACACCAGTTCGCAGTGATATCGCCTGCACCTTGTTTTTAAGTGATCCCAAGAGTTACGACGGTGGCGAATTAATCGTTCGTAGCGGTACCGGAGATGCAAACGTTAAGCTCGAACGGGGTGATGCCTTTCTCTATCCGGCTACCAGTAGACATCAAGTCACTGCAGTGACTCGAGGTGAAAGAATCGCTGTAGTGTTTTGGATACAGAGTATGGTGGCCGAATCTGCCAAGCGTGAAATTCTCTACGATCTAGAACTAGCCTATGACCGAGTTATGAACGAAAATCCGAAATCAGAAGCGGCCCAGGCGATTCAAAGGGCACAAGCCAATCTAGTGCGACGTTGGAGTGAAACTTAAAGCAAAAACTAGAGATCGAGTGCAGCGCGCATTTCTCTCGTCGTCATTCCTTTTACGTACACGTCGCTCCCCTGGTCAAATTCTCTGGCGCGATCTAATCCCCCAACTACAACCGGATCAAATCCACTATCGATAACTAACTGTGTTGCAACTGCAACTGCCTCCTGATCGTCGCCAGCAATTGGGATAGCGATGCGTTCACCATCCCGATGAGCCTCATCTTGAACTTCACGCCAGCTAAGGGCGTTAAATGCTCTAACCAGCCTTACTCCTGGTAAGAATTCGGTTGATGCCACACCGGTACCTATGGCTAAGGCTGCTGCTGCCATTTCGCCATCCCGTTGCACATAGGGATTACCACAATCGATTACAATTTTGCCTTGCATCAAATGACCATAGTCACGGCCGATCTGCGGAGTCGCTGAGTAGGGCACTGCCACTAAAACCACATCACCAAATTCTGCTGCTTCTTGGGGAAAGCCAGCGCGGCATTTAGGGCCAGCCTGCGCCACCAAAACTGCCAACTGTTCCGGATTTCGAGACGAAAACAGAATTTCATGTCCGGCTTCAGCCCAGCGTAGACCCACCGAGCCACCGATTCTGCCCGATCCAATAATTCCAATTTTTAATGGATTCGAGGTTTGGCCAAAGACTGCTGATGAGTTTAGAAATAGAGGTAGTACTCCAAGACTCGCGGCCGACATTACTAATTGATTAAGAAACTTACGTCGAGATAATCTGCTTCTCTTGTTCACGGCGCTGGCTCCTACCATGCTGGTTTCTAAAAGGGGTTTAAGAGAGTAAACAAATTCGATCTATTATTAAAGAGATGCTGATTGATCTTTAGGATCCTTGCGTGCAAAAAGTGAATAAACAACAAAACAGATTGTTCTCGAAACGCAAACGCCTGAAAAAACTGGGAAAATATGCGCCGCAGTTTTCTCTTGCCCTGGATCTGGGAATTCAGGGCTCTGAGGATTATTTTATTGCTTTACCCTTTAAGCGATCGGTGCCAGCGATGCTAATTTCTGGCGCCTTTTTCGCCATCTTTACCTTTCCACTTTACTCTGTTGGCAGCGTAACAATGGCTGAGTCAGGCGAAGATTTGTTTTCACTTGTCGTTCTTTTCTTTTCTTTTTTTTGGATGCTTGGCTGGTCAACCGGCGTTGCGATTCTAGGTCTGGTTTTCCTGGCTGTCACCTTTGGTAGAGAAACTCTACGAATAAGAAACAATGAATTGATTCTACGCATAGGTATACCGGCTATTGGTCTAGGTATCCGTTTTCATGGCGATGCGCTTCGCTATTTTAGAAGAAACAAAGCGGATGCATTAGCTGGCACCAGTTGGCGCGGTGATCATCTGTGCTTCGACTACGGCGGAGAGCAGATTGAATTTGGATCGTTAATCAATGAAACTAAAGCCGAGGAAATTCTCTCGGTATTAAAACAAGCGTTTCCGAAACATGCCGATGAGCCCATAAAAATAGACTTATGCTCTGAGCCCCCACAAGAAAAGACCAGCCAAGCAGCAACTGAAATGGTCGGGATTGAAACACCTACCGCGACCTGGACTTCTCTATCTTCCCTCGCACTAATCGCAGCGAACCTGATTCCACTGGGAGGCATACTCCTGCTCGATTGGCGGATTGGCGAAATCATGCTGTTGTTTTGGGCAGAGAGCGCCGTCATTGGTTTTTATACACTGTGTAAAATGTGGCGAATTAGCAGTTGGGGTATTCTATTTTATGGGCCGTTCTTTGTCGGTCATTATGGTGCCTTCATGGTAGGGCACTTGCTCTTTATCTATGGACTCTTTGCCAGTCAATTTGCTGCCAATGGCGACATGCCTGATTTATCACAGCTGTTGGTTGATTTCCTCACCATGGCTCCCGCGCTAATCGCGTTTTTACTAAGTCATGGGATCTCATTTTTCACAAACTTTATTGACAAAAATGAGTATGCGGGAAAGTCAGTCGGCAAGCAGATGCAAGAGCCTTATAAGCGCATCATAATTATGCATGTGACTATTATCTTCGGCGGATTCCTGGTCATTGGCCTCGGCACGCCTCTGCCTGCATTACTTTTACTCATCGTGTTGAAATTGATCGCCGACCTTAAGGCTCATCTGAAAGAGCATTCGAATTTACCTCCAATTACATAGCTTGGGTCTCGCCAATAGGTATGAGCATAAGGTATGTTAGCTGCATGCATACGCCCCGAATCCCAAATTCGAAAACTGTATTTTCTGTAGCTACCACACTGTTGACTTTGTTTGCATCACTCTCTCATTCTCAGTCAACTCTTGAGTTGGATGACTTCAATGCAGCCTATCTACAGTACGGTGAAACAAAAGATTCGGAGCCAGTAATAGCCCGTGAAGCTGCAAGGAGAGCCTACGAACTCGGCCGGGAATTGTTTGGTGTGAACAGTGAGCGTAGTGCAATGTTGGCAATAAACTATGCCACTTTGTTAGAGAACGAGGCGGAAAGCCAAAGGTTTCTGGATGAAGCGGTAGAAATCTATCAATCCGTATTCGGCTTCGGTTCGGAGGCAATGATCGATCCGCTAATGCGCTTAGGCCGAACTTTAAACGATCAGGCAAGACAGGCTTTAGCGATCCAATACTACAGTCGTGCATTGCAACTCGCCCAATCTCATCATGGAGAAAATTCAAGCAAAGCCGGTAGCGTTGAACTGGAATTGGCCTCAATAAATCTTCGGGTAGGTGATTTGGATCAGGCCCGGGATCGATTAAGCCGTGCCAGATCTATCTTGAGTAATTATTCCGATGCTGGTTCAAGAAGTGGCTTAATTCGAACTGATTTGTTAACGGGAGAGTATTACATTGCCAGAGAGCAGTATCAGGAAGCGATAGAACCATTGCTCGCAGCATTGGCTAGTTTTGATCGCTACCCCAGTGCTGCAATCACCGTAAGAAATCGCATCTCACTGATAAGAGCCTATGAGAACCTGGGCGAACAAGACCAGGCAACAGTACATTGTCTGGCAATCGGAGCCACCCGCAGACTTGGAGAAGCAGAAAATCTGAGACCCGTTTTCACGGTTCTACCAGAACAAATTGCTAATCGCGAATTAAGTGAAGAAATTACTGTTGAGTTTAGAGTAGACAGAGAAGGGTTTGTGCGTAATCCAGAAATTTTGACAGTACTCGACGATTCGAGATTGGAGCAGTCTGTTCTGGGAGCCATCGAACAGTTTCGCTTTGCACCGAGATTCGTGAATGGCGTTGTAGTGGAAAGTCCGAATCAAACCTATGTTTTTCGCTAACACCTTGTTAATTGCGAAGAGGTAGTTTCATGATTAGAAATAGATTACTAATTTTCATTTTTACTTCCTTATTTTCAATTGGGACTCATGCGCAAAGTATTGATGTCTTTGAGGCCAGTATTGGTGAATTGCAATCCGCTTTGGAAAACGGGGCGACTACTTCAGCTGATCTCGTCGATCAGTATTTGGCGCGCATTGCGGCATACGATAAACAAGGACCAGCGCTAAATAGTATTGTGCGCATTAACAGCAATGCTAAAGAACAAGCCGCTGCCCTGGACGCTGAGCGAACGCATTCTGGCCCCCGTTCCTTACTCCACGGCATACCGGTATTAGTGAAAGACAACTACAACACCACGGATATGCCAACCACTGGCGGATCTGTTGCGCTCGCTAATTTTGTGCCCAGCGAAAGCGCTTCCCAGGTTGATTTACTGCTCGAAGCTGGCGCCATCATAATTGCCAAAACCAATTTGCACGAATACGCCTACGGTATAACGAGTATTGCGTCGTTGCTCGGACAAACCCGCAATCCCTATGACATTCGGCGAGTACCCGGTGGCTCAAGTGGTGGCACCGGCGCCGCTGTCGCGGCAAGCTTCGGGGCAATTGGTATGGGTTCGGATACCTGCGGATCCATTCGAATTCCTTCTGCGTTCAATAACTTGATTGGTCTGCGTCCGAGCAAAGGACTGTCCAGTATCTATGGAATTATGCCCTTATCCCATACTCAGGATACCGGAGGCCCGCTGGCTCGAAGTGTTGAGGACCTGGCCATCGTTTTGGATTTAACCGTGGGCTATGACCCCAATGATGAAGCAACAGAAGTCATGCGTTCCATGACCCCACCAAACTTCCAAGCGGCATTAAATTCAATCGCAGTAGATGAGCTTCGAATTGGAAAGTTCATGCCCTATTTTGAAAATGCCAGTGGTGGAACTCAAGCTGCAATCGATGAGGCATTGGAATGGTACGAATCACAAGGCGCAGAAATTGTCGAAGTTGAGTTACCCAATCTCAGTGAATTAGTTCGAAGTTCTGGCGTATTAGCCCAGGAATTTAAAACGGACCTCGATCAGTATCTAACTCTTTTTCAGAGCCAGGACATTAAAGATTTATCTGAAATTGTAGATCTCGGTCTTTACCATGAAGCGATTCAGCCGCAAATGATCCGCAGTCGTGATACGGAGGTAGACGAAGAAGCCTATCGAACTGCTTTAGCAGCTCGCACAGATTTAAGAGAGGCGGTGGAAAATCTTTTAGCAGAACACGATCTTGATGTTCTCGCTTATCCAACAATTACCCAAACATCGGTATTGATAGGCGACGCTCAAACTGGAAGCCGTTGCCAGATGGCCGCTCAGTCAGGATTACCGGCGCTATCAATGCCAGTTGGCTTAACTAATAACGGCTTGCCTGTGGGCATGGAACTGCTGGGTAAACATTTTCAAGATGCAGTTCTATTGGCAATTGCCAAACCCTATGAAGAAATGGTTGACCCTAGAAGTGCACCGTCAGTAACACCAGCATTGGAAAACGGTGCACCACCAACGGATGAATCGGAACGACTCCAATTCAATCAACTGGGCGCATCGCTAATTATAGATTTTAATTATTCAGTAATTACAAATTCTTTTAGTTACTACATCCGCCTTGGCTCAGAAAATAATGGGGAAGTATTTGCCGCTACCTTGGTAATTGATACGGAAGAAGGAGTTGAACTCAATGATCCTATTGTACTGAATCTCCTCGGTCCTGATAGCGACGAGGCCGTAGGAGAATTTTTCATGAGTGGGGAATTTAGAGAAGCCTATGAGCAGGAAAGATTGTACTTGAAAGTGTTTGCCGACTCGCTACCTGTGACTGGAGCTATCCAGCAACTTTAATTTTGAATTTCTATCTTAATTGACCTGGGCTAATTTACATTTACCGTAACATTGATTCGATAATCCCCACTTTCATTAAAAGTAAAACTTGTAACCCCGATCCAATAAGTTCCAGGCTGCAGTGTTTCTTCGATTCTGGAATTGCTGCCGAAACCATTGTCATCATTCTCAAGCACCAATGAACCAATCGATTGATCCGATAGCACTTCAACCAGCAATAGTTTGGAATCGAATTCGTTTGAGGTTAGATCAATCCGCATACTCGTTTGCGCCTGGACTGAAAACTGGTACAGGTCCAGAAATCTGCTTTCAAATCGAAAATCAGAATTTCGAAGTTCGCCATCAATAATGGGATTCGGATTTACTTGCACGTCGGCGCCATAGATCGATTGATACTCTTCGAATTGTGGATCGGTATCGGTGGCAAAAGTGGATAGGGTAATGGAATAATTTCCAACGCTATTCGCTGTCGCAGCAGTTGCGCCTAACCAATAAGTGCCCGCAGGTAACGCTGTTGCTATTCGCGAAGAAGACTCGGTTCCTGAATTATCGTCACTGAAAACGAATTCGTTGATCGGGAACTGAGTCGAATCTATTCGGGCTAAGTAAAGGAGTGGATCAAAATCTTCAGAACTCAATTCCACTGTGACATTGATATCATTAGCAAAAGTTACTTGGTAGATATCGATTGCAGCAGCGTCCACTATGACGTCCTCTAAAGAAAGAGCGCCAGCAATATTTACAGTATCGACGATACCTTCAAGCGGTGCCGCTTCTGGCAGCTTAATGTCGATACCATAGATTGAATCAATGGTGATTTCACCGCCGTAAACAAAATTCGCACCGTTGATATCATCAGTTTGCAATGTACTGATATCTGTCAATGAAGCCTGCATGATTGCATCATTCGCTGCTTCATGATCGAGACCGATTACATGACCTAGCTCATGTAAGGCAACCCGCTCAAAATCAATTGTATTAGGGAGTATAGGACCGGTATATATGTCCCAGTTTTTGTTCTCGTTAAACACTATGTCTGATTCATCTATAGTTAGAGTTCCAGAACAGGCGGTATTCTGACAGGTTAATGTAGACAAGGTTACGGCGAGTACATTTTCACCGTATTCGTCTCCGCAAACGGTTGCGGTAAAGTTAGTACTTGTTTTCAAGTCTCCGAACTCATTGCCACCTCTGCCGATGCAAGGGTCGGCTAACTCTTCAATAATATCGAATTGAAAGGTGGTTTGATCAGTCCAATTTTGCATGGCTCGAATAAAAGCACTACTCCAGCTTCCACCAGAGGGGGAACTGCCAATAATGTCAACATGAAATGTAGCGCCAGGTTGTGCCCAAACACTTCCAGAGGGTTCAAATGAGTTCGCTGTGCTTGCTGCAAAGAAGAGCAGCAGTGGAATTAATCTGTTGAGCAAATCAGTTCTCTACTAAATCTAAAATTCGATTTTTGAATTCCTCGACTGTAAGAGCTCGCTCAATTGTTAGGGCGCTTGAATCGACTAACACACCCGCCGCAACGTCACCATCGCCTTCGATGATTACTTGTGGTTTTTTTATTGCTGCTGGAATTGAAGCAACCGGCTGAATATTTGTAACAGGTCTACGATCGACAGTGCTCACCCGCCGTTCACCATTTTCTTCTTCTATTAGGAAATGTCCTTGCGACCAACCAAGTATGGGGTTTAACAAATCGCGACTGGTTGACTCAACAAAGTAGATTCCTTGTTCGCCTTCCTTTGGTATTGAGAGGCCACTGACTTCGACAATCTGACCATTAAAAGTTCCGCCAGCAAATTTTAGTTCGATCGTATCGGCAGAAAAGTCGCCCTTGACGACATCGTGAATGGCGAAAGTGACATAGGTATTAATGATCCCGGATCTTGAATCCTGTCTTGCCTCTCGGAGTAACACTTCTCCTTCAAACACCAACTCTGCATCGTTGGCAACTTTGTCTATATCCATACCGAGAATTGTTGTTGCAACGCTAACGGAAGAAATTACGGCGCTGACTACGACCAGCAGGTACAGAGTGAATTTTCGTTTGAACATTAAACTAACCATAAGTTGCGGCTATCTCTCGACCGTGATTATACCAGCTCTACTATCTAGGACAGGGCCGCTGCAATAATTATTCCTATGGAACTGAAAATCTTTGAATCAAGTCCCATTTCGCTGGGCTTGAGCCACGGGAAATCGGCATTTCAGATCCTTTATTACTAGCTATAACGCACAAACATCGGTTAGGGATGACATTTTGTGGGTAAAGTCAGGGAATAATGAGGGGTTCCCTGATACTCCCTGTATCCTAACATGCTAGTATCGGGCCCTCGCGGATAGAATTTTCGGCTTTAGCGAGCAGTTGAAACAATAAAAATAATATGCAGTCCAGCAATTTTGCCAACATCGTCTCCGGTACTCTCATTGCACTGGTAAACATTTCAGTAGCCGTATCAGTGGCGGCACTTCTCTTTGCCCAAACTGATCCTCGCCTAATGGTGCCGGGTATCGCAATTTTACTGGTTGGCACCTTAATCACTGGCCTTGGCGGTTCCCTCTTTAGTGATTTCAATGCGGTAATCTGTTCTCCCCGTAATGGGCTTGTTCCGGTATTTGCGGTCATGGTGAGCAGCATCTATGTAACCATGGGTTCGCAATATTCTGTCGGTGCTGAAGCCACAATCATTGTAGCTATCATGCTTACTACCCTTATTGCGGGTTTGTTTCTTCTCTTACTCGGTCGTATGAAGCTTGGCAATCTTGTTCGGTATATCCCTTATCCGGTAACCGGAGGATTTTTTGCAGGTATTGGCTACATCTTTGTGGAAGGGGGACTGACAGTTGCCGCCAGTCAAGAACCAACTTTTAGTACATTTTCCAATAGTGAGTTTATTCAACTCATTACTCCGGCAGTTATCCTGGCTTTATGCCTAATTCTCGGAAAGATGTTTAGAGACAATCGCTTCTCAGTTCCCGGCATCATTCTTCTGTCGCTCTTAATTTTTTACAGCGTTCTTATTTTCTCAGGTGTTTCAACCGAAGAAGCATCGAATAACGGATTGTTGCCTTCGATAGAATCATCGGGATCGCTAATTCCGGTTTTTCATTTTGACTATTTTGCACAGGTCGATTGGATGGCCATTTCTCAACAACTCGGGGGCATTGTTGTTGTCGCGCTCTTGTGTTCCATGATGCTCTTGTTGGATGTATCTGGGATTGAGTTGATCGCCCGCAGTGACTTAAATCCGGACCATGAATTACAAGTGATGGGGTATACCAACATTGTAAATAGTTTATTCGGAGGATTTCCCGGAGTACATGATGTGTCGGATACCGCCCTCGTTGATCGTCTGGGTGGTAAAGACCGACTAACAGGATTTGTGTACGTTGGTCTTGTTGCTGCAGCTATCTTAGCCGGTGCAGAATTCATGGAATTCGTTCCAACTTTTATCTTGGGCGGATTGTTAATATACGTTGGCTTGGAATTTCTAATTGATTGGGTTTGGAAAGCACGGGACGAACTTCCTGTGTCAGATTACGTTGTGGTTCTGCTTATTCTCGTCGTCATTATCTTTTCCGACATCCTGCAAGGTGTCACGTTTGGATTCTTTGTCGCCATAATCCTGTTTGTAGTAAATTATTCTCAACTTAGCGTTATTAAGATTGAAACAAATGGCAGCGATCATGCGAGTAATGTAGATCGTGATTTGGAAACACGGGAGTTACTTAACAAGGAAGGCAATCGCGTACTCATTCTGATTTTGCAGGGTTTTATTTTCTTCGGTACCGCAGACAAGTTAATTACGGCAATCAGAACGCGCATAATGGATAGGGAAGGTGGGCATTTTGATTATCTTGTGTTGGATTTTCATCACGTCAGTCAATTGGATACTTCTGCAATCGTTACCTTCTCTAAACTTGCACAACTCAGTGATCGGGTTGGCTTTCACGTGGTCATTAGTGGTGCGGACGAAAAATCGATCAAGCAACTCGTTAAACATGGCTTCTTCACCTTTGGTGAGCAGACCTGGGAAAGAAATTACAAAGAGCATCTAGATACCGCCGTAGATTGGTGCGAACGCCGCTTACTTTCGGAACTGGATCGTGCTGATGAAGATGGTAATCTCGATCTAGACGATGTACTACGCCGAATTGCCTATGAGGAAGGTGATGTCAAACTGCTGGCCTCATTTTTTGAAATAGAAGATCGTGGTCCTGGCGAGTACTTGTTCATGGAGGGTGATAAGGGTGATTCACTCTATTTTGTTGGAGGTGGCACTGTGGTTGTAGTGTTAAAGATTCCTAACCAGCAAGAACAGATACTTCGAAAATACAAAGCTGGTGCGATTCTAGGTGAAATGGCAATTTATACTGGCGATAATAGGACAGCCAGTGTGCGCATCGAGAAAGACGCCAAACTGTTTCGTTTGGATAAACAAAAACTGGAAGAAATGGGCAAGAAATTCCCGGCATCTACGGCAGCTCTACATACTTATATAGTAAGAGTGTTATCAGAGCGGCTCAGTCGAGCGAATCGAAATCTTAGTCGATACGTTTAGGCGGCTATTAGTAAAATCAGAATGTCGGTTGATCCACTGGCAGTAACACTACAGGTACCATCTCACTGTATTGAAACCAATCACCGTCTATTCGGGCGATGTTCTCGCCTGAATCATCCAAACGAATGGTGCCCGTGAATTCTACATCTAACCTCGGGATGCGGATAATAATTTTACGCCCTTCGACGCTTACAGTGTCTGCAGGCATGCCGTAGATGCCCATTCCGCCGCTAATCAGAGCAGCAGCGTATTCGCCTTCCCGTAAGGTGAAAGTGAATGCGAGATTTGTGCTGTCTCGACCTATAACCAGCGGACCTTCCCAGGAGCCCTCTAGAGACGGCGTATCTGCCTCATCTTGAGCAATAGAGCCGTTATTTAGTGAGGCACAAAAAAATACAAAAAGTGCAAATCGTCTTATCATATACAAGATGTTAAATCAGACTGGCGCAAAGACGCAATGATGTTGCAGGAATAGATGCGAAACTGACAGTTGGTTTGTTACTTCGACTTCCTGAAACGAATGGCAAAATTCAATTATTCTACAAAGCAATACGAGTGAACAACATGGAACAAGAACTTGAGCAGGTTACAGAAATCTACAATTTAATTGTCACTTACCTGGTGACTTACAGCTTTCAGATACTTGGTGCCGTAATCATTATGATTGTTGGTGTCTTTATAGCGCGGCGAATTTCGACGATTGTTTTAAATCTTTGTCAAAAGAAAGACATCGATATAACACTTAGTAGGTTTTTTGCCAGTTGTGCCCGCATTGCAATCATCGCCTCTGCAGTTGTTATTGCTTTACCTAAACTTGGTATACAGATTACGCCATTTATTGCCGCAATTGGCGCTCTCGGCCTTGGCGCTGGACTGGCGGTGCAAGGATTGCTTTCGAATTATGGGGCAGGACTTAGCATAATCCTATCCAGGCCGTTTGTAGTTGGAGATACGATTCGTGTTCAGGGTGTTTGGGGGCTAGTGAAAGAAGTCCACCTTTCCCACACTTTTCTAACGAATGAAGATGGGGAGCTAATTACTATTCCAAATAAGCATATTATTGGCGAAATCATTCATAATTCTCAGGCGGACACTATTTTGGAATTGTCTGTTGGAATAGCTTACGACTCAGATGCAAACGCAACAATAGCGTCGATTAGAAAACGTCTGAGCAACATGGATGGGCTGAATACGGACAGACCAGTGCAGGTTGGAATAGATCAGTTCGGTGATAGCTCGATCAATCTAGGAATTCGCTGTTGGGCACCAACTGAACATTTTCATGAGGTGCGCTATCAATGCACAACAGCGGTTCACGAAGTGTTATCCGAAAACGGAATTTCGATCCCGTTTCCGCAAAGGGAAGTTCGAATGGTGAGTTGACAAATGCTTATCGAAATAAATCTAAATCGATCGAGTCCGCCATCGCTTTGTAACCTGCATCATTGGGATGCAGGTTATCTTCGGTAAATTCGGGAAGAATATGCTTAGGATTGTCTGGATCCCTGACTACAGCATCAAAATCGATGACTCCATCGAACTCACCGCTAGTGCGAATAAAATTGTTTACCGCCTGGCGTTGAACTTCTCCTTCCTCGCTGTAATACACAGCATCTTGAAATGGAGTCAAAGTAGCAGCAAAGATTTTTATCCCGCGAGCATGAGTTCTGGCTATGATATTTCTGTAGCCGCTGATAATTTTGTCAGCTGATATTGGTGAACCAGTTTCCATCGTCGCCATGCCAATATCATTTATCCCTTCTAACAGTACCATGTGGGATACCTTGTTTAGGGCTAATACATCTCTTTCGAATCGAGCCTGCAAATTCTGACCAAACTGAGGGCTCGATTCAGTGGTTACTCTGTTGCCACTTATCCCTGCATTAACGACAGCATATTTGCTAATAGAATCATCTTGGAAGATTCGTCTTGCAAAGTGATTGGGCCAGCGTTGGTTTCCTGAATCGGTGGATCCCCAACCGTCGGTAATCGAATCTCCGACGGTAGCAATAGTGGTTATCGAATCGTTGTTGATAACATCAATTGCTGTCAACAAACTCCAGGCCGGCGTTTCGACCTCTACGGGAAAACTAATACTGTCAGTATGATTGCCTTGATCAGATACATAATTTGTTTGATTTGAAAGGGCATGAGCTGTGAGGAATCCAGTTTGCTCGGGCAGATAGATGCTTACGGCTAAATTAGTCAGTTCTGGAATATCGGTAGCTATCGGATCACTAAAAACTAATGCTCCTTTCGATAGGCTAATCGAATCTTCGCCATTGAACGTTACTTCGATTGCAGAATTGCTTCTAATCGCACTTTCATTGTCCTGTAATGCGACGCTAACAGCGCCAACTGTGATTGCTTGATCTCCATGATAATTGGCCAGGCGCAGCCTTAGCGCGCTGCCACCAACAGAGGTATGAACGATAAGCCGTAGTGTTTGATCGTTCACGGAATCGTAGCCGCTATCTGCAGGTGGCAGAGTGCTCGGACTAGTTGCTCAGGTTGTTATCCAACGAGTATCACTGTGTTCCTGTGCCGAGACAGCTAGGGATAAACAGAAAAGTAATCCGAAAACAAAATTTGAAATTAGAGAAGACTTAAGTTTCATTGCAGTATTCCGAGCAGTATTTTTTTCAGAGTTAAGCACAGATTCACCTAGATTAAAATCTACGACTTTTATTGCGGACAGTTTAAGCACTTGATATAAAACGCCCTCGATTTATATGGACATCAATGTGGATATTTTACCTGCTGTAGAAATGGAATCGCCTGCCGGCGCAGATGTTAACGCGTCGATCATCTGGCTACATGGCTTGGGCGCCGATGGAAATGATTTCGCACCCATTGTGCCGCAATTGGTTCTGCCTTCAGATTTTGGGATTCGCTTCGTATTTCCCCACGCACCGTCGATTCCAGTGACCATTAACAATGGCTTCGTTATGCCAGCCTGGTATGACATCAAACAAATGGATGTAGAACGTCACGTAGATGAAGCGCAATTAATGCAATCGGCGCGGTGGGTACACAATTTAATAGAGCGAGAAATAGAGCGGGGAGTTCCGAGTGACCGCATTATAGTTGCAGGATTTTCTCAGGGTGGCGCAGTATCATTAGAGGCCGCTCTTAGCTATGACAAACCTCTTGCTGGCATAATGGCGCTTTCCACCTATTTCGCCACGGCCAACACCGTAGCGATTAATCCGATCCACAACAGCATTCCAATCATGATATGCCATGGCTCTCTCGATCCAGTAGTTGCTGAGTCTCTGGGCCGCAAAAGTTTGGCAACTCTGCAGAATCTCGGATTTGTCCCTGAGTACAATAGCTATCCCATGGAGCACGCCGTTTGCCCCCAGGAAATTAATGACATTGGCGATTGGATAAGCCGAATTCTCAATCCCGAATAAAATCATTGACCTTAGAGTCAACTCTAAGCTTATACTAGTCCCCATGAAAGCCGGAAAATGGCGGTTCGGGAGTTGGAAATGCTTAAAATCAGTGAACTTGCAGCGAAAACAGGCCTTACGGCCCATACCATTCGATTCTATGAAAAACATGGGCTAATCAGCGCCAGCGAGAGAAGCGAGGCCGGATATCGCTATTACAACGAAGCAGATATTCGACGTGCAGAATTTGTAAAAACTGCTCGCAATATTGGATTCTCCCTGGAAGATATTTCCCAATTACTGTCGATTCGAGTAGATAAAACCAGTCACAGTTGCCAGGAAGTAACGGACATAACCCAGCACAAATTGGATGAGGTCAATGCCAAGTTGGAAGAATTGCGGTCGATGCAAAACACGCTGCAAATCCTTTTGAAGAGTTGCTGCGGAGGACCGGAAAATGCAACTCACTGTTCCATCATGGAAGCGCTTGAAGCGGGTGACTTGAAGAAAACCAGGAGTGCCGCGTAATGAATTTCTTAACAAACTTTTGGAATTTAGTTATCGAAAGTGCACCCTGGTTGTTGATCGGCTATTTACTTGCCGGAATCATCAATCAGGTAATTCCAAGCAGCTGGGTAGAAAAACAATTAGCTAAACCGGGATTCGTATCAATAGTAAAAGGTGCTTTTATTGGTGCGCCATTACCACTCTGTTCTTGCGGTGTAATTCCCACTGCTCTAGCGATTCGCAAGGCCGGTGCATCAAAAGGTGCAACTTCTTCATTCCTTGTCGCAACTCCGGAAACTGGAGTCGATTCAATATCATTTTCCTACGCTGTTTTAGGGCCGATATTCGCCTTGATGCGACCAATCGGTGCGCTGACAAGTGCAATCATCGCTGGGGTATTAGTAAATACCTTTGATAAAGAAGATTCTGTGGCTACTGAAGAAGTCACAGCAAGCAGCAGTTGCTGTAGTAATAAACAACAGGAAGAACAAGTCATACCACCATTGAGTGAGCGCTTAATATCCGCAGTTAAATACGGTTATGGACGCATGATTTCTGATACTGCGAAATGGTTGGCAATCGGATTGGTAGCTGCGGCAGTAATTACCACTCTGGTTCCGCAATCGTTTTTCCTGCAATGGGGTGATGGGCTGATGGCTATGATCATCATGGTTATCGTTGGCTTACCTATGTATATCTGTGCAACCGCTTCAACGCCAGTAGCTGCCAGTTTATTGTTTGCCGGAATTTCACCTGGTGCGGCATTGGTCTTCATGTTGACAGGACCTGCAACAAACATTGCCACCATGGGAGTTATCAGAGAGCAACTTGGGAATAGATCTTTGCTTGCCTACTTAATTGGAGTAATTGGTACAGCCATTGTTTGCGGTTTGTTACTGAATGAATTTTACCAGGCGTTTTCATGGCCATTGCAGCTATCCATGGCGGAGCATGGAGAGTCCTATCCTCTTTGGCGACAGCTAGCAGCAATAGCCCTGGTGGGTTTGATTGCCAGGGTTTGGGTGCAACCGCTGTTCAGCAAAAAAAGTTCACTCGGGACAACCGCCGAGCAGGTTTAATCAGAAGTAGCGGTAGCCTTGAATATTCTATGATCGGAACCTAATTCGTAGAGGTAGTCAGCTTTTTCTGGCAAGTATTCAAGGCAGTGTCGAGTTATTCTCTCATAGTGCTGAATGAACCTTTCTAACTGATCTTCGTCCATAATTGCCGAAGCGTGAAGTGAGCTGAGATTTCTTAGTTTTTCTTCCTGCAGTGCTCGCCACTCAAATACCTGCTCGAACGATGGTGCTTTCAACATGATTAACAAATCGAGTTGGTCAAAAACAGCCTGATACTGCCCTGCCAATTGGGTATTTACGAACTCACGCCAGCTACCGTCTTTGTCCTCTGATTCTTCGAGTACATTGACTGTCCTCCCCAAATCCTCAGCTTCCTGAGGTGGTGCTCCTACGAACCAACCCTCCAATAAAACCGAATCGATCGGACCAGTTACACGTTGCCAATCGGATAATCCACATCGATCATCCATGGCTTTATTAAACCTGGGAACTTCACACACTTGCTTTGATTCTAAGTTTCGAAACTCGGTGATTTTTTTTAACAGTAGGGAAGTGTCATGGGTACCAGGAACTCCTCGTGTAATTAATAACGGGTGTTGCTTTTCCGCAAGGAGTTGGCGTTCTGCTTTGGTAAAATAAAAATCATCTATAGATAGATTGGCGATGCCGAATCCTCGAGCTTCGAGCAGTTTAACCAGCAACTTAGCTAGAGTTGTTTTCCCTGTACCTTGGGCACCATTAAGGCCTATGAAAAGGGTGTCTGCAGAGCCAAGAATACGCTGTGCTATCTGATCGACCAGCGGGACGACAAATTTCCCTGCATCTTCGATATATGAAGAGGGAAGTGATTCCTGGTCAACGAAATTGCTGATGAGTTGTGAGTACATTGTGTATATCTAGAGAATAAGTTGTTGGTAAGTGGCGACCTACAATTGATAGTACAGTGGAAGGAATAAAAGGACCAATTACTGCGTGCCGAAGAAATTCGCGCTGTGTTACGATATCACTAACAACTTTCTTGTTGTGTTTCTTTTTACATCTATCGAGTTTGAAACTTTAATGAAGTCTCCGATACTTCCAGAACGCCCATTGCTAGTTTCGCCAACTTTGGCGGCGACAATCGGATTAGAAGAAGCAATTATGTTCCAGGCTATAGCCGATCTGATCGAGTATCGTGACAAGGCTAAACGGCAGGATCAATCGTCATTACATTGGATAAGGATTAGCTATGGGGATCTTGGCTCGCTCTTAACGTTTTGGGAAATCACTGACATTAAGCGCATCCAAAACAATTTGCAAAACCTTGGCATGCTAACGATAGAGGATGCTGATGTAGATGATGAAATTTTCTTGGCAATTAACGACCAGGTTGATCCGCAAAAAAGTCGAACTAGGGCGAAAACGAAGCCAGCGCCTAAGTCGAAGTCGAGCAAGCCTGCAAGCAGTGGTAGCGCTGCCCTAATACCAGAGGACTGGCAGCCAGATCAAAACTGGATTCGCCTCTGTAAGCAACATTCAATACCGCAAGATTTTATTCAAGGTCTGGTGCCCGAATTTGTAAACTATTGGAGGGATCGTGGCCAGTCGCGGTTTTCATGGGGCAATGCTTTTTACAAGCATGTCTTAAAAGAGTGGCGTAACGAGCAAACTCGACGGGGCGCCTACGAGTTAGCCAGTAACATGTCTGCCGATTGGTTCCCGAGCCCGGACGCAATAGGCATTCTCGAGATTTCAGGAATTAGTCTCAGCTTTATTGAAGACGCAGTTCCGGAATTTGTGCTCTATTGGCGAGAACGTGGCGTTGTGCACGGGGCATGGAACACCAAGTTTATCGAACATATTCGACGTCAATGGGCTAAGTTCTCTGCTTCATTTGGTCGTGACGATACGCCCAAGTCAATTCCGGACGATTGGCAACCAAGTATAGATTGTTATGAAATATTGCAGCTTGCCGAGATTGATGAAAAATGGGCGAGGAGTCGTGTACCTGAATTCGTGATGTATTGGAAAGACAGCCAACAAGTAAAATCGTCTTGGAACACAGTATTTCTGCAGTTTATAAAGCAGGACTGGGCGAGACAGCTAAAACATATAGAAACTACTGAAATAACAAATGCGGAAAATCAATCCACTACTGGATCAAGCCAGCAACGAGTTAAAGAAAAGTTCCAGCAAATCGCTGACCGAAGCTGGGCCGAATAGTTCAGCAGTTGACACTGCGGGTGAACGCGTTGCTGAGCCTGATCAAGACTATGTCGATGATCGGCAACTCGATCATGTTGATGCTATTAATCAAATTTTTGCTGAATTTGAGTTTGCTTACCATAACCAGTTCCATAAGGCTTTTGCTGAAGCGGAAGCACTCGTAATTGCAAAGAAGTATTGGTTAAGCAGTCTGGAACAGTATTCTCCTCGGCAGATAGTTGCGGCAGCAAAAAGAGTTATTCAATCACAAGACTACTTACCTTCAATCGCTGCATTTATTCGAGCCTGTGAGGAAGGAAAAGATCTGTTTGGTTTGCCTTCTACCCGGCAGGCCTATATTGAAGCATGTTCGGCGCCTTCACCGAAAAAGGAATTTAGCTGGAGCCATGAAGCTGTTTATCACGCTGGTTGTGCGGCTGGTTGGTATTTATTGGCTAATGAATCTGAAGCCACGGCCTTTCCAGTGTTCGAGTATCACTACGAACAATTATGTAGGCGAGTAGTAAAAGGAGAGCAGCTAACTATCGAAGCACCAGAAGCGCTTACGGATAAGATCGAACGCAAATTAAAAAAAGAAGATGCTAAGGCCAGACTGGCAAAACTCAAAAAAGACTTAGGGCTTTAGCAAAGCCCATACATAACCTTGCAAACGATCATTCACGGCAATGTACGAGCTACCCTCCCAACTTTTTGTACTTCACACGGATAGGTTGAGCGACATCACCTAATCTTTTCTTGCGCTCGACTTCATAGTCCGAATAGTTACCCTCATGAAAGACCACTTCGCTTTCGCCTTCAAAAGCCAGGATGTGGGTACAGATTCGATCGAGAAACCAGCGATCGTGAGAAACTACAATCACACATCCTGGAAATGCCAGTAGTCCTTCTTCCAAGGCCCTCAGAGTTTCGACATCGAGATCATTGGTTGGTTCATCCAGCAGCAAAACATTACCACCGCGTTTGAGTAACTTGGCCATATGCAGTCGATTGCGTTCGCCACCTGACAGATCTTTTACAAATTTCTGCTGATCACCGCCGCGAAAATTGAAGCGACTGGCATAAGCCCGTGAGGAGATCTCATACTTCCCTATTTTGATGTTGTCTTGCTCGTCAGAAATTTCTTGCCAGACGGTATTTTCACCGTTGAGTTCATCCCGGCTCTGGTCTACATAGGCCAGATCGACAGTTTCACCTAGGTCGATACTGCCGGAATCAGCTTGCTCAGTACCCACTAGCATCCGTAAGAAAGTAGTTTTCCCAGCGCCATTGCCGCCGATAATGCCGACAATGCTGCCCTTCGGCACGGAGAAACTCAGGTCTTCGATAAGAGTCTTATCACCAAAACTTTTGCACAAATTTTTAACTTCTAGCACCTTATCGCCAAGACGCGGTCCGGGCGGAATATACAACTCTTGGGTCTCGTTGCGCTTCTGGAAATCCTGAGAATTGAGTTCTTCAAACCTGGCGATTCGCGCCTTGCTTTTGGATTGTCTACCTTTGGGATTTGCCCGCACCCATTCCAATTCAGATTTAATTGTTCGTTCATGAGCGGCTTGCTGTCTTTCTTCCACTGCCAATCGCTTTTCCTTCGCTTCTAGCCAGGCACTGTAATTACCTTCATAGGGAATGCCGTGGCCTCGGTCTAGCTCAAGAATCCAGCCAGCAGCGTTATCAAGAAAATAGCGATCGTGCGTTATTGCCACAACGGTACCTGGATATTCTTGGAGAAACCGCTCCAACCAGGCGACACTCTCTGCATCGAGATGGTTTGTCGGTTCGTCAAGTAAAAGCATGTCCGGCTTAGACAGGAGCAGTCTGCAGAGCGCAACCCGGCGTTTTTCACCGCCGGAAAGATGATCTATCGATTCTTCCCACGGGGGAAGCCGTAGTGCATCGGCAGCAATCTCTAAGGTTCTTTCGATCTGCCATCCATCCACAGCATCGATAGCATTCTGCAGTTCTCCCTGCTTCTCGAGCAGCGCAGTCATCTCATCTTCATCCATGGGCTCGGCGAATTTATCGCTGATTGCATTGAACTCTTCTACCAAGCCAATTATGTCTTTAATGCCATCCTGTACATTGCCACGTACGTCTTTGGCATCATCGAGCTCTGGCTCCTGCGACAGGTAGCCGATGTTTATGCCCGGTTGTGGCCGTGCCTCGCCATTTATTTCCTGGTCTTTTCCCGCCATTATCCTGAGCAGAGTAGACTTGCCAGCGCCGTTTAATCCAAGAACGCCAATTTTTGCTCCTGGAAAAAAAGAAAGTGAGATGTCTTTTAGGATTTCTCTTTTAGGAGGTACTACCTTGCCAACACGATGCATCGTGTAAACAAACTGCGACATGCTTTGCTCCAATCAATCGGTTAAAACGCAGGCAGTATTATTGCACACGATATATCGTGTTTCTCATAAAAAAATCCGGGGTAAATACCCAATATGTTGATGCTCATATCAAAGTCATCGGGTAGAATAGCGCCTTCGAAAAACCCGGCCCAGTCTTTGGAGTAGTGAATGTTCAAGAGCGATATCAGCCTATCGGAATTTGATCCAGAAATTAGCGCAGCTATCGAAGCAGAAAAAACTCGTCAGGAAGAACACATCGAACTGATCGCATCAGAAAATCACACCAGCCCGCTGGTTATGGAAGCACAGGGCTCGGTTCTCACCAATAAGTACGCAGAAGGTTATCCCAGGAAACGCTATTACGGTGGCTGTGAAAATGTTGACGTAGTAGAGGATCTTGCCATCGCCCGTGCCAAAGAACTCTTTCAAGCCGATTTCGCTAATGTGCAGCCCCATTCTGGATCTCAAGCAAACGCTGCAGCTTACATGGCCTTGTTAAAACCCGGCGACACGCTTTTAGGTATGAGTCTGGCAGACGGAGGACATTTAACTCACGGCGCTAGTGTTAGTTTCTCTGGCAGAATCTATAAATCGGTACAGTACGGATTGAATATCGAGACAGGAGAGATCGATTACGATCAGGTAAACATTCTGGCACAGGAACACAAGCCGAAACTTATTGTTGCCGGTTTCTCTGCCTATTCACGAGTAATCGACTGGCAGAAATTCCGAGATATTGCTGACAGTATAGGCGCCTATTTTCTGGTAGATATGGCTCACGTTTCGGGCTTAATCGCCGCCGGCGTATACCCGAGCCCGGTTAACATCGCTGACGTCACAACAACTACCACCCATAAGACACTAAGAGGACCAAGAGGTGGAATTATCTTGGCTCGCTCGAATCCGGACCTGGAGAAAAAGCTAAATTTCGCTGTGTTCCCTGAGAGCCAAGGTGGACCACTAATGCACGTTATTGCTGCCAAGGCAGTGTGCTTCAAAGAGGCTATGAGCGAAGGCTTTGTGAGCTATCAGCAGCAGACCCTGGATAACGCTCGCACTATGGCACAGGTATTCATCGATCGAGGTTTCGATATCGTCTCGAATGGCACCGATGACCATTTGTTTTTACTGAGCCTGATTAAGCAAGGCATTACTGGTAAAGACGCTGATGCTGCATTGGGCAAAGCCAACATAACTGTGAATAAGAATGCAGTGCCGAATGATCCAAACCCTCCATTCGTAACAAGCGGTCTACGTATTGGATCGCCGGCGATCACCACCAGAGGATTCAAGCAGGATGAAGTGGGCGAATTGACAACTTGGATGTGCGATATCCTCGACGACATTACAAACGAAAGTATGATTACGGAAGTTAAAGCTAAAGTAATTGAGCTATGTTCTCGATTTCCTGTATATCAAAAATAAAAACTTAGAATTTGAAGTAACGAGTAACCAAGGAATACTATGCATTGCCCTTTTTGTGGTGCCATTGACACCAAAGTTATAGATTCTCGCTTAGTTTCTGAAGGAAACCATGTTCGCAGGCGACGTGAGTGCATTACTTGCGAAGAGAGATTTACCACCTATGAATCCGCCGAATTGGTTATGCCAAGAATTATCAAACAAGACGGAATCCGAGAACCCTTTAATGAAGATAAACTTCTCGAAGGATTGTCGAAGGCACTAGAAAAAAGACCGGTGAGTATAGAAAAAGTAGAAGAGGCGGTTAATCGAATAAAGGCGAATCTGCGCTCCACCGGTGAAAGAGAAATCCACTCGCGTAATGTTGGCGAGCAAGTCATGAAAGAACTGCGGGATCTCGACGAGGTCGCATTCGTGCGCTTCGCTTCTGTCTACCGCAGCTTTAAAGACCTCAATGAGTTTAGAGAAGAAATAGACAAGCTCTCAAAAGACGGCTCTAGTTAGCCCACAAATAACATCAAATTCGCGCTGACTTTTCGCCATATTGTGAAAGTTCATTTTTGTTCGATGTGCGATTTGTGGGCAACCTCCAAAACACCCCCAATTCTGTTAGAATCGTCCCCCCTTGCCCTATTTTACTGGGCATAGAGGTTCGTAAAGAACTCGAAATAATGGCAAAGAGTTTTTGTTATGAAGGCTCCAAAAAATTGGAAAGGCGATAAAACTAATATTGAATGGCCAGTTTATATGGGTCGCGCCTTGGACCTGGCTGAAAAAGTTTTAAGCGCCACACCGAATCCAAGAGTCGGTTGTGTCATTGTTAATAATCAAGAGATTGTTGGCGAGGGTTGGCACGCTGCTGCAGGTCATGCCCATGCGGAAATTATGGCTTTAGAAAAGGCCGGGAAAAACGCAAAGGGAGGGACCGCATTTGTAACTCTCGAACCCTGTTCTTTTACCGGGCGAACTGGCCCCTGCAGTGAAGCATTGATCAACGCTGGATTGGCTACAGTTGTGATTGCTGGTTTGGACTCAGATAAGCGAGTTTCAGGTAGCGGAGTAAAGGGTCTAGAAGAAGCTGGAATAGAAGTGTTTCATATGCAAGATTTTGAAGCTAAAGCACGTCAATTAAACCTTGGCTATTTCAAACGGCACGAAAACGGAATGCCTTATGTTCGCCTTAAACTGGCTATGAGCCTAGATGGTAGAACAGCATTAGCAAATGGTGAAAGCAAATGGATCACAAGTGCTGAGTCTCGTGCCGATGTGCAAAGATTGCGGGCATGCAGTAGTGCAATATTGACCGGTGTAAACACCGTACTGGCAGATGATCCTTCACTAAATGTGAGAACCGAAGAGTTAGACTTAAGTGATGATCAACTTAAAGAAAGCGAACCTTGTCTAAAAGAACAACCATTGCGAGTGATACTTGATAGTCAAATGCGGACACCTGGCACCGCCCGACTCTTATCTGTAGACGGACCAGTAAAAATATTCACTACAAAGAGTGTGGATAATTCGAAGAGTCTCGCTAGTAACGCGGAATCTATTCAAATCGACGCAGATGGCAAAGGAGTCAATCTAAATTCTGTGTTAGAATCGCTGGCCTCCGAATTTGCCTGCAATGATGTGCTTATCGAAGCTGGCCCAACACTGAGTGGCAGCTTTATAGACAAGGACTTGGTCGATGAGCTTGTCGTTTATATCGCTCCCAAACTTCTAGGTAGCGATGCAAAACCATTATTTGAATCAACAGGATTATCATCGTTGGCAGAGGCTATGCAATTCCAGGTTTCTGAAGTAGTGCAAATAGGAAATGACATAAAAGCAGTATTAACTAGACCAAAGTAGAAAACTGAAAAATGTTTACTGGGATTATTGAAGCCATTGGCACCGTTACGAATCTTAAAAAGATTCAAGACGAATGGCGCCTGCTTATAAATTGCGGTGACTTGGATCTTGGTGATGTGAATATTGGAGACAGCATCGCTGTAAACGGTTGTTGTCTTACCGTTGTTGAATTGGATGCAAACGGTTTTTCAGCGGATGTATCAAACGAATCGATGCGCTGTACGGCTTTGGGCGAAGCACGAACGGATTCCAGAGTGAATCTGGAAAAAGCCATGCTGGCCACGAGCAGATTTGGTGGCCACATTGTTAGCGGTCATGTGGATGGTGTTGGCACTTTAGTGAGTACTGAGCCAGATGGGCAAAGCATAAAGCTGGTATTCGCCGCACCCGATAACTTGTGCAAATACATTGCAGCGAAAGGGTCGATTTGTATCGATGGAACGAGTCTGACCATAAACGATGTCGACGGAACTCGATTCTCCATTAATATTATCCCCCATACACAAACAGCAACAATCATCGGAGATTACCAGGTTGATCAAAAAGTAAATCTAGAAGTAGATTTAGTAGCGCGTTATTTAGAGAGATTGATGCAGGGAGAAGATGCAGCCAAACCTGCAGTTCTAGACAGAGAATTTTTAAAAGCACACGGGTTCGACTAAAAAAACATAAGCTATGGAATTAAACTCAATAGAAGAGATTATTGATGATATTCGTCAAGGTAAGATGGTTATCTTGATGGATGATGAAGACAGGGAGAATGAAGGAGACATCATTATCGCTGCGGAACGAGTGCGCACTGAAGATATAAACTTCATGGCAACCAATGCTAGAGGTTTAATCTGTCTTACTTTAACAAAGGAACGTTGTGAATATTTAAAATTACCATTAATGGTAAATGAAAATAATACTCCCTATAACACGAACTTTACCGTTTCAGTAGAAGCTGCAACTGGAGTAACTACTGGAATTTCTGCGGCGGATCGAGCGCGCACCATTCAAGTAGCAGTTGCCAGAGAAAGCCAACCGGAAGACATCGTACAACCAGGACATATATTTCCAATCATGGCACAACCAGGTGGAGTATTGCGAAGAGCTGGCCATACCGAAGCTGGTTGCGATTTGGCGAGACTCGCAGGTTATTTACCGGCGGCAGCGATTGTAGAAATCATGAATGAAGATGGTTCTATGGCGCGTCGTGAAGATTTGGAATTATTTGCAAAGAAACACGAAATAAAAATAGGAACTATCGTAGACCTGATTCACTATCGAATTGCGAATGAGCACACGGTTGATCGAATAGATTCCAATAAGCTCCAAACACAGTTCGGTGAATTCACTGTCCATAGCTACAAAGATTCAATAAGTGGAAGCCTGCACCTGGCCTATGTCAAAGGGAAAATTGAGAACGATGATCCCGTTCTGGTAAGAGTTCATATTCCAAATACTGTGCGAGACATCTGTGAAACCTATAATGTGGAGCGAACCAGCTGGTCTTTCAGCAGTGCATTAGAACGAATAAGCAAAGAAGGAAAGGGTGTGGCAGTACTATTATCAGGTGATGATTACGGACAGGATCTAGCGCATAATTTAGATTCTGCTTTGGCAAAACGCGCAGATGCGGCGCCCTCTAGCGCACCGAGAAATGATCTGACAATCGGAACCGGATCCCAAATCCTAAGAGATATTGGCGTTGGTAAAATGCGCTTGTTAAGCTACCCGGCGCGATTTAACGCTATATCTGGATTCGATTTAGAAGCAGTAGAGTTTGTTGAATTCAGTAAAGATAAGTGAGCAAAGCAGTGCCTCTACACAAAGCTAGGACAGTGATATGAGTACGATTAAAACTATCGAAGGTAACTATACCAATGCAACGGCGAACTATGGTATCGCAGTTGCGCGCTTTAACAGTTTCATTGTGGACCGTTTACTGGACGGAGCGTTGGATACACTGCGCAAGCACGGTGTACAAGATCGTGACATAACAATAGTAAAAGTCCCTGGTGCCTACGAGCTTCCTTTAGCTGTTAAGAAAATGACAGATGGCGACACTTTTAATGCAGTAATCGCTCTCGGTGCGGTTATTCGAGGAGGTACTCCTCACTTCGAATACGTGGCCGGCGAGTGTGTAAAAGGGCTTAGTCAGGTCAGTTTAAATAGCGGCGTGCCCGTTGCATTTGGCGTACTTACCGTAGATACCATCGAACAGGCCGTAGAACGGGCAGGCACTAAGGCAGGGAACAAAGGCGCAGAGGCTGCGCTGACTGCAATCGAGATGCTTAGTTTAACTCGTCAGCTGGAAGTTTAAGTGGCAGTTAAAAACACCGCGATGACAAATAAATCGAATCGCAACGCTCGCAAAAAAATTCCCTTGGCACAACGTCGCAAGGCTCGGCAATTAGTAATGCAGGCTTTGTACCAGTGGGTAATGGCTGATGCCGAACCGACTAAAATCGCGGAACAGTTTCACGATCAAAATGAAGGCAAGATTGATTGGGAATATTTCGATGAAGTGTTTATCGAAATACCAAAATGTGTTCAGAGCCTAGATGAACATTTAGTTCCCGTACTAGACCGCTCTCCTGACGCTCTTGATCCAATCGAAAAATCTCTTCTCTATCTAGGCACCTACGAACTTTCACGAAGAGTTGATGTGCCGTACAAAGTAGTTATTAATGAGTGTATAGAGTTGGCAAAAGTTTTCGGCGCAACAGACAGTCATAAGTACGTAAACGGTGTGCTAGATAAGTTGGCAGTAGAACTTCGACCAGCTGAAATAGCGAAAAAGTGACTACTAATATTGAATTCAATTAACTACTCACTATGAGTCTCTCCGAATTTGAAATTATTCAAAAGTATTTTCAAACAGCAGATCTAGCTGTAAGCAGAGAAGAGATCTTACTTGGCATTGGCGATGACAGTGCAATTTTAAGTCTCGCTGCCGAAGATCAATTGCTAATTTCAACTGACGTCCTGGTTGACTCTGTGCACTTTCCCAGTGACGCGAATCCCGAAAAAATTGCAACCCGAGCCCTCGCGGTAAACCTTAGTGATCTTGCTGCCATGGGAGCTGAGCCTCTCTGTTTCACTCTTGGCCTGGTGTTAGCGGATGCATCTGAATCGTGGTTGCAACAATTTAGTCAAGGCCTTATCAAATTAGCTCGCCAATACAATATCGCATTGATTGGTGGGGATTTAAGCAAGGGGCCAACTACTATTGCCATACAAGTCCATGGCATTGCGAAAAGCGGGAAAGCACTGCGTCGAGACGCTGCCAATGTAGGTGATCTAATTTTTGTTACCGGTTGTTTGGGCGATGGCGCGATAGCGCTTGCGAGTATGGGATTGCCCTCTCATCTAGGTGCTTCATTTCAATTAGAACAAGATCAACCTTCTTCAAATTGTGCCAGCTATTTTGAGCAAGCCTACTTTGAGCCTCAGCCAAGAATTGAGTTTGCACTGCAGTGTGGTGATTATATTTCCAGTGCCATCGATATCTCCGATGGGCTGATAGGAGATATTGGGCATATATGTACTAATAGCAGAGTGGGTGCTGCATTAAATGTAGCAGAATTTCCTTATTCCGATTCTGCCACTTGTTGTGTATCAACTGACAATCTTTTGCGCGCCGCACTCTTTGGTGGAGATGATTACGAGCTTTGCGTAACAGTTGCGAAGCACGATAGAGAAAAATTTCAAGCCAGAGCTGAAGAAGCAAACACTCGCATAAGCTGCATTGGTGAAATTACCGAGGATAGAAAAGTGCGTTGTTACTCCGGTACTGGTGAAGAAATTCCTCTCAATGAAAATGCCTATCGCCATTTCCAGGAAGGAAATTCCTAATGACAGAATTCAGCAAAACGGTACTCACTAATCCTATCCATTTTGTAGCTTTTGGCTTTGGCGCCGGCCTGGCGCCAAAAGCACCGGGAACCTTTGGTACAGTTGTAGCTATTCCGTTTTACCTGCTTTTAGTGCACACGAATCTGTGGATCTATGCCGGCGTAATTGTGCTGAGTTTCCTTTTCGGAGTATGGCTTTGTGGCAAATCTGCCGAAGCCCTTGGAATCCATGATCATGGCGGAATTGTTTGGGATGAGATAGTTGGTTATTGGATTACCATGTTTTTGGCACCGGCGGGTTGGCCTTGGATTCTGTTGGGATTTGGCCTATTTCGACTCTTGGATATCTTGAAACCCTGGCCAATCAAGCTAATAGACCAGCGCGTGGAAGGGGGCCTAGGAATCATGCTAGATGACGTTTTAGCAGGTATAATGGCCGCCCTGTGTATTCAGGCTCTGGCTGTTCTATTCGCTTGAATGGCTTAAAAGTAGGGGTCCTGGAAGTCTGAGGAAATAAGTTTGTCAGTTGAATATGTTGCATCCGCCATATTGCCTACACGCTGGGGGCAATTCACCATTCATGGTTTTGAAGAGCTTAGCAGTGGTAAAGAGCATGTTGCGCTCACTTTTGGCGACATTAGTGGTGACGAGCCCGTATTGTGTCGTGTTCACTCTGAATGCCTGACCGGCGATTGCCTGTTTAGTCTGCGCTGTGATTGTGGCCCGCAATTGCAAGCGGCAATGGAGAGTGTCAGTAAAAAAGGACGCGGAATCATACTTTACTTAAGACAGGAAGGTAGAGGCATTGGGCTGTTAAACAAAATTAAAGCATACGCATTACAAGATTCAGGCGCTGATACAGTCGAGGCGAATGTACAGTTAGGATTCGATCCTGATAGTCGCGAGTATGAAATTTGTAAACCAATGCTGGATCATTTTCACATTTCCAACTTACATCTAATGACGAATAATCCGCGTAAAGTCGACGGTCTTAAAGAAATGGGCTTCAATATTTCTGAGATCGTTCCATTGCACACCGAAGCAAATCCGCATAACGAAAGTTATCTGGCAGTAAAAGTCGATAAGCTTGGCCACATGAAGTGACACTATCGGCGGTGTCCACTCCAAACAAAACTATTATTGTTGATTTTATTCGCCACGGGGAGCCTCATGGAGGCGATATTCTCCGCGGCAGAGTGGATCCTGAATTGACGGAATTGGGCTGGGCCCAAATGCAGAAGGCAACTGGTCTTTCAGATCAACATATTCCCAGTTCCATTACTCCAGCATGGTCTGAAATTATTAGTTCTCCGTTAAAGCGTTGTCGACATTTCGCTGAGCAAGTAGCTGCCAATGTCGATGTTCCAATTAAAGTTGAAGAGCAATGGCAGGAAATTGACTACGGCGATTGGGACGGAATGTTAGTTAGCGAATGGCGCAAAGTTGCAGCTGATCAGTTCAAAGCGTTTCGCGAAGACTTGTCGGCACTGGCTCCACCAAATGGAGAGAACTATTTAACATTTAAAGATCGAGTGTTGTCTGCATGGAGTGAACTGGCTAAGAAAGAAGATGGTAGCCAATTGCTGGTAGTAACTCATGGCGGTGTGCTAAGAGTAGTCCTTCCTTCTGTGTTAGGCATGCCTCTAAACCGAAGCTTTCCTTTGCATATTCCTTTCGCTTGCTTTAGTCGTGTCAGATTAGATATCCGAGAAGAAAAATTGAGTGCATCCTTGATTTTACACAATGGCGCTGAGCACGGCGCTAGTGTTGGTTAATCACTTACAAAGATTGTCGAGCTCGATCAATTTGGCCACACATCTGTTGTGCGCCAAGTAATGCTCTTGGTGTGTGCCGCTGCAATAATTCCGGTGGAACGAAAAATAAGTTCCCTTTTTCCACCGCGGCTAATCCAGGCCATTGTTTCCAATCATCCAACCATTCAGGCCTCTCGATATCCATCCCACTTGCGATTATTACTTCTGGATTTCTAACGAGTACTGCTTCCTCACTGACTTTCGGTGCAATGAGTTGTAGTTCGGCAAAAATATTCTCGCCGCCACACAGGCTGATGATGTCATTAATTAACTCATTGCCACCGGAAGTGATAAGAGGAACATCCCATACCTGGTAGAAAATTTTGACTGCCGCTTTGTCACTGAACTCAGTACGCAATTCCTGATAGTGAGTATCGAATTGATTTACGGCAGCAGCAGCGACAGCTTGTGTTCCGGCAAGAATGCCCAATTTTTCGATATGATCAGGAATCGTGTCCAATGTCTTGGGCTCGGCGATGTAAACGGTAAGGCCTAGTTGTTTCAATCTCGCAACAGAGGCTCTTGGATTTCCGCTTTGCCAGGCTATTACCAGATCAGGTTGCAGTTGCAGAATTCTTTCCATGTCGAGTAAATCAAAGCGTCCGACAATAGGTAGGGCGTTGGCTTCAGGAGGAAAATCGCTGTATTCCACTACACCTACGAGTTTGTTGCCAGCACCTGCCGCAAACACCAGTTCGGTTAGGGAAGGGGCAAGACTGATGATTCTCTCAGCTGGACTATCGAGACGGATGAGGGATCCTTCGTCATCGGTAATTTCAATGGCAGCGATTGCAGCTGATTGCAAAAGCAGGCATACAAAGAGAACGAGCGATGAATTAGTCAACGTCCTCAATAGTCTATTCCCTTTTGAACTTTGATCCCTGCATTAAAAGCGTGCTTGGTATCTGCTACTTCACTCACTGTGTCAGCTATTTCAATCAATTCCTTCGATGCGTTACGGCCAGTTACTACAACGTGTTGCTGCGAAGGACGATTCTTCAGAGCGTCTAAGACCATTGTCCCTTCGAGATAACCGTAGGTGAGCATGTAAGTCAGTTCATCGAGGATTACGACATCGATTTCTTCATTCGACAATAAGGCCTCAGCTTTTTCCCAGGTTTTCACGGCGGCAGCAATGTCTTTCTCTCTGTCCTGAGTTTCCCAGGTAAATCCAGTTTTCATTACATGAAATTCAACCAGGGGATTATCTTCAAATAGTTTTTGCTCCCCACACTCCCACAATCCCTTAATAAATTGAACTACGCCGCAGCGCAGACCGTGTCCGACACTGCGGGCTAGCATGCCAAAGGCAGAAGAACTCTTGCCTTTTCCATTTCCAGTTAAAACAACTAATAATCCTTTGTCGATAGTTGCTTCGGCAATGCGATTGTCGACATGCTCTTTCTTCCGCTGCATTGCTTTCTTGTGACGCTTATTTCTATCTTCGTTACTGGCTTTGGAATTAGACATGATTAGATCCTGATAGAGCTTAGAAGTTTAACCTGATTCCTATATAGGAAGCTCGATCTGGAGCGATGAAATCGAGAATCTCCTGGTAGTCTTCATCAAACGCATTCTCCAAGCGGGCGAATAACTCCACGTTAGTTGAAACTCGATAGCTGGCGCTGATATCTAACACTTCGAAATCGTCTAGCTCAACCGGTGTACCAAATTGCTCATCAATCGAATCTCGCGAAATTCTATAAAAAGTACTAATTCGCAATTTCTCCGAAGCGCTGATGAAATTCAGGCCCAGATTTGCAAGTTGTTCTGGCCTCCGAATTCGCTGCAGTCCGTTTGGTCTCTCGGTATCGTTGTGGGTGTAATTTGCTCTGAAACTCAGCTGGTCAGTAATTGAAAGTGAGCCACTAATTTCGATACCTTCTGACGTGCTCGTTCCGATATCCTGCAGATAACCACTAAATCCAGACAAGTCGAAATAGATTGCGTCTTCAATTTCCTGATCGAACCGCACAGCTTCCAAGCGAACTCGGTCGGCCAGATATTCTACTCCGTATTCTATTCCCCTACTTTGTTCTTCAGATAACTGAACATTCGATGCCGGTAGGAAGGAAAAGGGACCTGCATTGTAGTCAACTTCGAATAGGCTTGGTGCGCGAAATCCGGTGCCGTAACTGGCCTTAAATTTAACTACAGAATCTTCCAGGTCCAGAAGGTAAGCAGTAGTAAGTCTATAACTTGTGTGACTACCGAAGTCATCGTTCTCATCACGACGCACACCGGCAGTTAAAAAGAAGGAGTCTGAAAAATCGCTGAGATACTCCAGATACACAGCTTTGTTATCCCTTGCTAAGGAAGCATTTACTTCTTCCTCCAGATCAATGCCATATACTAAATCGAAACCGGGCAATCCTGTGGCGCTGCCGATGTATTCCAAGCGATTAATTTCTCCATCGGAACCAAACGCTCTTGAACCTAAGGCAAAATCATCACGCTCGGTATTGCTTTGGGAATAGGCGAGGGAATGCGTAAAGGATTCAGAGCCGTAATCCACCGAGAGTCGAGTTGCTTGCAGATCGTAGTGAGACTCACAATCGTAAACCGTAGTTCCGGCGAAGCAGCCATCGTATTGTGTTTCTCCTTCGACGTTACGATGCACAAGCTGGATTCTAAGATTGTCAGTTAAATTGGCTCCCAAGCGTGCGTGAATAGTACTGTTCTCATAACCGTCGTCATCCATCAAAATGGCGTCAGATGCTCTAGCATTGTATCCATCAGTTTCAAACTCTGTTGCTGCCAAGGAAAAATCCACAATGTTGCTAGCGCCACTTAAGTTTAGAATCCCTTGGTTTGTATTTTCGCTGCCAGATTGGCCCTCAATGTTTACGTCAAAACCTTCTTCTGCCTGGCGCGAGCTGATAGCGACAACACCCCCTGCATCTGCACCGTAGCTGAGACCCTGGGGACCGCGTAAGATCTCAACTCGACTAATTCCGCTGCTTAAAATGTGTTCGAAGGGTGTTACAACTTGAGGTGCACTGGGATCGGCAATTCTCAATCCATCGATGATAGTCAGTGTTCTAAATCCTTCTTCTCCTCTTATTCGCAGTGAGGAAGTGGAGCCGGCGCCACCATTGCTGGATACACCAATTGCGGTGGATTGTCTTAGGACGTTTAGTAAGGAAAAGTTGCCATGTTCTTGCAGCATGTCCTCACTTATCACGGATACCGAAGTACCTACTTGGCGAATTGGAAGAGGAATTCGATTGGCAATTACAATAACTTCTTCCAGTTGATTAGGATTCTGGGCAAAAACAGGAAAACTAAGGCAGGCCAGAATTCCCGCAATAGTTAAGGATTGGTATATGTTTAACATGGTTACTCCCAATGAATGCTTGCACACCTATTTCTTAAAAGTGCGATGCTAAAAAATTCATCAGGGAGGGTTCAGGTAGAAGAGTTTAGAGAACCAACTCTGCCACTGATGTAGCCCTCCGCTGCATCAAGATGTAGCTGTTAATCAGGCTGGTATCGGACTTATCGAATGAAATTCGAATTACCGTTGCGGGGGCAGCGTTGGTCTTTCACCAACTTCCCAATTAATTCAATGGCTTTTTGTAGTGCAAAACACGTAGTGCAAAACAAAAAGAATATTGAACCTGATTTAACGAGTTCCAAGAAGGAACGGCGGAGAGTGTATTTGGAAGGATGGGTGCAGTCAATCAATATCAAGAGGAAAAGACTAACTTAAACTGCTTCAGACTGTATTTTGCAATCTTTCAATTTCTTACTAATTTCGTTAGAAATGCTTTCACTGTCGAGATCTGCGCTGGCAAGCATTTCAGGAACTTTTCCATGTTCAAGAAATTCATCTGGCAATCCTAAATTAAGAATAGGAATTTGGTAATTGGCCCGTAGTAGGAATTCGTTAACTGCAGAACCCGCACCGCCCATAATTGCGTTTTCTTCGACGGTGACAATGAGTTGATGGGTAGTTGCCATGTCGCCAATTAGATCTTCGTCAAGTGGTTTAACGAAGCGCATGTCCACAACAGTCGCATTAATCTTGTTTGCACTCTGAAGAGCCGGAGCAACCATACTGCCGAAGGCTAGAATAGCAATGGAACGACCTTCCCTTCTGACCACGGCCTTACCGATTTCGACAGGCTCGAGATTTCTATCATCCTGCGCTCCTGGTCCTTTTCCACGGGGGTAGCGCACTGCGCTAGGACCATTATGCGCGAACCCCGTTGATAGCAATTTATGCGTTTCGTTTTCATCACTAGGTGCCATTACAATCATGTTCGGTACACAGCGCAAATAAGTCAGATCGAAGCTACCGGCATGAGTAGGACCGTCTTCTCCTACCAAACCGGCCCTATCGATGGCGAATAATACGTTCAGGTTTTGCAAAGCAACATCGTGAATAAGCTGATCGTAAGCTCGTTGTAAGAATGTCGAATAAATCGCGACAATGGGTTTAATTCCATCGCAGGCCATACCCGCTGCGAATGTCACTGCATGCTGCTCTGCAATGGCAACATCATGAAACCGTTCAGGGTATTTTAGGGCGAACTCATTCATGCCGGAGCCTTCGCCCATGGCTGGAGTAATTCCAACAACTTTGTCATTGGCTTCAGCCAAGTCGCAAAGCCAGCTTCCAAAGACTTGAGAATAGCTTGGAACTGTTTTAGCTCTAGTAATACTGGTTTTGGGTTTTTCTGCTTTCGCTTCGATCTTACTTAAGGCATGCATTCCATAGGGATCATTTTCAGATTCGGAATAGCCTTTGCCTTTTTGCGTAACGAGATGCAGCAGTTGAGGACCACGCAAAGTTTTGATGTTTTTTAGAATATCAACTAAGCCTGTTACGTCATGGCCGTCGATTAAGCCAATGTAGTTAAATCCGATTTCTTCGAACAAGGTGCCAGGGGACACCATGCCTTTCATGTATTCTTCAGCACGGTGCGCCGCTTTCAGTGCTTGAGGCAGTTTAGACAGAACACGCTTCGATCCAGTCCTTATAAAATTGTATGGCTTGCTAGCCCACATGCGCGCAAAGTAGCTGGATAATCCACCGACGTTGTTGGATATGGACATGTTGTTGTCGTTCAGAATAACTAACACATTGTCATCAAGATGACCTGCGTGATTTAAAGCTTCGAATGCCATTCCTGCAGTCATTGCTCCGTCACCTATAACAGCAATATTATGGTGCTCCTCACCTTGCAAACGTGCAGCGATCATCATTCCCAAAATTGCGCTTATAGAAGTACTGGAATGTCCAACGCCAAATTGGTCATATTCGCTTTCTTCCCGGTTTGGAAATGCCGCGAGACCGCCTGCCTGACGCATAGTCAGCATCTGATCGCGACGACCAGTTAGAATTTTATGGGGATAGGCTTGGTGCCCAACATCCCACACTAGCCGATCCTTCGGCGTGTCGAATACATAATGAAGAGCAATTGTAAGCTCAACGACACCCAATCCTGCCCCAAAATGACCTCCAGTCTGTCCGACCGCATAGAGCAGAAACAGCCGTAGCTCATCGGCTAACTGAGAGAGCTGGTCAATCTCAAATTCTTTAAGGTCTGCGGGACTATGGATCTGGTCTAAGAGGGGTGTATCCGGCCGCGTTATGGGTATTTCATCTAACATCAGCGTATTTCAACTCTAGTGGCGCCAGTTTTCAAGTAAATCTGTCGCCGGGCCGCGTACAGTAATGCAGCCTGGAGCGCCCGTCAATCAATGAATTCTGTTTATTATATAGGTTGTCAAATCTCTTAGACTGTTGGCAGAGCTAGAAAATCCCTCCAGGGATTTTGCAGCATTGTTTGCTAGCTCACTTGCTTTCGCCTTCGCCTTCTCTAGACCCAACAGGCTTACATAAGTGGCCTTTGCTTGGGCACGATCAGATCCTTGTGGTTTTCCTAAAGTAGCCGTATCGGAAATTTCATCGAGAATATCGTCCTGAACCTGGAAGGCGAGGCCGATGTTTTCCGCATACCGTTCCAAAGCCTGTAATTGTTCTTCACTACATTGAGGATTACAGATTGCGCCCATTTTTACGCTTGCTTTTATCAGTGCGCCGGTTTTTAGTCGGTGTAAAGTTTCTAAAGCGCTCAGGTCAATATCGGTACCGCTGGCCTCAAGATCTAATGACTGTCCACCGGTCATACCGAAAGCACCAGCGGCTTCAGCCAATAAAGTTGTCATCTGTAATTTGGCTGCAGGTTCAAGAGAATTGTTTTGATTAGCTAAACATTGAAATGCCAGTGCTTGCAGAGCATCGCCTACAAGAATTGCTGTCGCTTCATCGAAAGCTCTGTGTGCGCTCGCTTTGCCACGTCGCAAGTCATCATCATCCATTGCAGGAAGATCATCGTGAACGAGAGAATAGCTGTGAATCAATTCAACTGCGACGGCAGCGGCATCAGCGTCTTCGCTTTTCGCATCAACTGCTTGAGCACTGGCATAAACCAGAACCGGGCGAATACGTTTTCCTCCATCCAAACAGGCATAACGCATTGCTTCCATCAGTTTACTACTAGGAATAGATTGCGAGAGTACTGTTCGCAGTGATTGCTCGACTCGTTGTTGGCATTGAATTAAGAATTCATCCAATGCTGGAGTATTTTGCGCGTTCATGGGCACGTTTAGTCGTCGTCTTCAAATTCAAGTTCTTCGGTATCGCCATTTTCATTGATGAGAACTTGGACTTTTTGTTCCGCCTTTTTCAGTGCGGTCTGACATTCACGAGTTAGTTTGATGCCTGTTTCGAAGGCCTGTAATGAATCTTCTAAAGTAAGTTCACCGTCTTCCATTGAAGAAACTATTTCTTCCAGCTCTTCCAGTGCTTTTTCAAAATCAAAAGCAGCTTGTTTTTTCTTAGTCATATTTCTTTTCCATCTATCAACAGTCTCGACTATACCGGAACAGCTATTAGAAGACCGGGGAGAAGGATTATAAGCGATGTGGCTCTGAAAATGTCGGCAAAACCATGGAAATTCGGTCTAAAAGATGTAAGAAAATGCCCCGGATTTCCGTCGCATGCACAATTTCCAACTAGACTTTAATAGAGATTCGAGAAACGTCTCTCTAATGAGTTTTAGTAGCTTCTGAAGATTAAAACTTTATTCTCGAGTTAAAGGAATGATAACGGCATGGATTTAGCGACTCTTCTTGGATTATTTGGCGTCTGGGCGCTAATTATAGTAACCATCATGATGGGCGGTTCCGCCTATATGTTCCTGAATGGCTCGTCGGTCATGATCGTCGTCATTGGATCGTTGCTTGTCGTAATGACGAAGTTCGGCATCAAACAATTTTTTTCAGCGTTTAAAACTGCTGGAAAATGCTTCACAGACAAAATTGAAAAGCCAGAAGATCTTATTGCTGAAATTGTCGAGCTCGCAGACGCAGCAAGAAAAGGCGGTCTGTTATCTCTGGAAGGGAAGCAAGTCGACAATGATTTTCTTCAGAGCGGTATTCAACTTCTGGTCGACGGTCATGATCCTGAAGTTGTAAAAAACCTTCTGATGAAGGACATGAAGCAAGCAGTAGACCGACATGATTGGGGTCAGAAAATCTGGCAAGCAATCGGAGATGTTGGTCCCGCCATGGGCATGATTGGAACACTCATAGGATTGGTAGGCATGCTTGCAAGTATGGATGATCCTCAGTCTATCGGGCCATCAATGGCAGTTGCGCTACTAACAACACTCTATGGTGCAATGCTCGCCAACATGTTTGCTTTGCCAATCTGCGACAAACTTAATCTCAGATCATCCCAAGAAGAGACAATCAAGGCGCTGGTCATCGATGCTTTATTGGCAATTCAAGCAGGTCAGAATCCGCGGGTTATTGATACCATGTTACGGACTTACTTGCCGGTATCGCAACGAGAAGTAGGCGTAGAAGCCTAAACTTAAGCTAGGAGACTATCGCAGTGGAAGAAGTCGAATGTCCTGATTGTCCCGCAGGGATTCCGGCATGGGTTATGACTTTCGCTGACCTCATGTCTCTCTTGATGTGTTTCTTCGTCTTGTTGTTATCTTTCTCTGAAATGGATGCATTGAAGTTTAAGCGACTCGCTGGATCTATGGCCCAGGCCTTTGGTGTGCAGAATCGTCTGAATGTAGATGATATCCCCAAAGGTACAAGCATAATTGCCCAGGAGTTTAGTCCCGCCATACCAGAACCTACGCCGATCAATGAAATCTACCAATCGACCAGAGAAATTACAGAGAACAGTTTGGATTTTCAGGAAACTGAAATGTTCGATGTTGAACAGGGGCGGGAAGATCTTACTCAAGGTGTGGAATTACCCATAGTCGAACAGCTCGAAGAGCTCGTTAGTGAAACCGCGGAAGACGCGCGTGAGTTAAGAGAAGCATTACGTGTGCAAATTGTTCGTGGCGAGGTTGAGATCGAAACTGAAGGACGAAAAATTATTGTAAGGATTCAAGAACAGGGTTCTTTCGAACCAGGTTCTGCAGAACTAACTCCTGATTATTACCCAGTACTAAGATATGTCCGCGAAGTCATCGCCCGCCGAGAAGGTTCTGTATCAGTAGAAGGTCATACCGATAATTCAACAATACGAACAGCGAGATTTCGCTCCAATTGGGATCTGTCTGCGGCAAGATCGGTAACTGTAGCCCAGGAATTATTCATCGACGATGTGCTAAATCCCAGACGGTTTTCCGTCACTGGATTTGCCCATGTCCAACCATTAGTTCCTAACGATTCTGCTGAGAATAGAGATAGAAATAGACGGGTTGAGATCATCATCCGCCAATCTATCGATCCGGATTTGCAGGAACAAATTGCAGCATTGCGAGATGTAGATCCGGAACTTTATAACGACTTCGGATTGGAAGAAGCACGCTTTCTCTATGACCTTCCGCCGTCGAGTATTTTTTAGGATTTCGTCTAAACTGAATATTGACCCAGTTATTAAAGATTTATTGGCACAATGACCCCAAAAGAAGATCGTCGTTACTTTCGCATTCACGATTTCCTTCCACTTAGTTTTCGTAAGTTGGACGAAGAAGAATATCAGCTTATGAAAATGGCGAGCCAGTACGCCGATGTGCCTTCCCTGGACGAACTTTCCGACATAGACCAGCGAATACAAATGCTGGTCGACAAATTAATGGTTAAAAATTCAGACATGGCCGAACTCGGTTTGCTTCTCAACAAAAAGATTCAAATCGTGATTGAAAATAGTGAATTTGGTAACAACCTATCGCAATGGGAAAATATGTCTCAGCTTCCAGTTGATATGAGCGCCTGCGGCATCGCCTTTCCAAGTGATGAGACATTGGACAAGGAACAAAAACTGGAATTAGAAATGGTGTTGCATTCCGGTAAACAACGACTCAAATTACTGGGTAGAGTGATCGCTTGTGAAGAAGGTGCAGAAGGACTATGCAAAGATGCGGGAATGACCTATACAATTCGCACAGAATTCCTCGATATAAGCGAACAGATCCAGGAATTTCTTATTCAATACCTGGTTAAACGGCAGGGCGTGCTTATTAAAGCCAGCCGAAACGACAAACCTACTCCAATCGATAAAATGGAATGGTAGAAGTACCCTCTAGTTTTATCGCTACTCCTTCGTAATACTCCGCGTTAGAATCCGTCTCTTATAAGAGAAACGAAAATTCTGGATTCTCGCACTATGGTACTAGTACCTCGATCAATACTACTGCGTGGCAGCCTGATTGCTGTCTTTGTGTTGAGTATCGCCGCAATAGTTACGAATCAGTTATTCGCCCAAGCACAAGACTCAACAAGAATATCGACAGATGTCGGCCCTGCTCTAAGCTTGGGTAATGTCGAATACGTTGAGGTTAATACCGGTACTGAAGATGGAAGCGCCAAACAGCTAATCGTTTTTGTTCACGGCACGCCAGGCTCGTTTACTGCTTTCTTGCGTTATATGAATGATCCGCAGATGCGTGAAAACTTTCATATGATTTCTGTAACTCGCCCTGGATGGACAGAGCGAGATGCTGAGAAAGTGTCATCGCTTGATGTACAAGCAGCAGCTCTGGAGCCGTTTTTACGCATGGATGCATCTGGTAAAGGTGCGATATTGATGGGTCATTCCTATGGAGGACCGGTGATTACAAAAACGGCAATGCTGTATCAGGAGCTTGTATCTGGATTGGTGTTTGTTGCTACCACCGGCGATCCTGAATTAAGTGGACCACGCTGGTATAACCGGTTTGCAGTTGTCATTCCGCGATTTATATTAGGCAATAGTTTAAAAGGGGCCAACGCTGAGATCATGCCACTAAGGCCGCAATTAGAAGCGATATTGCCGCAATGGGAAGAACTGGAAATGCCTGTATTGATCGTGCAAGGCGACCGCGATCGATTGGTTCATCCGCACAATGCGGAATTTATGCAACGGATGTTAGTAAACGCAGACGTAACCTATATGTGGCGCGAAGGGCAGGGGCATTTTGTGCTATGGGAAGAAGCTGAATTAATTGTCGAATCGATAGTTGAAAAATTTAACCCTTCAAATTAGGAACAATTACTTTCTAATTCACTAGATTCTAAGATCTGTCTCAAAAATTCGTTTCTTACTTTTTCTTGTAGATCCTGATCACTTAACTCATTGTCGAGCAATTCATTCACCATTTCTTCAATGAATTCTCCAGAAATGAGTTCCGGAGATGCACCCGTAGAACGAAGGTTTTGAAGAGAAAGATCGATTGCGCTAACTAGCTGCAAATAAATTTTTTGCATTTGCGCTGGAAGAGAGCAAACGTCTTCTAATAATGCAAATTCAGCGAATCCACCAGACATGAATCAATCCACAATCGTTGAAGGTTTTCGATTGTAACTCAGACTTATAGACAAGGATATTACGGAATGGAGTCGTTTCTAGCTTGTGCCTCGATTTTTCAATTCGAGTTCGAAATAAGCTTTAAGATCCCTAAGTTTCTTCGAATCTATGGGATTGTTATGCATGTTTTTCATACTGGCATCGATATTAGCGATTAGATGCCGAATACGCTCAATATCCATGGTATCCGTCTCTATCTTCGCTAGTTCTTCGCGTTGCCATCCTTTGGCCTGATTCAACACAGCTGCGTCCTTCTGAATCTTTTTCCTGTATTAAGCATAGATCACGAACTCAGTGGCTTCCAATGTGTTCAAGGCTATCACGAAACGCGTGGGAAATCACATTTGACGGGCTATAGTGCTGCCTTTACTCTATGGCACTGATTTTTAACCGCAGCCTAACAAGCAGCAGTCCCTATGAACCCTGAAGAACCTACTAGATCGTATTTGCCACAGGACTGGCGGATTCTGTTTGCGCTGATTCTCACTGCCCTTTGGTTTGTTTTCCTTGCAATTTACATCGCTCGAAACGTAGGTTGGGGACAGTTCATGGACCTGCCCATCGATGAGATGGGTGCATTTCTCGAAGGCGCATTCGCCTTTCTGGCCTTTCTATGGTTGGTAATTGGTTTGTTTATCCAACAATCGGTACTGGCAGAAAACAATGAAGAACTTAGGCGCAATAACTTACATTCTGAAAAACAAACGCAGGCTATCGCTGCCACAGAATTAAACGCACGACAGGAAACATTTTTCAAAATTTCAGAAGCAACTCGAAGACAGCTAGGCGCGATCTCAGGGCTTCTGTTTATTTCCAGCCAGGGCCCAGTAGGAAATGAGGCTTATAGTTCTGACCAAATTGCAGAAATATGGAAACAATTCGCCAATAACGATGCTGAAGTTTTTTCTCGCTTGTTCCTGACCATGGGAGCGGGACCTGATATTGATTATCTTGATCTCTTCTTTGGAACCGAAATCCGCAAAAGGCATACGGAGAACTTCATCGTCGGATTCGATCGATTAATCAAACTGGCTGAAGACTGCGATACTGACAATATTATTTTAGACTCCTTAATCTACTCTGCCCATGGATTGCTAAATGTACGCATGCGGGAATTGCACCCCGATGTTAAGTTTGAGGAGATTAATATCACAGACTCTAAAACTTACTTAGAAAACTTGATACAGGAACAAACTCGTAACTAGATCTGAATAAGATTTGAAAAGGCGTAACAGTCTGAAGGGGGAATTATGGATTACGTGATAATCGTTGTTGTGCTGGCATTGATTCAGTACTCGGCATTTGGGATCCTCGTTGGTCGAGCGCGAGGTAAATACAATGTGCCCGCACCAGCCACGAGTGGAGACCCGACTTTTGAACGCTATTTTCGCGTGCAACAGAATACCGCAGAACAACTCATTGTATTTTTACCAGCCATATTTTTGTATTCACACGTAGGCAATACGCTAGTAGCCGCAGGATTGGGAGTAGTCTATTTAGTTGGACGCTTAGTCTATCTTCGTAGCTATGTAGCGGATCCGAAGTCTCGTGGAGCAGGATTTGGCATGACGTTCTTACCCAGTGCTTTCATGCTTATAGCTTCTCTGATAATCGCTGTTGGTAATTTAATAGAAGGGTGATTGACTGTTTAGACTGTGACTAATGGCAGAACCAGAACAACTCATCGCATTTGGCCCACTACTAATTGCATTTCTGCCACCGCTTGCAGTCATACTGATTCTTTTTAAATGGACCAGGGAAGGGCCGGAATCAATTTATGCACTAGCTCGAATGCTAGGGCAACTCCTCGTAATAGGTTATTTCCTTACTTTTATATTTGAATCAGAGAGTAGTCTGTTAGTTCTGACTGTGCTGCTAGTAATGGTCTGCGCCTCAAGTTGGATTGCACTGCGTACAGTAAAAGAAGATCGCAAAGACTTACTGCGTTTTGCTTTTCTTGCAATCTTAACTGGTGGTGGTTTGTCACTCTTGGTCGTTACCCAATTTGTATTGACTCTGGAGAGCTATTACGAGCCTCGCTATGTCATTCCTCTTGCCGGGATGGCTTTTGCGAATGCTATGAATAGTATTAGCATTTGTGCAGAACGTTTCGATGCCGAGTTACAACGCGGCGTGATCTACAAAGAAGCGCGAGCCATCGCCTTTAGATCCGCATTGATACCCATTACAAACTCGCTCTTTGCGGTTGGTTTGGTGTCTTTTCCCGGCATGATGACTGGTCAAATCTTGGTAGGAGTTAATCCGCTTATCGCCGCGCGCTACCAGATTATGGTGATGTGTATGCTCTTTTCATCTTCTGGATTATCCGCAGCGACATTTCTTTTGTTATTAAAGCGCAGTAACAAAAAGCAGCCACAGAATTCAGAAGATGCGTAATCTTGTCATTCTTTTGCATCGCTATCTTGGCATTGGCCTGGCTCTGGTGTTTGTTGTCTGGTTCGCTTCCGGTTTTGCCATTATCTATACCGGAGGCATGCCAACATTATCGCAGAATGAACGCCTGTCTCGATTGCCTGATTTAGATCTAGAAAGTGTCGCAATATCTCCCCTTAGAGCTCAACAATTAGCTCGCGCTTCTTCAATACCTAAACTTACGACAATCATGGAACGGCCCGCTTATCAATTCGCGAGTCGAGACGGCAGAGTAGTCTTCGCCGACGACGGCACGGTTCTCTCTAATGCAATGATCAGCTCTCGCCGAATCGTGGCTGCATTCACCGGAGCAACAGACAGCGATATCGAAAGAGTTGGAAGAATCGAGGAGGTTGATCAGTGGACCATTGCCTTACGAGCAGAATTGCCTCTGGAAAAATTTCGGGTCAATGATGGTAAAGGCACGGAAGTTTATGTCTCCCCGAAATGGGGACAAGTTCTATTGCGCACAAATTCCACCGACAGGTTCTTAGCCTGGATTGGTGCTATTCCCCATTGGCTTTATTTTGTCGATCTAAGAAAAAACGCTGCACTCTGGACAGACGTCGTAGTCTGGCTAGCTTCGCTCGGTACAATACTCGCTTTGCTCGGGATAGTTCTTATATTTACTCAATTGCGGAAAGTAAAACCATTCTCAATTTCCAGGGCGATTCCTTACAAAGGCATCATGCGCTGGCATTACCTCACTGGGCTTTGTTTTGGAGTTGTTACATTAACCTGGGTGTTTAGTGGATTACTTTCGATGGAACCCTACGCATGGAATCGTAGCGGAGGATTAGCTATTGATCGTTCAATCTTTCAAGGTGGTGAACTGGATCTTTCTCAATTCGATCTACTTACTCAAGAAAATATTGAAGAAGGAATTGTGCAAGCAGTAAATGGTTCTGCAATAAAGGAGATCGAACTAAAGCGTTCACAAGGAGACTACTTTTTCAATGCAGTGTTGCAGGACGAAAGCTCTTCATGGGGATTTAGCAATAAACTTATCGAGACAAACAACCTGCAAATTAAGCAAGATCTGTTTGCGACGCAGTACATAGTCGATCAATTAAGCGCAGATCAAGCCTATGAAATTCTCTCTGCAATTACACTGCAGAATTACGACAGTTACTATTATTCGAGGGAATCAAACCAGGTACCATCTGCTCCACTTCCAGTTTTAAGAGTGCAATTTGACGATCCAATTAACACGGCCATTTACGTGGATTTAAATTCCAGTGAAATGGTCTATCAGAGTCATCGATTGAGGCGCATCGAACGTTGGCTTTATAACGGGCTGCATAGCCTCGATTTTAGATTTTGGTACGACAGCAGACCAATCTGGGATATCGCTGTGATATTCCTTCTTGCTGGCGGCTTACTCTTAGTAGTAATTGGTTCTTATATTGGAATTAGGCGCTTGTACATCAATGTTCGAGAATTGGCTTCCTAAACCTGATGTGATTGCATTAGTGCATACAGGCTAAGAATCGATATGGCGTTCTAATTTTTTACTTTTGATTTCTTTGTGGGTTGCAATGTGAGTGACCGCATGGTCGTCATGAATCTTGACTCTCTGGTGGAAGTAGGTAAAGCCAACGAAGTGTATTTCGATCCCAAGCACCCTTACACGGAAGTGCTCATCGGAACCAACCCGCAACCGGATCCACAGGTGGAGCGGAGTCGACCCTCGAAGGCGATTCAAGGAGAAATTCCAGCGTGGCGACTGCCACCACCGTGCCGGATTGCGAACCGTTGTCCGCAGGTGATGGATGTCTGCCGGCAAACCACTCCTGAGCTTATTCCTCTCAAGGATGTCGACCGGCACGTTGCTTGTCATCTGTACGCTTGATTTCATAGTCTCAATTCACCTCAGGTAATGATCGCTTCGAGTAAAGATGTACCAGTTAGCAATCATGAGCAGTACCACCAGAGTGCAGACGAAAAATATATTCGCAGTTGGGTCGGCAAAAAGCCCAAATGGGAAAAAGTCATTTTCTTCATCGCCAAAATAGATTCCGATAGATATTCCCAGGCGGGCTAAAACCCCTATTAGGATTACAATGCCTCCAATATAAGCCCATTGCACATAGGCTGGTCTGAAACTACCCAGGTCGATCGCATTAGCAATCAATACGATGAGGAACCAGAAGCTAAGCCCTGTGCTTGCTATCTCGATAACAGAGCGGCTCTCGAAACTGGGATCTATAGTGAATGCAAATAGCAGCCAGAAACAAACCTGCAATCCCAGCCAGCAAAGTACCCAGAACCAACCTGCCAGAAAAGATTCCGTCGCTGTTACTGGTAACAGTGTATAGAGCTGATATCTTTTCTCATCGGAACCTTGTATTGCCAACACGATTAGGCACACGTAGAACACAATACTGGTGGCTCCCATGAATGAACCCACAGGATTGTCATCGGGTGAATCTTCGATGCTGAAAAGAATAAAGAAGAAGATGTTCAGCACTATTGATACAAAGAGTACAAATCTGTTTCCTTCAAATTCTGTTTTAACTAGTTGACTATACATGGCTAATCTCCCGGGCAGATGAGCGGAGTATCTGCACAGTTATTTGTTCTACTGAAAGCCGACTGGCTTCTACTCCTCCTACTCCACATTCCTGCAGATGTTGCATTGTCTGTGCTGCATCATCGGAAATGAGTTCATGGAAAGGGTGTTCCGACTTATGAGATAAGACATGGGGGATGCTCTCCAATGGAAGCTCATGGCGAAATGTGAGTTTGCGCCAGCGTTCGGCAAGGTCTTCTTTGATCTCATCCCTGACGATTAAACCGCTGCTAACAAACACTATGCGATCAGCTAGATTTTCAATCTCTGAGATGTGATGGGTCGCATAGATCAATGAGTTCTCACCGGACTCCATGTATTCGAAAAGAATTTCCATGAAGATTTCTCTAGCGACCGGATCCAGGCCGTTACTCGGCTCATCTAAAAACAGAATTTTCGGGCTATGACTAAGGGCAAGTACAATTGCAAACTTTGTCCTTTGACCAGTGGAATAGGTCTTCACCCGCTTTGTTAAATCCAGGTTCAATCGTTGTGCGAGCTGCGCAGCTTTCTCCATTGAGAAGTCTGGATAAAAGCGTGAAAAAGTGTTCAGGTTTTTGTGACCATCCCAACTATCGAATAAGGGAGTGTAGTCACCAACATACCCGACCTGCTGTTTCCAGATTGCAGGTGTAACATTCGTATCCACGCCATCCACAAAGACCTCCCCACTGTCTTTTCGCACTGTTCCCATCAAGCTGCGAAAAAGAGTGGTCTTGCCGGCACCGTTTGCGCCGACAAGACCCAAGGCGCATCCTGGCTCTATTGAAAGGTCCATCGGTCCTAAGGAAAATGTGCCGTAAGTTTTTAGTAGTTCGTTAATCTCAAGAATCGCCATTGTTTCCTCCTGACTGCAATACTCGGTTAAAGATTTGCAGAATTTCGTCATCGGCAAGTCCATCTCCACGCGCCGTTTGAATTATGCTGACCAGTTGGTCAGAAAATCGTTGTTGAGCTAATGCTGATTTGTCGCTCTGTTGCATGGATGCAACGAAAAAGCCTTTGCCTCTGCGGGCGTAAATAATGTCTTCATTAAGAAGTTGTTCGTAAGCTCTTTGCACCGTTATCACACTCACTTTTAATGTCTTTGCGAGAGCGCGAATGGAAGGCAGCGGATGGTCTGGTTCCAGGTCCCCACTCAAAATACGGGCCCGGAGCTGACCAATGATTTGCTCCTGCAGGGTTTCCGCTGATTGTTCCGAAATATGTAGTAACATAGTCGCTATCTCTACTGTATATATACAATAAGTACAGTAGAGATAAAAAGCAAGCGGTTTTACTCAAATATATTTAAGTCTTTGATTTAATGAAGATTAAAGTGGAGAAATCGAGCTATTCAGCCGCGTCGAGGTCTCGAACCAGGTCTGTTAAGCCGCGAAAGTCTGTTTTTCCGCTACCCATGCGAGGAAATTCGGAAACCATCACGTATTTCTTGGGCAGGGCGAGATTGGGGAGTTCATCCGTAAGTTTTTTCACTACTTCCTGTTGATCGATTGCTGCGTTGGTTACGGCGACGATGCGTGATCCGCGCCTGGCATCAGGCAACTCAACCGCGCAACATTCCACTTCTTCTGGAGTGACCGCATTGAGTGTTTCCTCCACCATAACCAGCGAAATCATTTCACCACCGATTTTTACAAAGCGCTTTAGGCGACCCTTGTGCCAGAGGTAACCGTCTTCATCCAATAAGCCTAGGTCGCCGGTGTCATACCAACCGGACTTGATACGAAGATGGGTTTCCTCGATGTCATTCAGGTAGCCCTGCATAACACCTTCACCCTTAACAAGGATCTTCCCAGTTTCACCTGGCGCACATTCTTCACCGCTGTCGATATTCTCGATTTTTACTTCGGTACCCGGAATCGGAATGCCGATACTTCCCGGTTTGTTTCGATCTCGAGGATTCACAGAAATCACCGGAGAAGTTTCTGTCGCTCCATAGCCCTCAAAAATTTCTAATCCATGTTTTTCCCTATAAAGTTCTCTAACTGCGTCTGGACATTTGTCGGCGCCCGATACCGCGAGTTCTATACTTTCGAAATCACCAGGCTTGGATTGCCTTGCGTAGCCTTCGAGAAACAATGGAGTACCGACTAGTAAAGCTGGTTTATCTTTCTTAATAATTTTTGCGACAGTCTTAAATTCCAAAGGATTGGAATAGGTGATTGCTTTCATCCCCAGACACAAAGGTGTCCACAGATTTATCGTTAGTCCAAAGACATGAAAGTAAGGAAGGACTGCTAACAAATTATCCATGTCATAGATTTCCATCATATCGGAGAAGGAATCTATGTTTGACAGTAAGTTTCTTTGAGTAAGCTGTACAACCTTGGGGTCTTTCTCGCTGCCACTAGTAAAAAGTATGACAGCTGGCTTATCGAGATCAGTCGCTCCAGCGATGCGTTTTAACCAGGACGCAGGTAGTTTTGACTTTAGCAATGCAATTAGTTGTTCAAAACGAGAAAGATTTTCCAGAATGTCTTCGATAAAGATCATATCTGGGAGTTCTTTGCATCCAGTTTTTTCCAGTAGTGCACGAGCCGTGATAATTTTTTTGAAATCACACTTCTGCTGAGCATAAATACAATTCTTCTCAGCGCCCGTGGAGTAATTAATCATTACAGGCGTTCTACCGGCGAACATGGCCCCGACAATTGCCAGTGCTCCACCAGCTGAAGTTGGCAGCATAATGCCGATTCTTCCCCGCTCTAATTTTTTAAAACGTCGCGCAAGAATTAACGAGGCGATTAGGGCGCGACCAAATGAAACTTCCCTGCCGGTGGTGCGATCAACTATCGCTATTTTGTCGGGATTAGATCGCGCTGCGTCAATGAAACGATGTTGTAACATGGCTTCATCTTCACACGAAACGCTTGCTTGGAACAAGCTCAGGGGAGTGATACAGTGCCCCCAAAATCGGCTTTTGTGGTGATGGTGATGGAGGCTCAGGCTGTGATTAACAAGATCAAATACTCTAAATTGTTACGAATGTTCGTATTTTGCATTTTGGTACTAACTGGTAACTCAACTGCACAGGATTCGGAGCGACCGCCATTTAAACACTATTTTGTGCAAGGTAATGTGCACATGTTTGAGCCAGCAAACACGAATGGTAATCCAGGTGCCCTAGTAGGTGACGACGGAATACTCTTAATAGATTCCCATTTCGATTTTTCAGTCGAAGATTTGCTTGCTTCACTCAGAGAAGTTAGCGATCAAGAAATTAACTTTGTGGTAAACACTCATGTACATCCAGATCATATGGGCGGTAACAATAAGTTAGCTGCTTATGGAGTAACTATTCTTGCTCACGACACAGTTCGTTTGCAAATGCTTGAAGAAATTCGTATTCCCAGACGGGGAGGAACTTTTATTCCTGCGCCACCGGCCGAAGCCAGACCTGTAATCACCTATAGCGATGCCATAAGTTTTCATTTAAATGAAGAAGAAGTAAGAGTATTTTTAGCGCCTCCCGCTCATACCGGTGGTGATAGTTTTGTCTATTTTAAAGGGTCAGATGTCTTACATTTAGGCGATGTATTTAGAACGAATATGTATCCAATAATAGATAAATACAACGGTGGCAGTTTTCATGGCATGATTGAGGCGATGGGCCTCGCTATTGGTATGTCAGGACCAAATACAAAAGTAATTCCTGGGCACGGTGCAGGGCCAAGCGACCGCGCTGGCATGATTGTTTATCAAGACCTCTTATTTACCATGCGCGACCGCGTTAAAGAACTAAAGGAAGAAGGGATGTCTGCTGAACAGATCGTCGCTGCGAAACCCATGGCAGATTACGACGATCGGTACGGAGGTGTTCCATCCTGGACCGCCGATGATGTCATTCCGATAATTTACGAAGAACTTCAAGAGCAATAATTATTATGTTGTATCAAGGTAGTTGTCACTGTGGCGAAGTCACGTTTGAAGTTGAAGCGGAAGAAGATGCTGAAATTGAAAACTGTAATTGTTCGATTTGCGCGATGTCGGGTTATCTGCACTTAATCGTTCCCAAAAATAATTTCAAGTTGTTAACTGGTGAATCGAACCTGTCGACCTACACTTTCAACAGTGGGGTTGCTCAACACTATTTCTGCAAGACCTGTGGCATCAAACCTTTCTATATCCCTCGCTCAAATCCCGATGGTGTCGATGTCAATATCAACTGCATTGATGAGCCACCCGCGAAGATGCGCATCGTCGATTTTGATGGAAGAAACTGGGAACAGAACGCGCATACGCTTGCTCACAAAAGTAAGCCCTCTTAGTTGCAAACTTGTATCCAGTAAATCTAATCCAATGACCCATATAGCATTCAAGCATCTCAATACTGTTTGGTTAGTGCTGGTTGCTCTCATCTTGTTGTGGCTGTTGTTCAACCCTGAAATCGTTAGCAGGGAATCTCTTTCAGAATTTTTGAATGGCCTGGGTGCAATGGCACTGCTTGTCTATGTTCTGGTTTTACTTAGTAGAGCCATTTTAATGATTCCCAGTACGCCATTCGTGTTAGCCGGCGCCATCTCATTTCCAGATATGCCTATAGTGGTCTGGCTGATCTCAGCGGCGGGAGTTGTGGTTGGGGCCTTCCTAGTATACAGTTTCCCCTCTTTTGGGAGCTACGACGAATATCTGGAACAGAAATACCCAGATAAGATCGCGTTTTTGAAAGAGAAAATGCAGGGCAAATATGCCTTTTGGATTGTCGTAGGATGGGCTTTTTCCCCCCTCGTACCCACTGATGCGGTGTGCTATGTGGCAGGGATGGCGAAAATGTCCTATAAAAAAATGATTACCCCGTTGCTGATTGGTCAACTACCATTAGCAACTATATACATTTTTTTAGGGACAGAAATTGGTGAGTGGCTGAGGATATGACAGCGCGATTTAAATTCAGTGATTCGATCGACCTTATTAAGAGCATTAAGACTTCTGGGACGATAACTCCGAGTTCTAAAAACCTCGTCCGACGCTTGTTGGCACCGATAGATTTCGACAGTGCTCGCTGTATCGTCGAGTTAGGGCCGGGCAACGGTTGTGTGACCCGATCACTGCTGAAACGCATGCATAAAGACTGTGTTCTACTCTGCCTTGAAGTAAACAGTGATTTTGTTGTGCAGCTTAATAGAGTCGAGGATTCGCGACTGCACGTTTACAATGCCTGTGCTTCTTCAATTCGCCAGATTCTCGATGAGTTGAATATCGATAAAGTCGGCTATGTGGTATCAAGTTTGCCATTGGCGCTGATCGACGATGAGATGGTTGAAAATATCTTGGCTGAAGTCGGATCAAACTTAAAAGAAGGCGGACGCTTTTTACAATACCAATACAGCCTTGCCAACTACAGTGATGTAAAACCGGTTTTTAGTGATGTAAAACTAAGATTTACCTTGCGTAATATGCCCCCCGCATTCGTCTACGATTGCATTAAGTAAGCACACCTCGTCACCCAATTCGAATTTTCTTTTCAGTTGCTGGCTTAGTATAGTCGGCGTAGACTTGCTGGTCCCTCCTGCAAATATTGCAAGGAGTGATTCACTATTGGAGATTACTATGTCATTGCGAATTAATGATGTTGCGCCGAATTTTACTGCTCAAACTACTCATGGTGAGATTGATTTCCATGAGTGGTTAGGTGACCAGTGGGGAGTTTTATTTTCCCACCCTAAAGACTTCACTCCAGTTTGTACTACTGAACTAGGTTACATGGCAGGGCTGGAAGAACAGTTTGTACAAAGAAATTGCAAGATAATTGGTTTGAGCGTCGATCCTGTCGACAATCACGATGCATGGGCGAAAGATATTGAAGAGACGCAAGGCCATGCTGTTAACTATCCCATGATTGGAGACAGTGATTTGGCGGTAGCCAAACTCTACAACATGTTACCTGCGGAAGAACCTGGCAGCTCGGAAGGTCGAACCGCAGCGACCAATGCAACGGTTCGCTCAGTTTTTGTGATCGGCCCGGACAAAACTATTAAGCTGATGCTTACTTATCCGATGACCACCGGGAGAAACTTTGATGAGATCCTGCGAGTATTGGATTCAATGCAACTTACCGCTAAACACAAAGTCGCAACGCCAGTGAATTGGCAACAAGGTCAGGATGTCATCATCGTGCCTTCGGTTTCGGACGAAGAAGCGAAGGACATGTTTCCGGATGGGTGGAATACTATTAAGCCTTATTTGAGGACTACTAAACAGCCGAGAGATTAGTGTGAAAACCCGATGGGTTTTCATACAACCCTCGTTAAGCGAAGCTTAATGAGGGGCCAAACCCGTGTGAAAAGTCGGAGACTTTTCATACATTCCTAGCACATCACTTATAGAATTCCTGGGCTTTAGCGTTCTAACTTGAAAACCGCTTCGCAATTTTCAAGTCGTCTGTTCCCGCACTAAGCTTTGCTTAGCACGGGGTGCACATAAATGGCGAAGCCGTTTATGTGCGACTAATCTACCAACGGGATTCGATTATCGGGATCGGGTCTGAAGATTAAATAAGAAAGATCAGTTTCCAGTTCGCTGAACCAATGGGGCGTGTGTCCTGGAATGATAATTACGTCACCCGGGACTACTCTTCGACTCAAGCCGTTTTCAATATCAGTGCCTCTTACCCAGGTTTCATTTTCCTGGCGCGCATCGGTCATAGTGCCACCGGTTACCAATGTCGCATAGCCGCTCAACATGTAGTAGATCTCAGTTGTATTTACCTGGTGTAAATTAGAGCCACCTGGAAATTCTTTTGGTCGAAACACACCATACACTCCAACGCGATAATCTCCGACTACTTCGACACTGCGAATCGGACGATCGCTTACTCTGTCTCGCGGCAGGTTATCGATGAATTTTACGATGTCCTCCGAAGTTACATCCGTAGCGATAGGAGAAATAGCTGGTGCAGGGGATTGGGCTACTATGTAAGTTGTTAAAGAAGTGATTGCACCAAAGCCGAGAAATCCTAGAGCAAACAATATTTTTTTCATCGAATAGACTCCTGTTGTTCGCTGAGTTTCCATAACACAACGTGTGTTGCAAAGCAGCATGTAAAGCTGCACATCTTTAACGATGTGCAGTGCTAATGATCAAGCGGGATACTAGTTTTCACTTGGTAACTTGAAGGCGAGCATTTCGGGACTGTGTTCGCGGTCACCTATAGCAACAAGAATGAATTGTTCACCCTCGTGTAAATAACTAACGGGTGGACTGGTAGTCCCGGCTTCTAATTCGACTTCCCAAACTGTATCGCCAGTTTGTTTGTCGTAAGCTCTGAACCATGCGCCGCCACTATTGGTTGCGATTTCAACTGGCATGTCGAAAGGAATGCGTCCGCCCGGGCGTTGGTTAGTAAGACCCTCACCCATAAATAAAAGAGACCCAGTTAATAACGGGGCCGGTCTGCCAGGTACGCCTAACTTAGGAAGATCCAAATGCGCTATAGCAGGATTGTCCCTTGGGCCATCACCGTTAGCGATCATCCAGACATGTTCGCCAGTATTCATATCGATTGCAGTGACACGTCCATAAGGTGGTTTAAACAACGGCAGTCCTCTCGGGCCTGCGATCCAACGCCGTGAGCCCTTTGTATAAGCCAGGTTAGTCACTTCTTGATCGCCTGGAAGAATATCCGCCACGAAGGGAGAAGTAATCGATGGGATGTAAAGATAGCCAGTAACCGGATCAAACGCTGCACCTTGTACATCGGCGCCACCTTGTGATCCTGGTAACTGTATCGTTCCTTGCGTGCCATTTTCTGTTGCTACTGATGGTGGAGTGAACAACGGTCCTGTCACGTAGTTACTAAAAATCTTCAGTGCTTCGGCCCGTAGCTCTGGAGTGAAATCAATTAGGTTATCTTCCGTTGCACCTTGTCGATCGAATGCTGCCGGTTTAGTAGGGAAAGGTTGAGTTGCGGAAGTAACCTCTCCTGGAACCGTGGATTGAGGCACAGGTCTTTCTTCGATTTCCCAAACCGGTTCACCGGTTTCACGATCAAACACGAACGCGAAGGCTTGTTTAGTTAATTGGGTTACCGCTTTAATTTCACGTCCATCTACTGTGATATCCATCAAGATAGGCGCGGCCGGAGGATCGTAATCCCATAAGCCGTGATGCACTGTCTGGAAATGCCAGACGCGTTCACCGGTTTCCACATCAACCGCTACAATGCTTTGAGTGAATAAGTTGTCGCCGACGCGATGGCCACCGTACATATCGTTGGTTGAAGAAGAGATTGGCATATAAAGCATACCCAGTTCTTCATCGGCACTGAACAATGCCCATACCGGTGCATGGCCAGTGTAAGACCAGGAGCGGTCTTGCCAACTATCGGTGCCGAATTCTCCTTCCTGTGGAATAGTGTGATAAGTCCAGAGTGCTGTACCAGTTCTTACATCAAAGGCCTGAACATCTCCCCGATAAGCTTCCTTTGCATCGAAGGTATCGGACATCGATTGTCCCAGCACAATAACGTCACGTACTACCATGGGAACGCCGCCCCAACGATAACGTTCAAACTCCGGCGGCATTAATTGCAAATCGACACGACCTTCAACGCCAAAATCTGGATAGACTTCGCCAGTTGCCGCATTTAAGGCATACAAATAGGTTCCACGCTGTACGATGATTCGTTCTTCAGAACCATCGGTCCAATAGGCAATGCCGCGAGTCGGAGCACCTGGCAAGCCTTCAACTCCACCAGGGGGTTGCTGTACCCAAACAGTTTCTCCCGAACCTGGATTGAATGCTTCTACCAGACCAACTCCATTGGTTACGTAGGCGACTCCATTTTTCACGATCGGCGCTGCATTCCAGGTATTGGAATAACGCTGGTTTGGATTCAAGTTGACGTAGTACTCATCCAGAGCAGGGCGCCGCCACGCAATTTCGAGATCATTGATGTTGTCAGCATTTATCTGAGCGAGCGGGGTGTATTTAGTGCTGCCAATGTCGGCACCATAGGCATCCCAGTCGCCTGCTGTTGTTCCCTGTCCGGCAGCTCGATACTGGGGTTCAGCGGAAGCAACTGCTGCTGGTTCTGCAGAGGAAGCTTCGCCTGTTGGCTGGGATGATTGCTGTTGGTTATCACAACCAACAAGAAAGAGGATTGATCCTAGGGTGAAAATTTCAAGAATTCGGCGATTATTCATTCTTTTTATTACTGCCCGAGTCATGAAGTGACTCTTTGCGAAGTGGAATTGGGATTCTACCTAAAAATGCGCCTTTAAAAACAGCTGAAAAACTTACACAATCGACCAAGAGTCCCTAAGCTATTGAAAATTAGGGCAGTTCGGCATAGGCTCTGAACAACTCAAAGCCCGCCTTGGGCGTAGAATTAAGAATAAGCAGTAAGAAAAAGAGTGAGAAAATAAAAGAGGGACCACCACCGGCCGGTAAGTGTAGCCAGTAGCGGTCCCAGTCGCGCAGAAGTCTGCACCAGCGGGAGAGAGTTCTTTAGAAGTCGAATACTCGGTTACTACATCGAGTATGACTGGGCTGTATCCCTTCTCGATTGCACCAAATACTTTCTGCGTATTGACTTTCATTCATGAGGAAGAAGGCTAACGAAAGATGAAAGTATTTAATATGCGTCCATCATTCCATGGATATTCATCCAGTAGTATTGTGAAGTGGTACTACGAACGCGCATGGAACACCATGAATGGAGCCAAGCGGGCTATCGTGGCTAGAACCGTAGACCTCTATCTTGGCGAAATAGCTGCCGAGCATCGTACGGTGAAATTTAATATTCCAGAAAATCCCGAAGACGGCGATCAGTTTCTTGCATGCAATAAGAAGAATATAAAAGTAATCGACGATTTTTTTGCTGACAATGCCGTTCGCTCCAAGCACTTCCGCGACAATTTAGAAATATTTGTAGCTCGATCCATCGATGAGATATTCGAAACCGAGATTTGTGAAATTCTAAAACAGAAATTGTTTCCTGAATCTTTAGTTCCTACAACTGAGGGCGAGCTTGATCAGCTATTAGTAGAAACCAATTCAAGCTATACCGAAGCAGTGAACGAATGTGTTCGAATTTTTCGTAACGGTCTTCAAGACGATAGTGAAGAAGAGTTGGAAATTCTGGAAAGTAAATTGTTATCGGTGCGGGAGATGTTAGACAAAAATGTTGGAGTAATCGAACATGAGTTAACTCGCCGAAAAACCAAAAAAGAATAGATGGTATAAAGAAGTAAGAATCTGACTACCTACCGAGGTTCAGTCCATGTCTGTTAATCCCCTCATTACTCGCCGCCAAGTCCTCGCTGGAATTGGTGCGACAACTTTGTTGCCTTATTCCAATCTCATTGCCGCCGAAGAAAATAAAATGCGCGGCGCCTTGATGATATTGAGTACACCTTACACGGAAAGTAATGAAGTCGATTATGAAGATTTAGCGAAGGAAGTGGCTTTTTGTGCAAACTGCGGAGTGCAGGGATTAGTGTGGCCGCAAAACTCCAGTGAACAACGTTATTTGAGTAAAGAAGAACGAATCAAAGGCTTTCAAACTTTAGCTGAAGCAAATCGCGGCACCGGTATGGCTTTAGTATTTGGTGTGCAGGCTGATGATACTGAAGGCATGCTGGAATACGCCATAATCGCAGAGTCGCTTAACCCGGATGGCATGATCGCGATACCACCGACTACGGCAAATTCCTTGGAAGAGATTCGCGATTATTATAGAGCCCTGTGTGAAATCACTGACAAACCCGTGTTTGTACAAACCAGTGGCGGCCCCGATATTGAGCTCACCATCGACTTTCTTGTAGATCTGGCGCGTGAGCTACCTCAGTGCGGTTATATAAAAGAAGAATACGGTCGAGTTCAAGAACGCATGTTGGCGCTACAAAAATACAAACCGGATCCAATTCGCAGTGTGCTGGGTGCTACTTTTGGAAGAGGTTGGTTGTATGAGATGCGAATTGGTACAGACGGTGTTATGACTGGCGGAGCAATGTATGGTGATATTTTTGCCAAGATGTGGGAATTTCATCAGCTGGGAGATGAGGAAGCACTTCTAGACTGTTATTCCAAACTATTGCTCATCACAAACCTCGACAGTTTAATCCCCGGTGTGCGCCTTTATGTGATGCAAAAACGTGGTGTGTTTAAAACGACTAAATCACGTCGTGGCGAGTACAGTTTTTCACCTCAGCAAATAGAGGAAATCGATTATCGCTTCGAAGCACTGAAACCTTATTTAATTGCGTAGTAACTGGTTTTCGATTACTGCATGAACTCTAACTATATTAAGCCACTAAAATTGTTTTTGACTGTTTGATCCTATCAATTGCGCTTGTAACTCTGGATAGCTACTACGTTCTGAGAGCCAGATAGAAAGAAAAGCTTCAGTAAAATCCGGATCGTTAATGTTTCCTAGGAATTCTGAAGTGTAATAAAAACTGCTACTCAAATTCTCTTCAACCTGTAATGTAAGAGTTTCGCCTCTTTTGACGTCAGGTAGAATTTCTGCGAGTTCCATTGACCATTGCTCAATATTTTGCGGATTGACAGATAATCTCTGCCATTCCTTTTCTGTGCGCCCTAGAAGCTGATTTTTCCTGATATTGCGTAAATAGTTAATTTGCAACGTCAGCTCTGGCTCAACTCCGGAATATTGACCAGTTCTTGAGTACAGTGAACTATCGTAAATTTTCCAGAGCAGCACTTTAAGTCGAGCCTCGCCAACTACATAAAGTTCGTCAGTGAGATTTGCCCAAAGAGTCTGCGAATTCAGTAGAACGATTAGTACCAGACTAAGTCGCGAACTTTTGCTCAAAATATTCATGGGTCACAATAAATAGTAAGGGAAGAACAAACATCCAGATCAAGCCGATGATTACCAGGCTCAGAAGATAAGGTTCTGCAAATGAGACTGCTCCCACTCTTTCTCCAATTGCATAGTTGAAGGGGAAGGCAATTCCGCCAGCCACAACGCTAAAGATTTTGTTTCTGCCTAAAAACGACAACGACTGAGTCAAAGTAGTAGCGAAAGCTAACCATAGCGTGATGAGCCACAAGGGAAGAATCAGACTGGAGCCAGAGAAACTAAAGATGCCGAACAGTGTCAACGCTGAATCTATCGCGATACCTATGCAAGCAGGAAGTAAGAGTTGATGTATTTTTACCTTTCCTTCTCGAACCAAGATGTAGGCATAAATCGCAACAATCGGAATCGTTACTAGAATCAGTGACTCTCTGCCTATCACTAATCCGATCCACATCAGATTAAACAGAATCAGATTCATTGGTTTCGAAAAGAATGTCGGCAACAGCTTATTCACTTTCAAACTCAGAAATTATGAGGAGCTTTGCTGGCAAGAATTTGGGCGGCGCTGATTCGACGTTCGAGAAATCCGCCTTCGCAGTAACCTAAATAATAAGACCAGAGGTTCTGAAATCTGTCATCGTAACCCTGATTCTCGAGATGCTGCAGATTATCTTTGAAGTTTTCATGCCAATGGGCAAGTGTCTTGGCGTAATCGATTCCGATATCCAATATGTCTCTAACCACCAGATCCGTAGATTTAGTAACTATTTTGGAAACCAGATTTAAAGAAGGTAGAAAGCCACCTGGAAATACATGCTTCTGAATAAAATCTTCGCCGCGACTGTAAGTCTTGAAGCGCTGATCAGCGATAGTTATTGCCTGTATTAACAAAAGCCCATTCGGTTTAAGTAAATCATTCAGTTTTTTGAAATAACCGGGAAGGTATTTCTTGCCAACGGCTTCAATCATTTCTACTGAAACGATCTTGTCGTATTGACCTTCAAGTAAGCGATAATCTTTAGAGAGTAGGTTTATGCGATCGCTTAAGCCAGCTTCTTCAATCTCTTTTTTTGCAAATTGAAATTGCTCATCGGAAATAGTAGTAGTTGTTACTTTACAGCCGTAATTTTTTGCAGCGAAGATTGCCAATCCACCCCAGCCAGACCCAACTTCCAGTAGATGGTCGCTCTCACACAACTGAAGTTGATCGCAAATTCTAGCTAACTTATTAGTCTGTGCTTGCTGCAATGAGTCTGAGGGCGAGTTATAAATTGCAGAACTGTATTGCATTTTTTGATCGAGAAACGTCTGATATAGGTCATTGCCGAGATCATAGTGAGCGAGAATATTTTTCTTCGCCTGTTTCTTAGAATTTGCTCGTTTAATGAGACGAAACAAGCTAAAAGGTTTTAACAGCCAACCAAATCGACTATCCCAATAGTCCATCATTGACAGGTTTCTTGAAAAGAAGCGCGTAACTTGAGTAATGTCGGGCGAAGTCCACCAACCGTCGACAAAGGCCTCACCACCTGCGGTGTTACCGCCAAAAAGTGCACGCCCGTATGCACGAGTATCGAGTACATTTACTTCAGCTTTTAAGCTCGAGTTTCTATCTCCAACTTCCGCAAGTATTCTGCCTTTTTCTCGCAATAAGAAATGTCCTTCGCTAGCGTGATTGAGCACCTGAATTAGCACAGATCGAATTATTTCGACTGATTTCGGTGTATCTTCGCTTTCAGTATTGCTACTGGAAATAATCCATTCTTTTTGACTCATAGCGTACCTTTTTCAATTTTAATCTGACTTTTTCCAGGGTGTTTATAAAGAGGATTTCTTTTCATAAAGAGTTTTAATGCTTGCCAATATATTCCGAAAACCACACTCGCAGTTTGCATAGGTGTTGTTAACAGTACGCGAGTTAATTCACTTTGGATTAATGGTTTTCGTTCAAGGCTCAAAGTGGCATCAAAGACTTTAGAGTTATCACCATTTCCATTGCTCTCGATGTGAATCACACATTGTTTAGAATGTGCATGGGGTGGTTTGATTCGCCATTGATAGGATTGATCCATGGGATTAAATGGCGAAACATGAAATTCTTTTTGATGTGGGATTAGATTATCTAGATCTAATAAGTAGTAATGTCTTTCGTTCCAGGGAGTATTGCTCACCTCCGCTAATGCATACCTAAACTCTTCTCCGTCCTTCAAAAAGTAAACGTTAAGTGGACTAAAGTAGAATCCGAAATAGCGCAGATGGCAAAGTAGGTACACTTCCCCGTTAATTGCATCGAATGGAGTATTAAGAAGCTCTGCGATTTTCTCTTTTACGGATTGGCTTAAGTCCTTTGAATTGTTTCCTAGATAATCCTCCCGCTTAAATCGCCCCCAGCTAAATACCTTGGTTCCTAATTGCCAGAATGATTGCAAAACCTTAGGAATTTCATCGACTTTTAGGAGAATCATAAATAGCCGATTGCGGAATTCATGATTGCCAGGTTGGAAGCGGCGATGTCTTACAAATCCTTCATAAATCGCACTTTCGAATTCACCGTCTCGCGAACTCATAGCTCGACTCCAAATCTCTTTCCTACATCGAGCGCACTTCGCACTCCATCTTCGTGGAAACCGCTGTACCAATAAGCTCCGCAGAAGTGAATGCGATCAACTCCACAAATTTCATTTCTTCGCGATTGAGCTTTCATGCCGGGGAGAGAGTAGACAGGATGGGAGTAATTGTACTCGCCAATTATTTTCTTGGGATCGATCTTGTGTCTTGCATTTAAAGAAACAAGCAAGGGGGATTCACTTTCAATTCCCTGCAAAATATTCATGCTGTAAGTTACTAGAGGTGGTTCGTCATGTTGCTGCTCACCGGCAAGAAAATTCCAACTTGCCCGTGACAGGGACCTTCTAGGCATTAACGAATCATCACTGTGCAAAATTACATCGTTTTCCTGGTACTGAAGATCTTCGAGAATTGCTTTCTCTTTAAGCGTTGCATTGGCAAGCAGCTTTAAAGCCTGATCACTGTGACAGGCGAAGATGACCTGATTAAATTGGTCAGTACCGCCGGTATAGTTTACTTCTACGCCAGTTTCTGTGCGAGTTACAGCCGTTACTGGTGTATTCAATCGAATCCGATCTTTGAATCTGTTAGTCATTGGCTTGATATAGGCCTTGGAGCCGCCTGTAAGCACATGCCACTGTGGTCGATTTTTAATGTCTAAAAGACCGTGATTGAGAAAAAACTTGAGGAAAAACTTAAGTGGAAATTCCCCCGCTTGCTGAATACTGCAAGACCAGATTGCCGCCACCATTGGCAGCAGGTAATTTTCCCGAAATACTTGACTAAGATTCTGGCGTTCAACAAATTCATTCAGTGTTATTTTGTCTTCACCGCCAGACTGTATTTCTGCTTTGGCAGCATTATTAAAGTTCAATATGTCTCTTACTAAACGATAAAACTTCGGACGTAAGAAGTTTCGTCTTTGCGAAAACAGGGTATTTAAATTGTGCCCGTTGTACTCAAGACCTAGGGCATTGTTACGAACACTAAAACTCATTTCTGTAGGCTGTAAGCGAACGTTGAGTTTATGCATAAATTTCAAAAAATTTGGATAATTACGGTCATTACAAACTATAAATCCCGTATCGACATCGAATGATTTGTTATTCTGCTCGACCCTAACAGTATTAGTGTGTCCTCCAATATAGTCATTAGCTTCGAATACAGTGATGTCATGTTTACTTTGGAGAAGATAAGCCGCCGTTAATCCAGAAATACCACTTCCTATAATTGCGATGCGTTGATTGTTCATAAACTTGAGATGGGCTTAGTAGGCTAATGTTTTAGTAATAAGAAACTGTTGAATTCTATTTGGAAGAATTCCAATTATTTTTAGAATCCAGGTAAATTTCCCAGGAAAATGAATTAGCTCTTTTGAATTCTCTAATCCTTTTCGAATCTTGCTTGATGCAAATATCACATCAACCTGCATCGGCATTGGGAAATCATTGCGCTCAGTTAACGGTGTTTCAACAAATCCTGGTGCTATGTAACTAACATTAATATCAGAAGGTTTTAAGCTAATGCTTAGAGTTCGAGCTAAATATTCAATAGCCGCCTTTGATGCACCATAGGCTTCTGCCCGTGGCAGGGGCAGAAAGCTGGAGCTGCTGCCCATAAGGGCCAAGGTGCCGCCTGCTTTAATCATTGGTATCAAATATTCCAAGCAGTTTGCAGTTCCTTCGACATTGATGCGTATTACGCGAGAAAATGTTTTCGCATCAAAATTTTCTGCATCGATATACTCGCAAGTTCCTGCGTTAAGAATGACTAAATCTAATGATTGAAGGGAACTGAGACTCTCGCCACAGTCTTCCAGACTAGCCACATCGAAATTCAAAAGTATCGCCGAATCCGGATGCTGTTGCTTGAGTTCTTCTAACGCTTGCAGATTACGTCCGCAACAAAAGACTCGATGACCATCGGCTAAGTAATCACTAGCAAGCTGTTTGCCAATGCCGGAACTGGCACCAGTGATGAGAATATTCACTTACCCAGCCGTTCTTTGATGTTGACTACGATCGCACCTAATAGTGGGATTTGCTCATAGAGCATTGCACCCATATCGAAATAGTCTCGGTGATAGTAAATCTTTCCATTTCGGGTTTTTAAATAGCTAGACCCTTCGACGCGAATCGTATCGCCGCCGTTCAATCGTGGGTGTCGCGCGAACATGGTCCAAGCCATAAAAATGTCAGAACCGTTGGTCATAGTCTGGTGAAATTTGAATGAACAGTGCTGCAGGTTTTTTACCGTATTAGTGAAATATTTAAGCAGCTCTGTTTTCCCCTGCACACCATGAGAAGGATCTTCAAAATAGACGTCGTCGGAATACAATGATTCCACTACATCGAGATTCCCAGTGCTAAGGGTCAAGTAGGCCTGCTTGACCCTCTCGGCAAGGTAGTCAGCGCTGGTTAAATGGGATGCAGAAGTTAGTTCGGGCACCTGTGTCATCAGATTGGCCTTTGTTTAGTGATTTGCTTAAGTTACGCCTTCTGGTAGGGTTTAGATCACTAGAAATTTTGGTCAATCGGATGTGATCCAAGATCAGCACCTCCGCGTAATATCTCTACATGGCCGATATTTCGCTCGCAATGGACACAATCATGATGGGTACTTTCCCCGCAAAAAAGGAAGCACAGCGAAAACAGGCGCGTGATTCCTCAGTGCCCCTGGCTGCGAACCGACTGGATCCGGACAGTGATGAGTCATTGTTGATTGCGGTTGGGACCAAGCAGTCCACTGATGCGTTCAATGAGCTTTTTAATCGCTTTTCCAAGCGAGTCTTTGCGCACGGCATGAAAATAACCCGCAATGAACAGCTTTCCAAAGACTTGGTGCAGGAAGCTATGTTGACAGTTTGGCAAAAAGCGCCACTTTACGATTTGGATAGAGGCACTGCGCAGAGTTGGATTTTTACGCTAACTCGAAATCGATGCTTCGACATGTTGCGCAAACAGAAGAGACAACCGAGTTGCGTCAGCGCTGACGATATTTGGCCAGGAGAGTTCGAAGATGTTGATGCTCATGGTAAGAAGGAGCATGAATTCATCGAAGTCGAAATCTCTCTTGTTGAAAAGTATTTAAGTCAACTACCAGCTGCACAACAGGCGGTAGTTGAACAAGTCTATTTATTTGATCGAACCCATGAAGAAGCCTCGGCCTTATTGGAAATTCCCCTTGGCACTCTCAAGTCAAGGTTACGACTAGCCATGGGTAAGTTAAGACAACTAATTGGAAACGAAAATGATTAATGAAGCCAATTTTCATCCTTCAACTGAGTTGCTGCAGAAGTTCGCAGCTGGAACATTGTCGGGGGGAATGAATGTAGCAATATCAGCCCATGTTGAGCTCTGTGAATTATGCCGTAAGCAAACTAGCGAATTAGAAGCGAAAGCGACCATTGACTGGTTGCAGACACCTGCTGATGACAACGGTGCTGAGTATTCAGACATGATTGCTAACATCATTAGCCATCCTCAGCTGAATAAAGCAGAAGAGAAAAAATCAATCCTCAGTGAAATGCATATGTTAGATCACAGTGTCAGTTTGCCAAAAGTTTTGGCCAAGGCAGCAGCGGAAGGACTGGTTTGGAAGAAGCTCGGTGGAGGAATAAACCAGGCTCAAATTAGCCTTGACGATGAGACACAGTGTGAATTTATCTATATGCAACCCGGCAGCCAAACTCCAGTACATAAACATCAGGGAAGCGAGGTTACACTGGTTTTGGATGGCAGTTTTAGCGATGAATTAGGCCAATATGGTCGATCAGATTTCATCATGCGCACGAGTATAGATGTGCACCAGCCTCGAAGTGATGAGGGGTGTTTGTGTTTCGCAGTACTCGATAAACCGCTAACTTTCACAAAAGGCATAGCTAGATTGCTCAATCCGTTGAACAATTACCGTTTTAAGAAAGCGCTTTCCCAAAATACGAACTTTTAGACAAACTGTCTTTGAAATTACTATTAGACCTTAGGAATGTCTTAAAACTGTAATATAATACTGTTTAAATATTTTCTTGTTTTAGCATCTCTCTCTAATTCGCAACATATGTCCACATCAACAATTCTGGTAGTTGATGATGAAGCCGCCATCCGCGACATGGTTGGCGTTACTCTCGAACTTGCTGGATATAATTTCCTAACTGCTTCGAATGCACATGAGGCCCATGTGTTAATTATTGACAATAAACCTGATCTGGTACTTCTAGATTGGATGCTACCTGGCGGCAGTGGAATTGAGCTCGCACGCAGACTGCGGCGTGATGAAATTACTACAGACATTCCAATAATCATGCTCACTGCCAAAACCAGTGAAGACAATAAAGTGCAGGGCCTTAATGAAGGTATAGATGACTATGTCACTAAACCGTTCTCTCCAAGAGAACTAGTGGCCAGAATTAAAACAGTTCTGCGTAGGATTAATGGAAAGCAGAAAGATTCAGTTCTTAAGGTGTTCGACCTTCAACTTGACCCCGCTACACATCGCTTATCCATTGAAGATAACCCAGTAGAGGCGGGCCCTACAGAATTTAGGCTCCTCAAATTTTTCTTACAGAATCAGGAAAAAGTGTTTAACCGAGACCAGATACAAGATTTAGTTTGGGGATCTAATGTCTATTTGGAAGAACGCACTATTGATGTGCACATTCGCAGATTGCGAAAAACCCTTTCTTCTGTTGAAGGATCTTCCATAGACTATTCAAAATTGATTCAAACAGTGCGCGGTGCCGGTTATCGCTTCTCTGTAAGACCTAGCTAATTATTCCTAATCCCGAAAGCAAATTCGTTCGATTTACATCGAGCGCTTCGATAGCTCCACTCCTGCAACTTTCAAGTGCTTCGATCCATCACAATACGGTTTCCACAATTTAATCGAAACCGGTACACAGACATTCAATACAAAACAGGTCGCCATTAAGGTGTAAAACGCCTCTGCGGTTATGATGGAATTCTGCACGTAGCCTATATCCATCACTACAAAGGCGAGTTCCGCTCGACCTAACATGCCTAGACCTATGAGCACACTTTCATGCCAATGATAGATACCGATGAAGCGTGCGGCTAAGGCTGCAGAAATGATTTGCCCCACTAAAATGCCAGCGGTAAGAATCATGATCTGAGGCAGCACAGCGACGAGAATGGATTGGTCAAAAACAATTTTTGTGCCTAGCTCAACGAAGAAAACTGGTCCAATCCATGAAAATGCCACGTTGTCGACGATCTTCTTGGTTTGCAGGTAATGATCTGATTGAGACTCCTCAAACAGATGAAAATATTCTTGCTTGATGATTAGCCCAGCCATATACGCACCCACCGCTGGATGAAATCCAAATTGGTAGGACAGCAAACTGATTACCAGGGCGATTAGTAAAACCGCAAGAGTTGCCTGCTCACCTTTACTGAACGCAAGAAAATGTTTAATTCCAAAGCGATTAAGGATTGGGATTTTGTGATAGATATTTAGCGGGCTACTATGGGGAAAGACAAAAATTTCTAACAGAGTAATAACCAGGAAAAACAGTACAGCCTTGGCGGCAATCCACATGATGCCCAACGCAGTGATATCTGCATCGCCAGTAGCTAGCGGAACGAGAATAGCAACCGCGGCCAACGAAGCGATGTCATCGAGTATGGCAGATGTCATGATTCCTGTTGCGGCAGGGGTATTCTGCAAGCCCTCAGATTTTAGCGACACCATGGTCAAGGAAACTGCAGTCGCCGTCATCGCCAGGCCGCACATAATTGAAAGCCGAGGATCGGACCAAAAATAGTAAGTGGAGAAATAGGCCACCGAAAAGGGCGCCAATGCGCCAAACAAAGCGATGCCCCAGCTACGCTTAACTCCTTGAATGAAATTGCTGGTGTCTTCTTCGAAGCCCAAGGCAAACATTATCAAGATGATGCCCATTTCTGAAAATCCCCGAATAAATTCGGTACTTTCAGCTGGAAGGACGCCGAGGTTTACCATGGTTGAACCGAATGCCAGAAAATAAAGCACCGGAGTCAATTTGGTTTTGTGAGCCAGGAAATAAGATAAAAATACGCCGGACCAAATTATGGCCAGGAATGCCATGTCATGCATAAGCTTCTGCCTTTTTTAGCAACAATAGGCGAAAGAGGGCCCTGAAAGATTGATTGATTCGAACTTTTAGCTAGGTTGTAGCAGCCTAATTCGCCTGTCGCTGTTCGATCGCCAGACGTTCCAGCTCTCGACGATACTCGTCATAAGACATGCGATTACTTTCCTGGCAGGCTTCTATCAGAGCAATAGGTTGCTGCTCGCACTCCTGTAGATTAGCCCGCCGCAGGGATTCGTAGATAGCCCGATTTGAACAGTTGCTAAGTAGTACCAAGCAGGAAACCAACACAATCAGGCGGTTTCTAATTTTTCGATTTTGCACTCGATTCATGACTCTCTCTAATTTACCGCTTAAGACCCAGTTGTAAACCATCCAGTGAGTGAATAGCGTGTTGCGGCGGCGAAAGGTGCTACATAACTCACACTGTGTATATGTCTTACATCGAACAATGCCAGGGTATTAAATTCAGGCATCCATGCATCCCTCGGTGTGCCATCTCCTTCGTAAAATTGCAGCATACCGCCCCAATCCGGATGCCAGGCTCTACTAAAGCTAAAGACAAAAGCCACCCGTCTGCCTTCTTCGGTGATATTGTCAGAATGCCTCGTTAAGTATTGTCCAGCGGTATAGCGAGTATATTTACGCATCGATTCCGGAGAGCTCATCGATACCAGTAACTTTTCTGAATACAGAAAGCGCTTCTTCGCTGCCAAGATATTGGTGTAAGTCGTGTAGAGCTGCTAATTCCGGATCGGGCTCCACGCCTGGTCGGTTCATCATGTAGCCACAATAAAGGAATCCGATACCCTGACTTCCAGCCTGCATGAGATCGCTGTGCATGGACTTCTGTTCATCAATATTAGTGGCTGCCATGTCTTTAGCGCTGGTGACTTTATTCTCGCCATTCAAGTGATAAATGAAATCAAATGGCACCTTAGTCTCACAACAAGTTGCGACTTGTTCTGAAACATCTGGCTTTAGGATATTTTTGGCTCGGACCCTATTGTCTTGTTGATACTGATTGGCGAGTGCTTGTATATCGAGTTCAGAATTCAGCATTAACACACTATCCCGAAAAAATAGAATTGAAATAGAAGTTTTAAATATTACATGGAGCGGGCAATATATTGTAGAACCTATTTAGAATATCCATGCTGCGTATTACGGTTGTTAATGTGAACGAAAAACTAAGGAAAATTGAACAAGCACTGCAGCTAGCGGAACAGTGTCATCAGCTTGGTAAACTTGATGATGCGTTTATCCACTACAATTCCGTGCTGGCTATCGATGACAATAATGGCGATGCCTACTACGGGATCGGCACGATTCAACTACAGCAACACGCATTGCAAGATGCTGTTACATCACTGAGCACGGCCGTTAGCTTGAATCCTGATATTTCCGAATTTAGCGCTAACTACGGAATGGCGCTGGAAGCGAGTGGTCGTACAGAAGACGCAATGAATGCCTACGCTAAAGCGATACACCTGGCACCTAATGATATTGAGCTCGTTGCTAGATTAGGGAAACGACTGGTGGAAAAAGGATTCGCCAAGTTGGCTTATCGACTGCTTGGTGAATTGGATAGCTCAATTATCGAAATTGCGCTTTTGCAGGCAGACGCAGAACAAGCTTTAGGAAATTGGGCTGGAGCAACCAGGACTTTACAAAATCTGGTTGAGAAAGTACCTAATGACAAACGCCTATGGAGAGCACTATCGCGAGCTGCAGCGCATTTACGGGATTATCCACTGGCTTTAACTGCTTTCAAGGAATCGCTAGAGCAGGGCAATTCCACTGAAGTAGATCTATTGGCTCTAGCAGATCTGCATCTGCAGGCACGGGATGTAATTGCAGCGAAAGATACCGTCGGTCAAGTTTTAAAAATTAATAGTAATAATTCTCAGGCGAACCTGTTGTTGGCAAAGTGTCTAAGAATTGAAGGAGATAAGAAGAATCTAGCGGCTGCATTAGCAAAGACTCTGGAACTTGATCCGCAATGCGGAGAAGCGTGGCAATTGCGTTTGGAATCTGAATTTGGTGCAGCAGCGCTAGAATTAGCCGGTACATGTTTATCTCACCTAAGCGAAGACATGCCTCCCCGTGATTACACTTTAGCCTACCTCGCCTGTGCCCGGGCGTTGGAAAATAATGCTCAATATGAACGTGCATTCGAATGTTTTGTGAAAGGAAATTCCAAGCATAAGATTCAATTGCAAAATCAAGATAAGTCCTATGACCCTGACGCCACAGATTCAAGCTTCTCCCACATAAAAGAAGTGTTTGATTCCTATCCATTAGAGTTTACCGGTGAAGGTCCGACGCCAATTTTTATACTCGGCATGCCTCGCTCGGGTACAACTCTGGTGGAGCGAATTCTGAATCAACACAATGCAGTTGAATCCCTTGGGGAAAATGAGGCCATGGAATTTATTGCGGCTCAGTTTTATTGGGATAGAGATGATAAGAGCGCATCACCCCTTGCAGAACTCACTCCTGAATATTGGAGCGCGCTGCGGGGAGAGTATTGGCAACGCTCACTATGCAGCCCGGGCATCGTCACGGACAAAATGCCCCATAATTTTCGCCATATTGGATTAATACTGTCGATCTTCCGCAGTGCTCCAATCATCTATCTCAAGCGAGATCCACGGGATGTCTGTTTATCGATTTTTGCCAGAATGTTCCCTGACGGCCATCGCTATGCCTGCGATCTGCAGTGGATCGCCCACTACTACCACCAGGCCACGCGACTAATGCAGCATTGGCAGAAACGCTTCCCTGGAAGGATTCTCCAGGTTGACTACGAAGCCCTGGTGGAGGATGCAAATTTGGGCTGTTCCCGAATCTTTGAACATTGCGGATTGCGATGGGATCCAAATTTTTTGCAATTCTATCAGCAGCAGGAGGCTAGCTTTACTTTTAGCGAATTGCAGGTAAGAAAACCGGTAAATTCAGAAGGAATTGGTCGCTGGCGCCACTATGAATCCCAAATCGAAGAACTTCTTTCCTCACTCAGAATATATGGTGAAATCTGATTTTTCAGTAGAATATTTTATATAATTCTTTTGTACCGAATAATCTTCGATGGATTGTTAAATTTCTATGAATATATAGCAGGTCCCACTTTTTAGTATTTGATTTTTCACACTAATTTTTACCATTTGGTGCCTAATTATCTAGGTTCTCCGGGCTTTTTGCTTTCTGTTTCATAATGTTTCAAGTATCATTCGCGCCACTGCTGCAACCTTCCAAAGTCGCAGTTAAAAAATATAACTACCCATACTAAATCGGGAGCACTTTTAATGTGGAGCACTTTTAATGTTTAGAAAAAAACCTTTGGTTAGCGCCATAGGCGCTGCCTCTGTGCTCGCTTCTGCCGTAAGCATGCCTGCGCATGCCCAGGACGATGCGACACTAGAAGAGGTTGTTGTTACTGGTTCACGTATTGTAAGAACTGACCTTCTGTCAGTTAGTCCTCTACAAGTCGTGAATAACGAAGAATTCGTTATGTCCGGAAACATCAACATTGAACAAAAGCTAGCTGAACTTCCCATGACTCTTCCCAGCTTTGGGCCAAGTTCAAATAACCCAGGTGATGGTACTGCCTTGGTTAACCTTCGCGGTCTTGGAACTTCTCGTACACTCGTACTGGTAAATGGTCGGCGCTACATGCCTTCTCAGCAATCAGGCGAAGTGGACTTGAACACCATTCCTGCGAGCTTGATTCGACAAGTTGACGTAATCACGGGTGGAGCATCCGCGGTATACGGATCAGACGCTTTGGCCGGTGTTGTAAACGTTCAGTTGGTTGACGACTTCGAAGGAATCGAAATCAACTCTACTTACGACATCACTGCTGAAAATGATGCTTTAAAGACAAACTTCGATATTACAATCGGTGGTAACTTCGACGGTGGTCGTGGTAACGCTACTGTATATCTAGGTTACGTTGAGCGAGAGCCTCTATTTGCAGACGCTCGTAGCTTCTCAACTTTCGCACTAGGTGATTCGGCTCCAGTCGGAACTCCAGGTCAAAATAGCAGCACCGGCGTTGGTGGTCCTCTAGTTGCTAGTGGTTCATCTGGTGTTCCTAGCACTCGTGTATTTGGCGGACCAACTCTGCCAAATGGTGAAGTACTTGGTATCTTTAATAACGACGGCTCGGGCCGAGCATGGCAAGAGCCAGGCGATCGTTTCAACTACGCACCTGATAACTACATTCAGTTGCCACAAGAAAGATACATGCTAGCGGGTTTCACTCATTATGATATTAGTGACACTACTCGTGCCTTCGCGGAATTTACTTTCGTACACAACAAGGTTCCTCAGGAACTGGCGCCAACGCCAGCATTCTTGGGTACTCTAGCTGTTAACCCTGATAGCCCTTTCTTCGGTGCTGACGTTCAAACAGCATTAGACGGAATTCGTTCCGATACTAATGGCGATGGCATCATCGACGGCATGGACAATGCGTCGCTTCCATTTATTGGTCGTCGCATGGTTGAAAACGGATCACGTCAGGCTAAGGACACACGTCAAGGCTACCGTATCCTCGTGGGAGTAGACGGTGAGATTAATGATGACTGGAACTGGAATGTATACGCGAGTCGTTCGCATCTACGAAATGACCAGTTCTTAAACAATGACGTTTCAGACAGCCGTTTCCGTCAGGCTGTACTAGTCACTGATGACGGTCTGTCTTGTCAGGTTACTACTGGCGGTTGTGCTCCATTAAACGTTTTTGGTGCTGGCAACATTTCACAAGCAGCGATTGACTACGTAAACGTTGGTGCAACTAACGTTACTAGTATCGACCAGAAAGTAATCAACGCATCTGTAACAGGTGATCTTGGTTTCGCAATCGGCGACGCTTCTAACATAAGTGCAGTACTCGGATTTGAGCATCGCTCAGATGAATCATCATTCCGTCCGGACGAATTCCTGGCTGGTGGTGATGTGCTTGGTTTTAACGCTGGTGAAGCAACTGTAGGCTCCTACGAAGTTGACGAGTGGTTCATGGAAATTGATGTGCCTCTAATCGAGGGTGCACCATGGGCAGAACGCTTGTCATTATGGGGTGCGGCTCGTATGGCCGACTACGACAACATCGGCAACGTTACTTCCACCGCTTGGGCCTTGAACTGGGTTCCAATGGACAGGTTGACTATCCGTGTGGGTGAGCAGGAAGCGATTCGTGCTCCAAACGTAGCTGAGCTTTTCCTGGGACAAGCTAATGGCTTCCCAGGTGCGACTGACCCATGTAGTGCCGGTGGTACTGCGGGTTCTGCACCAAACGCGACGTTGACTTCATTGTGTGAAGCTACTGGTGTACCTGCTGGTCAGGTAGGTCAGTTCACGCAGGCTAACACTCAGATCGAAGGTCTGTTTGGTGGTAACCCTGATCTTCAGGAAGAGACTTCAGACACGTTTACTATTGGTGCTGTAGTTCAGCCTATCGACGGCTTGGACATCGCCATTGACTGGTTCGATATCACTATTGATGATTCGATCTCTGTTCTCGGTGGTGGTTTGAATAATGTTCTCGATATCTGCTACAACCAGATTCAGGACGTAGGCGACCAATACTGTTCTGCAGTAACCAGACGACCTGATGGTAACGTTGACGTTGTAAACGTGCTTAACGCCAACATTGGTAAATTGGAAACTGACGGTATCGACATAAACTTGAACTACGCGATGGATCTTGATTTTGGATTCTTCGATGGTGGTTCTGAGTTCATGGTTGGTTTGCGCAGCACTTACTTACAGAACATGGAAATTACTCCGGTTGTAGGTTTGCCAACAGTTAACGAATGTGAAGGTACATTCGGTGACACTTGTGGTCGCCCACGCCCAGAGACGCTATACAACACCCGTTTCACTTGGAACAATGGTCCATTAGGTGTTTCTGTACTGTGGCGTTACATGGATGAAGTTGATGATGACCGCATCAAGAACAACGGTGCTGTCGGTAGTACATTGTCTGTACCAACTCTTGATGAAGCCAACTATGTTGACCTGGCTTTGACCTACCGTTATAGCGAGCAGCTTCGCCTTAACTTCGGTATCAAGAATATGCTTGATGAAGAGCCAACCTTCCTAGGTGACGGTGCGCAGCAAGCTAACACTTTCCCAGAAACTTATGACCTATTCGGTCCACGTTACTGGATCAGTGCTACTTACAACTTTAACTAGTCGTTAAGTAGATCTAGATACAAAGAAACGGCGGACGATAGTCCGCCGTTTTTTTTGCACTCAGTAAAATGTTTCACTAGAAACGGCGGACGATAGTCCGCCGTTTTTTTTGCTTCAAATTTTCCTGGAATTGTTCCAGGCATCCCTTTCCGCAAAAGAGCGTGTAATCGCATTGCGCTCATGCTCCGTTAAGTCAGGGTGCCAAGCAGCGAATAATAGATTCACTCGGGTATCTGCTCCCTTATTCCAACTTTCGTGAATAAAGGAATCGTCAAAAAGAAAGAGCTTCCCTTCTTCCCAGGGATAGACACCGTCACACACTTTAATCGCACAGTCTTCCAAATTTAACAGCGGAAGATGCACTGTCATGTCGGTGTTAGCTAAGCCAAAATGAGGAGGAATATGCTGTTGTTCTTTCAGCACAGAAAAAACAATTTCCCGTGGTACACCTTTGGTGCAGAGAAGAGGGACATCTTGCAGAGCACGATGGGTGTTCGGTACTTTGTCGATAATATTTTGAAAGCTATCGGTGCCTTTATACAGATGTAATGAGGTCCAATTATCAGAGCCTATAAGCGGTTGCCACGACTCATCCAATTGGGAAGCTGAATCGATATAAGGAACGCCACTGATTTCAGGATCATTCCACAATGACAAAAATTCATATTTGATTGTCTCGAATGCAGTCTCCAATTTCCCGCACCATTCATAGTCACTGGCATTAAAAACTGCGGCTGGTTCTAGATCTGGTACGTAAAACAGATGGGGATTCTGATCAGCTCTATTGTAATTAATTTCGCTGTCGTGGGTTGCACACCAAATTGCTTCATATATGCGGTCCACCATCGCGTCTGGGAATTCTGCTTTATAACTGTTTACAACCTTGCGATGTAACTCTGAGAAATGCTTGCGTAGAGACTCATCGGCATGCTTTGAGCGTTCTCTTATATCAGATGAAACCTGTTCATTGCGCCAGGCATTTATCGTATTAGGTGAGATGTCAGCTGCCAGGGAGTAAACTTGATTCGAGTGGTTTGCGTCACCTCTCTTTGCCAGGGCATAGCCCAAATACAGATAGGGAGCGGGATTATTTCGGTTGAGCAAGAGAGCATCTTGGTAGCCTTTAATGGCGCTATTCAGATTCCCTGAAGCTTCTAAGGAAAATGCCTTTCCACATAGCTCAAACTGTTGTTCCATGGTGGTATCCATTTCAGGATTATCCTTCAATCCGCGATTTGCTACCATCACGGATCATCAAAGGAATAGACATTGCAATGGCTTTAAATCCTTGGACACTTTATTGGCAAGCTGACAATCTTGAGAGTTGTGTCCCTACTCAAAATATTGCAGATACAGAGAAAGTTGCTGCTTTTTGGCATGAGCTAGCCGCACAACTTAGCGTAGACGCCCAGGTATTAGATCTCGCCTGCGGTAATGGCGTGGTGTCCAGGCATCTTCTTTCTAATAAGCCATCGTTACAAATAACCGGTGTAGATCAGGCAACGATTTCCCCAACGGATTTTCTTGCGCATAGCAGTGATCTAGAAAAAGTTAATTTTCTCCCGGAAACAGATGTATCCAAATTGCCTTTTGCAGACGATTCATTCGATGTGATTACCAGTCAGTTTGGCCTGGAATATGCTCCTAGCGAATTCGCAGCCCCGGAAGCAGTGCGTGTGCTCCGTAGTCGAGGCAAAATTGCTTTGTTAATGCATCATCAGGAGAGTGAGATTGTTGTTCCAGCACAACGCCAGCTTGCAGAAATCGATGGTCTATTGGCGCCGGCAATGCTGATGGATCATCTGCAACAGTTTGTTGAGAGAGAAATAGAGCTGCAGCAATTGGAATCTTATGGGCGACAGTATTTGCAGACTGAAGGAGATAAAACCAGGCAAGTCAGCGGACAGATTTTTGAGGGAGTTGATCGAGTCATCGCTCTAATCGATTCAAATGTAGCCGCAGCAAGCGAACTCGCACAGTCTATGCGCATGCGTCTGCAAGCAGATCAGCAACGCTTACAACAAATGTCTGCTGCGGCTCTGGACGAACAAAGATTGCAGCACTACGTTTCTCTGTTTGAGCAAGCGGGCGTCAACATTGAAGTTGCAGAACCCTATTTCCTCAAGGAAAAAGGGGAACAGGATGCGCTTATTGCCTGGCAAATAGTAGGAAGCAAGTAAGGGATCAAGGGATAAAAAGCAGAAAAAAGCTGAACCGTAACTCGATAAAAGGCTATGATTACAGGCTTATTCCGAACCTGAACAAGGGAAGTTTTATGAGTGATGATGTAAAGCTGGAAGGTGGTCATACCACCATGCAGATTCCAGAAGGAAGCATGTTTCTCTACGAGAAACCTCAAATTTTAACCAAAGAAGATCATGGCTCGCTTGGCATTAAAGCACCCGAGAGACCATTCGATTTTGCCCGTACGATTCAAACCATACCTTTAGTCGCGACGGAAATTGCGTCGGCACAAAAAAATTATCCAGTAATCTTTTCCAATCCGGAAGATCCTCAGGTTTTCGCCGTGGTTTCCGTAATTAAAGATCGGAACATGTTCGTTGATGACAATGGAAACTGGGCAGCATTTCACTATGTTCCCGCTTACCTGCGACGACATCCTTTTGCCTTCGCCAAAGGGGATAGTGATCAACTCGCTTTAGTAATTGATCGCGGGGCGCAGAGTGTTTCCGATGAGCCTACCTTTCCATTTTTCGATGGCGACAAGATTTCCGAAGATACTCAAAAGATGGTAGATTTTTGCAGTCAGGTTGAAGGGGAACGTCAGCGCACTAGAGAATTTACAGCGAAGCTAGTGGAACTGGATTTGCTCGACGTCCAAGAAGTTACTCCAGGCAAGCCAGGTGATAATGAAGAAAGGGTGAAGCTGGCGAGCTACTATGCGGTCAATACCAAGAAGCTCGATGAATTAGCTCCCGAAGCGATGCATGATTTGTATAAGAGCGGCTATCTCTCGTTTATTTTTGCTCATCTCTATTCCATGGAGAATTGGGGCAAACTCATTGAGCGTAAACGCAGAATGGAAGCTGCTAGTCAGAGTCCGGAACAGTAACCACATCAAACGCAATTGTTGTTCTTGGGTCGGTGCCTTTAATAGGCACCGTACCGTGCCACATATAGGAAGGAAATAAAGCGAGCTTTCCGGCCTCCGGCTTAACGAAGTGCACTGCATCTGCACCTGGGGTAGAAAATCTTGGTGCGCCAAACTGCAACCAGCCTGCGTGGGAATCACTAGTCTCAATTTCTGCCGGCGTTTCAACGTAATAGGCCGAGCTTAACCAGCCTTCTGGGTGAACATGATTCACGTGATAGCCTTCTTGCCTTAAACACACCGACCAACAGCCAATAAGTTGCGCCTCCCCTTTGTTTCTTGAGCGCAGCGGATGATCTTCACTAAAGCCCAACTGATCTCGATAACTCGCGATAGGTTTATTCAGACATTTCAAAAAGGATTGGATGAGTTCGTTAGTGTCTGCTAACAGACTCGTAGGCGTTTGAGTTCCATGGCGCAAACTTTGGTCAAGTGGATGGGCATTAAAGCGATGCCGCTCCCGCAAGACTTGCAGTAAGTCAGCATTGAATGCAGAAATTGAAGCCCATCCCTCCGGTGCTTCTAATTCGAATTCTTTTACAAAGTTTTCATAGTCATACAAATCTTGGTATCTACTATCACCCTGCATGCGTGCAGCGGTTGCTTCCATGGCAAGATACCATTGGTCCTTTGGAAATCGCGCGCGTCCTTGGGCAATAAGTTTTTGTGCTGTATTTGCTTCGCCGAGACACATCAATGCGTCGATCATAAGGGCCAAGGAACGTTGATTGTTACCGTCTAGTTTTTCTGCCGCTTCGGTATTTTCTAATGATTGCTCATATTTTCCTGCCAGGGTTTGAGTGGCAGCTAGCGAGCAGCGAATTGCAGCGTTTTCTTCTTGGGAATCCAAATAATCTACGAGACACTCTTCAGCCTTGGTGAATTCTTCGGCGCCCTGCAGCAATCGGGTGAAGGCAATGCGAAGTTCGGGATCATTCGCTTTCAATTTAATACTTTCCTCAAATGCTGCAGCGAAATCTTCTTCACCATTCATGTAACGCAGCTTTGTTATTAATTCCAGCAAATGCACGTCGCGGTTGCCGGAAGTAATTGCCGAGTTCAGTGCTGACTCGGCGTCGCTGAATTTACCCAGTCCCATCAGTGCAAAAACATAATTCGTCAACAGAGCTACTCCAGACACGCCGCAAGAGGCCGCATGCTGCAATTGCGTCAGCGCTTCCTGATTCTGGTTTGTCTGTACATATAATGCGCCAAGATTATGGCTGGCAGCACCATATTCGGGTTTTAGCCCAAGAGCCCTTTTATATGCCTGTTCAGCTTCATCAAACTTCTTCTTACCCTTTAAACAATTGCCTAAAGCAACCAGTGCTTCATGGTCATTCGGATTTTGCTCAAGCAAAATGCGAATGTGCTTTCCCGCATTATCAAATTCTTCAGTTTTGTTAAGCAAACGCGCCAATGCCAGACGGGCCTGCCGAAAATCTTTATCAGTGCTCAACGCAGATTCAAAACATGCTTGCGCATCTGAATGTTTTCCCTGCTTTGTATACAGATTTCCTAGATTGCTACGAATGTCTGCTCGATTTCCGTCCAGCTGAAGACAGTGGAGGAAATAATTTTCGGCTATTGCAAAGCTATCGCGATTTTTATTTATTAGTGCCAGCATATGCAGGCAATCGATTTGTTCGGGAGCTTGTTGAACAATTTGCCGACAAAGTTCTTCGGCTTCTTCCATTCTACCGCTGCTAAAGTGAGTGGCGGCGGTTTGTAGTAGTTGTTGTAGGTTTACATTCATAGCTCTATCGAAGCTCTAAGTTATCGATAGCGAAACCAGCCAGTGATCGCCATGCGCGGCCTTCTCGCGAATGGAGATACCACGCTGACGGCATGTTGGTTGCCAACCAGAAAGAGTGACAACGAGTTAAAGGTGGGGACAAAAACATCACTCACTCTATTCGAGTCATCATAGAACATGAGATTACCACCCCAGTCAGGCAACCACTCCGTGGTGAGATTAAACACAAAGGCAGCAAGGCGATTCTTATCTGGCACCTGATCGTCATGGGAGGTAAGAAAGTGTCCTGGTTCGTAGCGGGTAGCCTGGGCGTCCGCGTAATCGACGTTTTCTAATCCGGTAATACGACGAATCGCGCTCAAAACAGAATCGCTATTGATAAAATTCAGAAAATTTTCCAAAGCCTCTTCGCAATTCCCAGCCTCAACCAAATCGAGAATCGGGTAGTTCTTGTACATATAGCCGAAGTCGTTTTGCGCACTGGCGTAGATTGACTGTTTAAACTCGTTTTGTTCTTCGGTGGGTAGTCCTTCAAAGCCATTAGCCGAGATGTCGTAGTGCTTCCCCTCATTTCTAAATACAAGATTCCACTCATCTCGTCCAAGTAAATAGTCGGTTAATGCTATGGCACTTTCATCGCTAAGAATTTCAGGAATGAGTATTTTCCCGCTGCGCTTGAAGGATTTTGCTGCGGCCTTGTGATTTAGCTTGTTACTAAGCGAAAAAATTGAAGTATCGATCGTTCAGTTCCTTTTCTTATCTAGAGAGCGCTTCGGTCCATGTTCATAGCAATGTTTTTATCTAAAAGACATCAGTTCTCGGGCCTGATCAGCATTCGCGATGGATCTGTTAAATGCTTGAGCCGAGTCTGCAACTACTTCTACCAGTTGGTGATTCGCAGCAGCGGATTTTCCGTCAGGCATACTCGTATTATTCTCGAATCCGACTCGGCAATGGCCATTCAGCTCTATAGCTCTGGACATACATTGCGCTTCAGTCTTGCCGAAAGCACATAGCCACCAGCGGTGACTCTTGTTGACGACTTCCAGTAGTGGATTAAGATCCTCTACATTAGATTCCTGATTCTCCGTATACCTGCCTAATACCAGCAGTATGCTGTGAGTGTCGCCTGGAATTAATCCTCGTTCACAAAAGTGATTGAATCTCTCGATATCTCGCTCATCGTAAAGGATGTACTGGGGAGCAACTCCTTCCTTAAACATCCATTCAAAGAACTGAGCTGCCTGTTGCTCGTGGCTCTCATCGGGACAAAACTCTTTTAGGGCAATAGATGCGGCTTCAGGCTTAACTTTCTTCACAACTTCGATCTGTTCTTCAGGGCGATAAATTCCCACGGCCTCGGTAGTAATTTGAATAATTAGCTGATCTCCGACTTGTTCTCGAATTGCTGCAATTGCTGGCGCATATCGATTCGGATCTAGACTGTGCCCTTGCTTATCATCTCTCACATGGAGGTGAATCATGCAGGCACCCGCCTTAAGGCAGTCGCTGGCGGTATTGGCTAGCTCTTCAGGGGAAATAGGTACAGTTGGATAATCTTGTTGAGTCTTACGGGCGCCATTTGGGGCAATCGCAATCATCAAGGGCTGGGTATCTGTCATAATTACTTCGTAAAATTGCTTCTCCGAATCATGTTACTTTTAGTCGAGAAAAGACTCTAGTGTTGGATTGTAAAAGTTGTAAAGCATTCATCAATACGCTGGTAATAATTCCCTTCGAATCCGGTCCTTTAACGGTGGTAAAAGCGACAATTTTGAAGTCCATAATTTGATCAACATGGGAAATAGAGTTAATGACTATTAGAGCATCGAGCGTTTTTCTAGCAAGCATCCTGGCAATGCCGCTTTTTCTACTGGCGGCCGAAGATGAAGGCTGGGAACTGAAAAGAGATCGGGATGGAATTCAGGTTTATACAAGACCTGTGGAAGGATCCCCCTACGATGCAGTGCGCTCAGTAACAATCATGGATAATGTCAGACTGGCATCTTTAGTTGCCCTGATTCAGGATGCACCTGCCTGCGAGGACTGGGCTGATCGCTGCGACAGATCCTTTGTTCATGAAGAAATCAGCGAATTCGAGGTATTTGTTTATACCAATAACGATATGCCATTCCCGGTCGCGGATAGGGATGTTCTGGCGCATGTCATTTGGCAACAAGATCCACAGTCCTTAATAGTGCAAATGAACTCAGAGGCAACCACAGGAAGATTGGATGAAATTCGTGGTCGATCGAGACTTACAGACGCTAAAGCCAATTGGACCTTTAAGCCACTAGCTGATGGCAGAGTCGAAATTTCGAATGAAGCCCATATCGATCCTGGATCTCCATTACCAGGTTGGATAACGAATATGCTGCTGGTTGATACTCCGTTTGTTACTATGCAGGCGTTTATTCAGGAAGTTACAAAACCAGAATACCGGGATGCCGAAGTTGGCTTTGTTAGCGAACCCAATTAGAGTAGTTCAAATTAAAACAATTTTAAGAAATACCCTATGCCCCACGATCATGATCATGAGCACACCGAGCCACCATCGGATATTGCCCTCCGTGTAAAAGCACTAGAAACTCTTTTAATCGATAAAGGTCTGGTGGATCCCTCGGCGCTGGACGAAATTATCGAGACCTACGAGCACAAAGTAGGTCCTCGCAATGGCGCTCATGTTGTAGCTAGAGCATGGAGCGATCCGAAATTTAAAAAGCAACTTATGGAAGATGCAACCGCTGCAGTGGATTCTCTTGGATACAGCGGAAGACAGGGGGAACACTTACAAGTAGTTGAGAATACATCCGCTCTGCATAATGTGGTGGTCTGCACCCTCTGCTCTTGTTACCCATGGACAGTTCTAGGATTGCCTCCGGCCTGGTACAAATCAGCTCCTTATCGATCACGAGTAGTTAGTGAACCGCGCTCTGTCCTCGCCGAATTCGGCACTGAGCTAGCGGAAGAAATGTCGATTAGAGTGTGGGATTCCACTTCTGAAATGCGTTACCTGGTATTGCCAATGCGCCCGGAAGGAACTGAGGATTGGACTGAAGAACAATTGCAACAGCTAGTGACCCGCAATTCGATGATTGGAGTTGAGTTAGCTAAATCTCCCAACAATCTCGATGCCACGGTTGAAGGAAAAGACTAATGCATGGAGGGCACGATCTCGGTGGGAAACAAGGACTGGGTCCTATAAATCCTGAACCCGAATCCGAAGAACCTGTGTTTCATTCTGATTGGGAACGGCGAGTATTTGCTTTAACCATTGCCACGGGCATGTTGGGAAAATGGAATATAGACCAATCACGATATGCGCGGGAACGACAACATCCAATCGACTATTTAAAACACAGCTACTACGAAAACTGGTACGAAGGTGTCTCGAAACTCCTTATTGAAAATGGACTTGTATCCAAAGAAGAGTTGCTTGGGGAAAGTACTGCTCAGCCTGCTTCCCCGGATATAAGGGTACCTTCACAGGATGATGCCAAAAAGATCCTGACATCCGGTGGCCCGACGTTGATGCAATTAGACATTGAGCCTAAATTCAATATTGGCGAAAAGATAAGAGTTGTTAAGAGCTACACCTACGGCCATACCCGAGCACCTGCCTATGTGCAGGGTTGCATCGGCGAGATCGCAATTCAACATGGCGGCCATGTTTTTCCCGATTCCAATGCCAGAGGACAATTAGCAGGAGAGCATTTGTATGCGGTATGTTTTTCCAGCCGAGAATTATGGGGGACTGAACATGATAACAGCGAAGTGTTCATCGATCTTTGGGAGCCTTATTTAGTAGCAGTTTAATGAGGCGGATAATAGCGAAGTGTTTATAGACTTGTGGGAGCCTTATTTAGTCTCCGCCGATCAATGAAAAAATTGCCTTTACAACCTTTTGATGACGATGGCCCAGTTTTTAATGAGCCATGGGAAGCACAGGCCTTTGCTCTGGTACTTGCACTGCATGAAGCTGAACAGTTTACCTGGGACGAGTGGGCTAGAATGTTAAACGAGGAAATTGTGCGGGCACAGAAAAATGGTGATCCCGATCTTGGCAATACCTATTACCAACATTGGTTAAACGCATTAGAAAAGATCACACTGGTCAAAAATATTTCTTCCAACAGCGAAATTCATGCTAAAGCTGAGCAATGGCGGCATGCCTATCTTTCAACCCCTCACGGTGAGCCGGTAGAGCTCGGGTGATCCTTTAAAACGCATCCCAGCTGAAAAATAATTCAAAATAAATAGGAAAAACCTAAATTACCGATTGGTAATTTTGGCGGACCTGATTATGATTACTAGCTCCCGCGTTGAAAACCATTCTGCTCAGCAGAGAATAAAACTAATAACAAAATGGCAGGAAGACCCAGAAAAACAGAACCAGAAGTAGCGCTCGCCGCGGCAATGAATGCATTTTGGGCGAAAGGCTACGAAGCCACTTCCATGTCAGACCTCACTGAAGCAACCGGGCTGCATAAGGCAAGTCTTTATCAAACTTTTGGCGATAAGCACCAACTTTTCGTTTCTGCGCTTAAGCTCTATTTCAATATTACTGCAAAGGCACAGAAAGATAGCCGTAATGGTGAAGAAGATCCTATTAAGGCAATAAAGAAGTCAGTAGATACTACTATCGATCAATGTGCAGGAGGTAAAGGCTGTCTGGCTGTTAATTCATTGATAGAAGTAGCACCATTCGATGATGAGATCGATAGGATCCTAAAACAGTTTCGACAAAGATTGGATAAGCATCTGGCTAGACTGGTTGAGGAAGCCAAGGAGAAAAAATTAGTTGGCAAATCCGTCGATACAAAAGAAGCGGTGCGCCTGATTTCTGTATTCTTACATGGCTTATCTGCCAATATGGCAGCAGGTATGAGTGCCAACAAGGCCCGCACTTTGCTCCATGATCAACTAGATCTGGTACTCGCTCCCCGTAATAAATTCCGCCGTTCTTAGACTTGCGAATTAGTCTGTTCAGCCATCCAGCGACTCGAGTTTGTTTTGTAACTCCAGGAATTTTTCTGAGTGGTGAAGTTTGTCCTGACAGATATCTGCAGCTCTAAACAAGTAAGGTTTAGTCTTTTCGTGTTGAGGAAAGTCAGTAGCAAAGTTATCCATCAACTTCACTACTACGATGAATTGCTCTTTAGACACGCTTTCACTTACCAGATAGTCAATCAAATCCACGTCGTCGATAGAGAATGCGCTATCCTGCTTTAAACACCAGGCGCACAATTCCATTGCCCGTATGGATTTTTCTTGCGAGTGAAGTACTGGCAAATAGCCTTTTACAAAGTGGATGGCTGGTTTTTTGCTTGGCCAGGCGGAGATAAAGCCAAAAACATATTCAAAACGTGCCCAATTGTTAGTGCGAATAATCGGACTGACGATATCTATTGCTTCCTGAATCTGCTTATCTTTTAAACCCAAATAGGCCTTTTCCAGGGCAGTATGCAGAGAAGCATTATCAGAGTAGTGCTGCTCAATCTCCTTTTTTTCTGCATCAAAATCTTTTGCAGGAAGCAGGATATGCCGATGTGCCAGTGCTTCGAGCCCCAGGTGACGGAAATACACTAAGGATAAATAGAGCCAGAACGGCAGAATGAGAGAGAAGGCCCACAATCCAATTTCCAAACTCAAATATAAAAGGAGAATGAGAATCCAAAGACCGACTAGTGAACTGAGATAGCTTGTTTTTGTGACTGCGACATAGGCAATTAGTGTTCTAGGATTAATAACTTCCTTAAGATCTTCAAAAATGGCATTGACTGCGATTGAGGCTGGCAATACGAGTACAACAAAAACCGAAAGTGTTATAGCGATATTGCTTAGTTGGTATTGGATTAAACCGTAGATCATGCTGCCAAATAGAGCCGTCATGACCAGTTGCCTGAAAAACCTGCCACTCTCAATCGATTGAATCGAAAGAACCGGCGGTTCATGCCTATTGTGGAAAGTTTCCGTAACTATTTCCTGCCCATATTCGAAAACAATATTAATCAGAAGATAGGCTGTAATAATTCCCAAGAAATAGAAAGGCGCTTCTCTTGAAAAAATGTAGGACAGTACGCTTGCGAAAATAAGAAAGTAAGAAACGAGGCTAACAAAACCAAGCAGTAGAAGGGCCTGCCAGCAAAGTGGGTATCTAAAAATAGACTGAGTTGTTGGCTCCCCTTCTAGCATTAAGAAGCGTCGAAACAGCATTTCTTATTCTGGATACCAATCACCTCGACGAAATTCTATCCCGCTTCCAGCCAGTTCCTGCTCGAAAGCATCCAGGGTTTCAGGTACAGAAAGGCCGTCGGGTAGGGTAGATCCACCAAAATCGGGATTCGCCAAGCGTCGCACCCAATCTTGATCATAGTGATAGGTATAAACAACATCAGGTCCAAGAATTTTTGTGCAGTCGGCCGCCGCTTTCGGGGTCATTCTGCCGACTGGGATGTTCATTGGCATAAATGCCACATCGATGCCCTGCAAGGCCTTAACTTCATCAACACATTCCGTAACCCCAGCAAAGAAAAATTTCTTGCCCCCTAGAGTAAGCACGTAACCATTTGCATCACCTTTTGGATGCTCAGGCGGACCGAGGATAATGTCGTAAGCAGCAACAGCTTCAACTGTGACACCTGCCACCTTTAATAGTTCGCCATTAATAGCTACAACACCGTCGGAGATTTGAGGTACTCCGTTTTCGGCGATTACCACGCTAGTATTTGCATTGCTTAAGTCAGCAATCGCTTGCACATCCAAATGATGTCCTGGACTATCAGTCACCAAAACTAAATCTGCAGTTTTAGCGTGAGAAATATCAATCGCGGCCCAGGGATCCACTTGAACGACGAATCCTGCATATTCCAATTGCACACTGGAGTGAACCAGAGGCGTAATTTCAATGGGACCATCGTTACCCGGGACTAAATCTGCCCAACTTTGCGCGCAATTTAGAGCAAGTGAAATACCTAAAATTGGGAGGAACTTAGCTACGGCAGGGGTGTTTTTAGTCATAATTTTCTTCTTCTTTTTCCGCAGTGATGACAACCAGGACAGACAGTATAAGCGCTGCCAAAATAACTTGGAAATTTCATACCGATTCTGGGGCTGCAAATATGGCGAAAGAGCCCGTAATTACTGGTCTTACACATTGCCACAATTCCCCCGGTAAAATGGCTTGCACCCCTTATCGATGGCCGGATATAGTCCATAGCTGACATGAAATAATGACTATCACCAGCGAATGAGGAGCAACCCCATGCGCGACAAGAAGAAGCAGGGCAATAAGCCTGATCAAGACCCTGCGGTGAAATACGTAGACCCTCTTAACCCGAAACAACAATCCCGCCGTGATTTCCTGGAAGGAACTGGAGCTGCCGTGGTTGCAGGTGCAGGTATTTCCGCACTTGGAATACCAAAGGCGCAAGCCCAGAGCACTGGCAGTGATTCCCGCACAGCTATAAATGTCACCGTAAATGGCACGTCCCATAGTATGGATGTCGATGACCGTTGGACACTGGCTGAACTGCTGCGGGACGAGTTGGACCTGACTGGCACTAAGATAGGATGCAATCGTAGCGAATGTGGGGCTTGTACCGTATTAATGAACGGACAACCGGTCTATTCATGCAGCCAATTAGCAGTTTGGGCAGACGGCGCCACTATTCAAACAGTTGAAGGTCTTGCTCAAAATGGAGAATTGACTCCCGTGCAACAAGCCTTCGTAGTTAACAACGGTCCCCAGTGTGGATTCTGTACGCCAGGCCAACTTATGACCGCAACTGCACTGTTAAACAACAACCCAACTCCATCGGCTGAAGATGTCAAAGAAGCCCTGGTGGGCAATTTGTGTCGTTGTTCAAACTACAACGCCATCGTGGAAGCTGTAGTGATGGCCGGTGAAGAAGGAGGTGTGGCATGAGTGAATTTACTCGAGAAGGACTAGAGCCTCTAGCTACCATTGGTAACGATACACCCCGTATCGATGCCATCGAGCGCGTTACCGGTCAGGCTAAATACACCCGAGATTGGAAATTACCCGGCATGCTTTACGCAAAAGTTTTGCGTAGTCCTCATCCCCATGCGCGAATCGTCAGTATCGATACCAGTGAAGCGGATGCCTTGCCCGGTGTGCAGACGGTTATCAGTTACGAGAATGCACAAGTCGTTTGGGGCGCCGGTTCCGTAAACGGTGGTCGTCAATACAACGATCCAACCAAGGAAGCCACCATCCATCGACGCTACATTTTTAATAATCCAGTGCGCTTTGTTGGTGATTCTATCGCTGCGGTTGCCGCAACCGATCGACACATCGCCGAACAAGCAGTTTCCTTAATAAAGGTTGAATACGAGCAATTGCCTTTTGTATTGGAACCAGAAGAAGCGCTGGCGGATGATGCCCCGCAAGTTTATGCAGAAGGTAATCTCTGTCCCGATTTCCGCGGCGAATTTGCACCCATGGTGAGTGACATCGGTGATACGGAGGCCGGTTTCGCCGAAGCAGACCAGATCTTCGAAGAGCGCTACGAAACAGGATTCATTCACAATGCGCAAATGGAACCACGCTGTTCATTGGCGCATTGGCAGGGAGACAAGTTAGTTCTCTACTCTCCTTCTCAAGGAATCTCAAATTGCCGCCACGATACGGCACGGGATCTTGGCCTGGAAGATCATCAAGTACAGGTCATTACAAAGTATATGGGTGGGGGATTCGGCAATAAGAATCAGAACCAAGACGCCGACGTAATCGCTGCTACTCTCTCCAGACGTGCAGGAGCCCCCGTAATGTTGGAGTACTCCCGTCGGGAAGACTGGCTGGGAGTCCATGGGCGTTGGCCGACTGTGCAGTACTATAAAGTTGGCGTAAAAGACGACGGTGAAGTCACCGCCATGGAACTGCGCGCCTTTTCCGGCATGGGTCCCTATCGCAAGAACTCCGGCGGTATCAGCGGCATGGATGCCTATGGTTGTCCAAACCGCTATCGTGAAATCAGTCCGGTCTATACTAATCGAACCACCTCCGGAAATTTCCGTGCACCATCAGAGCCCCACGGCTTTTACGGTGTCGAAAACATGATGGACGAAGTGGCGTACCAGATAGGTATGGACCCTGTTGAATTCACTCTGAAGAATATGCGCAGGCCAACTGAAGAGCAGCAGTTTACCAATTACACTCTGGACGAAGTAATTCAAAACGGCGCCGAAAGATTTAACTGGCAGGGTCGTAGAAGAGTGACACCTGGCTCCGATGAAGGACCAATCAAGCGCGGCGCGGGATTCTCTTTCATGATGTTTCGCGCAGGAGTTGGCACATCGAGCGCGATAGTTCGTGTGAATGCTAACCAGGAGTACACGCTTTATGTTGGCGTAACCGATATTGGCCCCGGTGCGAAAACTACCATGGGTATGATTGCAGCCGAGGCTTTGGAAGTTCCATTGTCTCAGGTGGAAGTCGTCTGGGGTGATACCGATCGTTGTCCGTACTCGGTAGGTGAGTCCGGCAGTCGAACCACTATCATGACTGGCATTGCTGTCGTCGAAGCGGCGGAAGATTTAAAACGGCAAATCGCGGATAGAGGCATGCCGAGCGGTAGTGATGTGTTAATCGCTTCAGCATCACCCACACCAACTACCGATGGCAAAACTCGTCAGTGTTTCGGCGCACACTTTGTCGAGGTAGAAGTGGACACTCGTATCGGTTCCACGAAAATATTGAAATACACCACGGTTCACGAATCCGGTCGAATCATTAATCCAAGTACAGCGCGGGATCAAATTCGTGGCGCCACTATTCAAGGTATTGGTCAGGCGCTCCACGAAAACCTGCTCTACGATCCGAAGACAGGTCAGCCATTAACTCCGGGCTACTACCGAGCCAGGCACCTTACACATAAGGACATTCCGGACATCGATGTGCATTTCATTGAAACCGACGATGGCTATGGACCTTTCGGAGCCAAAACGGCAGGAGAATCCGGAATCATTCTGGCACCGGCTGCAGTGGCTAACGCGGTAGCGAATGCGATTGGCAGGCGCATGACGTCATTGCCCATAACTCGAGATAAGATTCTGGGAGCGATGGCATGAAAGCACTGACAAACATAAACGCGACAAGTTTCAGTGATGCGGCGTCTGCGGCACAGCAGGCACGACAACAAGGTCACGCCGTAGCATTTTCCGGCGGCGGCACCGATCTTTTACAACAAATAAAAGACGGTACTGATCTGGCAGATGTCATCATCAATCTTCGCAGCGTAGCTGACGGCCGCGCAATCGAATCTGATGGCGCTGGTGTTTCAATTGGTGGTTTAGTCACACTGACTGAGCTGTCTGAAGATCCCTTAGTGAACTCCGGATTATCTGCCATAGCGCAAGCGGCAGGCTCGGTAGGAACACCGCAAATTCGAAACGTCGGTACCATGGCTGGTAATGTTACCCAGCGACCCTGGTGCTGGTACTACCGTAACGGCTTTAACTGTTTCAAGGCCGGCGGTGATGAATGCTTTTCGGTAAACGGCGAAAATGGTCAGCACGCGATCTTCGGTGGCGGACCTTCCTATATAGTTCATCCATCCGACGTTGCGCCTGCATTAGTTGCCTTCGATGCAGTCTTTCAGGTAACCGGACCGAATGGTGATCGAGAAGTATCTGCAGAAGATTTCTTTTTACTTCCCATTACTAATCCCGAACGGGAGAATTCACTGGTAGAAAACGAACTGCTTACCGGCGTGCGCATACCTGCTGTATCAGCTAACACGGTTAGCACTTATCACAAGATAATGGATCGTGAAGCATGGACTCATGCAGAAGTGGGTGTTGCAGCAGTTATACAGAGAGACGGCAACGAAGTGCAAAATGCGAAAGTGGTACTCGCTGGAGTTGCTCCAATTCCATGGCGAGTGCAAGCAGTTGAAGACTTTCTCGCCGGCCAGCAAATTAGCGCAGCGGTGGCGCGTGAAGCAGGTGAAATTGGCGTTCAAGATGCCCAGCCATTGTCGAACAATGCACACAAGTTACCAATGGTGACTTCGGCGATTGAACAAGCAATATTAAACCTCGCAGCCGGGTAGATGTTTCAAAGATCATGAAGCGACGTGATTTCTTATTGTTGCGAGTAGAAGGCAGTGAGCGTGTCGCCGAATTGTCTTGTGAAAAACTGTTTATGTACTATCAAGATTTGCAGGCAGGTTTTCAGCAAGGCAACGAAGAGGCAGGTACACCGGACGATGCCGATTGGTGGGCAGGGGAACCCTCTTTGCACATCAGCAGCATCGATCCAGAAACCTTCTTCGCAAACGTGTTGGATGACTTGAAAGAAGTAAACACTCTGCAAGTGCAAGACATGGAGTGGCTAGCTCAAGGCGAGTTTCGGGTACGGGTCGAAACTCTGCTCGTCGCTTTCAAAGCGCGGGGCGGTGCAGTGAATTACAAGAATTTGAACGAGTTAGCTTCCACTGAATAAACAACAAAATCAAATAGAAGAACAAGACGAAGAAAAGTCAGCGAGGCAGTTTTAATCATGAGCGGTTTAACAACTAACAAATTACAAGAATCCTTTCTTCTAGTGTTTTCCTCGCTGTTGCTACTGGTTGCCTGTGGTGGCGAATCTGCATCAAGCCAATCCAGTTCCGCACCTGCTCCCGTGGCGAGTAATGTTTCCGCTGCCGACGTCGCCGTTGATGCAAATATTAAAGCTCAAGTTGAATCAGCATTAGCCAATGCTTCTGACCTGCCACAAGCCTTTACCGTCGAGGTTAGCGAAGGCGTTGTATTAATCTCCGGTTCGATGGTCTGTGAAGACTGTGGAGGGATGCGCACGCCAGGGAATGTCGGCACGGTACAGCAGAGTCTCGGCGGTGTGGTTCGGGCAGTACCTGGCGTAATGCGAGTAGACTTCGATCTTTCCTACGGTTCCGATTAGTAATTATCTGATTTCATAAGTGGCTGACGCATGAAGTTTTCAGAGATTCGAGCGCGCGCGGAAAAGCGCAAGGGAGTCGCCGGGCTAAAAAAATTATTGCCAAAAGTAGCTTCCAATAAACAATTAATCGCTCTCGGTGATGATCGCTATCTGGCAATGATGACCAAGGTAATTAACCAGGCTGGATTCAACTGGAAAGTCATCGAAAATAAATGGCCGGAATTTGAAGAAGCCTTTTTTAAATTTGATCCCAAAAAGCTTGGCTTATTATCACCAGAACAATGGGAAGCCTATTGTTCCGATCGAAGAGTGGTGCGCAACTGGCAAAAAATAAAAGCGCTAAAAGAAAATGTGTTCTTCGTTGAAGAGGTGGCACGGCAGCACGGAAGCTTCGGTAAGTTTTTGGCGAATTGGCCGGCCACAGACCAAATAGGGTTGATGGCCCATCTTAAGAAGCATGGAAATCGCCTCGGTGGTAACTCTGTAATGTATTTTCTCAGATTTATCGGTAAAGACAGTTTCGTTTTATCTAAAGACGTCGTGGTTACTCTCAAAAGCACTGGGCTAGACATCGCCGAGCGTCCCAGTTCGAAAAGAGATTTGAAGAAAGTGCAGGATCAGTTCAATGCCTGGTATGAAGAATCGAAATTGCCATTCAGTCACTTAAGTAGAATTGCGGCATGTTCGGTAGGGGAGAACTTTTTGTGATTCTGGAAAGCCCCTATAAATAATGTATACCGCCGCACTAGCCCAGCTCGACAAGACTGAATCTCTTCCTAAACAAATAGTGTTCCTGACGCTAGTGTCACTGCTCGCGACTTCCATCATCTATGGCACTACCTATCTACTAGATCCTCAAACTATAGCCGATGCCAGTAACGCTGAAAGTTTGGAAGCAGTTCCCTGGGTTGTAGGAATTTTTATCGGCCCACCGATCGAGACTTTTTTGTTTCAAACACTATTCTTACTGGCGGTAAAAAGATTAACCGAACTAAGTGGTCAGGCAGATAACTGGTTTCCTGCGTTCGTAGCAACCTCAATAGTCTTCGCAACCGCCCATGGAGTCACTGAGAGCTCATTTTATCTAGGATTCATTAATACGATCACAAGATTGCCTCTATCAATTGCATTAGCATTATTAGCAATATCCCAAAGAACAAGAAACTATGGCCATCCTTTTCTGGCAGTAACTTTTGCTCACGGATTTTATAATTTGCTAGTTTTCGTGGCGGCAGTTGGAATTAATGTCATTTTACTTACATAAAAAGGTAGCCCACAGTTATTGCTAATTGGACGAGCGCGATTTACTGGGCGTACTAAATGCAATAGAGAGACGTTTTTACTTATTGAAAGCTTCCAATAGAATACGATGACGTCGCCGGCTAACCGGAACGCGAATTCCCGAAAGAAGTGTAAGCCGATTTGATCCAATCTCCCTCACTTTTGACAAATTTACAATTGCCGAACGATGTGTCTGTTTAAACTGATCTTTGCAAAGCCGCTTTGACATTTCCTTCAAGGTTCCTCTCACTCTGATTTGACGATCATCAGCATGAATGATTATGTAATTGTCGTCGGCAAGTAACCATTCAATTTGATCGGGATTGAGTCTGACATGGCCAGACTCAGTGATTAATGCTAGCTGATCATTGATCTTATTGGTAAAGGCTTTGCCAGTTGATAAATTCAATTGAAAGCGCCGGCGCCAGATAAATAGAATTGCCAAATAAGCTAATAGCTCGAAATGAAACCATTTCATGGTTTGTTCACCGAGCACGAACCAAACAGTTACATTGACCACTCTTTCAGGCCAGAAAACCCAATAAGCACTGGTTAATATTGCGATGTGAAAAAAGGCAATAAGCATCGCTGCAATGCCATGGAAAACTAGGAAATAGCGATGGGTAACTGAAAAGGAGAGTGTGTTGATTGCCAGAACCCCACTCAACAGACCTAGTAGGAACCAGGGAAAATAGAGATAGAGTCCAAACAACATCATTAAGATAAATGGTGTGTTTTCACCGTTGAAATAGAATGCCTTGGCGATTTCCATGACTACGAAACCCAAGCACACCGCTGCAAGTCCTAGCAGGACCACATGCTGTTCTCGAAACAATGTGACTAATGAGTCGGTGAATTTCATTCGCTGCAAAATCATTAAAAAATATTACGAAGTGCGGGGTAAATGGTAAACGGAAATGCGTCGATATGAATGAGTTTTGCAAACCACTTACCCCAGGCTGTCAGCCATTTACCAATCTAGACACATCTTCAAAGTCCTTTGCGTTATATCTATTGTTTTATTGTAGCTGTGTAGGAGTGTTTCATGCGTTTAATAACATTGTTTTTTCTTATATCGGTAAATGCTTGCAGCATTGCTGGCGCCCCGCCTTCTGACCCTGTCCGGGTGAATGATTCAGGCGTGGCAATCGATGGTTTTTCACCGGTTTCTTATTTCACCGAAGGTAAACCCGAATTGGGCGATCCTGCCTATGCGACATTACACAACGGAGTATCCTACTGGTTCACGAGTACCCAACAACAATCCTTGTTCGATGCCGATCCGGAGCGCTATATACCGGCCCATGGTGGATGGTGCACGTTAATGATGGGAGGTTCTGGCCGCCGCACTCCTGGTCATCCTGAATCCTATGCCATCGTGAATGAGCGGCTGATGTTATTCTGGTCAGGCGATACAGAAGATACCAAAGGCATGGGAATAAGAAATTGGAAGAGTCAAACCAATGAAACTATCGAGGGAGAAACGGAAGTAGTTGAGAACGCTGATAATAATTGGGCCGAATTTCTCTCCGGAGAACGTCGCGCGCAAATCTGGCTTTATAAGCGTAGTGACAACGCTGGCATCAACGAAAGCCAAAGGGAAGATGCCCGTGAGAACTACATTGATTGATCTGCAGCAGTAACAAGCAGGGCGTAAACTAAAAAAGGGAACATAGTGCTTGCGAACATCTATATCCCCTTTGTTCTAACTAAGCTGACTAATCAATAATCGCTTGTTGAATAGCATTTTCGAAAGAATATTGGGTGCGACCGTGGGGTTGTTGCAATAACAACACACCGGTAATTTCTTCTTCTGGGTCAGACCAGGTACGGGTGCCAAAAGCGCCCATCCAGCCGAATGCACCCGCTCCGCGTCTCGCTCCTGCTGCAACAGGATCTTCAGTTATATAGACAGTATACCCAAAGCCCAATCCTCCCTGGACTCTTCCTATACCATTATAGAGTCCGCCAGCTTGACCACTGCTCATCATTTCGACACTGAGTGGACTTAATAGTCGATTTCCGAAAAGTTCTCCGCCGTTAATTAACATCTGTTCGAATTTTACATAGTCCTCGGCAGTACTATTGAGTCCAGCAGAGGCAGAGAAGTAGTTTGTGGGATTATCAAAGAAAGGAGACATATCGCGATCTTTAATGACAACACGCCGATCGCTGTATTCAGCCGGCACATTAAACCAGGTGTTATTCATATCCAAGGGATCAAAGATGCGCTCTTTAATGAACTGATCGAAAGGCTGTTCCGACACGATTTCGATGATGCGAGCAACTACATCTAGACCCACCAGGCCACTGTATGACCAACGTTCACCCGGTTGAAAGTCCAATGCGCCCGAAGCATAGCGCCCCATTTCTGTAGCTAAGGTTCTATCTGCAGGGAGTGGAAATGGAGCGCGGGGAGCCAGCAGTGTCCCCAGTCCACCGGTACCGAGTCCGGAGGTATGAGTCAGTAAGTCGTGGATGGTAATTTCCCGTTTAGCTGGAACTAATCGATGCTCAGGTGGGTTTTCGCGATCAAACTGACGTGGGCTGATGTTTTCGTCCACCGGATCTCTGAGCACTGCCACTTGCATGTCGGCAAACTCTGGCAGGTACATTGATACTGGATCTTGTGGTCGAATCAAGCCTTCTTCAATCATGATCATGGCAGCAACACCTAACACCGGCTTACTGGAACTCATCATGATGAAGATCGAGTCTTCCTGCATCGGGCGGTTGTTCTCGATATCCATTAATCCATGGGCCTCGAAATGCACCAACTTGCCGCGGCGCGCAACAGCGGTCACCGCACCCTGGATGTCACCAGCATCGATGTGTCGCTGCATGGCTTCATTGATTCGATCCAGCCGGTCGGCGGACATACCTACCTCTTCCGGGCTATCCGCCCAGGGAATATCAGCGGCATTTCCTATTTGGATTAGCGCTGTGCTTAGCAAAGCGACCGTTAATTGAATTATTTTTCTCATGAAGGGCTCCTGGGCTGTCCGGTCACATCCGGTACTGCGTTTTTGTATTTCTTTGAATGGGAGGCTATCAGAGCAAGATAGTAGATGTCTTCTCTTTCGGCCTTAATTTGAGTGCTTTATAAAGCACTAAGTCTTACTATTGCAGAATTCAACGGCAGCACGCTAACATCATCCGCTTAATAAGAAGAACAAACACCTCCATGAAATTATCAACAATTATCATCCTTTTCGTTACGCTCGCCGCCTGTAGCAATTCAATGCAGCAGCAGGAAATTGCAGCCAATCTGTCATTCTTTGCCAACGATCAAGCTAACGCAGACGTAATGGGGAAATGGTCACGAAGCTGTGCGCTCTGTCATGTTAGCGGAGTAGCAGATGCTCCACTCGTTGGCGATACAGCGGAATGGCGAAGAAGGTTTGCGCAAGGTGAAGACAAAATAATTGAAAATGTTCTACAGGGAATCAATTCGATGCCACCTCTTGGCTATTGCATGGCCTGTGAGATTAGTGACTTCAGAGCAATAATTGGTTTTATGGCAGGAACTAATCAATGAACAAGCAACTAATACAAAAACTAAATCGGCGCTCTTTTCTTGCTTCCAGTTTGCGGGCAGCGCTATTTGGCGCCTTTGCCATCAATAGTTCGGCATTTGCACAATCCACACCTTGGCGAAATTGGTCAGGAGGGCTCAACTTTCAGCCGCAAGGTCGTTTTGATATTACTGAAGAAGAGCAATTGATTGAATTATTAAAAAGTACAACTGGCGCTATTCGACCGGTCGGCTCAGGTCACTCATTCAGTCCGCTCATACCTACCGATGGCCACCTGGTCGTTATCGATCAGCTAAATGGTATTTTGGATTATGACAATGACTCAATGCAGGCTACTTTTGGTGCCGGCTCCAGATTAGGCGACCTCGGTGCTCCTCTGTATGAAATAGGGCAGGGGATGATGAACCTGCCCGACATCGACCGACAAACAGTTGCCGGTGCAACGGCCACAGGCACTCACGGTACCGGCGTCGAATTTAATAGCCTCTCCGGCTACATAACCGGGCTGCGACTCGTAACTCCTAATGGTGAAATCAGAGATATCGATGCCAGCGATGGCGATTTATTTGATGCAGCACGAGTGAACGTAGGTGCTCTCGGCGTTGTCACCCAGGTTCGAATGCAGAACCGTAGTGCCTACAAATTAAAAAAGCGTGAATGGACTGCTCCAACCGAAGATATCCTTTCCAGATTTGATGAATTAGCCGCGAACCATAGGCATTTTGAAATTTTTCCTTTGGTGTATTCAGACTATTCCCTGGTGCTGCAGATTGATGAATCGGACGAACCCATCGGCCAAACAATAATTCCGGCAGAAGAAACAACTCTCGCCGACTTAAGACCGCTGGGCGTGGATGCAACTCCTGCCGAAAAATTAGCGATGAACAACGCCCTGGCAGAAAGAGCTGAAGTAAGCGAAGCCGTAGACTTGTCTTACAAGTTGTTATCCAACATACGGGTAAATCCATTCAATGAGATGGAGTATTCGGTGCCGGCAGAAGTTGGTGCTGACTGTGTACGCGAAGTGCTAAAAACTATTTACGATGAAGCTATCGAGGTAGATTTCCCGTTGGAGTATCGTTATGTAAAACCGGAATCACCCTGGTTGAGCATGGCCTATGGTGATGAACCTCACGCAACTATTTCGATACATCGTAATGCGAGCCAAGATTATCGACCTTACTTCGACAGAATCGAACCCATTTTCTGGAAGTATGGTGGCAGACCACATTGGGGCAAGATCCATAGTCTGGGTTTTAGTGAACTCGAACGACTCTATCCTCGCTATCGAGATTTTGTCGAAGTTCGAGAATCGCTGGATCCGAGCGGTCGCATGTTAAACGACCATTTGAAGAAATTGTTTATTGCTTGAAGAGTCAGCACTAGCTACCGATTGATAGCTAGTGCTTATTTGAAAACTGCCTTAGTTACCACTTCCAGCTTCAGCAGCACGTCGCTCATCGGCGCGAGCACCTCGCAGAATATTGATCATGCCGTAGTTACCTTCATGACAGGCGTATTCATAGAGTTGTCCGGCAACTTTTGTCATGGGCAAGGTGGCAGTAATCCGGTCGGTAAAGGTGGAAGGATCTTCCAGTGACCAGCCGTAATCTACAGTCGAATAATTCACCCGGGTAAAGCGCTCTGTTAGCACTTTATCCTTCGCAGTTCCAAAGCGACTAAAACTGGGTAGAAGCTCACTGAAATTTTTGGTTTCAACGATCAATGTGTCGCCATCGAAATATCCTCTGGAATCGCCAGTCCAGAGACGAATATTGTCATCCAGTGAACCATCGCTATCGAGCGGTACAATGCGCGCGTCGTGCACCATCTCTGTCAAGATAACTACGTGGTCACGGTTTTGAATAATTTGAATATTGGCATTATAGCCACCGCCTGATAGAGGCGGGCCGGCATTGAAGCCGATCATGCAGCGTTCAGAAAGGCCGCGATCTTCCGGACCATCTTTGGCAATGCCACCAAAGATCGCTCTTACCGGGCGATCACCGGGTACGTCGGGACCAAGATTTGCCGTGTGTACCATCGAGCCTTCCACTCTTTCTGGTAGGCGTCCATTCAATGGGTAGGTAATTAGAGAAGTGCGCACGTTTTCACCAATCGCTGCACCTTCAAACCAGAAATTATTGTAACCACCAGATCTTTCTGCTACCGGTGGTGCTTCTGGATTTACGTTGAGCACGGCTTCTTGAGCATCAGCCTCTGCACGACTTTCGGTGCGGTCGATTCTCGCCTGAAGAATTTCATCCTGAGTCAGGTATTCACGGTCTCCATACTCCTCAGACCTTTGTAACGGCGTTTCGGAATTAAAATTCCATACCCCTTGTAAGTCTGGTTGTCCCCACTGGGTTTTCGGAACAACATAGCTATCAGAATTTTGCGCAATTCCTGAAGTTAAAGGAATAATTAGTAATGCAACAACAAGTATAAGTTTTGTTTTCATGGTGCTTTACCTTTGTTTGAATCTCTATTGTTCGAGTAATCCTTCTTCTACCATTTCAAGACGACGAGCTCCCGCTAATGAGCCCGGCATAGAATAGTTGCCTTCATGACAGGCGTATTCATACCAGGGTTCAGGAGACGCATAGAAGCTTAACTCCGCAGTCCAGGTCTGTTGATAAACGTTGGGATCTTCAACGATGAACTGATAAAAAATTTCATTGTCCGCAAAGCGGCTGAAGCGTTCAGTGATTTTTCCTTGCTTCGTTATTGGTATGGAGCTTTGACTCATTTGTTGCGGATTAATATTAGTTGTTTCAATAACTAGTTCATCATTTTCATACCAGCCTACCGAATCACCAAACCATTGTTCCAGTGGAAGCGGACGACGGTTCGTTCGAGCCTCTTCTGGTGAATCAAAGACAGGAATGATGCGTGCATCATGCACCATCTCAACCAGTATCATTACGTAGTCATCAGTTTGTACGAATTGATAGGTATTATTGTAGAGCGCTCCCATCATGCCGGGGCCAGCTTTATTGCCAAAACCAAGCAGACAGCGCTCGGCATTGGGGAAAGCTTCCGGTCCACTGTAATCGGCAATTCCGGTTGCATAGCGATTGCCAAAATTGGCCCGCTCAAAATCGTACTGCGGATCTTCCCGCCGCGGAATACGCCCGCTCGGTGGATCGACTATGTATGAGCTGCGGTATTCACCTTTTACCAGCGCCAGGTTTGAACCAGGGCTGACCCAAAAATTATTGTAGGCCCTCACGCCGAAGTCATCGGCTCCTGCTTCCGGGGTATCGTTTACGCCGTCACCCTCATCCAGGCCACCCTCGATTCCAGCGATGGGAGTTGCGGCGGCGATAATCTGAGCCTGTTCTGGCGACACCACCAAAGTGTCGACGCCTTCTGGCCGCTGCAGATCGGTAAGCGAGGCATTGGTCCAGATACCTTCCAAATTGGGTCTGTTGTCGTTCTGCGCCATGGCCGTGGAACAGGCTAGAGCACCGATAAACAGTAGGGTTTTAGTAGGCATTGGAGGTTTTTGCAGGATTGACATAGGGGCTCCTGTTTTATTGATAATTATTGCTGTCATTACAACATATTGGAAAGCCAGAGAATATCTTTAGATCTCCCCCAGCTGTATTTTTAGCTTGTACTATTCGACAATCAATCCAATGAAAAAATTACTCTATGTTGTTGTACTCCTGACTACGTTTGCCGCCCTCGCAGTCTGGCAGAGACATTTCATTTTGTTTTCATTAACAGCTAGTGGAGAACCTCCGCCTCTCTTAGATACCATTCCCGAAAACGAAAGCAGCTATTGATACGACGATTACTTTTTAGTTGAGCCCATCGATTCCAGAACGTTTGCAATTGGTGAGCCTAGATACGCTCAACGGAATTACAGCTATTTAATTTTAGGGAACGAGCGGGGCATACTTTTCGATGCAGGGCCGGATTATCGAGATATTCGCCCGGTTACTAACTCGCTGACGGATCTGCCAAATACTTTTATTCCCTAACATTTTCACTATGACCATATTGGCAATACGGTCACGTTTCAAAATGTTGTTGTAATTGATCTTCCCTATCTGCGCAGACGTGCTCAATCTAATCTTCTAAGCATCACCTGGAGAGAACATCTTGGAACATCAGATGGTGTCGCAGCACCAACTTTGGAAGTTGATGAATGGTTAGCTCCCGATAGTCTATTGGATTTAGGAAATCGGGAACTTCAAGTTCTCTATACTTCCGGTCATACAGAAGACTCAGTCTCTTTATTGGACTTATCTACTGGCAATGTATTTTCGGGAGATTTTATTAATCCAGGTTTTCTTTATGCCTTCCTTCCAACCAGTAATATGGGAGATTTCCTGCAAGGAGCAAATACCTTACTTGCGCCAGTTTATCAATCCGCAGAAGTATTTGGCGCTCATCGAGGCAGAGACCCAGGCATCCCGCGTTTGACCGCGAACGATATTGCCGACTTAAGAGTGGCATTGGAATCAATAAAAAACAGAACTGCCGAGGGAAGTGGCAACTACCCGCGCGTCTATAACATCAATGAGAACTTGAATATTCTGGCCGAACCGCGCTGGTTGCAAAACTGTCAACCCCGTTCGAATGAATAGGCTTTAGGTGAACCCTACTGGTAGTTTCTTCGTCTGTGTAAACCGAAAAGTGGAAATTGCGTTTTTGATTGATAGAGAGGTTAGTTCTACCATGAAAAAATTTTTCCAGCCCGATGTTTTAATGCTTATTGTAGTTGCGGCTCTGCTTGCGGTCTTCAGTGCAATACACGCGGAAGGCCAGTTAGACGTTGTGAGCGGCGAGGTCAGCTGTAATGAATGTATTTCTAATGAAAATAATTAGAGGTTAACCAGCACCTGGACACTGATTACTAAAATTGGAATAGCAACACTCCCAAAAAATCTTACGATTGCGCCAGGCGTAAATGGCCATACCTGCATCGCGCGGACAGTTTGTTTGAGAGATAACAGCGCTTTGAGATCTTCTTCGCCATATTCATTCAAATTCTTTTGATCAGGCTTTGATAGATTTTGTTCGCTACCGAGTTTTTCTTCGCGCTCGGTAATTAGTCCAATTAAATGTTGTTTGGCTGCTTGCATGCTCGTGGATGTCGCATAGAGCGGTAAGAAGAACGATAAAACCGCCACTACTACATACACACTAAACATTAAAAGGTTATAGACACCAAAAGGATTAAGCTCATAGATAGCAATGTTTGTATACATAGCAATTGTAATAATGACGCCAAAAGCGATTGTTGTCACAGTCAATCTGCTGGACTGATTGCTCAGACTTTTGAGACCTCCACAACCATCAGCATGAAAAGGCTGAATGTTTACATTTAGTCTAAATAGCTTACTTAAAACTAAATAAACACTAACAATGCGTAGTGCTATGTAAGCGAGAAAATAGTAAAGCAAAAACACTTGAAATGGGACCAGCCAACCCGCCAGAAAAAAACGAACATCAATCCATGAATTTCCTGTTAAGAATAAAAGAGTAGAAGCGGTAGCTACTAAGAGACCAAAGAAATACGGGAAATAGGAAACTGCGGGATGACTTACGAAATCTTTAGTGCTGCGCCGAATAGCTTTCCACTCTGCTTCCGATGCCAATATAACTCCAGCATTCACCAAATGTCTTAGGGTTCTTGGGAATGCACCCAGATATGCCCCTGACAAATACACCAATGCTGGAAATGCCAATAAAAATTGATTCCACCAACCCAGGTCACGAACCACGTCGAGCTCAAGGCTTGGATTTGACCAATTTCCTTCCACAAAGGCGATTCCGGGAGCTATAAAACCAAGCAGACAGGCGATCACTACAGAAGCCACTGGGTATTTGATCGAGAGCAGGGTGATATATCTGCCGAGCCGGTCGGAACCAGTTAGATTAAACAGTGATATCTCGGATTTTTTTGTAAAAACCAACGCCATTTTTTTATTTCTAGCGGCTTAGGGTGCCAACTCTATTGGCCGCTTTTAATCATTTTCATCCTGGTATAACGCACCAGTATAAAGAACGGATTACTCGATTGCTCCATTAGAATCGTAAATCGCCGCCATTTGGTGCCCCGAGCCCCCAAAAATTATTGTAACCAACCGGAATTAGACGTCGTCTAAGGAATGTTGCTGAGCAGAAAGAGCTGTTGAGTAACTAATAACGCCGTCTACAGAGCGAATAAAAAACATGAAGATTAGCGATACTTCGGCCCAGGATGTGGTGTTGGAGCCGAAGTCTAATAATACGAAAATCCTACTATCGTCCGCTGTTTTGCTGGTTCTGCTGCTGGCTGGCTGGTTTATTGCACCTACCGTGCAGCGCTGGTCTGTGGCCGAAGATTCCGTATCCAGTGAACGCCTGCGCATTGCCGAAGTAATCCGAAGCAATTTCGTGCGGGATATATCCGTGCAAGGTCGGGTAGTGGCGGCTGTAAGCCCAACGCTTTATGCCACTCAAACCGGCACCATCACCTTCGAGGTGGAATCCGGTGATACGGTCCATGGTGGACAGGTACTTGCCGCCATCGATAGCCCGGAAATTCAGAATCAACTCTTGCAGGAGCAATCTCGCCTTTCATCCCTTGAAGTTGAATTGGCAAGGCAACGGATTACTACGCGCCAGCAACAACTGGAAAATCAGAAAGAAAAAGATGCGGCTACGATTGCCTTAACGGCGGCACAAAGGGAAATGTCACGAGCGGAAGCGGCGTTCACTCAAGGTGCTCTGACAGAAGTGGACTACAACAAGGCACAAGACGATTTGCAGAGTGCCGAACTGCTACACAAACATTCCTTGATGGATACAGAGTTAGATAACGAAAGATTGGTTTTTGAGTTACAGACTCAAGAGCTAAGCATTCAACAACAGGAATTGATGGTTGCTGACTTATCTCGTCAAGTAGATGAGCTCAACATACTTTCACCAGTAAGCGGCATCGTCGGAAATTTAACCGTCGATCAAAAAACTAATGTAGCCCGCAATCAGCCGGTTCTAAGCGTAGTAGATCTCACTGCGTTTGAAGTTGAGGTACTTGTTTCCGAAAGCTATGCCGACGATCTGGCGATTGGTATGCAAGCCGAAGTAAGAGCCGGATCACAAGTTTACTTGGCAACCTTGATTGCGGTTTCACCAGAAATTATTGAAAACCAGGTTACCGGTCGCGTGCGCTTTAATGACGAAGTGCCAGAAGGTCTCCGCCAGAATCAACGACTAACCACAAGAATCCTGCTTGAAGAGAAGTTGGATGTATTGATGGTACAGCGCGGCCAATTTTTCGATAGCAGCAATGGGCGAGTAGCCTACGTTATCGAAGACGGAATCGCTTATCGTCGCTCGATTGTTTCTGGGGCAACTAGTTTAAACAGTATTGAAATTCTCGAAGGACTGGCAGAAGGAGACACAATCATTGTGTCCAGTACTGATTCATTTAACAGTGCGGATACCGTACTGATCAATAACTAACAGAGGCTGTATGCAATGTTAAAAATGACTGACGTCAGTAAGGTTTTTAGAACTGAGCTGGTAGAAACCCATGCACTAAGTGATTTTTCTCTCACTATCGACGAAGGTGAATTCGTCACAATTACCGGACCTTCGGGTTGTGGCAAAACTACTTTTCTCAACATTGCCGGATTACTGGAAACCCATACTTCAGGTGAATATCTCTTGGACGGTACCGACGTTCTTAGTTTAAACGACTACCAGAGAGCCAAGCTGCGCAATCAGAAAATCGGTTTTATCTTCCAGAGTTTTAATCTGATGCCAGATTTAAATCTTTTCGACAATATCGATGTGCCTCTTCGCTATCGCGGCATGAAATCAGCAGAACGGAAAGAGCGTATCGAAGCAGCACTTGAGTCAGTAGGACTGTTAGCAAGGAAAAAGCATGTGCCTTCACAACTTTCTGGTGGTCAGCAACAGCGCATTGCTATTGCCAGGGCGTTAGTAGGTGAGCCTTTGTTCCTTCTCGCAGACGAGCCAACCGGAAATCTAGATTCCAACACCGCTCAAGGTGTATTGGAGTTGCTGCAAGAAATCAATGAAGCGGGTACTACTATCATAATGGTCACCCACGATCAGGAATTAGCATCAAGGTCGAAACGCAATATCCATATCCTAGACGGTCGCATCAGCAGTCCGGCATTGACTACTGTAAGTAGCGAGCCACAAGCCGCTGCCGCGAGTATCTAACTATGTTGTTCTATTATCTTCGCTTGAGTGCGCTTAGTTATCGTCGCAATCCAATACTCAGTACTTTAATGGTACTGGCTGTAGCCATCGGAATTGGCGCCTACATGGTTATCTTCACCTTGAATTTTGTAATGGGCGGTAATCCCATTCCTCACAAAGGTGATCAGCTTTTTCATGTGCAGATGGACATTGGCAATCCCAATGAAAGTTTCAACCCACCGGATCAACTCACCTATATCGATTCCATGGCTTTGATGAATGATGGACGAGCATTTCGCCAGACCGTATCTTCAAAGTTTGGTGGCATCATCGAACCAGACAATCCCGAACTTAGACCCTTTGCAGCTTCTGGAAGAGGTGCGAGCGCTGATTTCTTTGCCATGTTCGATGTGCCATTTCTTTATGGCACTGCTTGGGATAGCAGTGCCGATGAAGATCTGCAACAAGTTGTTGTGCTATCGAGAGAATTGAATGAGAGATTATATGGCGGGACGGATTCCACCGGACAAACTTTGCGATTGGAAGGAAACAGTTTTCAGATTATTGGTGTTATCGACAATTGGAATCCAGTTCCTAAATATTATGACGTTAACAATGGTCCATTCGATACTGGTGAAGAAATCTATCTGCCATGGAATCTAATTGTCTCATTGGAACTGCCAAGAGGTGGAAATACAAGTTGTTACAAAGCCGTAGACGGCGTTGGATTTCAGTCATTTCTTAATTCCGAGTGTGTCTGGATTCAATATTGGGTAGAACTGCAAGATGCCGATCAAGAATCAGACTACTTAACATTCATTAACAACTATGCTGCTGAACAGAAACAACTTGGTCGTTTTGAGAAACCTCTGAACAATAATCTACTCGACGTTGAAGAATGGCTCGTCGAGCAGGAAGTGCTTCCCGACGAAACCAGAATATTGTCAGCGCTGGCAACCATGTTATTGGCGGTATGCCTGCTCAATACCATAGGACTTCTGTTATCAAAATTTCTGAGTAAATCTGCCGAGATTGGTGTTCGCCAGGCCCTGGGTGCCCATAAAGGTTCGCTATTTATTCAACATGTCATAGAGGCAGGTTTTATTGGTCTGATAGGTGGCTTGTTTGGCGCAGTCTTGGCCAGTTTTGGGTTAGAAGGCATCAAGATCTTGCTCGGTGATGATCTTATGCAGACCAGTTGGATACAACTCGATCTTAACCTGGTAGGGATAACTATTGTTTTGGCAGTGGCTTGCACCATCTTGGCCGGACTCTATCCGATCTGGCGCGCCTGCCACGTCAATCCAGCGATTCATTTGAAAACTCAGTAGTTGAGTTCTCTAAGGGGAAATAAACGATGATTGAAGCAGGACCAATTCTCAGAGCGATGACTCGCAACAAACTGGGTGTAATTCTGATTACGCTTCAAATTGCCTTCACCATGACAGTTGTCATCAATGCGATTTTTATTATCAATGAACGTTCTAGTTTAATGGCACGACCTAGTGGTCTCGATGAGGCCAACATGTTCTATATTAGCAGTGTTGGGTTCGGTGATGACTACAACGGCCCAGTGACAGTCGCCGATGACCTGGCCATGTTGCGCCAGCTTCCGGGAGTGGAAAACGCAACAGTTACTAATGCTATTCCAGTGAGTGGTAGTGGATCTAATTCAGGTGTGCGCTTAAGTGATGACGAATCCGCTGCCGCTGCATTTGCTGCTTACTATCGTGTGGATGAGCAAGCAATCGATACCATGGATCTCGATCTTATAGCCGGACGCAACTTCAACACCGGTGATATCCAATGGCGCGAACCAGGGCAAGACTTACTAAGGCAAGAATTAGTAATCAGTCGCGCCTTGGGAGAGCGATTATTTCCTGATCGTCCTCTAAACGACGTTTTAGGAGAAACTATTTATATTGCTGGATTACAACCTCAAACTGTAATCGGCGTAGTAAATCAACTCCAGGGGCCATGGCCAACGAATTCTATGGTTGAGTTATCCATGCTTCAGCCTATGCCTTCCGTTGGAGGTAGATCTACCTATTTAATCAGAACAGAGCCAGGTGAGCGCGATCGTTTAATGGCGGAAGTGGAAGAGATGCTGGTTTCAACTAATGAAAACCGCATTGTTCGCGGATTAATGTCTTTGGAACAAACTCGGGAAGAAAGTTATCGAATCGATAGTGCGATGAGTACAGTGCTCTGGGTAGTAATTTCTACACTGATCTTTATCACTTGCATGGGTATCGTTGGTCTAGCAGTTTTTGGTATCAATCGAAGACGCAAACAAATCGGTACACGTAGAGCTTTAGGTGCAACTCGATCGGAAATTCTTAGTTATTTTATGACAGAAAATTTTCTGGTTACTGCAATAGGTGTTTTCCTGGGCGCAGTGCTGACAATTGGCTTCAGTATAGTACTTACCAGTAGCTTCAACATGCCAACTATGGCCTGGTATTACACGCCGATAGGAATGCTTGCCTTGATTGTGATTGGGCAGATTGCGGTGCTCGGGCCTTCGTCTGGGGCCGCCAGGACTGAGCCGGCGATTGCGACGAGGAGTGTTTGAGCGAATTTGATATTGGGTCAGTAGTAGAATAGTTTGTGTTATTGCTACCTGATCCAATATTGGAATATCTTAAATGCGACCCACACAGCTGGATTTTTATTTCGACTTTATTTCTCCTTATGCCTACTTCGCTTGGCAAAAATTAGAGCCACTGTGTGAAGAATACCAACTGGAGTTGCGTCCACATCCTGTTGTCTTCGGAAAACTACTGGACCATTGGGGTCAGCTGGGCCCTGCGGAAGTGCCTCCGAAAAAAGAAGCGGTCGGTCGTTATTGCCTTCGTTACGCTGCTATAAATGGACTTGAATATAATCCACCGAAATATCATCCCTATAATCCTTTACCCTCCTTGCGACTGGCATTGAAAGAAGTCAGTGGCGATCAACAATTGTCTGTAATAGATGCAATATTCAATGCTGGTTGGGCGCATGGAGAAGATCTGGGAGAAGCGCAACACCTTATCGAAATTTTGCAGCGGGCAGGAATAGATACAAAAGGGCTGGACGAATTAATCACACAGCAATCTGTGAAAGACGTGTTAATAAAAGAAACCAGTAACGCGATTGAGCAAGGTGTATTCGGAGTTCCAACAATAATAATTGGCGACCAGCTGTTTTGGGGAAATGATCAGTTTGATCACATCAAGTTATTGCTTGAAGGCAAAGACCCATTGGACGGTCAGAAACACAAGTTACTGCAATCCAGGCCGCGAATGATTGACAGGAAAAAGATAAGAGACCAGAAATAGTAGCTGAAATCAAAGTCGGCTGAATCCTTTTTGGTTCAGTCTATCGACTCCGGCACTAACAATTCAGGTTCCTTGAATTGACTGCTCTCCCACTTCCCTTATCCCGCACAAAAAGTCTACTACACTTTATATTGAGAACCTCTCAGTAGGTGTGACGCGGCAAAGTAGACAGGATGTTGTGATGAATAAACCACTAAAGCTGGACAAAGCCAAGCTCAGTAAATCCACTCGGCTAGAGAAGCAGTCGAATTCCGAAAAACACAAGAAAACGCTGAGTAACAAAAAGTATGAGAAGGAATTAGCAAGGCTGCAGGTTGAATTAGTCAAACTTCAAGAGTGGGTCAAACACGAAGGCCTGAAGGTGGTTGTACTATTTGAAGGCAGAGATGCAGCAGGTAAAGGCGGCGTAATAAAGCGCATTACCGAAAGCTTGAATCCGCGTATCTGTCATGTCGTTGCACTGGGAACGCCAACGGAACGGGAAAAATCTTGCTGGTACTTTCAGCGTTATGCCGCCCATTTACCCAGTGCCGGTGAGATCGCGCTTTTTGACAGAAGCTGGTACAACCGGGCAGGTGTCGAAAAAGTGATGGGATTCTGTTCAGACAACGAGTACCAGGAATTTCTACGATCTTGCCCTGAGTTTGAACGTATGTTGGTCAGATCCGGAATTATTCTTATCAAGTACTGGTTCTCAGTAAGCGATACTGTGCAAGAGCAACGGTTCCAGAAACGCATGAATGACCGCTCCAGAAGCTGGAAACTTAGCCCGATGGATGTGGAATCCCGTTCACGCTGGGTTGATTACTCAAAAGCGAAAGATACGATGTTTGACTACACCGATATCAAACAATCGCCATGGCATGTTGTAAAAGCAGATGACAAAAAGCGAGCAAGGTTAAATTGCATCAGTCATTTTCTTAGCATGATTCCTTACCAGGATTTAACACCTTCACCTCCAAATCTATCTACAAGGCCGGTAGCAGGTAGTTACATCAGGCCCCCAATCACTGAGCAGACTTTTATTCCCGATCGTTGGTAATCGAAAGTACTGCATAGCAATCTAGTTAATGTGGTGGGCAAAGATGTTCACCGCATTGAGTCGTAGAGAGTTTACATACAATTTCTTAGTCAGAGATTGAGCAAGCGGAATTCCTTTCCTTCGTCACTTTAACTGCTTATTCTTCCATTACTTGGCTACGGAGAAACACAATGAATAATAAAGAGTTGGTTGGGATTATAGTTGGTGCAGTTTTGCTGTTGGGGATGTTGAGTTGGATGTTTACTGCTCCGTACCTCGGAAACGAAGGGCTTGCGCGAACTCCCGGCGTTATTATTGGCGGAACACCAACTCCGGCACCAGACGACTTTTCTACCCTAACACCTCCCCCTCCATTTCCACTGATGATGAAACTAAGTGGATTTCCGCCCTTTGTTAATTACCTCTCCTGGGCGAGCACTTCCGATGGCGTGATAACGGCTACTCATCCTGACGGTGCGTTGTGGGCCCAGCGCATTCGGGACACAGATGGTGATGGCTGGCTACGTATTGGGGACGCGACTTTTGCGATGGAAGCTGTCGAGATATTTGGTGAGGAGCGATTGGACATGATGCAGCTTTGGGCAGACGCGGTGGGATTGACCTTGGATGATTCGCTTTATGAAGGTGCTTCGCCGTTGCGGGAGTTTGAAGTGTTTTATTGGGAGCCCAGGTAAAAAATGTTAGGTAATTCTCTGCGAGACTCAATAAGAGTATTTTTTGTACTTACTGCAATAACTTTGCTTGGCTGTTCATCTGAAGAACAGAGTTCAACGCGCGTTGAGAATCTGGAAACTGAAATAGTGGATCAAGAAACTGCAGCCTGTCTTTATGGGGCTGAAAGTATGATTGAGGTTGCTCGTCAGGCGGTTAACGATACTAGTAGTCGTCCAGAGCGGCGGGAATCGCGCAGGGTGTTGATGGAGGATTGGGTGGCCAGGCTTGAGGCTGGGGAGAATCCTTGTGGGGTTTATGCGGATATTCAGTTGTCGGCTACTACTTTTTGATAAGTTGGGGTTAATGTCTTTGTAAACTACTGTGTTTTTACTCTGATCCCGTTATTGATTTTTGTAGCGCAGCCTGCCACGCCTTAACATTGGCGTAATGCGTACTGCCCTTTTCTGATGGATAGAATTCGGAATGATGTAAGTGACTAACTAAATAAAATTGTGAATGATGTTAAGTGTCAAGATCGTTATTCACCAGGAAGAATTGGAAGAGACTTCGCCATGCATATTCTAATTGCGCTTCTTACTGCAATTGCCACCTTGCTATTTGCTCTGGATAGACTCGGAATCGACATTGGATGGGTGAATCCTTGGGCGTGGGGAAGACGCAGGCGCTGGCTCAAGCAGTTGCACACGAATCCAGCTTTCAATCTTGACAGCCCAATGGAAGCAGTAGCTTTATTGCTTGTCGCGACAGCTCGAATTGAGGGTGATTTATCGTCCGATGAGAAAAATGAACTAAGAGCAATTTTTGAGGAAACATTCAAACAGTCTGAAAAGGACATTTCGGCATTACTAATTTCTAGTACTTACTTACTTGGTTCAGGAGAAGAAGTTGTTAGACGCCCAGATGAAGTATTGTCTCGGAGCCTGAATAAATTTAGTGACGAACAAAAAGCTTCAGCAATTGAAGTACTCAAGCGTATTTCTAACGTTGGTGGGCCAGCAAGTGAGAGTCAGAAACAATTTGTCAGTGAAATAGATTCAATTTTGCATAATCAAACAGAAAAAGAGAGTTGGTAAAAGAGTACTCACTAGCGAAGGAAAGTCTGCTATTGGCACTACTGAAACTGAAAACCCAGGGACACTCACAACTTAACAACTAGAGAAAAGCATCGTTGGATTCCTAAGCTGTGAGTATTTCCAATTTCAAATTTTAGAACCCAAACGTTGCACTAACTCCGATCATCCTTGGCGCACCAATCATCTCTTCATTAAACCCAAGAAAAGAAAGATCAAACGCATACACCATGTACTCTTCATCCCCAAGATTTCGTCCCCACAAAGCGATTTCTGTATTCTCATCAGCTGAACGCCATGCCAGTCGAGCATTATAGAGAGTGTAGGAATCTTCACTTAAGAGTGGGCTGTTCTGCGCATCGAAGAAGACTTCATCCTGATAAGTAAAATCCAGTTGCGCGGTTAGTGTGCCATTGCCTCCACCCAACGGAAAATCATGTTGGATCAAACCGTTGTAAGTCAGGTCGGGAGACATGACTATCTGATTGCCGGAAAAATCATCGCCAGTTACTGTATCGACAAAGTCTTTGTATTCGGAATCCAGAAATCCCAGGCCCAGGTTGATAAACGTATTAGGTGTGGGCAGCCACTGCAGTTCGAGTTCGCCACCGGTTAAATCGGCATCGGATGCATTACTTAACACCGAGAAAGTTTGCGCACCTACAACAATAAAGGTAAATACCTGAAGATCGGTATAATCATAATGGAACAGTGCACCATTGAATCGTATGCTTTGATCAGACAACGTAGTCTTAAATCCTACTTCGTAGTTAATCAACTCCTCTGAATCATAGGGCACTATACCGTCGACTGTACTGTCTATGCCGCCAGCCTTAAAGCCAGTTGAAACTCCACCATAGAACATTACATTGTCATTGTATTGCCAATCTAATACGGCACGACCAGAAACAGAATCGAAATCAGTTTTGCCATTTGCTGCAAGCCGAACGTTGTTGGTTAGAAATTCCTCGTCATAAATCTGCAGGACATCATGTTCGACTTCTTCATCGGTGTAGCGCAATCCGATATTGAGTCTCACGTCGTCATTCAGATCTATAGAAGCGTCACTGTAGAGTGAAAAGCTGGTAATGGTTTGTGTGGTTCTGGAGGCACTGGTGCCGACAAACTGTGCCGGACAGAAACCATTCGGATTTCCCGGAGGTGGATTAATCATGCCATCGCCGCAGAAATCAGCATCATCGACACCGATAAAGAAAGGTCTTAGATCACCTAATATACTGAAGCCGGTACGGTCGTTCGCTTCGTCATCTAGATAGTAGGCACCTGCTATCCAGTTCCAGCCATCGCGTTGCTGACTCAGGCGAAATTCCTGTGAGAAAGTTTCTTGTTCTACTCCCAAAACACCGGAAAGCAATTCGTTCGGGCTGGCATCAGTTTCTTCGGGTCTGGAATCATCCAGATCATCGAACGCAGTGATAGACGTAAACACCATGTCGCCGATATCTGCCTGCAGCTTGACTGAGGCACCCCAAAATTCCGTATCATTTTTTGCTTCTACGTTGTAAGACCCTTCATCGTAAGCAGTCGCGGCAGGAATGACCGTGCCATCAGCAGTGGTAAAAGGCTGGTTTTCTGAATAACCAAAGGCATCAGCACACAGCCCGGCTCTAATATCACCCAGTGAGCACATCTCACCCACTGCATCAAACAAACCCAGGTGCCGATACTGGACTGCATCAGATTCGGTTTTTCCACCGTGAAAATTAAACAGCACATTTACTGAATCGCTAGGATCCCATTCGATCAGTGCTCGATAAGCCAGCTCATCAATACCCTGTTGATCGTTGCCAGTCAGCAGGTTGTCCATCCAGCCATCGGAATCGGTTTTTAATACAGAGAGTCGATAGCCAAGCGTGTCTGAGATTGGACCGCCGGCTGCACCTTCAAAACTGGTATAGCCGAATTCGCCCGCGTTGATGCGGAGATCGGCTTCAAATTCATCTGTGGGCTTGCGGGCCACGTAATTAACAGCACCACCGGTCGCGTTGCGGCCATAGAGAGTACCTTGAGGACCACGCAGCATTTCAATGCGCTCCATGTCTAGCAGTTGAAATATCTGACCTGCGCTTTGTGCAACGTAGACTTCATCAGCATAGGGTGCGATAGCAGCTGGCGAAAAAACACGAAAGTCGCTTACACCTACTCCGCGAATAAAGATCGCTGGTATTCCGGTTTCACCATTCGGATAACCGACATTGAAGTTGGGAGTTTGTGCAGCGATATCAACAGATTGCTGGAAGCCAAGTTCCTCGATCATATTGCCGGTAAAGGCAGTGACCGATAGGGGAGTATCTTGCAGATTTTGTTCGCGTCTTTGCGCTTCAACAATAATCTCTTCGATGACAGCTCCTTCCTGGGCAAGCAATGATTGGCTGACCAGGGGGAGTGATGAAATGACGGTTAGACTAATTGCGGTAGAAATTCTCGTGCGTTTAAACATGGGATCTCTCCAATTTTGGGGGGCCTTACAACCATAACAGTGTTTGTGGTGGAGTCAATCGGGTGGGGGAATATACCAAAAGGGGTCAAGAAAAGAGTCTGAGTAATTTGAGACTGTAGCGGGGGGAGCTGCGACCTACATCCCTGTAGGTCGCCCCTTCGGGGCCGTCGGCAGAGCCAACGTCCAAAATCGTTCCAGACGATTTTGTGAACCCGACTTTAAGAGTTCAAGTTCGCAGCATTCATCCAAATTAAAAAGCCCAGCTATGCTGGGCTTTTTAATTTGGTGGAGGCGGGGGGAGTTGGTAATTGTATATATCTATATGTAATATAACCATAAAGATTCATCAATCTATCACTAGTGTTACTAGAGATGTTACTAATATTTTAAGTTTTTCCGTTGGTCCATATATAGCAATATCTCTTATTATTGTTCTAAATTGCGATCCCTAATTTCTCCGTGTCACCTATTAAATAGTCAATGATCTTGAATTTTTGTCTCGTTATCAATTAGATAAAAAGTGCTCACATCTTAAGGCCAAGTACTCAATTTTTGTGACTACGTTTGAATCTTAAAAGGACACAGAAACTCGGCGTAATGAACACTGAAACTACAGACCTGCTTCGGTAAATTTAAGGCGATATCAAATTAGATTTCGGATGAAATACAAATTGCAATGAAATCGAAAAACGCTGTTTCAAAAATTACCCCTCGTGCTGTCAAAGGCTGCATAGTCACTCCAATTAGTCTTCCCGTTTCGAAATTCATTCTCAGTGTGGTAGATTCAGCTCCAGTCTTTGGTTCCGGTCCCACATTTAGAATTTGCGACGCCGGATCATTGGTCGCAATCAAAGGTAAAAAATCAATTCTAATTTGGGATCTTGTGCAAAATGAGCTGAAAACAAAATTCGAGAGTGCGTTGAGAATTGGAAAAGTAGGGATTAGTGGTGATGGGCGTTTCGCAGTATTTATAAATGCCAGAGAAATTCAGAAATTCAATACGCAATCTGGTGAAGTAAAAATTCTTTGTGACATCAAAAATGATTCTGAAAAACTGTTTGCTACTTCCAAAAACCATGTAGCTATACCTCATAAAACCTCAGGTGACCGATTTCTGGTCAAAGTCCAGAACTATGGTGAGGATGAAGTAAGATACCAATTTGAAGTTCCAATCCTTGAATGGTTTGAGGGATCTGCTCTTAGCAGTAACGGAAAATATTTTGCAGTCGCCAATGGGAAGAAGAAAAAAATTCAAGTTTATTGTGAAGGGAAACTCATCATTAGTAATATTCCGATGAGTCAGCATAACCAAATAAACGGATTTGTGGGTGAGAATCTACTTGTTCATAGCTCGAATGGGTGGTCACGCCCACTTACTTATACTTTGTGGGATTGCACTAATAAGAAGATAGTTTGGTCGTGTGATATTCCACAGGGCCACGAGTACATTGGGAACACGTCTGTCGGAATCTGGTTCGTCGATTTCAATGTAAATACCAGCAAGTCGACCGTTATTCTTCGCGATCATTTGTCCGGTATTGTTAAGGACAGAATTTCAACAAATGGTTTTAGATTATCCTGTATTGCGAAGCATTTTCTATTCGCGGATCATTCTTCGGGTGAGATCAAAATCATTTCCCATCCTTCAATGTTGAAGAGCTTCCCAGGAAATAGCTTTCATGTTGCTCCGCTGGATTCGTTCCGTGAGTGTCTACCTATTGGAGAAAAGATTCTTTATAGCTTTGACAAAGTTTACGATGGTCTTAAAGAGCATTATCTTAACTGCTTTGATCTTTTAGGCGGATCTCTTGAATGGCAGAAAAAATACAGCTCTGCTTTTAGTATGGACATCAATAAGTCACATATAGCGATCAGCTGTAAAGACTCTATTGACCTGTACTCTTTGAGTGGTGAATTGGAAAAATCCTTGGATCTTAAAAATTCCCCAAAATTCTCTCGCGGTATTGCGCTTGCAAATGATGGATGTATCGCTGTGCTACAAGATATGCGTATTTATTTGTGGTCTCAAGGCTCCAGTTCGCCATGCTTCTCGATAGCAATCCCCAAAAAATTTCATGCGGCAGATCAGTTTAATCCCACATTACATTTTTCGATTGATTCTCAGAGGCTGATTGCGCATTATTTTCTCGGGGGTGGCGTGGTACTTGGAAAAGTAAATAATTCCTGGAAAAACTGCACGTTAGTTACCAACAAACAAGACACATTCTGGAAAAATGGAGATTTTTATGTCCCCCGAGAAGAGAGCGGAGTAAGTTCGGATAACAAAACTCTGAGACTAAGGAGGACAACGAATGAAGGATCTGAAGTTGCCCTCTCAATTGGAATTCCAACAGCTATCGGAAAATGCAAAATCTCATCTACGTGTGACAAGTTTGTAGTTGAAGTAGATCTCGGCGAGAGTAAACGAGTTGCGCAGGTATTTTTGTTAAATTCTGGCGAGAAATTGTCCGAAATTCCTTTGCCGTATGGTTCTTCAACTGGCTGGAATGAAATTAAATTGTTTGACGATAAGCTTATTGTTTCTGAGTATGGAAAACATTTGATTTTCGATTGTTATAGCGGAGATCATCTTGCGACCCTGTACGGTATTACGGAAGGATTTCTCTGGACCGCCCCCGCTACTGAAGTTGAAAAGTCTAGAGGTGTCAATGAATGGCTTTACACAAACAGGGAGGACTTGGTCAATGTCATTGTAGATGAGACAACAAACGGTTCGATTGCTGTTATTAAAGATGCCGAGGAGCGTAAATTGTTCTTAGCTGCCGTAAACAAGAAGGAAAGGGTACTTTCCGCGCTTTACGATGCTGAAAAAGCCAATAAAGATCGTTTGATGTCTGAAACCCTTTCGCGGTTATCTCCCCCTAAAGATAACTCTTCTTTTTCCGAATTGCCTCACCCGCTAAATAAATGAGCAACCTTAATCAGTTTCTGGACACAATAAATGGCCATTATGGACACTGAACCTCGCATACGAGAGATCTACAATATTCTCAGTTAATATGAACTTTGAGGGTATTAAAATGCATTTTACGGTATCCGACAATATTAGAAGAAAATTTGCAAACTCCAATGGGAAACCAAAAAAGGCTGAAGATTTGGAGAAATTAATACTGGAAGATGATGGGGATCCGGTCTTTTCACGAAATCAGAATGATTCAATTCAGCCATATACAAAAACCACAATAAAAAAGATCTTATCTTCAGAATCGAACGGTGATATTCGATGGTTTCAAGATGAGACGCTTGCTCGCATCGCAAGATTCTTAGAATTAGATGTCGTTAAAATATCCTGTATGTTAGTTCAAACCTCTCTTGAACAAGAATTCTTGAGTGCAAAAAATCATGATGTTGTGGCGCAGATTGATGTTAAACACCCAGATTCAAGGCCAAAAGATCTTATTCGAGAGCGAGTTGAGACTTGGCAAGAGTTCTGCAAAAAGCAATCTTCATCACACAAATTGGATGAATGGTTTTCATTACTATTGAAGTACAATTTCAAGATATCAAAGGATGGGTTTGCTGGCCTTGTTGATCAGGTTCATATAGAGGGAATGCATTCTCGGGATTTGGATTCTTCAGAGCTTGTTCTATTTTCAGAATTGCAGATTCATCAAATTGAGAACGGTTCAGAAAAATTCATTTCATTGAAACTGATTTGGCAAGAATATCTGCATCTTCTCGATTCAGTTAATGCGGAATTTGAAAAAGCCTGTCTTTTTTCAAAAGAAAAAGACCTCAAATATTCTAAAATATTCGGTGATATCGATTTACCTCTGCGGCGCATTAAGGCTTCTATAGAGATTTTGAAATCCAAAATTGGTCTGAAAAAAACTGATTCCACGCTTAGCATTAGTGAAATTTCTCTTCGCTTAGAACAGCTTCGAGAAAAGAATGAAAGAGTGTTAAAGGAGCAGGAAGCAGATTTCCATTTCGCCTTATTGTTTGAAAGTGGTCGATTAGACATCGGTGGTTGCTCGGCGGAAGACTTTGCGGAATCGGAGGAAAGGCGACAGGTTTTACGGCGGCGATGCGAAAGACTTTGCCATCCAGACAAATTGGCTCACTCAAACCTCTCTGAAAATCAAAAACAAGAGCTGTTAGAAAAGTTTCACGAAATTCGAGCTATCTCAAGGAGTGAAATAAACCAAGATGCGCGCTCCGAAGCCAAATTAATGGACATTCTAAATCGCATTGAAACCATTCATGTGATGGCAGGTTTGGACATCGATGTCAATTTCGTCATTGTTGGTGAAAGTGACGAAGAGAAAATATCATGGCTCGAAAAAGAAATAGCTACCCTAAAGGCCGAAATCGCCAAGGTTGAATTTGATTTGCAGACTATGGCGTTAGATTCGAGTCAGATGAAAAAACGTCAATCTCTCACTTCAGAAGCAAGTGTGAAAGACCAGCGTGAAAGTCTTTCCGCTGAGAGAGATATGTGCGCTGCGGAGCTTTCGGAACTAAAAAATCAGCTCCGATCATTGTTTCCAGAATCAAGTGCCATAGACCTTTTTTCTGATTTGCACATAGATAGTGAGGACTAATTCAATGCCTTCACTTTCGGAAATAATAGCGTGGACGCGCTCCAGTTTTGATAACGTATCTATTGGCCTTATTTACTGCTTAATTTCTTGGATAAAAGAACACCCAGCCAGCTTGCAGAAAATAATTAGACCGAAAATCCTTGATCTTCGAGAAATTCTGAATACCTTACTTCTGGTTGAAATCGATGAGGAAGATACCAAATTTATTCAAGACATCATCTGCCAAAAGGGCGATGCCTCTGGTGTGGACTTGATTTCAATTCTTGCTAGTTCTCCAACTAACCGAGTTCACAGGCTCTTTGAAGAACACGGAGTCAATTGGGAAAAGACTCGCAACTGTATTGCCAAGGATAAGCATGAAAAAGAATTCGATTATGCAGGGCAGTTTGCCCGTGAATCGAGGAACGTATCGAAATTGCTCTCCTCAATAAGTCGTGATCTAACATTAGAAGCAGAGCTTGGCGAATTTGATCATCTCCTTCCGAGAGATAACGAATTAAAACCGATTGTGCGTAGTTTGGCACGGGCTAGAAAACCTAATGTAATAACAATAGGAGAGGCTGGTATCGGAAAGACCAGCATAATTGAACTACTAGCGAGAGAATGCGTTAAAAATGCCAATCATATTCTTGCGGGGTACGAAATCTTTGAAATTGCTATTGGTGAGTTGGTAGCCGGAACTCGTTATCGAGGAGATTTTGAAGAAAAATTTTATGACGTAATAAATGGATTGAAAGAGAGGAAAAACACTATTCTCTTTATTGATGAGTTTCACTTACTTTACAGCGCAGGAAATGCTCAAAATATTGATACCAACGCTGGAAATCTGATTAAGCCGCTCCTGACAGGGAATAACATCAGAGTAATTGGGGCAACTACAAATTCTGAGTACCAACAATCGATTGCAAAAGATCCTGCTTTGGCGAGAAGATTTGAACTCGTTAAGTTGAGCCCGCCTTGCCCAACTGAAGTAAGAAAGATGGTGGAACGGCAATCGAGCAGTTTAGCCAAGTCCCATAAAATTAAAATTGAGGAAAATGTATATAGAGAAGCAATCAACCTTGCGGACAGATATTTGCCTAATCGAAATCAGCCTGATAAGTCCATTGACCTATTAGATTCAGCCTGCGTCACTGTTCGAGAGAAGGGCAGATCTAAAAAGATGGAATTGTTCCATCTCCAGGAAACCCTAAGCCAGATGTCTTCTATTCCTCTCAATTTAATTAATGGGGTTTCAGAAGAAAGTTCTTCTGAAATCGAATCTACTATTAATCGTCGCATAATCGATCAGAAAGAAGCTGTCAGAAAATCTGTAGACGTCATCCTGCATTATCAGCAGGATTTAGGGAGTCCCAATCGTCCCAGAGGTGTGCTCATGTTTGCCGGCTCTTCTGGTGTAGGCAAGACAGAAATGGCTAAGGCCATTGCTGAGGATGTCCTGCAAGACGCGAATGCACTCTTGCACTTATCAATGGAAGAGTATGCTGATAAAGCAAGTCTCAACAAACTATTAGGCTCTCCTTCAGGTTATACGGGTAGCGATGTGGATGGTACGCTGATCCAAAAATTGAGGGATTGTCCCATTCCTGTTCTCCTGTTAGACGAAATTGAAAAAGCAGCCCCAGAAGTGCAGCAGGCATTACTGGGAATGTGTGGCGAAGGACGAATTTGCAGCGGGATTGGCCAGTCTTACAATGTGCGCAATAGTATTGTTATTTTTACGACAAACGCCTTATCCAAGTCGGCAATGAATAAAAAGCCAATCGGATTTCAATCAATGGACAAGCCTTTATCCGCTGTTGAGTTGCTTTCAGGCTCATTCTCCAAAGAATTTTTGGGTAGAATGGATGAAGTCATTGTGTTCAATGAATTGTCCCCGTCGAGTATTAAAGAAGTACTGAAGCTAAGATTAGATGAGTATGTTCGTCAGTTAAAGGCTCATCGGATTTTGATTCAGTATGATGAGCAGCGACTTCTGGATCATATCTTGTCGAATTTTCAGTTAGTGGGTTTTGGGGCTAGGGCAGTTGAGGGTGTACTGCGACAAGCATTGAAATATCCGATTTCAAGTCTGGTGTCTTTAAGAAAGCGAAAGAAAAATCTGAACGTTTTGGTAGACGATGAGTTTTACTCTAATGGAAAGCTCAGAATTGTTGTTGATAAGGTAAAATCTGGCGCTTTGCCTGCTTGACTCTGCTGATTTGGTTTTATCGACTAGTCAATCGTGATCAAAGGGGTCAGATACCGTCTTGAAAATCAAGCGGCAGCCGATCCTAAATTCTCATTAAACGGTGTCTTGCTTTTCAAGACACCGTAAATAATGTGTACCAGCTTTCGCATGGCTGCGCCGACTATCAGCATTTTACATTTGCCCGCTTTCAGCAGCCGTTTCTTCAACCTGACAATGATCGGGTTATGTTGCATTGCCACAATAGCTGGAAAGAACAGTGACTTTCGAAGTCGGCCATTACCGATCTTAGAGAGCTTTGCCCGTCCTTCTATTGAACTGCCTGACTGGCGTTGCTTGGGTGTTAAACCACAAAATGCAGCCATCTTTTTTGCACTCGCAAAATCTTCAATATTGGAAAATGCCGATAGCAACATCGCTGAGGTCGTTGAGCCCACTCCTGGAATGCTTTCCAATAGCTCACGTTGCTTCTTCAAGTCAGGATAGTTGTCAATGTGATCATCAATTGCCTGTTTCGTTTGTTCAATCTTGAGCTTCAAATCAGTGATGTGTCCCTATCCCTGACAGTAAAAAACTGTCAGAAACTGCCGCTCGATTCTCTTCTTGCTGGAGCATCTCTTGCAAGGCCTCGAGCCGCCTGAATAGCGCCTTTAGCTCGCGGATCTCCCGCGCAGGCGGCACCCATCGATCAGGCTTCAACGCATCACAGAACCGAGCAATCACACAAGCATCTTTCTTGTCTGTTTTAGTGCGTGATAGTTCACTTTGTGCAAATCCTTTAATCCTTGCTCCATTGACCAAGCTTACATAAAAACCCTGATCATGAAGAGTGGTGGCTAACAACTCACCATAGACACCAGTGGCCTCCATACAAACATGAACTTCAGAAACAATAACGCTAAGTCCCTGCAACTAACTCACTAACTCCGAAAAGCCTTTAGATTTATTAGCAAACTTCTTATTCTTAAATTTGTTGTTTCTTAGTAATGCTACATCAAAATCTTTCTTTGAAATGTCGGTCCCTAAGGATGCTGTGCTTGTAAATGTCATTCGATTACTAACCTCGTGAATACAGGTTAACCCTAAAGGCCACCTAAGATACCGTTCAGTAATAGTCGAAAACCATAGAGTGCATAATCTGACCCACAGGCTAGTAGCCAAAGAGTAATTACATGCTGTCCCTATGCCCTGGCTAAAATGTATACTAAATCAACTAGGGATTTAAGATACGAGAGTAATTTGATAATTGCGAGCGCTTGCGCTCGTGGAGTTGGCCGAAACTGTTCCAGACAGTTTCGGCACGCCCCTCATCCCTGAGGGGCGAACCCGACTGAAAGAGTTCAGCTCCTCAGCCTTCATCCAAACCAAAATGGGCACCTCAAAGAGGTGCCCATTTTGGTTTGGTGGAGGCGGGGGGAGTTGAACCCCCGTCCGTCAGTTCGCGGCCTAAAGATCTACATGCTTAGCTTCGTCTATTGAGTTAGCCCTTATCGACCCGACGGGCAGGGTGAGTTAGGGCGAGTCTGGTAAGTTTTAACAGCGCGACGCCAGACACATCGAACTTGCGATCCCGTTCTATATGACGATTGCAATCACTGGTTTACGGGCATCCCCGTGGCAATCGCTAGCCAGCTATATTAAGCAGCTAGAGCGTAGTTGTCGTCGTTGGCAACTAAGTTTTTGCAGCAATTGTTTTACGAGAGTCACTACCCTCTCGACATGCACCTCAGGACTTGATACCGGCGTCGAATCCGAATCGCCCCCTTCGATACTTTAGAGTCTAACATATTTAGGCAATTCCAGCTTTGCGGATACTACTTACAACACTAAACAACCAATTTAACTAGGTCGAAATATTTTCATCCCATTCAAATTCCATATCGCCACCAAAAGGTGTTGCTTTCCAATGGCCTAAAAGTTTCAGGACTCTATCTCTAATTCGCGCTGCCAGATCATTAGTCGCTGCTTCAGGAAGTACTCGCTCCAGTAAGCTGAGATATTTGTCTTCATTCTCTTCAAGACGCATCAAAGTTTGAATAGGACCTGCGAGCGATTCTGCTTTGGCAATATCTGATCCTGAGAAATTACTGCCAGCCAACGCAGTGCCTTGGGCAACTGATCCCCAGTATCCTCGTGCTATTCGAAGTTCAGATTCGACTGCGAAGTGGGCAAGATCGTGGCGTAAGAAACTTCTGCTATTAAGAACACTGGAATCTTCAGAACCGTCCGTTCGAATAACTCGTACGGCATGTTCATCGTCCGACATTTTGGTAAAAACAATTTTCATGTCTTGTCAGCACTTAATGATCTAACCTTTCCAGGCCATCTTATAGTTGTCGCTGCTTCCAGGCATCGACATCTTTCTTAATTGCTTCACGCAATGCCTTTAACATAGGTTCTCTTAATCTTTGCTTACTGTTTTTGTGTGCATCCATGTCCAACTTCAAGAACTCTTCTGCCTTAAACATTGCAGCAGCGAGAACTTGATCGGGTTCAGCTACTTCATCGAGAAACCCTGCTTCGAGTGCTTCATCTACTTCATAAAAATGTGCGAGACCAACTGTTTTGCTACGGTGCTTATTCGTAACCCGGTTCTTGACAACTTCGATGGCGAAATAGGGTACGGTTAATCCTATGGCAACTTCGTTTGCGGTAAATTTTGCGCTGCCATTGGCACCGACTCGGTAGTCGCAGGAAAGTAAGATAAAAGTCCCCATCGCTATTGCATGCCCAGTGCATGCTGCAATAACGGGCAATGGATAGTTCAGCAATCGATAAGAAATTTCTGCACCGAGGGTCAACATTTCTAGAATCTGGTCATTATCTCCGGTTTTAAAAACACTAAGATCGAATCCTCCAGAAAACATATTCTCTCTTCCGGCAAGAATGACTGGACTACCAGCCTTCTCGGCCTGATCTAGCGCCGTATTCAAATCTTTCAGCATTGGCACGGACATTACATTTGCTTTTCCATCGTCCATGGCGATCAGGGAAATATTGTTTTCGAATGAATAGTGGACTAAATCGCTCATTGTCTTCCTTCTATATATACTCGAGTTTATTTCTATCTATTTGTGTGTCGTACAATCCGTTGCTTGTCGATATTCCACTCACGCTCTTTTACGGTCGCGCGTTTGTCGTGGGACTGTTTACCCTTCGCCAATGAAATCTGACATTTTACTAAATGGCCTTTCCAATACATTTTCGTGCAAACGCAGGTATGGCCTTTCTGCTGGGTTGCCGCAAACAGCTTGGCTAATTGTTTTCTGTGCAACAGCAATTTCTTAGTGCGAGTTGGATCGGCAACTGTGTGAGTACTGGCTGTATCCAAGGGCGTGATATTGCATCCCAATAGAAACGCTTCGCCATCTTTTATCAAGACATAGCTGTCCACAAGCTGCACTTTTTTCATGCGCAGACTTTTTACTTCCCAACCTTGTAAGGCAATTCCAGATTCGAACGAATCTTCAATGAAGTAATCGTGCCGCAATTTTTTATTCTGCACGATTGTCGTATCAGCGGCCTTTGGCGGTTTGGGTTTGCGTGGATTGTTCTTGGATTTAGCCATGGGCGGCGATTATAGCGCTTAAGTTAAAGTGAAGTGATAAATGGCATGAAATAGTTAAAAGCATCGAAAATAGTCCCTGTTTTTTCGTCGTTGTATGCAGCAGGGTGCATTGATAGAATCCTCTGACGCCAAACAATAATAATTAGCTAATATATTGAAGTTTAAGAGGTTTTAATGGCTGGAGAAAGAGGGCAGTTCAGCTCGAAATTGGGGTTTATTCTGGCTGCTGCAGGCTCAGCCGTAGGTCTCGGAAATTTGGTGGCGTTTCCAGTGATGGCATCCAAAAATGGGGGTGCCGCCTTTCTGATCATCTACTTATTTTTTATCGCCTTTATTTGCTATCCAGTGATGATGGCGGAAATTTCCATGGGTCGACACACCAATCGAAATCCTGTTGGTGCGTTTTCGCAATTGTCTAATGGGCATAGGGGTTGGCGTCTCGCTGGCATGTTGGCGATTCTGACACCCTTTATGATTGCTGTGTTTTACACTGTAATTACTGTTTGGTTAGTCGTTTACATTAAAGAAATCGCCAGCGGCGGCTTGGAAATGCTTTCCACCGAATCTGCTTTCGGCGAAGTTGTGGCGAGACCATCGTTGTTTGCTTACCTGGTTGGTCTGCTGATTGTCATCTTTTTTATCTTGTTAGGTGGAGTGAAAGGAGGAATCGAACGCTTGGCTCGAGTACTAATGCCAACGCTTGCTGTAATGTTAGTGCTGTTGACGCTTTTCGTACTAACTCTCGATGGTGCTGTTGCCGGCATTCGTTATTACCTCGTGCCGGATTTTAGCCAGATGGACATAACTGTCGTAAATGGGGCGCTAAGTCAGGCGTTCTTTTCGCTTTCACTCGGCATGGGGATACTAATTACTTACGGCTCTTACTTCAGTCGTGAAGACAACATCGCCCAATCCACTCGGATGGTCGCTATCGCGGATACCAGCATTGCCTTTTTCGCAGGTCTACTAATTCTTCCTGCGATCTTTGCCTTCGATCCAAACACAAATACTGATGATCTCTCCACCTCAAGTGTTGGCTTGATATTCAGTTTCTTGCCACAGATATTTTTATCGATGCAGGCAGCCGTGGGCTACACCGGCGCTAGCATTGTTGCAATCGTTTTCTTTACCCTGGTTTTCTTTGCTGCATTAACTTCATTGGTTTCAATTATCGAAATACCTATCTCCTGTTGGATCGATGAATTAAAAATCTCGCGCAAGAAAGCGGTAATGTTACAGGCCGTATTACTCGCACTATTCGCAGTGCCAGCTACGATGTCGCTGGGCATATCAGAATTTTTTACGAACTTTACTAGTTACGGCGGAGTTACCAAATCGTTTTTCGATTTAGTGTCAGATGTGTTTTATGAAACGATCTTACCTTTCGTTGGATTTACAGTTTGTATTTTCTGTTCCTATCGCTGGAAAGTGAGTGGTTTAAAATCTGAACTAGTTGTTGGTGATCCTTCCTACGACGGCTCGCTTCTCGAAAAGTATATTAACTTTGCGCTCGGCACCGTAATTCCGGTCGTTCTCTTGCTTGTCTTCATAAGCACAGTCTCACAAATCTTTTTCGCCTAATTTAGCAATGGCTTCTATACATCGCAGTGCTCTGGTGGAATATTCATCGGAGCAGATGTTCGACTTAATTAATGACATCGAAAAGTATCCTGAGTTTATGCAAGGGTGCAGAGAAGCAGTGGTGATCAGTCAGAATGAAGTCGAACTTGTGGGAAGGCTCTGTTTGAGTAAAGCTGGCATTAAACAGGAATTCACTACTCGCAATGCTCTAGATCGGCCCCATTCCATCGATATGGAACTGGTGGAGGGAAAATTCAAAAATTTCAGTTCTCGCTGGACCTTCGTAAAATTGGCAGACAATGCCTGCAAGGTTTCCTTGCGCATGGATTTCGAGTTTGACATCGGCCTGGTGGATTTTGCTGCTGAAAAACTACTGAGCGCTTCGGCAAATAGTCTCGTAGATTCCTTAGTATCGAGAGCGAAGCAGGTCTACCGATAGCATGAACTCAAATGCAGATGGCCAGGCTTTACTGAATGTCGAAGTTGCTTATGGTACGCCTGAGAAGCAACTCATTATCGCGCTTAAAGTTCCACTAGGAACGACAGCCTTTGAGGCTATCCAACTTTCGAATATCGTCGATGAATTCCCAGGCATTAATCCTGATAAAGATCCTATTGGCATTTTTTCAAAACCCTTAGATGGCAAATCTCGGCCTGAACCAAAAGAGTATCTATTACAGGAGAAGGATCGCGTCGAGATATACCGGCCATTAATAATCGATCCCAAAGCGGCCAGGGCAGAGCGTGCGCAAAAAAAGACATCTGCAAGAAAGAAAGCGTAGAAAGAAAAGAAAAAGTAGGCTCACTTTAACTAAGTGCAAGCATCGCGCATAATTGAACAACAAATATTAGTGAAACCATTATGACCAAAAAAGAGAAGGAATCATTTCTTAAGCGGCTCGAGAAAGGCTTGCATGACTATTATGTCAGCCCTTATCGACGCTCTTTTGCCCGTGCCCAGCGGGACGAGGAAGATTTGTTCATGATGTTAGTCTTTGCTGAAAGCCTGGGATTACCTAATCCTGCTTCCTATTACACTCTGGAATTGCTGCCTTTAGTTTATGATCGATTCCATGAATGGCATAAGCGCATGGGCATGGAAAGATCACCTTTGGATCACATCGGGTGCTGCTAGAACTCGCTCAATCTAAGAAAATTCTCTTCTTCGGTGGAAAAGGTGGAGTAGGAAAAACCACTGTCTCTTCGGCTACGGCTATCGCCCATGCAAACTCCGGCGCAAAAGTATTGCTAGTCTCAACCGATCCGGCCCACAACCTGGGCCATCTGTTTGATCGTACGATTGGTTCCAAACCAGTTCGAATCACCGCCGGATTAGACGCCCTGGAGCTTGATCCGGCTGAAACGGTGAACGTCCATTTAAAGGAAATCTCTGAATCTTTACATGAATTAATGCCGGTCACTCTGCATAGTGAAATCGATAAACATATAGCTCTTTCTAGAAATGCACCTGGCATGCACGAAGCTGCATTATTGGAACGAATCGCAGATGTAATCGAAGAAGGTAAAGATGAGTATGATCTTATTGTGTTCGACACGGCCCCTTCGGGCCACACAGCGCGGCTAATGGTATTGCCGGAAATGATGTCAGCCTGGACCGAAGGGCTTATTAAGCGCAAAGAGAAAGCCGATAGATTTGCCGAGTTTGTGCGGGAATTAGGTCAGGACACTTCCATGGAAGACAAAACTATTGGCGGTGCCACCATGGCTGAGCAAGAGAGGGAGAGCAAGATTCGGCGAATTCTGCTGCGTCGCCGCCGTAAGTTTGAACACCTCAGAGAACATATTTCCGACCCTGAACAGGCTTCTTTCGTGATTGTTCTGGCAGCCGAGCGGCTGCCAGTGCTTGAAACCATCGAGCTTTACGAGCAATTGCAGCAAGCAAATATTACCGTTGAGTGTCTGGTTGTTAATAAAAGAGCACCTGCAAACAGTGGTGAATTCTTGCATGAACGGCACACGCAGGAAGAGATTCATCTACAAACACTGGAACAAGCTCTCCCTGATATCAAGCGTCAGGACATCTTTTTACAGTCACAGGACGTTGTAGGAATTTCTGCTGTAGAGAGCCTTGCTCAAATTCTCTAGTGCCGATAATTCTTGACCGCTGGGAATAGTAACTCTATAAAGGCGGTCATGTCCTCTGTGAAAACCCTGATAAGCAAAGCAAAATACACGAAGCACATACATGATCTCTCGATTCGTGCTTTGCTGTGTTTTCTGCTGGTTTTCGTGCAGGGCGCTGGCTTGGTTCACAGCCACGAAGGCGAACTACAGAAGCAATTCGACTGTGATATCTGTTTGAAAGTCGGATCTAATGAAGATGCCATAACTTCGTCCGCTCAGCCCTTCAACTTCTATGTTGATGCAACAATTTACTTCGAGGCGATGGAGAACATTCCTTTCGTCGCCACTGTTCCTGCAAATTCCCGCGCTCCTCCTCTAGTTTAAGTTCCCAAACTCTCAACGGAATTTCGAAAGTCGTGAGTACATGTACGAATACGTACGTGATGGCGATCTGAAATTCATGCAAATAACTTAAACAAATTAAAGAAGGGGAATGAAGTTGGTCTCTTCAAAGAAAGCCATAACCATCAATTTAGCTTTTAGTCTATCCGCAGTAGCGACTACTTCGCTGCAAGCTGCGGAACAGGCCCATGATGAAGACGCCTTAGAAGAAATTGTAGTGACTGCACCGTTTGAACAATCAGAGGCAGAAACTGCATTACCAATCGGTATTCTTTCTGGTGAGGCACTTCGAGAAAAAGTTTTAAATTCTCTAGGGGATACCTTAAAAAATGAAATCGGTGTTGCCAGTGCTTCTTTCGGCACCGGTGTGGGCCAACCCATTATACGCGGCCAAACCGGTAATCGAGTCAGCATCCTGCAAAATGGAGTGAGTCTCACCGATGCTTCAAATGTTAGCCCAGACCATGCCAATGGTGTCGAAGCAATGTTAGCGGACAGGATAGAAGTAATACGCGGTCCATCAGCACTACTCTATGGAAGTGGTGCAGTTGGCGGAGTTGTGAACGTAATTGATAACAGAATTCCAGATAGATTGATTGAAGAAACTCTGTTTCAACTGGAACAGAGTCATAACTCAGGCAGCGAGGAAGACAAAACCGTTTTTCGTCTAGATGCAGCAGTTGGAAACATTGGTATTCACCTCGATGGATTCAAGCGGGAAAATAATAATGTCGAAGTAAAAGGATTTGCCATTGATGAAGATGCTATCTATGAGCTGGAAGAACATATTGCATCAGTTCTCGGCGAAGAGCATGAAGAAGAACATGAGGAAGAAGAGTTTGAGAATACTCGTGGCTTTATCGGTAACTCCGATGGCGAAGCGCAAGGTGCCACAGCAGGATTTTCTTACGTCGTTGACCGTGGGTTCGTAGGTTTTTCCATAAGCGAATTAGATAACGAGTATGGTTTACCTCCTGGCTCTCATGCCCATCATGAAGAAGAACATGAAGAGGGCGAAGTAGAGGAAGAAGGGCACGAAGAGGAACATCATGAAGATGTAGAATTCGTGCGGGTTGACCTTGAACAAACCCGATATGATTTTAAAGGTCAATATGATTTTCAAGCTGGCTGGATTCAAAGCATTAGTGCCAATATCGGAATAACCGATTATCGGCACCAGGAAATTGAATTCTTTGGGGACGGCGAGCAAGAAGTAGGGACATTGTTTGACAATGAAGGAACAGAGAGTCGATTTACCTTAACCCATGTACCGGTAGGCTATTGGACAGGAGTGTGGGGTCTGCAACTTTCAGATTCGGAATTTAGCGCAGTTGGCGAAGAAGCCTTTGTGCCTAAATCTGACATTAGTTCAATGGGTGTTTTTGGCGTAGAGCGTTTCACGCAAGGAAACTTTACTGGTGAGTTAGGTGTTCGATTTGAAAACAGTGAAATTGATACGGGAGCAGGCTGCGATTTTGATGAGAATTCAACAAGTTTGAGTGGGAGTCTCCTTTATGACCTTGATGCGGATTCAAATCTATTGCTGGCAGCGGCCAGATCCCAACGAGCACCAAGTGTCGAAGAATTGTATTCAAACGTTTCCAATATTTCCTGTAGTCGCTTTGCCGACAATGAAGATCTTGTTCTTCATGCTGCTACCAATTTATTGGAAATAGGGAATCCAAATCTCGATAAGGAAACTTCAAATAATTTTGAGTTCGGTTACCGTCGTCATGCTGGATTTGTAACTGGAGAATTCAGCGCGTACTACAACGAAATTGATGACTACATCTTCTTGGATTTAAATGGTGAGGAAGTTAACGGCCAGCCTATTGCTGCTTATGCAGCAAACGATGCAACTTTTAAAGGGATCGAAGCAGAAATTTCATTCAATTTATTCGAAACCGCACAATCGAGTGCAGTGTTAAGTTTTTTCGGTGACAGAGTTGATGCAGAGTTTGATCGTGGAGGAAACGTGCCTCGCATTCCAGCATCGAAAATCGGTTCAGAGTTGCGCTATTTTGGTAATGACTGGAGTATGCACCTACATGTTACACATGCTATCGACCAGAATGATCCGGGTCGATTAGAATTAGAAACAGATAGTTATACCTTAGTATCTGTCTACGCTGATTATCATTGGCAATTTGCCGGCGACAGCGAAGTTAAGCTGTTTGTAAGAGGCGATAATCTACTCAATGAAGAAGTGCGCAATCACGCTTCATTCTTGAAAAATTTCGCGCCGGAACCGGGAAGGGCTATTACTCTAGGCGTGCGCTACGAGTACTAATTCGAATCTCCATCGTTGGAAGCTGCTGCGGTAGCTTCCGCGATTTCTGTTGGCACGAAATCGCCTTCGAAGTTGACTAACTGATCGTCAACGAAGAAAACTGAAATGCGCTCTTGTCCGCGCTGACCGCCACCGGGTTGAAAGCTATAAATATAGTCCCAGCGATCTTGATGGTAGGGATCACGTACCAGAGGGGTACCCATGACGAAGGTAACCTGGCGCTTGGACATACCGGGTCGTAGCTGATCGACCATGTCCTGTGTAATGATATTTCCTTGGGGTATCGAGATCTTGTACACGCCAGGGAAATCCATGGAGCCAATGTTATTGCAGGCGATCAGCGTAGCGCCTAGTGCAACGAGAATAAGTGTCTGTGCGAGCTTCTTCATAAGTTTTTCTAGCGTATCCTTCAGGGCCTGACTGGCCTCTATCACGAGGTCCGGGCATAATACCCTACCTAAAAAGGTAGGAAAACTGTGCATTTACAGTGAAAGAACCTGATTCCTAACGAATTATTGCGTTACAACTCAAGTAAACTTGAATTGTAGACTTTTTCCCGACACTTGAGATCCATCTATGGCCACAGAAAATCAGGAGCTGCGTAAGGCAGGCCTAAAAGTCACTCTACCCAGAGTAAAGATTCTTCAAATCCTGGAAAGTTCCGAGAACAAACACATGAGTGCTGAAGATGTTTACAAGGCACTCATAGAGGCAGACGAAGATGTCGGTCTGGCAACGGTTTATCGCGTGCTTACGCAATTCGAAACTGCTGGCCTGGTAATGCGCCATCATTTCGAAGGTGGTCATTCTGTCTTTGAAATGACGCCGGTCGATCATCACGATCACATCGTTTGTAACAAATGTGGTCGGGTGGAAGAATTTTTCGATGAACTAATCGAAGAACAACAAGAAAAAATTGCAGAGAAATACGGCTTTAAGATCACCGATCACAGCTTGTACCTGTATGGAATTTGTGCGAGTTGCCAGAAAGAAGCTGACTAATTAGAAGCTACCATTTGTTCGGCATGAGCTAGTGACTCTTCACTAAAATTATCCCCGCCTAACATGCGAGCAATTTCCTTTACGATTGCATCCTTGCCCAATTGCTCAATTTGAGTCAGCGTTGCTTTCTTATTGCTGTTCTTGCTGACGAAAAAGTGTTGATGACCCTGCCCGGCAACTTGCGCCTGATGAGTTACGCATAGAATTTGTGTTTTCTCTCCGAGCTTGCGCAACAACTCTCCGACGACCTTGGCAACACCACCGCCAATCCCGACATCAACTTCATCGAAGACCAGACTTGGAATTTGGGAGGTTTGTGCGGTGATTACCTGGATCGCCAAACTTATTCGTGAAAGTTCTCCCCCAGATGCAATTTTGATCAGCGGCTTTGCAGCCTGACCTGGATTGGTGCTTACCAGAAATTCGGTAGATTCTAATCCTCCCATGTTTGGGTCTTCGCTTTCTCTCGGTGTCAGACTAACTTCTATGCTGGCATGAGGCATGCCCAGGTTTTGTAACTGACTGTTAATTTGTTTCGCCAGTTTTTTTGCACCTTTGCTGCGCTGCCCGCTGACTTCTTTCGCGATCGTTACAAATTGTTCCCGTAAAAGTTTGTCGTTGGCTGCTAGTTTTTCCATTTCTTCATCGGAGTTTTGAAAGCGGCTTAGTTGCTGCCGCAAATCATCGATGACTTTAACCAGTTTAGTAGGTGTAACTTTGTGTTTTCTGGCAATGGTGTGGAGCGCACTCAAACGCGCATTAACCTGCTCCAGTCTTTCGGGATTCGCTTCGAATTCGTCCTGAAAAGAACGTAAGTCAGACACGGCTTCGCTTAGCTGAATCTCGGATGATTCCAGTAAGGAAACTATCGATGCGATACGTTCATTCTTATTAGGTATCTCACGTAAGGCATTTAACGAGGAATGAACTAATGAAAGCACTGACTGTTCTTCATTCTCCTGGCACATTGCCAAGGCGGTGCTCACTCCTGTTAAGGTTTCATCGGCGCTATTCAGGTTTTTAAATTCTTTTTCTAATGTCGATACTTCGTCTTCGCCGAGATTAAGCTCATCCAATTCAGAAAGCTGGTATGCCAGCAATTGTGTTTGTGCTGAATACTCTTCCGATTGATTACTTAGCTCTTCCAGTTCTCTGGAGTTCTGCTGCCATTGTTTAAAGGTCGAAGACAGCTTATCTCTTAACTTTTTGTTAACACTGTATTCGTCGAGCAGCTTTTGATGCGTTGACTTTTGTAATAAGGATTGATGCTCGTGCTGACTGTGAATATCGAGCAGCATTTCCCCCAATTCTTTCAGGTTTGCCATAGTCACAGCGGAGCCATTGATATAACCCTTGGAACGACCGTCAGCATTTACCACCCGTCGCAGTATACAGAGCGCGGCATCATCGGATTCGAGATCATGGCTTTGTAACCATTCATTGGCTTCGGTGATGCGACTGGTATCGAATTCGGCGCAGATGTCGGTTTTGTTGGCACCGCTGCGAACCACGGATTTATCGGCCCGATCTCCAAGGGTGAGCCCTAAGGCTCCGAGCATGATGGATTTACCCGCACCGGTTTCTCCGGTGATAACGGACATGCCTTTTTGGAATTCTATTTCCAGGTGATCGACGGTGGCGTAATTCTGAATAGATAGCTGATGCAGCATGGGCACAGAGTATATTGGATCAGAAAGGCAAAGACAGCCAAATAATATCTGCAAAAATCCTCCTCCAATTGCTTGAAATTAGTGGCCTCAACCCCATATTGCGGACAGTGGAAAAAGTCTCTTGATCTAGATTCGGGGGCTTTTAGCAAGTCTTTGAAAATCTTATAGAAAATTTGATCAATCTCAGAGGGCAGTATGAGCAAACCCACTGCTGATGACGCAACAGGCGCAAATCAGGAAATGGATCAGGAAGAACAGGCAGAAACAGAATCCGAAAAAGAGGCAACTCTGGACGCTGTAAAAGGCAAAGAATCGTCTATTACTGAAGACCAGGAGTTAAATCTGGAGCAGGCTCTGGAAAAACTCGCAGAGGCAGAAGATGCGGCTGAAAGAGCTAAAGACGACCTTATCCGAGTTCAGGCGGAAATGCAGAATCTGCGCAGACGCACAGAGCAGGATATCGAGAAGGCACACAAATACGGGCAGGAACGATTCAGTACCGAGCTACTGTCGGTGATGGATAACCTGGAAAGAGCACTGACCTCAGCATCTCAACACGAAGATGAAGCCGTCAAAGCGATTTATGACGGTGTTGATCTAACCCTGAAGAGTTTCACGGATTGTTTTGGCAAGTTCAATATCGAGACAGTAGATCCAATGGGCGAGCCTTTCGATCCCCAATTACATCAGGCGATGTCGATGCAGGATGCTCCCGATACTGAGCCCAATACCGTTATTGCGGTAATGCAAAAGGGCTACACCTTGCACGGGCGGGTAATTCGGCCAGCGATGGTGATGGTATCGAAAGGGCCAACACCGAAGATAGACGAGGAAGTGTAGTGGGGATTTGGAATGCAGTTTATTCCAACGCATTAGTAACCACACAAAATTAGAGGAAATTTGCCCGAATGCCTTGAAATACCTGTAATCGGGCCAATATTGAGGAATAGGTAGAAAGTGAGGCCAAAGCGCACAGATAACATCACTTTTAGACCAGGAATTAAGTGGAGATATGAACAATGGGTAAGATAATTGGTATCGATTTGGGAACTACCAACTCCTGCGTTGCAGTGATGGATGGTGGTGAAGCCAAAGTCATCGAGAACGCTGAAGGTGATCGTACCACTCCTTCCATTATTGCTTACAGCAAAGAGGGAGAAACTTTAGTTGGGCAACCTGCCAAACGCCAGGCTGTGACCAACCCGGACAATACACTTTTTGCGATCAAACGCTTGATCGGACGCCAGTTCGATGATGATGTCGTACAGAAAGACATCAAGATGGTGCCGTACAAAATTATTAAAGCCGATAACGGAGACGCCTGGGTTGAAGTGAATGACGACAAAATGTCTCCTCCGCAGATTTCTGCACAAGTCTTAATGAAAATGAAAAAGACTGCAGAAGATTTCCTCGGCGAAGACATCAAGGAAGCAGTAGTTACTGTTCCTGCGTACTTTAACGATTCTCAACGGCAGGCAACCAAAGACGCTGGCAAGATTGCCGGTCTCGATGTAAAGCGCATTATCAATGAGCCAACTGCTGCTGCCCTTGCTTACGGCATGGACAAGAAGGCGGGCGACTCTACTGTTGCTGTTTACGACTTAGGTGGCGGTACCTTCGATATCTCAGTTATTGAGATTGCTGAAACCGACGGTGAACATACCTTCGAAGTACTTTCTACTAACGGTGATACGTTCCTTGGTGGTGAAGATTTCGATTTACGCCTGATCGATTATCTGGCGGAAGAGTTTAAGAAAGAGTCAGGCATGGATCTGCACAATGATCCGCTCGCCTTGCAGCGCTTAAAAGAAGCAGCAGAAAAAGCCAAGATCGAATTGTCATCTGCGCAACAAACTGAAGTTAACCTGCCTTACATTACCGCCGACGCTTCGGGTCCAAAACACTTGGTACAGAAGTTAACCAGAGCAAAGTTTGAATCCCTGGTTGAAGATCTGGTTGAAAGAACCTTAGAGCCAGTAAAGATTGCCATCAAAGATGCTGATCTCGACGTTACAAAAATCGACGATGTCATTTTAGTGGGCGGTCAGACTCGTATGCCATTGGTGCAGCAAAAAGTTACTGACTTCTTCGGCAAAGAGTCTCGTAAAGACGTAAATCCGGACGAGGCAGTTGCAGTGGGTGCAGCGATTCAAGCTGCGGTACTTTCCGGCGAAGTTAATGACGTCTTGTTGCTTGACGTAACACCTCTGTCACTCGGTATAGAAACTTTGGGTGGTGTAGCCAGCAATTTAATCGATAAGAACACCACTATTCCAACCAAGAAGACACAAGTTTTCTCAACGGCGGATGATAATCAAACAGCGGTGACCATTCACGTGGTTCAGGGTGAACGTAAACAGGCTGCATCCAACAAATCTCTCGGCAGATTTGATCTCTCAGACATTCCTCCTTCACCAAGAGGCATGCCCCAGATCGAAGTTGCTTTCGATCTTGATGCCAACGGTATTTTGAATGTTTCGGCAAAAGATAAGGCAACCGGAAAAGAGCAATCGATTGTGATTAAGGCTTCGAGCGGATTGTCGGATGAAGAAATCGATCAAATGGTCAAAGATGCGGAAGCACATTCAGCCGATGATAAGAAGTTCGAAGAACTTATTACTGCGCGCAATACTGCGGACGGCTTAGTGCATGCTACCAAGAAGACCTTGGAAGAGGCTGGTGATAAAGCCACCGACGAAGAAAAGGATGCGATTAACAATGCAATCACTGCATTGGAAGAAGCACTGAAAGGTGATGATCTCGCTGAAATCGAAGCGAAGACAAAAGATCTCACCGATGCATCGACAACTCTAGCTCAGAAGTTGTATGAGGAACAGGCTCAAGCAGCCGGTGCCGACGCGGGAGCAGGTCCGGGACCAGATGGCGAAGAGGCGGCTTCATCTACAAATGATGATGCGGTTGACGCAGAGTTTGAAGAAGTGCAGGAAGAAGTAAAAGAAGAAGACAAATAAGAAGTTTGTAAAAGCTTCAATCTTTTACTAAAAACATATTTGCGAAAAACTAAGTCATCACCATGGCTTAGTTTTTTTGCGTAAAGAGACCGAGATTTATTTCAGGTAAAAACGGTAGGTAACGTGTCTAAAAAAGACTATTACGACGTATTGGGTGTGGAACGCGATGCCGCGGGAGCTGATATCAAAAAAGCTTACCGACGCATTGCCATGAAAAATCACCCAGACAAAAATCCTGACAATAAAGACGCAGAAGATATTTTCAAAGAAGCGAACGAAGCCTTTGAAGTTTTGTCCGATTCTGAAAAAAGAGCTCGTTATGATCAATACGGTCATGCCGGTGTAGAAGGTCAAACCAGTCAGGGCTATGCTGATTTCAGTGATATTTTTGGTGACATCTTCGGAGATATCTTCGGCGGTGGCCGCGGCGGTCGCAGCCATGTCAGAAAAGGATCCGATCTTCGTTATAACTTGGAGTTAAGCCTCGAAGATGCAGTAAAAGGCAAAGCCGTTAAGATCCGAATTCCTACTACCGTCAGTTGTGAGACCTGTGATGGTTCAGGAGCCAAACCTGGCACCCAGGCCATAGATTGCACAACTTGTCACGGTCATGGACAAGTGCGCATGCAACAAGGCTTCTTTTCGGTGCAACAAACCTGTCCACGTTGTCAGGGCGCAGGCAAGCAAATAAAAGATCCCTGTAATACTTGTCACGGTCGTGGCAGTACCGATGAAACAAAGACTCTGTCAGTTAAAGTGCCTGCCGGCATCGATACGGGAGATCGTATTCGTTTAACCGGCGAAGGTCAGGCCGGTGTGCACGGTGGACCCCCTGGTGATTTGTACGTGGAAGCTATCGTGCAACCACATGAAATCTTTCAGCGCGATGGCAGAGACCTTCACTGCGAAATTCCAATCAGTTTTGCTGATGCTGCTATGGGTGGTGAGTTAGAAGTACCTACACTCGATGGTCGGGTAAAACTGAAAATCCCTCAAGAAACTCAAACAGGAAAGTTATTCCGTCTACGCAACAAGGGCGTAACGCCAATTCGTGGAGGCAGCCCTGGTGACTTGTTGTGCCGCGTAGTTATCGAAACACCGGTTAATCTCACCAAGCGGCAGAAAGAAATCCTCGAAGAGTTTAAGACAATCAATGAGGCAGAGGGCATCAAGCAGTCGCCGCGCAGATCGTCCTGGTTCGACGGCGTTAAAAAATTCGTCGACGGCTTACGCACTTAACCCAAAAATTTCTTCTGCGATCGTTTCATGCTGATCGGCTTCCAATCTTGGACCGAATACCGTTACCACTTGTGAAGAAGCCCGGCTGGCGAGTTTGCCGGCTGTTTCAAAATCCTTGCCTTGAGTAATGCCATAGAGAAACGCACCGGCAAACATATCGCCGGCGCCGTTAGTATCGATGGCTTTAACAGGATTTCCAGCGATTGGGATGTAACGCTCCCCATCGTAGACAACAGCGCCGTCAGCACCCCGAGTAATAGCAAATTGTCTTGCTACTTGCTCCATGGCTGAGCAGGCCTTCTCAAAATCTTCTGTGCCTGCCCACAGTTTAATTTCTTGTTCATTACAAAATAAAAGATCAACGCCACCATCGAGAACGTCATTAACATCATCCTTAAAATACTCCAGCATCGCTGGATCGGAAAAGGTGAGAGCAGTTTTGATTCCGCTTTTGTTAGCAAACTCTTTCAGATTAATAATCGCAGCCTTGGCGCTGGGAGAGGTGACCAGATAGCCTTCAATGTAAATATAAGAAGATTCCTTCGCTGCTTCAAAGTTCATCTCATCAAGGGACAGGGTTTCAGAAACGCCAAGGTAGGTGTGCATGGTGCGTTCTGCATCCGGGCTCACCATGATCAGACACCGGCCTGAAGTGCCGTGTTCCCGAACGCTCACGCTGGTATCGATATTATGATGGCCCAACTGGTCGAGAAAGAAATCGCCAGTGTCATCGTTAGCAACTTTACAGGCATAGTAGGCTTTGCCACCGAAATGAGTTAAGGCGTACATGGTGTTGCCTGCAGATCCGCCACCAGATTGCTTTTTAACGCCATAGAGTTTTTTTAAAATCCCAACCAGATGTTGTTGCTGTTCATGGGCGACAAGGGTCATGAAGCCTTTCTGTATTTTGTGTTCAGCAAAAAAGGAATCGGGTACTTCGAATTCCGTATCAACCAGTGCGTTACCAACGCCATAAACATCGTATTTAGCCATACTGCTTTTAAATTCCTTGTTGAGTTAGTTAATCGCTGAGAAGGCTTTTTCTGCGGCGTCGAGAGTCTTGCTTATTTCTTCATCGCCGTGAGCAGAAGAAACAAAGCCGGCTTCGTATGCCGAGGGTGCCAGATAGACACCGTGTTCTAACATGGTGTGAAAATAGGATTGAAAGTGTTCCGTGTTAGCTGCCATTACCTGGTCAAAGTTGGTAACTTTTTCTTCTTCACTAAAAAAGCAGCCAAACATTCCGCCAACTTGATTAGTCGTGAATGGAACGCCCGCTGCTGTGGCTCGTTCATTTAATCCATCCAGCAATGTTTTCGTTTTTAGACGTAATTCTTCGTAGAAATTGGGCTCGCTTACAGTTTCCAACATCGCTAAGCCTGCGGCTACCGCTATCGGGTTACCGGCTAAGGTTCCTGCTTGATAGACCGGTCCTACAGGAGCAATTTTTTCCATGATTTCTATTTTGCCACCAAAGGCACCAATCGGAAGTCCACCACCAATAACTTTGCCAAGTGTTGTTAAGTCAGGCAGTACACCAGTTATTTGCTGGGCACCGCCGGGAGCAACTCTAAATCCAGTCATTACCTCATCGAAGATGAGCAAGGCTCCCATTTCGCTACATTTTTCCCGCAGCAGATCCAGATAGTCCGGAATAGGAGGGACGCAACCCATGTTGCCGGCAATCGGCTCGACAATCACGCAGGCAGTTTCTTCGCCATGGACAGCGAAATATTCTTCAACGGCTTCCTTGTTGTTAAAAGGAAGCACATGGGTCAGCTCTGAGTATGCTTGTGGCACGCCTGAAGAATCAGGTTCCCCTAAAGTAAGAGCACCCGAGCCCGCTTTAACGAGTAAGCCATCGACATGACCGTGATAGCAACCTTCAAACTTTACGATCTTATCTCTGCCGGTGTAACCCCGGGCTAATCGAATCGCACTCATGGTTGCTTCAGTGCCGGAGGTAACTAAGCGCACCTGTTCTACAGAATGGACCATACTGCAAATTTTCTTAGCGATTTCTACTTCGGCCTCGGTCGATGCACCATAGGCAATGCCGTTTTCCAGCTGCGCTTGAATGGCGGCAACAACTTTTTCATGGTTGTGCCCAAGAATCAGAGGGCCCCAGGCGCCAACGTAGTCGATATAGCGATTGCCATCGACGTCTATCAAATAGGCGCCTTCGCCACCTTTGAAAAATAAGGGATTACCGCCAACTCCTTTAAATGCTCGTACCGGGGAATTTACGCCGCCGGGAATGTATTGAAGGGCTGATTCATAGAGCTGTTGTGATCGAGTTCGATTCATTGTTCTTTGTACTTACCTGGCTACTCAAATAGTTGTACTAACTCGGCTGTTCTTGCCGTGACATTTTCATCTTTAAAAAGCGCGCTGATGACGGCGAGCATATCTGCTCCCGCAGAAATTAGTGCCGCGCCATTTTCCGCGTTGATACCACCAATAGCAACTATTGGAATGCTCAATTTTTTCTTTGCCAACGTTAAAACTTCGAGCGGTGCCGGACTGGCCTGCGGCTTAGTGACTGAAGGAAAGAAGCTGCCGAAAGCAACATAGTCTGCCCCGGCTTTTTCCGCTGCTACTGCTGCATCGATAGAATCATGACAGGTAATGCCGATGATTTTTTCGCTGCCCAATTTTTCTCGAGCAGTTTCGAGTGAGCTGTCTTGCTTACCCAGATGCACTCCTGCTGCATTTACCGCAAGACACAAATCGATATTGTCATTAATGATGAGAGGGACAAGATGATTTTGGCAAAGCGTTTGTAAAGACTTGGCTTGTTGTAGCTGCGTATTCCAATCTTCGCTTTTGTTTCGGTACTGAATCAAACTGCATCCAGCAATTAAAGATTCCTCGACGGCGTCAGCCAAAATTGATTGCGGTAGAAGCCTGTCATCAGTAATGCCATAGAGGCCAGATAGTTTTTTCAAGTAGATTTTTCTTCTGTGTTTTCGGCGATTAGTTTAATTCGTTTGCGGCTTTTGCTTATTCCAATAGCTGCGATTCGGCATATGCTGGCCGAAGCCCATGCGGGAGCCATGGCTCAAAGACTCCCAGGTAAATCTCTGTGCCTGTTGGATGGAGTCTCGAATATTGAGTTTGTGGGCAAGATAACCGGAGATGGCGGCAGCAAGAGTGCAGCCCGAGCCGTGATAAGCCTCTTGCAAGCGTGGCCAGTTAAACAAAGTGACGTCCTGATGGGTTGAAAACCATTTATTAACTACACCGGTTGTTTGTGCGTGGGTTCCCGTTACCAGTATGTGCTCGCATCCCTGCTCCAACAGTTCATTGGCACCAGCTTCTGTGGAATCTGCAGTCGGCGCAAGTAGTCTTACTTCGTCTGTGTTTGGTGTTAGTACGGTAGTTAGTGGAATAAGCAAACTTCGAACAGCTTCGAGTACCTCATCGCCCCCAAATTCGTAACCACCACCGGCGTAGGCGATTGGGTCTAAGACCACGGGAATGCTCGAATAATCTTTTAAGATTGTGTGCAGCACTTCCACGCTCTCCACACTTCCCAATAAACCAATCTTAAAACATTGCACCGCAATATCTTCCAATATTGCCCGAGCTTGTTGTACCAGAAGCGCCGCGTCGGTGGCCTGCATGGAGAGAGCATTCTGTGTGTTTTGCACCGATAATGCAGTCGCAATTGGCGTGCAATGACAGCCGATACTAAACAAGGTTTCGATGTCAGCCTGCAGTCCCGCTCCACCGGTTGGATCGAGACCAGAAAAACACATTACTGTTGGTTTGCTGACATTCATTAGAAATTAAAGCGTAGGCTTGACCACGATTAAAATGACGGCGCCGATCAGCAAAAAAACCGGTAGCTCGTTAAAAACACGAAAGAAAACGTGAGTTTTGAAACTTGAATCCTCTCTTAGTTTCAGCATGTACCACCAACAGTAAATATGGTGAGCAATAAGCAATGCTACCAAGCCAAGTTTTACATGCATCCACCACCAGGCCATGAAGTAGGACCAATTCGCGATTAACAACCAACTGCCAAAAACGATGGTGGCGATAGCGGAAGGGGTCATGATGCCCCAAAACAATTTTCGTTCCATGATCACGAATCGATCTTTGCTGATCTGGTCTTCACTCATGGCGTGATAGACAAAAAGGCGTGGCAGATAAAACAAGCCGCTAAACCAGCAGACAACGAAAATAATGTGTAGTGCTTTAACCCAAAGCATGATCGCTCCTTACGCGGAAATCAGAAGCTATCACAGCTCCAGAATGATGTCTTGGAGTCAAGCAGAATACCCCTAAGCTATTGATTTTAACGGATGTAATTGTTGAATTTATTGCAATCTCCTAAAGATCGACTAAGATACAGCCCGGTTCTTCATCAGGTTTTTGGGAGTGAGAATTGATTAGAGCAGGAATAGTTGGTGCAACCGGCTATACAGGAGTAGAGCTTCTGCGCTTGCTTGCGCCTCGCGAAGATGTCGAGCTTGCTGTGGTAACTTCACGGGAGCTTGCTGGTACTTCTGTCGCGAATCATTTCCCAAATTTGCGTAAGCATGTAGACCTCGAATTCAGTGCTCCAGATTCGGCAGCGCTAAACGATTGCGATGTTGTCTTTTATGCAACGCCCCATGCAGTTGCCATGAATTCCGTGCCAGCATTGCTCGAATCCGATGTGAAAGTAATAGACCTTTCCGCAGATTTCAGAATTCAAGACGTGGAACTTTGGGAGCAATGGTATAAGACTAAACATGTCTGCCCGGAGCTTATAGAGAAAGCCGTATACGGATTGCCTGAAGTAAATCGAGAGCAGATAAAAGCGACAAACTTTGTTGCCGTACCTGGATGCTATCCAACGGCAATCCAACTTGGCTTTATTCCTTTATTGGAAAATGGTTTGGTTGATACCACTCGACTTATTGCTGATGCGAAGTCTGGCGTTAGTGGCGCTGGCCGCAAAGCCGTAGAAGATTATTTACTGTGCGAAGCAACAGAATCAATTAAGGCCTATGGCGTAACAGGTCATCGCCATCATCCGGAAATTTGCCAGGGCCTGAACCTTGCGGCCGGGTCCAATGTGGGCCTTACCTTCGTTCCCCACTTGACTCCCATGGTCCGTGGCATCCTGGCGACGCTTTATGCACCTGTCAAAAATGAGCAAAATGTCACACAAGAACAGTTGCAATCAATTTTTGAGGACCGGTATGCTAGTGAGCCCTTTGTAGAGGTACTTCCTGGCGGCGAATATCCCGCCACCAGGAACGTCAAAGGATCAAATAGATGTGAAATATCAGTCACTTATCTCAAGGAAACAGAGACAATTTTGGTACTGTCAGCGGAAGATAATCTGGTAAAAGGAGCCTCTGGGCAGGCGATTCAGAACATGAATTTGATGTTCGGACTGGAAGAAACAGCAGGATTGCAAGGAATAGCGCTGCTGCCCTGACAAAGCGCCGCGGCCCAGAATAAAGCGCTGCGGCCCAGAATAGATGACTTTACTCATTGCGGAGTTCTCAGAATGCCCGGAGTAGTAAAAGGCAGTAAACAAGAAAGAATGGTCGTCGTGCCTTATCGACCAGGCCGACGCATGCTCTTCACAATTACCCTTGTTGCCGGTGTTGCGGTCAGCGCCTTGGGCGGATTTGCCTATGGCTATTATCAAACTTTGATAACCCAGCAATCTGCACAGGCAGACAGGGCGGAATTGCAAAGTGAACTGGAATCCCTGCAAATAGAAAATTCTGATTTGAATCGACAGGTGGCGATACTGGATCGTTCCAGTGTGATGGATCAGCGTGCCACCGAGGAAGTACAAGAAACTATTCGAGGATTGCGAGATCGCGTTGGCTTGCTCGAGCAAGACATTATTTATTATCGCAGTGTCGTTTCAGAAGAAACTGAAGACACCGGATTAATTATTTCTAATTGGGATATCAACGCGACCCGAGATACAAACTTGTATCGCTACAAATTAGTAATGCGGCAACAAGATGCAGACGGCGATACGTTCTTAACAGGTCACGTAAACGTCAATATTATTGGCAGACAGAATGAAGAGCTGACAATTATTCCATTACGAGAAGTTTCTGCAGAACAAGATCAATTGGATATTCGATTACGCTTTAAATTTTTTCAAAATATAGAAGGCGAACTGACGATTCCAGAAGGATTCATTCCGGAGCGTGTGCAGATCGCCGGAGTAGAGACTGCTCCCATAGAGAAAACACTCGATCAAGATTTCAGCTGGGTAGTTGCACAGTAGTGCTGTAGTTCAGTTGTTGAGGAGAAAGGTAAATGTTCGGCAAGAATGAAGAAACCCAATCAATCAGTGGACCAACCAACACGCTGGTTTCAAGAACCACTGAAATAGTCGGTGATATTCACTTTAGTGGAGAACTGATTATCGAAGGTCGCGTCAAAGGAAACATCTATGCCGAAGATGACTCATCTGCACTGATTAGAGTGTTGGAAAAAGGCTCTGTGGAAGGAGAAATTTGCGTTCCTTCATCAATAATCAATGGCCTGGTACAAGGCGATGTGCGCTCAGCAACGCATATCGAACTCGCCGCAAAAGCAGTTGTGGTGGGCAATGTTTATTACAACTTGATAGAAATGGTGATGGGCTCGGAAGTGAATGGCAATTTGATGCACATCAGCTCGAATCAACAAGACGCGAAGCGAATTTCTGCGAATAAGAAAAAATTCCCTTTTGACGCCAAGTCCCTCCAGAAAGAATAGGGAACCTCTGAACAAACGCCTATTTAAATTGATCCGCTCCGGGTCTATAATACCCGAGTAATTTCCTAGGTTATTTGGCAACTTTATAAATCGCTTTTTGCCCCCATATTCTAGGTAGGACTTGGAAATATTATGTCAGTCGTACAAACCGCAGAACCAGTAATTATGTCGTTTACCGACAATGCCGCCGATAAGGTACACAGCCTTATTGCGGAGGAAGGTAATGACAATCTAAAACTCCGGGTTTTTGTCACCGGTGGCGGTTGTTCTGGATTCCAATACGGCTTTACGTTCGATGAAGAAGTTCAGGAAGACGATACGATTGTCGCAAACAAAGGGGCCGAGCTCTTAGTGGATCCATTAAGCTACCAGTATCTGGTCGGATCTAAGATTGATTACGTTGAAGGTCTGGAAGGTTCGCGCTTTGTTGTAGATAACCCGCTGGCAAGTGCAACTTGCGGTTGCGGCGCTTCTTTCTCTATTTAGTAATTCTCAAACTGGATAAATCCCGCCAAGCATTACCGGTTCGCTTGCGCCAGTGAATGAGGATGTATCAATTTTCTTTCCTTCTATTGTTTGCTTTGCCATCCAGGCGAATGCGATTGCCTCTACCCAGTCAGGATCTATTCCTAACTGACTCGTAGTAAAAACTGAAGATTGAGTACTAGCACTCTCTAACTTATTCATTAATAACTCGTTGTGAGCACCGCCACCGCACACATAGATTTCCTCCGGTGGAAACAAACCACTTATGGCATCTGCGATTGAGTTAACTGTGCAATCGACAAGAGTCGCTTGTACATCTGCAGGATTAATAGTTTTTCCCAGTTCACCCAGTTTACGCTCCAACCAGGGGCCACTGAATAATTCTCTGCCGGTGCTCTTTGGCGGAGCCAAGGCGAAATAGGTTTCGTTGAGAAGACGGTGCAATAAATCTTTATCGCTGGAGCCGGTTGCTGCCCATTCACCTTTTTCGTCGAAACGTTTTTGTTGATGCTTGCCGATCCAATAATCCATTAATACGTTACCGGGACCAGTATCAAACGCCAGACTTGCAGCGTTTGCTGGCAACATGGTTACGTTGCCGATGCCGCCAATGTTTATCACTGCGCGATCGATCGAGTCACTTTGAAAGACTTCACGATGAAGCAGTGGAGCTAGCGGCGCGCCTTGGCCGCCTGTAGACAAATCTCTTTGCCTGAAATCAGCTACCGTTGTGATTCTTGTCAGTTGCGCAATAGTGTTTGGATTTCCAATCTGCATCGAAAAAGGATTGTCACCAGCAGGTTGATGCCAGATGGTTTGTCCATGGCTGCCGATTGCCCGAACATCACTTGCCGAAACCTTTGCCTTAGCGAGCAAATTATTCACGGCACCTGCAAACCATTTACCGATCGCTACATCGGTATCTCCTAGCGAAGGTAAGTTAATGCTGGTTCCTTCGCAGAGCATAAGAATACTATCGCGCAAAGATGCAGGAGATTCTTCGAAGTGGGAGGCAATAAGTTCAGGCTTGCTAGCGTCGAAAGACACCAGCACACAATCGACTCCATCAACACTGGTGCCGGAAATCAGCCCAATATAAAGATCATTGTCAGACATAGTCAGAGGTGACTTAAGTTTAATCAGCGCTTGGTTGATTCAATGATAACAGTCTTGAATCATTCAGTTCTTCGAATTGTCGAAGCAGCGGAGCCGTTTGTGCGATAAACCGATCCATCTCATCCGGATCGATTGATTCAGCTTTGGGTAGTCTATTAACAATAGTTCGTGGGTTTTGGTGAACACCATTAACCAGAAATTCGTAATGAAGGTGCGGGCCTGTGGCGCCACCGGTGGAGCCAACGTAACCAATCACATCGCCTTGCCGTACTCGATCTCCGCGACGGATTCCGCCGGCGAAACGAGACAGATGTGCATATTTGGTTTCAAAACCACCAGCATGTTGGACGATGACCAGGTTGCCGAATGAACCGTAACGTGATGCACGAGTAACTCGTCCATCACTGGTTGCGCGAATTGGAGTGCCGGTTGGCGCTGCGTAGTCGGTGCCTTTATGGGCGCGAATAGTATTTAAGATCGGGTGGCGGCGACGTGGATTGAAATTGGAACTAATGCGAAATACATCCAGTGGACTACGTAAAAATGCCTTGCGCATGCTTTCGCCTTCAGGATTGTAGTATCCGACTTCGCCTTCTTCATCTATATAGCGCACAGCAGTAAATACTCGTCCCTGGTTTACAAAGCGGGTTGTAAGTATTTCGCCATTGCCAATGAATTGTCCGTCGAGGAATTGTTCGTTGTAGAGAATACTGAATTGATCGCCAATGCGAGGATCCAAAATAAAATCGATGACACCACCGAAGACGTTTGCCATCTCCATGATGTGCACCGCTGGTATTCGTTCTCGCTGTCCCGCCATAAAAAGGCTGTCGGAAATTTCACCGACTTTGAAGGCCTGATGAATTTGTGGCTCTTTTAAGATGGTTTCGACGTTGTAGTCGTTATTAGCGCGGGTAAACAGATATCCTTCGAGGGGAGATTTAAGGACTCGCAGTTGCTCGAGTTCGCCCTCTGCTGGGATCAAGAAATCTAATTGGTAACCAGGAAATACCCGATTGAGTATTTTTGCCTCGTCACTGCTATTTAGTACGCGAAACAAATCCTGATCTGATAATCCCACTTTGGTGAAAATGGCAGACGGAGTATCGCCACTCTGAATCTCCACATTTTGCCAAAGATCAATTTCAGCCGGTGCCTCTTCAGTAACAACGTAATCAGACAAATTGAGAACAGAATCTTCAGTCGGCTCTGGATTATCATTAGTAATTGGAATTGAAACTGGAATTTGGGTGGTTTGATTTGGGACAGCTGCCCCCTTTTCACCACCAGGAACTACTAATAGAAAGAGAAATAGCACTCCCATAGAACCAGCGATATACAAATGGTCCCTCGGATAATACTTTGCAATAAACTGTTTAACGGTTTGAACAATGTCCATAACTAATTTCGAAGAGTCCCTAACTAACTACTACAAACTTCAGGTTTCCGTGCGAAAGCGCAAACTACAGCAATCAATTGACCATTTCAAAGGGCTTTTTATCCCTACAACCGCAGTATTCGAGCATTTCAGAGCCTATCTAGTGTAAAATCTGCGCTTTTTTACCATGGCTAATTCGCCGTTTCTTCTGCTTGGGTCGGCATTTACCATGATTTTCTTAGTTTTGTGACGTAGTTAGGATTACCGCATGGCTGCTTCCAGCCTCGACATAATCAGCGATTTAGAGCAGCGCGAACTGATTTCCCAGCTTGCCGGTGGAGATGAACTGCGAGATCACCTTAGCGGTGGCAGCAGAACAGTCTATTGCGGATTCGATCCCACCGCGGCAAGTCTCCATGTGGGTAGCGTCGTTCCTTTATTGGTGTTGAAACGATTTCAGATGGCAGGCCACAAACCTATCGCGCTGGTCGGAGGCGCAACGGGATTGATCGGTGATCCAAGTTTCAAGGCTGACGAGAGACAATTAAATTCAACTGAACTCGTTGAAGAATGGGTGGAACGATTAAAACCGCAACTCAGTCAGTTTCTCGATTTCGATTGTGGAGAAAACTCGGCGGTGCTTGCTAACAATCTCGATTGGACCCAGGGCTATGATGTACTCGGATTCTTGCGCGATGTTGGTAAACATTTCTCAGTAAATGCCATGATTCAGAAGGAATCCGTTAAGCAGCGCATCGAGCGGGATGGTGAAGGCATATCGTTTACAGAGTTCAGCTACATGTTGCTGCAGTCTTATGATTTCGCCGAGCTCAACAAGCGCCACGGCTGCACTGTGCAGGTGGGTGGCAGCGATCAGTGGGGCAACATCACCGGCGGCATCGACTTAACGCGACGCATGCACCAGAACCAGGTGTACGGTGTTACTACACCATTAGTAACCAAGTCCGATGGCACTAAATTCGGTAAGACTGAAACCGGAACGGTCTGGATCAGCCCCCACATGACATCGCCCTATGCGCTCTACCAATTTTGGTTAAACGTCGCCGATGCGGATGTATACAAGTACCTGAAGTTCTTCACTTTCCTTTCGGTGGAGGAAATTGAAGAGATTGAGCGCAGCGATAAAGCAGCCCAGGCAAGACCCGAAGCCCAGGGAATCCTGGCCCGGGAAGTGACCGAATTACTGCACGGTAAAGAAGGTCTAAGCGCCGCCGTCCGTATTAGCGATGCACTGTTCTCTGGAGATATCTCGAGCCTTACTAGTGAGGATCTGGACCAGTTGGAGCTGGATGGTTTGCCCTGCACGGAATTCGAAGGCGGTGACAAGAACATCATCGAAGTTCTGGTAGATACTGAACTGGCGAAATCCAACAAGATGGCCCGCGAATTTATCGGTAATAATGCCGTGAATGTGAATGGGCAGGTGGTGGATTCGGTGGATTTTGCGCTTTCTTCGAGCATCGCTCTGGAAGGTAAGTACTTCGTTCTTAGAAGGGGCAAGAAACTGTTTCATTTGGCCAAATTCGTATAGTTATTTCCTCACTTGTAACTGACTGTTTTTATTGCAGTTATTCAATACTACAATTTGTTGAAAAATGCCTTCTATATTCCTTGCTATAAGGGCCAGCGCGCGTATAATGCCGGCTCCGTGTCTTTGGGCACTGGGGTTTTTTGGGCTTTTGGAAAGTGGAAAAGTTCAAAAGAGAGGATACGAGGGCTGATTTAGGCTCATGTGTTCTAACTTGAAAAAGACTTCGTCTTTATTCAAGTCGTTAGTAGCCCGCACTAAGTCTTCGACTTATCACGGGTGTATGAAAAACCCTTGGTTTTTCACACTGCTCTTTAACAAATAGATCAAGCAAT